>ERZ1673730.1-NODE-1-length-972975-cov-92.344032_pt1 | contig 972975 bp, 903 predicted proteins | sample MGYA00580200_ERZ1673730 | MGnify/ENA primary metagenome ERZ1673730 (study PRJEB41218, sample SAMN15661761) | gut metagenome | host: Homo sapiens | place: Canada: London | collected 2015-08-20/2019-03-30 | study: EMG produced TPA metagenomics assembly of... | reverse complement strand
TCAGTGAGGATAATTCCATAGATCACAACTCCGGGGTTAAATGAGCAAGAATTTGCTTTGCCTGGTTAACCAGACGATTACGGGAAAACATAAGCTGCAGACGTCCGCCGCCCACCTGATGCCAGAGCACCGCGGCGCGAATACCCGCCAGCAGCGCTGAACGAACTTTCGCCTGCACCTGCGGGCTTTGCAGCACGGCAGGCGAACCGGTCACCTGAATACGCGGCCCCAGCGGGCTTATCACGTCAACATAGATGCCTGCCATGGCGCTGAGCAGCGTTTCGGACTGCAGGTCAAAGTGTTCCAGTTGACGGTGCAGGCCGGCGATGCGGTTGCCGAGCGTATCCATCGCCCCTTTACTGGCAGCGAGCTTGCGCTCCAGCACCATCAGGCTCAGGGTATAGCGCGTCAGTTCAGCATTGAGGCCCTGACGGCTGCTGGTATTGAGCACCCCGAGCAGCGTTTCAAGGCCGAGGCGAAGATTGGCTTCACTGCCACCGAACACCGCCAGCGTCGACTCGGGATCGAGGTCGATGATGCTGTTCAGCGACACATGCAGGGCATCGCTGTCGCAATGTCCCTGATGCGCCAGTTGCTGAACCAGTCGTGCCGCCTGGCAAACGCCAGCCAGCGCCAGCGTGATGTCATAGTAATTCTTCGCCACACATACTCCTTGTCAGCCGTCGGGGCGGTTCGTCCCGACGGAAATAACGCGCGTTCAGGACTGCAGAGGCAGTCGTTGTTCAATAATTCCGCCGCCGAGGCACACTTCACCCAGATAGAACACCGCGGACTGGCCCGGGGTGACCGCCGCGACCGGCTCATCGAAGCGAACTTCGATACGGTCTTCATCCAGCGCGGTGACGGTGCAGGGGATATCGGTCTGGCGATAGCGGGTTTTCACCGTGCAGCGCAGGGTGCCCTGCAGCGGTTCACGGTCAACCCAGTGCAGCTGTTGGGCAATCAGGCCGACGGACATCAGGCGCGGGTGGTCATGGCCCTGGGCGACGATAAGAATATTATTCTCAACGTCTTTATCCACCACGTACCACGGATCTTCGCTACCCTCTTTGGTGCCGCCGATGCCCAGCCCTTTACGCTGGCCCAGCGTATGGTACATCAGCCCCTGATGGGTACCGATCTCCTCGCCGTCGACGGTGAGAATTTTGCCCGGCTGCGCCGGCAGATAGCGGCCAAGGAAATCGCGGAATTTACGTTCGCCGATAAAGCAGATGCCGGTGGAATCTTTTTTCTTCGCGGTGATCAGATCCAGCTCTTCGGCGATCTTACGCACCTGCGGTTTTTCCAGCTCACCCACCGGGAACAAGCTCTGGGCAATCTGCTCGTGGCTAAGGGTATAGAGGAAGTAGCTCTGATCTTTGTTACCGTCGAGGCCACGCAGCAGCTGGCTTTTGCCGTCGACATCGGCGCGGCGCACATAGTGCCCGGTGGCGATGTAGTCGGCGCCGAGGTCTTCGGCGGCAAACTCGAGGAAGGCTTTAAACTTGATCTCTTTATTGCACAGAATATCCGGGTTCGGCGTGCGGCCAGCTTTGTACTCTTCCAGGAAGAGCTCAAAGACGTTATCCCAATATTCGGCGGCAAAGTTAACGGTGTGCAGTTCAATGCCCAGCTTATCGCAGACCGCTTGCGCATCGGCAAGATCGGCGGCGGCGGTGCAGTATTCCTCGCCGTCGTCTTCCTCCCAGTTCTTCATGAACAGGCCTTCCACCTTATACCCTTGCTGCAGCAGCAGGTACGCGGAGACCGAGGAGTCGACGCCGCCGGACATGCCGACGATCACTTTTTTCTGGCTTTCTGACATGGAAATACTCGCTACATTGAACTTCGAGGCGGCGTATTCTAGCACGCGCTCACCGTTCATTCACCCCCTGTGAACGGCCAGTTAAATGCGCCAATCAGCGACAGCGGCTGGCGCGGGTCCTGCAGGTAGCAGCGAATGCTTTCGGCAACCAGCGGCGAGCGCAGGTTCGGCGCGTTAAGAATTTCCTCAGCACTGAGCCACAGGCAGCGATCGATATCGCTGTCATGCGGTTCGGTGGCGCACAGATCGCTAAGTTCGATGGCGAACAGGAAGCGCAGAAACGGCGTGTTATCGGGAGCGACCCACTGGTGCATGCGGATGAAGTGCTGCGGCGTGGCGCGAATGCCGGTCTCTTCCCACAGTTCGCGTTCGGCGGCCTGCAGCAGCGTCTCATTGGCCTCCAGGTGGCCCGCCGGCTGGTTCCACAGCGCTTTGCCGTTAATGGTCTCTTCGACGATGAGGAATTTATCCTCGGCGTGAACCACGCAGGCTACAGTAACATGAGGTTTAAACATCGCTTTTCCTTTTCGGTTATTCGGCTCTACGCCATTCGCCATTCGCCAGTCCGTCAAGCGTATAGCCGCCCATGGCGTAGCGGATCAGGCGCAGGGTGGGGAAGCCGACGTGGGCGGTCATCCGGCGCACCTGGCGGTTACGTCCCTCGTAGAGGGTGATTTTCAGCCAGCAGGTGGGGATCGATTTGCGCTCGCGAATAGGCGGGTTGCGCGGCCACAGCCACGCGGGCTCCTCCACCACTTCCACGCCAGCAGGCAGGGTGGGGCCATCGTTGAGCGTGACGCCGTTGCGTAGCGCGGCCAGCGCCTCGGCGGTGGGTTCGCCTTCCACCTGGACGTAGTAAATCTTGCCGGTGCGTTTACCCGGCTGGGTTAGCTTCGCCTGCAGCGCGCCATCGTTGGTCAGCACCAGCAGCCCTTCGCTGTCGCGGTCAAGACGACCGGCGGCGTAGACGCCCGCCACGGGGATAAAATCTTTCAGCGTGCTGCGCCCGGCTTCGTCGGTAAATTGTGGCAACACATCATAGGGTTTATTGAACAAGATCACAGTTTTTGGCTGGCGTTCTTTACGTTGTCTGGTGACTTGTTGTGTGCTGAATCGCTCAACGCGATGTTTTCTAAATGAAGTTTTCTGCATGGTATTTTCAGGCTCTATCAATTGCCGCATTATAGCCTAATTACGAATGCCTTTCATGGACGCAAACATTCAGGTAGTATTGACATGCTCATTACAAATTATTAACAAAAAATTGCTCAAACCGATTCGCACTACAGGCAGGAAGGCGACACGGACGCGATAGCTCCGCTTAGCGGGAAAACCCGGTACGCTGGAGCTGGCCGACTCAGCCAACACCAGGCTCGCGTGAAGAGGGAAGAGCAGAACCAGAAGCGCTCGAAGGAGAGGTTAATGGAAAGCAAAGTAGTAGTTCCGGCGGAAGGTCAAAAAATCACCCTGCAAAACGGCAAACTGAACGTCCCTCACAATCCGATTATCCCGTTCATTGAAGGCGACGGTATCGGCGTTGACGTTACCCCAGCGATGCTGAAAGTGGTTGATGCCGCCGTTGAGAAAGCCTATAAGGGCGAGCGTAAAATTTCCTGGATGGAAGTTTACACCGGTGAAAAATCGACCCAAGTCTATGGCCAGGATGTCTGGCTGCCAGCTGAAACCCTCGATCTGATTCGTGACTACCGCGTTGCTATCAAAGGTCCTCTGACCACCCCAGTCGGCGGCGGCATCCGTTCTCTGAACGTGGCGCTGCGCCAGGAGCTGGACCTCTACGTCTGCCTGCGTCCGGTACGTTACTACCAGGGCACCCCGAGCCCGGTTAAGCACCCTGAACTGACCGATATGGTTATCTTCCGTGAAAACTCAGAAGATATCTATGCCGGTATCGAGTGGAAAGCCGACTCTGCTGAAGCAGACAAAGTCATCAAATTCCTGCGCGATGAGATGGGCGTGAAGAAAATTCGCTTCCCGGAACATTGCGGTATCGGCATCAAGCCGTGTTCTGAAGAAGGCACCAAACGCCTGGTTCGCGCCGCGATTGAATACGCGATCACCAACGATCGTGATTCCCTCACCCTGGTGCACAAAGGCAACATCATGAAGTTCACCGAAGGCGCGTTCAAAGACTGGGGCTACCAGCTGGCTCGCGAAGAGTTCGGCGGCGAGCTGATCGACGGCGGCCCGTGGGTTAAAATCAAGAACCCGAACACCGGTAAAGAGATCGTGGTGAAAGACGTGATCGCCGATGCGTTCCTGCAGCAGATCCTGCTGCGTCCGGCGGAATACGACGTTATCGCCTGTATGAACCTGAACGGCGACTACATCTCTGACGCGCTGGCGGCACAGGTTGGCGGTATCGGTATCGCCCCGGGCGCCAACATCGGTGACGAGTGCGCGCTGTTCGAAGCGACTCACGGTACTGCGCCGAAGTATGCTGGCCAGGACAAAGTGAACCCGGGCTCCATCATCCTGTCCGCAGAAATGATGCTGCGCCACATGCAGTGGTTCGAAGCCGCAGACCTGATCGTCAAAGGCATGGAAGGCGCTATCGCCGCCAAGACCGTGACCTATGACTTCGAACGTCTGATGGAAGGCGCTAAACTGCTGAAATGTAGCGAGTTTGGCGACGCGATTATCGCGAACATGTAATCTGGCCCCCAGATTATGTCAGAACGGGAACCTGGTGGTTCCCGTTTTTATTATTAGTTTTCGAACGGTTATCAAAATTTTATCAAAACAAGTTATCAAAACCCCTCCCGAAAAACCTCATAGGGCCACCGTTGTCCACCCCTTCCCTCGATCATCATGGTACCGATCCGTTTGTTGTTGAGTTTTATGTCCAAGTAAATCTTTCGTGTTTATACCCTGGGCTTTATATAACCGCTCGGAAAGCGATCTTTGTTCATGGAAAGTTGCCGGTGTACCTTGTCCCCAGTCAATATCTGCACTGTCTCTTGCCTTGCTGAAATTCATGGTCAGTGTTCTGGGTTTCACCTGTGCTCCTCGCTCAGCCTGTGAGGTGGTTCTAAAGAAATGAACCAAATAAGGGCTTACTGCATAATCCCGGCAACGACTGATTACATCTCGGAGGCTCCAGTTGATTGCGTTGCAACGCAGAGCTAATGGTATAGCGATTTTGCTTCCGGTTTTCTCTTGCTCAACGTGTAGATGATCGTCCCAGATGTCCGAGAATTTCATACGGGATATATCACCTAGTCGCTGTCCTGTTACTATGGCTAAAAGCATGGCGTTCCCCATGTATTTGTGATTTTCATCGGCTATATCAAAAATCTTTTGCCATTCCTCAAGAGTGAGGCGCTGGCGAGTGATCTTTCTACGAGGTTGTTTAGTTGCTAGTGCAGGGTTATAACCAGGAGGTACTTCCCCCGCATGCTGAGCTTCTTTAAAAACATCTATTAGGACAGAGCGAATGACCTGAGCCATTCTGGGTTGTCCCTCCGCTAAATATTCATCAAGAATTTGCGCAACATCTCGAACATTGACAGCGGATATTAATTTCATTCCTACCCGTTCCTTAAGCAGAGATACTGGTTTTGCTTTTTGTTTGACAGTGTTTTCTTTAATATCTCCGGACTTTAATCTTTCCTGCTGAATCTTCCAGTAACGTTCAAGCCAAGTGTTAGTTGATATTGATTTTCCTGAGCTGGTGGAAATTCTGTCAGTGATTGCCATTATCTGGCGGGTTTGTTGTTCCGCCAGTCTTTTATTTGCTTCAATAGCTATTGCCGTGGCCTCTGCTTCGTCTGTTCCTAGACTATGAAACTTACCAGTTATCGGGTGCTTATAACGCCAGTAAACTTTATTAACCTTTCTACTGTAGAGCGGGTATAAATTTGGAATAGATATATTATTTTTACGTGGTCTGGCAGCCATCGTTCAAAATCCTCTGCAAAAGAACAGGGTCGCTTTTCTTTACTACAGGAGTGGTCAATGTACCGACCAACTCAGCATCCTCCCTGACGCGCCAGAATCGACCTTCTTTTTTGGCTGGGGGAGAAAACATATTCTGTTTAGCATAATTCCTGAGAGTGGAAACGCTTGGAGGATTGCTTCTGTATTTCTCGTTTGCCCACTCTTCAAGGGTTAACATCTGGAGCATATGTTTTACCTCATTATGGCCCATTGCTGGGCCAGTATCTGAAAATAAAAAATCAGTTTTGCATCAATTTTTGCAGCACCTGATTGCCGGCAATTATTCGCTGCCAGATCGCTGATACATAGCGGGCCTGATGAATAGCATCAGCGAGGGCATTGTGACGAGCCCCTTCAAACGGAATCGTTGTTTTGGGGGCGAAGCTAATGGCCTGGCCGAGCTCTACCATTGTTCGTACGTCCCGATCGTTCCAGTATTCCCACGGATAATATTCAGCAATGCAATCGTAAGAAGAACGCAGAATAGAGTTGTCAAATGACGCACCGTTACCCCATACCTGCGCCTTTTTGCTCCCACCAGCGACATTATCAGAAACAAATTCTCTGAACTGGAGTAATGCATCCTGCAACGGGATAGCATCATCATTTACGATCGCAGAGCGTGCTTCGGAGGACTGCTTAAGCCACCAGATAACAGTAGATGGATCGATTACGGCGCCCCAGTTCACAGAGGATTCAAGGCATACGACTTTATAGAAACTTTCTCCAATAGAGCCGGTTGCCGGGTCAAAAACAACCGCACCAATAGCGACGATAGGGGCGTTATGTTTTTTACCCATGGTTTCCAGATCAACCATAACGTGAACATAATCAATTGGCTGATCTTCCTCCTTATTATGATGACTGGATTCAATATTTACAGAATCCGTTTGATGAACAACTTCATCTGTTTTTTCTTTTTGGTTAACCTTGCCCGTAACGTCAACAAGACCTTCAATGGAAAATACTCCGTCCCCAATTTTTGAAACTTCAGGCTGCCTGGTCTTGGTAAGGTCTTCGGTTACCCACTTCGGATCCGTAGGGTCGCTAACCCCTTCAACATATTCGCCGCGCTCGGCGGCCAGAACCTGATTAGCATCCGGACGTTGCTTTTGAGCCTCTTTTACCAGTTCGGTACCAACTGCTTTAATGTCGGAGGAGAGTGTTTCCAGTTTTGCGCTGCTATCCTCTCCGGCGATTACTTGGTTTGTTGCATCCAGAGTGACTCCAGCAGATGGAATATGTCCCGCCTTGGTAAGCGTCTCAGCGCTCGGGGTATCATGCTTATGTTCAGTCAGATTCGCGTTGATGTAGCCACGCAACCGATCTGGAAAAGGAGTTATTCCACTGGATGCTTCCCTGATCAGTGCAAAAATCGCTGCACGGGAATAATCAAGGATGCCTGGTGTGCTCCGTAATGCTGCAGACCATTCTTTAAATGGACTTTCTTTCTTCTGTACTATTTCCTTAGCGCGGCGGTGGACTGATGCCGGAAAATTATAGATGTCAAAATCCATAGGCATCGTTGCAAGAGCGATCTCTATATCCAGAGTATCCAGCGAATGCTGATAATCCGGATTGCGGTCAGTTTTGTTACCGCCGCCAGCATTGGCGCCGGCATCGGTTTTGTTTATTGAGGTGATATAGTTTCCAGCAGCCCATTCCTTTGTAAGGATCCCGCGGTCAATGTGCGACGTTTCAAGCCACAATTTGGCGAACTGAATTTGCTTGCCGAGCTCATGGCGTTTCCCCACAGGAAATATGCTCTTAAATGCACTGGTAAATTTCCACAGACCAGGCATATCATATTTTTTAAGCTCCGGAATATTTTCTGCCGTCAGCAGCAGATTCTGCACACCGTGATTATCCGTATCCATTTCCATCGCTGAAAGGCGGTTACGATGAGGAATGCTAATGTGATACACGTGACGCTCGTCGGCCATATACTGGGCAAGCAGCTGCGTGCGGAATGACATTTCCGCCAGGTTGAAGAGTGCTTCTTCATTGTTCGAATAGTCCTCTTCATCGCTATTTGCAGGAGAGATATCGTTTTCTGGTTTACTGGAGGGCTGTGGTTCAGCAGCCGCCGGCGCAACGATTTTTTGCCATGTCAGCCCGTCTTCACCACCAAGCTCGTAGCGATCGCACCAGGTGTCATCCAGTACACCTTCTTCCGGTAAGTCATCAACGATGAGCCAGTTGGTGCGGATCGGCAGCTGATGGCTGGCGCCGCGGCCAACGTTAATTTCAGCGTCTTCTAGGATGTCCAGGATTTTGCGCTCGGCGCGAGAATCGGATTTAGCAGAGAACCAGCAGAAGAGATTTTTCGCTTCGTTTGCTTTTGCCTTCGCTTTAATGAGATACGGGTAGTTGTTCATTGCGTTTGGGCTCCTTTGGATTGTAAGATACCCGGCAGCTGATGGCAGCCGCCCTGGTGGTGGTCATTGGTCAAAACTCGATTCCGGAAAGCTTTGGTCGGCTGACCGGGTACTTAACCCGCCTTGCGCGGGTTTTGTGCTTTATGGGGCTGGCGAATCGCCCCGCAGCAGCTGTGATACGCGAACGTCGTCAAGCGCTCGCAGGATAGGCTCAAAAGTTTTATGGGCTGGCAGTTTGGATACTGCTGTGATCACTTCTGTAACGGTGATGTCATCGCCGCGGGGGCTATAACCACCACCTGGGCCACGCTGTGAAATAACCAGGTTACCCGCCCGCAGCTTTTTGAAGATTTGCTCAAGGTATGAAGTAGACAGCTTTGACTCTTTACTGATGGCCGTCAGTGAAACGGGCGAGCCGTCATAGAGCTTATTCAAAGTGGCGGCGGCCTGGACAGATGCCAGAACGCGTTTCATTCCAAATTCCATAATCACTTCTCCGGCCGTAATGGCCATTGGTCAAAACTCGATTCAAAAACTCACTGCAGGCTGTTGGTCGTCAGCCATTTTTTGTGCATTTCGGTAGGGGAGGCACTGGCCCTGTACTTTTTGTTCATCGGCGTTGCTGTTGCAACTGGCCTCTGATGGATAAACACCGATAAGAACATCAGAGCATTCACCAGTGAGAGCACATACGCTGATGACAAGGGCAAACAGGGTATTCATGCCTCAGCCTCAGGGTTTCCTTTCTGCGCCAGCAAGTAACACAGCTGGCGTAGTCTCACCTCGAACCAGTTCAGGCGGGTCGCCTGGTTGCCGGTAGGTACTCGGGCAAAATCCTTCATAGTTATCTCCAGTTAACTCAGTATTAGCATGTGGTTTTGCAATGCGGCGCCGGGTGCCTCCCGGTGACGGCAGCCAGTTAACAACTACCGCCGACAACTTTTTCCCCACAACATGTGAATAACCGCCATGTTTATTTTTTAACTGTGCCGCGTGCGCATAGCCGCATTCACCGCATTGCAAAACCTACTAGTCGTGATGCCTGTCTTTTCACCACTTCAGGCTCGGTGGTATTCTTGGCGCTCTCACACAGCCAAATAAAAGAGAGCAAAATGTCTCGTAGCCCTATACCTGTCTTCTGGTACGAAAATCCCGCTCACTATGAAGAATTCCAAAAAATCCTTTCAGATGCTTACGTCCTTCCCTTTGACTACCACGACTGGCGTATCCGCACCGATAGCATGGTGGAGCGCTACGAAAACAGCGGTATCCAGGCTGTGAAGGTGGTAGCCAGCACTTACGATTTCATCACCTGGTGCCAGGCCCATGGACGTGATATCAGTACCAAAAGCTGCAATGATTACGCGGTCTCCGAATCGGGCCTCCAAATCCTGCGCGACAGAGAGTTTGATTGGGGAGACGAGTAAAAAGTAAATTTTCCCTATCTTGGATATATCTATTCTCATAGTGATGCCCTATCTCATGCCTGTAACGCCGGCCGGCGGAACGTTATAACCTGCTGCGATTAATGTTGCTGTCATCTCATCCGGTGTTTCGTATGCCGCCGGCAGCTACTTCGTGGGCTTCCTGCCTCGATGACCCATACTGCGTTGTGTGTTTTGAAGTTTCACATGTCGTGAAATTGTTGTCAATGCGAAATGTGAAATTAGGATTACTCATTTTGTGTAATTTATTGGTGAGGGTACAAAAAAACCGGCTCAAGGCCGGTTATGCAATGCTTATTTTTTGGATTGAGTTAGGTGGGGTTGTATCTTCCGCGTAGGTATTTTTCTACATACTCGTCAATTTCTTTAAGTCTAAGCTCAAAGGTATCAATCATGCGTTCCTGTTCAGCTTCAGGCAATTGATTGAATAGGGAAAGAACCCTTTTTTGTTTGTCTGTTAACCAGTTCGATGGATCACTTTGTTCGCCAAATAAAATCATAACGGGCGTGGTGCCTAATGCTTTCGCTAAAGACAATGCATCATCTACACCAACGTTTCGATTGCCATATTCATAATTGGCGACACGCGACGCCCCAGACCAGCCACATAATTTCGCAAGCTGCCCTTGGCTCATTCCTTTCTCAGTTCTTAGCGCCTTGATGCGCTCACCGATTTCTTCAGCAAGTGTCTTCATACCCTCACTTTATCACGAAGAGTGAATATTGGTGATTCACGTTTTGTATTGACAGTGATTTCACGATATGTGAACATCGTTTTACACAACAGGAGAACTGTATGAACCACATTTCGCATCTACGGAAAAAAGCCCACATTTCGCAGCAAGCCTTGGCTAAGGCGGCTGGTTGGAACCAACCTCGGTTAGCCAACTATGAAAAATCTTTACGCGTTCCAAGCCTGGCTGACTCTCGTCATATCGTGGCCGCACTTAATACGTTAGGGGTTAGTTGTTCGCTTGATGATGTATTCCCTCCAGAACCCTCAAATCCCAGGGAGTAATAAAAATGCAAACCATCTCTTTTGAAAATTATACCCAAGACATGGCGGTGCAACTGAAAACCAAAAATCACTATTCGCCGACGCGCCGCGATAGCCAGAAGTGCAGGGCAATTCTGGCCGCTGTTCAGGAATGGGAATCTTTATTACCTGGCCGTGCACAGGACCACATCGCGCAGCTGGTGGCTGAGCAATGGAGAAAACAAAACGGTCGCGGAATTAACGTCAATAAACAGAATCTGTACCGCTACCTGAAAAACGAATCCGGATCAGAGAAGTACACCAGCTACGTCATGCAGCTTTCAGGAGCGATCGCTGATGCGATGCCTATTGAGATTGCGCGCAAACACGGATTGAAACGTGGATTGACTGAAAGCGAGCTGGTGGCTCAAGCAATCAAAGAGTGTAGCGAAGCGCACCAGGCAAAATTGCTTGGTGCTCCGTTGCAGAAGTTAGAGCGTGAAATTCGGGAGGCAGCAATTGCACTTTTTAACATGCTTCCTGCAGATGCGGCGGGACCACTACTGGCGAGCATTAGCGCCGTAGCGCCACAGTGTTTTTAATCGAGTTTTGACAATGAGTACCGTACAGAAAATAGGGGGGCTTCATGAGCATTGACGCAATGCGATGGGCCAAAAAAGTCAAGACTGGGAAGTCCTCTGCAAAAGCAGTTCTGACCTGGCTGGCCGATATGTGCGGGGCTGATCTTTGTGCTTTTCCATCCATTCCTGCACTGGCTGAAGCGACTGAGCTGGATAAGAAAACGGTCCAGTCGAGCCTGCAGTATCTGGTTTCGATCGGGCTTATTGAAGATACAGGTGAGCGACGTGGGCGGACAAAGCAAATCCCGGTATACCGCCTTTGCGGTGTGGAAGAAAGCATTGCCGATACTGAACACCCCCAAAAACGGGAACATTACCAAAAACGGGATCGTTCAAACGCACCCGAAAACGGGGTCGTTATAGCAGAAAAGCCCACCGAAAATGGGATTGTTCCAAGCACGAAAAACAACCAAACGATCCCGTTTTTTCCGTCAAACGATCCCAAAAACGGGATCCGGAATCTACCAGAGGAACCAAAAGATATAACCCCCACACATAGCGGAATGGTCAGACCAGATTTTCCCGACTATCCAAATCAGCCTGGTGTTTATTCCGGACATGCTCAGTCGTTTGGAAAATTTGCGATGTATCAGGGATGGAAACCATCAGTTGATTTTCCGAGACAAGCGACCCTGTGGGGAATGCCATTAAAGCCAGGGTTAAACCTGCCGGCAGAACTGAGCAGTTTCATTTCCTACTGGCAGGCAGAAGGCAAAGTATTCCATCAGGTGCAGTGGGAGCAAAAACTTGCCCGGCATCTTAACCGTGCAGAAGTGCGACAGATTAAACCAGTTAACGGGGGTAATGATCATGTGGGAGTACGAGCAGAACCAGCAGCATCAAGAGCTGTTCAGCAGATTCGAGCCGCCCGTGAGCAACGGTTGCGAGTTGCAGGATCAGACGGCCATAGAAACGTCGTGGCGCCTATGGGAAGTGATGGGCGAAATCTTTTCGAACCGATGGATCCTGAAGAACGGAGAGGAACCATCAGAACTCTGGATCGCTCAGATTGGGTCGATGAGTGAAGCCCAGATTATGCTGGTTTGCCGGCAGTGCATGGAGCTTTGCGCCGCGGGCAGCACATGGCCGCCGGATCTCGCTGAGTTCGTTGCGCTGGTATCTGCCAGTGGTGCTAACCCATTCAATCTGACATCCGATGCAGTGATGGCGGAGTACAAACGCTGGAGAAACGAGTCTTACCGATATTCGGGAAGCGACAAATACCCATGGAAACAGGATGTTCTGTATCACATTTGCATTGAGATGCGAAGAACCGGAGTTGAGAGGAACCTGACTGAGGGAGAGCTGAAAAAACTGGCAGAAAACTTACTCACGAAATGGACCAAACACCTGGCTAACGGGTTTTCGATTCCGCCAATTCGTCAGCAGTTGGCAGCACCGAGACATCCAGCAGGACCGACGCCAGCACAGATTCTGATGGAAGAGTACAAACGCCGCAAGGCGGCAGGTTTAACCAAGTAAACGAGTTTTGACCATGACCAAACAATCAAAAACCAAAGTAACCAAAGCACAGATGGTGCTTGCCATCGTTATCCGGACGCCAGAATGCGTCCTGCAGGATGTCTGCGATGCGCTCGACTTGCAAGCCAGTACAGCAGGTAACTTGCTGCGTCAGCTCCATGCCGCGGGAAAACTCCATCGTACCCATAACGGCTACCAGTATGTCTATCGAGTGGTTGCAGGCGTTGAGGTTCCCGATGTTGTCCTGCCGCAGACTGCAACACCATTATCTGAAGATGATGTGAAAAAAGTCCAAAACGCACTGTCCTTGGCTAAGATGTTGGAAGACAAAAAGCTGTGGCGCCGGGCTGCGACTGTTTATACATCGATGCTTGGAATGACAACAACAGCAAACGAACTCTGGATGCTTGCCAAAATGCGTAACCGCTGCCTGCGCAATGCGGGGAGGTGCTGAATATGCCTAAAATGGAATCAACAGCAGCTGGTACGGAATGTCAAAGCTAAGTTTAAATACTCCGGTGTGAGGCAAAGCTGAGATGTCCGCTGAGTGCCAAGAGCGGACATTGTTCACATATAACTGCATAATCTGCGGGGGAGCAGACCTGGGGAAGGGGTTATGATGCGCTGATGGGTGAAGCGCTGGAGATGGTGAACGCACTGAGTCGGATGACGCAATTAGGGATACCGTGCAGCGTTCGAATCACGTGACAGGTGTGCCAACAGTAGCCATCCCGCCGACCAACTTTTACGATATATACGTCAGAGCAGGCCAGCGGAAAGAAATCAACCGTCTCAAAATTCTTCAGGATGTCATCGATCACAAGCCGCGTCATGGCAAGGCTTCCTAAATGCTCGGTATCCCGCAGTACCACTGCAGCCTTCTGCAGAAACGTTATCGCCCGTCTGGGCCACTTGGTATGAACAATCTCTGGCGTCACTTTTCCTGACATAGCTCAGGTCATAAATAGTTATTGATTAATAAAAATAGTATTATGTATTTAATTTGTAATGATTTTTAATGGCTAATATAATAAACTTAGCAGAAATGTAACTTCCGTATATATGTAAATCATCGTCTTTATTAGAATCGCAAAGATCTACGACGGTCTTCGCACAAATACATAATGGTTTATTGATGGATAACTCAGCAGCACGATGGATTGCAAATATCTCCATATCCAAGCCACCTGATTTACGATGATGATTTTGTATGCTCGTTAACAACTCTTTAGATGCTACTACAGCTGAACCACTAGTAAAAATGGAGAAAATAGGGGGAGTTGGTTCATCAGGTTTAGTAGCACTATAACCTTCTTCAAGTTCTTTAAGAAAATCATCTTGGTCGATCATTATGTTTAAATTTGTCAATGTATTCTGATCGGTGGATACTTGGTAAGGTTCTTGCTTGAAGCCATCATCAGTCCATTTACCAGACTGGTATTCGTATGCCATTTTTGAAACAAGTAATTGGCCCAGTTTAACATTATCTGTAAATCCACCACAAATCCCACTCATTGCTACAATTGATGGCTTATAGCGATCAATACAAGCCCCTGCGATGATAGCTGCATTAACAAGTCCCATGGATGGCAGAAGGACGACTGAACCTTTTTTCTCTCCGATATCAATGTCATAGAAATCAATTCCTCGTCTATTACATTTTTTACCATTAATCATGGTAATATAAGGAGTTCGCTCTTCTTTTAATGCACAAAAAATCAAAAAGTCGAGAGTTATATTTTTATTTAGTTGAATCAGTAAATGCTCAAGTGTCGACTTCCACCCTTTTTTGTTAGAATAAGTAGAAAGAATACAACCATGTGATTCATAGAAATCTCTGAGCTTTGGGAATTCATCTGGAAAAGAACTGATAGCTAATAAAAGAGATTCTTGCCTACTAGATTTCTTGATAGTCTCTAATATCGTTAATCCATTAAATTGCGCTTCCCCACCGTCAATATTAGGTAATTTTAAATCAATTATGAATAATCCAATATCATGATGTAGATTTGTAGTGAAGTCGGTCATACTCTTGGCTATGATAATATCACTATCAACTATATTTTTTGATAGTAGAAAACCCTTGATATCATCTCTTTTGTTTTTATTATCTTCAATTAGCATTATTTTCATGCATGTTTTCTCAGTATAGATATTATCTTTTGCAAAGTAGGTTGAGATTTATAAGTATATAACACGGCACCAATCATATCTTGATTATATTTTTCTTTGACAACACTTATTGATTGTTGCAACTTCACCTTAACGCCGCCAATGTAAAAATCAGGATATTGGGTGATAATTATTATTTTTGTTGTTTTCTTGCGCGATTTTAATGCTCTCAAAACTTCTATTCCACCTTGAGCTTGGTCATGTCCTTTTTTCTTATCTCCAGAGTTATCGCTAAAAGTAGATAATGCCATATCTAAAATAATCAAATCGAAATCATTGTCAATAACAGCCAAAACCGCATCATTTACGCAATCGACTATTTGTGGTTCAATTTCGTAAACTGTTTTAACACATTGTATTAACTCATCTCTTTTATGTACTTCATCCTCAACCAAAAGTATTTTCATGCAATTGCTCCTGAAGTGACTGTATTTTCTTCTGTGGCTATTTCTGCGTGGATCGAAAACCCTAAGGTCAGCTGCGAATTATCATTATCAAAACGAAATCTCATAGTCTGTTTGCCTTCGTTAGCTCTGGTAATGAATTTTATCTTTTTAATTCCAGAATAACCTTCAGTAACCATATCTGTACTATCTTCTTCTGCACTAATTGCTTCTTCAATTCTTAGTTTAGATTCTTCAAAATCATGTTTTGCTACTTTTGATGTGATATCTACAGATACAGACTCTAATACTGAATCTAAGTCTACTTTTAGCACAGAGACATCAATATGTATTACAGTATTCTCCTCTCCATGTGTATGCGCGTTTTGTAATAGCACTGCGAGACAGTCATACAAACGATGAACACTTATACCTGTGTATTTGTTGTCTATTGCTTCACCATTAAACTCTACATCATTATTTCTATTTAGATCAATTAGAATAATTTGACATAGATCTTTAATTGAAGCTGAGATGAATCCAGTGTCAGGAACTTGGAACCAATCAGAAACTTTGATAAATACTTCGTTTACCGCTTCGTGTAGTTCAGCTACAATTTGTGTCTCCCCAATGCTGTGATTTTGGAAGTGTTTATCGATAGAATCCTTTGCTTGTTGTAATAGTGTTGTCCTAATAAACCTTGCAGCATTTTCAAGTTGAGGTGTTATCTGCTTCCAGCAGAAAGCAATGATGAGCTCATTTAGTAATTCACTTCTACCGGTTGAACGAAGAGTGTTTGTTAAGAGACGAATATTTTCACTGGTCGCGGAATCATCAGTGTCAATCGATGCATTAAATAAGGAGTTACTGGACTTAAATTGAAGGTGTTCACGCCTGAGTTTATCAACAATAGCTTTATAAGATGCAAGCCAGGATTCAACTACCCTTTGCATCTGTTGATTTGCAAGTACTATTCTATGTTCAGGTTTCCGAAGTACCGCATCTACAGTATCTGTTGTTACACCATCTAGAGTATTATGTCTAATTCGTCTGCCGAGGTAAGACTGAATACCAAATTCGTTATTAAGGCAAAATTGTTCAAAAGCGTCTTTTGCAATTTGAGGTATAAGATAGTCACCACTATTTACTAGTATATATAATATATCTGATTCATTTTCATTATTACTTTGCGCAGTTGATATAATAGCCTCTGAGCGATTGAATAGTGAACGATATTGTTCTGTGGACATCGTAGGGTTACTGTCTAACCAATTTTTCATCGAAACACTATCAACATAAATTCTACTACTATCAAAATATTTTTGAAGCTTCGATACCTTTTCTCTTGTATTTATTGATTCTGCTTCTATTATGTACTCGATTTGATTTAATTTTTTTCCAACCGACATTAAAATCTCACGTCGTATTGAAGAAGCTTCTGAAGCATTAGATACAAGGCCGTACATTTTCTCCAGAGTTACTTCATCTAAAGATACAACTATATAGCTAGCTATTGCAGGGCTGCTTTCAAGTAAATCAGAAATAAATTTTACGATAGAGCCACTAAATTTTTCTTTAACGTATGATATAAAATCTGTTCTAAAGTCAAAGTCAGTATCAGGGTCTGCTGATTTTTTCCTGTATAATGCAAGTGTCAGTACAGTAACTAAGCTTTTATTGTCTTCCGATGATGTTAACAGAAGCGTCTGCATTTCATCTTCGGTCAGCAATGTATCTAGCCTCAAAGTATTTTCAAAAATAAATTTTATATTCTCTCCTGTTAATGATAACAGGTTATTTCTATTTCTAAGAATATTTAAAAATAAGTAGGTTCTATAGAATGTATCCTGCTTTATTTCTAATTTCTCATTAGTGCTTACACCATCGTTAGCTAATAACAATCTTTTTTCATCTTCAAATTTTGCAGTTGAGTAGCTCTGTTTGATTTCTATTTCATTTAATAATCTGGCCCCTATAACCTTATCAATTTTGTTTCTATATCTTGCTATATCTTTTCGTTCTAAAAATGCTGAAGAGTTTCTATATAAATCTAATGAATAATCTCCTTCCTCGTTTAGAGAACGGTAATAATCAGTCACTATTTGATTATTTTTAAGTTCGGATGTGTATAACAATAAATTATGAATTCCAGATGTTAGCTTAGAGTCAAGTCTTTTTTCTAATTCAAACTTAGCCTCTTTAAATTCATCATCCATATTAAAAAGCACGACTAGCGAGTATATAGCATCAATTAGAGTTGATTCAGAGGCTCTTAATAAGAATTCCGCTAAGTCATCGATAGATAATGGTGTAGGTATAAAGTTATTAAGCGATATAGCCTTTCTTATATTCCCATCTACTTTTCCAATTAGTGCACTTACTCTTCTTCGTGCAACAACAAATAAGGATATTCTTGAATTTAAGTTCTCTAAGGCGCTGAAATGAAATCCAGGTCTATCTTTATGTCCGAATTCATCTTCAATTTTTGTGACTATCTTTTGATCATTTGATGTTAAATCACGTGAGCTGATGAGATAAGCTAGTTTGTATGATAAGAAATTAGATGCTCCATATTCTTCGCTATACTTTAATATCAGTTTAAGAGCCGTTTCTGTTTCTAATTGCTCTAAATATGATAGCGATTTGATAACTTCCAGATGTCTTAATGAAACATCTTCAAATGAATTTATAAAGCCAGATAGGTAGCTTAGCTCTTCTCTCCATGATAATGGTTTAGGTGTAATCATAGTGTAAAGTTCACTGCTTGTTGGCTTTTCACTTATTTTTAGTAACCCATCTCTTCCCTTAATTACTGCTCCTATTATCATGCAATCAGAAAGATTATTATCTTTTCTGATTTTCTGGATTTCAAACTTATTAATTCTTGATTTATTTAAATATCCCCTCAATAAATTTCTTTTGTTTTTGTTTTTAACTTTAGATAATGCATTTAGCAACTTTAAGCTATTATCTGACTTTGATTGCCATTTGGTATAGTCCATTTTACTTCAGCCCTATAAAATTGATAAAATTAGCTTATGAAATTTATAACCATCGGAGTTATTGAAATCATAAAGCCAAGGTATGATATGATAGCGAAAGATAGTCGAAAACATCTCCCATAACTCCATAGTGAATACATGCTTTTATTGAGATTTTCATTATTGTGGTCAGAGGTGAAAATTTTCATTTCTTCATTATCATAATTATCCTCTGCCTTTCTCAAGGCTTTCTCTGCATTTTTTATAAGAAATGACACCCTTAAATCAAGTTTATGAAAAATAAAAGTTATAAATATAATAAACATACCCAAGGCAGATGTCAGATAAATTAGATTTCCTCCTTGCTGTAAGCATATTCCACTACCTGCTATCAAAAGACTTATTATCGTAATATAGAAATTAAATACAGTCATTCTTTGTTGAGAATGTAGTTCAAAATATTTCCAAGCATGTTCTTGCATCATATTAATCTATATCTCTTCAGATTTACTATCTATCAAGGTTATCTTTTTTTACGAAAAACTATCTTCGCCAACCTGTAAGGTTCATGTAAGATATTAATTCTTCTTCTACAATGCTACCGCCCTCAGGAATCCTTAACCTGACAAATCTTCTTATGCTTCTACATATCCTACATAGTTCAACAACATCTTCAATATTTTTTGCTGCTCTGATTGTGCAATTCATCCTGCTACAGAGGATTCAGAGACAGAGTGTGACCAGTGCTTCTAGCACTAAATCTTAATGTCCGTTTTTCGCTCTAAGTGGTCTTTGAGACTGTCATGGCATATTACCGCAGGCAGAAACCCTGCGAGGGTAGGTTTATCCCGCCTTTGCTGTTGAAAAAGGTAGTTTAATTTGCACCCGACATCACTCTCATTGATTAAAGCATGAAGTGGAGATTACTGCGATCCACAGTTCTGACAAACAGTGAAAGAGAAGGCCAGCGTAAAGAAAAAAGGTGTCGCGATGCGTGATGCAATTACCTTATGACAGACCCTGTGATGATTTACGGCACCGGGCGGATTCCGGACGCTGTGAGCCCACTCATTGCTACGAAGCCTGATTCTGCTGTACCTCAGACCATATGATAGCCTGCGCAACAATCACATCCTGCCCATTAAACGTCGCGGCGGGGGAACCATACAGTTGATAACCAAGCGCCAGAGCTTCTGAAACCCGATAACAAAATTTAGCGTCATCCTTACCTGTCAGGAGACGATAACGAGGAAGACCATCCGGAGGTTCATGGCCCTTATTATTTATTTCTGGGTTGCTCATGGTAGTGCTCCTCTTCAATTTTAGCCTTTTTGGCTCTGTCGTTATTTTATCTTCACAAAACCATAAAAAATTATAATGGTCAATCTGGACCATGCGTGCCGGGGAGTACTCCCGGGCACTGGACTTCCCCCGTGTGCCAAGAGCGGAATCTGGAGCGCCAGAGGTCTTTTAAAAATTGATGGTTCGCTTTGCAGGGATACTTACAGTAGCAACGTTTCATATCAACGGAGTTGATCACCACAAAAATGACTGTATCCCTGTGATAGCGGATTTCGTCCTTTGTGGAGAAAAGATCAATCTAAACATGAGCATGGGTTAGCGAAAAGTGGCATTAAACGCTTGAACATTTCACCTAACAAGTATACTGTTTATTTATACAGTACTTGCATGAGGAGCTAGTTATGAAAGTGGAAATCACAATTGATCGCCAAAAAAAATTGCCGGATGGCGCTGTGCCTGCTCTGGAGAAGGAGCTACTGCGGCGATTGGATCAAAACTATAATAGCTGCAGTCTTGTGATTCGTCGGGCCAGCTCTGATGGGTTGACCGTGCTTGGTGGAATGGACGGAGATAAAAAACGAGTAGAGGAAATCCTGCAGGACACCTGGGAAAGCGCTGATGACTGGTTTTGTTAAGTTGAGGTCCAGTGGCTTGCCTGGTTTATTTTGAGGATTTGGCTGTGAGTAAAAAACAAGAAATGCCGAACACCGGCTATGCAATTATCAGATGCGATGATGGGGTGATCATTGCTCGTCTGACATCCTTTCCTGTGTGTGAGCGCGCTCTGATGTACCGGCGCGGCGACACTGTTTCGTTTATGCCTTTGCAGCCAGATGAGATCGTTGGGACTCTCTCTCTTTTTTCGCAGATGATTGAAAAGGCTAAGTCTGGCGTTGGTTACCAGGTTCCCCCTGGTTCTGTTACAATTCCGTCATAGGCCTGAACAACCTATACCTGCTGCGTCGCGGAGAGAAACCATGACGCAAACCCTCGAAGTATCAAATTCCCATCAGACTGGTGCTCCTTCATCGAGCGCCGGTTTGCTTTCGTCTTCAAAACTAACTTTTCGACAGCAGGAAGTTTTCGATCTGCTGGTGGCCTACATCAATCAGCATGGCTACCCACCTACGCTATCTGAGCTGGCCGATATGCTTGGCGTTAGCTCGTCTAATGCTGTCCTGTTGCATCTGCGTGCGTTAGAGAGAAAAAATTTTATAAAACTTTCTCGCCGTGTCTCCAGAGGAATTTCCATCGTCGGGCGAAAGGAGCCTATGCTCGCCGTGCAGCTGCTGCAGGAAATGATCGCTGAAGAACCCGGCGCGCGTGAAAGAGCGATTGAGTTTTTGCGACTGTTCGGTGATCAGCCATGAAGAAAAGTTGGTTTTTACACGAGCAACTTTCAGAGGCTGAGGCTACAGAGCTGGTGGAGCGATACCGTAAAAATAACTGTGTGGTTGAGAAGAGCTTGTCCAGAGACTTTGCATCGTGGGAGATCCGCGTGCTGTTGCCGGAATCGAAGAAGCCGCCACGGATTGACAGGACCTACATACAGAAGATGTGGAGGGACTGATGCGAGCTTTGCTTAACGTGGATATTGCACGCCATCTTGGAATTGTGCTGCTTAAGCCGGGTAGTGAATTAATGCCGTTATTCGGTGCCGGCCGAGTTCTTGTGGAAATACCGCCGGCAAGCATGAAAAAGATACCCAGCGGGCGTCTTCCTGATGCCCAGCAGCCGTTGCGGGATGATATGGGGCTCAGACCATTTTTCATGAAGAAGGCAGTTATCACTGCGGCTGGTGGTGTTAGTGCTTTAGAGTCATGGTTGCGCCGGCAGGTTAAAAACTGTCAGTGGACACATTCCGATTACCATCACCATGAGCTCGTCCCGTTTCGCCATTCGACGGGTGTAATAATCGCATGCTGGCACTGTGATAATGAGCTGAAAAACCAAACGGGACAAACCCTCGATCAACTGGTAGGTGTTAACAACGCTGACTGGGTAATCGACACTGCCCGCATCGCGCTTGGGCTGGACGCTCAGCGATCACTGTCACTGGCGGAGCTATGCTGGTGGGCGGTAGGCGCCGGGATTGGCGATGAAATTACAGAAGAAATGGCGCGCCGATCCCTGCGTATTAAAGACGATGGCATTAAATCGGTTTACAGGGAGAGTGAGATTGTTCCGTCGGTACCGGCCAGCAGCATTCTTTCTCCACGCCTCGAAAAGGCGATCAGTGCAACGGCAATAACAACGCCGGGCAAACCTCTGATACCCGTGAACGTCGATCCTGTTGCACCGGCGACACTATTCGCCAGACCTAAGCGGATTCGATGGTTATCAGCGGACTTTATCTCATGGGTTAAAAAACAGCCGTGTATGTGCTGTGGGCAGCCTGCAGATGATGCACATCATCTTATTGGCTGGGGGCAGGGCGGCGTAGGCACCAAGGCCCACGATATTTTTACGATCCCATTATGCCGCAAGCACCACCGCGCTTTGCACCATGACCCTGCCGCTTTTGAGCGTGAATACGGCACCCAGCCGGTATTAATTATTAAATTGCTGGACCGGGCATACGCGCTCGGCGTTCTGGCGTAGTAAGGAGAAGAACAGAATGACACCACGTCAACGCCGTCTACACCGTGCAGGATTAGAAACAGTGGCCGCCGCCCCGCGCAAAAGCTGGCTGGGCCGATTCACTCCCCTTAATGGCATTCAGTCCGCCTGGATAAAATCTCTGCTTACTGTATGGGGAGAAGGTATGAGAGGAGGTGCGGCCCCGCGCAAACCATCAGGACATTCATGCTGGCGAGGTATGAAGGGTGATCACTGGTCAGATAGAGCATTAGAGCGCTTTACGGCAGCAATCGAGCAGGCAAGGAGTGAAGGCTATCGCGGGCGGCAGGCACTAAGCAGGGCGCATGCCATTTTGTGGCCAAAACCTGCAACTGTCGCCATTGACGCTGCGATCACTGAGGATGATGTTGAATTTGTTGAACGATGTGTACTGGCGATATTTGAAACGGGTGATCCTGTTTATCTCGTTGGCGTTAACTATTACACCACCCGCAAAAAAATCTCAGACATTACACGGGAAATACAGCTGGTGGCGCCATGGTTAACAGACAGTGAGGCCCGGAAAAGAGTGCGCTGGTGTCTTGAAATATTCAGAGCAAAAGCTTTCCTTTCTGTTCATAAGGCGATTCATGCGAATTAGCAAAAAGTGCTATGTTGCCTTTTGGGTATTGAAAATGGGCCAGAAAGTTAGATAATCAATTCATGCTTGGCAGAGCTGCGCCACTCGGCAGCGACAAAAAGCGACAATCTGAATATAATGAAGACCCCGCCCGTGCGGGGTTTTTGCTTTCCGGCGATACGACAGGGGTATTCGCGAGATGCGCTGCATCAATACCCCTGTCATATCGTCGTATTGCATACGCAATCTCACATGCTTCAGCATTCACCGAGGATTTTTAGTGATTTTTTTGAAGATCTCTAGGGCTTCGGTTGTTAACTGATCATGTTCGCTAAAGTAACTGTCACATGCTGCCTGCTTTTGAGCAGGGGATAGATTAGGGTTGCTTGTTAATTCAGCAGTTTTAGCTGCTATTTCTGCCAAACGTTCAAAAATCTCTGAAATTCTTTGGTTTTCAGTAGATAGCATTTTACTTACCTCGCATTTACCTGATATCAGTGAGTGCTACATAGAGTCAGGGCTTCGCAATAGCTTTAAGTATTAGAATGCATACAATTTAAGTGGGCGTTGTTGGCTTATATTATGGCAGAGGCGCTGGCGGTATGGTCAGATATTGACACTTTGAATGTTTGCATCATAAATTATTGAGGTGGTGAATCCCCCTATGCGGAGGGGCGACCAGTCAGTTACAGAAACCTGTAAATGCAGCGCGGGCCATGCCGACTGGGGCATGCTCACCGGGAGGCACCCGGCACCACACTGTCACTAAGCATATTGAATATTTCATAGTGGGTTTACTTTTGCGGTTGCCCTTCTATGTTTATAGAACGTAACGGCAAAAGTGAATGCTTCCTGGTAAATCGGTAGCTCGGACTATTAGGAGTTCCTTCGTTTCGTTACTACCTAGAATGCCTACTTTCTGCCCGCCTTCAGGCGGGCTTTTTTACGCCATCAATAGGGCGCTTCAGAAAGAAAAGGTAAACATCATTTGAAGGCTGCGCATTTGCGTGGCCTTTTTCATTTCAGGCTCACGGGAATCATCATCGATACGGCTCGTTGTTAAATCAGCCCGATGGGCCTGACCCCCTACACGCACAAAGCACCCCGTTAATCCGGAGGTGGAGTATGTATCGAATGGACAAGCTAACAACAGGTATTGCCTACGGAACGTCCGCAGGTAACGCGGGGTTCTGGATGTTGCAATTGCTCGACAAAGTATCCCCATCCCAGTGGGCCGCTATTGGTGTTCTGGGAAGTCTGGTATTTGGCTTGCTGACATACCTGACGAATCTGTATTTCAAAATTAAAGAAGACCGGCGAAAAGCTGTGCGAGGTGAATAATGTCTCCGACACTACGTAAAAGCGTTCTTGCTGCAGTCGGCGGTGGAGCCTTTGCGATTGCCTCTGCACTCATTACTGGCCCGACGGGTAATGATGGGCTTGAGGGAGTGCGATACGAGCCTTATCAGGATGTGGTAGGTGTCTGGACGGTTTGTTACGGCCACACAGGTAAAGACATCATGCTCGGCAAAACCTATACCGAGGCAGAGTGTCGGGCGCTACTAAATAAAGACCTGAATACCGTCGCCTGGCAGATCAACCCTTACATCAAAAAACCGATCCCAGAAACAATGCGTGGGGCTCTGTACTCATTCGCCTATAACGTCGGAGCCGGGAACTTCCAGACCTCTACTCTGCTTCGCAAAATCAACCAGGGTGACCAGAAAGGTGCGTGTGATCAGCTGCGCCGCTGGACCTATGCCAAAGGTAAGCAGTGGAAAGGACTTATTACCCGGAGGGAAATTGAGCGTGAAGTGTGTTTATGGGAGCAAAGATGAGTCGCTTAACCGCCGTTATCATCGCAATAGCAATCCTGCTAATGTCCTGTGCCATTTCATGGCGTATGGGATGGAGTTCCCACGCTGATCACATCAATGCTCAGGCTGCGAAGAAGAGAGAGAAGGCCGAGAATGCCATTAAGCCTGTAGAGGAAAAGGCCGCGACTGCTAACGAAGCGGGTAAGGTCATCTACAAAACAATAACCCGCGACGTGGTGAAATATGTTCAGTCTCCGAATCGTACTGTGTGTAGGTTTGATGATGCTGCTGTGCAGTTGCGTCAGCGCGCCATCGATGCTGCCAACTCCATCCCCGGATTTGATGAGTCCGCCGTGCAAAGCAAGTGACGCAGGGAATGACAGCGATGAAGATTTACAGTCTGATGTAGAAACCGCTCAATGCCTGCGCCAGCTCCGTTTGGATAAGTATCGCTGGCAGGCGTACTATCGGGCGGTGAGTAAGTAACAGGCATAGCACATGAAATAAGTGGCCTTAAGTGAACAAAAAATCTGAAAACAAGACATTCAAGCTTTCAGCATCGAAATGTTTGTATCTAATTCAGGGGATGTCATGCACTATAGGATCTCAAACCACTCTTAACTAAGTAGCCACTCATGACAGTAAACTTACTACCACAACTACCATGCGGTTATCGTTACGGCATTGAGCGCTCGATCCGGCCCCAGACTGGTGCGGAATTTTTTCCGCCACAAGGGTGTGTTATCAAATCTGTTAACTTTGGGGATGGTGTGGTTATTTGTGTGCCCATCCAATGGTACATTAAACAATTAGATTTATGGGTCACTGTCTAAGGAACCATCGAATAATATGTTAGTTACCAGCCTCGTTAGGGCGAACTGATAATTGCTCTCAAAAGACCAGCATAGAAGCCTGTTGCTCTGGTTGAATGTTCCGGCAAGTTGAAAATGATTGGTTCAATGAGCTCTTTCGATATTTAAATGCTATCGATAACTTAAATGAAGCTATCATCACGTTATCACTGCCAGCCAACACCGAAACGGCAGTGGTCAGTTAAAAAGCAGAAAAGCCTCTCTTGGGTGGCTCCTGAGAGATTTTAGTTTTCTAACTGGTACTAACCAAAGGTCGCATATCTATGCGGCCTTTTTTTTAGCCGGTTTCATGGCTTGAGGACATCCTGGACGAGAATATGTGACAAAACCAATCAGGGGAAACAGGAATGCCCTGTGAGCGGATTTACGAATCGGTGCGAAAGTCTATCCCCTCTAAGGGATAAAAAAACGATATCCCTTTTAAGAGATAATGAGGAGAAGCAACTTGAAAACGTTGAAAGTCACTATTACAAACCTTCAACAGATTAATGATGGCATTGTCTGTGGGGTCAAAGTCAGATTTAAAGTCATTCAGTCTGGTTGCGTGCTGGTCGAGAGGGTTATATCAGGCAAGGCTACCGCTCCGTTTACCTTATCTTATGATGTCAATGCGAATGATGAATCTCTGGTGGTGGAACATGATCGCCCAGACCTGCAGGAGCTTGTAGTCTCAGCGGCAATTTCCTCTGCAGAGTGTTATAAACCGGATAATACCCTGACCTCTGTCAGTGCTTGGAGCATTCAAACGCAGGGTAAGATATACGCTTCAGGTATGCAGCCAAACATTGATGAGGTATTCAAACGGTTAGATGCTGCTGAGGCACTACTACACTTTATGGACTGTAAGATTGCGGAACTACAATTAAGATATCGAAATAAATAATAGATCGGCAGACAGCCTGTAACCGTCTGCCATAGCTATTAAGGTCGATTATGGATATGTTGGATTTGCTTTAGCATCTCCAAGTTTTTCTGGTTGTATTCATCATCAATCTGCGAAAGTTGATGTATTACGACACCCTTCATATCCTGATCAAGGCAAACAAACATAGTTGCCAGAAGACCTTTGAGAGCTCTTATTTCTTTTGCTGCAGACTCCAGAGTTGAGCAATCCACCTCGATGTTATATTTAATTTCTTCTTCCATTTTAAAGTTCCTTAAGCAGAGCTAATCAGCCATTCCTCTGCAAGTACAATATTTAACTGTGTCCCACCACAGATAGGCTGAGCCGCAACCTTACACTCTGAGCTTTCACAGTAACACCCTGATATTTAACCAGTAGCCTCGCATCTGCGGGGCTTTTTTATTCGCAAAAGGTAACGCGATGAAGAACTTAAAAATTGCATACGTAGACGAGAAGCTGGTGGCGATTGAGTGTGACGGATTGTCATGCTCATCGCTGCCCGTTTCAGAGTTTCCCATCGACAGTGCCGCTTTAACTCTTCTCCCTCAACTCATGCTCGAGGATGTTTATGCCGCCACGAGCTAAACGACCTTGCCGGCACAGAGGATGCACGGCTGTGACCAATGATGTCGGAGGATACTGTGAGATGCATAGGCAGCAACACGCTGGTGATGGCTGGCGTAACTATCAGCCCGGAAAAACTCGGCAGGAACGTGGTTATGGTCGACCGTGGGAAATTAAACGGGCCCGTATCATGAAGAGGGATAAATACCTTTGTCAGAACTGCAGGCGAGACGGTATTGCCACGAAAGCCTCAAGTGTCGACCACATCATTCCTAAAGCTCATGGCGGTACCGATGATGACTTTAATCTGGAGTCATTGTGCTGGACCTGCCACAGCAAGAAAACAGCAACAGAGAGAACCCGATGAAGAGTTTCAAAATTGAATACGTTGATGGTGTTTTGACCGTTCTGGAGACGGATGGTCAGTCACGAATGAATGAAGCCGTACATGGCATCCATTTTGAGCATGTCCAGGGCGGCCGCCCACTGCTGAAACTGACGATTGCACATGATATTGCTCCGGCCCCTGTTTCATCACCTGCACTGGATCAGGAGCCTTTAGAGGGGGAGTTGGTGCAGGAACAACAGACAATGGTTCCCGGTGGTCGCCGTTCACGTCATCGTCGTGGAGGTAAGCAATGATGTATCAACGCACGGATCTGACGCTTTCCATGTTCTATGCATCCAGCGCTGATGCAGACGGGAACAAAGTGGCTACGTTGACGATGCAGGTCATCGCTGCAGAGGCTGGGGCCGTCCAGACCAGCCAGCTGCGATGTATCACCGATAGCGCGAAGAAAAAAACGTATAGCGTAGGTGAACAATCTGTCAGTAATGGTTCCGATCCGTTGCTGGTCGCGATTGAGAATTACTGGCGTCAGAGTACGGATGTCGTCGTTAAAGGATTGATCGCCGAGGTGACCGACTTCATCGCAGGGAACATCAACTCAGTCAGCACCTGGATCGGTCAGTTTGGCATGAAGGTGTTCGAGAACCAGCCATTAGATGAACGGCTACCAGAAAGCGTACTGCAGGCCGATGGAGGCTCCGCTACCGAGACAGGATCCTGATCGCCGGTATAACAACTGGTGTTCATTGAACGTCTGAGATACGCCGGCCCACGCAATGCGAACCGCATTCGCCGCCGGCGCAGCCGGAATGACGACCTCCACCTCGACAGAGGCAGCTGCAGCCAGGGGTAGGGGGGATCAAATCCCTGACCCCTTTCGCGCTTCGGGACTGCCCGTTGAAGTCTATTTTTACACGCCAGAAATAAGAAACTTTTTTCCGGAAGGTTTCATCTATCAAAGGAACGTTTATGGCCGGAGGAATTCGATCGTCCGGTGGTGGCCGAAAACCCACTTTACCCACCGGGCAAAAAAGCAAATTAACACGTATTGCGCCTCCCGCTGAGTTAATGGGGGAGGCGGCAATAAGAATGTGGAAGACGCAAAGCAAAATACTCATCGACCGAGGGGTGTTTGAGCTGGAGGACGCACCTTTGTTGCTGGCTTACTGCAATGCTTTTCATCTGATGCTCGAAGCCGAAAAAATGCTGGCCAGCGGACTGACCTCAGAAAGTGAAATGGGGGGCCTGAAAAAACACCCTGCAGTCAATGTCCGGAATGACTCGGTTTCCCAGCTTGCCCGCCTCGGCTCTCTGTTGGGGTTAGATCCGCTCAGTCGTCTTCGCATGACCAGCGGACAAAAGGATCCGGACGATGACGGGAATGAATTCGATGAGTTTGACTGATGGCTACCTATCCGAACGTCAATGCGGCGAACCAGTATGCGCGGGATATCGTTGGCGGGAAGATTCTGGCGTGTCAGTTAACGGTACTTGCCTGTCAGCGACATCTGGACGACCTCGAACGAGCAAAGGATCCCCACTGGCCCTACCGCTTCGATAAAAACAAAGCAGAACGATTTCTTCGTTTTGCCCAGAAAATGCCTCATACCTCAGGGGAATGGGCCCGGCGTAAACTCCGGATTGAATTTGAAGCCTGGCAGAAGTTCGCTCTTGGCGTACCGTTTGGATGGGTACACAAGAAGACAGGTCTGCGTCGTTTCTCTGAAATCTATATCGAGGTGCCCAGGAAGAACGGGAAATCCGCTATTGCCGCTGCTGTAGGAAATTATATGTTTTGTGCAGATGGCGAGCATGGTGCAGAAGTCTATTGCGGCGCCACGACTGAAAAACAGGCATGGAAGGTATTTTCTCCGGCGCTGCAAATGGTGAAAAAGCTGCCGGCATTGCGGCAAAAATTCTCGATAAAACCCTGGGCAAAAAAAATGACGCGCCCTGACGGTTCGGTTTTTGCGCCGGTGATCGGTGACCCGGGGGATGGTGATTCGCCATCATGCGCCATCATTGATGAATATCACGAACATACTACTGACGCGCTTTACACCACCATGACCACCGGTATGGGAGCTCGTGAACAACCGATGACACTGATCATCACCACCGCCGGCTATGACATTACATCCCCTTGCTATGAAAAGCGTACTCAGGTTGTTGAGATCCTGCGGAGAACCCGTAATGGCGAGGAAAATGAAACCATATTTGGGCTGATTTATGGCCTTGATGACGATGATGACTGGACGACTCCCGAGGCATTAATCAAGGCAAACCCCAACTATGGCATTTCGGTAAAAGCAGATTTTCTCCGGGCGAAACAATTATTGGGTATGTCGACGCCCGGGCAGACAAACAAGATTCTGACCAAGCATTTCAATCGCTGGGTAAGCGCAAAATCAGCTTATTACGACCTGAGAAAATGGATGGATGCGGCCGATAAAACCCTTAAGTTGTCAGATTTTGAAGGGGAGGAATGCTGGCTGGGTATCGATCTGGCCTCGAAAGTTGACCTCAATGCCGTGGTTCCGGTTTTTCGTCGTGAAATAGATGGAATAACACATTTTTACTGTGTTTCACCTCTGTTCTGGGCACCGGAAGAAACAATTTACTCGCAGGAGACCGCGCTGAAGAGTACCGCAGAACGTTATCAGTCCTTTGTCCGGCAGGGTAAGTTGATCCCGACCGATGGCGGCGAAGTTGATTACAGGCTGATATTTGAAACGATCCTGAAACTGCGGAATACCGTAAAAATTGCCCAATGCCCCATTGACCCTTATGGCGCGACTTCATTACGTCACATGCTCGAGGAAGAGGGGCTTGAGCCTGTCGAGATAAGACAAAATTTTACCCATATGAGTGATCCTATGAGAGAGATTGAGGCTGCGCTCATCTCGGGGAGATTCCATCATGACGGACACCCTGTCATGAACTGGTGTATTTCCAATATCGTCGGTCAGTACCTTCCCGGAAGTGACGATATTGTGCGTCCCGGGAAAGAAGGGCGGCAGAACAAGATTGATGGTGCGGTTGGTTTAATGATGGGGCTGGGGCGCGCCATGCTTAACAGTTCAGTGATGACATCCGTATACGATGAGGAAGATATAGCATGCTAATTTCAGTTCTGAGTTTTATTGTCGGCCTCACTGGTGCTGGATTGTTATCCGCAGGTGCCTGGCTTATTTCTCCATCAGTGGGATTGATAACAGGAGGGATTATTTGTCTGGGCTGGTCATATATGACAACCCGGGCCTTTTCCTCCGGCGTCAGCAATGGCGGAGGTGAATAATGTTCCTACCCCAGATGTTCAGGGGCCAACAATACTCGGGAAATAGCTTCTGGGAAGCCATGCTGGGCGGGGTTCGTTCAAGCCAGAGCAAAACTGGCATCATAATCACGCCGGAAACTGCTCTGGGACTTTCTGCGATCCGGGCCTGTGTCACCCTCCTGGCGGAGTCCGTCGCGCAGCTGCCGTGCGAACTTTACCGGCGGGATAATAATGGCGGGCGCCAGCGTGCAACGGATCACCCGGTTTATGACCTGATTCACTCCCAGCCTAACAGGAAAGACACCTCATTCGAGTATTTCGAGCAGCAGCAGGGGTTGCTGGGGCTGGAGGGAAATTGCTACTCGATCATCGAACGGGACGGAAAAGGCTACCCGAAAGAGCTGATCCCCATTAACCCGAAAAAGGTCATAGTGCTGAAAGGGCCGGACGGTATGCCGTATTACCAACTCCCGGAAGTCGGCGAAATTCTGCCGATGCGCATGATGCACCATGTGAAGGTCTTTTCTCTGGATGGCTATATCGGCAGTTCCCCCATTCAGACGAACGCCGATGTTCTGGGGCTGAATCTTGCGGTTGAGGAGCATGCGGCCGCGACATTCCGGCGCGGGACAACGATGAGCGGGGTGATAGAGCGTCCGAAAGAGGCCGCGACCATTAAAAGTCAGGATGCTATTGATCGCCTGCTGGCGAAATGGACCGAGCGCCATTCCGGTATTCACAATATGTTCTCTGTGGCATTGCTGCAGGAGGGCATGAGCTACAAACAACTGTCTCAGGATAACGAAAAGGCGCAGCTGCTACAGTCGCGGCAGTGGGGCGTGGAAGAGGTCTGCCGGCTCTATAAAATTCCGCCACATATGGTGCAGATGCTGGCGAAAGCGACCAACAACAACATTGAGCACCAGGGCCTGCAGTTCGTGATGTACACGCTGCTGGCCTGGCTGAAACGCCATGAGGGTGCGCTGCAGCGCGATCTGCTTCTGCCCAGCGAACGCCGCGATTTGTACATCGAGTTCAACGTTTCCGGGCTGCTGCGAGGCGACCAGAAGTCACGCTATGAATCGTATGCGCTGGGCCGCCAGTGGGGATGGCTATCCACTAACGATATCCGGCGTATGGAGAATCTGCCGCCAATTGCCGGCGGGGACAAATACCTGACGCCGCTCAATATGGTCGACAGCGCGAAGATCCTTCCTGGCGATAAGTCGCCGACAGCAAAACAGCTGGCCGAAATCGAAACCCTTCTGACCAGAGCCTGATTATTTCCCGCCGCGCGGGATGACCTGGAAGACAACATGACAACGAAATTAATTAACCTGCCGCACCTGGCAGATATGGTCTTTGGCGTGCCGCATTACGTGACGCGGCAAACAATGGACTCCGTGAAAGCGGTGCTCATCCCCCGTATTCAGGGGATCACCGAAGATGCCGCCATTCAGATGGCGCTGAATCCGGGTAAATCACCTGCTGCTGAGCAGGTCCAACCCACCGGCGGGGTGGCGGTGATCCCCGTTCACGGCATTCTCGTTCCACGCCGGGGGCAGATTACGGCGATGTGCTCCGAGCTGACCAGCTACGAGCGGATCCGCGGGCAGTTGCAGGCGGCGTTAAACGACCCCTCAATCAGCGAAATCGTTCTGGATATTAACTCCGGCGGTGGCGCAGCGGTGGGGTGCAAGGAGCTGGCCGATTACATTTATCAGTCTCGCGACTCGAAGCCCATCACGGCGATTGTGAACTACAGCGCGTATTCCGCCGCGTATTTCATCGCATCAGCCTGCAGCAAAATCATCGTCAGCCAGACCAGTGGCGTGGGGTCGATTGGTGTGATAATGGAGCACCTCGATACGTCGAAGATGGAAGAAAAAATGGGGCTGACGTTCACCACCATTTACCGGGGAGATAACAAAAATAACGGCACCCAACATGAACCACTGAGTGAAGAGTCGCTGGGTATGTTCCAGGGCATGATCGACGAAATGTACGAGACGTTTACGGGGTCGGTGGCCGAATATCGCGGCCTGAAGCAGCAGGCCGTCATTGATACACAGGCGGGGCTGTATTTTGGCCCTGGCGCGGTGTCTGCCGGCCTGGCGGATGAAGTCTCTGACCCCCAGGCGGCGATCAATGCTATCGCGGCAAACTATCAGCAACCCCGTCAAAAAACCTCCATTCAGATGCAGGCAGCCGCGATGGACCTGCAAACCAAAATGTAACCCGGCGCAAAAACAAACCGCGTCACCTTAAGCAGCCAGCAGGCTGCTTTTTTTATGTCTAAAAAGAGAGAAATCAAATGCCACAGATTGAAGAATTGCGTCGTCAGCGTGCGGGTATCAACGAACAGGTTCAGGCCCTGGCAACCATTGACGCCAGCGGCAGCACGCTGACTGCGGAGCAGCTGACGGAGTTTGCGAACCTGCAGCAGCAGTTCACTGATATCAGCGCCAAAATTGAACGCCTGGAAGCCGCCGAACGTGCTGCGGCGCTGGTCGCAAAACCCGTGAAAGCGACTCAGCAGGCCCCCGGCATTATTGTTAAGCAGGAGCCTAAACAGTACACCGGTGCTGGCATGACCCGACTGGTTATGTCTGTCGCCGCAGGCGCAGGGAATCTGCAGGACGCGGCAAAATTCGCTTCAGAAGAGCTGAATGACCAGTCCGTATCGATGGCCATTTCCACCGCAGCGGCGTCCGGTGGTGTGCTTATTCCGCAGAACCTCCACAGTGAGGTGATCGAGCTACTGAGCGACCGAACCATCGTCCGCAAGCTGGGTGCCCGTCCCGTTCCGCTGCCTAACGGTAATATGACGCTACCACGCGTGGCCGGTGGAGCAACGGCAAGCTACACAGGAGAAAACAAAGACGCCAAGACATCAGAAACACGCTTTGATGATGTAAAACTTACGGCGAAAACTCTGATTGCGATGGTGCCTATTTCCAATGCACTGATTGGCCGCGCCGGATTCAACGTCGAGCAGCTGGTCCTGCAGGATATTCTGACCGCCATCTCAGTGCGTGAGGATAAAGCCTTTATGCGCGATGACGGTACCGGCGATACACCGATTGGTATGAAGGCGCGCGCGACGCAGTGGAACCGCCTGCTGCCGTGGGAAGCTGATGCAGCGATCAACCTGAACACAGTTGACGAGTACCTGGACAAGATCATTTTGATGGCGATGGACGGCAACAGCAATATGATCAGCAGCGGCTGGGGCATGTCGAACCGTACCTATATGAAGTTGTTTGGGCTGCGTGACGGCAACGGCAACAAAGTCTATCCGGAAATGGCTCAGGGATTACTTAAAGGATATCCGGTTCAGCGTACCAGCGCGATCCCTGCGAATCTGGGGACTGGGGGTAAGGAGACTGAGATTTACTTTGCTGACTTCAATGATGTGGTTATCGCTGAAGACGGCAATATGAAAGTCGACTTCTCGAAGGAAGCCTCTTACATCGATGCCGATGGCACCCTGGTATCTGCGTTTTCCCGTAACCAGTCGCTAATCCGCGTTGTTACTGAGCATGATATTGGCTTCCGTCATCCGGAAGGCCTGGTGCTGGGTACCGGCGTCCTGTTCTAACCCATCCCTCAGTAAATACGGCCCGCATATGCGGGCTTTTCCCTTTCAGGAGAATGTTATGGCTGCGAAAAATAAAGCAGTGGAGCCGGAAGAAACAGGCACACAGGACAACCATGCGACCGTGGTCGCACAGGCAGAACGCAAATCCGTTGTGTTCCTCGGTCCGCATAGCCGTTATTCCCGTGGTGATATCGCGTGGTTTGAAGGATCGCACGCCGAAGAGCTGGTTAAGCGCCGTATCGCGGTATGGCCGAAGGATGCCGAACGCGCGCTGAAACCGAAGCCGGGAGACAGCGATTTTGATACTGACATTGGATGATGTGAAAACCCAGCTACGCCTGGAACTGGATTTCATGGAGCATGACGCCATGCTCACGCAAATGGTGAACGCCGCGCAGCGGAGCATCGAGCGTGATTATTACTGCAAGCTGGTCACCAGTGATGAAGAGCTGCAGGCGCTCCCGGAGACCGTCCGCGGATTTATCGCGGATGAAGATATCCGGCTGGCTATTCAGTTTCTGGTCAGCGATGCGTATCTGAATGGCCATACCGGACAGTGGCTGGAAACCGCTGCGGTGAGGCATCTTCTTTTCCCCCTGCAGGAGCATACGCTATGAGCCTGAAACCGGGTGATATGAACTGTCGCATTGCAATTAGCTACGTTCAGTCCGGTCGTGGGCCGCTGGGTGAACCGCTACCGGAAAAGCAGGTTGAATCGGGAAAAGCGTGGGCAAAACGGGAGCTGGTATCGGGGCGGAAAATCCGCACGCTGGATCAGCAGCAGGTGGTGGAAACCTGCCTGTTTACGGTCTATCCGGGTGTGCTGGTTGATATTGACTGGAAAATCACGACGAAAAATCTGGTTTATACCGTCCGGAATATCGACCGCAAAACGGACCGGATCATTATCACGGGGGAGGCTGACGGGCGGCATGATAGAGCTGGCGATTAAGGGTGCGCTGGAGCGCATCACCGGCATGAATGCGTATCCGCTTTTACTGCCGGACACGGTCCAGGAAGGCGTGACTTACCAGCGTATTTCGGATGCGCCGGTAGGGGCTGGCCTGGCCAGAACCGGGATTTCCTCTGTCCGCATACAGGTGGCGATTTATCTGATCGATAACTACAGCCGCCTGCTGATGCTGGATAAGCAGCTTTGGTCAGAATGGAAAGCCATTGTGCAAACCCGGCTTGAGGATTGTCCGGTCAGTTATGTGACGCGCGGCAGTATCCAGCAGGACAAGATCACGCTGACCAGTGGTCGCATCCAGTACCGACTGGTGCGCGACTTTATATTCACCACTCCGGAGTAACCCCATGCGCATTGAGATGAAATTCCCGTCGGGGAAGGATTTTGAACGCCTGATTTCCGAGATGGACAAGAAGGTCAGCACCAGGTTGTTGCGTGATGCCGGGCGCCGGGCGCTGGCTATCGTGCAGGAAGATATGCAGCAAAACGCCGGCTACGACGAGTTAAGCGGCGGGCCGCACATGCGCGACACGATCAAAATCCGTAGCTCAACCAGCGCAGCAAAGAGCGAGCGTTACGGGACTCTCATCACGTTTCGAGTCGGTCCCAGCAAAGCGCATCACATGAAAGCGCTGGCGCAGGAGTTCGGCACGGTGAAACAGGTGGCTAAGCCGTTTATCCGTCCGGCGCTGGATTACAACGTCGAAAAAGTGCTGTCGATACTGGCAGCTGAAATTCGCTATGGGCTGGAAGGCCGGTAGTCAAAAAGAGAGAGAAAAAAATGGGTGAAGACGTCATTAAAAGCCCCTCGGAATATGCAAGCATTCCGGCGGGAACCCGCACGTACTGGGGTATGAAAGGCACGCTGAAGGCGGCGGCAAAGCTACTGCAAAGTACGATGGCCATCGGTGCCGTAGGCAAAAAGGGCACCTTCATGAAGGTGACACGCCTGATTGACCGTGATCCGAAATACATGGCCGATATGGGCGAGGGTGAGGATAAAACCCTAGTGTTTATTGCCGATCCGACGGATGCGAATCAGCAGGCGTTGCTGGAAGCGGCGGAGGCCAATAAGACCGTGGCGTTTTTCTTCGACTTCCCAAATGGGCGCTCGGCGGAAATGGAGCTGGTGCTGTCCGGATGGGCGCAGCAGGCCGTTGACCAGCCTGATGGTAAAGTCCTGCAGGACGAGGTATACGGCAAGCAGAACGGCGGCGTGAAGTGGACTACCACGAACGCCGCCAATAGTGGCACTGAATAAAAGGAATAACGACTGTGAATTATCAAAACCTTCTCAACCCTATTATCAAAGCCCACCCGATTACGCTGCTTGGTCAGCAGATCTTTATTCGCCGTCTGACGCAGGAGGAACTATGGGATTATGAAGCCGATCTGCAGGCGCTGGAAAAGAGCGATGACAACGCTCGTCAGACCTCTATCCGTGGCATCACACTGTTTCTCTCTGCGCTGGTAAATGAGGACGGAAGCCGCCCGGCAGCGGATGAACTCCCGGCCGCAGAGGCTTTTCTGTCAGCCCATTCGGGAGCAGATCTGCTGGAGGCGGTCATTGCCGTACAGCGTCATGCTATCGGCACACTGGAAGATGCCAAAAAAAACTAACCGAATCACCCCAGCTGCGCACCCTGTTTACGCTGGCAGATCGCTGGGGTGAGCCGGACCCCACGAAACTGGCCGCCATGCCGGCGAACATCCTGACCTACTGGGAGGCGTACTTTGCGCTCCTTAAAGAAGAGGGAGAACCACCGCTGGCGGCTCCACAGTCATCTACAGCACCCTCTGCCGTAGCCCGGGATGATGATTTTGAAAACTGCCTGAGGGTTCTTGGAAATGGCTGATGTAGCATCACTCGCTGTCGCGTTGCACCTCAACCGTGCGACATTTAATTCGCAGTTCGCTGACGCAATGCGTCAGGCGGATGGCAACGCACAGCAGTTCAACAAAAAAGCACAGGCTGATGCGGCAAAAACTGAGGCTGCCTTTAAAGGGATCGGCGTAGGTGTAAAAGCCGCTGATGCTGAATTTTCCAGGCTGGATAAACGTATCGAAAAGCTGGGGTCACTACGGCTTACCGGGCTGGATGAGATGCGTAACGTACTGGCGAATCTGTCTGCCGGTAGTGGCGTTACCGGCAGCAGTTTCACCACTGCGGCGATCTCGGCGCTGACCGAAGGTATGAGTACTGCGCTGACCAGTAGCACCCAAAGTCTGGAGCTACAGCGACAGGCTCAGATTGCCGCATCGCAGGCGGCGGTAGATGGCGCGCAGGCGTCTATCAACAATGCCCGCACGCTGCGAGAAGAGGCACTGGCGCGGCAGAAAGCAGCCGTACAAACCATTCAGGCGGCGCAGGCGGAGCGCGAGAAGGCGTTTACGCTGGATGAGTATTATGCCAAACAGGCAGAGGTGAATAAGCAGTATGGCATCACGGCCAGCTATGAAGCAGAGCACGCGAAAAACGCCCGCACCATCAGCGAGGCCAATATAGCTGAGGCACGCGGGAAAAAGAGCCTGGCAGAAGCCACAAAAGAGGTTCTGGCCGCAGATATCGCTGAGTCTGACGCCAAGCGTACCCTGACCACCTCAACGCGAACGCTGGCCACGGCCAGCCAGGAGCTGACGTTCCGGCAGCGCGCAGCGGCGGCGGCGGCGGGAACACTGCGTGGCGCCCTGGCGCTGGTCGGTGGCCCGGTCGGGATCGGTATCATGGCGATCGCCGGCGCGGTGACGATGCTCTATTCGTCGTTTTCAAAGTCTCAGGAAACTATCAGCGGCTACAGCAATGCGTTATTCAAATCAGGACAGCAGTCGATTATGTCGGTTCAGTATCTCCAGAGCCTGCAGTCGCAGCTGGGAGATACTGACGGTGCCGTAAAAGCGATCACCGCGTCTGTTAATGCCGGATTCGGTGGTGAAATGCTGGACCGCGTTGCCGGACTTGGCGCCCGGATGGAAGAGCTGGGGCAGAGTTCGGGGGATCTGGTCTCGATGCTCACGAATCTGCAGGGCGATCCTGTCCAGGCGATGGAGAAGCTGAACAATCAGGGAATTCAGCTAAACGCGACGTTTATCGACCAGATAGTCACGCTGCAGCGCCAGGGCAGGGAAAGTGAGGCTACGGCGCTCCTGCAAAAGCAGGCGATGGCCGAGCTGGAAAAGCAGATAAAGGATCAGGAAGATAAGGTTGACGGGCTGAAAGGGGCCTGGAAATCGCTGAAGGATTATGTCAGCAGCGCGTTTAAAACAATGGGTGACGCCCAGATGGCCACAGCCCAGGCGCAGGCGTCAGCATTGGGAATAAACCTGACACCCAGCCCGGACCCGGCGATAAAACAGCGCGAAGAGGTGGAAAGGCTGCGGAAGGAGCAAGAAAAGCTGCAGAAAGATACAGCTGATCGCCTGAAGGCCGAAAATACCGTTCAAGGACTGATGGCTGCTGGCGTGACAAAAGAGAAGCAGCGCGCCGATGCACTGGCGGTTCTCAATCGCACTCTCAAGAAAGGAACGGAAGAGTACGCGCAGGCGTTACGCGGTATAGATAAATTGTACGGGGAGAAGCAGAAGAAACCGGCGGCGTACAAAGATGACCAGGCCACCCAGCGTCTGCAGAGTCTGCGCGAGCAGGAATCGGTTCTTCGTCAGCAAAACCAGCAGACCGTTAACCTGACCGGTTCAGAGCGAAAGCTGCTGCAGTTCAACCAGGAGATCGCCGATCTCAAGGCAAAAAAAATCCTGACCGCCGGGCAGCGCAGCATTCTCAATGCTGAGCAGGAGCTGCGCGCTCAGCTGAACATCAACGTACAGCTGGAGAAGGCGAACGTGCAGCGCCAGCTGTCGCTGAAAATGCAACAGGAGAATAATGATCTGCACCGCTCAACCATTCAGCTACAGGCCGAGATGGATGCCAACGTGGCCAGGATGACGATGAGCAGCGCTGCCTATGACCAGATGGCGAAGGAGCAGCAGGTCAGGTCGAAATTCGCGAAGTTGCGCGAGGATGCAGATAGGGGTTTTAAATCAGTAAACCCAACCATTTATAAAGCAAAAACTGCAGCATTGAACGCTGAGGAACAAAAGCAACTGAGCATCGTTCGCAATGGTGCCAAGGATAAAGCGCAGATTGAGGGTTCCTGGACCGAGGGATTACGAGCCGGGCTGCGTGAATGGGGTGCCGATGCAACCAACATTTATGCCCAGGTTCGTGACACCTCCGTCAATGCTATGGACAGTATGGCCAACTCGATCTGGCAAATGGCATCGCGGGGTAAATCGTCATTTAAGGAGATGGCGCTGTCTATCATTGACGATATTGGGCAGATGATAACAAAAATGCTCTTTTTTCAGTCCATCCGATCTGCAGGCTCAGCTATGTCGGGATCCGGGATTGGCATCCTCGCGGATTTTGGCGGGTTTCTGTCTGGGTTCTCCGGCGGCGGGTATACCGGTGATGGCGGGAAGTATGAGGTTGCCGGGCCAGCCCACCGGGGTGAGTGGGTTGTGCCACAGGAGGTGGTTAAAAGACCAGGCATGCTCAGCTTTCTGAACCAGTTAACTTACGGCAGTGGCTATGCCAACGGTGGTCTGGCTGGCGCGCCGAGCGGGCCGCTTCCAATGACTGGTGAGAGCCAGCGAGCAGCAGGGGGAATAACGGTTAATATCCCGTTACAGGTGGTCAATAGCAATGGTAATCAGGATCAGTCCGGGAAGCGGTCTGAGAGTGGTATCGCTCAGATGAAGCAACAAATCATTCAGATAGTTTTGAGCACCCTGGATAAGGAAATGGGTAACGGTGGGATGATCGATGTAAAACTGAGGAGCATGCGCTAATGGCCGCACTGGAAACGTTCGACTGGTCGCCGCTGAATGGTCCCACTGCGGATATTAAATATGCGACGCGGTCCGTGAAATATGGTGATGGTTATGAGCAGGTCACTGGTGATGGTATTAATCCTGAATCGCAATCATGGCCACTGACATTCACCGACTACAGGGAGGAGGTCATGCCGATCCTGCAGTTTTTGCGCCGTCATGGCGAAACACGTGCATTCATATGGGTTAATCCGCTGGGCGAGCGGGGGCTATACCGTGCGACACAGATAAAGCCTCAACTGCTTGATTTTGCGCGTATGACCGTTACTGTTACGTTTGTGACGGCATACAGAGCCGGACCGATATAATGGAGAATGATAATGCAAAAAATGGTACTGGCGCTGGCCAGCATCGCCGTTCTTTTTTCCGGTACAGCGGCAGCACGTGAGTTAACGGCGTCGGAAAAAAAGGTCATCGAAGAGTCTGCGAAGCAGAAGCTGAAAGATCCGGATAGCGCCAAAATTTATTGGCAACCTGATATGGGTGGGGATGCTTATTGCGCTCAAATTAACGCCAAAAATTCCTATGGAGGTTACGCAGGGAAAGCGCTTCTGTTGGCAGGTGTTAAACGTGATAGCCAAGGGAAAATCATTGAAGCTGGAGTATCTATTGACAGTGATGATATAGCCGAACTGATGATGCCAATTTGCACCGATGCCGGCTACCACTTTCCCCGTTAACCACCCGTGCCGTCCGGCACCCACACCATCAATTTAACCCCGCTCAGCGGGGTTTTTTATTATTGGGGCTACGGTCCTGCAGCGAGGACATTATGGGCATTGCAGCTGACGATCAAAAACTGGAACCCGGTAACGTCATCACTCTGTTCGAAGTTGATGGCACCACTTTTGGTGCAGACGTACTGTATTTTCACAACCACGCTATTCCGTATACCGAAGAAGAAATTATCGCCGCTGGCAGCGATGCGGAAAAGCTGACGGGCAAACCGATTTACTGGCAGGGCGTGAAATATACGCTCTGGCCATGTGAGATCGAGGACGTTGAGTCCAACGGTGAAGGTTCGCCAGCTTCCCCCAAGCTGTCCATTGCGAACCTGGATGGCTCAATCAGTGCGTTATGCCACATGTTCCAGGATATGAAGCAGGCGAAGGTAACGGTTCACCGCACGTATGCGCACTATCTCGATGCCAGAAACTTCCCTGGCGGCAACCCACAGGCTGACCCGACAGCAGAGCAGATTGATGTTTTTTACATTGACAGTAAATCCAGCGATGACGATGAACAGGTCCAGTTCAAGCTTAGCTCGCCGGTGGATGTTACCGGACAGAAGTTGCCTGCACGCCAGATGACCAACCGTTGTGCCTGGTGCATGCAGGGCCAGTACCGTGGTGCTGACTGCGGCTATACCGGCACGCGTTATTACGACAAATTCGGCAATCCCGTAGACAACCCGGCACTGGACGTCTGCCCGGGAACAGTCGCGGGCTGTAAGTTACGTTTTGGTGATGATGCCATGCTGCCGTTTGGCGGATTCCCGGCTATTGGTCTGCTGAGGATGTAGTCATGCTGAGCCAGAGACTGAAAACCGCTATTGAGGCGCACGCCGCGGATGTTTACCCGAACGAATGCTGCGGCCTGATTACCCGGGTCGGGCGGCAGCGCCGATATATTCGCTGCGAAAACAGTCATGAAATGCCGACGGAGCATTTTCGGATCGCAGCCGGTGACTGGATTGCCGCAGAGGATGCCGGAGACGTGCTGGCCGTGGTGCATTCGCATCCGGATGCCGGTCCGCACGCATCCGCCGAGGACCTGCAGGGCTGCCAGAAAACAGGCCTGCCGTGGATCATTATTAGCTGGCCAGGTGGCGACTACACCGTCACGACGCCGGATGATTCCCCGCCTCTTCTGAACCGTCCGTTTATCCACGGTAGCTGGGATTGCTACGGACTGGTCCGCGACTGGTATATGCAGGAGCGAGGTATCGAACTGCCTGATTTTCCCAGAGAGGACAACTGGTGGACCCGGGGGGAAAACCTGTATGTGCGGCACTATGCGGAGGCCGGATTTTATTCTCACGCCAGCGAGCTGCAGGCAGGCGATGTGATTCTGATGCAGTACAGAGCGGACGAAATCAACCACGCCGGCATTTACCTGGGCAACGGAAAAATGTTGCACCACATGTATGGCCAGCTGAGTGGTGAGGTTCCATACGGTGGGATCTGGCGGGAGCGAACCATGCTGACGCTGAGGCATAAAAATGACGACTAATACGATAGAGAAAATGGTTCTGGTTCGCCTGTACGGCAAGCTGGGCAAGCTGTTCGGCCGGGAGCATCGCCTGTCGGTATCTTCTGTACGGGAGGCTATCCGCGCGCTGTGCATCATGGTTCCAGGACTGGAACGATGGCTGGAGACCAGCGAGGGACGTGGAGTCACGTACATGGTCTTTAACGGTGAAAAAAATCTAAGCCAGGATGACCTGTTTCTGAATGGTGTGCATGACGTAATCAAAATTGCGCCTGTGATTATTGGCAGTAAAAAAGCCGGGGTGTTCCAGACCATTTTTGGTGCCGTACTCGTTGCCGTTGGTATGGTGCTGAGTTTTACCCCTGCCGCCGCTGCCTCGCCGTTCCTCTACAAAATGGGGGCGGCGATGATGCTGGGCGGCGTTGTACAAATGCTGGCGCCCAGCGGTACCCAGGGTATGACAACGGATCGGGATACGAAAAAATCGTACTCATTTGGTGCGCCTGTTAATCAGGTCGCTGCCGGCAACGGTGTACCGATCTTGTATGGCCTGCGTGAAATAGGCGGCGTCATTATCAGTGGCGGTATTTATACCGAAGAACAGCAATAAAAAAATGCATTTTACCCTTCCCGCCACGGCGGGATTTTTTTTGCCCGGAGTTTGAGAATGGCTGAAATAAAAGGAATCGCTGGCGCTAAAAATAACGGTGGTAACAAGGATAACGGGCAGAATCGCGGGACGGAAATTGCCTCGGTCGCCTATATGAAAATCTTGCTGGCACTGTCAGAAGGTCAAATTGCCGGTCAGTTTACCGGTCAGGATATTTGCCTCGACGGTACGCCGTTGCTCGATGCCGATGGCCATGAAAATTTTCCGGGCGTGACGTGGGAGTGGCGCAGTGGTCTGGTTGACCAGGATTACATTCAGGGTTTCCCGGCGGTCGAAAACGAAATCAGCGTCAGCACGGAAATCAAGTCTGGCACTCCGTGGGTAAAGGCGATCAACAACACGCAGCTGTCGGCTGTTCGCCTGCGTATTAAATTTCCGAACGGGGTCTACAGCCTGCGTGACAGCGGTGGCAAAGATGGTTACCGCATTGAGTTCGCTATCGATGTTTCAACAGACGGCAGCACGTATACCGAATATGGCCGCGATACCGTCGATGGCATAGCTAACACGGGCTATGAGCGCAGCTACCGCATCGATTTGCCGCGGGCAAACTCCGGCTGGCAGATCCGCGTTCGCCGTCTGACTGAGAATAAGAATAATAACAAAACGGCGGACGTGAGTCGTATCGAGTCGATAACGGAAATCGTTGACGCCAAACTGCGCTATCCGAACACCGCGCTGTTGTTCGTTCAGTTCGATTCAACGCTTTTTGATGGCCGGACACCGACCGTGACGGTCAAGGCAAAGGGGCTGGTCATTCGCGTACCGTCGAACTATGACCCTGTCGAACGTACCTACAGCGGAAGCTGGGACGGGACCTTCAAGTGGGCCTGGTCGAATAACCCCGCCTGGATTTTTTACGATCTGGTGCTGAACAAACGCTATGGACTTGGAAAGCGTATTTCGTCCGACCAGGTGGATAAATGGACCCTGTATCAGATCGGCCAGTATTGCGATGCGCCGGTCTCAGATGGTGCTGGCGGAAAAGAGGCCCGTTATCTCTGCGATCTCTATATATCCCAGCGGACTGACGCCTGGACCGTATTAATGGATCTCGCGAACATTTTTCGGGGCATGATTAGCTGGTCGAATAATCTGCTGTCGGTTGATGCCGATATGCCGCGTGAGATGGACCCCGATTTTGTTTTCAACAAATCGAATATTGTCGGCTCCTTCACGTTCTCCAGCACGTCCGAGCGGACCAACTATAGCGCGGCCATCGTCACTTACAGCAACCCACAGAATAACTATCAGGACGATCAAGCCAGCGTCTATTCGCAGGAGATTGCAGACCGCTTCGGATTTAACACTATCGAGCTGTCCCGGATTGGCTGTACACGTGAATCCGAGGCGCAGCGCCACGGCGCCTACGCCATCGAGACAAACCGCGACGACAATGGCGTTGAGTTTAAAACGGGGATGGAGGGTCGCATTCCCCGTGTTGGCAAGGTTATCGGTATCAACAATGCCCCTATGGCTGGCCGGCAGAACGGCGGTCGTGTGGCGGCAGTCTCAGGAAAAAGGATTACTCTCGACCGCGCGGTCGCGGCAAAAGCCGGGGATACGCTCATCATTAACCTGCCGGACGGAAAGTCGCAGGGGCGTAAAGTTCAGGGGGTGCAGGACCGTATTGTTACGGTAGAGCAGGAGTATAACCCGGCACCGCAGGCGGAGGCGGGTTGGATTCTGGATCAGTCAGACCTGGCCATTCAGCAATTCAGGGTTAAGCGCGTTGTGAACAATAACGATGGCACGGTCACTATTAACGGCCTGCCGTATAACCCGAACAAGTTTCCCCGGGTGGATGATGGCGCGGTGATCGAAGACCGTCCTGTGACCGTTGTTCCCCCACGGGGACAGGAGGCACCGGACGACATTACCATTTCCAGCCTCTACCGGGTGTCGCAGGGGATTGGCATCACCACCCTGGTTGCCACCTGGTCGCCGGTGAAAAATGCGATTGCGTATGAAATGCAGTGGCGTCAGAACAATGGTGACTGGATTAACCTGCCGCGCACCGGCAATACGCGGTTTGAGGTCGATGGTATCTATACCGGTCGATACGTTGTGCGTGTGCGGGCGATTAACGCGCAGGATATCGCATCCGTATGGGGGATCTCGAAAGAAACCGAGCTGACCGGTAAGTCTGGTGCCCCACTTCCGCCGCTGGCGCTGGCAACCCGTTCGCTGGTTCATGGGGTCCAGGTTAGCTGGGAATTCCCGACCGGCTCGGGGGATACGCTGCGCACGGAACTGCAGTACAGCAAAAATCAGGACGGCAGTGCGCCGATGCTGTTATCAGACGTGGCCTATCCGGGGAAAAGCTATCAGCAGATGGGCCTCAGTATGGGCGCAGAATTCTGGTATCGGGCGCGCCTTGTGGATCGTCTGGGCAATGAAAGCCCGTGGACCGGCTGGGTCCAGGGGATGGCCAGCGATAACTTTGATGACTACTACGAAAACCTGACTGACGCGATCAAGGATACGGCTGCCTGGGAGGAAACGCAGCGCACCATTAGCGAAACGCAGGAAGGTATCCGCAATACGCAGCAGGAACTGGAGCAGACCGCTGAAGCTTTGCGTAAGGAAGCCGAAGACCAGGCGAAGCAGGTCAGCCAGGATATTGAAGCATCGGCGAAAAGCATCACTGCTGATGTTGACGGGAAGATCTTCGCCGTGAATAAAACCATCACGGATGAGATAACCTCGGTCAATGAGGCTCTCGATTCTGGTCTGGCTCAGGCAAACAAAGGTGTTCAGGAGGCAAAATCCGCCGTCGCAGATGCGAACAAGCAGATCGCAACTGTGAACAAGTCGCTGACCGACAGCATCACCCAGGTCAGACAGTCAGTCACTGATACGGCTGCGGAAATCAACGCCACCATCGACCTGGAGATTGCCAGGGTCAACAAAACGCTGGCCGACGGCGATGCCGCATTGAATGCGCAGATAAAGACTGCCGAAAATGGCCTGAAGCAGTCGCTGTCTCAGGTCAACACCACGCTGACCAGTGCGGTGAAGCAGGAGACCGCGGATCGTATCGCCGATGTTAACGCGAAGGCGGCACAGGCCGCTGATGAACTGCTGGCGGCAACGCAGGGGATTGAGGCGAGTATCGAGAGCCTGACTCAGGTGATGAAGACCGCCGATGAAAATCTGGCGCGGGAAATGTCCAGCCTCGCTGCCGGCGCTAATATCCAGTTCGATTCGCAGGTTATCTGGCATTTCAACAATCAGACGACCGAGGGCTGGACCGGCAGCGCCGGCGTACCGGGTGTGTCACAGGATGGCTGGTTACGCCCGGCGGACAGCGCCACCGATCCGTACATTACCTCTCCTGGCGGGCTGGCTGTCGATGGTGCGGCGTACCGTTTCATCATGCTGCGCTTTCGTAAAACCGGCAAACCCGTCTGGGCGGGTGAGATCCGCTGGGTGTCTGCCGGCGAAAACTTCAATAACACGAAGCGATACATTGTTGCTGAGCCGGAATATGCCGATGGGGTGGCAACCCTGACGGTGCGTGATATTCCGTGGACAGGGAACATTGATCGTATTCGCCTGGACCTGACGAACCAGCAGGATGCCAGCAACTTTATCGAATTCGACTGGATCGCCGTTGGCCGGCCAGCACCCGGCGCCAGTACGGCGGCTCTGCAGGATGTGCGCAGTACGCTGAGTAACGCGCTGACCGCCGAAGCGCAGGCACGCAGCACGCTGGCGGCGCAGATGCGTGGCTCCTATGATGGGAGCGATCTGGAGAAAGTCACCTCCGGGCTGCTGTACCAGGAAAAAACCGCGCGCGTTACCGCCATCTCGGCGGAAGTTAAGGCCAGAGAGTCCCTGCAGACGCAGTTTAACGACAACAAAGCTGCTGTTTCTGGTGAACTGAGTTCTCTGACGACAGAGCAGAGCGCGCAGGCGAGCCGTATCGGTGGCCTGGAAACCAGCCTCGGGAAAAAAGCCGATGCGGCCGCGCTGACGTCCCTGACGCAGAAAGTTGAGCAACAGGGCGCCACGCTGACATCGCAGGGCGCCGCGTTAACATCGCTTACTAACCGGGTTGGCCAGACGGAAACGGGCCTGGCTGGTACGAATGAGGCGCTGAGCGGGCTGCAGTCTGTTGTTACCCGGCAGGGCGACAGGATAACCAGCCAGGGTCAGTCCATCACGAAACTGACGAGCGATTTGGGCACGACAAATGCCGCGCTGGCGAAGAAAGCCGAAGCGGCTGCGGTCACTGCCTTAACGCAGCAGGTAGAGCAAAACGGGCGGGATATTCGCAGCAATACTGACAGCATCACCAGCCTGTCGAATCAACTGGTCAATGGCCAGCCGAATCGTTGGTCCCGTCGACTCTATCCGGTGCAGCTGGCTAACGCCGGGACAGTCCCGTCATTCAGCGATGTTCGCGCTGTGGCACCAACGGTCGTGGATGAGGTGGCCGACGCGGCCAAACTGGACTTTACGTCCGCCGGCAGCTATCTGATCGCGCTGTATTCCTGCCAGGTGAAAGTGGCCGCAGATACCACCATCACACTGGCGCCCGGCGCCAGGGTTTTTGATGATACCGGCGCCATATTTGTGAACGGGGTTCAGGTCGCCTGGGGTAACGCCAGCTGGAATACCGTCAGTTTTGAACTGAAAGGCGGCTGGAACACCGTTGAATTTCTGGTGAATCAGTGGACCGGCCAGGCGTATATCAACCTGGGCCTGAAGCTGTCAGACAAGGTTGCTGAGATGTACTCCGGTCTCGGGGTATCCGCGCTGGCAAACGCAGCCGGCGTGCTCAGCTCGAATGTCAGCCAGATTGGCAACGAGGTGGTCAGCAATTCGCAGAGCATCACCCAACTCCGGAATGCGCTGACGCAGACAGACGTGAACGTGGCCAGCAAAGCGGATCAGACGGCGATGAACTCGCTAACCGGACGAGTGGAGAAAACGGAATCCGGGCTAACGGCTGCTAACGCCAACATTACCTCGCTGAAATCCGCTGTACGGGCCGGAAACGCATCAGGCGGAGATTTAATTCCCAACCCGACATTTGACCCGGCTTACGACCAGATGGGGTTTAGCGTCGTATCCACGACGGCTGAGGAGGTCCCTCCTGGCTGCCCGTATGGTTATGCGGCCCGAATTGCCAGCCGGGATCACCATCCTGAGTTTGCCGCGTTCCCGGCCACGCTTAACGATGTGATTGAGATCAGCGCACTGGTTGCCTGCGGCGCCGGCACGGCGAATTTTAATCTGTATGTTGGCACCGCCGTTCGGCCAGATACGAGCACCGGTGCGCCACTCATGGCGGGGGGCGGGAAATCACCCTCCGCGACCTGGCAGAGAACCACCTGGCGCTTCAAGGTCACGCAGGCGATGGTGGACAGGAGTTATATCCGCCCGTTCCTGCAGATCTCGCAGAACAGCCCGTATGGCACCGTATGGTTCGTTACGGACTGGCATATGCGAAATGAGACAGCGGCGCAAAAGGTTCAGGATACTGCGGATGCCACGGCGGCGGCGGTTGACTCCCTGACCACCACCGTGACGCAACAGGGTAATCTGCTGACCTCGACCGGCAACCGGACAACCCAGCTGGAAAACGGGCTGGCAACCACCAATGCCGCAGTGGCCAAAAAGGCTGATGCGACAGCGGTGCAGAATTTGACCAATACCGTCACACAGCTGGGCAACGACCTGACGGCTGCGAACAGCGCCATCACGAAACTGACCGGAAATCTGGCGAATACCGATAAAGCGCTGGCGCAGAAAGCCGATGCGACAGCGCTGGCCACGCTCGACACGAAAGTGACGCAGCAGGGCAAAACGCTGGAGAGCCAGAGCAATTCGCTGACGAACCTGTCGAACAGCCTCTCGCACGTCGCGGCAGATATCGATGCCAGCGGGCAGATACCGGGTAACCTGGTCGTGAATCCCTCGTTTGAACGTGGGCTGGATGGTTACGCCGGGCGGTCAACCGCGACCAGTGTGGTGGAGGTTTCCGTTCCTCATAGCGGGACGCGGGCGCTGAAGGTTGATCCGGGGAATGTGACTCCGGGGCAATACATCCCGTTTATTCAGGGGCGAACCTATGAAATCGGGGTGTGGGTCAAGGAACCCGGAGCGACGACGGATAATGGCGCGGGGAACAACAAGCTGCGGATCGGCAACTCTGCCGGCCAGCCGGTTTTTGAGCGTCCATACAACAGCGGTACGGTGGGGACAAACTGGACCCTGATTTCCGGTCGCTGGAAAGCGACGGAGACAGCCAGCCTGCCGGTGACGCTGAGTAACTATCTGATTAGCGGCAGCCGCTACTTCGATGACTTTTACGTCACTGACGTTACCGACCGGGTGGACATCGATGCCACCGCCGGCGCCGTTACCGGACTGACGAGCCGGGTCAGCACAGCGGAAGGGGCCATCACCTCACAAAGCCAGCAGCTGACGAACCTGCAGAACAGCCTGAACACGACCAACAGCAATGTGTCGAAGAAGGCCGATGCAACGGCACTGACTTCGGTCGATAACCGGGTGACAGAGGCGGAAGGGAAACTGACCACACAGAGCCAGCAGCTGACAAATCTGGCGAATGTGCTGACGGCCACCCGCAACGCCGGCGACAACCTGATCCCGAACTTTGATTTTCTGCAGGGCAGCACGGCCTGGGATATTCAGTATCCTGCCGGTGTGACCTTTGGCGATTTCGGGGACGGGAAAGCGGGGGTCCGACTGAACCGGACGACTAACACCAGTCCGGGGATCTTCTCCAACAACAACAAGCCGGTGCCGCTGAATGGCCAGCGCAAGTACCGGGTGGTGGTGAAGGCCAAAGGTGTTTCCGGCGCGATGAGTCTGCTGATCCGTCGCCAGAACAAAATCGGCCAGACGGACAGTACGTATGAGGATAAAACGGTCACGCTGACCACTGACTGGCAAACCATCACCTGGGAAACCGGATTGACGGCTGCCGGCGCGGACGGGCAGAACTTCAAACTTTATTCTCATCCGACAAACGGTGAAATCTGGCTCGATTCCGTCCGGGTGTTTGATATCACCGATGAAACCAACATCAAGGCGACCAGCGATGCTGTTTCGTCTCTGACCGGGACGGTGACGAACCAGGGGAACACCCTGACATCGCAGGGGCAATCCATCACGGCGCTGAAAAACGCGCTGGAAGGGGTCAAAGGCGATGTGGCGAAGAAGGCCGATGCGTCGGCGGTCAGTTCACTGACCAACCGGGTTACCCAGACTGAAAAGGATATCCGTAGCCAGGCCGACAGCCTGACCAGCCTGAATACATCGCTGAAGCAGCAGGCGACACGGGGAGCCAACGTACTGCCGGACGGCAGTTTTGAATCCTATGCCGTCGGCGATGTTCTCAGTAATGCCCGCGCCGTTATCACCAGTGAAGCTGCGCACAGCGGGACTAAAAGCCTGCGTGTTACGCGCAGTACGGAGTACAACCCGAACGCGACGGATAATAACGATACCCATATCTTTTCGGGCATGCAGGTTCGCGATAACGCGGTCTATTACGTGGAGGCGTGGGTTAAGTTGCCGGCTGGCTCGACCGCCGATCCGACCGTTTATATGGTGCTCGGATTTTCCTTCCAGGATTCTGCCAATGGCTGGTCGTGGCCTGGCCTGAACGTAAAAGTCTCCGGGTTGTCGGTGGACAACTGGACAAAAGTCAGTGGCTATCTGACCAACAACCGAACCGCGCTGAAACAGGCAATGGTGAGGATCTCCATCCCGAACACACCAAAAGTTCGCCTGGGTGACGCCTTCCTGATTGATGATCTGATCATCACTGACGTGACCGATGCGAAAGCGGCGCTCGATGCCGCCGATGCGAATGCGCAGGCGCTTTCCAGTCTGTCCGCGTCAGTCACGCAGAACGGGAAGAATATTACGTCTCAGGGCAGCGCGATCACGAAACTGCAGTCAGATGTGACGCAACTAGGAAAGGATATCAGCGGCAAGGCCGATGCCAGCGCGCTGACGAATCTGACGACTCGCGTGACGGCTACCGAAGGCAGCCTGAGATCGCAGGGAGACAGCCTGACCAGCCTGCAGAACAGCCTGAACACGACCAACAGCAATGTGGCGAAGAAGGCTGATGCAACGGCGCTGCAGAGCCTGCAGAATACCGTTGAACAGCATGGCAGGGATCTGACCACGCAAAGCAGCGCGCTGACGAACCTGGAAAACAACTTTTCCTCCCTGGCCGTGGGCGGGACCAACCTTATCCGCAATGCGGACACACTGGAGGGATGGAGCAGCCGCCACGCCACAGAGACCTATCTGGGCGACCGCGTGGCCTACACCCGGCTGGCGAAAGGTGCATCCGGTTTTACCCAACTGGATGAACAGACGCTGGAAGTTACCGGGCGTACGGAATTTGTATTCAGCTTCTATGCGAAAGGGGCTTATGACGGGCAGGAGATGGCGAGTTATTTCTATAACCCATCGAACACCACCACCACGGAAACCAGCCAGGGCGTTAAAGGCGGGGCCGGTGACGGCAAGGCGGTCACGAAACTGACCACCGCATGGGCGCGTTACTGGGTGAAATGGGTTATTCCTGCCACCAGTGGCACCAAACGGCTGATTGCCGCGCGTCTGGAAAGCGCGACGTCTGCCGACAAAGAAGTCTGGCTCTGCCGCCCTCAGCTGGAAACCGGGACCGTGCTGACCGACTGGTCACCGAGTCCGGATGATGCGGCCAGCGGTATTACCGCGAACACATCGGCCATTAATAGCCTCACCAGTCGGGTGACGAACGCCGAGGGGCAACTGACCGCGCAGTCTCAGAGCATCACGAATCTGCAGAACAGCCTGAACACCACCAACAACAACGTGGCACAAAAGGCCAGCGCGCAGTCGGTGAGTGATCTCACCAGCCGGGTCACCAGTGCGGAAGGCAAAATCACCGCCCAGGGGCAGGCTATCACGAAGCTGCAGGGCGATTTGAGCAGCACCACCGATAAGGTCAACACCAAAGCGGATCAGACGGCGCTTAACGCGCTGACTGGCCGGGTGGAGAAAACCGAGGCAGGCCTCACGGCAGCCAACAGCAACATTGTCAGCCTGACGGCAGCGGTGAACGCCGGGAATGCTGCCGGGGATGATTACATTCCAAACCCGTCATTTGATCCGGCGTATGACCGCATGGGTTATGACGTGGTGGAGACCACCGCCGATGGTGTGCCGGCTGACTGCCCGTTCAGGTATGCCGTCCGGCTGGCCGGGCGAGACCATGTGCCAAAAATCAACAATATCGCCGTGACGCCGGGCGACGTTTTCGAAATGTCTGCTCTGGTAGCGTGTGGTACCGGCAGCGCTGACTTTAACTTCTATATCGGTCGGGCCACCACCGCGACCGGTGGTATCGGAGCGAAAGCGTCCGGGGGCAACACCAGGACCACCACCGCGTGGAAACGAGCCACCTGGCGCTTTACGGTGCCATCCGATACCAGCTTGCTGCGGCCGTTCCTGCAGGTTAATCAGAGCAGCCCGTTCGGCACCGTCTGGTACGCTGCCGACTGGCATATGCGTAACGTGACGGCAGCGAACAGTGCGCAGAAAACCGCAGATGCGACCGCAAAAGCGGTGGATTCACTGACCACCACGGTTAGCCAGCAGGGCGATACGCTCAGCAGCATCGGCACGCGGACCACCTCGCTGGAGAACAGCCTCCGGTCGACAAACGATACGGTGAGTAAAAAGGCTGACACGACAGCGGTGACGCAGCTGCAGGGCACGGTGACGCAGCAGGGGAATGACATCGCGGCAGCTAACAGCGCGCTGACAAAACTCAGCAGCGATCTGGCCACGACGAATGCGAACGTGAACAAAAAAGCGGATGCAAGCGCGATGAACACCCTGCAGAACCAGGTCACGGAGCAGGGCAAAACACTCAGTGCGCAGGGGGATTCTCTGACGCAACTGAGTAACAGCCTGAGCCAGACGGCAGCGGATATTGACGCCAGCGGGAAAATGCCGGGCAACCTCATTGTCAACGGCAGTTTTGAGCGCGGCGCGGCGGGCTTTACCGGCTGGAGCAGTACCGCGACGGTGGCCGATTTACAGGTTCCGCACTCGGGTAACAAGGCGCTGAAAATGTCCGCCGGCCAGTCGAACCTGGTCGGACAGGAAATCAGTATCACGCAGGGCCGTACCTACCGCATGGGGGTATGGGCGAAGCAGGACCCGGGGACCACGATTAAAGATGCGGGTAACACGAAGTTTCGTGTGGCCGACAGCACTGGCCTGCTGGTTGGCTCAAACTACGGACCGTTTAGTTCTGGCTGGCAACTGGTAACGTTTGACTGGAAAGCCACGAAGACCACGACGGCCAGTTTCCAGCTGACAACCTTCCTCAGCGCGGGGGCAATGTATTTTGATGATTTCCATGTCCTCGATGTTACGGATGAAAAGGATATCGCTGCTAATGCCGGGGCCATCTCACAGATGAATACCCGCGTCACCGCTGCGGAAGGGGCTATCACCACCCAGGCGCAGCAGCTGACGAAACTCAGCGGCGATCTGGCCGTCACGAATGCGGCGGTCAGTCAGAAAGCAGAGCAAAGCGCTGTCACCGGGTTGACCACCCGGATGACGTCTGCCGAGGGTAAACTGGATTCGCAGTCGCAGCAGCTCACCAGTCTGCAGAACAGCCTGACCACGATGAATACGGAGCTGGGTAAAAAGGCTGACACGTCCGCGGTGAGTTCACTGACCGGTCGCGTAAGCCAGGTGGAAAACACCATCACCAGCCAGTCGCAGAGCATCACGTCGCTGACCAGCACCATCAATACCATCCGCACTCAGGGAGCTAATCCGTGGGTTGACGGTACGTTTGAAAGCTACAGCGATGGCCAGGTGCTGGGCGGGAACGGCACCGCCGTTGTGGTGGTGTCTCAGAAATTCACCGGCGGTAAGAGCCTGAAGTTGAGACGGGATGAGAACAACAGCGGCAACAGTGATAAACAGCTTGGCACCTGGCAGTCAGTCCGTGAGGACGCGAAGTTCCGGTTTGAGTTCTGGGCCATGATGCCGGCGGATCAGGCGCCCTCCTCCGGGTGGACAACGCTGGTCGGTATCCAGTCGCAGAATGCTGCCGGGCAAAATGCGTGGCAGGCGGCGGTCACTGTCAGCGAAGCCTCTCTGGGCGCGCGCGATAAGTGGGTGAAATTCACGGGTATCGCCAGTAACAACGGGGCGGGCAGAACACGCGCGGTGGTCTGGATCTCCACCCGTGGCGCCACCGGCAACGGTACCCCTGGCTATTCACTGTATATCGACGATCTGGTCATCACGGATGTTACCGATGCGAAAGCGGCACAGGATGCCTCTGACGCGACGGCGAGCGCCGTGAGCGGCCTGACGGCGCGCGTAACGGATGCCGAAGGGAAAATTACCGCTCAGGCGCAGCAGCAGACGGCACTGGCCACGAAAGTGGATAACGCCAACTCCCGCGTCGATAACATGGCGAAAACGCTGAGCGACAGCCAGAGCACACAGGCCAGCCTGAATACCTCGCTTCAGTCGCAGATTGACGCGCAGGCGGCCGCCAACATCAAAAACCAGACGACGCTGGACAACACGATTAAATCGGTGGCCAGTATCACCAGTACCCAGCAGACGCATGCAACGGCACTGGAGGCGCTGGCAACGCAGCAGACGACCCTGACATCCAGTGTCGGGGATCTCAGCGCTTCCGTTCAAAACACCGCTAAAACCGTGGCGGATGTGAATGGTACGGTGAGTTCGCTGTGGTCGATGAAGGTTGAGACGGTTAACGGGAAGAATGTTGGCGCGGGGATTACGCTGGGCAGCAATGGTGAAACGAGCGACATGATCCTCTACGCCGACCGCTTCTCGCTGTTTAACCGTAACAATGCGACGGCAGTGCCGGTGATGATTGCCGAAGGCAATGAACTGTATATCGATACGGCACGTATCAAAAACAGTTCCCTGACCTCAACCAAAATCGCGGACGGTTCCATCACGAACGCGAAGATCGGCAACGAGATCCGCTCGAATAACTTTGTTGACGGGTCGCAAGGCTGGCGTATCGCCAAGGATGGCTCTTCGCAGTTCAATAACGTGATCGTTCGTGGCAGGGTCGAAGCGAATAGCGGCGTGTTCCGTGGCACTGTCCAGGCGGATGCGTTCATCGGTGACATTGCGGTGGCAAAAGGTTACGACAGCCTGACCTTCCGCCGCAACCAGACGGTACAGCGGAACGGTGCGTATCAGAACAGGGGGTATAGCATGACAGTGGTTCTGGCCTGCACCCTGGTGTGCCAGACCTATGGGACGGGCAGTGGCCTGGGGTATACCTCTGATATTACGTTCAACATTGGTGGGCAGGAGGTAACCCGCCGTATCTTCGTCGATGCCGGTAATATCACAGCTGGCACCACGGCCTTTGAATTGCGGTTTGCCGCGCGCCTGGATGCTGACTACAACAATGTCGGCTTCTTTATCAAGGCTACAGGTCGAAATGCCGCGATTGATTACACCTGCACAGTCGAGAACATCACCGCAACCGCCTTCCGAACGGACAGCAGTTCATTTAGCTAACAGAGGCCCCGCCAGGGGCCTTTTCTTTTTCCAGGGATAATCATCCAGGAGGAACTTTATTATGGCGATGTATGAAGTCGGCACCGTCACGGGTGCAGCGTCGCAGGCACGGGTGACAGGTGCGACAACAAAATGGTCACAGGTGGCGCTGGGGATACTGCCCGGGTCGATTCTGGTGGTCTACCGCAGCGGTAGTGCTGACCTGTATGCGATCAAATCCGTGGACAGCGACACGCAACTGACGCTGACCCGGAATATCACCACCGCATTTTCCGGCGCCAGTTACGGCATTATAACCGCTGAAACCGCCAGTACCTCGTCGTTTGCTAACCAGCTGGCCAGCGCATTTGCATTCTGGCGTAGTGTGGCGGAGGGCTGGTCGATGGCCCTGACCGGCAGTGGCAATATCACCCTGACTGACCCGATCACCGGAAAGCAGGTGACCGTGCCGGCGATAGGCGGGATGGCGAAGGCATCGGATCTTAACGCGCTGGCAAAACTCACCGGAGGAAACAAACTCGACGGCTCGCAGGTTATAACCAGCGATAATGCCGGTTTTATCCTCGGTAAGAACTCAGATCTGGCTCTGCTCAAAAAACAGGGGCAAGGCGGGACAATTGCCGTTGGCTCGGGAACACCGTTCAGGGTTCAGCGTTCAAGAGCGACCACTGTGTCACCGTCAGATACCTTTGATGACATCCTCGTTATTGGGACCGATAACCAGACGACTTTGCCCGGTGGGTTATCAGCTGGCGGCAACATCGATAACACGTCAAAGGGGAAGGTTCTGACGCAGGCGATCGAGCTGTCAATGAGCACGCCTTACATTGACTTCCACTACAACGGCAGCAGTGCGGATTATACCGCTCGCCTTATCCACGACAGGCAGAACCGCCTGAACGCGCAGGTACAAAGTTTTTGGGTAACGGACGGGAGGATCACAGCATCATCGACCATGCCAGCAAACCCAGCCATCGGAACGCAACTGACCTCCAGTCCGGTACGCTCATTGATGGCCGGGCGCGGGGCCTATGGTGACGTGGACGGCGCTTATGTACAGATGTACATGGAAGAGCAGGTCGGGACTGAGCACCGGCTTGTGCTGTACGCGGATGGGTTCGGACGTACTGACGCATGGATTTTCCGGGCTGGCGGCACGATTTCCACCGGTAAGGGTGACGTCCTGACCACCGGCTCAGATTTACGACTGAAAGAGGATTTTACTGAATCGCAGGAAGGGGCCTCCAGGCGCATTAATGCGCTCGGGGTATGCGAGTTCAATATGAAGGGCGAAACACGCAGGAGGCGTGGGTTTATAGCCCAGCAAGCTGAGAAAGTTGATGACCTGTATACCTTCCCCGGCATCGAGCAGGAGATCGATGGTGAAAAATTCAGGGTGATGAATGTGGATTACACGGCAATCATTGCCGATTTGGTAACAGTGGTGCAGGATTTGATTAGGCGACTTGACGCACTAGAAAGTTGAGGAGCATAAAAAATCCCCCGGAGGCACTTGCCGGGGGCAACTGAAACGACATTAATTGCTGTGTACATCACAGAATAATTTGCAGTAAACGATAAGTAAGTTCAAGTAAAGTTTTACTGGTCAGATGTTTTGTCGTTTTTTAATAATCTACCAAAATCAATAATAAAATAGTGCTAAATCCTGTTGGCTTTTCATGTTTAAGGATATAACCCTAAACTATTGTCTTTCATCAGATTGAAAATGCACAGATAGATTCAAGAAAATGGATGTCAAATGTTATTATTGATACGTTTATCGTTAATTGAAGTGCCATCTTGTAATTTTCACATCTATGTTATAAGTTTGTAATGTAGGACCGTTTTATTTTGTAATTTAGTGGTTTGAAGTGATAGCGGCTCTTAGTGATTTATAATAGGCTTTCTATGTTAACAAAATTCCCAGATGAAAAATACATATCTGACAGAAATTCATCGTTTATTAAACGAGTATATTTTTTACGTCAGATAGGTGTCGTTCTTTGCTTTCTTCCTATATATTCAGTCCTCCAGGAACAGTCACATCAAAAAATAACGATAGCCCTGTTAATTTTGAATGCACTCATCTGGCCATCGGTTGCTTATCTGGCAAGCATGATGTCGAAGGATATGCTGAGTACTGAAAAAAAGAATATGGTACTCGATTCATTCTGGGCTGGTATCTGGATAGCCGTAATGCAAGTTAGCCCAATTCCATCATTATTTATAATCTCCGTTCAAATAGCAGATCGCTATGCTGCTGGTGGATGGAAAATTTTAAAACCAGCATTAACGTGGATGATGATAAGTTTCGTGATAGTTTGGTTAGCAAATGATTTCAGATATACTATAGAATTCAGCACCCGAACGGTATTACTTTCTTTACCGTTGGCAACCTGTTATCCCATAGTGTTGAGTGTTGTTTCAAGGCACTTATCTCTAAAGCTGAGGAAAAGAAGGGAGTTACTGGAAAAACAGGCTCTAATGGATCCTGGCTTAGATCTGCCAAATCGTCGCTTTTTTGAACAGAAAATGGAAAGTGCTTTTCGTGCGACGCGTAAAAAGAGAATTCATTCATATCTTATGCTCATTGATGTTGATAATTTTAAAAAAATTAATGATACATATGGTCATGAAGTTGGCGATGCGGTGTTATCTCGTATATCAACAATATTACGAGAGTGCGCTGGCGAGAAGGATGTGCCAGCAAGATTTGGTGGCGATGAGTTGGCTATTATTGTTAACAACAGTAATAGCAAGCATGTTATAACCATGGTTCATATAATTCAGAAAAAAATTAAAGATCTTTCATTACCTTCTCATAAAGACATGTACTGTACTGTCAGTATCGGTATTTCTTGTGCAGAAAATAAAGAATCAATCATTGAGTGGATTAAAGAGGCTGATAAAATGCTATATGAAGTTAAACGTAATGGGAAGAATGGATATTGCATGCCGAATGATTGATGATGAAATAATTTCTGATCTCATGATTTTATACATATATATGTTTAAGAACGTTTATTATCCACAATTATAACAAGGATAAATCTCTTCGAAACCATAAGCGCCTTTCAACTTACATTGGACATCTGCCACCCAAGTCATTCGCGTAATGCAACTATCTGATCCAAATAGCTTTAATATTGAAATTATGTTTCTTTTTTAACCTTCCTTTTCATTTGATTTGAATAATCGATCGATACACAAAGTATGATAGCTTTTGCCTATCATTAGATCGTTATCGATCATTTTAAACTATTTCTCTTTCATATTTAATTATGACACGATTAGGATTATTCTTAGTTCCGGTGTTTTTTTAATGATAAAGAACAGTGTGGAAATAGAATCCTGTAGATTTGTTTTAGAACCATCTTACAAAAAAGATGGTTCTGTACATTCTTGGGAAATTCTCACGAAAAATGTTAAAAAAAAGAATGCTAATGGTTATCTTGCTAATGAAAGTGCTTTTTGTTTCAGCACACTAAGTGACAAAGAAAAAATCGATTTGTTTAATAAACAGATATTGACAATTGAAGAAATTGATGCTTCTAAATTGAAGTTAAAGCCAGTTTCGTTGAATGTTGACAGTCTAATTAGCGATTATATCTTGAATGATAAATATATTAGCGATTACTTAAAAAAACAAAAAAACATTGCCTTTGAGATTAACGAAGAGTTTCATGAATTTAATACTAAATGCTGTATGATTGACTTAAAGTGTCTTTCGAAATTGTGTCCAGTATGGCTGGATGATTTTGGGAGGGGTTTAACAAGTATTACAATTATTCAGATGTTTAATTTTGAATGTATAAAAATCGATAAAGATTATTTCTGGGAAATACAGTATGAGAGTAAATTATTTAAGATATTAAATGAAGTAAAATCATACTGCAATTTCGTAATTGTTGAGGGAGTTGAGACAATAGAACAAAAAAATAAAGTACATTCTGTTGTTGATTGCGCTTGCCAGGGAAGGTTGTGGATGAGTGATTACTACTATGTTGAGATTTAAAATAAATGACGACAAAAGATGATAAATGTCCATTTTGTGGTGCAAATTTAATTAATGAGGACCACTGCCACAGTTGCCATGCATTTAAGATTAAAGGGTATGTATCAAGAGACGCACGCAAGAAAATTAATTTGATATCTATCTGCACATCTTTACTGGTAGCGCTCTTTGGGTTCTTGGTCGTTTTTCTGGTATCTTTCGGTATCGGGACATATATTTCTATCATTGTGTTTTCTCTTATTTTTTATTTTATTATGAAAAGGATCCTGCATATAAAAGAAAAGAAAAAAGGGAAAATGGTTTGGAAAAGAGCAATCATAACATGGTAGGTAGAAATTAAATAATATAATGGCGTTGGTGGTTCCAATGCAAGCCTCAGATTCTGAGGCTTTTTTATATTCTTTTCAAATCATGATTTATAACACCGGAAATATTTAACCCGACTCACAGGGGGTGAGTATTATTGGCTAATAATTCTCTATCCAGATGAGCTGAAAAACTCAAAGCCAGTTATCAAAACTGAAAATATATTAATGGATTTCAATAGGTTAGGGCTTAGGCAAAAAACATTAACCACATATCAAAAACACCTATTTTCCTTTTTAAATCAATAAGTAATGATGTTATTAGTTAACTACTGCTGCGCCACATGCAGTGGTTCGAAGCCGCAGACCTGATCGTCAAAGGCATGGAAGGCGCTATCGCCGCCAAGACCGTGACCTATGACTTCGAACGTCTGATGGAAGGCGCTAAACTGCTGAAATGTAGCGAGTTTGGCGACGCGATCATCGCGAACATGTAATCCCCTTGGTGGATTAAGTAAAAGCGGGAGCCGATGGGCTCCCGTTTTTTTGAAGTTTGCGGATGCTTCCCCAAAACTTCCCCAAAATTCTTCCCCAAAACTGATTGAAGATCATACTGCTTTTTTACCAACAACGATCCACTCTTTACCGCGGTCATCATTGTATCTGTCAGTCATTTTCATTGTTTTGTGGCCCAATAGTTTCTGAGTGTCTATTCCTTGCTCACGATACAAGCGCTCTGAAAGAGACCTCTGTTCATGGAAAGTCGGTGCTGTTCCCTCTTCCCAGGTAAGGCCGCTTTTATCCCGTGCTTTCTTGAACGTTGAAGTAAGTGTTTTGGCTGACACTTGGTCACCACGACTAGCCTGTGAGGTGCTATTCGGCATTACCGAGCAGCACAGCGGGAGACGTGCTCCCCAGCTCCGGGTTAAGGCCATGTTTTTTGCTCCAAAAAGAGACTTCGCCCAAACGAGGGTTTGAGCGAAAGAGAGGGGCTTTTTACAATCAGCTATTTCAAAGGGTTACATCATGCTGATTGGTTATGCCAGGGTCTCAACAGGGGATCAAAACCTCGATTTGCAGAAAACAGCACTGTTTCGCGCAGAATGTGTACAGATATTTGAAGATACCGCGAGCGGAAAAAATGCCAGACGGCCGGGATTGAGGCGCGCCTTACGCAGGCTTAAGCCCGGCGATGTGCTGGTGGTGTGGAAACTGGACCGGCTGGGCCGCAGCGTGCGCGATCTGATTACGCTCGTGTCGGAGCTGCAGGCTCGCGGGGTAAATTTCCGCAGTCTGACCGACAGCATCGATACCAGTACGCCAGCAGGCCGTTTTTTCTTCCACGTCATGAGCGCCCTGGCGGAAATGGAGCGCGAGCTGATCGTCGAGCGTACCCGCGCCGGTTTAGCCGCAGCGAGGGAGCAGGGGAGAGTAGGCGGACGCCGCCGGGTAATGACCACTGAGGTTGTGGAGCGATGCCGCAGGATGTTGGATACGGGCGCGACCAGGCAGCAGGTAGCCGATGTGATAAGGGGGGGAAGACGATTTATAAATATTTTCCAGCCGGTTAAGTTTGCTCACCTGCGAACCGTATGCAAGAGATCGAAGGTGAGCAATTTGCTATGAAGGCATTGCCATAGCTGAAAAATTTTAACCTCGCATTGTTCGCAAAACCATCAAACAGCTAAGGCCTGAAAACACTTTAAGACTTACCTTACTCGTTACATCAATGTGTTACGGCAATGACATAAATTGATAGCCAGAACCTATATTGATCTGTCGCCCTGCTAAAACTACTGTATATAAAAACAGTATTAATCTGAGCGAGTCAATTATGCAGTTTTACACGCCCGTTGAGTTACGTGAGATCATGCTGAACCCGTTGTACAGTGACCTTGTGCAATGTGGTTTTCCAAGCCCTGCACAGGATTACGTTGAGCAACGCATAGACCTGAATGAGTTACTAATCAATCACCCCAGTGCGACGTATTTTGTCAAAGCCGCCGGTGACAGCATGAAAGACGCCGGCATAGGGGAAGGGGATCTTCTGGTTGTGGATAGCTCAAGGGCAGCAGTTCATGGCGATATCGTTATTGCTGCTGTGGATGGGGAATTTACCGTTAAGAAGCTGCAGCTGCATCCACGGGTTCAGCTTAACCCAATGAACCCTGCATATTCGCCGATAGTCGTGGGTAGCGAGGATACTCTCGATGTGTTCGGGGTCGTAACTTACATCATCAAATCGGCTGGCTGAGATGTTTGCACTTTGCGATGTGAACTCATTTTACGCATCCTGCGAAACTGTTTTCCGTCCTGACCTGAAGGGGCGGCCGGTGGTCGTTCTGTCAAACAACGACGGCTGTGTGATCGCCCGTTCGCAAGAAGCGAAGCCCTTCGTCAAAATGGGGGAGCCTTATTTCAAGCAAAAGGACATGTTTCGCCGGCACGGTATTATCGCGTTTAGCAGCAACTATGAGCTTTATGCCGATATGTCAAACCGAGTGATGACAACGCTGGAGGAACTCTCCCCACACTGCGAAATTTACAGTATTGATGAGGCTTTTTGCGATCTGACTGGTGTTCGTAACTGTCGCGATCTTACCGATTTTGGCAGGGAAATTCGCGAGACGGTTCTGCGGAGGACGCACCTCACGGTCGGTGTCGGCATAGCCCAGACTAAAACCCTGGCAAAGCTGGCCAATCACGCGGCGAAACAGTGGCAGCGACAGACCGGAGGAGTGGTGGATCTGTCTAATCTGGGAAGACAGAGGAAGGTGATGGCTTTGCTTCCAGTGGGTGAGGTCTGGGGAGTCGGGCGCCGCATCAGTAAAAAACTGGAGGAAATGGGCATTAAAACAGTGCTTCAACTGGCTGATACCGATATCCGTTTTATCCGGAAGCATTTTAACGTCGTGCTGGAAAGAACAGTGCGGGAACTGCGTGGTGAACCCTGTCTTGGGCTGGAAGAATTTGCGCCGGTAAAGCAGGAAATCGTTTGCAGCCGTTCGTTCGGCGGTCGTATCACGGAATACCATGAAATGAGGCAGGCTATATGTTCATACGCATCGCGCGCTGCGGAGAAACTCCGTGGCGAACATCAGTATTGCAGATTTATTTCCGCTTTTGTCAAAACCAGCCCCTTTGCGCTGAATGAACCGTACTACGGAAACAGTGCATCGGTAAAATTGCTTACCCCAACCCAGGATAGTCGGGACATAATCACTGCGGCGACAAAATGCCTCGACGCAATCTGGCGAGACGGGCATCGCTATCAGAAAGCAGGCGTGATGCTTGGGGATTTCTACAGCCAGGGCGTAGCGCAGCTCAACCTCTTCGACGACAACGCGCCACGGAAGAACAGTGAAAAGCTCATGGAAGTACTCGATCATCTCAATGCAAAGGATGGCAGGGGGACGCTGTATTTTGCAGGGCAGGGGATCCAGACAGCCTGGCAGATGAAGCGAGAAATGCTATCCCCGCGCTATACTACGAGATTCTGTGACCTGCTCAGAGTCAGGTGACTCAGCATTAACATCTAGTGGTTGTACTGCTACTACAGTCCGCTTAGAGCGAATTGCGGACGTAACACTAGCAATTACTGCTTGCTTGGAGCGTAGCAGAAAATAAGTCCGACAATATTCGGTTGTTAGGCCTTTTTTAAGTACTCTCGCTGAATATTATTCGTAAGTGCAATTCTATTTATCTCATTTGGGGTAAAAACCAAATTAACAAAGCCCGCTTGCGCAGCGTGTAACCTACCAGTACTTTCTAATTTCCCCTGTGACTTTAACTCATGTTCTAATTCATGGATGAGCCGTACCAATTCTTTACCCCTAGAGGTGAGTGGTGCCATAAAAGATGGCTGTCTATCACGATCATACCATTCAATCATGCATTCAGAAAAATCTACATCAGCTATATGTTGGTGCACGATGAACTTTATATACTCGAACAAAAAACTTTGTTCTGAATCACCGACTCCGATAGCAAAAGGTAAATTTTGATTATCCATTTCAATTTCTGCTATTCCTAATGCCATATCCATGCCAAAATATAAAGATCGTCCGGCATTAGTTAGTCCAGTACAGAAAAGATTGAAGTATGAGACAGGAAATGAAGCATTGTTACTTTCAGATTTAATCAAATAGTCGAGGATATCTTCGACTGACATGATGTCTTGATCTAAAATCGCAAATCCTTCAAAGAGTTTTTTAGCACTGGTAGATTGCAAGACATTTGATTTAGGTATGGTAATACCTTTTGCATCAGTTGTCTTGGAAACTCTTAATGCATGGCGAACATCTTGCCAATAACTTAACTTTGTTTCTGGGTTGTGAATAATAATAAGCACAGGTAATGGGAATATTTCCCAGTAAAATCGATGCTTCTCTTCCGGGTGGAAAATCCAACATCCATTACTTTCCTTAAAAAAGGACAGCCCTGATTTTATTTGAACGGCTATTATCCTTCCCGTAGCAAAACCCTCTGGATTAACATACTCGATCTGGCCATCAATTCCAACGTCAGCCATCGGAGTTTCACGCCAAATCTGGCCAATCTTGGCCATTGCTTCCGCGACGGCATTTACACCCAATCTTTCCTGAGAATTAGTCTGGTTATATTTTGGGAAATTCATTTTTTCCTCAATCGCATGACACTGGTAACATTATCTTCAGAATCTGGCACAAAATTTCGCCAGAGATTTAAGTTTAGGTCGGTAGTCCATTGTTGATTTTTAACAGGTTTCTACTTAACCAGAGAAAACAATGCAAACAAACCGATACTGTCTATTTTCGAGTATTCGAAAATCATCTCGTAGTTATTGACTAATTATTTCCCCTGTGATTTTGTAACTTTTTGGGAGCACTGTAAAGTCATATCAGACGAAGATTGTCTGTTTTTGGCTCATTCCGGACGTTATCAAAGCTATAGGCGTTTGATAGCCTCAATCAATTCCGGCCCCTGGTTTTTCACGTTACCCACTGCACGCGATACCGGGTGCCAGATGAAATGGTCGGCGGATACTGCTCCGTCTCCGGCAATTTCAACTGCCTTCGCCCCAGTGAAATCCTGACTCATCCATTCCCGGGCGGCTTCAGGCGCCAGGACCAGCGGCCGACGGTCATGAATATCGATCAGCCCGTGGTCAGCAGCTGCAGTCACTATCAAAAATCCTTCGGCTTCGTCTCCGCGTTCAAATGGTGTGCTTCCGATTGCCGCCATGAATATAGGCTGGCCATCGGCACGATGGATAAAGTAGGGTTGCTTCTTGTCACCTTCCTTCTTCCATTCGAACCATCCATCAGCAAAGCAAATCGCCCGACCATGCTGCCACAGAGGTTTAAACATTCTGCTGTTAGCTGCGGTCTCAACCCGGGCATTAATCAACGGTGGTTTATCCCACCACCCGGGTGCGTAACCCCAGTGAACCGGATCGAGGTGCAGCTGTTCGTCTCGTTCGCTCAGGAGCAAAACCTTTGTCCCTGGCGCCACGTTGTACCGGCCGATTGGTTCTGGATCATAGGCGATATCCCGCTCAGCTTCTTCTGCAAGATAAGCCAGGTATTCTTCGCGTGTCTGTGATTGGGCAAATCGTCCGCACATGGTTACCTCCAGTCTTCAGACAGAAAGTATAGATGTTGGAATTGAGTCAGACAGTACGGCAGTTGTTAATGACGGAATCACATCCCCGGTCGAAGAGAAAGTGGGCGTCAATCAGGCTATTTTTCGGGGCATAACGGGGGCAGCAGAGTTGATGGGGACACTTTTGGGGACATCAGCATGTCCTTTCACGGCCTTGATTGTCCGTGTATGTAATAGTGTAACCCATTGAATATCCGATAAGTCACTGAAAGGTGGCTTTTTTCATCCCCTATCTCATAAATCGGTATTGCTACTAGTACTTCGCTCAGCAAGTGGCAAGAACATGCATACCGCAATGGTCTGTACCTTGAATTGTAATCAAGATAACAACGATAAAAAATTCTTGGTATTGCCTCTTGCCGGGTAATCGATCATATTATTTAAAACTAATTAAAAGAGTAGGAAGTAAATATGACTTCATCAAATGGTGGAATGAAATTTGAAACGACGATGCCAGATAAGTACCGATCTGCTCACAAACTTTGTTTTTTAATGCATGATATTATGCTACAGGCATTGAAGTCTGGAGAATTTTCAGGGGTTTTTATGACATCTCTAAAAATCTCTTGTGAAGATGAAGAGTCTCTTAAATTAGCCAATAATATTTTTGATTGGTTGGATGTAAAGGAACGTTCAAAAGATAAAATTAAAATAATAAGAGCGACCGTTCTTCAGGCCGTTTTATCTGATGCACTACACTGTATATATGAAGCTCTAAAATGCTCAGAGAAAGGAAAATTAAACATTACGTACATGTTAATAAGAAAACCAATTCAAGAAACTCTATATTTGATTGAGTCTCTGTTTATGGGTGATGCTGAATTTTCGAAATCTTTATCAGAAAACCCTTTAACACTTCGACCTAAGAATGCTGGGGGAATCGATAATCATATAGGGCGAGTTTCTAATGTATTGAAATTATTAGGAGATGATCCTAGGTTTAATGCTGGATATATAGCAAGGCTGAGATATGACAAAAATTCTGCAGATAATTTTGATGGAATATGTAATCTCGCTATGCATCTTTTTACCGAGCACAAAGCTATCAGAACTGAAAAATTTAATGTGAATTTTATATTTTCAGATTGGGATAGTAAGATTTCACAGTGGTCATATTTATATAGCAGGCTACCATATATACTTTATTATTTCTACGTCATTGTCGAGAGTATCCTTTCAAAAATCGCTAAGACCCCTGGTAAATATATATTTGATATGCAAAGACGTATTATGTCTTCAGTATGTCTGTGGTGGGATGATGTAAGTGAAGATTATCAGAATGATGAGTTATTGGAATTTTATGCCTTATCAAAAATATGGCTTGATCGTCATTGTATAGAAAATGGATTCAAAGAACCAAATAATATAGATCTAATACGAATGGCGAATAGTGGTGCGTTTCCTAATGAAAGTGAAGAGTCAGTGAAGCAAAGATACCATGATTTTACTTCTCTGTATGAGGAGACTTTCCCCAAAACTTAAAACAAACATTGGTAGATCAGTTGGTTAGATGAAGCACTTTGAGGTTGGGAAAATGTTATTGTTTAGTGTTTTTATCATATTTATCATTGGGATAAATAACAGTTAGTCATGTACTGCTGCGCCATATGCAGTGGTTCGAAACCGCAGACCTGATCGTCAAAGGCATGGAAGGCGCTATCGCCGCCAAGACCGGGACCTATGACTTCGAACGTCTGATGGAAGGCGCTAAGCTGCTGAAATATAGTGAGTTTGATGACGCGATTATCGCGAATATGTAATCCCGTTGGTGGATTAAGTAAAAGCGGGAGCCGATGGGCTCCCGCTTTTTTATCGCATTCAGGCCGTTATTTTGCCGGACGCTCGCTGCGCGGTGCCATGGCCGATTTCCCGCAACAAAATGTCCATCAAAGCCATGCGCCTCGTGACAGGGATAGCTCAGTTTACCGCGAGATCGCAAGTGGGTATGGATTGAACGCCAGGGGTCTTACTGATGGCCCGACCGGCTTAAACCGGCGCCGTTCGGCGAAAATGTGATGTAGCCTAAACTCAGGCTATCCGCTCACTTTCAGATTAAACAGCCGGGACAGCGCCGCTCTGCCGCTATCCGTCACTTGCACTTCCCGATATCCCGGCGTGCGGGTTATCCATCCTTTCTGCTCAAACAGTGCCATCAGCGCCGATCCGGCATCGCCTCCCAGATGAAAACGTCTTTCACTCCAGTCAAGACAGGGGCAGCAAGGCTTACGTCGCGGGCGGGTGTTCAGTACTGCGCCAAGGCGTTCAAGCTGGGTTTTACCGGCTGATGTCAGGGCCAGGCCATCGGCCGCCAGCCATTTTTCCCGCAGCATAAACTCATAAATATTCACCGCCAGCTCGCCCGCCAAATGGTCGTAGCAGGTGCGTGCGTAACGAAGATTAACCGGCGTGCTGGGGAGAAGCGTCTTATGCGCCTGCATAGAGACGCCCATCAGGTTTTCCAGCAGCGCGGCGATATGCGCGCCCGCCAGGCGGTAATAGCGGTGACGCCCCTGCGCGAGACACACCACCAGCCCGTTGCTGAGCAGTCGGGCAAGATGCCCGCTGGTGGTGGAGGCAGACACCTCGGCAACCGTACTGAGTTCGGTTGCCGTCCATGCGCGCCCATCCATTAGCGCGCATAGAATACTGACCCTTGACGGGTCAGAGAGGGCGGAGGCCACCATCGCCATAGCGGTTTCCAGCGCCTCCTCTGGCTCACTGTCTTGCTGCGTTTTCAGGAGATTCATTCAGAAAGTATGGCCCATTTTTTGGTCACTTCCGCTGCCCGGGTGTCATCATCGGTAATGAGAATGAGCCGGTTACGGTGGTCACTGTACTGTACCAGAATATTAATGCCATTGCGGGCCAGGGTGTCTGCGATGTCTCCCAGTTCACCAGGTCGTTCCTGAGGTAACTTTCTGATCAGAGGACGGCATACACTGCTGACGGCAAAACCAGCCTCGGTCAGTACCCTGCGGGCTTTCTCACCGTCTTCCACCAGAAAATGCGCATGTCCGGCATCAGGCGTGGTGAATACGCCACCGCCTTCGAGCCCCACGCCGTTGTTACCCAGCGCCATACCCATTGCGCCAAGCGAGCCCGGCGTGTTGCTGAGAATCACGTGAATGTCATACATCTGGCTGTGCTCCCCGATCCGATGCGTAATCCCGGAACACGCGGGCAACGCGTATTCTGTAGTATGAAAAAATCGATGCTTTGCCTTCGCGCTGGGCAGCCAGATGCCGCTCATTTTGCTGCCAGTTGGCCACCGATGCTTCATCTTCCCACCAGGATAGCGAGAGGATTTTGCCGGGCGTACTCAGGCTCTGAAAGCGCTCAATGGCAATAAACCCCGGCGTGTCTGAAAGCAAAGGCGTCAGCCCGGCCGCAAGCTGTAAATATCTTTCCTGTGCTTCTGGTAAGGCGTCGGCCTCAAAAAGTACTGCAATCATCAGTCTGCTCCGTGGTGAATGTCCCTGCAGTCTACTGACGGCCACAGCAGAATGCTTCGGTCTGCAGCGAAGTATGGCTGAGGGGGGATACCCTCAGCCGCCGTCCCTGTGCACCGGATTACCGCGCCAGAAACGCGTTACTCTGCGTTAAAAATAATAAATTCAGGCTGGTAACTGACCGGAAAATTGACCGATCGGGCGATAAAACAGACGTGATGGATCTGCTGATGAATGGCCGTGGCGGCGTCGAGATCGGTTCCTGGTAATACGGTGATTTTCGGCCTGAGGGTGGCAGAAATAAAGCGACCCGCGCCCCCTTTTAACACTTCACCCGTTGCCACCGGTGAGTCCTGATATTCCATGACCGTAATGCCGGCATCGGAGGCCAGATGTAAGTACCACAGCATGTGACAGGCTGAAAGAGAAGAGAGCAGGAGATCTTCCGGGTTCATTTTGCCGGGATCGCCGCCCAGTAATGGATCATTTGAACAATGAATGGGTTCTTGTCCCTTTACCGCGATATCCCAGGTCCGGGCATAAGCCTTGTAACACGAAGTACCCGTGCCCTGATTGCCGGTCCATGTGATATGGCTGGTATAAGCACGTTGCATAGATTTACCTTTTCTCTGTGGAGGGGGGGATTTATGTGCTGGCGGCTGCGTTGATCGCGCATAAATTGCCATCCGTATCTGCTCAATGCTATAAGAAAAGAGCCGTTTTAATCGTGCTTATCTTTTATCTGTAAGGAATCAGTGAAGGTCAGATAATGATTACGTCAGTGCAGCCAACCACCACCGTCAACACCACGACCGTAACCAGCGGTGGTGTGGGCGTATCTGTGACCGGCTCCTGACAAACAGATCCTCACTCCCCGCCAATGTGGACGGGGAGAGACCTCTCCGTTCGTGACACACTGAATGGAGACCCATCATGATTTCATCTGAGCATGCCCTTTTAATTATCGATATGCAGCAGGGGCTTTTCCATGGCCCGGTTTCTCCGTATCAGGCCGATGCGCTTCTGGCGAACGTTTGCCTGCTGATTGAAAAAGCGAGACAGGCTGAGGTGCCCGTCTTCTTTGCCCGCCATACCGGGCCGGACGATTCTCTGTTCTCAGCACAAAGTCCATTAACCCAACTGCTGCCTGAGATGGGTGTTAACGGCGAGCGGGATATCGTCTTTATTAAAAGGTACCCTTCCTGTTTCCAGCACACTGACCTTGCGCATCTGCTCGCCCAGGCCGGCGTAAAACAGCTGGTTATTGCCGGGATGAAAACCGAATTCTGTGTGGACACGACCTGCCGTGCGGCATCGGCGCTGGGATGGCGGACGGTGCTGATCTCGGATGCGCATTCAACCATGGATAACGAACGGTTGTCAGCGCCTGACATTATCGGCCATCACAATATCACGCTTGCCGGGCCATTTGTGACGCTATCGACCGCCGCAGAGTGGCACTTTTCTGCAGAGAAATAAGGATGAAGAAAGGGAGCTCGATGGCTCCCGTTTGCCACGCCAGTTCATCCGGTTTTACTGTGCATGGCGGCGCAGGGTGGAGGCGGGGTGCCGCCGCAGCGCCTCTTCGGGACGCACAGGGCGCCGCACCAGTTCGCCGCCACAGTTTGGGCAACGACCGTGCAGCCGCGCCGTCATGCAGTCCCGGCAAAAAGTACACTCGAACGAGCAGATAAACGCCTCGGGTGAGTCTGGCGGCAGATCTTTATCACAGCATTCGCAATTCGGGCGTAACTCGAGCATTAACTTCTCCTGTGGTTAACGGCTGTATCAGCGACGGCGGGTCAACGCATGCTGTTTTTATATCACGGCCCGGACTGGCTGCCGAGAAGGGCGGATTAACTTCCGCCTCAAAGCGTTGCCTTCCCGGGCTGCATCCCCGGCACAAGGATGACTTTGCGGCATGCCTCTTCGCGTTTCTCAAAGATCTGATAGCCGCGCGCGGCCTCCTCCAGCGGCATATGGTGAGTGACGATCTCCTCCGGGGTGAGCAGCCCTTGCTCAATTAGCGCCAGCAGGTCCGGCAGCCAGGCATGGACGTGGGTTTGCCCCATCCTGAAGGTCAGCCCCTTATCAAAGGCATCACCAAACATAAACCCATGAATGAAACCGGCGTAAACCCCGGGCACGCTGACGATACCGCCGCGGCGTACGGCGGCGATGCACTGACGCAGGGCTTTTCCGCTGCTGCCCTCGATTTTCAGGTTGCTGAGGACGGTTTCCGTGAGGCTGCCTTTCGCCTCGAAGCCCACGGCGTCAATCACCGCGTCGACACCGCGATGTCCCGGCGTGTTATCGATAATCCACTGCGCCGGGTCGTCATGGGTGTCGAAGTTTATCGGGATCGCGCCATAGCGCTGCTGCGCGAAATCGAGTCGGTAATCGTTATGATCGATGATAAATATCTGCTCTGCGCCATTGAGCCTGGCGCAGGAGGCGCACAGCAGGCCTACCGGGCCGGCGCCAAAAATAGCCACGCTGCTGCCGGGTTTGACCTCGGCGTTTTTTACAGCCTGCCAGGCGGTGGGCAGAATATCTGACAGAAACAGCACCTTTTCATCGGGTAAGGTGTCAGGCACTTTAAATGGACCGGTATTGGCTTTGGGGACCCGTACATATTCAGCCTGGCCGCCCGGGATGCCGCCGTACAAATCGCTATAGCCAAACAGGGCCGCCGGTGGCGAAATGCCTTTTCGGTTGAGTGTCGCCCCCTGGCCGCTATTGGTGCTTTCGCAGGCGGCATACTGCTGCAGGCGACAAAAGAAGCAGTCTCCGCAGGCGATCACAAACGGGATAACCACCCGGTCGCCTTTGCGGACCGCGGTGACCTCGGAACCCGCTTCCACCACTTCCCCCATAAATTCATGGCCGAAAATATCGCCGTGATGCGTGCCGGGGATCTTTCCGCGGTAAAGATGGAGATCGGAACCGCAAATCGCCGTCGCGGTGACGCGCAGTATAATATCGTCCGGCGCCTCAAGGGCCGGGTCGGGCATGGTGTCGACGCTGACATGATGGGGACCATGATAAGTGAGTGCTTTCATTGCATATTCTCCTGGAGAGAACGGCTGACCGCATCAGGCGCAAAGGCATATTGACCTGACGCGATGGCCACCGATAAACCACCGTAAAAATAAAGCGTAGAGTACAAGTAATGGAACTGCGTGATATTTCAGTTGTTGGGTGTATTTTACGCTTCGCTTATTTCGCGTTTGGTTTGTTGGGTTATTTGCATATTCGGATGAAGAAGGCTAGCCTTAATCAGGCATGATATTCGCTCCATTTTTTTATTTGATAGCCGCTCCCCCAGCGGCTTTTTTTATTGGTTGTCTTTAGAAAAGTTCTGAATTTCATGCCGACGAAGCCTCGCCGCGCCGCTTCGTTATATACCTCAACAGGAGTACTCCGATTGTATCGATAATACGAGGGCTGCAGGTATTATTTCCCTGCACACAGTAAGTTAGCGGTGATGTGCCGTCTGGTTATTTTTAATGTGTGTTGTAGAATTATTCCGAATTACTGCTGAAAGACGTCGGGAAAACGGAATAATAATTTGACTAACCAGCATTACCCGCTAGAGTTAAATATCGAACGACGAGTGATACGGAATATTTTCGTATCGTACTGACATAACCGATATACATGAGGTGAAATATGGCAGAGCATCGTGGTGGTTCCGGTAATTTTGCTGAAGACCGTGAAAAAGCTTCTGAAGCAGGTCGTAAAGGTGGTCAGCACAGCGGCGGGAACTTTAAAAATGATCCGCAGCGTGCGTCCGAAGCGGGTAAAAAAGGCGGACAAAACAGCCACGGCGGTGGCCGCAAGTCCGATAATTCCTGATTATCCTTTTCCTTGCACCCTGAAGTGAAAGTATCTCCTGCGAGTCTGTATAGACTCGCAGTTATTTTCTGACTCCAGAAGGTATTTCTATGAATATGAAAAGCATTGAAGATGTATTTATCCACCTGCTCTCAGATACCTACAGCGCAGAGAAACAATTAACCCGCGGGCTGGCTAAACTGGCCAGAGCGGCGTCCAGTGAAAAACTCAGCGCGGCGTTCAATGCTCATCTCGAAGAAACCCAGGGCCAGATTGAACGTATTGACCAGATTATTGAGCAGGAATCCGGCCTGAAAATCAAACGCATGAAATGCGTGGCCATGGAAGGATTAATCGAAGAGGCCAATGAAGTCGTTGAGAGCACGGAAAAAAATGAGGTACGAGATGCTGCGCTAATTGCCGCTGCGCAAAAGGTCGAGCATTACGAAATTGCCAGTTACGGCACCCTGGTCACCCTGGCAGAACAGCTGGGCTATAAAAAAGCGGTCAAATTGCTGGCCGAAACGCTGGAAGAAGAAAAGCAAACCGACGTTAAATTAACCGATTTGGCGGTAGGTAACATTAATAAAAAAGCGGAAAAATAAACGCTCCCTGACACGAGGAAATGACCATGAATCACGTTGAACATTATCATGACTGGCTACGCGATGCGCATGCCATGGAAAAGCAGGCAGAATCCATGCTGGAATCGATGGCTGGCCGTATCGATAATTATCCGGATCTCCGTGCCAGAATTGAACAGCATATTAATGAGACCAAACGGCAAATTACCGTGCTGGAAGAGATCCTCGACCGCAACGACATTTCGCGCTCGGTGATTAAAGATTCGATGAGTAAAATGGCGGCTCTCGGCCAGTCCATCGGCGGAATGTTTCCTTCTGATGAAATCGTCAAAGGCTCGATCAGCGGGTACGTCTTCGAGCAATTTGAGATCGCCTGCTACACCTCTCTGCTGGCGGCGGCTGAAAAAGCGGGCGATACCGCCTCCATCCCGGCTATTGAGGCTATCCTGGCGGAAGAGCGGGAAATGGCCGACTGGCTGATCAAACATATCCCTCAGACCACGGAGCAGTTTCTCCTGCGTTCAGATGCGGACGGCGTAGAAGCGAAAAAATAACCCAGGAGGCAGGCCTATGTTTCGTCATGTGAAACAACTGCAGTATACCGTGCGCGTTGCTGAACCCAATCCGGGGCTCGCGAATTTACTGCTCGAACAGTTTGGCGGCCCTCAGGGCGAGCTGGCCGCCGCGTGTCGTTATTTCACCCAGGGATTAAGCGATGACGATCCCGGCCGCAAAGATATGCTAATGGATATCGCGACAGAGGAGCTGAGCCATCTGGAGATCATTGGCACCCTGGTCGGCATGCTGAATAAAGGCGCCAAAGGAGCCCTGGCGGAGGGCACCGAGAGCGAGGCGGAACTTTATCGTTCACTCACCGCCAACGGCAATGACAGCCACATTACCTCGCTGCTGTACGGCGGCGGTACCCCGCTGACCAACTCGGCGGGCGTGCCGTGGACGGCGGCCTACATTGATACTATCGGTGAACCCACCGCCGACCTGCGGTCGAATGTCGCCGCGGAGGCGAGGGCGAAGATCGTCTATGAACGCCTGATCAACGTGACCGACGATCCCGGCGTGAAAGACGCGCTGGCGTTCCTGATGACCCGCGAAGCGGCGCATCAGCTCTCTTTTGAGAAGGCGCTGCAGTCGATTCGCAACAACTATCCACCGGGCAAACTGCCGCCCATTAGCGAGTACGCTAACACCTACTACAATATGTCTGAAGGTGGAGAAGTACGCGGCAGCTGGAACAGTGACAAACACTTCGATTATGTCAAGGATCCGCAGCCGGCCGTGGATGGCGGAGATGGCGGCGCTACTGTCGGCCTGACGCCAGAGCAGGAAGCGCTGTGCAAAGCGATGCTGAAGCGAACGCAGTCTGACCCGCAGGGCGATCCTTTGACCGGCGCCGAACTCGGCGCCGGTAAGCAAAACACTTCCTCATCGGCTAAGTGATGTTCGCATGAGCCCCGGCTGCGGCCGGGGCGATTCACAATGATGGGTGTGGAATATGTTTGAATTCGACGCGTTTCATCTGGCCCGATTGCAATTCGCCTTTACCGTTTCCTTCCATATCCTCTTTCCGGCCATCACCATCGGCCTTGCCAGCTACCTTGTGGTGCTTGAGGGGATGTGGCTGCGAACCCGGGATAACGTCTGGCGCTCACTCTACAATTTCTGGCTGAAAATTTTCGCCGTCAATTTTGGGATGGGCGTGGTCTCCGGATTAGTGATGTCCTATCAGTTCGGCACCAACTGGAGCGGATTTTCCCAGTTTGCTGGCAGCATAACCGGCCCGCTGCTGCTGTACGAAGTGCTGACTGCCTTTTTCCTCGAAGCGGGATTCCTCGGGGTGATGCTATTTGGCTGGAATAAAGTGCCGCCGGCACTGCATTTTTTTACTACCTGCATGGTGGCGCTTGGCACCCTGGTCTCCACTTTCTGGATCCTCGCCTCCAACAGCTGGATGCAGACGCCGCAGGGTTTTACCATCGAAAATGGTCATCTCATTCCGCAGGACTGGCTGGCGATTATCTTTAACCCCTCGTTCCCGTATCGTTTGTTTCATATGGCGATAGCCGCGTTTCTCAGCAGCGCCATGTTCGTCGGGGCCTCTGCCGCGTGGCATCTTCTGCGCGGCAACGACTCGCCGGCCATCCGCAAAATGCTGTCGATGGCGATGTGGATGGCGCTGCTGGTAGCGCCAATCCAGGCGGTGGTGGGGGATATGCATGGTCTTAACACCCTTGAGCATCAGCCAGCGAAGATCGCCGCCATCGAGGGGCACTGGGAAAACCGACCCGGCGAGGCCACGCCGCTGCTGCTCTTTGGCCTGCCGGATATGGAACAGGAGCGCACCCGCTATGGCCTCGAGATCCCCGCTCTCGGCAGCCTGATCCTCACTCACAGTCTGCATAAGCAGGTGCCGGCGCTGAAAGACTTCCCGAAAGAGGACCGACCCTATTCGCCCGCCGTTTTCTGGTCGTTTCGCATCATGGTTGGGATGGGCGTATTGATGATCGCCTTAGGGATCTGCAGCGCCTGGCTGCGCTATCGGCGGCGACTGTATCACTCGCGTCCCTTTCAGTGGTTTGCGCTCTGCATGGGGCCTGCCGGCCTTATTGCCCTGGTCGCCGGGTGGGTGACTACCGAGATGGGCCGCCAGCCGTGGGTGATCTACGGCTTGCTGCGCACCCGGGATGCGGTGTCGTTGCACAGCACGCTGCAGATGGCCATCAGCCTGCTGGTGTTTATCGTGGTCTACTGCGCGGTATTTGGCGTGGGGTATTACTATATTTTCCGGCTGATTAAAAAAGGGCCGCAACCGGTGACGGAGCTGACCTCGCAAACCGCAGGCACCCCGGCGCGTCCGCTCTCGGCGGCAGAGCCGGTGCGTGATGAGGAGAACGCATCATGAGCATCGATATCTCGGTGATTTGGTTTGTCATCATCGTCTTCGCCACGCTGATGTATATCGTGATGGATGGTTTCGATTTAGGTATTGGGATGCTGTTCAGCGTGGTGCATGATGGCGAAGAGCGCGATGTGATGGTCAACAGCGTGGCGCCCGTCTGGGATGGAAATGAAACCTGGCTGGTACTCGGCGGGGCAGGGCTGTTCGGCGCCTTTCCGCTGGCCTATGCGGTGATCACCGATGCGCTGGTCATCCCGCTGACGGCGATGCTCATCGGTCTGATTTTTCGCGGCGTGGCGTTTGAATTTCGTTTTAAAGCGGTTCCCTCGCATCGTACCTTTTGGGATTATGCCTTCGCCGGCGGCTCGCTGCTGGCGACTTTCAGCCAGGGGATTGTCGTCGGCGCGTTTATCAACGGCTTTGCGGTGGCTGACCGCCGCTTCGCCGGTTCGACGCTGGACTGGCTTACCCCCTTTAACCTGTTCTGCGGCCTGGGGCTGGTGGTGGCCTATCTGCTGCTCGGCACCACGTGGTTGATCATGAAAAGCGAAGGCGCGCTGCAGCAGCGGATGCGCGAGCTGACCCGCAAGGTGCTACTGGCGCTGATGGTGGTGATCGCGGTGGTCAGCGTCTGGACGCCGTTGGGCTGGCGCTACGTGGCGGAGCGTTGGTTCACGCTGCCCAATTTCTTCTGGTTCCTGCCGGTACCGATTCTGGTGTTGGCGCTGAGCCTGTGGATCTGGCGCCTGAGCGCGCGCCCCGCCAGCCACGCTCGTCCCTTTATCCTGACGCTGGGCCTGATTTTCCTCGGCTTCAGCGGGTTGGGGATCAGCGTCTGGCCGAACATTATCCCACCGAATATCTCCCTGTGGGATGCCGCCGCGCCGCCCTCCAGCCAGGTGTTTATGCTGCCGGGGGCGCTGCTCATTATCCCGGTGATCCTGATGTATACCGCCTGGAGCTATTACGTCTTTCGCGGCAAAGTCTCCGGCAGCGAGGGCTATCACTGAGCCTGATTCGCGCCGGCAGGTGAGGATTTGCCGGCGCGCCGCGCCAACCGCGCGGGAATGACCGAGATAGTCGCGGACAAGCCGGCGACCCGTTCCACCCCCTCGGGCAGGGTATCGATATGGATGCGTACCGGCACACGCTGCGCCAGCCGCACCCAGCTGAAGGTCGGCTCGACCTCCGGCAGGCCCAGGGCACCGGTCTCATCATTGGTATCGCCGATCCCGTGTCCGATACTCTCGACATGGCCGGTAATGACCGGATCATACCCCATCAGCGTGATATGTGCGGTATCGCCAACGTGGATGTGGCGCAGGCGGGTCTCTTCAAAATACCCCACCACCCAGAAACTCTGGCCATCGATAATGGCCACTTTCGTCACCCCGGCGGTGGCATAGTCGCCCGGGCGTAGCCGCAGATGGGTGACATACCCGGCCACCGGCGTCCGCACGGTGGCATGCGCTAAATTCAGTTGCGCCAGCGCCAGTGCCGCCAGCGCGCCCTGGTAGTTAGCGGCCGCGACGCTGGCCGCGCTGGTGGTCTGTTTTAGATCTTCGCTGGAGATGACGCTCTGGATCTGCGCCCGTCGTCTGGCGGCATCCTGGCGCATCGCCATCTCCTGGCGTCGGGCTTCCACCTCCGCCTGGGCGCTACTGACCGCCAGCTTCAGCCAGCGCGGATCGATGGAATAGAGCACATCTCCCCGATTGACCCACTGGTTGTCTTTCACCGCCACGCTGGCCACCGGCCCCGAGACATCGGGAGCGATCTGCACCACGTCGGCCCGTACCCGACCATCGCGGGTCCAGGGCGTTTGCGCCTCCTGTTTCCAGAGAATGAAAGCCAGTAGCGCGGCGGCGGCAACGGCGCCTAAGGTCAGGGCGTAGCGGCCCAGAAGAGTGAGATAGACTGTCATACGGCAAACCCCAGCGTGTTAACCTCCTGCAGGAGCAGGAAAAAGAGTGCGATATAGAGGGAAAGCCCCCACAGCGGGCGGCAGGGCAAGCGGCCCAGGCCCCGGACGGAGAAAATAAGCGGTTGCAGCAGCAGCGTCGCGAGCAGGGCGACAAGGCCGACAACCAGCAGGCCGGGGAAAAATACCCCGCCCATCGCGAGATCACGCATGGTTTTGGCTCTCCTCAGGCCGGTGTAAGGCGCAATACATGGAAATGAGCGCTTCCGCGCGCTCATGTGAGGCGGCATCAGCCGGTAAACCGTGGGCCAACAGCGCGTCAACAGGCTGCGCGAGGGCCTCTATGTCCGGCTCCTGTCTAAGGGCGTCAAGCAGCGTCTGCACAGCGGTAGCCGCTTCTCGATCCACCGGCTGATAGCTACGGCGCAGGTGGATCACCGCCAGGCCGGTACGAATATCGTGCAGCATCTTGTCCAGCAGTTGACCTGCGGTTGGCCCGCTCTGCGGTAGCCGCGGCAGCAGTAAAGCGGTCCGGTCGATCATAAGATTGGTCCAGCGGTGGGCATTGTGCGCCAGTCGGCCCCGCGCGGCGCGGCGGATATCGCGACGGCACAGCGTCAGCAGACGATGGACAGCGGCATCGGCCTGCACGGTTTGCAGCAGGCGCATACCAAACGCGGCATAGCCGATGGCGACAAACAGCGCGATAGAGGTATTCATCGCCGTCGCGAAATCCCCCTGATAACTGGGGCCCAGTTCGCACAATATCGGCAGCGTCAGGGTGATGCCCATCGCCATAAAGGTGGTCGGCGGCCGCGCCTGCAGCGAACCGGCCAGCAGATAGACCGGGGCGAGCATCGCCGCCAGCAGGACAAATTCGCTCACCTGCGGCAGCAGGGCGAAGCTATACAGCAGGCTGAACAGCACGCCCCACACGCAGCCGATCAGGTATTTCACCAGCTGCGCCGCCGGCGCATCGAAGCTGGCGAACAGGCTACAGCAGACCCCGAGGATCGAGACCGCAGTGCCGCCATCGGGCCAGGCGGAGCCTATCCAGATCAGGCAGCCGCTGAGGATGATGACGAAGGCGCCGAAGGCGGTCCGCAGGGCGCTGAGCGGATCGCGATGGAAAACATAGCCCTTTGCCGCGCGGGCGTCAGGGGACAGGGTTGGCGATCGGCGGTGATAAATCGCCTTCGCCAGCCGTTCGCTCTGCTGCAGGAGACGGATGGCTTCCGCCAGGTGGCGCACCAGGCTAACGCGCAGCGCCTCGTTCAGCGTCTGCGCAGGGGCGCACCGGTTGATGAGCTGCTCGCAGCGGGAGAGTAGCCCGTCGGCGGAGAGCGCCGTTCTGTGGGCTTCCGGACCTCTCAGCCAGACCTCTGCCTCCGTTAGCAGCGTCTGCAGGTCGTCAGGTGGCTGCCCGCACCTCTGTAAACGGTCATACAATTCGCCATTAACAATCAACAGTCGCGCCAGCCGGTCGTGGATCGCTTTTCTGGCCTGGCGGTGGGGAACCGAGAGACCGTCATCCCAGGGAAGATGGTGGTTGATGCCCTGCAGAAACTGCAGGCTCAGCGCCAGCCGCAGGGTTTCCGCCGCCACCGGCTTACCGGCCAGCGTATCGGCGATCCGCTGCCGGGCGGTTGCCAGCGTCTGTGCCAGCGTGCTGTTAAACCGCCCGGCGATGCGCACCGGCAGCACGAAGCGGTGAATCAATCCGGCGCACAAGATACCGATGGCGATCTCTTCCACCCGAATGACCGCGAGGTCAAAGATGGTCCCGGGCACGGAGACGGCGGGGAAACCAATCAGGCTCGCGGTGTAGCCCGCCAGCAAAAAAGCGTATCCGCGCGGCGTGCGCTCAAGCAGCGACAGACACAGGCAACCCGCGATCCACAGGCCCAGCATGGCGCTACACAGGAGCGGCTGGTTAACGAAGGTGGGCACGATGAAGACGGTGGCCGCCGCGCCGACGAGGGTCCCGAGCAGGCGATAGACGCTGCGGCTTAGCGATGCGCCCACCGAGGTCTGCGACACGATATAGACAGTGATGATGGCCCACGAAGGCCTTTGCAGACCGATGGATAGCGCAAGATAGTACGCCAGCATCGCCGCGGCGAAACTCTTTGCGGAAAAGAGTATTGCCTGGGCATCACTGCGCAGGACGGTTGAAGTCGGTTGCGGCATGAAAGGGCGCGCGACGGCGCCTGCGGCACGCAGCCAGGAGGCCTGGCGAAAGCGGTTAATGTTCATGCTGCGGATTATGGCTGGCTTGCGCTTGCGGCGAAATACTCTATTCTGTCAAAAAATACCTGAATCTGGCCAATCGTATGCCATCACCTTTTGCCAATACGCTGTACGATCCGGACGCCGCGTCCTGCCCGGCCATCGCCTGTCATCTTGATTTTGTCGAATATGAAGCGGAAGTGCCGGTGCATACCCATCGCAAAGGGCAGTTGATTATTGTGCTGTATGGTGCAGTGAGTTGTCGGGCGGAAAATAACCTGTGGATTGTGCCGCCTCGCTGCGCGGTATGGATCCCGGGTGGTATTCCGCACAGTGTGTCCGCCACCTGGAACGCGCGCCTCAATTATCTGTTTATTGAACCCGGCGCTGCCGCGCTGCCTGGCAGCTGCTGCACCCTGGCGCTCTCTCCCCTGATCCACGAGCTGGTGGAGCGACTCACTCATGAGGGGGCGGATTACGTGGCGGATAGCCATGCCGGGAGACTCACCCGAGTGACCCTTGACGAACTGGCGACCATGCCGGCGCAGCGCCTGAATCTGCCCGTCTCAGCACATCCCAAAATTCGGGCGATGGCCGACCGGCTGGTCAGCCATCCTGACGATCGCAGCACCCTGTCGGTGTGGGCGAAACGCCTGGCGCTGAGTGAACGCTCGCTGGCCCGGGTGATGCTGCGGGAGACCGGCCTCACCTTCGGGCGCTGGCGCCAGCAGCTGCATTTGATTATTGCCCTGCAGGAGCTGGCCAGCGGCGTTTCGGTACAAAACGTGGCGGCTAAGCTGGGGTATGAATCGGTAAATGCCTTTATTACCATGTTCAAAAAAACGATGGGGACGACACCGGCGCACTATTTTGCCGAGCGTCAGACCGCGGCTCGTTAAGAAAACCTTGTCGGGCCGCGACGGCTGGCGTGGCACCCAACAAGGCGGCAGGGGGCGCTTACGCTTTCGGCGGCTTGATCTTAATAATAAATCGTTCGTTAACCCGGGTGATCCTCGCGCCAATGTCGCCAAACTCGGTGGCGATTTTAAAAAAATCGTCCGCGGCGACATCAAAATCGAGTTCAATTTTCGGGTGTTGTCCTGTCGCCAGTAATTCATAGAAATGGTCAAGGCTGCGGGCTTTTTCGCTGGGCATCTTATTTCTCCATGGTAAACCAATCAGCAGGGCGTTTATTGTTTAAAGCGTTTTCCGGATTATTCAGCAGGATGACAGTGGCGCCTGATATAAGATGATGCAATGTCATTAAGGATACGGTGGGGCGATATTATTCCATGTTGTTAAACCTGTGGCCGCGCGTTTCTCCTGGATGCCATGGGGGCGCGGGGCAACCCTGCGGCGCGGGTTGATGATAGACATTTTATGATGACAAATTGATGACAGTAAAATGAACGTACAATAGCGCCGGGCTTTTTTTTGACTAAATAAATTTATTCGGTGGCTGTTAAGGCAGAACTTAACTACTTTATGGTGAGGGGCGTCATTCGGCGATGGCTAACAGTGAGGGAGCAACGATGCAATTACTTGATTTATTCGCAGGTTTATTGTGGTTAAGCAGCGTTATTTTCCTGCTGTATCTCCTTGATGTGGTCATCACCCGTTATCTGTATCGTAAATAACCGGGAAGGGGATGCGCGAGGACGCTCGGCATAGGGTACTGCGCCAGAGGATGTTATTATGACGCCGGACTGATTCAGAAAGGAATGCGCGGTGGCCGGGAGAATTGATTACGATATTGAAAAATACCAGTTTACCGAAGCCGGTGAGTCGCCACGGCTCAGAGCGCAGTGGCGTGAGGTCTATCTGGAGTGTCGTCAGCAGCAGGCCGGGGCTGAGGAGCGTCTGCGCATTGCGCTATTGAATGTCGACTATGTCACCAGCTTCGAATTGCCTTTTCGCCTGCTGCTGGTGCGGGCGCCGCAGCTGATCGCCGACGTGCGCGATCAGCTGCAGCTCAATCGTAAAGCCGCCGTTTTCAACGGCAAACGTTACGGTTGTGTCTACAGTCTGAAGCAGGATTTACAGCCGATTCCGGAGTCCTTCCATTACCACCTGTCAAACCGTATCCGTCGCGTCGATCCGCAGGGACCGACGGCAGCCCCGTACCAGCAGATTGCCCGCGAGATAAAGCCGGCCCGGGAGCGGCTTCGCCATGCGTTACTTGCCGGCTTGCCGGTTACCGCGCTTGATGCGCTGTTCTGGTTCGGCAGTCAGCGGGTGGCGGCGGACATTGCGCAATTGCGCCGGTCCGGCATGGGAATTGTCACCGAAGAGGTGGAAGCCAGCGATAATCTGTTCAACACCACCCGGCGAGTACCGGTTTATCGTCTGACCAGTAAATGATGCGGCGAGCCTTCGCCCAGTCGTTGCTTCGGCAGGCAGCTCACCATTGCCCCGTCAAACCAAACGCACTGCATGCTGCCGGTGTGCCGCGGCGCAGGGCCCAGCCATGCGCTGGCGATGAGCATGAATAGCATCAGCCCCAGCGGAATCACGTTTATTTTTTTCACTGCCTGTCATCCACTTCACTCTTCTTCGCTGCAGGATAGCGGGAAAGTATGACGATTTGTCGACTGAGTCACACTTTTTTATTGAGGACTCATGGCATGCCAGGCGAAGCGGCGCCTCAGGACGCAGCGTTATTCATATTCGGCATAATGATATGACTAAAACTGGCGGCTTGTATTTTTCATTTTTATTACCCCTCTCTTTTTTTACCTGGCAGCACAAAGCGTGAGACGACCAGGCTTTACGCAGAATACTCTGGTAACTGGCTGGTTTGAAACAATATTTTAATTAACTTTTCAGAGGGAGTTACAGCAGTGGCTAATTTATATTAATTCAATTTACCGATCAATAAATTATATCTTGATAGTTTTTAACTATCGAATGATTATTATCGATCACTTTAAACTATTTTTGTTGGCGGAAAATATATGACATGCTTTAACCCTTTCTTATTTTTGGTATTTTTTAAATGGTTGAAGAAAACGTGAAAAATACCTCTTATCGCTTCGTTCTGGAGCCCGCTATTAGCGATGACGGCAGCTACCACTCGTGGGAGTTGCTTACTAAAGATATTATAGCACCCGCACAAAATACCACCTCTGCGTCGACGTTTTCTTTCTCCACGCTTACCGAACGCGATAAGCTTGCTCTATTTATTCGGCAAATCGAGTTACTTTCTGTATTTGATTTCGCCCGGGTCGATAATAAACCGATATCGCTGAATATTGATGATTTATTAAGCCACTTTATTCTGACGGATCGCTATCTCTGTGATTTCCTGCGCTCCTGCAAACACATTGCTCTGGAAATAAATGAGAACTTTCACGAGTTTATCGCCGGACGTGAGCTGACGGCGCTGAGCACGCTGGCGGCGCTTTGCCCGGTCTGGCTGGATGATTTTGGCCGCGGACGGACGTCCTTCCCGCTGCTGGAGCGCTTCCGCTTCGATTGCGTCAAAGTGGATAAAGATTACTTCTGGGATAAAGAAAACGACCCCGCTTTTCCCGGGCTGTTGCAATCTATTCATACCCTGACCAGCCATGTGATCGTTGAGGGGATTGAAACCGAAAAGCAAAAACAGTTAATCAGCGCCGCCGGGGATATCATTGGACAGGGCCGTTACTGGAAGGATGAATATATCTTTCTGTGCTGCTGACCCGGGATCTGATTTCTGTTTCTTACCATCCTTTTTTTATCCAGTTTTAAATTAACCCTTTGTTACAGATAGTCTTTATTAGCGCAGTGATAATCGCCTCTCATTTTCTTTTCTGAAGGATCATTCACTGTGAATACTCGCTTGCGTAACACTCTGCTCGCCATTGCGTTGACTACCTGCTTTACGGCAGCCAGCCAGGCGTCGACCTCCGCCGATATACCGTCTGTCTCGCAGGATCCGGTCGTCCAGCACCTGAAGCTGAGTGAAGAGCAGGTCGCCAAAATCCAGGCGCTGCGTCAGGGATTCGAAAACAATGTAAGCCAGATTAAAATCAGCGGCTATCAGGATGGTGCCCTGGCAGACGTTATCCACTCCGGGAAATGGGATGACGCTAAGGTCAAACAGCAGCTGGCCGCCTTTGGCCAGCTGGACCAGCAGGTGCGGTATTATCGTGTGAAATACTACTTCGACGTGAGCCAGGTGTTGACCCCCGAGCAGCGTGAGCAGGTGAAAAAAGACCTCTCCGCCGCGATCAACTAACCCTGCGTCAGCCACCCGCTGCAGGTGATGCTGGCCCGGAAGATGCCGCCGTGCTCCGGCGGCTACCACCTGATTTTACTGACCGTGGTTTTTTTCCAGCCGGGCAAAATACTCTGGCGCAAACGGACGCGGATCGACATCGGCAAACGGTGCGCGCTCGAAGTGTGATTTCAGCGCCCACGGCACCGTGCAATCGAAGATTGTCTTGCAACTGATACCCTCTCCGCGGATCGACGGGCTGTATGCCGGGGTCTGGGAAGGATCCAGCTGGTGACCACGGATGCCGGGGATTGTCGTGATGCTGACATCCCCCTGCATACGGGTGGTCATCGCCCACAGGATATCGTCGCTGTCAAAGATATCCACATCTTCATCGACCAGAATGATATTTTTCAGCTCGGAATAGGTCGCCAGCGCCAGCAACGCGGCCTGCCCCTGACGCCCTTCGTCGGCGGGCTGGCGTTTTTTCACCTGCAGGATCCCGAGGAATTTACCGCCGCCCGCGGTGTGGGCGTAGACATTTTGTAAAAAGCCCGGGATAGCAGCCTCGACAGCATTCCAGATACTGGCTTCCGTTGGCAGCCCGGCGAGGGTGGTATGCTCTTCGCCCGGCCCTACCAGCGTCTGCAGAATCGCATTGTTTCGCATGGTCACCGCTTTGACTTTAATGACCGGCAGCGACGGATTGGCGCCGCCGCAGTAACCAGGAAATTCCGGCATCGCATGGCCGCTGTTGGTGTGCTGATCTTCTCTGACGCGTACCCCCGGCAGCAGTTCCCCTTCGATAACGATCTCGGCGCGAGCGATGGCTTTCTCCGGGACGCTGACGCCCTGTACCAGCTCTACCGGACGCTGACGCAGCGCACCGGCGACGCCCAGTTCGTTATAGCCAAACGGTGTGGTTGGCGCTTCAAAGCAGGCGCCGATATAGATAGCCGGATCGAGTCCCATATTGATGGTTATCGGCAGCGGTTTGCCGGCGGCCTCGGCTTTCTGGCGAAACACTTCGATATGGCGGCCAGCGGCGAGAAACATCGACAGCTCATCCCGGCCCTGGACGCACAAGCGGTGGATGGTGACGTCGGTGAGCGAGGCGTCGTCGGGATCGCTGGCCAGCGCCAGGCCCAGGCAGAAGAAGGGACCGGCGTCGATCGGGGTGTTGGTGGGCGCCGGGAGCAGGGTGCGCAAATCAAAATCCGGATCGTCGGCCAGAAAGACCTGTTCCTGACAGGGGGCGCTGCTGGCCGGAACGACCACCGGCGCGACCGGTTTTTTCACCGCTTTGCCTACCTCCAGCGCCAGCTGTGAGGCTTCGCAGCCCAGCAGCAGTGCGGCCCGCTGGCGGCTGGCGTGCATGCCCACCAGAATGCGCGAGTGCGGATAGCCCTTAATATTGTTAAACATCATCGCCGGGCCGATGCGCGTGGGGCGCTTCACGGTGCCGCCCGCGCCGATGTGGCGATAGACGCCGGCCAGCTCAGCGTTAGGGTCAACCGGATGATCGGTTTCGAGGTACTGATTGTCATGCTGTTGCAGCAGCGCGATGGCGTCGCGCAGATCCAGAATCGGTGCGGTCATGATGTTCTCCTTAGCGTGTCGATGCGCACAGTATGCTTCGCAGGCTAATGGTTATCAATTGCATCATTCATGCGTTATTGATAACATTTTTATTATCAATTTACTCCGCGGAGTTCGGCCATGTCTTTTCGAGCGTTACGCCATTTTGTGGTCGTTGCTGAAGAATTACATATGCATCGGGCGGCGGAGCGGTTACATATCGCCCAGCCCGCCCTCAGCCAGCAGATTAAACAACTCGAGCAGCGCCTGGGCGTGGTGCTCTTCTCCCGCGCTAACCGGCGCCTGACCCTCACCGCCGCGGGCGAGGCCTTCTTGCAGAAGACGCGGCTGGCGCTGGAGATGGCCGATCAGGCGGTCCTGGACGCCCAGCGCACCGCGCGAGGCGAGCAGGGGCGATTGCATCTGGGCTATGTCTCCAGTGCGATGTATGACAGCAAACTGCCGGGGCTCCTGCGCGAGTTGCGCGCTGACTGGCCGGGGATTGAGCTGTCGCTGGTGCAGGGGGATGTGCAAATGCTCTACGAAGCGCTGCTGGATCTGCGTCTGGATATCGCCATCATCCGCGCGCCGCTGGCGTCACCGCCGGACGCGCTGGTGGTCAGGCCATTTGTGCGGGAAAAACTTTGCCTGGCGCTTTATCAACAGCATCCGCTGGCAGGCGTGGGGGCGCTCAATCTGGCCTCATTGCGCACTGACAACTGGATCTCGCTTGACGATCCGCAGGGCACCGGACTGGAGCAGGTATTTATTGACGCCTGTCGCGTCGCGGGTTTTACGCCGCAGGTGGTGCAGCGAATTAACGATGTCACCTCGATGATTAGCCTGGTCTCCGCCGGGGTAGGGGTGGCGCTGGTGCCGGTCTCGGCGCGGGCCTTACGCCTTGATAACGTGGTGTATATCGATCTTCAGGATCGGCTGGCGGAGAGTGAGCTGAGCATGGTTTACCACCGCCATTTCCGTTCGGCGGTGGTGCGGAAAGTTATCTCGCTGCTTAATGCCGCTGAGCAATAATCCCGCTTAGCGGGTCTTCAGGCGGCCAAAGCTGACAATCCTTGAACGGCCCAGCTCTTTCGCCCGGTACAGCGCGGCGTCCGCTGCGCGCAGCAGGCTGTCGCTTTGGGTGTGCTGCGGGTAGCTGGCGATGCCAATCGACACATCCACCTGGCCTATCTCGGTCAGGCCATCGCGCAGCGTCATATTGTGCACCTGGGTGTAGATCTCGCTGGCGCACTGGTGCGCCCCGGCTTCGTCAATCCCGGGGAGCAGCACTAAAAACTCCTCGCCGCCGTAGCGGAAAGCCATGCCGATATCGCGCACCGCGCGCTGCACAATGGTCGCGACGCTCTTAATCACCAGATCCCCGGCTTCATGGCCGTAGCGGTCATTGATGGCTTTGAAGTGATCGATGTCGATCATCAGGCAGCTCAGCGGGGTGTGGGTATGGACCGCCAGCGCCATCTGCGAGTGCAGCGCTTCATCAAGATGATGGCGGTTACGCAGGCCGGTCAGCGAATCGAACAACGCTTTTTCCAGCAGGGCGCTGCGTAAACGCTGATTGGCGAGCGCCAGCCCCAGCGCTTCGGCCATCAGCTCCAGGTAAGCCCGGGAAGGGGCGTCACTGGCGGTGACGTTCTGAAAGCTCAGCAGACCGATCGCTTCGCCCTGGGCGATGAGCGGTACGCAGAGCGACTGGCCGGCGTGCGCCTCCGGCAGATGATAGCAGGTGATATCGGGCTCACCCTGCACCGGCGGATGGCTGAGTCCCCGCCGTATCGCCCAGCAGTCGTCGGGAGCAAAGGACGTCGTCTCCCCGGCGGGCGACAGCCACTGCGCCACGCAGCGCATCTGCCATGGATCGGTATCCAGAATATACAATTTACCGGGGATCGTCGGGGCGATGTTCGGCGCGAACAGCTCCGCCACCTTAATCACATCCTCTATGGTTTCACAGCCCTGCAGACGCTGGGTCATACGCGCCAGCAGTTCACGGATCGCCCAGTCGGCGTCGCGCTGCTGCTCCAGCTGCTGGCGGGCCAGGCCGTTCTCGCGAAAAATGCGGATCGCCTGGGCCATATCGCCAATCTCATCCACCTGGGTGAAGTGCGGCGTCTCCACCGCATAGTCCTGGGAGGCGAGACGCTGCACCACGTCGCTCAGACGGACCACCGGGTACAGCACCCGGCGTTTGAGAATGAAGCCGAGGACAAACAAAAACATCAGGGCGGTCAGGCCGACCATGATTTCCGACAGCGTACGCCAGATCCGCGAGCGCTCGGTGGCCTGGTCGATAGCGATGGCGGCGCGATGCTCAAGCATCTGACGGAAGCGATCGATCTGCGTCTGCATGCGCTCCAGTTCGGTCTCATACGCTTTGCCGTACAGCACCGCGATGGCCGCTGGCGCATCGCCGCGGGCGACATGCGTCAGGGCCGCCTGCTGTTCATCCTGAAGCTCATCGGCGATCCGCAGACCATCCTGGAGTAGCGCCAGCTCCTCGCGGCTGGCGCCGTTATCTTTCAGTCCGGCCAGCCGCTGCTCAATGCTTTTGTCGGTCTGCTGCAGTTGCTGATACTGCGTAAGCGTCTCCGGCGAAGGCTTAACCACGTACAGCCGGGCGAGGTCAGACAGCGCCCAGGCGTCGTTTTCCACCTCGTCGGAGAGGGTATCAAAGACCTGGCGCTGTTGTACCGCCTGGCGTTCGACGCGGTCGGCGCTGGAGGCCATAAGCATGGCGCTGCCGGATGCCAGCGTCAGGCCGACGGTGATCCCGTAAGCCCAGTTGGTGATGGTGGCGATTCTCACCCTGTATTTCCTTGCATGCAGATGAAGCTGTTTTAATTATAGAACTCGCCCCCCGCCATGACGGCGGCCTGCCTCAGGGGCGGTGCTCGCTGCGGGGGTGTTCGAGGGTCTGAAGAATGATGGCGTGCAGCGTTTCCGCATGGTGGCGCAAAACGAGAAAGACATCGCTATCCAGAGCGCCATTTATAACATCCGCTTCCATAATCTGTAAGGCCTCCTGCCAGGCCATTCCTTTACGATAAGGGCGATCTTCGGTCAGCGCGGTGAAAATATCGGCGATAGAGATAATACGGTCGGCGAGGGTCAGATGATCTTTTTCGAGATGCAGAGGGTAGCCGCTGCCGTCCAGTTTTTCATGGTGATTCGACGCCCAGTTAATGATGTCGCCGAGCTCGCTGTAGTCGCTGAGGATCTCGCCGGTCATATAGCTGTGCTCGCGCACCTGGTTCAGTTCGTCCTCATCCAGTTCGCCCTCTTTTTCGAGGATGGAAAGCGGGATAGAGATCTTGCCGATATCGTGCAGATAGCCGGCAATCTGAATTTGCTGGCAGATGGGCTCCGGCAGTTGCATCCAGCGGGCAAGCTGGCGGGCGATTTCCCCCACCATGATGCTATGGGTGGCGGTAAAGCTGCTGTAGGTGTCGACAATTTTGGCAATCAGCAGGCAGATATCTTTCAGACCATGAATATCCAGATACAGCGTGTTGATGGGACCAATAATTTCCAGCAGCCGTTGAATATGGCCGGGATGAAGGTGCTGCCAGAAGTTCGCATTTTCAGCGACCTCGCACAGCATATCGCACAGCGGCGGATCGATCTCCCGGTGCAGGGAGACGAACTGTTCCACCACCGCCCGTGTGGGCCAGCCGGCCACGTGACTCCCGGCAGGCAGCAGCCGTTCAAAGGCATCGGCGAAATAGACAATATGCTGTTCGCGGCTACCCCGGTGGTCCGGGCTAAAATGGTGATCGCGAATGAAGGGGACAATGGGCAGAAAGGTCACTAACCCTTCCAGCATCGCCGCCCCCTGGCGCTGATGCGGATCGTGGATGTTATCGATGGCATCCAGCGAATGAATGGTGCGTTTATCTCCCAGCACGCCGATATCGTGCAGCAGCGCGGCGCAAAAAATGGTCTGCTGCCGCTCGGCAGGCAGCCCCAGCCTTTGCGCCAGCGTCAGGGCGATTAAGGCCGTTCGTTGCATATGCTGGTGCAGTTCAGGGTTAATGATCTGAATGACTCTGGTCGTCAGCATTAGCGCTGATTTCAGGGCAATACGCATTTCTGTTCTCCGTACGCGTTACCTGGCGGGCAAAAATGACCTCGCGGGTGACGGAAGTGTCGATAATCTGATCGCAATGCGTGTTGTGTAGTTGGCTGCTGAACAGGTTAATACCCAGAATGTATCAGGTTCATAGCGCTGCCCGATTCAGAGCCTGCCGTGCACCAGATTTGGGCGATGTTGATGCGAGAACCTTATTATTGTCTGATAGTTAACCATTTCCCCCCCCAAAAATAAATAAATTCTGGCAAGCCCTTTGCATTAAGCAAGCGTTAGTTTGATTAATGTCTATGAAGGGAGTGACCTGTATGAATTTTAGAGCATTACTTACCATTGCGTTACTGACGATGAGCAGTCTGGCATTTAGCGAGACGCGTCTACCGCATATCGTTATTTTAGCCACCGGCGGGACGATTGCCGGTTCGGCTGCCAGCAATACCCAGACAACGGGTTATAAAGCCGGGGCGATTGGGGTGCAGACGCTGATTAACGCCGTGCCGGAAATGAGTAAAATCGCTCATGTCGAGGGCGAGCAGGTGGCGAATATCGGCAGTGAGAATATGACCAGCGACATTATCCTGGAACTCTCGAAGCGGGTGAATGCGTTATTGGCCCGGGATGATGTCGATGGCGTGGTGATCACCCACGGCACGGACACCCTCGATGAAACCCCTTATTTCCTCAATCTGACGGTCAAAAGCAACAAGCCGGTGGTCTTTACCGCGGCGATGCGTCCGGCGACGGCGATCAGCGCCGACGGGCCGATGAACCTGCTGGAAGCGGTCACAGTCGCCGCCGATCCTGATGCCCGGGGTCGCGGGGTGATGGTGGTGCTGAACGACCGCATCGGCGCGGCGCGCTTCGTCACCAAAACCAATGCCACTTCGCTGGATACCTTCCGGGCGCCGGAGGAGGGCTACCTTGGCGTCGTGGTGGGCGGAAAACCCCAGTTCGAGACGCGCGTGGATAAAATTCACACCCTGCGCTCGGTGTTCGATGTCCGCCAGCTGAAGACCCTGCCGAAGGTGGTGATCATTTATGGTTATCAGGACGACCCGGAGTATATGTACGACGCGGCGATCGCCCATCATGCCGACGGTATTATCTACGCCGGAACCGGGGCGGGGTCGGTGTCGGTACGTAGCGCTGCGGGCATCAAAAAAGCGCAGCAGGCGGGCATCGTGGTGGTTCGCGCCTCCCGTACCGGCAGCGGCGTCGTGCCGCCGGATGACAGCCAGCCTGGGCTGGTGTCCGACTCCCTCAACCCAGCGAAAGCACGTATTCTGTTGATGACTGCGCTGACGCAAACGAAAGATCCACAGCTGATCCAGCAATATTTCCACACCTACTGATCCTCTGCGGCCAGGGCGTCGCTCACGCCTTCGCTGCGGTTTGCCCCACAGTGACCCGATGTCGGGTCACTGTCCGCGCTAAACGCCGCGCTTTATGCGTATAAGGCGTAAAGAAATATTTTTTTTACGGCGGGTGTGGGCGGTATTAAAGTGCAAACAACTGGCAAGACGCTTATTTTTAAAGCATCTTTAAATAAGTCTATTCTTAATTATTCCCTTAAGGCGATTTTAATATTCCTTATGCCGACGGATAAAAAATGTTTCACTCTGAAGCTGGAGTGCTTTAATTCTTTCGCGGTACAGACGACGATCTTGTGGACGCGGGCAGGCTGCGGGCCACGTGGCTGAGCGGGCTCAGTCCCCGGCAGACAAGGCGTCCTCGCGGCGGGTTTCGGTTATGCCTGTTAGTAACGCTGATGATTAGCGTGAAAATGATATGCACGATGAATATATTAAGAAGAGGATAAGATTTAAGTTTACATTTGGTAACATTTGTGCCGCAATTATGTTTTTTTGTCAGCAAGCTGTTTTTTACTTGCCGGAGGGAATTTCAGCGGATTAGTATTGTCGAACTTGCTGTACGTACCGCCTAATGATGATAAATGGATTCTGTTTTCCTTAAGCGTTACCACATAATTAATGTTTACAGGAAAAATCATGGCCTGCGTATTTAATAAACAACTTTTACACCCGCGCAACTGGCTGACCTGGTTTGGGCTCGGCATCCTCTGGTTAATCGTGCAACTGCCTTATCCGCTGCTGCATTTTATTGGCACCAGCGCGGGTCGCCTCTCCCGACGCTTTCTCAAACGCCGCGAACATATCGCCCGGCGCAATATTGAGCTCTGCTTCCCGGACATGTCGCCGGCGGCGCGCGAGACCCTGATCGATCAAAACTTTATGTCGCTGGGAATGGGGCTTATCGAAACCGGCATGGCCTGGTTCTGGAGCGACGAGCGGGTCAAAAAATGGTTTGATGTCGAAGGATTTGCCAACCTTAATCATGCGCTTAGCGGCGGCAAAGGGGTGATGGTGGTCGGTGTGCACTTTATGTCGCTGGAGCTGGGCGGGCGCGCGATGGGGCTGTGCCGTCCAATGATGGCCACTTATCGTCCGCACAACAGCCCGCTGATGGAGTGGGTGCAAACCCGTGGTCGCCTGCGTTCGAACAAAGCGATGATCGATCGCAACAACCTGACTGGTCTGGTGCATGCCTTAAAATCAGGCGAAGCGGTGTGGTTTGCTCCCGACCAGGATTACGGTCCTAAGGGCAGCGTGTTTGCGCCGTTTTTCTCTGTCCCACAGGCGGCGACCACCAACGGCACCTATGTCCTGTCCCGTTTATCGGGTGCGAAAATGCTGAGTATCAGTATGGTGCGCAAGCTGGATCGCCAGGGCTACAGCCTGCATATTAGCGAAGTAATGAATGATTATCCGGGTGAAGATAAGCAGATCGCTGCCGGCTATATCAACAAGGTGATCGAGCGCGAGATTTTGCGTGCCCCCGAGCAGTATCTGTGGGTGCACCGTCGTTTTAAAACCCGCCCGCTGGGTGAACCTTCCGTCTATTAACCTTCCCGCACAGGCTGCGCTTTCAAAATCCCGACAGTTGGGGTAACGTGAGCCGGATCTTGTTTTAGTCGTGCGCGAAGGAGTGCAGAGTGTTCGCTGAGTTTGGTGTTCTGAATTATTTGACCTACCTGGTCGGGGCGGTGTTTATCATCCTCGTTCCTGGCCCTAATACGTTTTTTGTGCTGAAGACGGGCATTGCCCACGGCGTGAAGAAAGGCTATCTGGCAGCGGCGGGCGTCTTTATTGGCGACGCGGTGCTGATGTTTCTGGCCTTTGCCGGCGTGGCGACGCTGATTAAGACCACGCCGGTGCTGTTTAACGTCGTCCGCTACCTCGGGGCGATCTACCTGCTGTGGCTGGGGGGTAAAATGCTCTACGCGGTGCTGACCCAGCGCGATGGCCAGGCCGACGCCAGCGCGGAGCCGGCGAGCGCGATCCTCAAGCGCTCTCTGACCCTGAGTCTGACCAATCCGAAAGCGATTCTGTTCTATGTGTCGTTTTTCGTGCAGTTTATCGATGTCAACGCCAAAGCGCCCGGCGTGGCGTTCTTTATTCTGGCGCTGACCCTCGAGGTGATTAGCTTCTGCTATATGAGCTTTTTGATCCTCTCCGGCTCGTTTGTCACCCGCTACGTTAAAACCCGCAAGAAGCTGGCCAAACTTGGCAACAGCCTGATTGGTCTGGTTTTCGTTGGGTTCGCCGCGCGCCTGGCTACCCTGCAGTCCTGATCCCCTCGGGCCGGTTACCCGCTGACCGGCCCGCCGTCTCTTATTCTGCCCTGTAACAAAAACCCTTCATTTTTTATTGCATTGGTGTTACATATACAGCCGTTTATCGCTCAGCAAAAAGGAAGCCCCGATGATTCTGCAAAAACTCCTCAGCAATAAAAACTGCAAAAAATACTGTCTGTCGCTCGCGGCGGTGTTTGCTATCGCGCTGGCGGTGGTGGGGCGGGCGACCTTCGGGGGCGTGGTGAGCGAGTACAATATGCCGTACTCAGAGTGGACGACGTCCATGTTCTTCCTGCAGGGGGCGATGGTGACGGTTTACAGCATTGTCTTTACCGCGCTCTTCGCTATTCCTCTCGGCTTTATTTTCCTCGGCGATGAGCGCCAGGATTAAGCGTCAACGGGCGAACCATGGTTCGCCCTGTCTTATCGGCCCATCAACAGCCTGAAGGATTAATCATCGTCATGATAGTGATGATGGTGGTGATGGCGATGGGCGTGGTACCCATCGTCAATAATGCATCCCGATAACAGCGTGCACAGCGCAATAATCAACGGTAACACGATCGGTTTTTTCATCCCTTACTTCTCCCGCTATTCTGCTTTCCCCGGGGCAGAGAATGCCGCGGTGGATAACGTGAGTGTAAAGGGTTAACTTGTTGATGGGATAGGATAACTCCGCAATATCGCCGCCGCGATCACCACCAGCCGAACTGGCTGCCGGCCACCGCCACGATGGCGACAACCAGCATAATAATGGTGCTTTTTTTCATTATGTCCCACCCGGCGCCGCATAGCCGCCGACAAAAAACCAACCGAGAAAGACGACGGCGATGATAAAGATCGCCACCGGGAAAAGAATACCCAATTTCATGATAGTGTCCCTGTACCCACGAATGATGCCCAGCATGATACTGGATATCGCGGTACTTTAGTCAATATGAATGAAATTCTCCTGACGGCGGGACTTCTTATCCTGGTACATCGCCTCATCGGCGGCGCGTAAGGCCGCTTCAACATCGATACTCTGCGGATCGCAGATGATCACCCCGAAGCTGGCGCCTTCATAGTCGATACGCTGTTCGCCGAGGAAGTAGACGCCGCACAGGGCCTGGCGCAGGATCGTGACATACGCTTGCTGCGCCGCGGGATCCTGGGCGCTACCGACGATCAAAAACTCATCGCCGCCAAGGCGGCCAACGATATCCTCACGGCGCGCGACGGCGGTGAGTCGTTCGCCGACCTGCACCAGGAAGCTGTCGCCGCACGGATGACCGAACCGATCGTTAATGGCTTTGAAACCGTCGAGATCGATAAAAATCAGCGAGACCTGCTGCTGCTGGGCGCGGGCGGAGGCAAAGCGTAGCGCCAGCTGCTTAAACAGCGCACGGCGATTAGGAAGCTGGGTGAGCTCATCGGTCGACGAGTGCAGCTCCAGCGCGACGTTAGCCGCCTGCAGCTGTTGCACCAGGGTGTCTTTTTCCACGTAGTGGGAAATGAGCTTCGCGAACAGGCCCATCACCTGTTCACCTTCGAGATTATAAGGTTGCTTCTGTCGGCTGGTGGCGCAGAGGGTACCGAACAGCGAGCCATCGGCCAGGCGGACGGGAATGCTTAAAAAGGTGGCGATCCCCAGCTCCTGGGCGGCGATGCAGGAGTGCCAGCGATGGGCCACGTCGTTGCTAAACGTGCACTGATCCTCAAGGGCGCGTTTGCACAGGGATTCATCCCAGGGGACGGAGAATCCTTCCGGGATCTGCATTTCGCTGCTGTTATGGGCGAACATTACCTGCTGCCGCTGGGCGTTGATATCGATGCGGGTAAGATAGGTGGACTCCATTCGGGTCACCGCCTCAAGCATCTCCAGCAGCTGGCGCACCAGGGTTTCCAGGGACTGTTCCGCAGCGAGGGTTTGCGACACCCGGGCAAGAATAAAATCTGACATGAATAATACAGCTCCAGCACGCCAAACGTCACCCCAGCATAATGGGCTGCAAACGGACATCAGCGTCGAATAAACAGTGATATTTTTAAATTTATCACATCTGTTTGGGGAATACTTGTCCACGCGGCAGGAAAAAAAGCCCCGTCGGGGGCGACGGGGAAAAACTCATTGATTATGGAATGATCTGTTCTCTGGTCAGTTCGAGAACAGGGGCTACTCTACGGGGGAAAAGTGCAGGCAAGATGGAGAAAACGTGGAGATTCAGGCTAAAATCCCCGGGCATTCAGGAAAGGGAGGAACGATGAAAAAGTTACTGGCTATTCTGCCACTGGTATTAGCCGGCTGTGCCCAGCCGCAGTCCACCGCGCCGACGAAAACCATCGGCATGGCCAATCCCGCGTCGGTGTACTGTCAGCAATCCGGCGGTACCCGGGTGCCGGTGCAAACGCCGCAGGGCGTTAGCACCCAGTGCAAACTACCCAGCGGCGAAACCCTCGACGAGTGGGCGCTGTGGCGCCGGGATCATCCGGCTAAATCGTAACCGGCAGGGCCGCCAGCCAGGCGGCCAGCACCCGGGCATGATTCTGCTCGGTGTTCTTCGCAGCGTACAGCAGCGTCAACGGCTGGCGCTGCGCCAGCGCCGCCAGCCGCAGGCCCGTTTCACGGTGGGCGTCGAGCTCCTGGCGATAGCGCTGGCTGAAGTGGGCGAAATCGATCGCCTCGCCGTGAAAGGCTTTTCGCAGCTCAGCGGAAGGCGTTAACGCCTTACACCACTCATCACAGGCCAGCGCCTCTTTTTTAATCCCCCGCGGCCAGAGACGGTCGACCAGCACCCGGTAGCCGTCGCTGCTTTCCTGCGGGTCATACACCCGTTTACATTGAATCATCATCATGCTCCCTCTGTGCCATCCAGGCGAGCAACTGCGGGATTTGCCCGTCGGAAAATACCGTGATGCCGTGAGCGCGCAGCAGATCGGCCGCGACCCCGGCGCCCGCTTTGCGTCGTCCGCGAAAGGAGCCGTCATAGACAAACTGGCTGCCGCAGGTAGGGCTGCCATCGGTGAGTAACGCTGCCTGACAGCCCGCTTCCCGGGCGGCGCTGAGCGCCAGCCAGGCGGCCAGCTGGTAATGTCCCGTGACGTCGCGGCCGTCGCTTTCCACGATCCGCGCCCGCCCGGCAAGGACATCTCCGCCTGCGCCGCCGACGATCTCCGCCGGCAGACGGGGCGTGGACAGACCGGCCGCCAGCTCCGGGCAGTGGATCACCAGCCGCCCCGTCTGCTGCCAGCGGGACAGCGTCGCCGCCAGCTGTGCCTTCTCGCTACCGTTATACCGCACCTGGAATCCCATCAGGCAGGCGCTGACCAAAAGCTTACTTTTCATCCTTTCTCCCTTTCACGCTTGCTCCAGTATACCTTACCCGCCGGCGGGGGCGGTGGGGCGAAAATAAGGATTGTGTTCCACTGGAGGGATCGCTATCCTGACGTGCCTTGTGCTGCTCGTCTCGTCCAGACATAAGGAACCTGCTATGAAAACCCCTTTACGCCTCGCCCTCGTCGGCGATTATCACCCCGATATTGTTGCCCATCAGGCCATTCCCCTGGCGATAGACGATGCTGCCGCCGTGCTGGAGCAGCCGGTGAAATATGACTGGCTCGCCACCCCGTCGATCGTCTCCGGCGAGGCGCTGGCCGAGTACGATGCCGTCTGGGTCGTTCCCGGTAGCCCGTATCGTCATCCGCAGGGGGCCTTTACTGCGATCCGCTATGCCCGCGAAAACGGCATCCCTTTCCTCGGCACCTGCGGCGGCTTTCAGCACGCGGTGATTGAATACGCCCGTAACGTGCTCGGCTGGCAGGATGCCGGTCATGCGGAAACTGACAGCGAAGGGCGGATGGTGATCGCTCCCCTTAGCTGTTCGCTGGTGGAGACCTCCGCCGTCGTCGAGCTGCGGGCGAATACGCTGATTGCCCGCGCCTATGGCCGGGAGAGCATTGAAGAGGGCTACCACTGCCGGTACGGGGTGGACAGCGCGTTTGCCGGTGAGCTGGAACAGGGCGATCTGCGCGTCACCGGCTGGGATGAAGAGGGTGAGATCCGCGCCGTCGAGCTGGTGACGCACCCGTTTTTTGTCGCCACGTTGTTCCAGCATGAACGCCACGCGCTGGATGGGCGTCCCTCGCCGCTGGTCCAGGCGCTGATTCGCGCCGCGGCACAATAAACCCACCGGCAGCGGGCGCTGCCGGTCATCTTCAGGAATGGATTTCCCGGTCACGTCCGGCGAGGGCGCCGCAGACCGCCATCACCAGCGAAATCAGCGCCACCGCCAGCAGCGGAATATGCCAGTCGCCATTAGCATCGTGGATCTTACCCATCAGCGGCGGCCCGCAGGCGGCCAGCAGATAGCCGACGCTCTGCGCCATCCCTGACAGCGCCGCGGCCTGGTGCGCCGAGCTGGCGCGCAGGCCGATAAACGTCAGGCCGAGGATCATGGTAGCTCCGGAGCCAAAGCCGAACAGCAGCGTCCAGCCGATCGCCAGCCCTGGCAGCAGCCACAGCCCGGCGGCGCTGATGGCGCACATCAGGGCGACCAGCACCGCGATCCCACGCTGGTCGCGCAGCCGATGCAGGATCAACGGTATCGCCAGACCGGGCGCGGCGGTCGCCAGCTGCAGCAGGCCATGCAGCGAGCCGGCCTGCGCTTCGCTATAGCCCATACTCTGCAGAATCGACGGCAGCCAGCCGATAATCACGTAATAGACCAGCGAGTTGATGCCGAGGAACAGCGTCACCTGCCAGGCCAGCGCCGACCGCCAGATCCCCCGGTTGTGCATGGCGCCTGAGCCGGTCAATGGCGCCTCCGCCCGGCGCCGGGACTGCGGCAGCCAGCTGAGGATCGCCAGCAGCGGGAAGACCATCAGCAGCAACAGCGCGCCGCGCCAGCCGAATCCGGCCATTGCCACGGGAACCACCAGCGCCGAGCCGAGCGCCGCCGCGCCGCCCATCGTCAGGGAATAGGCGCCGGTCATCCGCGCGACATGCTGCGAGAAATCGCGTTTAATCAGCCCGGGCAGCAGGACATTGCCCAGCGCAATACCGCAGCCGATCACCGCCGTGCCGATAAACAGCAGCGCAGCGGAGGGCAGGGAGCGCAGGGCAATGCCGGCGCAGATTAGCAGCATCGCCAGCAGCAGGCTGCGTTCCATGCCGAACCGGCGGGCAACTCCTGCCGCCAGCGGCGAAACAAGGCCAAAGGCCAGCAGCGGCAGGGTAGTGAGCAGCCCGGTCTGCGCGGTGGTCAGGCCATAGTCGCTACGAATCGCGTCCAGCAGCGGCGCCGCGCCGGTAAAGACCACGCGCAGGGTAGTGGCGATGAGCAAGATACCGGCAATCAGCAGCGCGGGGCGGCGGCCGGTAGAGGAGATCACAGAAGACATATCATTCTCAAGGTAACTAACGAGGGGGTTACGATAGCGACTTTGTCCTCTGTTTAAATCAAGCTAAAATGACAGATTATCGCTAATATCGGACAACATGATGATCGGACTGGGTCTGGATGGTTATGAACCGGACAGTGGCCACGAATCGGCCATTGCCTTTCGTATTCAGGTGGTGGAGGCGGAGCAGTATATTCCGGCGCATTCTCACCGTAAGGGGCAGCTGATCCTCGCCCTGCACGGCGCCTTGACCTGCGAGGTGGAGAACGCGATGTGGATGGTGCCGCCGCAGTATGCGGTGTGGGTCCCGGGACAGCTTTTCCACAGTAACCGCGCCACCCCCGGCGCCCAGGTGTGTTTCCTGTTCATCGAGCCGGGCGCCGCGCCGATGCCGGACCGCTGCTGTACGTTGAAGATTTCTCCGCTGGTGCGGGAGCTGATCCTCACCCTGGCGGAACGCGGCGGGGAGTTGCTGGCCGCCCCTGCCACGGCCCGGCTGGTGCAGGTTCTGTTTGATGAGCTGCCCCGGCAGCCGCAGGAGCACCTGCAGCTGCCGGTATCAAACCACCCGAAAATTCGTCAGATGGTGACGATGATGGCCGAGGATCCGGCGCGCTGGCAGACCCTGAGCCAGTGGGCGGCGGTGTTTGCGATGAGCGAGCGCAATCTGGCCCGCCTGGTGGTGCGCGAAACGGGGCTGAGCTTTCGCCGCTGGCGCCATCAGCTGCAGCTGATCCTCGCGCTGCAGCTGCTGATCCGCGGGCAGACGGTGCAGCAAACGGCTCAGGCGCTGGGCTATGACTCCACCACCGCCTTCATCACCATGTTTAAAAAAGGGCTCGGACAGACGCCGGGCCGCTATCACGGCAGCCTGGCTACGACTTCCCAATAAACAATGAGATGATCCCGGCGGCAATCAGCGGTCCGACCGGGACGCCGCGAAACAGGGCGACGCCGAGTACCGTGCCGACCAGCAGCCCGGCCACCAGATGCGGCTGGGAGCCCATCAGGGAGACACCGCGCCCGCCGAGCCACGAAACAAACACCCCGACCGCAATCGCCAGCAGTGATTTCCAGTTCATAAAGGAGTGGATCAGCGTCGAGGGCGGCAGCGTACCGCTGGCGATAGGCGCCATCACGCCGATGGTTAAAATAATGATCCCGACAGTCAGCCCCTGTTTCTCAATCCAGGGAAAGAAGGTATGCAGCGGTGTAACGCGCACGATAATCAGCACGAGGATAGAGATCGCTACGGTGGTGTTATGGCTGATAAAGCCGAGCGCCGCCAGGCCCAGCAGGATCAACAGGGTGGTATCAAACATGTACAGAGGTCCTTGCCAAAAAAAGAAAGCCAAAAAATATCCCGCTTACTCTACGCATCGTGGCGTGAATAAACAGGATTTTTACGCCATGCGGCGAAAATCAGGGCGGATGCCCGGTTAGCTAAGGCGGCGAAAGGTCGCGATCTCCGGTCGGGCGATATGTAAATAATCCTCGGTATCGAGAATGATCGACCGATCCAGGCGTCCGGCGTTAAAGGCGATTTGTGGAAAGCGCTCAAACAGCAGCGGGTCGGCCACCAGCCGCAGCGCCGGATGGAAGCTGAAGGGGGGAATGGCGCCGAACACGCAGGCGGTGAGGGCATCCACTTCCGCCGGACTGGCCAGCGAGGCTTTGCTGCCGCCGATATGCCGGGCCAGGCTGGCGAGATCGGCCTGCTGATCGGCGGCGAGGATCGCCAGCACATGCTGGTTGACGCCGTTTCCTTTTACTTTACAGACTAGCGCTTTTGCGCCCTGGCCAAGCGCGGTGCCGCGGATTGCCGAGACGGCTTCGCACTGGCCGACCGCGTCGTGCGCCATCACCCGGTAGCGCGCCTGGTGTTCGTCGAGCAGCGCGCACAGGCGCTGGTGGATATTACCTTCTACTGCTTCAAGCATAGCGTCCTCCTGACATCATCAAGCCGCCAGCTTAGCGCTGTTGCGTCAGCCTGCCAACGGTGGGCCGGGAAATTCACCATTCGCTCATTATTGCTTCACAGTGCTGTGGTGCAATCTCGCAGGCGCAGCAGATGAGTTTTGTAAATAAAAAAAAGAATGATTTTCATTTTCAATCGAACTTTTTTTATTTCGCTCAGTCTCTATCGGACGACACAGAATATTAATAATTGCCGTAATGAGGTTAGGATGATGCACGATGCAACCATGCAGGGTTCCCCACGCAAGAAGTTTAATAAAATAAGGGAGCTCAACAGACGGCGGAATTACTTTACTAAGAAAGTACGTAATGCCCTGCGGGTGGGAGTGGCGAAAGCGCTCTGGGACCGCCGACGCCGTCAGCCGGTGGATTTGTCGTCCGCGAAAACTGTCTTACTCATGCGCAATGAGGGGGCGGTCGGCGATGTGGTGGTGGATTCCGCGCTGGTAAAATGCCTGCATCAGTCAGGTTATATCGTTGATTTTCTGATGACGACCTCTAACAGCCAGGTGATGCGCTATAACCCGCGGATCCGCCATATTTATGAGGCTGAGCCGGTCAATTCCGCTGATTTTTTGCGTAAATTTAACCATAACGTACCCCGCGACGTCATTAATGAACTGGCTAATAATAAGTACGATATTATTATTGACCCTTCGCTGTTCGATATTCCCGTGCATCGCCTGCGGCTTTTTCGACAAATAAAAGCCAAATCAGTACTCGGGTTTAATAAATGGCCATCGATTAAACATTACTCTCACTCTTTTGATTTTGACTGCCAGCGCTGGCACGTAACGAAGACGTTCGCGTTGATCGCCGACTATCTCCAACTGGACACTCGCGGTCTGGACACTTACGACCTGGCGGTGCCCGCGCCGATTACGCAGGAGGTGGCGCAGTATCTGGCGTCGCTGAGCGGAAAAGCGGTAGTGATTAATATTTTTGCCGGCCATGCCGACCGGAGTCTCTCCCAGACGCAGCTGGCCGAACTGCTCGACAAGCTGCGGACTCGCCATCCGGGGCTGGCGGTTATTCTGCTCGATCACCGGCGTGAGATCCGCATCTCGCTGCCGCCGGAGGTGGTGATTAATCCGTTTAACACGCTGCACCATGCGATGGCGCTGATTGCCCAGGCGGAGCTGATTATCTCTCCGGACACCTCGGTGGTGCATATGGCGGCGGCGTGGAACAAACCGCTGATCGCGGTCTATAAGGACGTTCTGCTCAATAACCGGCTGTGGGCCCCGGGCTATGACAACGCCAGGCAGATCATTGTTAAATGCGGGAAGGTCCATCAGCATCGCGAGCTGGTGGATAGAATTATAGCGGCGCTACCGGAGACGCTGTGAGGGCGATGAGGGGAGGCTGGTAGGGCTCACCTGCTGGCCGTATGCAAGAGCCAGCAGGTGAGCGAAGGTTGCATTGCCAGTCTGCAACCGCCGCTATTGTACTGTTGCCCGCTGCTCTGACACATCCGGGAAAGCTCTTAAAGAGATGGCCGCCGCCAACGACGGGCGGCATCACTCTTCAGTGAGCCACATATCCGCTTCTTCAAACATCTCCTGCACCGTACGGCTGATCAGCTCTTTTTCATGCTTGCTGGCGTCGGTGTTGATCGCCGGCAGCGTCATCATCGGCTTCACCCGCACTTCCGCTTCCGGGAAAATGCGCTGCATGCGTTTGGTCAGTTCGTTAAGAATGGTCTCTCTGGCACCCGGCAGCCCGGCAAAATTGCGCTTGTCATAAATCAGTTCCACAAACATCTTCTGTCCTCTGTATGCTGATCGCGGGCGATAGTTTTACTGTGTTAATGTACAGTGTCAAGCGAATGCCGCGGTGCTGCTCATCCGCAACCTCGTGCGGTAGACGGACTGCGCGCAAAAGCAGCACCTCGTCCGCTGGCGGTCAGGCAGGCCTCACTGACGAGCGGAGGGGATTTCCGTGCTGCAAAGGCGTTATCGCTGATTACGTAGGCCTGGTAAACGCAGTGACCTTCACCCGAAGCGATGTCATTACCTGCGTACATTCATTTCGCGACGGGCAGGTCTGAATATCGGGTGGTGTAAGCCGGGGAAAGCATTTCACGCTTCATCGCCCAGGACTTTTCGATCCCCTGACCGGCAAACCAGACCTTTCCTTTCCCGGATTGATTTAATTGGTCGATAACGTCCATTAACGCAGCACTGTTTTTGCGCGGCGCGTTATCGTCAAATAAGTTTAGCTGCGCTATGCCATTACTGAAGAAATCAGCAAGCATAACACCGGCTTTCATATATCGATAACCATCAATCCAAATTCTCTGCAGGCAGTTTGTGGCACAATTTATAATGTCACGAGTATCATTAGACGGCGTTAATAGCTTCATTGACGCTTGGTTGCCATAATATGTTTCATTAACGGCGTGCGGACTCGTCCGAACAAATACGCTAACGAAGCGGCAAAATTGATGCTCACTGCGTAATTTTTCTGCTGCTCGCTCAGCATAGGCGCAAATGGCTTGATGCATATCTGAATACTGCGTTACCCGATTGCCAAAAGAGCGACTACAAATAATCTGTTGTTTTGTTGGGGAAAATTCTTGTAGCTCAAAACATGGCTCACCACGCAGTTCGCGAACGGTCCTTTCCAGCACCACATTGAAGTGCTTTTTTATGACCCATAATGAGCTTTCTGCCAGATCCAGAGCGGTATTAATACCCATTAAATTAAGTTTTTTACTCATTTTTCGCCCAACGCCCCAGACCTCTTCAACAGGGACAAGGGCGAGTAGCCTGCGTTGGCGCACAATATTGGATAAGTCGACAACGCCGCCCGTGCCGCGCCATGTCTTGGCGGCATGGTTAGCGAGCTTGGCTAATGTCTTGGTTTGCGCAATACCTACGCCCACCGTTAAGCCAGTATTTTTCAATACGTTAGTTCTTATTTCATGGCCGAAGGTGGATAAGGGGACGCAATTCATTACTCCGGATAAATTAATAAAGGCTTCATCGATGGAGTAGATTTCTATTGATGGAGACATTGCCGTGAGCGTTTGCATAACACGGTCACTGAGGTCGGCATAAAGCGCATAGTTAGAACTGAAAAAATGAACACTGGAATAATAAGGGTTATTTTTTATTTTAAAGAAAGGTTCGCCATTTTTTATACCGAGGGATTTTGCTTCGGCAGAGCGAGAAATAATGCAACCATCGTTATTGGACACGACCACAACAGGCTTCCCCTTTAAATCAGGGCGAAAAACCGTTTCACAAGAAGTATAGAAGTTATTGACATCGACGAGGGCAAACATAATTATTTATGCGCTTTAATGCTAAAAATGACCACGCCAAATATTTCTAACTCTTCGGCATTATGAAACGAAATGGAAGCGTAATCGCGATTGTGGGGCACTAGCTGTAAAAAAGGATGAGTGCGAAGTTCTTTCACGGTGAATTCACCTGCGATAGCCGCAATGACGATATCACCATGTACGGCAGACAGTGAGCGGTCAACCACTAAAAGGTCTCCATCACTGATGCCGGCATCACGCATAGACTCTCCGCTGACTTTGATGAAGTAGGTAGCACTCGGATGTTTTATCAATAATTTATTGAGATCCAGCCTGTCCTCAACATAATCCTGAGCGGGGCTGGGAAATCCGCAGGGCACCCTCTCGGAGAAGAGGGGGAGCATGAGTGGGGGCGAAATCTCAGTTGGCCGAGTAAACTGCATGGTATCGATCCTCGAATACTGTTTTTATATACAGTATTATTGAATGTGCTGATGGATCAAGGCGCACGTGACGTTGTTTTTATAACTGCATGAATATAATGATGATTTATGTAAAGCATGCCATGTGGTGTTGTTGCTGAACTGCCATCGCTGTGTAGCGCGACCAGTACGCCCAGGTTGATGTTTGCCCGGTAAGATGACCGCTGTATTACATGGAGCATGATCGACTATTTTTTCACCCTCTCTTCGGTATTTAATGTTATTGAGAAAGCGAAGGGTATGAGGGTGTTTCATTGGAGGATGTTTATAAAATATTGTCACCTTTATCTTTCAGTGTGGAAAGACATTATTTATTTTAACTTAAATGGCTTGACAAATTTGAGGTTGACGATAAATTTGAGCAAGTGCTCTAATTTATCGTCATCATCTGCGGGATCCGAAAGTGATACGCTGTGATTAACCATGACACTACATAACCAGGGGATCTACTGACATGAAAATTTTTTTCCAGGGCACCAGACTTAAAAAAGCAAAAATACTAACGGTTGCCTTTTCTTTCGCCTTTTTCACCGCATCGGTGCAGGCAAAGTCCTCGCAATCAGAGAGTTATAATGTCGCCGTTTATCGCGGGGAGGCCGGGTGCCCAGGCTGTTCTGAAATGGTGGTAAAATCGCTGGTCGCGACAGGCCTGCCTCTGCACATCTCTTATGTTGGCGAAAAAGAAAAGCTGAAATTAAATGCGCAAACACTGAAAAAATTCGATCTCTATATTCAACCTGGCGGCGGTCAGGATATACCCGGCTCTTATCAAGCCCTGGGTGATGAAGGGGCAGAGGCTATCCGCAATTTTGTGAAAAGTGGCAAATCCTTTCTTGGTCTTTGTATGGGAGCCTATCTTGCCGACAAAGACTGGATAGGGCTTATTGATGCGCCTTTAGAATCAGAGGTGGGGAGACCCGGTTCGCAGGCCGTTGATGAAGGCGATTATACCCTGCAACTGACATGGAATAATAAACAAGAGCCTTTTTACTACCAGGATGGGCCTTATCTCAACAGTAGTATCTCAAGTACTGGATTCCAGCCGATCGCTTACTACAAGAATGGAGATATCGCCATTGGTAAGTACCGGTATGGTAAGGGAAACATCATCCTGTCAGGTCCGCATCCTGAAGCCGATGAGACCTGGATAGACAGCGCTGCGCCAGGGAATACGACGGCAGAAAGTAAAATGCAGCGTATTTTAAGTTATCTCAATATAAAAAAGGGTTAACTGATACGCTACCTTGCTTCACCCACTCAGAAATCTTTTTTAAGTATTTTAAAGGCAAGCTCAGATATTTCATTAAGAAAAATGCTGCGTCTGTCTTCTGAATAATCGAGGATCAGCAAGCTGGAATACCCATCAATTAATGTGTTTATTTGTCTGGCTGAGGTAGCGGCGTTTTCCGCAAGGAACTCGCCTTCCTGCATCCCTACGCTAATGATGCCTTCAAGAATAGTGATCCATTGCAGGGAGTGATCGTGCACTAATTTAGCATAATCCGCATCGCGTGCTGCCATTGGCCATAGTTCAAGGTAGAGCAGCCAGTGTGCCGAAGGTGCATCGGGTAACAGCGTTCTGATATAGAGGTTTACTCTTTCACTAGCGCTCATTTTTTCTGACGCGTTTAAAAACGCATGACATTCTTGTATGTCATTTTCAAACATATACTGAATAGTGGATTTCTTGAGCGTTTCCCAGTCTCGATAATAGTGATAGATATGACTTCTGGAAATATTCATTTTCTGCGTCAAATCACGGGTTGAGACATTGCTAAACCCTTTTTCTCTGAACAGTTGTAGCGCAGCTATTTTTATCAACTCAGAAAAATTGGCCGTTTTCAATATTTCAACCTTAATCACTATCCATTAAAGCGCGAACTATATCATAATTTCTGAAACCTTGCACGTGTTCAACATTCGGGGATAGCTGTTAGCATTGTGTTTTTTATAGCATTAACAAAATAACGAAAATCTATTTTGTGGGTCTGGTATAAATTCAGCTGCAGGGAGGTTGCTTTATTATTAGCTATGCGCAGGATGCTATTCCTGCCGCGTGCGGTAGTGGCCGCAACGGTGGAGTGGAAAACCGGGAAAGAGAACGTCGCTATTACCCGGTGAGCTATCATGATGACAACGTGCTTATCGGCAAGGTAGGCGATAAGCACGGCATTTTTCAGACCGAGCGTGGTTTGCCGCCGCGTGGGTAGCCGCTGCGCCACCACACGCTTTTAACGCAATTGCGCGCAGGCGCCCGCTATCCGCTGGCAGGCTTGGGTTAGCAGGCCATCTTCTATCGCATACGCAATACGCAAATACCCCGGCATTCCAAACGCGGAGCCGTGTAAAACGGCCACCTGGGTTTGTTCTAATAGCCAGTTCGCCAGCGCGCTGTCGTTGCGAAGGATTTCGCCGCCAGGGGTCATCCGGCCCATGAGCGCCTGGCAGTTAGCAAACACATAGAATGCCCCCTGGGGAGCGGTGGCGCTCAGGCCATCGGTGGCGGCAATCATTCCCAGCACCTGCTGGCGGCGTTTATCTAACACGTTGAGCCAGCCGTCGAAGAAATTGGCTGAGTGGTTAAGCGCTGCGACCGCCGCAGCCTGCGAAATACTGCTGGGGTTGGAGGTGCTTTGTGATTGCAGGATCTGCATGGCGGCAATCAGCCATTGCGGCCCTCCCGCATAGCCCAGACGCCAGCCGGTCATGGCGTGGCTTTTGGACACACCGTTTACCGTCAGGGTACGTGAAACCATCTGCGGGGCGGCCTGGGCAAAAGTGGTAAAAGGGATATTGTCATAGCGCAGCGGCTCGTAAATATCGTCGGCCATCACCAGCACCTGTGGGTAATCCGCCAGCACCGCAGCCAGGGCACGCAGTTCCTGCTCGCTGTAAATCGCCCCCGTCGGGTTGCCCGGCGAGTTGAGGATCAGCCAGCGCGTTGATGGGGTGAGGGCGGCGGCCAGTTGTTCCGGCGTCAGCTTCCAGCCGTTTTGTTCATCACAGGGCACAATCACCGGTTCGCCATCGGCCAGAGAGACCATATCCGGATACGAGACCCAGTAGGGGGCGGGAATGATGACCTGCTGCCCGGCGTCGAGGGTGGCCAGAAAAGCATTGAAAATAAGCTGCTTGGCGCCACTGCCTGCGATGATCTCTTGCGGACGGTAATGCAACTGATTGTCGCGAGCGAACTTGGCGGCAATGGCCTCCTTTAACGCGGCGGTGCCGGAAACGGCGGTATACTTAGTCTGATGATGCACGATCGCTTCAATGCCCGCATAGCTGATATGGGCCGGGGTAGCAAAATCCAGTTCTCCTTCGCCCAGGTTGATAACCGGCTTGCCTGCGGCTTCCAGTGCCCGTACCTGGTCAGAAATGACCGCTGTCGGTGAAGGGCGTACAGATTGCATACGACGGGCGATTTGACTGTTATTCATAAATCCTCTTTTGTATCTAATGGTTCAATTAATACAATTAGGTCCCCAACCTCAGCAGGAAACTCGCCGTGTCACCGATCTTTATTCTCGATAACACCTCTGCGCCCGCTCGCTACGGTATTACCGCCAGCCTGTGGGCTAATCGTCTTGGACTGCCTCTCTGGAGCCTTCGCCCCGACTTCGCCGGCGATGTTCCCGACAGCCATCAGCACGTCATTCGTGCCGGGTACTGCGTGACCAGCGGCCTCTGGCGCAGCGATACGCTGCGTGAAGAGGTGCGCGATATCGCCAGCCTGCCTGAGTCAGATGCTGTCATTGTGCTGGCGTCCTCGCAGGCAGCGCTTATCGCCGACCTGCCGGGCCAACGGCTGTTCAGCGATGACCGCAACCAGCGCCTGACGCTCAGCGACGGGCAACATACGGTGTTAGACCTCACCGCCGATCGCTATGGTCGCTGGGATGCCGGGGAGCCATCCTCTGCCGGGACGTCCTTGCGCATCGCACTGATTGGCCGTGAGTCAGACCACCGTCTGGTCTACCCCGCCACGCTTGGCTCACTGGGTGATGCCGCGGCGTCGCTGGGGCTGAAGCTGGAGGTCCATTTCTTCGCGCCGGTCAGTCTGTCCCCTGGGTTACACGACCTCCACGACGTCCAGGGCGTCGTGTTGCCAGGCGGTTCCTCGATGGCCGCCGTCAAGGGACAAATCCGCGTGGCGGAAGATACGCTTGCCCGCGGACAGCCCACGCTGGGGTTATGCCTGGGAATGCAGAGCATGATGACCGCAGTCGTGCGCCGACGTCCGGGTTGCGAATCAGCCATTCCCGCCGAAGTGGCTCCGGATGAGGCTCTGCACAGCTTTGTTCCCTTTGTTGATGGCCGTCATCGCTGCGGCGTATTCCCTTTTTCCTTCGGGTTGATCCCCGGTGATATCCGCGAAATGCACTACAACCATCGCTACTGCTTTAACACCGACTTATTACCGGCGCTGGATCGCAGCGGGGTCAGCGTCAGTGCGCAAACGGACGATATCGTGGAGGCCATCTCCCAGCCGGAACTGCCGTTCTGGCATGGTGTGCAGGGGCACCCGGAACTGATGTCCCGCCCGGATGCGCCCCATCCGCTGTTCGTCGCCTTTTTACGGGCGGCGCTTAACGCGCCAGCGTAACGCCGCTACGGCTGTCGCTGGCAAGCGCCGACATGACGTGAGTCAGCTCCGCCAGCGCCGCGTCGTCGATCGGTTTTAACGGTGCGCGTACGGTGCCGCCGTTAAAACCGCGCAGCGCCATCGCCGCTTTCACCAGCTGCGGCTGACCATGTTTGCGCGCCAGCGCGCGATACGCGTACCACAGCTGATGCAGATCGCGGGCCGTGGCGGCATCGCCCTGTTCCACGGCACGGAAGGTATTGATAATCAGCTCCGGCAGCGCGCCGCTGTTGGTCGTGCTGATGCCGTCAAACCCGGCCATCATTGGCCCGAGGAAGGCCAGATCGGAAGCGCAAAACAGGCGCAGACGCCCACGCAGGCGGTTGGCAATCTGGTCGATGGCGGTGGGGTTGAGATCGCCCTGTTTGATGCCGACCACGTTGGGGATCTCTGCCAGTTGTTCCAGCAGCGCCGGGGAGAGGGTGATGCCGATGCCCGGCGCGTTGTACACCAGGATGCCGGTTTTGGATAAGGGAGCCATCTCTTTGAAGTAGCTGACGATCTGTTGGTCAGTGATTTCGCTAACAAAGGGCGCGGTCACCATCGGCAGGCCGCCCAGCTCGCTTGCCAGCAGCGTCAGCTCGCGGGCATCGCGCGGGTCGGCGCTGGCGCTGCACAGCATGACCGCCACGCGGTCATCCACACAGGCCATGACTTGATGAAACAGCTCACGGCGTTCTTCGACGGTCATCACCGGGAATTCACCGTAGGTGCCGCCAATCAGCAGACCGTCATAACCCAGACCAATCACGCGTTCAATATTTTCACGTAACGCCGGAAAGTCGATCGCGCCGCTGGCGGTGAACGGGGTGACGGTGATGTTGAAAATACCGCGCAGGCGTTCACGGCATTCATTGATATCTTTCATTTTTCTTTCCTTACAGCAGTGTGAGAGGGCGAGCCAGGGAACCCAGCTGACGATATCCGGTTTCGGTCACCACCACGGTTTCACTGACGCCGACGGTAAATTGACCGTAGATCCGCAGAGCCGGTGGAATGTGGAAGGTCATTCCTGGCTGCAGCTCAGTGGTGACGCCACGATACAGACTGAGAATGCCGCCTTCGCCCCAGTCCGGCGCAAAGGCGATACCGATGGAGTAACCGGTGCGTTTTTTGAAGTTTTCGGTGAACCCGGCGCGATCAATCACCTTCTGGCAGGCCAGGTGCGGCGCTTCGCAGGTGGCGCCTGGACGAATGGCATCAAGAGAGGCCTGCAGGGCTTCCTGACACACTTTTTCCATTTCGATGGCGATAGCGGGCGGCCGCCCCAGCCAGGCGGAGCGCATCATCGCGGCGTGGTAGCGGTCGTGAGCCGCTGACATTTCCAGAAATACCGGGTCGTTATCCTGCATCACCCGACGACGCCATGTGCCATGCGGCACGCCGCTGCGTGGGCCGGTCGAGACCAGCGGTTCCATGCCGACATACTCGGAACCGGCGGCAATGGCGGCCCCCATCATCGCCGAGACCAGCGCGTTTTCGTCTGCGCCGCTGCGAATCGCCGCCATGCCCGCGCGCATGCCCGCGTCCACATAGCGCGCTGCGATGGCGATTTTTTCCACCTCCGCCGCCGATTTCACGGCGCGCAGCGGCTCGATGACGCCCGCGGTATCGGCAATGGTGCCGAGCCTGGCCTGCAGGGCTTCATACACGGCAACCGGCAGGAACCAACCGCGTTTGTCCAGCCCAATCCGTTTGTGGAGCCAGCCGCGCTGTTGCAGCATGCCCACCAGGAAATCCACCGGGTTATCGCCATCCTGGTAGATGGCGGCGTCAGAAATAAAGGTGTTGGCGATAAAGTTAAAGTATTCGAGCTGGCGAATCACAAACACCGGATCCCCTTCTACCGGCAGCAACAGCGCCTGGAAGGTGTAATAGCCCGGTGTTTGCTGACCGGTGAGCCAGAAAATGTTTTCCGGGCCGGTAACGATCATGACGTCCACGCCCGCGCGGCTTAAGCGTTCGCGGGTGCGTCGAATGCGTTGCGCATATTCATCAGCGCTAAAGGCGGACTCACTGCCCTGAATCACATTGTTAACATCTTGCATGAGTAAACTCCTGGAGTAAGTGGGCCTGCGCGGCATTAAACTGCACGCCCAGACCGGGTGAGTCATTGACGGTGACCAGGCCATTGCGGTATTCCAGCCCGCTGACGGGATCATCCGTTAAGCCATCGGCGCCATACAGCTCGGCAAATGCCGGTTGCACGACACGACACAGCTGGAGCGCGGCGGCGGTGGCAGCATGGCCTTCATTCATCTGGCCAATCATGAATGGCACGTCGGCGAGTCGCAGCCGGTTGGCGGCGGCCAGCGTCGGCGCAAGGCCACCCAGTTTCACCAGTTTGAGATGCCCCCACAGCGCACCTTTGGCGGCGATCAGCCGGGTGATGGCGGCATCACTGTTGAGGCTTTCGTCGAGCATGATCGGGATGCCGTAGGCGTACAGCTCCGCAAGCTGGCTGTCGTTTGCCGGGCTTAACGGCTGTTCGATGTAGCTGAGCTTCAGCTCGCGCAGAGACGGGAATGCCGCGTGAGCCTGCGCCAGAGACCACTGGCCGTTCACGTCAATCGCCAGCGAAATCTGCTGGCCGAACCGCTGGCGCAGCCGTTGCAGACGGGCCAGGTCGGTAGCGAAATCCGCCACGCCTGTGCGCAACTTCAGCTGGGTGAAACCGCGAACGACATAGCGTTGCGCCTGCTCCAGCATCTGTCTCTCGCTGCCCCAGAACAGGGTCTGGTTGGTGTGCCACGCAGGCAGGCCATCCCGCGCCCCCAGCCAGGCGGCAACGCTTACCCCTTGCTGACGCGCCAGCAGGTCGTGCAAGGCCATATCCAGCACCATGCGCGATGGCGGCAGGAGCGTGCAGTCTTCGTCATCTAGCGCGGCGAGTCGCGCGGCGGGCGCCTGGCGCCAGTCCCAGCGGCGAAGTATCTGAAGCAGGTTGTTCAGCACCTGCTCTTCGCGGTAGCCATGCAGGTAGCGAATGTTGAGCCGCACTTCGCCAATCCCGGTCACCCCCTGGTCTTCCAGACGCAGCCAGAGCGTGTCGAGCGCCGTCACCGGACCAGAGGCAGCGGTATGCAGCGTCACATCGGCGTAATGCAGATCTCCCCGAAAGAGCTGCGCTTTCATAAACCGGGCTCCGGCGGCAGCATGGCGAGCGCAATATCGAGATAGAGGTAGGCCGCGGCGATAAATTCATCGACAGGGACAAATTCATCGGGTTTGTGAGCCACGGCCAGCGAACCGGGGCCAATCACGACGCCTTTTGCGCCCAGCGAACGGAAATGCACCAGGTCACATCCCCCCTGAAAACCAAACGGGCCGGGTTCGCTCTGCCCATGACGGCGACAGGCAGCAAGGCTTTGCTCGACAATGGCTTCGCGGCTGTCGGTTTGCGTCGCGCCGCCGGTAGTGGGCTGCCAGGCGATAATTTCGGCTTCCACACCTGCATGTGCGTATGCGTGGTCGAGCAGTTGCTGCAGTTCGGCTTTGACGACCTCTTCGTCTTCGCCCGGAACCATGCGACGGTCAAGCAGCAGCTCACAGCTGTCTGGCACCACGTTGTCCGCATGGCCGCCGTGGATGCGGGTTACCGTCAGGCTGGCGTTGCCGACCAGATCGTGGCAGCGGCAACGCACCTGCTGGTGGTGGGCTTCTTCAATCAACCCTAACAGGCGCGCTGACTGGTAAATCGCGTTAACCCCCAGCTCCGGCGTACCGGAATGCGCGGTGACGCCTTTAACCCGCACGCGAGGACGTAAGCTGCCTTTGTGGGCGGAGAAGGTGGCATTCGAGGTCGGCTCGCCAATCACCGCGAAATCAATCGCCGGTGGATTATCGCGGACGTAGAATTTCGCCCCTTCGCTGGCGACCTCTTCATCGGCGGTGAACACCCCCATCAATGTGCCGGACCACTGCTGACGGTTGGCAGCCAGCAGACGCAGGGCTTCAACCATCGCCACCAGCGGGCCTTTGGCATCGCAGGCGCCACGTCCATACAGGCGTCCGTCACGCTCGGTGAGCGTGAAGGGATCGCTGGCCCAGCCGCTGCCCGCCGGAACGGTGTCAAGGTGGGTGTTAAAGGCGAAACACGGCCCCGGTCCATTGTTCAGGACGGCGATAACGTTGGTCCGCCCCGGTGCGTATTCGCTAAAGGAGAGATCGAACCCGGCGGTCAGCAGCCAGCCTTCCAGACATTCGGCGGCTTCGCGCTCATGGCCCGGTGGATTCTCCGTGTTGATGGCAACCAGCGTCGCTAAGTCCTTTTTCATACGAGCGCTGTCAACCTGATAACTGGACATAGGAACTCCGTGATTAATGTAATATTTGCGTCAGGAAGCGCTGCGCGCGGTCGCTGACATGGCCGGCGAAGAAATCGCTGGTGTTGGCGCGATCGATAATTTCGCCGTCTTCCATAAACAGAATCTTGTTAGCGGCCCGACGGGCGAAGCCCATTTCGTGAGTCACCACCATGCTGGTCATGCCTTCTGCGCTAAGCTCCGCCATGACTTCCAGCACTTCACGGATCATCTCCGGGTCGAGGGCGGAAGTGGGCTCGTCGTAGAGCATCAGCTCGGGCTTCATCGCCAGCGCCCGGGCAATCGCCACGCGCTGCTGCTGTCCGCCGGAGAGCTCGTCCGGAAAATGGTCTGCACGTTCGTTGATGCGCACTTTTGCCAGCAGGTTGTCCGCCAGTTTGCGGGCATCAATACGGTTCATTCCCAACACCGTCATCGGGGCCAGCATGATGTTTTCCGCTGCGGTCAGGTGCGAGAACAGCTCGTAGTTCTGGAACACCATGCCAATGCGCTGACGCAGTTTGTGCGCCGGCACATCGCCCCGGCTGATGTGCTGGCTGGCGAAGAACACATCGCCGCTGTCGGCGGGCGAGAGCATGTTGACGCAGCGTAGCAGGGTGGATTTTCCCGAGCCGGACGGGCCAATCAGCACCACGGTTTCTCCGCGTTGCACGGTCAGAGAGCAGTTTTTGAGTACGGTCTGGCGACCAAAAGTCTTATCAATGCCGATCATCTCCAGCAGCGGTTTCTCACTCATGGTTCCTCCCGGACGGTTTTCGGTAATTTAAACAGGCGAGTCAGCCGCTTCTGGCTTTTGCTGCGGCGCTGCCTGGGATCCAGCACGCGTTCCAGCCACGACTGGAAGATCATGAACAGGCTGGTGAGCAGCAGGTAATAGATGCCCGCAGCGCAAAGCGCTTCGAAGTAACGGAAGCTGGCGCTGGCGGCCTGGTTAGCGACCAGCAGCAGTTCCTGAACGGCTATAACCGAGACCAGCGCGCTCGATTTCAGCATGCTGATCATCTGGTTACCCATCGGCGGCAGAACGATGCGTGCGGCCTGAGGCAGAACGATTTTTCGCATGATCTGGCCGTGAGTCATCCCCAGCGCCATGCCGGCGGTGCGCTGGCCGCTTTTCACCGCCTGCAGGCCAGAGCGCAGAATTTCCGCCATGTAGGCGCCTTCATTGAGCGAAAGCGCCAGCACTGCACAGGTAAACGCGGAGAAGCGTAAGCCGAAGCCTGGCAGCACGTTGTAGACAAAGATTATCTGGAACAGCACCGGCGTCCCGCGAAACAGCCACAGGTAGAAAAAGGCCAGTCCTTTCCCGGCGCGAAACGGCGCTTCCTGCAACAGCGCCAACACCAGGCCCAGCACCACGCCACACAACAGTGAGCAGAGGGTAATCAGTAGCGTCATCCACGCACCCCGAATAAATTCGGGGGAGAGGAAGTACTGCCACATTAAATCGATCGACATAGCGTTCTCCGGTTAATGGCAAACGGGTTAGAAAAGGGAAACGGAGTCTGGGAAGTTCCACTTCTTAATCAGTTGCGTGTAGGTGCCATTTTTGACGAGTCTCTGCAGACCTTGCTCCAGCAGGGCCTGGGTTGCGGTATCGCCTTTACGCACGGCAAAGGCGATGTGAGTATTCGCTTCGAACTCGGCGCCAACCGCTTCGAACATGCCAGCTTTTTCGGTAAACAGGGCGACGGTGCCCGGCGTGGAGAGGAACTCGGCATCGGCACGTCCCTGGGCGACGGCCACGGCGGAATCGGTGGCGGCGGGGAACGTCATGACGTTGATGGCCGGTTTTTTGGCCTCCACGCAGCGCTGATTGTCTGCCCGCGCCTGGCTCTCTTCGATCCCGCCGAGCGTCACGGCGATGTTTTTGCCGCAGAGGCTCAGGTCACGTCCGGTGATGTTGGCCGGGTTACCTTTGCGGACCACCACGCGGCTGCCGATTTTCAGATAGGGTACGAAGTCAACCTGCTCGGCACGGGTCGGATTGACGTACATGGCGGAGTTGATGATATCCAGACGTTTACCCTGCAGCGCCGGAATAAGCCCTTTGAATTCCATCGGCATTGGCGCCGGCGTCAGTTGGATCTCTTTGCTTAGCGCGTTGATCAGGTCGATATCGAAGCCGGTAAGCTTGCCTGCTTTCACGTATTCAAAAGGCATGAACGTCGCTGCCGTTCCATAGGTCAGTTGACCCTTGGCGATGGTTTCCACCGCCGCATGGCTGACCAGCGGCAGGGCGGTCAGCGCGAACATCAAAGTACGCACATGGCGAAACAGAAAAGAATTGCTGGACATAGTCGTCTCCTGGCTAAGGTTTAAATTGAATTTAGTGAGTCAATAAATACAATTATGCGTGTGAAAAAAATGTCTCATTCTGGTGCGTATTGCACGTTAAGCGTGCACTCCTTGCTTTACTTTGCTGCGTTTTGTTGCTCGTGATATTGTATATATCGACCACAACAATGCACTTCAGGGAATCGTGAATTCATGCAGCCTGACTCCACTGCGAGCAGTCGCCGGATAGCCCGGCAAATACTCGACCTGATATCTGAAGCAAGATTCGATCCAGGTCATCATTTACGTGAGCAACATCTTGCCGATGCGTTGGGTGTTTCGCGTACGCCGGTACGTGCCGGGCTCAAGGAACTGACCCGAATGGGGGCGGTTGAAGCGCGGCCAAACCAGGGTTTTTTCCTGCTTAAACGCAGTAATGAGCTGGATCAGCTGGAGATTGAGCAGTCCAAGAGCAATGACCAGAAGTTGTACGAGCAACTGGTCCATGACCGCATTGCAGGTATCCTGCCGGAATCCTTTACCCAGACCGAAATCAGCCAGCGCTATGATGTTGATCGCGGCGTGCTGACCCGTACGCTGGTGAAGCTATCGGAGGATGGCCTGATTGCCCGCAATGCAGGGCATGGCTGGCGCTTTCTGCAAACCCTGAACTCCGATATCGCTCTGCGCAATAGCTACGGTTTTCGCCTGATGATTGAACCGATGGCGTTGCTGACGCCCAACCTGCATGTTGACCGGCAGATGCTTAAACGTCTGCGCGCCCGGCATCTGAGACTCATCACCCACCCGGACATTACGCAGGTCCCGGCCAAAGAGATTTTCGAAACCGATGCGGCGTTTCATGAGTTGCTGGCAGAGGCCAGCGGCAACCTGTTTGTATTACAGGCCATTCAGCAGCAAAACCGGCTGCGCCGCCTGCTGGAATTTGGTAGCTATCACAATAAGCGTCGCGTAAAAGAGTGGTGCGAAGAGCACGTTGCCATCATTGATGCCCTGCGAGAGAACAAACAGGAACAGGCGGCAGAGTTGATGAGAAAACACCTGCAATACGCGTTTGACCAGGTCAATGTAAAAAGCCCACGCGTATAACTGGCATCACTATTGCACATAATGATCCTGAAAATACAATCAGGAGCATTTATGAATTTGCAGATACAACAGCGTGTGGCACTGGTTTGCGGTGCGGGAAGTGGCCTTGGACAGGCTATCGCCTGCTCGCTGGCGCAGGAAGGCGTGAAGGTCGCCGTGACAGGCCGCAACAGAGAGAAGCTGGCGCAAACGGTGGAACGCATCACTCAGCTGGGCGGTACCGCCCGCGCCTGGCCGCTGGATCTTGCCATCCCGGAACAGTTTGATACGGTCATCGCCGATATCCGCGAGCACTGGGGCGACATCGATATTCTGGTCAATAATTCCGGTGGCCCACCGCCCACGCTGGCACAGGGGACGGACGGCGCCGTCTGGCAACAGCAATTTTCAGTGATGGTCGCCTCGTTGATCCAGCTCACCGATAAACTACTGCCCGCCATGCGCAGCCGTGGCTGGGGACGCATTATTACCTCCACCTCGTCCGGTGTGATTGCCCCTATTCCGGGTCTCGCCCTGTCGAATGCGCTGCGCATGAGCTTGCTCGGCTGGTCGAAAACCCTTGCCGCTGAAGTGGCGGCCGACGGCGTCACGGTGAATGTGATGGTGCCTGGGCGCATTGCTACCGACCGGGTGGGTCAGCTGGATGCTATCAAGGCGAAACGGGAACATTCCACTGCGGAAGCGGTCGCGGAGAAGAGTCGTCTGAGCATTCCGGCGGGACGTTATGGCCACCCCCATGAGTACGGCGCTACCGCTGCCTTTTTGGCAAGCCAGCCTGCCAGCTACATTACCGGGGCGGTGATCCGGGTCGATGGCGGATTGATTGGTTCGGTTTAGTGGGGAGTCGCGTGCAATGCCAGTCGCTGGTGTCGTTGACTGGCATTCACGCCTCTCTCGCGCTCATTCAGAATGAGGTGTTAACTATTGCGTACCGGGTGCGGGACAGGACGCCAGACCGGTTATCTTGTTTCTTCCCGCGTTGATGATCGCTGATGGTTCACCATGAAAAGTGCTGAAAGGGTGAGCAGTATGGCGCCGCTGATCAGTATCCACCCGGCGTGCTGAAAGGCGGCTAAGCTACCCTGCGTATGCGCCAGTCTGACGTAGCACGCCGTCACCAGGGCCGCGCCAGCCATCGCGCCAACACGCTGCAGGATGTTGAGAATCGGTGCTGCATCAGAAACATGACGGGTACCCGCCATCGCCAGGCCTGCCGCCATCGCCGGCACTGTCGCAAGGGCTAAACCGAACCCTCTGATAGCGAGTGCGCTACCGACCAGGAGGTAGCTACTGCCCCCATCAATCATGGCCAGCGGCCATGTCGCTAACACCGAGAGCAAGCCGCCAACGATCAGCACCACGCGAGGACCCAGCCGGTCTGAGAAATAACCGGCGACCGGGAATCCTATGGCAGAACCGATTAACTGCGGGGTAAGGAGCAAACCCACATCAGCCAGTGCTTCATGGCAAACGTCGCGGAAATACAACGGGAGCAGGAACTGTCCACCAAAATTCACCGCACCTCCGATAGCCATCAGCAACGCCGATAATGTGAAGCCACGATGTTTGAAAAGGCTGAGATGAAGTAAAGGCGAGTCAATGCGAAAAGAGCGAAAGATAAACAAGCCGATAAACAGTGCGCCCACGCTGAGTAAGATAATGTTCCCGCTATTTTCACCACTATTCAGGCTGACGCCTTTAATACCCTCCATGAGCAGGGGAAGGCTACAAAGAATCAGTATTAACCCCATCCAGTCCAGGGAGAGCGGCTTATCATTTTTTATTGTCGGGCGAGGGAGTAATTTCCATCCCGCAAGCCAGGCACAGAGAGATAAGGGGACATTAATAAAAAACAAGACTCGCCATCCGCAGACCTGAAGCAGCACGGCCCCCAGAGACGTTCCCAGTAAGGGCGCAATGACGATAGCCACGCCTATCGTACCAATGATCCGCCCGAGGCGCTCACGACCGACCACCAGACCCAGGATCGTCTGCCCGGCCGGCACGAGTAACCCGCCTGCCAGACCTTGCATTATTCTGGCGGTGAGCAGCACCTCGATATTCGGGGATAACGCGCAAACTGCCGAGAAAACACCAAATAAAATAAGTGCATAGAGCCAAAGTTGGGTGGCGCCAAACCGTTTTACCGCCCATGCGCTAACCGGAACGCCTGCGGCCAGCGCCATGAGGTACGCGGTGGCTATCCACTGGATGGAGGCGTCCGTCACCCCAAGGCCGTTTGCCATGGTCGGAAGCGCAGCACTGAGCATGGTGGATGAGAGCATGGTAGCGAATGCACCAAGGGTGATGATGGCGGCTTGCATCCACAAAACCGGCGGGATGGCATTGATGGGGCCAGCATGGTTTGTTTTCTTTACCTGCGTATCTCGATTGATATTCATGGGATGACCTTTAGGTGCGATGCGTTAAAAATCTATCATTGATCAATTTTTCTATCAATGATAGATTTATTTTCATCAATGGCGCCGGTAGGCTCCTGGTCAGGAGAAGATCTCTTTTCATCTACCACGGGCTCGGTTGGATGCATTAACAACAGGATGAACACCATGGCTAAAATTCAGCGGGATCAGGTCATTAATGCTGCATTAGCACTCTTAGATGAAGTCGGGCTGGAAGCGATAACGACGCGAAAGCTGGCGCAAAAGCTGGGGGTAGAATCCGCAACGCTGTACTGGCATTTCAGGAACAAGGCCAGCTTACTGGAAGAGATGGCCGCAACTGTTTTGGCCAGGCACCATTCGCTTCCGCTGGCTGAAGACACGGCCGAGTGGGCAGACTGGCTGGCAAATAACGCGCGCAGTTTCCGCCGCGCGCTTCTCGCTCATCGGGATGGCGCACTGCTCCATGCGGGGACAACACCGGCGCGGGTAGGAGGGGAAACGTTCTACCCAAAGGTGGCTTACCTTATGCGGGCCGGCTTTTCTGAGGCCGAAGCCGCAATGATATTACTCACTATTAGCGAATATACCCTGGGATGCGTATTGGAGGAGCAGTCTCGTACAGACAGACATGATGATGAAAGATTGTCTACACCCTCAACAGAAATCAGTCGTATCGATGCGCTTACCCACCAACATCCGGATACCTGTTTTGAGTTCGGTCTGTCTTTGATCATGAAGGGGTTATTAAAATAACTCGTTCCAGATTTCAGCTATTGCGACAGCGTTTTAATGATTTTATATCCGGATCGTTATTCTCCGGACATCCTGAACGGTGACCTCCCGATGGCGGGAGGGTTATTTGTTCATGGCGCAAGAATCACCGCAGCGTCGGGGATCAGGATCCTGTTTTATACTGGTTAAAAAAATGCAACAACGCGCCGGGTGTCTCGTCCCCAAAGAGAATGCCTGCCATTGCCTGCGCGTCGTTGGCCGCACTTTCGACGCGGATAAACATCTGTTCTTCATAAGCGGACAGCGCGGCTTCAGGATTATCTGCATTGGCCGCAATCGCGAGTCCCAGCTCAGCGCCATCCTCTAACGCGAGATTAGCGCCTTCGCCGAACGGCAGCATAAGATGCGCGGCGTCGCCCAACAGCGTTACGCCTGCTGTTCGCGGCCATCGAAGTCCGGGAGGTAAAAAGTGAATAGGGCGCAATACGGGCTCACCATCACCCTCCGTAATCAATGTTTGCAGTGGATGCGCCCAGCCATCGAATTCATCGACTATGCGTTGCACGTCAACCTGTGCATTAGCGGACGTCACGTCAGCGAACCAGGCCTGGGGTTGGCACAGAGCAATGTAAACGTGGATCACGCCGCCAGGCTCCCGGTGCGCCATGATACCCTTGCCTGGCGAGAGCGCAAAAAATGAGCCGCGGCCTACTGCTTGCGCGCAAGCCAGATGATCAGTATCAACGTGACTAAGCCAGCGCTCGACATACGAAAATCCCGCATAGGCAGGGACAGCATCGGTGACCAGAGCGCGGACACGCGACCAGGCACCATCTGCGCCCACCACCAGGGAGACCCTGGTGGTGGCGCCATCCGTAAAGTACAAACTATGCGTGCCGTCATCATGGGGGACGATATCTGCCACTTTACGGCCCCATTGCACGGTGTCCGCAGGAAGCGACTCCAGCAGCAGCGTGCGAAGCGCGCCGCGAGAGACTTCTGGTCGGCCGCCCAAACCATCATCGAACTGCTCGAACAATACGTTGCCCGCTTTATCGAGTACGCGCGTGGATTGACCACCAGGAAGAATAAGGGCCCGGAAGGCATCGTACAGGCCTGCCGCTATCAGCGCCCGCTGGCCATTATGATCGTGGATATCCAGCAAGCCACCTTGTGGGCGGGCCTCGGGAGAGGCTTCAGCTTCGTAGACCACAGCGGAAATGCCGTGAACATGTAAAACACGTGCGAGCATGAGGCCGCCGAGTCCTGCTCCGACGATGGCAATGGATGAGGTCATTTTTTCGCTCCAGGTAAGGTATGGCGGGTGTCGTTGTCCGGCTGTTCCTGGTTTCGATACCGCACGAATAAGGGGAGTGGACGTGAAATCTCATCCCGGGGACCAACGGAAGCCTGAGGGTATGCTGAGCGGTATTGCCCATAATGTTCCCGGACAATTGGGGGCCGGGCCCCCCGCCTGACTCTCCTCTCTGCGCTCAGCTTACACTTAGACGAGTAAGGTTCTCTATATTGACCATTGCTGGTTAATCGTCAAGGCCGTCATTCAATACCCCTTCAGCGGACGCCTGCCTGTGGCCATGGTCACCGAACTTCACCCACTCAGGTTAAACGACGTCGATGACGCGGATCCCTCTGTGTTTCGCCATCTTTATGCACTCCGCCGTATCTTCTCCGCCAGGAAAAGCCAGCAGTACGTCAGGGCGGCTATCTTCCAGCATAAACAAATTGCGCCTTGTCTCTGCATATTTTCCGTGCAGCGCCCAGTTTGCCGGGTAGCGGATCACGTGAACGTCGATCCCGCGCGCCCAGTTTTCTATCGCGCCGCCCAGCGCCTGGTGCCCTCCGTGAATCAAAACGTTAATCGTCTGTGTACGGGCATAGAGATCCAGCACATGGGTGATGGTATGGGTGTCGGCATAAAACCGACCCGAGCAGATTAACACTCGCATTTTTTGTACCTTAACGTTGCTTGCCTTGAAAAGGATCTCGTCCGCGCGCTGGCGGTTATTGTTTTTTAAACATCCGGCGGCGTTTCAATAAACCGCAGCGAGGTATCGCCCAGGCGGTCAATGACCGGGTAGGCGACGGCGGCGATATGGTGATGCACGCGGCGGTAGTCCCGCAGCACTCGCTGGAAGATGTCGCCGGATTCCGCCCAGGCATTCTTGTCCTCCCGTAGTTTTTTGAAGTGCTCGCGGCTGGCCGAGGCCTCCAGCTGGCGGATGGTTTCTTTGCGCTGCACCAGCTGGTGGGCAGCAGACAAGTCTTCACGCAGGAATGCCGCTATTCCTAAGTTCAGGCTGGTGAGGATCTCCGCATGCAGCAGGTGAATATGGTGTAATTCAAAGTCGTTAAACTGCTCTCCCCGGCGTGCGCGGCGCGTGGCCAGCTGGGTCAGATTGCTGGAGAGAATGTCGCCCGCGTGCTCAACATTGATGATGAACATCAGGATCTCCTGGGCACGATCGGCATCTGCATCATTCAGCCCGTCCTGACCAATGTCGGCGAGGTAGGCGCGAACCGCCGCGCTGAGCAGATCGACCGACTGCTCCAGCTGGCGGATGTCATCGGCAGCCTGTTTTTCCTGGGTCACAAACAGCACCAGCAGTCGGTCCAGCATGATGGTTAGCATGTCGGCGGCGCGCAGCGATTCGCGAACCGAATTGGACAGGCCGATATAAGCCACTTCCAGACCCGCATCGTCGAGATACATCGGCATACCCGGGTCGCCTACGCGCTCTTCTTCCGGAAACAGTCGCTCCAGGAAGCGAGCCATTGGCACGTTCAGGCCGATAAACAGCAGCGCGAGCGCCACGCTAAAGGCGGTATGAAACCACACCACCAGCTGCGGCGTGTTCAGCCCGGATTTACGGGCGATCGCCATCAGCAACGGCAGAAGCAGTAACGCCAGCGCGCAGCCGGACAGGCGGACCATCAGGTTGCCAACCGGCAGGCGGCGGGCCACCGCGGACCCGGCGTTTAACACCGGCGGTAACGCGCCGCCGATGTTGGCGCCAAGCACCAGCACCAGGGCCGTAGCCGGGGTCAGCGTGCCGGTACCGGCGAGGGAGGCGATCAGCAAAATCATCGCCACGCTGGAGTGGCACAGGAGCGTCAGGAGCGCCGCCACCAGCAGGGCAATGAAAATATCGCCCTGTAGCCCCTGCATCACGGCATGAAACACCGGCGTGACCTCAATGTCCTGCAGCGTGCCTCCCAGTAAATGCAGCGCCAGCAGCATCAGGCCGAGGCCAATCAGGGCGCAGCCCACGCTTTCAAAGCTGGAATGGTCGCGTAGCTTGAAAACCACAAACCCGGCCAGCAGAAGCAGCGGAATGGCGATTTCCATGTTAAAGCTCATCAACTGAACCACCAGCGTGGAGCCGATGTTGGCGCCGAGCATCACCGCAAGCGCGGGGGCAAGGCTTAGCGTACCTGCGGCGGTAAATGACGTCGCCATCATACTGACCGCCGTGCTGCTTTGCAGAATGCCGGTAATGCCAATGCCGGAGAGCAGGGCGGTCCAGCGGTTAGTGAGGTGGCGTCCCATCCAGTTGCGCAGCGGCGTGCCGAAGCCGCGCTGCAGCGCCGTTGAAATCATATGGCTGCCCCAGAGCAGCAATGCGATGGCGCCAGCCAGGTGAATTAACAGAGTGGTTCCGGACATTATGAATTCCCCCTCTACAGGGCGGGTAGTGAAATAAAACGCAGTAACCTGATCGAAAAACGATGTATGGCGCTGGCGAGGTTCAGTAATGCTTTAGTGTGTTGATAGTTAATCTTCCCTCCGGCGTACCATGCCAGGGCACGGACGCGAAGGGTGCGGGTTATTTTCATTAAAAATAAGACAATCAACGCGATGGACTTATTTTTAATCAGGAAAATGATGGAATGTCGCTTTTCCATAATGCTTCCAGCCTGTGTGGCCTGCCTGAAAGGTGCCGCCGAAGCGGCACGTGAATCACCGTCTTTAACGCAGAATTAGTGCCACTGCCTGAAGCGACGGATGTAGAACGTTTTCATGCCCTGCGCCACGCAGCAGTAGGCGAGCAGGGTGCCGACCAGCCACGGGAAGTACTGCCACGGCAGCGCCTGCAGCCCAACCAACGGCCCGAGCGGAGAGAACGGCACGTAAATTCCAATAGCCATAATCAGACCGGTCATCATCAGTACCGGCCAGGCGGCGGTGCTCTGAATGAACGGAATTTTCTGGGTACGCAGCATGTGCACCACCAGCGTCTGCGACAGCAGGCCTTCAACGAACCAGCCGGACTGGAACAGGGTCTGCATGTGTTCGCTGTTAGCGCTGAACACAAACCACATCAGCGCAAAGGTCGTCATGTCAAAAATGGACGAGGTCGGGCCAATCCAGACCATAAAGCGGCCGATGTTTCTTGCATCCCACTTGCGCGGTTTGCTCAGGAACTCTTTGTCCGTTTTGTCCCACGGCAGCGCGAGCTGGGAGATGTCGTACATCAGGTTTTGCAGCAGCAACTGGATCGCGAGCATCGGCAGGAACGGAATGAACGCGCTGGCCACCAGTACCGAGAACACGTTGCCGAAGTTGGAGCTGGCGGTCATGTTCAGGTATTTCATAATGTTGCCAAATGTCTCGCGGCCTTTGATAACGCCTTCTTCCAGCACCATCAGGCTCTTTTCCAGCAAGATGATGTCGGCCGATTCCTTGGCGATATCGGTGCCACTGTCGACCGAGATACCCACGTCGGCATCGCGCAGAGCAGGGGCATCGTTAATGCCGTCACCGAGAAAGCCCACCGTATGACCGTTGGCCTGCAGCGCCTTCAGCACGCGTGATTTCTGCAGCGGCGTTAGCTTGGCGAACACCGTGCGCTCTTCCACCAACTGCTGCAGGGCCGTGTCGCTCAACGCCTCAATCTGCGGGCCGAGTACCGGTTCGCCTGGTTCCAGTCCCACCTGGCGGCAAATCCGCGTAGTGACAATCGCGTTATCGCCGGTCAGCACTTTGACTGCGACGCCAATATCCATCAGGGCAGCAATCGCCGGACCCGCGCTCTCCTTAGGTGGATCGAGGAAGGTGAGGAAGCCGCGGATAATCAGATCGTGCTCATCAGCGGTGCTGTACAGTCTTTTCGCTTCGGCTTTCGGAATGTCGCGCGTAGCGACCACCAGAACGCGGAAGCCGTCTTTGTTGTAGTCGTTCGCCATCGCCAGCATGGCGTCACGGCGCTGATCGTCGAGGGGGATAACCTTGCCATTCTCTTCCATGTGGGTGGCGATGCTCAGCATCTCCTCCACGGCGCCTTTGCACACCAGCAGATGATTGCTCTGGCTGTCTTTCACCACAATCGACAGGCGACGGCGCACGAAGTCGAACGGCATCTCATCGACTTTGCTGTACCCCTGAGGTTGCACAAAGCCCGACTCATTTTCAGAGAAGTAAATGACCGCCTGATCCATCAAGTTTTTGATGCCGCTTTGATAGTGGCTGTTGAGCCAGGCCAGCGCCAGCACGGACTGATTTTTCTGACCGTGCGTGTCGACGTGGTGCTCAAGGATGATTTTATCCTGCGTCAGGGTGCCGGTTTTGTCGGTGCACAGCACGTCCATCGCGCCCAGGTTCTGAATCGCGTTAAGGCGCTTAACCACGACTTTACGCTTCGCCATGGCCACCGCGCCCTTGGCGAGGTTGGCGCTGACGATCATTGGCAGCATTTCTGGCGTCAGGCCTACGGCGACGGCCAGAGCAAACAGCAGGGCATCCCACCATTCGCCCTTCATCAGGCCGTTAATCAGGAACACCACCGGCACCATCACTAGCATAAAGCGGATCAACAGCCAGCTGACGCTGTTCACCCCGCGGTCAAACGCCGTTTGCGCCCGGGTGCCGACAATCGCTTTTGCCAGTGAGCCAAAGTAGGTCCTTGGCCCGGTCGCCACCACGACCGCCTGAGCGGTGCCGCTGACAACGTTGGTCCCCATGAAGCAGATGTTAGGCATATCCAACAGATTTTCGTTATCAACCGCCTTGTCGTGCGCGGATTTCTGCGCCACGTCGCCGAGGGTGTCGTACTTCTCAATCGGCAGCGCTTCGCCGGTCAGGACGGCCTGACTGATAAACAGGTCGCGTGATTCGATCAAACGGACGTCGGCCGGGATCATGTCGCCCGCATAGAGCTGCACGATATCGCCCACCACCAGCTCGCGCATCGGGATTTCACGTGGCGTTCCTTTTTGCCCGGCGTGTTCGCGACGAACGACCGTCGCGGTGGTGCGAACCATCGCTTTCAGCGCTTCGGCCGATTTGGCCGAGCGGTGTTCCTGCCAGAAGCGCACCAGTCCGCTGAGGGCAACCATGGTGCCGATGATTATCACCGTCGTCAGGTCGCCGTCTTCGCCATGGCTGGTGGGCAGCCAGTAGTCGGTGAAGAAGCTGATCCCGGCGAGAATGGCGAGCACATAAATAAACGGGTTGTTAAACGCCATCAGCAGCTGGATCAGCGCGTGCGGTGGCTTGTCATGAGTCACTTCGTTCAGGCCATCCCGCTCCAGCCGGGCATTTGCCTGGGCTTCCTGCAGCCCTTCCCGGGTAGTGTTGAGGTTGACCAGGGTTTCTGCGATACCGTTTTGGGCTTCCTGGGCGGCACGCATAGACAGCGTGCTTTTTTTATTTCGGTTCTTGATTTGTACAGTCATGGTGCTGCTCCTGTCGCCGGGCGGCAGCAGGCTTTTTACGGTAAGACCCGGATTAAGGGCGGCCGAAAATAGCCCGATGTCGCATCAGCGATCGGTTTTAATTAATTTCGCACAGGGCTTCCCGCTGTTTATTATTAAAAATAAACAGGCGTGAAGTTTATATTTTGTTTTATTTGGACGTGATTATTCCTGCCGATGTACAAGTATGAATACATCAGTGAATAAACAGGTACCAGCAGTGACTTAACTCAGCGTGACGCACGAAAACGGGCTGCGGCATAGCGCGCAGACACGGCCTACGGCGTAACGGCTGAATCAGGCGACGAAGGGGCGACTTTGTGGGTCTTCGCCATCAGAGAAGCGGCAACGACGCTCCAGCTGGCCGGTGACAGGACTGACGCGCCAGTTAGTAATGCGTTGATTCAACTCGCTGATTTTCGAAGAGAATATAGAGCCTTGCTGTTTTTTGCGCGCAGACGACACCCGATCGCGGGGCGGCCGGACACGCAGCGTTGATGTCATGGTTTTGACACCAGGAAAAAGGGTAGATTTGAAGTTCATAACACACCTCGGGACCGTGAAAACTCTGGTCGAGGTGGGACAACACGAGAGCATCAGGCTCCGGCGAGACACACCAAAACGAAGAAGTGATCACAATCGATTTTATGTTTACTTGTCCGAATAACCGTTAAGGCCATATTCGGACCGCTACTAAATTCAGTATCCATTAGTCTCTTATGTCAGATTAGGAAAGGCCACAACTTAGGCCCATGAAATCTACCCATAGCCAATGTTATTGTCAACCCATTCATATCAATTTAAATCTTCGTTTATATTTTGTGTAGAAACATCAAATCGTAGATTTAATCATTGGTGTTTTTCGGACGGTCGTAAAAAGGAAAAATAGCGGTCAGTGCGTTCAATTGTGGACCACCCTCGGCGCTGCGTCAGATAACGCGCTTTATCCCTGCACCGCAGCCGGAAAAACCGCCGCCAGCCATTCAATAAAGACGCGGAGCCGGGGCGGCACGTGCCGGTGCCGGGCATAGACGACGTGAAAGGGATAGGGGGCCGGGCGCCAGGCGGCGAGGATCTCCACCAGCTTGCCACTTGCCAGCGCGGGTTTTAGCGAATAGGTAAAGGTTTGCACAATGCCTAAGCCCGCCTCGCCGGCGGCAATATGCGCGTTGCTCTCATTGATGCCGAGATGGGGCTCTGTCTTGAGCTCGGTACTGACGCCGTGACGCGTAAAGCGAAACGGAAACGCTCTGCCGCTGGCCGGCGACAGATAGCTGATGAGCTGGTGGCCATGATGGAGTTCATCCGGCGAGGCGGGCGTGCCGCAGCGCTGAAGATAGCCAGGGGTGGCGCAGGTGACCAGCGTCGCCTCGCCGATTTTACGGGCGATCAGCGTCGAGTCATCCATCGGCCCGCCGCGGATGGCGCAGTCAATATTGCCGCTGATGAGGTCCGCGGGTTTATCGGCCACCTGCAAATCGATACGGATATCCGGCCAGGCGGTCATAAAGTCCGCCAGCAGCGGGATCAGCACATCGCACGCGGTCGACCCACCGATGGCGATCCGTAGATGGCCCTTCGGCTTATTGTGGGCGGTATTGAAGGAGGCGTCGATCTCTTCCAGGTCTTCCAGCAGGCAGCGAGCTTTTTCATAGTACTCCCGTCCTTCCGGCGTCACGGTAATACGCCGGGTGGTGCGCTGCAGGAGGGAAACCCCCAGGTGCGCTTCCAGTTGCTTGATGGTTTTGCTGAGCGTGGCGTTGGGCATATCCAGCGAGTCCGCGGCGCGGGTAAAGCTGCCGGCTTCGACAACGCGGGTGAAGGCTTTGAGGGCTGAAAATCGGTCCATTATTCGCAGTATCCTGGTTAGCGGGCGTCCATTATCCACGGAGGGGAAAAGTGTTTTTCAGATTAGGCCATTTTTCCGCCTCTTTGAGGCGATTACAGTGCTTTCCATACCCGGCGGGGCGCTTTCTCGAGCCTGGCCTGTTTATACTCTAACCAAGGAAATGCACTATGAGCAAAAAACTTGCGGATAAAGTGGCGTTAGTGACCGGCGGCAGCACCGGGATTGGCCTGGCGTCGGCGAAAGCGCTGGCGGAGCAGGGCGCGAAGGTGTATATCACCGGCCGCCGACAGGAGGAGCTGGATGCGGCGGTAAGATTCATCGGGCCCGCCGCCCGCGGGATCCGCGCCGACGCCGCCGTGTTAAGCGACCTTGACGCGGTATTTGCGACCATTGCCGACGAGTCCGGCCGCCTGGATGTGCTGTTCGCCAATGCTGGCGGCGGGGATATGCTACCGCTCAGCGCCATCACCGAGGCGCACGTCGAGCGGATTTTCGCCACCAACGTGCGCGGGGTGGTGTTCACCGTCCAGAAGGCGCTGCCGCTGCTCACCGACGGCGCCTCGGTGATTTTGACCGGCTCTACGGCGGCGGTCAAAGGGACGGCGAACTTCAGCATCTATAGCGCCAGTAAAGCTGCGGTACGCAGCCTGGCGCGCTCCTGGGCGCTGGAGGTGAACGATCGCGGGATCCGCATCAATGTCGTCAGCCCGGGGCCGGTGCGTACCCCGGGTCTGGGAGGACTGGTTGCGGAGGCGGACCGTCAGGGCTTGTTCGACGCCCTGGCCGCCAGCGTACCGCTCGGGCGGCTGGGCGAGCCGGAGGAGATTGGCAGGGCGGTGGTATTTTTAGCGTCTGACGAGTCGAGCTTTATTAACGCCGCAGAGATCTATGTCGACGGCGGAATGGCGCAAATCTAAGCACAGTCTGTCGCCAGGCGAGCCGCCCCGGCGGATACCGGGGGGCTCGTGGTTATGGCGATCGCTTACTCACCGCTCGGGTGGGCAGCTTATTGCGCGCCCAGCTGTTTCATCAGCGTCAGGTTATCTTCAATATGCCAGTTGGCGGCAATTTTACCGCCGCTGATCTGATAGATATCGGTGGCGATAAAATCGATATTTTGTCCCTTACCCTTCCGGGTGCCGAAGGTCCCGGTAAAGTGGCCATGAAAATGTAAGTGTGAGACCACCCGGTCACCGGCCACAATCATTTGTTCGACATCACAGCGTAAATCCGGCACCGCCTGACGAAACGCTCTGGAGGCGAGGATCGCGCCTTCCGGCCCTTGTCGGCGCCCTTCCGGGGGCGTTTTATCGATAAAATTCCCCGCCAGCGCCGCCCGGGCCAGCGCTTCATCACCGGTATTCCAGAACGTGGCGTATTGCCTGGCGACATATTCATTGGCGGCGCGTGTGGCAGGGGGAAGGCCGCTGTCAACGATGAGCCGGGCTGGCTTCAGCAACCCTTGCGGGGCTGAAAACGCGGAGCCGGATATCCCGGCAAGCAGCAGCGCTGTGGCGCAGCGCCGCAGCGCGATGCCGCGTCTGGCCTGCGCGCAGACAACAGCGAAACTACGGCTGGCAGGTAACATTTTGCGGGTCATTTTCACTCTTTATGCTCCGTATAGAAGGGATAGTCGGTATAGCCCACCTCTGTCCCGCCAAACAGCGTGGCGGGATCGCTGACGGTCGCCAGCGGCCAGCGGTGCTGAAGCCGCTGCGGCAGGTCAGGATTAGCAATAAACGGCCGGCCGAAAGCCACCAGGTCGGCGAAACCGGCGGTGAGGATACGTTCCGCCTTTTGCTGATCGTAATTGCCGGCCACGATCAGGGTGCCGCTGAAGGTCGCGCGCAGCGTGTCACGAAAGTGTTGGGGAACGGCTGGCGCATCGTCCCAGTCCGCCTCCGCCAGGTGGATAAAGGCGATACCCTGCTGTTCGCACCAGGCCGCCAGGGCAAGGATGGCGTCGATCACCTGCGGGTCGTTCATCCCGCGCTGGGTAATGAAGGGGGAAAGGCGGATGCCCGTCCGCTCGCGGCCAATAACGTCGCCGATGGCGGTCAGCACCTCCTGGGCAAAACGGATCCGGTTGCTCAGGCTACCGCCGTACTCATCAGTACGCTGGTTGGCGGTACGCCGCAGGAACTGGTCGATCAGATAGCCATTGCCGCCGTGCACTTCCACACCGTCAAACCCCGCCGCTATCGCATTGCGCGCCGCCTGACGGTAATCGGCGACAATACGCTGAATATCCGATCGGGAGAGCGCCCGCGGCGGTGGGCAGTCCACCATCTGGCCCCGGCCTTGCTCATCCACCACCCAGACCTGGGCGTCCGGCGCCAGTGCCGACGGGGCCACGGGTTGCCCATCCGCATGAAAACGAGCGTGCGACATCCGCCCCACGTGCCAGAGCTGAGAAAAGATAACGCCGCCAGCCTGGTGAACGGCCCCGGTCGTCAGCTGCCAGCCGGCAATCTGCTCAGCGGAATGCAGGCCAGGCGTCCAGGAGTATCCCTGTCCCTCAGGAGAGATTTGCGTCGCCTCCGTGACGATCAATCCGGCGCTGGCGCGCTGGCGGTAATATTCTGCCATCAGCGCGGAGGGGATATTTCCGGGCTGCAGGGCGCGCGCCCGGGTCATGGGAGCCATGACGATGCGGTTTTTCAACGGCAGCGTGCCGATGCGGTAACGATCGAAAAGTGAGAGGCTGTTCATACGGGTGTCCCTTGCGAGTGGAATGAAAATCACTTTACAGTCGGGATCTGATTTTGATAATTAGGCTAAAATCAGATTCACTTTTCAGGAAATACGAAAAATGGGCAAGCTGGAAGATATGGCGCTGCTGGTGGCTGTCGCCGAGGCGGGGGGACTCTCCGCCGCCGGCAGACGGTTATCGCTCTCACCGGCCACCATGACGGCCCGCCTGAAGGCGATGGAGGAGCGCTACCAGACCCGCCTGTTCCATCGTTCCACGCGCGCGATCACCCTGACCAGGGCGGGGGAAGATTTTTATCATGCCGCGCGGCGCGTACTGGAGGAGGCCCGTCACGCCGAATCGTTGCTGACGCAAAAGGAAGGGGTGCTGAGCGGCAATATTCGTCTTTCCGCCCCCTCCGACTTTGGCCGACAGTATCTTAGCCCGGCCATCGTCGACTTTTCCCGCCGTCACCCGGAGGTCACGTTTTCCGTGTTCTTAGGTGAGCGCGTGGAGGATCTGGTCGCCAACCGGCTGGATATGAGCATTCGCGTCGGTAACCTGCCAGACAGTAGTTTGGCGATCCGCCATATCCGCCCCAACCACCGGGTGCTGGTGGCTTCGGAGGCTTATCTTGCCACTCACGGAACGCCTGCCGCCCTCGACGAGTTGCACCATCACCGCTGTCTGGCGCTGGAGCGGCACGGTGTGGTGATGAATGAATGGCGCTTCGAGGAGGCGGGAAAGGAGCGCGTGGTGCGGGTGACGCCGGCGATGGTCTGCGACGATGGGGCACTGCTGCGGCAGTGGGCGCTCAGCGGGGCGGGGATCGCCGGTAAATCATGGTGGGATGTGAAGAGGGATGTCGAGGAGGGACGGCTTCAGGTGCTATTTGCCGAGCGCTTCACCGGATTCAGCCCCTTAGACCGCAAGGAGGTTGGGCTGCAGTTTGTCTTTCCCCAGCGAAAGCTGCAGCCGCCACAGGTGTCGGCGTTTATGGCGTTTTTTATCGACTGGCTGGGAGAGTCATCCCCCTCCAGCGCGAGGCGAAGGTGAGCAGAACATGACCTCAGCGCATCTGGCTGAGGATAATACGATCGAAAAGACGGTCGCCCAGCCAGACACGCATCCGGATAAGCAGTTTGGCATACTTACCGACGGCATAACGGGGGCGTGGATTTGAGGCCTTCACCGCGACCAGGACCACCTCGGCGATCGTCTGCGGGTCGCTGCCGGTGCCATGGCCGTACGTTTTTTGGATCGACAGGGCGACCCCTTTTACCAACTGACCATACGGTCCTGTGGCCGAACGTTTGACAATACTTTCACTGGCCGCATCGCCGAAGCCGGTTTCAATCACTCCAGGTTCGATGATAACCACCTTGATGCCGAAGTCGGCAACTTCCAGCCGCAGGCAGTCTGACCACCCCTCAAGTGCATGTTTGGTGGCGTGGTACCATGCGCCGAGGACGCTATACATCTTCCCGCCCATGGAAGAGATATTGACAATATATCCGCGACGGCGGGCGCGCATCGCGGGAAGCAGTAGTTGCGTGAGATGCGCCGCGCCGAAGAGATTGACCTCAAACTGGTAGCGAGCCTCATCGATACCGATCTCTTCGACCGGGCCATACAGGCCAAAACCGGCATTATTGACCAGTACATCGACCCCTCCGGTCTGAGACAGAATGGTGTTCACGACCGCCAGCCGAGCGTCCTGTCGTGAGAGATCCATCTGCAGGCATTGGGCCCCTAGCGAAGCCAGATCGTCCATTTTCCCGAGCTGCCGGGCAGCAACGTAAACCTGGTAACCCTCCTGGATAAGACGACGGGCAATGGCTTTCCCCATCCCTGACGATGCGCCGGTGACCAGCGCGGTTTTCTTTTCCTGAATAAACATAAGCACCTCGGCAAGTAGACTGCGCTGAGTGTGCCTGCTGTCAGGCGCGGTGTCGCTGGCACGGTACGCCACAATACTGGCAAAGCGCGCCATGACGCGCGCTTAGTTGAGGCGCATCATGTCTCTGAGGGTTTCTGGCGTCTGGCCGGTCCACGCCATAAAAGCCCGATAGAAGGAATTCGGATCTTCAAAACCGAGCAGAAAGGCGATCTCATAACCGGAAAGCGTGGTATTGAGAAGATAGTGGCGAGCCAGCGCTTCGCGACAAGCGTGAACAAGGGCGCGATAATTCTCTCCCTCCTGCTCCAGCCTGCGCTGCAGGGTGCGTTTGCTCATTCCCAGACGTTGCGCCGTATTGTCGATAGAGGCGTCGTTGCCCGGCAGAAGCTCCAGCAGGACTGCATGAACACGTTCAGCCGTTGAGGCCTGATCGCTAAGCTGGCTGAGACGACGCTGCAGCTCCGGCTCAAAGACCTGCCACATACCCTCGTTCACCGTCAAAAAGGGCCGCAGGGCATCAGCGGCGGCAAAGCTGATGGTCGCCCGCTTTCCACGCTGTATGGTCGTGCCGAAGAAGGCTGAAAAGTGGTGGGTCTGCTGGCGGGTGAGGGGCTGTGAGAGCGTTACTTTCACGGCCTGAACCGGTTCGCGGGTGGCCAGTCGGTTCAGACGAAGTAAAAATGCCAGCTCTGCCACTTCCAGAGAGGCAGGGATTTCTGTTGCTCCCAGCCAGCGCGGAGACACTGTCAGCGTGCCGTTCTGCACGACCGTCGTCTCCAGCGCCATGGGGGCAATAAGCAGTTTATACTTGGCCAGCCGCTGGACCGCCTGCATCATGTGGGTACTACACAAGGCGGCGAACAGCGGGGGATCAAACACTTCCGCAGAGACCCTTTCTACAAAGGGCAAAGGAAAGGCCTGATCGTCGCTTTCTTTTTCCAGCACGCGCCAGAAACGCAGATACTCATCGGTAGTCAGACCGCGATTGATGTCTGAAAAGGTGTCGTCCGGCAAACCGGCCTGGCGGAGGAGATGTTCAGGCTCCATCCCTGCGTCTTTGAGCAGCGCTCGCCAACGGAGATTGAGAGAAAAAGTGCGGTTGCGTGCCATGGTGAAATTTCCAGCAGTGAACAGGGCTTTGATGTGCAACGCCCCCTGATAAGAGCATACCTTTTCCCACCCGCCAGTGACATTCCTCTTGCGCCATATTTGAAGTAAAGCACGCCAGCAATGAGAAGGGGGAACGGATGTGACCCGCGGGGTCGTTAGCCACCTATAGAGTCTTGATCTCAAATATGATTAGATAGCTTTCACTTAAAACCAGTAAGTAGCTGCCATGAATCTCAGGGAAAAAATCATTAATGAATTCGGCGGGTTGTCGCCCGAGCTGCAACGCGCCGCCGAGTTCTCACTGCAAAATGCCAGCCAACTGGTGGTGTTATCGATGCGTGCCTTCGCGGCGGAAGCCGGGGTAAAACCGGCGACGCTGCTGCGTCTGGCGCAGCGGCTGGGTTACCGAGGCTGGAGCGAGCTGAAAAGCGATTTCATTGACGACCTGGGGCTGCGCAATGATACGTACGTATCAAAAGCGGAAAAAATGATGGCCCGCGGCACGCAAACGCAGCTGTATAAAGAGGTTTTTCAGGCGCATCAGGCGAATCTGACCTTTACGCAAAACGAAAATGCGCAGGAGATGGAGCAGGCGGTGACCTTGCTCGATAGCGCGGAGAATGTCTATATCTGCGGATTCCGCGCCAGCTTTCCAATCGCGTGGTCGCTGTTTTATGTCTATCGACTGTTCAACCGGCAGGTATCGTTAATCGATGGCCTGGCCAGCAATATCGAAGTTTTCACCCGCGAACTGACCAACCGGGATTGCGTCTTACTCACCAGCTTTGCGCCCTATTCACGCGAATCACTGGATGTTTTACGGGCAGCCCGGCAGGCAGGGGCGAAGATCCTCGCCATTACCGACTCGCCGGTTTCCCCCTTAGCGCAGGCGGCAGACTGCACGCTGCTGTTTTCCATCGACAGTCCGTCATTTTTCCCTTCCGTGGTCTCCGGCATGGGGCTGGCGGAGTGTTTACTGGCGATGCTGGTGGTGCGCCACGGCCGGGAGGCGGTGAGTAAAATTGAAAGTGCCGAACGCTATCTTATCGATTCTGGCGTCTATGTGATCCCCGGTAAATCCTGATAAATGATTCAAATGTATCTGGTATAAGAATTATGGATGCATTTATATCTTTATTTCGTTGACGTGATCCAAATGGATCCTGCAAGATACGCTCAATTAATGTAGCGGATTCAGGAGCAGAACCCAGTATGAGTCATGTCATTCACCGCAGCCTGCGTAGCACGCCGATCGTGGCCTCACGTGCCCAGGGGGCCTATATCTTTGATGCCCAGGGAAAGCCGTATCTTGATGCCTGCGGCGGGGCGGCGGTTTCCTGCCTCGGACACGCACACCCTGATGTGCTGGCGGCGATGCACCGCCAGATCGATCAGCTGGCCTATGCGCATACCAGTTTTTTTACCAGTGATGTCGTGGAACAGCTGGCCGAACATCTCACCCGCACGGCGCCCGGCGAGCTTAACTATGCCTACTTTGTCTCGGGCGGATCCGAAGCAATAGAGACGGCGCTGAAGATGGCGCGGCAGTACTTTGTGGAGATCGGCCAGCCATCGCGCACCCGATTTATCGCCCGTAAACAGAGCTATCACGGCAATACGCTGGGCGCGCTGGCGGTGGGCGGTAACGAATGGCGCCGTCGCCAGTTTGCCCCCTTATTAATGGATGTTATCCGCGTCTCAGCCTGCAATGAGTACCGCGATCGCCGGGCTGACGAGACCCAGCAACAGTATACCGAACGTCTGCTTAATGAGCTGGAGCAAGCCATCCTTGAGGCCGGCCCGGAAACGATTATCGGTTTCTGTGCGGAAACGGTGGTGGGGGCGACGACGGGGGCCACGCCGCCGACGCCGGGCTATCTGAAGGGGGTGCGCCGCCTGTGCGATAAATACGGCATCCTCTATATCGCCGATGAGGTGATGTGCGGTATGGGGCGTACCGGGACGCTGCACGCGTTTGAACAAGACGACGTGGTGCCTGATTTAGTAACCATCGCCAAGGGACTCGGCGGGGGTTATCAGCCGATTGGGGCGGTACTGGCGAGTGAGACCATTGTTTCCGCGCTGAAGGCGGGCAGCGGGTTGTTCCAGCATGGCCACACTTACATTTGTCATGCTACCGCCGCGTCGGCAGCGCTGGCGGTGCAGCAGGTGATTGCGCGCGATAATTTACTGGCTGCCGTCAAACAGCAGGGCGCCTATCTGCAACAGGCCCTGCGCGAGGTGTTGGGTGAGTTACCGCATGTCGGCGATACGCGCGGACGCGGCCTGTTTGCCGGCGTCGAGCTGGTGCGCGATAAAGACAACAAAACCCCGTTCGATCCTGCCCTGAAGCTGCATGCTGCGATCAAAGCAAATTGTATGGCGCGTGGGTTGATGGTCTACCCCATGGGCGGCACGATCGATGGTCAGTATGGCGATCACATCCTGATCGCGCCGCCGTTTATCATCACCCCGGCGCAGATCGACTTTGTGGTCGATACGCTGAACAGCGTGATCCGCGAAGAGACGGGAAAATTATGATCAATCGTTTACCGCCCCTGGCGGAACAGGAATGGGACGAGCAGCAACGTCAGTTAGCGGAAGAGATCATCAATGGGCCGCGCGGCGCCTTACTGCCGCCTTTTGAGCCGCTGTTACGTAGTCCCGAGCTGATGGCGCATGCCCAGCGTATGGGGGAGTATTTACGTTATCGCAGCGCGCTGGGTCAGCGTCTTTCTGAACTGGCGATTTTGCTGACAGCACGGCACTGGTCACAGCCGGTAGAGTGGGCGATCCATGCGCCAATAGCACGTGAGAAGGGCATCTCTGCCGCGGCGGTGCGGGCGATTAAGCAACGGCGCCCGCCAGACGATCTCCGGCCCGATGAGCAGGTGATCTATGACTTCTGTCAGCAACTGCATCAGCAGCAAAAGGTGAGTGATAGCACCTGGCAACAAGCCGTTGATTTATGGGGTGAGAAGGGCGTGGTGGATCTGATTGGGATAAACGGTTATTACAGTTTTCTCTCCATGGTGATGAACAGCGCCCAGACGCCCGTACCGGATACCACCGACTCTCTATTTTCTGAATAAGTTAGCCTTTTCATTCGGGCGCATAATAATGCGCCCTGCATATAAAGTGTTGTTATTGGTTCTTCCGGCGATATATATCGCAGGCTGATATTCATTGCATGCCATTTCATTGACGCTGAGGGTAATTATGACTGGACTATTTAATAAATTAAAACTGACGCTGGCTTTGGTTATTTGTTCTGCCAGTTTTGTGACAGCAGCCCAGGACAAAATAACAGTGGGCGTGGATACCGCTTTTGTCCCTTTTGAATTTAAACAAGGTGATAAATATGTCGGCTTTGATATCGATTTGTGGGACGCTATCGCAAAGAAAATGCATATCAGCTACGAATTAAGGCCGATGGATTTCGGCGGCCTCATCCCCGGGCTGCAGTCGCGTAATCTGGACGTGGCGATGGCCGGCATAACCATTACCGATGCGCGTAAACAGGTCGTGGATTTCAGTGATGGGTATTATAATGCCGACCTGTTAATAGCCGTGAAAAGTACTGATAATTCCATTGCCAAATTCAGTGATTTGACCGGGAAAAAAGTTGGCCTTAAGCAGGGGACGGCGGCGGCCAGCTTTATGAAAAGCAAATATAAAGCGAATTATATCGAGTTTCCGAATATCGATAACGCCTACCTTGATCTGCAGGCCGGCAATCTCGATGCCGTCGTTCACGATTCGCCAAATGTCCTTTACTATGTGAAGACGGCGGGTAATGGCAAGGTCAAATCCACCGGTGAGACGGACAGCATTCTGCCACAGCAATATGGCTTTGCGATGCAGAAAAACAGCAGCCTGACGCCAAAAGTGAACCAGGCTCTGCAGGCCCTGCGTGCCGATGGCACCTACGACAAGATTTACGTTAAGTGGTTTGCTAAACAGCCGAAATAACCCTGCCAGGTCGGAGCGATCCGACCTCATTTCTTCTTGACGGGTAGAATGATGAATTTTGACAGTCGCTATATTTGGGATGCTTTACCGCTGCTGATGCAGGGCTTGCAGCTGACGCTGATTATCTCTTTGTCCGGTTTGTTAGGTGGGTTAATCATTGGCTTGCTGGCGGGAACCTGCCGCGCATTAGGCGGAACAATATCAAAAACGGTATCGCTGGTGTTTGTGGAATTAATCCGTGGAACGCCGATCATGGTGCAGGTGATGTTTATCTACTTCGCCCTGCCGATGGTGTTGCCAGTGCGTATTGACCCGGTTCCTGCCGCAATTATTACCATTGTGATTAACTCCGGCGCTTATATAGCGGAGATCACCCGGGGCGCGATTCTGTCGATCAATAAAGGTTTTAAAGAAGCCAGCCTGGCGATGGGGTTATCGCCACGCAGCACCCTATTACATGTCATTATGCCGCTGGCTTTTCGGCGAATGATCCCGGCATTAGGCAATCAGTGGATTATCAGTATAAAAGATACCTCGCTCTTTATTGTGATTGGCGTGGCAGAATTAACCCGCCAGGGACAAGAGATTATTGCCGGTAACTTTCGGGCGCTGGAGGTGTGGACGGCGGTGGCGATGATTTATCTGTTTTTGACATTGTGCCTGAGCTTCCTGCTGAAACAACTTGAGAAAAGGATCCATATTTTATGAGCATGGTTGAATTTAGCGCGGTGGCGAAAAACTTCGGCGCCACTCAGGTGCTGCACGATATCAATTTAAAGATTGAAGCGGGCGAGGTGGTGGTGATCATTGGCCCGTCCGGCTCGGGAAAATCGACCCTGTTGCGCTGCATTAACAAGCTGGAGGAGATCTCTTCGGGAACGCTGCTGGTGGCGGGCATGCATATTACGGATCCGCACGCGAATGAGTGTGATATTCGCCGCGAAGCCGGTATGGTGTTTCAACAGTTTCATTTGTTCCCGCATCTGACCGCCCTTGAGAATGTCATGTTCGGTCCGGTTCGCGTGCGTAAGCAGAGTAAGGCCGCGGCGCGGGAGCAGGCGCTGGCGTTGCTGGACCGCGTGGGTCTGCGTGAACGCGCCAACCACTATCCGGCAGAGCTCTCGGGGGGGCAGCAGCAACGCGTGGCGATAGCTCGTGCCCTGGCGGTAAAACCCAAAATGATGTTATTTGATGAGCCAACATCCGCTCTCGATCCCGAACTGCGGCATGAGGTGTTAAAGGTCATGCGCTCGCTGGCCGAAGAGGGCATGACGATGGTGATTGTGACCCATGAGATTGGCTTTGCCAGAGAGGTGGCTTCCCGGTTGATCTTTATTGATGGCGGCACCATTGCCGAAGATGGTTCACCTGAGGTGCTGCTCACTGCCAGCAGCAATCCGCGTCTGCAAGAGTTTTTGCAACACGTATCCTGAACATAAGTGAATGATAACAATATGAAAAAAATCGCAATCCGTGGTTCCGCCTATGCGGTCGGTCAGCAGCTTGGCGCGTTTGGTCGTGAGGCCTGGCATACTAAAATCAGGCAAACAGCGCTGTGGCAAACCGTAACCGCCCTGAAAACGGCGGAGCAAACCCAGCGCATGCGCGCAGCCGTCCAGGCTCAGTGGCCGCAGATCTGGCAGGAGCTGGAGGGCATGGCGGAGGGGCTGCAGGCGCCGGTGGATGAGGTGTTTGCCTGGAACTGTCGCGGCGATCTGGTGCGTTCGACGTCGGATGGCTGCACTACCCTGGCGGGGATAAGCGCTGAGGGCGAGTTAATTATTGCGCACAACGAAGACGGTTTCCCGCAGCTGCGCGGTGACTGCGCCATCGTCCACGTGACACCGGATGTGGGCCTCGCCTTCACCAGCTTCGCCTACCCCGGCTCCCTGTGCGGGCACACCTTCGCGGTGAATGAGAAGGGGATAGTCAATACGGTCAACAATATTCGTGCCGTGCATCGCCCCGAGGGGATGCCGCGCCAGATACTGGCCCGCGCATCGCTGAATGCCACCACGTTAGATGAGGCCATTACCCTGCTGACCGCGACACCGCGCGCGGGCGCGTTTCACCACACGCTGGGTCAAATGGGCGATAGCCGTCTGTTTAGCGTGGAAGCTACCGGCTCCGGCAGCTCAGTGCGCGAGCTGACCGCCACCTTTGGGCATGCCAACCATCTGATCCATCCCCAGCTTGCGACCATTGAACAGATCGTGACCGGGAGCTCCGGCTCACGCCAGCAGCGCCTGGACGTGTGGCTGGCGACGAACCCGTCGCTGGATGGGGTAACAGCGAAAGCGATGCTCTCCGACCAGCAGGATCCGCTGTTACCGATTTACCGGCTGTCTGCGGAAGATCCGGATGACGAAAATACGCTGGCGACGGCCATTTTTACCCTGAGCGCGACCCGGGTCGCATGGCAGGTCTTCACCCTGGATCGTGAAAACGCGGTTTTGCAGGGCAGCCTTTAGCCGGCTGAGGGCGTTTTCAGCAGGGCGATCAGCAGCGTACTGCACGCCATGATCCCCGCCGCCAGCCACACCATGCCTGACAAGCCCGCAGTGGCGATCAGCTGGCCGCCGACAAGCGCCCCGGTGCCGATGGCGGCATTAAAAATAGCCACGTAAATGGCTGACGCCGGCTGGGCGACCGCGCCTGCGCTGCGCAGCAGCCAGGTCTGTAAGCCGACGAACACGATCGCGATACCGGCGCCCCACAGGGCTAACAGCAGCCCGCTAAAACAGAAAGGCAGGGGCGCAAGCCGTCCGGTGCCGAGGAGCGCCAGCGCGCCTCCGCTCAGCAGCAGTGAAGCAAAAATCAGCCCCTTCAGATGACGGTCGATAAGCTTACCCGCGATAACGTTACCCACCAGCCCGGAAACCCCTGACAACAGCAGCAGGCCGGAGAGGGCGGTCGCCGGTACTCCCTGAAGTGTTATCAGCAGCGGTTCAACGTAGGTGAAGGCGGCAAAGTGAGCGGTAATGATGCATGCCGTGGCGCCATACAGGCCGCAGAGCAGCGGATTACGGAAGATATCGCGATAAACACCCAGCCTGACGGGGATGGACGCGGCCAGCGCGGGCAGCGTCGAGCATAGCACTGCCGCTGCGGCCAGTGACAGCAGGGCCACCGCCAAAAACGCGTGTCGCCAGCCCGCCAGGGTGGCGATAAAGCTCGCCAGCGGTACCCCCACTACGCTTGCCGCCGACACGCCGCCAAAAATGATTGCCGTAGCCAGCCCCAGCCGGTGCGGCGGGACCAGCTGCGCGGCGACGATGCCAATTAAGGCCCAGAAGGCGCCATGCGCCAGGGCGCCAATCATGCGGGCGCTCATCAGGGCGAACATGGAATAAGACCGGGTCGCGGCGAGGCAGGAAAGCGCCAGGGTCAGCATCAGCCCGACCAGCAGCGCCTTGCGTGAAATACGCGCCGGCATCGCGCCGGAAAGCAGGGCCGCCAGGGCGCCCACCCAGCCGTAGGCGGTGACGGCAAGCCCCATACCGGATTCCGTCTGGTGAAAATCCGCCGCCAGGGCGCTGAGCATGCCCACCGGCGCCAGTTCGCTGGTGACGATCGAAAAGGCGCAGATCCCGAGCGCAATGACGGCTATCCAGACGCGCGCCGGGGTTGGGTTAAGGGGTAAAGCAATCTCTTTCATGTCAGGCGTATCCTAAGAAGAGGGAAGTCGCGCATGGTGCACGGACGTTCAGGTGAGGAGAGAACCGGCGATCGGATAGCCTGTTTGTCTCCGCGAGTGGCGTGCAGTATCATCCCTGCGAAAACGATAAAAAAGAGCAGAAAACGGAGAACCGTTTTCCATAATTGGAAAGTAGATGACAGCAGAGTTTAACTGGGATGATGCGCGCATCTTCCTCGCCATCGCCCGGGCGGGAACGCTAAGCGGCGCCGCCGACAAGATGAACATGGGGATTGCCACGGTGTCCCGCAGGCTGGATCGGCTGGAACAGTCGCTGAAAGTCCCGCTTTTCAGCCGCCATCAGAGCGGCTATCGCCTGACCGACGATGGCGAAGCCCTGCTCGCGCGGGCGGAGGCGCTGGAATACGCAGGCCTGGCGTTCGGCGAGGCGGCGCAACTGCAGGGGCATGTCGCCGGGGTTGTCCGCCTGGCTACCTCGGATAACCTGGCCACGCATTTTATTCTGCCCTCCCTGAAAGGGCTCCTGGACCACTATCCTGACCTGCGGGTGGAGGTGCTGAGCGGCGTGCAGCCGGTGAACCTGCATCGTCGGGATGCCGATCTGGCGATCCGCATGGTCAAGCCTGACGCCGGGCATTTGACCTTAAAGCGGCTGGGGACGGTGGGGTTTGGCGTCTATGGCGCCGCCAGCTATCTGGCCGGCGCGGACGGCCTGTCGCTGAGCGAGGCGGACTTTGTGGGGTGGCCGGAGACTCACCAGCACCTGCCGGCCGCCCAATGGATCACGCGCACCCTACGAGGGCGACCGTGTAAAGTCGAAGCCAATACGCTCGTGGCCCAGGTTTCCGCGGTATCAGCGGGGCTTGGGCTGGGCGTCCTGCCGCACTTTATGGCGCGGGCCAACGGGCTGCAGTGCCTGTTGCCGGAGATCGGCGCGGATCAGACGTTATGGTTAGTGATGCATTCCGACCTGGCCGGGTCCAGACGCGTGCGGGTTATCGCCGACCATCTCATCACCCTCTTTGCGGACCATCAAGACCGGCTGGCGTTGCCCTGACGCTAACGCTCAGGGGATCACCCGCGCCGTTCTCAGCTGCGAAAACAGGCTGAAAAACATCTCGTCTGTGGCCTGCATCCGCTGGAAGCCAGCCCGGCGCAGTTTACTGCCATCGCCAAACATATCGTACTGCCAGCCGAACACGAAATCGGCAAACTGACCGTCGCTCAGACGCAGAATGTCCGCTTCCACCAGCCGCTCTCCGGCCAGCTCGCGCCAGACGGCACGGTAGTCATTGAATAGCTGATGAAATGAGAGCCTGACGGGCGGGGCGCATTCCAGTTCAAACCACTGCGCGATGCGCGGCCACAGCTCGCACCAGCGCCAGATATCACCATTATTGACGTTGAAGGCCTCGTTTTCCCCCGCCGGTGAGGTGGCGGCCCACAGCGTGGCCTCCGCCAGCAGGTCGGCGTCAGTATGATCGACAATGCTGTGCCAGGTGGTTAACGTGCCGGGAAAGCGCAGCGGTAAACCCAGGGCTTTGCACAGTGACGCATACAGCGCGATGCTCAACGCAAGATTCATGGCATTACCCGGCACCGGGCTGCCCACCACGCCGGGCCTGATAGCGCTCCAGTGCCAGGTTTTGCCTTGTTGAAAGTGGCGGAGCCACGCAAGTTGAGCGGCGTTAAATTCAGCCCCGGGTACGCCGGGGTCGCTTTCCCGCGCCGGGGTTTTAAAGGGGCCAAGATGGGCGCCATACACTTTATACCCCTGCATCAGGCTGACCGCCTGCAGCGGGGCGTTTTGTTCGACGTGGCTGACCAGATTACGCAGCATGCTAACGTTCGGCTCCACCATCTCGCTCCAGTTTCCGGCATTCATCCAGGCACTGTAAAAAATGTGGGTCACGGTGGACAGCGGCTGGAGCGCTTGCGCACTGTGCCGGGCATCGCGTAAATCGACGTGAATCATCGGGATCGCCCCCGGTTGCGACAGGGCGCGGTGGCTGAGGCCGATAACCTCCCATCCACGATGTAACAGGGTGTTGACCAGCTGGCGGCCAACGATGCCGCTGCTGCCAGCGACCAGTGCGACCTGAGAGGATGTCTTGTTCATGGTGTTTCTCCTGGGAAGGTGACCGACACAGTGTGCTAGATTATTTTTTTGCCACCTATCCCATGAAACGGATGACACTTATCAGCAGAATCATGAAATGAATAATAAGCTCACCGCCATCGCCACCTTTCTGCGCGTTGCCGAAGCCGGCTCATTTTCCGCAGCCGCCCGGCAGCTCGGGATGAAGCAATCTGCCGTCAGTCAGCAGATCGCCGCGCTCGAACAGGAGCTTGGCGTGGTGTTACTCCATCGTACGACGCGGGCCATGATGCTTACCGAGCAGGGGGAGCATTACCGGCGTGATATGCAGCGGGTGCTGAACGCCATGCAGGAGGCGGAAAGGCGGCTCAACCCGGCGGAGCCTCAGTTTCAGGGACGAGTGCATGTCCAGCTGCCAAGCGGTCTCGGCAGTCTTCTGCTGCCGCATCTGCTGGCGCTGCAGAAACAGTATCCTGAACTGCACCTGATGCTGTCGCTCGACGATCGGATCGCCGATCTGGTTACCGAAGGGGTGGATGTGGCGCTGCGTCTCGGCCATGAGCCGCCGCCATCCCATGCTGCGCGGGTTCTGGCGCGGATTGAAACGGCGCTCTTTGCGGCACCAGGTCATTACGCCGTCCAGTCCGTGGACGACCTGGCGGCTTGTCCACACGTTCGGTTTAGCGGCCTCCCGCTTGATGCTCCGCTGCGGATAATTTCCGCAGACGAGACGAGAGACGTGCAGGTTAAGACCGTTTTTCGGGCCAACACCAGCGATGCGCTGTTGCAGGCGCTGGAATCCGGTATCGGCATCGGAGGGATGCAGCGACCGCTGGCGGCCAGGGCCCTCAGGGCTGGAAGGCTGGTGCCGATCCTGGCTGACTGGCGATTACCGGACCGTTTCCTGTATGCCGTCTATCCCGATGCCCGTTTTATTCCGCCGCGGGTCAGAAGCGTGATCGCCTTGATTGAGGCGCGACTGCCTGAGCTCGCTGTGGGGAGCTGAGGGTAAGGCGCTCCCCCATTCAGAACCGTGCGCGGTATCGTGCCGCTCCCCAACAGGTGGTTTCTGATGTTAAGGTGAGACGTTTATCACCACAGGAGAACGCAAATGATTGTCAGGACCTGGCACGGCTGTGTGCCATTGCAACATGCCGAGGGGTTTGCCCGCCACCTTGAGCAGACCGGCGTGGATCACGCCCGGGGTATCCCCGGCAACAGAGGCGCGCTGGTGCGCCAGGAAAACCAGGGCGAATGGGCGCATTTTTTTCTCGCCACCTACTGGCAGGATCTTGCGGCGGTCAAAGCCTTCGCAGGCGAAGATTATCACGTCGCGGTCACCTATCCGGACGACGACGCATTCGAACTCCTCTCCGACCCCTACGTGTTTCAGCATGAAGTTGAGGCCGTGTCGCCACTGTAGGCTGATGACCGGGCAGGTGGAAGATCGGCCAGCAACAGACGGTTGCTGGCCGCGTGAGAGCGACATCTACCTTGTATGGGCAGCCAGCCGCCGCTGGGTGAACGTGGCATGACGGGAACACTCAGCGCGTGAGGGCCGCGACAATGGAGGCCTCCATTTTCTCCGGCGTCGTCAACGGCGCAAAACGCGCGAGGGGTGTGCCGTCGCGAGCGATGAGGAACTTGGTGAAATTCCACTTGATCCGTCCGCCGAGCACGCCGGGCAACGCTTGTTTCAGATAACGAAACAGCGGGTGTGCGGCGGGGCCGTTGACGTCCACTTTCTCAAACATCGGGAAGCTCACGCCGTAGTTAACGTGACAGGTCTGCTCGATTTCATCCGCACCGCCGGGTTCCTGCTTACCAAACTGGTTGCACGGGAAACCAAGCACTACCAGCCCCTGAGCCGCGTACTTTTTGTAGAGCGCTTCCAGGCCAGCGTATTGCGGTGTGAAGCCACAATGGCTGGCCGTATTCACCACCAGAACCACCTTGCCAGCATAGTCAGACATTGAGAGGGGCTGGCCGCGCAGGCGGGTAGCCGTCAATTGATAAAAAGGGGTCATAGCAGGCTCCTGAGAGTAGAAACAGTTCAACGCTGACGATCGCGCGAATGTTTGAAGCAGATTAGGCAGTTATGATACACAGGGTTAGGGATTTGTACCTGGAGTGTTAAAAAAACGCCAGATGTCATAGAGAAAATCGCAAACAGGAACGGCTGAAAATGATGAAATATGTCTTATCGCTGGTGGTGGTAGCGATGCTCGCAGGATGTACCAGCACGCCAAACTTGCCGCCTCGGGATACCATTGTGGCGATGAAACCCACAGAGTCCGGTATTGTCGCCAGCTCAGCGAAATACAGTTACCGCTTTGTCCGTGACGGTGTGCCTCAGGAATATCAGCGTTATAAGACCTTTTATGAACGCTTTCATCAACAGGCTTCCGGCGTGCGGGTTAACTTTGTCGTGGAACAACATGAGGTGACGGCGGAATATCTGGTGGTGATGGATCAGCGCAAACTGGATGCCGGGCAGCATAGCGAGCTGGTGAATCAGTATCATGCGGTGCAAATTGATAACGATCGCCTCGGGGTGTTGTTTAAAGCGACAGGATTTTGGACTGCATCGGACGCGTCAGATCTGGCCGCCGCCTACCAGTTAGCGCACCCCGTTGTGGTATCAATCAATGATAAGACCAAAACGATTAGCTCGCTTGGCGCCGTCGCCATGGCCCCGTTGTTTCCATTTTACATGATGTATGGATGTGCCATCGGGCCTTGTGTCTGAGGAAAACAGCCAGCAAGTCACTCGACTCACTGGCTGAGTATTTAATTAAGCTTCACTTTTAGATGACTGCTTGTGAAACAGTTCGCGGAATACCGGGTAGATATCTTCCTGGTCGCGGATATGCTGCATGGCGAAATTATCAAAGGTCGCCTGCAGATGTTCATACTCGCGCCACAGGGTTTGATGCGCCCGGCGGGTAATTTCGATGTAGCTGTAATAACGCACCACTGGCAGAATTTTCTTCGCCAGCAGTTCGTGGCACAGCGGGGAGTCATCGGCCCAGTTGTCGCCATCCGACGCCTGGGCGGCGTAGATGTTCCACTGCGCCGGGTCATAACGGGCCTGCACCACTTCATCCATCAGCTTCAGGGCGCTGGAGACGATGGTGCCGCCGGTTTCCTGAGAATAGAAAAATTCGTGTTCATCCACCTCTTTTGCCTGGGTATGGTGGCGGATATAGACCACATCGACGTTTTTATAGGTCCGGCTGAGGAACAGATACAGCAGGATATAAAAGCGCTTGGCCATGTCTTTGGTGGCCTGGTCCATCGAGCCTGAGACGTCCATCAGGCAGAACATCACTGCCTGGCTGGAGGGCTCCGGCCGTTTTTCATAATTTTTGTAGCGCAAGTCAAAGGTGTCGATAAACGGCACCCGTTCAATTTTGGCGCGCAGCTCAGCAATCTCTTTGCGCAGGCGTTCCTCCTCCAGCAGCTGCACCGGTTCGCTGCGGCTGATGGTCTCCAGATCCTCCTCCAGGGCGCGCAGTTCACGGCGCTTGCCAGCGGTCATCGCCGTACGCCGGGCCAGCGAGTTCTGCAGCGAACGCACCACGCTGATGTTGGCTGGCACCCCATTCGAGGTAAAGCCCGCGCGATGGGTTTTAAACTCGTTCAACTGCCGGTGCTGATTCTTCTTCAGGTTCGGCAGGGCGAGATCTTCAAATAACAGATCCAGGTACTCATCTTTCGAAATCTGGAAGACAAACTCATCCTTCCCTTCGCCGTCGGCGCTGGCTTGCCCCTGACCGCCGCCACCGCCGCCGCCACCGCCCTGCGGGCGCTCAATCCGGTCGTTTTGCACAAAATGATCGTTGCCCGGGTGGACGCGGTTGCGCAGGCCGCCGCGACCCTGATGAAACATCGGCTCGTTGATATCGTCCGTCGGGATCGAGACGGATTCTCCGCTCTCAATATCGGTGACCGAGCGCTTGTTGATAGCCTCGGAAATCGACTGTTTAATCTGCGCCTTATAACGGCGCAAAAAGCGCTGGCGATTGACGGCGCTTTTGTTTTTCCCGTTCAGGCGTCGGTCTATGAACCAGGTCATATGCCCTCCTGTACTGCATTAGCCAACTTTGCTTATCATCATTCAGCTGCAGTTGACCCGGCGGCGTGCCGCCGGGCTTGACGCATCAGGACGATTTACGAACCCGCAGGTACCACTCGCAGAGCAGGCGAACCTGTTTGCGGGTGTAGCCTTTTTCCATCATGCGGTCGACAAAGTCGTCGTGTTTTTTCTGCTCATCGGTTGATGTTTTGGCATTAAACGAAATGACCGGCAACAGCTCCTCGGTATTAGAGAACATTTTCTTCTCGATAACCGTGCGCAGTTTCTCGTAGCTGGTCCAGTTCGGATTACGTCCGCTGTTGTTGGCTCTGGCGCGCAGCACAAAGTTGACGATTTCGTTACGGAAGTCTTTCGGGTTGCTGATCCCGGCCGGCTTCTCAATTTTCTCCAGCTCAGCATTCAACGACTCACGGTCAAACAGCTGACCGGTGTCCGGATCGCGATACTCCTGATCCTGGATCCAGAAGTCGGCGTAGGTGACATAGCGATCGAAAATGTTCTGCCCGTACTCGGAGTAGGATTCCAGATAAGCGGTCTGGATCTCTTTGCCGATAAACTCGGCGTATTTCGGGATCAGATAGCCTTTGAGGAACTCCAGGTAGCGCTCGGCGTTCTCCTGCGGGAACTGTTCGCGCTCAATCTGCTGCTCCAGGACATAGAACAGATGCACCGGGTTGGCGGCCACCTCGACATGGTCGAAGTTAAACACCCGTGACAGGATCTTAAAGGCAAAACGGGTGGAGAGCCCGTTCATCCCTTCATCCACCCCGGCGTAATCGCGATACTCCTGATAGGATTTCGCTTTCGGGTCGGTATCTTTCAGGCTTTCGCCATCATAGACCCGCATTTTCGAGTAGATGCTTGAGTTTTCCGGCTCTTTCAGGCGCGACAGAATCGAGAAGCGCGCCAACGTTTCCAGGGTGCCCGGGGCGCACGGCGCGTGGGTCAGCTCGCTGCTGTTGAGCAATTTTTCATAGATGCGGATCTCTTCGGAGATACGCAGGCAATAAGGCACCTTGACGATATAGACGCGGTCGAGGAAGGCCTCATTGTTCTTGTTATTACGGAAGGTCACCCATTCCGATTCGTTGGAGTGGGCGAGGATTATCCCGTTAAACGGCAGGGCAGAGATCCCTTCGGTCCCGTTGTAGTTCCCTTCCTGGGTGGCGGTCAGCAGCGGATGTAGCACCTTAATCGGCGCTTTAAACATCTCGACGAATTCCATAATCCCCTGGTTGGCACGGCACAACGCACCGGAGTAGCCATAAGCGTCCGGGTCGTTTTGCGCATAGTGTTCCAGTTTACGGATATCCACTTTACCGACCAGCGCCGAAATATCCTGGTTGTTTTCATCACCGGGTTCGGTTTTGGCGATGGCGACCTGCTCAAGAATCGATGGCCAGACTTTGACCACGCGGAATTTAGTAATATCGCCGCCAAACTCGTGCAGGCGCTTGGCCGCCCACGGCGACATGATGGTGCCGAGGTAGCGGGTGGGCACGCCATACTCTTTCTGAAGGATCTGGGCATCCTCCTGCGGATTAAACAGGCACAGCGGGTGATCGTTGACCGGGCTACGCTCGCCGTTGGCGCTCAGCACATAGATGGGCACGCGCTGCATCAACGCTTTCAGCCGTTCAGCCAGCGACGATTTACCACCGCCCACCGGCCCCAGCAGATAGAGGATCTGTTTCTTCTCTTCCAGCCCCTGGGCGGCATGCTTGAGATAGGAAACGATCTGCTCAATGGCGTCTTCCATACCGTAAAACTCTTCAAAGGCCGGATAGCGTGCGATGACCCGGTTTGAAAAGAGACGGGATAGCCGCGGCTCGAGAGCCGTATCAACCATGACGGGTTCACCAATGGCCATCAACAGACGTTCTGCCGCATTGGCATAGGCACTGCGATCTTGCCGGCAGATGGTAAGAAACTCCTGCAGTGTGAACTCTTCGTCCTTGGCAGCTTCATAGCGCTGGCGATAGTGATCGAATATATTCATGGCATGCCGTCCTTTCGTTTTTTAGCACAGGTTGAGAGCCGTTCATATGAGTAGTGGGGGCCCCCGGAAGACATAAGCTGAACGTCGCTCTCCAGATATCCAGCAACCCTTATGCCAGGTTGCGGGTGGAGTAGCGTGAATGTGCCCTGCAATTACACCTTCTAAATTTAAGCGTAGATGCATTTAGAAATCTTGCATGCCGCAGAAAATCAATTTCAATGACATATCAATAACTCATCCTGAAAATGACGCTTTTTGACACGCCAGGACGCGAAGCTGTCACCGGGCTGTCACCTCATGGTAAGAGAAGGGTGGGAAAGTGAACGATTTGTGTCATGTCGGGTAAAGAATTTGAGGCATGAGGTCTACGACGGTAAACTGCACGGGCTGATAATTTGACAACGGGAATATGGATTGTGACTAAAATCAAACTTCTGGCACTCGGCGTGCTGATTGCGACGTCCGCCAGCGCGGCGCATGCCGACGGGAAGTTCACTCTTGGGGCTGGCGTAGGCATCGTCGAACATCCGTATAAGCAATATGATGCGGATGTCTACCCGGTGCCGGTCATTAGTTATGAGAGCGATAACTTCTGGTTCCACGGTCTGGGCGGGGGCTACTACCTGTGGAACGACACCAACGATAAGCTGTCAATAACGGCCTACTGGTCGCCGATGTACTTCAAGCCGGGCGACAGCGACAGCGCGCAAATGCGTCAACTGGATAAACGTAAATCGACCGTGATGGCCGGTCTGTCTTATGTCCACAACACGCCCTATGGTTTCCTGCGCACGACGATTGCAGGCGATACGCTGGATAACAGTAATGGTATCAACTGGGATCTCGCCTGGCTGTACCGCTACACCAATGGTAACCTGACGCTGACGCCGGGCATTGGCGTGGAGTGGAACAGCGACAATCAGAACGAATACTACTATGGTGTCTCGCAGCATGAGTCCCGTCGCAGCGGCATGCGCAGCTACGATCCGGACAGCAGCTGGAACCCGTATCTGGAGCTGTCGGCTAACTATCGCTTCCTCGGCGACTGGAGCGTATACGGCATTGCACGCTATACCCGTCTGTCGGATGAAATTACCGACAGCCCGATGGTGGACAAATCCTGGAGCGGCCTGATCTCAACCGGGATTACCTACACCTTCTGATTGTGCATCATTACAGTGCGCTTTATGCATCAAAACAGGGCTTCACGCCCTGTTTTGCTTTATGGTGGTGCAGAAAGCTAAAGAGGAGGAGACGGTGAAAAAAACAGTACGCTTTGGCGAGCAGGCGGCGGTTCCGGCCATCGGGCTGGGCACCTGGTATATGGGCGAAAACAGCGCCCAGCGTCCGCAGGAAGTGGCTGCACTGCGCGCGGGCATCGACCACGGACTGACGGTGATCGATACGGCGGAAATGTATGCCGACGGTGGGGCGGAAGAGGTCGTCGGGCAGGCGATCCGCGGCCTGCGCGATCGCGTGGTGCTGGTGTCCAAAGTCTATCCCTGGCACGCCGGCGGAACGGCGATGCGCCGCGCCTGTGAAAACAGCCTGCGCCGGCTGCAGACCGACTATCTCGATATGTATCTCCTGCACTGGCGCGGGGATATCCCGCTGCAGGAGACGGTCGAGGCGATGGAGAGGCTGGTGGCCGAGGGCAAGATCCGCCGCTGGGGCGTCTCTAATCTGGACACCGACGATATGCAGGCGCTGTGGCGGACGGCGGATGGCGAACGCTGCGCGACCAACCAGGTGCTCTATCATCTCGCATCGCGGGGCATTGAATACGATCTCCTGCCCTGGTGCCAGCAGCACACTCTGCCGGTGATGGCCTACTGCCCGCTGGCGCAGGCGGGGCGCTTACGCGATGGACTTTTTCAGCATACCGATATCATTAATATGGCTAACGCGCGGGGGGTGACAGTCGCACAGCTGCTGCTCGCCTGGGTGATTCGTCATCCGGGAGTGCTGGCGATCCCGAAAGCGGCCAGTATTGAGCATGTGGTGCAGAATGCTGCCGCGCTCGATATCGTCCTCAGTGCGGAAGAGCTCGCGCAGCTGGATCGCCTCTATCCACCACCGCAGCGAAAAACCCGGCTGGATATGGTTTAATCAGCACCTCAGCCAGCGGAGAAAAAAGCCCCGTCGGAAACGGGGCTTTTTGCTGTTAGCGTTTTTTCAGGCTGATGGTCTGCGCCAGGCGAGAGGGGGTCTCTTCGCTGGCTTTCTGCGGCTGGGTCACGCAGCAGGTTTCGACGCAAACGAAGGTTTTGTAACCATCGTCCGGCATGTCGCCCATGCTGACGGACAGCGCCGGGCCCGGGTTCCAGGCCACCACGTTGTGCTGATGATGGTGCACGACGTCGATAGTGCGGTTAAGCGCATCGTCATGGATCACGCTGCAGCTGTCGGCGTTGAGGTAGACGCGGTCGGTGCGGTCCGGGAAGGTCTGCACGCCGTTGCTCAGGACGCCTTCTTCGGCATTCTTCACTTTATCGATATAGCGCTCGCCAAGACCACTCACTTTCACCGCTGCGATATCGCCGACGTTGAAGTAGGTATGCAGGGCAGAGGTGGTCTCGAATTCACCGTGGGCTTCCAGCTCGATTTCGCAGGTTTTGCCCAGCTTGAAGCGGGCATAGAGGGTGAATTCGTGCGGCCAGAGCTTCATGGTTTCGGCGCTGTGCTGGAGCGCAAAGGTCAACATGACGCCGCTGTCGTCTTCGTCATGACCTTCCAGGGTCCATGGCAGATTGCGGGCAAAGCCGTGCGACGGCAGACCCTGCTGCGCGGAAGGGCCAAACCAGGGCCAGCAAATCGGCACGCCGCCGCGCAGGGCGACGCCCTGTTTAAATGGGGTGTTGTTGCTCAGCCACAAGACTTCTTCTTCACCGGCGGGTTTCCAGGAGAGCAGGTGCGCTCCCTGCAGCGCCACAGAGGCTTTCACCTGCGGATGGTCGATGACAATCAGCTCCAGGTCGTCCAGCTGGCGACGGGAGATCACGGGAGAAATGGTTTCATTCACCGGGAGAGCAAAAATTTTATTTATCATTGTGCAATCCTATCTCTGCAGACAAAAAAAAGAGCGACCGAAGTCGCTCTTACAGATTACTTTTTCATCTCAACTTATTTGGAGATGTGAGCAATCAGGTCCAGAACTTTGTTGGAGTAGCCAGTTTCGTTGTCGTACCAGGAAACCAGTTTCACGAAGTTGTCGTTCAGTGCGATACCTGCTTTAGCATCGAACACGGAAGTGCAAACTTCGCCGTTGAAGTCGGTAGAAACAACGTCGTCTTCGGTGTAACCCAGAACGCCTTTCATTGCGCCTTCAGAAGCGGCTTTGATGGCTTTCTTGATTTCTTCGTAGGACGCTGCTTTTTCCAGACGAACGGTCAGGTCAACAACGGATACGTTCGGAGTCGGAACGCGGAACGCCATACCGGTCAGTTTGCCGTTCAGTTCTGGCAGTACTTTACCTACTGCTTTAGCAGCACCGGTAGAGGACGGGATGATGTTCTGAGCTGCGCCGCGGCCGCCGCGCCAGTCTTTGTGAGACGGGCCATCAACGGTTTTCTGAGTCGCGGTGGTCGCGTGGACGGTGGTCATCAGGCCTTCAACGATACCGAAGTTGTCGTTGATAACTTTAGCCAGCGGTGCCAGGCAGTTGGTGGTGCAGGAAGCGTTGGAAACGATGTCCTGGCCAGCGTAAGTTTCGAAGTTAGCGCCGCGAACGAACATCGGGGTGTTGTCTTTGGACGGGCCAGTCAGAACGACTTTTTTCGCGCCAGCGGTGATGTGTTTACGAGCGGTTTCGTCGGTCAGGAAGATACCGGTTGCTTCAGCAACAACGTCAACACCAACTTCGTCCCACTTCAGGTTAGCCGGGTCACGTTCAGCGGTAACACGGATTTTTTTACCGTTAACGACCAGATGACCGTCTTTCACTTCAACGGTACCGTCGAAACGACCGTGAGTGGAGTCATACTTCAGCATGTAAGCCATGTACTCTGCGTCTAACAGGTCGTTGATTGCAACGATCTCGATGTCAGAACGTTTCTGAGCAGCACGGAAAACAATGCGACCGATACGGCCAAAACCGTTGATACCTACTTTGATAGTCATATATTCCACCAGCTATTTGTTAGTGAATAAAAGGTTGCCTGTAAAATTACAAAAACCTTACGCAGCGTCAAGCGGAATCGTGTCAATCATTGCGACAAATCAATCCTGAGCACACCTTGCGCGATTGATTTGCCTCACTCTCCCTTTGAGCCCAATTCCATATGGGGGCTGCGCGCGGAATTTTAAAGGGCATTTAAGATAAAAACGTGATTTAAGTCACAATTATCTGGCTGCCTGTTGGCACCGCATAAGTTTAGAACAAAAGTGCACGCTTCATTGTTAATGTTTTGTTAGAATTGGAGCGAAAGTTGTCCATTGCAAAGCGAGATGTAAGCCCATGGCGAATAAACCCTCCCCGGAAGAGCTGAAAAACGGCTTAAGCGAAATGCAGTTTTACGTGACGCAGCATCACGGCACCGAACCGCCTTTCACCGGACGGCTGCTGCACAACAAGAAAAATGGCGTGTATCACTGCCTGGTGTGCGATGCGCCGCTGTTTAACTCCCAAACCAAATACGACTCCGGTTGCGGCTGGCCGAGCTTCTATGAGCCGGTGAGCGATGAGGCCATTCGCTATCTGACCGACAATTCGCACGGCATGCAGCGCATTGAAATCCGTTGTGGAAATTGTGACGCCCATCTCGGCCACGTGTTTCCGGATGGCCCACAGCCGACCGGCGAGCGCTATTGTGTGAATTCGGCGTCGCTGAGCTTCACTGATGAGCAGAATGGCGAGCAGATTAAGGGTTGAAGAAACGATTCAGCAAATTATTCCAAGCGGAGTGGAGCGGAAGATGGATATTGAGCAAATTATCGACAGTATGACGCCGGAAGTTTACCAGCGTCTGGCGACGGCGGTGGAGCTGGGAAAATGGCCGGATGGCGTGGCGCTGACGCCGGAGCAAAAGGAAAATAGCCTGCAGCTGGTGATGCTGTGGCAGGCCCGGTATAACACCGACGCCCAGCACATGACCATCGACACCCGCGGGCAGATGGTGATGAAGAGTAAACAGCAGCTGAAGGAAGATTTCGGCATCGTGCCAAAGCCGATCGCCACCGTTAAGCTGCAATAAAGCGCCAGCCGGCGGCGCGTGGTTCCGGCGTCGGGGTCACCCCGGGCCGGACAGCATCAGCGTGAACGACCGCGCGCAGCGGCCAGATCGGCATGCTTACTTTTTGTTCATCATCGCTTTCAGATCGGCAAACGGGTTGTAGGTGGCCTCACCGACGCTCTTTTGCGCATCTTCGCCCGCCACCACCGTGGAGCCATACTGATCGGCTTCGGTGTACTTGGAATGTTCGTGATCGTGACAATACAGGCACAACATCTCCCAGTTACTCCCATCTTCCGGGTTATTGGAGTGGTCGTGATCGATGTGGTGCACCGTCAGCTCGCGAAGATTGGAGTAGACAAACTCCCGTGAGCAGCGTCCGCACACCCAGGGAAAAAGCTTGAGCGCCTTTTCGCGGTAACCCACTTCCAGACGCGCGTAATTTTTGGGGATATAGGCCATGGCCCCCTGCCTCCTGTCAAACGGTTAAGCTGCGCCAGCGCGTGGCGCAGCGGATAACTGGCATCATAACCTATCCCGGGCTGCGCGATATACCTGCATTGCAGGCGATGTTGTCTGCGTCACGCAGCCCGAGGGGAAGGGGCGTGACTAGTGTTTGATCCCCAGCGATTCCGCCAGCTGACGGGCCAGCTGATTCTGGTCATCGGCGCCATATTCCCAGAACATGGCCCCGGCGAGGCCCTTCGCCTTGATATAGTCCGCCTTAATGGCCACCGATCGCGGGTTCTCATACGACAGGGCGAACAGCGGCTTGCCCTCCGCGGACTGCACTGACAGCCACGGAACCTTCGCTTCATCGTCCCAGTGCTCGGTAAAACGTTTTTGCGGATCGTTGAGCAGTTTGCCCACGATATCGTTGTATTTTACGTAGGTGTCTTTGCTCAGGTCATAACCCAGTGAGGCAAACAGCGCGACCTCCTGTGGCCCAAAATAGGGCTGGGTGACCGGATTGTTTTGCGCATCCGCTTTCGTCCAGTCAATCCCCGGTTCAACTGCCCGTTTCGGTACCCGGCCATAAAAACCAATCCCGAGGTTCATCTGGCTGGGTTTAAGCCCGGCGGCCAGGTAATTGTTGACCACAAAATCGGCGCTGTATTTATCCGCCGCGGCGACCGTTGGCCAGTGGCTGGAGTCATACAGGTTCGAGTTGAAGTACTGCGTGCCGTAGGCCATGTCGTAGGTCATCAGGTTGATGTAGTCGAGCGATGGCGCAATCGCTTTAACGTCCACCCAACTTTTCGGACTTTCTGCGTTAGCCCCCACGGCAATAGTCACCAGTTTCCTGGTACCAAACGCTGCGCGCAGCTCTTTTAACAGCGCGGTAAAGTTATCGCGATCGGCCGGTTGGCTAGCAACCAGCCCCCAGGCGCCGTTGACCGGAAACTCCCAGTCGAGGTCAATCCCATCCAGACCATATTTTTCAACAATTTCCTGCGCAGACTGAATAAACACCTTACGGGTTTCTTTGCTTGCCGCCGCGCCGGAGAAACCGCGCGCCCCCCAGCCGCCGACCGACAGCAGGACCTTGAGGTCCGGGTTCTGTTTACGCAGGGCCGGGAGCTTTTGCAGATCCGCCTGCACCTTCGGCGACAGCCAGATCTCGTGCAGATGAGCAGGATCCTTCAGGGCCGCATTAGTCTCGTCTTTTTCATCGTTATAGATAAGACCAAACGAGTAGTTGAGATGGGTGATCTGCCGGACGTCCAGCTTATCGATATCGCCGCCGGGCCCGGCAGTGACGTCGCCGCCGCCGTTAAAATAGCCGACGGACATCAGGGGTTGGGCAGAGAGCGCGGAAGCGCAAAGCAAGGGCAAGGCTGCCAGCAAGGGCAAACGTTTCATAGTGGTTCCTCTTTGACATAAAAAATAACCACGCCACGGAAATGGCGTGGCGAAAAAACAGCCTTGCCAGACTACCAGCAATAACCTGTTGAAACTGCGAGAGAGTTCAATTTATGGACGATAGCGAGGCGGCAGAAGAAGACCCGGCGCGAGGGCGCCGGGGGGAGGGATCAGGCCTGAGATTCCCGCCAGTCATCGAGGGTATACAGCGTGGCGCCCGCGGCGGCCATCTCCATAAACGCCTGGCTGCTGTCCTGCGGCTGCAGGTTAACGCCGCGACAGCCGTCGATGATGACATTGACCATATAGCCCAGCGCCAGGGCATCCAGCACGGTGAATTTGACGCAGTAATCGGTGGCGAGGCCGAGCACGGTCAGTTCCACGATGCCCTGGCCGCGCAGCCAGCCGTCCAGTTCAGTTTTCTGCCGGTGACCGTTGTCAAAAAAAGCGCTGTAGCTGTCAATGACCCGGTTTTGCCCCTTATGGAACACGGCGTTGATCGCCTGCTGTTTGAGCAGCGGATGCAGCGCCGCGCCTTCGCTGTGCTGTACGCAGTGATCCGGCCAGAAGGTCTGCGCCAGGCCGTCGAGTTCGCCCTGGGTGTAGGGTTCCACCTGGTGCTGGCTGGCGAAGCTGCCGTGATCCGCCGGGTGCCAGTCCTGGCTGGCGACGATGGGCTCGCCGCGCGCCAGGCTCCAGTCGATAAGCGCATTAGCCACCTCGACGGTACTGTCGCCTTCAGGAACCGCCAGCGCGCCGCCGGCGCAAAAGTCGTTCTGCAAATCAACCAGTAACAGCGCTCGATGTGCCATACGTCCTCCTTAAGCCTCGTCGGGGGTGAGTTCGCCACGCAGATTTTGCTGCATCGCCGCGCGAATGGCGTCAACATCCAGCTGCTGGCTAAGCAGATAGTGTAGCTTGGTCAGCGTCGCTTCCACCGTCATATCGAAACCACTGATGACCCCCGCCTGGGCGAGGGCGTTGCCGGTGGCATAGCCGCCCATGTTCACTTTCCCGGACATGCATTGCGTCAGATTGACCACCACAATACCGCGCTGGCTGGCTTCCGCCAGCACCTGAATAAACTCGCCATTCTGTGGGGCATTGCCGACGCCATAGGAGCGGAGGATCAGCGCTTTCACCGGCTGGCGCAGGAAATTGCGTACCACGTCGGCGGAGATGCCGGGGTAAATCGTCACCACGCCAATCGGCTGCGGGGTGATGGGGTGCACGATAAGCTCTCCGCGGCCCTGCGGCGCCGGCGGGGTACCGAGACGGCGAATATGGATCCCGGCTTCCAGCAGCGGCGCGAGGTTTGGCGAGGCGAAAGCGTCGAAGCCGTCGGCGTGGGCTTTAGTGGTGCGGTTGCCGCGAAACAGTCGATTGTTGAAGAACAGCGCCACTTCGTTAATCGGATAGTTGGCGGCGACGTAGAGGGCGTTGAGCAGGTTAATCTGACCATCAGAACGCAGCTCGGCCAGTGGGATTTGTGACCCTGTCACAATGACCGGCTTGCCAAGGTTTTCCAGCATGAACGACAGCGCCGAAGCGGTAAACGCCATGGTGTCGGTACCATGGAGGATCACAAAGCCATCATACTCATCGTAATGGCTGCGGATATCGTCGGCGATGTGCTGCCAGTCCTCGGGGGTCATATCGGATGAATCCATCAGCGGATGGTATTCATGGATCGTGAAGTCCGGCATCTCCGGACGATGGAACTCAGGCATCAGCGCCAGCTGACGCTGCAGATGGCCGGAAACGGGGACATAGCCGTGTTCAGAGCGCTGCATACCGATGGTCCCACCGGTGTAGGCAACGTAAATCGATTTTTTTTGCATAGCATCGCTTAGGTTGGTCGTAGACAGGCGCAGTATAAAGAGACGCAGGAAAAAATACAGTGTTGGCCGCTCGCTTTGTGGCGGCGCTGGCAGGTGCGGGAAAAAGGCAGCCCCGGGAGACGGGGCAGCCGCTGCGTACTAACGGATGTTGGCGCAGGTCAGGCAGAAGGCATAGCGGTTCTGCGGGTCGTTAAACGCCGCCAGCTTGTCGCTCTCCGCTTTCACCGTCTCGGCCGCCGCGGCGACCGGTGCAGGCAGCCAGGCCTGAATGGCCGCTGGCAGCGAGGCGCGTACCGAGCCGGTCAGGCTATCCAGCACCATCGAGAAGAAGGTCGGCTCTTCCTGATAGTAGTTGAGGTGCCAGGTTTTCAGCTTCGCCAGCTCGGCGGCTTTAGCCACCGCATCGTCGAAGTCGCCGAGGCTGTCGACCAGGCCGTTGGCTTTGGCATCTTCCCCGGTCCAGACGTGTCCCTGGGCAATCTGGTCGATTTTCTCCGGCGTGCTCTTACGGGCGTTAGCCACCAGGGTGATAAAGCGCTGATAGCCATTCTCAATGCTCAACTGCATCAGCTGCTGCACTTCCGGCGGCAGCGCTTTGGTGCTGGAGACATCCGCCAGCGGCGACGTGGCGACGCCGTCGGTATGGACGCCAATCGACCCGAGGGTATTTTCCACGGTGTTGATTACGCCAAAGATGCCGATGGATCCGGTGAGGGTGCTCGGGTTCGCGACGATGTAATCCGCTGGGGTGGAGATCCAGTAGCCGCCAGATGCAGCCATGCCGCCCATCGAGACCACTACCGGTTTACCGGCGGCTTTGGCTGCCGCCAGCTCTTCACGGATAATTTCTGAGGCGGTCACGCTACCGCCCGGGCTGTTAACGCGCAGAACGATGGCCTTAATTTTCGGGTCGAGGCGCGCATCGCGAATTTGCGCCGCCGTGGTATCGCCACCAACGTTGCCCGGGGTCTCCTCGCCATCCATGATGGCGCCGTTGGCAAAGATCACCGCAATGGCGGAACCTTCGTCAGACGGTGTCTTCACGTTGTAGTCGTAATAGCTGATCGCCCGGTAATTGTTATCCGTTTTGCTCCAGCCAAACTGTTTGGTCAGCGCCTTTTCCACTTCCGTGGAGGTCGCCAGCTCATCCACCAGCTTATTGTCCAGCGCATATTTTGCCGTATCGCCGCCCACTTTACGCAGGCCATCGATAATGCCCTGGGCGCCCGGGAATAGCTGCTGGGCGGTGATCTGGCGGTTGGCGGCAATGGTGTTGAGGTAGTTCTGCCACAGTTCGCCAATCCAGCGGCTGTCCGCCTCGCGGGCGGCAGGGGACATATCATCGCGAATGAAAGGCTCGACGGCGGATTTATAGGTGCCGACGCGGAAGACATGGGTGGAGACCTTCAGCTTATCCAGCAGTGATTTGTAGTACAGCCCATTGGTGGCGAAGCCGTGCAGGTCAACCTCGCCCTGTGGTGAGAGCCAGATTTTGTTGGCAAAGCTCGCCAGGTAGTACTGGCCCTGGCTGTAGCTGCTGCCGACGGCATAGACCGGTTTGCCGCTGTCGCGGAACTCACGCAGCGCTTTACCGATGTACTGCATGGACGGCTGATCGCCGCCAACGAAGTTTTTCAGATCCAGCACAATACCGGTGATATTGCGGTCATCTTTCGCCTGGCGAATGGTCTGCACGATATCGAACAGAGAGTTCTCCTGCAGACGGTCCGAGCTGGCGCCAAACAGCTGGCGGCCAATTACGCCGAGCTTGCTGCTGGCGGAAGGTTTATCCACCACCACGCCGGTAATATCCAGCAACAGCGCGCCGCGCGCGGCATGTTCGCTGGTAGTGGTGCTGAACTGGCTCCAGATACCGATACACACCAGCACCAGCACCAGGAAGATCGCATTCAGAGCCAGTTTGCGAATAAAGTTGAGTATCCGCCACGTCCATTTAAAAAAGCTGGCAATCAGTCGCCAAAGGGTTCGCATGTCTTCTCCCTAACGTTATCTAAAAAGGGCAGGCCGCAGGGGCCGCCGCGTCTGGCTATCCTAAAGAGTGAGCCGTCGGTTGTCAGCAGGAATCACCGACCACGCTGTAACAAAATCCTTGTGCATGTTAATTTTATGAAAAATGACATCACAGGAGTTATACAGATGGATGCTCTCGATCTACTGCTTAATCGCCGGAGCGCTTCTCGCCTGGCGGAACCTGCCCCGGCTGGCGAACAGCTGGAAAACATTCTGCGCGCCGGGCTGCGCGCCCCGGATCATGGCACCCTGCAGCCGTGGCGCTTTTTTATTATCGCCGATGACGGCCGCGAGCGCTTCAGCCAGCTGCTGGAAAAAGGGGCCACAGAGGCCGGCCAGGATGAGAAGGGAATAGAGAAAGCCCGCAATGCGCCGTTCCGCGCGCCGCTGATCATTACCGTAGTCGCGCGCTGTGAAGACCACCCGAAGGTGCCGCGCTGGGAGCAGGAGATGTCCGCTGGCTGTGCGGTGATGGCGATGCAGATGGCGGCCCTGGCCCAGGGATTCAATGGCATCTGGCGCAGCGGAGCATTGACCGAGAGCCCGGTGGTGCGGGCCGGCTTCGCGTGCCGCGAGCAGGATAAAATTGTCGGCTTCCTCTATCTGGGGACGCCGCAGCTAAAAGCCTCAACCACCATTGCCCTGCCGGATACCGCGCCGTTTGTGACGCGCTTCTGAGTCGGTGCTTGTGATGCCGGGTGGCGGCTGGCGCCTTACCCGGCCAACGCATCCGGCTCTGACTGTCTGTAGGCCCGCGCAAGCGCAGCGCCGCCGGGCAAGGACAGCGGGCACGGAGCCGATTTTGTGCCGGGTGGCGGCTCGCGCCTGACCCGGCCTACGTTCGTACGACCTGTCGTTAATTTATTCACTTTTCTTGCTGAAACTGCCGGTGCTGACGGCCTCAACATCGCTGAGACGTTCCCGGCAGGCCGGGGCAGCCCGCATGGATGCGGGCTGAGGGCCGTGTTTTGCAGGGACGCTGCCTCGGCCCGACCCGAAGCCTGCAGGGATAAGTCGAAGGCACCACGAAGTGGCGATTTTGCTGGCCGGAGCCCGGGGGTACAGGGGGCGGCGGCGACTGGCCGCCCCCTGTGCGCTCCCGGCGCCATGAGTGACATAACGCAGACGATTAACCGGGAGCGCAAACTACGCTGAAGCCACAGATAACATAAACAACCACACTGCAGTGCTTCCCCTCACCCTGGCCCTCTCCCGGAGGGAGAGGGAACCGTCCGGCTGGCCGCGCAAGCGCAGCGCCGCCGGGCGATGGCAGCAGGCTCGGAGCCGCATCTATGCCGGGTGGCAGCTCGCGCCTGACCCGGCCTACAACCCCTACCATTCGAATCAATCGCGGTTTTTGTAGCCCGGACAAGGCGCGCCAGGCGCCGCATCCGGGAGTTCAACGGCGATGACGTTACTTCTGAGTTTTGGCGAATTCGTCTTTGGCTTTCTGCAACTGCTGCTGGAAGGCCGGGTTGGTGTGCAGCGTAGCGACCACCGCGGAGCCGACGATGCGCGCCGCATCGACATCGCTCTGCCAGTGATAGCCGCAGATCACCCGGCTCTCGCCGAGCTCATAGCCGCGCTTCAAAATTTCATTTTGCCGCTGCGGGTTGATCTCCGCCAGCACCAGGGCGGTGGCCCAGCCGATAGAGGTATGCCCGGACGGGTAAGAGCCGTTTTTCGACAGCTTGTCCTGCTCGGTGGTGTTGCAGGTGGAGACGCCATAGAACGCAAACGGGCGAATGCGCATGTATTTCTCTTTCGCGCCGCGGGTCGCCAGATCGCCGGCGTCTTCAATCATATTGGTCAGCAGTTTGTGGAGCTGAGGCGCGTCTTTCTCGGTGATTGGGGAACCAAAGGCGCTGGAGAAGGCATTGGCCACGCCGCCCGCGCTGAGGTTGGCATCCTCTGCCGCCAGCTTCCCGCGCTCGGTATTGCGCAGCAGACGCCCCTGCTCATACATCGCCTGATCGTTTAAAAACGCGATACTGCCCACCGCCGGCGGCGGCGGCAACAGCGCCAGGCTGTCGATGGCCTGGGCATTGGTCAGATAGTAGAGATCGGGCTTGGTGGTGACATCGTTCCCGGGGGGAACCAGAGCAAAGGCGTTAACGGAGAAGAAACTGGCCAGGCAAAGGGCAAGAACACGCTTTTTCATTAGAATTTCCTTACGTCATAATCATTCCAGAGAAGACAGTTCTGTGTTGTCACATTTCTGTCATCTTTAAGTAAAAGTGAAAATGGTCGGGAAAAAATTGCCGTGTCTCGCAAAAACGGCTTTTTGTCTGCTTAATGAGCAACCATACGCGATTTCAGACTGTCGTACTTACCACCCTGGCGTTTGGGCGCTAACATAGCGGGATTGCAATGACAGGAGATGTCCATGAGCGAGCAAGCCATTCGTTTAACGCAATACAGCCACGGAGCCGGTTGTGGTTGTAAAATTTCCCCGAAGGTGCTGGAAACCATCCTGCATAGCGAGCAGGCGAAGTTTGTCGATCCGAACCTGCTTGTCGGCAACGAAACCAGCGACGATGCCGCCGTCTACGATCTTGGTAACGGCACGTCAATCGTTAGCACCACCGATTTCTTTATGCCGATCGTCGATAATCCGTTCGACTTTGGCCGCATCGCCGCCACCAACGCCATCAGCGATATTTTCGCCATGGGCGGGAAACCGATTATGGCGATTGCCATCCTTGGCTGGCCGATCAACACCCTGGCGCCGGAAATTGCCCGTGAAGTGGTCGAGGGCGGGCGCTTTGCCTGCCAGCAGGCCGGGATCGCGCTGGCAGGCGGCCATTCCATTGACGCTCCGGAGCCGATCTTCGGTCTGGCGGTCACCGGCGTGGTGCCCACCGAGCGCATCAAGAAAAACAGCACTGCGCAGGCGGGCTGCAAACTGTATCTCACCAAACCGCTGGGGATCGGTGTGCTGACCACCGCGGAGAAAAAATCGCTGCTCAAGCCAGAGCATCAGGGACTGGCGACTGAAACCATGTGCCAGATGAACCTCGCCGGCGCCGCGTTTGCCGCCATCGACGGGGTGAAGGCGATGACCGACGTCACCGGCTTTGGCCTGCTCGGCCATCTTAGCGAGGTGTGCCGCGGGGCCGGCGTGCAGGCGCAGCTGCGCTATGCCGATATCCCAAAACTGCCGGGGGTGGAAGGCTATATTGCCGCCGGCGCGGTGCCGGGCGGCACCGGGCGCAACTTTGCCAGCTACGGCCATCTGATGGGCGAGATGCCGGCGGAGTGGCGGGACCTGCTGTGCGATCCGCAGACCTCCGGCGGCCTGCTGCTGGCGGTGACTCCGGAAGCGGAAGCCGAAGTCCAGGCCGCTGCGGCGGAGTTCGGCATTAAGCTGGCCGCCATCGGCGAGCTGGTCACCGCCCGCGGCGGACGACCCATGATCGAGATCCGTTGATTCGATGCGGTTGTTTATTGCGGAAAAACCGAGTCTCGGTCGGGCTATCGCCGATGTGTTGCCTAAACCGCACCGCAAAGGCGATGGCTATATTGAGTGCGGCAACGGGCAGGTGGTCACCTGGTGTATCGGCCATCTGCTGGAGCAGGCGCAGCCGGACGTCTATGACAGCCGCTATGCCCGCTGGAATCTCACCGACCTGCCGATTGTGCCGGAGAAATGGCAGCTACAACCCAAACCCTCGGTCACCAAACAGCTCAATGTGATCAAGCGTCTGCTTGGCGAGGCGCAGGAAGTGATCCATGCCGGCGACCCCGACCGTGAGGGGCAGCTGCTGGTGGACGAAGTACTCGATTACCTGCAGCTGGCGCCGGAGAAGCGTCAGCAGGTGCAGCGCTGTCTGATTAACGATCTCAACCCGCAGGCGGTGGAGCGGGCGATCAATCGCCTGCGCGCCAACAGCGAGTTCGTGCCGCTCTGCGTGTCGGCGCTGGCGCGGGCGCGTGCCGACTGGCTGTACGGCATCAATATGACCCGCGCCTATACTCTGCTGGGGCGCAACGCCGGCTATCAGGGGGTACTGTCCGTGGGGCGGGTGCAGACCCCGGTACTTGGCCTGGTGGTTCGCCGTGATGAAGAGATTGAAAACTTCGTCGCCAAAGACTTCTTCGACGTGAAGGCGCATATCGTCACGCCGCAGGAGGAACGTTTTGTCGCTACCTGGGTGCCAAGCGAAGCCTGCGAACCTTATCAGGATGAAGAAGGGCGTCTGCTGCATCGTCCACTGGCTGAGCACGTGGTTAAGCGCATCGAAGGCCAGCCGGCGCTGGTGACCGGCTATAACGATAAGCGCGATTCCGAACCCGCGCCGCTGCCATTCTCGCTGTCGGTGCTACAGATTGAGGCGGCCAAACGTTTCGGCTTCAGCGCGCAAAACGTGCTGGATATCTGCCAGAAGCTGTACGAAACCCACAAGCTCATTACCTACCCGCGTTCGGATAGCCGCTACCTGCCGGAAGAGCACTTCGCCGGCCGTCATGCGGTGCTGAATGCGATTGCCGTCCATGCGGCGGACCTGCTGCCGCAGCCGGTGATGGATCCGGAGATCCGCAACCGCTGCTGGGATGATAAAAAGGTCGATGCGCACCATGCGATTATCCCGACCGCCCGCAGCAGCCAGGTCAAGCTCACCGATAACGAAGCGAAGGTCTACCACCTGATCGCCCGGCAGTATCTGATGCAGTTCTGCCCGGACGCGGTGTTCCGCAAATGCCAGATTGACCTCGAGATCGCCAACGGCAAGTTTGTCGCCAAGGCGCGTTTTCTGGCAGAGGCTGGCTGGCGGACGCTGCTGGGCAGCAAAGAGCGCGATGAAGAGAACGACGGCACGCCGCTGCCGGTGGTGGCCAAAGACGATGAACTGCTGTGCGAGAAGGGCGAAGTGGTGGAGCGTCAGACGCAGCCGCCGCGCCACTTCACCGACGCCACGCTGCTGTCGGCGATGACCGGGATTGCCCGTTTCGTGCAGGATAAAGATCTGAAGAAGATCCTCCGCGCCACCGACGGTCTCGGCACAGAAGCGACCCGTGCCGGGATTATCGAGCTGCTGTTCAAGCGCGGTTTCCTGACCAAAAAGGGGCGTTATATCCACTCCTCGGACGCTGGCCGGGCGCTGATTCACTCCCTGCCGGAGATGGCCGCGCGTCCGGATATGACCGCCCACTGGGAATCGGTCCTGACGCAGATCAGCGAAAAGCAGTGCCGCTATCAGGACTTTATGCAGCCGCTGGTGGGGACGCTGTTCCAGCTGATCGATCAGGCGCGGAGCACGCCAGTGCGCCAGTTCCGCGGCCTGGCCGCGCCAGCCGGGGCGAAAAAATCCTTCACTAAAGGTAAAGGCAAGCCGAAAGGGAAAAAAGCGGCAGACGATGCTGCGCCGCCGCCGCAGTAACCCGCCGGTGGTCGCGAGGATGCGAATCCCCGCGGCCACCGCTTCTCCGCCAGCCAGGTCAATGGTCTACACTAAACAGCCGGGCAGGGCTTGACGACTTCCCCCCTGAATGCGTCTTCGCGCTTGCCGATAATGTTGCTCATTTCTCTCACCGGCGATAAGGAGGACCCGTGAAATATATCGCTATTAGCCAACCGGGCGGCCCGGAGGTATTGCAGATCCGCGAAGGAGAAATCCCTGCTATTGGGGAGAATGAGGTGCTCATTGAGGTGAAGGCCGCCGGCGTCAACCGGCCGGATATCCTGCAGCGCCAGGGGCTGTACCCTATGCCCAAGGGCGTCACCCCCGTACCTGGCCTGGAGGTGGCGGGCGTTGTGGTTGAGGTCGGCGCGCAGGTCACAGCGTTTACGCCCGGCGATCGCGTTTGTGCGCTCACCAACGGCGGCGGCTATGCCGAATACTGCGCCGTGCCGGCAGGCCAGACGCTGCCGATCCCGGCGGGCCTCAGCTTTAGCGAAGCGGCCGCCATTCCGGAAACGTTCTTCACCGTCTGGGCGAATGTCTTCCAGCTGGGTAAGCTGCAGCCTGGCGAAAGCATCCTGATCCATGGCGGCGCCAGCGGGATTGGCACCACCGCGGTCCTGCTGTGCCATGCGCTGGGGATGACCGTCTATGCCACCGTTGGCCAGGACGAAAAAATCGCTGCCCTACGTCCCTATGCTACGGCGATTAACTACAAAACCGATGATTTTGCGGAGAAAATCGGCCAGCTGACCCACGATGAAGGCGTGGATGTCATTCTGGATATCGTTGGCGGCCCTTACTTTAACCGCAACCTTGGGCTACTGAAAAAGGATGGACGGCTGGTGATCATCGGCTTTATGGGCGGACGAATCGCTCATGAGGTTGATATTCAGACCCTGATGCTCAAGCGAGCCACCGTCACCGGCTCAACCATGCGCGGCCGGACGGCGGCGGAGAAACAGGAGATTGCCGAGGCGCTGCGGCGCCACGTCTGGCCGCTGCTTGAGGCAGGGAAATGCAAGCCGATGATCTACGCCAGCTACCCGATGGCGGAGGTTGCCGAGGCCCATGCCTGCCTGGACAGTGGTCAGCATCTGGGGAAAGTGGTGATCACGATGACGTCGTGAGACGCATCCCGGCGGGCAGCCGCCGGGATGGAGTCAGGGGAAGTTAAATCACGCCCTGGGCCAGCATGGCATCCGCGACTTTCACGAAACCGGCGATATTCGCACCGCGCACGTAGTTTGTCTGCTTCGCTTCGCCGCCGTACTGCACGCAAGCGTGGTGGATATCCAGCATGATGTGATGCAGACGGGCATCCACTTTTTCCGCTTTCCAGCCCATGCGCGCGGCGTTCTGCGCCATCTCCAGACCGGAAGTCGCCACGCCGCCGGCGTTGGCCGCTTTGCCCGGGGCAAACAGCACGTCAGCTTCCAGGAACAGGTCGGTTGCGGCGATGGTGGTCGGCATGTTGGCGCCTTCCGCCACGGCCTTCACGCCATTGGCAATCAGCTGGCGGGCGGCATCGACGTCCAGTTCGTTCTGGGTCGCGCAAGGCAGGGCGATATCCACCGGCACTGACCACGGCTGCTGGCCTTCAAGATAGGTGAGGCCAAATTCGCGGGCGTAGTCGGCCACGCGGCCATGGGCACGCTCTTTAATGTCGATCAGGCGGGCCAGTTTTTCTTTGGTGAAGCCCGCTTCGTCAACGACGGTGCCGTTGGAGTCGGAGGCGGTGACCACCCGCGCGCCAAGCTCCATCGCTTTCTCAATGGCGTATTGCGCGACGTTGCCGGAGCCGGAAACCGCCACGCGAGCGCCTTCGAAGCCGAGGCCGTGACGTTTGAGCATCGCTTCGGTGAAGTAGATCAGACCGTAACCGGTGGCTTCCGGACGGATCAGGCTGCCGCCAAAGGAGAGGCCTTTACCAGTGAAGACGCAGGCGCTGTTGTTGGAGAGCTTGCGCATCATCCCGGCCATAAAGCCGACTTCGCGGCCGCCGACGCCGATATCGCCCGCCGGTACGTCGGTATCCGGGCCAAGGTGGCGATAGAGCTCGGTCATCAGCGCCTGGCAGAAGCGCATCACTTCGCCATCGCTCTTGCCTTTAGGATCGAAATCGCTGCCGCCTTTCCCGCCGCCCATCGGCAGGGTGGTCAGGGCGTTTTTGAAGGTCTGCTCGAAGCCAAGGAATTTGAGAATCGACAGGTTAACCGACGGGTGGAAACGCATCCCGCCTTTATACGGGCCGATGGCCGAGTTGAACTGCACGCGCCACGCGCGGTTGACCTGGACCTGATTGCGGTCATCCACCCACACCACGCGGAACTGGATCACGCGCTCCGGTTCCACCAGACGTTCCAGCAAAGCAAGCTGACGATAGCGCGGATTTTCCTCAAGGAAAGGCCACAGGGTGGTCATCACCTCCCGGACGGCTTGAGCAAATTCGGTTTGATGAGGATCGCGCTGTTGAACGCGGGTGAGAAAGCCTTCCAGAGTGCACGTCTGATCCATAGATATAAGTTCCCCTTATGGTTGTGGTTGCATGTATTTATTATGATTCGGTCCTTGAAAAAACCGATTTTCCGACTATAACACCGCTAATCCTTAGGCAAGCAAGGAAAAATTAAGCCGACAACAAAATTTATAATTGTCCGCCCGTCATAACTAAAAACGATGACGAGGCGGCGGGCGGATCAGCGGCCGGAAAGGGTCGGGCGCTGGGCGATAAAGGCATGCAGCAGAGGAATATCGGCCGGGGCGAGATCGAGGGTTAAGGCGTCAGCGGGCAGGCACCAGCGCAGCTGAGTGTGATAGTGGGCCAGCGGTATGCCCTGAAAGTGCGGCACCCACCAGGCGTGCAGATGGATCTGGCGGCCGGAGACTTCCCGCTGATGGCTGGCGATATAGCATGCCGGGTGGGCGATGATGCCCATCTCCTCCTGTAGCTCGCGGGCCAGCGCCTGCGGCTGGCTTTCACCAGGCTCCACTTTGCCGCCAGCGAACTCCCACATCCCCGGCTGGTCGGCGTGGGGTGGACGCTGCGCCAGCAGAATCTTGCCATCCTGTTCAATAATGGCTGCGACAACATCAATCATTTTTAGCATAAGCATCAACGTGAATAAGACGAATCTGGCCTATTATCACCGCCATAGACCTTGACTGACAACCGCCAACCCTGCTGGAGACCTCCGTGCTTGATAGCCACCTGCATCCGCGCCTCAAACCCCTGCTTAACGCTGTCGCCGGCGCGCTTGACCGCCCGGGTATTTCACCGGACGGGCTGACGCTCCTCGGTTTTGCCATCGGCGTGCTGGCTCTGCCCTTTCTGGCGCTGGGGTGGTATAGCGCGGCGCTGGTCGCTATTCTCTTCAACCGCCTGCTGGATGGTCTGGACGGCGCTCTGGCGCGGCGGCGCGGGCTCAGCGACGCCGGCGGTTTTCTCGATATTGCGCTGGATTTTCTCTTCTACGCCCTGGTGCCGTTCGGCTTTATTCTGGCGGATCCGCTGAACAATGCCCTGGCGGGGGCTTGGCTGCTGTTTGCCTTTATCGGCACCGGCAGCAGCTTTCTCGCTTTTGCCGCACTGGCGGCCAGGCATCAGATCGCCAATCCCGGCTACGCCCATAAATCGCTGTACTATCTTGGGGGCCTGACGGAGGGGACGGAGACCATCCTGTTGTTTGTCCTCGGCTGCCTGTTTCCGGCGTATTTCGCCTGGCTGGCGTGGCTGTTTGGCGCGCTGTGTTGGCTGACGACGGCGACGCGCATCTGCAGTGGCTACCAGACCTTAAAGCGGGTGGTGTGAGCGGGAAAGCGCGCGTCGCCGGCTGGGGGCGACGCGCTGGTGGGGCGTGTTACTGACTGCTTTCCGGGCCGCGTTCGCCGCGGGCGACCGGATTGTGCGGGTTGCTGCTCCATTCGTACCAGCCGCCGTCGTACACCGCGACGTGCGGCCAGCCCATGGCGCGGGCATACATAAAGGTTTCCGAGGCCCGCCAGCCGGTCCCGCAATAGAACGCCACCTGCTGGCTCGGCAGAATGTTCCACTGGCGCCACAGCGTAGCGATATCGTCAGCGCTGCGCATGGTGCCGTCCGGGTTATGGAAGTCTTCCATGTGCGTGGAGTCGCTCCCGGCGTGGCCCCAGCGGGCGCCGGCGATGTCACCCTTCGGCTTGATATAGCTGTAGCCGCTGGTGGTGCCGATAAACTCCGGCCACGAGCGGACGCTGACCAGCGAGGCGTCCTGACGATGCAGCAGCCCGCGGGCTTGTTCGGTATCCAGCATCAGCTGCGGCTGGCCGGGGATCGGCGCGCCGAAGTCCTGCGCCGGCTGCTGCGCCGGCGGCATGCCGCGCTCGACCGGCAGCCCGGCGTCGGACCAGGTCTGCCAGCCGCCGTCAAGCAGGCGCACGTCTTTGACCCCGGCGTACAGCATGATCTGCGCCACCCGCGCTGCGGCGTAGACGTCGCGACCGTAGAGGATCACCGTGGTGTCATGCCGGATGCCGTGCTTCGCCAGCATCGCTTTCAGCTGTGCGTCGGACACTTTATTCCACAGCGGTTCACTTTCCACCTCATTGGTATCGATATAGCCCGCGCCAGGGATATGGCTCAGCAGATAGAGTTTCGGCGCTCCCCAGGCGGCTTCGAACACTTTCCAGTCGCCGGTCGGGGCGGCGGCTACGCGTTTTCCCTGCTGCAGGTCGTGCAGCCACTGGGGGTAGACCAGCTGTTCAAAGTGCGGCAGCTTTTGCAGGCGGTCGGTCTGGCTCAGCGCATCGCTCAGGGTGCTGAGCCGGGTGAAGCCCGCTTGTTTCAGCCGCGCCGCGACGCTGGCATTATCTTCCGGGTTGCCGTACAGCGCGACGGGGGTATCCGGCTGGATCTGGTGCTGCTTAGCCCAGGCGCGGAGCTGATCGTCGCTCATGGCGCCGAGCCAGCGGGCGGAAAGATTCAGGGCCTGCGGCTCATGACCTTCGGGGCCGTTGGCGCGCTGCGGCCAGCCGTTGTAATAAGCGCTCAGGCGGGTGTCGATGGCCACGCCGTGCTGCTGTTGCAGGTGGGAGAGAGTGAGCGCTGGCATGGTTTCAGCGGCGCAGGTGGTGGAAGCAGCAAGCCCCATAAGCAGGGCGAGTGCGGTCAATTGAGAAACACGTTTCATCGAAATGCCCGACGGTAAAAAGTGGAGGGCGTATTCTCCGCTCGCCAGGCGCCGATTTCTTTGCGGTAACGCAGGTTTGCACGCTATTGCTCTTCATTGCCAGGTCTCCATCGCCAGGCAGCGTCCCGCCGGCGGACCGTCCTCGCGATCGTGGGTCACCAGGATCGCCGGAATGGCCTGGCGGGCCAGTTCCTCAAAAACCCAGCGGCGGAACGCGGCGCGCAGGGTGGCATCCAGACGGCTGAAGGGTTCATCGAGCAGCAGCGCCTCGGGGCGCGCCAGCAGGGCGCGCAGCAGGCTCACCCGCGCCCGCTGCCCGCCGGAGAGCGTGGCCGGGTCGCGTGGGGCGAAGCCATGCAGCCCGGCGCGGCTGAGCGCTTGCTCCACTGCGGCTTTTCGCGCCTCGCCGCGCACACTCTCCGGCAGCGCCAGCTGTAAATTTTGCCCGACGCTGAAATGGTCGAACAGTAACGGGTCCTGAAACAGGATGCCGATGCGTCGATGCTCCGTCGGCAGCGTATCGCAGCGACGTCCATTGAGCCACAGCTCGCCCTCGGCGCGGAAGTCGCCGGCCAGGGCGCCAATCATCCAGGCAAACAGCGTCGATTTTCCGCTACCGGAGGGGCCCATCAACGTCAGCACTTCTCCAGGCGCCACCGAAAAGGCGACCTCCCGCAGCAGCGGCTGACGTTTCACGCTCAGGGTCAGATGGTTTACGGTTAGCACTAGCGAAGTCCTCGCCGATAGCGGCCCGCCAGCCAGGCGAGAAGGGCCGTCAGGGTAAAGCATACCGCCGGCAGCAGTAATTGCCACAGCGCCTGGGCGGCGAGCGTCTGCACCTCGCCGCCGCTGCTGAGCGCCACCGCCTGACTGGTGAGCGTCGGGATACGGCCTGCCCCCAGCCATAGCGTCGGCAGATACTGCGCGATGCTCACGGAAAAGCCCACCGCCAGCGCGGTCAGCAGCGGGCGGGTCAGCGAGGGCAGGGTCAGCAGCCAGAAAATACGCGTGGGCCCCCAGCCGAGCGTGCGGGCGATTACCGCCATCCGCGGATCGCGCTGGCGCCAGGCCGGGCGCAAAATAAACAGCATCCATGGCACCACCCACAGCAGATGGCCCCACAGGACGGTCCACCATTCGCCGTCTAGCCAGGCGTACAGCGCCAGCCGGTACTGGCCAGCGGCCAGCGGCAGGGCCGGCAGGACCAGCGGCAGCCAGACCCAGCCATCTCCCCGCGTCGGGCCGCAGGCCAGCCACAGCAGGCAGACAGCCGCGCCGAGGGCGCAGGCCGCCAGCGCCAGGCCAAGGCTGTTGCCGAGGGCATCCATCTGCGGTGGCGCTGAGCGCGCCAGCCCCGCCAGCAATAGCGCGCCCAGCAGACCGCTCAGCGGCAGCAGCGCCGCCAGCAGGCGGCCGGGCAGGGCATGAGGATGAGGGTGACGAATACCGCGCAGATTGGGCTGGTACTGGCGCTGTATCCGCCACCCTCCCCAGGCCACCAGCGCCAGCCCGCCGAGGATCGTCATCAGTAACAGGCTGGCCAGCGCCCCTTTGGCCTGCTGCAGGTCATCGCCTTGGCTTAACCACTGCCACGCCAGCACGGCGAGAGTGGGCGGATTGCCGGGCCCCAGCACCAGGGCGACATCGACCGCCGACAGACTCCAGGCGGTGGCGGCCAGCAGCACCATGCCGAGGGCGGGCAGCAGGGCGGGCAGCACCAGCCAGCGCAGGCACTGCCAGCGGCCGTAGCCGAGGCTCTTCAGCGCGGTCGCCTGGTCGGCGAGGCGTTTCTCCCCCAGCAGGCCATAGATCACCCACAGCACAAAGGCGCTCTCTTTCAGGGCCATCGTCAGGCCAAGCCCGATGCCATACCGGTCGACCGGCGGCGTCAGAAGCGGCAGCCACTGCCAGATCCAACCCCCTTCGGCGAACAGCAGCAGCGCCGCCGTCGCCAGGGCAAGATGGGGTACCGCCAGCAGCAGCGGCAGACGGGAAGCCAGTCGCCGCCAGCGGAGCGAGGGCCAGAGGGCAGCGACGACGGTCAGGGCGATCAGCAGCGCGCCGCCGACGGACAGCAGCGTCGAGACGAGCGTGGCGGCCAGCGCCTGGCCCAGCTGCGGGTCGGCGAACAGCGCCCGCCAGTGGGCCGGGGAGCGCGCAGCGCCCACCAGTTCCCCGGCGGCGGGGAGCAACGGCAGATAGATCGCCGCCATCGTCCCCCAGGCCAGCAGGATCAGTGGGTACCGTAGCGGCGCAGCCATTCCTGCTCCAGCGCGTCAACCCATGCCGCGTGCGGCTCGGCAAGCACCGGCGGTAGATCCTGCGGCACGGTAGCCGCCAGCGCCTGACGCTGGCCGTCAGGCAGACGCTGCGGGTCCAGTACGCTCGGATCGCCCCAGACGGCGGCATCGGCCTTGCGCAGCTGCGCTTCAGGCGAGAGCAGGAAATTGGCCACCACTTTGGCGCCAGCGACGGCGCGGGCGTTAGCCGGGATGGTAACGAAATGGACGTTACCGAGGGTCCCCGCGGTGAAGCCGAAGCTGTAGCTGTCCGTCGGTAATTCGCCGCTGGCGGCTTTCTGCCGGGCGTGCAGCGGGTTAAACGTGAGTGATAAGCGGAGGGTGCCATTGTTGAGCATGGTATCCATCCGTGCCGGCGACGCCGGGAAATCCTTGCCCGCCCGCCACAGGGCCGGGTGCAGCGCATCGAGATAGCGCCACAGCGGGGCCGTGACCGCCGCGAAGGTCGCCGTCTGCGGCGGCTGGCGCAGGGCGGCCGGCTGGTCGGTGAGGGCGATCAGCAGTTGCTCCAGGAGGGCGGTGCCGGTGAAGTCCGGCGGCCGCGGGTAGGTCACGCTGCCGGGATGGGCTCTGGCGAAGGCCAGCAGCGCCTGCGGGCTGGTGGGTGGCTGCGGCGTTTGCCCGCGGCGGGCGATAAACGTCAGCTGGGCGCTGCCCCACGGCGACTCCGTACCGTCGGTGGCGACAGAAAAGTCCTCCCGAACCGGCTTTTGCAGATCGACAAAGCGCCAGTTGGGCAGCGATTCGGCCCAGCCGGTGAGCAGCAGGTTGGCCTGCTTAAGCGTGCGAAAGTTTTCGCCGTTGATCCACAGCAGATCCACCGACCCGCCCCGGCGACGGCCGGCCTGCGCCTCGCTCTGGATGCGTTTCACTGCGTCGGCGGCGTCGGCGATGGGGACAATACGCAGGTCGATCGCGTAGTGGCGTTTGACCTCCTCGCTGACCCACGCCAGATAGCGGTTGACGGCCGGGTCCCCGCCCCAGGCGTTAAACCAGACGGTCTGCCCGCGGGCTTCCGTTTGGATCTGCCGCCAGCTGTCGTTGGCATTAACCGCCAGCGGCCAGAGCAGCAGCAGGCACAGACAGAGGCTGAAATCACGCAAACGGCGCATCGTTACTCCTTATTCTGCGGGGAAGAGGTGGGCATCTGACACAACCCCTGGGCCGGGATCGCCATCGCGGCATTGAACCGCGCTGATAAATTTTGCAGGCCGATCAGGGCGGTCAGCTCGGTGAGCTCCCTGGCGTCAAAATGCGCGGCCATCGCGCTGCGCAGGGCATCATCCACCTCCGGCGGCGTCTGGGTGGCGGCTTCGGCATAGGCCAGCGCCAGACGCTCTTTTTCGCTGAACAGCGTACTGCTGCGCCAGTCGGCGACCGCCAGCAGCTTGTCCTGGCTGCCGCTCCGCGCCGCGAGGGTCATGCTGGTGATATCGATACAGAATTCACAGTGGCACAGTTGGGCGATGCGGGCGCTGACCAGCGACCGCAGCACCGGATCCAGCGGCGAGCGGCGGCGTTCAATGTAGCCCACGAACAGCGAAACCAGGTAAAACAGCCATGGGATCCGTCCCCACCAGCGAATGGGGCTCAGCACCTGGCCGTAATGCCGGCGGTGCAGCCAGGCCTGCGGACGAAGGATCAGGGGGACAGAATCCAGCGGGGGTAAGCTCATGGCGACGATCTCTTATGACGTTCACGGTAAATATTTTTGGCGATAGAGATGACCACCGCCAGGGTAAAAAGCAGCGAAAGCCCGGTGGCCAGCCAGAAGGTGCCCCCGGTGAGCAGACTCCCGGCCCAGGAATAGACGATAGTCGCCGGCAGCTGGCCCACGCCGGTGGCCAGCATAAAGGGCCAGAAGCGCAGCGAGGTTAGTCCGGCGGCATAGCTGACCGGGTCAAACGGCACAAACGGCAGCAGGCGGCAGACCAGGATCGTCTGCGGGCCAAAGCGAGTGAAATAGCCGTCGACGCTGCGCAGCACCGCGCGGCCGGTGAGTTTTTCCACCACTTCGCGCCCCAGCGCTCTGGCGATGCAGAAGCAGAGCCCGGCCCCGACCATGGCGCTGAACCATGACAGCGCACCGCCCCAGAAGGCGCCGAACAGGGCGGCGTTCGCCAGGGTAATCAGGAAAGCCGGCAGCGGAGCGACGATCGCCTGGAGGATCATCAGCGCAAATGAGACCAGCGCGGCCTGCGGCCCCCAGGCGGCGATAAACCCTCTGACCTGCTGCGGATCCAGGGAGGCTAACGCCGTCAGACTCTGCTGCAGAAAGGTTCGCCCGCCGGGGAACCACCACCAGGCGGCCAGCCCGGCGACGGCCACCACGGCAAGGGCCAGCCGGGCGCGGCGCAGGTGACGGCGATCAGGTTGGGTCATGGCGCACCTCCTCGCCGGGCGTTGCCATACGGCGGGCGCGGGCAAACCGTTTGCCCATCTGCACCAGGGCAAACAGCAGCCCGCCGGCGAGGCTCAGTTTGAGCGCGAAGGCGAGAGTTACGCCCTCGCGGGCCAGCTCGCTGGCCATTACCGAATAGATGACCAGGCCCGGCAGGGTGGTCACGGCGGAGATCAGGGTAAAGGGCCAGAAAGGGATCGCCGTCAGGCCGTAGGCGTAATTCTGAATGTTGTAGGGAAAGAGCGGCACCAGGCGGGTGAGGATCAGGAAATCGCAGCCGCTGCGGGCGATACCGCGCTCAATCGCCTGAAAGGCGGCGGTATGGCCCACATAGCGCTGCAGCAGGTCACGCCCAAGCCAGCGGGCGATTAAAAACGACAGCGCGGAGGCGAGGGTGGCGGCGGCAAACGAGAGCAGGGAACCTGTCAGCGGGCCGAAGAGCATCCCGCCGGCGATCACCAGCAGGCTGCCGGGGATCAGACACAGGGTGGCAATGATAAACAGCGCGACATAGACCAGATACCCCCAGGCGCCCTGATGGCGCAGGGTGTCCTGAAGCAGATGAAGGTGAGTCAGCAGATCGTGGAGACCGACGCGATGGCTGATAACGGCCAGCGTGGCCACCAGCGCGAGAAGTCCCAGCCCTTTACCAATGGCCGGATGACGGCTTCTTTTGCATGAGGGGTGCTCCTGTACAGTCTGGACGCAGTGGACATCAAAAAGTGCGCGCGACAGTATCCTGTTCCGACGACCGTCACAATGGTTTACCGTCGCTTTGTTGATTTTGCTCAGGAAATTCTGCCCCCCGCACAGCGGGAGGCGAGAGAAGGGCGTAAATTATGGCCGGAAGGTGGCCCACACCGGCGCGTGGTCGGACGGTTTTTCCATTCCGCGGATCTCATAATCGATTCCGGTCTCCACGCAGCGCTGGGCCAGAGGCTGGCTGGCCAGCAGCAGGTCGATGCGCAGCCCGCGGTTATCGTCGAAGCCTTTGGAGCGGTAATCGAACCACGAGAAGTGCTCCTGATTGTCCGGATTAGCCTGACGCCAGGTATCCACCAGGCCCCAGCCCAGCAGGCGATCCATCCACTCCCGCTCTTCCGGCAGGAAGGAACATTTGCCGGTACGCAGCCAGCGTTTGCGGTTCTCTTCACCAATACCGATATCGAGATCGGTGGGACTGATGTTCATATCGCCCATGATCAGCACCGGATTCTCTTTGTTGAGTTCGGTCTCCAGATAGTTCTGCAGATTCTGATAGAACGCCGCTTTGGCCGGGAATTTGGTTTCATGATCGCGGCTTTCACCCTGTGGGAAATAACCGTTAATCACCGTGACGTTGCCGAAAGGCGACGGGATCTCCGCCATGATGATGCGGCGCTGAGCCTCTTCGCCATCGTCCGGGAAACCGCGGCGGACGGCAATCGGCGTGTCTTTGGTCAGCAGCGCGACGCCATAATGGCCTTTTTGTCCATGATAAAAGACGTTATAGCCGAGTTTGGCGACCTCTTCGAGAGGGAACATATCGTCGTGAACTTTGGTTTCCTGCAGGCCAATCACGTCCGGCTGGTGTTTTTCGACGATGGCGGCCAGTTGGTGTGGGCGGGCGCGCAGGCCGTTGATATTAAAAGAGACGAATTTCATAGTCGCTGCCACTGTGCAAGGTGAATAGTGCAGGGATGGTAGCAGAAATTCGCCTGGCTGGCTGCCACCGGATGCGTCATTCTGCCAATCGCTGCGCATGAGCGTGCCGTGGTTGCCCCTTTTACGGGCATGCCGCGCCAAAAAAGGGCAAATATCTACGATAAATTTCGCAGAGGATCACAATTACAGAATTATATCTTACCGTTGCATAACTTATCTTCTTTAATCACTGTTTATCCCCCTTTATCGGATACTTATTCACTAAATATGCATTTTATGTGAATAGCGTTCGGCTGTAACTCCTTGATTCTGCGTTATCTCAACCGGTTTATGCATTTTTATCGCTGGCTGGCACGAACCGTGCAATCTACATTTACAGCGTAATAACTCATATTTATTAACATTATTGCTACTTTTAATTTACCGGAAGAGGTCGATATGTCTCAGTCAATTACGCGTAACCACTTTGATGAATGGATGATGCCGGTCTACGCGCCAGCGGCGTTTATTCCGGTGCGGGGCGCCGGGTCGCGGCTGTGGGATCAGCAGGGCAAAGAGTATATCGATTTTGCCGGCGGCATCGCCGTGAACGCGCTGGGGCACGCCCATCCGCGTCTGGTGCAAGCCCTGACTGACCAGGCCAGCAAATTCTGGCATACCGGCAACGGCTACACCAATGAGCCGATCCTGCGTCTGGCCAAAATGCTTATCGATGCCACCTTCGCCGACCGGGTCTTCTTCTGTAACTCCGGCGCTGAGGCCAATGAGGCGGCGCTCAAGCTGGCGCGTAAATATGCCCACGATCGCTTTGGCAGTGAGAAAAGCGGCATCGTCGCTTTCCAGAACGCCTTCCACGGGCGGACGCTGTTCACCGTTTCGGCGGGCGGTCAGCCGGCCTACTCCCGGGATTTTGCCCCGCTGCCGCCGCAGATCCAGCATGCGGTGTTTAACGATCTCGAGTCGGCAAAGGCCTTAATCAATGACCAAACCTGCGCGGTGATCGTCGAGCCGGTGCAGGGCGAAGGGGGCGTGGTGCCGGCCAGCGGCGAGTTTTTACGCGGCCTGCGCCAGCTTTGCGACCAGCACAACGCCCTGCTGATTTTCGATGAAGTGCAGACCGGGGTCGGGCGCACCGGCGAGCTGTATGCCTATATGCACTACGGCGTGACGCCCGATGTGCTGACCACCGCCAAAGCGCTGGGCGGCGGTTTCCCTATCGGCGCGCTGCTGGCGACAGAGGCCTGCGCCAGCGTGATGACCGTCGGTACCCACGGCACCACCTACGGCGGCAACCCGCTGGCCGGGGCGGTGGCCGGCGAGCTGCTGTCGATCGTCAACACCCCGGAAGTCCTCTCCGGCGTCAGACAGCGCCACCAGTGGTTTTGCGAGCGTCTGCAGGCGATCAACGCCCACTATGGTCTGTTCAAGGAGATCCGCGGCCTGGGACTGCTGCTCGGCTGCGTACTGAACGACGCCTGGGCCGGGAAGGCGAAAACGCTCAGCAACCTGGCGGCGGAAGAGGGGGTGATGATCCTGATCGCCGGCGCTAATGTGGTGCGTTTTGCGCCGGCGCTGAACGTCAGTGAAGAAGAGGTGAATAGCGGGCTGGATCGCGTCGAGCGGGCCTGCGCGCGTTTCGTGGCAGGAGTCTCATCATGATGGTTATTCGACCGGTGGAGCCGGGCGATTTGCCCGGGCTGCTGAAGCTGGCAGCGGAGACCGGCGGCGGGCTGACCTCGCTGCCGGTGGATGAAGCGACCCTCGCGGCGCGGATCGCCCGCTCGCAGCAGACCTGGCGCGGCGAGCTACCGAAAAGCGAGCAGGGCTATGTCTTTGTGCTGGAGGAGAGCGAAAGCGGCGCGGTGGTGGGCATCTGCGCGATCGAGGTGGCGGTGGGGCTCAACGATCCCTGGTATAACTACCGGGTCGGCACCCAGGTCCATGCCTCGAAGGAGCTCAACGTCTATCAGGCGTTGCCGACGCTGTTTCTCAGCAACGACCATACCGGCAGCAGTGAGCTGTGTACCCTGTTCCTCGACCCGCAGTGGCGCAAAGAGGGCAATGGCTATCTGCTGTCGAAATCGCGCTTCTTATTTATGGCCGCCTTTCGCGAGCGCTTCAATGAGAAGGTGGTCGCCGAGATGCGCGGGGTGATTGACGAGCAGGGCTACTCGCCGTTCTGGGAGAGCCTGGGCAAACGCTTTTTCGCCATGGAGTTTTCCCGCGCCGACTACCTGTGCGGCACCGGACAGAAGGCTTTCATTGCCGCCCTGATGCCCAAGCATCCGCTGTATATCGATTTCCTTTCCCCTGAGGCGCAGGCGGTGATCGGCAAGGTTCATCCGCAGACCGCACCGGCCCGGACGGTGCTGGAGAAAGAGGGGTTCCGCTACCTGAACTACATCGATATTTTCGACGGCGGCCCGACTCTGGAGTGCGACATCGACAGGGTGCGGGCGATCCGCAAAAGCCGTCTGGTGACCACCGAGGCCGGTGAAACCCCACCCGGTGACTGGCCGCTGTGCCTGGTGGCGAATGAACAGTATCACCAGTTCCGCGCTCTGCTGGTGCATGCCGACCCGGATGGCGACACCCTGACCCTCAGCGCCCGCGAACTGGATATGCTGAAGTGTCATGCCGGCGACCAGGTGCGCATGGTGCGCCTGATCCCTGAGGAGAAAACCGCATGAGTCTGTGGATTAATGGCGAGTGGCGGCCCGGTCGTGGGCCAGGTTTCAGTAAACAGGATCCGGTTAACCTGAAGGTTGTGTGGCAGGGCGAAGCGGCGGATGCCGGGCAGGTTGCTGAGGCGGTAGCGGCTGCCCGCCAGGCGTTCCCGGCCTGGGCGCGGCTGCCGTTTGCCGCCCGTCAGGCGATCGTTGAAAAGTTTGCCGCCCTGCTGGAGGCCAGTAAGGCGGAGCTGACGGCGATGATCGGCGCCGAGACCGGAAAGCCGCGCTGGGAGGCGGCCGGGGAAGTGACGGCGATGATCAACAAGGTGGCGATCTCGGTGAAGGCCTACCACGTCCGCACCGGCGAACAGCACAGCGATCTGCCCGACGGCGCCGCCACGCTGCGTCACCGGCCGCACGGCGTGCTGGCGGTGTTTGGCCCCTATAACTTTCCCGGCCATCTGCCGAACGGGCACATCGTACCGGCGCTGCTGGCGGGCAATACTGTGGTCTTTAAACCCAGCGAACTCACCCCGTGCAGCGGCGAAGCGGTGGTGAAACTATGGCAGCAGGCCGGCCTGCCCGCCGGGGTGCTCAACCTGGTGCAGGGCGGTCGGGAAACCGGCGAGGCGCTCAGCGGTCAGGCGGATATCGACGGGCTGCTGTTTACCGGCAGCTCAACCACCGGTTTTCATCTGCATCGCCAGCTGGCCGGGCAGCCGCAGAAGATCCTCGCGCTGGAGATGGGCGGCAATAACCCGCTGATCGTCGACGATCCGCGGGACGTGGATGCCGCGGTGCATCTGACCATCCAGTCCGCCTTTATTACCGCCGGCCAGCGCTGCACCTGCGCCCGCCGTCTGCTGGTCCGGCGCGGCGAGGCGGGCGATGCCTTCCTCTCCCGGCTGGTGACGGTGAGCCAGCGGCTGATCCCGGCGGCGTGGGACGCCGAGCCGCAGCCGTTTCTCGGCGGGCTTATCTCTGAACCGGCTGCGCAGAAAGTGCATCAGGCCTGGCTGCAGCGGGTCGCCGCTGGCGCGGTCACGCTGCTGGAGCCACGTTTATTGCAGGCCGGAACGTCGCTGCTAACGCCGGGGATTGTCGACATGAGCGACGTGGCCAATGTTGAAGATGAAGAGGTGTTTGGCCCGCTGCTTGGCGTCTGGCGCTACGACACGTTCGAGGAGGCGATTGCCTTAGCCAACGCCACCCGCTTCGGCCTCTCCTGTGGGTTAATCTCTCCGGAACGGGAGAAGTTTGATCGACTGCTGCTCGAGGCGCGGGCAGGGATAGTCAACTGGAACAAACCGCTGACCGGGGCGGCGAGTACCGCGCCGTTCGGCGGCACCGGGGCGTCCGGTAACCATCGTCCGGGGGCCTGGTATGCCGCCGATTATTGCGCCTGGCCGATGGCCAGCCTTGAATCGCCGACCCTGACGCTGCCCGCCAGCCTGAACCCGGGGCTCGACTTTCTGGCCGGGGAGGCGTCATGACCGCCCGCGAAGTCAACTTTGACGGTCTGCCCGGGCTGACCCATCACTACGCCGGGCTCTCCTTTGGCAACGAGGCTTCCACCCGGCACCGCCACCGGGTGTCGAACCCGCAGCTGGCGGCAAAGCAAGGGCTGAAAAAAATGAAAGCCCTCGCCGACGCCGGCTACCCGCAGGCAGTGATCCCGCCGCACGAGCGACCGAACGTGCCGCTCCTGCGCCAGCTGGGCTTTAGCGGCGGCGATGAGCAGGTGGTGGCCCGGGCGGCGCAGCAGGATCCGGATCTGCTGTCGGCGGTAAGTTCGGCCTCGGCGATGTGGGTGGCGAACGCGGCGACGGTCTGTCCCTCCGCCGATTCGCTGGATGGCCTGGTGCACCTGACGGTGGCAAATCTGCAGGATAAATTCCACCGCGCCAGCGAAGCACCGACCACAGAGGCGCTGCTGCAGGCGATATTCCCCGACCGCACGCGATTTGCCATCCACCCGGCGCTGCCCGCCTCGGCCTGGTTTGGCGACGAAGGGGCGGCGAACCATAACCGTCTCGGCGGCGAGTATGGCGCCCCCGGCGTCCAGCTCTTTGTCTATGGCCGCCGCCGGGGGAGCGAGGAGGCCCCGCGTCGCTATCCGGCGCGGCAAACCCTTGAGGCCAGCCAGGCGGTAGCGCGCCTCAATCAGGTCAATCCCCGTCAGCTGATCTTCGCCCGCCAGCATCCGACGGCGATCGACACGGGGGTTTTTCATAACGATGTTATCGCGGTGAGCAACCGTCAGGTCCTGTTCTGCCATGAGCAGGCCTTTGCCGACCAGACCGCGCTTCTCCAGCAGCTGGCGCAGCGGGTGCCGGGTTTTACGCCGCTGGTGGTCCCCGCCAGTCGGGTCACGGTGGCAGAGGCGGTTGCCACCTATCTGTTCAACAGCCAGCTGCTGAGCCGGGCGGATGGCAGCATGGCGCTGATCCTGCCCCACGAAGCGCAGGAGCATGCCGGCGTCTGGGAATACCTCAATGAGCTGCTGGCCGGGGACAACCCCATCGCCGCGCTACAGGTGTTCGATCTGCGCGAGAGTATGGCCAACGGCGGCGGTCCGGCGTGCCTGCGCCTGCGGGTGGTGTTGACGGCCGAGGAGTATCAGGCGGTCAATCCGCACGTCCTGATGAACGATACGCTGTTTGCCACCCTCAATGACTGGGTGGATCGCTACTATCGCGATCGCCTTACCCAGGCCGACCTCGCCGACCCGCAACTGCTGCGGGAAGGGCGTGACGCGCTGGATCGGTTGACCCAGATCCTGCAGCTCGGTTCGGTTTATCCATTTCAGCAATAAGGGGGCGCGGTGGAACATTTTCTGGCATTAACCCTGGCGGGGCGTTTGCCCCACCATTTTCACGGCGAGACAGCGCACTTTCGCTGGCACTGGTTGGGAGAGGGGATCCTCGAGCTGACGCCGCATGCGCGCTGCGAGCGCGGGCTGGTACTCTCCTGCGCCATTCATGGCAACGAAACGGCACCGGTGGAGATAGTCGACCACCTGGTGCAGCGACTGGTCCGGGAGGCACTCCCGCTGCGCTGGCGGTTGCTGGTGATCGTTGGCAACCCACCGGCGCTGCGGGCGAATAAGCGCTATCTGCACAGTGATATGAACCGGATGTTTGGCGAGCGCTGGCGGCAGTTTCCGCTCAGTGAGGAGACGCAGCGGGCGCAGCGGCTGGAGCAGGCGGTGGCCCGCTTCTATCGCGACCACGATGGTCCTCGTTGGCACCTCGATCTGCATACCGCGATCCGCGGGTCGCTACATCCGCGCTTCGGCGTGCTCCCGGCCCGCGATACGCCGTGGGAGGAGGATTTTCTTCACTGGCTGGGCGGCGCCGGGCTGGAGGCGCTGGTGTTTCATCGTCAGCCTGGCGGGACCTTTACCCACTTCAGCTGCGAACGGTTCGCGGCGCTGGCCTGCACCCTTGAGCTGGGCAAAGCGCTGCCGTTGGGTGAAAACGATCTGACGCAGTTTGCCGCCGCCGAAGGCGCGCTTTCCCGGCTGCTGGTGGGGGATCTGGCCATTGCCGACGCCCCGGCGCCGCTGCGCTACCGGGTGGTACAGCAGATCACCCGCCATAGCGATGATTTCCACTTGCATATGGCGGATCAGACGCTGAACTTCACCCCCTTCGAACCCGGCACGCTGCTGGCGGAGGAGGGCGAGACGCGGTATGTGGTGGGGCCTGAGCCGGAGTATGTCCTGTTTCCCAATCCGACGGTGGCTAAGGGACTGCGCGCCGGCCTGATGCTGGAGAAATTATCCTGAGGGCAAGCCGTCCGCCGGGCGGCCTGCTTTATTTCGCGCGTCTTTTTTCACCATCTTATTTTTTCGTGCGCCAGTGTAAATTTGCAGATTATTCCTGGTAAAATGCTTTGTTTTTAATCTCCCCTCCTTTATACTCTCCATAATTTCTCTGAAAAACAGTAGGTTATTTATTTTTTATTGCAATTCTTCGGCTAAATTCCTTATTTTCTCCATAATTGGCGAGAAACTGTTTTTTACACTTTCATTGTTTTACTCTTGCTCTGACTAATTGACGATTAACGTCGTAAAGTTAATCTCGTCAACACGGCAACGCGCCGTAAGAATAACGTAAAGTAAGGATTGAATGATGAAGAAACTCACTGCACTGTTTGTTGCCTCTACTCTGGCTCTGGGCGCGGCTAACCTGGCACACGCCGCCGATACCACCACCGCGCCGAGCGACAGCAAGCCGATGATGATGCATCATAAAGGCGGCCCGGGTCAGCATGACATGATGTTTAAAGGCCTGAACCTGACCGATGCGCAGAAACAACAGATCCGCGACATCATGAAGAGCCAGCGTGAGAACATGAAGCGTCCGTCCCTCGACGAACGCCGCGCGATGCACGATCTGATCGCCAGCGACACCTTCGATAAGGCGAAAGCGGAAGCGCAGATCGATAAGATGGAAGCGCAGCATAAAGCGATGGCGCTGTCCCGCCTGGAAACGCAGAACAAGATCTACAACATTCTGACTCCAGAGCAGAAAAAACAGTTCAATGCTAATTTTGAGAAGCATCTGACAGAACGCAACGCGCCGGCAGGTAAAATGCCTGCACCTGCTGAATAATGTAGCGAACTGAATCAAGACCGCCGGTCTTGCCCAATAATGCCATCAGGCGTTGGGCAGGGCCGGCGGTTTTTTTATTGGTGGTTTCTCAGCCAAGCGGGTGCAGCGGATAGTGACCGCTGAGCAAAGGCTTACAGAGGATCTTGTAACCATCCTGGTCGAATCCGGCGGGCAGACGGGTCAACTCCGCGGCCTGGTCGAGCGAGTCGACGGCGCCCAGCCACAGCCAGTTATGAATGACGTGATACTGCGTCATATCCGGGCCGCGCTCCTCCAGCGCCACCGGTCCCGCCCACGGCCAGCACACCAGCTGCAGTTTACTCATCTGCGCCAGCAGGCGATCTCTGTGCGCCTCCACGCTCTCCTTTCCACAGCAGGCGCCGGCGCAGCGGCCCAGCGCGGAGCGAAAGCAGGCGCGGCCGCGGCTGAGCGGTTCCAGACCAAGCAGGCCATAACAGAGGCGCTGTTCGTCGGCAAGGCTCTGCAGCATCTGCAGCGCCGCCCGCCGGTTGGCGAACAGGCCATAGAGATGCTGCTGGTGCGAGAAATCAACCTCGCGGGCATAGACAATTTGCGGCCGGTGGTCCGCAAGTCGCCAGGCGCAGAGCTGCTTGTTACGCCGTAGCCGCTTGTTAAACAGCGGCTGCTGCTCTTTAATCAGCCGCGCCTCCAGCAGCAGCGCTCCCAGCTCGCCTGCGGTGCGCTGCCAGGTGATACGCCGCGACTGACGCAGCATCGCGGCCTCTTCGGGCGTGCGCAGGTGAGATAACACACGGCTGCGAAGGTTGACGCTCTTACCGATATAGAGCGGCATTGTGTCGCTGTCGCCGTGAAACTGATAGACGCCCGGCAGCTTTGGCAGCGCCTCCAGCCACGGGCGAAGATGTTCGGGATATTCATAGATCGCCGCCGCTTCAAACTCCAGACGCGGGGCAGATTGCTTTCTGGCCACAATAACTCCTGATACTGTCTATCTATCCAGTATAGCAGGCGGTTTTTGCGGCGAAAAGCGCAAAAAATAACCCCGGCGCGGGCCGGGGCGGGGAGGGACTATTTTTTCCAGAAATCGTCAAAGACGGTGATCGGTGGCCGACGCTTGTGTTCGGTTTTCAGATACCAGCCTTCGATCGTTTTAGCGATACTGGGGTCCAGCGTTTTGCCTTCCAGATAATCGTCGATGTTCTCGTAGGTGACACCCAGGGCCACTTCATCCGGCAGGGAGGGGCGATCGTCTTCCAGGTCGGCGGTCGGCAGCTTCTTATACAGATGTTCCGGGCAGCCGAGATGGGCCAGCAGCTGTTTGCCCTGACGTTTGTTCAGGCGGAAAATTGGGTTGATGTCGGTGCCGCCGTCGCCATATTTGGTGAAGAAGCCGGTAATCGCTTCCGCCGCATGGTCGGTGCCGACCACCACCCCTTTGGTCATTCCGGCGATGCTGTACTGGGCCTTCATCCGCTCACGGGCTTTTTCGTTACCGCGAACAAAGTCGCTCAGTTCGATCCCCGCTTCGCGGAGCGCCTGTTCACTGGCCAGTACCGAGGCTTTGATATTCACCGTCAGCACCCGGTCAGGCTGGATAAAGGCGATGGCGTCCTGGCAGTCCTGCTCATCCGCCTGCACGCCATAGGGCAACCGAACGGCAATAAACTGCAGGCTGCTGTCGCCCGTTTCGGCACGCAGTTCATTAATCGCCATCTGGCACAGTTTCCCCGTCAGGGTGGAGTCCTGGCCGCCGCTGATACCCAGCACCAGCGATTTAATAAACGGGTAGGTCTGCAGGTAGGACTTCAGGAAATCGACGCTGCGGCGGATCTCGCCGGCGACATCAATCTGCGGCTTTGCGCCCAGCGCCTGAATAATCTCTTGTTGTAGCGTCATCGCGCCCTCCGAAAGTGAATCTGTTTGGCAAGCTGTTGGCTTAAAGCTACCTCTTTGCCGCTGAAACGACAAGGACCGGGGTTTTGACTGCCGGAAAAGAAGGCAATCAATGACATAGGATTTCATTATAGATGCCACTGCGCGGGAGAAACCGCCGATCGGCAGCGGCGCGTCAATCCTGTTTACGCAATAACACAATCAGACATGATTTCGCTGTTCGGCTTGAAAAATAACACTATTTATTCCAGGCTTATCGTTACACAGTAGAAAAGAGGAACCAAAATGAACAAAAGCTTAGCAGGAATACTGGGCGTCACCGTCGCGTTAACCTTACTGGCGGGCTGTACCGCTTACGATCGTACCAAAGACCAGTTTACCCAGCCGGTGGTGAAAGATGTGAAGAAAGGGATGTCGCGTCAGCAGGTGATGCAGATCGCTGGCAAACCTTCAACGGAAGTGACCATGGTTCATGCCCGCGGCACCTGCCAGACCTACATCCTCGGTCAACGGGATGGTAAAGTAGAGACCTACTTTGTGGCCCTCGACGACACCGGCCATGTGATTAACTCCGGCTACCAGACCTGCGCCGAGTATGATACTGACCCGCGCAACGCCAAGTAAGCTTCCTACTGTTTACTGAGCCCTACGTAAGCCCGACCACTGGTCGGGCTTTTTTGTGAGTACTGATGCTTATTTAATTGCGCGAATTATTTGGGTGAAAATGTGAGGGTAGTCAAAACCAGAGGTCAATGAGAGACAATTCTGTTCAACAGCGAATTATCCTGGCGGCTCAGCTTGCCGTATACTCAACCCATAAACAGAATTAACCGGATGTTACCAGTCTTACCGGCTCTCAGCGGTTGCTGAAGGCCCTGGTCTCACACATTGAGGAAGCGTTCATGGAAAAGAAACACATTTATCTCTTCTGCTCGGCAGGCATGTCTACATCACTGCTGGTCTCCAAAATGCGCGCGCAGGCAGAAAAATACGAAGTCCCGGTCATTATTGAAGCCTATCCCGAAACCCTGGCAGGTGAAAAGGGACCGGCAGCCGACGTGGTATTATTAGGACCACAAATTGCGTATATGTTACCGGAAATTCAGCGCCTGCTGCCGAATAAACCGGTAGAAGTCATCGATTCTCTTCTGTATGGCAAGGTGGATGGTTTAGGTGTATTGAAAGCCGCCGTCGCGGCCATTAAGAAAGCTGCAGCACAATAATTTTAACTTTTAAAACTCGATGTATTTTGACGCCTGGCGGCACCCTGTTGCCGGACGTCAAAAAATAAAGAGTTTATTTTCCCGTCAAAGAGTAATTTCATACATCATCGCCGTAATAGTTTATTGCGGCTTTTAAGGGTATTGACTATGAGTAAAGTGATCGACTCGCTTGAAAAGGTACTCCTTCCTTTTGCAGTGAAAATAGGAAAGCAGCCGCATATTAATGCGATTAAAAACGGATTTATTAAGTTAATGCCGTTGACCCTCGCCGGGGCCATGTTTGTATTAATTAACAACGTTTTTCTGAGCTTCGGCGAAGGCTCTTTCTTTTATTCTATGGGCATTCGACTGGATGCCTCCACCATTGAAACCTTAAACGGCTTTAAGGCTATCGGCGGGAACGTCTATAACGGTACCCTCGGCATTATGTCGCTGATGGCGCCGTTCTTTATCGGCTCCGCGCTGGCGGAAGAGCGCAAAGTCGACCCGATGGCCGCGGGCCTGCTGGCGGTGGCGGCCTTCATGACCGTGACCCCGTATAGCGTGGGCGAAGCCTATGCGGTGGGCGCCAACTGGCTGGGCGGGCAGAACATCATCTCCGGGATGATTATCGGTCTGGTTGTCGCGGAACTGTTCACCTTCGTGATCCGTCGTAACTGGGTGATCAGACTGCCGGACAGCGTGCCAGGGTCAGTATCGCGCTCTTTCTCCGCGCTGATCCCGGGCTTCTTGATCCTCTCTATCTTCGGCATTATCTCGTGGGCCCTGTCGAGCTACGGCAGCAACTTCCACCAGATCATCATGGACTCGATCTCCACGCCGCTGGCGGCGATGGGCAGCGTGGTCGGCTGGGCATACGTTATCTTTAACTCCCTGCTGTGGTTCTTCGGCGTGCACGGTTCCCTGGCGCTGACGGCGCTGGATAACGGCATCATGACCCCGTGGGCGCTGGAAAACATCGCGCTGTACAACCAGTACGGCTCGGTTGATGCGGCTATCGAAGCAGGCAAACAGTTCCACTTCTGGGCCAAGCCGATGCTCGACTCCTATATCCTGCTGGGTGGCTCCGGGGCAACGTTGGGTCTGATTATCGCCATCTTTATCGCTTCCCGTCGCGCTGACCATCGTCAGGTGGCGAAGCTGGCACTGCCGTCAGGCATCTTCCAGATTAACGAACCGATTCTGTTTGGTCTGCCGATCATTATGAACCCGGTGATGTTTATCCCCTTCGTGCTGGTCCAGCCGATTCTGGCAGCCATTACGCTGGCGGCTTATAGCCTGGGGATTATCCCTCCGGTGACCAACCTGGCGCCGTGGACCATGCCGACCGGTCTGGGAGCGTTCTTTAACAGTAACGGCAGCGTGGCCGCCCTGCTGGTAGCCCTGTTCAACCTTGGCGTCGCGACTCTGGTCTACCTGCCGTTTGTGGTGCTGTCGAATAAAGCGCAGACCGTCATCGAGCAGGAAGAGAGCGAAGAAGACATCGCTAACGCACTGAAATTCTGATACCGCGCGGTACGGGCAGTGCCCCGTACCGCCTGATAAATGAGGGAAATATTATGTTTGATCTGGACAACATCGACGCGGTAGAAACCCCGGAAAATGACCTCGAAGAGGTGGTGATGGGGTTGATTATCAACTCCGGACAGGCCCGCAGCCTGGCCTATGGCGCGCTGAAGCAGGCGAAGCAGGGCGATTTTGCCGCGGCGAAAGCGATGATGGAGCAGTCGCGCCAGGCGCTGAGCGAGGCGCATCGCGTGCAGACCCAGCTTATCGAAAGCGATGAAGGCGAAGGAAAAATGAAGGTCAGCCTGGTGCTGGTGCATGCTCAGGACCATCTGATGACCTCGATGCTGGCCCGTGAGCTGGTCGCCGAATTGATTGAGCTGCACGAGAAGGTACAATAGGCCATCGCGACGATGAGGCAGCCCAGGATGATGACCACCGAGATCAGTACCGCCAGAGAACAACAGCTGTTCAACGGGAAGAACTTTCATGTGGTCATCTATAACAAAACGGAAAGCGTGAGCGGGCTTCACCAGCATGATTACTACGAATTTACCGTGGTATTAACCGGGCGCTATTACCAGGAGATCAATGGCAAACGGGTGCTGCTGGAGCGCGGGGATTTCGTCTTTATCCCGATGGGGTCGCACCACCAGAGCTTTTACGAATTTGGGGCGACGCGCATCCTTAACGTCGGCATCAGCAGACGCTTCTTTGAGAAACATTATCTGCCGCTGCTGCCGTTTGGCCTGGTGGCCTCACAGGTTTACGCCGTGCAGAGCGCTTTTCTCGGCTACGTTGAGTCGGTCATCGCCTCACTCAATTTTCGCGAAACGGAATTTGACGAATTTATCGAGCTGGTTTCCTTTTATGTCATTAACCGTTTACGCCACTATCGCGAAGAGCCGGTTGCCGATGTTATTCCGCAATGGCTAAAAAATACCGTTGAGGCCATGCACGATAAGCTGAAATTCGGTGAGGGCGCGCTCGAGAATATGGTTCGTCTCTCGGGAAAAACGCAGGAATATTTAACCCGGGCGACCCAGCGCTATTATGGTAAAACGCCGATGCAGATAATTAATGATATCCGTATTAACTTTGCCAAAAAGCAGCTGGAAATTACCAACTATTCGGTGACGGATATTGCGTATGAATCCGGGTACAGTAGCCCGAGCCTGTTTATTAAAACCTTTAAAAAACTGACGTCGTTTACGCCGAGCAGTTATCGCAAACATTTGACCAGTATTAATTAAACCCGCGCGGTTTTATCCGCCAGGTTTATACCGTAAATCATTCAAATTAACTGTCCGCATTGTTGCGGAGAGCGGCCTGCGTCCAGGCGTAGCGCCCAAGGGAGAAAAAGATGAGCCAGAAATTAAAAGTAGTCACTATTGGCGGCGGCAGCAGCTATACCCCGGAATTACTGGAAGGCTTTCTGAAACGTTACCATGAACTGCCGGTCACTGAACTGTGGCTGGTGGATGTGGAAGAGGGCCAGGAGAAGCTCGATATTATCCATGCGCTGTGCGAGCGGATGGTGGAAAAAGCCGGCGTGCCGATGAAGGTCTATAAAACGCTGGATCGCCGTGCGGCGCTGCAGGGCGCGGATTTTGTCACCACCCAGCTGCGCGTGGGCCAGCTGAAGGCGCGTGAAAAAGATGAGCGTATTCCGCTGAGCCACGGCTACCTGGGCCAGGAGACCAACGGGGCGGGTGGGCTGTTTAAAGGGCTGCGCACCATCCCGGTGATTTTTGATATCGTAAAAGATGTGCAGGAGATTTGCCCGGACGCGTGGATCATCAACTTCACCAACCCGGCGGGCATGGTCACCGAGGCGGTCTATCGCCACACCAGTTTCAAACGCTTTATCGGCGTGTGCAACATTCCTATCGGCATGAAGATGTTCATCACCGACGTGCTGCAGCTCAGCCCGAGCGATGAGCTGAATATCGACCTGTTCGGTCTGAATCATCTGGTGTTCGTCCGCGACGTGCTGGTTAACGGCGTCTCGCGCTTCGATGAACTGCTGGACGGCGTGGCCTCTGGCCGCCTGACCGCGAACTCGGTGAAAAATATTTTCGACCTGCCGTTTAGCGAGGGGCTGATCCGCTCCCTGCGCCTGATCCCATGCTCCTATCTGCTCTACTACTTTAAGCCAAAAGAGATGCTGGCGATTGAGATGGGCGAGTACTATAAGGGCGGCGCGCGCGCCCAGGTGGTGCAGAAGGTGGAGAAACAGCTGTTCGAGCTGTATAAAAATCCGGATCTCAAGGTCAAGCCGAAGGAGCTGGAGCAGCGCGGCGGCGCCTACTACTCCGATGCCGCTTGCGAAGTGATCAACGCTATCTATAACGACAAGCAGACTGAGCACTATGTGAATATCCCGCATCATGGCCACGTGGATAATATCCCGGCGGACTGGGCGGTCGAGATGAGCTGCACCTTAGGTCGCGACGGCGCGAAGCCGACGCCGCGCATCACCCATTTCGATGAGAAGGTACTGGGGCTTATCTACACCATCAAGGGGTTCGAAGTGGCGGCCAGCCAGGCGGCGATCAGCGGCGAGCTGAATGATGTGCTGCTGGCGCTGAACTTAAGCCCGCTGATCCATTCCGATCGTGACGCCGAGCAGCTGGCGCGGGAGATGATTCTGGCGCATGAAAAATGGCTGCCGAACTTTGCGGCGACTATCGAAAAACTGAAATCTTAACAGGAGCGGCCAATGGAACGCGTATTGATCGTCAATGCCGACGACTTCGGCCTCAGTAAAGGGCAGAACTACGGCATTATCGAGGCCTGCCGCAACGGCGTGGTGACATCGACCACGGCGCTGGTCAACGGCGCGGCCATTGACCACGCCGCCCAGCTAAGCCGCAGTACCCCGGAGCTGGCGGTCGGCATGCACTTTGTGCTGACGCTGGGCGAGCCGCTGTCGGCCATGCCGGGATTAACCCGCGAAGGCCGGCTGGGCAAATGGATCTGGCAGCAGGCAGAAGAAGGTCGCCTGCCGCTGGAGGAGATCGCCCACGAGCTGGCGTGTCAGTACCGTCGTTTTGTCGATCTCTTCGGTCATGAGCCGACGCATCTCGACAGCCACCACCATGTGCATATGATCGCCCCGATCTATCCCATCGTGGCGGCCTTTGCCCGCGAGAAGGGTATCGCGTTACGTATTGACCGCCAGGTGGCGGCGCAGAGTGGGCTCGATCAACAGGCGGCGCGCAGCAGCGCAGGCTTCAGCAGCGAGTTTTACGGCGAAGCTGTCTCTGAGGAACTGTTTCTGCAGACGCTGGATGCCTCAATCGCCCGCGGGGAGCGTTCCCTGGAGGTGATGTGTCATCCGGCTTTTGTCGATCAGACCATTATGGGCAGCGCCTACTGCTACCCGCGGCTGGGTGAGCTTGATGTGCTGACGTCTGCCGCGCTGAAAGCGGCGGTAGCCGACCGGGGTTATCGTCTGGGAACCTACCGCGACGTGTAAGCCCGATGGGGGAAAGGGAAAGTGAATCAAGCCCGGCACCGTGTGCCGGGCTTTTTACTACGCCGGAATAGCGGCGATTTTTGGACTTCTCGACCACACGCGATGCGCCGTCATCAGGGCGAGCAGTGTGTCCGCCGCTGGCGTGTCGAGAGCATTGGTGACGATGACCCCCTCTTCACCCTGGGCTGGGACCTGCAGAACGGACGTCAGCTGTCGCGCATCCCCTGCCAGCAGGATCGGCTTCAGATGCTTATAGGCTTCCAGCAGGTAATAGCGCGCGTCGCCGCTCTGGCTCAGGGCGCTGAGGTCGCCGCCAGGCACCACTACAGCATCCACCGTCAGCGATGGGGAACCGGCGAAGGTGCCGGCGATCGGCAGGGGAGAGCCATCGTCGGCGATGACTTCGCCCATCCGCGAGTAGAGCAGCTTGCTGTGCACGCCCTGGGCCTGCAGCGCCTGCAGGAGATGGACCAGATCCTGCGCCGAGGTGCGTTCGTTGAGCAGGACGGCCACTACACGGCCTTTCACATCCCCTTCGGCGTCGGCGTAGAGGCTGAGGCTGGGGTCTTTCTCCACGCCGTTGACCGGGGAAGGCAGGGTAATGTTACGCTGATCGTCGCTCAGTTCGATACCTAAGTTCGCCCCGACCGCTTCCGCCAGCTTAGTATCAATGTGGGCCAGATGATCGACCACCCGCTCGCGGATCCAGGTGCGGACCACTTTGCTGAGTTCAAAGCTGAAACCATCGATAATATGCTGCTGCTCAATCGGCGTCTGGCTCAGCCAGAACAGACGCGGCTGGGCGTAATATTCGCCGAACGAAGGGCTGCGCTGGCGGATTTTTTCGCCGTCGACGCGCTCGGCGAGGGACTCAAAGCCGCCGCGTTTGGCCGCTGGCGGCGTCTCGCGCGGCCAGTTGTCGTTAATGGAGTTGGGCTCATAGTTGGCCGGATTGGTGTCAATGTCCATCCGGTGCATCCCGTCGCGCTGGAAATTGTGATACGGGCAGGTTGGACGGTTGATGGGGATTTCATGGAAGTTCGGCCCACCCAGGCGGCTAATTTGCGTGTCGGTGTAAGAGAAGAGGCGCCCCTGCAGCAGCGGATCGTTGCTGAAATCAATGCCCGGTACGATATGCCCGGGATGAAAGGCCGCCTGTTCGTTTTCGGCAAAGAAGTTGTCCGGATTGCGGTTGAGGACCATCTTGCCAACCCGTAAGACCGGCACCAGCGCCTCGGGGATCAGCTTGGTGGGATCGAGCAGATCGAAGTCAAAATCAAACTCGTTCTCCTCGGGGATGAGCTGCAGGCCAAGCTCAAATTCCGGGTAGTCCCCGGCTTCGATGGCCTCCCACAGGTCGCGGCGATGAAAATCAGGGTCGCGGCCGGTCAGCTTCTGCGCTTCATCCCACACCAGCGACGCCTTGCCGGCCACCGGTTTCCAGTGGAAGCGAACGAAGGTGGCTTTGCCCTCGGCGTTGATCAGACGGAAAGTGTGGATCCCAAAGCCTTCCATGGTGCGATAGCTGCGCGGGATGCCGCGATCCGACATCGCCCACATCACATTGTGCAGCGTTTCCGGTTGCAGGGAGACATAGTCCCAGAAAGTATCGTGGGCGCTCTGTCCCTGCGGGATGGCCCAGTGAGGCTCAGGCTTCACGGCGTGGACAAAGTCGGGGAACTTCATCGCGTCCTGGATGAAGAAGACCGGTGTGTTGTTGCCGACCAGGTCAAAAATCCCTTCGTCAGTGTAAAACTTGGTAGCGAAGCCGCGAATATCGCGGACGGTGTCCGCCGACCCCGCGCCGCCCTGCACGGTGGAGAAGCGCACAAAGACCGGGGTGATCTTATCGGCTGCCGAGAGAAAATCGGCTTTGGTCAACGCTGTCAGGCTTTTGTAGGGCTGGAAGTAACCGTGGGCGGCAGAGCCGCGGGCATGAACGATACGCTCCGGAATTCGCTCATGGTCAAAGTGGGTAATCTTCTCCCGCAGAATGAAATCTTCCAGCAGCGTTGGGCCGCGGGCGCCGGCGCGCAGCGAATTCTGATCATCGGCAATACGTACGCCCTGGTTGGTGGTCAGCGGATAGTCTTCTCCGCCTTTACGCTGCGGCTCCAGGGCGTCAAGTTTGCTGCTGTGGGTTTCCGGTGCTTTCAGGCTACCAGGGGCGGTCGGTTCGGCGCCTGGGGCGGTGGGTTTCGGCGTGGGGCGCCACTCCTGGTCATCCGGCGCCAGCGAGTCGAGCCCCGGTTTCGCTTCCTCGCTGTCGTGGACCGGTGCCTGCTGGTGGTGAGGGTTTGGGTGCTTATCAGACATTACTCGTCTCCTGCTTTCATTGCTAAAAGTGGTCGTTGATAAACCAAAACCCTTCTAACTATAGAACATTACGCTGCCTGCGCTCGGCGCAGGGGCAGGGAGTTATCCTAAAATGCGCATCGGCGGCAGGGGGGCGACGAACGGGCCCACAATCGGCTATGATAGAGGTTTCTGTTTCCCGCTCTGTTTAGTGAATCCATTTGTTATGAAACCATTGCGCCAACAAAATCGCCCTGTCATTAGCTACGTGCCGCGCGTGGAGCCTGCGCCTCCGGAACATGCCGTGAAAATGGACCATTTTCGCGATGTCTGGATTTTGCGCGGGAAGTATGTCGCCTTTCTGCTGATGGGGGAGCATTTTCGCCGCTCGCCAGCGTTCAGCGTGCCGGAGTCGGCCCAGCGCTGGGCTAACCAGGTGCGTCAGGAAGGTGAGATTGAAGCCTGAGTCTGCTGCAGAAATAAAAAAACCGCTGATAATCAGCGGTTTTTTTGTGCTTACCGTTTAGCGATGCGCCAGCTCGGCCTCTTCTTCGCTATCGAAAATCGACTTGTCGGTCTGGCGCAGCCACTGGCTGGTCAGGGTCCCGGCGGTCATTGAGCCGTTAACGTTCAGCGCGGTACGCCCCATGTCGATCAGCGGTTCGACGGAGATCAGCAGCGCTACCAGGGTCACCGGCAGGCCCATCGCCGGCAGAACGATTAGCGCGGCGAAGGTGGCCCCGCCGCCCACCCCGGCGACGCCCGCCGAGCTGACGGTGACGATGCCCACGAGGGTGGCAATCCACATCGGATCCAGCGGGTTAATGCCCACGGTCGGCGCGACCATGACTGCCAGCATGGCCGGGTAGATACCGGCGCAGCCGTTCTGACCGATGGTGGCGCCAAAGGAGGCGGAGAAGCTGGCAATTGACTCCGGTACGCCCAGGCGTCGGGTCTGCGCTTCCACGTTCAGCGGAATCGACGCGGCGCTGGAGCGGCTGGTGAAGGCGAAGGTGATCACCGGCCAGACTTTACGGAAGTACTTCAGCGGGCTGATGCCGTTAATCGCCAGCAGCAGGCCGTGGACGACAAACATAATGCCCAGCGCAATGTACGAAGCTACCACGAAGCCGCCAAGTTTGATGATGTCCTGCAGATTCGACCCGGCAACCACTTTGGTCATCAGGGCCAGTACGCCGTAAGGGGTCAGCTGCATCACCAGACGAACCAGCTTCATCACCCAGCCCTGCAGGGTATCGATGGCCGTCAGCACGCGCTGGCCTTTTTCCACATCCTCTTTCAGCAGCTTAAGCGCTGCCACGCCGAGGAATGCCGAGAAAATGACGATACTGATGATGGAGGTCGGGTTAGCCCCGGTCAGGTCAGCAAACGGGTTCTTCGGCACAAAGGAAAGGATCAGCTGCGGTACGCTGAGATCGGCCACTTTTCCCACATAGTTGCTCTGGATGGCGTTCAGACGGGCGGTTTCTGCGCTGCCCTGGACCAGACCCTCGGCGGTGAGGCCGAACATATTGGTCACCAGCACGCCAACCAGCGCAGCGATAAGCGTGGTGAACAGCAGAGTGCCGATGCTCAGGAAGCTGATTTTTCCCAGCTGAGAGGCATTATGCAGCCGGGCCACCGCGCTCAGGATCGAGGCGAAGACCAGCGGCATCACAATCATTTGCAGCAGCTGGACATAGCCATTACCGACGATATTGAACCACTGGATGGAATCCTTCAGCACCTGGCTGTCAGACCCGTAGATCAGCTGCAGCGCCAAACCAAAGACCACACCAATGGCCAGACCAACCAGCACTTTCCTGGCCAGGCTCCACTGTTTATGGCGAGTTTGCCCCAGCGCAAACAGTAATACGGCGAACACGACTACGTTCGCTATTAATGGAAAGTTCATCCCCGTTCTCCTGATATTTTTATAACCTGGGCTGGTGGATAACCAGCTCTTATGACGGCAAGGTTAGCAGAAGGCGTTATCAAGGACTTATATTCAAATGGAATGGGTTATAACCAAATGGTGTTTTCCGGCGGTTTATCGGCCACTCTGGTGACTAATGAAGCGATTGAAGGTGATTTGCAGGGAATTGATCACTCCGGAAGACCAGCGTATTGCGCTGTTGTCCGCCAGCGTCTGCGGCATCCAGACGGCATAGACGAACAGCGCCATGCATAAAGCGCGCTCCAGTTGGTTACCCTTGCGCGGCGCGAGGATCGGCAGCCGGAAGCGCCAGCGGCAGGGCCACAGCAACGGCACCCCGGCGGGGGTGAGCATATCGGCGAGGATGTGGCTGAGATAGCCCAGCACCAGACCCTGGAGGGCGTCCGCCGGGACAATCCAGCTGTCAGGCACCTTGAGGTAGAATAGCGTCAGCGCGCCAAAGACGGCCAGCAGGCTGTGGGTGAAGCCGCGGTGGCCAAAGGCCCGCGCCACGGGCTTTGAGATCCAGCTCAGCCGCTGGCCGAGAAATGACTTAGGGTGATCGATGTCCGGCAGCAGGCAGGTCAATACCGCAGAGGGCACAATATGCCACCAGTCGCCCTGCGCCAGCACCGGCGTTAACTCTGCGTTTTTGGCAAATACTGCGCAGGCGATTGAAAAGAAGAGATGGCCTTCCGCCGTCATGATAACACACCCTAAACTGTCGATTCATACAGTATAGGGTTTTTATACAGTGTACGGAAGAGGTGACGGTGTAACTCTTTGTCACAAATTCTCAGCGTGCCAGCCATCCGCCATCGACGGCCAGGGTATAGCCGTTAATATAGTCGGCGGCGGCCGAGGCGAGAAACACCACCGGCCCCTGCAGGTCTTTGGGTTCTCCCCAGCGACCGGCGGGAATGCGCTCGAGGATCGCCTGGTTACGTTCTTCATCTTCGCGCAGCGCCTGGGTGTTATTGGTGGCCATATATCCTGGCGCAATGGCGTTGACGTTGATGCGTTGGCCGGCCCATTCGTTGGCCAGCAGACGGGTCAAACCCAGCACGCCGCTTTTCGAGGCGGTGTAGGAGGGGACGCGGATCCCACCCTGAAACGAGAGCATCGAGGCGATGTTAATGATTTTGCCGCCATCGCCCTGGCGAATGAACTGCCTGGCGACCGCCTGGCTGAGAAAGAAAACCGCTTTTAGATTCAGATCGATCACCGCGTCCCAGTCGCTTTCCGTGAAGGTCAGGGCATCATGGCGGCGGATAATCCCGGCGTTATTGACCAGAATATCGACCCGACCCATCGCCGCGACCGCCTGGTCGACCAGCACGCTCATCTCATCCTGAAGGCTGAGATCCGCCTGAATGGCATGAAAGCGGCGACCCAGCGCCTGAACCTGTGCTGCCGTGTCATGGGGAATTTTACGGTTGATGCCGACGATATCGCACCCGGCCTGCGCCAGGCCCAGCGTCATTCCCTGTCCCAGTCCGGTATCGCAACCGGTCACGATGGCGACCTTACCCGTCAGGTCGAAGGCGTTCATTACCATATTCACCTCTGTCAGCTGATCTTCAGGCGTACGATGACGCCACCTGTGACCAGCATAGAGGCAGGAAAACAAAATTACAATAAAAATGAAACGACGTTTTGATTTTATTGCCGGCGGCGTGACAGCGATCGCGTCACCCGCCAGCGTCCTTACCCGAGCAGGGCTTCGGCAGTCAGGGCCTGCAGTGACGGGAGCTTGACGTCCGCCAGCACGAAGCGCGGGTCGCGGCTGTTCTCCGCTTCCGGTACCACGATAGCGCGCATGCGCGCGGCTTTGCTGGCGATCATGCCGTTGACCGAATCCTCCAGCGCGACGCAGCGCTGCGGGTCGACTCCCAGGGCAGCGGCGCAGTTGAGGTATACCTGCGGGTGCGGTTTGCTCCAGGGCAGATGTTCCGCGGAGGCGAGCGCATCAAACTGGTCACGCAGTTCGAACATGTTGAGCACTTTCTCCAGCATCACCAGCGGCGAGGCCGAGGCCAGGCCCACCTTCAAGCCCTGCGCTTTACACAGGGCCACCGCCTCGCGTACGCCCGGTAGCAGCGGGCGTGAGGCTTCCACCAGCTCGATGGCCCGGCGGATAATGCGCGCGGTGGCTTCTGCGCGATCGACGCCGTGCCACGGCTGCTGGGCATACCACAGATCCACCACAAGGTCGATTCGCAGACCAAGCAGGTCGGGCAGTTCATCGCGGCGGCGGGTATCCACCCCCAGGCTTTCCATGACCTCGACCTCCGCCTGATCCCAGAGCGGCTCAGAGTCAATCAGCAACCCGTCCATATCAAAAATCGCGGCCTCAATGCGGCGCTTCGCTGACATATGTCCTTCTCCTGTTGCGTAATCAGATAAACGAATCGGCATTCATGGTATATCATACCGCGCGTTATTGGGCGAAATTCGCCGTGGAAGATAGACTTATACCCGACACATTCGGGTCAGCGAGGAGCGCCTGCGCCACGCAACAGGCGGCAGGCGAATCACCAACGCGTCTTTAACAAGGGGAACTCATGACGTACCAACAAGCTGGACGCATAGCGGTTATCAAACGCATTTTGGGATGGGTCATCTTTATTCCCGCCGTGCTGTCGACGCTGATTTCTGTCCTCAAATTTATGTATGAGCACAGTGAAAAGAAACCCGGCATTGACGCGGTAATGATGGATTTTGCGCATGTCATGATTGAGATGATGCGCTTTAACACGCCGTTCCTGAACTTTTTCTGGTACAACTCGCCGCTGCCGGATTTCCACCACAGCCTGAACATCGGCTTCTGGATCATCTTCATTCTGGTTTTTGTCGGCATGGCGCTGCAGGCCTCCGGCGCGCGGATGGCGAGGCAGGCGAAATTTCTTCGCGAGGGGATTGAGGATCAGCTGATCCTCGAGCAGGCCAAAGGCGCAGAAGGGTTATCCCGTGAGCAGCTCGCTGAGCGGATCGTGATACCGCGCCATACCATCCTGGTGCAATATTTCCCGCTGTATGTGCTGCCGGTGATCGTGATTATTATCGGCTACTTCTTCTTCTCGCTGCTGGGCTTTCTGTAAGCCAGGTGCCCGGTTAGCCGGGCACCATATTATTCTGCCGGCAGAGCCCGCGGTTTACCCTGATTATCGACGGCAACGTAGATAAACAGCGCTTCCGTCGCCTTATAGCGCTGGCCAATCGGTTCAGAAGAGACTTTTTTCACCCACACTTCGATGTTAATCGTCACCGAGGTGTTGCCGCGCTTCACGCAGCGGGCGTAGCAGCACACCACGTCGCCGACGGCGACCGGGCGTAAAAAGGTCATCCCATCCACGCGCACGGTCACCACGCGACCCTGAGCGATCTCTTTGGCCATGATGGCGCCACCGATATCCATCTGCGACATCAGCCAGCCGCCAAAAATATCCCCGTTGGCATTGGTATCCGCCGGCATCGCCAGGGTGCGTAAAACCATTTCGCCCTTCGGGGCAAGATCTGTAGTTGTCATGCTCTACTCTGTTGTGGTCAAAGACGATCAGCGGGATGCTACTATGAAAACGGGGCGGAGAGAATAGGGGAAAGCGCCCGCAGAGGCGGGCGCGGTGGTTCAGAAGGAGAGGGTAACGCCGGCGTAATACGCGCGGCCAGGCTCATTGTAGGTCGAGGCGCCGGCATTTTCGCGATACAGTTGTTTATCAAATAGATTACTTATTCCGGCATTCAGGCGAATATCCCGGTTTAGCTGATACTGAGTACCAATACCCACGATGGAATAGGCGCCAACCTCGGTGGTGGCAAGGGTCCCGGTTTCGTTGCGGATCTCCGCATACTGACGCGGCTTCTGACGGCCATAAAGCGTCCAGTTCACATTCGCAGACAGGGCGTCGTTTACCTGCCAGTCGAGCATCGTGTTAACGGTATATTTCGGGATAACCGACAGCGGGTTGCCAGTCTCTTTACTTTCAGATTTGAGCATCCAGGTGGCATTGGTCCGCCAGCTGAGGACATCTCTCAGCACCGGGATCAGCAGATTTCCTTCCAGCCCCTCGACCACGGCTTTGCCGCCGTTCTGCCACTGCAAAATATTATTGCCGCTGGAGGTATAGCCCAGTACCTCTGTTCCGGAGACGATTTTGTTTTTGTAATCGTTGCGAAACCAGGTGACTCCGGCAGCGTAACCATTAAGGTTGAATTCGATACCGATCTCTTTGTTAATACTGATCTCCGGATCGAGGTCAGGGTTGCCCAGCAGATAGCAGCTGCCTTCAGCTATAGTGTTCGGACAACCGTTGCCGCGGGTGGAGAGCAAATAGCCTTCACTGGATTGATAGAGGTTAGGCGCTTTAAACACGCGCGCGATACCGGCCTTCAGCGTGAACATATCGCTCAGCTCCTGAGACATATTGAGGCTTGGGCTCCAGTTGCTGCCAAACTGATTATGATAATCGAAGCGGATGCCGGGGATCAGGTTGGTGCCAGGCACGGCTTCGATATTATCTTCCAGATAGATACCGGTGAGGGTGGCGCTGTTTTTGGTACTACGTTGCGTAGGGTCGCCCGAGGTCCCAGGGATAGTCTCGCCGTTGCTGTTAGTGGCCTGCATTGATGCCGGGTCGTCGAGCTGATCATGGTTCCATTCCATTCCCAGCGTCAGCGTCTGGTCCGCCAGCCAGAAGAAAGGCACATTGAATTCCGAGGTAGTACGCCAGGATTCCAGACGGCTGGTGGCATAATCCTCACTGTTGATCATGCCCTCGACGCGGCCGGTGGAGCCTTCCTGCAGGCGGGTATTGTTGGTTTTCTCGTAGTAAACACCGGCTTTGGACTGGCCCCAATCCCATAGACCGTTGTAGGTCAGTCCCCAGGACTGGCGATAGAGGCGATTAGTTTCGTGGCCGTACAGGGAGTCCACCAGCCCGTTCGGGCTAAGATTGCCGTTGCTGTACTGGGTATCACCAGCATAGATATTCCCCTGGCGACTATAGGCATAGCTGAAATCGAGGATCTGTTGCGGGGTCATTTTCCATGACAGCAAGGCGTTAATATCTTTATTGCGTACCCCTTCGCGCCCCGCAGCGTAAGAGCCGTTTTGCGCATGGTTAATATCCCAGGCGTCGGGTTCCGTTTTATTGATATTGCCATACAGGCGCATCGTCAGCGCTTCGCCGGCCAGTGGGCCGCTGAGATTGAAGTTAGCGCGATTGGTCGTGCCTTCCTTATTGTTTTCCGGCTGGTTGGTAAAGAAAGACAGCGAACCGTGCCAGTTGTTGGTCGGGCGTTTGGTAATGATATTGACCACTCCGCCCGCCGCGCCGGAACCATAGCGCGCGGCTGCCGGACCGCGGAGAACTTCAATCCGTTCGACCATCTCTGCAGGTACCCAGTTGCTGTCGCCCCGGGTATCGCGTTCACCGCGCCAGCTATAGCGAACCGCGTTACGTGACGTGACCGGTACCCCATCTATCAGGATCAGGGTGTTCTCCGGCCCCATGCCACGGATATCAATCTGGCGGTTGTTGCCCCGACTGCCGCTGGCGCTGTTGCCGGTCAAGTTCACCCCGGGCATTTTACGGATGATGTCTGAGAGATCGTTGACCGGCGGCTGCTTAGCAATATCATCTGCCGTGATAATCGACACCCCGGGCTGTTGCTTAAGCACCTCTTCCGCCGTACTGCGCACAATCATCGTTTCGGTATCTTGTTCTGATTCTTCAGCAAAGGCGTTAGGGGCGAGGAGACTGGATATGACCAGCGCCAGGGTCGTGGGGACAGAATATTGCGGCGATCTCATGTAAATATCCTTTTCAAAGCAATGCAAAATGAGATCGAGAATATTAATGATAACCATTATCATTACAATGTAACGAGATGAATCTCCATAAAATCCTCACAATTACCGCAACTTTTTATGCAGTTGAGAGAAATCGTGAAGAGAGCCTGCACAGTGTGACCGGAAAGCTGTCAGCGTATGCCCTGAGGTTGTGTGGCTGCAGGGAATGTTTGCCAGCGCAGTGAGATTATAGGGGGCGAGCGCGGCGCGCGATGGCGCGCCGGCGGAGGAGTTAGTGGTGGTCGTCCTGCGGCATATGGCGGTAGATGTAGATCCCGCTCAGCAGGGTAAAGACCAGCGTGAGGGCGGTTAAGCCAAAGACCTTGAAGTTCACCCAGATATTCTGCGGCAGCCAGAAGGCGATATAGATATTGGCCAGCCCGCAAAGGATAAAGAACACCGCCCAGGCCAGGTTAAGCCGCGACCAGACCTGCTGCGGCAGGGCCAGCTCTTTGCCCAGCATGCGCTGGATCAACGGCTTTTTCATCACCCACTGGCTGAACAGCAGCGCGCCAGCGAACAGGGCATAGATCACCGTCACCTTCCATTTAATAAACTCATCATTGTGGAAGAAGAGAGTTAACCCGCCGAAGACGGCCACCAGCACAAAGGTGATCAGCGCCATTTTTTCGACTTTACGGTAGCGTACCCAGCTGTAGATCAGCACGATAGCGGTCGCGACGATCAGCGCGGTGGTGGCGGCGTAGATATCGTAAAGCTTATAGAAGGCAAAGAAGACCACCAGCGGTAAAAAATCCAGAAACTGCTTCATACATCGATCCCGTCTTTCAGGACGGACCGGGGAAGACCCCGATCCTGGTTAAGATTAGTTGCGGATAAGCATATACACGCGGAATAAATAGATCAGCAACAGGGCGGATATCAGGTTGCTGATGGTATTGATGACCACCGCGCCGACGTTTGGCGTCAGGACAGCAAAGCTGGAAGCGAACAGTAACAGCAGGGTTTTTGCCACCAGCCAGCCAATGATAGCCGGCGCCACCAGCCGCAGATTGGCCCACGCCAGACGCATGCTGCTGCGCATGGCGCTGAGGATACCCATTTTGTCCTGCACCAGCATGATCGGCGCAAAGGCCAGCACGATGGCCAGCAGCACGCCGGGCACCAGGACCAGCATCATCCCCATCTGCACCAGGAAGGTAGTGAAGAGGATCAACAGCAGCAGCTTCGGCAGCACCGGGGCTGAGGCGCCGATGGCACGCAGGGCGCTAACGCGATGACCGGCGGAGACCAGCTGGATCAGCAGCAGAACGCCGCCGGCGAGGATCGCATTGCCCACCAGACCCGAGAAGGTTGATGCCGCCGAGGCGCGCAGCAGAACCTGCTGCTGCTCCGGCGTCATGTTCTGCACCAGCTCAAACAGCCCGGCGCTACCGGCGAGGTTATCGCCTTCGCTGAGTATCGACAGCTGCTCGTCACTGGGTGAAAAGGCATGGCCAAGTACTACCGTAATAAACGCGCACAACAGCGCAATCAGCAAAATGGTAATGAACTGATTACGAAAAAAATTCCCGGTGTCACGGTAGACGGACTTCGCCGTGATAGACATGCATTCTCCTTGAGTGTCGCAGGTGTTAACTAGCCGGCGATTGTACCGCAAATCGTTCCCTCGTAGCACTCTCTGCACCATTCAGGGCAGGTATATCTTTGTAAAGAGGCCGCAATGGCGGTAGGCCATAGCGCGCCCGCGCCCGGTTGCAGGCGTCATTTTCCTCACCATTCTCACCGGACATGGCGAATTCGCGGCACGGTGAGGGACGGTTTTCATAAATAGTGCAGTGGACGGCGTCACCGATGTCGCCTGACAGCGCCGCGCAGCGGCTCTGGCGCTGGTTGGTGCCGCTCATGCAGCGCAGGAAAGGGGTCAGCGGCTCGGTCAGCGCGGAAGGCACCAGGCCACCCGCGTCGTCGGCTTCCGCCCAGTAGAAAGAGACACGAAAATACGCACAACAGGCACCGCACGTCATGCACGGGTTGATTTCACTCATAATTACACCTGAAAAAAACGCATCAACACAGATTGTCGGCAGTTAACTTATCCAGCCGCTTTTGCGGCGGCAAGAGGGGGAGAAATATTTTTTTCACGGAAAGTGAAAATTGATGTGAGAAGGATTCAGGGTGTTTCGATCGGTAGCAAAAATTAATCTGGATCAATAAATGTTAAATCTAAGGTTTTAGTGTGATCTAAAACAGATCAAACGTAACTCGTTATAGGTATATTTGGCCGCGCTGAAAAACCATAATGAGGAAGTGGATATGAAGAAGTTAGCAGCGGCGGCATTAATTCTTAGCACGCTTTCCACCGGCAGCGTCTGGGCGCATGAAGCGGGTGAATTTTTCATTCGTGCCGGGACCGCCACCGTCCGACCGACGGAGGGCTCTGACAATGTGTTAGGCAGCCTTGGCAGTTTCAACGTCAGTAACAACACCCAACTGGGTTTAACCTTTACCTATATGGCCACCGATAACATCGGCGTGGAGCTGCTGGCGGCAACGCCGTTCCGCCATAAGGTCGGCACCGGGCCAACCGGGACTATCGCCACCGTCCATCAGTTGCCACCCACCCTGATGGCGCAGTGGTACTTTGGCGATGCGCAAAGCAAGGTGCGCCCGTACGTGGGGGCGGGTATTAACTACACCACCTTCTTTAATGAAGACTTTAACGATACCGGCAAGGCGGCCGGGCTTTCCGATCTGAGCCTGAAGGACTCCTGGGGCGCGGCGGGGCAGGTCGGCCTCGATTATCTGATTAACCGTGACTGGCTGCTGAATATGTCGGTGTGGTACATGGATATCGATACCGATGTGAAATTCAAAGCCGGCGGCGTGGACCAGAAAGTCAGCACCCGTCTGGATCCGTGGGTGTTTATGTTCTCCGCGGGTTATCGATTTTAAATCCTGCTGAAAACTGGCCAACGGATGGCCAGTTCATTGTCACGTCACACCTGTCTGCCGCAAGCCTTCGCCATCGATAGCGGATCACACTTCCGTCCACTGGCGCAGTAGGTTGTGATACATGTTGAGCAGGGAGAGGACCTCTTCTCCGTCGCCAAAGCGGGCCTTCAGAGACTGGATGGTGCGGTCCAGGTCGTAAAGCATCGCGCGCTGCTTATCGTCGCGGACCATCGACTGGATCCACAGGAAAGAGGCCTGACGTACGCCGCGGGTAACCGGGGTGACGCAGTGCAGGCTGCTGGCGGGATAGAGCACCAGATGCCCGGCCGGGAGCTTCACCCGGTGCTGGCCATAGGTGTCTTCAATCACCAGTTCACCGCCCTCATAGCTCTCCGGCTCGCAAAGAAACAGCGTCGCTGACAGGTCAGTGCGCATCCAGCCCGCCTCGCCGTTCTGGCGAACGGCGCCATCGACATGAAAACCGTAGGTCTCCCCTGGCCCATAGCGGTTAAACAACGGTGCGGAAATCGTCCGCGGCAGCGCGGCGGAAAAAAACTGCGGGTGGCCGCGCAGCGCGTCGAGCACGGCGGCTTGCAGGCGTGCATACAGCGGCGTACGGGTATCGATCTGCTGGTTCTGTTTGACGGCCGCCCCCTGGCTGCCCACCGTAACCCGTCCGTCGACCCACTCGGCCTGCGCCAGCTGCCGGGTAAATTCCGCCACCTGGTCTGCCGATAGCACGTCAGGAATGTGATACATCATCGCGGTGTTCTCTCTAAAAGGTGGGGCGCAACGGCCCCACGCACAGACTCAGAAGTGGACGTTCGCCGTCAGCATAAAGGTACGGGGTTCGCCCGGATGATAGCGATAGCCGCTCTTGTTGATGGAGGCCACGTAATCGGTATCAAACAGGTTGTACATATTGAGCTGCAGATCGAGGTTGCTGTTGACCCGATAGCCCAGTTTGGCGTCGGCGACCCAGTAGCCCTCGGTGTGATCCGGGGTACCGACCGCGCCATCGCTGCCCCGGCGCAGGCTTCCGACATAGCGCACACCGCCGCCGACGGACAGATCGCTGGTGGCCTGATACTGCGTCCACAGCGTAAAGGCATGTTTCGGGGTGTAGGCCAGGGCGGAAGATCCATCCTGCGCTACGTTCTGTCCCTCCGTCACTGTCGCATGCTGCTGCGTGTAGCCGGCGATGATCGTCCAGTCCGGGGTCAGGTTTCCGGTTGCGGAGAGTTCATACCCCTCCACGCGCTTTTTGCCGTACTGCGACCAGGTTCCGTCATCGTTGGCGGCCACTTCGTTTTCAATATCGGTACGGAATAACGCCGCGCTGAGCAGCAGACGGTTGTCGAAGATTTGCCACTTGGTGCCCAGCTCGCTGGATTTCGCCTTCTGTGGCTTAAAGTCGGTTCGGTTGGCGCTGTTGCCGCTACCGCTGGCGGCCAGGGCGAAACTGCTGCCCCCCGGCGGCTGCTGTGAGATGGCGTAGTTGACGTAGACATTGCCCTGCTCGGTTAAGCGGTACAGTGCCCCGGCTTTCCAGTTAACCAGATTGCCGGATTTGGCGGTATCCACGGTGGTGACCGGGCTGCCCGTCGACTGGCCGGGCGGGCAGGCGATAGCCCCGCGTCCGCTGCCGCCGCAGGCGGTGGCGCTGTCATATTTAGTATGATAATTGTCGAGACGTAGCCCGCCGTTGACCTCAATCCGTTCGGTCAGCGTCAGCGTATCGAAGGCATAAATCCCGAAGGTATCAGTCTGGCCGTTGGCATTCGCCCCGTTTCTGTCCAGCCCGCCAATCGACAGGTTGCTCACCGGATGGTAGAGATTCACCGCCGGCGCGGTCATGGCGTTCACGCCATAGTTGGTCTGGTTTTCCCGGGTAAACTCCACGCCGGCGCTGACGTCATGGCCTATCGAGCCGGTATTGAAGGTCGAGGTGATATTGGTCTGGTTGGTCAGAATGCGGTTGCTGACATCTTTGGTATTAACCAGACGCGACCAGCTCCAGGTGTTGACGTCATTGATATCGGGGGCGGTGATATTGCTCGCGCCGCCCATCACCGCGGTCAAAAGATACTCCTGTTTCACCCGCGACCAGCGGGTGGTATTGCGCACGGTGGTATTGTCCGTCAGATCGTGCTCGAAGCGCAGAGTGCCGCTGTCGGTGGTGGATTTATCATAATCGGAGTCGGTGCCATAGAAATTGCTGGTATCGACCTTACCGGCGGAGTTGAGCGCGGCATACTTCGGCGAAGGCGCCGAATAGCCCGGCAGGCCGACGGTGGGGATCCCGCCATCCGGGGTGTTGTTCTGCCGGACGTGCAGATAGTTCAGATACAGACGAGTTGGGGTATCGAGGCCGAAGGCCAGCGACGGCGCGATGCCATAGCGTTCGTTTTCAATGCTATCCCGACCAGCGTCATGGGTTTTTTCCCCCATCAGGTTCAGACGGAACGCGGCGCTGTCGCTAAACGCCTGGTTCAGGTCGAGCGTTCCCCGACGCGACCAGGCGCTGCCGATGCTGGCCGAACCGTCGATCCCGGAGTCAAGGCGCGGCTGCTTGCTGATCATATTGATCGATCCTGAGGGCGCGCTGCGGCCATAGTCCGTGCCGGCGGGTCCTTTGATGACTTCCACCTGCTGGGTGTTGAAGGTATCGCGCGTCACGCTGCCGATATCGCGGATGCCGTCCACATAGATGCTGTTAGAGGTATCCACGCCGCGCATGTAGATGGCATCCCCGGTGGTTGAACTGCCATTCTCGCCGGCATAAAACGCCCCGACGCCGGGGACGTTTTTGAGGGCGTCAGTCAGGTTGGTGACGCCCTGATCTTTAATCACCTGTTCCGGGATCACGGTGATGGTGCGGGTGGTATCGACCAGCGGTTTATTGAACTTGGGATCGCCGGAGGCGCCGGGAGAGTAGAGTGAGGGCGGAGTGGCTTCCACCACCAGCGTCTCTTCACTATTTTTGACTGATTTTTCCGCTGCGATGCCCGTTGCCGGTGAGGCCCCCAGACACAGACCCGTAAACAATGCCAATGAGTTGAAACTGCCAAACGGCAGAGAAGCGTTTTTTTCCATGATAAATGCAGGCTTATTTTTTGTTATGAGCACATACCACACCGCGCAAAAGCGACGTTTTTCGTCGTCTGGCTTGCGCTGACCCGGTGTGATTCTATAAATGATAAAAAGAATAGTTATCATTCGCCTTAATATTTACATAGAAATGTTGACGTTTAAACATATTTCTTCATCGCGATTTACATAGTTCATAAATTTTGAACGAAAAGGGCGGGGATGAAGCAAAAGAGCGGCTGGAAGAGGCCGGTGACAGGCCGCGCCGCGAGGTGACAGGCGCCAGGGCTAACCCGGCGCTTCGTGGTTTTTGGCATAAAAGATGCTCTCCTTCTGCGCGAGGAGAACGCCGTTCTGGAAATTGGTGTAATGAAAAATAGCGGCCCACCGATCCCTCTGCAGGCACTGTTCCGCGACCGCGTTATTGGGGGGACGACCAGCGAGCGTTCTCCCGCCGCGTGACGGAGAACAATGCCGCGCCGTATGTCGTCTGGAGCAGGCGGCGGGCCACTGCTGGCTGCGGCAACTGGTGCGTGAGGTGTGTCGCGAGTAAAAAAAAGCCCGCACAAGTGCGGGCAAAAATACTGGAAGCAATGTGAGCAATGTCGTACTGAATACCTGAGTTATTTACTCAACTATTCAGTAATGAGAAAGATAATATTTCTCATTTAAGATATCAACCCCATCTTTTGTGCGGAAGCGATTTTTTATCCGAGGGTGAAAACCGTACGCTTCTGACTGTCGTCCCGCGGCCAGGCCGCCGCGATCTCCTGCAGCGGCCGCGGGGTGGTGGCGATGGTGAATTTACCCGGCACCGCCGCCTGCAGCATTTCACCCGTCGCCGCCAGCAGCTGCGGCATCGACAGGCTACCGATACCGCTGCCCATCAGCACGAGCGGTGCGGAACGCAGAACTGCGCCATTTAACGCGATATCGGCGCCAGCCAGGGACCCCACCTGCACATAGCGCACCGGTCTGCCGGCTGGGGTATATTTCGCCAGGGCCGGCAATAACACTTCCGCGCTGTGTCCCCACAGGTAATCGATGACCACGTCAATCTGCGCAGCGCTGGTCGCTGAAAATTGCCCGCTCAAGGTTTTATCATCAGCGGTTAAGTGAATACACTCATCGGCGTCCAGCGCCGCCAGCGTCTGCGCATTCCGTCCGGTTGCAATGATTTTTTTCGCTCCCAGATAGCGGGCAATCTGCACCGCCAGCTGACCGGCGCTGCCGGTGGCGCCGTTAATCAGCACCGTTTCACCGGCCTGGATCTGGGCGCGAGTCACCAGAGACGCCCACGCGGACATGCCGGGATTGGCCATCGCCGCGGCGCTAACATCATCGAGCGCATCCGGCACCGGCAGGCAACTCTGCAGGGCAACCGGCGCCTGCTGCGCCATACTGCCGAAGGGGGCGGTGGGGAAGGCGAAATAGACGCGCTGGCCCTGAGGTGTGGTGCCGACGCCATCGATACCGGGCACAAAGGGCAGATTGCCGTCGAAGCTGTAATGGCGTCCGGATGCGCGGGCCTTAACCACATGGCTCAGCGCGGCGGCGCGGACGTCAATGATCGTCTGGCCGGGCGCGGGCTGCGGGTCGATAAAATCGGCCCAAACCGGGCCTTCTGCGAGGTCAAAAACCACGGCTGCTTTCATAAATTATCTCCTGTCGGGAATTATGTGTAAAATACACATATTGTTTTGCAGCACTATACGCGGAAAATTAATATATGCAAGATGCACATAATGACTACGACATTACCGACTTTCACGGCGCGCTACTGGATATCATCAGCGTGATGAACCAGCCGCTGCGCGACGAGCAAATCCTCCAGGCGGCCGGCGTCCAGCTGGAACAGATGCTGTTTCCGCTGCTGGTGGCGGTAGGACGCCATGGCCCGGTGGGAGTTGTTGAGCTGGCGGATCATTTAGGGCGCGATTACACCACCGTCAGCCGCCAGGTGAAAAAACTGGAAGCCCAGGGACTCGCCTGTAAGCAACCTAACCGTCATGACCGACGGATCAGTGAAGTGACGCTTAGCGCCAGCGGACAACAGATGATCGACAGTATTGCGGTAGCGCGGCGGCGGTTAATGAATCAGGTGCTGGCGCAGTGGCCGGAAGAGGAGGTGCAAGCGCTGTTTCGCTTAACGCGCAAATACGCCGACAGTTTGCAGCAACCGAGCTAAATTCTCGCGTGCTGCCGCCCTGGCGCAACAATCATCTTGTTCGTCACAAATCACGGGTCAGCTCGTCGATGTTGTCGGAAAGTATCTCCAGCAGGGATCGTACATAGATATTGTTATTTCCCTGATGCCACATCGCGCTGAGGGGAAGGCCTTCGATATGTTTTTTGGGCGTGAGCGCAAGGTATTTCACGCCGTCCGCATTCATGTCTTTATAGGACGCAGGCACCAGAGCAATGCCGAGTCCTGCGGCAACAAAACTCAGGATAGTCTGCTTCTCTTCAGCATACTGCGCGATAACAGGCATGCTGCCACCTTCCTTGAAAATATTCATTGTCAGGTCATGGCTGTGACGCCGGGTGCGTCTTTCCGGCAAGATAACCGGCTCGTGCCGAAAGTCATCGATACTGACTTCATCATAACTGACCAGCCGGTGGTTAGTGGGCACGGCGAGCACGCAAGTTTCATTGGCGATAAATCGCGTTGTCAGCATGGCATCAATGTGTTCCGGCGGGCGCACAAAAACCACATCCAGCCACCCTGAAATGAGTCGGGGGATAAGTTTGTGAGATTTATCTTCCGTAAGATGAATATCTGCTTCAGGAAAACGCCTGACGAAAAGATTAAGCAATTCAGGAAGTAATCCTTTGGCTGCGCTGTCGATAGCCCCGATCCGCAACGTTCTTTTCTGCAACAGGCTATTTTTCCGGAATCGCTGCCGTAGCGCATCGAAATCAGCAATGACCGTTTTGGCCTCATTTAAAAAGGCGGCGCCTTCAGGTGTTAGCGACACGTTGCGGGTCGATCGATTCAGTAGCCTGATCCCCAAATCATCTTCCAGTAGCTTAATAAAGCGACTCAGTGACGCAGGCATCATTTCGAGTTTACGGGCAGCCCGGCCAAAGTGAAGCTCATCACCTAACACCACAAAGCAACGTAGCTGATTTATATCCATTTTTTCACCAAAACCTGATTATACAAATTATTTATATAAAGCCGTGCCGATGATAAAGCGGTTCAAAACTTCATACTGGGATTATTACAAAACGATAACAACCCTACATCACTATGGAGCATCCCGTCATGAAAAACGACCTCGAAAAGAAGGTGATGCGTAAGGTTACCCTGCGCATTATTCCTTTCATCATGCTGCTGTACTTCATTGCCTTCCTTGACCGCGTCAACATTGGCTTTGCCGCCCTGACCATGAATCAGGATCTGGGATTTTCACCCACCGTTTTTGGTCTGGGCGCTGGCATTTTCTTCCTGGGTTATTTTCTGTTTGAGGTACCGTCAAACTTAATTCTTCATAAAGTGGGCGCCCGCATCTGGATCGCCCGCGTCATGATTACCTGGGGATTCGTCTCTGGCTGCATGGCTTTTGTGCAGGGCACGACGAGCTTCTACATTCTGCGTTTTCTGCTCGGCGTGGCGGAAGCCGGTTTCTTCCCGGGTATCATTCTCTATCTCAGCTACTGGTTTCCTGCCGCCAGGCGTGCGCAGGTCACTGCCATCTTTATGGCCGCAGCTCCCCTGTCGACAGCACTGGGATCGCCGGTTTCGGCCGCACTGCTGGAGATGCATGGCTTCCTTGGCTACGCCGGCTGGCAGTGGATGTTTGTACTGGAAGCTTTGCCGGCGCTGGTGCTCGGTGTTGTGGTTCTGTTCTTCCTGACGGATCGTCCGGCCAAGGCCAAATGGCTAACTGATCAAGAGCGTGCCTGGCTGGAAAACACCATGCATGCCGAGGAGCTGGCGCGGGCGGCAAAACAGAGCCATTCCAGCGCATGGCGGGGACTGGCGGATATACGCGTCCTGGCGCTGGCGCTGGTCTATTTCGGTACCTCCGCCGGGCTGTATACGCTTGGCATCTGGTCCCCGCAAATTATTCGCAGTTTCGGTGCTTCCTCGCTGGAGATTGGTTTCCTGAACGCTTTTCCGGCGGTGATCGGCGTCATCGCCATGATCCTCTGGGCGCGTCATTCCGATCGAACCAAAGAGCGCAGCTGGCACGTCATTGGCGCCTGCCTGCTGGCGGCGGCCGGACTGATATACGCCGGTAACGTCAGCACATTGTTTACCGTGATGCTTGCCTTAACGCTGGTCACTGTGGGGATTAGCGCATCAAAACCCCCTCTGTGGAGCATGCCAACCCTGTTCCTCAGCGGCCCGGCTGCGGCCGCTGGCATTGCCGCTATCAACTCCATCGGCAACCTCGGCGGTTTCGTCGGCCCGATGATGATTGGCGTGATCCGCGAGCAAACCGGTAGCTACAGCTGGGGCCTGTATTTTGTCGCCGGATTGCTGGCGCTCTCGGCCCTCGTGGTCGTGATTCTTTCTGCCAGAGCGAACAAATCGCCGACGGCAGAGCTTCCACATCCTCATACTCATTAACTGGAGAAGTAACGATGCGTCACTACAAAATTGCTGCCATCCCTGCGGACGGTATCGGACCGGAAGTCATTTCGGCAGGTATTGAAGTCTTGCACGCGCTGACGCGCCACGATCCGCAACTGAAATTTGATATAGAGACCTTTGACTGGGGGTCAGACTATTACAAAAAACATGGCGTGATGATGCCGGAAGAAGGGCTGAACATGCTGAAAGCATTCGATGCCATTTACTTCGGCGCGGTGGGGGCACCGGATGTCCCTGACCACATCACACTCTGGGGCCTGCGGCTGCCTATTTGCCAGGGCTTTGACCAGTACGCCAATGTGCGACCCACCAAAATTCTGCCGGGCGTCACCTCACCGCTGCGCAACCGCGGGCCTGGCGATCTTGACTGGGTCATCGTGCGCGAAAACTCCGAAGGTGAATATTCTGGTAACGGCGGCCGTACGCACCGTGGTTTACCTGAAGAAGTCGGTACCGAAGTGGCAATCTTTACCCGTGTTGGGGTGACACGCATTATGCGCTATGCCTTCAGACTGGCGCAGTCCCGTCCACGTAAACTGCTGACCGTGGTGACCAAATCCAACGCCCAGCGCCATGGTATGGTGATGTGGGATGAGATTGCCGCTGAAGTGGCGCAGGAATTCCCGGATGTGCAGTGGGACAAAATGTTGGTCGATGCCATGACGCACCGTATGACGTTGCATCCCCAGACCCTGGATACCATCGTTGCCACCAATCTGCACGCCGATATCCTTTCCGATCTGGCTGGCGCGCTGGCGGGTAGCCTGGGCGTAGCGCCGACCGCGAATATTGATCCTGAACGCCGCTTCCCTTCCATGTTCGAACCGATCCATGGTTCCGCATTCGATATCACCGGCAAAGGGATTGCGAACCCCATTGCCACTTTCTGGACCGCGGTACAGATGCTTGAACATCTGGGCGAACGCCATGCCGCTGCGCTGATTATGGAAAGCATTGAGTATGTGTGTGAAAAAGGCATTCTGACGCCAGATGTCGGTGGCTCAGCCAATACCGCGGAGGTGACACGCGCCGTGGTGCACTACATTGACGCTAAAGCTGACATTGCCGAGACCGCATAACCATGAATAACGAACAGGCTGCAGAGATCCTGCAGGATATCTTTCAACATGCGGTCAACAGTGCCCGCGCCGGGCCGGTGACCCTGGCTAACCTGCCGGAAAAACCTCGCGGCCGTTGTGTGGTGATCGGTGCGGGTAAAGCGTCCGCGGCAATGGCGGCTGCCGTGGATGCGGCCTGGCCGGATGTGGCGGTGTCGGGCGTGGTGGTGACGCGTTACGGTTACGCGGTTCCTGCGGGCCGCATCCGCATTATTGAGGCGGCTCATCCTGTATCAGATGCCATGAGCGAGGTTGCCGCAATGCTGATTGTGGAGACGCTGCGCGGTTTAACTGCCGATGATCTGGTGCTGGCATTGATTTCAGGGGGAGGGTCGGCGCTGATGGCGCTGCCCGCCCCGGGGTTAACGCTGGCAGATAAGCAGACCATCACCCGGGCCCTGCTCCATAGCGGGGCCAGCATCAAAGAGATGAATCTGGTACGTCGTCATCTCTCAGCGGTGAAAGGCGGAAAGCTGGCGACCATGGCGCAACCGGCACGCATCGTATCACTGATTATCAGCGATGTGCCTGGCGATGATCCGACGGACGTAGCGTCTGGCCCCACCGTTGCCGATAACAGCGCACCACGTGATGCGCTCCGGGTACTGCAGCGGTATGGCATTGCGATCCCGAAGCCCGTTAGCGAACGGCTAAACCAGCCGGCCGGCCCGGTGGAAAACGCCGCGACAGGCGAGGTCAGGCTTATCGCCACGCCGGCGATGGCGTTAGCGGCGGCGGCTCTGGCCGCACGACAACATGGGCTCACCCCTCTTATTTTGGGGGATGCGATAGAAGGTGAAAGCAGGGAAGTGGCGGTGGTCATGGCCGGTATGGCGAAATCGGCGAAGCAGTATGGTCACCCGATTTCAGGGCCTGCTGTGCTGTTGTCAGGTGGCGAAACCACGGTGACAGTAAACCACACTCAGCCTGGAAAAGGGGGCCGCAATACCGAGTTTTTACTCAGTCTGGCCTGTGCGCTCCAGGGGGAACACGGTATCTGGGCCATGGCGGGAGATAGCGATGGTATTGATGGCACAGAAGATGCCGCAGGTGCGATCGTCTTCCCGGATACGCTTGCGCGCGGCAAGCTGAGCGGTCTTAATGCAGTGCAATATCTGGATGGCCATGATAGTTACTGCTATTTTCACGCGCTTAATGATTTGCTGATCACCGGCCCGACGTTAACCAACGTCAATGATATTCGGGCAATATTGATTGCCTGACTGTATCGCTCTCCTGTGCCAGGGAGAGCGATATTTTTCCCTTTCTACATTGTTCAAATCTTCGGTATCCGCCCGCCATCCATTTCCACGCTAAAGCGCATCGCCTGGCGCCAAGGTGTCGATCATCGTTCCGTCTGATGTGTTGGCGTGCAAGATGACATGGAGGGGAAGGTAACGCGAGGAAATCGCCGCCTGGCGCGATACCAGGCGGCTAACGGTCAGGCGGTTTTGGTCGCCGCCTTCAGGCTCTGGACGAAGGCTTTCAGTTCGTCGAGCATGGTCTGCGGCTCATCGAGGTGGCGTTCGATGATTTTGACGATGGCGGAACCGGAGATAGCCCCGGCGGCCCCGGCGTCAATGGCGGCGCTCACCTGCTCCGGCGCGGAGATACCAAAGCCCTGCAGCGGCGGCGCGGCGTGATATTCCGCCAGCTTCTCCACCAGGTGGTGCAGCGGCAGTGCGGCGCGATTTTCCGCACCCGTCACTCCGGCGCGCGACAGCAGATAGGTGTAGCCGCGGCCATAAGAAGCAATCTGGCGCAGTAAATCGTCATCCGCATTGGGCGGGCAGATGAAAATCGGCGCGATGTTATGGCGCATCGCCGCCTGGCGGAACGGGGCGGACTCTTCCACCGGCACGTCGGCCACCAGCACCGAGTCGACGCCGACGCGGGCGCACTGGGCATAGAACGCATCGATGCCCGGGCTGAAGACGAGGTTGGCGTACATCAGCAGGCCGATTGGGATGGTCGGATGCTTCTGGCGGATCGCCGCCAGCATCTCAAAGCACTGCGCCGGGGTCACTCCCGCGGCGAAGGCGCGCAGGGCCGCGCCCTGAATGGTCGGGCCGTCCGCCAGCGGGTCGGAGAAAGGGATCCCCAGCTCAAGGGCATCGGCGCCACCTTCGATCAGCGCATCGATAATTTTGAGCGACTGCTCCGGTCCCGGATCGCCAAGGGTGACAAAGGGAACGAAGGCGCCTTCCTGGTGATTTTTCAGTTGGGCAAACAGCGTCTCATAGCGTTCCATCAGATTTCCCCTCGCGCTTTCAGGATGTCATGTACGGTGAAAATGTCTTTGTCGCCGCGACCGGAGAGGTTAACCACCAGCAGCTGCTCTTTTTCCGGGTTCTCGCGCATCATCTTCAGCGCGTGGGCCAGAGCGTGAGAGGACTCCAGCGCCGGGATAATCCCTTCGTGGCGGGAGAGCGCTTTAAACGCGTCCAGCGCTTCGTCGTCGGTGATCGACACATAGTCAGCGCGACCGGTGCTGTTCAGAAACGCGTGCTGCGGCCCAACGGACGGGAAGTCCAGCCCGGCGGAAATGGAGTAAGACTCTTCGATCTGGCCGTCGGCGGTCTGCATCATCGGCGACTTCATACCGAAGTAGATCCCCACGCGGCCATGCTTCAGCGGCGCGCCGTGCTCGCCGCTTTCGATACCATGCCCGGCCGGTTCCACGCCGATCAGGCCGACGTTGGTTTCATCAATAAAGTCGGCAAACATGCCGATGGCGTTTGACCCACCGCCAACGCAGGCGATCACCGCGTCCGGCAGACGTCCCTCTTTTTCGAGGATCTGCGCTTTGGTCTCTTCGCCAATCATGCGCTGGAATTCACGTACAATGGTCGGGAACGGATGCGGACCGGCGGCGGTGCCCAGCATATAGTGCGCCTTCTCGTAGCTACCAGACCAGTCGCGCAGCGCCTCATTACAGGCATCTTTCAGCGTGGCGGAGCCGCTGTGCACCGGGATCACCTCGGCACCCATCAGGCGCATACGGAAGACGTTCGGCGACTGGCGCTCGACGTCCTTGGCCCCCATGTAGATACGGCATTTCAGGCCGAGCAGGGCGCTGGCCAGCGCTGAGGCGACCCCGTGCTGACCGGCGCCGGTCTCGGCGATAATTTCGGTTTTACCCATCCGTTTGGCCAGCAGGGCCTGGCCCAGCACCTGGTTGGTTTTGTGCGCGCCGCCGTGCAGCAGATCTTCGCGTTTCAGGTACAGGGTGGTGCGAGTACCTTCGGTCAGATTCCGGCATTTGGTCAGGGCCGTCGGACGTCCGGCGTAGTTTTTCAGCAGGTCAGTGAATTCCGCCTGAAAGGCCGGGTCCTTCTGCGCGCTGACAAAGGCTTCTTCCAGCTGGCGCAGGGCGGGCATCAGGATCTGCGGCACATACATGCCGCCGAATTCGCCGAAGTAGGGGTTCAGTAAAGTGCTCATTATTGCTCCTTAATATGCGCGCAGCGTCTGGAATACGGAGGCCAGTTTGCTGGCGTCTTTCATCCCGGGTTGCGACTCTACGCCTGAATTGAAATCGAGTCCGGCACAGCCGCTTTTGGCCGCTTCCACACAGTTATCGGCACCCAGGCCACCCGCCAGCATGACGTTGCGCAGATCCTGGCCCTGCAGCAGGCTCCAGTCAAAGCGCTGGCCGCTGCCGCCCTGGCCGTTGTCGAACAGGTACTTGTCGACATGGCGGAGCGTACGGGCCGGGAGGGTTTCACCAACGCTCAGCGCTTTCCAGATACGGACGTTGTCCGCGAGGGCGTCGCGCAGCGCGTCGATATAGGCCTGGTCCTCATCACCGTGCAGCTGCACGGCGGCCAGCCCCAGAGCCTGCGCGCGGGCGACCACCTCGTCCAGCGGCGCATTGCGAAACACGCCGACGTACTGCAGCGGCGCAGCGGCGATCACCGCTTTGGCCTGGGCGTCATTCACCGCCCGCGGCGAAGTCGGGACGAAAATCAGTCCACCGTAGATGGCGCCAGACTCCCAGGCCACCTGGGCATCCTGCGGCCGCGTCAGGCCGCACACTTTATTCTCGCCGAGCAGCACGCGTTTAACCGCCGCTTCCAGATCCGCCTGTTCCATCAGGGCGGAGCCGATCAGGAAGCCGTTGGCGAAGTGGCTCAGCTCGCGCACTTCAGCATAGGTATGGATGCCGGATTCGCTGATCACCGTGACATCCGGGCCGAGACGCGCCGCCAGCTGACGGGTGCGGTTAAGGTCAATCGACATATCGCGCAGGTCGCGGTTGTTAATGCCCACCACCTTCGCCTTCAGGGCGATGGCGCGCTCCAGCTCCTCTTCATTGCTGACTTCGGTCAGCACGCCCATATTCAGGCTGTGCGCCACCGCGGAGAGCTGGCGGTACTGCTCATCGTCGAGCACCGAGAGCATCAGCAGGCAGGCATCGGCCTGATAGTAGCGCGCCAGGTAGATCTGGTAAGGGTCGATGGTGAAGTCCTTACACAGGATCGGCTGCGGCGCGACCTTGCTGACGATCGGCAGAAAATCGAAACTGCCCTGGAAATATTTCTCATCACACAGCACTGAGATCGCCGAGGCGTAGTGTTTGTAGATGCTGGCGATCGCCGCCGGATCGAAATCTTCGCGAATCAACCCCTTCGACGGCGAGGCCTTTTTGCACTCGAGAATAAACGCGGTGCGGGTGCCGGCCAGCGCGTCATAGAAATTGCGCTGCGTCGGGACCACTTCATTCTGAAAACTGGCTAACGGTTGTTGTTGTTTGCGGGCTTCTACCCAAATCGCTTTGTCGGCAACGATTTTTGCTAAAACGGTCTGCATTCTTTACCCTCTTGCCGCTAAGGCGGTCACTCTGTCATAGGCCGCGCCGCTGTGCAGCACATCCAGTACCTGCTGAGCGTTAGCTTTCAGATCTTCATGCCCGTGTAAACGCATCAACATGGCGACGTTGGCGGCGACGGCGGCTTCGTGAGCGGCTTCACCTTTACCTTGTAGCAAGCGCGTCAGAATGTCACGATTTTCTTCCGGCGTGCCGCCCGCCAGCTGCGCCTGATGGTAAGGCGTCAGGCCGAAGTCGTCAGCGGTCAGCTGATAGCTTTTGATTTCCCCGTTATGCAGTTCGGCGACCACCGTGGGCGCATGCAGCGAGACTTCATCCATCCCACCGCTGTGCACCACCGCCGCGCGCTGATAGCCCAGCACGCGCAGGGTCTCGGCGATCGGCAACACCAGTTCCGGGCTGTAGACGCCAATCAGCGCCAGCGGCGGATGCGCCGGGTTGATCAGCGGCCCCAGCACGTTAAACAGGGTGCGGGTCTTCAGCTGCTGACGGACCGGCATCGCGTGGCGGAAACCGGTGTGGTATTTCGGCGCGAACAGGAAGCAAACCCCCAGCTCATCGAGCGCCGCGCGGGATTTATCGGCGTTCATATCGAGATTGATGCCGAAGGCTGCCAGCAGGTCAGAAGAGCCTGATTTACTGGAGACGCTGCGGTTACCGTGTTTCGCCACTTTCAATCCACAGGCCGCAGCGACAAAGGCGCTGGCGGTGGAGATATTGATGCTGTTGCTGCCGTCGCCACCGGTGCCGACGATGTCGGCAAACAGGTAGTCCGGGCGCGGGAACGGCGCGGCGTTTTCCAGCAGCGCGGTGGCGGCGCCGGCAATTTCCTGCGGCTGCTCGCCGCGCACTTTCATACTGACCAGCGCGGCGGCCAGTTGCTCAGGCTTCACTTCACCGCGCACGACGGCGGAGAACAGCTGGTGGCTCTCCTGCTGGCTCAGGGTTTCCGCCTGATAGAGCTTCTCAAGGATCGGCTGGAGGGTGTTAGTGTGCTCCAGCTTCTGCAGCGCCCAGGCCAGGGTCTGCTCCAGCAGCCGTGCGCCCTGAGTGGTAAGGATCGATTCCGGATGGAACTGGAAGCCGCACACCCGGTCCGCATCGTGACGCACCGCCATCACCATACCGTTGAAATTGGCGTTAATCGTCAGCCCGGCGGGAATATTGCTGCCAACCAGCGAGTGGTAACGCGCCACCGGCAGTGGGTTAGCCAGACCGGCAAACATGGCCTGGCCGTCGTGCTCAATGCTGGATGCTTTGCCATGGAGGATCTCGCCCGCCTGGCCGACATAGCCGCCGTAGGCTTCGACAATAGCCTGATGACCGAGGCAGATGCCGATGATCGGCAGCTTGCCACGCATACGGGTCAGCAGTTCCGGCATGCAGCCAGCTTCGCTCGGCGTACCCGGGCCCGGGGAGAGCATCAGCACCGGGTTGTCCATGGTGCCCAGACGCTCAATCAGCGCCTGCGCCGGGACGGAGTTACGGTAAATCACCACGTTATGACCATTGGCCCGCAGCTGGTCTGCCAGGTTATAGGTGAAAGAATCGATATTATCGAGCAGCAGAATGTCAGCCATCAGAAAATCTCCTTCGCGTGATGGGCCTGGGCAATGGCGCGCAGCACCGCGCGGGCTTTATTTCGGGTCTCATCCGCTTCCGACTGGGGAACCGAGTCGAGCACAATGCCGGCTCCGGCCTGGACGGTAGCGATACCCTCCTGCACGTAGGCGGAACGGATGACGATGCAGGTGTCGAGGTCGCCGTGGGCGGTGAAATAGCCCACCGCGCCGCCGTAGCTGCCGCGGCGTTTACCTTCGGCGGCGGCAATCAGCTGCATGGCGCGGACCTTCGGTGCGCCGCTGAGGGTGCCCATGTTCATGCAGGCGCGGTAGGCGTGCAGCACATCGAGGTCCTGACGCAGTTCGCCGACCACGCGGGAGACCAGATGCATCACGAAGGAGTAACGGTCAACCTTCGTTAAATCGGCGACATAGCGGCTGCCCGGGGTACAGATGCGGGCCAGGTCATTACGCGCCAGATCCACCAGCATCAGGTGTTCGGAAAGCTCTTTATGGTCGGTGCGCATTTCCAGTTCGATGCGGCTGTCAAGATCGCGATCCAGCGAACCGTCGGCGCGGCGGCCGCGTGGCCGGGTGCCGGCGATAGGGTAGATCTCAATCTGACGGCTGACGGCGTCATATTTCAGCGAACTCTCCGGCGAGGCGCCGAACAGGGTGAAATCGTTGTCCTGCATAAAGAACATGTACGGGCTGGGGTTGCTCTTCTTCAGCACATCATAAGCGGCCAGCGGCGACGGGCAGGGCAGCGAGAAGCGACGGGAAGGAACCACCTGGAAGATTTCCCCGGCGCGGATCGCGCGCTGCATTTTGCGCACCACCGCACCGTACTCTTCATCGCTCTGGTCAACGTCGCACTGCATTTCGGCCACAGTGGTAACCGGCAGCGGCGCCGGCGGCTCGTTCAGTTGCTGACGCAGCTGGCTCAGGCGCTGCTCCAGGCGCTGTTTTTCACTCTCCAGCGGGGTGAACAGGCTGGCCTGAATGCGGGTATGCTTGGTCTGATGGTCGATGACCAGCAGAGTTTCAGCCAGATAGAAGCAGTAGTCCGGGCAGGCGGTGTCGCTCTGCAGCGGTGGAAGATCTTCAAAGCCGGCGACCAGGTCATAGGCGAACAGGCCGCCGAAGAACATCGCTTCACGCTCGTTGGCCGGGACGGTCACCAGCTCCTGCAGGAGACGGAAGGCGTCAAACACCGACAGTGAGCAGAGGCGGGCGTCTTCATCGAGCAGGGTGCTGACCGCGGGGAAGGTCAGGATGCGGCCGTTGGGCTGGCGCTGATTGGCGATCCCGGAGGGCAGCGCGCCGTCCAGCAGTTCCAGCAGCGCGGCGCCGTTAGCGGAAAGTGCCTGAATAGTGACAGTGTCACCAAGAGCGGTGATGCGCAGCGCGCTGTCGACCAGCAGCAGGCTTTTTAAGTCATCTTTGCTGTCGATATCAGCGGATTCCAGCAGCAGCGTGGCCGGACGGGCGCCACACAGTTGGTGGAATAACGCCGTCGGGTTCTCCCGGTAGATGGCGTCGCTGGTGAGAAGCTCGAGTGCCGGTTTGGATGTTTGCATTATTGTTCTCGCCTGTTCGTATTATTTTTTGTCCAATAAAAAGCCCGCTCATTGGCGGGCCGGGTATCTGTATGCTGAATGCAAAACGCGATCACGCCGCCCGTTATCAGGAGGTGCGCCACCAGCTGTGCAGAGTGATAAAGTGCATTTTCATCGTGATACCCCTTCATGTGAACTTGCGTACTAGTTAACTAGTTCAATGGAATAAAGTCAACCCTTGTTTGCAGATTTTCTCTGCCTGTCGGTATGATAATGCGCTTATTTACGTTGATGTCCAGCAGGAGTCCTTTTGAGCGACAGCCAATACGCAGTGATTTACGATCTGCACAGCCATACCACCGCCTCTGACGGGCGGCTGACTCCGCAGGAACTGGTCCATCGTGCCCATGAGATGCGCGTAGGCACCCTGGCGATCACCGACCATGACAGCGTGGCGGCGATCCCGGCCGCCCGGGAAGAGATCGCCCGTGCCGGATTACCCTTAACGCTGGTAAACGGCGTCGAGATTTCGACGCTCTGGGAGAATCACGAAATACATATCGTGGGTCTGAATATTGATATTGCGCACCCGACGATGACCGCGCTGCTGGAGGAGCAGAAAGCGCGACGCCAGCTGCGGGGCCAGATGATTGCCGAGCGTCTGGAGAAGGCGCGGATCCCTGGCGCCTGGGAAGGGGCGCTGCGGCTGGCGGACGGTGGCGCCGTCACCCGCGGCCATTTTGCCCGTTTTCTGGTGGAGGCCGGCCATGCGAAAAACATGGCGGAGGTCTTCAAAAAATACCTTGCCCGCGGGAAAACCGGTTACGTGCCGCCGCAGTGGTGTACAATAAAACAAGCGATTGATGTCATTCATCATTCTGGCGGCAAGGCGGTGATAGCCCATCCCGGGCGCTACGATCTCTCCGCCAAGTGGTTGAAGCGGCTGTTGGCCCACTTTAGCGAGCAGGGCGGTGATGCCATGGAAGTGGCCCAGTGTCAGCAGGCGCCCCATGAACGCGCCCAGCTGGCCACCCTGGCCGTGCAGTTTGGTCTGCTGGCGTCACAGGGCTCCGATTTTCATCAGCCCTGTGCGTGGATCGAGCTTGGCCGTAAGCTCTGGCTTCCTGCCGGCGTGGAAGGCGTCTGGCACAGCTGGGAAGCGGCCGCCAAATAAAAATTGAGAGGGAAGTATGAGCCAGTTTTTTTATATCCATCCGGATAACCCGCAGGCGCGGTTGATTAACCAGGCGGTGGAGATTGTGCGTAAGGGCGGGGTGATCGTTTATCCTACCGACTCCGGCTACGCCCTGGGCTGCAAAATTGAAGACAAGGGCGCGATGGAGCGGATCTGCCGTATCCGTCAGTTGCCGGACGGCCACAACTTTACCCTGATGTGCCGCGATTTGTCCGAGCTGTCAACCTACGCTTTTGTCGACAACGTGGCGTTTCGTCTGATGAAAAACAACACGCCGGGCAACTACACCTTTATCCTCAAGGGGACCAAAGAAGTGCCGCGCCGGCTGCTGCAGGAGAAACGTAAAACCATCGGCATGCGCGTCCCGTCTAACCCTATTGCTCAGGCGTTGCTCGAAACTTTAGGCGAACCGATGCTGTCCACGTCGCTGATGCTGCCTGGCAGCGACTTTACCGAGTCCGACCCGGAAGAGATCAAAGATCGTCTGGAGAAAGTGGTGGACCTCATCATTCACGGCGGCTTCCTTGGGCAGCAGCCGACCACGGTTATTGACCTGACGGAAGATACCCCGGTGGTGCTGCGCGAAGGCGTCGGCGACGTGAAGCCTTTCCTCTGATCGTCATCGTCGGGCGGTGGTTCATGCTCCGCCCGGCACCCCGCGTTTCCTTCCTGACGGCACGACAATCAACCACAGCGCCAGACCGATCAGCAGTGCGCCGAGAATCAGCCCTTTTTGTATGGTTTCTCCGAGGCACAAATAGCCCCACAGCGCCGCAAAAGGTGGGATCAAAAAGGTCACGGACAGCGAACGCAGCGGTCCTATATCAGCAATCAGGCGAAAATAGAGAATATACCCTGCTGCTGTACAGACCACGCCCAGCATGACTATCGCTATCCACGGCAGGCTCTGTCGCCAGTCTATGACCGGACCATACCAGCCTGACCAGAGAAAGAAAGGCAACAGAAACAGCGTGGCGCCGACCTGGCTGCCCAACGCGACGCGCTCAGCCTCAAGGCCGCCCCGCTGCTGGATCCAACTGCGGGTCAGGAAGCCGGCCAGACCGTAACAGGCGGTCGCGATCAGGCAGGCCCCGATCCCCGGCAGCAGGAGGGCGGCGCTGAGGCTGGAGGTTGGGCTCGCAATGACTGCCACGCCAATGGCGCCCAGTAACGCGCCGCCGCCTTTGCGCAGGGTTAACGGTTCCGCAAAGCATAACGCGCCGATAAGCATTCCCATCATCGGCGCCGTGGCGTTGAGCGTGGCGGAGTACCCTGCCGGCAGCCACTGTGCGGCAAGGCAGTACATCAGAAAAGGAAGGCCTGAATTAATGACCCCCAGCTTCAGAGTGGATATGAATTTTCCCTGATACCCGCTCCATTTACCCTGCACGCCGAGTAACAGCCCGAGCGCGATAGCGGCGAACAGTACGCGAAGAAAAGCGCTGATCATCGCCCCGAAGGCCGGGGTGGTGATGCGCATAAACAAAAAACTGGCGCCCCAGAGAGCGGCGAGCAGCAGCAGGCGGCCATAGTCGATAACACGCATGATTGACTCCTTGTATTCACGAAGGAAGTCAACTGTAGAACTCACGTGCAGCGTCCGACAAACGCGTTATGCTTACATGATTAAGTTATTCTTAACTGAGATGCCATGTCGATGAAACTTCCACCGCTGAATGCGCTGCGCTGCTTTGAAGCGGCGGCACGGCTGCTTAGTCTGAAGCAGGCCGCCAGTGAGCTTTGCGTTACGGCAAGCGCCGTCAGCCAGCAAATTGCCCGCCTCGAGGAAGCGCTGAATACCCCGCTTTTTATTCGTACTCCCCGACAGTTACAGTTAACGGAGGTGGGGGAGATCTACCTGCGGGCCGTTCAGCCCGCCTTTCTCCAGATAGCCGCCGCCACCCAGCGCCTGCAGGTGCCCGCGGGGCCAGAAAAGGTGACGCTCAGCTGTACCAGCGGCTTCGCCATTCAGTGGCTGCTGCCGCGGCTGGCTGATTTTGAACGACGTTATCCAAAGATTGAGATCCAGATCGGCACCACCAACCGGCGAGTAGATTTGCTGAGTGAAGGGATCGATTTTGCCGTGCGTCATGGTGTCGGCGGCTGGCCGGAACTGCAGGCTTACCGCCTGCTGGATGACGACCTTATCCCGGTCTGCAGTCCGCAACTGATTGCTCCGCGCCGGTCCCTCGCCGGTGCGGGCGATCTGCTGCAGTATCCGCTGCTGCACGATGAGCATCGTGAAGACTGGGCGCTGTGGTGTGAGGCCGTGGGGCTGGAGCCGGACCGCGCGCGCCGCGGTCCGGTGTTCACTGATTCCAACGGCGTGACGGAGGCGGCGTTCGCTGGTATGGGGATGGCATTACTGCGACGTTCATTCATAGCGTCTGCGCTGACGCAGGGGCGGCTGGTTAATCCTCTGGCGCAGCCCATCGCCTGTCCGCTGGCCTATCATCTGGTTTACCACGAGACCGCGCTGCTGGCGCCTGCCAACCGCTGTTTTCGCGACTGGCTGCTCGGCCAGCGCCCGGCTGTTGTTGAGGAGGGCGCGCAGTGAGGGGGGCGCTGTCCGATAAAGATCCGTATGCGTGAATGGGCACAGGAGAATGAGGAAAATCTGTTCCATACTAAAGACGGGGCGCGGCGAACAGAAGCTTTCCCGACGAAGTTTTTCTTTTTACAGCGTACAGGTCGCGGAGAAGCGCTTTTTGTTGATAAATGAGAGCACCGTAACAGCTATACCGCAGATGAGGCTTAATCTTCCTAACCCGCAGATGATCAGTTCTGCTAAATTAATCATTTATCGACCCAAAGACAGATACCACCAATTAGTAGGGCAATAAAACCTACCAATGAACACAACAATTCGGCGATAAACCAGTATTTGATGTTTGCAGGTAGCTCCCGTATATAATCGACATCATCATTTTTTCTCTGAATAGACTTTTTGCCAAAGATCAATATGAGGGATCGCTATGCGCTAATTGCATACGTTTCCCTTATCCTCAGTTTCTTATGTAATTGATGATACTGATTGGGAGTGAATAAAATAGCCAAGTTTTGCTCTTGGCTATTTATTTCAATTAAATGAATAATGGTAAATAGAAAACTGATAACATCATGAATAGAAAAATAATACCGACCACGCAAAATCGTACTTTTACACGTAACCAATCGGTATACTGATTAGGAAGTTCTTTAATGAATCGAATTTGTTCATTATCCATTCCTCGCGTATGAAATGAGTTTTCTTTAAAATATAATGCTTTAATAAAAAATGCATCACGCATAAACGAGAAAAAGAACCCCCCATCCTGATAAATTAAAGCCTCTACTGGTCTTGCGTCAAATTTTTCAACAAATAGCGAACAGAGAGTAATGAATTTATTTTTCGAAATGCGATCGTAAATAATTGAAATAACCCCCGTAAGTATTAGGCATAGACACAATACCAATCCAATCGAGTTACGATGCATAATTATAAAATTAATTACCGAAAGTTTCATACAGCTGCTCTCCACCCCATTCACCGAATGCGCCACCTGCACTACTACCGACATAGCCTAAACCAGCCCCAGCAATCACAGAGCAAGCAAGCCCTCCGACACCAGCAGTACCAACACCGATAGCGATACAAAGAGGTATTGCTAAATAGCCACCAGCAACACCAACCCCCGTACCTACAGCAAAGCTACCAATCTCAGTATACTTTTTCTTGGTACATTCAGCTTCGCGACCAACAGAACAAGCCTCATTTATTTCATTTAGTGAATGCAGTCCGCTAAAACCAATGCCTAAATAACCAGTGTAACGCATTGCTTTTACGCATTTAGCTGCCCGTTCGATGTGGGTAGCATAGCCTTCAATGTCACTGATCCCCGTTTCATTCCATTTGTGGGTAATAGAACTGCTGGATAGGCCAAGTGCTTTTTTTATTTTTGTATACTCTCCGAATTTCATAGCCTTATTCAGGAATCTGACTTTAAGTATTGATTCAAGCTCTTTAAACAACAGGCTACGTTGAATGTAAAATTGTTCTCCTATCAACGAGCCTCTCGTTATGTAGGTATTCTTATACGTTTCTTGAATCTCTCTGAGTATTTTTTCGATACTCTCAAAGTATTTTCCAACAGGATCAGCAGCAAGGCCAATTCCTGTATCAGCGTAGCTGGTGAAATTAGCTATGGTTGCGTAGTGTTTGTGCAGCAAGTTAGCTTCCTGGATTGTCAGCGGTTCTAACGCCGCATCAACTCGCGCTTTCGCGGCTTTCATGTGGGCAATCTGCTCGTCGTCCTGTTTCTCTGGATCAACCAGAAGCATAATCGAACCAGCTTTGTATCTTTCATCCGGGCCGTTCAGAATAGAGAATAGCTCTTTTGCCCCTGCTGGTGGGTTTTCAGTGAATAACAGACGTTGCCACGCTTCCGTAGTACCGCCATAAGTGATAACGGCAAAACCTGCATCTATACCTGTTTTCTTTTTTGCTGTTTGGGCGTTCTGTTCCGGTTCTGACTCAATCGGCCCTGGAAGTTCAGGCATCTTGACGAGGTGAGGTAGATCAGTGTGCGTTACCGTTGCTTCTCCACCAAGTTCGTAATCATCATCCCAGTTTGAATTGATGAATTTGGATTTACAGGGGCAGGAGCTATAACTGTGTAGTGTTCCGGCAATCCTTTTGCCGTGTATGTCATCATCAAGCCCACCACAAATACGGTAAAGCCCTGGATGTTTACCACAAGTTACTTTATGCCCTTCACAGGACATATCTCTGTCAAAATGCTGGTGGTCGCTCCATCCTTCAGTGATAACGCCACCACATCGTGTCTTATCACCTCTGAATAAATAGTATCCCTTAACGCCCATCAGTGCTTACTCCCTGACACGGTCAAGAATCCTTCCGGGAGTTCGCGGCCTTCACGAAAAACCAGTTTGCTGCACGATTGTGGGGTAGAGATTATTTCATCACCATTATCAAGCATACTGCCAACGAGTGCAGCGGATGCGCCCTGCATGATTCGGGCCTTGCCAGCACCGGAAATAATAGTGGACTCGCTGCCATCAGCATATACAACCTTGTCACCTACCCGAGCAACTTGTAATCCTCCGGTAGTCGCACCGCCTGAAGCATGGCGAATGACTCCACCGCGACGGGTCAGACTTCCAACGACTGCAAACCGGAAAATGTGAGCTAACGGGCGGCTTAGATGCTGTTTTTTAATTTCCTCAAGTTCTTTCCGGGTTTTGTCATCGCAGAGTGACAAAAGCTCTTCGTCGTAAGGCGGTTGTGATTGGGCCTCATTAATTTCGGGTGTGATTTCGTTGGTATATTGCTGCATAAGTCCCTCTGCTTGTTGTGAATTAATCTTCATACGTAATTCATTGTACAAATAACACCCATGTGCCGGAAGTTGTTTTTCATAAAAATGAAACTGCGTTTTAAAATATTTATTTTGTGAATGTTATGGCGCGATTCATTTACTATCGACTATGTCGAAGCTTTTGCTGTACGGGCAATGCTGCGACTCCGTGACGAAGGTAAATGTGTAGATACTGTTGGAGTAGACACACAGCGTTTTCCCGTTCGCTGTGCTTGACTGTTCCGGATTGCTCATCGTTATACGTCCAAGTTCAGAAAGACTCAGGCGCACAAAACTTGTTGAATCATTTAGTCTAAAATTCGTGTAGTATGTGCGCCCACGAATCATTGTGTGACAGCTTGTGTGATACGTTGTTTGCCATGCTGTGTGCCATGAAATATTTACAGATCAGTGAGTTAAGTTGAGTTTTAGGCTAACTCGTTGTTTTTGAAAGCATACCAGACGCCTGGGAAGGCGACACCTTAAGGAAGCTCAATGAGCGAGAAACTGCAAAAAGTGCTGGCCCGCGCCGGCCACGGCTCCCGCCGTGAAATTGAAGCGAAAATCGAAGCTGGCCGCGTCAGCGTCGACGGAAAAATCGCCACCCTCGGCGATCGTGTGGAAATCGTCCCCGGTTTAAAAATTCGTATCGATGGTCATCTGATCTCGGTGAAAGAGTCTGCTGAGCAGATCTGTCGCGTGCTGGCTTACTATAAGCCGGAAGGCGAGCTGTGCACCCGTAACGATCCGGAAGGGCGCCCGACGGTGTTTGATCGCCTGCCAAAACTGCGCGGCGCGCGCTGGATTGCCGTTGGCCGTCTGGACGTGAACACCTGTGGCCTGCTGCTGTTCACCACCGATGGCGAACTGGCAAACCGCCTGATGCATCCGAGCCGTGAAGTCGAGCGTGAGTACGCCGTTCGCGTTTTCGGCCAGGTGGATGATGATAAGCTGCGTCAGCTGTCTCGTGGCGTGCAGTTAGAAGATGGTCCGGCAGCATTTAAAACCATCAAATTCACCGGCGGTGAAGGGATTAACCAGTGGTACAACGTCACCCTGACCGAAGGGCGTAACCGCGAAGTGCGTCGCCTGTGGGAAGCGGTCGGCGTGCAGGTCAGCCGTCTGATCCGCGTGCGCTATGGCGATATTCTGCTGCCGAAAGGCCTGCCGCGCGGCGGCTATACCGAACTGGACCTGGCGCAGACCAACTACCTGCGCGAGCTGGTGGAGCTGACGCCGGAAACCAGTTCTAAAGTTGCTGTCGAGAAAGACCGTCGCCGGATGAAAGCCAATCAGATCCGTCGGGCGGTGAAGCGTCACAGCCAGACCAGCGCTAACCCGCGCCAGGGTAACAACAGCAACCGTCGTTCCAGTACTCGCAATAAGACCAACGGTTAATGTTGTGCGTTCCGGTGGATTGCCGCCGGAACGCGTACTGCCTTTCGCCGTATCAGGCCCTCAGTAGTCAATTCCCATCTGCGCTTTAATCCCGGCATCAAACGCATGCTTGACCGGACGCAGTTCGCTGACGGTATCCGCCAGTTCAATAATATCGCGATGGCAGCCGCGGCCGGTAATGATCACCGACTGATGGGCAGGACGCTCACGCAGGGCGCTTAGCACCGACTCCAGCGGCAGGTAATCGTACGCCACCATGTAAGTCAGCTCATCCAGCAGCACCAGATCGAGCTGGTCGTCAGCCAGCATACGGCGGGCATGCTCCCAGACCGCCAGACAGGCGGCGGTGTCGCTGTCGCGATCCTGGGTGTTCCAGGTGAAGCCTGTCGCCATCACCTGAAATTCGACGCCGTGGGGTTCCAGCAGGTTACGCTCACCGTTAGGCCAGGTCCCCTTAATAAACTGGATCACGCCGACTTTTTTGCCGTGGCCGACGGCGCGGGTCGCGGTGCCAAAGGCGGCGGTGGTTTTGCCTTTGCCGTTGCCGGTAAAGACCATCACAATGCCGCGTTCGTCCTGGGCTGCCGCCACCCGGGCGTCAACTTTATCTTTCAGCCGCTGCTGGCGTTCGCGGTAGCGTTCATCACTCATTGGGCAATTCCTGGCTTACGGCCCGGTTGGGCGTCAAAGGTCATTCCCGTCTTGCGGCGACTGTCGTCACCCATCAGCCATAGATAGACGGGCATAATGTCAGCGGGGGTCTTCAGTTTTAGCGGATCTTCCGTCGGGAAGGCGCTGGCGCGCATCCCGGTGCGGGTGCCGCCGGGGTTGATGCAGTTCACCCGCAGATGACGGCTTTGGTACTCGTCGGCCAGCACCTGCATCATCCCTTCGGTGGCGAATTTGGAGACCGCATAGGCGCCCCAGTTGGCGCGGCCCTGACGGCCAACGCTGGACGAGGTGAAGACCAGCGAGCCCGCATCCGAACGGAGTAATAAAGGAAGAAGCGCCTGGGTCAGCATAAAAGTGCCATTGACGTTCACCTGCATCACCTGCTGCCAGACCTCCGGCTTCTGCTCGTCCATGGGGCAGATGTCGCCGAGCAGGCCGGCGTTGTGCAGCACGCCGTCAAGACGGGGATAGTGCATACTTATCTGCTGCGCCAGCTGCTGGCACGCCTGCGGCGTGCAGGTTAGCAGGTCGAGGGTAAACCAGCGGGCGGGAATGCCGCCCTCGCGTTCAATCTCCTGGGCGACGGCGCGCAGTTTTTCGTCGTTGCGGCCAAGCAGAATCACGCTGGCGCTATAGCGCGCGTAGGTCAGGGCCGCTTCACGACCAATCCCGTCGCTGGCGCCGGTGACCAGGATGATGCGATCTTTCAGCAAGTGGCGTTGCGGTTGATAATGCACGGCGACTCCTTGGGCGATCGGTTCCCGATCGCGCTTCATCTTTGGTATCTCACTTTTGCGCTGTTATGCCTGAAAGTGCTCGCCATTGCAATCGGCGAAGCGGAAAGTATTCAGAAAATTAATATCTTGCAACGATTTCAGCCTCGCTGAAAAAAAACGGAATCCGCTGCGCACAAGACACAAAGCACAAAGACTTCTCGCCAGGGGCTGATGTACACTGTGCAGCAACGTCAGTGCTTTACACAAGGTGAAAACGTGGAATTACTTGCTCAGTACGGCTTATTTTTAGCCAAGATCGCGACGGTTGTCGTCGCTATCGCGGTGATTGCCGCTATTATCGTCAACCTGGCCCAGCGTAAGAAGCAGCGCGGCGAACTGCGGGTGACCAATCTTAGCGAGCATTACAAAGAGATGAAGGAATCGCTGGCGGTGGCGCTGCTTGACGGCCCGCAGCAGAAACAGTGGCATAAAGCGCAGAAGAAAAAGCAAAAACAAGAGGCGAAGGCCGCGAAAGCGCGGGCGAAGCTGGGTAACGTGGAGCCGGAAGGCAAGCCGCGCGCCTGGGTGCTGGATTTCAAAGGCAGCATGGATGCCCATGAGGTCAACAGCCTGCGGGAAGAGATCACGGCGGTGCTGGCGGCGGCGAAAGCGCGTGACCAGGTGGTGATTCGTCTGGAAAGCCCCGGCGGGGTGGTTCACGGTTACGGACTGGCAGCCTCTCAGCTGCAGCGGTTGCGCGACAAACAGATCCCGCTGACGGTGGCGGTTGACAAAGTGGCGGCCAGCGGCGGCTATATGATGGCTTGCGTGGCCAACAAAATTGTGTCGGCGCCGTTTGCGATCCTTGGCTCCATTGGCGTGGTGGCGCAGATCCCTAACCTCCATCGCTTCCTGAAGAACAAAGATATTGATATCGAACTGCATACCGCCGGGCAGTACAAACGGACGCTCACTATGCTGGGCGAAAATACCGAAGAAGGGCGGCGCAAGTTCCGTGAGGATCTCAATGAGACGCACCATCTGTTCAAGGATTTCGTCCATCGGATGCGTCCTGGACTTGATATTGAGCAGGTAGCTACCGGCGAGCACTGGTACGGGGTGCAGGCGCTGGAAAAAGGGCTGGTGGATGCGGTTGAAACCAGCGATGAGCTGTTGCTGGGGCTCATGGAGAGCCACGAGGTGATCGGGGTGCGTTATCAACAGCGTAAGAAAATGCTCGACCGCTTCACTGGTAGCGCCGCGGAGAGCGCCGATCGACTTCTGCTGCGCTGGTGGCAGCGCGGTCAGAAACCGCTGATGTAAACAACATAACGCGAGGCCAGGGCCTCGCGTTATCGTTTCCACTGGCCTTAATCGACCAGGTGATACTTGTCCGACAGCTCGTGGGCGAGGTACTTAAACATGTTAAATACCGCCGTACTCTTCGGCGTCGGTAAACCCTGCTCGTCAAGATAAAACTCACCGCTAAACACCAGGACATTGTTGCGCTGAACGACGTCGGTGGCTTCGATACCGGCTAACGTATCCTCATGTTCGCGAATAAGTTTGTTGGCTTTTTCGAGCAGCGTCTGGCGATCGATAGGTTGGGTTGTACCTTGCATAACGGACTCCTCTTTTTCTCCGCGCGTAGTTTACGCCGCGCGGCGGCGTGGGGCAAATTTTCCATGGACAAAACAGGGGTAATCGTAACCAGTGGAGAAACAGCCGTTTACTGGCGGGTTTCGCTTTTGCATGCTAATAAAGTTGCGTAACGAATTTTATCAGGTACAGTGTGACGCTTTCGGCGATCTGGCAACAGATTTGCTTGACATTCGGCCAAAAATTCTTCGTGCTATGTCACCTGACGCAAAAAAGTCAGCAAACTCAAACGCCTGGTTTTACGGAGATGAAGCGGGTGTTCAGGGTTGATATTCACCGACGGTGCCGCAACATATGAGGCAGTCGCCAGTGGAGGGTGTATGAATGTGCGATGTATTCCTGGATGAATCAAATTAGGTAAAGGTGAATATGGGTAAAGCTCTCGTTATCGTTGAGTCCCCGGCAAAAGCCAAAACGATCAATAAGTATCTGGGTAATGACTACGTGGTGAAATCCAGCGTCGGTCATATCCGCGATTTGCCGACCAGTGGATCAGCTTCCAAAAAGAGCACCGACTCTACCGCCACCAAAGGGGCTAAAAAGCCTAAAAAGGACGAACGTGGTGCTCTGGTTAACCGCATGGGCGTGGACCCATGGCATGACTGGAATGCGCACTATGAAGTACTTCCGGGTAAAGAAAAGGTAGTTTCAGAACTCAAACAGTTGGCGGAAAAAGCTGACCACATCTATCTCGCAACCGACCTTGACCGCGAAGGGGAAGCCATTGCCTGGCACCTGCGGGAAGTGATCGGCGGCGATGAACAGCGTTACAGCCGCGTGGTGTTCAATGAGATCACCAAAAACGCTATTCGTCAGGCCTTCGAAAAGCCGGGCGAACTGAATATCGATCGGGTTAACGCCCAGCAGGCGCGCCGCTTTATGGACCGCGTGGTGGGCTATATGGTCTCGCCGCTGCTGTGGAAGAAAATTGCCCGTGGTCTTTCTGCCGGGCGCGTGCAGTCCGTTGCGGTCCGCCTGGTGGTGGAACGTGAGCGTGAAATCAAAGCCTTCGTCCCGGAAGAGTACTGGGAAGTTGATGCCGGCACCACCACGCCGGGCGGCGACGCGCTGCCTCTGCAGGTGACTCACAAAGACGATAAGCCGTTCCGTCCGGTCAGCCGTGATGAGACCATGGCGGCGGTATCGCTGCTGGAAAAAGCCAGCTACAGCGTGCTGGAGCGAGAAGACAAGCCGACCAGCAGCAAGCCGGGCGCGCCGTTCATCACCTCCACGCTGCAGCAGGCGGCCAGCACCCGTCTCGGCTTCGGCGTGAAAAAGACCATGATGATGGCTCAACGTCTCTATGAGGCGGGGCACATCACCTATATGCGTACCGACTCCACCAACCTGAGTCAGGACGCGCTGAACATGGTTCGCGGTTATATCAGCGACAACTTTGGCAAAAAATATCTGCCGGAGAGCGCTAACCAGTACGCCAGCAAAGAAAACTCGCAGGAAGCGCACGAAGCGATTCGTCCTTCTGATGTGAGCGTGCTGGCGGAAACGCTGAAAGATATGGAAGCCGATGCGCAGAAGCTCTATCAGCTGATCTGGCGCCAGTTTGTCGCCTGTCAGATGACGCCGGCGCAATACGATTCCACCACGCTGACCGTGGCGGCGGGCGATTTCAAACTGAAAGCGCGCGGTCGTACCTTACGTTTCGACGGCTGGACCAAAGTGATGCCGGCGCTGCGCAAGGGCGATGAAGACCGGACGCTGCCGGTGGTTAAACAGGGCGACCGCCTGAGCCTGGTGGAGCTGACGCCTGCGCAGCACTTTACCAAGCCGCCGGCGCGCTTCAGCGAAGCTTCGCTGGTCAAAGAGCTGGAAAAACGCGGTATCGGCCGTCCTTCCACCTACGCTTCGATCATCTCGACCATTCAGGATCGCGGCTACGTGCGGGTGGAAAACCGTCGTTTCTATGCGGAGAAAATGGGCGAAATCGTCACCGATCGGCTGGAAGAAAACTTCCGCGATCTGATGAACTACGACTTCACCGCGCAGATGGAAGATCGTCTCGACCAGGTGGCCAACCACCAGGCCGAGTGGAAAGAGGTGCTGAACCACTTCTTCGGCGATTTTACCACTCAGCTGGAGACCGCAGAGAAAGATCCGGAAGAGGGCGGCATGCAGCCGAACCCGATGGTGCTTACCAGCATCGACTGCCCGACCTGTGGACGTAAAATGGGCATCCGTACCGCCAGCACCGGTGTTTTCCTCGGCTGTTCGGGCTATGCTCTGCCGCCGAAAGAGCGTTGCAAAACCACCATCAACCTGGTGCCGGAAAACGAAGTCCTCAACGTGCTGGAAGGCGATGACGCGGAAACCAACGCGCTGCGTGCCAAACGTCGCTGTCAGAAGTGCGGGACCGCAATGGACAGCTACCTTATCGATCCTAAGCGTAAACTGCACGTGTGTGGTAATAACCCGACCTGCGACGGCTATGAGATTGAAGAAGGCGAGTTCCGCATCAAGGGCTATGATGGTCCGGTAGTGGAGTGCGAGAAGTGCGGTTCTGAAATGCACCTGAAAATGGGGCGTTTCGGCAAGTACATGGCCTGTACCAACGACGAGTGTAAGAACACGCGTAAGATCCTGCGCAACGGCGAAGTGGCTCCGCCGAAGGAAGATCCGGTGCCGCTGCCGGAGCTGCCGTGCGAGAAGTCTGACGCGTACTTTGTGTTGCGCGACGGGGCGGCGGGTGTCTTCCTGGCGGCCAACACCTTCCCGAAATCACGGGAAACGCGTGCGCCGCTGGTGGAAGAGCTGTACCGCTTCCGCGATCGTCTGCCGGAAAAACTGCGCTATCTCGCCGATGCGCCGCAGCAGGATCCGGAAGGTAATAAAACGCTGGTGCGCTTTAGCCGTAAAACGAAACAGCAGTATGTGGCTTCCGAAAAAGAGGGCAAAGCGACCGGCTGGTCAGCCTTCTTTATTGACGGTAAATGGACTGAAGCCAAAAAGTAATCGTGCAGTATCAGGCAGGAAAAGCGCGCTTTTCCTGCACTAACGGCCGGCAGAGGCAGTGGATGCCTCTGCCGCGTTGTTTCCCCTTCTGGATGGTCTTTTCTTCCCCTTATAACCACCTATATTATTTTTCGTTAGTATCTATACACTGTTGATATAAATGATATAGTGGTTATAGCTAATCCCTTTTTTATTATTAAAACGTCTTATACATCATCGCTTTCAGGATGCGTTGCGGCGCCACTACGGCCAACTGCCGGGAGGCTGGCCTCACGGTCGACAAGTTGCCTGAACGTAAAGTGTATTAAGCGGCTTCATTTTACGCGCAAACGGATATCAGCATGAAACTACAACAGCTTCGCTACATCGTAGAGGTGGTGAACCATAACCTGAATGTTTCATCCACCGCCGAAGGGCTTTATACCTCCCAGCCGGGCATCAGTAAGCAGGTCCGCATGCTGGAAGATGAGCTGGGCATCCAGATTTTCGCCCGCAGCGGCAAACATTTAACTCAGGTGACACCAGCCGGGCAGGAGATCATCCGTATCGCCCGCGAGGTATTATCGAAAGTCGATGCGATTAAATCTGTCGCCGGGGAGCATACCTGGCCTGATAAAGGGTCGTTATATGTGGCGACGACCCATACTCAGGCGCGCTATGCGTTACCGGGGGTGATCAAGGGCTTTATTGAACGCTACCCGCGCGTGTCGCTGCATATGCATCAGGGCTCGCCAACCCAGATTGCAGAAGCCGTATCGAAAGGCAACGCCGACTTCGCCATCGCCACCGAGGCGCTGCATCTGTATGACGATCTGGTGATGTTGCCATGCTATCACTGGAACCGGTCGATTGTGGTGACGCCTGAGCATCCTCTGGCCGCGAAGGGCTCGGTTTCCATTGAAGAGCTGGCGCAGTACCCGCTGGTGACCTATACCTTTGGCTTTACCGGCCGTTCGGAACTGGATACCGCGTTTAACCGAGCGGGTCTGACGCCGCGCATTGTCTTCACCGCCACTGACGCCGACGTGATCAAAACCTATGTTCGCCTGGGGCTTGGGGTCGGGGTGATAGCCAGCATGGCAGTCGATCCGGTCTCTGACCCGGACCTGGTGAAGCTGGATGCGAACGGCATATTCAGCCACAGCACCACCAAAATTGGTTTCCGCCGTAGCACCTTCTTACGAAGCTACATGTATGATTTTATTCAACGTTTTGCACCCCATCTGACCCGGGATGTCGTGGATACCGCGGTGGCTTTGCGGTCGAATGAAGATATTGAAGCGATGTTTAAAGATATAAAACTCCCGGAAAAATAACCCTTAAAAAAATAATGGCATTCCCTGTGGGGAGTGCCATTGACTATCATGGTCCTAATTTAACATCTTAAACCTCGAACCAATCACAAAATTAATAATTTCTGGCAACACGTTTGTCATTATGCCCGCCGCGATCAAATAACCGGTTAAATATATTCCATCAGGCCTAAATTCACTGGATTAATCTTTTATCCATAATTAAGATTTATCTGTACCTGATGATTTGAGCAATTGGTGGTGACAATATGATAAGTAATATCGATTACATGAAACTGGCGATGTCATACGAGAATGACAAAACCGAAATCGATCCCGTTCTGCGTAGTCGCGTATGGGGCGTAGTGTTGGTAGGGCTGGCGATGTTCTGGAGCATCATCGCGCTTACCATCTGCAACATCTGGATTGTCAGCTAAAGCTGTAGGTCATCGTTGTAGATACATGTCATTTTTATGACAGTGAAAGGAAACTGTAATATAAAATCAGTGACCGGCAATACAGGGAGAATATATTTTGCCGCTGGATTCATCCAATCTGAAATCACTCACAAGAGCTAATCATAGCCAGCTGGCCGATTAGCTCTTTTTTTGTCCTCGTGTACTAATACAATATCGTCTTAATCATCGCTTCTGCACTATTTTGGTGCTATTTCTCCGATTCCAGGATAATTCCCGATTAATCACTGTCGACCTCGGCGCATTTAGCAATTTGGGTTGTTATCAAAGTGTTATGCTCGGTATGTGTTATCTTTAATGGAGACCCTGAGGAGAATCAGGGTATGCCATCCCTGAGATAAAGGAGGAGCTATGTCGTCAACCCTACGAGAAGCCAGTAAGGACACGCTGCTGGTCAACGAGAAAACCTGGCATTACTACAGTCTGCCGCTGGCAGAGAAACAGCTGGGCGATCTCAGTCGACTGCCTAAGTCGCTGAAGGTGCTGATGGAGAACCTGCTGCGCTGGCAGGACGGTGACTCGGTGACAGAAGAAGATATTCGTGCCCTGGCCGGCTGGCTGCAACAGGCCCATGCCGACCGGGAGATCGCTTACCGTCCCGCGCGCGTCCTGATGCAGGACTTTACCGGCGTGCCGGCAGTCGTGGATCTGGCCGCCATGCGCGAGGCGGTGAAGCGCCTGGGCGGCGACACCGCGAAAGTGAATCCGCTGTCGCCCGTCGACCTGGTGATCGACCACTCGGTCACCGTCGACCGTTTCGGCGATGACGAGGCCTTCGAAGATAACGTCCGTCTGGAAATGGAGCGTAACCACGAACGTTACGCTTTTCTGCGCTGGGGACAACAGGCCTTCAGCCGCTTCAGCGTAGTGCCGCCGGGCACCGGTATTTGTCACCAGGTCAACCTGGAATACCTCGGTCGGGCCGTCTGGAGCGAAGAGGTGAATGGGAAGTGGATGGCGTGGCCGGATACCCTGGTGGGCACCGACTCTCATACCACCATGATTAACGGTCTCGGCGTACTGGGCTGGGGCGTGGGCGGGATTGAAGCGGAAGCCGCCATGTTGGGTCAGCCGGTGTCGATGCTGATCCCGGATGTCGTGGGCTTTAAGCTCAGCGGCAAACTGCGCGAAGGCATCACCGCCACCGATCTGGTGCTAACGGTCACCCAGATGCTGCGCCAGCACGGTGTCGTCGGCAAGTTTGTTGAATTCTACGGCGATGGCCTGGATACCTTACCCCTGGCCGATCGCGCCACTATCGCCAATATGGCACCGGAATATGGCGCCACCTGTGGTTTCTTCCCGATCGATGATGTGACGCTTAGCTATATGCGTCTGAGCGGCCGTAGCGAAGAACAGGTCGCCCTGGTGGAAGCCTATGCCAAAGCGCAGGGCATGTGGCGCCAGCCGGGCGATGAGCCGGTCTTTACCAGCACCCTGGCGCTGGACATGGGCAGCGTTGAGGCAAGCCTTGCCGGGCCGAAACGGCCGCAGGATCGCGTGGCGCTCGGCGATGTGCCGAAAGCCTTTGCTGCCAGCGGCGAGCTGGAAGTTAACCATCCTCAGCGTCAGCGCCAGCCGGTGGATTATACGCTGAACGGGCATCACTATTCGCTACCGGACGGCGCCGTGGCCATTGCGGCCATTACTTCCTGTACCAATACCTCCAACCCCAGCGTGCTGATGGCCGCCGGTCTGCTGGCGAAAAAAGCCGTCGAGCGTGGACTGCAGCCGCAGCCGTGGGTAAAAGCTTCCCTGGCGCCAGGCTCGAAAGTGGTGTCGGATTATCTGGCTCATGCCGGCCTGACGCCTTACCTCGACCAGCTCGGCTTCAATCTGGTGGGATATGGCTGTACCACCTGTATCGGTAACTCCGGTCCGTTGCCGGAACCTATTGAAGAGGCGATCAAAAAGGGCGATCTGACCGTCGGGGCGGTGCTTTCCGGTAACCGTAACTTCGAAGGGCGTATCCATCCGCTGGTGAAAACCAACTGGCTGGCCTCGCCGCCGCTGGTCGTCGCTTACGCCCTGGCGGGGAACATGAATATCGATCTTACCCGCGAGCCGTTGGGGCAGGGCAGCGATGGCGAACCGGTTTATCTGAAAGATATCTGGCCGAGCGGGGAGGAGATTGCCCGTGCGGTGGAACAGGTGTCCACTGAGATGTTCCGCAAAGAGTACGCGGAAGTGTTTTCCGGTACCGAGGAGTGGAAAGCAATCAAGGTGGAGGCGTCAGATACCTATGACTGGCAGGAGGACTCGACTTATATTCGCCTGTCGCCGTTCTTTGACGAGATGGGCGTCGAACCGCTGCCGGTAGAGGATATTCATGGCGCGCGGATCCTCGCCATGCTGGGCGATTCAGTGACCACTGACCACATTTCGCCGGCGGGGAGCATCAAAGCCGATAGCCCGGCAGGCCGCTATCTGCAGGAGCATGGGGTTGCCCGGCGCGACTTTAACTCCTATGGTTCCCGTCGCGGTAACCATGAGGTGATGATGCGCGGCACCTTCGCCAATATCCGTATTCGTAACGAAATGGTACCGGGAGTGGAAGGCGGTATGACCCGACATCTGCCGGACCGCGAACCGGTGGCGATCTACGATGCGGCGATGCAGTATAAAGCGGAAGGCATACCGCTGGCGGTGATTGCCGGTAAGGAGTATGGCTCAGGTTCCAGCCGCGACTGGGCGGCGAAGGGGCCGCGCCTGCTGGGCATTCGGGTGGTGATCGCCGAGTCCTTCGAACGTATCCACCGCTCCAACCTGATCGGGATGGGGATTTTGCCGCTGGAGTTCCCGCAGGGCGTCACCCGTAAAACGCTGCAGTTGACCGGGGAAGAGCGGATTGATATCAGCAATCTGCAGTCGCTTCAGCCTGGCGCTACGGTGCCGGTGACCCTGACTCGCCCTGACGGCTCGCAGGAAGTGATCCCTTGTCGGTGCCGTATCGACACCGCGACCGAGCTCACCTACTACCGCAACGACGGCATCCTGCACTACGTTATCCGCAATATGCTGTAAAACAAAGGGCCAGCATCGCTGGCCCTTTCTCTTTTATTCAATCGGTTTATTCCGCCGGCTTGCTGTTCAGCAAATGGCCCATTTTGGCGGCTTTAGTATCCAGGTAGTGAGCATTTTTCGGGTTACGCCCGACGATCAACGGTACCCGCTCCACAATGTTGATCCCGGCTTCGGTAAGAATTTCCACTTTTTTCGGGTTATTGGTTAATAACCGAACCTGCTCAACGTTGAGCAGTTTGAACATATCGGCGCACAGGGTGAAGTCGCGCTCATCGGCGGCGAAGCCCAGCTGATGGTTCGCCTCAACGGTGTCGTAGCCCTGATCCTGCAGCGCGTAGGCGCGGATTTTATTCAATAAACCAATGTTGCGTCCTTCCTGGCGGTGATAGAGCAGGATCCCCCGACCTTCTTCGGCGATATGCGACAGGGCCGCTTCCAGCTGAAAGCCGCAATCACAGCGCAGGCTAAACAGGGCATCGCCCGTCAAACACTCTGAATGGACGCGGGCCAGGACCGGCGACTGCCCCGAGATATCGCCATACACCAGCGCGACATGATCTTGTCCGGTTGCCAGTTCTTCAAAACCCACCATCAGGAAATCGCCCCATGGGGTTGGCAGTTTGGCTTCTGCCACACGTTTAAGCTGCATGTGATTCTCCAGATTCTGTCAGCACCTGAATGTGCTTTCTGTTTGCCGCTATTTTGCCACAAGGCCGGGACGTTCTCCTAATCGCGAACGGTTAGCCGCGTGGAAAGCGCACAAACGAACTACTTTCCGCTATGATGTTCATCTACAAGGAGAAGGAGAGAAAATGCTGTTGATTGCCCGACGAACCGCTCTCGCGGCGGCGCTGCTGCTTGTTATGCCTGTTACGGTCTGGCTGTCTGGTTGGCTGTGGCAGCCAGGACTGCCGGTTGCTATGTTGAAAACCCTCTGGTGGGTGACGGAAACGGTGACGCAGCCGTGGGGAATTATCACGCATGTTGCACTGTGCGGCTGGTTTCTCTGGTGTCTTCGCTACCGGCTGCGCGCGGCACTGATCCTGTTCCTGATTCTTGCCGCCGCCATCCTGGTGGGACAGGGGGTTAAATCCTGGGTCAAAGCGCGGGTTCAGGAGCCGAGACCCTTTGTCATCTGGCTGGAAAACTCAAGACAGGTGCCGGTGACGCAATTCTATGCGTTGAAGCGTAAAGAACGCGCTAAACTGGTGCATGCCCAGCTGGCGCAGGCGCAGGACATTCCGCCGTTTTTACGCAAGCACTGGCAGAAAGAGACAGGCTTTGCTTTCCCGTCGGGTCACACGATGTTCGCCGCCAGCTGGGCGCTGCTGGCCGCCGGGCTGCTGTGGCCGCGTCGGCGTTGGGGCACGGTCGCCGTGCTGCTGGTATGGGCGACGGCGGTGATGGGCAGTCGCCTGGCGCTGGGCATGCACTGGCCGCTGGATCTCATTGTCGCCACGCTGATCTCCTGGCTGTTGGTCACGGTGGCCTGCTGGTTGACGCAGCGCCTGTGCGGGCCGCTCTCGCCGCCGGGAGAAGAGGCGCAGGATATTAAAAAACGGATGCCAGAAGCGGAATAATGTTGATTTTAGCGGCATCCGACCGCATATCCTGTACAGTTGCCATGCTTTTTCATTCCACCGCTGCGGCGAAAATGATACTTTATAGGGCTGAAAGCGGGCTTTTTTTCGCGCAACCCACATAACGGGAAGTCATGTGAAATATTTACTCATTTTCTTACTGGTGCTAGCAATCTTCGTCATTTCAGTGACGCTGGGGGCGCAGAATGACCAACAGGTCACGTTCAACTATTTACTCGCGCAGGGTGAATTCCGCATTTCGACACTGCTGGCGGTGCTGTTCGCCGCAGGCTTTGCCATTGGCTGGCTGATCTGCGGCTTGTTCTGGCTGCGGGTGCGTGTCTCGCTGGCGCGCGCGGAGCGAAAAATTAAGCGCCTTGAGCACCAGATTGCCCCCGTCAGCCCGGTCGCTGTCGACGCAGGCGTGCCTGCCGTGAAGGAATAACCTCTTATGCTGGAGTTGTTGTTTCTGCTTTTACCCGTTGCCGCCGCCTACGGCTGGTACATGGGGCGCAGAAGTGCACAACAGTCCAAACAGGACGATGCCAACCGCCTGTCACGGGATTACGTGGCGGGGGTTAACTTCCTGCTCAGCAACCAGCAGGATAAAGCCGTCGATCTGTTCCTTGATATGTTGAAAGAGGATACCGGCACCGTTGAGGCCCACCTGACGCTCGGTAACCTGTTCCGCTCGCGCGGCGAGGTTGACCGCGCGATCCGTATTCATCAGAGCCTGATGGAAAGCGCATCGTTAACCTACGATCAGCGCCTGCTGGCCGTCCAGCAGCTGGGGCGCGACTATATGGCCGCCGGGTTGTACGATCGTGCGGAAGATATGTTCAAACAGCTGGTGGATGAGACCGATTTCCGCCTGAGCGCTCTGCAGCAGCTGCTGCAGATCTACCAGGCGACCAGCGACTGGCAGTCAGCGATCGAAGTCGCTGAACGGCTGGTGAAGCTGGGTAAAGAGAAACATCGTGGCGAAATCGCCAACTTTTGGTGTGAGCTGGCCCTGCAGCAGATGGCGGCCAACGATCTGGATAAAGCGATGGCGCTGCTGAAGAAAGGCGCCGCAGCAGACCGCAACAGCGCCCGGGTCTCAATAATGATGGGCCGGGTGTGGATGGAAAAGGGTGATTACGCCAAAGCGGTAGAGAGCCTTGAGCGGGTTATCGATCAGGATAAAGAGCTGGTCGGTGAGACGCTAGAGATGCTGCAGACCTGCTACCAGCAACTGGGTAAAGCCGAAGAGTGGGAGGTTTTCCTGCGCCGTTGTGTGGATGAGAACACCGGGGCCACCGCTGAACTGATGCTGGCGCAGATCCTCGAGCAACGGGAAGGGGTCGAAGCCGCGCAAAACTACGTTACCCGGCAGCTGGAACGTCACCCGACCATGCGCGTCTTCCATAAGCTGATGGACTACCATCTCAACGAAGCGGAAGAAGGGCGCGCGAAAGAAAGCCTCGGGGTGCTAAGAAACATGGTCGGCGAGCAGGTGCGCAGCAAACCGCGCTATCGCTGCCAGAAATGCGGCTTTACTGCTCATACGCTCTACTGGCACTGCCCATCCTGCCGCTCGTGGGCCACCATCAAACCCATTCGCGGTCTCGACGGCCAATAAAGTCAAAAAAAATCCCTCCATTAGTTACAACATACTCATCGTTTTTCTCCTCTCCAGACGCGGCCCCGGCAGCGCCATCGTCCGGCCAGCGCTACTACAGCAGTCTGTTATTTTGTTAGCATCACAGGTAGAATGCTGCCCGTTTACCTTTTTTGCGCCGCCCTGGCGCCCATCAACACTAAGGTCTGGTCATGACGTCTACAGCTATCACATCTTCCCGCGCTGTCACATCCTCTCCCGTTGTGGTTGCGCTCGACTATGATAATCGCGATAAAGCGCTGGCATTTGTCGACCGCATCGACCCGCGAGACTGCCGCCTGAAGGTGGGCAAAGAGATGTTCACCCTGTTGGGCCCGCAGTTTGTTCGCGATCTGCACCAGCGCGGGTTTGAGGTGTTCCTTGACCTTAAGTTTCACGATATCCCCAATACCACGGCCCGCGCGGTGGCGGCGGCGGCCGAACTCGGCGTATGGATGGTGAATGTCCATGCCTCCGGCGGCGCGCGGATGATGACCGCCGCGCGTGAAGCGCTGCTGCCGTTTGGTAAAGAGGCTCCGCTGCTGATCGCTGTCACCGTACTCACCAGCATGGAGGCCAGCGACCTGCAGGATCTGGGCATTACCTTATCCCCGGCTGATTACGCGGCGAAGCTGGCAGCGCTGACCCAACGCTGTGGTCTTGACGGGGTCGTGTGCTCAGCTCAGGAGGCGGTGCGCTTCAAACAGGAGCTGGGGCAGGCGTTTAAGCTGGTGACCCCGGGGATCCGTCCGCAGGGGAGCGAGGCTGGGGATCAGCGGCGGATTATGACCCCCGAGCAGGCCCAGGCGGCGGGGGTGGATTATATGGTTATTGGTCGCCCGGTCACTCAGTCGGCCGATCCTGCCGCAACGCTGCGGGCAATCAACGTCTCGTTGTCAAAGGAGGCATAATGAGCGATTCCAATAGCCGCCTGGTCTACTCCACGGAAACCGGGCGTATCGACGAAGCGAAACCGGCGCCGGTGCGGCCTAAAGGCGATGGTATTGTTCGTATTCAGCGCCAGACCAGCGGTCGCAAGGGCAAAGGCGTGTGCCTGATTAGCGGCATCGATGCTGACGATGCCGCGCTGAACGCCCTGGCTGCAGAGCTGAAAAAGAAATGTGGCTGCGGCGGCGCGGTGAAAGATGGCGTGATCGAGATCCAGGGTGACAAACGGGATTTGCTCAAATCGCTGCTCGAGGCGAAAGGAATGAAGGTTAAGTTAGCCGGTGGCTGAGTGCTATTTCGGCAATAATTAAAGTAATGCTGAAATAACAAGGCCGCGGTGAATGCCGCGGCCTTGAATGATTTAACGTGCGTAAGTCAATTCGTGTGAATTATTCTTTTATTTCGTCAGGTAATTATATTATTTGCCAACCTGGTGACCAATAATACCACCGACCGCCGCGCCACCCAGGGTTCCGAGTGCGCTACCGTCAGTTAACACCGCACCACCGATGGCGCCGGCGCCAGCACCGATAGCGGTGTTACGGTCGCGTTTAGACATGTTAGAACAAGCGCTCAGAGACATTGCTACAGTGACAGCCAGAACGACGGCAGCCATTTTTTTGCTCGTTGAAGTCATCATTTTTTTCTCCTGAATAATCTATTCATGGATACTACGCTCCTTTAAGCATAGCCTGAAATAGCAGCTTTAGGGCAATTCCATGAAGTTAGGGTGCGCAGGTGTCACGAAAATCACGCAGGTGATAGTCACTTCCTGTTATATCGCTAATAATAATTTTACTTTTTTTTAAATGTATCGTCAGGTAAAAAATCTTAATTAGCGGCTCGGAATACTCTCAGAGCGTAATATCGCCCCGAATGGCGCATTGGCATGGCTCGGGGCGGGTAAAGATCAGACGTATGGCACGATATCGACGGTCAGGCCGCTGTGCAGTAACTGGTCGCGGCAGGCGGCCGGCAGGCGATCGTCGGTAATAACGCGGTTAAAGCGCCCGGCGGGACCGAGGGGATAGGGATGAACCGCGCTGAATTTCGAGCTGTCGCTGAGAATAATCGCTTCACAGTGCTTTTCCAGCACGGCGTTAACCACATCCGCACGCATCATATCGCGACCGGTAAAGCCGGTTTCTGCCTGCCAGCCATCGATCCCGATGAAGGCTTTGCTGAAATGCACCTGCTGGATGAACTGGCGGGTCAGCGGGCCCACCATGCTTTCACTGCGTTTCTGGTAAATCCCGCCCAGCAGGATCACCTCTCCCGGCGTCTCTTTCAGCAGATGGGCGATATAGCTGCTGACGGTTATGATGGTGATATCGCCGCGTTCGGCGAGGGTGCGCGCCAGCAGGGCGTTGCTGCTGCCGTTTTCGATGAATACCGTTTCGCCGGCGCTTACCAGCGCCGCCGCCCGGCTGGCCAGTTCACGTTTAATGGCGAAATGGGTCATCATGCGGGTTTCAACATCTTCACTGTCCAGTGGGACTGCATAGCCATGGGTGCGGCGCAAATAGCTCTGCTTTTCCAGCAGATTCAGATCCTGGCGAATGGTGACCTCTGAGACACCGGTCATCTTCGCCAGATCGGCGACGCTCATCCGGCCTTTATCAATGACCACTTGCAAAATACTTTGTTGTCGGGCGTTCATAGCAACATCACTGTTAGGGGGCTATATGGCGAGCAACCGGTATGAGTCACCGGTTGCGGCATGGGCGATAATCAGATTTCCCAGGGAGCCTTGGGCTGGTTTTTTTGCTCAGCGTCGTCCGCCGCCAGTGCCAGCAGCTCCGCTTTGAGGATTTCCAGATTATGGATCGCAGAGTGGTAATCACCGGCAACCAGAATATCCAGCACGGTATCGATACGTTGGGCGAGCAGGTGGGCATTCACATCTGACATGGCATTATCCTGGTAACAAAAACGAATGAAATCAATGATGCTAAAAATGGATGAAAAAGAGAAGCGAAAAAAACGCACAACCTTAATCGGTGCGACGGAAATAGCAGGATGGAGAGGAAAGAAGCAGCGGTTCCCGGAGGAACCGCTGTGAAGAGGCGTCAGACTGCCGGACGCGCAATAATGCTGCGGGTTTCCATGCGGACTTCGGCGATGGTGACATCGATAACGTCAGTCACTTTGTAGACCACCTCACCCTTGATCTGCACGGTGCCGTTCTCCTGGCTGCACACCAGTTCGTCGCGAACGGCGTGGAGGAAGGGGGCCGGAATAAAGGCGACCGCGCCATTGTCCACCAGGCGCACGCGCATCCCGCCGCGGCTGATGTCGATGATCTCCGCCGCAAAACGGGTATCGGTCCCGGCTTTATCGTTGAGGAAACGGGCATACAGCCAGTCGGCGACGTCGCGCTCTGCCATCCGGTTAAGACGACGGCGCTCCGCCATCTGTACGGTGGCATCATCCTGCGGGCGCGCAATGGTCTCGCCTTTGATGATGGCCTTCAGCAGACGGTGGTTGATCATGTCGCCATATTTACGGATCGGCGAGGTCCAGGTGGCATAGGCCTCAAGGCCGAGGCCAAAGTGCGGGCCCGGCTCGGTGCTGATTTCCGCAAACGACTGGAAGCGGCGGATGCGGCTGTCGAGGAATCCGGTCGGCTGGGCGTCCAGTTCCCGGCGCAGCTTGCAGAACCCTTCCAGCGTCAGCACCTCCGTCGGGTCGACGTGCACGTCGTGGGTTTTCAGCAGCGCCGCCAGCTGTTCGGTATTCGCCGGGTCGAAGCCGGTATGGACGTTATAAACGCCGAAGCCGAGCTTGTCGCGCAGAACGCGGGCGGCACAGATGTTGGCGGCGATCATCGACTCTTCGACAATACGGTTGGCAATGCGACGTGGTTCCGCGACGATATCCAGCACTTCGCCTTTTTCGCCAAGAACGAAACGGTAGTCCGGACGGTCTTTGAACACCAGCGCATGGGTCTGACGCCATTCGCTACGACGCTGGCACACGTCCTTCAACAGTGTAATTTGCTGCGCGATCGCGTCGCTGCCCGGCTGCCAGCTGCCGCGGCCTTCCAGCCAGTCAGAGACATCGTCATAGGCCAGCTTGGCTTTCGACTCGATGGTGGCGGCAAAGAACTCGATGTTGTCTTCGATGGTGCCATCGGCCGCCAGAGTCATCTGGCAGGCCAGCACCGGGCGCACTTCGTTAGCGCGCAGGGAGCACAGGTCGTCTGACAGCTCGCGGGGCAGCATCGGAATATTGAAGCCCGGCAGATAGTTGGTAAAGGCGCGCACTTTTGCGGCCTTATCCAGCTTGCTACCTTCGGCAATCCAGGCGGTCGGGTCAGCAATGGCGACCGTCAGCAGCAGTTTGCCATCAGCAGTGGATTCTACGTACAACGCATCGTCCATATCTTCGGTGCTGGCGCTGTCGATAGTGACGAAGTCGAGAGCGGTTAAATCGCGGCGCGTCAGCCCTTCATCGAGCATTTCCGTGGCCACGCCGTCCGGCGCTTCTTTTTCGAGGTTATGGCGCGCCAGGGTTACCCACCAGGGGACGAAGTGATCGTCGCTGAAGGTGATGAACTGGGTCAGCTCCGCGTAAAACCCGCGGTCGCCTTTTAACGGATGACGGCGCATCTCGGCGACGGCCCAGTCACCCTGTTTGAAATCATGCTCAACGCCACGGGCGGCGCGGCAGGGAATGGCATCTTTCAGCAGCGGATGGTCAGGAACGATAGCGAGGCGATCGTCTTTCTTCTGGACTTTACCGACGAAACGGGTCAGGAACGGCTCAACCAGGGTTTCTGGTTCGGCGCTTTCGCGATCTTTTTCAGAATGGATCACCGCGACGATACGGTCGCCATGCATCACTTTTTTCATCTGCGGCGGCGGAATGAAGTAGCTCTTCTGAGCGTCCACTTCGAGGAAGCCAAAGCCCTTTTCCGTGCCCTTAACGACCCCTTCCGCGCGCGGCGTCTGGGAATGCAGTTGCTGTTTAAGCTGCGCTAGCAGCGGGTTATCCTGAAACATAATTAGGTATTTTCGTGGCTAAAAGAGCGGCTGACATTTTTACGCGAATATGCCTGCCGCAGCAAGCGCTGTTTCAGCAATTTACGTCTGCTGACGCACATTGCCGAGGGCGATTTTCAGACGATTCATCCATCCGCACAGCCCGCTCCAGGTCAACAGATCGATCACTTGTTCCGCAGAGAGTCCATATTCCGCGAGGGGCGTTAACTGGGCGGCGCTAAACCGGTCCGGCGAGCGGGTTAACAGCTGCACCGCGGTCACGAGAGACCGGGACTGAGGATGCTGCTGGAGCCAGTGATGGAGGGCCTGGTCGCCCTCCCGCAGATGGCTGGCGAACTCCTCTTCACCCTGCCAGTGGGGGAGCCAGGCGTCAAAACAGGTGGGGCTGCCATTGGTGCGCGCCGCGAGTAAGGCGACCTGCGGGCCAAAGGTATCATCCGTGCTGAGCTGGCGGATCAAGGTCTCCAGAGGCGTGAACAACGGTGGGTCGCAGGCCAGCAGTGGGGCCAGCTCACCCAGACCGGGCAGCGACTGCCAGCCGGCGATGCGCCGCTGGCGCTCATCATCGGCATACTGCAGATCGGGATCCTCAAGGTCGCTCTGCCACTCTCCTGGTGGCGCGGTGAACAGTTCGGCAGGGGCCTCCTCTTGCTGAGGCATGCCGGGGATCCAGCGCACCGGATAGCCCAGCGCCGCCTGCAGGACGGCAATCGCCCGGGCCTGGAAGCCCACGAAACCGATAATCTGGTTGATCAGGATAATATCCCGGCTGGTTAAACCCACTTCGTCCAGCTGGCTGCGCGAGAGGGCGTTAATGACGGAGGGCGAACTGGCGAGCTGACGAGCATACTGAGTGATCTGCGCCAGGCGACGGTTGCTCTCGCGCGAAGAGTCAGGGCCAGGGAGGGGAGCCAGGCGGGCGGCATAGTGGTTACACAACCGCTGGACACCATAAACCTGGGCGACAGTCAGCGCGGTGCTCAGGCGATCGTAGGCGGTAAAGGTCTGCAGGCGACTCACCGCCACCTGGTCGGGAAACAACCGCTCTGCCAGCTGGCGAGCGGGGTGCAGCCAGCCTGCGTGGATGTGTAGCCAGGCTTCCGGCAGCGTCAGGTCCAGCAAAAAGCGGTCTTCAACATGGGCGGCTTCAGGGACAAGCGGTAGAACATCCACCGGGCAGATTGTTGACTGGGTTTCGTGATACCAGTGGTTTTTGCCATTCACGCGGCGTGGCTCCATGGGCTTTCCTTGTTCGGTATGTGGCGAACCGCCGTTCCGCGGATCGTTTATGCAGAACTATCCTGGCGTAACCCGGAAGCAGGAGAAAATATTGATACGTGCTAACAAATAGCCGATTGGAATAACAGGGGGAGCGTAAGGGATGGGGGGAAGGAAGAACCCTCCTCACCGGGGTGAGGAGGGAAAGAACTTACTTCAGTTCCAGCTCGTTCATGGCGGCGATATTGAACCCGCCGTCAACGTGAACGACTTCACCGGAGATACCCGCGGACAGGTTAGAGCACAGGAAGGCTGCGCTGTTGCCCACATCTTCAATGGTGACGGTGCGACGGATCGGGGTGACCGCTTCGCAGTGCGCCAGCATTTTACGGAAATCTTTAATGCCAGAAGCAGCCAGCGTACGGATCGGACCGGCAGAGATGGCGTTGACGCGAACGCCTTCCGGACCCATGGCGTTAGCCATATAGCGGACGTTAGCTTCCAGAGAGGCTTTGGCCAGACCCATTACGTTGTAGTTCGGGATCGCGCGCTCTGCGCCCAGGTAGGAGAGCGTCAGCAGAGCAGAGCCCGGGTTCAGCATGCTGCGGCAGGCTTTGGCCATCGCCACGAAGCTGTAGGCGCTGATGTCGTGCGCGATTTTAAAGCCGTCGCGGGTGACAACGTCAACGTAGTCGCCGTCTAACTGGTCAGCCGGGGCAAAACCGATAGAGTGGACGAAACCATCGAATTTCGGCCAGACTTTTTCCAGCTCGGTGAACAGCGCGGTGATGCTCTCATCTTCAGCAACGTCGCACGGCAGCACAATGTCAGAACCCAGCGCGGCAGCAAATTCTTCTACGCGACCTTTCAGTTTTTCATTCTGATAGGTGAATGCCAGTTCCGCGCCTTCGCGGTGCATTGCTTGCGCAATACCGTAGGCGATGGACAGTTTGCTGGCGACGCCAGTGATCAAAATGCGCTTACCGGAAAGAAAACCCATAGCTTTAATCCTTATCGTTATTGCTTATTTTTACTTTAACAATCATAACGTTAACATTGTTATTTCAAAATAACTCAAATTTAGCCGGGAATTATATCCCACTGACGACCCCTTGTGTCACGATATTTTTCAGCCGCGCCCGCGGCGTGCGGAGCAAAAGCGTATCGCGATAGCTCCAGTATACTCTCTCTTCTGAGGATTATTTGAGCGCGATCTCCGCCAGCAGCAGACACCCGTTGGCACTGAGGGGGTGCAGCTCGCCAGGGGATTCACCGCGCCAGCAGAGACCGCTGCCGGCCACACTTCGCTGCCCGGCCAGATCCCACTCGCCCTGAAGAACATAAGCGACTCCCTCAGTGGCAGGGCGTTGCTGGTCGTTTATCACCTTTACTCTCGCCGAGGCACGTCCGCGCTGGGTCATGATATTGAAGTCCAGCCCTGGCTCAACGATCCCGACGCTGGACAGCGCCCATTCGCCGGGGAACGCCCACGGCTGCCAGAGCGTCAGCGGATGGTCGATGTCCCCGCCGCACAGTCGTAGCGGTTGTCCCGCCAGCAGGGTGATCACCCGGTCGACGCCGGGGAAGGGGGAAAAAGGACCATCCGCCTGCAAAGTGGCGATGCTGGCTCGCCAGAGAAAGGGGGCGTCTGTGGAAGGAACGGCGATAATTTCCCGGGTGGCACCGGCACCGTTCTTCCACGGCGTGATGGGTAAGGTGGCGATATCAAAAAAAAAGATCATGGTCTGCTCGGCGGAATTCAGAGGGTGGATGGTTTTTGTTACAAGCGTGTCGCAACATGCTTACAAATTATTTACAACAGGGCTCACAAATCCATCATCGAGCGCGTGTGTGGGTTTGTCAATGCTTGTATATACATGAGCAGTCATCTACGAATTATCTTATCGCAGTGACCAGAGCCATCATGACAAAACGCGATCGGGAGAATGAAAATGCAACAGCGTATTACTTTCCGCCAGGCCTGCCTGGTCACCCTGTTTTCGGGGCTACTGCTGTCTGGTGGCTCAACATACGCTAAAGAGTGGAAATCAATCACCATCGCTACGGAAGGCGGCTATGAACCCTGGAACCTGACGCTTCCCGGAGGGAAGTTGAGCGGCTTCGAACCTGAGCTCATGGCGAATTTATGCCAGCGGATGCAGATCGAATGCAAGCTGGTGGTACAGAACTGGGATGGCATGATTGCCGGACTTAACGCCGGAAAATATGACGTGATCATGGACGCTATTGTCGTCACCCCGGAGCGATCGAAGGTCGTGGCGTTTACCCAGGCCTACGCTGCCACGCCGGCCTCTTTCATTGCGGTAAAAGGGTCGCTGCTCCCTCCGTCTCCGACGGTCAAGCTTCATGATGATGAGAAAGAGATTCAGGCGGCGATTGCGCCTCTGCGCGCGGCGTTGAAAGGGAAAACTATCGGCATCGCTTCCGGCACCGTGTACACCCCGTTTATTGATAAGTATTTCAAGGATATCGCTGACATCAGGGAATATAACAACTCAGCGGATGCGATCCTCGACCTGCAGGCTGAGCGCATCGATGCGGTGTTTGATGATATTACCTTTGCCAACACCACCCTGTCGCGACCGGAGAATAACAATCTGGCATTGAGCGGTCCGCTGATGAGCGGGCCGATCTGGGGAGGCGGTGAGGCGATGGGCGTGCGCCTCACCGATACCGATCTCAAAGCGAAACTGGATAGCGCCATTCAGGCGGCGCTGGCCGATGGGACGGTAAAAAAACTGAGCGAGAAATGGTTTAAAAGCGACGTTACCCCCTGAGTGAGGCTCTCATGTTGAATCTTCTGAGTTTTGGTGAAAACGGGTGGGGGACGCTGATCCTCAGTGCCACGCTGACCACGTTGCTGCTGTCGCTCGCCGCGCTGGCCGTCGGTGCCGGAGTAGGCGGCGTCATTGCCGCCGCAAAGCTGTCCCGGCATGCGCCAGCGCGCTGGTTTGGCGCCGCCTGGTCGGTAGTATTCCGCGGTATCCCTGAGTTACTGGTGATCTACCTGTTCTATTTTGGCGGCTCAGGGATGATTTCATGGGTGGGGCGACTGTTTGGCGCTGACGGTTTTATTGAGGTTCCGCCCTTTCTGATTGGCGCCCTGGCGATTGGTTTGATCTCCTCCTCATATCAGGCGGAGGTTTACCGTGCCGCTCGCCTGGCGCTGATGCCCGGTGAAGTGGAGGCGGCTACCGCTATCGGCATGCCGCACTGGCGGATCCTGCAGCGCATTCTGTTGCCGCAGATTATCCGTTATTCGCTGCCAGGGTTATCCAACGTGTGGCAAATGAGCCTCAAAGATTCGGCGCTGGTATCGGTGACCGGCATCGTTGAGCTGATGCGCGCCAGCCAGATTGCCGCTGGCTCGACCCGCGATTATTTCCTGTTCTATCTGATCGGCGGCGGCTGTTATCTGATCCTGACGCTGCTCTCTAACCGCGCATTTACCCGGGCGGAGAGCCATCTCAACCGCGCCTGGCTGCGTCGCAGCGCCGCGCAGGCGTAAGGAGCCCGTATGTTTATCGATTTTGCCTTCCTCGGTGAGACGTTGTTAAAGCTCGGCGCGGCGCTGCCGGTGACGCTGGGGCTCTTTATTTGCTCTTTTATCCTCGGCGGCGCACTGGCCCTCGGCGTTCTGGCGCTGCGAATGAGCCACTGGCCGCTGGCTAGCGGTTTCGCCAAAGGCTATATCCTGATCTTTCGCGGTTCACCACTGCTGATCCAGCTGTTTCTCATTTATTACGGGCTGGGTCAGTTTGGGGTGATCCGTCACAGTTTCCTGTGGCCGCTGCTGCGCGAACCCTTTATCTGCGCCGTTCTGGCGCTGGCGCTCTGTACGGCGGCCTACACCGCGGAAATTCTGCGCGGCGGGTTGCTGGCGATACCGCCGGGGCAGATTGAAGCCGGTCAGGCTTGCGGCATGTCGCGCTGGCTGCTGCTGCGGCGGATCATTGCCCCGGTGATGCTACGTTATGCGCTGCCAGCCTACTCCACGGAGGCTATTCTGCTGGTCAAGTCTACGGCGCTGGCAAGCCTGGTGACCGTCTGGGACGTCACCGGGGTGGCGCAACAGATTATTCAACGTACCTACCGGACGATGGAGGTATTCCTCTGCGCGGCGGCCATCTATTTGCTGCTTAATTTCATCATTGTGCAGCTGTACGCCCTGCTAGAACGGCGATTAACGCCGCATACCCGGCAAAACCCGGCGACCGTGTCGCTCAAGCCGATAACCAAAGGAGAGTAAGATGCTCGATTCACGTCCGGTGACCTTATCGGTCAGCGATATTCATAAGTCCTTTGGCTCCCTGGATGTCCTGAAGGGGATCACCATCCAGGCCCGGCAGGGCGATGTCATTTCGATCCTCGGCGCCAGCGGCTCCGGTAAAAGTACGCTGCTGCGCTGCATTAATCTGCTGGAAACGCCCGATGCCGGGGTGGTCAGCGTCGGTGGCGAGACGATTGAAATGAAGCACCACGCCCGCGGGCATCGGCTGGCGGCGAATCCCCGGCAGATAGAGCGCCTGCGTTCGCGGCTGGGGATGGTCTTTCAAAGTTTTAACCTGTGGTCGCATATGACGGTCCTGCAGAATGTCATTGAGGGGCCGCATTATGTGCTCAAACGGGATAAACGGACCTGCATTGAACAGGCTGAGCAACTGCTGGAGCGGGTGGGGATGTTGAACCGAAAGGATTTCTATCCGGCACAGCTCTCCGGCGGCCAACAGCAGCGCGTGGCAATAGCCCGCGCGCTGGCGATGGAGCCAGACGTCATGCTCTTTGATGAACCCACCTCAGCGCTGGATCCCGAACTGGTCGGCGAGGTGTTAAAGGTCATGCGCAGCCTGGCGGAAGAGGGGCGGACGATGCTGGTGGTCACCCACGAACTGGGATTCGCCCGCCATGTCTCCAACCGGGTGGTATTTATGCACCAGGGGACGATTGACTGCGACGGTGCGCCTGAGGCGCTATTTGGCACTCAGGGTTCCGCGCGCTTTAAGCAATTTATCTCCAGCCATCAACAGCCAGGACAGGTCGTATGAATATGATCCAGTGGGGCGATGCACCGATACGCTGGCAGGAGGTGGCTTGTGTCGCCCGGGGCGAGGCGATCTTGAGCCTCAGCGAAAGCGCCTGGGCGCGTATCGAGCAGGGGCGGGCGATTGTCCAGCATATCGTTAGCGCCGGTCAGGTGGCCTATGGGATCAACACCGGGCTGGGGGCGCTGTGCAACATTACGCTGCCGGAAGCGCAGTTACACCAGCTGTCGCGCAATACGCTGCTCAGTCATGCCTGCGGGGTGGGGCCGCTGCTGGAGGTCGCCCCAACCCGGGCCATTATGTGCGCCGCGGTGGCCAATTTCAGCCACGGTAAATCCGGTATTTCCGCCGGGATAGTGCAGCAACTGCTGATGTTTTTGCAGCATGGCGTCACCCCCCAGGTGCCCTCTCAGGGGTCGGTTGGCTATTTAACGCATATGGCGCACATTGGCCTGGCCCTGATGGGAGTCGGCGATGTGCTATGGCAAGGGCGAACGTGGTCTGCGGCAGAGGTCCTGTCGCAGTTGAATCTGCAGCCCATCGCGCCGGGAGCGAAAGAGGGGCTCAGTCTGGTCAACGGTACGCCGTGCATGACCGGCCTGGCTTGCCTGGCCTTAGACGACGCCGAGCGCTTAATGAACTGGGCCGATGTGACCGGGGCGATGAGCTTTGAAGCGCTGCGCGGCCAGCTTGTGGCGTTTGATGCCGAGATCCTGGCGCTGAAAGCCAGTCCCGGGATCCAGACCAGCGGCCAGCGGCTGCGTGAGCTGCTGGCGGGCAGCCGTCTGCTGGCCGAAAGCGAAGGTCTTCGCACCCAGGATGCGCTGAGTCTCCGCTCGATGCCTCAGGTGCATGGCGCCTGCCGCGATCAGTTTAGCCATGCGCAGACGCAGATAAATATCGAACTTAACGCCTGTACCGATAATCCCCTAATCCTGGGCACCCTTGAGCAGTGGCGGGTGGTGTCCCAGGCGCATCCCCATGGTGAATCGGTGGCAATGGCCTGCGATTTGCTGGCTATTGCCATGGCTGAGCTGGGCGCTATCGCCGAACGACGTCTTGACCGGCTGGTGAATCCTCTGGTGAGCGGCTTGCCAGCGTTTCTGGTCGCCCGACCCGGGGTGAATTCAGGCATGATGATTGCCCAGTACGTCGCCGCGTCGCTGTGCGCGGAAAATAAGCAGCTGGCGCAGCCGGCGGTGCTGGATAATTTTGTTACCTCCGCTTTGCAGGAGGATCATTTAAGCCTGGGTACCAGTGCTGCGCTGAAACTACAGCGCCTGCTCGGCAACCTCTATCAGATCCTGGGTATCGAATATTTACTCGCGGCCCAGGGGCTCGATTTTCACGAGCCGCAGACGCTGGCGGCGGGTACACGTCGGGCGCGCGATCTGCTGCGCCAAAGCGTGCCTGGCTGGGAGGAGGATCGCTGGCTGGCGCCAGACATCGCCAGCGCAGTGGCTATCCTCAAGCGGAACGCTGGCCACGCGCCGGCATGACGTCACCAGCGAGGTAAGTGAGACGGGGCTATTTCCCGTCTTTGCGCCAGGCGTCGGCGGTGAGAGCTTCACCGAAGTGGCCGGCGATCAGGCGTCGGGTCAGGTCGTGCAGCGGTGAGGCCAGCACATCGGCGGTGCTGCCGCGCTCGACCACTTCACCGTTATGCATCACCAGCACTTGATCGCTGATGTGCTTCATCATTCCCAGGTGCTGAGTGACATAGATATAGGAGATGCCCTGTTTCTCCTGCAGCTCCAGCATCAGGTTGATGAGCTGGGAGCGCATCGACATATCCAGCGAGGCCAGCGCCTCATCGCAGACGATGACCTTCGGGCGCAGGATCAGCGCCCTGGCGAGGCCGAGACGCTGCTTCTGCCCGGGCGCCAACATATGGGGGTAATAGCTGACGTGGTCCGGCAGCAGACCGACCATGCGCAGCGTGTCGATAATCTGCTTTTGCCGCGCCTCGGCGTCGAGGTCGGTATTCAGCCGCAGTGGAAAATCGAGGATCTGCGAGATGCGCTGGCGCGGGTTCAGTGAGGTCGACGGATCCTGAAAGATCATACGAATCTTCTGGCTGCGGTAGGAGTAATCCCCGAAAGTCAGCGGATGGTCGTCGATCAGCAGCTCGCCGCTGGTGGGTTCCACCATGCCCGCCAGCATCTTGGCGAGGGTGGATTTCCCGGAGCCGTTCTCGCCGATAATCGCCAGCGTCTGCCGTTCACGCAGGGTAAAACTCAGCGGCTTGACGGCCTCCACCGTCTGGCGGTGAAACCAGCCGGTGCGGTAGCGAAAGGTCTTACTGAGTTGGCGAACTTCCAGCAATGTTTCGACCATTTCACTCTTTCTCCATGTTCAGCGGGAAATGACAGGCGTACAGATGGTTGCGCGCCCCGGTAAGACGCGGCGTTTCGATACACTCGCGCTGGGCGTAAGGGCAGCGCGGCCCCAGACGGCAGCCGATGGGCAGCTGCTCCAGCAGAGGGATCGCCCCTGGCAGGGTGTTGAGGCGGCTTTTATGCGGCATGGCGCTGCCAAAATCCGGGATCGCGCGGATTAACGCCTGGGTATAGGGGTGATGCGGCAGGGTGACCAGCTCTTCGCTGGGCCCGCTCTCCACCGTCTGCCCGCAGTACATGACGTTGATTTTATCCGCCCATTTGCTGAGCATCTGCAGATCGTGGCTGATCAGCAAAATGGTGGTGTTGTTGTTCTGATTGAGCCGCGTCAGCAGGCGGATAATCTGCGCCTGAGTCGTTGGCTCCATGGCGTTGGTCGGTTCATCGGCGATCAGTAGGCGCGGCTGGTTGGCCAGGGCGATGGCAATCATCACCTTCTGGCACTCGCCTTCGGTCAACTGATAGGGGAAGCTGCGCATGGCATCTTTGTGATCTTTAATGCCGACGCGGTGCAACAGCTCGATGGCCCGGCGCTTACGCCAGCCCAGCCGTTGCCACCAGCGGCCCTTATAGGTCCAGCCGGGGATACTCTGAATCAGCTGCTGGCCGATGCGCTCAGAGGGATCAAGACAGGACTGCGGCTCCTGAAAAATCATCGACACGTTATGGCCGATCAGCTTCCGCCGCTCGCGGTTCGACAGTCGCAGCAGGTCGATGTCATCGAAACGCATGCGGTCGGCGGTGACCCGCCAGTTGTCTTTGGTCACCCCGCAGATAGCTTTGGCAATAAGGCTTTTCCCTGAACCGGATTCGCCCACCAGGCCGCGGATCTCGCCTTCAGTCAGGGTCAGACTGACGCGATCGACGGCTTTCACCCAACCTTCGTTGGTTCTAAATTCGATAGTTAAGTGACGAATATCGAGTAACGGCATTATTGTACCCCGGCAATGATCGCCCGGCGAATACCGTCGCCCAGCAGGTTGACCAGCAGTACGCTGAGCATAATTGCCGCCCCGGGGAGCATCACGGTCCACGGTGCGACATAGATAAGCTCCAGCGCATCGCCCAGCATGGCTCCCCATTCCGGTGAAGGCAGCTGGGCGCCGAGATCAAGAAAGCCCAGCGCGGCAATATCCAGAATGGCCATCGACAGGGCGCGGGTGATCTCGGTCACCAGACCGGAGGCGATATTGGGCAGGATGGCGAACAGCAGAATGTTCAGCGTCGAGGCTCCATCGAGGCGGGCGGCGATGATGTACTCTTTCTCCAGCTCATCGTGGACCAGGCTGTAGACTGAACGTACCATGCGCGGGAGCAGCGCCAGCCAGACGGCGAACATCGCATGGCTGAGGTGCGGCCCGGCAAAGGCGACGACGATAATCGCCAGCAGCAGCGAGGGAATAGAGAGCAGGGTATCCAGGATATGGTTCATCACCGCCGAGCGCAGGCCGTGAGTCGACCCGGCAATCACGCCCAGCACCAGGCCAAACAGCGTGGCGCCGAGGGTGACGACAAAAGCCCCGCCGACGGTCGGCGCCGCGCCGCTCAGCAGCCGGCTCAGCACATCGCGGCCCAGGTCATCGGTTCCCAGGAAGAAGGACACTTCGCCATAGCGCGACCAGGACGGCGGCAGCAACTGATAGCCAAGGAACTGCTGATCAATACCATAGGGGGCGAACCAGCCGCCGAAGACGCAGAGCAGGAGCAGGCCCGCGCAGCCGTACAGGCCGATCATCGCCGTGGTGTCACCATAGAATTTACGCCATACGGTGCGCAGCGCGCCGGGCGGACGCTTTTCCAGATAAACGCTATCGTAGGGCATACCATTCCTTATGTTTCAGCGGGTTAGCCATGGCACCGAGGATATCGGAAATCACGTTGACGATAATGACCAGTGCGCCAATCACCATGACGCCGGCGGAAATCGCCGCATAGTCCTGCTGGCGGATCGCGTTGATCAGCCAGCGTCCCAGTCCGGGCCAGCTGAACACCATCTCGGTGATCATCGCCAGGGTGAGCATGGTGGAAAACTGCAGGCCGAGGCGCGGGATCACCGGCGGCAGGGCGTTGTGCAGTACATGGCGCAGTAAAATTTTGCGTCGCGACACGCCGCGGGTGGCAGCCGCTTTGACATAGTTGGTGTCATACACCTCGCTGGTGCTGATGCGCATCAGGCGGATCACCTCGGTGGTGGGCGCCACCGCCAGGGTCAGCACCGGCAGCACCATATGCCGTGCGGCGCTGACGATCATCTCATGGCGCCATGGCGAGTCCGAGATCCAGGCGTCAATCAGCGCAAAACCGGTGACGGTTTTCACCTCATACAGCAGATCGAAGCGGCCAGAGACCGGAAACCAGCCAAGAGTCAGCGAGAAGAAGAGGGTCAGGAGCAGCGCCAGCCAGAACACCGGGATCGAGAAACCAACCAGCGCGACGGCGCTGATCAGGGTATCAGGCCATTTGTTGCGCATTACGCCGGCGATCATGCCCACCGGAATGCCAATCAGCAGGGCAAAGCCGAAGGCGAGGATGCACAGCTCCATGGTCGCCGGGAACACCTCGCGCAGCTGCTCAGAAATCAACTGGCCGTTAATGCTGGAGACGCCAAAATCCCAGTGCAGCACCCCTTGAAACCAGAACAGCCACGCATTCCACAGGGAGGCGCCCTGTAGCGGCGCATGAGGGGTGAAATAACTCAGGCTGAAGCCGATAAAGGTCAGAAAAAAGAGGGTGACCAGCAGCAACAGCAGACGACGCAGGGTAAAAATAATCATGGTTTTTTCACCTCTTCGGTTTTCTCCCGCGATACGCCAGCGAACGAAGCGTTACCGAAGGGGCTCAGCACGAGGCCTTTCATATCATAGCGATAGGCCTGCAAACGCAGCGAGGAGGCCAGCGGCAGGACCGGCAGTTCGCGGGCGAGGATCCGCTGTGCCTCTTTGTAAGCGTCCATCCGCGAGGAGAGCTGTTGCGAAAGCAGCGCTTTTTGCAGCACGTCATCAAATTCCCGGTTACACCAGTGGGCAAAGTTGGTTTGTGAGGCGATCGCCGCGCAGCTCAGCAGCGGCCGGAAAAAACTGTCCGGATCGTTACTGTCCGTCGCCCAGCCGGAGAGCGTCAGGTCATGGTTCATGTCCATCAGCCGCGCCTCCTGGAAGCGCCCCTCCACCGGCATGATGATCACCTTGACGCCAATCTGCGCCATATCCGCCTGGATCAGCTCTGCCGTTTTCAGCGGGCTGGGGTTCCATGCCTGAGAGCTGGTGGGCACCCACAGCTTGAGGGTCAGATTTTCCAGCCCCAGGGCCTTCAGGCGGGCGCGGGCTTCCTGGGGATTGTACTCAGTAATTTTAGCGTCGTTATCGTAGGCCCACGAGGCGCGCGGTAGCATGGATGCCGCCGTCTCTGCGGTGCCGTAGTAGATGGACTGCATCAGGCGCTGGTTGTTAATAGCCAGCGCCAGCGCATGCCGCACCTCAGGGTTGTCCAGCGGCGGCTTGGCGGTGTTGAAGGCCAGCCAGGCAATGTTCATTCCCGGGCGCAGCGTCAGGCGCAGGCGCGGATCGTCGCGCAGGATCGTCAGCTGGCTGGCGGCGGGCCAGGCCAGCACGTCGCATTCCCCGGTGAGCAGTTTCGACAGTCGGCCGGTACCACCGGAGCCGAGGTCCACCACCACCTGCGGCATCAACGGTTTGCCGCGCCAGTAGTCGGGGTGACGCTGCAGACGGATATATTGCCCGGAGCGGTACTCGGACAACTGGAACGGACCGGTACCGACCGGCTGGCGATCCAGCTGCTCCTGGCGGTCGTCTTGCGTTAAGCGGGCGGCATATTCGGCAGAGGTAATTGACGCATAGTGAGTGGCCAGATGCCAGAGGAACGAGGCGTCCGGCCGCTTGAGGCGAAACTCCACGGTCTGATTATCCAGCTTACGCACACTCTCCACGCTGTCAGCAAACTGCAGACTGTCGAAGTAAGGGAAGCTGCTGCCGTTGACGTTGTGCCACGGATGGTCGCGGTTAAAAATACGGCCAAAGGTAAAAATCACATCATCCGCGTTGAAGTCCCGCGTCGGGGTAAACCATGCCGTGCGTTGAAACGGGACATGGCGGCGCAGGTGGAAGCGGTAGGTGGCGCCGTTATCAAGGACTTCCCAGCTCTCCGCCAGCTCGGGGACCAGCCGGTAGGTATAGGGATCGACGTCAAGCAGACGATCGTAGATCTGAGCGGCCAGCGTATCGACAATCAGGCCGCTGCTGACTTTCTGCGGATTAAAGGTATTCACCTGGCCGCTGACGCAATAGACGAAACCGCTGTCGCGGATATCGGCGCGGTCAGGGAGCACAGGGGCGGCAAAGGCCTGCCCACACAGCAGGGAAACGGCTGCCAGGAGAGATGACAATTTCAGGCGCATATTTTCTGTTTGATTATAGAGTTGAACTCTATCTTATTAAGATTTATAGACATTCACCACCGCCTTCAACAAGCCTGAGGGATAATGCGGTTACCGGGAGCGTATAGTATTCAGTCAATTGATTAAAATAGTAGCGGAACCGAGTCTGTATATTGAAACATGGTAACTTTTTATCGCCGATATCGCCAGTCAGGTCTGTTTGGCCGCGGTTTGCCAGACGATGAAACAGACGCTGACGCCGGGGAGATATATTCAGTATAGCGGGGAGAAAGCAGAGGGACTGACGGGCAGAGGGCGAGCCCGTCAGAAAATTAAACAGAGGGTTTCGCTCGCTTATCGTGACAACGTCACTTTTTGGTAATCCATATTCCGCAGGTCCTCCAGCAGCCCGGGGCCAACCGGCTGCCACTGCAATCGCTCACGGGTCCATGCTGAGCTGGCGCGCAGGTCAAGGGCGGTAAACGGCGCTAACCAGCCGAACCAGGCGTCGACCTGCGACTCATCCAGGTGGGTCAGCGGCAGGTTTAATCCCTGAGCAATTACCGTAGCAATATCGCGTAACGCGATCCCCTCTTCGTCCACCGCATGGTAGCGCTCGCCGGCCGCGCCCTGCAGCAGGGCGCTAACGTACAGTCGCGCGACGTCATTGACATGGGCGGCGGACCAGCGGTTGCTTCCCTCGCCGCGCAGGGCCACCGCCCCGTTGGCGACCGCGCGTTCGATATAGCTGGTCAGTAGCCCCTGGCGCACGGTGTCATGTACCTGCGGCAGGCGAACCACCCGAACATCCACTCCCGCCTCCAGCAGTTGCTGACCGGCGAGCTCAGAGGCGGTGCGCGGGCTGGGGTGCCCTGAGTTGAAGAACGACTCCCGGGCCGGGACGCCGCTCCCGTCGTCGCCCATCAATGTGCCGGAGGTGATGACCAGCGGCCGCGCGCTGCCTTGCAACGCCCGACCCATGGTCAGGATCGCCTGGCGGTCTTTCTCGCAGTTGGCGGCAAAGCGGCTGAAGTCGTGGTCGAAGGCGGTATGGATCACCGCGTCAGCGCCCTCGACGCCAGCCAGTAGCGAGTCCGGGGCGTCCAGCGTGCCGCGGTGCACCTCGACGCCTGCCGCTTTCAGGGTCTGCGCTGCGGTGTCGCTGCGCGCGAGGCCGATAACCTGATGGCCCGACGCCTGCAGGGCCGGAAGAATACGTGAGCCGATAAATCCGCTCGCGCCGGTAAGAAATATACGCATCATGGATCTCCTGAACGGGTTTCAGGCGTATCCTACCTGCGATGTCATACTATAAAAGTAGAGACATTATCGGGGTATAAATTCTAACAGGCAGAACCCACAGGCAGATGATGAACACTTCTGACAACCATGCTTTAGGCGATTTTCTCCGCGCCCGGCGCCAGCGCCTCGATCCGGCGACGTTTGGCTTCCCGGCGGGACGCCGGCGCACGCCGGGGCTGCGCCGCGAAGAGGTCGCGCAGCTCGCCAGTATCAGCCCGACCTGGTATACCTGGCTTGAACAGGGGCGCGGCGGGGCGCCCTCCCGCGAGGTGCTGGAGCGGATCGCCTGCGGTCTGCGGCTGACCACCCCGGAGCGCGAGCATCTGTTTATTCTCGCCTTTGGCCATCCGCCGCAGACGCGTCTGACGGTGACAGATGATATGACGCCGCGGCTGCAGCGGGTGCTTGACGCTTTTACTATTCCGGCGATTATCCGCACCGCCAGCTGGGACGTCATCGCCTGGAACGCGGCGGCGGCCAGGGTGCTGACCGACTACAGCCAGCTACCGCTGGCGGAGCGCAACGTACTGCGTCGCCTGTTTACCCGACCTGAAGCCCGCTGCACGCTGGAGGACTGGCAGACGGTGGGGCAGCTTATCGTCAACGCTTTTCGCGCCGACGTCACCCGGATGGGGGCGACGACGGAAACTGACCAGTTGATCGCTGAACTCACGCAGCAGAGCGTTGAGTTCGCCCGTTTCTGGCAAAGCCATGACGTCGCCGGCCACGGAGAAGGCTATAAGCGCATTCACCATCCGCAGATGGGCCCGCTCGATCTGGAGTTCACCTCTTTTGCCGTGGAAGGCCGCCCCGATCTGTCGCTGCTGGTTTTCAACCCGGCGACGACGGAGAGCCAGCGCAAAATTCACGGATTGCTTGCGGGGGCGGGATCCTCGCCGGGAGCGCGCTGAGGCGTAAATTCGTACAGCGCCAAAGCGTTGCTTTCCAGCGAGTCGACCCGCAGCCAGTGTCCGTCAAGCCGGGCATCTTCCACACTGAGCGCCGGACGAGCCCGATGCATCAGCCACTGGTAATCCTCAGCGTCGGGGCCGCTGCGGCTGCGAAAGGCGTCGACCAGCGGGAATAACGCGCCATGATGCTGATCGAACAGGTGCTGTTTGACGCGCCAGCCACCCTCCAGACCCTGCAGCCGCACGCTGTAGGGCTGGCTGAAACGCTGGATAAAGGCCGCTTCGCTGGAGAGCCAGGGATTGTAGACCACCGTATTGCGCAGCAGCAGCTGGTAGTGCCCCTGGTGGTGAAGCAACAGCAGGTTTTTATCCTGAAACAGGATCTCGCCGCGCAGCCGCCGCCAGAGCCACAGTACCCAGTAAACCGGGCGAGGCAGCCCGTGCAGATAGTGCAGCGCCAGGCTGGAGGTATCGAGCTTCCCGTTAGCGCGGGCTTCGCCCTGGAGGCCTGAATTTAACCAGAAGCCCGCCAGCCAGACCTGGTCCGCCACCCCCAGCAGATTATCCATCAACAGCGCGCCGCGAAAAAAGCGGCCGTTGGTATCCCGCGTATCGCCGGTCAGGGTATTCCAGGAGAGCAGCCACAGCGGCAGGTTAAGCTGTCGCTGGCGCAGGGCGCTGTGGATCTGCCGCAGCTTGTGCAGCGGATAATGTTCGCTGGAGGCCAGGCGGCTGCTGTCTGCCTGCGCCAGATCCAGTTGTTCGTTGGCATCTGCCTGGCAGGCGAGAAAATCCGCCTCCGCCAGCAGCGGTGAGTGAAACAGCGGATCGTTCCCGGGATCGCTGGGAGCAAAGCGGTGCCAGATCCCCAGCTGCGGCTGCGGCAGCAGGCGGTGAAGAACCTCGCGCTGCTGGCGCCAGGCCGCCTGGCGGGCAGCTTCGCTGGCCTGCGGCGACCAGTGCCAGACAAAGCGCCAGCTGTTGAGCGTGGCCGGCGGAAAATGGTTGGCGGCGAGCAGCAGAAACCGCTGCAGCAGGTCGCTGCGGGTGGTGACGCCGGTGTGGAGGATCACGTTCCAGCCCATCGCCGCCAGCCAGCTAAAAATCTGCTGCAGGTTATACCAGCAGGCGTAGCCGGCCATCTGCGGATCGTCCCAGCCGGTGCCGAACAGCCGGCTGCTGAGAAAGGGATCGTTGATATCGATGGCATACACCGGCAGGGCGCGGTGCAGCTGCTCCAGTTCCCGGCGCACATCCTCCCGTAGCAGGTCGTCCAGCTCGCGCACGGTCACCACCATCCGGGTATGGCGCAGCACAGCGGCGCGCGCCGGGCGATCGTGCAGGTTGATCTCCCGGGTCTGCGGCGGATTGATCGGCAGCGGGGGACTTTCCCGGTCGCGTGGTTCCGGTTCATTGAGGCGAGCATAGAGCCGGTCGACAGCGACCAGCTGCCAGCGGTCGGCCTGCGGCGGACGCGGTCGGGCAAGCTCCCGGGGATGCTGTTCACGATACTGGCGCGGCGTCACGCCGTGCTGGCGCTTAAACAGATCGCTCATCATACGGGTACTGGCGAACCCCTGTTCGCGGGCGATTTGCTGGGCGGGTTTGCGGGTGGTCAACAACTGATCGGCGGCGTGGCGCAGGCGCAGCGCGGTGAGGTACTGAACAAAACTCACCCCGACTTCTTTGTGAAATAAGCGTGACAGCCAGGCCTCGGAGACAAATTCCGCTGCCGCCACCTCCTGCAACGAGAGGCGGCGCTGATAGTTGGCGTCGATCCGCGCCACCACGCTGGCTATTCGCCGGCTCCAGTTCTCCGCTCCGCGGCGCGGCGTGGAGGCGATGGGCTGGCTGAAGCGCGTGGCCAGCAGGAGCGCTATCTCACTCAGCCAGCGGTTGGCCTCCAGTCGGTAATGGCCGGGATGCTTGACCAGGCCGCTCACCAGCAGCTGGCGCATCAGGCGGCGCAGGCCGTCCTCCGCATCCCGGGTGCGCGGCGTTATCTGATAGTCGACAGCAAAAAAAGCGCTGTCAAGGCGGGTCAGCCAGCTGGCGGAAAGGGTCAGGATCATCACTGCGTTGGTACCGGCGCTGCGCAGACTCCAGCGACGGTTGCGGTTAACGATCGCCAGCTCGTCGGCGGCGAGCGGCTGCGGCACACCTTCCGCCTCCGTCAGATTTACGCTCCCCTCCAGCACCCATAGCAGCGTCAGCAGATCGCCTTCTGTCTGGTTCAACTGACGTACATCGCGCACGGTGACGCTAAAGTCGCCTGAATGCTGCTCCACGTGACACTCCTCTGCAGACAAAAAACAACCCGTTATTTTTTGTCATAACTGATATGTATGAAAAACAGTCATTGATTTCTCGTCAATATAAAACAAAAAAGCGCACCTGAAAGCTGTTTCACCCGCATAAACTCGAAAGTGTCGTGCAAACACAACACAGGAATAACAAAAATGACACATCCGTTGCTTGAAGCCTTGCAGGTCAACGAGGCGCAATTTATTGCCCTGCGTCGCCAGTTCCACCAGCAGCCGGAGATCGGCTTTGAAGAACATCAAACCAGCAATGAGGTCGCTCGACTGCTTGGCGAGTGGGGATACGAGGTTCACCGCGGCCTGGCGGGCACCGGAGTGGTGGGCACGCTGCGCGTCGGCCACGGAAAAAAACGCCTCGGCCTGCGGGCGGATATGGATGCCCTGCCGATGCAGGAGCGGAGCGGGAAGCCGTGGGCAAGCCAGGTTGACGGGCGTTTCCACGGCTGCGGCCATGACGGGCACACCACCACGCTGCTCTACGCGGCTGAATATCTGGCGCGCACCCGCCAGTTTACCGGGACGCTGCAGCTGATTTTCCAGCCCGCGGAAGAGCTGTTGTACGGCGGGCGAGTGATGGTCGAGGACGGTCTGTTTGACCGGTTCCCCTGCGATGCCATCTTCGGCTTGCACAATATGCCGGGTCAGCCGCTGGGCAAGATCGGCCTGCGCGACGGGGCGATGATGGCCTCCTCCGATACGCTGCATATTGAGGTGAAAGGCGTTGGCGGCCACGGCGCGGTACCGGAGCATACCGTGGATGCCACGCTGGTCGCCTGCCATATCACCCTCGCGCTGCAGTCGATCGTCTCGCGGAATATCACCCCGTTCGAACCGGCGGTGGTCACCGTCGGCAGCATCCAGGCCGGACACGCGCCCAATATCATTAACGATCACGTGCTGATGAAGCTCACGGTGCGCACCCTCAATGAGCAGGTGCGCGAGACCGTGCTGCAGCGGATCCATGATATCGCCGTGGCTCAGGCGGAGAGCTTCAACGCCACGGCCACGCTGACGCACGTCAACGGCAGCCCGGTATTGCGTAACGATCCGGCGGCCAACGCGATGGTGCGGGAGGTGGCGACATCGCTGTTTGGCGCAGAGCAGGTGGGCGAGGTGAAGCCGTTTATGGGCAGTGAAGATTTTGCCTTCATGCTGGAACAGCACCCGCATGGCAGCTATTTCACCATCGGCGCTGGCGATGAGCCGGATCGCTGCATGGTCCATAACCCGGGCTATGACTTCAACGACGCGCTGTTGCTGACCGGGGCGGCGCTGTGGTGCGGTCTGGCGGAACACTATTTGCGTTAATCACCGGAAACAGGAGGGCCATGCGATGAGCACTGTCACCGTGAGCGACACCCCCTTTGTCGGCAGCGATCGCCTGCTGGTGGGGATTGTGCTAAGCGTTTTAACCTTCTGGCTGTTTGCCCAGTCGGTGATTAACGTGGTGCCGGCGATGAAAAGCAGTCTTGATATCTCCCTTGAAACCTTAACCCTGGCCGTCAGTCTCAGCGCGCTGTTCAGCGGCTGTTTCGTGGTCGCCAGCGGCGGCCTGGCGGACAAGTTTGGCCGGATGCGGATGACCACCCTCGGACTGGGGCTGAGTATCGTCGGCAGCGCCATGCTGGTGGTCGCTCAGGGGCCGGGGCTGTTCCTGGCCGGCCGGGTGCTGCAGGGGCTGTCGGCGGCGTGCATTATGCCGGCGACGCTGGCGCTGATTAAGACCTGGTATGAGGGGCGTGCGCGGCAGCGGGCGGTCAGCTTCTGGGTCATCGGCTCGTGGGGCGGCAGCGGTCTCTGTTCCTTCGTTGGCGGAGCCATTGCCACCGGGCTCGGCTGGCGCTGGATCTTCGTCTTCTCCATTGCCGTCGCTCTGCTGGCGCTGTTTTTGCTGCGCGGCACGCCGGAGAGCCGCAGCGCCAGCGCCAGCCAGCATAAGCTGGACGTCGGCGGTCTGCTGAGCCTGATTGCCGCGCTGGTGCTGGTGAATTTGTTTATCAGCAAGGGCCATGGCTGGGGATGGAGCAGTCCGCTGTCGTTGACCATGCTGGTCGGGGCGCTGGCGGCGGGGGCGGTATTTATCCGCAACGGCATGCGCAAAGGCGAGGCGGCGCTGATTGATTTTGCGCTGTTTCGTAACCGGGCCTACGGCGCGGCAGTGCTGTCGAACTTTCTGCTCAATGGGGCGATTGGCACCATGATGATCGCCAGCATCTGGCTGCAGCAGGGGCACCACCTGACGCCGCTGGAGAGCGGGATGATGACCCTCGGCTATCTGGTGACCGTCCTGGCGATGATCCGGGTGGGCGAGAAGCTGCTGCAGCGCTATGGCGCCCGGCTGCCGATGATGGCCGGGCCGGTGCTGACCGCCATTGCCATCGGCCTGATTTCCTGCACTTTTCTCGATAAGGCGCTGTATATCGGGGTGGTGTTCGCCAGCAACGTGCTGTTTGGCCTCGGGCTGGGCTGCTACGCCACACCCTCAACGGATACGGCGGTGGCCAACGCGCCGGAGAACAAAATCGGCGTCGCCTCGGGGATCTACAAGATGGGCAGCTCGCTGGGCGGGGCGATGGGTATTGCCGTGACGGCGTCACTTTTCGCGCTGTTTTTGCCGCTGGGCATGGCCCATGCCGCCCAGTATGCCCTGTGGTTTAACGCCGTCTTATGCCTGGGGGCGATGGCGGTGAGCGCGCTGCTGCTGCCGCGCGCCTCTCACAGCTGATGTTTTTTCAGTAGCGCGCGGAGCTGGTGATAGGTTAACCCCAGCAGCTCCGCCGCCTGCTTCTGATGATACTTCGCCTGCTGCAGACTCAGCTCCAGCAGGCGTTTTTCCTGCTGGAGCTGAAAATCGCGCAGATCCAGCGGCAGAGCGGGCAGCTCGTCCCCGGACGCGGCCTCCGGCACGGAGGCCGCGGTCTGACGGAAAGGGTTGAGGATAATGGCGTCCAGCTCGTGCTCGCTGTCGCCGTGGCGATAGACCGAGCGCTCGACGACATTCTTCAGTTCACGAATATTCCCTGGCCAGCGGTAGCCGAGCAGCGTTGCGGTGGCACGTTCGCTGAAGCCGGGAAACAGCGGCAAACCGAGCTCGCGGCACATCTGAATGGCAAACTGGTTGGCGAGCAGCATGATGTCGCTCTGCCGTTCACGCAACGGGGGGAGCTGTACCACGTCGAAGGCCAGACGGTCGAGCAGGTCGGCGCGAAAATGGCCTTCCTCTACCATTTGCGGCAGATCGGCGTTGGTGGCGCACACCAGCCGGACGTTAACCTGCAGCGGCTGGCTACCACCTACGCGCTCCAGCTCGCCATATTCAATGACTCTTAATAGCTTCTCCTGCACCAGCATCGGCGCCGTCGCCAGCTCATCAAGAAATAACGTCCCGCCGTCGGCGCGCTCGAAGCGCCCAGGATGGCGCTTGCTGGCCCCGGTGAAGGCCCCGGCTTCGTGGCCGAATAGTTCCGAATCGAGCAAATTGTCGTTCAGCGCCGCGCAGTTCAGCGAGATAAACGGTCCCTGCCAGCGGCTGGAGAGGTAGTGGAGACGGTTAGCGATAAGCTCTTTCCCGGTGCCGCGCTCGCCGATGACCAGCACCGGTTTATCCAGCGGGGCCAGCCGGGAAACCTGTTCCAGCACCTCGAGAAAGCTGTTGGCCTCGCCCAGCAGATTATCCTTGTACTGCGCCATGATGAATTTCGCCATTAAGTAGTGTGATTAACCAGGTGACTGTAGCAATGCCCTGCACAATTCGCAACCACTCTGTTTAAAATCAATAAGATAAAAAGTTGGCACGTCATTTGTATTAGCTAAGCCACAGGTGAATGCCTGAAACCAGAACTATGAGGATTGAAATTATGGGTATTTTTTCTCGTTTTGCCGACATCGTGAACGCCAACATCAACTCCCTGCTGGAGAAAGCGGAGGACCCGCAAAAGCTGGTGCGTCTGATGATCCAGGAGATGGAAGACACGCTGGTGGAAGTGCGTTCCACGTCGGCCCGCGCGCTGGCGGAAAAGAAACAGCTGACCCGTCGTATTGAGCAGGCGGTCGCCCAGCAGGCGGAATGGCAGGAAAAAGCCGAGCTGGCGCTGCGTAAAGAGAAAGAGGATCTGGCCCGGGCGGCGCTGATCGAAAAGCAGAAGCTGACCGACCTGATTGCTCAGCTGGACCATGAAGTGCAGCTGGTGGATGAAACGCTGGCGCGCATGAAGAAAGAGATTGGCGAGCTGGAGAACAAACTCAGCGAAACCCGCGCTCGTCAGCAGGCGCTGGCGCTGCGCCATCAGGCGGCGAGTTCGTCCCGCGATGTGCGTCGCCAGCTGGACAGCGGTAAACTGGATGAGGCGATGGCCCGCTTTGAATCCTTTGAGCGTCGCATCGATCAGATGGAAGCGGAAGCGGAGAGCCACCGCTTTGGCAAGCAGCAGACGCTGGATCAGCAGTTTGCCGAACTGAAAGCGGACGATGAAATCAGCGAGCAGCTGGCGGCGTTGAAAGCCAAAATGAATCAGTCCAACCAGTAAGTATGATTGCGCGGCGCGGCGTTGCGCCGCGGCTCACCCCCTGTAAGGAGTACACATGAGCATGCTTTTTCTCGCCATTCCGCTGACGCTGTTTGTGCTGTTTGTTCTGCCGGTCTGGCTGTGGCTGCACTACAACAATCGCGGCGCCAACGGCAGTCTGACGCAAAATGAGCAGCAACGGCTGCTGCAGTTGACCGATGACGCGAAGCGGATGCGCGAACGTATTCAGGCGCTGGAAGCGATCCTGGATGCTGAACATCCGAACTGGAGAGACAAATAATGGCCGGACTGGATCTGAATAAAAAACTGTGGCGTATCCCGCAGCGCGGGATGGTGAAGGGCGTTTGCGCGGGCATTGCTCAGCATCTTGATGTCCCGGTGAAGCTGGTGCGTCTGATTACCGTGCTGGCGATGATTTTCGGCCTCTTTTTCTTTGTCCTGGTGGCCTACATCATTTTGACCTTTGCCCTGGACCCGATACCGGACAGCGAGCTGTACGGTCATAAAGCGCCGAGCAATGGCGATCTGCTGGCCGCCGTGGATGCCGAGCTGGCCTCTGGTGAACAGCGTCTGCGTGAAATGGAGCGGTATGTGACCTCCGACACCTTTACGCTGCGCAGCCGCTTTCGCCAGCTGTAAATCCTGTTTTTAACGAGTGAGGCAACGCATGAATAGCAAATGGCAACGCGCCGGGCAGCAGGTGAAGCCCGGTCTGAAAATCGTCGGTAAGCTGGCGCTGCTGACCGCGCTGCGTTACGGCCCGGCGGGTGTTGCCGGCTGGGCGGTCAAATCGGTCGCGCGTCGGCCGCTGAAAATGCTGCTGGCGGTGGCGCTGGAGCCGCTGCTCAGCCGGCTGGCCAACCGCGTCACGCGCGGGATGAAATAATGCCGCCGTGGGGAAGGCGCAAAAGGATTAACGTTGTCCTGCTTATCCCCGGCAGATAGCTTATGATGACGAGACATACCTTCAGGGCATAACGGACTGGCGATGAAGCGACTGAAAACTGAATTGAATGCGCTGGTCAACCGCGGGGTTGACCGGCATTTACGTCTGGCGGTGACCGGCCTGAGCCGGAGCGGTAAAACGGCGTTTATCACCGCGCTGGTCAATCAACTATTGAATATCCACACGGGCGCCCGCCTGCCCCTGCTGAGCGCCGCACGCGAAGAGCGGCTGCTCGGCGTCAAGCGCGTGCCGCAGCGGGACTTTGGCATTCCCCGATTCACCTACGACGAAGGGCTGGCCCAGCTGTACGGCCAGCCCCCCATGTGGCCAACCCCGACGCGCGGGGTGAGCGAGATCCGTCTCGCGCTGCGCTACCGTTCGAATGACTCCCTGCTGCGCCATTTTAAAGATACCTCCACGCTGTATCTGGAGATCGTCGACTATCCGGGCGAGTGGCTGCTCGACCTGCCGATGCTGGCACAGGATTATCTGAGCTGGTCACGACAGATGACCGGGCTCCTGCAGGGACAGCGTGCGGAGTGGTCGGCCCGCTGGCGGCAGTTGTGCGCCGGGCTGGATCCGCTGGCCCCTGCCGACGAGGCCCGTCTGGCAGATATCGCCGCTGCCTGGACGGACTATCTGCACGCCTGTAAGCGCGAAGGGTTGCACTTTATCCAGCCCGGGCGCTTTGTTCTGCCCGGTGAAATGGCGGGTGCGCCGGCGCTGCAGTTTTTCCCATGGCCTGACGTCGACGCCGTCGGCGAAGCCAAGCTGGCGCAGGCGGACAAACACAGCAACGCCGGCATGCTGCGCGAACGCTACAAATACTATTGCGAAAGGGTGGTGAAGGGGTTCTACAAAGAGCACTTCCTGCGCTTCGACCGGCAGATTGTGCTGGTGGACTGTCTGCAGCCGCTCAACAGCGGGCCGCAGGCTTTTAACGATATGCGTCTGGCATTGACCCAGCTGATGCAAAGTTTCCATTACGGGCAGCGCACCTTGTTCCGCCGGTTGTTTTCGCCGGTTATCGACAAGCTGCTGTTTGCCGCCACCAAAGCTGACCACGTCACGGTCGATCAGCACAGCAATATGGTGTCGCTCCTGCAGCAACTGATTCAGGACGCGTGGCAGAACGCCGCCTTTGAGGGGATCAGTATGGATTGCCTGGGGCTGGCGTCCATTCAGGCGACCCAGAGCGGGCTGATTGAGGTGAATGGCGAGAAAATTCCCGCCCTGCGTGGCGATCGGCTGAGCGACGGCCAGCCGTTGACCATCTATCCCGGCGAGGTGCCGGCGCGTCTGCCGGGCCAGGCCTTCTGGCAGCAGCAGGGATTTCAGTTTGAAAACTTTCGTCCGCAGGTCATGGATGTCGATCGGCCTTTGCCGCACATTCGCCTCGACGCGGCGCTGGAATTTTTGATTGGAGATAAACTGCGATGAGCGAACCGTTAAAACCGCGGATTGATTTTGATGGTCCGCTGCAAGCGGAAAAAATTCCGCCGCTGAAAAGCGCCCGCGCCTTCGACACCCTGGAGGCCGACAACTTCGCGCCAGCGCGGCTGGTGACCGGCGAAGAGGAAGAGGGGGCGGCGGAAGCGGTGGTGGAGTCGGTCCTGCGACCCAAACGCAGCCTGTGGCGGCGGATGGTCAGCGCCGGACTGGCGATCTTCGGCGTCAGCGTCGTGGCGCAAGGCGTGCAGTGGACGGCTAACGCCTGGCAGACCCAGGACTGGATTGCGCTGGGCGGCTGCGTCGCCGGGGCGCTGATCGTCGGGGCCGGCGTCGGATCGGTGGCCACCGAGTGGCGCCGTCTGTGGCGACTGCGCCAGCGCGCCCACGAACGCGATGAAGCGCGCGATATGCTGCACAGTCACGCGGTCGGCAAAGCGAAAGCCTTTTGTGAGAAGCTGGCGCAGCAGGCCGGGCTGGATCAATCGCATCCGGCGCTGCAGCGCTGGTATGCCGCGATCCACGAAACGCAAAGCGATCGCGAAGTGGTGAGCCTTTATGCGCAGCTGGTGCAGCCGGTGCTCGATGCCCAGGCGCGGCGGGAAATCAGCCGTTCGGCGGCGGAGTCGACGCTGATGATTGCCGTCAGCCCGCTGGCGCTGGTGGATATGGCGTTTATCGCCTGGCGTAACCTGCGGCTGATCAACCGAATTGCCACGTTGTACGGCATTGAGCTCGGGTATTACAGTCGTCTGCGACTGTTTCGCCTGGTGTTGCTGAATATCGCTTTCGCTGGCGCCAGCGAACTGGTGCGCGAGGTGGGGATGGACTGGATGTCGCAGGATCTGGCGGCCCGGCTGTCGGCGCGCGCCGCACAGGGCATCGGTGCCGGACTGCTGACCGCCCGCCTCGGGATCAAGGCGATGGAGCTGTGCCGCCCGCTACCGTGGATTGCCGATGATAAACCGCGGCTCGGCGATTTTCGTCGCGAGCTGATTGGGCAGTTGAAAGAGACCCTGCAGAAAAGCAAAACCAGTCCGGAGAAGTAACCTCCGCTCAGAGACATTGCCGGGCGGCGGCTTCGCCTTGCCCGGCCTACCGGGCAGGTTGGATCCCGGCTCGCCCAGGCGTTCATTTAACCACTGACCGCCTGACTTTACGGCACAACGCCCATTTTTCCGCCATGCTGTCAATAATTGTTGACAGTTAGCTTCCCGAAAACTCATTCCTGTCCTATTATTCTCCCGTCATTGGCACTTTTAGGGTGAACACTCCCATGCGTCTTGAAGTCTTTTGTGAAGACCGTCTCGGTCTGACTCGTGAATTGCTCGATTTGCTGGTGCTGCGCGGCATTGATCTACGTGGTATCGATATTGACCCTATAGGCCGAATTTACCTCAATTTTGCCGAACTGGAGTTCGCCACGTTCAGCAGCCTGATGGCAGAGATCCGCCGTATCGCCGGCGTGACAGACGTGCGCACCGTGCCGTGGATGCCGTCTGAGCGTGAACACCTGGCGCTCAGCGCGCTGCTGGTGGCGATGCCGGAGCCGGTGCTGTCGCTGGATACCAAAGGCAGGGTGGAACTGGCCAACCCCGCCAGCTGCCTGCTGTTTGGCCAAAGCCAGGCGAAGCTGCGCAACCATCCGGTGGCCCAGTTGATCGCCGATTTTAACGTTCAGCGCTGGCTGGAGAGCAGCCCGCAGGAGACGCATGCGGAGCATGTGGTGGTGAATGGACAGAACTATCTGCTGGAAGTGACCCCGGTCTATCTGGAAGGGGAGCATAACGAACGGGTGCTGACCGGCGCCGTAGCGATGCTGCGCTCAACCGTGCGCATGGGACGCCAGCTGCAGACCATGACCAGCCAGGACACCAGCGCCTTCAGCCAGATCCTCGCGGTGGGGCCGAAAATGCGCCACGTGGTGGAGCAAGCGCGCAAGCTGGCGATGCTCAGCGCGCCGCTGCTGATTGTCGGCGACACAGGTACCGGCAAAGATCTGCTGGCCCATGCCTGCCATCTGGCCAGCCCGCGGGCGGGCAAACCTTATCTGGCGCTCAACTGCGGCTCCATTCCCGAGGACGCGGTCGAGAGCGAGCTGTTTGGCGACGCGCTGCAGGGTAAGAAGGGCTTCTTCGAGCAGGCCAACGGCGGCTCGGTGCTGCTGGATGAAATTGGCGAGATGTCGCCGCGAATGCAGACTAAGCTGCTGCGCTTCCTCAACGACGGCACCTTCCGCCGAGTTGGCGAGGATCATGAAGTGCACGTCGATGTGCGGGTGATCTGCGCGACGCAGAAAAACCTGGTCGAACTGGTGCAGAAAGGGCTGTTCCGCGAAGATCTCTACTATCGCCTCAACGTCCTGACGCTGTATCTGCCGCCGCTGCGCGACTGCCCGCAGGACATTATGCCGCTGACGGAGCTGTTCGTGGCCCGCTTTGCTGATGAGCAGGGCGTCCCGCGGCCGAAGCTCTCCGCCGATCTCAGTACGGTGCTCACCCGCTACAGCTGGCCCGGCAACGTTCGCCAGTTGAAGAATGCTGTCTATCGCGCGCTGACCCAACTGGAGGGATTTGAGCTGCGTCCACAGGACATTCTGCTGCCGGACCATGACGTCGCGTCGCTGCCGGTGGGCGAGGAGGCCATGGAAGGGTCGCTGGACGACATCACCCGGCGCTTTGAGCGCTCGGTGCTGACCCAGCTCTATCGCAGCTACCCCAGCACCCGTAAGCTGGCGAAGCGGCTGGGGGTGTCGCATACCGCCATCGCCAATAAACTGCGTGAATATGGTCTGAGTCAGAAAAAGGGCGACGAATAATCCCGCCAGGCCGGCGACCCACGTCGCCGGCATTCGGCCTGCAAAGCGGGCCAAACCTGTATATACTGGTTTTTTAATCCTTTTTCCGGGGTGGTGCATCTTGGCGTCGCGTCGCGCGATCGGGCACTGGCTGACATTGCTGCTGCTCTCTGTTCTCTTTTCCTCGCTGCTGTTACGCCTTCATTTGCCGGCAGCGCTACTGCTGGGGCCGCTGATCGCCGGTCTCATTTTGAGCCTGCGCGGGGTGAAGCTGAGCATCCCTCGTCCCTGTTATCTGGCGGCGCAGGCCATCGTCGGCTGCATGATCGCCCGGGCGATTAATCCCTCTGTTTTTGGCGTGCTGTTCAACAACTGGGCGCTGGTGCTGGCGATCCTGTTGACCACCCTGGCGATTAGCGGCCTCACCGGCTGGTTGCTGGTTCGCTACAGCGCGCTGCCGGGCGCCACCGGCGCCTGGGGAAGCTCTCCCGGCGGCGCGTCGGCAATGGTGGTGATGGCCCAGGAGTACGGGGCCGATGTGCGGCTGGTGGCGCTGATGCAGTATCTGCGGGTGCTGTTTGTCGTCGGCGCGGCGGCGCTGGTGGTGCGCTATGCGTTGGGCAATGAAGCGCAGGAAATGACTCAGGATATTGTCTGGTTTCCATCGTTGACCCTGAATTTCCCTTTCACGATGCTGCTGACGGCGCTAGCCTGTTGGCTGGGCATGCGGCTGCGCATCCCCTCCGGGGCCATGCTGTTGCCGATGCTGCTCGGCGCGCTGGTCCAGGGCAGCGGCTGGATGATGCTGGAGCTGCCGGAGTGGCTGCTGGCGATGGCCTATGCGGTGCTGGGCTGGACGGTGGGGCTGCAGTTTAATAAAGCCATTTTTCTGCTGGCGCTGAAGACGCTGCCGCAGATTATCGCCTCTATTCTTGGGCTGATCCTGATGTGCGCCCTGATGGCCCTTGCCCTGACCCACATTCTGCAGATGGACTTTATGACCGCCTATCTGGCCACCAGCCCTGGCGGCCTGGACACGGTGGCGATTATCGCCGCCGGCACCCGGGCGGATATGTCGTTCATTATGGCGCTACAGACGTTGCGGCTGTTTACCATTTTACTGACCGGCCCGGCGATGGCGCGGGCTATCTCCCGCTATGCGCCACGGCAATAAAAAAGCCCCCGCAGAGCGGGGGCTGAGTACATAGATTGTCCGCGGGCGTGATGCGCCCGGGCACTCTGTTATCAGGCTTTCAGGGCGGCCAGCGCGGCGTCGTAGTCCGGCTCTTCGGTGATTTCATTCACCAGCTGGCTGTAGACGACCTGATCATTTTCATCGATAACGACCACGGCGCGAGCGGCCAGGCCAGCCAGCGGACCGGCGGCGATGGCGACACCGTAGTCAGCGAGGAACGACGCACCGCGCAGCGTGGAAAGGGTCACCACGTTGCTCAGGCCTTCCGCGCCGCAGAAGCGGGACTGGGCGAACGGCAGGTCAGCGGAAATGCACAGCACCACAGTGTTGTCCAGTTCAGCGGCCAGCTGGTTGAATTTACGCACTGATGCGGCACACACGCCGGTATCAATGCTCGGGAAAATATTCAGTACTTTACGTTTGCCGGCGTACTGGCTCAGCGCGACGTCAGAGAGATCTTTGGCGACCAGCGTAAACGGCTGCGCTTTAGCGCCTGCCTGCGGAATGGTGCCCTGAACAGAAACGGGGTTGCCCTGGAAATGCACGGTTTGTGACATGGTTATCTTCCTGTTTACATATAGTTAACGTCACGAGTAGTGTATGACATCCGCCAGCTACACGGCAAACCCTATTTAACATTGACCAGAGAGGACAAGGGAATGCGCAACGTGCGAGTGTATGAGGAAGCCTGGCCGCTACATACCCCTTTTGTGATCGCCCGCGGCAGCCGCAGCGAGGCAAAAGTGGTGGTGGTGGAACTGGAGGAGGACGGTGTGAAAGGGGTGGGCGAATGCACGCCTTATCCCCGCTATGGCGAGAGCATCGCTTCGGTCATGGCCCAGGTGATGGCGATCGGCGAGCAACTGGAGGCGGGCCTCACCCGCGAACAGCTGCAGCGGCTGCTGCCGGCAGGCGCCGCGCGCAATGCCGTTGACTGCGCGCTGTGGGATCTGCAGGCGCGGCGCGAAGGCAAAACCTTGTCCCAGTTGCTGGGCGTGGCGTTGCCCAACCGGGTGATCACCGCCCAAACGGTGGTCATTGGTACGGCGGATCAGATGGCGGCCAGCGCCGCGGCGCTGTGGCAGAAAGGTGCCCAGCTGTTGAAAGTGAAGCTTGACGACCGGCTGATCAGCGAGCGGTTAATCGCTATCCGTCAGGCGGCGCCGGAGGCTACGCTGATTGTCGACGCCAATGAATCCTGGCACAGCGAGGGGCTGGCGGCGCGCTGTCAGCTGCTGGCGGACCTCGGCGTGGCGATGCTCGAGCAGCCGCTCCCGGCTGACGCCGATGCGGCGCTGGAAAACTTCGTTCATCCGTTACCGATTTGCGCCGACGAGAGCTGCCATACCCGGGAGAGCCTGCCGCGGCTGCGCGGGCGCTATGAGATGGTCAATATCAAACTGGATAAAACGGGCGGTCTGACCGAAGCGCTGGCTCTGGCCGGAGAGGCGGAACGGCAGGGATTTGAACGGATGCTGGGCTGTATGCTCTGTACCTCGCGCGGGATCGCCGCCGCGCTCCCTCTGGCGCCGCTGGCGCGCTTCGCCGACCTCGACGGCCCGTCATGGCTGGCGGTGGACGTTGAGCCGGCGCTGCGGTTCAGCACCGGCGTGCTTCATCTTTAAGCCTGCCAGCGCAGCAGATCGGTCATCGCCGGCAGGTAACGCTCCGTTGCCTCGTCGGCGGAGACCGGTGGGAACTCGGCGGTGATGCAGGGGAGCCCGATATCCGCGCACCAGCTGCCAAAGGAGCCCGGCGTGTCGTAGCCCACGCTGCCCACCAGCGGCAGGGAGAAGGCGTCGGCCAGCCAGTGCCCCAGCGGGCTGTGGCCCGGGTCTTCGATACAGGCCAGCGGATCGTGAAAGGAGACCACCCACGCCGGATGGATCTGGTGGATCAACTGACACAGGGCCTGGGTCTCCCGCTCCGAACCTGGCTGCTCGCCGGTCAACAGCACCACGTCGCGTTCCTCTGCCGCGCTGTTCCAGCGATAAACCGTTTCCCCTTGTTTCCAGTTAGCGGCCGGAAAGTTACGGTTGAGGTCAACGCCGCGGGCATTGGCACGCAGCCCGAGCTGACAGCCGTCAGGGTTGACCGTTAGCACCACGTGGTGACGGCGCAGCTCGGGTTTCAGGGTGCGCAGGGCGCAGGAGAGGGTCACAATCGACGAATTTTCATCACCGTGGGTGCCGGCAATAATCAGGCCGCTACGGCTGTCGGCCTGCGGCGCAGGAAACCACAGCAGCGGCGCGCCTAGTTCCGAGCTGCCGTACTGCCGGGTTCCCGGCGGAAAGTCGCCGCGCTGCGGACGAGGACGTGAAATAGACATAGGGCTTCCTGTGTGTCGTTATTATTCAGTGTTGGCGAAAAGCGTGTCGGGATCAAACCCATTCCCTGAGGCGTGAAATCCGACGACACATCAATTTTCTATCATATGTCGTTTGCAATTTCAGGTGATGAAACAAATAATTATCGCTCTGTTGGCGGTATTTTTTTCATTTTAAAGGGGATCTTATGAAGTATCCTGTCGCTTTGACATGCGGCGCGCTGTGGTTAGCCAGCGTATCTTCTTTAGCCTGGGCGGCGGACGTACCGCCGGGCACGGTACTGGCGGAAAAACAGCTGTTAGTACGCCATATCAAAGATGAACCCGCCTCGTTAGATCCCGCCAAAGCGGTGGGCCTGCCGGAAATCCAGGTGATCCGCGATCTGTTTGAAGGTTTAGTCAATCAGGATGCGAAAGGCAACCTGGTTCCAGGCGTGGCGACCCGCTGGCAGAGCAACGATAACCGCGTCTGGACCTTTACCCTGCGCGATGACGCGCGCTGGTCCGACGGCACGCCGGTTACCGCCGAGGATTTCGTCTATAGCTGGCAGCGTCTGGTGGATCCGAAAACCACTTCGCCGTTCGCCTGGTTCGCGGCGCTGGCGGGGATCGCCAACGCGCAGAACATTATCGACGGCAAAGCCGCGCCGGAGACCCTGGGGGTTACCGCCGTCGACGCCCACACTCTGCGGGTGCAGCTGGATAAACCACTGCCGTGGTTCAGCAACCTGACCGCCAGCTTTGCCTTCTACCCGGTACAGAAGGCGAATGTCGACAGCGGCGCGAACTGGACGCGGCCCGGCAGCCTGGTGGGCAACGGCGCCTATGTTCTGAAAGATCGCGTGGTCAATGAAAAGCTGGTGGTGGTGCCGAACACGCACTACTGGGATAACGCCAAAACGGTGATCCAGCAGGTCACCTTTGTGCCGATCAACCAGGAGTCCGCCGCCACCAAGCGCTATCTCGCTGGCGATATCGATATCACCGAATCTTTCCCGAAAAATATGTATCAGAAACTGCTGAAGGATATTCCGGGGCAGGTATATACCCCGCCGCAGCTGGGTACCTACTATTACGCTTTCAATACCCAAAAGGGGCCGACGGCGGACGAGCGGGTGCGACTGGCGCTGAGCATGACCATCGATCGCCGGGTGATGGCGGAGAAAGTACTGGGAACCGGGGAAAAACCGGCCTGGCGTTTCACGCCGGACGTGACGGCGGGCTTCACCCCCCAGCCGTCGCAGTTTGAGAGTATGAGTCAGGCCGAACTTAATGCCCAGGCGAAAGCCCTGCTGGCTGCCGCCGGCTATGGCCCGAATCGTCCGCTGAAGCTGACGCTGCTGTATAACACCTCTGAGAATCACCAGAAGATTGCCATCGCGGTGGCGTCGATGTGGAAGAAAAACCTCGGCGTGGAAGTGAAGTTGCAAAACCAGGAGTGGAAAACCTATATCGACAGCCGTAACACCGGCAATTTCGACGTGATCCGCGCTTCGTGGGTAGGGGACTACAACGAGCCGTCCACCTTCCTGTCGCTGCTGACCTCCACCCACAGCGGAAATATCTCCCGCTTTAACGATCCGGCGTACGACAAAATCCTCGCCCAGGCGGCGGTGGAGAATTCGGCCAAAGCGCGTAACGACGATTACAACGCGGCGGAGAAGATCATTATGGTCAAAGCGCCGATTGCGCCGATCTACCAGTACACTAACGGCCGGCTGATTAAGCCGTGGCTGAAAGGCTACCCGATCACCAACCCGGAAGATGTGGCCTACAGTCGTACCATGTATATCGTGAAGCACTAACCGGTCGTGGTTGCCTGACAATGTCAGGCAACCCTTGCTACGCCGGTAGCGAAAAGCCCATCAGGTCTGCCGAAGAGGAGTAATACCGAGCCGTTTCCTCCTCCATCACGCTCGTAAGCAGTTCGTTAACCTTTATCTTATGTCCGGGCAAATTTCCCCGCGCTTTGGCAATAATTTCCCCATCGCTAAGGGGCCGCTCGGCGCTGCCCAGGGGTTTGTAGCGTTCCTGCACTGCACATTCGCCACGGCTGTTTGTGACCACAACGCGCGCGCCAGGCTGGCGTGCCGGACCGTTCATTCGTTGTGTAAATTCAGGTGTGACAGTGGCCGTGACTTTATCCGCCAGCGCCAGCAAGGCTGGGTTTTGCATATTGTCTTCAGTATACCAGTCGGCACCCGGCGCCAGGCCAGCGGCGATCGCTGCCAGCGTCCACGGCAGGCTGAACTGCGCGTCGGTCACCGTTTGCGGCCGATAGTCCATCATATCATTGACCAGGCGGGGGAAGCTTTGTACCTCAATGGTGCGGAGATCCGCAACAGACCAGCCGGTCTGCTGCATGATGCCCTCCATGCATTCCAGCGCGCAGGCCAGCCAGCGGCAGGCGGGATATCGCTTAAAGCTACCGTAGCCAGCGTACCAGTGCCTGCCGAGCTCATCGGTCAACCTGTCTGGCGCGAACTGGTCGGAGCCAATCATCCGCCAGAAACCCTGTTCGCCATCGAGTACATCAAGGCTGCCGCTGAGGCCTTGCTGCGCCATGATCACCGCCTGCACGGCGGCTTGCGCGGCGGGCGCCACGGCATCTTTGAGCGACAACAGCGGCCGTTGTCGCCAGTTATACTGGTGCAGGCTGGGGAGCGGTGTTAACGCGGCGGCCAGGCCCACCGCGTGATGTAATTGCTCAGGGTTTAACCCCAACAACCGACCGGCCACCACGGCTGCGCCGATGGATTGATGCTGCGCCACGCCGTAGACCTGGCTGAAGCGTTCTGCCGAAGGCTGGATGGCGTGGATGAGCCGGTTATTCACCTCGAAACCGGCCGCCAGGGTGGTAATCAGCACGTCCTGAGCTACCGGCTCAGGATTGAGGTCAAGCGCAATCATCGCGGCGGCAACCAGTGTGGCCCCCGGATGGCCGAGCCCTTTGCCGTCGATCTCCACACCGTCATCGTGATCCAGGCCGTTTATCATGGCGGCGTTCGCGAACGCGGCCGCCAATGGGCTGAAACCGGACTCACCGAAGACGCTACAGTGACCGTTTCCACCAAATAGCCGGGAGGCGCGTATCATCGGTTCGCTGACCCGGTGGCCACTGGCCGCCCAACCGCAGGCGAGGGCATCCAGTAAATGCAGTCGAATTTTGCGCCGAACGGGAGCCGGGATAGCTGGCGCAGATAAGGTACTGGCAAAATTGACCAGCTGGCGTGTTGCGGAAATAGTCATGGTTACTCAACGTTTGAAGTAGCGGCTGCGGATCCGGCGCTCGGCATAGCTTGCCAGCAGTGACAGCGGAAGAATGGTGGCGACGAAAAACAGCGCCACAAAAGTCAGTGTCTCCAGAGGGCGGAAGGTGGCGGTACTCAGCCGTTGCCCTTGATAGAGGATCTCACCCGTTGCGATATAACTCGCCAGCACGGAATTCTTAACCGACATCACGCACTGGCTGACAAACGCCGGTAAAATTCGCAAAAAGGCTACCGGCGCGGTAATGCGAACTAATACTTTCAGCGGTGACATCCCCACCGACAGGCCCGCTTCGACCAGACCATGATCGACCGATTGCATACCAGAACGAAATATTTCAGCGAAAAATACGCTGCCATATAACGAGATGGCGAGGACACAGGTCAGATACGAGGAGAGGGTCAGGCCGAACAAAATGGGCAGACAGTAGTAGGCCCAGACAATCAGCACCAGAGGGGGGATTGAACGCACAATCTCAATCAATCCCTGGGTGGGTAAGCGGATGACCGCCCTGGACGCGCCGCGCAACGGGGCCAGCAGCGCTCCGCCAAGAATGCTTAATGTGACTGAGGCCAGCACAATTTTAAAGGTGGTCAATATCCCTTCCAGCAAAACCGCGTGATATTGCCACAGTATTGAGAAATCCCAGTGATAAGACATTAGCGCAGCTCCTCTGCCGTTACGCCGGACAGCGTCATAAAGCGTCGGATAGGGGCATCGGGCGGCCGTGACCAGATCTCCTGAGGGGATGCTTCTTCCACCAGTTTGCCATTATCCATCAACAGCAGCCGACTACATACCTGCAGGGCAAAACGCATTTCATGGGTAACCACCAGCATGGTGGTGCCGCTGGCCGCCAGTTCGGAAATAACGGACAACACCTCCCCGACAGATTCCGGATCGAGTGCGGAAGTCGGTTCGTCAAACAGGATCACTTGCGGCGCCATGGCCAGGGCGCGGGCGATAGATACCCGCTGCTGCTGACCGCCTGAAAGTTGAACCGGGAAGTCTCCGGCTTTTTCTTGCAGGCCCATACGCGTGAGCAGCGCCATGGCTTTTTCGATGGCTTTTTTACGCGGCAAGCCCAGGACCTGTACCGGACCTTCAATAATATTCTGCAATACACTGCGGTGTGGCCACAGATTAAAGTGCTGGAATACCATTGTCATTGAGGCACGCTGGCGCGCTAATGTGCGCTGTGTGACCTGTTTTCTCTGCGCGCCGTGAAAGCCTATTTCTTCCTCACCCAGCCAAATATGCCCACTATCCGGGACTTCAAGCATGTTCAGGCAACGCAGCAGGGTGGATTTACCCGCGCCGCTGCGGCCAATGATGCCAATCACCTCCGAGGGACGAACCGCGAAGGAAACATCATCTATAATTTTATTACCTGAAAATGATTTGCTAAGCGCTTCAATTTTCAGTAACGGTAATAATGATTGTGGGTTCATCAGAGTTATTTCGCTGGGTGAGTATATTTCTGCCATATTTTTTTCAGCGTGCCGTCTTTATCCAGCTGTTCGAGCCGTCCATTCAGCCACGCCTGTAATTCCGGTCGTTCTTTACGCAGGCCCATATTGGTTGCCTGTTCTTTGACCGGCTGTGGAATAATCATCGTGCCCTGATGACGCTTTTGAATATATTGCGCCATCTGGATATCGTTAGTGACGATGGCATCCGCGCGGCCGCTCTCCATCTGGAGCTGCATGTTGTCGCTATCGGGAACGATAATCCACTGGGCTTTGTCCAGTTGAGGCTGCAGCAGCGTGACGGCTGCCGAGCCATCAATCGCGCTGAGCCTGGTCTGCGAAGTGTTGATGGTGTCCCAGCGCTGATATTTCTGCGTCTCTTTTTCCAGAGTCAGGACGCCCATCTGGTGCGAGCCCATAGGGCGGGTAAAGTCGACGGCTTTGGCCCTTTCTGGCGTATTATTAAAACCACCTAAAATATCGAAGCGGTTGGACTGTAAACCCGCGACGGCGGTGCCCCATTGCGTATCAACGTATTCAATCTTGATATCGGTGTTTTTAAATATCGCCTGCACAACATCCGGAACCAGCCCGGTCCACTGGTTGGTCAGCAGATCTTTCTGATACCACGGCGGTGCGTTGACCGCACCGACGCGGATCACATGGTCTGGCAGAATCGTATTGATTTCTTCCCCGGCCTGAGCAGGAGACTGGGCTAAGAACATCCCCGGTATAAGCAACAATATCGACATGAAGCGTGACGTGAAAAATTTCATTTTATGCCCTCTGGTGAATATAATTATGGATTCTATAACCCTGAGTGCATATTTTTTAAATGCATAATCAGCATATCGTTATCAGGAAAATGGCAATGACACCCAAGCAACTCGAGGTCTTTATCAGTATCGTTCAGCTAGGTTCAGTGACAGCGGCAGCGGCGCAGCTGGCCATGTCGCAGCCTTCGGTGAGTAAAAGCCTGGCGCTTATCGAGCAGCAGATGGGGTTCAGCCTGTTTGAGCGCTATCAAGGGAAGATGCAGCCAACCGCGGAAGCCAGAGCGCTGTATAAAGAGGCGCTGCGCGTGCATCAGGACCGGCTTCGTTTTGAGCGTTTTGTTGATCACATCCGCCAGTATCGCGTTGGTCAGTTGCGGGTCTGTGCCACGCCTGCGCTGGCGCTGAATATATTGCCGCTGGCGGTGGCGCGTTTTCGGCAGAGCTTTCCGGATTATGGTGTGGTGGCGGATATGTGTCTCAACAATGAAATTGAGACGGCGGTTGAAGAAGGGCGTTACGATCTCGGTTTTCTGGTGAAACCCGGCTACGAACCAGAGGAGAACCCGTTGGCCATCTGCCGGGGTGAAATGGTGTGTGTGCTGCCCGGGCAGCATCCGCTGGCGCAGCAGACGGAAATCCATTGGCAGGATATCCCGACACGCGACCTGGTGTATATCACGACCGACGCGCGGCTGGTTGCCATGATTGCCGAAGAGGTGCCGGCGTTCCGCCAGCGCCAGGTGGCGGTGGTAGAAACCAACCGCTACAGCATGGCGATTAATCTTGTCAGACACGGCAACAACAGTATGACTATTGTTGACAGTTTTTCTCTACAGGGCGTCGACACCAGCGGTCTGGCGGTGCGGCCGTTCCGTCATGCGTTGCCGGTGTCTGTCGTCGCGGTGACGGATGGACATAGCACCCTGTCGCAGCCGGGCGAAGTGTTTGCGAAAGTGATGACGGAATTAATGGCTGAAACGTGAGATCAGCGTGAGGCTCTGTGGCTGGCCGCTCATGCAGGTTCATCAATATTCTGCAACGCGAACTTTCACCCCAGTCACGGTGCGCTAACCCACCGGGAGTGGTGTCTGTGGTTTACCGCCAGGCCGCCTTCCAGTACTTTTGTTGAATAGTAGAGGGAAGGGAGCGGATCGATGCATCTGGATTTTCGCCAGTTACGCAATTTTGTAGCGCTAGTGGAGTACGGCAGTTTTAATCGTGCGGCGGAGGCGGTTTGCCTGTCGCAATCGGCGTTTAGCCGCAGCATTCAGGCGCTGGAGCAGAGTGTCGGTCATCCTTTATTCGACCGCCAGAGCAAGCTACCGACGCTCACGCTGCACGGGCAAAAGCTGCTGCCTTATGCGCGCCGTTTTCAGGAACTCAATATTGAGCTTAGTAGCCAGCTGCGTGAGGCGGACGATGCGCAAAATGGCGAGGTCGCTTTTGGCTGCGGCCCGGCTCCCGGCGCGAGGCTGATTCCGGCGGCCATCGGAGAGTTTCATCGTCTTTTGCCGCAGGCGAGGGTGCGTTTTCACATTGATAACTGGCTTGCTCTGCATCAGGCGCTTACCTCCCAGCACTATCCTTTTGTGGTCGCCGATAGCTGGCAGGCCGAGCTTGACCCGCAGTTACGCGTGCAGCCGCTTAGCCCACAACGCTGTTTCTTTGTCTGCCATGCCGAACATCCGCTGGCAAAACAGGGGACGATCTCGATTCAGGAGATGTTGCGCTACCCTTTTGCCGCCCCCTATTTGCCGCCGGGGGTACGCAAGGTACTGGCAACCCTCAGCCAGCAACAGGACTTTACGCCCGCGATCCAGTGCGACCATATTTACGCGCTGCTTTCCACTCTGGCGCAAACCCACGCGATAAGCTTCGCCAGCGAGGACGGCTTCGCGTTGTGCCAGCACAGCCATCGGCTGGTGAAACTGGAACTTAGCGATCTGCCAGATGAGTGGCGGCTAATGCAGACCCGGTTTGCCATTATCTCCCCGGTTCACGCGATTCAGCCGCCGCTGGTTGAGAGGCTGATTGAGATTATCCTCCATACCGACCGTCAGCATCAGCTTCAGCTGCTGGCGCAGGAGGAGAGGGATTAACCGGCGTTTTTCGCCTCACCTTTGGCATCGTACGGTGGCCAGCGGTTTTCCAGTTGCTGCGTTTTCAGCGCCTGCTCGACAAACTGGCCGTCCACCCACTGCTTAACGTCAAAAGCGCTGCGGATCAGACGACCCGATTTAGCCTGCTCGACGCTACTGCTGAAGCTGCCGGTCAGGAACGGGTCAATACGCGGTGAGGTGGTAAAGTTCAGATCCTGTGGCTGCAGCGCTTCCAGAAATAACGCCTTGGGGATCTGGCTTTGCTGTGCCATCTCAGCAGACCAGGCGTCTCGATTAGCCGGATCGCTGATTTCAGCGGCATTCTTCACCAGCACATTAACGATCTGCTGAGTCGCCTGCGGCCAGGTCTCGATAAACGTCTGCGTGCCGAGGAACCCCGCCTGAGTGGTGTTCTGGCGGCCTGAATCGCCGCTTTTAACCACCACATCAATTTTGTCGCCGCGTAGCGCCAGCAGGGAGACGCCTCCCCATACCGCATCGACGCGACCGGCCGCCAGCGCCGCTTTACCCGCGTTCCAGTCAAGGTTGATGACCTGCAAACTGCGCTCATTGAGGCCGGCGGTTTGCAGCGCCCGGTCAAAGGCCAGCTGGTCCGCCGTACCGCGATAGACCGCCACCCGTTTGCCTTTCAGGTCGGCCAGCGTTTTAATACCCGAGGCTTTGGTTACCGCGAGCCAGGATTCCGAGCCGCGGCTGCCCAGAAGCAGGCGTGTCGGTAGACCATTGGCCTTACCGATAATCGCCGCCAGATCGCCGAGGTAAACAAAATCAAGCTGTCGGTTGGCTAACGCTTCATTCACCGCCGGGCCTGCCCCCTTGAAAAACTGCCACTGCACTTCCACACCCTGCGGTTTAAACACCTCTTCCAGCTGATGGCGGATAAACGCCATGCCGACCGGCCCCTCAATAAAAGGTTGACTGCCGGCGCTCTGATCCGGCACGCCGATGCGAATGGTTCGTAGCGTCTCGGCCTGGGCGTTTGCCGCCAGACCGATGACCGCGACCAATGCCAGCAAGGTGCGGCTAAAAAATGCTTTCATCATAACGTATTGCTCCCTTGAGTTTTTTTCTCACCCTAAAGAGCCGGCGGGCCGTGTGTTAAATGCTTTTATTCGCCAAGCATGGGTGAAAAAAAGCTAAATCAGACGCCGCGTGCCCGCCAGGCTGAAATGCATTCGATGCATCGAGATTATTCACCTTACGCAATAGCGGGGCAGCGTGAGTCACGTTTTCATAGCGGCATCACTTTCCGATGAGTGGACCGATATGTCGCAGATGATCTTAAGAACCGATGCCCCTGGCAGGCCGGGTTTCCGGCTTAACGGCTGGCCGTGGCTGCTGCCAGCGCTACTGTTGTTGCTGTGGTACATCGCCGCCCGCGAGGGATGGATGCCCGCGCAAATTTTGCCCGCCCCGTCGGTGGTTGCCGATACCGCATTGTCGCTGCTGAGCGGCGATCTGCTGGCGCAGTGGGGATTTAGTCTCCAGCATCTGGCGCTTGGCCTGCTGCTGGGCGCCATCGCCGGCACGCTGCTCGGGGCGCTGTTTGGCCTGGTGCCAGCGGCCGCGCAGCGGGTGGAACCGCTGTTCTACGCGCTGGCGCAAATTCCGACGCTCGGTTGGATCCCGCTATTGATGGTGCTGTTCGGGATTGATAACGGCCTCAAGCTGGCGGTTATCGTGAAAACCACTGTGGTGCCGATGACCATCAACACTCAGCAGGCGGTAGCCAGCGTGCCGCAGACCCTGAGCGAAGCCGGCAGGGTGATGAACTTCTCCCGCTGGCAGCGGCTGCGCTGGCTGGTGATCCCGGCAAGCCTGCCGGGCTGGTTTACCGGTCTGCGTCTGGCGCTTTCGCAGGCCTGGGTATCGCTTATCGTTGTCGAGCTGTTGGCTTCTTCCGAAGGTATTGGCTACCTGATGGTCTGGGGCCGCCAGCTGTTTCAACTGGATATCGTCTTTGTCACCATCGCGGTGGTTGGCCTGAGCGGCATGCTGATGGAGTGGGCGGCGAATCGGGCCTGTTCCCGACTGGTGTTCTGGCCGCAGCCAGCCGCCGGACGCCTGGCGTGGAAACCGCAGGCCAGCTGGCGGGCGTTACCGCTGCCGATAGTCCTGCTGGCGCTGTGGCAGCTGGCCAGCCAGTGGGGCTGGATTGATAGCGGATTATTCTCTTCGCCGCTGGCGGTGGCGGCACGATTTGTTCAGGGGATCCTGAGCGGAGAGCTGAGCGCCGCGATGCTGGCCAGTCTGGGGAGAGCGGTTGTCGGCGGCGCGCTGGGGATTGCCGGCGGTTTGCTCTGCGGACTGCTGCTGGCGCTGCGCCCACGCGCCGGACAAATTTTTACCCCCACGCTTAACGTGCTGCGCCATATTGCTCTGTTTGCCTGGCTGCCGCTGCTGACGGCATGGGTGGGTAACGATAACGGCGGCAAAATCGTCTTTATCGCGCTGGCGTCGTTCTTTCCTATGTTCTTCAGCACTCTGCAGGCGGTGCTTCAGCGAAACCCGCAACTCGATGAAGTCGCCAGGGTGCTGCGGCTGGGCGAATTCGCACGCCTGCGCCGGGTCATTCTTCCCGGTGCCGCGCCTGGGATCTTTGCCGGTCTGCGGCTGGCGCTGATTTACGCCTGGCTTGGCAATATCGGCGCGGAATATTTCATGTCCTCCGGCGTCGGGATCGGCAGCCTGATGATCAATGCCCAGCAGCTGCTGGATATGCCCACTATTCTCTGCGGCATGGTGCTGGTCGGTATCACCGGCGCGGCGCTGGATAAAGCCGGACGTTTACTGGAAATGCGCGCCACCCGCTGGCGTCAACAGGAGCAGTTATGACCTCTTCAACTCTGGTCTCTTTTCGCCACGTGCGTAAATCCTGGCAACAGGTGACGGCGCTACAGAATTTCAACCTGGATATCGCCGCCGGTGAACTGGTCGCGCTGGTGGGCAGCAGCGGCTGCGGTAAATCGACGCTGCTACGGATGCTGGTGGGCCTTGAGTCTGCCACCCAGGGGGATATTTGTATTAACGGCGAGCCGGTCACCGGCGTGGGCAAAGAGCGCGGCATTGTGTTTCAGGAGCCGCGCCTGTTCCCGTGGCTTAACGTGCTCGACAACGTGATGCTCGGCCTGGCAGATGAAAAGCTCACCCGGGCGACGAAGCGCCAGCGGGCACTGGAGATGCTGGCGCGCGTGCAGCTCAGCGAGTTCGCCAGCGCGCTGCCCGCGCAGCTTTCCGGCGGCATGGCCCAGCGGGTGGCTATTGCCCGCGGTCTGGTGGCCCGCCCGCAGATCCTGATGCTCGATGAGCCTTTCGGCGCGCTGGATGCCCTGACGCGTCACACCCTGCAGCAGGAACTTTTACAGATCCACCAAAGCGCGGGAACCACCACGTTACTGGTGACGCACGATGTTGAAGAGGCCGTCGCCCTGGCCGATCGCGTCGTCGTGCTCTCCCCGCGTCCGGGGCGGATACGAGAAATCGTGAACCTGGCGCTGCCTCATCCGCGCCAGCGTGATGATGACTCCTTTACCGCCGCCTGCCGCCACATTCGCAACCTGATTACTTCTGTCTGATTTTATTATTTAAGGAGCAACATATGGGACATCCTTCCGTTTACCCGACCGGCGCCACCCTTTACGATCCGCAGCGCGCCTGGAGCGGCTACACCCTTTTCCAGGCCACCGAACACGGCGCGGTACTGGTGGATATGAATGGTCACGTGGTGCGGGAATGGCCTGAACTGCATGGGTTTCCCAACAAAATTCTGCCCGGCGGCGCCATCCTTGGCCACAGCGGCGAGCGCGACCCGCGCTATGGCATGCAGGATATGCTCGATCTGATCCAGGTGGACTGGGAGGGCAACGTGACCTGGAAATTCGACCACTACGAACAGGTCAGCGACCCTGGCAATGAAACGCGTTGGATGGCGCGCGCTCATCACGACTATCAGCGAGCGGGTAACCCCGTCGGCTACTACGCGCCGGGGCTGGAGCCGCAGGTCGATGGCGGCAATACCCTGATCCTCGCCCACACCAATCTGGTGAATGAAGCGATCTCCGACAAGCTGCTGCTGGACGACACCATTATTGAAGTCGACTGGCAGGGCAATGTGGTCTGGGAGTGGCGCTGCAGCGACCATTTTCATGAGCTGGGCTTCGACGATGCGGCGCGCACCGCGCTGTACAATAACCCGAATATGCGCGCCAGCGGCGGCGGAATGGGCGACTGGATGCATATCAACTCGATGTCGGCGCTGGGGCCGAATAAATGGTATGACGCCGGCGATGCGCGCTTCCATCCCGACAACATTATCTGGGACGCCCGCGAATCCAATATTATCGCCATTATCGATAAGCAGAGCGGCAAAATTGTCTGGCAGCTCGGCCCGGACTACAGCAAACCGGAGCTGAAGCACATCGGCTGGATCATCGGCCAGCATCATGCGCATATGATCCCGCAGGGGCTGCCGGGGGCGGGCAATATCCTGATTTTCGACAACGGCGGTTGGGCCGGATACGGTGCGCCTAACCCGGCATCGGCGGATGGGGTGAAAAACGCCTGGCGCGATTATTCTCGGATCCTTGAGATCAACCCGCTGACCCTCGATATTGAGTGGCGCTACTCGCCTTATGAAGCGGACCTGCCGCAGCCGACTGATTCATACCGCTTCTACAGCCCGTATATCAGCAATATGCAGCGCCTGGAAAATGGCAATACGTTGATTAACGAAGGTTCGAACGGCCGTATTTTTGAAGTGACCCGCGATCACGACATTGTCTGGGAATATATTTCGCCGTTCTGGGGCAAGACGCTGAATAATAATATGGTTTACCGCGCCTACCGCATTCCTTACGCGTGGATCCCGCAGCTTGCGCAACCGCAGGAGACGCCGATTGCGGCAGTTGATGTCCGCACTCTGCGTCAGCCGGGCGCGGCGGCGGCGGGCCCGGCGCAGAGCGTGGTGCGCGTGGCGGGCGTACAGCCGTACAGTAAAAGCGCCGATGCGCTGTGCGTCGCAACCGATAACGATACGCTGCGCCGCAGTCCGAAGCTGTTCCGCGTTGCGGAAAGCGCATTCCGGCCGATAAGCGCGGCGAGTGAACTGGAGGGTGAACGACCCGGGCTGCTGTTCGTTGGCGCGGAGCGCTGTGTGCACTGCCGTAAACTCTGGCAGCTACTGGCCCATGAAAAACTCAGCCAGCGGATTGCTCAGTTTGAAACGCGCTATCTGGATGCCGACCTGCATCAGGAACTGGCCAGCGACCTCGGCGTACGCGGCCTGCCGACGCTGCTGTTGATAACATCGGGGCAGCCGATATCGCGCGCACCGACGCAATACTCAGTGGAAAGTCTGCTCAACTGGTTGAACAGTGTCAGCCTGTGATGCTATCCGGGTAAGAGGATAACTGTGGCGCTGCGGCTTGCAGCGCCAGTTTCTCCCTCTCTCCCTCTCTGGCTACAGCAGAAAGCGCACTTTTCTGGCAGTATGGCCGACTGATACCAGGTCCAACCCTCTGAAAGCGAAGCATCAGAAGATCTCATCTGCTGGGTTTTTGTCATGATGCTCAACGTATTCGGCAATCATGCCATCCGGATGCCGAACCAGCATGTTCCAGCCGGTGGGCACGGCCTTCACAGGATTGATAATCGTTGCTCCGGTGGAAGGCAGATGTTTCTCCCAGGCGGTAATGTCGTTGACCAGGAAAGTGGCCTCGGTGGCGCGAAAAGGCGCCAGGCTTTGCTCGGTTCCGCCGATTAAAAGCACTGAACCCACCTGCGCCAGTTTGAGATCGTATTCGGGATAGTCGAAACGCAACCTTGCCTTCTGCGCGATAAGGTTTTCATAAAACGAAACGGTCTCTTCAAAGCGGGTAATCAGCACGCATCGACGGACCAGGATATTGAGGACTTTCATTACGCCTCCTTCGCCATTGACTGAGAGTTAGCGTAGCAGCCCTGAGGTGGAAAGGAATGCTTAAGCGTTTTGGAGGTATTTCAACAACAGGCGTGGGTAGGCGAAGAAAAAGGGTTTGCGTAGCAGGGAAATATGCGTTTTTTTAACTCGTTACGAAGCGGTGCTGTATTATAACTTTATGATCACATAGGTAAGTCGCAAAATTGATACTGATATCAGATCATTTCCGCCTCGCCTAACAATTTGCATGGTTCGGAATTAAGCGAAAGCTCTGAGTTCAGACCCCTCCACCAACCGCTACCGGTGGTCTGCTGCCTGCAGGCAACCTCAGTTACATTCGCAATGTATCAATGACCGCTCTCAGCGCGGGCGACACATTGCGGTGCGGGTAATAGAGAAATGAACCTTCCAGACGCTGGCTATAACGCTGGAGCACCCGGATAAGTGTGCCCTGGGCTAGATCGTCGGTAATCAGCTCTTCCGGGACATAGGCCAGCCCCAGACCGAGCCTTGCCGCTTTGGCCTCCATATAGCTATCGGCGAAAGCCCACTGTCCCTGAGGCGGGTGGGTGATTTTTTTGCCATCCACATTAAGTTCCCAGGCGTAAAGGCTGCCGTCGCCGAACTGATAAGCGATGCAGGGGTGGGCGACTAAATCGGCGGGCGTTTGTGGAAAGCCGTAGCGGCGAAAATGTTCCGGGGTACCGACAACAGCCATCTCCATATCGGGCGAAATGCGTACCGCAATCATACCACTCCCGACTTCCGGGCCCAGACGCACGCCCGCATCGAATCGCTCCGCAATAATATCGACAAACCGGCTTTCGCTGATCAGTTCCAGTCTGATATCGGGATAGCGGTGTTTAAATACTGCCAGCTTCGGCAGCAGGACTTTATCAATGGCATGCTGGCTGGCATTGATGCGTACCGTACCGGAGGGCGTTTGACGATAGTGGGCCAGCGTGGCGAGTCCCATATCTAAGGCGTCGAAACCGGATTCGACATTGTGATAGAGCTGCTCACCCGCCTGAGTGAGCGACAACCGGCGGGTGGTGCGCACCAGAAGCTGAACGCCCAGCCGCTCTTCGAGTTCGCGAACCGCACGGCTTACCCCGGACTGCGCCAGGCCAAGTCGTTGCGCTGCGGCGGTAAAACTGCCTTCCCGCACCACCTGCATAAACAGATAAAGGTCATTATAGTTTTCCCGTTTCGCCATTCTCCTGCCTCGTCATCCACATGCCATTTAGAACAATATGGTATTAATTTTAGCATTTTTTACCTACTAATCAGAACCATTACTGCTGGCTACACTAAGCGCACGACAACAAAGCACAGCAGCGTTGTCTACTGGAGACTTGCATTGATCACGTTTATTTAGGGGAATTTTGATGACGGTTTTCACCAAAAAACTGACAGCCGCGATACCCGCCATGCTGCTTTGCGCCTCATTAACTGGAGTGACAACGATGAGCTATGCTGAGACAATTAACCCGAATGCGCCTGTTTCACTGATTGAAAAATGGGATAAAACGTTTGCTGAGAGTTTGAAAGTGGATCACCGTAAGGTGACCTTCCAGAACCGCTACGGGATAACCTTAGTTGGCGATCTCTACCTGCCGAAGGATCGCGGTGAACGCAAACTGGCAGCTATTGCCGTGAGCGGTCCCTTCGGCGCGGTAAAAGAGCAGTCCAGCGGCCTGTATGCCCAGACGCTGGCCGAACAGGGGTTTGTCACCCTGGCGTTTGACCCATCCTATACGGGCGAAAGCGGTGGCTACCCACGCAACGTGGCCTCACCGGATATCAATACCGAGGATTTCAGTGCCGCGGTGGACTTTCTGGGCCTGCAAAAAGAGGTGGATCGCAACCGTATCGGTTTGCTCGGCATTTGCGGCTGGGGCGGTATGGCCCTAAACGACGCTGCGATGGACACCCGCGTCAAAGCGGTGGCGACCAGCGTCATGTATGACATGAGCCGCGCGATGGGGCATGGGGTAGGCGATGGCAAAGACCGCTACACGACAGCCGACCGCCGAGCGGTACTGCAGTACTTGAACGCGCAGCGCTGGAAGGATGCGGCAAACGGCACTTCCGCCCCCGGTGGGCATGACATATATGTTGATGATAAAGGCAACGTCAGCGCTGCCGATCGTATTTTGCCGGAAACCTTGCCCGCCAACCCCAATCCGGTCCTGAAAGAGTTCTTCGATTATTACCGTATGCCGCGAGGTTTCCATGCGCGTTCGGTTAATTCAACCGGGGCTTGGAATGCGACGATGCCGCTGTCGTTTATGAATATGCCGCTGCTGAGTTACGCCAGCGAAGTGACTATTCCGACGCTTATTGTGACCGGCGAACAAGCCCATTCACGCTATTTTGCCGAAGATGCCTTTAAGGCGATCGGCAGTAAAGAGAAAGCGCTGGTGATTGTCCCTGGCGCAAACCACGTCGATCTCTATGACAACGTCGCGGGCAAAATTCCCTTTGCTACATTCACTCAATTTTTCAAAACCAACCTGCAATAGCTCTCCTGTGCCGGAGACATCCCCAAAGCCGCCTGCAGGCGGCTTCGTTTTGTCGGAGATAAATAATGTCTGGATTACATAACACCCGCGCATACTGGAGCGGCGTCCTGGCGATGACGCTCTGCGTATTTGTGCTCATTGCCTCAGAATTTATGCCGGTCAGTCTGTTGACACCCATCGCGGGTGATTTACACATTACCGAGGGATTAGCAGGCCAGGGTATCGCGCTTTCTGGCGCGCTGGCGGTACTGACCAGCCTGACGATTTCCCGTCTTACCGGGTCGCTGGACCGTAAATGGCTGTTGCTGGGGCTCACGGCGTTGATGGCGGCCTCAGGATTGATGATTGCCCTGGCGTCCAGTTTCCCGGTTTATATGCTGGGCAGAGCGCTCATCGGGATCGTCATCGGCGGCTTCTGGTCGATGTCGGCGGCAACGGCCATTCGGCTGGTGCCGCAACGCCAGGTCCCCCGCGCATTGGCCATCTTTAACGGCGGTAACGCGCTGGCCACCGTTGTGGCAGCGCCGCTGGGCAGCTACCTGGGGGCCACCGTCGGCTGGCGCGGCGCCTTTTTATGTCTTGTTCCGCTGGCGATGGTAGCCTTCATCTGGCAATGCGTTAGCCTGCCGTCGATGAAAAGCCAGCGCGCACCACAGCGGCAGGGAACCGTGCTGCGTCTGTTCCGCCGCTCGACGGTATCCCTTGGATTGCTGGCCTGCGGGCTGTTCTTTATGGGGCAGTTTACCTTATTTACCTATGTGCGACCGTTTCTGGAGACGGTGACCCGGGTCAGTTCTTCTGGTCTGCCCCTGATATTACTGGCGATTGGCGTCGCTGGTTTTGTCGGCACGCTGCTCATTTCGACCGTTCTGCACGCCCGGTTTTATCTGACGCTGGTGGCTATCCCTTTGATTATGGCTGCGATTGTCGGAGCGCTTTTGCTGGCCGGGCACCATACCGGTGCTGTCTCCGTACTGTTAAGCCTGTGGGGCCTGCTGGCGACGGCGGCGCCCACCGGCTGGTGGACATGGATTGCGCGGACGCTGCCCGAAGATGCGGAGGCGGGCGGTGGTCTTATGGTTGCTGTGATCCAGCTATCGATTGCCCTCGGGTCAACGGCAGGCGGCCTGGTGTTTGATAGTCTGGGATGGCACAGCACGTTTGCACTGAGCGGTCTGTTATTGCTGGGCGCGGCAGGGGGGACTTTTCTGCTCTCTGTCAAAATCAGATCATCTCAGCGCACTGCGATTAATGAATTGAATGCATAAGTCAAATCAGGAATGACAGGCTAATCGTGACCGCGCTCCTGTCTTACCATGGTGTTTTAACAAGAGGGGAGCTTCACCGTGGAATATTCCGTATTAAGTAACAACCTTAAAATGCCGATGCTGGGTTTTGGCGTTTTTAAGGTGACCGATAAAGCAGAGTGTAAGCAGTCAGTGCTGAACGCCATTCGTACCGGCTACCGCCTTATCGATACCGCTGCCGTCTACGATAATGAAGATGCGGTGGGTGAAGCCGTTCGCGAAGCCATCGCCGAAGGTCTGTGTACCCGTGAGGCGCTGTTTATAACCTCCAAACTGTGGGTCCAGGACATGGCCAACACCGGGATGGCGAAAGCCGGGATTGCCGCGTCCTTAAAAAAATCCGGGCTGGAATATTTCGATCTCTATCTGTTGCATCAGGCGATGGGCGATTATTTCAGCTCCTGGCGCGCGCTGGAAGACGCGTATGAAGCCGGGAAGCTGAAAGCGATTGGCGTCTCCAATTTCTACCCCCATGTGTTAGCTAACTTCTGCGAAACTGTCAGAATCAGGCCGATGGTGAACCAGGTTGAACTGCATCCTTATTTCGCGCAGCCTGCGGCGCTGGAAACCATGAAGCATTATCACGTTCAGCCGGAAGCGTGGGCGCCGTTAGGCGGTGGCAGACATAATCTGTATCAAGAGGCGATGCTGCAGGGGATTGCCGATGCCCATCAAAAAACCATTGCACAGGTCATCCTGCGCTGGAACGTGCAGCGTGGCGTCACGGTGATCCCTAAATCCACCCGCCAGGAGCGTATTGAAGAGAACTTTGCCATCTGGGATTTCTCGCTCACCGCGAGCGAAATGGCGCAAATCGGCGCCCTGGATTTAGGTTACGTTGGCGAAGCGGTGAAACACTTTAACCCTGAATTTGTTCGCGGCTGTCTGGGGGTGAAAATCCACGACTGACCGCGGCACCGATTGGCTCCATCTTCATCTCCCCGCCTGCGCCGCGGCGACGGGCTCGGTATGCTGGTTAGCACCCACGTGTTTGCCGCGACGGTTGTCAATGCGGTAGACGATCGTCACGGGCTGCGGGCCGGCGGGGGTGACGGTCAACTCCCTGACCATTTGGCCAGCGTCGGGCGGCAGGGTCAGCGAGGTTTCTCCCTGAGCGAGCATCTGGCCATTTTGCCTGACCTGCCAGGTCAGGCGGCAATTCTCGCAGGCTGCCCAGGTATCGTTAATCGCCCACAGGCGCACCGTCGCCGGGCTTCCCTGACGCCAGCTGGCGGTCACCGGCTCGATGGACGGCAGGATCGGCTGATAGGCGCGCTGCAGGGCATAGTAACCGGCCTTCGGCTGGCGCAGATAATCCACCACCCCCCAGTTGATGGAGGGCCATGTCTCGACAAACATAAAGTGGAACAGGGCGGTCACCGGCTGATAACGCTGGCGGCGATAGCTCTCCGCCGCCAGCGCCACCAGTCTGGCCTGATATGCCTGGGTGTTTTCAATCATCTCCTGAATATTGTTGCCTCGTGGAATACCGGCAAATTTAAAGGTCTGGAAAGGCTGAAAATTATGGTACTTCCATCGCACCCAGCCGGGGTCGTCAGCGGCGGTCGTTTTCGGCCACAGCAGATGAGCCGGGATAATGGTCTTCAGGGTGGAGAGCCGGGGCAGCGCCTGGGCGCCAAACTCGGTAATAATTCCGGTTTTCGCCGGGGCGAGCAGGTCGCGCAGGGTGCCGAAATACCAGCCTGCCCAGTAGTGCTCTTCGACAGCGGAAAAGCGATGCACGATGCGGGAGGTATCTTCCGCCAGCGCATCGCCCACCCGCTGCGTCAAGGTTTGATTTAAGGTTTTACGCCAGTCGGGGAAGCGTTTTTCCATCCACGGCGAGTTCCACGGCGGCTCGTTGTGGCCGCCCCAGACAATAATCGCCGGTGAATTGCCGAACTGGTCCATCATCGCCCGGGTCTGGCGCACAGCGTTCTCGGCGAAGGCGGCGCTGTCATCGTAACCCCATTGCAGGGGGACATCCTGCCAGATCATCAGTCCCATCTCATCGGCCACCTCATACAGCGCGCGGCCCGCCACGTGGCCGTGAACGCGGATGGCGTTGGCGTTCATCGCCGTGACAAGCCTGAAATCCCGACGGTACTTTTTCCGCGTCATGGTGCTTAGCCATGGGGAGCCAATATAGTTGCTGCCCTTAATGAACAGCCGTCTGTCGTTGATGCGCCAGCCCTGATTATCCGCCAGCGCTTCCACCTTACGTAATCCGGTGCGGGTGACGGCGGTATCCATCATCCCCCGGTTATCCGTTAGGGTGGCGCGCACCCGGTAGAGGTTCGGCTTGCCTGCGCCCACGGGCCACCAGAGCTTCGCGGACGGCATGGGCAGCGAGACGTGCAGGACGCCTGCGGTTTTCTCCAGAGTGACCGCGAAGGCCTGGTGAAAACGTGGGCCGGAAAAATTGTCCGGGGTAGCCGTCAGGCGTAGCGTGACGGGGCCGGGCGTCACAGCCCGATAGCGGATTTCGGCACGCAGCATGGGCTGCTCCAGCCCCTGTTGCCAGTCCGGACGCAGGATCACCTCGTCGATGGTGACGCCGCGGCTCAGATGGAGCTTCACTGGCGCCCAGATCCCCCCGGAGTTGGCATCCTGCCCCTGAACCGACCAGGCGCCGCCCGGGCGGGTGTCGTGCTGATTCAGGATCCCTTTCATCAGCGTTTTGTGCAGCGGCCAGATCTTTTGCGGGTCTTCATAGGGGCTGTCGACCCGCACGGCGAGCTGATTATGGCGGCGTACGGCCCCGCTGATGTCCACCGGGAAGCGCTGAAAATAGCCCTCGTGTCGGGCCAGCGTCTTGCCGTTGAGCGCCACCTCGGCAAAGTAATCGACGCCGTCAAACACCAGGGTAGCCATGGCATCCGGCGACAGGCCATGCAGGGTAAACTGATGGCGATACCACAGGGCGCCCTGATGATCGTATCCAGCGCTGTACCAGTTTGCCGGTACTCGCAGCGTGCGCCAGTCGCCATCCGAAGCCTGCGCGCCGTCGAAGGCGCTGTCGTTGGCGTCATGCACCCGCCATTGTCCGGCCAGTGACCAGGTCACCGGCGCAGAACCGGCATGCGCCAGCGGCAGGCAAACCATCAGCAGCAGAAGGCGTTTAACGATCACGGAGGACCTCCTGCGATCTGCGATGTAGCCACCGGTGGCAGCCTGTGGTTGCCTCGGCCAGCGCGTCGCGCAGGTCATCTGGCACGGTCTGGCCGGGCGACGTCGCCCGGCTCTCCATTTGCTGGAGCACCCCGGCAAGGCGTTGAAAGCCGAGGGTGACCGCCTCGCCGCGCAGTTTGTGGGCGGTACGGCGCCACGTCTCCCTGTCATTAGTATCAATGGCGTGGGTGAGGGCGATGATCGCAGCATCAAGCCCTTCAGCGAAGAGTCCCAGCAGCTCCTCGACCAGCTCAGGATCGTCTGCGCACTGTTTTAGCAGGTGGGCCTCGTCCGGCAGGCCTTTCTCTTCCTCCAAATCGCTATCTTCCGCTGCGCCGACGCGGGCGATGGCTTCCCGTAGCGCCTCAAGACTCACTGGTTTGGCGATATAGCCGTCGAAGCCCATCGCCAGACAGCGCTCTCTATCGCCCTGCATGGCATGGGCGGTCATGGCCATCGCGGGCTGATGTTGCCTACCCAGCGCCGGCGTCTCTTCGCGCAGCAGACGGATGGCGGTTTCACCGTCCATCTCCGGCATTTGCAGATCGATCAGCAGGAGATCCCAGCAGGCTGCGCGCCAGCGCTCCAGCGCCTCCCGGCCGTTGCTCACCACCTCGCAGCGGTGACCCAACTGCTCCAGCAGCCGTCTGGCGACCTTTTGATTAACCAGGTTGTCCTCAGCCAGCAGGATATGCAGCCCGGTCTGGTCCCTGACCGGTTCCGCAACGGGGGCTGGCGCTGTCGCCACCACCGGCGTGGGAAGGAGAATACCGGCGATAACCTGATGCAGTTCGCGCTGCGCCACCGGTTTATGCAGATAGTGGGCGATACCGATGCGCTTAAGCATATTGGCGTCAAAATGGCGGCTCATGGAGCTGAGCATAATGATCTGGCTCTGCCGGGCCTCGGGCAGGGCGGAGAGCTCCAGCGCCAGGGATACGCCGTCCATATCCGGCATCTGCGCGTCGAGCAGGATCAGCGGCCAGGGCGGCCCTTCGGCGGCCCGGCGTAGCGCCTCGCCGGCGTTGTCCACGCAGCTTGGCATCAGCCCCATCTGGCGAAGCATGGTGTCGAGCAGGCGCAGGTTGGTGCTGTTGTCGTCAACCACCAGCACCCGCTGGTTGTTGAAGCGGCTCAGCGGAGCGCTACCGGAGGCCGCGGCGTGCAGGCCTTCCAGCGGCAGGGTGAAGGCAAATTCGCTGCCCGCCCCGGGCTGGCTCTCCACCATCAGCTCGCCGCCCATCAGGCTGACCAGGCGGGCCGAAATGGTTAACCCCAGCCCGGTGCCGCCGTAGCGGCGGGTGGTAGAGCTATCGGCCTGGCTGAAGGCCTCGAAGATCGCCTTTTGCTTCTCCGGGGCGATGCCGATGCCGGTATCGCGTATGCGAAAGCGCCAGCGGCTTTCGTCGTCGGCCGGCGCAATCGCCAGCAGAACCTCCCCCTGATGTGTGAACTTCAGCGCATTACCCAACAGGTTAGTCAGGATTTGCCGCAGCCGGGGGCCATCGACGATCAGCACCTCCGGTACCGCAGGTGAGATGTCCACCAGCAGCTCAATGCCCTTTTCGCTGGCGGCAGGCATATGCGGGCGGATCAGCGACTGGATAAAGGGGCGGATCTCCAGCGGCTCTTCGTCCACCTGCATCTTGCCCGACTCAATGCGTGAGAAATCAAGAATGTCGTTAATAATGTGCAGCAGCGACTGGGCTGAGCTCATCACCAGCGAAAGGTACTCCCGCTGCTCCGCGGTCAGCGGCGTATCGAGGCAGAGCTGCGTCATGCCGAGAATGCCGTTCATCGGGGTGCGGATTTCGTGGCTCATATTGGCGAGGAAGGCGCTTTTCGCTTCGTTCGCCTCGCGGGCCTCCTTCGCCGCCTCAATGGCCAGCAGCTCTGCGGCTTTGCGTCGGGTAATATCCTGCAAGGTGCCGATCACCCGCTCTGCCTGCTGCTGCATGTTGAGGGTGACGATCTGCCCTGAGAGCAGCATCCAGCGCCAGCCCTGCGTCGGGTGCTGGACACGAAGTTCACATTCAAAAACCGGCATATGCTCGTTTTGCGAGGCGATCATCGCCTGTTGCAGGGTAGTGCGATCGTCCTCGTGGACCAGATTGAGCATAAAACGCAGCGGATAGCGCCACTGGGCCCGCGACTGGCCGACCATCGCCAGCAGGGTGTCATTCACCTGCAGGTTGTCGTGGGAGACCTGCCAGTCCCAGATACCGATCTGGATCGACTCCGCGGTGAATAAAAAGTCGTCATGAAGCTGGTGACGCGAGCGCCGGGCCTCGTCAAGCTCGGTGATGTCGGTATGCAGGCTGACAATCCCGCCATCCGCCAGCCGCTGATGCTGAATGTAAATCCGGCGGTTGCCCGACTGGCGGACCTCGCAGTGGTTCGTCTGGCGGCAGTTGCGGATAATCGCCTCGCGCAGCGTCTGTTGCCGGCCTGGGTCGATGTTATATCCGGCATCGATAAACTTCTCGGCCAGGCTCTCAAGAGTGGCGCCGACGGCGAGCCAGGGTGCGATCGTTGGATAAAACAGCGCCACCTTATCATTCCAGGCCTGCAGCCGTTCGCGATCATCGTAGATCATCACCGCTGAGGGCAGGAGGTTGAGGTCGGTACGGTTAGCGGCATGCATGATTACTGGCCAACAGTTTGATAGTGGAGCTCCGCTTGGCGGCGCAGATACTCAAGACCAGGGGCGATCGCCATTGCCCATGCAGTGAGGATCTCTTCATCGCACAGTGGATCGCTGGCGCGGACGGTTTTGAGCATCGCTTCCCGCCAGAGGGCAAAAAACCGCGGCGGTAGACGCAGGCCTTCCTCGTTCTGCTCGCGTGCCAGCCGTTCCAGAAAATCGGGTACGAAGAGGTCGCCGTTGACCGCCAGCATGGCGAAAAAGCTTTTAAAGATCATCTGCTGGCCTTCCTCGCCGGAGCGTTGGGAGAAGTGCTGCTCGGTTTCCGGTGACATATGGATAAAGGTGCTGTAGAAGGCCTGGAAGAAGCGCTGTTTGTCGTGCTCCGGTACGACACGATTCAGACTGGCTTCAAAAAGATCGCGATAAAACTTCATGGTGCGCTCCTAATGACCCGTTCGCCCGGCAGGCAGCGGCGGGGCGGGTTAAATTCGTCCGTCGCGCGGTGGGCAAAGTAGCTGTTGTCATCCGCGAGGCCGTTTTTGAACAACGGCCCGGCGTTGTGTTTGTAAAACAGCGCCTCCAGCACCATAGCGTTAGTGGAGAGGGTGAGGGTGGCGTTGACGTCGCCGGTGGCCTCGACCCGTCCTTCAAACCAGCCGCGCTGCGAGTCGTTAAGATGGGTAGTGACCGCCATCAGCGCATCGGTATACTCGGTTTCCCACAGCGTCCACAAGACAAAGACCGCTTTGGTGGTCACCTGCGCCAGCCGGGGGTAGTACTTCCCGTCGTCCCCGAGCGTATTCCAGGCGTAGCCATTCCCCCAGACGGTGTCTTCCACGTGCCAGGGCGCCTGGGTAAGCGAAAAATCGGCCCGGGCGGTTAGCACTTTATCCTGTGTCCAGCGCGTTTTCTGGCTGAGCCATATCCCTTCCGCCCGTTCGCGCATGGCTTTTTGTACCTCTTCCGGCACGCCGGGCGGCTGCCAGCCGAACTCCAGTCCCGGTAGCATGGCGGGCAGAGTGGAGAGCACCACGGGTTGCCAGGTGGTTCGCGGGTCGCGGTCGTCAACGGCGAGGCGACGCTGATACATAATCACATTCCGCGCCGGGGGAGAGAAGGCCTTGCCGGCCGGGAATCCCCACAGGCGAAACGCGCTGGCGGCGTATTCACTGTCTCCCAGCCGAAGCTCCTCGCGGATCGTCCGCTGGCCGTTCTGCAGTGAGGCGGACCACAGCTCTCCGTCTTTATCGATCACCGGACAGAAGTTCCAGCGCAGGATAATTTTATCAATGTACTCGCCGTACTGCGGCGCGCGTTCGGCGGTGAGCCGCAGGGCGAGCATGAGTCGGGCCATATCTTTTGCTGACCAGCCGCTGGCCGCCGGTTTGCCGCTGAAGTCGACAGGGGTCGCCGTCTGAGTGGAGTATAGCCTGCCCGGCGAACCGCCGTCGGTCAGCGTCAGGCGATTGAGGGTGCCGAGCAGGGGCGTCAGGCGGGCGTCGAATTCCGCTTCCTTTACCAACCCCAGCTCTCTGGCGGCGAGCAGGGCGATAAGGGTGTCGCCCATCTGCCACAGCGTCGCGCGCGGCTGTTTGTCGCTGCCGTTGACCAGGCCGGTTTGCGGCTGGGTATTGTTCTCGACGTACCGCCAGGCGATCTGCGCCCACGTCCGCTCCTGCGGCGTCAGGCTGCTGATACGGGCGGTGGTGTGCCAGCCGCCTTTGGTCAGCCAGCGCCACCCCGCGCCTTCGCGACTGAACAGCGCCAGGGCGATAAGCAGCAGGAGGATGGCGACGGTCAGCCAGCGAGCTAGGGTTTTAAGCATTGCGCGGTCACCGGCGGAAGTTTAACGGGCTCGTCAGCCTTGCAGGCGGCGCACTGGCAGGCCTGGCAGGCGGGTTGGGTGCGCTGCGTGGTTCCGGTCTGTTCGCACCATGTCTTGACGGCAGGGGTATTGCTCAGGAAGGGGCGGTTGCGCGGGCCGTTATTGGGCTCAAAGAGATCCACCAGCTTTTTGTCCCACAGCGACGGCGCGAAATCGCGGTTTTTCGGATTGTCGCTGGAAAACTGCAGCAGTTTGCCTTCTTTTTTAAACAGCAGCGCTTCCAGCATGATGCCGTTATTGTTGGCGGTGAACTCATTGATTGGCCCGTCGCCGTTTTCATACAGTCCCTCGTAATAGCCTTTTCCCGCTTCGTTCGCATTTTCAATGGCGTCCAGCAAACGATCGGTATAGGGCGAGTTCCACAGCACCCACATCCCCATCGCCGCTTTGAGCGACACCGCGGCGCTGTTCGGTACGAACTGGCCTTTGTCGGTTATGGTGTTCCAGTTAAAACCGTCGCTGAACACGGTGTCATAGACAAAGTACGGGGATTTATCGAGCTGATGCTCGGAGCGAGCGGTGAGGATCCCGGTGATGGCGTAGCGATTCTCCTGGGCCTGGTAGACCCGGTCAGCAAAGTTTTTCATCCATGGATGGGAGTACTCGCGCGGGCTATCGTTCCGGTCAGCAGGATTATCAAAGCCAAACTCCATGCCATACAGCACGTAAGATTCACTGACCACATAGTTATGCTGGCTGGTTTGCCGCGGGTCGCGAGAATCATAGGGGACCATCACGCAGTAAATTTCCGCCAGCTCATAAGGCTGGGGCCGGCTGGCCTGACAGGTATTAAATCCCCACAGTTGAAAGCCCGCCGCGCCGTACTCCTCGTAGCCGAGGCGTCCTTCCTGAACGTATTTGGGCTGGCCGTTTTCCAGATAAGCCCCATACAGCGTGCCGCAGGGGTCGACCACATGGCTGAAATCCCACCCCAGCACCACGTTATCGATGCTGTTGCTGTATTCCGGATAGCGCTCCTTGATCACCTTCAGCCAGACCAGCATTCTGCCGATATCCAGCGCCGAATAGCCGATTTCACCCGGTTTATTCTGGTAGTTCACCTTTTGTCCGCTCACGGTGTTATAGGCTTTGTTAGGTAATTCGTTACGGAATAAATCGAGCTTATTCAGCGTGGCGAGAAACTTCAGCATCCGACGGTCGAACTCCGCCTTGTCAATAATTCCCAGCTCACGGGCCGCGGTCATGGCGGCCAGATAGGAGGCGCTGTCCCACATGGTGGTCGAGGGGTATTTGTTTACCGCATTGACCAGCCCGGTGGTGGGCTGAAAGTTGGCGACGAAATATTGCCAGGCATTTCTGGCGATAGTCATCTCCCTCGGCGTCAGCTCCCCGCTACGCGGGGCGTATTCCGCAGCCGGCAGACCGGTCGCGGCCTGCGCGCCGGAGAGTGAGAGCCACAGCGCCATGAGTCCGGCCAGCAGGGGAAAACGGGAAAAATAGGTCAGCTTCATGGCGTTGCTCCTGCTGAGGACGAGGGTAGAGGGGCAGGGCTCAGGCAGGCCAGACACAGCATCTGCCCCCGGGAAATGTAGGCCAGGCTTTCCAGCACGATCGCGTTGGTATCGCCGTCAACAACGTCGTTGACGCTGCGGTTGAGATTTAACCCACGCTGCCAGCCCTTGCCCGGGACCTGCAGCGTCTGGACCTGCTGGCGCAGCGCTTCGCTCCAGCTATTGCGGAACAGGGCGTACCAGGCAAAGGCGGTGCGGGTAGAGGTGATCGCCGCTTGCTCCGGGGTGGCACTGCGCGGGGCGAAGGCGCTCTGCGGCTGCCGGTCCGCCAGCGCGCTGGCATAATCCGGCGCGGGCTCGGCGTAGTCGGTGCTGATCGGCGGCTTGCTGACCCTCAGGCTATGACGGCGCTGCTGGATTTGCATGATGCGCCAAGCGATCTCCGCACTCTGCGCGTCAAAGCCCAGCTCAAGCCCGGTGAGCAGGTACGGCAGGCTGATCAGCGAAGGTTGCCGCCCCCACGGCGTGCGCAGCCCCTCGTCGGGCACCATGATGCCGTCGATGTCGATCATCTGCTGCCCCTGCGGCGGGTCGGTCACCGCCAGCCCCGCGGCGCTGTCGATCAGCCGCAGCGTATGGCTGGCATACAGCCGGTAGCCAAAGCTGTCCCGCGGTTCATCCGCCGCCAGCGCCCAGTGGTGCAGCGGCGCCGCGGCCTGGCTGGCGGTGCTGTTGCTGATGAGCGCGCCGACCCGCCACTGATTAAACAGATCCCGCACCGCGGCGGCGTGCTGAGGATAGCGCCAGAGCAGCGTTTGCAGGGCGGTGAGCAGGCGTCCCATACCGATGGCGGAGGAGTCCGGGTTGCCGAGGATCTGCAGCGTGTCGGCATGGTACTGAGCGGCGGGCAATCCCTGGGCGTTGAGGGGCAGTTGACCGAGCGTAAACAGGGCGGCGGCAATGCGCTCATCGCCTTCGGCGGCGGTCACAATATGCAGCTGCTCTGCGGCGACCACGGCGAAAAGATAGCTGCCGACGCTCCACAGGCTAAGCCAGGGTTCGTCATCGTGCGCATTGGCCAGACCGTTTGGCTGAGTATTATTCACATAATACTGCCAGGCCACTCGCGCCCAGATCGCCTCGTCAAAGGTCAGCTCGCGCGGGGCAGGGAGCAGCGGAAAATCCTGGCTCAACGTCATCCCACCGCTGCTCTCGACGCGCGCAGGCATTTGTTTTTCCACCCATACGACAATCGCAAAACCCAGCAGGAAGCCAATGAGGATGGTGAGATAGCTGCGGGCGGAGAGCAGGGCGTCGCGGATCCTCATCGGCTCGCCTCCTGCTCTTCGGGGGGCGTCCACATGGCGGCGAAAATCAACGGCAGCATGGCGGCAATATTCACCGCGCCCCAGAAAATGTTGATGACGTACCCGGAGGGGTCGTCAACCTCACCGCGCGCCACCTGAATGCCGCCCCATATCAGCCCTGTCAGGGTGAGCAAAACGATGGCAATTTGCGGCTTGACGAGATAGAGAAAACGGCCCGTCTGTCGCTCTTTCGGCGTAACGTGAAATTTGATCTGCTCCCCGCGCAAAACGGTGTCCAGCGCCCGCAGATTCATCGAGAAAAAGGAGAGGTAAGAGGCCCGGCCGTCCCAGGCAGAAATGCCCCAGGTGCCGAACATAAAGGCCAGTTCGGAGACAATAAAAAAGGGTAAAAAGTGCAGATAGAAAGGGGTAGACCACGCCGACACTGGGGGAATGCCGGTGAAGAGATAGATAACAGGCGAGATCAGGAACACGGTGTTCCACACGCAGGCCAGATAGGACCAGAAGGTGGTCGCGTACATCAGCGTTTGCGGCAGCGAGAGTTTAAAGCGGCGTCGGCTGAAGATGTTGTCATGGAACAGGATATCCAGCGATCCGGCGGCATACTTAAAGCGCTGGATCATCCACGTCAGCATATCCTGCGGAGAGAGCATTTTGGACTCGATCCGCGGGTGCATTACTGAGCGCCAGCGGCGAGCAGCGTCGCCGTGCAGCAGGATGGAGGTATAAATATCTTCTGAGACGTGGAACTTATAGGGCGTCAGTTCAGTATCAAAGGCCACGTGGGGGCGCATGGCGTCCTGCAGCGCTTCCCGCGTTACCGGGTCGCGAATATCCCGCGTATGACGGTCGATCTCAGCGTCAACGCTCCAGACGTAGCTGCGCAGTGCCGCCTGCATCACCGCTTCCCGTCGGTGAACGGAGGCGGCACCACAGCAGAACGCGGCGTTAGCCCAGTTACGGCGCCGTAAAATCACGTCGTAAAACATGCGCGGATCGTTGAAAAACGGATCGCGACCGATGGTCACCGGACCGACGATTTTCTGCGCCAGCCAGCCCACCCCGTAGCCTGCGCCGCCAGCTTTACGCCGCAGCCAGCATGCCAGATCCTCCCCCTCAGGGAGATCGAAAAACCACTGCGGGGTCTGCACCCAGGCGACGTCCGGATCGCGAAAGTAGCCGAGCGTGTGGCTCAGCAGGGTTGGGAAAACGCGGGTATCGGCATCACAGATGATCAGAAAGTCGCCATCGGTATGTTCCAGCCCGTTGCGCAGGTTACCGGCTTTATAGCCGATATTACTCTGACGGGTGATGTAGTTCGCCCCCTCCTGCTCGCAGACCGCCTTCATTTCCGGGCGACGCCCGTCGTCAAGGACATGCACCTTATAGTCGAGCGGACCGGGATAGGTCATCTGCATGGCGTCACGGATCGACAGCCTGACCAGTTCCACGTCTTCGGAATAGGTGGCGATAAACAGATCGACTTTAATCGGCCTCGACTCCACCGCTTCATCCGCTCGCAGACAGTCGTTGATCTCCGTCGGGGGGACGCCTGGCGGAGGATCTTTTTCCTGCCATAAATTAATGGTGAACAGAACTGTGCCAATCCACGCCAGGGTTTCCGCCAGCACCAGAGGGATTGCATACCACAGTGCGTCAGTGTTTAAGGACGCGGTCCAGCGCCAGTAAATATAATTGGCACCAAGAACCAGGGCGGCCACAGCGAATACCTGCCAGATCATTCTTACCCAGCTCGGAGTGCTGAGCGGCTCAGGCGGTCGACGATGTTCAAAACGGGAAAAATAAAAATCCATAGCAAGGATATCCTGATTCCGCGCTGAGTTTGAGTGACAGGTCTGTTATCGACCTGGTGCATTCAGCAGGACGCATTATGGCAGGTAAATAACAGTAAAATGAGTGTAGATGGCGGCGTAAAAATTTCAACAGCGTGAATTGAGAAGTGCCTGGATAGCTTAACATAGTGTGATGCATGCAGGGGGAATTTATAAAAAGGGCATTGCAAGATAGCGCATTCTACACTATCTAAATAATTTGTAATAAATGTTGCAGGGTAGACGACAGGATCCTCCATGAGCCAGGTTGCCTCAGCGATTTCGCAAAAAGAAACTGATAAATCAATAGCCTGGCGTTATTCTCTGGCGGGTGAACGCGACCTGCGTATCGACTTTATGCGCGGCATTGCTCTCGTTATGATGGTGGTGGCGCATACGGAAGTGATGTCGATATTTAATATTTTCAGCTGGGAGCGTTTTGGTTTGACCACTGGCGCCGAGGGTTTTGTGATCCTGTCGGGCTTTATGTTAGGGATGCTAAATCGTGTCAGATTACAAAAAGCTGTATTACTGACGGTGGGCTGGGGACTTTATCTGCGCGCATGGAAAATATATCAGGTTAATATTATTATTATTGTCTCTTTTCTTTTGCTGAGATATTTTCCGTTTATTAATGCCTTTGAAGTCACTCACTTTACCGATCGTTTTTCCGGGACCAGCTGGTCGCTCTATCCACTCACCCCGCAAATAAAAGAGACGTGGTTTAACATTATCCTCTACCTGCAGATTGGCCCACACCAAACGCAGATCCTCGGTCTCTATATTTTTCTGTTGTTACTCAGCCCGTTGTTTCTGGGAATGCTGCAAAAGGGTCACGTCTACCCCTTACTGGGCGTCTCGCTGCTGATCTACGGCTGCTGGCAACGCTGGCCGGTACGGGTGACGCCCTGCGAATTTGAATTCGCCTTTCCCCTGCTGGCCTGGCAATTTATCTTTGTGCTGGGAATGTGCTGCGGCTGGTACAAAGCGGAACTGATCTCTTTCGCCCGCACGCCACCCGGCAAAGTCGCCGTCGCGGCGCTGGTGTTCATCGCGCTTATCCTTGCGTTTGTCGCCCAGAACCATACCAATCCTTTTATGCCGCCCGCGCTGCTGATGCACGTGATCCCTCCGGCGGAGTTTAACGCCTTTTATCATACCTGGGCGGCGAAAAACGGCCTCGGGCCGGTACGGATCCTCAATGATATCAGTCTGATGGTCACTATTTATCTGTTATTGACCTGGTGTTGGCGTCCCCTGAACTGGCTGGCTGGCTGGTTCCTGATCCCGCTCGGGCAGCGTTCGCTCTACACCTTCATTTTGCATGTTTATATCGTGCTCGCCGTAAGCCAGTTGGTCACCTTCGATCTGTGGCACCAGGCGTGGATAGTGAACACCTTGATCCATGCCGCCGCGCTGGGCGTACTGTGGCTGATGGCCAAATACCGCGTCGCCGCACGCTGGATACCTAACTAAGGAAGGGCAAATGCGGGAGAAGTATATGCTGGCCTGCGCGCTATGGTGCGCCATCGCAGGTGCGGAAGGCGCAGAGAAGAACGACGCACAACCGCTGCGTGATAAAAATGGTGAACCGGTGCAGGCCGGCGTGTTTACCAGCCGCTGGGGACGGCTTTTTTCCGGGAATGACAAGGTGTTTTCGGGCGCGCTGAGCTTTAGTTCGGGTTTAAAAGAGCAGTGGATGACCGTCCCCAACAGCTCAGACAGCGCAGAACAGAAGAAAAAATATAATCAGACGCTGAACCTCAGCCTGCAATACTCGCCTTACAGCTTCTGGTTCGCCAACGTGACATCCCGTTTACCGGTGACTGATACCAGCCGCTATACCGCCGATTTTCGCTATAGTTTTGGCTACGACGACTGGCATGCCAATACCGTCAGCCTGGTTTACAGTAACTATGGCGATAACCACTTCTGGACCTCAGGCAGCAAACGTCATACCTATTTTGAGCAGGGAGCCATCACTCTGGCATATAAATTTTCCCTGCCGAAGCCCATGGAGAATACGCTGCTGATCAACAAAGGCGACGCCATCATGTGCCAGGTGGGCTACAGTTGGGTGCCGCGTTATTACGATCTGGAGAGTGACGATATACGCAAAAACAAAAACGTACTGCTCGGGGGGTGCGGATATACCTTTAAGCAACATTTCTTTATCCGTGCGACGGCGTTCTGGTACCCCGACAGCAGCCAGCAGCAACCGTGGAATGGCGACTACAGCTACAGCTTCGGTTACGCGGGCTATACGCCAGGATCGTTCTCTGTGCAGTATGCCAACTATGCCGGTACCCGCTATCCGGGGCACGACAGCGGCAGCGGCAAGTTTCGTGAAGGCACGATCAGCCTTATCTGGTTCTTGCCGATTTAGGAGGCGCGATGTCGGCACAGCACGTCCTGATTGTTGAAGATTCGCTGGTTTATCGTCGGCTCTTGAGCCGAATGTTGACGCAGTGGGGCTATATCGTCAGTGAGGCGGAAAACGGCGTCGCCGCGCTGGCGATCCTCGAAAACCAGCCCGTCAGCCTGGTGATTAGCGACTGGGAAATGCCGGAGATGAATGGCCTGACGCTGTGCCGGGAAGTTCGCCGTCGCCAGTTTGGTCACTACGTTTATCTGATATTGCTCACCGCTCGCGAAAATCCGGGCGATTTAACGCAAGGGTTTGCGGCAGGGGCCGATGATTTTCTCAGTAAGCCGGTGGAGCAGAGTGAACTGCGGGCGCGACTGCACGCCGGGGCGCGGATCCTCTCCCTTGAAGCCGACCTCGCCGCGCGCAATACGCGGCTAAGTGAAGCGCTGCGGCAGATTGAACAGGATCTGGAGCTGGCGGCGCGCATTCAGCAGTCGGTTCTCCCAGCTCATCAGCTGTGCTATCAGGGTTTTTTCTCCGACTGGATTTTCCTGCCGTCGGCCTGGGTATCGGGGGATATTTTTAATGTTTTCCCGCTGGGGGAGCATCTCGGATTTTACTGCGTGGATGTCTCCGGGCACGGCGTGGGGGCGGCGATGATGTCGCTTGCCGTCGCCCGCCAGTTTCTACATGGCAGGGCGGTTGAGCGTTTTCTTTTCTCTGCTGATAACCAGCCGGCATCACCTGCCGAGGTAGTGCAGATCCTGAATGGTCGTTTTTGTAGCGACGAGGCAGAGATTGTCAGCTATTTCACCCTGATCTATGGCGTCATCGACCTCACAACCGGTGAGGGGAAACTGTGTCAGGCCGGGCATCCCACGCCGTTTATCGTCACCGTTGATGGAAGTGTGCGCTCGGCCGGTAGCGGTGGGGCGCCGGTGGGGTTGATAAACCATCTCTCATGGGCAGATGTCAGTTTCTCGCTGGCGCCAGGAGAGCGGCTTTGCCTGTTCAGCGACGGTATCACCGAATGTGAAAACCGGAGCGGTGAACAGTTTGGCGAAGCGCGTTTACAAGCGTGGCTGCAGGACAGTGTGACGCAGCCGCTGCCCGCGCTGCTGCCGCGGTTTGCCCGGCACTTGATCCACTGGCGCAATGGCGACGCGCAGGAGACCCAGGCGATGGCCGATGATGTTTCACTCTTGATTATTGAACGTACAGGGGACAGTGATGAAAATTGAAACCGAACGGCAGGCCTCGGTGACGATCCTGACGCCGGCGGTGCGTCGGCTGGATGCTTCCGTCGCAGTAGCCTTTAAATCGGCAATCGCCCAGGAGATAGGCGAAGCGCCCGGCGATCTGATTGTTGATTTCAGCGAAATTGATTTTATCGACAGTAGCGGTCTGGGAACCCTGGTTTCTCTGATGAAGATGATGAACGGGAAAGGGGAGATGACGCTGTGCGCGCTGAATCCTGGCATCCGCAATATGTTCACGCTGACCCGTATGGATCGTATTTTCCGCATTTGCGAGGATCGCACCTCGGCACTTGCGCAGTTAAATGAGTGACGTGCCCGTGAATAGCAACATGATGTTTCCTGCCGAACTCACCTCGCTTTCACCGCTGGCGGAGTGGCTTGCCCAGCAAATGGCTTCGCTGCCTGTTGCGGACGAGTGGCGTTTTGCGCTCGATCTCGCCGCCTGTGAAACGGCAACGAATATTATTCGCTATGCGCTGCATGAGGATCGGGAAAGTCGTTTTGGTGTGGAATTTAGGGTCGCGGACCGACGGGTGACGCTGCGCTTTACCGACGCGGGGGAAACCTTTCCCGCCGAGCGCCTGGCGCTGGCGCGTGGTAATGAGCATTTCGATGTCGATCCGTTAGCGGAAAGCGGTAGAGGCTTGCGGCTTATTCTGCGTGCGGTGGACTTTTTTGACGTTGAAATGAATGCAGGGAAAAATATTACCACCCTGATAAAAGCGTTGCCTGATCCCGCTGTTAATTATTCAACCGACAAAAACGGCGGTTGAGAAAAAGACGTCATCCGCCTGGCGGATAACAGGCATGCTTTACCCGCGCATACTTATTGTTGTGCCTGCGCAGTAGACTGCGCGCCCAGATGACGAGGGCGGATAGCATCAAATGTCATCATCGCCGATTTGCAGAAAATGCATTTCGCACCAAAGGGATTTTTTTCCGTCACATCAAACTGGGACGTTCTGTACTGGGAGCCATGGCAGCATGGGCATCTAAAATGGATATGTTCAATCATAATGTAAACCTTGTATGGGTAATGTTCTGTTGAAAAGACAAAGGTCGTTTTCAGGAAAATTAACGCGGCTGATTTTTGTTAGTGGTAAGCCGGGTATTGCGTCAGTCGGAGGGCTTTATTAACGAGCCAACAGGGATCTGACAGAGCCTGTTTACAGAAAAAGCAAAATACTAACGGGACTGCTCAAAGGAAGGTGGTATCAGGGATAACGCCTGGAGATGAGAACGCGTACTTAGATAATAACTTTTCGTCTGGTAAATCGACTTAACGATTAACGCACGAGCCGCAAATAATAGCAAATATTATTTTAGCCTTCCGGATGCCTGCTGCGCCAGGGGAGGCTTCATTAGCGCCGTCACCCAGTCGATAAATACCTGTACCCGGGCAGAGAGCTGCCGATTACTGGGATAGAGCAGGGAGAGCGGGAGCGGCGCAGGGCGAAAATCGGCCAGCACTTCCGTTAACGCGCCCGACGCCAGATCGGCCTCAAGGCGGGGCAAGGGGGCCTGATACAGGCCAAAGCCAAGCCTTGCCGCTTCGGCGCCGACGTCGGCATCGGAGGTCAGCAGCCGACAGGGCAAACTGACCTCGCTCTGGCGGCCATCCTGGGTAAAGCTCAGCGGCAAGGTACGTTGCGTGCGCGATGAAACAAACCCGATCATCATGTGGCCCGTCAGTCCTTCAATCGTATGCGGGGTACCGTACCGGGCGAGGTAGGCCGGACTGGCGCAGGTGATTTCCTGCAGCCTGGCGAGCGGCCGGCAAATCATCTCGCTGTCGGGGAGATGGCCGCCGCGAATGACGCAGTCGACCCCTTCGCGAACCAGATCGACGTCGCGCTCGCTTTCACCGATCTGCAGCGTAATGGCAGGATAGCGGGCGAGAAACTGTGGCAGCGCGGGCAGCAGCAGGGTTCGCGCCAGATTGCCCGCCACGTCCACGCGGATAATACCGGCAATGCTCCCCCCGGCGCTGCGGTTGGCCTCCTCAAGGGCCGCCAGAATAGCCACGCAGCGCTGATAATACAGCGAGCCCTCCGCCGTCGGTCGTACGTGCCGGGTGGTGCGCTGCAGCAGCCGCGCCCCGAGACTGGCCTCCAGCGCCTTAATGGCCGCGGTCGCCACCGGCCGGGAAAAACCCAGATCCGCGGCGGCGGCGCTGAACGAGCCCCGTTCGACGATGCGCACGAACAGGGTCAGGGTATCCAGTTTATCCATGGCATTGTTCCAGCTGGCAAAACAATCCTGTCGCGCAATGCGGTCTTATCGTCGGCATACAGAAGCCTATAATCGCTCATGTTTTCAGCAGAGTAAAAAGGGGGAAACATGAACAATAGCGCAAAAATTGCCCTGGTGACAGGCGGCAGTCGCGGCCTGGGGCGCGCGACCGTTGAAGCGCTGGCTCAGCGCGGCGTGAATGTGGTATTGACCTATAACGCGCATTTTGCCGAGGCGAATGAGGTGGTTAAACGTGTTGAAGCACTGGGCGCCCGGGCGATTGCGTTGCCCTTCAGCGCCGGCGAAACCGATACCTTTGACGGATTTGTCAGCGCCTTTCAGGAGGCGCTGGCGGAGCTGGGGGCCGATCGGTTTCATTACCTGGTCAATAACGCCGGCAACGCCAGCGGCATGGGTTTTCTTAACGCTACGGAAGCGGAATTCGATGCGCTGTATCGTATCCACGTGAAGGGCGTTTTTTTCCTCAGCCAAAAACTATTGCCGCTACTGGCCGATGGCGGGCGAATAGTGAATATCTCGTCCGGACTGACCCGTATCGTGATGGCGAACCGGGCGCCCTATGCGATCATGAAGTCCGCGGTGGAAACCCTGACCCGCTATATGGCGTTTGAACTGGGCAGTCGCGGAATTACGGTGAACTGCGTGGCGCCCGGCGCCATCGCCACCGATTTCAGCGGCGGGGTGGTGCGGGATAACCCGCAGGTCGCTCAGGCGGTGGCGAACATGACGGCGCTGGGTCGACCGGGGGTGCCAGAGGATATCGGGCCGATGATCGCCTCGCTGTTATCCGATGATCATCGCTGGGTGAATGCCCAGCGCATTGAGGTTTCCGGGGGAATGCGGATCTGAAGCGAGGGGACTATCCGGCCAACGTTTTGCTGAGTTGAGTCAGGTTAAGCTGCTGCGGGAACGGCTAATCAAACAGTGCCGTGCCGGTGGGAAGGAGAGCACCAGCGCGGCGATGGCCAATTCCCTTCGCCAGAGACAACGCTTTCTCTACAGGCCGTTATTCCGCCAGCAGGGCGGCGAATTTCGCCAGCCACTGCGGGTGAGCCGGCCAGGCGGGGGCGGTGACCAGATTGCCGTCAACATGCGCCTGGTCGATACCAATATCCGCATAGTGCCCGCCGCTCAGGCGCACTTCCGGAGCGCAGGCGGGATAGGCGCTGCAGGTGCGGCCCTGGAGAATACCAGCGGCGGCCAGCAGCTGTGGGCCATGGCAGACGGCGGCGATAGGTTTACGCGCGGCGTCGAATGCCTGTACCAGTTTAATAACCTCCTCGTTCAGGCGCAGATACTCCGGCGCCCGGCCACCGGGGATCACTAGCGCGTCATAGTCCTCGGCCTTCACCGCGGCAAAATTGGCGTTCAGGGTGAAGCGGTGCCCCGGCTTTTCGCTATAAGTCTGGGCGCCGTCAAAGTCATGGATCGCGGTCATGACATAGTCGCCAGCGGCTTTATCCGGGCAGACGGCATCGACCTGGTGGCCAATCATCTGCAGTGCCTGAAAAGGGACCATCGTTTCGTAATCTTCGGCATAATCGCCGACCAGCATCAGGATCTTCTTGCTCATCATTTTTACTCGTTGTGGAAGAAAGGTGTCTTAGATATAGCCTGGCGATCCGCAGAATGCGACCCCCTCAGGATGCCGAAGACGGTAGCGTGTGCATCTTGCTATCGGGGTCATGTTTTTTCTGGTAGCGACAACTTTTGCCGACATCGCCGTGTGGTCAGTCACCCGGGAAAATAGCCTTTTTCAACTACTGACGGCTGTCTGTGGTGGAAAATATCGCGGGTTCCGCAGGCCTGTGTGCCAGGGCTGTTGACGGTTCAGCGTGGACGAAAACAGGAGAAGTGGCTTAAATGCGTGCCTGATCTGCTAACGATGATATCAATTATCTCATGACAATATTATTCACGGGAATTGTCGCTATCATATTCATTTAATCTATTTTTTTATCGCCTTGATGATATGTGATGTGAACATTCATGTGTTCAATGTTAATTGAAGGTGTTGGCTCTGAACTTTATATTTGGCTGTAAATCATTCATTGTCGTTACTAATAAAATAATTTTGTTTGCCTTGTGAATGCATTAAAGAAATATTCTTGTTAAGTTGATCGATAATCTGTTTTTGCTCTATTATCATCCGGTTTTTATCGTCAACTCTTCAATAATTATTCCTTAAGGAAAGGAACTGCTATGGCTGATACGTTCCAGAATGAAGTCCCCAGGGCGCGCATTAATCTCAAATTATCTCTTCATACCGGCGGCGCGCAGAAGAAGGTCGAACTGCCGCTGAAGCTGCTTACCATTGGCGATTTTAGTCATGGTAAGGAAAACCGGCCTTTATCGGAAAGAGAAAAAATCAACGTCAATAAAAATAACTTTAACAGCGTACTTTCGGAATTTAGCCCGGAAGTTAACCTCTCGGTGCCGAATACGCTGTCCGGCAACGGCGAAGAGGAGAATGTCAGACTGCGTTTTACCGATATCAAAGATTTTGAACCGGAGCAGGTTGCCCGGCAAATTCCGCAACTCCGCGCCATGCTGGCGATGCGTAATTTATTACGCGATCTCAAATCCAATCTGCTTGATAACGCCACTTTCAGAAAAGAGCTTGAGGCAATCCTGAAAGATCCGGCGCTGTCCCAGGAATTACGCGACGAAATGAGTGCGCTTGCCCCGAAATAATGGCGGGGCAAGTCTGTTAATGGATTAACCGGGAAAATGCTAATGTCAGTTACCACAGAAAACGCCCCTGTTCAGGGGCAAACCACGTTGCAGGAAAATAGGGCGGGCGAGGGCGTTTACGCCTCGCTGTTTGAAAAAATTAATCTCGCCCCGGCGTCTCACCTCGGGGATATCAACGACTTTCTGGACGATGCCGCACTCTCCGAAGCGCCGGCGGCGGAGCGTCTCACCGCGGCGATGCAGGTGTTTATGGAGCGCATCCGTCAGTCCGGTCAGCGGGTGGAAAAGCTCGACAAAACGCTGATTGACCACCATATCGCCGAACTGGATTTCCAGATAAGCCGTCAGCTGGACGCGGTGATGCACCATCAGGAGTTTCAGCAGGTCGAATCCCTGTGGCGCGGCCTCAAACAGCTGGTGGACAACACCGACTATCGGCAGAACGTCAAGACGGAGATCCTTGACGTCGCCAAAGACGATCTGCGCCAGGACTTTGAGGACGCGCCGGAGCTTATCCAGAGCGGCCTCTACTGGCACACCTATACTGCGGAGTATGACACTCCCGGCGGCGAGCCGATCGGCTCGGTGATCTCGGCCTATGAGTTCGACGCCAGCCCGCAGGATGTGGCGCTCCTGCGCAATATCTCCCGCGTCTCTGCGGCCGCCCATATGCCGTTTATCGGCGCTGTCGGCCCGGCCTTCTTCCTGAAAGAGACCATGGAAGAGGTGGCTGCCATTAAGGATATCGGCAACTACTTCGATCGTGCGGAATATATCCGCTGGAAGGCGTTTCGCGAAACTGACGATGCCCGCTACATCGGTCTGGTGATGCCGCGCGTGCTGGGTCGTCTGCCGTACGGTCCGGACACCGTGCCGGTGCGCAGCTTCAACTATGTCGAGCAGGTGAAAGGTCCGGACCACGAAAAGTATCTCTGGACCAGCGCGGCGTTCTCCTTCGCTTCCAATATGGTGAAGAGCTTTGTCAATAACGGCTGGTGCGTGCAAATTCGCGGTCCGCAGGCCGGTGGCGCGGTGAAAGATCTGCCCATCCACCTGTACGATCTGGGCACCGGCAACCAGGTGAAGATCCCTTCCGAGGTGATGATCCCGGAAACGCGGGAGTTTGAGTTCGCCAGCCTGGGCTTTATCCCGCTGTCGTACTACAAAAATCGCGATTACGCCTGCTTCTTCTCGGCCAACTCCGCGCAGAAACCGGCGCTGTACGATACCGCTGACGCCACCGCCAACAGCCGCATCAACGCGCGTCTGCCTTACATCTTCCTGCTCTCGCGCATCGCGCACTACCTGAAGATGATCCAGCGCGAGAATATCGGCACCACCAAGGACCGGCGGCAGCTGGAGCTGGAGCTGAACACCTGGGTGCGGAGCCTGGTGACTGAAATGACCGACCCCGGCGACGAGCTGCAGGCCTCCCATCCGCTGCGCGATGCCAGCGTGGTGGTGGAAGATATCGAGGATAACCCGGGCTTCTTCCGCGTGAAGCTGTACGCGGTGCCGCACTTCCAGGTCGAGGGGATGGACGTCAATCTGTCGCTGGTTAGCCAGATGCCAAAGGCGAAGGCGTAGGTTCGGACGATGATGAAAACGGAACGTCCGTTGTGGGGCCGGGGCATTATGGTGTCGCCTCAGCATTTTCAACAGCAGGCTGCGTATGCAGCCTGGACTGCGGAAGTGATTGCCCGGATGGGTCTTAACCACCCCTGGGGAGTGGTTGAGGCGACCTTCGAACCAGAGATGCTCAAACTGGGCCGCCTGCAGGCTCACAGGCTGCAGGTCCGGTTCCAGGATGGCACGATGATTGATACGGACAATGCCGATGCGCTGCCGTCCGCGCTGTCGCTGGACGGCGCGTCCGGCGAGGCGGTGATCGTGCTGGCGCTGCCCCTGATGCAGGCGAATGGCGGCAACTGTCTGAAGCCGGAGGAGGTGGCCGAAAGGCCGGTGCGCTTCCGGCAGCGCTGGCGTGATGTCCGCAACCAGTTCGGGGATGATAACCGACAGATTGCCGTCATGCAGCCGGAGCTGACCCTCCGCTTCGCCCATCAGGACAACAGCGATTACCTGACCTGCCCGCTTGTTCGCCTGCAGCGGGACTCGCAGGGGGCCTGGCTTATCGACGAGACGTTTCTCCCGCCGCTGCTGCAGATCCAGGGCAGCCGCTGGCTGGCGACGCAGCTTGAACAGCTGCTTACTCAGCTTCGGGCTCGTCTGACGCGCCTGATGGCCATGCGTCGCGAGAGTAATGAACGGATGGCTGATTTTGCCGTGGCCGATGTCTCTCTGTTCTGGTTGCTGAATGCGCTGAACAGCGCCGAGCCGGTGCTGGGGTACTTTCTGCGTGACCAACAGAGCCCGCCGGAACGCCTCTATCCGGAGCTGGCGCGCCTGGCTGGCAGCCTGCTGACCTTTTCGCTTACCCATCAGGCGAATGCCGTCCCGATCTATCAGCATGACCAGCTGAACGCGGTTTTTCCGCCGCTGTTTGATTTACTGAGCGACCTGCTGGAGGCGAGCCTGCCGTCGCGGGTGGTGGCGATTGCCCTGGAGCATGATGCCCGGCTGCACTTCTGGCAGGCGCGTCTGCACGATGCCCGGCTGCGGGAAGGGGCTGATTACTATCTGTCGGTTCGTTCGTCGGTACCGGTCGCCCGGCTGCAGGAGCAGTTTCCGCGACAGTGCAAAGTGGGTAGCCCGGATCATGTCAAAGCCATCGTCAACTCCTCGCGGACAGGGGTGCCCCTGACGCCATTGCGTCATGTGCCGGCGGCGATCCCGCTGCGTCTGGAAAATCAGTATTTCAGCCTCGATGTGTCCCACCCTCTGGCGACGGAAATGCTGCAGAGCGGCACCTGTATGTTTTACGTCCCGGGGATGCTCGGTGAGCCTGAACTTGAACTTTTTGCGGTACTACGAACGTGAATGAGCCTAAACGCGGTAACGCCGCGTCCATTGATATTGATGCGCTGCTGCAGAACACCTGGCTACAGGTTATCAGCCTGCGCCACGGCCCGCAGTTCCGCGATGAGGAAGGGTACACGCTATGGCAGCGCTGTATTGCTGATGTCGAGCGCGTACAACATGAGCTGAAGGCGAGCGGGCTTGATGACGCCAGCTGTCAGCATATTCTCACCGCCCAGTGCGCGCTGCTCGATGAAGCCGTGAAAGGGCGCGGCGTGGAGGATGAGGCCTGCCTGCAGTGGTATGACATTCCGCTGCAGGGGCACTTCCTCGGCACCATGGATGCCGGTGATACGCTGTGCGAGCGGATGCGTGATGTGCTGCGTGAACCGGCGCCCGACCTGGCCGTGGTCACCTGTTTTCAGCGGGTGATGCTGCTGGGTTTTATTGGCAGCTTTCGCTCCCTCCACGACCCCGAGCGCCTGAAGCTGGTCAACGCGCTCGGTGAGCGTGTTCCTCCTTTTCAGTGCCCGGCTACCGCTCCCGTACTGGTAGAGAGTCGCGCCGGTCTGGGGATAAGCGGCTGGCTGGCCCCATGGCCGGTACGTATTGGCCTGAGCGTGGTGGTGGTACTCGCCCTGTGGTGGGGGCTGAACCACTGGCTCGATCACCTGCTGCTGACCTTGTTACCGGGGGAGGTGAAATGAGCCCCGCGCAGCAGCGTAGGCTGGCGCTGTGGGCCAGTCTGCTGAGTGCGCTGGTGTGCCTGCTATTTTTGCCGGTTCCCCGCTGGGGGGCGTGGCTCATTCTGCTGGTCACGCTGGCCCTGATCATCGGGATCTGGCGCATCGCCAGTCGTCGTACCGGACGTAACGTCGCATCAACCCTGGCCCCTCTCCCGGAGGGCGCTTATCGCCAGCCGGTGGTCCTCGTTTGCGGCGACCTGCCGTGTGTCTGGCCGCCAGCGTCACCGGTGCGAGTCGTCAAACAGGGCTGCTGGATCCGCGTGGAAAAGACGGAGGAGCTGCAGCAGGTCGCGCGTCAGGTATTGAGCCAGCGGCCGGAATGGGGGCCTCAGCTGTCGGTGCTGCTCTGCGTCTGCCCGCAGCGGCACGCACAAAGCGATGCGCTGACCAGCGCTCTGCTGGCCCTGCGCTGGCAACTCAGCCAGCTGCGCCAGCAGACGGGGTATGCCGTACCGCTGGCGCTGCAGGGGCAGGTGGGCAGCACGATGAGCCCCATCCTGCTCTGGCAGGCGGCGATGCCGGGTGAAGCGGTGAAAGTCTGGCAGCCCTCCTGCGCCCCCTGTTCCGTACCGGCCTGGGTAAGCGCCGGCGGGGCGGCCGCGCTGGAGCAGCAGGTGCTGATGAACAGCCTGATGGGCTGGTTTGAACAGCACGTCCATGCCGTGTTGACGGAAGAAAATACCGACCTGCCGCCTCTGACCCCAGCGGCCGTGCTGTGGGGTGTCGGGCCCTCGCTGCCTGGAAGTCTGGCGTCGTCGGCCTGGACGACGTGGTTATCCCGACATAGCGGCCTGTCGCGGGTAGCTGGCTGGCAGCCTGGCGAGAGCGACACCGGGGACGCTTCAGCTTTGCCGGAATTCATCCTGCCGCAGTTACCGGCGGGACGGGGACTCACGCCACGAGGCAGGGCCTGGCGCGCGGCGCTCGCGATTTTCACCCTCGCGGCTGTCGCCGCGCTGCTCAGCAGTGGCTGGAACAATCGACAACTGCTGCAGCGCGTGGGCGTCGATATTGCCCGTTATGAGCGGATTGCGATGGATGATTATCGGCCAAAAGCCAGCGCTGTCAGGGTGCTGCGTGAAGATGCCGCGCTGCTCGATAGCTGGGCGCGTAACGGCGTCCCGCTGCGCCTGAGTCTGGGCTTGTATCGCGGGGAGCAGATTCGCCTGCCGTTGCTGGAGGCGATTCGCGGTTACGTGCCGCCTCCACCGCCACCCAGGCCGGTGCAGCGCGTCGCGCCGGACGTCATCCGCCTTGACAGCATGTCGCTATTCGATACCGGGAAATGGGTACTGAAGCCTGGTTCGACAAAGCGGCTGGTCAACTCGCTGATGGACATTAAGGCCAGGCCCGGGTGGCTGATCGTGGTGGCGGGCCACACCGACAGCGTCGGTGAGGAAAAAGCCAACCAGCTATTGTCGCTGAAACGTGCGGAATCGGTCCGCGACTGGATGCGCGATACCGGCGACGTGCCGGACAGCTGCTTTGCCGTTCAGGGCTATGGCGAAAGCCGACCAATTGCAACAAACGATACGCCGGAGGGCCGTGCGCTGAACCGTCGTGTCGAAATCAGTCTGGTGCCGCAGGTAGACGCCTGCCGGTTACCGGACCAACCCTCTGCGTCATCCCAGGATGATGGCGCTTCACTACACAATGGAGAGTAATTCCATGGCAATTCCTGTTTATCTTTGGCTGAAAGACGATGGCGGCGCGGACATTAAAGGGTCTGTCGACGTTCAGGATCGTGAAGGCAGTATCGAAGTGGTGGCCCAGGAGCATAACCTGTACATCCCGACCGATAACAACACCGGCAAACTGACCGGCACGCGTATCCATACGCCGTTCCTGTTCACCAAGGAGATCGACTCCTCCAGCCCGTACCTGTACAAGGCAGTGACCACCGGCCAGACCCTGAAATCCGCTGAGTTCAAGTGGTACCGAATCAACGATGCCGGCCAGGAAGTGGAGTATTTCAATACCAAACTTGAGAACGTCAAGGTGGTGAAAGTGAATCCCCTGATGCACGACATCAAAAACCCTGCCTACGAGAAGCACAACCATCTGGAACAGATTGAGCTGCGCTACGAGAAGATCACCTGGACCTATAAAGACGGCAACATCATTCACTCCGATAGCTGGAACGAACGCGCCACCGCGTAATTGCCCGTCATATTTCGCGCCGCTGGCGCGCAGGCGACGTTCGCTCATCCCGGCCGCATCGTTATCGCTGCGGCCGGGGATTATTGCGGGCGATCGCCTGATGCGGGCAGCGTCTCTCTGCCCGCCGTTTTTTGCTGAGCGCCTGAGATACGGGTTCTCAGCAAAGAAAAACACAATCTGCCTGCCTGACCCTGTGCGCTGTGGGTTCCTGTTCGGGAACAGCGACGGGCGGTAGCGTGTCCGGAACCAATAAGAGAGGATCTCATGGAAAATCCAGCCAGCCTGTTACGCCGTCTTAATCCCTGCTGTGCCCGCGCAATGGAGGGGGCGGCCTCCCTGTGCCAGACCCGGGCGCATGCCGAGATCCTGCCCGAGCACTGGCTGCTCAAGCTGCTGGAACAGGGGGAAGGCGATCTGACGGTGCTGGCGCGGCGCTATGAATGGGATATGGATGCGCTGTGGCAGGATCTGCTGAACTGGCTGGATAAACAGCCGCGCTCGGTACGTCATCGTCCCCAGCTCTCTGACCATACCCTGAGGCTGATGCAGGAGGCCTGGCTGATTGCCTCGCTCAGCGGCGAAGCGCAGATCCGCAGTGTTCACCTGCTGATGGCGCTGGTTGAAAAACAGAATCTGATCCAGTGCGATGGCCTGTGGCCGCTGTTAACGCTGGGCCAGCGTCAGCTGGAACGCCTGCGCTCCTTGCTGGATGCCCAGTCCGACGAACGTCCGCCAGCGCAGCAGGAAGCGGCGCTGGCGCAGCCCCATGGCGGGGACGTGGAATTTGTGGGGCGTCCTGCGGGCAGCGAACTGAATGCGGATGGGCTCAACCCGGCGCTGCAGAACGCGCTGGACAAATTCACTCTCGACGTCACCGCCAAAGCCAGAGACGGCCAGATTGACCCGGTGTTCGGACGCGACACGGAAATCCGCCAGATGGTGGATATTCTCTCCCGTCGGCGAAAAAACAACCCAATCCTCGTCGGTGAACCGGGCGTGGGCAAGACCGCTCTGGTGGAAGGCCTGGCGCTGCGCATTGCCGAAGGCAACGTCCCCGACGCGCTGAAGCCGGTGTCGGTGCGCACCCTTGACCTCGGTCTGCTGCAGGCCGGCGCCGGGGTCAAAGGCGAGTTCGAGCAGCGGCTGAAAAATATCATTGAGGCGGTACAGCAGTCGCCTTCGCCGGTGCTGCTGTTTATCGACGAGGCGCACACGATCATCGGCGCGGGTAATCAGGCGGGCGGCGCGGATGCCGCCAACCTGCTGAAGCCGGCGCTGGCCCGGGGCGAACTGCGGACCATCGCCGCCACCACCTGGTCTGAATACAAGCAGTACTTCGAGCGCGACGCCGCGCTGGAGCGCCGCTTTCAGATGGTCAAGGTGGATGAGCCGGACGACGACACCGCCTGCCTGATGCTGCGCGGCCTGAAGTCCCGCTATGCCGACCACCACGGCGTGCATATCACGGATGATGCGGTGCGCGCCGCCGTGACGCTGTCACGACGCTACCTCACCGGTCGCCAGCTGCCGGACAAGGCAGTGGATTTACTCGACACCGCTTCCGCCCGCCTGCGCATGAGTCTCGATACCGTGCCTGAGCCGCTGACCCGCATGAAGGCGCAGCTCACCGCGCTGGCGATGGAGAAACAGGCGCTGCTGGAAGATATTGCGCTGGGCAACAGCGCCCGCGGCGAACGGCTGGCGGCCATTGAGCAGGAGGAGATCCGCCTTATTCTGGCGCTGGATACCCTTGAAACTCAGTATGGTCAGGAGCTGCAGCTGACGGAGGCGCTGCTGGCCTGTCGCCGCGATATCTCCCGCCAGGCGGAAATTAACGACCTGCAAAACGCGCTTATTGCCGTCCAACAGGGCAATCCGCTGCTCGGGCTGGACGTCGACGTCCGCACCGTGGCGACGGTGATTGCCGACTGGACCGGCGTGCCGCTCTCCTTGCTAATGAAAGATGAGCAGACGGAGCTGCTGAGTCTGGAAGAGAGTCTCGGCAAACGGGTGGTTGGCCAGGAGGCGGCCCTGAGCGCTATTGCCCGGCGCCTGCGCGCCGCGAAAACCGGCCTGACGCCGGAGAACGGTCCGCAGGGGGTGTTCCTGCTGGTCGGGCCGAGCGGCACCGGCAAAACGGAAACGGCGCTCGCCCTGGCCGATGCGCTGTTCGGCGGCGAGAAAGCGCTGATCACCATCAATCTCTCCGAGTACCAGGAGCCGCACACCGTCAGCCAGCTGAAGGGTTCTCCGCCGGGCTACGTCGGCTACGGCCAGGGCGGGATCCTGACCGAGGCGGTGCGCAAACGCCCCTACAGCGTGGTGCTGCTCGATGAGGTGGAGAAGGCCCATCGCGATGTGATGAACCTGTTCTATCAGGTCTTCGACCGGGGGGTGATGCGCGACGGCGAGGGGCGTGAAATTGACTTTCGCAACACCGTGATCCTGATGACCGCAAACCTCGGTAGCGACCTCCTGATGCAGCTGCTGGATGAACAGCCGGAGGCCAGCGAATCAGACCTGCACGAGCTGCTGCGCCCGGTGCTGCGCGGTCACTTCCAGCCGGCGCTGCTGGCCCGCTTCCAGACGGTGATTTACCGTCCGCTGCCGGCGGGAGCGCTGCGCGCCATTGTCGGCATGAAGCTCGGGCAGGTAAGTCAGCGTCTGGCTTGCCATTACGGAATCACCACCACCCTCAGCGAGAGCCTGTTCGACGTGCTGACCGAGGCCTGCCTGCTACCGGACACCGGCGCCCGCAACGTCGACAGTCTGCTGAATCAGCAGATCCTGCCGGCGCTGAGCCAGCAGCTATTGAGCCATATGGCGGCGGGGCAGAAACCGCGCCAGGTGACGCTGGGGTATCACGAAGAGGAAGGCGTCGTGATGGCGTTTGACGAGGGGACAATATCCGATGAGTAGCGTGAAATCGTTGTTGTTCAGCCACAACCACCACCTGCTTTCGGTGAAGGGATGTGAAGCCGGGCTTGATGTGCTGGCGTTTGAGGGCGATGAAGCCCTGAGCCAGCCGTTCCGCTACCGTATCGAATTCACCAGCGCAGACCATGCCATCAGCAAAGAGATGATGCTGATGAAGGCAGCCTCCCTGACGCTGCAGGCGCCGGTGGCTCAGGGCTTCGGCATCAATGTTCAGCAACCCGTGCGGGTGATCCAGGGCGTGGTGACGGGGTTTGAACGGCTCAGTACCTCCAGGGATGAAACGCACTACGCGCTGACGCTTCAGCCGCGCCTGGCGCTGCTTAACCGCTCGCACCAGAACGCCATTTACCAGGACCAGTCCGTTCCGCAGATTGTGGAAAAAATCCTCCGCGAGCGCCACGGCCTGCGCGGTCAGGATTTTCTGTTCTCACTGACAAAAACGTATCCGCGCCGCGAGCAGGTGATGCAGTACGGCGAGGATGACCTGCGCTTTATCACCCGGCTGCTGGGTGAGGTGGGGATCTGGTTTCGCTTTACCGCCGACACGCGGCTGCACATCGACGTCGCTGAGTTCTGCGACAGTCAGCAGGGCTATGAGAAGGGGCTGACGTTGCCTTCGGTTCCGCCGTCAGGGCAGCAGTCGGCCGGGGTGGACGCGGTGTGGGAGATGGCATGCCGCCACCGCGTCGTGGAGCAGCAGGTCAGTACCCGCGACTACAACTACCGCGAGGCGACGGCGGACATGAACGCGCAGGTGGATGTCACCCGCGGGGAGACCACCACCTTTGGTGAGGCTTACCACTGGGGAGATAACTACCTGACCGCGGGGAATGTCCATGACCGCCATCCGGCGCCGGAGTCCGGGGCGTTTTACGCCCGGCTTCGCCATGAGCGTTATCTGAACGGCCAGACCCGGATGCAGGCCACCACCAGCTGCCCGACGCTCTGCCCGGGACAGGTGCTGAAGGTCACCGGCGGAGAGGAGGTGGCCGGGGAGTTTGCTGATGGCGTGCTCGTCACGGCGATGCACAGCCACGCCCGGCGCGATGCCGACTTTGCGGTGGAGTTTGCCGGCATACCGGACAGCCCGGACGTCGGCTACAGGCCTGAGCCCGGCGCGCGTCCGGTGATGGCCGGGACGCTGCCGGCCCGCGTGACCAGCACCCGGGAAAACGACACCTACGGGCATATCGACAAACACGGGCGCTACCGGGTGAATATGCTGTTTGACCGGGCGCGCTGGGAAACCGGGTTCGAGAGCCTGTGGGTCCGCCAGTCGCGGCCGTATGCCGGAGACACCTACGGTCTGCACCTGCCGCTGCTGGCGGGGACGGAGGTGGCGATTGGCTTTGAGGATGGTAACCCCGACCGGCCGTATATCGCGGGCGTGCTGCACGACTCGGCGCACGGCGACCATGTCACCATCCGCAATGACAAACGTAACGTCCTGCGCACCCCGGCCAACAACAAAATCCGCCTCGACGATGAGCGCGGGAAAGAACATATCAAGGTGTCGACGGAGTATGGCGGCAAGAGCCAGCTGAACCTCGGCCATCTCGTGGATGCTGAAAAGCAGCAGCGCGGGGACGGTTTTGAGCTAAGAACCGACAGCTGGGGAGCTATCCGGGCACAGAAAGGGATATTTATCAGCGCTGACGGGCAGGCGCAGGCTCAGGGGCAGGTGCTGGCGATGGAGCCGGCGGTCAGTTTGCTGAAAGGTGCGGTGAATCAGGTCACGGAATGGGGAAGCATTACGCAAACCCATCATAATGTTATCCCAGACACCGGCCCATTAAGCGCACTGACCACAGGCGCCAGCGATCTTAAACAGCCGACATTGCTGATGTCGGCCCCGCAGGGGATTGCCGCAGTCACGCCGGAAACAACACTCCTGCACAGCGGTAACGGGCTGTATCTGCAGAGCCTGGGGGAGGTCAACATCACCACGGCACAGCGCTGTTCTCTGAATGCCAGCCAGGCTATTTCACTGCTGGCGCAACAGGAGGGGATGAGGCTGGTCTCCGCCAAAGGTCCGCTGGAAGTAGAGTCGCACAGCGATATTCTGTCGCTGACCGCGCTAAAAGATATCACCGTCCAGTCAACCCAGGGGCATCTGCAGTTGACGGCTAAAAATGGCATCACCCTGGGTTGCGGCGGCGCATATATCCGTCTTACCCCGCAGGGAGAGGTACAGATCCACGGACCGGGGGTGATTAGCCTTAAGGGGCAGCATGATTTGCAGGGGCCGGTCAGCGAGGCGTTTCCCTTGCCTGAGCTACCGGCATCGGTGTGTAAAGAGTGCCTTAAAAAAGCCCAGGCGCTGGCGCAGGGCTTCGTGCCGCGGGAGGCATAGATGACCAGACAATGGATTGAGGAGGTCGCCGGAACCTGTCGGGCTTTCGGAACGGATTATCTGCATGTCATTATCGATCAGGCGGGGGTGGATTTTTCCGTTATTCCGGCGCTGAATTCGCTGTCAGTTGAGTGGCAGTCGCTTTTTCATGGACTTCCGGAAGCATTTATTGTCGATGATGCTCCGCTGGTGGCGCGCTTTACGCTTGATGATCATGAGCAAATGCGCTGGTTACAGGATATCAGCCAGCAACTTGCCATCCAGGCGCCGCTGCTCCTGTTCTGCACGTACTGGCCCTTTTCGGCGCTGGCGAACTGGCTCACGCAGTGTATGGATATTCTGCAGGAAGGGCGCAGCGGAATTTTACGCTTTTACGATACCCGGGTATTTCCGCTGTTGTTTACACACATTCTCAGTGAAGAGCAGCAAGAGCCATTGATGCGTCCGGCCCTGTTCTGGGCGTGGCAGGATTTTGACGGCCAGGCGAAAGGCATCAAAGGCAGTGGTCTCCCGCCGGAACGCGATGAAAATGCGCCCAAAATAGAACTCAGCGATCGCCAGCTTGAGCATCTGATGTGTATCAGCGATGTCATCGTCATGTTGTCGCACTGTGCTCCGCCTGCGGGCATGTTTGACTCAAGACAGTCACTGTTTTCGGCCTGTTACCAGGGCATGGTGGAGGCGACACGCCAGGGTCTTCTTCTGGATGACGCTCGTGAAGACTGGGTAATGAAGAAGTGGTTTGCGGACGTAAAAACCAGTGAGAGACCTTCAGAATGAAAAGCCTGGTCTGGCTGAGTACACCCCTCTCTTCATTACCCTCAAACCGACAGGGAGAGTCCGATGAAATCTGCATTAATCAGCCCGCTGCTGGCGGGTCTGCTGCTGTTAACCGGCTGTGCACAGCCAGCCGCACAGGCCGGAGGCGGCGGTGGCACCATTGACGCCATCAACCACACAAAATGGGCAATAAACCACTTCAGTGTCAACGGCCAGTCGGGGATCGACATTATAGGCCCGTTTCAGGGTGGCGGTGGCGGCTGCTGCTTCAGCGTGCCCGCCCGCTGGACGCCGGGTATGACGGTACGCATTGACTGGGAAAGTGGGGAAGCTTCAACTGATGATTTCCCGGGATATGAAAACTGGAATAAATATCTTGAATGGGAAAAGAAAATAAAAGCCAGTCATCGGCAGCACAGCAAAACTGTCCCGCTGCCCGACTATAACGGCCAGGATGTGTGCGGCATTACGGTGCACTTTTTACCCTGCGATGACGTGAAGGTGACCACCAGCTGTTACACCTACGGCAGTCTGTCGTACCCGATAAAAGAGCCCGTCAGGATGAAGGAGCCCGCCGTATGTCCGAAATAACCGAAACCCATGCCGCCTGGGTCCCGCCGCCGTTTCCGCCGCAGGGACGTCTGCCGGGCCGGGCGCTGCAGGTTGGGCAGAACTGCCATCAGCAGAACAGCGACGAGCGGCGCTATCACCAGGAACTGTGCCTGGCTGCCGGACGGCGCGTGGAGCCGCCGTGCTGCAAGACACTGCACATCAGCCTGTTTTTCGACGGTACCGGCAATAACTTAAATCATGACTTTTTTATCGCGAACCCGAAGCACCCGACCAATATCGCGCGTTTGTTTCGCGCCACCATTGGCGACGGCACCGCCGGCGGCGTCACTGATACCAAAAAGATGCCGCTGGATGGGGTAAAAGACAGTGGAGGAAAATACTTCAAGTTTTATATTCCCGGCGTGGGCACCCCGTTCCCGGAAGTGAATGACCCGGACTATTCCACCATGGGTCTGGTGGGGGCAGTTAAGGGTGAGGATCGGATTAACTGGGCGCTGCTGCGGATTATTGATGTGCTAATGCGCCTGAGTAAGGACAAGGAAAACAACAGCATAAAGCTGTCCGAAGGAGCCAGCCGTGAATCCCTCAAAAAAATGGGTACCAGCTGGAACCGGCTGTGGTTTGGCGGCAGCCATAACCGCTATGAAGAGTTCACTCGTTTGCTGAATGATTTGGCCTCTGATTTGAAGCCCCTGATTATTCAGCCTGAGCCGGGCAAGCCGAAACTGACAGGCATCAAGCTGTATGTCTATGGTTTTTCCCGCGGCGCGGCAGCGGCGCGCACCTTTGTGCGCTGGCTGAGCGAACTGCTGCCCCCGCCGGCGGCGGAAGGTGAAAAACCGCCGCAGTGCCTGCAGACAGGCGGGATGCAGCTGCCCGTCAGCGTGGAGTTTCTCGGGCTGCTGGATACGGTGGCCTCCGTCGGGGTGGCGCATGTGGTGCCGGTTGCCGACGGGCATATGTCCTGGGCAGACGGCACGATGGAGCTGCCGGATGATGAAACCTATGGCGGGCTGATAAAAAAATGTGTTCACCTGGTCTCCGGGCATGAGCAGCGTCTCTGCTTTCCGCTGGACTCGGTGCGGCGGGCAAACGGCAAATACCCGCCCTGTGCCAGAGAGGTGGTTTACCCGGGGATGCACTCGGATATTGGTGGAGGATATCCGCCGGGGGATCAGGGGAAAGCGAATGGTAGTGATGACCGTCTATTGCTTTCGCAGATAGTTTTAAATGATCTTTACTCTGCCAGCTTCCAGGCTGGGGCCCCTCTGAAAGTTCCTGTTGACACGCTGCCTGTCGATCTTAAAAAAGATGCATGGCGTGCTATGCATCCTGAACTTATTGAGCAATACGGAATTAATGAAAAACTAGTCAACCGCTTCAACGCCTGGCGCGAACTCACTCTGGGTCAAACCACGCCGAAAACGTTCAATCCCGAAGCAACCTCTCACTACGAACCACCTGCCGCCGGCGGCAGTCTGGAAACCGTCATTGCTGAGCAGATGGCCTGGATCACCGCCTGGCGCATCGACCGCTATGCCAGAGGCTCGATGCTGAAAACGCCCTTCTATCAGCGCGCCACGAATACCGAAGCGCTGCCTGCCGCGCGGAAGGCGGCAGAAGTGATTCGTGATAAAGAACAGGAGAAGGTGCTCAGTGCTCGCCAGAACCAGATAGCAAACCAGTCTCCTGACAGGATGGACGAGCTGGTTCTGCAGCCGGGCGTGAAGGATTTTGACCCAAAGATGGATCAAACCCAGCTGTTCGACGCGGCGAAGGAGTTCGGTAAGGATTACCACGACGGTTACCGTATTCCGGATAACCTGGCGCAGCTGGTGCTGGATACCGTGCTGCAGCCGGTGATTTTCGTTCTCAATACCGATGATGAAGCGCAGGAATACCGGCGCATGAAGCGTGACGGAGAGGCCCGGGTGGCCGTCCTCTTTCCCGATGCCGGGGAAGCCAGCAACGCGGAGCAGCCTGCCGGACTGGTGAGGGCGCTGTTTGATGATCAGGTGCATGACTCACGCGCCTGGTTTATGTATGCCGCGCTCGGCACGCGCGAGATGTGGACCGGTTACTTCCGCTACCGGATGATTTACTTCAGCGAGCGCTGCAGTAAACCGCTCTCGCCGCTGGTGCTCGCCGGAGACCTGGTGGGTTTTGCGACCGTGACCGCGGGCGTCGTGCTCAGTTTCCGGCAAAAGCGCCTGACCGGCAAGCTGGCCGGGCTGGCCGCGACAGGCGCCGTGCGCTCGCTGGAGGTGGCGGTGCTGGACCAGATAACCGGGGAAGCGCTGCCGGAGCTGCCCGGAGGGGAGCTGCTGCGGGCATTTACCCACGAGCCGGGAACTGTTGTCGCGCAGCAAAAGGCGCGGAAAGCGGACGAGCAGCTGGCGCGGGGGCAAGCCGCGCTGCCGGCCAGCTGGCTGGAGGACGTTCTGACGACAACGGTCTGAACGCGGATAAGGAGGATCCGATGAATAAAGTCATTCGCAAAGGCGATACCCTGCGGGAGTATGGGGGCAGGGTGCTGATGGGGCATTATCAGTGTTTTGGTCTGGGATTCGCCTGCAAGGGCGACCCGGTCAAGTGTAACAAACACGGTATGACGACCATTGCTGAAGGCAGCGCACGAACCACGATTGATGGCCAGCCGGTTGCGCTGCACGGTCATCGCTGCGCCTGCGGCTGCACGCTGGTCAGCTCTAACCCAGACTGCGGGGTTGATCAGTGAGGCCGGTACCGGAGTATCCCCCGTACGGAGACGCGCGACCGCCTGGTACGGCCAGGTGGCTATCGGCTTCGGCCCTGCTGGTCCTGCTTAGCGGCGGGGTCAGCGCTTTACTTCCCTCGGCAGAAGGAAAAAGCGCCCTGGCCGCCACCGGGATCCTGTTGGCTCTGGTGCTGGCGGGTACCGGCTGGTTGATCCGGCTGCTGTACTACCGCATGAGCGTGCATAACGCCAGGTTCTATGACCAACTGGTAGCATACGAACAACAGCAATGGTGGGCGGAGCATCGGCAGCCGATCGGGTTACAGGAAGGTCTGTTACTGGGGCCCATGGGCAAAACGACCACTGACTGGCTGCGGGTGCTAAGCCGTCACCAGCGTCCGCCAGAGGAAGAGAACGAGGGCGGCGGCAGGGCGCTGCGAGCGCCATACCTTTCAGTTTCTGAGGCTATCGCCCGCGAAAAACGGCTGGCGGAACTACTGGTGATGGAATGGCAACGACAGCGCAGTGAAAGAACGCTTACGCCGCCGCTGCGTTGCTACTGGCAGGGAACGGAGCTCGCCTGGCAGGCGTTTCGTGCACAGATGACCCTCACTGTTGCGCAGATGACACTACCCTCACGCCCATATGCCTGGCGTGGGGAGGCCAGCCTCGCGGAGATAGCACACGCTCTGGCGGAAGCTGACCCCGATGACACTGTGCTTATCGCCGGATGTCAGGTGGTTGTCGCCCGGACGGGGGCGGTGCAACCCGCCGGAGAGTCTGCGGTACTGTGGCTCGCCGGACGGGACGGTCCGGTGCACCTGACCAGGGGGGAAACCTATTGCGCAGAAAAAGGGGAGGCCCTGACTGCTGTAGCCGCTCGTGTGCTGGAGCAGAACGAACTGAGCGGCCCCCCGGAAGCCTGTGCGCTGTTTTTTCAGCCGGGACTGGAAGCGCTGGCGCACAGCGGTTGGGATATTAACCTGTATCGCCAGGATGCCTGTTGGGGAGACATCGGCGAGATGGAAGGCTTGACCGTTCTGTCGCTGGCGGCGATCTACGCCGCGCACTACCAACAACCGTGTGGCTGGCTAGCCCGCGATCCCTTGAATACCCTCGCAATTGGAATTGTAAAACCTGATGGACAACGTCAATAAACCTGCCGCTATCTCTGTGGCGGCTACGGTTATCGTCTGTATTGCTGCGGTCACGCTTCTGGTGCTCCTGGGCGGGCTGGCATGGTGGCTGTGGGCGATGGATCGTGCCACGCAGTGGGAAACGCTGCGCCCGCTTATCGCCACGGGCTTTATTATCTGGGGGATGGCACTCAGCCTGCTGGTACTGGGGTTTATGGCCTTTCGACTGCTGATAAAAGATAAGGTTAAGCCTTCAGCAGCGCCTGTGCGGCAACCCACCAGGCCCGCCGGGCGCGAAGCCCTTTATGCCCCGCTGAAAAAGCACCTTCACGCACGTTACCGCCTGCGCTGGCGCCGCAAAGTCCGCCTGCTGCTGGTTACCGGGGACGATGCAGCAATCGAACAACTGGCGCCTGGTCTGCGTCAGCAGCAGTGGCTTGAAGGTAACCGCACTGTGCTGATTTACGGCGGTAACCTGATCACAGAGCCCGACCAAGAAAAATACGCCGCGCTGCGCAAGCTGCGCCGTGGCCGTCCTCTGGACGGGATTGTGCGGGTGATGCCGTCGTCTCTGACCCTGACGCCGCAGATAAGCGAGAGCGACCTGCGCGGGCTGGAAAAAATCAGCGAACTGCTGGGCTATGCCGCCCCGGTCTGGTTATGGAAACTGTGCGACAGTGAGTGGCCGCAGGCTGACCGCGCGGTGCAGGCGGTAGGGGTTAGCTTCCCGTCGCGCGCCACTGAGGAAGATGTCGCCCGTCAGCTTGCGCAGATGTTGCCCACGCTACGGGAGCAGGGGATGCACCAGATCGCAGCAGATACCCGCCACGACTTCCTGCTGCGTCTGGGGCAGCAGCTTATCGACGGGGAGATCGCACAATGGCGCCGGCAGCTGGCGCCGTGGCTGACCGCCTCGCGGCAGCGGCTTGCGCTGCGAGGCCTGATGTTTAGCCTGCCAGAGCCTCGTACCGTAGATCCGTATCAGGAGGCGGATACCTCGCCTGCGAGCCAGCCTCATCTCCTGACGCTGCCCGCCACCTGGCTGGGGATCGTCGATGACTGCCGCCGTTTACGCGGGCATCACGTGGGAATGGCATGGGAGCGGGGCCTGGCGTGCGGTCTGCTGGCCATCCTCGGCCTGTGGGCAGCGGGACTGCTGCTCTCCTTTGCCCTTAATTACAGCCAGATTGCTACAGTCGCGGGAAAAGCCCGCGACCTGGTGGCCCACCCCTCCGTTTCTGACTATCAACTGACGGCCCTCCATGCCCTGCGCAATGAGGCCGACCGTCTCGTGCACGATGGGCAGAAGGGCGCTCCCTGGTATCGGCGCTTTGGTCTGGACCATCATCAGCAACTATTAGACGCCGTCCTGCCCTGGTACGGTGTGGCAAATCATCGCCTGATACGTGACCCGGCCAATGCCGCGTTGCAGCAGGCGCTCAGCGCGCTGGTCAACTCCGCCCCCAATAGCGACCAACGAGCCCAGCTGGCGAAACCGGGCTATGACCAGCTGAAAGCCTGGCTGATGATGGCTCGTCCGGATAAAGCCGATGGCGCATTTTTCGCGCAGACCATGAAAGCGGTCCAGCCGACGCGAATGGGGATCTCGACCGGTCTGTGGCAAAGTCTGGCGCCGGATTTGTGGGCCTTTTATCTCTCCCTGCTGCCCGAGCGGCCAGAGTGGAAGATCATCCCGGATGCGCAACGGGTGAGTCAGAGCCGTCAGGTTCTGTTGCAGCAGCTAGGTCGCCGCAATGCCGAAAGCACCTTATATGAGAACATGCTCAAATCCGTGCGTCGTAATTTTGCCGATGTGTCGCTGGAAGACATGACCAGTGGCACCGACGCGCGCCGCCTGTTTACCACCGATGAAGTGGTCCCGGGGATGTTTACCCGCCAGGCATGGGAAGGCGGCATTCAGCAGGCCATTGATAAGGCAGCCAGCTCGCGCCGGGAGGAAATCGACTGGGTGCTGAGCGATTCGCGCAAAACGATGTCGACAGACCTGTCGCCGGAGGCGCTGAAAGCGCGTCTGACCCGACGCTACTTCACCGATTTCGCTGGCAGCTGGCTGAATTTTCTCAACAGTCTGCGACTCAACCCGACGACCAATATCGCCGATGTTACCGACCAGCTCACGCTGATAAGCGATGTCCGCCAGTCGCCGCTGATTGCCCTGATGAATACCCTTGCCTGGCAGGGGCAGGCGGGGCAACAAAGGGAGGGGCTGTCGGACAGCCTTATTAAATCGGCCAAAGACCTGGTGGGCGGGAAAGACAAGCCGGTCATCGACCAGTCGGCAACCGGCCCGCAGGGGCCTCTGGATGACACGTTCGGCCCACTGCTCCAGCTGATGGGGAAAAACACGGGCAGCAACGTCATGTCGGCCGATAGCACCCTGAGCCTGCAAACCTATCTGACACGTATCACCCGCGTGCGCCTGCGCCTGCAGCAGGTTGCGAATGCCTCCGATCCGCAGGAGATGATGCAGACCCTGGCGCAGACCGTCTTCCAGGGGAAAAGCGTCGACCTGACCGACACGCAACAGTACGGCAGCCTGATTTCGGCAAGCCTTGGCGAAGAGTGGAGTGGCTTCGGTAATACTCTGTTTGTGCAGCCGCTGACTCAGGCCTGGGAAACCGTGCTTCTGCCGTCGGCGGCCAGTCTGAATGACAAATGGCGCCGCTCGGTGGTCGCCAACTGGCACACCGCCTTTGACGGACGCTTTCCGTTTGCCGCCAGCAAAAGCGACGCCTCCCTGCCGATGCTGGCTGAGTTTGTGCGCAAAGACAGCGGGCGAATCGAACGTTTTCTCACGACGGAGCTGAACGGTGTCCTGCATAAAGAAGGTAGTCAGTGGGTGCCGGATAAGGTCAACAGTCACGGCCTGGTCTTTAATCCGGCCTTTCTGCGCGCGATCGACCAGCTAAGCCAGCTGTCCGACATTCTTTTCACCGACGGCAGCCAGGGGATCAGCTTTGAGTTACAGGCCAGGCCTGCCCCGGAGGTTGTCGAGACACAGCTGACGATAGACGGCCAAAAGCTGCGCTATTTCAATCAGATGGCCGACTGGCAGACTTTCCGCTGGCCGGGGGAGACGTATAAACCCGGCACTCTGCTGACCTGGACCACCGTCAATGCGGGCACGCGTCTGTTCGGTGACTACAGCGGTACCTGGGGCTTTATTCGCTGGCTGGAGCAGGGTAAACGCCATCCGCTGGATCGCAGCCAGTGGATGATGAGCTTCTCCGCTCCGGATGGCCGCACCCTGCAGTGGGTATTGCGCTCCCAGCTTGGGAGTGGCCCGCTGGCGCTTCTGGCGCTGCGCGGATTGACCCTGCCGGATCAGATTTTCACTGTCGATGCGGCTGAGAGCGCACAGGCCCTGACGACGGGGGTAGGGAATAGTGACATGGATGAGATGGAATAATGAGCATTTTACAAAATTTGGTTGCCGCCAGTCAGTTGGATGAAAGCGTACTGCGCCAGCAGGCCCGGTCACGTCAGGCGCAGTGGCAGTCCTGGCTTTCGCCAATCAGTGATAGCCAGCCCACCGGGAGCGATCCGGGCTATGACGATGATTTTCAGCGTATCCGCGAGGAGGTCAATAAGATCTCCGGTGTCGATACCGAGCTGATTTGCCAACTGGCAGAAAAACTGCTGACTCAGACCTGCAAGGATCTGCGCGTGATCACCTTTTACGTGTGGGCGCGTCTGCAGCGGGAAGGCGAGAGCGGTCTGGCGGAAGGCGTTACGCTGCTGGCGGCAATGCTTGAGCGGTTTGGGGCTATGCTCCATCCCCAGCGTGAACGTAGCTGTAAATCGGCGCTGGAATGGCTTGGCAGTCGCCGGATGTCGGACAGTCTGTCTCTTTATCCGGAAGTCGACATGACCACTATGCAGGTCATTATCGGGGCGTTATTGCTGACGGAAGCCTCTTTTGCCGGCTTGGCTGAGGCATCCCGCCCCGATCTTTCCGGGCTATATCAGATACTGGAGAACCGCCTGGTGCAAAACGGCGGAGCCCGCAGTCTGGTGCCGCAGACCAGCCGCGAAGAACACGATCTGCTGCCCCAACATGCAGACACCGCGCCGGTAATGCATACCGTCACGTCAGGTCGTGATTTGCTCGATCAGGCTAAGGTGTTGGCGAAATATCTGCGTGAGTGTCCCGGCGGATGGCTGGCAGGTCATCATCTGATGAAGAGTGTGCGTTGGGATACGTTAACGGAGTTACCGCCGCTGGATGCCACGGGCCGGACCCGGCTATTGCCTCCCAAGCCTGAGAGTAAAGCCCATCTTAAGCGGTTGTATTTACAGAAAAGCTGGTCGGAACTGCTGGAGCATACGGACACGCTGTTGGCGCAAGGCGTCAACCATCTGTGGCTGGATGTGCAGTGGTACGCCTGGCAGGCGCTGCTGAAACTGGATGCTGACAGTGTACGGGCCGATATCCTGTGCCGGGATATGAAAGGGCTACTGGCTCGTCTGCCGGGGCTGGAAACCCTGGCGTTTAACGATGGTACGCCATTCGCCGATGAAGTAACGCTCAACTGGCTTAACGAGCGTGTTCTGGATGAGATGGCCGGATGGCAAGATGAACCGGTAATGGCGGCGACCAGCGCTGATGAGGTGCTGTCGCTGGAGCCAGAAGTGCTCACCCGCGCGGACGATGAAGGTATTGAGTCGGCGCTGAACTGGTTACAGGCGCAGCCGGGCTATACCACCAGCCGCAATCGGTGGCTGATGCGCTTATTGATGGCGCGGGTCAGCGAGCAGTACGGAAAAAATGAAATGGCGCTGCATCTGCTGGCGGAACTCGACAGCCGCGCCCGGGAAATGACGCTCGAACAATGGAAGCCGGAGCTTATCTTTGAGGTCAAAGCCCGCCGACTCCGGCTGCTCAGAGGCAAGGCCGGGCGCAGTGAGGCAGAAAAAAATCGCTTGCTGCCAGAAATGGAGTCATTGCTTGCCGGGCTTATCGCTCTGGATCCCGCTCGCGCTGCGGTGCTGTGCGCATAATTCACGCATCATTCACATTGCACTCCCTGCACCTGCGGTTTTCTGCATATCTGAAAGCTATTACTTCTTCTGGTGATTTATGGACGATTTAACCTTGCGTTATTACGACGCTGAAATGCGCTACCTGCTGGAAGCGGGTGAAGAGTTTGCCCGCGCTCATCCTGAGCAGGCGGCAATGCTCAATCTCGACAAAGCGGGCGCCCGCGACCCCTTTGTTGAGCGCCTGTTTGAAGGTTTTGCCTTCCTGATGGGCCGCATGCGCGAGAAGCTCGATGACGATCTGCCTGAGCTGACCGAAGGCGTGGTCAGTCTGCTGTGGCCCCATTATTTACGTACCATTCCCTCGATGTCGGTCGTGGAATTCACCCCCGACTGGCCGGAAATGAAAGAGCCGATGACGATGGTCAAAGGCTTTGAAGTGCTTTCCCGGCCGATCGGTGAAAAGGGCACGCGCTGCCGGTACACCACCACCAAAGCGATCGCTCTACAGCCGTTATCTCTTGAGCACGCCCGGCTGGCCACCGATACGGATGGCCGGTCGGTGATCACGCTGCGCTTTACCTGCAGCCAGCTGACGGACTGGAGCCGGGTCGATCTCAGTCATATCCCGCTCTACTGTAACGCCGATGCGCCGCTGGCCTGCGCCATGCACGAGGCCTTTACCCTCAATGTGGCCCGGATGTGGCTGCGTATGCCTGATGAGGTAGACACAAGGCCGCTGGACGGGTATTTCAGCGCGCTGGGATTTGGCGAGGAGGACAGCCTCTGGCCTGAAGATGGCCGCAGTTTTCGCGGTTACCAGCTGCTGCTGGAGTATTTTACCTTCCGCGAAAAGTTCATGTTCATCGATCTGCGCGGGCTGGAGACGGTGGCTTTTCCGGCCGGACTGGCGTGGTTTGAAATCGACGTCGTGCTGGCGGAACGCTGGGAACATGACTTCCGCTTCAGCGAAAAGCAGCTGCGCCTGCACTGCGTGCCAGTGATCAACCTGTTTCCGCTGGAGTCCGATCCGCTGACCATCAATTCCCTGCAGACCGAATACCCGCTGCGCCCGATGCGCGTGCAGGACGGCCACACCGAAATTTACACCGTCGATTCCGTGATCTCCTCGCACCAGCAGGTTTACGCGCCGTTCTCAAGTTTTCGCCACAAAGGCGGCATGATGCGTCATGACGCGGCGGACTATTACTATCATACCCGGGTGCGCCGTGGCCCCTCCGGGCTGTACAACACCTGGCTTATCGTCGGCGGGGAAGCCTTTGACAATCATACCGTACCGGAAGATGAAAGCCTGTCGCTGACCCTCACCGGAACTAACGGCCAGCTGCCGCGTCGTGCGCTGCAGAGCACCGTGCTCGATACGGTGATGAAAACCACTTCCGCCAGCGTCGCGGTGCGTAACCTCTGCGCACCAACGCTGCCGTGCTATCCCCCGGCCCAGGACCGCTTTCACTGGCGGGTGCTGAGCCATCTGGGCAGCAGTTTTCTTTCCCTGATGGACAACGCTGAAGTCCTGCGCGGCACCCTGGCGCTGTATGAATGGACCGACAGCGAGATGAATCGTCGGCGTCTGGAAGCCATCCTCGACGTGAATCACCGCGCGACAGAGCGCTTTGCGCAGGGCCATCTGGTGCGCGGCGTGCAGATTGAAGTCACCCTCGACAGTCACGGCTTTGCCGGACGAGGCGACATATGCCTGTTTGGCGAGATGCTTAGCCGCTTCTTCGCGCTCTACACCGACATCTATTTGTTCAACCGCCTGATTATCATTCTGCAACCAACCGGAGAACGACTGGAATGGGAAGAGAAGCACAGCCGACGCATTCCCGGCTGAACCCGCGGCTGGAGGCCGACCTGCCGCGGATCAATTTTTACCGCTTCTGCCAGCTTCTGGAAAAACGGCGTCCTGGCCAACCGCTGATGGGGGCGACCAGCCATCCGGCTGACGATCCGGTGCGTTTTTACCCGCATCCGGGGATGGGATTCCCGGCCAGCGAACTCAGAGCCGTGGAATACGATGAGGCCGATGACTGCGGGCCGCCGGTCATTCGCACCACCTTTATGGGGTTGTACGGTGTCGATTCGCCGCTCCCGACGGCATATCTCGATGATATCGCCCAGCGCAGGGAAGGGCATGAAGCGCTGCAGGGCTTACTGGATATCTTCAGCCACCGGATCATGACGCAGTTTTACCGCATCTGGCGGAAATACTCCTGGCCCGCCACCTTTGAGCCTGGCGGCACCGATCGTCTCTCGCAGTCGCTGCTGGGCCTGGCGGGGTTGGGCATCCCCGGCACGACGCAGCATATCGCTTCGCCGGCGTCGCGCTTTCTGGCGCTAACTGGCGTGCTGCGGCAGCCTGGCAAAACCCAGCAGGGGATCCAGGCGCTGGTCACCCTGCTGGCCCCGGAGACCACCGTCAGGGTGAGCCCGTACAGCCTGCGTCCGGTGGCGATCAGTCAGCCGCTGGGGTTTTACGGCGATGACGACTTCTTACTGGACGGCAATATGCCGCTGGGTGACGAAGCGATGGATGCCAGCAGCCAGCTCCTCGTCGCCCTTACCACCGACAATCCCGCGGAGGCGCAGGGCTGGAAGCCTGACGGCCCGCTGTTTCGGGACTTTCTCATCCTGCTGCGGGTATACCTCGGCTGGCGATTCCGGGCCGACATCACCCTGACCGCGCCGACCCGACTGCTGGCTGTCCCGCCGCTGGGGGACGAGCCGTTCTGGCTCGGTATGAACGGCGTGCTGGGTGTGGGGGAGGGCGAGAGTGAGGACGATATTCCTCAGACCTTTACCACCGAGCTGGGTACCTATACGGGCCTGCAGCCTGCCACCTTTCTACAAGGAAACCGACGTGTTACGTACAAGTTTGACTAAAACCGCCTGCCTGCTGCCCCTGCTTGCGCTTTGTCTGAGCGGGTGCGGGCTCACCCAGCGCGTCTCGGAGGGGACCAAAAATGCCTTCAACGCCGTTTTTTATAAGAAAATTACTACGCTGCATCTGGACTTTACCGCGCGCGAAGCGCTCAACACCGATGCCAGAGAGAATCACTCGCTCTCTGAACCGGTGGTGGTGCGCATCTATCAGCTTAAAGATCGCCAGACCTTTGACCGGCTGGTTTACCAGCAGCTGCTGGAGGAGGGGGATATTCTGCTCGCCGCCGATCTCCTCGCCAGTCGCGATGTGGTGATCAGTCCCGGAGGGGATGCCAGTCTGAATATGCCGCTGGAAGCGGAGGCGACGTTCGTGGCGGTTGTCGGCCTGTTCCGCCATCCGGACACCGAAAGAAATACCTGGAAGCAGGTGCTGGGGCGTGAGGAATTGGATCCGGACAAGCCGCGCATTTTCACCGCCGAACGCAACCAGCTACGGCTCAGGCCTGAAGCGGCGAAGTAACGTCGAAAACAAACATTTGTGGCGGGGCTATCGCGCCAGTTCGCCCTCAATCTTCGTAACCAGCGAACGGGCGATAACCATCTTCATCCAGCCCAACCGGTTTCATCACAGCACAGGGAGATAACGTGACAGCGAGGGAACGTTTTTTTAAGAAACTGCAGCAACAGCAAAATCCGCGGCGGACAGCGGCCCTCGACGGGTCGGTCGCCGCGGATATCGCCAGGTTTCGTCAGCAGATGGCGGCGCTGGCTCAGCAGATAAGTCAGTGGTTTGATGGAACCGGTATAGAGGTGGTGATGTCGACCCGCCACCTCCACGATCTGAGTACCCTTGGCTACAGCCTCAACAACGGCATCTGCCGCTACGATATCCCGGCCATTCGTCTGCAAAACGGCGAGCGCAGCGTCAATATCGTGCCGCAGCAGCTGTTGGATGGCGTGGAAAAGGGGATCGTGACGCTGAGTCTCGAGACACCCGGCGGTACGGGCTCCCGGGAGGTGTTTTATCTTAGCCTGGCCCCGGAGGATGGCTGGATGATCCGCAAGGCGCACCAGTCCCCGCAAGCGCGGCTTATGCTTACCGAAGATCGCTTTTTTATGGCGGTCGACAGCCTGGCCTGAAGATCCCTGACAGGGGATGACGTTCCCGCGGCGGCGGTGCAAAGCGCGCATCGCCGCCCGGGGATATCAGGCGCCAAACGCGCCGTCGATGGTGTGCATGGCGCCCGTGACAAACGACGCCTCCGGACCGGCCAGCCACGCCACCATTCCCGCCACCTCTTCCGGGCGGCCGTGGCGCTTAATGGCCATAAAGCTGTGCATCAGCTCTTTCATCGGACCGTTCTCCGGGTTGGCGTCGGTATCAACAGGGCCGGGCTGGACGACGTTGACCGTGATGCCGCGCGGGCCAAAATCCCGCGCCAGGCCACGCGCCAGCCCCTGCAGGGCCGATTTGCTGACCGCATAGGCCGCCATTCCCGGCACCGGCATGCGATCGCCATTGACCGAACCGATGACAATAATGCGCCCGCCTTCCGGCATGCGGCGCGCCGCTTCCACGGAGGCATGGTAGGGGGCATGAATATTGATGCGGAACAGGCGATCGATGGCATCGCTGTCCTGCTCGAGGGCATCGCCGAAAATGGCGATCCCGGCATTGACCACTAACACGTCCAGCGGGCCGCTGTCGCGGACCAGGCTTATCACCGCATCACGATCGGCGCTATCCGCCTGCACCGCCGTGCTGCCGGTCTCCGCCGCCAGCCGCTCGGCCGCTTCCGGCGAACCGGAATAGCTAAACACCACCGATGCGCCATCGGCGACAAAACGCCTGACAATCGCCGCGCCAATTCCCCGACTCCCGCCTAAAACCAGCACTGATTTGTTGTGAAATGCTGTCATATCCCGTACCTCATGATATTGTAGTGACGATTACAATATGCTGCGGCAAAACAGGCTGTCAAGGATTAATATAGTGACCACTACAAAATCAGGGCGTACTCCGGGACGTCCTCGCCAGTTTGATGCGGAACAGGCCATTGAAACGGCGCAACGCCTCTTTCACGCGCGAGGCTATGACGCGGTGAGCGTGGCCGATCTGACCCAGGCTTTCGGTATCAATCCCCCGAGTTTTTATGCCGCTTTCGGCAGCAAGCTCGGGCTGTATACCCGCGTCCTGCAGCGCTACAGCCAGACCGGGGCCATTCCCATCGACGCCCTGCTGCGAGACGACCAGTCGGTGGCGGCGTCGCTCATCGCCGTGCTGCAGGAGGCGGCTCGCCGCTATGTGGCCGATCCGGCCGCCGCCGGCTGTCTGGTGCTGGAGGGGGTACATTGCCAGGATGCCGACGCCCGAGGGGCGGCTGGCGAATGGCATGCCGCGGCAAGAGCCAAAATCCAGCAGTATATCGCCCGCCATCGCCCGCAGGACGCGCTGCGGGTGACTGACTATATGGATACACTGATGCTTGGCCTGTCGGCGAAAGCGCGGGAAGGGGATAGTCTGCCGCGTCTCCTGGAGACCGTGCGGCTGGCAGGCCTGGCGCTGGAGCACATCCTGCCAGCCTGAGTCGTCAGATGGTTTGTCCGCCCGACACCTCGATCCGCTGGGCGGTCACCCAGCGGTTATCGTCGCGCAGCAGGTTGGCGATCATTGGCCCAATATCCTCAGGAACGCCCACCCGTCCCAGCGCCGTCATGGCGGCAAACTGCGCGTTAACCCCCGCGTCGTCCCGCACCAGCCCGCCGCCAAAATCGGTGGCGATAGCCCCGGGGGCGATGGTATTGACGGTGATGCCGCGCCCGCCCAGCTCGCGGGCCATGTACACGCTCAGCATCTCCACGGCCGCTTTGGCCGCAGCGTAGGCGGAGAAGCCAGGATAGGAGACGCGGGTCAGCCCGGAGGAGAAGTTAACGATCCGTCCGCCGTCTGCCAGCAGCGGCAGCAGGGTTTGTACGAGGAAAAATACCCCCTTAACGTGGACGTTAAACAGCCCGTCGAACTGCGCTTCGCGCGTTTCGGCCAGCGGGGCGAATTCGCCGTGCCCTGCGTTATTGATCAGGTGGTCGAAAGTGGCCCGCCCCCAGACGCTGGCCAGCGCGCTGCCGAGGCTGTCGGCGAAAGCCGGGAAGCTGGCGGTTTGCGCCATATCCAGCGGCAGGGCGATGGCCTTGCGCCCCAGGGCGCGGATGTCGGCGACCACCTCTTCCGCCTGTTCGAGATTGCCGCGGTAGGTGACGATGACATCCCCACCCTGGCGGGCGATATCCAGTGCAGTCTGACGGCCAAGGCCGCGGTTGGCGCCGGTAATAAGTGCAATCTTAGTCATGTTCGGTCCTCTCTGGTATGTTGAGGCTCTACAATAGGGGCCGCGCGTCAGGCCGGGTTGCCCAATCCTTGTTATTTTTTGCCCATTTCTCTCCGTTCACTCCCTTTTCCCGGGAAATAGCGCATACTCAGGCTTTAAAACTTGCCTGAAAGGATCTTATGCGCGACGCCCTGTTCGATCTCTGCCGCCGGTTTGCCGATGCTCATGTCGATAGCAGCGGGGTGGCGGTTACCCCGGTTCCCGGCATCACCCTGGTGCGGGCCCTGCATCCTGGCGACCTGCAGGCGGCCATCGCCAGGCCGCTGGTGGCCATGCTGCTCCAGGGGCGCAAGAGCGTGACCACCGGCCTGGCGAGCTTTGACTATGGCCCGGGCGAGGCGATGGTGATTGCCGCGGATGTCCCCACCACCAGCCAGATCACCGAGGCCAGTCAGCGTTTTCCCTATTACGCGCTGGTGCTGGAGCTGGACCTGGCTATCCTGCGCGAGCTGCAGGAGGCCGGGCCGTCAGGGCCGGATGAGGCGCCCCGCGTCGGTATCGAACCGATGAATGCCGATGTGACGGACGCCGCTTACCGGCTGGCAAGACTGTTTGATCAACCGGGGGCGCTGGCGGTGCTGGGGGAAGGTCTGCGGCGGGAGCTGCATTACTGGCTGTTGCAGAGTGTCCACGGGCCGGCCATTCGGGCGCTGGGCGCCGTAGACAGCCATTCGGCGCGGATCCGCCGGGCGGTGGCGATGCTGCGCCGGGATTTTATGCAGCCAGTCAGCGTCGACGCCCTGGCCGACGCCGCCGGGATGAGCGTCTCTGTCTTTCACCGTCATTTCCGCGCCATGACCACGCTGTCGCCGCTGCAATTTCAGAAGCAGTTACGCCTGATCCACGCCCGCCGCCTGATGTTGGCGGAAGGGATGAGCATTGCCCAGGCTGCCGGGGAGGTGGGCTATATCAGCGTGTCGCAGTTCACCCGGGAATACGCTCGCCTGTACGGCGCGCCGCCGGGCCGCGATCGTCGACGGGAAAAAATGAGCGCCTGACCTGGCGCGCGGGCAGGCGGCAGCTCATCCCTGAGCCTGACGCCGGTGGTTTAGTCCGCGATTTTCGCCGTGATATGCACTTTGTTGCCCATCCGCGCTTCAGTGATGCGATAGGTAGTCGCGCCCTCGCGGGCGGCCTGCTGGCGGATTTTGCTCTCCGCATGGTCCAGGGTATCGCCGGTGGCGGTGATGGTTCTGGCATTTGCCGCCAGGGGCAGCAGACAACTCAATACGATCAGTGGAATCAACTTGTTCATCGTCATTCTGTCCTGTGAGAGAAAATCAGCGCGCGGTCTGCAGCCAGCCGGCAATGTCCTGGGTCGGCAGCTGGTGGCGGGCATTCCAGGTGTCGCCCATCGGCCACCACACGCCATCCCCCCGGGCGAAGGCGGCGCGATAGCGCAGCATGGCGTCATCCGGGTCTGTCCGTAGCTGCTCCAGCAGGGCGGGCAGGGTGTGGACGGCTTTGCTGAACGTCTGCTGCGTTACGCGCTCCACGGTATCTGCCAGCTGCCGGTAAGAGGTCGTTTCGCCGGCAACAAACACCACCTCGTTGACGATCCGCGGCTGATGCAGATAAATCGCCGTGGTCAGGCGGCCAATATCCGCCGGTGAGGTGACGGTCACCTGGGTATCCCAGCTGCCAAGGGCGTGAAGGGTTCGGTTGGATAAATTCACTACATCGAAGTCTGGTTCGAAGAGAAAGCTGGTAAACATCCCGGTGGAGACAATGACCCACTCCGTGGCCCGCTGCGCGCGCAGCAGGGTCCGGACATCGTACTGCTCGTCCCAGACCGGCTGACCGCTGCCTTTGCCGACCACATCGTAATTGACGCCAAACTGCCAGGGAAAATAGCGGGGTACCCCGGCCGCCAGCACCGCGCGGGTAATTTTCAGCTGTGTCCCCGGACCGGCGACAAACCCCATGCAGTTAATCACGGTGGTGAATCCGCGAAACTGATCGGCCAGCGTCTCCATGGCGCTACCGGCGATGTCGACGGCGAGGAAGGTGGCTCCGGCGTCGGCCAGCGCCTGATGGTTTGCCGACCGCAGCTGGCCGGCTTCATCCCTGGCCGCCGGCGAGACGATAACCGAGACCGTGCCCTGGCGCTGGATCACCGCAGGCACCAACGCATCGAGAACGGCGGCGCCCAGTTGTCCTGCTCCCAGCACCAATACCTTTTCCTCATGATTAAGATTATCAGTTTTCATTTTGACTCCTTGCTCAGTTAAGCCTTGTACTGACTGGCTACAGGCTCAGTGTAGGGGGGCGGGCATCATTCGATAAGAACAGGATTTCGGGTTAGACTGTTCGTGATAATGGGATAATAATTGCCGGGGGAGTACGAAATGGACAGACTGGATGCCATGCAGTTGTATGTTGCGGTCGTGGATGCCCACAGCTTCGCCCGCGCGGCGGAGGTGCTCGGGCAGCCGCGCTCCACGGTATCGCGGGTGGTGAAGGAGCTGGAAGCCTGGCTTGGGGCGCAGCTTCTTCAGCGCACCACCCGCAAGCTCAGCGTGACGGCGGAGGGTCGCCGGTATTATGAGGAGTGTAAAAGGCTGCTGGCCGAGATGGCGGCGATGGAAGCCTCCTTTCCCGGGCGCTCGGCTCAGCCCGCCGGGCGATTCAAAGTGGGGATGCCGCAATCCCTTGCCCGCCACTGCATTCTGCCGAGGATCGGCGAGTTTTTGCAGCAGTATCCCGACCTGGAGCTGATCCTCTGCTCAAGCGACAACGTGGAAGATATTATTCAGGAGGGATTCGACTGCGTGATCCGTACCGGGCGGATCGAAGATTCCACCACCCTGGTGGCGCGTCCTCTGGCTCGCTACCGCTGGATGGTCCTCGCTTCGCCGGCCTGGCTCGCGGCCCACGGCCGGCCGCAGAGCATCGACGATCTGCACCACCACCGGGCGGTGGGCTACCTGAACCACCGTACCGGGCGGACCATCGACTGGCTTTTCTCCCTCGATGACGGCGACTGCGCGATCCGTATGCAGGAGACGCTGGTGGTCGACGATACCGATGCCTACATTCAGGCGGGCATTCAGGGGCTGGGCCTGATCCGCGTCGCCAGCTATCTGGCGCAACCTTATCTGCAGAGCGGCGCGCTGGTCGCCTGTCTGGAGCAGGCCGCTTTTGATCTTCCCTTGTCGCTGGTCTATCCGCAAAACCGCTATCTGCCGCCGGCGGTGCGCGCGTTTTATGACTGGAGCAGGCGCGTTCTGCAACCCCCGCTCAGCGAGGCCTGATGCCGGGGCATCGGCCCGGTTATTGACCGCGCATGGCCTGTTTTAACTTCGCCACCAGCCAGTTCAGCGCCGGATCCTGCGCCCGCCGTTTGTGCCGCAAAATGCACAGCGTAAATTCCGGATACGCTACCGGCGGAGCGTCCGCGCGCAACGCGTACTGCGCCTGCCAGCGCTGCGCCAGCCCCTGCGGGACGGTGGCGAACAGCGGCAGGGTGGTCAGCAGCAGGGGAAAGGTGGAGAAATTCTGCGTGGCAAAGCGCACGCGCCGCGCGAGTCCCTGGCTGGCGAGCTGGCGGTCTATTTCCCCGTGGCCGGTTTCGCGATAGGCCACCATCACGTGTTCCCGGGCGACAAAGTCGCTCACCGACAGCGGCCCGCGACAGGGGATCTGCTGCGGCGACCACAGGGTGGTGACTCCCATGGTCATCACTGGCTCGCTGACCACCTCCCCGCGGCTCTGTTTGTTGACAGACACCGCGACATCAATGCGCTCCTCCTCCAGCAGCTGGCGAACCTGGAAGGGGTCGGCGGCTATCGACTGCAGTGAGACCCCGGGCGCCTCCTGCATCAGCCCGGGTAACAGCTGGGGCATCAGCCAGTGTTCGCTCCAGTCGCTGAGGCCGATGCGAAAAAGCTGCTGTGCGCGCGCCGGGACGAACTCCCCGGCGCCAAACATCGCCGAATGCAGGTTTTCCATCAGCGGCTGCAGGTCGGTCATCAGCGCTTGCGCCCGCGGCGTCGGCAGCATGCCTCTGGCGCTGCGCACGAACAGCGGGTCGTCAAACATCTCGCGCAGCCGCTTCAGCGCCCCGCTGATAGCCGGCTGGCCAAGGTGCAACACCTCTGCGGTGCGGGTGACGCTCGCTTCGCGGTACAGCACCATCAAGACCGTCAACAGATTCAGATCGATACGACTAAAATCATTTTCAATGATTTTCTTCATTATGATAATCAATTTGAATGTGGGTTATCCCGGCAGCATAGTGAATCTCACCCCGATAAATCAACCAGCGCAATGCGCGCGGAGGGTGTGATGCAAACTTACCAGACAGGCGATAGCCTGATTTTCAAAGTGCCGGAGCGCGAGATGACCCTGCAGCCGGCGGCGCTCTATCCACAGGCGTTCCCGGTAGCGGAGGCGGACAACGTTATTCAGTCGATTGCGCTGTCGATCCACAGCTGGGTGGTGCAGACCCCCCACGATCTGATTGTTATCGATACCGCCACCGGCAACGGTCGGGAGCGCGGCGGCAATCCGCTCTATCATCAACTTAACACGCCGTATCTGGAGAATCTCCGCGCCGCGGGAGTGAACCCGGAGGACGTGACCCTGGTGCTACTGACCCACCTGCATACCGACCATGTCGGATGGAATACCGTCTGGCAGGACGATCGCTGGGTGCCGCTGTTCCCCAACGCCCGCTACCTGTGCTCGGCAAAAGAGCTGACGCGGGTGAAAAACAGCGAACGCTACCGGGCGCTGTGGCTCGACAGCCTGCTGCCGGTGATCGAGGCCGGCCAGCTGGAAACCGTCGATGTGGCGGCCCGGCCGCGGGTCGGCGGGCGGATCGACTTTATCCCCACCCCCGGCCACAGTCCGGACCATGCCGCGCTGATCCTCGCCGCCGGAGATGATTACGCCTGTTTCTCCGGCGATCTCCTTCATTCCCCGCTCCAGTTTGCCCATCCGCAGTGGAACTCAGCGTTCTGCGGCGATCCCCGGCAGGCGGAAGCCTCCCGACGGGAGATGATGGCGTGGGGGACAAGCCATCATGCTCAATGGTTCACCGGGCATTTTGCCGGGCCTTCCTGCGGCTGGCTGGAGGAGGATAAGCAAGGTGACTATCGCTGGCGAGAGGCCGGGCAACAGGCTGCAGATAAGGGGAAACAGTGATGAATAATGCGCAAAGCGTGTTGGTTTTTGGCGCCACCGGTCAGCAGGGCGGCTCGGTGGCGCGGGCGCTGCTGCACCGCGGCTGGCGGGTTCGGGCGCTGGTCAGGGATCCTTTCTCCGCCGGGGCCGTCGCGCTGGCGGCACGGGGAGCCGAGCTGGTGGTGGGTACCTTTGAAGACCGGGCGGCAATGCGATCGGCAATGGCCGGGGTCGACGGCGTCTTCAGCGTCCAGCCCAGTTCGCCGGGAGGGACGGTGACCGATGAGCAGGAGGTACGCTACGGGATAACCATCGCCGATCTCGCCGTCGAGTGCGGGGTGAAGCATCTGGTGTACAGCTCCGGCAGCGCGGCGGGGGAGACGCCCACCGGCGTAGCGCATTATGACACCAAAGCGGAAATTGAACGGCATATCCGCCGCCTGCCGCTGGCGGCGACCATCGTGCGTCCCGCCACCTTTATGGAGCTGTTGGTGATGCCCGGTTTTGGTCTTGATGAAGGTCATTTTCACTTTTTTATGCTGCCGGAGGGGAGGATGCAGGTGCTGGCGGTGGAGGATATCGGCCATCTTGTCGCGGCGGTTTTTGCCGCGCCAGCGCGGTTTGCCGGCAAGACGTTTGAGATCGCCAGCGACAGCGTGACCGGCCGTCAGCTGGAGGGGTTATTCTCCGCGGCGGCGGGACGGCCGATCCCCTATTCGCGATTTTCCGATGAGGTGCTGGCTGCCAGTCCTTTTCTGCACAAGCTGACCGGGCTGGTGGACGACGGGCGGCTGGCCGGGCACGCCGACCTCAACGCCCTGCGCCAGCTGCACCCGCAGCTGCACACCTTCGCCGGCTGGCTGTCCGGCCCTGGCCGTCCCGCCTTCGAGCGGGCGCTGACCAGCGGGGCCAACTGGGCGTTTAATCGTTAAAGGCGGGCGTACCGGTCACCCGCCAGGCGCGCTGTCTCGTCGGTGGCTGGCCGCCGCTAGGCGGCAGTCAGGATCGCGTCGGCCAGCACCGCTAAAATCCGCTCTGCGCGCGGGGCATGGGAGGGCTGCTCCCGTAGCCAGGCAAGCGCGGCAATCAGATCGAACAGTTCGTCTCCGCTGAGATCTGGCCGTGCCTGCCTGGCCTGCTGCGCGCGGGTCAGCAGCGACGTACCGGCGGCGCGCAGGGCAACGCAGGCGCTGTGCAGGGCGGACTCAGGATCGTCGATGGCGCTCATCAGCGGGGCGATGATCCCGCGATGCTGATGGGTAAACGCCACGCTCTCGGCCAGCCATTCCAGCAGCGCCGCGGCAGGATCGGCGGCGAGCAGAAGCGACTCAGCCCGGGCGGTTAGCGCCGCAAAGCGGCTGCGGAGCAGGGCTTCCAGCAGGCTGTCGCGGTTGGGAAAGTGGCGGTAGAGGGTTCCCATTCCGACGCCCGCCCGGCGGGCGATATCGCGCAGCGAGGCCTCGGCGCCTTGCTCCACGAAGACGTCCCGGGCCACGTCGATTAACAGATCATAATTTTTTCTGGCATCAGCTCTCATTGGCGTTCCTTGACAATCGGAGCACTGCTCCATATATTCGGAGCAGTGCTCCGTTAAATATAACGCATTTCCATATGAGGAGAAAGCGATGTCGACGCAGATGATGAAGGCTGTTCAACAGCACGCCTTTGGCGGGCCGGAAGTCCTGAGCTATGAGGATGCGCCACTGCCGGTGTTGCAGGCTGGCGAGGTGCTGGTGCAGGTGCACGCGGTGGGCGTGAACCCACCGGACAGCTATCTGCGCGATGGCTATCAACAGCTGCCCCCGGAATGGCGGCCCGAGGTCCGCTTTCCCTTGATCCTCGGGACCGATCTCTCCGGGATGGTGGTGGCGCGGGCGGATGACGTCCGGGAGGTGGCGGTCGGCGACGAAGTCTACGCCATGGCGCGTTTTCCCGAAGGGGCGGCAGGGGGCAGCCGCGCTTACGCCGAGTACGTTAGCGTGCCGGTCAGCGACCTGGCCCGCAAACCCCTAACCCTGAGCCATCAGCAGGCCGCCGCGGTGCCGATGTCGCTCCTCACCGCCTGGCAGTTCATGATCGATCCCGGGCATGAGGTGGCGAATCCGCTGCAGCCGGGGCCGCATCGGCCGGTGCCGCTGGCGGGTAAACGCGTCCTGGTCAACGGCGCGGCGGGCGGCGTTGGTCATTTCGCCGTACAGCTGGCGAAGTGGCAGGGCGCCGAGGTGATTGCCGTCGCCGCGGGCCGCCATGAAGCCTTTTTGCGTCAGCTCGGCGCCGATGCTTTTATCGACCATACGACCACTGCGGTTGAGGAGGCGGTGCGTGACCTGGATCTGGTCATCGATGCGCCGGGCGGGCCGGCCAGCGGCCGTTTTCTGCGTACCCTGCGGCCCGGCGGCGCGCTGTACCCGGTCTTTCCGCTCGGCTTTGCCGGGGCGGAAGAGGCGCGACAGCGCGGAGTGACGGTCTCGACCACCCAGGTGCGCTCCAGCGGCGCGCAGCTCGCCCGGCTTGCCGGCCTGCTTGATACTGGGGCGGTACGGGTGGCGATTGACAGCGTTTTCCCCCTAGCGCAGGCGCAGATGGCGCACGAGCGAGCGGTGCAAGGTCGTCTGCAGGGCAAAATTGTGCTGTCGGTGATGGACTCGTCAGCGGAGTAACCCCCGGCGGCCAGGGTTACGTGTTTTCACTTCTCCCGGCGGCGGACTAAAACAGCGCCAGCCGGGCGAGACGGTCCAGCGCGTTGCTCAGCGCGTCGTCGCCTGCCGTGAGGCTGATGCGAATGAACCCTTCACCCCCTTCACCAAAACCAGTGCCCGGCGCCACCAGAATATGCGCTTCCTGCAGCAGCAGGCGGGCAAACTCCTGCGAACGGTAGCCGGGCGGCACGCCGAGCCAGAGGAAGAAAGTGCCTTGTGCGGCACGCGCCGGCCAGCGCAGCGCGGCCAGTCGACGCAGAACCCACTCCCGACGTTGATGATAGACCGCCGTCAGCTGCGCAATCCGTTCGGCCGGCAGGTTGAGCGCGGCGATCGCCGCATCCTGAATCGCGCCAAACACCGTGCTGTAGCTATGGGTGTGCAGCTTTTTAAACGCCTGGATAATCGAGGCGTTGCCGACCGCGAAGCCGAAGCGCCAGCCGGCCATATTAAAGGTCTTGGAAAAAGTATAGGTTTCCACTCCCCATGCTTTCGCGTTGGGCTGGGAGAAGAGGCTCAGCGGCGCATCGCTGGCCGCGCTGCCGATGGCCGCATAGGCAAAATCATGGAGGATCGGCACCTGGTGACGACGGGCAAATTGCAGAGCGCTGGCGAACAGCGCCGGCGTGGCGAGGGCGCCGGTTGGATTATGCGGGTAGTTAAGCACCACCAGCCCGGCCTTGTCAGCCACCTCCCGGGGGAGGTCGTTAAAATCCGGCAGGAAATGGTTCTCCGCCCTGAGCGGCAGGCCATAAAACGTTGCCTGGGACTGCAGCGCCGCTGAGCGGTAAATCGGATAGCAGGGATCGGTGGAGATCAGATATTGACCGGGGCTGAGCAGCGCCCGCGGGATGCCGCCAATGCCGATATGCGAACCCTGAAACACGGCGACTTCGCTGTGCGGATCGAGTTCCACATCATACTGCCGGCGATAGAACTGGGCGATCGCCTCGCGTACCTGTGGTTTGCCCCAGAACGACGGGTAGCCATGGTTTTCACGACGATGAATGGCGCTCTGCAGCGAGTCAATCACTTCCGGCGGAGTGGGTTGATCCGGACTGCCGCTGGAAAGATCGATCAGCGGTAGCGCTTCGGTGTTGACCTCCGCGGCCAGTTTTTCCAGCAAGCTGAACAGATTCTCTTCCAGCGCGTCCACCAGCGGCGAAGCAGTAAAATCAGGCATAACATTCCCGGTGTAAGTCACGAATAATTAGCCATCTTTAAGGGATTTATTGCGCCTGGCTAAATAACAAAAAACGCAAAGGATTCTTGTTTTTAGGATATGTCGATATAGCAAAAGTTAATGAGGAATTAGCAAAAGGAAATCCGGCGTTCTGGCTTACAACCCACAGTCGGCTGTGATTTAATCGCTCAATATCGCCAACCTTCCAGGAAAATACCTTATGAACAAGTCAGTTGCGCTCGGGATGACTCTCGCCCTGTTGTCGGCCACCTCTTTTTATGCCGCCGCCGACGAACATCTTATTCGCGTCGGCTTTAACCCCGGGCCGTATAAAGAGCAATTTGAGAAAGGCGTCGCGCCCTATTTATTGAGTAAAGGGTATAAAATCGAATATAAGGATTTCAGCGACGGTATTCAGGTGAATGACGCGGTAGCCCGCGGGGATATCGAAGCGAATATTATGCAGCATCCGGTATATCTGAAAGCAATTAATGAGCGGCTGGGGATCGATAACGTGGGCATTGTGCAGGTCCCCACGCCGCCGATGGGGCTGTACGGCGGTAAACTGACCACCCTGGGGACGCCGGCGGCAGGGACCGTCGTGTCGGTACCGAACCAGCCGTCAAACGAATATCGCGCGGTGCTGGTGCTGCAGAGCCTGGGCTGGGTGAAGGTCAAACCGGACAGCGACCCCGCCACCTTTTCGCAGCGCAATATCGTTGATAATCCCTACAAAATTGTCCTCAAAGAGATGGATAATGCCCAGCAGGTTCGCGCTCTGCCGGACGTCGACTATGGCCTGATTCAGGGCAATTTCGCCGTCTCCAGCGGTATGTCCCTGACCTCGGCATTAAAGCTGGAGGCAGCCACCAGCCATTTTATTAATGTTGTGACCGTCGCCGGTAAAAATCAGAAGGCGCAGTTTGCCAAAGATATTATCGATGGCTACCACTCTGCCGATTTCAAAAAATATATTCTCAGCCATCCGCAGTATGATGGTTACCTGCTTCCTGATTATTTAAAATGAATAACGCGATGATAGAGTTTCGCCACGTCAGTAAAAGCTTTTCCAGGAAAGGACATCCGGTTCTGGCCCTGCAGGATATTAATCTCAGCATTGAACGAGGCGATATTTTCGGCATTATTGGCTACAGCGGGGCAGGAAAAAGCACCTTATTACGGCTGATTAATCGTCTGGAAACGCCTGGCGAGGGCGAGGTGCTGTTAAACGGCGAGCCGCTACAGGCCTGCAGCGGCCAGCGCCTGCAGGCCATCAAAAAAGATATCGGCATGATCTTTCAGAATTTTAATCTGCTGAATTCGAAAACCGTTTTCCATAACATCGCCATCCCGCTGATTTTACAAGGCCGCGACAAGGCCTTTATCCAGGCGCGGGTGGCGGAACTGCTGGCGTTCGTCGATCTGAGCGACAAAATCCACAGCTACCCTAATGAGCTGTCGGGTGGACAAAAGCAGCGGGTCGGTATTGCCCGGGCGCTGGCCACCAACCCGTCGGTGCTGCTGTGCGATGAAGCCACCTCGGCGCTCGATCCCCACACCACGGTGCAGATCTTACTGCTCTTGCAGGAGATTAATCGCCGCTATGGCATCACCATTGTACTGATCACCCATGAGATGTCGGTGATCCAGAAAATCTGTCACAAGGTGGCGGTGATGCAGGCGGGCCGTATCGTTGAGCAGGGGACGGTTTTCGACCTCTTTGCCCAGCCGCAGCATCCGGTAACGGCCAGTTTCGTGCAGTCGGTGGTGCACGATCGTCTGCCGCAGCGGGTGGCGTCGCTCCTGCAGCGCGATAACGGCGCCCGGGCTATACGCCTCGAATTTATCGGCGCGACGGCGCAGCAGCCGATCATTAACCACCTGATCCGCGAGTATGCTGTCGAGGTGAATATCCTGTTTGCCAGCATGTCTGAAGTTCAGGGCCGGATTCTGGGATTTATGATTGTGCAACTCCTCGGCGAGCCTGACGAAACCGACCGCGCCATCACCCATCTGGCCGATGCAGGAGTGAAAATCACCCATGTTTGATCTTATTGATACCGCCATTACCGGCGATCAGTTTCTGCTGGCGCTGCATGACACGCTGATTATGGTCGCCGTCTCGCTGGGCTTTGGCGCGCTGATCGGCGTACCGTTAGGGATTGTGCTGGTGGTTTGCCGTCCCGGCGGCATCGTGGCCAACCCGGTGGTGCATCAGGCGCTGAATCCGCTGATTAACGTGCTGCGTTCGCTGCCGTTTATCATTTTGCTGATTGTGATCCTGCCCTTTACCCGACTGCTGGTGGGCACCACTATCGGCACCGCGGGGGCCATCGTGCCGCTGATCGTTTTTGTCGCCCCCTACATTGCCCGGCTGGTGGAGAGCTCACTGCTGGAGGTGGATGAGGGGATCCTCGAAGCCGCGGATGCTATGGGCGCGACCCCCCTGCAGACGGTCTGGCATTTTATGCTGCCGGAGGCGGCAGCGTCGCTGATTCTGGCCCTTACCACGGCGACCATCGGCCTGCTTGGTGCGACCGCCATGGCAGGAACGGTGGGCGGCGGCGGTATTGGCGACCTGGCGATCACCTATGGCTATCAGCGCTTCGACGCCTTTGCCACCCTCACCACCGCCCTGGTGCTGATTGTGATTGTCCAGCTCATTCAGACGCTGGGCACCCGCCTGGCTCGCCGACTGCGTCGCGAATAACCGTCGTCCCGCCCCGGGGTAACCGCGGTTCGCGGGACAGCGGCTTAGCGCGTGGAGACCGCGGCAAAGGCATGGGCGACTCGCGCAATATTCCCGTGGTTGAGCCCGGCCACGCAGACCCGACCGCTGGCGATCAGGTAAATGCCGTACTCTTCACGCAGGATGTCCACCTGCCGGGTGCTAAAGCCGGTATAACTGAACATGCCGCGCTGGGTCAGCAGATAGGAAAAATCACCCTCCGGCTGGGCGGCCTGCAGGGCCGTCACCAGCGCGACGCGCATGGCGCTGATGCGGGTGCGCATGGCTTCCACTTCTTCCTGCCACAAGGCGTTCAGCGCGGGAGCGTTGAGCACCTGCGATACCACCTGGGCGCCAAACCCCGGCGGGCTGGAGTAGTTGCGCCGCACGGTGGCTTTCAGCTGGCCCAGCACGCGCCCGGCGATATCGGCATTGTCGCAGACCACTGACAGGCCGCCAACCCGCTCGCCATACAGCGAAAATATCTTGGAAAACGAGTTGCTGACCAGCGCCGTCAGCCCGGCGCTGGCGATGGCGCGAATGGCATAGGCATCCTCGTCCAGTCCGCGGCCGAAGCCCTGGTAGGCGATATCAAGGAATGGGATCAGCTCCCTGCCGATCAGCACCTCAATCACGCGATCCCACTGCTCGCGGGTGAGATCGGCCCCCGTCGGGTTATGGCAGCAAGGGTGAAGCAGCACAATGCTGCGCGGCGGCAGTTGCTGGAGGGCGGCGAGCATAGCGGGGAAATTCACCCCGCGGGTGGCGCTGTCGAACCAGGGATAGGTATGTACCTCAAAGCCGGCGCCGGCAAAGATGGCAACGTGGTTCTCCCAGGTTGGATCGCTGACCCAGACCGCGGAGTCGGGGAAGTAGCGCTTGAGGAAATCAGCGCCCACCTTCAGCGCGCCGGAGCCCCCCAGCGTCTGGATGGTGGCGATGCGTCCGGCACGCAACGCCGGATGATTGTCGCCAAACAGCAGGGTCTGGACCGCACGGCGATAGGGCGCCAGCCCCTCCATCGGCAGATAAAGGCTGGCCTTTTGCTGCTGACTCTGCAGCCGGTCAGCGGCCTGACGGACCGCCTCCAGCTGGGGAATAATGGCCTGCTCGTTATAGTACAGCCCGATGCTGAGGTTAACTTTGTCTGCCCGGGGATCCTGTTGAAAGGCTTCCATCAGCGACAGGATAGGATCGCCCGCATAGGCGTCAACGTTCTGGAACACAGTGGTTACTCCTGAAATGACCGTCAAAGGTGAAGCCATTACACCGCGTAGCGTCCGGGACGGTGGTTCATGGCGATAATCGAATTCAAAACTACGGCGCCGAGGATAGAGACCAGCAGCATCGGCAGGCTTACTACCCATAGCGAGGCGGTGACGATGCAGGCGTCAACCACCATCTGGAATTTACCGGCGCGAATGCCGCTTTTGTCCTGCAGATAGAGGGCCAGAATATTAACGCCGCCGAGGCTCGCTTTATGGCGAAACAGCACCACAAAGCCGATGCCGACCATGATGTTGCCGAAGAGGGTGGCGTAATAGGGGTTCAGGCGATCGACATGGATAAAGTAACCGTGCAGGTCAGAGAACAGGGACACCAGTCCGACCGCGCAGAAGGTTTTCAGCGTGAAGGCGGCGCCCATCCGCCGGACGGAGAGCCAATAGAAAGGCAGGTTAATGACGAAGAAGACCACGCCAAACGGCAGGTGGGTGGCATAGTGGATCAGAAAGGCCATACCTGCCGTTCCGCCGGTCAGGGCGCCGGCCTGGCGAAATAAAATAATGCCAAAGGAGATCATCAGCGTGCCGAACAGCAGCGCCAGGGTATCCTCCAGCCAGGTGTGGGTCAGTTTTTCAGGGGAAAGGATATTATCCATAAATAAGCACTATCTTTTCGTTAACAAGGATAAGTCCTTATTTGCAAAAATCGCACCAGAGGAGAGGGCCGGGCGATCGTTTGCGGAAAAAACAGACGCTATTCAGCCTAACGTATTGTTATGCCGAAAAGAGAAAATTGCACAAGTCATGCGAATTTCTGCAATCCATTGCGCAAACCGTGCAAATTATCACGATGTGATGCATTAACTAACCCTGCGTTTGCACCAGCGCAGGGCATCATGCCCTGATTCAGCGCAGCGGATCCGGGCCCGGCATCAGCTGGCCATTCTCTTTAAGGCGGTTGAGTATCACCGCGGTTTTCAGGTGGGCGACCCCTTTGTTTTGCGCCAGAATATGGCTGATCAAATGGCTCAGACCGGGCAGGTCCGGGACCGTCACCCGCAGCAGATAATCGGCGTCGCCGGTGGTTTTCCAGGCGTCCAGGATGGCGTCCACTTCACTGAGCATCTGGTGAAAGCTCTCCACGCATTGCGGGGTGTGATTCAGCAAGCGCACTTCTATCAGACCCAGCATTTCCTGTCCGGCAGCATCCGGCGCCAGCCGCGCGTGATAGCCGAGGATAAGCTGCGCCTGTTCAAGGGCGATGCGGCGCCGTGAACACTGGGAGGCGGACAGGCCGATGAGATCGCTCAGTTCCTGATTGGTCAAACGGCCATTGGCCTGCAGCAGGGTGAGAATTTTCAAATCATAGTCATCGATGTTGTACATGGTGGCCACTAATGGAACGTCAGAGTGGTTAACAGCCTAACAGCTTTTTGCCCGCCGTGAAGTCTGACGACAGGGCGACGACGTCGGCGCACCAAAACGGGTCAGCTTTATGCATGAGGAGGCTATTTTTCTCATGATATGTGCGATTTCAGGCGGTTTATTGCGCGTTATGTTTGGCCTGGCGGCGCATGACTCACGCCCCAGAGCAGACGGATAAATAATATTTTAATAAAATTCAATATATTGCTCTTGCTCTTATGGCGGGATGCTGCGCCCTGGCCTGAAAGTTGCTATCGCCGAAGGTGACTTTTTTACAGACAGGGGCAGGTCAGAGATGACAACGCAGCAAGAGCATCAGTTAAAACGTGGGTTAAAAAACCGCCACATCCAGTTGATCGCCCTCGGGGGCGCGGTCGGCACCGGACTGTTTTTAGGTATCGCGCAGACGATCCGTATGGCAGGCCCCTCGGTCCTGCTGGGCTACGCCATCGCCGGAGCGATCGCCTTCTTCATCATGCGACAACTTGGCGAGATGGTGGTAGAGGAGCCGGTGGCGGGGTCGTTCAGCCATTTCGCCAACCGCTACTGGGGGCCTTTCGCCGGGTTTATGTCCGGCTGGAATTACTGGGTGTTGTATGTGCTGGTGAGCATGGCGGAGCTGACGGCGGTGGGGATCTATATTCAGTACTGGTGGCCGGAAGTACCCGCCTGGCTGTCGGCGGCGATCTTCTTCGTGGCGATCAACGCCATCAACCTGACGAATGTCAAAGTGTATGGCGAGCTGGAGTTTTGGTTCTCGATTGTCAAAGTGGCCGCCATCATCAGCATGATCGCCTTTGGCAGCTATCTGTTATTTAGCGGCCACGGCGGCCCGGCGGCGACGGTGGCCAACCTGTGGCAGGACGGGGGATTTTTCCCTAACGGTATCACGGGCTTAGTAATGGCGATGGCGGTAATCATGTTCTCCTTCGGCGGGCTTGAGCTGGTGGGGATCACCGCGGCGGAAGCCGACGAACCGCATAAAACCATTCCCAAAGCCACCAACCAGGTGATCTACCGTATTCTGCTGTTTTATGTGGGGTCGCTGGCGGTCCTGCTGTCACTCTATCCCTGGCGTAACGTCGTGGAGGGGGGTAGCCCCTTTGTGCTGATCTTTCATGCCATTGACAGCAATATTGTGGCCAACGCTCTCAATCTGGTGGTGCTCACCGCCGCGCTGTCGGTCTACAACAGCTGTGTGTACTGCAACAGCCGGATGCTGTTCGGCCTGGCTCAGCAGGGCAATGCTCCGCGGGCGCTGCTGCGGGTTAACCGCCGGGGGATCCCGTTGACCGCGCTGGCGGTATCTGCCGTCGCCACGGCGCTTTGCGTGGTGATTAACTATGTGATGCCTGGTAAAGCGTTTGGCCTGCTGATGGCGCTGGTGGTGGCGGCCCTGGTGATTAACTGGGCGATGATCTGCATCACCCATCTCAAGTTTCGTCGCGCTATGCAGCGGGCCGGGAAGGTAACGGCCTTCCAAAGCCTCGGCTATCCCCTGACTAACTGGCTGTGCCTGCTGTTTCTCGCCGGGATCCTCGTGGTGATGTATCTGACTCCCGACATCCGCATCTCCGTCTGCCTGATCCCGGTATGGCTGCTGATCCTCGCCGCAGGCTATCTGCTGCGGAAGAAAAGCGCCCCGGCGCTGGTGGCGATGAAAGAAGGTTAATCGCCAACACCCTGCCGGGCGGCAGGGTGATATTCTCATCGTGAAAATAACGTCAATACTTCTAGTGGATTTTATAATTCCTATAAATGATAACCGGACATGTTAATCTGGGAATAGATGACATGAACATGCTTTTTATTGATCTTGCGTGGCGCTTTGATAATATCCCGACGGCATTCAGGTTTATTTTATAATGCCACCGAATGGAATAGTAAAATACATAATGGAGTATGGGATGAAGCATGTTCATAAACTGGTCTGGATAGGCCTGTTCGTCAATATTATTATCTGTTTTGTCGCGCGAAATATATTACTCGATGAAGGACAGCTGAACTTTCATCATCGGGCGGACAGCATGTGGTCCTGGCTGGTGCTCGCTCTGTTTATCGCCGTGGTGGTTCAGGCCGTCAGTATTATGTTGTCGGGCCGCTATCCTTATCTGGCCATCGTGCTGGCATTTATTGGCGGTATCGTGATGGTGCCCGCCAGCATGATCTTTCTGGTTGGCTGTATGTTCAGCTTTCAAACGCGGATTAACGCCGGTTTTACCCCGTGGCGGTCAACAACCGGGGCGATGGGCCGCGACGATAATCACCAGCTATTAACCTTTAATGCATCCGGTTTTTATCCGCAGGGGGCGTTGGCGCTCATCGCCGGCATTATTATCTTAATGATTGGCATGGGTATTGGCGGGGTATTTATTGCCGCCGGCATTGTTGCGCTGTGCAATGGCTATCGTCTGCAGAATCGGGTGGTGATTGGCGTGAGCGGCGAGTCGATGATATTTACACCGGGGCTCTATGCCGATACCTACGTTATTCCGTTAGGTGACGTTGTGCTGGCTGAGCGCGGGAATAATGATGCAAAAGTTCGGCTACGGATCCGTTCCAGCGGCAGAAGCTTCACGTTGCGTAAAAAACTGCTCGCCGGCGATGACGTCAATGATGCCTTCGCCGCCATTCTGGCCAAACTGTCCACGGTTTAAGGCCGACGGGGAAGGGAAGCCGCCAGGAGAGAAACACCTGGCGGCGAAAGCGTGGGTTAGCATGCGTGTTCATCGCACCAGCCTGCACCCACGCCCTACAACACCAGGTTGCATGTTAATCCACGTTGGTAAAATAATCGCGCGCGGCGGTCTCGACGCGTTTCGCATCCAGCCCGGTCTTCTCAGTGATCTGTTCGATAAACGGTTTAAATTTCTCGTCCATCACGTTACCCCCGTCCCAGTGGGCGACGTAAAATTTGCACTGATAGCGATAAAAATGGAGAGTGGTATCTCCTAACGTGTAGTACATGAGCTTCTCCTGTCCATTAATGCGGTCGCCGCGTCCACAGCGTCAGCAACCCTTTTCTCATCACGATCGATCTGCTCTCTATCCTCCTCCCAATTGGCTGAAATTTCCAGCGGTGCTTTGCGCTATAAAGCAGGATAAAAGAGGGTTAGATTGCGGACGAGTAGTGATTTTTTCTGAAATGGAACGGAGGAACCGGTTACCTGCGGGATGCGCAGATAACCGGAGAGCAGGCAGGATTAGCGCAGCGCGTTGCGCTCGTCGTCGGTCAGGTCCAGGGTCTGCACCATGCCGCTTTCTGCAGCGCGCACCGCCGCTTCCAGAACGGCCATTACCGCCAGCGCTTCAACCGGCGGCACCGGATTGGCGATCTGACCGTTCAGCGCGTCGCGGATCTGCATATAGTACTGGCGCTGATCGCCCTGCGGAGTGGCCTGAGAGTGGGTCTGCAGCGAGGCGTCATAGATCACCAGCTTGTCATCATCCTGACCCCAGCCGGCACTTCCCGGCTCCACGCCCGCCAGCAACTGGCTCTCCTGCTGGTCGGCCCGCGCTTTGATCACGCTGCCTTTATCGCCGTGCACGGTGAAGCGCGAGGAGCCGCCCGCGACCAGCATGCTGCAGTGCAGGATCGCTTTATGCGCCGGGTAGTTTAATACCACATGCGCCCAGTCGTTGATCTCCGCGCCGTCGCGCAGGGTGGCGATATTGCCTTGTACCGACTGCGGCAAACCAAACAGCTGCAGCGCCTGGTCGATCAGGTGGGGCCCCAGATCGAACCATAAACCACTGCCCGGGACGTTCTGCTCACGCCAGCGGACGCGAACTTCCGGACGGAAGCGGTCAAAATGCGACTCGAAGTGTTTCACCGTGCCGATGGCGCCCTGCTCAATGACCTGACGGATCCCCAGGTAGTCGCTGTCCCAGCGGCGGTTATGGAAGACCGAGAGCAGGCGCTGTTTCTCCTCAGCCAGGGCGATCAGCTCCCGGGCTTCCTGCATATCGAGGGTAAAAGGTTTATCCACCACCACATGCTTGCCGGCGTTCAGCGCCAGGCGGGCCAGCGGCGCGTGGGTGGCGTTGGGGGAGGCGATGACCACCAGATCGACATCCGGATGCTGAACCGCTGCCTCCGGGGAAGCGATGACCGTGACATCCGGCAGGTCGCGTTTGACTTTCTCTTCATCGCGCGAGGCGACGAACGCCAGATTCAGACCCGGCACTGAACGGATAAGCGGCGCGTGGAAAGTCTTACCGACGAAGCCATAGCCAATCAGGGCGATATTTATTGTGTTGTTACTCATCAGGTTCTCCACGCGGTTAAGCGTCAGCAATGTGTACAGAGAGGGCGGGGTCATCCCCCAGCTCAGCCCAGGGACGATCAAGAAAAAGATGGTGAATATCGCTGAGCCCGGCCACCAGCCACGGCTCGCAATGGTTGACTTTGGTATGGTCTGCCACCAGCCAGTGCTCTGCGCTGGCGGCCAGCATGGCGCGCTTCACGTCAGCATCGGCCTCCTGGCTGGCGCTCAGCCCCAGCCCGGCATGAAGCGCGCAGGCGCCGAGAATGGCGATGTCGGCCCGGTAGCGGGCGACCAGCGACAGCGTAGCGCTGCCGGCGAACAGCCGCTGTTCACTGTCCCACTGGCCGCCAAGCAGGATCAGCTGGATATCGGTACGGTCGCTAAACAGCTGGGCGATATCCAGCGAAGGCGTGATCACGGTCATCGGCCCTTTAAGCTGAGCGGCGACCGCCAGCACCGTGCTTCCGGCGTCGAGAAACAGCGTCGAGCCGAGGGGGATGCGCGCGGCGACCTGGTGACCCAGGCGCTGCTTGGTCTGGGGGAGCAGGGCGTTTCGACCCTGGCGGGTCATCGCCGGGACGTTAAGAGCGATGGCGCCGCCGTGGCTTTTCTGCAGGACACCCTGTTTTTCCAGCTCGCTCAGATCCCGGCGAATGGTATCGGCGGAGACCTGTAGCCCTTCGACCAGTTCGCTGATGCTTAGCTGGCCGTTTTCACTCAGCCTGTCGAGGATGTGTTTTTGTCTGGCGAGCTTATGCATGGCAAGCGACTCCGCAAATTAACGCAATAAACAGCATAATACAGCAATTAGTGGCAAAATAAACCGCAAAAAGACGCATTGAGATCGGCAAAACGGGAAGAACTTGATTTCACTACGCTTTAACGTTAAATGAGGAGTGCAGCGCGACCCGGGGCGAAAGCGCTTTTTAATGAAGCTATTAGCCCTACTTACCGGGCAATAAAAAGCGAAAAAGCGCGCTTTCGCGTACCTTATAGAGAGTGCGCGCAATGTGACAGGTATGGATTAACGGAGGTTGAGTGGACGCGATTAAAGGCTCGGAGTTGCAAATACCGGACGCGATCTTCGCGTGGGTGCTCGACGGGCAGGGGGGCGTGAAGCCGCTCACCGATAACGATATTATCGACAAAGACAAGCCCTGCTGGCTGCATCTGAATTATACCCACAGCGACAGCGCCGACTGGCTGGCGGCCACCCCGTTGCTGCCCAACAACGTGCGTGACGCCCTGGCGGGGGAGAGCACCCGGCCACGGGTGACGCGGATCGGCGACGGGGCGCTGATCACCCTGCGCTGCATTAACGGCAGTACCGATGAGCGTCCCGACCAGCTGGTGGCGATGCGTCTGTATATGGACGAGCGGCTGATCGTCTCCACCCGTCAGCGCAAGGTGCTGGCGCTGGACGATGTGCTGGGTGACCTGAAGGAGGGCAATGGCCCGACGGACGGCGGCAGCTGGCTGGTGGAAGTCTGCGATGCGCTGACCGATCATGCCAGCGAGTTTATCGAACAGCTGCACGACCGCATTATCGACCTGGAAGATGACCTGCTTGACCAACAGGTGCCACCGCGGGGTTTTCTCGCGCTGCTGCGTAAGCAACTGATTGTGATGCGCCGCTATATGGCGCCGCAGCGCGACGTTTACGCCCGACTGGCCAGCGAGCGGCTGCCGTGGATGAGTGACGATCAGCGGCGGCGGATGCAGGATATCGCTGAGCGGCTGGGGCGCGGTCTGGATGAGATCGACAGCTGTATCGCCCGGACGGCGATCATGAGCGACGAGATCGCCCAGATTATGCAGGAGTCGCTGGCGCGGCGGACCTACACGATGTCGTTGATGGCGATGGTGTTTCTGCCCAGCACCTTTTTAACCGGCCTGTTCGGCGTCAACCTTGGCGGGATCCCGGGAAACAGCTGGCATCTGGGGTTTAGCCTCTTCTGCCTGATGTTAGTTGTTGTCATCGGTGGTGTTGCGTGGTGGTTACATCGCAGTAAATGGTTGTAAAGAATCGCCTTTTAGCGGCCGCATTGCCGGGAAAACCCGGCAATGTTTGAGCGAAATCAATAAACCACCTACCCATTCAGGGCAATATCTCTCTCGCAGGTGAATGCAACGTCAAGCGATGGGCGTTGCGCTCCATATTGTCTTACTTCCTTTTTTGAATTACTGCATAGCACAATTGATTCGTACGACGCCGACTTTGTTGAGTCGGCTTTTTTTTTGCGCTCTCCGGACCAGCTTCTACGCTTACTAAGACACCCGACGGTCTTCAGGCCGTTAAGCCTGCGGGTACGCCCGTATTACTCTCCGGGAGGCCTCTATGCATTACGCTTCAGGGCTGACAGCCCAGTCTATCCCCATCTCACCCGAGCCGAACGATCCGGCTCCTTTACCCGACCCACGACCGCGTCCGCAGCCGCAGCCCGATCCGCCGCCTGACGAAGAGCCGATTAAATTGTCGCATCAGGCGCGGAGATCTGCGAGGATACGCGCCTGCAGATTGTCCGTCCTTTAATACGAGAATACATTGTGACCGCTTTTTCTACCCTGACTGTTTTACCTGCCGCCCAATTAGCCAACCTTAATGAGCTGGGTTATCTGTCGATGACCCCGGTTCAGGCCGCCGCCCTGCCGGCGATCCTTGCGGGGAAAGATGTGCGCGTGCAGGCAAAAACCGGCAGCGGAAAAACGGCCGCATTTGGGCTGGGTCTGCTGCAGCATATCGATCCGGCGCGCTTTGAAACCCAGTCGCTGGTCCTGTGTCCGACCCGCGAGCTGGCCGATCAGGTTGCCGGCGAGCTGCGTCGCCTGGCGCGCTGCCTGCCGAACATCAAGATTCTGATGCTCTGCGGCGGGCAGCCCTTTGGCGCCCAGCGAGATTCACTCCAGCACGCCCCGCATATCATCGTCGCCACCCCGGGCCGTCTGCTCGATCATCTGCAGAAGGGGACCGTCTCCCTTGACGCGTTGCAGACCCTGGTGATGGATGAAGCGGACCGCATGCTCGATATGGGCTTCAGCGACGCCATCGACGAGGTGATCCGCTTCGCGCCGGCTGACCGGCAGACCCTGCTGTTTTCCGCCACCTGGCCCGCGGCAATCGCGGCGATCAGCGGCCGGGTACAGCGCAATCCGCAGACAATTGAGATCGACACTGTCGATGCGCTCCCGGCGATTGAGCAGCAGTTCTTTGAAGTTTCCCGCCACGGTAAGATTGCCCTGCTGCAGCGCCTGCTCAGCCAGCATCAACCCGCATCCTGTGTGGTGTTCTGCAACACCAAACGCGATTGCCAGGCGGTCTGCGATGCGCTCAACGCCGCCGGGCAGAGCGCCTTGTCGCTGCACGGTGATCTCGAGCAGCGCGACCGCGATCAGACGCTGGTGCGCTTCGCCAACGGCAGCGTCCGGGTTCTGGTGGCGACCGACGTCGCCGCCCGCGGCCTCGACATCAAATCCCTCGCGCTGGTGGTGAACTTCGAGCTGGCCTGGGATCCGGAGGTGCATGTTCACCGCATCGGCCGTACCGCCCGCGCCGGCGAACAAGGGCTGGCCATCAGCTTCTGTGCGCCGGAAGAGGCGCAGCGCGCCACGATCCTGGCCGACATGCTGCAGCTCTCCCTGAACTGGCTGCCGGCGCCGACGGGCAACACCATCGCACCGCTGACGGCGGAGATGGCCACGCTGTGTATTGACGGCGGTAAAAAGGCGAAAATGCGCCCGGGAGATGTGCTGGGAGCCCTGACCGGGGATATGGGTTTTGACGGTGCCGATATCGGCAAAATTACCGTCCATCCGGCTCATGTCTATGTGGCGATCCGCCAGAATATGGCGCAGAAGGCGTATAAGCAGTTACAAAATGGCAAGATTAAGGGCAAAGCCTGCCGCGTTCGACTGCTGAAGTAAGGGCAGGTTAGTGCGTCTCAGGCGGCTGCCTGAGACGCGTGAGGGTTACTTCACTTCCACCACGTTCAGACGCAGTTCATCGAGACGGGCGTCTTCTTCTTCGGGCTGCCAGCCGGCAGGCTGCAGGGGAATCTCTTCCCGGTCAAACGCCAGATCGCCACCGTCCACCACCTCGGAGCCGTGGGTGATACCTTTAAAGTCAAACAGATTGACATCGCTCAGATGCGAAGGCACCACGTTCTGCATCGCGCTGAACATGGTTTCAATGCGCCCAGGATAACGCTTATCCCAGTCGCGGAGCATATCGGCGATCACCTGACGCTGCAGATTTGGCTGCGAACCGCACAGGTTGCACGGAATAATCGGGAAGCCTTTGGCCTGGGAGAAGCGCTCGATGTCCTTTTCGCGGCAGTACGCCAGCGGGCGGATGACGATGTGTTTGCCGTCGTCGCTCATTAGCTTCGGCGGCATCCCTTTCATTTTGCCGCCGTAGAACATATTCAGGAACAGCGTCTGCAGGATGTCATCGCGATGATGGCCGAGGGCGATCTTGGTCGCCCCGAGCTCGGTGGCGGTACGGTAGAGGATGCCGCGACGCAGGCGAGAGCACAGCGAGCAGGTGGTTTTCCCTTCCGGGATCTTCTCTTTGACGATGCCGTAGGTATTCTCTTCGACAATCTTGTATTCCACGCCCAGCTGCTCAAGATACGCCGGCAGAATATGCTCCGGGAACCCAGGCTGTTTCTGATCGAGGTTCACCGCCACCAGCGAGAAGGAGATGGGCGCGCTTTTCTGCAGATTACGCAGGATCTCCAGCATGGTATAGCTGTCCTTGCCGCCAGAAAGACAAACCATAATGCGGTCGCCCTCTTCAATCATATTGAAGTCGGCAATCGCCTCACCGACGTTGCGGCGTAGACGTTTCTGCAGCTTATCGATGTTGTATTTTTCTTTTTTACTGATTTCTTGATTTTGCAGCATGTAATAGTGGCTCAATTCATAGTGTGGCATCAGAAGAGCACGCGTTCTGCCAGCCTGGACAACGTGGCGCTGGCGCGTAGCAATTAATGAGGTCTGACAGACAACCGTGGCGTGTATGGTACGGATTCAGGGGCGGAATGTCAGCATCTTTCCGGCACTTTCCGCTGCGGGCAGGCAGGCGGAGGCGGTGTAAGCGGAAATAAAAAGCCCGCCGGGCGGCGGGCTGTGGCGTTAACGCACCACCAGGACTGAGCACTCGGCGTGGCGGACCACCGCGGCGGCGTTGGAGCCCAGCAGATAGGTGGTGATATCTGGCCGGTGCGACGCGATGATCACCAGGTCGGCGGGTAGCGACTTGGCCAGCGCGAGGATCTTATCTTTTGGCGACCCTTCGGCGACGTGAAAATGCATCCGATCTTCCGGGATGGAAAATTGTTTGGCGATCTCTTTAAGCTGCGTTTCCGTTCCTTCGCGCAGCTCATCCATACCCGGCAGTTCAGCGGTGTAAGCCATTCCCAGTGAGGCATAATAGGGCAGGGAAGGGATCACGGAGAGGAAATGGACCTCGGCGTCGTCAATCCGTGCTTCCGATTCAACGTGACTGATAATGCGTTCAGTAAATTCTTTATCAGAGATATCGATAGGGACAAGAATCATTCTGCTCATAAAAACCTCCTGTTTAAGTATCCCCTCACATTGTACGGCATTAGAGCACGTTTTGTATCATGACCGTGGTCACACTTTGACATTAACGTGGCTTGCGTTCGGGGAATTTCCCTTTGATCACGCCGTCATAAAATCGTCCTTTTGACACCACCTGTAAAAAATCGCGGAAAATACGCGGTGGCACGCCGGTATATTGCAACGGCGGCTGGTGATAAAAATAGATTTCCAGTGTGGCGGAGGCGTCATCGTAGGCGACAGAGATAATTCGGGATGATTTTACCGGGTGATGATGCATGGTGGACGTCCTCGGGCAAGCACTGACTGAGCACGACTATATCACTAAATGGACGGCTATTTTAACCAGCGGGATATATTGTTTTGTTTTATCTACTGTACGGCGGGAGGAAGAAGCCCGCCGGAACCGGCGGGCTGGCGCATCAGAACTGGTAAACCAGGCCCAGGGCGACGATGTTGTCGGTAGAGATACCGTTGTCTTTGTAGAAGCTGTCGTTGTCATCCAGCAGGTTGATTTTGTAATCAACGTAGGTAGACATATTACGGTTGAAGTAATAGGTAGCGCCAACGTCCATATATTTGACCAGATCTTTATCGGCGTAGCGGCCGTTATTATAGAGATCTTTGCCTTTGGACTGCAGGTAGGAGATGGCCGGACGCAGGCCGAAGTCGAACTGATACTGCGCGGTGACTTCGAAGTTTTGCGTTTTATTGGCCACGCCGTCATTGCCGTACGGGGTCATATTGCGGGTTTCTGAGTACATGGTCGCCAGGTAGATATCGTTGGCGTCGTACTTCAGGCCGGCGGTCCAGGCTTCGGCTTTATCGCCGCGGGCGTTGGTCTGGGTCATCTGATCGTTGGTACGGTCAGAAGAGGTGTAGGCCGCTGCCGCGCTGATGCCCATGCCGAAGTCATAAGAGGTGGAGAGACCGAAGCCATCGCCATTGTCGAAGCGAACATCGCTGTCGCTGCTGCGGTTATTGGTGCCGACGTTGATATCCTGCGCGTTCTGACCTTCGTTTTTACCCTGATACTGCAGGGCAAAGTTCAGACCCTCCACCAGGCCAAAGAAATCGCTGTTGCGGTAGGTCGCGACGCCGTTGGCGCGGCCTGCCATAAAGTTATCCGCATAGGTGTAGGAGTCGCCGCCGAACTCCGGCAGCATATCGGTCCAGCCTTCGACGTCGTACAGCACGCCGTAGTTACGACCGTAGTCGAAGGAGCCGTAATCGCCGACTTTGATACCCGCGAATGCCAGACGGGTCCACGCCTGATCGCTGGAGCTCTCGGTGTTGTTGGCCTGAACGTTATATTCCCACTGACCATAGCCGGTAAGCATATCGTTGATCTGGGTTTCGCCTTTAAAGCCGAAACGCAAATAAGTTTGATCGCCGTCTTTTTTCGAGTCGCTGGAGAAATAGTGCAGACCGTCTACCTTGCCATAGAGATCTAATTTATTTCCGTCTTTATTATAAATTTCCGCCGCATGGACGGCACCGGCGGCTAATAAAGCCGGAATAACGAGGGCCAGTACTTTTCTTTTCATGAAGAAATTCCTTTAACTGTTTTTATGTTTTAGCTTCCGGGAAGGAAGTGAACTCATGCTAAAGGAGCGGTCTGAGATATGGTAAGACTCAATTGTTACGATATAAGTAAAATCTAAAATAAATAATACCAAAGAAATGGTGATAATTATGCTGAATATATCCGTGGATAATATACAAAATAAAAATTATACATGCCCAGGGTAATCACGTATTATTCGCACGTTATATGCCTTTATTGTCATGCCAATTATTTATTGTTGCCGTCTCATTCTGCGGAATGATTTTGTTTATCGGTAAAACGACAAGCCCGAACAACATGTTCGGGCTTTTTTTATGGCTGCAGGATGGAAAATAACCTTAGCCTTCGCTCGGTGATTTCTCCGCTTTGCCGGCCACCTGGGCGAGGAAGTCATACCGTTTCTGCAGATCGGCGGCGGCGTCTTTCCACAACTGCTCCGCCACCTCCGGCTGCTGGGCGTTCAGGCGACGGAAGCGTTGCTCGTTGAGCAGCGTCTCGGCCAGCGTGTCGGACGGCGGACGAGAATCCAGCGCCAGCGGCAGTTTGCCTTCGTCAGCGCGACGCGGGTCGAAGCGGTAGAGCGGCCAGAATCCAGTGGCGGTCAGCTGACGCATCTGATCGTGGCTGAGCGCCAGATCGTAGCCGTGCTCTTCGCAAGGACTGTAGGCGATGATCAGCGACGGTCCCGGATAGGCTTCCGCTTCCTGAATCGCTTTCACCGTCTGGTTCAGCTGCGCGCCCAGCGAAATCTGCGCCACATAGACATGACCGTACATCATCATGCTGACGCCCAGATCTTTGCGCGCCTTGCGTTTACCGTGTTCGCCAAACTTAGTGACCGCCCCCAGCGGGGTGGCTTTTGACGCCTGGCCGCCGGTGTTGGAGTAACACTGGGTATCCAGCACCAGAATGTTGACGTTTTCCGTCAGGCTCAGCACATGATCCAGACCGCCGAAGCCAATATCGTAGGCCCAGCCGTCGCCACCGATCAGCCAGACGGATTTCTCCACCAGCGCGTCAGCATCGGTCAGCAGCTCTTCAGCGCCGTCCACGCCGGCCAGCGCCTGGCGCAGGGCCGCCACCTGTTCGCGGCGTACTTCCGGCGTCGCCTCGGCATGCAGCGCCGCGTTCAACTCTGCCGGCAGTTTGTCGGCAAATTCGCTCAGCAGGCGCATCACGCGCTGACGGTGCTGGTCGACGGTTAAGCGGAAGCCGAGCCCGAATTCAGCGTTATCCTCAAACAGCGAGTTGGCCCATGCCGGGCCGCGGCCGTTGGCGTCGGTCGTATACGGCGTCGAGGGCAGGTTGCCGCCGTAAATGGAGGAGCAGCCGGTAGCATTGGCAATCAACATCCGATCGCCATACAGCTGGGTCAGCAGTTTGATATACGGCGTTTCGCCACAGCCGGAGCAGGCACCGGAGTATTCAAACAGCGGGCTGATCAGCTGCGAGGTGCGAATATCTATCCGCTCCAGTTTTGTGCGGTCGATTTCCGGCAGGTTGAGGAAGTAATCGTAATTGACCTTCTCCTCTTCCACATGCTCCAGGCGCGACATCATATTGATAGCCTTGATCTCCGGGTTCTGGCGATCTTTCGCCGGGCACACTTCAACGCACAGGTTGCAGCCGGTGCAGTCTTCCGGGGCGACCTGCAGAACGTATTTTTGTCCGCGCATATCGCGGGATTTGACGTCCAGCGAGTGCAGACTGGCAGGGGCGTTCTCCATCTCTTCCGGCGCGACCACTTTGGCGCGGATCGCCGAGTGCGGGCAGGCGGCGACGCAGTGGTTGCACTGCGTACACAGCGCTTCCTTCCAGATGGGGATCTCTTCGGCGATATTGCGTTTCTCCCAGCGCGTGGTGCCCATGGGCCAGGTGCCGTCCGGCGGCAGGGCGGAGACCGGCAGCGCATCGCCGAGGCCGGCCAGCATCGCGGCGGTGACCGTTTTGACGAAATCCGGCGCGGCGTCGGAGACCACCGGCGGGCGGTTCGGACTGCTGGCGTTCACTGGCTGGAGCGGCACTTCCGCCAGCGATTCCCGGGCCAGGGCCAGCGCCTGCCAGTTGCGTTCCACCAGCTCCTGGCCTTTGCTGCTGTAGCTTTTGGCGATGGCTGCCTGCAGTTCCGCCAGCGCGCTGTCGCCCGGCAGGATGCGGGTGAGATGGAAGAACGCCATCTGCATCACGGTATTAATGCGCGCGCCGAGGCTGCACTCGCGGGCGATTTTCGCCGCGTTGACCACGTAAAAACGCGCTTTTTTCTGATTCAGGGTGGCCTGGACTTCCTGCGGCAGGCGAGACCAGACCTCATCGGCGCTGTACGGCGTGTTGAGCAGGAAAATACCGCCGGGCTTCAGCCGCTCGGCCATCTGGTATTTATCGATAAACTGTAGCTGGTGGCAGCCGACGAAATCAGCCTGCGAAATCAGATACGAAGAACGAATCGGTTTTTCGCTCACGCGCAGATGCGAGACGGTGAGGCCGCCCGCTTTCTTCGAGTCATAGACAAAATAGCCCTGTGAGAACCACGGGGTCGAGTTCCCGATGATTTTGATGTTGTTTTTGGTGGCTGACACGCTGCCATCGCTGCCGAGACCGTAGAACAGGGCCTCGAGCTTGGCCTCTGCGGGCAGGGTATTTTCTCCCAGCGGCAGCGACAGATTGGTCACGTCATCATAGATACCGACGGTAAAGCGTGGCTTCGGCTGAGCGGACTGCAGTTCACTAAATACCGCCAGCACGCATTCCGGGCCGAACTCCTTGGAGGAGAGGCCATAGCGGCCGCCGATGGTGCGCGGCAGCGTCTCGCGCTCGCCGCGGTTAAAGGCTTCCGCCAGGGCGGTCATCACATCGAGATACAGCGGCTCGGCAAGCGCGCCAGGCTCTTTGGTGCGATCGAGCACCGCTACCGCCCGGGCGCTTTCCGGCAGCGCTGCCAGCAGGTGGGCGGCGGAGAATGGGCGATAGAGGCGCACTTTCAGCACGCCGACTTTCTCGCCGCGGCTCAGCAGTTCATCAACCACCTCTTCGCAGGTACCGATGGCCGAACCCATAATGACGATCACGCGCTCTGCCTGCGGGTGGCCGTAAAACTCAAACGGTTTGTACTGACGGCCGGTGGCGGCGGCGAAGTCGTTCATCGCCGTCTCAACATGGTTATAGACCGCGTCGTACCACGGATTGGTGGCCTCCCGGGACTGGAAGTAAGTGTCGGGGTTGGCCGAGGTTCCGCGGATCACCGGGTGTTCCGGATTGAGCGCGCGCTGGCGATGCTCGGCGATTTTATCCTGCGGTAGCAGGGAGCGAATGGTGTCATCCGCCAGCGGGGCGATTTTGTTGATTTCGTGCGAGGTGCGGAAGCCATCAAAGAAATGAATAAACGGCACCCGGCTTTGCAGGGTGGCGATATGCGAGATCAGCGCAAAATCCTGAGCCTCCTGGACGCTGCTGGCGCACAGCATGGCGCAACCGGTCTGCCGCACGGCCATCACATCGGAATGATCGCCGAAGATCGATAGCGCGTGGGTGGCGACGGTGCGGGCGGCGACGTGCAGCACAAACGGCATCAGCTGGCCGGCCAGTTTGTACAGCGTGGGGATCATCAGCAGCAGACCCTGCGATGAGGTAAAGGAGGTGGAGAGGGCGCCGGTCTGCAGCGCGCCATGTACGGCGCCAATGGCGCCTGCCTCCGACTGCATTTCGACTACCCGGGGAACATCGCCCCAGACGTTTTTCAGCCCATTGCCGGCCCAGGCGTCAGCCTGTTCCGCCATCGTTGAACTGGGCGTGATCGGGTAGATGGCGATAACTTCACTGGTGCGAAACGCGACGGAAGCGACCGCGCCATTACCATCAATCGTAATCATATGAAGACACCCTTACATTGCGCAAAAGAATGGACACGTGAAACCGCGACGCGCCCTGTAATTATATAAGGGGTAGTTTAGCAAACCGTTGGCGCGGCCATTTTTGCATTTGTGTCCTCAATGCGCCGGCCACCCGTGACCAGATCAATATTTTGCATGGTTCGCGGAGAAAATGGCTTCCTGCCGAGTGTCGAATCACGTGCGCCCGGCGACCAGGCCGGAGCAGATCAAGCTTTCGGCGAAAATTTGCTAGAAAATGTTAATGAGGCGCATAAATACGTACTTCCCCCCTCGACGCCGCCCGCCACGCTGCCTATTATTCTGGGGTTTGCTTTTTTAAGACGTTTCCGAGGGGAGAGAGAATGCGAGCTGCGATATTAGTAGGTTGTGCGGCGCTGTTGCTGTCGGCGTGCAGTAGTGAACCCGTTCAGCAGGCCACGGCGGCGCACGTCACGCCAGGCATGCGGGCGGCGATGAGCGACGCCGGTCAGGCCAACTGCGCCATGATAGGCGGCTCGTTATCGGTGGCTCGTCAGCTCGATGGTTCGGCGATTGGCATGTGCGCGCTGCCGAACGGCAAACGCTGCAGCGAGCAGGCGCTGGCGGGCGGCAGCTGCGGCTACTAACGGCGGCCCCGTCGCGGGGCAGCGTCAGCGGCACCTCAAGGCCGGCTAGTGCATCAGGTCGGCGAGCTTATAGACCAGCGTCTGGTCGGCGGTCGCCAGCGTCAACTGGTTTTCCGTCAGATCGACCTGCGCGCCTTCGCGCAACATCTTGCCGATCGTCGCGTCAAGGGTATTAAGCTGGGCATCGTGGCACAGCATCCGGGTCATCGCCAGCGACTTCACCTTCAGCTCGCCGTCCGACACCTTGCCTTCCCCGCTAAAACCGTTGCACATATTGCCCGAAACATACATCTTGCCCGTAATAGCCATCTTCTCGCCGAAGCTCAGCTCCAGCGGCCGGTCGCCGACGTTGACCGCCTGGCCGTTGACGCTGGTCAGCACGAAGCGATGATGCTGCAGCTGTTCCGCGCCGGTGGACACCTTACTGTTATAGACACAGCCGGACAACAGCATACCTGCCGCCAGTAGCGCCGCCAATTTGTTCATTTTCACTCCAAAACATTCACATTACTAATAAAACCAAGCCAGTGTAACGGTATCGCAGCGGGGATCTGTGGGGATTATCTGAATGTGCTCCCCCCGGGAGAGGAGCACAAAAGGGAAAGGAATCAGACGATGGCGTTCGGGCAGGTTTCGCCGTTGGCGACCTGCTGCAGGTTGCCCAGGGTGGTCTCCGAAATGCTGATCAGCGCCTCAGCGGTGAGGAACGCCTGGTGGCCGGTGAACAGCACGTTGTGGCAGGCGGAGAGGCGGCGGAAAACGTCGTCCTGGATCACATCGTTGGATTTGTCTTCAAAGAACAGATCGCGTTCGTTCTCATAAACATCCAGCCCCAGCGCGCCAATTTTCTGGTGCTTCAGGGCGTCGATGGCCGCCTGGGAGTCGATCAGCGCGCCGCGGCTGGTGTTAATCACCATCACCCCGTCCTTCATCTGGTCAAACGCCTCGCGATTGAGCAAATGGTAGTTTTCGTCGGTCAGCGGGCAGTGCAGGGAGATCACGTCCGACTCCTTGTACAGTGTAGCGAGGTCGACATATTCCACCCCCAGCTCCAGCGCGGCGGCGCTTGGGTACGGGTCGAACGCCAGCAGGCGCATGCCGAAACCTTTGAGGATCCGCAGCATCGCCACGCCAATTTTCCCGGTGCCGATCACCCCGGCGGTTTTACCGTACATGGTGAAACCGGTGAGGCCTTCGAGGGAGAAGTTGGCATCACGGGTACGCTGATAGGCGCGGTGGATGCGACGGTTGAGCGACATCATCATACCGATCGCATGCTCAGCGACGGCTTCCGGCGAGTACGCCGGGACGCGGACCACGCGCAGGCCAAGCTCCTTTGCCGCCTCGAGGTCGACGTTGTTAAATCCGGCGCAGCGCAGAGCGATATACTTCACGCCGTGGGCCTTCAGCTCTTCCAGCACCGGGCGGCTGCCGTCGTCATTGACGAAGATACACACCGCTTCGCAACCGTTGGCGGTTTTAGCGGTCTTCGCTGTCAGCAGGAAGTCGAAGAATTCCAGTTCAAAGCCGTAGGTATCATTCACGTGCTGCAGGTACTTTTTATCGTACTGCTTCGTACTGTAAACCGCGATTTTCATAAGACTTTTCTCCAGTGATTATAACGTCACGGTAGCATATTTAAAATAATCGTACAATTATTAAAAAATAGTTTAAGTGTCAGGTGCTTATGCTAATTCTAGAGCATATCGCGGATTTGCGGAATCTCTTTGAAAGACAAAGTTTTTTCACCACAAACTGAGGCTTAAAGCGCCGGGGGAGAGCAGCAGAAACGGCCACAGCAGACCGGAGCTGACGTTAGCCAGCTGAAACGACCACAGCGGCAGGCCGCTGGCGCCGCTGACCAGGGGCAGGGTGGCGCGCAGGGGAGAGAGGAAGCGACTGAAAAAGACCGCCCACAGCCCGCGGCGCTGAAAAAAGAGTCGGCTGCGGGCCAGCCGCTCGGCGGTGAGCCAGCGTAACTGTGTGAGGCGGTGACGATAGCGAACGCCTAACCACCACGAGAGCCAGAATCCGCCGATGGCGCCGAGGCTGGCGCTGGACCACATTAACAGGAAATGACCGAGGCTGGCGGAAGCGAATGTCCCCAACAGCAGCAGACCGGAGGTGCCCGGGATCGCCAGCGACACCAGCGCGCAGGATTTAGTGAAGGTGAGCAGGAAAACCATTAGTAATACCAATGGATAGTGGCCCTGTGCGCTCTCAATGAGCGAGATAATTAACGACACGGTTTCTCCCGCAAGCCATTTCTGTCTGGCTGGAGTGTGGCAGGCGCTGCTTAAACAAAAGCTAAATGATGACGGCCGATCGCCGCGCCGCGAGTCCGGCTGGCAACTATGCTTTAACAGGTCGCAAACTTTCACTCACTGGTCGAACGTGTCACAATGGGCGCCATTCGGCTTTTACTTATGTTGAATCAGGATATTAACTGCCCATGAAGGGTAAATATAAAGCCGCCATCGCGCTGGTGTTAGTGCTGGTGTTATTGCCGCTAACGCTGCTGTTGACGCTGACCCACTGGGTGCCGACGCTGGCGGGCATCTGGCTGCCTGTGGGCACTCGTATCTCGTTGCAGGAGAGCCCGCGTCTGACGCGGTCGGCTCTGCTGATCCCCGACCTGCGCTATCTGGTGGGCGACTGTGAACTCGCCCGGGTGACCGATACCCGCCTTTCGCGTCCCAGCCGCTGGCGGCTGCATATTGGCCAGCTGGACATCAACAGCGCTTGTCTGAGCAAACTGCCGGCCAGCGAGCCCACGCCGGGATCGCCGCGCACCCTCGCCGAATGGCAATCGATGTTGCCCTACAGTTGGTTAACGATTGATAACCTGCGGCTGTCGCCGTGGGAGAAATGGCAGGGGCGGCTGGTGATGTCGTTGACGCCAGTGCAGCAGGACATCGGCTTTGCCGGTAAGGAACTGAGTCTGCAGGCGCGCCTGCGCGGCCAGGCCCTCACCGTCAGCCAGTTCAGCGCCCGGCTGACTGACGATCAGCCGCCGGTGAAGCTGGTGGGAACCTTCCACCTGCCGCTGGTACCGGATGGTCTGCCGGTCGACGGCCAGATGCAGGGCACCTTTGAATTTCCACAAACCGCGGAATGGATCGATGCCGAGCTCGAGTGGCAGCACAATCGCGGCCAGCTGCTGGTGACGCCGCGCGGCGAGGTAGAGCCGATCCTGGACCTGCCGTGGGAGATCACCCCGGAGCGGATCACCATCAGCGACGGCCGCTGGCGCACCCGCTACCAGAACTATCCGCTCAGCGGGCGCGTCGCATTGTCGGTGGGTAACTGGCAGCAGGGGACCGAGCAGATGACCGTCAGCGGTCGCTTAAATGTCCTCACCGAGGGGCATGCCGGCAAAGGCAACGCGGTGCTGAATATCGGTCCGGGCAAGCTAAGCATGGATAACAGCGACATGCCGCTGCGGCTCACCGGCGAGGCCAAGCTGGGGGAGATGATCTTCTACGCGGCGCTGCCGGCGCAGCTCAGCGGGTCGCTGGTCAGCCCGCAGCTGGCGTTTCATCCCGGGGCGCTGCTGCGTTCGCGCGGACGAGTGATCGATGCGCTGAATATTGATGAAATTCGCTGGCCGCTGGCTGGGGTGAAAGTGACCCAGCAGGGCGTCGATGGCCGCCTGCAGGCGATCCTCCGCGCCCATGAGCAGCAGATGGGCGACTTTACGCTGCATCTGGACGGTCAGGCGAGCGATTTTCTGCCCGACAGCGGCCGCTGGCAATGGCGCTACTGGGGTGAGGGACACTTCACCCCGATGCAGGCGCGCTGGGATGTGAAGGGCAGCGGGGAGTGGCGCGACAATGCTATTACCCTGAGCAGCCTCTCCACCGGCTTCGATAAGCTCGAGTACGGCACGATGCGGGTCAGTACGCCGCGTCTGACGCTCGAGCAGCCGATCCGCTGGCTGCGTGATGCCCAGCACCCGCGGCTGACCGGCGCGCTGTCGCTGGACGCGGCCAAAACCACCTTCTCCGGCGGCAGCTATCTCCCGGCGTCAACGCTGAAATTTGCCCTCGACGGCCGGGACCCGACGTGGTTCCAGTTCACCGGCGCCCTGCACGCCGATACCATTGGCCCGGTGCGGCTGACCGGGCGCTGGGATGGCGAACGGCTGCGCGGCCAGGCGTGGTGGCCAAAACAGTCGCTGACGGTGTTCCAGCCGCTGGTGCCACCGGACTGGAAGATGAACCTGCGGGAAGGCAGTCTCTATGCGCAGGTGGCCTTTTCGGCAGCAGCCGGGCAGGGATTTGAGGCGGGCGGCCACGGCGTGCTGAAGGGCGGCAGCGCCTGGATGCCGGACAATCAGATTAACGGCGTCGACTTCGTGCTGCCATTCCGTTTCAGCGACGGCCACTGGCAGCTGGGCACCCGCCGTCCGGTCTCCCTGCGTATTGGCGAAATCGTCAACCAGGTTACCGCGCGCAATCTGACGGCGGACCTGCAGGGCACCTGGCCGTGGAGTGAGGCTAATCCGCTGCAGCTCAGCGACGTCAGCGTCGATCTGTTAGGCGGAAAACTGACCCTGCTGCAGCTGCGCATGCCGCAGCGCGACCCGGCGCTGATCCGTCTGCAACATATCTCCAGCAGCGAACTCACCAGCGCCGTCAAGGTGAAGCAGTTCGCTATGTCCGGGGCGGTGAGCGGCGCGCTGCCGCTGTGGCTGGAAAACAACCAATGGATCATCCACGACGGCTGGCTGCGTAATGACGGGCCGATGACCCTGCGGCTGGATAAAGACACTGCCGATGCGCTGGTGGCGGACAATGTCTCCGCCGGGGCGGCGATTAACTGGCTGCGCTATATGGAGATCTCCCGCTCGTGGACGCGGATTAACCTCGACAATCTGGGCGTATTGACGCTTAAGGCCACCATCAACGGTACCAGCCGGGTGGACGGGAAAAGCAGTACCGTGCATTTAAACTACGCTCATGAAGAGAATATTTTCGACCTGTGGCGCAGTTTACGCTTCGGCGACAATTTACAGGCGTGGCTCGAACAGAATGCCATGCTGCCCGTGCGGCGCTGTACGGACGGTAAGACATGTAAGGAACCTAAATGAATAAGTTGCTACTGGCCATGGTGGCGCCGATGCTGCTCGCCGGCTGTACGCCGCGTATCGAAATTGCGGCATCGAAAGAGCCCATCACTATTAATATGAATGTCAAAATTGAGCATGAGATCCATATCAAGGTCGATAAGGATGTGGAAAATCTGCTGAAATCCCGCAGCGATCTGTTCTGAGGCGACGATGAGAAAACGACTGTTAAGCGCAGCGCTGGCGCTGACCTTACTCAGCGCGCCCGCGCTGGCGTTGACCCTGAGCGAAGCGCGGCAGCAGGGGCGGGTGGGGGAAACGCTGAACGGCTATCTGGCGCCGCTGCGCCAGGATAAAGAGACCTTAGCGCTGGTGAAGCAGATCAACGCCGCGCGCAGCGAAAGCTACCAGCAGCTGGCGGATGACAACAATCTGCCGGTAGATGAAGTGGCGAAAATGGCCGGGCAGAAGCTGGTGGCCCGGGCTCAGCCCGGGGAGTACGTCCAGGGGCTGAACGGCCAGTGGCGGCGTAAATGATCAGCGGCAGCGCTTGCGGTATTCGCCCGGCGAGACGCCAAAGCGCTGCTTAAAGGCGGTGGAGAAATGGCTGTGGTCGCTGAAGCCCCAGCGGTAGCCGATCCCCGCCAGCTTTTCGTCGTCATGGGCATTCTGTAGCGCCCGGGCGCACAGATCCAACCGCCGGTTCTTAATATACTGCGCCACCACCAGCCCTTTATCGGCAAACAGCCGGTACAGGCTGCGTACCGACATCCCCGTCTCGCTGGCTAGCCACTCCGGGCGCAAATGCTCCGACTGAATGGACGCATCGATTAAGGCAATAATCTTTTGAAACTGCTTTTCCCGCCGGGAAGGGGCAGGCTCGCGCTGATGCAGCACCGGGCGCAACAGGCAGGCGATCGCCTCCAGCGCCGCTTCACTCTCGCTGGCGGAGAGTGTCGTGCCGCCCATGCTTTCCAGCAACAGTCGCTGGCTGAGCTGCACCATTGGCAGGGATTTGTCCAGCCGGCAGGCGGTGGCGATGTCGCCTGTGGGCGCCACCCGCTGGCGCGGCAGCAGCAGGGAGGCCTGACGCGAGGTCTGCTGCCAGACAATCGAGCAGGGGCGGGCGGCGTCGATTAACGTGATATCGCCTGCCGCCAGCGTCACCTGGCGATCGTCCTGTTCGATGATGGCTTCGCCGGCAAGCTGAAATACGGTGTAGAACCAGGCGTCGTTATCGCGTTTTATCTCATTGTGTGTGCGGTAGAGATTAACGCCGGCGGCGGTGACCGTACTGACCTTGAGGTTACCGGCGTAGCGGGCGTCAATCTCGCCGTGGAAGCGCCCCTCCAGCGGCCGGGCGGCGAAATGGCCGCAGACCTGATTGATCGTCGCCAGCCAGCGCTGGTACGCCAGCCCCCCCTCTGCCGTGGTCATCATTCGCCCTTCTCCTGTAATAACAATGTTTCCGCATTGTTGCATTTATGCCGCCTCAGGCAAGGCCGCGATGGCGGGTATATGAAAGAACTATTACCTGCGGCACATTTCTGCCAGGGTAAGCCGCGGATTTGCGGCGACTGTCACAGCGGCGCAAACGAATGTCACAGAGAAAAAAGCGCCAGCCGCCAACCGGACATAGACTGAAAGCACTATCCGCGAAGAATAAGGAAAGGGTATGTCCACCTCTAAGATAGCGCTGCTTGCCAGCGTCCAGCAGTTTTTAGACCGTCAGCATGGCCTGTATATCGACGGCGCTCCCTGCGCCGCGCAGAGCGAAAACCGGTTAACCGTCTGGGATCCGGCCACCGGACAGGCGATTGCCACCACCGCCGACGCCAGCCCGGCGGATGTTGACCGGGCGGTAATGTCCGCCTGGCGCGCTTTTGTCGATCGCCGCTGGGCCGGGCGCACCCCGGCCGACCGTGAACGCATCCTGCTGCGTTTTGCCGACCTGGTGGAGCAGCACGGCGAAGAGCTGGCGCAACTGGAAACCCTTGAGCAGGGCAAATCCATTGCGATCTCTCGCGCCTTTGAGGTCGGCTGCACCCTGAACTGGATGCGCTACACCGCGGGGCTGACCACCAAGATCAGCGGCCGGACGCTGGACGTGTCGATCCCGTTCCCGCAAGGGGCGCGTTACCAGGCGTGGACCAAAAAAGAGCCGGTCGGGGTGGTGGCGGGCATCGTCCCGTGGAATTTCCCGCTGATGATCGGCATGTGGAAGGTCATGCCGGCCCTGGCGGCAGGCTGTTCGATCGTCATCAAACCTTCTGAAACCACCCCGCTGACCCTGCTGCGGGTGGCGGAGCTGGCGACCCTGGCGGGCATACCTGACGGGGTATTCAACGTGGTCACCGGCAGCGGCGCCGGCTGCGGCGCGGCGCTGACCGCCCATCCGCAGGTAGCGAAGGTCAGCTTTACCGGCTCGACGGCGACCGGGAAACAGATCGCCCGCGTGGCCGCCGACCGCCTGACTCGCGTGACGCTGGAGCTGGGCGGCAAGAACCCGGCGATTGTGCTCAAAGATGCCGATCCCCAGTGGGTTATTGAGGGGCTGATGACCGGTAGCTTCCTCAATCAGGGGCAGGTCTGCGCCGCCAGCTCGCGGATCTACATCGAAGCGCCGCTGTTTGACACCCTGGTCAGCGGTTTCGAGCAGGCGGTAAAATCGCTGCAGGTGGGGCCGGGGATGCAGGAGACGGCGCAGATCAACCCGGTGGTCTCCCGGGCCCACTGCGACAAGGTGGCGGCCTACCTCGAAGAGGCTCGCCAGCAGAAGGCAGAGCTCATCAGCGGCAGCGCCGGACCGGATGCGGGGGGGTATTATATTCCGCCGACGCTGGTGGTTAACCCCGACGCCGGGCTGCGCCTCACCCGTGAGGAGGTGTTTGGCCCGGTGGTGAACCTGGTGCGGGTGGCCGACGGCGAGGAGGCGCTGCGTCTGGCCAACGACAGCGATTTTGGCCTGACCGCCAGCGTCTGGACCCGCGATCTAACCCAGGCCCTGAACTACACCGACCGTCTGCAGGCGGGAACGGTATGGGTCAACAGCCATACCCTGATTGACGCCAACCTGCCTTTCGGCGGCATGAAGCAGTCTGGTACCGGCCGCGATTTCGGCCCTGACTGGCTCGACGGCTGGTGCGAAACCAAATCCGTCTGCGTGCGTTACTAGACCGCTGTCGGGGAAAGCGAATGGCTTTTCCCGACGCGCCGCTTGCCGACCTCCGGTCTTTCTCGCTACTGTGGAGGGCAATCTTTGCCCAACCAGGGCGGTGAATCATCAGGAGGTCTTCGGCATGACAGCATTTCCTAAGGTTGCACTTATTGGTCCCGGCGCCATCGGCACGACTATCGCCGCCGCCTTGTTTGAGGTGGGGAGGGCGCCGATGGTCTGCGGGCGTACCGCCCATTCGGCGCTGGTGCTGCGCACTGACGAGGGCGAGATCGTGGTGCCCGGCCCGGTGCACACCGACCCAACGGCGATAGCCGCCCCCTTCGACCTGGTCTTTGTCGCGGTGAAAACCACCCAGACGGAGGCCATCGCCCCCTGGCTGACGGCCCTGTGTTCCGCGGACACCGTGGTGTGCGTGCTGCAAAACGGCGTTGAACAGCGCCAGCAGTTTGCCCCCCTGACCGGCGGCGCGACGGTGTTGCCCTCGGTGGTCTGGTTTCCGGCGCAGCGCGATGCCGATGCCTCTGTCTGGCTGCGCGCCACGCCGCGCCTGACCCTCCCGGATCTGCCGGGGGCAGAGCGAGTGCAGCAGGCGCTGGCGGGGACCCGCTGCGCGGTGGACCTGGCGGCGGATTTTACCACCGTGGCCTGGCGTAAACTGTTGCAGAACGCCGTCGCCGGACTGATGGTGCTGACCGGACGCCGCGCCGGGATGTTTGCCCGGGAAGACATTACTGCCCTCGGACTGGCTTATCTGCGCGAATGTCTGCAGGTGGCGCGGGCGGAAGGGGCCGCCCTGGGCGACAGCGTGCCGGAGGAGATTATCGCCGGCTTTCACCGGGCGCCTGCCGACTTAAGCACCTCTATTCTGATCGATCGTCTGAATGGCCGACCGCTGGAGTGGGATATTCGTAACGGCGTGGTGCAGCGTCGCGGACGTCAGCACGGCATTCCGACACCGCTCAGCGATATCATCGTGCCGCTGCTGGCGGCAGCCAGCGACGGCCCGGGCTGACCCGGGCAGGCGCGGGGGTTAGTCCACCAGGGAGGGATCGAGGTCGATCATTAACTGCTTCATTTCGGCAAAATGCTGCCGCGAGAAATCGGCAATCTTCTCCCAGTCCTGGGCCGTTTTTTCCGCTACCGCGTCTGACAGAACCTTCAGCGGATGGCCGGTGGACCAGGCGGTGATCAGGATCTGACAGGCGCGCTCCAGGGTCCAGATATCATCGAACGCCTCGCCGATGGTCGGGGCGGTCACCAGCACCCCGTGATTCCCCATCAGCAGGCGGCGTTTGTCCGCCAGCAGGCCCGCCAGCCGGGCGCCTTCTGCCGCGGTGTCCGCCATCCCGCCGTACAGCGTATCGACGGCGACCCGGTTAAAATAGCGGGCCGTGTTCTGGTCGATGGGCAGGATCTGCGGCGTCGCCAGACAGGCGAGGCTGGTGGTGTACACCGGGTGCAGATGCAGCACCACCCGCACGTCCGGGAGCCGCTGATGGATCTGCCCGTGAATAGCCCACGCGGTGGCATCGACGTCAGGGCGCGCGGCGCAACCTTCATCATCGGCGTTCAGCACCAGCAGATCGCTGGCGCGGATGCGCGAAAAGTGTTTCCACTTCGGGTTGAGTAAAAACGTTTTCCCGTCAGCGGAGAGCGCGGCGCTGAAATGGTTGGCCACCGCCTCATGCATGCCAAGATGGGCAATGATGCGAAAGGTGGCCGCCAGGTCGATGCGGATCTGCTCTTCATCGGAATCGCGCATGGGCATTACTCCGCTTTCGGCATCAGGGTCTGCAGATCGTCCGCCGTCGGCGCCTGGAAGTGATATTTCTTCAGCAGGGCGGCATATTCCGGCGTCGCGCTGTATTTTTTCAGCGCCTCTTCGAGGGCGGTTTTCACCTCAGTATTGCCTTTTTTAACGCCAAAGCCGTTCAGCACCGGATAGATCAGCGTGTCAGAGGAGATAACCACCCGGTCACCCAGTTTTTCCACCACCCCGCGCGCCACGGCGGCGTCGGTGATCTGCGCATCCACCGCGCGCGACAACAGCGCCTGGGTGGTCTGCGGGTCGGTGGTATAAACGCTCAGCGCAATCGGCTTCAACCCCTTCTTCACGCAGTAGTCGGCGGAAAGCTTCTGCAATTGCGCCAGCCACGAGGTGGCGCCCATCGAGCCGATTTTATGCCCGCAGAAGTCCTCCGGGGTCTTAGGCTGGTAGTCGCCGCCTTTGCGGGCGAGGATCGCTTCCCCACTTTTCAGGTACGGCACCATATCGATCACCTTCAGGCGTTCGGCGGTAATGTACATCGACGAGTTGGTGATATCGAAGCGCCCACCCTGCAGCCCGGGGATCAGGTTGGGGAAGCGGGTATCGATATTCACTGCTTCACGGCCCATAGTCTTCGCCAGACCATCGAGCAGCTCGATGTCAAAACCGGCTGGCTTATTGTTTTCCATGTACTCGTAAGGAAAAAAGGTCATGTCCGAACCGGCGGTGATCTTACCGCTTTGCTGAAAGGCCAGTGCGCTAAAGGATGTCAGAGCAGCCGCTGCGCAGAGCAGCAGGGTCAGCGGGCGTGGTGCGAAAATGCGTGTCATAAAACCTCCGGAGTGTGGGCAAATTACATGCTGGCGCGATCGGCGCCGGCCTGCTGAACAAAAAACGAAGCGCCGCGCGGCTTCTGCGGCAGACGAAGCTGGTTATTGGTGCTGCGCACCAGACCGCTCTCTTCTCCCGCGACCAGGTGGCCGGCATGGCGGCTCGGCAGCGGGTTTTCGCCGTAGGGTAGCGCATCCTCCGCGGCGTAGACGCTGATGAACAGGGTGCGCGGCAGGGCGGTCTCGTTGGGGCTGGAGGCGTGCAGCAGGCGGGTATGCATAAAGCAGACTGAGCCCGCCGGGCCAAAACAGGCCTGCGGCTGCTGGCAGTGCGTCGCCACCACCTCATCATCCACCGCCCCCGTGAAGCGCCCCTCCTGCCAGTGGGACCACAGCGGCCCCTGATGACTGCCAGGCACCACGTTGAGCGGGCCATTCTCTGGGGTCACCTCGCTGACCATCAGCAGGGCGGTGATGATGTCGTCATTGCTGTGTGGGGTGAAAAGGAAATCCTGATGCCATTTCACCTCGGTGGCGGTGTGCGGCAGCTTGGAGTTAATTTTGCTGTGATGAAAGCGGGTGCCGCTGCCGCCGATCAGCTGCGCGGCGATGGTCGCCATCCGTGAGTTCAGCGCAGTATGGCGATAGGCCTCGGAGATCTCCGTCGGGGAGGCGACCCGGCGCAGCGACGGATGGTCAGGAGCATGATCGCGCTCGATATCGAAGCGCGGCCGCCCGTCGAGGGTTTCTCCCCACACCGTCGCGTGACCGCGGCTCTCCTCGACCCAGCCGTCGAAATCGCTCTGCAGGGCGGCGATGTCGGCGCTGGAAAGCACCTCTTCGACCACCAGAAAACCCTGCTGATGAAACTGATCAATTTGCCACTGCGCAATCATAGTTTTTCCTCTTCACGTTCCGATAGTTAAGCCAGAGAAACATCTTTGAGAAAGGCCTCGACCCGCGGGTGTTGCCCGCTACGCATCGCCTGCGGCGTGTCATCGCACACCACCCGGCCTTTCTCCATAAACACGATCCGGTCGGACACTTTGAAGGCGAAGTTCATCTCGTGGGTGACGATGACCATGGTGATGCCTTCGTGGGCCAGGGATTCGATAACCTGCAGCACTTCATTCACTTTTTCCGGATCCAGCGCCGAGGTGGGCTCATCGAACAGCATGATCTGCGGACGCATCATCAGGGCGCGGGCGATCGCCACCCGCTGCTGCTGTCCGCCGGAGAGCTGGTGCGGATACTTCCAGGCGTGCTCCAGCATGCCCACTTTGTGCAGCAGTTCGCAGGCGTGCTGGCGGAGCTCCGCGTCACTTGCCAGATGGTGATAGCGCGGGGCCAGCAGCAGATTGCCGAACACGGTCAGATGCGGGAACAGGTTAAAGCTCTGGAACACCATGCCGATGTTCAGGCGATGTTCGGCATTCTCCATAAAGCGCGGCTTCTGCTGCCCCTGACGGTCGAGGTGAATAAAGGGTTGGCCGTTAATCTGAATTTCGCCGTTATCGATCTGCTCAAGACCGTTCAGCAGGCGAATGAGGGTGGTTTTCCCCGAGCCTGACGGACCGATGACCGAGACCACCTCGCCGGGCTGGATCTGCAGGCTCACCGCCCCCAACACTTCGACGTTGTTGTAGGCCTTATGCAGCTTAGAGGCCTGCAGCGCCGGCTCATGACTCTGGGTGACGCTGCGCGCCATCGCCGGGCGGCGGGCGCTGGCCAGCCGCTGCATCTCGGCATCTACCGGACGAGCGGTATTGCGCTGGGTCACGTCAAGGTAGTTCTCCAGCCGTTTCAGCAGAAAATCGAACACCGTGACGATAAAGATGTAATAAAACGCCACGGCCGTCATCGTCTCCATGACCAGAAAGTTCTGCGAGTAGAGCTGCTGGCCGACCATCAATATTTCGGTCAGGGAGATCACCGACACCAGCGAACTGAGCTTCACGATGGCGATATATTCATTGGCCAGCGCCGGCAGGGCGACGCGCAGCGCCTGGGGGATGATCACCCGCCACTGGATCCCGGCGTAGCGCAACCCCAGGGCCCGTGCGGCTTCGCTCTGCCCGCGAGGGATGGAGAGCAATCCGCCGCGGTGGATCTCGGCGATATAAGCCGCTTCGCTGAGGACCATCGCCAGCAGGCCGGCCCAGAAGGGATCGTTCAGCACCGGGGCGAAGGAGGGCAGCGCCTGCGGCATGTTGTAGACAAAAATCAGCAGGACCAGCAGCGGCATACTGCGAAATAACCAGATATACAGCCGGGCTGGGGTGGATAACCAGCCGCGCGGCGACTGTTTGGCCAGCGCCAGAATAAATCCGAGCACAATACTGCAGCCCCAGGTCAGCAGACTTAATTTAATGACGGTCCAGGTGGCCCACCAAAAATCGGCATCGCTGAGCAGGCTTAACATGTAGTTCCAGTTAAACGTCATGGGCTATTTCACTCGTCATAATTATCAAAAATGAAAGTGGCTCGGCTGTGCCGTAATGGGGAGCCACCGGTATTCATCGTGCGAATACACTATGCTGGCAGGATGCTTTCAGAGGCAATTAGTAAATTTTTGGTCTTTAAGTTTAAAAAAACTATACAGAGATATTAACGATATGGAATTTAAAGTGATTGTTAAGATACTTTGCGTAAACAATTTAAAAACAATGACTGTAATTCAATAACGCTATTTTGCGCAGACAGGTTATTTTGCGCGAAACTGGGGCAGACGCTGCCAGTCTGGCGTGCAGCGTGGCGCATGATGGTGCAATGGTGGAAATAAACCACGCGGGCGTAGAGCAATAATAAATATTGTCGCCCCTTGTCGGGCAATGCGCCGCGCTTTTCCTGGGGTGGCACGCGGATTGCTTGGGACTTAGAGGAAAACTATTCCCCGTGTGCGCCGGACCATATTTTATCAATGGTGATGCTATGAACCGATTTACCCTGAAGCAGCTCAAATATTTCGTCACCGTGGTGGAGACGGAGAGTATCGCCGAGGCCTCCCGCCAGCTGCACATTGCGCAGCCGTCGATTTCGATTGCCATCAAGAATCTGGAGAGCACCTTCGACCAGCAGCTGTTTATTCGCCACCATGCGCAGGGCGTTTCGCTCACCTCCAGCGGTCGGCGGATCTACGATAAAGCGAAAGAGCTGCTGCGCCTGTCCTGGGAGTTCGAACAGAATTCGCGAGCGGATAAAGAGCTGGTTTCTGGCATGATCTCCATCGGTTGCTTCGAATCGGTGGCTCCGCTGTATATGCCGAAGCTGGTGGCCGGGTTTAAGAAATGCTATCCGGAAATCACCCTGCATCTGTACGACGGCGAACAGCATGAGCTGATGCATGGCCTGCACCGCGGCCGCTTCGACCTGGCGCTGGTTTACGATCTGGAGCTCGGCCATTCGATCAATAAAGAGCGGCTCAATGCCCCGCATAAACCCTACGCGCTGCTGCCCGCCGCGCATCCGCTGGCGCAGAAGGCGCAGGTGACGCTGCAGGAGCTGAGCCGCGAGCCGATGATCCTCCTCGATGCGGTCCCCAGTAAAAATTATTTTATCTCCATCTTTAAGGAAAAGGGTTATCACCCGGAAGTGGCTTACAGTTCCCCCTCCATTGAAATGGTGCGCTGTATGGTGGGTCAGGGGTTGGGTTTTTCGGTGCTGGTCACCCGGCCCTGCTGCGATATGACCTACGATGGCGAAAGAGTGGTGCAGCGGGATATTGCCGACGAGATGCCCGCCTCGACCTTAATTATGGCGCATCTCGCGAATAATGAGCCCACGCGGCCGACGCAACTGTTTATGGATTATTGTCGCAGCATCGAATTAACCCCAACTCACGCCTGAAATAACGCCTGTCGATCCGGCAGGCCTTATTTTTTGTCGTCACTCAGCCTCGTAAAATTCTATTCAGTCGATCGTTTTATAATATTTTACCAATTCGTCACAGTTAAATAACCTGAAAGCCGTCAATTCCGGCGACGTCGTCGGCAACTGTGCTTGAAGGATAGCGAAATGACTGAACAGATTACCGAGATCGATACCCTGGTGGTGGGCGCGGGGCAGGCGGGCGTCGCCATGAGCGAGCATCTGACCCGGCTGGATATCCCCCACCTGGTGCTGGAAAAGCAGGGTATTGCCCAGGCCTGGCGCAGCGGACGCTGGGATTCGCTGGTCGCCAACGGCCCGGCCTGGCACGATCGGTTCCCGGGCATGGTGTTCCCGGACTGCCCGGCAGACAGCTTTGTCGGCAAAGAGCAGGTGGCAGACTATTTTGCCGCCTATGCCCGCAGCTTCAATGCGCCGATCCGTACCGGGGTGGAGGTTTTCAGCGCCGAACGCCTCGTCGGACGGCCGGGCTTTCGTATCGACACCTCGCAGGGGGTGATTGAAGCGCAGCGGATCGTGGCGGCCACCGGGCCGTTTCAGCGGCCAGTGATCCCGGCCATCGCCCCACAGAGTCAGGCTATTCAGCAGCTCCACTCCGCGCACTATTTTAACCCGCAGCAGCTGCCGGAGGGCGGTGTGCTGGTGATTGGCGCAGGCTCCTCCGGCGTGCAGATTGCCGATGAGCTACAGCGAGCCGGACGCGCGGTGTGGCTGTCGGTGGGAGCGCACGACCGCCCGCCGCGTCGCTATCGTCAGCGCGATTTTTGCTGGTGGCTCGGGGTGCTGGGAATGTGGGATGCCGCGGCCAATGCGCCGGGTAAAGAGCATGTCACTATCGCGGTGAGCGGCGCGCGCGGCGGCCATACCGTCGATTTTCGCCAGCTGGCGCATCAGGGGGTCACGTTAGTGGGGCAGACCCGTGGCTTTGACGGTGACAAAGCACTGTTTCACCACGACCTGGCGGAGAATATCCGCCGCGGCGATGCCTCCTACCTTGCGCTGCTCGACGCCGCGGACGCGTGGGTGGCCCGCAACGGTATGGACCTGCCCGAAGAGCCCTCCGCCCGCGAATTTCTGCCCGATCCGGCCTGCGTTACCGACCCGCTGCTCAGTCTCAATCTGGCTGAGGCCGGGATCGGCACCATCATCTGGGCGACGGGCTACACCACCGACTATCGCTGGCTGAAGGTCAACGCCTTCGATGACGCACAGCGGCCACAGCATCACCGCGGCGTATCGACGGAGCCGGGCGTCTATTTCCTCGGCCTGCCTTGGCTCTCGCGGCGCGGGTCCACCTTTATCTGGGGCGTCTGGCACGATGCCAAATATATTGCCGACCAGATCGCCATTCAGCGCCAGTACCAGCGTTACCAGCCGTCCTGTTAACCGTTTTCCTTAAGGAGTGCTTTGATGCCAACTCATACCCGTATTCGCATGTTTAACACCAAAGAGACCTACCCGAACCAGGCGCTGAACAACGATCTGTGCCAGGCGGTGCGGGCCGGCAATACCGTCTACGTTCGCGGCCAGGTTGGCACCGATTTCGCCGGCAATCTGATTGGCCTCGGCGACCCGCGGGCGCAGGCGGAGCAGGCAATGAAGAATGTTGAACAGTTGCTGAAAGAGGCGGGAAGCGACCTCTCGCATATCGTCAAGACCACCACTTATCTGATCGATCCCCGCTATCGCGAGCCGGTCTATCAGGAGGTGGGCAAATGGTTAAAAGGCGTCTTTCCCATCTCCACCGGGGTGGTGGTGTCGGCCCTCGCGCAGCCGCAGTGGCTGATGGAGATTGACGTTACGGCGGTGATCCCTGACGACTGGCAGGGGGAGGCAGCAGAATGACTCTCTCTATTAGCGCCCGCTGCCCGGAATCAGGTCAGTTGGGCATTGCCATTAGTTCGTCGAGCATGGCCGTGGGATCGCGCTGTCCGTGGCTATTGCCCGGCGTCGGCGCAGTCGCCAGTCAGAACATAACCTTACCGTCGCTGGGGCCGCATATTCTTGGTGCGCTTGAGGCGGGGGCCTCCGTTGAGCAGGCTCTGAACCTGGCCCTGGCGGAGGACCGCTTCCGCGAATATCGCCAGGTCGCGGCGATTGATGCCAACGGTGAAGTGGCGGCGTTCAGCGGAGAACATACTCTCGGGATCGGTGGCACCCTGGCGGGAGATAACTGCGTGGCGGCGGGCAACATGCTGGCCAGTCACGAGGTGATCGCCGCGATGGTGGCCGCCTTCGAGACGGCGAGCGGTGAACTGGCCAGCCGGCTGCTGGCCGGGCTGCGCGCGGGGATTGCCGCCGGGGGCGAGGCCGGCCCGGTCCACTCGGCGGCGGTGAAGGTGGTGGACGATTACCCGTGGCCGGTGGTCGATCTGCGTATTGACTGGGCGGAGACGGATCCGCTGGCGGCCCTTGAGCAACTGTGGCTGGCCTGGGAGCCGCAAATGGACGCCTATATTACCCGGGCGCTCGACCCTCGCGATGCGCCCGCCTATGGCGTCCCCGGCGATGAATAACATCCTCGCCGCGCTGCTGGCTTTTGACACCACCAGCCGCCATTCGAACCTGGCGATGATCGACTGGATCGCCGATTTTCTCGCTGCCCGCGGCGTGGCGTCCCGCCGCTTTTATGACCCGTCGGGCGGTAAGGCCAATCTCTACGCCCGGCTGGGGCCGTCCGGCGGCGGTGGGGTGATGCTCTCGGGCCACACCGACGTGGTCCCGGTGGACGGCCAGGCCTGGAGCGTTCCGCCTTTCAGCCTGACCGAGCGCGATGGCCGCTACTATGGCCGCGGCAGCGCCGATATGAAGGGGTTTCTCGCCTGCGTGCTGGCGGCAGTGGATGACTTTCTGGCGGCGCCGCTGCGCATGCCACTGCATCTGGCCTTCTCCTATGACGAAGAGGTCGGCTGTCTCGGTGTGCGCAGCCTGGTGGATTTTCTGCAGGCCTCGCCGGAGAAACCGGCGCTGTGCCTCATCGGCGAGCCGACAGAGATGCAGCCGGTGTTCGGTCATAAAGGCAAACTGGCCATGCGCTGCTGCATCGAGGGGCAGGCCTGCCATTCGGCCTATGCCCCGCAGGGGGTGAACGCCATCCGCTACGCGGCCAGGCTGATCAACCACCTGGATCGGCTGGGCGTGCGTCTGGCCCGGCAGCAGGACAGCCGCTTTTCGCCGCCCTTCAGCACGCTGCAGGTGGGCACCATTCAGGGTGGGGCCGCGCTGAATATTGTTCCGCAGTCCTGCCGCTTTGATTTTGAGATCCGCTACCTGCCGGGGATGCGTCCCGAAGCGGTCACCGAGGCGCTGGCGGCCTACGCCCGCCGCCAGCTGCTGCCGGAGATGCGCCGGGTAGGCAGCGGGAGCGACATCCAGTTCCAGCTGTTAAGCCACTATCCGCCGCTGCTCAGCGATCCGCAGTCCGACTTCGCCCGCTGGCTGTCACAGTGGTGCGGCAGCGATCGCTTCTCCACCGTGGCGTTCGGCACCGAAGGAGGGCTGTTCGATGAGATGGGCGTCGCGACCCTGGTCTGCGGACCGGGCAGCATGGCCCAGGGCCATAAGGCCGATGAGTACATCAGCATCGCGCAGACCGAGCGCTGTATGACGATGCTGAGACAGCTTTGCGCGTGGATGCGTGCCGAACCGGCGGAACCGCTCACCTGATCCCTCAACACAGGAACCCAAGCGATGCACAATCAACACTCTCCCCACATCGATCAAGCGACCATCGACCGCTGGCAGGCGGATGGCGCGGTGTTATTAAAAGGCGTCTTTACCCCCTGGGTCGATCGCCTCGCCGAGGGGGTCACGGCGCTGATGGCCAGCCCCAGCGAGTATGGTCATGCGCGCACGGTGATCCCCAAAGATGGTTCGCCGCCTTTTTTTCAGGACTACTGCAACTGGTCGCGGATCCCGGCGTTTAGCGAGTTTGTCTTTCAGTCAGCGGCCGCCGAGATCGCGGCGGCGCTGATGCAGTCGCAGACGGCGAAATTTTTCCATGAACATACGCTGGTCAAACCGGCCGGAGGCAGCACGGTGACTCCCTGGCATCATGACCAGCCTTACTATTGCGTCTCCGGCAGGCAGAACGTCAGCTTCTGGATCCCGCTGGACCCGGTGGCGGAGGCCACCTCGCTGCGTTGCATTCGCGGGTCGCATCGCTGGGAGGAGGAGTTCAGTCCTACCCGTTTCAATGGCACTAAGCTTTACGAGCACACCCGGTTCAGCACCCTGCCGGATATCGACGCCCATGAGGACGAATACGATATCGTCAGCTGGGCGCTGGAGCCGGGGGATGCGGTGGCCTTCCATTTCCGCACCGTCCATGGCGCCCGCGGCAACCCCGGCGCGCGGGCGCGACGGGTCTTCTCCGCCCGTTGGGTGGGGGATGACGCCGCGTTTGCCGATCGCGGCGGCGTGACGTCGCCACCGTTCCCCGAGCTGACCCTGCGGGACGGCGACCCGCTGGATTCCCCGCTGTTCCCCCAGGTTTGGCCGCGGGCGTGAGCCACTGGCGGCGGGATCTGCTATGATCCCGCCTTTCGCTGTCTGGAGCCTGTCGATGTTCAACGACGCCATTGTTTATGATCGCTACGGGCCGCCGGCCGCCGTGCTGACCCTGAAACGCCTGCCGCTGGCGCCGCTGGCGGGCGGACGGGTGCGGGTCAGGATGCGCTATGCCCCGGTGAATCCCTCGGATCTGATCCCCGTGACCGGCGCCTATCGCCACCGCACCCGACTGCCGGCCGTCGCCGGCTATGAAGGCCTTGGCGAGGTGGTCGCCGCGCCATACGGCAGCCGGCTGACCGCGGGCCAGCGGGTGCTGCCTCTGCGCGGGGGCGGCACCTGGCAGCGGTTTATCGATCTGGATGAGACCTGGCTGGTGCCGGTGCCGCCAGCGGTTGACGATCTGCTGGCCGCCCGCGGGTATATCAATCCGCTGACGGCTATGCTGATGCTCAAGCGCTGGCCGGTTGCCGGAAAACACCTTGTGCTGACCGCGGCATCGTCCTCCTGCGCCAGCCTGCTGGGACAGTGGGCGCTGGCGATGGGCGCCCGCTCGGTGAGCGGGATTATTCGCTCGCCGCAGCACCGGGCGCGCCTGGAACAGGCCGGGATCTATCCGATCCTCGATACCGACCGGGCGCTGATGGAGAAGGTCAGCCAACACAGCGATCTGGTGTTTGACGCGGTGGGCGGCGAACTGGCGAATACGCTGCTGTCGGTGCTGCCCGCATCGTCGACCCTGATCTCCTATGGTTTATTATCCGGGCGGCCGCTGACCCAGACGCGCGGTAGCGCGACGGTGCGCAAGTTTCATCTGCGGGAGGCGTTGCCGACACTCAGCGTGGCGGCGTGGCGGGCGGCGTTTGACGAGATTTGGCAGCGCTTGCCAGTGACCACCCAGCCGCCGGCCCAGCGTATAGCGTTGAACGACTGGCGGGAGGCGATTGCCGCCGCCGACCAGCCGGGAAGAGGCGGTAAAATCCTGCTCGATTTCACCGCCGGTTAAGATTACTTTTTCTTCTCGCCAAGGGTTGGGGTTTCGTCAAAGAAGTTCCACGGCTTCAGCAGGGCGTGCGCCCATTCGGTCGGCATGATCGGCCACTCTTCGGCGCGCGCCACGTGGGTGGTGCCGGTGGTGATCCACACGACGTCGTCGTGGTTTGTCAGCGACTCATCATCCTTTGCGTACTGGCCTAAGCCGGTATCGTGGGCGGAACGGTTCGGGTATTTCCCTTCCGGATAACGCTCTGTCGGGTGGTAGCGCGTCACCCACAGCTGTTTATCCATAAAGCTCAGGCGATGGTAGATCCACTCGTCCGGGGCGAACTTCGCGCCGGTCGCCGCCGGATGCGTGCCGCCGGCGTAAGGGATAATCTGATAAGAGACCGGGTTGCCCATGCGGTTCTCTTTGCTGGTGTTGCTCAGCAGGCGAATGGTGCCCGGGTCGAATTTCTGCGCCGCTTTCTGCTCGCTGTCAATGGTGTACTGATTCACCTGCATGGTGCTGGTGCGCGGGCCGCCGGCGGTGTTGGGCTTCACTTCAGGATCCATCGCCACCAGGCTGTTGTTTTCGCCGTCCACGTCGAGGTCGAGGCGGAAGTTATAGATGTGCTGGTGAGTGGTGCCGACAATATTATGGTCGATCAGCGTCCCGTAGCGGGTATCCTCTTTGGCGCTGGGGTCGTGCATGGTCTTCGCCATCACGCCTTTGACGGCTTCAATCCCGGTGGCGCCGGCGTCGATACCGATGGTGCCGTTGTCGTGGAACACCCAGTCAAAGATATAGTCGTAGTTGCCGACGGTACTGATCCAGCGCACCACCAGCTCCCGGCGCTCGGTACTGACGTTGGGCTTGCCCATCTCCAGGTGCTTATATTCTGGCCCGGCATAGCGTTCGAATATGGCGACCGCGCCTGGAATCGTGGTCGGTTTGCCGGTGTAATCAGCGATGGTTTCATCCAGCAGTACCGCATTCGATGGCGCGTCCTTGCCGCGCACAATCGGCGAGGTCAGGGTGCCCATGCCGTAATCGCCGGAGTCGAGGTAGGCTTTGAAATACCAGCCGACGTCCGGGTCGCCGTAGGGGACGATCATCCCGCCGAGGGAACCTTCATACATCACCTGGCGTTTTGTGCCGTTATCGTTGTAGGTCACCGTCGAGAGGATTGGCCCGACGCGCGAGTTCAGGCGCAGGTGGAAATCCCAGTTTTGCCAGTGAATGGTATCCCCGGTGATTGTGTAGTTTTTGCCTTCCGGTTCGGTTATCTCCAGCGGTTTCACCGCCGGGGCGTTGCGGTCGCGGCCATCATACGGACGGGGCTCCATCGGCACCGGGATCACCGGGCCTTCCTCAATTTTGATGATTTTCTTCGCTTCAAGGTCGACCACCGCCACCAGGTTTTCAATCGGGTGCGCCCAGTAGTTGCCGTCGCCGGTATCCAGATAACTGACCACCTTCAGCAGACGCGCATCCTGCTGCAGGCCATCTTTGCCATCAAAATAGCCAACGGTGAGCGGGGTGGTGACCACTTTGCCTGGATCGGTAATACCGTGCTTTTTCAGCACCTCAGCGAATTCGCTGCTGGCGTTGATGATGTTCTGCACGCTGACAAAATCATCGAGCAGTACCATCCCGTGGGCGCCTTTAACTGGCGTCCAGGAGAGGATTTTTTTGTTTTGCAGATCGACGACGGCTTCAATCACGTGTTTGCCATCCAGCATCACCACATCGGCGGTGCGCGGTGAATCGACCGGCGTACCCTGCAGGGCAAAGGCCCACACCGCCGCTTTATCCGGCTCGTGCAGGGAAATTTCGGTAAAGCGGGTATTGGGCTGGAATTCCGGCGCGGCTTTAACAATGGTCACCGCTTCACTGATTTCCGCCGCCGAGAGCGAGTTTAACGGGTGAGGGCGCTTTTCCACCTGGAAGGTCTGATCGAGACCGGACTGGAACACATCGTTGATAAAGGTATCGGAGACCCAGGCTTTTCCTTCCTTCATCACCACCGGCACCTGCAGGTCAAGGGTTTTACCGTTGACGATCGCGGTTTTGGCGCCGGGCTTCACTTTGACGTAAGCGCCGTCTTTTATCAGGGTAAACATTTGCGCGTAGTCATCCCACTGGACATCGGCGCCGAACGCCTGCAGCGTTTTATCCAGCGGTACCATGTGGGCTTCGCTGCCGTGGGCGAAGACCGGTGATTGCCAGGCGCAAACCACCGCGACGGCCAGCGCCAGCGCGGTTTTACGAGGGGAAAACATCAAGCCGTTTGCCATTGTGACCTCATCTTATTGTTGTGTTGTTGTTGCCGCTGCGAATGTCGGCTTTGTTACGCTTACCCTAGCAGTCCGCCGCCCGGGAACGTTTGTTTGCTTTTGCCAGCTTGTTTGTCAGTTTTGCCAGACGGACGTAAAAAATGCCTCCGCAGAGGCATTGAGAACGTGCGCCGATTTTTTTGCCGGGTGGCGGCTGACGCCTTACCGGGCCTACAGCCCCTACAGATCCAAATCATCGCTGGCGCTGGGGCCGCTGAAACTGCCGGTGCTGGCGGCCTCAAAATCGCTGAGACGTTCCCGGAAGGCCGGGGCAGCCCGCATGGATGCGGGCTGAGGGCCGTGTTTTGCAGGGACGCTGCCTCGGCCCGACCCGCAGCCTGCAGGGAAAAGTCGAAGGCACCACGCAGTGGCGATTTTGCTGGCCGGAGCCCGGGGGTACAGGGGGCGGCGGCGACTGGCCGCCCCCTGTGCGCTCCCTGCGCCATGAGTGACATAACGCAGACGATTAATCGGGAGCGCAATGTGCGCTGAAGCCACAGATAACATAAAGGACTTCCCGGGGCGAAACCGTTGCATACCGATTGCAGGATCTATGGCTCAAGGATCGGCCAACAGAGCGCCAGCGGTCTATTTTCCGCTATTACGCCGGGAAATCCCCTTGCTGGCGCGCCACCAGGGTCAGAATGGAATACAGCGCCACCGCCTGCTGGTGCTGGTTGAAAATCTCCACCGCCCATTCCACCACGCCGGTGGCTTTCTCATCGGCGCTGCGCTGACGCTTAACGGTTTTACGCTTACAGGTCAGGCGAACCTGAATGGTGTCTCCCGGTTTGACCGGCTCAATAAAGCGCAGGTTTTCCATCCCGTAGTTGGCGATAACCGGCCCGACGCCGGCATCGACGAACAGCCCGGCCGCAGCGGAGATCAGGAAATAACCGTGGACCACCCGCTCGCCGAAAATCGACTCGGCGGCGGCGATTTTGTCCATGTGCGCATAGAAATGGTCGCCGCTCAGGCAGGCGAAGTTAACGATATCCGCTTCGGTGAGGGTTCTCCGCGGGGTTAATAAGCTATCGCCAGGCTGGATCTCTTCGAAGTATTTACGGAACGGGTGAATGCGGTCTTCGCTAACCTGCGCGCCACGCACCCACTGCTGGCCGATGGTCGCCAGCATCGTTGGGCTGCCCTGGACGGCGGTACGCTGCATATAGTGTTTCACCGAGCGCAGCCCGCCAAGCTCTTCTCCGCCGCCCGCGCGGCCAGGGCCGCCGTGTACCAGCTGCGGCAGCGGCGAACCGTGGCCGGTTGATTCTACGGAGGATGCTTCGTTCAGTATCTGAATACGACCATGCGCGCGCGCGGCGCCAAGGATAAACTCGCGCGCCAGCTCGCCGCTGGCGGTGACCAGCGTACCGGCCAGGCTACCGCCGCCGGCTCGCGCCAGCGTCAGCGCATGCTGGCGGTCGCGATACGGCATCAGCGTCGCTACCGGGCCAAAGGCTTCAATGGCGTGAACCGCTGGTGTTTCATCCGGCTGCGGGCAGTACAGCAGGGTCGGCGGGAAGAACGCGCCATCAGCATTAAGATCTGCCTGTCCGCCGAGCAGCGCTTCGCAGCCGGCGGCGATCAGTTTATTGACGTTATCCTGCACGTCCTGACGCTGCTCGGTGTTGACCAGCGCCCCCATCTTTATGCCTTCCTGCGCCGGGTCGCCGACGGTGATTTTTTGCAACCGGGCGATCAGCGCTTCACGTACCGCATCGATTTGTGCGTGCGGCACGATGATGCGACGGATAGCGGTACATTTTTGCCCGGCTTTCGCCGTCATCTCGCGGACCACTTCCCGAATAAACAGCGCGAATTCAGGTTGCTCCGGGGTGACGTCTTCGCCTAATACGCAGCAGTTGAGCGAATCCGCTTCCATGGTAAAGGGAATGGATTTGGCCACCAGGTTAGGGTGGGTCCGTAGCTGCTGGCCGGTGGCGGCTGAGCCGGTAAAGGTCACCACGTCCTGGCTATCGAGATGGTCGAGAAGATCGCCCGCGCCGCCGCAAATCAGGCTGATGGCGCCTTCCGGCACCAGGCCGCTGTCGACAATCGCTTTCACCATTGCCTGGGTAAGTTGAGCAGTCGCGGTGGCGGGCTTAATGATAGCAGGCATGCCGGCAAGCCAGGTCGGCGCCAGTTTTTCCAGCATTCCCCAGCAGGGGAAGTTGAAGGCGTTGATATGAATGGCGACGCCTGATTTTGATGTCAGCACATGACGCGCGGCAAAACCCCCTTGTTTGGAGAGCGGGATAAGCTCGTCTTCCGGCCACAGAATATCGTCCGGCAGCTCGCGGCTACCGAGCCCGGCATAAGTGAACAAAGTACCAATACCGCCTTCAATATCCACCCAGCTGTCGGCGCGGGTCGCGCCGGTTTGCGCGGAGATGGCGTAGAACTCGTCTTTCTGCTCCAGCAGCCGTTTTGCAACCGCTTTTAACATCGCGCTGCGTTCAATAAAGGTCATGGCTTGCAGAGCTTTACCGCCGCGCTCAATCGCGAAGCGGCGCGCCTGCGCCATATCCAGGCCTTCACTGGTCACCTCCCACAGCGCCGCCCCGGTAATGGCGTGATGGATAGTACGGGCGCGGCCCCGGCCGGTCTGCCAGGCGCCGGATAAGTAACTGGCTAACTGCTGCATCGCAAATCTCCAAATGTGTTACGTGTGATATCTATAAATAGTTCTTTTATGAATCATAAAAATCAAGCCTGTATTTAATAATTTATTAACATTGTGATCGGCGGTCGATGGGGCGTTGCGTTTATGCTACTGATTTATCGGCTGTTTACAAAAGGTTTTGCGGTTAGCATCACAAAAAGAACAAACAAAATTTGTGGTTTTATTTAACCAATATGTAACCTTCAATAAACAAAGTGATTCACATAAATGTTTTTGTTGTGAATATCGGAATCATAAAGGTGATGACGTGACAGAAGAACAACGCTTTGACCAGCGCATCGCGCAGGAAACGGCCATCGAACCGCAGGACTGGATGCCGGATGCCTACCGTAAGACCTTGATTCGGCAGATAGGCCAGCACGCGCACTCGGAAATCGTCGGCATGCTGCCGGAAGGCAACTGGATCACCCGCGCGCCGACGCTGCGCCGCAAAGCGATCCTGCTGGCTAAGGTACAGGATGAGGCCGGGCATGGGCTTTATCTCTATAGCGCCGCGGAAACGCTGGGCTGCGCGCGGGAAGACCTGTATCAGAAAATGCTCGACGGGCAGATGAAATATTCCTCCATTTTTAACTACCCGACCCTGAGCTGGGCGGATATCGGCGTGATCGGCTGGCTGGTCGATGGCGCGGCCATCGTCAACCAGGTGGCGCTGTGCCGGACCTCCTATGGCCCCTATGCCCGGGCGATGGTCAAAATCTGCAAAGAAGAGAGCTTTCACCAGCGTCAGGGTTTTGAAGCCTGCATGGCGCTGGCGCAGGGCAATGACGCGCAGCGGCAGATGCTGCAGGACGCCATTAACCGTTTCTGGTGGCCGGCGCTGATGATGTTTGGCCCCAACGATGACAACTCGCCGAACAGCGCTCGCAGCATGGCGTGGAAAATCAAACTGCACTCCAACGACGAGCTACGTCAGCGCTTCGTCGATAACACCGTGCCGCAGGTAGAGATCCTCGGTATGACCGTCCCGGACCCGGATTTGCAGTTTGATGAAGCCAGCGGCCACTACCGCTTCGGCGAAATCGACTGGCAGGAATTTAACGAGGTGATTAGCGGCCGTGGGATTTGCAATCACGAGCGGCTGGCCGCCAAGCGTAAGGCCTGGGAAGAGGGCGAATGGGTGCGCGAGGCCGCGCTGGCCCATGCGCAAAAACAGCAGGCCCGCAGCGCGGCATGAGGAGAGACAACATGAGCAAAGTTTACTGGCCGTTATATGAAGTGTTCGTTCGCAGCAAACAGGGGTTATCCCATCGTCACGTCGGCAGTCTGCACGCCGCTGATGATCAAATGGCGCTGGAGAATGCCCGCGATGCTTATACCCGCCGCAGCGAAGGCTGCTCAATTTGGGTGGTGAAGGCCAGCGAAATCGTTGCTTCGCAGCCGGAAGAGCGCGGCGAATTCTTCGACCCGGCGGAAAGCAAAGTCTACCGTCATCCGACTTTCTATACCGTGCCGGATGGCATGGAACATATGTGAGGCGGCGATGAATACCCCTAACCCCGTAGCCACCTACGCCCTGCGGCTTGGCGACAATGGTCTGGTTCTGGCCCAGCGTTTAGGCGCCTGGTGCGGCCATGCTCCCGAGCTCGAGATCGATCTTGCGCTGGCCAACATCGGCCTCGACCTGCTCGGCCAGGCGCGCAATTTTTTAAGCTATGCCGCCGAGCTTAACGGCTGCGGCGACGAAGATACGCTGGCCTTTGGCCGCGATGAGCGCCAGTTCAGCAACCTGCTGCTGGTGGAGCAGCCAAACGGCAATTTTGCCGACACTATCGCCCGCCAGTTCTTTATCGATGTCTGGCACGTCGCTCTGTTCAGCCGCCTGGTGAACAGCCGCGACACGCAGCTGGCGGCCATTGCCGCCAAAGGGCTGAAAGAGGTGCGTTACCACCAGCGCTTTAGCCGCGGCTGGCTGGAGCGTCTGGGTAACGGCACCGAGTTATCAAATCGCAAAATGCAGCAGGCGGTCGACAATCTGTGGCGCTTCACCGGCGAACTGTTCCTTGCCGATGAAGTGGATCTCAGCCTGGTTGAGCAGGGTATTGCGGTTGATCCGCGTGAGCTTCAGGCCGAATGGCAAAGCGCGGTACACACGGCGCTGCTCGACGCCGGCTTACAAATCCCGCAGGAAGCGGCCTTCCGCAGCGGCGGCAAACAGGGGCTGCACAGTGAACATCTCGGCCCGCTGCTGGCGGAGATGCAATATCTGCAGCGTTCGCATCCCGGACTGCAGTGGTAAGTGAGGTGACTATGCAACGTCTTGCCGACATCGCTCCTGCTGAAGTTCGTACCATCTGGGGATTATTAAGCGTGATCCCGGATCCGGAAGTGCCGGTACTCACCATCACCGACCTCGGTATGGTGCGCAGCGTCGCGCGCCACGGCGACGGGTGGGTGATTGGCTTTACCCCGACCTATTCGGGCTGTCCGGCGACGGAGCATCTGCTGGGGGAGATCCGCGCGGTCATGAGCGAGCATGGTTTTCAGCCGGTACATATCGTCCTGCAGCTGGATCCGCCGTGGACCACCGACTGGATGAGTCAGGATGCCCGCGATCGCCTGCGCCAGTATGGCATCAGCCCGCCCCAGGGGCACGCCTGCCATGCGGACATGCCCGCTGAGGTGAGCTGTCCGCGTTGCGGCAGCACCCATACCTCGCTGATTAGCGAATTCGGTTCCACGGCCTGCAAAGCGCTCTATCGCTGCGACAGCTGCCGCGAACCTTTTGATTACTTTAAATGTATTTGAGGTTGCCATGACGACGTTCCATTCGCTTAAGGTGGCGAGAGTCGAGCCGGAAACCCGCGATGCGGTGACCATCACTTTTGCGATCCCGCAAGCCCTGCAGGCGGAGTACTGCTTTCGCCCGGGCCAGCATCTGACGCTAAAAGCCCGTCTGGGCGGCGAAGAACTGCGCCGCTGTTACTCCATTTGTCGCAGCCGCACGCCAGGCGAAATTAGCGTCGCGGTCAAAGCCATCGACGGCGGGCGCTTCTCGCGCTACGCCCAGCACGATATCCAGCAGGGTATGGAACTGGAGGTGATGGTGCCGCAGGGGCATTTCGGTTATCAACCGCAGGCTGAACGGCAGGGTGAATATCTGGCGATTGCCGCCGGCTCCGGGATCACGCCGATGATGGCGATCATGAGCGCGACGCTGGCGACCGAGCCGCACAGCCGCTTCACGCTGATCTACGGCAACCGCAGCAGCCATAGCATGATGTTCCGCCAGGCGCTGGCCGATTTAAAAGACCGCTATCCGCAGCGCCTGCAGGTGATACACCTGTTTAGCCAGGAGTCGATGGACAGCGATCTGCTACAGGGGCGCATTGACGGCGACAAACTGCGCCAGCTCGCTGACCATCTGCTGGATTTTAGCCGTTTCGACGAGGCTTTTATCTGCGGTCCGGCGGCGATGATGGATGAGGCGGAAGCGGCGTTACGTGAACTTGGCGTAGCGGAGAAATCGATTCATCTCGAACGCTTTAATACACCAGGCGGCAATGTGAAGCGCGCCGCCGGCGTGCAGGCGGAAGGGCGCACGGTGACCATCCGCCAGGACGGGCGCGATCGGCTTATCGCCCTCAGCGCCGAAGACGACAGCATCCTGGATGCCGCATTGCGTCAGGGCGCCGATCTGCCGTTCGCCTGTAAGGGCGGGGTATGCGCCACCTGTAAATGCAAAGTGCTACGCGGTGAAGTGGCGATGGCCGCCAATTACAGCCTGGAAGCAGATGAGCTGGCGGCGGGATATGTCCTGAGCTGCCAGTCGTTGCCGACCAGCGGCGATGTGGTGGTCGACTTTGACGCGCGGGGGATGGCATGAGTGACCTGCTGATCCACCGTCATGGCCGGGTGCTTCAGCTGACGCTGAACCGCCCGCAGGCCCGCAACGCGCTGAACAATGCCTTATTAACCCAGATTGCCGAGGCGCTGGAGGCCGCGGCAGTTGATGACAGCGTCGGCGTCTGCGTTATCAGCGGCAACCCGCGTTTTTTCGCCGCCGGGGCTGACCTCAATGAGATGGCGGAGAAAGATCTGCCTGCCACCCTTGATGATATTCGCCCACGGTTGTGGGCGCGAATTGATGCTTTCACTAAACCGCTCATCGCTTCGGTCAACGGCTACGCGCTTGGCGCCGGCTGCGAGCTGGCCCTGCTGTGCGACCTGATTATCGCCGGCGACAACGCCCGTTTTGGCCTGCCGGAAATTACCCTCGGCATTATGCCGGGCGCGGGCGGCACCCAGCGGCTGATCCGCAGCGTTGGCAAGGCGTTGGCCAGCCGGATGGTGCTGAGCGGCGAGAGTATTGACGCCCGCCAGGCCCTGCATGCCGGGCTGGTCAGCGATATCCATCCGGCGGCGTTAACCGATGAGTATGCCCTGAAACTGGCAACCACCATTGCCCGCCACTCGCCGCTGGCGCTACGGGCGGCAAAACAGTCGCTGCGCCTGTCGCAGGAAGTCAGCCTGCAGGCCGGTCTGCAACAGGAGCGCCAGCTGTTTAGCCTGCTGAGCGCCACCGAGGACCGCCGCGAAGGTATCGACGCCTTCTTACAAAAACGTACACCGGAATTTAAAGGACGCTAATCGTGGAAGCTTTCATTCTCAGCGCAGTGGAACAGGGCGTCATGACCATTACCCTCAATCGCCCGGACCGCCTCAACAGTTTTAACGATCTGATGCATCACCAGCTGGCGGAATATCTGAAGCAGGCCGAGCGCGATGATGGCGTGCGCTGCCTGCTGATCACCGGCGCCGGCCGCGGCTTTTGCGCCGGCCAGGATTTGAACGACCGCAATGTCGATCCCAGCGGCCCGCCGCCGGATCTCGGCCTGTCGGTAGAACGCTTTTACAACCCGTTAGTGCGCCGTCTGGCGGCGCTGCCGAAGCCGGTTATCTGCGCGGTCAACGGCGTTGCCGCCGGCGCGGGCGCCACCCTGGCGCTGGGCTGCGATATCGTGCTGGCCGCGCGTTCGGCCAAATTTGTGATGGCGTTCAGCAAGCTCGGCCTGGTGCTGGACTGCGGCGGTAGCTGGTTCCTGCCGCGGGTGGCCGGCCGCGCGCGCGCGATGGGGCTGGCGCTGTTGGGGGATAGCCTCAGCGCGGAACAGGCCGCGCAGTGGGGAATGATCTGGCAGCTGGTGGACGACTCAGAACTGGCGGATACCAGTCTGCAGCTGGCGCGTCATCTGGCGGCGCAGCCGACGTTTGGTCTTGGGCTGATTAAAAAGGCGCTGCTGGCTTCTGAAACCAACAGTCTCGATGCGCAGCTGGATCTGGAGCGCGATTATCAGCGCCTGGCCGGACGCAGCGATGATTACCGCGAAGGGGTCAGCGCGTTTCTGGCCAAACGGCCACCACAGTTCAGCGGGAAATAGATGATGACGACATCCTTAGCCAACGTGGCGGTGATCGGCAGCGGCACCATGGGGGCCGGTATTGCCGAAGTAGCCGCTGCCGCCGGACATCCGGTGCTGATTTACGACATCGATCATCAGGCCATTGCCCGGGCGATCGACGGCATTGCCAGGCGTCTGGCATCACGGGTCGAGCGCGGCAAACTGGCGTCAGAGCAGGCCGACGCGCTGCTGGCGCGCCTGCATCCGGCTCACGATTTAGCCGCGCTTGCCGACGCGGATTTAGTGATTGAAGCGGCCTCTGAACGGCTGGAGGTCAAAACGGCGCTGTTCGCGCAGCTGGCGGAGATCTGCGCGCCGTCAACGTTGTTGACCAGTAACACTTCGTCTATTTCGATTACCGCCATCGCCGCCGGGGTCAAAAACCCGGAGCGGGTGGCCGGGCTGCACTTTTTTAATCCGGCGCCGGTGATGAAGCTGGTCGAGGTGGTCAGCGGCCTGGAGACGTCTGCTGAGGTAGTAGAGCAGCTGTGCCAGTGCGTAAGCGGCTGGGGGAAACAGCCGGTACGCTGCCGCTCAACGCCCGGTTTTATCGTTAACCGCGTAGCGCGTCCGTTCTACGCCGAGGCCTGGCGCGCGCTGGAAGAGCAGGTTGCCGCCCCGGAGGTTATCGATGCCGCTTTGCGTGACGGCGGCGGTTTTCCGATGGGACCCCTGGCGCTGACTGATCTGATTGGCCAGGACGTCAATTTCGCCGTGACCTGTTCGGTGTTTAACGCCTTCTGGCAGGACCGCCGCTACCTGCCATCGCTCCTCCAGCAAGAGCTGGCGCTGGCTGGGCGGCTGGGTAAAAAGAGCGGTTACGGCGTCTATCGCTGGCCCGCTGAGACACTGCCGGACGCGGCGTTGCCGCCGGTTGCCAATGGCGCTCAATCCGTGATGACGATAAGTGACAGTGTCACTGAGCTGGACGAACTGCTGTTGCTGGAGACCGAAGGTGAGACCGCGCTGGCGCTAAGCGTTAAGCATCACCGCCCGGTGGTGGTGTATGACCTGTGCGCCAGCGATACGGTGGTGCTGGCCGCAGCGGCGACCAACGCGCCTGCGGCCACTGATAAGGCCGTGCATTACTTCCAACAGCAGGGCAAGAAAGTCCTGCATATTGCCGATTATCCCGGCCTGCTGGTGTGGCGCACGGTGGCGATGCTGATTAACGAAGCGCTGGATGCGCTGCAAAAAGGCGTCGCCAGCCCGCAGGATATCGATACCGCGATGCGCCTTGGCGTCAATTATCCGCACGGCCCGCTGGCATGGGGAGAACGCCTTGGCTGGCGACGGGTGCTGCAACTGCTGGAGAACCTGCAACACCATTATGGCGAGGAGCGCTATCGTCCCTGTTCCCTGTTGCGCCAGAAGGCGCTGATGGAGAAGCACCATGAGCAATGATGCGTGGCGCAACGCGCGCGTGATGTACGAAAAAGATACCTGCGCCAGAAAGATGGGGATCGAACTTATCGAAATGGACGATGGTTTTGCGCAGATGAGCATGACCGTCTCGGCGGACATGCTTAACGGCCATCAAACCTGTCACGGCGGTCAGCTATTTACGCTCGCCGATACCGCTTTCGCTTACGCCTGTAACAGCCAGGGGCTGGCGGCGGTGGCTTCGGCGGCAAATATTGATTTTCTTCGTCCGGCGTTTGCCGGCGACAGGCTGGTCGCCACCGCAAGAGTCAAACAGCAGGGCAAGCTGACCGGCGTCTACGACATCGAAATTGTTAATCAACAGCAAAAGATTGTGGCCCTGTTCCGCGGCAAATCGCACCGTATCGGCGGCACAATCACGGGAGAAGTGTAATGCGCGACGCCTTTATTTGTGACGGGATCCGCACGCCGATTGGCCGCTACGGCGGAGCGCTGGCCGGCGTCCGCGCCGACGATCTGGCGGCGATCCCGCTACGTGAGTTGCTGAGCCGTAACCCCGGGCTCGACCCGGCAGCAATTGATGATGTGATTTTCGGTTGTGCTAACCAGGCCGGTGAAGATAACCGCAACGTAGCGCATATGGCGACGTTGTTGGCAGGTTATCCGCATACCGTGCCGGGCACCACGATTAACCGCTTGTGCGGATCGGGTCTGGATGCAATCGGTTTTGCCGCCAGGGCGATCAAAGCCGGCGATGCCGATCTGTTGATTGCCGGCGGCGTGGAATCGATGTCTCGCGCGCCGTTCGTGATGGGAAAAGCCAGCGCGCCTTATCAGCGTCAGGCGGAACTCTTCGATACCACGATTGGCTGGCGTTTTGTGAACCCGCTCATGGCGCAACACTTCGGAACTGACAGCATGCCGGAAACGGCCGAGAATGTAGCTGAATTGTTAAATATCAGCCGGATCGATCAGGACGCTTTCGCCTGGCGCAGCCAGCAGCGTACGGCGCAGGCCCAGCGCGACGGCATTCTGGCGCAGGAGATCGTGCCGGTGCAGATCATCGGCAAGAAAGGGGCGGTCAGCGCGGTACGCGATGATGAGCATCCCCGCCCGGAAACCACGCTTGAGCAGCTGGCGAAACTGAAAGCGCCGTTCCGCCAGGGCGGCGTCATTACCGCGGGCAATGCTTCCGGCGTCAACGATGGCGCCGCGGCGCTGATCATCGCCAGCGAACAGCAGGCCGCTATCCAGGGGCTCACGCCGCGGGCGCGTATCGTGGCGATGGCGACGGCAGGTGTTGAACCGCGCCTGATGGGGCTGGGGCCGGTACCGGCGGTGCGTAAAGTGCTGGAGCGGGCCGGACTCAATATTAACGATATGGATCTGATTGAGCTGAATGAGGCCTTCGCCGCGCAGGCGCTGGGGGTGCTCAGACAGCTCGGCGTGCCGGATGATGCGGCGCATGTGAATCCCAACGGCGGCGCCATCGCGTTAGGCCATCCGCTGGGCATGAGCGGCGCGCGGTTAGCGCTGAGCGCCAGCCTTGAGCTGCAACGCCGGGGCGGGCGCTATGCGCTGTGTACGATGTGTATTGGCGTGGGTCAGGGCATTGCCATGATCCTCGAGCGAGTGTGAGCTAATTTACCTGCGAGTACCCTACAATGATAACTACTACAAAATTAGATCCGATTGAAACCGCATCGCGTGACGAACTGCAGGCCCTGCAAACCCAGCGCCTGAAATGGACGCTGAAGCATGCGTATGACAATGTGCCGATGTATCGCCGCAAATTCGACGCCGCCGGCGTGCACCCTGACGACTTTCGGGAATTAAACGATCTGCAAAAATTCCCCTGTACCACCAAACAAGATCTGCGCGACAACTATCCCTTCGATACCTTCGCGGTGCCGATGGAGCAGGTGGTGCGCATTCACGCCTCTTCCGGCACCACCGGCAAACCGACGGTGGTGGGCTACACGCAGAACGATATTGATAACTGGGCCAATATCGTCGCCCGTTCGCTGCGCGCCGCCGGCGGCACGGCGAAAGATAAAATTCACGTCGCCTACGGCTACGGCCTGTTTACCGGCGGCCTTGGCGCGCACTACGGCGCGGAGCGTTTAGGCGCGACGGTGATCCCGATGTCCGGCGGACAGACCGAAAAACAGGCGCAGCTGATCCGCGATTTTCAGCCGGATATGATCATGGTGACGCCGTCCTACTGCCTGAATCTGATTGAAGAGCTTGAGCGCCAGATGGGCGGTGACGCCCGCGGCTGCTCGTTACGCGTCGGCGTGTTTGGCGCCGAGCCGTGGACGCTGGCGATGCGCGCGGAGATCGAGCGCCGCCTGGGGATCACCGCCCTGGATATTTACGGTTTGTCGGAAGTCATGGGGCCGGGCGTAGCGATGGAATGTCTGGAAACCGTTGACGGCCCGACCATCTGGGAAGACCACTTCTTCCCGGAAATCGTCAACCCGGACGACGGTACGCCGCTGGAAGATGGCGAGCATGGCGAACTGCTGTTTACCACGTTGACCAAAGAAGCACTGCCGGTGATCCGCTATCGTACCCGCGATCTGACGCGCCTGCTGCCGGGCACCGCGCGGACCATGCGCCGCATGGATCGCATCAGCGGGCGCAGCGACGATATGCTGATTATCCGCGGGGTTAACGTCTTCCCCTCGCAGCTGGAAGAGGAGATCCTCAAGTTTGAACACCTGGCGCCGCACTATCAGTTAGAGGTCAATCGCCGCGGTCATCTTGATTCGCTGGCGGTGCGCGTTGAACTGAAAGAGAGCGGGCTGGCGTTAAGTCATGAACAACGCTGCCAGATTTGCCATCAGTTGCGTCACCGCATTAAGTCGATGGTCGGGATCTCCACCGATATTACTATCGTCAACTGCGGCAGCATTCCTCGCTCTGAAGGGAAAGCCTGTCGGGTATTCGACCTGCGTAAAGCGGTGGTCAGCGGTTAATTCTCTCCCCGGTTACCCGGCTGAGGCCTTTACGCCGTAAGCCGGGAATTTCCTGTGCTATGATTCATAAAGGAAAAATATAACAACAGAATGAATCAGATGAGTAAACTCGACGCCTTTATTCAACAAGCGGTGACGGCGATGCCGATCAGCGGTACGTCATTGATTGCCTCGCTGTATGGCGACGCTTTATTACAACGCGGTGGGGAAGTGTGGCTGGGTAGCGTCGCGGCGCTGCTGGAAGGATTAGGCTTCGGCGAGCGCTTTGTCCGCACCGCGCTATTTCGCCTCAATAAAGAAGAGTGGCTTGATGTCATCCGTATCGGCCGGCGTAGCTTCTATCGCCTGAGCGATAAAGGGCTGCGCCTGACCCGGCGCGCGGAGCATAAAATTTATCGCGCCAGTGCCCCGGAATGGGACGGTACCTGGCTGCTGCTGCTTTCGGAAGGCCTGGAGAAAAATGTGCTCGCCGACGTCAAAAAGCAGCTGCTGTGGCAGGGCTTTGGCGCGCTGGCGCCCAGCCTGCTGGCCTCGCCGTCGCAAAAACTGGCGGATGTCCAGTCGCTGCTCCACGAAGCGGGCGTCGCCGAAAACGTCATCTGTTTTGAAGCCCATTCGCCGCTGGCGCTCTCCCGTGCGGCGCTGCGCAGCCGCGTGGAGGAGTGCTGGCATCTCACTGAACAAAACGAGATGTATGAATCTTTCATCTCGCTATTCCGACCGTTACTGCCGCTGCTGCGCGACTGCGACCCGGCCGAGCTGACGCCTGAGCGCTGTTTCCAGATCCAGCTGCTGCTGATCCATTTTTATCGCCGGGTGGTGCTCAAAGATCCGCTGCTGCCGGAGGAGCTGCTGCCGGCGCACTGGGCGGGGCAAACCGCCCGCCAGCTGTGTATCAATATTTATCAACGCGTGAATCCCGGCGCGCTGGCGTTCGTCAGCGAGAAAGGGGAAAGCTCGGTGGGCGAGCTTCCGGCGCCGGGCCCGCTCTATTATCAGCGCTTTGGCGGTTTGCCGGGCGCATAAGGAGGTTGCATGCCGATTTATCAGATTGATGGACTGACGCCAGTGGTGCCGGAGGAGAGCTACGTCCACCCAACCGCCGTGCTGATTGGCGACGTGATCCTCGGCAAAGGGGTCTATGTTGGGCCCAACGCCAGTCTGCGCGGCGATTTTGGCCGCATCGTGGTCAAAGACGGCGCCAATATTCAGGACAACTGCGTCATGCATGGATTCCCCGGCCAGGATACGGTGGTGGAAGAGGATGGCCACATCGGTCACGGCGCTATTCTGCACGGCTGCGTGATTGGCCGCAACGCGCTGGTGGGCATGAGCGCGGTGATTATCGACGGGGCGGTCATTGGCGAAAACAGCATTGTCGGCGCTTCGGCCTTTGTCAAAGCCAACGCCGAGATGCCCGCCAACCATCTGATTATCGGCAGCCCGGCAAAAGCGATTCGCACCCTGAGCGAACAGGAGCTGGCGTGGAAAAAACAGGGTACCCGTGAATACCAGGTGCTGGTGGAGCGCTGTAAGCAGACGCTGCATCAGGTGGAGCCATTACGGGAAGTGGAAGCAGGGCGTAAGCGACTGGAATTTGATGAAAACCTGCGGCCAAAAACGCAGCGCTAACTTTCCAGGGCAACCCGGAGGGGCTCGGTGGATTAGTGCTCAGCCAGTTCACGAAAGAACGCCGGGTTGGCCTGGATAACCGCCAGTACTTTTGCTGCCAGGCCTGTCGGGTTGCGCCGCCTGGACTCCCAACTTTTGATAGTATCCACGCTGGTACCCAGCGCTTTTGCCATCTCCGCCTGCGAAACATTAAGCTGAGTGCGGATGGCTTTCACATCAGCAACTTCATAGCGCGTCGCTCGGGCTGGGGCCTTGTTGCCGTCTTTGATCTCAACAGCCTCTTCCAGGGACGCTTTAAGTTCGTTGAAGTAACCCATTTCAAACCTCATTTTTTAGTCGCCGGGTCAGTTTCCTGAGTTCGTTTCTTTCCGCTGCGCTCAGGCTCTCTTTGGTGTGCTTGGGGTAGGCTAAGACGAGATAGATGATCTCGCGGGTTGCCAGAAAATAAATCACCCGCACGCCGCCGCTTTTTCCCTGTGAGCCTGTCGCCATTCTTATTTTCCGTAACCCGCCGGTATCCTGGATAAGATCGCCGAAATCCGGATTGCCTATGAGTTGCCTCTGCAGTGCCCTCAGATCTTCATCGCTGGCCAGCTGTTTTATCTGGCGGGTAAATAGCGACGTTTCGATAAATTCAATGGCATGACACACGAAAACGCTCCTTGCTAAGGTACCATGTACACCATCGAGTGTACATAGTACGCACTCCTGTTTTTGACCATGACAACGGTTGCCGTCAGCGACCGGGAGTGAGCCAGATTCGCGCGGCGACAGCCATGGTACAGGCTGGTGGCTTAAGGCGTTGGAATGATGTGTGAATTTACGAGGCGGCTCGTAAAAGGGGGATGGGCGAGGGGAAAAAACACTCCCGCCGGGCGGCGGGAGTGGAAATCTTAGGCTGCAACCACGCTGTCGATGGCCGCTTTGGCATCGGACTGCGCTTTGGCCGCCACTTCCGGGCCGTAAGCGATACCTTCGGCGAACACGAAGTTCACGTCGGTGATGCCGATGAAGCCGAGGAAGGTGGACAGGTACGGGGTGACCAGGTCGGTCGGGGTATCTTTATGGATACCGCCGCGGCTGGTCACGACGACCGCACGTTTACCGGTCACCAGACCTTCCGGCCCTTTCTCGGTGTAGCGGAAGGTAACGCCGGCGCGAGCCACCAGGTCAAAATAGTTTTTCAGCTGCGTCGGGATGTTGAAGTTGTACATCGGCGCAGCGATAACAATCACATCATTGCCTTTCAGTTCGGCGATCAGCTCGTCGGAAAGGGCCAGCGCTTCCTGCTGACGCGGAGTCAGCGGCGCGTCGCTCGGACGCAGGGCACCAACCAGTTCACCATCCAGAACCGGGATCGGATTAGCGGCCAGGTCACGCACGGTGATCTCGTCGCCCGGGTGTTTTTCCTGCCATTGTTCAACAAAATAGTCGGAAAGCTGACCAGATTGTGAGTACCCTGCCAGAATACTGGATTTCAGAACTAATACTTTGCTCATGGGTGTTTCCTTTTTTAATGTGATTGACGGGTCAATGCCCTGGTGCTTGTTGACACTGTATTCACAATCGCGCCACAGAGATAGCGCAATATATCGAATCCTATGTTCAGATTTTTTGAACAAGGCACGGATGACACAGATGTGGTACTCTAAGGCAATACTTCAAAAGAGATTTTCCCGGCAGAGCTCTGCCCGATAACGCTATGACAGAACAACAAAAAATCACCTTCCCCCAGCTTTATCAACAGCTCGACGGCCTGATGCTGCGCGATAAAACGCGCTTCGCCCGCCGTCTGCACGGTGTGAAGAAGGTTAAAAATCCTGAATCGCAACAGGCCATCCTCCAGGAGATGGCGCAGGAGATAAGCCAGGCAGCCGGTAAAGTCCTGCTGCGCGAAGCGGCGCGTCCGGCCATCACCTATCCTGAAAACCTGCCGGTTAGCCAGAAAAAACAAGAGATTCTCGAGGCGGTGCGCGATCACCAGGTGGTGATCGTCGCCGGGGAGACCGGTTCGGGTAAAACCACCCAGTTGCCAAAAATCTGCATGGAGCTGGGCCGCGGGCTGAAAGGGCTGATCGGCCATACCCAGCCGCGTCGTCTGGCCGCGCGAACCGTCGCCAACCGTATCGCCGACGAGCTGCAAACGGAGCCGGGCGGTTGCATCGGCTATAAAGTTCGCTTTAGCGATCACGTCAGCGACAACACCATGGTCAAGCTGATGACCGACGGTATTCTGCTGGCGGAGATCCAGCAGGATCGCCTGCTGATGCAGTACGACACCATCATTATCGATGAAGCGCACGAGCGCAGTCTGAACATTGATTTTCTGCTCGGCTATCTGAAAGAGCTCCTGCCGCGCCGCCCGGACCTGAAAATCATCATTACCTCGGCGACCATCGACCCGGAACGTTTCTCAAAGCATTTCAATCATGCGCCCATTATCGAAGTCTCCGGGCGGACTTACCCGGTGGAAGTCCGCTACCGGCCAATAGTGGAAGAGGCGGACGACACCGAGCGCGATCAATTACAGGCGATTTTTGATGCGGTTGACGAACTGGGGCGCGAAGGGCCCGGCGATATTCTGATCTTTATGAGCGGTGAGCGGGAAATTCGCGATACCGCTGATGCGCTGAATAAGCTGGATCTGCGCCATACTGAAGTGCTGCCGCTGTATGCCCGCCTGTCCAACAGCGAGCAGAACCGCGTCTTCCAGCCGCACAGCGGACGACGCATCGTGCTGGCGACCAACGTGGCGGAAACTTCGCTGACCGTGCCGGGCATTAAATACGTTATCGATCCCGGTACTGCGCGTATCAGCCGTTACAGCTACCGCACCAAGGTGCAGCGCCTGCCGATCGAGCCGGTTTCCCAGGCGTCCGCCAACCAGCGTAAGGGCCGCTGCGGCCGCGTTTCGGAAGGGATCTGTATTCGTCTTTATTCGGAAGACGATTTCCTGTCGCGCCCGGAGTTTACTGACCCGGAAATTCTGCGTACCAACCTGGCGTCGGTCATCCTGCAGATGACCGCCCTGGGCTTAGGCGATATCGCCGCCTTCCCGTTTGTCGAAGCGCCGGATAAGCGCAATATCCAGGACGGCGTGCGCCTGCTGGAAGAGCTGGGCGCCATCACCACCGATGAGCAGGCCACCGCCTATAAGCTGACGCCGATGGGCCGCCAGCTCAGCCAACTGCCGGTGGATCCCCGTCTGGCGCGCATGGTGCTGGAGGCGCAGAAGCACGGCTGCGTGCGGGAAGCGATGATCATCACCTCCGCGCTGTCGATTCAGGACCCGCGCGAGCGGCCGATGGATAAGCAGCAGGCCTCCGATGAGAAGCACCGCCGCTTCCACGATAAAGAGTCCGATTTCCTCGCCTTCGTCAATCTGTGGAACTACCTTGGCGAGCAGCAGAAGGCACTGTCGTCGAATCAGTTCCGCCGCCAGTGCCGGGTCGATTTTCTTAACTATCTGCGCGTGCGCGAGTGGCAGGACATCTACACCCAGTTGCGCCAGGTGGTGAAAGAGCTCGGCCTGCCGATCAACAGCGAGCCGGCGGAATATCGCGAGATCCATACCGCGTTGCTGACCGGTTTGCTGTCGCACATCGGCATGAAGGATGCCGATAAGCAGGAGTTTACCGGCGCGCGCAACGCCCGCTTTTCCATCTTCCCGGGGTCCGGTCTGTTTAAAAAGCCGCCAAAATGGACGATGGTGGCGGAACTGGTGGAAACCAGCCGGCTGTGGGGGCGCATCGCCGCCCGCATTGAGCCGGAGTGGGTCGAGCCGGTCGCGCAGCACCTGATCAAGCGCTCATACAGCGAACCGCACTGGGAGCGGGCGCAGGGCGCGGTGATGGCGACGGAGAAGGTCACCGTCTACGGCCTGCCGATCGTTGGCGCACGCAAGGTCAACTACAGCCAGATCGACCCGGCGCTGTGCCGCGAACTGTTTATCCGCCACGCGCTGGTGGAGGGCGACTGGCAGACGCGGCATGCCTTCTTCCGGGAAAACCTGAAGCTGCGGGCGGAAATCGAAGAGCTGGAGCATAAATCGCGCCGCCGCGACATCCTGGTGGATGACGAAACCCTGTTCGAGTTCTACGACCAGCGCATTAGCCACGACGTCATCTCCGCCCGTCATTTTGATGCCTGGTGGAAGCAGGCCAGCCGCGAAACGCCAGACTTGCTCAATTTTGAAAAGAGCATGCTGATTAAAGAAGGGGCGGAGCAGGTCAGCAAGCTGGACTATCCGAACTTCTGGCATCAGGGCAACCTCAAGCTGCGGCTTAGCTACCAGTTTGAACCGGGCGCCGATGCCGATGGCGTGACGGTGCATATTCCGCTGCCGCTGCTGAACCAGGTGGAGGAGGCCGGATTTGAGTGGCAGATCCCCGGCCTGCGTCGCGAGCTGATTATCGCGCTGATAAAATCGCTGCCGAAGCCGGTGCGGCGCAATTTCGTCCCGGCCCCTAACTATGCGGAAGCGTTTCTCGGCCGGGCGACGCCGCTTGAGCTGCCGCTGCTTGATTCGCTGGAGCGTGAGCTGCGTAAGATGACCGGCGTGACCATCGACCGCGAGGCCTGGCAGTGGGATCAGGTGCCCGATCACCTGAAAATCACCTTCCGGGTGGTGGATGACAAAAACAAGAAGCTTCAGGAAGGGCGCTCGCTGCAGGCGTTGAAAGACGCGCTGAAGGGCAAAGTTCAGGAGACGCTGTCGGCGGTGGCCGATGACGGCATCGAGCAGAGCGGGCTGCATATCTGGAGCTTTGGTACGCTGGCGGAAAGTTACGAACAGAAACGCGGCAACTATAAGGTGAAAGCCTGGCCGGCGCTGGTGGACGAGCGCGACAGCGTGGCTATCAAGCTGTTTGATAATCCACAGGAACAGCAGCAGGCCATGTGGCGTGGTCTGCGCCGCCTGCTGCTGCTCAACATCCCGTCGCCAATTAAGTATCTGCACGAAAAACTGCCGAACAAAGCCAAGCTTGGGCTCTATTTTAACCCGTACGGTAAAGTGCTGGATCTGATTGACGATTGCATCTCCTGCGGCGTTGATAAGCTTATCGACGAGGCGGGTGGTCCGGTGTGGACGGAAGAGGGCTTCAGTCAATTGCACGATAAAGTGCGAGCCGAGCTCAACGACACGGTGGTGGAGATCGCTAAACAGGTCGAGCAGATCCTCACCGCGGTGTTCAATATCAACAAACGGCTGAAAGGCCGCGTGGATATGACCATGGCGCTGGGGCTGTCGGATATCAAAGCGCAGATGGCGGGTCTGGTGTATCGCGGTTTTGTCACCGGCAACGGTTTCCGCCGTCTTGGCGATACGCTGCGTTATCTGCAGGCGATTGAAAAGCGTCTCGAGAAGATGGCTATCGATCCGCACCGCGATCGCGCACAGATGCTGAAAATTGAGAGCGTGCAGCAGGCGTGGCAGCAGTGGCTGAATAAGCTGCCGCCGAACCGCCGTGAGGACGACGATGTCCGGGAGATCCGCTGGATGATCGAGGAATTGCGCGTGAGCTTCTTCGCCCAGCAGCTGGGCACCCCGTATCCTATCTCGGACAAACGCGTCCTGCAGGCGATGGAGCAGATCACGCCGTAATCCCTTCCTTCCCCCCGCCCGGTGGCGCTGTGCTTGCCGGGCGGGGGCATATCCTGAGGCTGATACTCATCAGTACGCCGCACCCGATAATCTTCCCGCCCCGGATGTGGCCCATACCGGTTCTCCCGGACGTAAAATTAACGGATTCTGAAAATCAACCCGGTGGCTTGGGGAACCTGCTTTATTGGCGTATGTTTAGCCTCGCTTTGCCGGATAAACAGGACTCGGAGTCTATTTTTACGATGATGGCTATGTACAGACTATTTATGCTGGTGTCGGCCATTCTTGTTATTACGGCGTGTAAGCCTTTCGTTGACGCTTTTTCCTGTGATGAAACCCAGCGGGCGATCAACGATGCCAATTTTTATATTTTGACCTATCTTCCACCGCTCAATGGCGATGTGCAGAGCGTAAAAATTGACGGTAGCCAAAATAACGACGCAGGCACGCTGCGTTTTGACCGGTGCCGCCGGCTGGAAAGTTACGAGCGAGCAAAAACTTTTAATACCGCGAATGACTCCACGATAGTCAGAGATAATGTTCACTGGCGAAATGATAAAGGATGGATGCGGGAATATATCCGACAGACCCGGAGCGCGACGGGAAATATCAGAAAAATGGTCATGCGTGAGCAGTTCTACACCGATAATCTCGGGCGCATTGTACGTTCAGATAATCTACTCGTGTCGCAGCAACCGCCCAAAGCCATGAGCACGACCACCTATCACTATGACGACCGCCACCGGCTGGTGCGTAAAACGGTCAATGGCGGCATGATGGCCATGCTTGCTGTCAATTATCGCTACGCGGAAGGGCATTTAAGCCGCATTGCCGACTCGGATGCGACCACGACGCTGCGTTGGGATGAAAAAGGGCGGTGGTTATCCGAGGAAAGAACTACCACGTATAGTACAAAACACCAGTCGCGCTGTTTAGGCTGGGACCCCGAGGGGAACTGTACCGGGGAATATGGCGAGCATGAAGGATACGGCGGAAAAAGCGAAGCGTCTCTGCACTATCAGTATACGTATTATCCCCAATGATCGTCAGCGGACGAATGCCGCTGGTGACGCGTCCCGGCGCGGGTTTTCTCCCTCCCCCTGGGGGAGAGGGCCGGGATGAGGGCATCAGGCCGCCCGGATCTTACCCATTCACCAGCGCCAGCGTAAACCCATCCCATCCCTTGATGCCCACCGTCTGCAGCGCGGTGGCAGTGAGCCGCGGGTTATCCCCGATCATTTCGATAAACCGACGCACGCCCTGCACGCGCGCATCATCGCTTTGTCCGTTAATCACTTCGCCATCGCGCACCACGTTATCGCCCACGATCAGCGTCCCGGGGTGCGAATAGTGCAGCGCCCACTCCAGATAGCGAGGATTATTAGGTTTATCGGCATCAATAAAGATCAGGTCGAACGGCTGCACATTCGCGAAATTTTCCAGCGTGTTCAGCGCCGGTCCTTCAATGAGTTCAATGCGCTCGTTTAGCCCCGCAAGGCGGATATTCTGGCGCGCCACCCCGGCATGGCCAGGATCGGCCTCGAGGGTAATCAGCTTTCCGTCGGCGGGCAGCGCACGCGCCATCCAGATAGCGCTATAGGCGCCGAGTGTGCCAATTTCCAGGATCCGCCGCGCCTGTGTTATACGCACCAGCAGCGCCAGAAATTGCCCCTGATTGGCCGCAACATCATGTTCAGGTAGCCCGGCGCGTTTGTTGTTTTCCAGTACCTGACTCAGTATGTCATCTTCAGGAATAAGCGAAGAAATCATGAAATTATCGACGGCAGACCACTGTTGTTGCATAGATTGACTCCCTGGTGGTTGTTGCCGGGTAGCGCTGCGCTACACCGGCCTGAATATGGGTTTCTGCGCTCTCCACGGTTGTGGACCGGCGCGCACAGGGTATTCACGCGTTCATCCAGCCGCCTCCCAGCGCCCGGTAAAGATCGATCTGCGCCAGCAGCAGGTTGTTCTTCACCTGCACTACGCTAAGCTGGGTGGAGAACAGCGTTCGCTGGGCATCGAGCACATCCAGATACGAAGAGTAGCCGTTACGGTAGCGATTCTGCGCAATGCGCAATGTTTCCTCCGCCACCGCCACCTGCCCCTGCAGTTCGGTCAGCTGTTCGCCGTAGCGGCTAATGGCGTCAAGGCTGTCATTCACCTCTTTGAACGCGCCGCGCACCGTTTTCTCGTAGCTATAGAGCGCCTGGTTGCGCTGGGCCATAGAGACATCCACCTGGGCATTTAACGCCTGGCGGTTAAGCAGCGGCGCCAGAATACTGCCGCCGACGCTCCACAGCCGCAGCGGGTTGTCCAGCAGGTCCGGCAGTGTACGATCCTGCAGGCTGCCGGTGGCGGTGAGGTTGATAGACGGCAGCAGCTGCGCCTGCGACGAGGCCAGGGTGGCATCGGCGGCCACCAGCTGACGCTGAGCCTGTACGATATCCGGGCGGCGGTTGAGTAAGGTGGACGGCAGTTGCGACGGCAGACGCAGCGGAGTGAGCTGGGCGAACTCGCCGCGTTTTACCGCGCCGGGGTTATCACCCAGCAGCACGCTGAGCGCATTTTCCTGCTGCGCAATCTGGTGCTGTAGCGGCGGGATCTGCGCCCGCGTTGAGCGCAGCTCCGAATCTGCCTGCATCAGCTCAAGGCGTGAAGTATACCCGGTTTCAAACTGACGCTTCGCCAGGCGCCACGCGTCTTCCCGTGATTTCAGCGTCTGTTGGGTAACCCGCAGCTGCTCATCCAGCGACAACAGGGTCACGTAGCCGACGGCCACCGAGCTGGCGACGCTCAAATTGGCCGCGGCTGCAGCGGCTTTTTGCGCCTCGAGGCTGGCTCCGGCGGCGCTGGCCGCGCTGCGGTTGGCGCCCCAGATATCAACATCATAGCTGGCGGTCAGGCCGCCTTTGTACAGCGTGCTATGGATCGGCAGGCCGGTGGCGGCGGACTGCGCGCGGGCGCGGGTACCGCTCAGGCTGGCGTCCAGCGAGGGGAAAAGACTGCTGTCGGCGGCATAGGCCCGCGCCTGATACTCATTCACCCGCTCCCGGGCGATCAGCACATCGCTGTTATAGCGCAGCGCCCGGTCGACATACTGATTGAGCGTGCTGTCATGAAAATTGCGCCACCAGACGCCTTCCACCGGGCTGGCCGGGCCAACGTCGGCCCGCCAGGCGGCAGGGATGGTCAGGGTCGGCTGCGCGCGCTGCACGTCGGCGGATTGACAGCCGACCAGCGCGAGGATGACGGCAAGGGTGACTGGGCGGATCATGGCTGTTTCTCCGCGCGGGTATCAATGGTCACCTGCACCGACATACCGGGACGCAGGTGTTCGCTGTACTTCTGCCCGTCGTTGACCGTAATGCGCACCGGGATCCGCTGGGCGATCTTGACGAAGTTGCCGGTGGCGTTGTCCGGTGAGATGGCGCTGAATTCCACCCCGGTCGCCGGGGAGATGCTCTGCACCTTGCCATGGAAACGCTCACCGTTAAGCGCGTCGACGGTGAAGGTGACCGGCTGGCCGATACGCACCTCGGCAAGCTGGGTCTCTTTCAGGTTGGCGATCACCCAGTGCTGGGGCGGGACCAGCGAGGTCAGATGGGTTCCGGCGCTGACGTAGGCGCCAAGACGTACCGAGATCTGCCCCAGCTGGCCGCCGGTGGGGGCGATGATCTGCGTATTCTGCAGGTCGATCTGCGCCAGCTCGAGGGCGGCTTTGGCGCTGGCCACGTCGGCTTCCAGCGAATCGCGATTGACGATGGTCGATTCACGGTCCTGGCGCGACATCTCCAGCGCCGCTTTCGCCTGTTCAATATCCGCAGCCCCTTGCGCCGCGCTGGCGCGCGCCGAATCACGCTCGCGGATCGACAGCGAACCATCGGCAGTCAGCTCCTGTACCCGTTTTAAATCGGCCTGGATTTTCAGATTCTGCGCGCGGGCGTTTTGCAGCGCGGCTTCATTTTTGGCGATCGTCGCCTCGGCGCTTTTGCGCTGCTGCAGATTGTTGCGCAGCGCGGCCTCCTTCATCGCCAGAGTCGCCTGGGCCTGATGCACCCGCTGTTTATAGATGCGATCGTCTATCTGGAACAGCACCTCGCCCGGCTGGACAATTGCGAAATCTTTGACGTTGACGGCGGTGATGTAGCCGTTGACCTGCGGGCTGATAAAGGTGGTCTGCCCGCGCACATAGGCGTTATCGGTAAACTGGCTATGCCGGGTGAACGGCGGCAGTTGCCAGGCGTAGAGGATCACTAATACGCCGACGAGGCCTATCGCTGCGGCGGTAAAAATGGAGACCACGCGAATGTTGTTCCGGGTGTTGGCCTGTTGTTTGGCCGCATCCTGCTGACTCATAACGACTCCAGAGATGAAATGATGATAATTATTTGCTGCCGGTGGCGCGTTTTAAGGCGATACGGGCGGTCAGTCGTAAGCGAATTAAGCGCCAGAAAACCCACACTAATGTGCCGGCGGAGATGGCCGCCGTCAGCAGATAGGTGTCATTCCAGGCGAGAATATTGGCCTGCAGCGTCGCGGCGTTTTGCAGCAGGGTGGTGGCCTGAACGTTAAGCAGGGTGCTGTCGCCGATCTGGCTCTGATACATCTGGCTATACTGCTGCAGCCGCTCGACGATCAGCGGGTTCAGGGTGGTGATCTGGTCCGCCAGCTGGCTGGAGTGAAATTTTTCCCGCCAGGTCTGGAAGGTGCCGAGGATCGCCGACCCCAGCAGACCGCCGATGTTCTGGCTCATGCCGAATAGCACCGAGAAGCTGACCAGGTTGCGCGGATCGGCAAACACGCCGCCAATGCCGGCGAGCATCGCCGGGGCCAGAAAGAAGGCGCTGCCGAAGCCGAGTAAAAACTGGCTGAACATTAATTGTTCCGGACGGGTGAGGGCGTTGGACTGGCTGTCGAGCAGCGAGGCTACCATGATCAGCGCCAGGGCGGTGGCGGTCGGCCAGTAGAGCTTCTGCGGGTTGAGCGTCAGACAACTGGCGATGATCCCGCACAGAATGCCGGCGAAAATTGACCATGCGAGGTTAGTCATCTGTTCGTTTTGCAGACCAACGTACTGCAACCAGCCGATGACCCCGGTGTTTTGCTCCGCCAGCACGATGCGGATCAGCAGCATAATCAGGCCGAGGCGTACGATGCTGCCGCTGGAGAGCCACTTGGTATTGAGTAGGGGATTGCTGCGGTTATGCTCAAAGGCGATAGCGGCGACGATCAGCACCACCGCTGCCGCCAGCGACCAGCCGATCCACGGCGCTTCAAACCACCACTCGAGCCGCCCCAGCGACAGCACGGCGCACACCAGCGCCATGCCGGGCGCCAGCAGAAAGAAGGTGATAAAATCCTTCTTCTCGAACACCTTTTTACGATCGCTCGGCGGCAGTTTCAGCGCGATGACGCAGGCCAGCGACACCAGCGCCAGCCCCAGTTCAAAGAAGTAAAGGCCGCGCCATTCATCGATCTGCAGCAGTTCGGTGGAAAAGAGACGCGCCAGCGGAATGGCCAGCGACGAGCCGGTGATGCCGATGGTTAGCCCTTTCAGGCGGTGGCGTGCGGGCCAGGCCTGCACCTGGTAGTAGATCCCCAGCGAGCTGAGCGCTGCGGCCACCATGCCGTGGGCGGCGCGGACCATCATCGCCGAGCTGAGATCGTTGACGAACAGGTGGAAAAAGGTGACCAGCACATAGAGCACCAGAAAGCCTTCGGTAAAGGCGCGCAGCCCAAACTGCTGGCGAAATTTCACCAGCAGCAGGTTGATGGAGACGTTGGTCATGACGTACACCGCCGGCAGCCAGGCGATCTCGGTCGACCAGGCGGCGAAGGTGCCCTGCAGCAGCTGCAGGTTGGCGGTGACCACCGCGTTGCCCAGCGCGCCGGTGAGGCACACCAGCAGGCCGACCACGCCATAGGCGAGACGTTTCTGCGGACTGTGCAGCGGCGTCGAGGGCGAGCCAAGCAGGGCTGGTTTTTCATGCGGCGCCCAGTCATGCGGGGCATAGGGGTTATCCTGGCGACGGGGCATTATTTCTTCTCCACTTCGCGCAGCAGTTTTTCCAGCACCCGCTGAGTTTGCTCCCGCTCCTGCGGGGTAATCGCCGTCAGGATCTCTTCGCGCAGATCGTCCGCCACCGTTTTGACCTGCTCATACAGCGCCATTCCCTGCTCGGTGGCGACCAGCAGCCGCTTACGTTTATCGCTGACGGTGGTGACACGCTCCACCAGGCCGAGGGCGACCAGCCGGTTGATCAGCGGCACAATGGTCGGACTCTCTACCCCCAGCTCCTGCGCCAGTTCGCTTTGCGACAGCGGCTGTGGCTGGCGGGCAATGGCCGCGACCGCCACCCAACTGGCCTGGCTCAGGCCAAGGTCCTTTAGCCGACGGTTGACCGCCAGCCGCCAGTGATGGGCGGTGAGGTATAAAAGATGGGAGAAGTTAAGCTGTCGATTGTCCATAGGTCGTCTGTCAATATCGTTAGAGCTCTAACGAGTTTATGTCGGGCGACCGCCATAATTCAAGGCGAAGGAAAAAAATTGGTTAACGGTATGTGCGTTTATTGTGGCAAATAGCGATGGGTTAACCCGCGAGCCCTCTACTCACTGAGGATGCTCTTATTCTGCGCCATGACCCAGGTGATAAAGGCCCGTAGCGGCACCGGTATATGTTTCCGGCTCGGGTAGTAGACGCAGAAATGGTCGGCAGGATAGTGGTAGTCGGGTAACAAACGGACCAGGCTGCCCGCGCTCAACTGCTGCGTCACCAGCGACTGATAGACAAAGGCGATGCCTAATCCGCTCTCCGCCGCCTGGATCATCGCCGTATCGGAATCAACGACCAGATCGCCTCTGACCGCGACTTCGCTTGGCTCACCGCTGGGGCTAATAAACTCCCAACGGTACTTTTCGCCGCTGGGAAAACAGCGGTTGATGCAGCGGAAATTGACCAGCGACTGCGGGGTGTCGGGCTCGCCGGCCTCGCGGATATAGGCCGGGCTGGCCACCGGGATCAGCGACAGCTTCTCGCCAAAGGGGATGGCAATCATATCTTTGGGCACATCCTGCGAATAGCGAATACCGGCGTCAAAACCGGACTCAATAATATTGACTTTCCGATCGGTGGTATACAGTTCGAGCGTTACATCGGGATAGGCGGTTTTAAAGGCAATAAAATAGTGTTGAAAAAACAGGTCAAGAACAATACGCGGTAAATTGACTTTCACCACGCCTTCCGGCGTCAGGCGATGATAATTCAGGCTGTCAACCACCCGGCGATAATCATTGACCACCGGCGTCATATTATTAAGAAATTCCTCACCCACGGCAGTTAATGACAAACTGCGCGTCGAGCGATTCAGCAGGCGTACGCCTAACTTTTCTTCCAGATGATTAATAGCGCTGGTGAGGGCCGGTGGTGAAAGATTTAATGCCCTGGCGGCCTGGCGAAAACTGCCATGTTTCACTATGAGTATTAATATTTCAATTTGTTGCAAATCCGGCAAGGTTTTCATTGTTAATTTCCAGCTAACACCGCGTTCGGAATAGATTAATTGTTATCAATGTAAAAGGGAAGTATATATTTAATAACATTCAGCACGTAAGGAAAATAAGGTGAAAACACGTTATCTCGGAAAAGAGAAGTTCCAGGTTTCCGCATTGGGTCTCGGGTGTATGGGAATGAGTTTCGCCTACGGCGGCGCCGAGGAGTCGCAGGCGATTAATACGATTCATGCCGCGGTGGACATGGGCGTGACCTTCCTGGATTCTGCCGAAGTGTATGGTCCTTTCGATAATGAAGTTCTTGTCGGGAAAGCGATAAAAGGTATCCGCGATAAGGTGCAGATTGCCACCAAGTTTGGTTTTCGTATTTTGCCGACCGGCCAGGGACTGGAGCGGATGGCCGGCGTCGACAGTCGTCCGGAACATATTCGCGAGTCAGTGGAAGGGTCGCTGAAGCGGCTGAATATCGAGACCATCGATCTGCTCTATCAGCACCGCGTCGATCCGGCGGTGCCGGTGGAAGACGTGGTGGGCACCATGGCCGACCTGGTTAAAGAGGGGAAAATTCGCCATATCGGACTGTCGGAAGTCTCAGCCCAGACGCTGCGCCGGGCCTGCAAGGTGTATCCGATTACCGCCGTGCAGACGGAATACTCGCTGTGGACCCGCGAGCCGGAGGCCGGTATTCTCAACGCCTGCCGCGAGCTGGGGGTGGGCTTTGTCCCATACAGCCCGCTGGGGCGCGGCTTCCTGACGGGAAAAATCACCGATCCTGGCGTCTTCGCTGAGGATGATTTCCGCCGCAATCTGCCGCGCTTCCAGGCCGAGACCATGCGCAAAAACCAGCTGCTGCTTGAGCGCCTGCAGCAGGTGGCCACGCGCTATGACGCGACCCTTGCGCAGATTGCCCTTGCCTGGGTCATGAGCAAAGGCGAGGATATCGTGCCTATCCCGGGGGTGAGAAAAATTGCCCATCTGCGTGATAATGCCGGAGCCGCGAATATTACCCTCTCTCCTGAGGATATTCTCACCATCGAAGATATTTTCACTCCCGATAACGTCACTGGCTTACGCTATAACCAGGGCGACTTTAACTTAATCGAAAAATAACTCCCTGAATACTATTCTCCCGCCGTCCTGGCGGGAGATGAGGTTACTTATGACTATTGCTGTTTCCCGTTCGACGGGATTGCCTGCGGCAGTTTATGCGCTTTCCGTGGGCTCATTTGGTATTGGTACCACCGAATTTGTGATTATGGGATTATTACTTGATGTGGCCCATGATTTTCATATATCCATTACGCTTGCCGCCTGGTCTATTACCGCTTATGCCTGTGGGGTGGTGATTGGCGCGCCGCTCCTCACACCGCTATTAAGCCGCTACCCCAAAAAACCGGCGTTGTTATTTCTGATGATCTTATTTTCCATCGGTAATTTAGGTTGCGGTATTGCCGGTAATATGACCATGCTCATTATTTTCCGGGTAATAACCGCCTTAGCTCACGCCTCATTCTTCGGCATCAGTTCGGTCTATGCCGCGGAGCTGGCGCCGGTGGATAAACGGGCTTCGGCGGTCTCCGCCGTCTTTCTCGGCGCCACCCTGGCCAATATTCTGGGCGTGCCCCTCGGCGCCTGGGTAGGGCAATACCTTGGCTGGCGCTACACCTTCTTTATGGTCACGCTGATTGGCATTCTTTCCGCCCTGGCAGTCATTGCCCTGGTGCCCGGCCGTCAGGCCCAACCGGCGGTGCAGAGTCGGATCCGCGACGAGCTGAAGGTGCTGCGCCATCCGACGGTGCTGCGCAGCCTGCTGATCACCGCGCTCGGGTTTTCCGGCGTCTTCGCCGCCTTTACCTACATTGCGCCAATGCTGAAAACCGTCACCGGGATGAGCGACCATCTCATTCCACCGGTGCTGGTGCTGTTTGGCGTCGGGATGGTCGCCGGGAATCACCTCGGCGGCCGCCTGACCGACGGTGGGGTCCGCCGGGCGCTGCTGCTGACCCTGGCCTTGCTTATCGTCGTCCTGTGCCTCTTTCCGTTCGCCATTCAGACGCTACCCGGCGCCTGCGCGGCGGTGTTTCTGCTGGGGGCGGCGATGTTCTCCACCATTCCGCCGCTGCAGATGCAGGCGCTGGACAGCAGTGAGACCGGCAAAAGCATGGTCTCCTCGTGCAATATCGCCGCCTTTAACCTCGGCAATGCCGCTGGCGCCTGGTTTGGTGGGCTGTTGCTCACCGCCGGCGTCTCCCTCTCGCATATTCCCCTGGCCGGTGCATGCCTGACCGCCAGCGGATTTGTTATCGCTAGTGTGACGTTGTCACCTTTAAAAGGAAGTCAAGCATGAAGTATCGGTATTTAGGTTCCACCGGGCTGTCGGTGTCGGAGCTCTGTTTTGGCGCCATGACGTTTGGTGAAAAAGGGGCCTTTCTCGGCGCACCGGGACGCAACTGGTCGGAATTCGGCGTGGTGCCTGAGCATACGGCATACGATCTGGTGTACAAAGCGCTGGACGCCGGGATTAACTTTTTTGATACCGCGGACTGTTATAAAAACGGCCAGGGCGAAGAGCTGCTCGGTAACGCGCTGAAGGGGAAACGCCAGCAGGTGATTATCGGCACCAAAGGACGCTGGCAGACCGACCCCAATCCGAACGCGCTGGGGGCGTCGCGCTACCATATTATTAATGCCGTCGACGCCAGCCTGCAGCGGCTGAAAACGGATTATATCGATATCTATCATCTCCACGGGTTCGATCCGCGCACCGCGCTGGAGGATACCCTGCGGACGCTGGATGCGTTGATTCGCGCCGGGAAAATTCGCTACATCGGGGTCTCCAACTACGCGGCCTGGCAGCTGGCGAAGGCACTGGGGATCTCAGAGCGCCTCGGACTGGAAAAATTCTGCGTCTATCAGGGCTATTACAATATCGCCGCGCGAGAACTGGAGCATGAGATTATCCCGCTCAGCGTCGATCAGAACGTCGGCATCACCGTCTGGAGCCCGCTGGCCGGGGGCTTCCTCACCGGTAAATACCCTCGCAATCAGGCGTTTCCTGAGGGCAGTCGGCTGGCGAACGCCACCCCGTTTGAGTCGGCGCCGATCGCCAATCGCGAACAAGCCTGGCAGACTCTGGAAGTGATGCAGGAGATTGCCCGTCAGCGCAACGCCAGCGTGGCGCAGGTGGCGCTCAACTGGTTGCGTACCCGCCCGGGGATCACATCGCTGGTGATCGGCGCGACCAAACTCGCCCAGCTGGAGGATAACCTGGCGGCACTGAACTGGACGCTGAGCGACGAGGAGGCGGCGATCCTCAACAGCGTGAGCGAAAAAGAGAAGCCTTATCCCTACTGGCATATCTGCAATGTCGCCGGCGATCGCCGTCTGGCCGACGATATCTACCCCTAACTCACCCTGCACCCAGGCAACACGCGTATGCCCCCCTGGGGGCATACAGAGAGGCTCGATCGTGAAAAAAGTACTCATTGTTGGCGCCGGCCCGGTAGGGTTAATCATTGGCTGCTATCTGAATAAGTATGGAATTGATTTTGATATTATTGATAAAAATACACACAGCACCACCTGGTCCAAAGCGCTGAGCGTCAGTCCGGCGACGATTAAAGCCTTCCACGGCTTAGCCCTTGCCGGGGAGCTGACCGCCCAGGGCAAGCAGGTTCAGTCAATTTACGCCTGGTATAAAAACCGCAAGTTTCTGCATATTGATAACCGCCATCTCCCCACCTGCTATCCCTTCCATGTCAGTATCCCGCAGCCGCGGACGGAGAAGATCCTTGAAACGGCGCTGGCCGAGGCCGGTCAACTGGTGAAACGCGGACATCAGCTGGTCTCCTGGCGGCGGGAGGAAGGGCGCTATCACGTCTCTCTGCTCGACGATGCCCGCCGGGCCTGTTCCGCTACCTATGACTATATTATCGGCGCCGACGGCGCGGCCAGCACCGTCCGGGAGCTGGCCGGGATTGGCTTTAGCGGCCATGATTACCCGCTGCATTTTGTAATGGCGGACGTGCAGTTCGCCAGCGCGGCGACGCTCCCGGGAACCTCTTACTATATTGACGAGCTGGGCTTTCTGATCTTTCTGCCCATGCCGGACAATCAGGTCAGGATCGTGATTAAAAGAGCCGGTCGATTACCGTCGCCGCGTCCGGTGCCGGATCTGCAGGAGATCAACGTGGCGCTGGCGCGCTTCTGCCCCGAGGTTCCTCCGGCGCAGGCGCTGACCTGGTCCTCCAGCGCCAACTTCTATAACCGGATCGCCGATGACAATCTGCAGCACAATATCATGCTGGCAGGCGATGCTTTCCATCTGTTCAGTCCGATTGGCGGGCAGGGGATGAATACCGGTATTCAGGATGCGATTAACCTGGCCTGGAAGCTGGCCTTTTACCTGCATGGCGTCGCCAGCGACCGGCTGCTGGCATCCTATCGCACCGAGCGCTTCGCCGCGGTGAGCGGCGTGCTGCATGCCACCGATCACGATACCGGCCTGATTGCCGGTCTGGTGCCGAAAAATCATATCGACGCGGTCTACTTTCCGGAGTTTTGCAATCGTCACTATTATCGCCACCAGCTGCCGCTGCAGTACGCCGGCTTTGCCGCGCCGCAGTGCGCTCACCCGAACGGCCTGATGGGCCACCATGTTCCGTGGTACGTCTTTACCTCGCCGCAGGCGACGTTTCGCAACAGTTATGACGCCTTCGCCAGCGGTAAGGTCGTGGTCTTTTCCGCGCGCGTCGACTGTCCTCCCTTATCCCGCCTGAAACCTGGCGGCTGGTTTATATTCTGCGCCCTTGACCCGGCGGACGAGGCGTTTCTCGAGGCGCTACAGATTGGCCGCGATGACTATGCGGTGATCAATCCCGATGGCTATGTGGGCTTTACCGGCAGCGAAGCCGGGACATCGCAGTATCTTTCCTCGCTCTACGTAATGGAATAATCATGAATAAAGTGTATATCGTCGCGGCCTGCCGTACGCCGGTGGGGCGTTTTCTTGGCGCCCTGAAAACGGTCTCTGCGGTGGAACTGGCCGCGCTCACCGTCCGCCACAACCTGCAGCAGGCCGGGATTGACCCGGCGTGGATTGACGAAGTGATCTGCGGCTGCGTCCTCGCCGCCGGGCAGGGGATGGGGCCGGCGCGTCAGGTCGCGCTGCGGGCGGGGATCCCGGTGCAAAAGCCGGCTTACACCCTGAATATGATCTGCGGTAGCGGCATGAAAAGTATTACCGAGGGGGCGATCCATATCCAGAGCGGTTATGCCGACCTGGTCGTCGCTGGCGGGATGGAAAACATGAGCCAGGCGCCGTTTTTGCTGCGGGGAGAGATAAGGGGCGGCGTGAAATTTGGCGCGTTCAGCAGCGAGGATCTGATCCAGAGCGATGGCTTAACCGATCCGCTGTTGCATATTCCGATGGGGGAAACGGCGGAGGCCATCGCCGCGCATGAGCAGATCTCGCGCGCAGAACAGGACCAGTACGCGCTGGACAGCCATCAAAAAGCCTCCGCCGCCAGCCGCGCCGGCCATTTTGCCGAGGAGATAGTGCCGGTGACGGTCAGCGGGAAGCGGGGCGTCAGCGTGGTCCGCGAGGATGAGCAGATCCGCCATGACCTTAGCGCCGACCAGCTGGCGGCGCTGAAACCGGCTTTTCGTCGCGACGGGAGCGTCACGGCGGGCAACGCCTCGGGGCTGAACGACGGCGCGGCGTCAGTGATCCTCGCCTCGGCGCGCGCCGTTGCGCAGTACGGCCTGCGGCCGCTGGCTGAGATAGTCGCCTTCGGCGAGGGCGGCGTCGAACCGGCGATGATGGGGCTTGGGCCGCTGCCGGCCATGACGTGCGCTCTGCGCCGCGGGCGTTTTCAGCTCAGCGATATGGCGCGACTGGAAATTAACGAAGCCTTTGCCGCGCAGGTGCTGGGGGTGGTCAAGGGGCTGGCCCGCGAGCATCAGATGACGGCGGAGGAGATAGCCGCCCGCCTGAACGTCAACGGCGGCGCGATTGCCCTCGGGCACCCGCTCGGCAGTTCCGGAACCCGGATTGTCGTGAGCCTCCTGCACGCGCTGCGCCGGGAGAATAAACCGACCGGCCTGGCCTCGCTGTGTATCGGCGGTGGGATGGGTATTGCGTTAATTGTGAAAACGATCTGAGGAGACAAGCGCCATGGAAAAATTAATTGTGGTGGGTGAGAAATTTACCGATTTTGCCCGGCGGCATCAGAACGTGCTGACCGTCAACGAGTTTGAGCGTTTTGTCTGGAGCGGCGAGCTCGCCGGCGTCGATAAAATCGTCATTGGTCAGGGCGTGCAGCTCGACGACATCTCCCGCACGGTCTGCATTATTCGTCAGCACTATCCGGATAAAATCCGCCAGATCGTCAATCTGCAGGATCTCTATTATCAAAACAACCGCGATCATCAGCGGCTGGTGCATAAACGTAAAAAAGAGAACATCCTCATCACCTCGCCGGAAAAACGCGATGAAGATAGCTATTGCGCGCGTCTGATCCTGCAGGACGCCTCGGAGCTGCTTTGCGACCACCAGACCGGGCAACACATCCAGGGGATGGTGCTGATCGAGGCGGCGCGGCAAACCATCATCGCCACCTCGGAGAAATTTCTGCTGGCGGAGGCGGGCGTGGCGATGGACGAGAAGTACTTCACGCTGAGCTCGCTGCAGGTAGCTTTTTCCAGCTTTGTTTTCCCGCTGCCGGTGACCATTGTGCTGAATGTGGTGTCGCGCAAAAGCTCAGCCCACGGCCGCTTTACCTGCGAGTGTTCGGTCGGTTTTGACCAGACCGGCACCCGCAAAGCGGAAGTCGGCTTTAGCTTCAGCGTCTATGACCTGAACTACATTACTCGTAAGGAGTGTGAGCAGGCGGCGCTCTGCCATCAACATTATCTGGTCAGTATTGAGCAGGGGGACGGGGATGAGCATCGCCTTTTTTGACGTGGATGAAACGCTGATTACCGGCAAAAGTATGTTCCTGTTTCTGCACCGCTATGCCGAGGAATATCCGCTGCAGTGCGGTTTGACGGCCGCGGCGATTGTCCGCCAGCTCCAGGCGCTTAGCAAAGCGGGTCAACCGCGGGAGGCGATCAATCGCTACTACTATTCGCTGTTTCGCCATGAGCCGCGCGCCCAGGTGCGGGCGGTTGCTGAGGCACTGTATCGCGAAGGTGGGTACGGTTTTCACCGTGAGGTGGTGGCGATCCTCCGGCAACATCAGGGGCGCGGGGATGACGTGGTGTTTGTCTCCGGATCGATGACCGACATTCTCTGGCCGGCGATGGCGGCGCTGGGGGTGGAGCATGCCCTGTGTTCAGAGCCGGTGGTGGTTGACGAACACTATACCGGGGAACTCTGGCGGACCGCCATTGGCGAACATAAGGCGTTGCATGCTCAACGCTACGCGCAGGAACGGGGCCAGCCGCTGGCGGCGTGCTATGCCTTTGGGGACCATATCTCGGATCTGCCGCTGCTCGCGCTGGTTGGCAACCCCTGCGCGGTCAATCCGTGCGCGGCGCTGCTGGCGGAGTCGCAGCGTCGGGGATGGCCGGTGCTGTGGTCTAACGGCGGTTGACGGCACGATAGCGAAAAAAAGGGGGCGGCGCTACGCCACCCCCTGATTCACACCCTGACGGGGATCAGCCCGGGTAGATGCCGCGGTCTTTACGCGCCATCAGGATGCGCTCGCAGGCCACGATATAGGCGGCGGTACGCAGCGTACACGCTTTCTCGGCGGCTTTATCGCAGACGTGAATAATGGCGTCGGTCATGATGCGGTCCATCTTGGCGTTGATCTCTTCTTCGCTCCAGAAGAAGCTGGCCATATCCTGCACCCACTCAAAATAGCTGACGGTCACCCCACCGGCGTTACAGATAACGTCCGGCACTACGATCACGCCGCGCTCGGCCAGCACGTCGTCCGCTTCCGGATAGGTTGGGCCGTTGGCCCCTTCCAGCACCAGTTTGCAGGTCAGCTTCTCCGCGCGCTCGCGGGTGATTTGCCCTTCCAGTGCCGCCGGGATCAGAATGTCCATCGGGGTGGTCCAGAAGGCGTCTTTATCGATCTCCTGGGCGCCAGGGAAACCGGCAATCTGCTTTTTCTCCGCCTGCCAGGCGGTGAGGGCGGCCATATCAATCCCGCCTTCGTTATACAGGGTCGCGGTATGATCCTGAATGACCACCACGCGGGCGCCGACGCCGGCGAACAGGCGGGCTGCTTCGCTACCGACGTTACCAAAGCCCTGCAGCGCGACTTTGGCGCCTTCAATTTCGATACCGGCGCGACGAGCCACTTCCCGGCCGGTGACAAATACGCCACGCCCGGTGGCCTTTTCACGGCCGAGGGAGCCGCCGAGGTGGATCGGTTTGCCGGTGACCACGCCGGTAATGGTGGTGCCATGGTTCATGGAGTAGGTGTCCATCATCCATGCCATCACTTTACCGTTGGTGCCGACGTCCGGCGCCGGAATATCTTTCTGCGGCCCGATAATAATGCCGATTTCGCTGGTGTAGCGGCGGGTCAGACGCTCCAGTTCACCTTCTGACAGTGAGAAGGGGTCGACGCGAATGCCGCCTTTGGCCCCGCCGTAAGGAATATTGACCGCGGCGCACTTAATGGTCATCCAGGCAGAAAGTGCCATGACTTCGTTAAGATCGACATCCGGATGGTAGCGAACACCACCTTTACCCGGTCCACGCGACAGATTGTGCTGAACGCGATAGCCCTCGAAGTGGCGGATGGTGCCGTCGTCCATTTGCACAGGAATGTCGACGATCAGCGCACGCTTCGGATGGCGCAGGGTTTCCACCCAGTAGGCAAGATCGCCGAGATAAGGCGCGACACGGTCGATCTGGCGCAGGTAGGTGGTCCATGGAGATGTACTACTTTCAGATGCGTAAGATAACTTTTCCATAAGAGTCCTGTTTCTCAGTGTTATTTATGTCGTGTAAAACCGTGGAATAGCTACAGCAGTAAACTCTGTGCAATGAATGGTATCACCAATTTTATAAAGCGGTATTTGACGGCAATTCCGATTTTTAAATTTTTGTTAGATTTTTTATTTTTTAAGTGAATAACTACGCACGCCAACCACCTACAAGCTGTGCATTTTTATTCACTTTTTATTCACTTAAGTGCATAGAAAAATATTTTTTCTATGTTTTTCATTATCTTGATGATCTTCAAAAAGTGAATAAATTGCTTCCACCCGTATTGACAATCTTATTGTTCACAGGCCAGCATTAGCCCACACAACAACATGACGTTAACCATGAATTAACAAATACCCGCAAAATAAATAGGGCTTATTTTTCCTGTGGTGAATATTTTTGCCATCACAGCGGGCGCGCTCGTGTCCAAAATAAGCCGAGGGTCAGGGTTAATGTCGATTGTCCAACGCGGCGGGAGCGTTTTCCGTCGTCTTACGTTCCGGAGATGAATGATGTCAGGCACTATGACTCGCGAAGATTTTGACGCTTACCTGGTTCCCTGTTTTGCCCCCGCGCCGTTTATTCCGGTCAGGGCGGCGGGTTCCCGCGTCTGGGACCAGCAGGGGAAAGAGTATATCGATATGGCGGGCGGCATTGCGGTGAATGCCTTAGGCCATGCCCATCCGGCGCTGGCTCAGGCCCTGCAGGATCAACTGGCGAAACTGTGGCATATCGGCAATGGCTATACCAACGAGCCGGTGCTGCAGCTGGCGAAAACCCTCGTGCAGTCGACCTTTGCCGATAAGGTGTTTTTCTGCAACTCCGGCGCCGAAGCCAACGAGGCCGCTCTCAAACTGGCGCGGAAATACGCTCACGATAAGTTTGGTGGTGAAAAAAGCGAAATCATCGCCTTCAACCATGCCTTCCATGGCCGGACGCTGTTCACCGTCTCCGTCGGCGGCCAGCCGAAATATTCCAGCGATTATGCTCCGCTGCCGCAGGGCATTACCCATCTGCCCTATAACGACATCGAGGCGGTCACCGCGGCCATCTCTTCGCGCACCTGTGCGGTGATCGTCGAGCCGATCATCGGCGAAGGCGGCGTGATACCCGCTGACCCGGCGTTCCTCCAGGCGCTGCGCACCCTCTGCGATCGCCATCACGCGACCCTGATATTCGATGAGGTGCAGACCGGGGCGGGCCGTACCGGCCATCTCTACGCCTACCAGCACTACAACGTCGTCCCGGACATCCTCACCAGCGCCAAAGGGCTGGGGGGCGGCTTCCCAATCGGCGCGATGCTGGCGAAAGAGGCCTGGGCGCAGGTCTTCCAGCCCGGCACCCATGGCACCACCTTCGGCGGCAACCCGCTGGCGGCGACCGTCGCTAACGCCGTGCTGGCCCATCTCGATGCGCCGCTGCTGGCGGGCGTTGGCGAGCGCCATGCGCTGATTGTTGACCAGTTGAATGCGATCTCTGCCCGTTACGATGCGTTCAGCGCCGTGCGCGGCACCGGTCTGCTGATCGGCGCTGAGCTGGCGGGGCCGCTGCGCGGCAAGGCCAAAACGTTGACCAACCTGGCGGCGGAAGAGGGGCTGATCGCCCTGATTGCCGGCCCGGACGTGCTGCGCTTCGCGCCGGCGCTCAATATCCCGCTGGCGGATATTGCGGAAGCCTTCGTGCGCCTTGATCGCGCCGTTGCTCGCTTAACCCGCTAACCGGGAGGACGGCCTGTGATGCTATTTCGTCCCGTACGGGAAAACGATCTCGACGACATCGTCCGCCTTGCCGCGCGGGCGGGGGTCGGCATGACCTCCTTACCGCATGATGCCGGGCGCCTGGCCGCCCGTATCCAGCGCAGTATCGAGACCTTCGCCGGCGAACTGCCGCGCGGCCAGCAGGGTTTCCTGTTTGTGCTGGAAGACACCGCGCTGGCGCGGGTGGTGGGGGTGAGCGCCATTGAGGTCGCGGTGGGCCTGGACGAGCCGTTTTACAATTTTCGCATTCAGAAAACGGTTCGCGCCTCGAAAGCGCTGGGAGTCTATAAGCCTCAGGAGCTGCTTAATCTCAGCTATGACCACACCGGGCACAGCGAACTGTGTACGCTGTTTCTCGACCCGGCCTATCAGCGCAACCGCAATGGTCTGCTGCTCTCCAAGGCGCGCTTTTTATTTATCGCCGCCTTCCGCGAGTGGTTTTCCCCGTACCTGTTTGCCGAACTGCGCGGCTGCAGCGATGAGCAGGGGCAGTCGCCGTTCTGGGATGCGCTGGGCCATCACTTCTTCGACATCCCGTTTGCCGATGCTGACCGGCTGACCGGCACCGGCATGAAAACCTTTATTGCCGAACTGATGCCGGCTTACCCGATCTATATATCACTGCTGCCGGAAGCGGCCCGCGAGGTCATCGGTCAGGTGCATCCCAATACCGCCCCGGCGCGGGCGATCCTCGAGAAAGAGGGATTCAGCTGGCGCGGCTCGGTGGATATTTTCGATGCCGGACCGGTGCTGGAGGCGAACACCGATCAGATCCGCGCCGTGCGCGACAGCCAGTGCCTGCCGGCCCAGCAGCTGATGGGCGCCCTGCCGGCGCCGACGCTCGTCGCCAACGGTCAGTTCGACAATTTCCGGGCGCTGCTGGTGGCCCACGAAGAGCAGGTCTCACTGGATGCCGCCGCGCTGGACGCGCTGCAGGTCAGTGAAACCGACCGCGTTTATACGGTAACCCTGAATCCAGAGGAAAACAGATCATGGCGGTAAAAGCACAGTTTATAGCCGGGCAGTGGCAGGCGGGCAGTGGGGCAACGATGAGCAAACTGGCCCCGGAGGATCAGTCGCTGCTGTGGCAGGCGGCCAGCGCGGGTGCCGACGACGTCCAGGCGGCCTGCGCCGCGGCGCGCGCGGCGTTTTACCCCTGGTCGCACCGGCCGCTGGCCGAGCGTATTGCCGTGGTGGAGCGTTTTGCCGCGCTGCTGGAGACACATAAAGAGGCGCTGGCGACCCTGATTTCCCGGGAGACCAGCAAGCCGCTGTGGGAGACCCGCACCGAAGTGCAGGCGATGATCGGCAAGGCCGCGATCTCCATCGAGGCCTATCACCAGCGGACGGGCTTTCACGAGTCGACGCTGCCGGACGGAAAAGCACAGCTGCGCCACAAACCGCACGGCGTGATGGCGGTCTTTGGCCCCTACAACTTCCCGGGCCACCTGCCCAACGGGCATATTATTCCGGCGCTGATCGCCGGGAATACCATCGTGTTTAAACCCAGCGAGCTGACGCCGGCCACCGCCGAAATGACCGTCCAGCTGTGGCAGCAGGCGGGCGTCCCCGACGGGGTGATCAATCTGCTGCAGGGCGGAAAAGCCACCGGCCAGGCGCTGCTGGAAAATCGTGATGTCGACGGCGTGCTGTTCACCGGCAGCGCGGCGGCCGGTTTCCACTTCCATCGCTATTTCGGCGGCCAGCCGGAGAAGATGCTGGCGCTGGAGATGGGCGGCAACAACGCGCTGATCGTCGCCGACGTGGCCGATGTCGATGCGGCGCTGCATGTGATTATCCAGTCGGCGTTTATCTCCGCCGGGCAGCGCTGCACCTGCGCGCGCCGGCTGATCGTGCCGCGCGGCGAGCAGGGGGATGCGCTGCTGCAGCGGCTGGTCGCGGCCAGCGCGCAGATCCGCGCCGGCAAGTGGGATGACCAGCCCGCGCCGTTTATGGGCGGAGTGATTTCTCTCGACGCCGCGCAGAACATGCTGGCGGCGCAGCAAAAACTGGAGGGGCTCGGCGGCAAGGTGCTGCTGCGCATGCGCCAGCCCGACCCGCACTCCACGGTGCTGACGCCGGGGATCGTCGACGTCACCGGTATCGAGGTGCCGGATGAAGAATACTTTGGCCCGCTGCTGACGGTTATCCGTTATGACGATTTCCCGGAGGCCATTCGCCTCGCCAACCAGACCCGCTATGGCCTGGCCGTCGGGCTGATCTCCAGCGATGCGGCGCAGTTTGAACAGCTGGCGGACGAGGCGCGGGCCGGGATCGTCAACTGGAACAAGCCGCTGACCGGCGCCTCGAGTAAAGCGCCGTTTGGCGGGGTGGGCGCCTCCGGCAACCATCGCGCGGCAGCGTGGTACGCCGCTGATTACTGTGCCTGGCCGATGGCCTCTCTGGTCAGCGATACGCTGACGCTCCCGGCGACGGTATCGCCGGGCCTGCCATTCTGATAACGGATCCTGTGAGGACATATGTCTGGTTTTGAAGCAAACTTTGATGGCCTGGTCGGCCCGACGCACCACTACGCCGGACTCTCCGTCGGCAATGAAGCCTCGCAAAATAACCGCGATGGTCTCTCTAACCCTAAAAAGGCGGCGCTGCAGGGGCTGTATAAAATGAAAGCCCTTGCCGATCGCGGATTCGTGCAGGGCATTCTGCCACCGCAGCCGCGTCCGAATCTACGTCTGCTGCGCGAAGTCGGTTTCCAGGGCAGCGATGAGCAGGTCATCCGGCAGGCGGCCCACGCGGCGCCGCAGCTGCTCTCCGCCTTCAGCTCCGCCTCGTCGATGTGGACCGCCAATGCGGCGACCGTCTCACCGTCGGCGGACAGCGCCGATGGCAAAGTCCATTTCACCGTCGCCAACCTGAACAATAAGCTGCACCGTATGCAGGAGGCGCCCACCACCTCGGCGATCCTGGGCGCCACGTTCGCCGATCCGCGCTACTTCGCCCACCATGCGGCGCTGCCGCAGCATGGCGACCTCGGCGATGAAGGGGCAGCCAACCATAACCGCTTCTGCCGGGAGTATGACCGACAGGGGGTGCAGTTTTTTGTCTACGGTCGACGCGCCAGCGGCGGGATCGCCCCGGTGAAGTATCCGGCGCGGCAGACCCTCGAGGCCAGCGAGGCGGTGGCCCGCCTGCATCAGCTGGATCCGCGCTACACGGTGTTTGCCCAGCAGGCGCCGCAGGCTGTCGATCGCGGCGTGTTTCACAACGACGTCATCGCGGTCAGCAATCGCCATGTGCTGTTCCACCATCAGCAGGCGTTTGTCGATCAGGCGACGGTGCTGGCGACGCTACGGGCTAAAAGCGACAGTCTGGATATCCCGTTCACCAGCGTGGAAGTGCCGGACGAGCGGGTGTCGCTCGATGACGCGGTGGCCTCTTACCTGTTCAACAGCCAGCTGCTGAGTAAACCTGACGGCAAGATGCTGATCGTGGTGCCGGAGGAGTGCCGCCAGCGGGAAAACGTCTGGCGCTATCTGAGCGACCTCGCCGCCGACAGCGCATCGCCGATCGATGAAGTGGCGGTCTTTGACCTGCGGGAAAGCATGCGCAACGGCGGCGGCCCGGCCTGTCTGCGGCTGCGGGTAGTGCTCAACGAGGCTGAACGCCAGGCGGTCAACGCCCACAGTCTGATGAACGACGAGCGTTATCAGCAGCTGACGGCATGGGTGGAAAAACACTATCGCGACCGGCTGCACGCCCGCGATCTGGCGGACCCGCAGCTGCTGCGCGAGGTTTATCAGGCGCTGGATGAGCTGACGCAGATCCTGCGCCTGGGCGCGGTCTATGATTTTCAGCGTTAAGGAGCGGCAGATGGAGCACCTGGTTAACGATTTACTGCACTGCCGCCTGCAGGAGTGGAGCTTCCCGGCGGGCATCGAGGCCCGCTGGCTGGGCGAGGGGATCCTGCAGTTGCTGCCGACGGCGCCGTGGCGCCAGGCGACGATCCTCTCCGCGGGCGTGCATGGCAATGAGACCGCGCCGACGGAGCTGCTGCTGCAGTTGACCCACGATCTGAGCCAGGGGCGGCAGCCGCTCACTCAGGCGCTGCTGATCGTCTTTGGTAACCTGCCGGCGATCCGCGCCGCACGCCGCTATCTGCACAACGACCTGAATCGCCTGTTCGGCGGCCGCCATCTGGCGGTCACCCCGGGGAATGAGTCGCGGCGGGCTTTTGCGCTGGAGCAGGCGGTGCAGGCCTTCTATCGCGCCGCCGATGCGGCGGGTCCGGTCAACCGTAGCCATCTCGATATGCATACCGCCATTCGCGGGTCGCTGTATCGCCAGTTTGCGCTGCTCCCGGCCCACGCCGGGGATTTTTCGCCTGGCTTCTACCAGCTGTTGCAGGCCAGCGGGATGGATGCCATCGTGCGGCATACCGAAGCGGGCGGCACCTTCACCCATTTCACCTGCGAAAAGTTCGCCGCGCAAAGCGCCACCCTGGAGCTGGGGAAAGTGATGCCGTTCGGCGCCAACGATCTCAGCCTGTTCGCCGCTACCGACGCGGCGATCCGGGCCTGGATTTCTGACGCGCCGCTGCCGCCGCGCGACAAAGCGCCGGTGGATTACTTCCTGGTCGAGGAGAGCATCATCAAGCGCGAGGGGGAATTTATGCTTAATCTCGCGGCCAACGTTGAGAACTTCACCGCGCTCCCGGCGGGGTACGAAATCGCTCGCCAGGCGGAGAAACGGTGGGTGGTGCAGGCCCGGGCCCCCTATATCCTCTTTCCCAATGCCGGGGTCGCCACCGGTCAGCGCGCCGGGCTGCTGCTGCGCGCCGCGGCTCTTCGCCTCCCACAACCAGCCTGAGGAAACACCATGACTGAACATCAACATCAGGCGTCTCCTGCCGCCGGAGGTGAGGGCGCGTCACAGCTTAAACGCGGGCTCGGCGCCCGCCACATTCAAATGATTGCCCTCGGGGGCGCCATCGGCACCGGGCTGTTTATGGGGGCGGGGCGCAACATCGCCGTCGCCGGCACCTCGATTCTGGTGATCTATGTGCTGGTCGGGTTCTTTACCTATATGGTGATGCGGGCGATGGGCGAGCTGCTGCTCACCCGCCATGACTACCGCTCGTTTGCCGACTTTGTCGGCGAGTATCTCGGGCCGCAGGCGAGCTTTTACCTCGGCTGGACCTACTGGCTAAGCTGGGTAGTGACCTGCATTGCCGACGTGGTGGTCTGCGGGAGCTATATGCAGTACTGGTTCCCGGAACTGTCGGCATGGATGCCGGCCCTCAGCATGCTGGCGATCCTGTTCCTGCTTAACCTGCTGTCGGTGAAAATGTTTGGCGAGGCGGAGTTCTGGTTCGCCCTGATCAAGGTGATCACCATTATCGCCCTGATCGGCACCGGCGGCTGGATGATTGCCACCGGCTGGACTTCTCCGGACGGCGTGACGGCTTCTCTCAGCCATCTTACCGACCCGACGGCTTTTATGCCTCACGGTATCACCGGTTTTTTCGCCGGCTTCCAGATAGCGATCTTCTCCTTTACCGGCATTGAGCTGCTGGGCACCATGACGGCGGAGACCCGCGATCCGCAGCGCATTTTGCCCAAGGCGATCAATGCTCTGCCGCTGCGGATTATCATCTTCTATCTGCTGTCGATGGTGGTGATTATCGCCGTCGCCTCCTGGCCGGGGGTATCGGCGGAGACCAGTCCGTTCGTGACGCTGTTTGCCAAGGCCGGGCTGCCTGCCGCCGCGGCGGTGATTAACTTCGTGGCGCTGACCTCGGCGATGTCCTCGGCCAACAGCGGCGTCTTCTCCAGCACCCGCATGCTGTACGGCCTGTCGGTGGAGAAGCATGCGCACTGGCAGTTTCGCATCCTGTCGCGCAATACCCGCATCCCGGTGCGTAGCCTGCTGTTCTCCTGCTTCTGCATGCTGATCGGTACGCTGCTGCTGTTCCTGGTGCCGAACGTGATGACCTTGTTCACCATCGTCTCGACCCTGGCGGCGATTATGGTGGTGTTCAGCTGGGGGATGATCCTCGTGGCCTATCTGGTCTATCGCCGTCAGCGTCCGGACCTGCACGCCGGGTCGATCTTTAAGATGCCTGCCGGGGTGGTGATGAGCTGGGTGAGCCTGCTGTTCTTCGCCTTCGCCATCTTCATCATGATCTTTGACCCGGACACGCTGCTGGCGCTGTTGGCTTCTCCGCTGTGGTTTATTGCCCTGTGGGGCTTCTGGAAGCTGAAGCAGCGGCGTGAGGGGCAACTGACACTGGACAACCAGAGCGCCTGACACTCGCCGGCCAACCTGGCCGGCTAAGCAGGAGGTGAAGACGTTACGTCTGTTTCTGCCCGGTGGCGGCTGGCGCCTTACCGGGCCTACTGTCTTACCTGACCTGGGATGAGCGCTATCCCCCGCGGCGTGATCTCCCTCTGTAGGCCCGCGCAAGCGCCGCGCCGCCGGGCGGGATAGTCGGCACGCTACCTGCCCAGACGGCGGCGGTTAGGCGCTTTCCGCCCGGGAAGGGGCCGCACCCGGCGCGGACTTCATCCGGCTGGCGCAGAAAATTGCCAGCAGCGAAATCACCACCGTTACGCCCAGATAAACGGCCACCGGCCGCCAGTCCCCGTCATATTTTGCCAGCAGACCGGTGGCGATAAGCGGCGCGGTGCCCCCGGCCAGCGCGGCACCCAGCTGGTAGCCGAGGGTGATCCCGGTATAGCGCACATTGGCGCTGAAAATCTCAGAGCACAAGGTGCCGAGCACCGCAGTTACCGGCGCCCACAGGATGCCGAAGGCAACGACCGTCGCCAGCATGATGCCCCAGCTGGTGCCGGTGTCGAGCAGCAGGAACCACGGAACGATAAACAGCCCCAGCAGCACCACGCTCAGGGTATACATCTTTTGCCGCCCCACCTTGTCTGACAGCAGCCCCATCAGCGGGATCATCACGGTGGCCACCAGCGCGCCCAGGGTCACGGATTCCAGCGCCTGCGACTTCTGGTAGCTCAGGGTGGTGGTGGCATAGCTGACCACAAAGGTGGAGAAGATATAGAATGGGGCGGTCTCCACCACTTTCAGACCGGCGGCAATCAGCACTTCCCGCCAGTGGTGCTTGAGCGTTTCGCGCAGCGGGGCCTTCGCCACCTGGCCGGATTTTTTCACCTGCTTAAAGGCGGGCGTTTCGTCGATATCTTTGCGGATCCACAGGCCGAGAAAAACGAGGACGGAGCTGAGCAGGAACGGTATACGCCAGCCCCAGGCGAGAAACTGTGTCTCGTCAAACAGGGTCATCAGCGAGACGATAAACGTCGCCATCAGCATGCCGATGGTCACGCCGGCCTGGGGAATGCTGCCGAAAAAGCCTTTCCGCTTCTCCGGCGCGTATTCGTAGGCCAGCAGCAGCGCACCGCCCCATTCACCGCCGATACCCATGCCCTGAATAATGCGCAGGGTTATCAGCAGGGCGGGCGCCCAGAGGCCCACCATCTCATAGGTGGGAAGCAGGCCGATCGCCACCGTGGCGCTGCCCATCAGCGACAGGGTCAGCACCAGCGTCTTCTTGCGGCCGATGCGATCGCCGATATGAGCGAAAATGACGCCGCCGATGGGGCGGATAAAAAACGTCAGCGAGAAGGAGAGCCAGGAGAGGATCAGGCCGATGACCGGGTCGACCATCGGAAAGAAGATTTTGTTGAACACCAGCGCGGCGGCGGTGCCATAGAGAAAATAATCGAACCATTCGATGGCGCTGCCTGTCAGGCTGGCGATCAGGACCTTCTTGTTTTTCTGCAGAATGGATGCAGTGTTGTCTTGTGGATTGCTCATTACGAAACGTTCTCCCGCCACGGTAAATAGGTCAGGTGTCACTCTGTGTAAACAGGGTGCAACCTGGTGTGAAAAGGTTGTGTAATTGTTAAGCAACTTAGGGTTGAAGGTTACAATTGGCAAGTTCATCGCTGGCAAACTGGGCGTTATGACGCGGTTTGGACTGGTGTAACCGCGACGCTATTTTTTATTTTCCACCTGATTTTGCTGTTTTTTGTTATTTTCATAGTGAGTTGTTCAGGTGCAACCCGCCTGTTTTTAGATGTTTCTTGTTATTTCAAAATGGTTACAAATTAACACCGCTTTGCCTCCCGCGAGGCGGCGTTTATGATGGCGAAAGCATCCTCTCCGATCGGCTGAGAGGGAATTAAGGAGACAGAATGGCAGAACAATTTCCCCCGTTGTCGGCGGCGACGCTGGCGGCGGCTAACCAGGTCGGCGCCTGGCTGGCGCAGGACGATCTGGCGACGCTGCCCGCGCTGCCGCAGGTGGACGTGGTGGTGCTGGCCGGCAACGCCGTGATCCCGACCATCGACGCCGCCTGCCGGCTGGCGGCGGAACGGGACGTCCCGCTGCTGATCAGCGGCGGCGTGGGACATTCTACGAACTATCTCTACGAGGCGGTGCGCCAGGATACCCGTTACCGTATGTTGCCGGTGGTGGGGCGTCCGGAAGCGCATATTCTGGCCGATATTGCTCATGACTACTGGCAAATTCCGCGCTCGCGGCTGGTGGTGGAGGACCAGTCGACCAACTGCGGCGAGAACGCCCGTTTTACCCGGACCACGCTGGAGAACGGGGGGATCCCTCATCGTCGCGGGATCGTCATTCAGGACCCCACCATGCAGCGGCGAACCATGGCCACCTTCGCCCGCGTCTGGCAGGGGGTGGCGACACCGCCACAGTGGCTGAGCTTTCCCGGCTGCTCGCCGGTGCTGGAGCAGACCGATGGTCAACTGGGGTTCGCGGGCGGCGGGGCGGGGCTGTGGCCGGTCGCCCGCTACCTGGCGCTGCTGCTGGGCGAGCTGCCGCGCCTGCAGGATACGCCTGAAGGATACGGTCCGCGGGGGAAAGACTTCATCAGCCACGTCACCTTCCCGCCGGAGATCCTCGATGCCTGGCGACAGCTGCGGGAGGACGGCCAGCTTGCCGGGGCGCTGCAGGCCCGCACCCTCAGCTGAAAACTGCCCGTTTGCGGCAGATTTATCGCAAACGGGCAATTTGTGTTATTGGAATGTAACCTCAACCGGGCATTTTTGGCCCGGTTTTATGAATCAGCTCACAGAACGGCGCCAACGTGCTGCGAAGCCACGGCTTATCCGCCCGATATTTAACAAAAAAATCACTTGTTAAATACAAACGCACTACAGGAGCAGCCATGACAGCACCCGTTCAACACCAAATGTATATTGATGGCCAGTTCGTTTCCGGTCGCGGCGACGGCTGGATCGACGTGCTTAACCCGGCGACCGAAGCGCTGCTGTCGCGGATCCCGGACGGGTCTGCTGAAGAGGCGCGGCTGGCGATTGACGCGGCTGAGCGCGCCCAGCCCGCCTGGGAAGCGCTGCCGGCCATTGAGCGTGCGGGTTGGTTACGCAAAATTGCCGCTGGTATCCGCCAGCGTGCTGAAGAGATTGCCGGGCTGATCGTGGCTGAAGGCGGCAAGATCCAGCAGCTGGCGGCGGTGGAAGTCGCATTCACCGCCGACTATCTCGACTATATGGCCGAATGGGCGCGCCGTTACGAAGGCGAGATCGTGCAGAGCGATCGCCCTGGGGAGAATATCCTCGTCTTTAAACGCGCGCTGGGGGTGACCACCGGGATCCTGCCGTGGAACTTCCCGTTCTTTCTTATCGCCCGCAAGCTGGCGCCGGCCCTGATCACCGGGAATACCATCGTCATTAAGCCCAGCGAATTTACGCCCAATAATGCCATCGCCTTTGCCGAGATCGTCCATCAGGTTGGGTTGCCGAAAGGGGTCTTTAACCTGGTGCTCGGCCGCGGAGAAACCGTTGGTCAGGAGCTGGCCGGCAATTCAAAGGTGGCGATGGTCAGCATGACCGGTAGCGTGGCGGCAGGAGAGAAAATCATGGCCGCTGCGGCGAAAAATATCACCAAAGTGTGCCTCGAACTCGGCGGCAAAGCGCCAGCCATTGTGATGGATGATGCGGATCTGGAGCTGGCGGTGAAAGCGGTGGTGGACTCGCGGGTGATTAACACCGGGCAGGTGTGTAACTGCGTCGAGCGGGTCTATGTTCAGCAGGGCATTTACGACCGCTTCGTCAACCGCCTCGGCGAGGCGATGAAGGCCGTGCAGTTTGGCGACCCGGCGACGCGGGATGACATCGCGATGGGGCCGCTGATCAACGCGGCGGCGCGGGACCAGGTGGCGGGCAAAGTGGCGAAGGCGGTGGCGCAGGGGGCGCGGGTGGCGCTGGGCGGCCAGCCGCTGGAGGGCAAAGGCTATTTTTATCCGCCGACCCTGCTGCTGGATGTGCGTCAGGAGATGGACATTATCCACGAGGAAACCTTCGGGCCGGTGCTGCCGGTGGTGGCGTTTTCGACCCTTGATGAGGCGCTGGCGATGGCCAATGACAGCGACTATGGCCTGACCTCCTCGATCTATACCCGCGATCTGAACGTGGCGATGAAGGCGATTAAGGGACTGAAGTTCGGCGAAACCTATATCAACCGGGAAAACTTTGAGGCGATGCAGGGTTTCCACGCCGGCTGGCGCAAATCGGGGATCGGCGGCGCTGATGGCCGCCACGGGCTGAATGAGTACCTGCAGACCCAGGTGGTCTATCTGCAGGCCTGAGGTACTTAACTCCGAGCCGGCGGGCAGCTCAGGCGGCCCGCCGTTCGCTTAGCGGGCGAATTTCTCCAGCACGCGGATCAACTGGGTGACGAAGCCGTATTCGTTATCATACCAGGCGACGGTTTTCACCAGCTGTACGCCGCCGGCCTCCACAATCTCCAGCTGGGTGGCATCGTAGATCGAGCCGAAATGGCTGCCGATGATGTCGGAAGAGACAATCTCTTCTTCGGTGTAGCCGAAGGATTCATTGCCCTCAGCCGCCTGCTTCATCGCCTGATTGACCTCATCCGCAGTCACTTTTTTCTCCAGCACCGACACCAGCTCTGTCACCGAACCCGTTTTTGTCGGCACACGCTGGGCATGGCCCTTCAGTTTACCGCTCAGGGCGGGGATCACCAGGCCGATGGCCTTTGCCGCACCTGTGGTGTGCGGGATGACGTTTTCTGCCGCCGCTCTGGAGGCGCGCAGATCTTTGCCGCGCGGCCCGTCCACCAGCGACTGGGTGCCGGTATAAGCATGGATGGTGGTCATGGTGCCCACGGTGATGCCGAAGGCATCCTGGAGGACTTTGGCCATCGGCGCCAGGCAGTTGGTGGTGCAGGAGGCCACGGAGATGATGGTGTCATCCGGGGTCAGGGTGTCATCGTTGACGTTGTAGACGATGGTTTTCATCTCGCCAGCGGGGGCGGAAATCAGCACTTTGCGCGCGCCGGCCTGGAGATGGGCTTGCGATTTCTCGGCCGAGGTGTAAAACCCGGTACACTCCACAATCACCTCTGCGCCTGCCGCCTGCCACGGAATATGCTGCGCCTCTTTTTCGGCATACACCGTAATGGTTTTGCCGTTGACGATCAGCGCATCTTCCGTAAAGTCGACGCTCCACGGAAAGGGGCCGTAGTTTGAATCATGCTTCAACAGATAGGCCAGCACCTTTGGCGAGGTGAGGTCGTTGATAGCCACCACTTCCAGGCTGCTGTCGACTTCTAATAAACGGCGTAACACCAAACGTCCGATACGACCAAATCCATTAATCCCAAGTTTACTCATGGACATTCTCCGGTTGGTAAAACGACTCGATGTGATAAAACTCCTCCAGGCTTAGTCCTGTCCCCCTGATTGGTCAACTGACAATCTGTGCGGTATGCCAGCGCTTCCGGCCCGAAGAGGGAAAAAGTGAATGTTTTCCCGGCCTTTTTTAGCGCTGACGGCTGGGAATAATTTTTGTTACCGGAGATGAGGGGGCCGCCTGCTGGCGAAGCGGTGAAAAGCGTCTATGCTTAACTATTGAATAGCTTAGTAAAATATTGACGTTAGACGAAGGGAGAGGTTATGGGATTCTGGAGAATCGTTTTCACTATTATTCTGCCGCCGCTGGGCGTACTGCTGGGGAAAGGCTTCGGCTGGGCGTTTATTCTCAACATTATTCTGACCCTGCTGGGCTATATTCCTGGCCTGATCCACGCCTTCTGGGTGCAGACCCGCGACTGAGGGGCGAGCAGATAACCACGCCTCCCCCTGGGACCCGCTCAGGGGGGCATCAGGCTCTCTTTATACAGCAGCGTATTATCCTTCGACCAGTAGTGCCGGGTCTCCTCTTCCAGATCAACAATCCACTTAAACACGCCGGCGCTGGCGAGATCCTTGCAGTACTGTTCAAAGTTGATGGCGCCGGCAAAATGGCGGATGACCGCGGCCGAGGTCAGTCGATGGCTGGGGGCGCTGCGCACGCGTAGCAGGCCGCGGGCGCTTTTTATCGAAATCACCTCGTCGTTTGCCATCACGAAATTCATATTTCCGGTGGAGACAAAATAGATGTAGTAGGAGACCTGATGCCGGCGGAGTTCACTGGCGAAGGTGGTAAAATCGGCATCCGCGCGAACCTGTTCGAAAAAGTGACCCAGCCTTGCCAGCAGTTCCATTTCAATCCTTGTTGTGTTGTTGCTGCGCATGGTTTAGGCGTCTGTCGGCATAAACCATTCACACGTTTACTTATTCGTATTTTAATAATATAGGCGCGTTATATTAATGGTTATTATGTAACTGGAACATCGTTTCAAGTGTTACAAGCTATTGCAAAGGTTCGCAGGGGATCCTCGAGCCAGGCAGAAGGTGTGGTAAGACGGGAAGAGGCGAAATTAGCGCCGGCGATGATCGTCGCCGGCGGGGCCATGAGCCGCGGCTATTTCTGGATCAGATAGCGAATGGTTGGGCCATCCTGCTGAATATCCAGCACCGTATAGCCGTGGTTTCTGGCATCGAGGGGAATGTTATTGATCGACTGCGGACAGTCGCTGACTACTTCCAGGATCTCGCCTTTTTGCAGGGAGGGCATCGCCTCCAGAGTGGCCACGGCCGGATAGGGACAGGGTTCGCCGACCATATCCAGGCGATAATCAGGGATGATGTTTTTCATGCGCTCTCCTTCACGGTCCGGACCGCCGTCGACTGGCGGCGGAAAAAATGTCTTTCCCAGGCGATCACCAGCAGCAGGGCGATCAGCAGCAGCAGATAGGTCGCCAGCAGCCCGCCGAAGGGGCCGAAGGCGTTCAGCAGGTTGATTTTCTGCCAGTGGGTGGCGAGCGGAGCGGCGATATCGTCCCAGCACCAGGCGAGCAGCGTTGAGCCAATGACATTGCCCAGCCCAACCCACCAGTAGTGAACCTGGCCCTCCACCGCCCGGTACATCCAGCCGGTTTCACAGCCGCCGGCCAGCACGATGCCAAAGCCAAACAGCAGCCCGCCAATCGCCGCATTGGGACCGGCCCACATAATTTTCGGCGCCATCCCCAATTGCACATAGCTGAAGATACCGATGGCGCTCGCCGCCATGCCGAAGATAATCGCCTTCGCCATCACCGTCCGGCCGGTGATCCACATATCGCGAAAGGCGGACGTAAAGCAGATCTGCGCGCGCTCGATAAGCAGACCGAAGCCGATGCCGAACAGCATCGCCAGGCCGAGCGCCGGGTGGTCTGCGGCGGTGAGCAGGCCCCAGCCGATCATGGCGAAAAAGATCACCATGCCCAGCCGGAAACGGCGGCGCGCCTGCTGCGGTTTTTGGGTTAACGGCGAGGCGGCGGACACCTTTTGCATTTTTACCGGGATGCGAAAAAGGGGCAGCAGCGTGAAGCGGGCGCCAAACCAGGAGCCGATGGCGGTGGCGATGGCAAACAGCCAGGCGTGCAGGGAGAACTGCGGAATACCGGTGAAAAAAGCCGCCAGATTGCAGCCCATCGCCAGACGTGCGCCGAACCCGGCGATGATGCCGCCTGCCACGGCCTGCACAATGCGGATCCGGCTGCGTGGAAAGCGCAGTTTGACGTTATTGGCCCATAGCGCGGCGGCCAGGCAGCCGCCGAACATGCCGATGATCATCCTGCCATCGATGCGGGTCAGCGGCGTCCCTTCGAGATGAATCAGCTGGTAATAGCCCCACTGTTCGCTGTGGACGCCCAGCAGTTGCAGCAGTTGACCACCCCAGCGGGTGAATTCGCCGGTCACCGCCCAGAAGGTGCCGGTGATGCCAAAATAGTAGGTGGAGAGGATGCCCGCCGCGATGACCGCCGGGACAGGGGACCAGAACCGGATAAGCCAGGCCTGTTTGAAGGATTGCCATGTCATAAAAATGCCTCTGAACTCAGAAGGTATTAAAGGTCGATGACCGACCGAAGGGGGCAAATAGTACCCGCCTCAGCGCCTGCTTTCTCTGTTTTGGATCAAGGCCCTACGCTTGCGCCACCACGGCAAGCAGCGCCAGCAGTGCGGGCAGCGCCTGAATATAGAGAATTTTGCGGCTGGCGGTTAGCGCGCCGAAAATCCCGGCGACCAGCACGCAGGCCAGGAAAAAGATAACCACCTGCACCCCCGGCGCCCCCAGCCACAGCCCCCACGCCAGGCCGGCGGCCAGAAAACCGTTATACAACCCCTGGTTGGCCGCCAGCACCCGGGTCTCCCGGGCGAAATCGGCGCTGAGGTTAAAGGCCCGGCGCCCGGCGGGGGCTTCCCAGAGAAACATCTCCAGCACCAGGATGGCGAGATGAATAATAGCGACCAGCGCAACGAGGAGAGTGGCTAACACAGCAGTCCTTAATCAATAAGATGAATGTGTCTGCAGTATAGCTGCAAGCGCTAACGAAGCGGGAGCGCCGCTGCTATAGTGCAGATAGGGTCATGTTTTCTGCCGCGACCAGCGTCGGTTATCTGATTGCCCTTCGGTTTAGTTTAGCGGTGCTAGTATGCCGGGTTCTTTTTTACGGGTGTGGTGTAGGTTGCTGAATGTTAAATAAATTATGGATTTTGTTATCAGGGCTACTGGTGGTTGCCATGCCGTCGGCGCAGGCCGGGGAATTAAACCTCTATTCGATGAATACCGGCTCCTATGTTTATCATATGACCGGTAACCACGGACAATATAACGAGCATTTCAATAACAATTTTTTCTCGGTGGAGCGCAAGTTTTCTCAGGATTCAAAATACAGCGTGCTGGTCGGAACGATGAAAAACAGCTTTGACGATCGCTGTTTGACCCTCGGCGTGCGCCGCGACTGGCTGAAAAACGATACCGGCTGGGTGCTGAAAGGGGTGTATGCCTATACCGGGGAATTTTTCTTTGACGCCTTCAGCCACTGTGGGGATTCCGGCACCTACCGCACCGCCAAAAAAATCACCGGCGTCGGTTTTTCGCCCTACCTCTATCATGGTCTGCAATATAACTTCACCGATTATTTCGGTGTGGAAGGCGGCATTATTGTGCCGGCGATCTTTGTGATGAGTATTCAGTGGAGCTTTCGCTAGCCGCTTTATTATCCGGGAAAAGAGCAGGCCGCCTCAGGTGGCCTGCTACTGATGACCTGGCGGCAGGAATTAATGGAAGCCGAGACGGATCAGATCTAACGGGCAAAAGCGGCCCTCGCAGCCGTCGATTTCAACGCAGTCCGCCCGGCGAAGCTGCTCGGCGGTTTTCCCTTCACCATGGATAGCTTTAATCACGCCTGTTGTGCCGTTACCGGCGATCATTACCATGCTGCCGGTAGCAATAGCGTTACGATTACGGTCATAGGTTTTCATGGTCTCCTCCTCAATAAACCAGGGTAAGCAATGATTAAGCGGCTAAAGTAATACGCTTTTTTGCCTAAAAAAGTTTTGAGGATAATCAAATTTATTTTAATAACCCCAGCGAAAAGGGCCAGAAGTCCCCTCTATTCGCGCCGATCGCATCGCCTGCGTGGCGCGCGACACTGACGGCAATATGTCATTCAGGTTACTGTTTTATGACCAGATTATTAACCTTGCCAGCCCGAGGAAAATAGCGAAAGATGGCGCTATTCGGGCATCAACAGTGCCAGTGCGTGTCCTGAGGGAGCCATGAGTCAAGACGTCACCGCGAAGATGTTAAAGCCCGATTTTGATAGTGAAGTTTCCGGTCTGGTGCATGGTTATCTGTTTCATGAACAGCGCCCCCCGCAGCCCATCGCCTCTGGCGAGGTGTGCGCCCGTTATCAGGCGCTCGCCGATGACAAGGCGTTTATCTGGTTACACCTGAATCTCAATCATGCCACCGCCGAAAAATGGTTAACCAGCCACTTTCCGGTGGCGGACTTTTTCTTCGAGGAGATCCGCAGCGGCTCGCACACCACCCGCATTGAGCGACAGGGGGAGAATCTGTTCGCTGTGCTCAACGATGTGCTGTTTCGTCCGCAGGATACCAGTGCGGAAACCGCCACGCTGTGGCTCTACTGTAGCCCTAAGCTGGTGGTGACGGCGCGCTTCAAACCGTTGCGGTTTATCGAATGGATGCTGCCGCGTCTGCAGACGCTCAGGGTGAATACCTCTACCGAGCTGCTGGCTTTTCTGCTGGAGGAGCAGGAGGAGGTGCTGGAGCAGGTCGTCCGCCAGGCCAGCCGCCATGTCGACCTTATTGAAGAGCGTCTCCTGAGCAATCACGTGCAGCGCAACCGGGCCGATCTGGCACGGCTGCGGCGGATGCTTTTGCGTTTTCAGCGGCTGCTGGCGCCGGAGCCGGCGGCGATGTTCCGTCTGCTTAACCGGCCGCCGGCGTGGATGGATCGTGCAGTGGTGCAGGCGTTTCGTCAGTTCACCGAAGAGTTTAGCGTGGTGCTCAACGACCTGTCCGGCCTGATCGAGCGTATCAGTCTGCTGCAGGAGGAGATTGGCGCCCGCCAGCTGGAGCAGAGCAACCGCACCCTCTACACCCTGACGGTGATCACCGTTCTCGCGCTGCCGATTAACATCGTCGCTGGCTTCTTCGGCATGAATGTCGGCGGGATCCCGCTGGCGAGCAACCACCACGGGTTTATTCTGCTGGTGGTGATAGTCGCCATCTTTACCCTCGGCGCCGGCTACCTGGCATTCCGCCGGCGCGATGACCTGTAGATTGCGCGTCGAATCAGCTGAGGCTGCGCAGGGCGGCAATCAGTCCTTCGACACCGCGTTCCAGCTTCTCGCGCGGGCAGCCGACGTTGAGGCGCAGAAAGCCGTTGCCCTCAGGACCATAGGTATAACCCGGCATAATCGCCACCTTCTGTTCGGCGATCAGCGCCTGCTGTAGCGCGTGGTCGTCGATGTTCAGGGGGCGCAGGTCGATCCACGCCAGGTAGGTGGCCTCCGGCGGCTGCCAGCAGAGTGCGGGGAAGGCATTGTTAAGCGTAGCGGCGACATAGCGCATATTCGCCTGCAGATAGTCACGCAAGGCGTCGAGCCAGGGAGCCCCGTCGCGGTAGGCGGCGATATGGGCGACCAGCGCCGGCACGGAGGGAGAAGAGAGCCCGTCGCGGGCCTTCAGCGCCTGCAGGTAGCTGTCGCGCGCGTTCGCCTCGGGGATAAAGCCATAGGCCCCGGTAAAGGCCGGAATATTAAAGCTCTTTGAACCGGAGGTGAACAGCGCCCATGGCCCCTGAGCGACCTCGCTCCACGGGATATGGCGGTGTTCGCCCCAGGTCATGTCCATATGAATTTCGTCGCTAATCACCCTGACGCCATGTTTTTGACACAGGGCCGCCATGGTTTGGAGCTCCTCGCGACGCCAGACTTTCCCCGTTGGGTTGTGCGGGCTGCACAGCAGCAGCAGGGTATTCTTCGGTTCCGCCAGCGCGGATTCCAGGCGGGCCATATCGCAGTGCCACTGATTATCCGTCAGGGTCAATGGCACCGGGGCAATCTCCCGGCGGTTAGCGGTGATGGTCTTATAGAATGCATCGTAGGCAGGGGTATGGACGACGACGCCGTCGCCTTCGCTCGACCACTGGCGGATGGTTTCCGCCACCATGTAGATAACCGACGGCCCGTAGACCACCGTTTGCGGATCGATGACGCTGTTAAACCGGCTGGCGTACCAGTGGGCAATCGCCCCGAGAAACGCCTCGTTCTGCCAGCGACTGTAGCCGAACACCCCGTGGGCCAGCCGCTGGCTGACGGCGTCGAGAATGCAGGGCGCGGTGGCGAAATCCATATCGGAGATGGTGAACGGCAGCAGGTCGGCGGCGCCAAACCGGTCGGCGACATAGTCCCACTGTGTGCACCAGGTACCGTGGCGGTCGATGGGGGTGGCAAAATCAAACATCGGAACTTCCTTAGCGAATGTCCCCCTCCGCGCGGAAGGGGGACCAGTGGGGTCAGGCCTGCACGGTATTCATCAATACGGCCATTTCATCTTTTACTGACTGCACCTGCGGGCCAATAACCACCTGCAGGTTATGCTGATTGAGCTGAACCACCCCGATGGCGCGATGGGCTTTCAGCGCGGCGGCGTCCACTTTGCTCATATCGTGTACCGACAGACGCAGACGAGTAATGCAGTTATCCAGCGAAACAATGTTCTCGGCGCCGCCGAGCGCCGCCAGAATCGCCGGCACGTTATAGCCGGATTTGCCGATGGTACCGGCGACGGCTTTCTCCACGCTGGCGGCGGTGTCGATATCGCGGCCCGGCGTTTTCAGATTGAAGCGGGTAATGGCGAAGCGGAAGATGGCATAGTAGACCGCGAACCAGATAGCCGCTACCACCGGCACCAGATACCACTTGGTCGCAAGGCCATGCAGGATGCCAAACACCACGAAGTCGATGATATTGCCGTCGGTGTTGCCGATGGTCACCCCGAGCACCGCCATGATGGTAAAGCCGAGACCGGTCAGCAGCGCGTGGATGACATACAGCACCGGCGCGACGAACAGGAACAGGAACTCCAGCGGCTCGGTGGTGCCGCCGACCACGCAGGCGATGACCCCGGAGATCAGCAGGCCTTTAATTTTATGCCGGTTTTCCGGACGGGCGCAGTGGTACATCGCCAGCGCGGCTCCCGGCAGGCCGCCGAGGAAGGCCGGCATTTTACCCTGCGACAGGAAGCGGGTGGCGCTTTCGGAGAAGCCGTGGGTGGTTGGGCAGCTTAGCTGCGCCTGGAAGATGGTCAGTGCGCCGCTGACGCTGTGGCCGCAGACGTCGAGGGTACCGCCGGCTTCAGTGAAGCGGATCAGCGCCACCAGAATGTGGTGCAGGCCAAACGGCAGCAGCAGTCGCTCGCCGGTGCCGAAGATCATCGGGCCAAAATCCCCGGCGCTGTTGATCATCTTCCCGAGGGCGTTGATCCCCATGGCGAAGACTGGCCACACCAGCGGGATCGCCAGCCCGACCAGACCCAGCACCACGGTGGTGATGATCGGCACGAAGCGGGTGCCGCCGAAGAAGGCCAGGGCGTCCGGCAGGCGAATGTTATGGAAGCGTTCATGCAGCAGCCAGACGATAATCCCGGCGATAACCGCGCCGAGGATCCCGGTATCGATCGACGGAATACCGATGATGTTCTGGATATTGTTGGCCTTCAGGATCGCGGCGTCGGTGGTGGGCAGAATGCCTTTCGCCGTCAGCCAGAAGTTGACCGCCAGGTTCATGACCGCGTAGCCGACAAAGCCGGCGAAGGCGGCGACGCCTTTGTTCTCCCGCGCCAGTCCCAGCGGGATGGCGATACAGAACATGACCGGCAGGAAGCTGAAGGCAAAGGAGCCGACTTTGCTCATCCAGATAAAGATGGCCTGCAGCAGCGGCATATCCAGCCACGGCAGCAGCGTCAAAACATCGTGACTGCTTAACGAACTGCCGATCCCCAGCATGATCCCACAAAACGAGAGCAACGCTACGGGCAGCATAAAGGTTTTTCCGAGCTGCTGGAAAAACTCCCATAAAGTGATTTTTGGTGCTGTTTTCGCCGTCATAACACGGTTCCTGATTCTCAAGTGGTCGGGAAGAACTAACGCCACGGCAAGATAAAACGTTTTACCACTTTTTAGTGCGATAAAAATCACATAATCAAGCGATAATAAGGTTTATAAAGATCGCACAATGATAAAACGTTTTATCGACAGGCAAGGGAGTCAGCCAGCACGTTATGGCTATCGCAAAAAAGATCACCATCAATGATGTGGCGCAGGCCGCCGGGGTCTCCGTGAGCACCGTCTCGCTGGTGCTGAGCGGTAAAGGGCGCATCTCCAGCGCCACCGGCGAGCGGGTTAATCAGGCAATCGAACAGCTGGGATTTGTGCGCAACCGCCAGGCCGCCTCGCTGCGTGGCGGGCAGAGCGGGGTGATTGGCCTTATCGTTAGCGATCTGTCAAAACCGTTTTACGCCGAATTAACCGCCGGCCTCACCGACGCCCTGGAAAGGCAGGGGAAAATGGTGTTCCTCACCCAGGGCGGGCGCAGCGGCGAGAAGATAGACCAGCGGTTTGATACCCTCGCGGCGCAGGGGGTCGACGGGGTGATCATCGCCGGGTCGATCGATCGCGGGAGCGAACTGCGCGAGCGGGCCGCGCAGGCCGGCGTGCCGCTGGTGTTTGCTTCCCGCGCCAGCTACCTTGACGATGTCGACCTGATCCGCCCGGACAACATGCAGGCGGCGCAGCTGGTGACCGAGCATCTTATCCGCCGCGGCCATCAGCGGATCGCCTGGCTTGGCGGGCAGAGCTCGTCGCTGACGCGCGCCGAGCGGGTCGGCGGCTATTGCGCCACCTTGCTGAAATACGGTCTGCCGTTTCACAGCGAATGGGTGCTGGAGTGCGAGTCGAGCCAGAAGCAGGCGGCGGAGGCGATGGCGGGGCTGTTGCGCCAGAACCCGACCATCACCGCGGTGCTGTGCTACAACAACGTGGTGGCCACCGGCGCGTGGTTTGGTTTACTGCGGGCCGGAAGGCAGAGCGGAGAGGATGGCGTCGAGAGCTATTTCGAACAGCGGGTGGCGCTGGCGGCCTTCGCCGACGTGCCGGAGGCGGCGCTGGATGACCTGCCGCTCACCTGGGTAACGACCCCGGCGCGCGAGATGGGGAAAACCCTGGCAGAGTCGATGCTGCGACGGCTGGAGGAAGGCACCGGCGAGGCGCGAAACCAGATTATGCCGCCGCGGCTGGTGACACGGAAATGAGGGAGACGGCGCGCGATGGCCGTCTCCTGAGACGATAAGTTACGGCTGCGGGGCGGCGTCGTCCTGCTGAGGAGCGGCGTCATCCTGTTGCGGCTGGCCTTCCTGCGGCGCCGCGTCCGGTTGAGCAGGCGCTTCCAGACCAAACATCGCGGCAAAATCCTCCAGCGGCATTTTCTGTCCGTTCAGCGTCACCTGGCCGTTAGCGTACTGCAGGCTGCTGCTGATGGCGTTATCTTCCATGGTGGTGATGCGGAACATCTGGCCCATCGCCGCCAGGCCTTTGACCTGCTGATCGGCGAGTTTGGCCGCATCGGCTGGCTGGTAACCTTCCAGACCGGCGATTTTGGTCATCAACTCCGTCGCCATATCCACCGGGATCACCACCTTGCCGTCAAGGGACTGCACCACGCGATCCAGACTGTCCGCCAGGGTCTGCGGTGGGGTGGTCACCTGGGCCGGATCCTTCAGCAGAACCGACAGATTCAGGGTACTTTCCCCTTTGGCATTGCGCCAGCTCAGCGGAGAGATGGTCACCGATGGGTTGCCTTTAAGCAGGATCGGCAGCGCATTGAACAGGGTTTCGGTTAACGCCTGCTGGTACAGTTCCGGGTTTTGCGCCAGTTCCGGTTTTGCCAGCAGCGCCTGAGACTGTGCACTGTACTGCTGACTAAACTGGTGCCACGCCTGACCGTCGACATTATCCACTTTCAGCGTCAGTTTGCCGCTGCCCATATCCTGCCCCTGCAGCTTGAGGCTGTTCACGGTGTAGTTCACCTGGCTGTTCACGCCTTTGCCGTCCTGGGTCAGCGTCGAGCCGCCGTCCAGCGCCATCCCGTCAACCAGCGCCAGCTCTTTGCCTTCGACGCTGATGGCCAGTTTATCGAGGGTCATTTTTTGCTGGCCGATACGTTCGTTGAAGCTGGCCAGTTCGGTGGCGCCGTCGGTGGTCAGGTTGACGAAGCGCAACTGTACCTTCTGATTATATTCGTTGAGCGCATCGATCTGCCCGCTGCCGGCCTGGCCCTTCAGGCTGATGTTTTTGCCGTCGCGGTCGGCGTCGAGCTGGAACTGACCGCCGCTGAAGGTGACTTTCTCATCACCTTTGGCATAGTCGAGGGCATTGAGCACGATCGCCGACTGGCTGTCGCCGCTGTAGGCGATGCGTGTATCGACGGTAAAGGGAGTGTTGCCTTTGGCGATCTCGAACAGCGCCTGGCTGGCATCATTTTTCACCAGCGTGGTGTGGACCGAGGCCATCGCCGGGGCCAGATTAAAGGTTTTTAATGAGGCCAGCGGGAAGGGTCCATGATCGACCACCTCGTCAAGTACCACGCTCTGTCCGGCGGCCAGCCAGCTGTTGGCCTGACCGGCGATCGGCTTAACCACCAGCTGCAGATGGCTGCTGAACAGCCCGCGCTGGTAATTCTGATAGCTCAGCTCCAGACCTGATTCCGGCGCGCTGCTGCGTAGCTGCGCGTTAGCCTGCTGCACCATATCGGCGATCCGGCCTTCCAGCTGTTTGCCGGTGTACCAGGCGCCGCCTGTCCATACCACGCCCAGCGCCACGATGATGCCTGCTGCGACCAGCGATTTTTTCATAGCATTTGTCCATAAATGAAGCCAGGCGGAGAGACCGCCTGGCTGAGTTGTCATCATTCAGTAAGCGCGACCTGAAAGGTCAGTCACTTACTGGAGCTTATTGAACACGCGCGCCACGCGGCCGCGTCCGCTGACCTGCACCGGTGATTCGTTGGCGGCCACGAAAGCCGACTCGCCCGGCTTGAGCGTCAGGCTCTGGTCACCTTTGTGCAGCACGGCTTCGCCGTCGACGCAGAAAATAATCGCCGCGCTCGCCTGAGCCAGATCGCTGGCCTCGGCGGAGAGGTCGTGCAGCGAGAAGGCAAAATCTTCCACCGGGATCGGGAAGTCCAGCTCTGCGCCGTGCTGCTGCGGCTGGGTCAACAGCTCACCCGCCGGTTTGGCTTCGAACTTGACGTTAGCGACCAGCTCAGGAATATCAATGTATTTCGGCGTCAGACCGGCACGCAGTACGTTATCCGAGTTGGCCATCACCTCCAGCGCCACCCCCTGCAGATAGGCATGCGGCGTTTCGGCGAACAGGAACATGGCTTCGCCAGGGTTCAGCTTCACCACGTTCAGCAGCAGCGGCGAGAAGAGGCCGCTGTCGTCCGGATAGAATTCCGCGATCAGGCGGATAGTCTGCCACGGTTCGCCTTGTTCACGGGCCAGTACGTCGCGCAGCACCTGCAGCGCCTTGGCTTTTTCCTCGCCCTGCATATTGAGCAGGCTGGCAAACAGCTGGCTCAGATGAGCCGCATCCGGCTGCTGCAGGAAGGCGCCAATCGCCGGATGCGCGCTAGCCACCGGCTGCAGCAGGGTGACAATCTCGCTGAACTCGCGAAACGCATTCATCGCCAGGAACGGCGTCAGGGCAAAAACCAGCTCCGGCTTGTGGTTTGGATCTTTATAGTTACGCTCGGCGGCGGAGAGCGGGATGCCGGCGGCGTTCTCGCGGGCGAAACCTTCTTCCGAGGCCTGCTTGTTGGGATGGACCTGAATAGAGAGCGGCTGAGCGGCGCACAGCACTTTAAACAGGAACGGCAGCTCACCAAAGCGGGCGGCAACCTTGTCGCCGAGCAGGGCGGTTTTATCCGCGTCAATCACCTCGCGCAGCGAACGCGGCTGGCCGTCGGCCGCCAGGATCTGCGAGCTGCTCTTCGGATGCGCCCCCATCCACAGCTCCGCCATCGGCAGGTTGTCCGGGTTGGCAATGCCATACAGTTCAGTTAAAGCGGTGTGGCTTCCCCATGCGTAGTTCTGTACGGCGTTGATCAGCTTTTGCATTCTCATTCCCTGTATCAATCAAAGTAAAAATTATTGCTCTATTAAACCAGTAAACCGTGGAGAAGCAACTGCTGAAAGAAAAAGTCGTCCCTGTCTCAGTTTTTGTTAAAAAATTGTGTAAGATTGATCGACTCGCTTTTCTACAGGCACATGGAGTCCCTGCCTGAAACATAATCAGCCAAAGCAGTAAGTGAGAGTACAATGTCGAATAAACCGTTTGTTTACCAGGATCCTTTTCCCCTCAAAAAGGATGACACCGAGTATTATCTCCTCAGCAGTGATTACGTCTCCGTCGCCGAATTTGCCGGCCAGGAAGTGCTAAAAGTCGACCCTCAGGCGCTAACCCTTCTGGCGCAGCATGCTTTCCACGACGCCTCCTTTATGCTTCGCCCGGCGCATCAGCAGCAGGTGGCTGATATCCTTAACGACCCGGAAGCCAGCGAAAACGACAAATACGTCGCCCTGCAGTTCCTGCGCAACTCGGATATCGCCGCCAAAGGCATTCTGCCCACCTGCCAGGACACCGGCACCGCGATCATCATGGGTAAAAAAGGCCAGCGCGTGTGGACCGGCGGCGGTGATGAAGCCGCTCTGGCGCAGGGTGTGTACAACACCTATATCCAGGACAACCTGCGCTACTCGCAGAACGCGCCGCTGGATATGTATAAAGAGGTTAACACCGGTACCAACCTGCCGGCGCAGATCGATCTTTATGCTACCGATGGCGATGAGTACAAATTCCTCTGCATCGCCAAGGGCGGCGGTTCGGCGAACAAAACCTATCTGTACCAGGAAACCAAAGCGCTGATCACCCCGGCGAAGCTGAAAAACTATCTGGTTGAGAAGATGCGCACCCTCGGGACCGCCGCTTGTCCGCCGTACCATATCGCCTTTGTGATCGGCGGGACTTCGGCGGAAGCGACGCTGAAAACCGTCAAGCTGGCCTCCACCAAATACTACGATGGCCTGCCGACCGAAGGTAACGAGCATGGCCAGGCGTTCCGCGATGTGCAACTGGAGCAAGAACTGCTGCTGGAAGCGCAGAACCTTGGCCTCGGCGCGCAGTTCGGCGGGAAATACTTCGCCCACGATATCCGCGTGATCCGTCTGCCGCGTCACGGCGCTTCCTGCCCGGTAGGGATGGGCGTCTCCTGTTCCGCCGACCGCAACATCAAAGCCAAAATCAACCGCGACGGCATCTGGATCGAGAAGCTGGAGAGCAATCCGGGGAAATATATCCCTGAGCATCTGCGCCAGGCCGGGGAAGGCGAAGCGGTGAAGGTGAATCTTAACCAGCCGATGAGCGAGATCCTGGCGCTGCTGTCGCAGTACCCGGTGTCCACTCGTTTGTCGCTGAGCGGCACTATTATCGTGGCCCGCGATATCGCCCACGCCAAGCTGAAGGAGCTTATCGACAGCGGTGAAGCACTGCCGCAGTACGTCAAAGATCACCCGATCTACTATGCCGGTCCGGCCAAGACGCCGGACGGTTATGCCTCCGGCTCTCTGGGACCGACCACCGCAGGGCGCATGGACTCTTACGTTGATCTGCTGCAGTCGCACGGCGCGAGCAAGATCATGCTGGCGAAAGGCAACCGCAGCCAGCAGGTCACCGACGCGTGCCACAAACACGGCGGCTTCTACCTCGGCAGTATCGGCGGCCCGGCGGCGGTACTGGCCCAGCAGAGCATCCGCAGCCTCGAGTGCGTGGCGTATCCGGAGCTGGGTATGGAGGCTATCTGGAAAATTGAAGTGGAAGATTTCCCGGCGTTTATCCTCGTCGATGATAAAGGCAATGACTTCTTCCAGCAGATCCAGACGTCGCAGTGCGCCCGCTGCGTGAAGTAACCCAGACCGCCCTTCGGGGCGGCTCTGGCCGATGACAAACCGGTTTTCGTTATTGTGATCGCCTTTCTGCCGGGTGGCGGCTTTCGCCTTACCCGGCCTGCGAAAAACAGCAATATTAAACAGTTAGGCAATTCTCTGTAGGCCCGCGCAAGCGCAGCGCCGCCGGGCAATCCCGACGATTGCATTTTGTCAGCGGTCTGGGCCGCCCTTCGGGCGGCTTTTTTATGTCGCTTCGCGGCACGAACCACCAAAACAACTTATAAATCTGGCCAATACTTAGTCTTTTAAGCAGGTGAGCTTTGTCGCTATGACGCACTTTGAATCCAAGGAGAAAGTAATGACAACGCATCGCAGTGAAAAAGACTCGATGGGCGCCATCGACGTCCCGGCCGATAAACTCTGGGGCGCCCAGACCCAGCGCTCGCTGGAGCATTTCCGCATATCAAGCGAAAAAATGCCCGGGGAGCTGATTTACGCCCTGGCGCTGACCAAGCGGGCGGCGGCGAAGGTTAATCAGGATCTCGGGTTGCTGACGGCGGAGAAAGCCGGGGCGATCGTCGCTGCCGCTGACGAAGTCCTCGCCGGAAAGCACGCGCAGGAGTTCCCGCTGGCTATCTGGCAGACCGGCTCCGGCACCCAAAGCAATATGAATATGAACGAGGTGCTGGCCAACCGCGCCAGTGAACTGCTGGGCGGTGAACGGGGGATGGCGCGAAAAATTCATCCCAATGACGATGTGAATAAGAGCCAGAGCTCAAATGACGTGTTCCCCACCGCCATGCACGTCGCGGCGCTGATTGCCCTGCGGGAAAAAGTGATCCCGTCGCTGCAGGCGCTGCGGGCGACGCTCAATGAAAAAGCGGTAGCCTTCAGGGATATCGTCAAGATCGGCCGCACCCATCTGCAGGACGCCACGCCGCTCACGTTAGGCCAGGAGATCTCCGGCTGGGTGGCGATGCTGGACCATAGCCTGAAGCACATCGAAGCCAGTCAGCCGCATCTTGCCGAGCTGGCGCTGGGCGGGACGGCGGTAGGAACCGGGCTGAATACCCATCCGGAGTATGCCGTGCGGGTGGCGGCAGAGCTGGCGTCGCTCAGCGGACAACCATTTGTCACCGCACCAAACAAATTCGAAGCGTTGGCCACTGTGGATGCCCTGGTCCATGCCCACGGCGCGCTGAAAGGCCTGGCGGCGTCCCTGATGAAAATCGCTAACGATGTCCGCTGGCTGGCCTCCGGCCCCCGCTGCGGCATTGGCGAAATCGCGATCCCGGAAAACGAGCCAGGGTCATCGATTATGCCCGGCAAGGTTAACCCAACCCAGTGCGAAGCCCTGACCATGGTCTGCTGCCAGGTTATGGGCAACGACGTGGCGGTGAATATCGGTGGCGCCTCCGGCAACTTTGAGCTTAACGTCTATCGCCCGATGGTCATCCACAACTTCCTGCAGTCGGTGCGTCTGCTGGCGGACGGCATGGCATGTTTTAACGAGCACTGTGCGGTGGGTATTGAACCGAATCGCGAGCGGATCAGCCAGCTGCTCAATGAGTCGCTGATGCTGGTCACTGCGCTGAATACCCATATCGGCTACGACAAGGCGGCGGAAATCGCTAAAAAAGCGCACCATGAGGGGCTGACCCTCAAAGCCTCGGCGCTGGCGCTGGGCTACCTGACGGAAGCCGAATTCGACAGCTGGGTGCGCCCTGAGGAGATGGTTGGCAGCCTGGCTACTCGCTAGCCAGCCAGAGGTGCAGGCGCGGGATAAGTAATCTCAGCGACTGCGCCTCCGGTTTGTAGCGGTACTGGACATTGTCGGCGTCATAGTTCAGCAATTCGCCGATATCCGGGACGCTGACCCCCTGGCTGCCGGATATCAGCGCGATCAGCGGGCTGGGGCAGGCGTACTGCACCTGTTTCTGCTCGCTGGCGTACCAGACGCGGGCAATCGGCTGCACTTTCACCGGCCGTTTGATTTTCAGCCGCGCCCGCTGCGGCAGGGCGGCGATGTCCTGATACTCCCTCTCAAGCTTGCTCTGCCACTGCTCACGGGTCCACGGCGGCACCGCCCGCGGTGATTGCAGGCTTTTCCCCAGCATCATCAATACCTGGTCGCGGGTCAGGTTCTTGATCACGTGTTTATTGGCCCAGCCGAAGCGGATGGTGCTCGGGTCGATAAGGGGCGTCAGCGTGCGGTAGGCGCTGAGGGTGATCAAGCCCGGCAGGTGGCGATGCACCCATTCAAAACGGGCAGTGGGGGGCAGGCCAGAATCGACGGTGACGATTTTCTCGAAGGTAGCCTTCAGGGCGTTAATATGCTGAATGCGCGCCAGCAGATCCTGCTGCTCCGCGGCGGTGACCTGCAGGCAGATAGCCCCTGGCAGACGGACGGCGGCCTTGCTGCTGCGGTTTTCCGACTGCTGCTGGATAAACAGATGGCTGTAGTGGCGCAGGGCGAGGGCCAGCGCCGCCTTGCCGCTGTGCTGCACCACCGGTATGTTCGCCAGCGGATCGTGCTCGGCATCCTTACTGACCGCCGGCAGTTCAAATACCCGGGCCGCCAGCAGCCGACAGCTGCTTAATGCCTGCTGGAGCGTCTGCAGCTCCAGCTCGATCTGGCGAAAGGTATCATTCAGACGTTCAACAAGATCGTAGCTGGCCATCATTTCACCTTAGTTACAACATACTATTTGATTTTTACAGCATACGCAGCGCGCGGCCGCTGCGCAAGTTTTATTCAGGCAGAGGTAAAATCGGGCAACTGATGATAAACCGGCCAGCTAAAGCAGAAGCGGGCGCCGCCGAGAGGGCTGGCCTCACAGCGCACGTCACCGCCCATCGCCTGGGCAATACTGTGCACAATCGCCAGGCCGAGGCCACAACCTCCTGTCGCCCGATCGCGGCTGGGGTCAAGACGGACAAAGGGCTCAAACACCCGCTCGCGCTCTTCGGGAGCGATTCCCGGGCCGTCATCCTCGACCTGCAGCGACGCGCGCGGACCCTGCAGGGTCAGGCTGACCGCCACCCGCTGGGTGCTGTAGCGCAGGGCGTTATTCACCAGATTATCCAGTACCCGCTCCATCAGCCGCATATCCAGCGCGCCGTAGTTGCCGTGGGTCAGCGTCGCCAGAGCGACCTCGCGCTGCGGGTTGACCATCTGGATATCCTCGACGTGATCGCTGATCCAGGCGGGAAAGTCAGGCGTCGTCAGGCTGAGTTCCGTCTGCGGGCGGTCGAGGCGGGCGTAGGTCAGGAGCTCTTCAATCAGCGCCTCCAGCTGGCCGATATCGCGGTTCAGCGCTTGCGATTCCGCCTCGGTGAGGTTTTCGCTCATCTCCAGACGGTAGCGCAGGCGGACCAGCGGCGTCCTGAGCTCATGGGCGATACCGTCAATCAACTGCTTCTTACTGGCAATGAGGGCGTTAATGTTATCGGCCATTTGGTTAAAGGCCACGCCGAGCCGTTCAAAGCTGGACATGCTGTCAAAATGAATGCGCTCGCTGAAGTGGCCCTCGCCAAAGCGCTGGGCAGCGGTTTCAATGCGCAACATGTCCTGCCAGTGCGGACGCATCCAGATAAACACCGGAAAGGCCAGCGAGATAGCAATAAACGCCATCAGCGCCACGTCCAGCAGGCGCATTTCATGCAGAAAATAGAGATAAGGCACCGGGCCCACTGACAGCACATAATGGCTGCGGGGAATACGCTGAATAAAGGTGTACTGGTCATCCAGCGCGACAATATCGCCGGCGCGCAGGTGCTGCATCGAGCTTTCCGACAGCTTAAATTTGCTCATTGGTTCGATGTGCAGATCGAACGACAGGTTCAGATCCAGCTCTTTGAGCGTCTTGCTCCAGTCGCGCGGCGGAATTTCCCGCAGCTCGCTGCGCATCAGATACAGCGAACTTTTCATCAAATCGTCCAGCGACTGTCGTCCGGCGCGCTCAGCGGTAAATTTATAGACCAGACCGACCAGCATGGTCATTACCAGAAAACAAACGAAGAGCAAAAGATAGAACTGCACAAACAGCTTTTTCATTAAATCTCACTTAAATCAGAATGTTAATTACCTATCTTTTGCCTTCATGGCGCGGTGTGGTATGTGTCTTTCCGCTAAAGCGGTGATGCAGGAACGAAACCAGACCGCAGTCCAGGGCGTTTGTCACGGCAGAATATACCGCAAAATCACTTCTGCGTTTCACGCCCGGTTTAATGCGCTATCAAAGCAGGGTTCACCCTCACTGACAACATCCCGTACGCATAAATAATGACGGAGCCCTTATAAGCGCAGCAGTCCGCCATCCACCACATACTGGCTACCCGTCACATACCCGGCATCATCCGATAATAAAAACAGCGCAACCGCCGCCGCTTCCTCCGGCGTTCCCTGGCGTTTTAGCGGCACGGTAGCCCTAATCTGCGCATCATACTGCTCGCGGAAGGGGGCGGGGATCGCGTCAAGCAGAGGGGTATCGATTGACCCGGGGACCAGCGCGTTAACTCTGATCCCGCGGGCGGCGAAGGCTGTTGCCCAGCTGCGAACCAGGGCCAGCTGCGCGCCTTTGCTGGCGGCATAGAGCGCCGCCAGTGGCGTGCCTTCGTAGGCGGCCGTAGAGGCGGTGATGACCACCGAGGCTCCGCTCTTTAAAAAACGCGAAAGTGCGGCGATTTGCAGGACAGCGGAACGGACGTTGTTGGCCATGATGGTATCGAACTGCGTTTCGGTGGTATTTTCCACCGTAGAAAAGGCGAGCTGCCCGGCGTTCAGCCATAGGCCATCCAGCATGCCAAATGATTCTACAGACTCGGCGAGGGCATGCGCCGCCTCAGGTTTCGCACCATCGTTCTGAAGAAACCAGGCGCGCTCGGGCAGCAATGTGCGTAACGACGCCAGTTTTTGCTGGTGGCGCCCGGTCAGCATCACTTCGCCCCCTTCATCAATAATGCGCATTGCCCCCGCCAGACCAATACCGCTGCTCGCCCCTGTAATCACAATTTTCTTACCTGAGAACCGTCCCATTGTCTCTCCCGTACCGCGTGAGTGTTGAGTTAACTCACACTAGAACAATGAAAATTTATTGTAAAACGACCATCTTTGGGGGCTCGGCATGTTGCACCTTGCCATCTTTGTGGCGCCGGTATACCCGGTATAGGTCGCGTCATCCGGGATGATATCGGCCGGGAATATCTGAATTAGTGACGTTGTCACAAATTAATTATAACCACCAGACCTGCACTACCCTGGAGCGTCGAGCGGGGTATCGCTACTCGCGAAAGTAGGGAATATCCACCGGATAGAGGGTCGTCAGACTCAGCAGACGACAGCGCACCAGCTTTTCCGTTTTGGCATACCAGTAAGCAAATTCGCCGGTGGTCTGGTGGTAAATCATCTGATCGAGGTTGGCAAACGGGATCACCAGCAGCGGTCCCTGGCGAACGTGGCCGCCTCCCGTTTCAAAGTGATGCTGTCCCCAGGATTGCTGGGTATGTTCATAGCGGTGGAGGATCACCTCGATTTGCCCGCGCTGTGGACAGAGGAGTCGAATATCGGCGTTGTCGAGGGAAAAAGCCCAACCAGAGAGTGAAGTGAAGAGTGAGAGTGCCAAAAGTACAACGTATTTCATCATGCAAAAGTCCTGTGTTTTCAGGCTTTATGCCACTCTGATAACGGTAAGTCCTTGAGCACAATCATATTGAAGGCTTATGTGATGGGGAACTGTACGGCTAAACCTATTGATTTACGCAATATGACAAATTCGCAGCGGGCAGCGGGCGCGAAGAGGGAAACCCGCGCAGTTGCCCTAAGCAGTAAAAGTTGAGGTGGTTACTGTCGGGGAGTGCGCCATAAAACGGGCCCCTCGCAGGGCCGCGGGAGAAGCTTAGTTGTCCCAGGCGTGTGGGGCGAACAGGTAGCCTTTGTTGCGAACGGTCTTAATACGATAGGGCTCCGTGGCGTTGTCGAGCAGTTTTTTGCGCAGGCGGGAGATAGCCACGTCAACGCTGCGATCCATCCCGTCGTAGGTGACGCCGCGTAAATTTTTCAGCAGCGCGTCGCGGTCCATAATTTGCCCGGCGTGGGTGGCCAGCTCCCACAGCAGATCGAAATCGGCCGTCGACAATGCGACGCTTTCTCCGCCAAGCAGCACCTGGCGGTTGACCGGGTCAATGGTCAGCGAACCAAAGGAGATGGTTTTGTGCGGCGTGAGCGTTGCCGGGGTACCGGCGCCGGCGCCCGCCGGAGCGATATGCTGGCGTAAATGCAGACGCAGTCGCGCGAGAAGCACCGCTGGCGGCGTGGTTTTCAGGATATAATCGCTGGCGCCCATCTCCAGGGAGAGGATATGGTTCATGTCGCTGTCGAGTGAGGTCAGCAGGACAATGGGCCCTTGCCATTGCCCGCGCAGATCGCGGCAGAGCGTCATCCCGTCTTTGCCGGGCAGCATAATGTCCAGCAGCACGAGGTCCGGTTTCTCCCGCGCGATCACGTCCTCTGCGCGGTCGCCGCGAGGCTCGACCACCACCTCCATATCATGCTTGCCGAGATAGGCGGCGATCAGCGCCCCAACCTCAGGGTCATCCTCAACAAAAACGATTTTATTCATGTCTATTGCACATCAGTAAAAGAAGTAACATACACTGCGTCTATTTTACCCGCCATTACTCTTTTATAAACAGCGCTATTTCCGCTATGCTGCGCTAACTTGTTGATTCATTGTTAAGGCATAAGGACATGGGGCTGTTAATCAAAGGGCTGCTGGGTGCGCTGGTGGTGGTGCTGATTGGCGTGCTGGCAAAAACGAAAAATTACGCTCTCGCCGGGCTGATCCCGCTATTTCCTACCTTTGCGCTCATCGCCCACTATATCGTCGCCAGCGAGCGCGGTATTGAAGCCCTGCGCGCCACCATCGTGTTCGGCATGTGGTCGATTATTCCCTATTTTGTCTATTTGGTATCGCTGTGGTACTTCACCGGGATCATGCGCCTGCCGTTGGCGCTGGCAGGCGCGGTGGGATGCTGGGGGCTATGCGCCTGGCTGTTAATCCTGGGCTGGAACCACTTCCACTAGCGCAGCGGGCGGCCGCCGTCGACGGCGAAGGACCGGCCGGTGACGTAGCGGCTGGTAAACAGATAGTCGATAAGGTCGCTAATCTCTTTTTCGCCTGGGGCGATTTTCATCAGCGATTTATCCAGCGCCTGCTGACGATAGGCTTCGTCGTCACCCTCATTAAACATAATCAGCGACGGGGCGATGGCGTTGACCTTGATCTCCGGCGCCAGCTTGCGGGCGAAGGAGCGGGTCATATTGTCCAGCGCGGCTTTGCTGGCGGCGTAGGCGATATGTTTATCGCTGCCGCGCTCCACGACGTAATCGGTAATATGGATAATATCACTGGCGGCATGGCCGTGGCCGCGCAGCAGATCCTCCAGCGCGTGGTTGAGCAGGTAGGGGGCATGGACGTGGATCTGCATCATGCGGTTGATCACTGTGCTCAGCGCAACTCCCGGCTTCTCCGCCATCCAGTCGCTGGCGTTGTGGATGATGGCGCGCAGGCCGCTGGTGTGCGATTTGACCGCTTCGGCGAAGGTCAGTATGCCGTCATCGCTGCTGAAATCGGCCTGCAGACAGAGGGCGCCCGCGTCGCGCAGGCCATCGATTGCCGGATAGGGCGTGCGATAGCTGACGATGACCGGCTGGTGTTGCAGCAGAAAATGGTGTGCCAGCGCGAGACCGATGCGGCGGCCTCCTCCTGTGATCAGAACCGGGCGGGGCTGTTGTTCAGCCATGGGTATCTCCTATGCGTTCTGCGGCAGGGCGAGCGCTTACCCCACCAGCATCCACGTTGCCGGCACAGCGGCAACCAGCAATAAACCAATTAGCGCCAATTCGCGGCGTTTGAGCGAACGATCGTGCTGGTGCGTACGTCGAGCGTACAAAAAGACCAGAAGACCCGGAGCGTAAAGTACCACCGACAACAGCAAATGCACAGGTCCCGACGCGTATAATAACCATAAGCCATAAATGCAGGCGCCGATACCCACCGCTTTGTGCAGCGGGCGAGTGGCGATTTTCAGCAGAAAGGCGCCGACCAGCAGATAGGGAACGAGGATCATCTCTGAGGCGATGGTCAGCAGGGTGCCGTAGTCCGACCCGGTCAACCAGATCAGCACCAGCGATACCTGAACGCTGATATTGGTCAGCCACAGCGAGGCGGACGGGGCATTGTTGCTGTTCTGGCGGGCAAACAGGCGCGGGAAGGCTTTATGAGTGGCGGCCAGGAAAGGCACTTCCGCAGCCATAATCGTCCAGCTCAGGTAGGCGCCACACACCGACACGATCAGGCCCGCCGCAATCACGATTTCTCCCCACGAACCCATCATGTTGACCATCAGTCCCGCCATCGACGGGTTACGCATACCGGCCAGTTCGCTGCGCGGCACCACGCCCAGCGACAGCAGGGTGACCAGCAGATAGACCGTGAGGGCGGAGAGCACCGCCAGCAGCGTTGCGCGACCGACATCGCGCTTGTGTCGGGCGCGGGCAGAAACCACGACGGCACCTTCCACGCCAATAAACACCCACAGGGTGATCAGCATGGTGTTTTTAACCTGCTCCCACACGGGGATTCCCAGCGCCAGTCCGCGGAAATCGAGGCGGAACGTATCCAGCTGGAAGGCCAGGGCGGCGAGCGCGATAAACGCGCCCAGCGGCAGGAGTTTGGCGAGGGTGGCCACCAGGTTAATCCCCGCCGCCGTCTGCACGCCGCGCAGGACCAGAAAATGGACAACCCACAGCAAAACCGAAGCGCCAGCGATAGACTGCCAGGTGTTGCCATCGCCAAACAGGCGCAGCTCAGGGGTATCGGTGAAGAAACTGAGCGCCGAAAAGACGATGACCAGATAGGAGACGTTGGCGATCACCGCGCAGAGCCAGTATCCCCAGGCGGAACAGAAGCCAATCAGCTCACCGAACCCTTCGCGGGCGTAGGTGAAGATCCCGCCGTCGAGGTCGGGGCGAATGCGGGTTAACAGCAGCATGGCGAAGGCGAGGAACAGGATCCCGACGCCGGTGATGGCCCAGCCGATAAGCAAAGCGGAGGGGCTGGCTACGGCAGCCATATTTTGCGGCAAACTGAATACGCCAGCGCCGAGCATTGAGCTAAGGACCAGGGCGGTCAGGGCGCTCAGGCCCAGTTTCTTTTCCATTGCATTCCCGAGGTGAAAATGGCTGTTCCAGAATATTTATTTTGCGAAATCGCATAAAAATGGAGGATTGCGCTAAGGCGCGGGATTTTACGGAGTGTCCGGGAGCCATGCAATGGCGGGGGATGAAAAAAAATGAAAAGGCGGCATTGCGCCGCCTTTTTAGCCAGTCAGCAGTGATTATTTGTACAAATCAGCGCTGATGGTGATGTTGCCGCCGCGTTCCTGCCACTGACGGGTGATGTGGTAGTACTTCGCCCCTTTCTTCGCCGCGCGTTTCGCCGTCTGATAGGAGATTTCCGTCATGTTGCCGTAGTTGCCGGTGAACTGGATATTATCGAACGGCACCATTTGCGCCGCGGTCACTTTGTTCACTTCTTCCACTTTTGTGCCGTCCGGCAGCGTGACAGTGTAACGCCCGCCTTTGGAAGACTGGGTCTCGAAGAAACGACCGACGCCAGTGCCTGAGCCCACAGCCGCGGTGGTGGCGACGCCCGGGATTTCCACGTTTTTCGCGGCTTCACCGCCTTTGGCCAGCGCCGCGCGACCGGCGTCAGAGTCTGCCGGGATGGCGTCCGGGCTCTGCAGCACGCGTTTTTCAGCATCTTTTTTATAGATATAAGCGGTAATGCGCTGGTTGCCGCCCTGGTTGGCATCCACCTGGCGCACGATAAAGAACGCATAGGCGCCTTTCGCTTTTGCCGCTTTGGTGATGGCATCATTGACTTCCGGCTGGCTGCGATAGAAGCCCTGAACGGTGACAGTGTCGTAAGGCATCAGCGTCACGGCCTGATCTTTCGGCAGTTCTACCACGCCATTGATGATGCGATTTTTCGGCGCATCCGCTTGCGGCGCGTTGTCTTTATAGAGGTCAGCCGTGACGCGCCAGTTGCCGCCATTGCCGTAGTCCGACGTGTCGACAACATAGAATGAGGCCGCGCCGTCTTTGTCGGCTTTACGCGATACCGCCTGTACCGCGTCGCCAATGGCATTAAACCGGCCGGTGACGACAACGCGATCGTAGGGCTTCAGCGCAGCCGCCTGCTCCGGGGTCAACTCGGTCGCTGCATGGGCAGACAACGTGGCGGTTGTCAGGAGAGCAGACGCCAGGAGGGTGTTTTTAAGCTTCATAAAAATAATCCTTTGCCTTGCGCAAACCATATACTGGTGTTGTTGTTGACTGAAAACGTTTGATTATTGCATTTAATCGTTGTGACTGTCTGCGTCATTTTTTGCTTGCCGCCCGAATCGTATACTACGGAAAGATAACATTTTTCGATATGTTGAAAAAACAGCCGCTTGACCAGCAAAAACGATAATCGATACCACTTTTATTAGTTAACGTAATGTTAATACAATGATCTCAATGGCGATAAATGGCGTTTTATCACGCTGGATAAGCGGATTATCAGGCCTGAGTGAGAAATTCAGGTAAATATTGCTGCCCGGAACCATCTGTGCTGACAATAAGCAATAAAATCAAAATTTCTGTTTTATCGCTGTAGATCACAATCGCTATTTTCAGTAGGTTATAAAAAGTTTGTTACTGTTTCATTTTGCAGACAGCGGAAGATGGCGAGGAAGATTTCGCCGTCTTGTCGTTGTTGGTCAGAAAAGTAAACCATCATCAAAAACCGATGGAAGGGAAAACTATGCGTATTGGTGTACCACAAGAGAGGCTAGCCCAGGAGACCCGGGCCGCCGCCACGCCGAAGACCGTTGAGCAATTGCTTAAACTCGGCTTTAGCGTCGCGGTAGAAAGCGGTGCCGGGAAACTGGCCAGCTTTGACGATGCCGCCTTTACCCAGGCAGGGGCTGAGATCGTCACGGGCAACGAGGTGTGGCAGTCTGACGTCATCCTCAAGGTCAATGCTCCAAATGACGATGAAATTGCACTGCTGAATCCGGGAACCACGCTGATAAGTTTTATCTGGCCTGCGCAAAACCCGCAGCTGATGGAAAAACTGGCGGCCCGTAATATCAACGTGATGGCGATGGATTCGGTGCCGCGTATTTCTCGCGCCCAGTCGCTGGATGCGCTCAGTTCAATGGCAAACATTGCCGGCTACCGTGCAATCGTGGAAGCGGCCCATGAATTCGGCCGTTTCTTTACCGGACAGATTACGGCGGCAGGCAAAGTTCCGCCCGCGAAGGTGATGGTCATCGGCGCCGGGGTGGCCGGTCTGGCTGCGATTGGCGCCGCCAACAGCCTGGGCGCTATCGTCCGCGCCTTCGATACCCGTCCGGAAGTGAAGGAGCAGGTGCAGAGTATGGGCGCCGAGTTCCTCGAGCTGGACTTTAAAGAGGAAGCCGGCAGCGGCGACGGCTACGCCAAGGTGATGTCTGAGGCCTTTATTAAGGCCGAAATGGCGCTGTTCGCCGCCCAGGCGAAAGATGTCGATATCATCGTCACCACGGCGTTAATTCCGGGTAAACCGGCACCGAAACTGATCACCCGCGAGATGGTCGACTCCATGAAGTCGGGCAGCGTGGTGGTCGACCTCGCCTCGCAAAATGGCGGCAACTGTGAGTACACCGTGCCCGGCGAAGTGGTCACCACCGCCAACGGCGTGAAAATTATTGGTTACACCGATCTGCCGGGCCGTCTGCCGACCCAGTCTTCCCAGCTCTACGGTACCAACCTGGTTAACCTGCTGAAGCTGCTGTGCAAAGAGAAAGATGGCAACATTGTTATCGATTTCGATGACGTGGTGGTGCGCGGCGTGACCGTAGTGCGCGAAGGCGAAATCACCTGGCCGGCGCCGCCGATTCAGGTCTCCGCTCAGCCGCAGGCTGCAGCGAAAAAAGTGGAAGCGCCGAAAGAAGCGGCAAAACCGGTGTCCCCATGGCGTAAATATGCCCTGATAGCGCTGGCGATTATCCTCTTCGGCTGGCTGGCGAACGTCGCGCCAAAAGAGTTTCTTGGCCATTTCACCGTCTTCGCGCTGGCCTGCGTAGTAGGTTACTACGTGGTATGGAACGTCTCCCATGCGCTGCATACGCCGCTGATGTCGGTGACGAACGCGATTTCGGGCATTATCGTTGTTGGTGCGTTGTTGCAGATAGGCCACGGGGGCTGGGTCAGCTTCCTGAGCTTTATCGCGGTACTGATCGCCAGCATTAATATTTTCGGTGGTTTTACCGTGACTCAGCGCATGCTGAAAATGTTTCGCAAAGGATAAGGGGTAGCACATGTCTGGTGGATTAGTTACAGCTGCATACATTGTTGCCGCAATCCTGTTTATTTTCAGCCTGGCGGGTCTGTCGAAACACGAAACGTCGCAGCAGGGCAACTATTTCGGCATCGCCGGGATGGCTATCGCCCTGATCGCCACGATTCTGGGGCCGGACGCCGGCAACGTCGGTTGGATCATCCTCGCGATGGTGATCGGTGGGGCGATCGGTATTCGTCTGGCGAAAAAGGTCGAGATGACCGAGATGCCGGAGCTGGTGGCTATCCTGCACAGCTTCGTGGGCCTGGCGGCGGTGCTGGTGGGTTTTAACAGCTACCTGCAGCATGAAACCGGGATGGAGCAGATTCTGGTCAATATCCATTTGACCGAAGTGTTCCTCGGCATCTTCATCGGTGCAGTCACCTTCACCGGTTCGGTGGTGGCGTTTGGTAAACTGCGCGGCAAAATTTCCTCGAAGCCGCTGATGCTGCCCAATCGCCATAAGCTGAACCTGGCGGCGCTGGTGGTCTCCTTCGTGCTGATGGTGATTTTTGTTCGCGCCGACAGCACTGGTACCCAGGTCCTGTGCCTGCTGGTGATGACCGCGATCGCGCTGGCCTTCGGCTGGCACCTGGTGGCTTCTATCGGCGGCGCGGATATGCCGGTGGTGGTTTCCATGCTCAACTCCTACTCGGGCTGGGCGGCAGCGGCAGCGGGCTTTATGCTGAGCAATGACCTGCTGATCGTCACCGGCGCGCTGGTGGGTTCTTCCGGTGCCATCCTCTCTTACATTATGTGTAAGGCGATGAACCGCTCCTTTATCAGCGTGATTGCTGGCGGCTTCGGCACCGATGGGTCTTCCAGCGGCGGCGATGAAGAAGTGGGCGAACATCGCGAGATTAGCGCGGAAGAGACAGCGGAGATGCTGAAAAACTCGCAGTCGGTGATCATCACCCCTGGCTACGGTATGGCGGTGGCCCAGGCGCAGTATCCGGTGGCAGAAATTACCGAGAAGCTGCGGGCGCGGGGTATCAAAGTACGCTTTGGTATTCACCCGGTGGCCGGGCGTCTGCCGGGGCATATGAACGTGCTGCTGGCGGAAGCCAAAGTGCCTTACGACATCGTGCTGGAGATGGATGAGATCAACGATGATTTCAGCGATACCGACACCGTGCTGGTGATTGGCGCCAACGACACCGTCAACCCGGCGGCGCAGGACGACCCGAAGAGCCCTATCGCGGGTATGCCAGTGTTGGAAGTCTGGAAAGCGCAGAACGTGGTGGTCTTTAAGCGTTCGATGAACACTGGCTACGCCGGCGTACAGAACCCGCTGTTCTTCAAAGAGAACACCCATATGCTGTTTGGGGATGCGAAAGCCAGCGTCGATGCGATCCTGAAAGCGCTGTAATGTAGCACGCTTGTTTTACAACGTTTGTTTATAAGCCGTCTCCTGTGAGACGGCTTTTTTATATGCGGAGAGATGCCTGGAATTGTTCATAAAATAAGCGGTGAGAGATGATATAATGTCCCGGTTATTACATCAGACAGAGGATATTATGGATACCGAGTTAACCCCAACGCAGATGGCCATCGAATTCTTACGCCGCGACACTACCGTCATGACCCCAGCGCAGTATCTGAAAAAGCTGAAACTGCTGGAGCTGGAGTTTGCTGACCTGATGGCGCTCTCATCGCTGGAGCTGAAAGAAGAGATCGATCTGGCCTGGCGTCTGGGTATCCACTAAGCCATTCTCGCTGGACAGTGACAGGGGCCGCCAGCGGCCCTTTTTTGTGCCTGACTGGCAGCAAGCAAAAAAAATCCCCCGCGAGGCGGGGGAAGATGAGCGGTACGAGAAGAGGGTTAATCGTCGTCGTCGTCGTCCAGTTCCACCGGCGTCTGGTAGGCCTCCGGTTTGAGTACCAGCAGGTCACAGCGCAGATGATCGACCACCTGTTCCGCCGTATTGCCGAGGAACGCCGCTGACAGGCCGGTACGTCCGACCGTTCCCAGCACCACGATCCCCGCCTGCAGATGCTCGGCGAGATCCGGGATCACCTCCTCAGGCAGGCCTTTTTCCACGTGGGTGAATTTCTCATCGATGCCAAACTTCTGCCGCAGCGCTTTCATCGCCAGCAGGTGCTGACCGCGAATGGCGTCGTTGTAGACGCTGGGATCAAAATCCGGAAGCTCAATCGCGATATTGATGGGGGTCACCGGGTAGGCGCCGATGAGATGTACTTCGGTATGGTTGACTTCTTGCGCCAGCGACAGCGTTTCCCGAACCAGCTTTTCGTTCAGGGTGTTGTGATAATTCTCTTCGCTGGCGAGATTGACCGCGACCAGCGCTTTGCCACCTTCCGGCCACGGTTGGTCTTTTACCATCCACACCGGGCAGGGGCACTTACGCAACAGATGCCAGTCGGTGGGTGTGAAGATCACTGCCTCCAGTTTGTCGTGCTGGTGGGCCATCTTCAACAGCAGGTCGTGTTTCTCGCTAATAACTTCCTGAATAATGGCTTCGAAGGGGCGGTTGTGCCACACCACTTTTACGTCGATCGGCACACCCGATTCAATATAGAATTTCGCCTGCTCGCGGATCCAGGCTGTACGTTGGGCAATAACGCCCTGGCGCATCGCCGTGCGTTCGTCCGGCGACAGCAGGGTGGTCATTTCATAAGAAAAATCATAGATCGGCAAAAAGGCTTTGATGCGTCCACCAATCCGTTGGTGCAGGTACACCGCGCGCCTAAGTGCCGGCTGGTCGTCCTGGTTAGGATCGATTACTACCAGCATGCTCTGATACTTCGCCATACAGGGTCTCCTTACAACTGCAGCTACCGTCAGTTACTAAAAAGATAACCTATATGGATGAATTGAAACAGGGGAGGAGCCTGGTCAGATCAACAAATCTTAAAAAATTGCCGATCGTGACCAGGTGGTGCGCAGAGATTAAGCGACGTTGCGAGCCTGACCGGCCAGCTGGGCCAGCAGATCGCTGTTTTCAATAGTGATGTATTTGCCTTTCACTGCCAGCATGCCGCTTTTCTGGAAACGCCCCAGCAGACGGCTGATGGTTTCGACAGTGAGGCCGAGATAGTTGCCGATGTCGCCGCGGGTCATGGTCAGGCGGAACTCACGCGGTGAGAAGCCGCGCTGGGCGAAGCGACGAGAGAGGTTGTAGATAAACGCCGCCAGGCGCTCTTCGGCATTCTTTTTGGAAAGCAGCAGGATCATATCCTGATCGCCTTTAATCTCACCGCTCATCAGGCGCATCATCTGCTGACGCAGATTCGGCATTTTTCCGGAAAGATCGTCAAGGGTTTCAAAGGGGATTTCGCAGACCATCGAGGTTTCCAGCGCCTGCGCAAAGCTCGGGTGCAGACCGGTGCCGATGGCGTCGAAGCCCACCAGATCGCCCGCCAGATGGAAGCCGGTGATCTGCTCATCACCTTGCTCAGTGATGGTGTAGCTTTTGATGGTCCCGGAGCGAATAGCGTACAACGACTTCAGCTCATCACCGGCTTTGAACAAGGTTTGACCTTTCTGGATTGGCTTTTTCCGCTCGATAATATTATCCAGCTGATCAAGCTCATGCTCGTTCAGAGTAAAGGGGATGCAGAGCTGGCTGATACTGCAATCCTGACAATGGATAGCACAACCGCCAGACTGAATGCGTCGAATAATTCGCTTCTCAGGGATCATATGTCTGCTCAGGCCTTAATTGATATTGGTCAATTTTAACATCTTTTTGATCAGCAGGTAAGTCTTCAGACCCGGAAACACGTAATATCAGCAGGGTAAATCAAAATGGCTGTATATCTGATTGATAAGCAATAGATTATTTCGCTATGTTTGATTGTAAAATTACCTGAAGATTCCAGAAAAGGCATTTTCAGTCAAAGTAAAAGATACCCTTCATGGCGCAATAACCACTCTTTTCGCTGCACGCCCCCGGCATAGCCGGTCAGGGTGCCGTTACGCCCGATGACCCGATGACAGGGCACCACGATACTCACCGGATTGGCGCCATTGGCGGCGCCCACCGCGCGCGCGGCGCCGGGGCGTCCGAGCGCCTCGGCCAGTTGGCCATAGTGCATCACCTGGCCGCAGGGGATATCGCGTAACGCCTGCCAGACCTGGCGCTGGAACGGGGTGCCGGCGGTGGCGGTAGCCAGGGTATCGATAATCGCCAGATCGCCGGCGAAATAGTCGTTCAGCTTACTGCTGAGGCCGCCTGGGTTGCGGCAGTCGACGCGCTGATAGCCTTCCCGTCGATAGTGAACGTCGAGCAGGGTTTCCATCCGATCGCGGTGCTCGTCCCACTCGACGGCGCGCAAATTAAACTGTTCGTCGCAAAGTACCCACAGCGGCCCCAGCGGGGTATCCATTTTATCCTGCAGCAAGGTCAACATCGTTTCTGTCATCCACCATCGTACATGAGGGGCACACGATACCACGCGCTGACGACAGTCAACTATACTCCCAAAAGATAAAGCCGCATCACGGGCTGGCGCTCTGCGTAAGCCACGATGATTTATTTTTGGATCGATCCTGGCGGGTTATCGGGCATGGTTTTTGCTACTTTTTAACTGACGATACCGGTGCTTCATGCGCCCGGTAGGGTGCCGACGCCTCAGCGCGGCGCTGTTAATCACTCAGAGGTGGGGCTATGCAATATATACTGACTGGCGTACTGGTATTGATCATCAGCGGCTTAGCGATCCACGGTCTGACCCTGGTGTTTGAAAGGGTGTACAAAGCGCTTTTCTATAAATTAGCCAGTGTGGATCATGCGGCCAGCAAAGTGAAAACGAAGGTGTCGCGTTAAGGCTATACGGCCATCCCTGGCCTGCCAGCAGGTTAAGGAAGACGCGGATAGATACCCGGGCCGATCGGCAGTCCCACCAGATACCATCCCACCAGCAACAGTAACCAGACGGCAAGAAAAATCAGCGGGTAAGGGAGCACCAGCGAGTAGTAGGTGCCGAGGCGGGCATCCGGTCGGTAGCGCTGTAGGAAGCCGAGAAACAGCGGCACAAACGGCGACACCGGCGCCAGCGGCAGCACCGATGAATCGGCGATGCGAAACAGGATCTGCGCAAAGGCCGGGTGAAAGCCCAGCAGCATAAACATCGGCACGAAGATCGGCGCCAGAATCGACCAGATGGCCGAGCCGCTGGCGATAAACATACACAGAAAAGCCGACAGCAGCGCGAGCCCGACAAACGCCGGGACGCCGTTCATCCCGGCGCTCTCCAGCAGGTCCGTCAGACCGACGGCCATAAACTTGCCCATGTTGCTCCAGTTGAACATCGCCACGAACTGCGCCAGCGGGAAGACCATCACGATAAACCCGGCCATCTCTTTCATCGGCTCAATCATCAGCTGCGGCAGGTCGGCCTGGCGGCGAATTTTGCCGGTGGCGATGCCGTATGCCAGCGACACGACAAAGAAGAAAAAGATAATCAGCGGCACGATGCCTTTGATAAACGGCGAGGGCATGACCGTATGTTGAACCGGGTCGCGAAGAATACCGTTCTCGGGGACCACCATCAGGGCGACGACCGCCACGAATACCAGCGTTGCCACGCCGGCGATGCGCAGGCCGAAACGCTCCTCGGGCGTCAGCGTCTGCAGCTTTTCATCACGACTGCCTTGCCACTGGCTCAGCCGCGGCTCCACCAGCTTATCGGTGATCAGTCCGCCGACGAGCGTCAGGACGATCACTGAGGTCGCCATAAAGTACCAGTTGTCGATCACGCTGACGTGCAAAGAGGCATCGATGGATTTTGCCGCCTCGGTGCTGATCCCCGAGAGCAGTACGTCGGTGGTGACGATCAGTAAATTGGCGGTAAAGCCGCAGCCCACACCGGCAATCGCCGCCAACAGGCCGGCGACAGGATGCCGACCGACGGCGAGGAACATCAGCGCGCCCAGCGGCGGCATAATTACCAGCGCCGCGTCAGAAGAGATATGGCTGAAGAAGGCGATAAACAGCACCATATAGCTGGCATATCGGGCGCTGACGTGAGAGGCCATCTTCACCATCAGCGCGGGTAACAGGCCCACCCGCTCGGCGAAGCCGGCGCCCAGCACCAGGGCGAGGATCGCCCCCAGCGGCGCGAAACCGCTGAAGTTTTTAATGACGTTGGGCAAAAACCAGTGCAACCCTTCCACGCTGAGCAGATTTTTGACCACCACCCGTGAACCATCCGTAGGGTTCTGCACCCCGACGTTGAAGGCGGAAAGTATCGCCGTGGCCGCGATCAGCGCCACGATAAGATAGATAAACAGCAAAAACGGGTGCGGGACTTTGTTACCGATCTTCTCTACCCAGCCATAGCGCTTTCCGCCGGGGGAAGACGACGGTATGGATGACATACTCATGGGCGTTCCTCTGTTGTCGTTGTTGTGTTGGGCAGGCCTGCTCCCGTACTGCCGGCGGTTATTATGGTCGGTGCGTGCCGCGATGCCGGTCAGCGTTGGCCAGGAGTAGCCTGTCTTAAGTGGTTATCGTAAAACGGTCGGACTCACCTCCGCCGGGATCGGGCAACGATAGGGGCGTTCGGCCAGTACCTGCCTGAGTTCTTGCTGGCTGGCCGCCAGCAGGGCGCTGTCGCTGAATAAACGGATCGCGGTCGCCGCGAGCACTTTCCCCGCCAGCAACATCCCTTTATGGGCGATGGAGGTTCTGCCCTGACTCACCAGCTGCCAGCTGTGCAGCGGGGTTCCCACCGCGAAGCACGGGCTGAAGCACTGAGCCACCGGCGCTTTCCAGCTGACATCGCCGACGTCAGTGGAGCCGGCGAGGACGTTATCCGTGGCCGCCCACGGCGCCACCTCATCAATCAGCAGCGTGTCGCGGTGGCGACGAGCGAACGTTTTACCTTCCTCGCCACTGGTGCCGGCAATATTGTTCAGGCTGTTGTTAATATCGTTGGCGCTGAGGGTGGCGCGTATCGCCGCGGCAAAAGCGCGCTCCTCGTCGCTCCAGTCGGGGGTACCGTAATGACAGACCGCCTGATACATCGCCGCCTCAAGCGTGCGGTTGGGGAGATAGCTGGAGCAGGCTTTTTCAAAGCGGCAGCTGACCTGAGTCTCGGTCATCAGCGCGGCCCCCTGAGCAATCTTCTCGATGCGGGCGAAGATCTGCTCCGCGTCGGCCATCTCCGGCGCACGGATCAGATACAGCACTTCCGCCTGAGCCTGCACCACGTTTGGCGAGACACCGCCGGTATCGGTAATGGCATAATGGACCCGCGCCTTCTCGATGATATGTTCATTGAGGAAGTTGCTGCCGGTGGTCATCAGAGTGACGGCATCCAGCGCGCTCCGGCCCAGGTGCGGCGAATTCGCAGCGTGGGCGGCGGTGCCGGTAAAACGCCATGCCGCCTGAATATTGGCGAGGGTGCGGGTGCTGAACATCCCGGCCCAGGCTTCCGGATGCCAGGTCAGCGCCGCATCGACATCATCAAACAACCCTTCGCGCACCATAAAGGTTTTTCCCGATCCGCCTTCCTCGCCGGGACAACCATAGAAGCGCAGCGTGCCCGCGCCGCCATGCTGTTGCAGCCAGGCTTTGGCGGCGACCGCTGCGGCGAATGCCGCCGTACCGAGCAGATTGTGCCCGCAGCCGTGGCCGTTGGCTCCCGGTGTCGAGGGTGTCGGTTCCGCGCAGTGGGCCTGCTGGCTGAGGCCCGCCAGGGCGTCAAATTCGCCGAGCAGGGCAATCACCGGTTGGCCTTCGCCGACGCTGGCGATAAAGGCATTCGGGATCCCACCCGCATCGCGAGTGAGCTGGAAACCTTCTGCCTCCAGCGCATCCGCCAGGCGTTGGGCGGACCAGTACTCCTCAAAGCGGGTCTCCGGGTGATCCCAGATGTCATCGGCGATGGCGCAGTACGCCTCGCGTCGCGTCTCAATCATCTCGTCCACAAACTGAAAAATGGCTTCCATTACACCCCCCGCTGCCAGGGAAAGTTAAGCGCGATACGCGCCAGAGTTTCTACCGCTAGCGCCATGACGCTCTCGTCGAAGTCAAACTTCTCGTTGTGGTGACCGGCGCTCAGTTGGGTGCCGAAGATCATGTACGAGGCGAGGCCGCCGCGCGCCTGGACCCGGGCCATCATCAGGGTGGCGTCTTCCGAGCCCGCCGGGGCGGCGATACGATCCACCGCCTGTTGCACGCCGGGCACACGGGCGGCCTGTTCGCGCAGATAGTCCACCCACGCCGGCGACGGCGCGCTGGCGGTCGCCGCACCCATCATGCGTAGTTCGTAGCGGGCTTCGTACATCGCCGCCGCCCCGGCGATGACGTGCTGCGCCCGCTCGAACACGTACTGGTTAATGGCTTCGCTTTCACCGCGGGTTTCCACTTTTAACAGCGCGGAAGAGGGCACCACGTTGCGCCCGGTGCCCGCCTGCATCACCCCGACGTTGACCCGCGAGGCGCCGGCGCTGTGCGGCGGGATGGCGTGCAGGCCAAGAGCGGCCTGGGCGGCTGCCAGTAGTGCGTTGCGCCCCTCCTCCGGCTTGCCGCCGGCGTGGGCGGCCACGCCGCTGAACTGCACGTCGAATTTAGTAGTGGCCATAAAGTTGTCGCCGCCGCAGACGACGGTACCTGCCGGCACACCGGTCCCGATATGGATCGCCGCGAAATAATCCACGTCATCCACCACGCCGGCGGCCACCATCGCCCGGGCGCCGCGGGTGCCCTCTTCAGCGGGCTGGAAAATCAGTTTGATCACCCCGTTGAGCTGCGCGGCATACTGCTTCAGGACATGCGCCAGGCCCAGCCCGATGGCGGTATGGCCATCATGGCCGCAGGCGTGCATCATGCCGGCGTTGCAGGAGGCGAAATGGTCGCGATGAGGGCGGTGGCTGTCGTCGTGCTGTTCATTGAGGTCAAGGGCATCCATATCGACGCGGAAGGCCAGGGTTGGGCCGGGACGTCCGGTGTCGAGCGTGGCGACCACGCCGGCGAAACCGCCTTCAAACGCCGGCAGCCAGCGCTCCGGCGCGCCCTGTTCGCGGGCGCGCTCGAAAGCCTGGGCCAGGGTATCCTCGTCCGGCAGCCCCATCCGGCTATCGGCATCGATGACATCGCGCCCCAGCGCCAGCTGATAGCCGAGCCCGTCGAGGATCTCCGCCACCTTGCTGGCAGTGCGGAATTCCAGCCAGCCGGATTCCGCGTGCAGGTGAAAATCACGGCGCCATTGGATCATGGCCGGCGCCAGCTGGTGGAGGTATTCATCAAGTTGCGGCATAGCTCATCCTGTCATAAGTAAAAAATGTGACGGCGTTCACGATGTGATAGCTTTTGTTTATCACTTACGTTTTACAGGCCGTATCCCACTTAACCTGCCATAGCCTGATGGATTACAGTAGATGTGATTTTCTTCTGTCTGATAAACAATGGTTATCACCGAAAGCATGGCATTTCAGATTAAATTTCATCATATCCGCGCCTTCGTCGAAGTGGCCCGGGAAGGGAGTATTCGCGGCGCCAGCCGGGCGCTGGCGGTCTCGCAGCCGGCCCTGACCAAAGCGATTAAAGAACTGGAGGAGGGGCTTTCCGCCCAGCTGTTCGTGCGCCGCAGTCAGGGGGTGGCGCTGACCGAAAACGGCGAAAGCTTTTACCAACATGCGAGCTTGATCCTTGAAGAGCTGCGGGCGGCGCAGGACGAACTGCTGCAGCGCCAGGGCGAGCAGGCCGGGCAAATTAATATTGGCCTTGGCGCCAGCGTCGCCCGGTCGCTGATGCCGTCGGTGATCTGTCGCTTTCATCAGCAGCATCCGCAGGTAAAGGTGCGGATCATGGAGGGCCAGCTGCTGGCGATGATCAATGAGCTGCGCCAGGGAGAGCTGGATTTCACCATCAATACCTATTACCCCGGGCCGTACGACCATGAGTTCAGCTTTGAGAAACTGTTTGAGAAACCGTTCGCGGTGTTTGCCCGCGCGGGACATCCGGCGGCGCAGGCCACCTCGCTGGGGGAGTTGATGGATCACCACTGGACCATGCCGACGCCGCGCGGCAGCTACTTTAAACAGCTGCAGGACCGGCTTAATCAGGCCGGGTTAGCGCCTAAGGTAGATATTGTTTGCGAAACCTTCTCGTCGTGCATTAGCCTGGTGGTGAAAAGTGATTTTCTCAGCATCCTGCCGGTGGAGCTCGGCAACGATCCGCTGATGGCGGACAAGCTGGTGATGATCCCTGTCCGCGACGTCTTGCCGACGGCCACCTATTATCTGATCCAGCGGCGCGATACCCGGCAGACGCCATTAACGGCGTCGTTAATCACGCTGTTTCGCCGCCAAAGCCGACAATTGTTTCCTTAATCGCCCGTCGCGCTCACTTTGCCAGCGAACGCGGCTAAACGCGTTGAGGGGGGAGCGCCGGGCGGCTATAGTAGCTGGCGACAGCCGCTGGAGGAGAGCCCATGAACCTTGATGACAAATCCCTGTTTCTTGACGCCATGGAAGATGTCCAGCCTCTGAAACGTAAAAATGACGTGCACTGGCATCCCGGGCGCAACAGCCGGGCCCCGCAGCGCGTCGATACCCTGCAACTGGATAATTTTCTCACCACCGGCTATCTCGATATCGTGCCGCTCGCCACGCCGCTGGAGTTTAAGCGTGAAGGGCTGCAGAGCGGCGTGCTGGATAAGCTGCGGCGGGGGAAATACAGCCAGCAGGCGAGCCTCTCCCTGCTGCGCCAGCCGGTGGAACAGTGCCGACAGATGCTCTTCGCCTTTATGGTGCAGGCGCAGAAAGAGGGGTTACGTAATGTGCTGATCGTTCACGGCAAAGGCCGCGACGACCAGTCCCACGCCAATATTATCCGCAGCTATCTGGCGCGCTGGCTGGAAGAGCTGCCGGAGGTGCAGGCCTTCTGCGCCGCGCTTCCACATCATGGCGGCAGCGGCGCCTGCTATGTCGCGCTGCGTAAATCGGCCGAGGCGAAGCAGGAGACCTGGGAGCAGCACGCCAAGCGCAGTCGTTAGCGCAGAAGCAGCGTCAGCTCGCGGGCGGCTTTTTGCAGCTCCGGCAGCACGCGATCGATCATCTCGCGGGCCGACATCTGGCCCGCATGCACCCCAACGTTCAGCGCCGCCTGGACCTGCCCCTGAGCGTTAAACAGCGGTACCGCGAGGGAGCGCAGGCCCATCTCCAGCTCCTGGTCGTTGAGGGCATACCCCTGCTGATGCACCCGTTTCAGTTCTGTGCGCAGCTTCGCCACCGAATCCACCGTCTGCGGGGTGTAGCGGATCATGGTCACCCGAGCCAGCATGTCGTTGAGCTTCTCCTCCGGCTGATGGCTGAGCAGCACCCGGCCCATCGAGGTCGCCCAGGCCGGAAGGCGGCTGCCGATATCCAGGTCGATGGTCATAATCCGCGAGCTGGAGGCGCGGGCGATATACAGAATATCGTCCCCGTCGAGGGTGGCGATGGAGCAGGACTCGTTGAGCATTTCGCTCAGATGTCGCAGCACCGGCTGCGCCGAACGCGCCAGCGGCGTCGAGGCCAGCCAGGCGTGGCCCAGCGCCAGGATCCGCGGTCGCAGCTGGAAATTCTTACCGTCTTCGGCATACACGAACCCCAGCTTGCTCAGGGTATACAGGCAGCGGCGCACCGCCGCGCGCGGAATGCCGGTCTTCTGGCTGATCTGCGAGATAGACAGCAGGGGCCGCTGCGGCGTGAACGCCTGAATCACCTCCAGGCCGCGCGCCAGGGAGGCCATAAAGTTAGGATCGCCCTTAAACGGATCGCCGTCGCCGGTCAGTAAATCGTCTGGATGCTTGTCCATTTCTGTTCCCCATATTTGCCATCGATCACATTCTTTCGCTAAAGATAACCGATGTTCGATTATCGCACCATATTTCGATTATCGCCCTTGACCGACATCGTTAAGCGGGTCACATTTTGTGCGAACAACGAATAAAAGTGCGATTACCGCACATCACTGGAGCGACCTGATGATTGATAAAAGCGTATCGACGCTGAGCGAGGCCATCGCCGGGATCCACGACGGGGCGACTATTATGATCGGCGGCTTTGGTCCCGCCGGCCAGCCGACCTTTCTGATTGACGCCCTGATTGACCAGGGCGCCCGCGACCTGACCATCATTAATAACAACGCCGGCAACGGGGAAGTGGGTCTCGCGGCGCTGCTGAAAGCCGGGCGAGTACGCAAGATGATCTGCTCCTTCCCGCGCCAGGTGGATTCCCAGATTTTCGATGACCTCTATCGCCGCGGCAAAGTGGAGCTGGAGCTGGTGCCGCAGGGTAACCTCGCGGCGCGGATCCAGGCGGCTGGCGCCGGGCTGGGGGCAGTGTTTACCCCCACCGGCTACGGCACACCGCTGGCGGAAGGCAAGGAGACGCGGGAAATCGATGGTCGCCATTACGTACTGGAATATCCGATTAAAGCCGATTTCGCGCTGATTAAGGCCCATCAGGGCGACCGCTGGGGCAACCTGGTCTATCGCAAGGCGGCGCGCAACTTTGGCCCGATCATGGCGACGGCGGCGAAAACCACCATCGTCGAGGTCTCGCAGCTGGTGCCGCTGGGCGACCTCGACCCGGAACACATCATCACCCCCGGCATTTTCGTCCAGCGTGTCTTCTCGCTGGAAAACCTGACTGCCGCACAACGCGCCTGAGGAGCCCGAGATGCAAAAACTGACCCGTGACGAAATGGCCCAGCGCGTGGCCCGCGATATTCCCGAAGGCGCTTACGTCAACCTCGGCATCGGCCTGCCGACCCGCATTGCCAATTACCTGCCCGCCGACAAAGAAGTGTTCCTGCACAGCGAAAACGGCCTGTTGGGGATGGGGCCGAAACCGCAGCCCGGGGAAGAAGATCCCGAGCTGATCAATGCCGGTAAAGAGTATGTCACCCTCCTGCAGGGCGGCTGCTATTTCCACCACGGCGACTCCTTCGCCATGATGCGCGGCGGCCATCTCGATATCTGCGTGCTGGGGGCCTATCAGGTCTCCGCCAGCGGCGACCTCGCCAACTGGAGCACCGGTGCGCCGGATGCGATCCCGGCCGTTGGCGGGGCGATGGATCTGGCCATCGGCGCCCGCCAGGTGTTCGTGATGATGGACCACCTGACCCGTGACGGCGAGTGCAAGCTGGTGGCGCAGTGCAGCTACCCGCTGACCGGCGTCGGCTGCGTCAGCCGGATCTATACCGACCTGGCGGTGATCGACATCACCGACCGCGGCCCGGTGGTACGTGAAATCTTTAACGGTCTCTCTTTTGAAGAGCTGCAGCGCATCACTCCGGTGGCGCTGACCTTTGAACAACTGGCGGAAAGCGCGTAAGGAACCTATGATGAATCAGGCATTTATCTGTGATGCGGTACGTACACCCTTTGGCCGTTTCGGTGGTACCCTGGCGACGATGCGCGCCGACGACCTCGCGGCGCTGCCATTAAAAGCCCTGCTGGAGCGTAACCCGGGACTGGATCCCTCGCGCATTGACGATGTGATCTTTGGCTGCGCCAACCAGGCCGGGGAAGATAACCGCAACGTGGCGCGGATGGCGCTGCTGCTGGCCGGGCTGCCGGAGAGCGTGCCCGGGAGCACCATCAACCGCCTGTGCGGTTCCAGCCTCGATGCGATCGGCGTCGCGGCGCGGGCGATTAAAAGCGGCGAGACGCAGCTGATGATCGCTGGCGGCGTGGAGAGCATGTCCCGCGCGCCGTTTGTGATGGGGAAAGCGGAGAGCGCCTTTAGCCGCAGCATGCAGATGGAGGATACCACCATCGGCTGGCGCTTTATTAACCCGCAGATGAAAGCCCTGTACGGCGTGCATTCCATGCCGGAGACGGCGGAAAACGTCGCCGATGAGTTTGCCATTTCCCGTGCCGATCAGGACGCGTTCGCCTTACGCAGTCAACTGCGTACCGCCGCGGCGCAGGAGGCGGGGCGTTTCGCCGATGAGCTGATCGCCGTCCAGGTGCCGCAGCGTAAAGGCGAGCCACTGCTGTTTAGCCGCGATGAGCACCCGCGCAGTACCTCGCTGGAGGCGCTGGCTAAACTGCGCGGCGTGGTGCGCGCCGACGGCAGCGTCACCGCCGGAAACGCCTCCGGCGTTAACGATGGCGCCTGTGGGCTGCTGCTGGCCAGCGAGACGGCGCTGGCGGCTCACGATCTTCAACCGCTGGCCCGGGTGGTCGGCGTGGCGACGGCGGGTGTTGCGCCGCGGATCATGGGCTTTGGCCCGGCGCCCGCGGTGCGTAAGGTGCTGGCGCAGACCGGCCTGACATTAGCCCAGATGGATGTCATCGAGCTGAATGAAGCCTTCGCCGCTCAGGCGCTGGCGGTGACCCGTGATCTGGGCTTACCGGATGATGCCGCCCACGTGAACCCTAACGGCGGGGCGATCGCGCTGGGCCACCCGCTCGGTGCCTCCGGCGGCCGGCTGGCGATGACCGCGGCTTATCAGCTGAAACGGACCGGCGGCCGCTACGCCCTGTGCACCATGTGCATCGGCGTCGGACAGGGGATCGCCCTGATTATTGAACGTGTTTAAGGAGCCAGAATGAGTTTGTTGACCCCAATGCTGCGCAGCAGTCCGCTGACCGACAGGTTCAGCGACGCGCAGCGGGTGCAGGGCATGCTGGATTTTGAAGCGGCGCTGGCGCAGGCGCAGGCCGTCTGCGGGATGGTGCCGCCGGAAGCGGTCGGGCCGATTGTCGCGGCCTGCCGCCACGAGACCATCGATTTTGCCGCGCTGGGCGAGGCGGCGGTGGGGGCCGGTAACCTGGCGATCCCGCTGGTGAAACAGCTGACCGCGCAGGTAAAAGCGCGGGATCCCGAGGCTGCGCGTTACGTCCACTGGGGCGCCACCAGTCAGGACGCCATTGACACCGGGCTGGTGCTTCAGCTGCGCGGGGCGCTGGATGCCGCTGAGACCTTGCTTGAGCAGCTGTTGGCTGCCCTGGCTCTCCAGGCGGATCGTTATCGCGATACTGTCATGCCGGGTCGGACCTGGATGCAGCATGCGCTGCCGGTGACCTTTGGCCTGAAGCTGGCGGGCACCCTCGACGCGCTCCTGCGCTGGCAGCAGCGGCTGCGCGAGATGCGTCCGCGGCTGCTGGTGCTGCAGTTTGGCGGCGCCGCGGGCACTCTGGACGCGCTAAAAGAGAAAGGGCCGGCGGTTGGCCAGGCGCTGGCGCAGATCCTCGGTCTGTCGCTGCCGGATACCCCGTGGCACAGCCAGCGCGATCGGCTGCTGGAGGCGGGCGCCTGGTTTGCCGGTGTCTGCGGTACCCTGGGGAAATTCGCTAACGACTTCTCCCTGCTGATGCAGACCGAAGTGGCTGAGGTCGGCGAGCCGGTGGCGGAAGGCCGCGGCGGCTCATCGACGATGCCGCATAAGCGCAATCCGGTGGCCTGCGCGGCGATCCTGACCGCCGCCCAGCGTACGCCGGGGCTGATGGCGACCCTCTACGCCAGCCAGCTCCAGCAGCACGAGCGGGCGCTGGGCGGCTGGCAGGCGGAGTGGGAGACGCTGCCGGATCTGATTACTCTGGTGGGCGGGGCGCTGGCGCAAAGTGAAGCGCTGGTGCGCGATATGCAGGTCTTCCCGCAGAAAATGCGTGCCGATCTCGATATCACCCACGGGCTGATCATGGCCGAGGCGGTGACCCTGGCGCTGGCGGAATTCATCGGCAAAGCCGAGGCGCATCATCATATCGAGGCGCTGTGCCGTCAGGCGCTGGACCGTCACTCTCCGCTGGTCGATCTGCTCGCGGCTGACCCACAGGTCAGTCAGTATCTCTCTCGTGAACGCTTAACCACGCTGCTGGACCCGGCAACGGCGACCGGCAGCGCCGAACGCTTTGTGCGCCAGGTACTGGCGCGTTATCAGGAGCAACGTGATGAATCTTGATTATCAACTCGACGGGCCGGAGGGCGCGCCGGTTATCGTCCTCTCCAACTCGCTGGGCACCACCCGGGCGATGTGGCAGCCGCAGATCGAGGCGTTAACCGCCCATTTTCGGGTGCTGCGCTATGACACCCACGGTCACGGCAATACGACGAAAAATGGCAAAGTGACCCTCGCCCAGCTGGGGGAAGATGTGATTGCGCTGCTCGATCACCTGAATATCGACCGCGCCTGGTTCTGCGGGATCTCGATGGGCGGTCTGACCGGCCTGTGGCTGGGACGCTTTGCGCCAGAACGTTTTTATGGTCTGGCCGTTGCCAACACCGCGGCGCGCATTGGCGATCAGGCCAGCTGGCTGTCGCGGGCGCGGGCGGTACGCCAGGAGGGAATGGCGGTGGTGGCCGCCGGGGCGGCGGATCGCTGGTTCACTCATGCGTTTCGCCAGAAGGCGCCGGAGGTGGTGGAGGCGCTATGCCACCAGTTAACCCATACCGACGTCGAAGGCTATGCCGCCTGCTGCGAGGCGCTGGCCGCCGCCGACCTGCGGGGCGAAGTGGGGCAGATCCCGCTGCCGACATTAATTATCGCCGGTGAAAGTGACCCTGTCACTACGGTCAGTGACGCCAGTTTCCTGCAGCAGCAGATCCCCGCTTCCCAGGTGGTGGTGCTGGCGGCATCGCATCTGTCAAACATTGAGGCGCCGAAAAGCTTTACTTCGGCGCTGCTAAGCTTTTTCCAGGGGGAACGCCATGGAGGATAAACAGCGCTATCAGGACGGAATGACGGTACGGCGCAAAGTATTGGGCGACGCCCACGTCGACCGTACCCTGCAGCATCTGACGCCGTTGAATGACGAGTTTCAGGACTTTATCACCCGCTACGCCTGGGGTGAGACCTGGACCCGTCCGGGGCTCGACCACCACACCCGCAGCATGATCACCATTGCCATGCTGATTGCTCTCAATCGCGAGGCGGAGCTGAAGATGCATCTGCGCGCGTCGTTTAACAACGGGGTCACCCGCGATGAGCTGAAAGAGTTGATCATGCACTCTGCGCTGTACTGTGGGCTGCCGGCGGCGAATGCCACGATGCATCTGGCGCAGCAGGTGTTTGACGACATCGACGCCGCGCAGGGTTGAGTCGTCGTCCGAGTCGGATTGCCCGGCAGTCGTTGTAGGCCGGGTAAGGCGCAGCCGCCATCCGGCGAAATAACGGCACAACCGGAAATGTCCCTGTTCGCACTATGTTTGGCAGGGCTACAACTTCTATGTTAATTCCGGGCAGATTGCGCTCCCGGTTGATCTTCTGCGTTATGTCTCTTATGGCGCCGGGAGCGCACAGGGGGCGGCCAGTCGCCGCCGCCCCCTGTACCCCCGGGCTCCGGCCAGCAAAATCGCCACTGCGTGGTGCCTTCGACTTATCCCTGCAGGCTTCGGGTCGGGCCGAGGCAGCGTCCGTGCAAAACACGGCCCTCAGCCCGCATCCATGCGGGCTGCCCCGGCCTTCCGGGAACGTCTCAGCGATTTTGAGGCCGCCAGCACCGGCAGTTTCAGTCGCGCAAGTGGGTAAATGAGTGACAGGTCGCACGAACCCCAGGCCGGGTAAGGCGTAGCCGCCACCCGGCGAAATCACGGCACAACCGGAAATGTCCCTGTTCGCACTATGTTTGGCAGAGCCACAACGTTTGGCAGGGCGACAACCTCTATGTTAATTCCGGGCAGATTGCGCTCCCGGTTGATCTTCTGCGTTATGTCTCTTATGGCGCCGGGAGCGCACAGGGGGCGGCCAGTCGCCGCCGCCCCCTGTACCCCCGGGCTCCGGCCAGCAAAATCGCCACTTCGTGGTGCCTTCGACTTATCCCTGCAGGCTTCGGGTCGGGCCGAGGCAGCGTCCCTGCAAAACACGGCCCTCAGCCCGCATCCATGCGGGCTGCCCCGGCCTTCCGGGAACGTCTCAGCGATTTTGAGGCCGCCAGCACCGGCAGTTTCATTCGCGCAAGTGGGTAAATGAGTGACAGGTCGCACGATCCGTAGGCCGGGCAAGGCGTTAGCCACCGCCCGGCACAAGCGCGGCTCTGCGCTTGCTGTTCTTGCTCAGCGGTGAAGCCGCCACCCGGCGGAAATGCCGCTATATTAGCCCTTATTTCTCAGGCTCCTGCGGCGCGACGGCTGGGGCGGCGTACCAGGCCTCCTGCGGCACCACCACCGCCGCCTTGGGCTGCATCACAAAGTTCGGCGACATAATCTGCACGCCGAATTCGTTAAACACATCAATAATACTGCTATGCAACGCGTTGCGGCCATCCGGCAGCTTAGTTGTGGGGAGCAAGCGCACCTGCAGCTCATACGCGGTGTACCAGTCAAGCAACCCCAGCTTGCGAACTATCGGGGCGATTTGTTGATCCACCCCAGGGGTGCGTCTTGCCGCCAGCTCCAGCAGCGCATGCACCTGACGCCACGGCGTATCGTAGCCGATGGTGACGCTGGTGGTGAGATTGAACCCGCCGTCGGTGCTCTCGGCGCTGAGATTAATAATTTTCCCGCTCACCACCACGGCGTTCGGGACGGTGACAATGTAATTCTCACGGGTGAGGATCTTGGTCGCCAGCACGCCAATCTCGCTGACCTGTCCCTCATTGTCGGCGAGGCGGATCCAGTCGCCTTTGCGCAGCGCCCGGGAGTAGATCAGCACCAGGCCGCTCATCGCATGGGTCATCACCCCGGTCGACCCGAGAGTCAGCATCAGGCCGAAGAACACGCTAATGCCTTTGAAGGCGAGGGAGTTGGCGCCGGGGAGGAACGGGTAGGCGGCGGACAGGGCAAACAGCCAGATGACCACCGAGATCAACCGGCGGGTGGCGCTGACGGTTTCCGGATGGATGCCCGGCACCTGAATGCGGCCGGCGGCGACCTGGTCGAGAGCCACTTTCACCAGGCGAATGATGAGCCAGGTGATCAGGAAAATAAGCACCACGATCATCAGCCCCGGCAGGGAGGCGACAATCGACAGGGAGAGATCGCGGATCACGCCCAGCGACCAGTCACCCAGCGATTCACTCCACACCCGTGTCCAGGGAAACAGGCTGAAGGCCCAGCTCAGCCAGAGATAACTGGCCAGCATGCCGACGAGAATGACCAGCACAGCATAGAGTCGAACTTCAATATTGCCGAGATAGCGCCGCCAGTGCTGCGGGATGGCGCTGCGTTTTTCAAGGATCCGCAGCAGGAAAAAGCGCCGCACCCGCCGCCAGGCGCGGAAGGCGCCGTAGTAAAACAGCGCCAGCAGCAGCCCTCCGGCCAGCGCTTTGCCGGCTGAAAGCAGCAGATAACGGTCGTTGAACTGTTCCTGCAGGCTGGTGCGCTGGGCCTCCATTCGCGCCAGCACCCGCTGGGCCGCCTGGTCGAGGGTTAAATCATCGCCCTCATCGAGATCCGCCTGGCTCAGCAGCAGCACCGGTTTGCCGTTCATCAGAAACAGCCGGCCCGGCTGACCATAGCGGTTGACCGCAACGACCCGCAGCGGTTGGCGAATATCGTCTTCAGTAAAGGCGCGTAAGGCGCTGCGGGTACGCAGGACGCGCTCTTCGGGCGTGGTCTGGCCGAAAGTAGCCTGCAACATGACGACAGGTTGATGGAAAATCGTGACTGTGCGTGCCTGCTCGCGGGCGGTCGGCTGCTGTCGCGGTTCGGCAGCCAGCGCCGGCTTTAGCACCAGCAGCGCCAGCGCCCAGAGGATCACCACGCTCATCCTGTTCATAGAGGCACCTGAGAAAGAGAATTATTGTTATTTTTCAGCAAACAACGGACGGCTTGTAGTTGAGCATAGCCTGGCGCGAAATGAATTCAAGCTGGCGCGGCGTGGGCATAAAAAAAGCCGTCGCCCAAACGGCGACGGCCTGATATCAGCGTCAGAAGTGAGCGTTAGCCGTGCTGTTGACAGCCGGCACACTGCTTATTCTGGATCTGCTGGAAGAAGTCGTTACCTTTATCATCAACCAGAATAAACGCCGGGAAATCTTCCACTTCGATTTTCCAGATAGCTTCCATCCCCAGTTCCGGATAGGCCACGCACTCGAGGCTCTTAATGCTCTGCTGGGCGAGCACTGCTGCCGGGCCGCCAATGCTGCCGAGGTAGAAGCCGCCGTGTTTATGGCAGGCATCGGTCACCTGCTGGCTGCGGTTGCCTTTCGCCAGCATTACCATGCTCGCGCCGTGCGACTGCAGCAGATCGACATAAGAGTCCATGCGGCCTGCGGTAGTCGGACCGAGGGAGCCGGAGGCATAACCGGTCGGCGTCTTCGCCGGGCCCGCGTAGTAGATCGGGTGATCTTTGACGTACTGCGGCAGCGCCTCGCCGTTATCAATAAGCTCTTTTAGCTTGGCGTGGGCGATGTCGCGGGCCACGATGATGGTGCCGTTGAGGCTCAGGCGGGTGGAGACCGGGTGCGCCGACAGTTGCGCCAGGATTTCGCTCATCGGCTGATTCAGGTTGATGCTGACGACATTGCCTTCACCCTGCTGACGCAGATGTTCAGGGATATATTTCCCCGGATTGCTCTCCAGCTTCTCGATCCAGATGCCGTCGCGGTTGATTTTCGCTTTGATGTTGCGGTCGGCGGAGCAGGAGACGCCCATGCCGATCGGGCAGGAGGCGCCGTGGCGCGGCAGACGGATCACCCGGATATCGTGAGCGAAGTATTTCCCGCCAAACTGCGCGCCGAGGCCGAGGTTCTGCGCTTCCTGCAGCAGCTCTTGCTCCAGCTGGACGTCGCGAAACGCCTGACCATGCTCGTTGCCTTCGGTCGGCAGGCCGTCGTAGTAGCGGGTGGAGGCCAGCTTCACGGTCTTCAGCGTCGCTTCTGCCGAGGTACCGCCGATCACAAACGCGATGTGGTATGGCGGGCAGGCGGCGGTACCGAGGGTACGCATCTTCTCGACCAGATAGTTTTTCAGCTTCGCCGGAGTGATCAGCGCTTTGGTTTCCTGATAGAGATAGGTTTTATTGGCGGAACCGCCGCCTTTCGCCATACACAGGAACTTATACTCTTCACCGTCGACGCTGTAGAGATCGATCTGCGCCGGCAGGTTGGTGCCGGTGTTGACCTCTTTATACATATCTAGCGGCGCGTTCTGTGAGTAACGCAGGTTATCTTCGGTATAGGTGTTGTAAACGCCCTGCGCCAGGGCGGCTTCATCGCCACCGCCGGTCCAGACGCGCTGGCCTTTTTTACCCATGATGATGGCGGTGCCGGTATCCTGACAGGTGGGCAGAATACCTTTGGCGGCGATTTCGGAGTTGCGCAGGAACTGCAGCGCCACGTATTTGTCGTTTTCGCTGGCTTCCGGGTCGAGCAGAATCGAGGCGACCTGCTGCTGATGGGAGACGCGCAGCATAAAGGCGGCGTCGTGGAAGGCCTGCTGGGCGAGCAGGGTCAGCGCCTGCGGCTCTACTTTCAGAACCGGCTGGCCGTCAAATTCGGCGACAGAGACGTGCTCTTTGCTGAGCAGATAGTATTCGGTATCGTCGTGCGCCAGCGGGAACGGATCCTGATAAACAAACGGTTTAGTCGACATAGTCACTTACTCCATAAAGATAAAAACCGCCGGGGTGGTCCCGGCGGTTATGAATCAGAACATCATGGACATCCACGGATAGCCAATCAGCAGCAGGGCGGCCAGGAAGATGGCGCCAAAGATGGTGCCGAGGCGCCAGTAGTCTTTGGTCGGCAGGTAGCCGCTGCCGTAGTAGATTGGGCTTGGGCCAGTACCGTACGGGGTGATAATCCCCATCACGCCCAGCGAGGTGACCATCAGCAGGACGAACACTTCCATATTCATACCCGGAATGGTGGCCGCAATAGTCAGCATGGCCGGCAGCAGGGCAGTGGTGTGCGCGGTGGTGCTGGCAAACAGGTAGTGCAGCAGGTAGAACGCCAGCAGCAGGACGATGGTCGCCACGCCTGGGGAGATACCGCCCATCAGCGCGCCGCCCTCTTTACCCAGCCAGGCGATGAAACCGGTGGAGGAGAGGCCGTCGGCCAGCGCCACCAGGGTGGCAAACCAGACAAAGGTGTTCCACGCCGCTTTGTTGTTGGTGATGTCGCTCCAGGAGAGCACGCCGGTCCACAGCATCAGGACGATAACCAGCAGGGCGGCCAGTGCCGGTTCAATCCAGTCGGCGGCGAAGATCCACATCATCAGCGCGAAGCAGACGAACACCAGCAGCAGAATTTCATTGCGCGACAGTTTGCCCAGTTTTTCCAGCTCACGCGCGGCCCACAGCGGCACTTCATTATTGATTTTCACTTCCGGCGGATAGAACCAGTAAGCCATCAGCGGCATAGTCAGGATCAGCAGGACACCGAGCGGCAGGAAGGCGATGAACCAGGTCCCCCACGAGATGTTGATACCGACGATGCTTTTTACCAGCGCCAGGGCCAGCAGGTTCGGTGCCAGCGCTGACAGGAACATCGAGCTGGTGATACAGGCGGCGGTGATCGCCACCCACATCAGATAGGAACCGATTTTACGCGCGCTCGGGTCGTTTGGTTTTGAACCGTACAGCGGCGGCAGGTTGGCAATAATCGGGTAGATGGTACCGCCGCTGCGCGCGGTGTTAGACGGCGTAAACGGCGCCAGCAACAGGTCAGCGAAGGTGATGGCGTAGCCCAGCGTCAGGCTGCGACGGCCAAGATATTTCACCAGGATCAGCGCCAGGCGGCGGCCAAACTGGGTTTTATCGTAGCCGGCGGCGAACATGAACGCGCCGAAGATAAGCCAGACCGTGGAGTTGCCGAAGCCGCTCACCGCCCATTTAAAGGAGGCGCCGGCCAGCTTGAAGCTCGGGGCGGCCATCTGTTCCGGGCTGAACAACAGCCACTGGCTACAGAGGGCGATCACCACCACGCCGGTGATGCCGATAACGGCGCCAGGCAGCGGTTCAAAAATTAACCCGACGATCACCCCGACGAAGATGGCGAAGTAGTGCCAGGCGTACGGCGGCAGGCCGTCCGGGACCGGAACGAACAATAACAGTACGGCAACGATAATCGGCAGCGCCATCATCAGGAGACGTTTTTTAGTCGCAGTCGTTGGATTGACTGCACCGGCAGGCGGTATGGTTGTCTTTTTCTCTTTCATAATGAGTATCTGCAAGTTGTTGAAAATAGCGTTTACGCCAGCGACATGCTCAGTGATTTCTTTAATTACAAAAGTTACTTTAGTTTTTATTTTTCGTTTCTGAGTATCGTCAGGGCGTTTATTTAACGCGTTTGTCTGGGCGTTAAATTAAATTTGTTGGTTATTTATATATTGCGCTTTCAATGGCCGTTGCAATTGATCGAGATCAAGAAAAGCAGGTGATTTCACTATTTTTTTATTATCAGTATAACCCTATATGATGAGGTGTTAATTTGGCTAAAATATCGATAAATGTTAAAATAAAAATGAACATTTAATGCTGAATTTATTAATTATTTTCGTAACCACATGAAAATAAATGTTTTTATTGAAATTCTAGATCGTTTTGAATGTTAACATAAGTATCTAAAATGTTATCGTACATTTGTATTATGTAAATGCTATTTATTATTTTAATAATACAATAGAGGTAGCGATGTTATTGTTGGGGTTAAATAGTTTTATAACTAACGTAATTGATTTAGTAACTAAAAAACAAGCTATATTATTGGCATGACAACAGGAATTAAAAAACCAAAACCATTAATGATTCCGTCACCCCATTCTGAGTTTTTAATATTTTAAAATCTGGAGCGTAACTTATGACCAGTAACGAACGAATTCTGCAGCCATTTACTTTACCAAATGGTACGGAGCTGAAAAACCGTTTGCTCATGGCGCCGATGACCACCTGCACCGGTTATTTCGATGGGACTGTCACCAGCGAGCTGGTGGAGTACTATCGCGCTCGCGCCGGCAGCATCGGCACCATTATTGTCGAGTGCTGCTTTATTGATGACTACGGCCTGGCCTTCCCGGGCGCGATCGGCATCGATAATGATGAAAAAATTGCCGGCCTGGCGAAAATCGCCGAGGCGATCAAAGCGCAAGGTTCAAAAGCGATTCTGCAGATCTATCACGGCGGACGCATGGTCGACCCGCAGCTGATCGGGGGGCGCCAGCCGGTGGCGCCAAGCGCTATTGCCGCGCCGCGTGAGGGCGCCGCGATGCCGCGGGCGCTGAGCGGAGAAGAAGTGGAAGGGATGATCGCCAAGTTTGGCGACGGCGTCCGTCGCGCCATTCTCGCCGGCTTCGACGGCGTCGAAATTCACGGCGCCAACACCTACCTTATCCAGCAGTTCTATTCGCCGAACTCCAACCAGCGCGACGACGAGTGGGGCGGTAGCCGCGACAATCGCGCCCGTTTCCCGCTGGCGGTCCTCGACATCACCCACAAAATGGCCCGCCAGTACGCTGACGATGCCTTTATCATCGGCTATCGCTTCTCGCCGGAAGAGATGGAGGTCCCGGGGATCCGCTTCGACGACACCATGTATCTGCTGGAAAAGCTGGCTGCCCGCGGTGTCGATTATCTGCACTTCTCGGTGGGCGCGACCCTGCGTCCCTCTATCGTCGATACCAGCGATCCGACACCGCTGATCGAGAAATACTGCGCGATGCGCTCTGAAACCCTGGCTCAGGTGCCGGTGATGGGCGTCGGCGGGGTGGTTAACGTTGCTGATGCCGAGCTGGGCCTCGATCACGGTTATGACCTGATCGCCGTGGGCCGCGCCTGCATCGCCTATCCGGACTGGGCGGCACGCATCGCCGCCGGTGAAGAGCTGGAGCTGTTTATCGACAGCACCCAGCGCGAGGCGCTGCACATTCCGGAACCGCTGTGGCGCTTCTCGCTGGTGGAAGCGATGATCCGCGACATGAGCATGGGCGACGCTAAATTTAAGCCGGGGATGTTTGTTGAAACCGTTCAGGATGACGCCAATGAACTGGTGATCAACGTTAGCCTCGAAAATGATCATATTGCCGATATTGAACTGGCGGCGAGCCCGGTGCAGACCGTCGAGTTCACCACCAGCTTCGAAGAGATCCGCGAACGTATTCTGACCGCCAACACCCCGCACGTGGACGCCATTTCCGGTGCTACCAGCCAGAGCGAAGCGGTGAAAAAAGCGGTCGCTAAAGCGATGCTGAAATCCAGCAAAGCGCTGGCAGCGGAAGAGGGCGGCAATGACGCCGCGCCGAAAAGTTATGACGTGGTGGTGGTCGGCAGCGGCGGCGCCGGCCTGGCGGCAGCCATTCAGGCTCACGACGAAGGCGCCAGCGTCCTGATCGTCGAAAAAATGCCGACCATTGGCGGCAACACCATCAAGGCTTCCGCCGGGATGAACGCCGCGGAAACTCGCTTCCAGCGGGTCAAAGGTATTCAGGACAGTAAAGAGTTGTTCTATCAGGAAACCCTGAAGGGCGGCCACAACAAAAACAACCCGCAGCTGCTGCGTCGCTTCGTGGAGAATGCGCCGCAAGCCATTGAGTGGCTGGCGGACCGCGGCATTATGCTCAACGACATCACCACCACCGGCGGGATGAGCATTGACCGTACCCACCGTCCGCGCGACGGGTCAGCGGTCGGCGGCTATCTGATTAGCGGCCTGGTGCGCAACATCACCAAACGCGGGATCGACGTCCTGCTGGATACCTCGGTGGAAGAGATCCTGATGAGCGGGGATGAGGTGAGCGGTGTACGTCTGGTCAACGACGAAAAAGAAGTCATTGAAGTACAGACCAAAAGCATCGTAGTGGCCACCGGCGGCTTCAGCGCCAACAGCGCGATGGTGGTGAAGTATCGTCCGGACCTCGAAGGCTTCGTGACCACCAACCACAAAGGGGCGACCGGGAGCGGTATCGCGCTGCTGGAACGCATCGGCGCTGGCACCGTGGATATGGGCGAAATTCAGATTCACCCCACCGTCGAACAGCAGACTTCGTACCTGATTTCCGAATCGATTCGCGGCGGCGGCGCTATTCTTGTTAACCAGCAGGGGAACCGCTTCTTTAACGAAATGGAGACCCGCGATAAAGTCTCGGCGGCGATTATCGCCCTGCCGGAACACTATGCGTACATTGTCTTTGACGAGTATGTGCGGGCGAAAAACAAAGCTGCCGATGAGTACATCGCCAAAGGCTTCGTCACCAGCGCCAGCTCCCCGCGTGAACTGGCGGAGAAACTGGGGATGGATTACCATGCCTTCCTCGCCACCCTCGAGTGTTACAACGGGGCAGTGGAAAAACAGCATGATGAACAGTTTGGCCGGACCACCGCGCTGCGCGCGCCGATTAACGAAGGCCCGTTCCATGCCATTCGCATCGCCCCCGGGGTGCACCACACCATGGGCGGCGTGACCATTAACACCGATGGCGAAGTGCTGAACGTTGACCAGCAGCCGATCCGCGGCGCCTACGCCGCCGGTGAAGTGGTGGGCGGGATCCACGGCGGCAACCGCATCGGCGGTAACGCGGTCGCGGATATCATCATCTTCGGTACCCTCGCGGGCCACCAGGCGGCGAAACGTGCCAGAGGATAACAGGTAATTGCTGATGCCGGGCTGGTGCTTTTGCCGCCCGGCTTAGAGCCTATCTCATTAGGGCTATTTTGCTTGCCATGTTGAACCTGGGCAGTGCTCGAAATCCTCACGTACTACGTGTACGCTCCGGTTTCTGCGCGCTGTCCGTGTTCAAACTGGCTGCGCCAATTACGCCTACTGGGATAGGTTCTTATCCCTTCTGAAGGAGAGCCCGATGTCCGATAACCGTGTCTATAGCTACTCCGCCGTCCTGATGGGGTCCCCCATTCTGCTCAAACTTTATTCCCACGATGAGGCGCTGGCCTCCCGCGTATTTCAGTTAATTAAACGCTACGAAGATCTGCTTACCGTTAACCGCGCCGAGTCGCAGGTGATGGATATCAACCATGCCGCCGGACGCCATCCGGTCACGGTCAGTCGCCCGGTCTTTCAGCTGATTCAGTGCGCCAAAGCCGCCAGCATGGTGCGCGACAGCGCCTTTAATCTTGCCATCGGCCCGCTGGTGAAGCTGTGGCGAATTGGCTTTCAGGGGCACAGCGTGCCTGACGCGGCTGATATCAGAGCCCGACTGGCGCTGACCCGCCCACAGGAGGTGATCCTTGATGAGGCAACCTGCAGCGTGTTTCTCCAGCAGCCGGGGATGGAGTTGGATCTCGGGGCGATCGCCAAAGGCTATATCGCTGACCGCGTGCGCGATTATCTCCGTCAGCAGCAGGTGGAGAAGGCGCTGATCAATCTGGGCGGCAATGTGCATACCCTCGGTGAATGGACCATTGGCCTGAAAAAACCGTTTGCCGACGCGCAGGCGCTGATCGGCTCCCTGACGATCAACGGACAGTCGGTGGTCACTTCCGGAACCTATGAACGTTACTTTGAGCAGGACGGCAAACGCTGGCACCATATTCTCGACCCGCGCAGCGGTTATCCGCTGGATAACGAACTCGACAGCGTGACAGTGATTTCCACGGATTCTTTAGACGGCGATATCTGGACTACGCTGCTGTTCGGCCTCGGCGTAGAGAAGGGCTGCGCAGCGCTGCGTCAGCGTGAGGATATCGACGCGATTTTCGTCACCAAAAATCGCGACATCATTCTCTCATCGCCGCAGAGGCTGCGTTTTTCGCCGCTGGACAGCGGCTATCAGGTTATTGACTGTACTGCTTAAGCAAACTGTACTGTTCGGCGACCAGGCGGTAGCGATAGACCGGTCGCCCGGTAGCGCCGTAGTGGATAGTGGTGTAGAGGATATTGATCTGTGCCAGCCAAATCAGATATTTGCGGCACGAGACGCGGGAGATATTTACGGCCGCCGCCAGCTCATCGGTAGAGAATTCAACGTCCGGATGGGCGTCAATCCACTGGCAGAGCGTACGCAGCGTTTGCGCGGTTAGCCCCTTGGGCAGCTTGCGCGCGTCACTGGCCTCCGGCGCGCCGCCGTGCAGCAGACGGTCGACGTCGGCCTGTTCGTAATACGGCTGGCCGGTCATCAGTTTACGCTTCTCCCGCCAGGTGGTGAGCGCCTCTTCAAAGCGCGGAAACTGGAAAGGTTTGATCAGGTAATCAACCACCCCGTAATGCATCGCGGTCTGCACCGTGGCGGCGTCTGCCGCCGAGGTGATCATGATGACATCGATAGCGCGCCCCGACTCGCGGATGGTCGGCAGTAGATCCAGCCCGCTGTCCTGTTGCATGTAGACATCCAGCAGCACCAGATCGATCTCCCGCTGCTTATCGTTAATCATCTCCTGGGCCTGACTGAGCGTCGAAGCGCTCCCGCTGCAACGAAAGCCGGGAACTCTTGCCACGTACAGGCGATTCAGTTCGGCCACCATCGCATCATCGTCAACAATCAACACATTTATCACGCACGTTTCCTTTTACTATCCCAGGGGAGATGAACAAAAAATTGGGTAAATACGCCGGGTTCCGACTCGACGGCGAGGGTGCCGCCCAGTTCGCGCAGCTGCTGGTTGGCGAGAAACAGCCCGACGCCACGATTCTCGCCTTTGGTGGAGAAACCTTTGTTAAAGATAGCGTCGATATTATTTTCCGGGATCCCCGGTCCGTCATCGCTCACTTCACCGCTTAGCCAGCCGTCCTGGTAGTGCAGCAGCAGGCCGATCTCACCCTCCGCCTGGCCGCTCATGGCGTCCAGCGCGTTCTCGATAAGATTGCCCAGCACCGTCACCAGCACCGTGACCTGCTTCTCATTCGGGCAATCCGGCACCTGGCTCTCTTCCGCCAGCGTCAGCGTAAAGCCGCACTCGGTGGCGCGCTGAATTTTACTTATCAGGAAGCCCGCCACCACCGGGGATTTAATACGGTGCTGAATGTCGCCGATGTCCGCCTGATAGCGGTGGGCGGTCTGCAGCACGTATTCCTCGAGTTTGCCATAGCTTTTCATATTCAGCAGGCCGAGGATCACGTGCAGTTTATTCATAAATTCATGGGAGGTGGTGCGCAGGGCATCCACATAGCTCATCATGCCGTCCAGCCGCTGCAGCAGCTGGCTCACCTCGGTCTTATCGCGGAAGGTACAGATGGCGCCCACCACCGCTTCCTGGTTGCGAATCGGCACCGTATTGCCGATCAGCAACAGGCCATTGCACCCCAGTTCGCGGTCGTACATCGGCTCGCCGCTCTGCAAGACGGTCTGCAGGTCGGCGAGCAGCGGCGTGTGGGCCAGTGTTTTGTCCGGGCCGGAAAAGAGGATCTCCTGCGCCGCCGGGTTGATCAAATTAACTTCGCCGTGGGCATCGACGGCAACGACGCCCTCCTTCAGGGCATGAAGCATGGCCTGACGCTGTTGAAACTGGGTGGAAATCTCCTGCGGCTCCAGCCCCAGCAGGACGCGCTTCAGGCCGCGCACCAGGCTCCAGGTGCCCAGCGCGCAGACCAGCGCGCTGAACAGGATGGTCAACAGTACGTCCCAGCGGCTGTTGGCGATCTGTTCGTCCACTTTACTCAGCGAAATGCCGACCACCACCACGCCAATTTGCTGGTGCTGGTCGTTGAACACCGGGGTGAATACCCGCAGCGCCGGGGCCAGTACGCCGTGGTTAATGGCAACGTTCTCTTTTCCCTGCAGCGTGGGCAGGATATCCCGGCCGATAAACCGCTTTCCGATGATAGAGGTATCCGGATGCGAATAGCGAATACCGTGCATATCGGTGACGATAGCGTATAGCAGGTCGTTGCGCCGGGTGATGGCCTGCGCCAGCGGCTGAATGATCTGCTGCTGCGGGGGCGCCTCCAGTCCGCGCTTCACCTGCGGCATATCGGCCATGGTGCGCGCCACCGCCAGCGCGGTCTCTTTCAGACCGTCGCGGGTGGCATTGCTGATCTGCATATACCACAGGGCATAGACCAGCAGGAGAACGGCGCCGATGACGCTGCCAATCATCAAGGATACGGCGGTGCTCAGCTTTAACGGTAAGGCGCGTTGGCGAACGCGAGGCTGCTGCTCTGATGCCTTCATGACGATCCCGGATAGATTCAGTGAAGGCATATTATCGCCGATAGGACGGTTTTCATAAAGCCGTGTAATCAAAGCCAATCGAGGCGGTTTAGCCGATACGTAAACCGTTTCACATGCTCTGCCAACAATCCTTCTGGCTGGCCATGCCGGCGAGCGGCGAAGATGAGACGTAAGACAGCATTGCTCATATAACCGACAATCGCCCGTAAACGAGCGTTGGGGACGGTAAACTGTGACCCCGACGGCGGTAAAGCACAGAACATTCCACTTATAGTGGCGGCAGAGGTTAAATAGACCTGATGAATATAAGGATATGCATCAGGCCGCTGATGTCGCCGAGATGCGCTTTTTCTGTTGTAAATGGAGGTTGTTATGAACAGTTCGCTAACCGCTGCAATGCAGGCCCGCCGTCACCCGGATACCACTCACATCGATCGTCTCGCCACGGCAGACATGCTGGCGATGCTGCATCAGGATGATAAGCAGATATCGGAGGCGGTCGGCGCCTGCCTGCCGGACATCGCCCGGCTGATTGATGTCGCCACCGCGACGATGGGCCGGGGAGGGCGCCTGGTCATTATCGGCGCTGGAGCGTCAGGCCGGACGGCCATCGAGGCGGTCAGCGACTATTCGCCGGAAGGCAAACACGCGCTGGTGGGACTGATTGCCGGTGGGCAGACGGCGGCGATGGCCGAGCGGGAAACCGCAGCAAATAATTATGACCTGGGCGCCTTTGAACTGCAGTCGCTGGACTTTTCCAACCACGATATGCTGCTGGCGTTGACCGTCAGCGGCAAGACGCCATGGGTGTGGGGCGCGATGCGCCACGCCTGGTCGCTGGGGGCCCCTATCGCTGTCGTCACTCAGCAGGCGGCCAGCGAGGCGGCGCAGCTGGCGGATATCATTATTGCCCCACAGACCGGGCCGGAAGCGGTGGCAGGCTTAGCCAATCCGAAGGCTCAACTGGCCCAGCGGCAGATCGTCAACATGCTGACGACCGGGCTCGCCATCCGTGACGGTCGGGTGTACAGCAATCTGCGGGTGGACGTGCAGGCTGACAATTCGCACTGGGCGGAGCGGCAGATAGCGATTGTCATGGCGGCCACCGACTGCACGCGCAGTGAAGCAAAAGCGGCACTGGCCAGCTGCCATCAGCACTGCCGCACCGCGATCCTGATGCTGCTCAGCGGGCTGGATGCCTGGCACGCGCGCGAGCTGCTGACGCAACATCACAATCACCTGCGTCTCGCCCTGCGCGAAGCACAGCGCAGCAGCACGACCACTCCCACCCATTAACCCTTCAGCCAGGCGCGCGCGATTGTCGTACGCGCCTGGACTTTATTAACTAAAAAAATCTCTCTTTTTTATTTTTCTCAGCAATCAGGCTGAATTTTCGATCTTATTTTTCGCCAGGTATCATTTTGATGCCTCGCTTTGCTTTTTTAAGTTAAATAATTATTTGATTAAAAATGCCAGAGTGTAAATGATATTTTAAAATAAAGTAAAAGTGCGTTAATATGCTACCTCTTATTACCGTGTGCTACGTGATAATTCTATTATGCCTGCAATGAAAAAAACGATTATTTCCATTACCGCATTAGCGATGTTCGTCAGCGCGGCGACGCATGCTGAAGCGGATACCTCTAAAAAAACCGACTTCCTGCTGATTGGCGGCGGGATCATGAGCGCCTCGCTCGGCACCTGGCTGCAGGCGCTGCAGCCGGACTGGAACCTGACCATGGTGGAGAAACTGGACGGCGTAGCCCTGGAATCTTCCAACGGCTGGAATAACGCCGGTACCGGCCACTCAGCGAATATGGAGCTGAACTATACCCCGGAACGAGCGGACGGGTCGATTGACGTCAGCAAAGCGCTGGATATTAACGAACAGTTTATGATTTCCCGTCAGTTCTGGTCGGCACAGGTGAAACGCGGTATTTTGCACGACCCGCACTCCTTTATTAACTCCACACCGCATATGAGTTTCGTGTGGGGCGATAATGTGGATTACCTGCAAAAACGTTATAACGCGCTGCAGCAGACTACCTTATTCCAGGGGATGAAATTCTCCACCGATCACGCGCAAATTAAACAGTGGGCGCCGCTGGTGATGGAAGGTCGCGATCCGCAGCAGAAAGTGGCCGCCACCTGGACGCCGGTGGGTACCGATGTCAACTACGGCGAAATTACCCGCCAGCTGATCGGCAGCCTGAAGAAAAATAACCACTTCACCCTGCAAACCTCCTCCGAGGTGACCGATTTCAAACGCAATGCTGACAACTCCTGGCACGTGACGATTAAGAACGTGCAGAGCGGGGAAGCGCAGACTATTGACGCCAAATACGTCTTTATCGGCGCCGGCGGCGGCGCGCTGAAGCTGCTGCAGAAAACCGGCATTCCGGAAGCGGATAACTATGCCGGTTTCCCGGTGGGCGGCTCGTTCCTGATGACCGAGAACCCGGCGGTCACCGCGCAGCATCTGGAGAAAGTCTACGGTCAGGCTTCGGTCGGCGCGCCGCCGATGTCGGTGCCGCATCTTGACGCTCGTTATCTCGACGGGAAGCGCGTGGTGCTGTTCGGGCCATTCGCCACCTTCTCGACCAAGTTCCTGAAAAATGGTTCGTTCTTTGACCTGCTCAGCACCACCACCACCGATAACGTGCTGCCGATGACCCACGTCGGTCTCGACAACTTCGATCTGGTGAAATATCTCGTCAGCCAGGTGATGCTCAGTGATGATGACCGTTTTGCTGCGCTGAAAGAGTACTACCCGGACGCGCGTAAAGAAGACTGGAAATTGATCCAGGCCGGTCAGCGCGTGCAGATCATCAAGAGAGACGCGGAGAAGGGCGGCGTTCTGAAGCTGGGTACCGAAGTGGTGGTCGATCAGCAGAAAACGATTTCTGCGCTGCTCGGGGCGTCGCCGGGGGCTTCCACCGCCGCGCCGATCACCCTGAACGTACTCAAGCAGATGTTCCCGCAGCAGTTTAACTCGCCGGAGTGGCAGAGCCGTATTCACGCTATCGTGCCGAGCTACGGTCAGAAGCTGAACGGTAACGTGGCGCTGACCCAGCAGGTATGGGATGACACCGCCGCGGCGCTGCAGCTGACTAAGCCGCCGGTGATCCAGATGCCAGCGGCTGCGCCTACCGCGACCGCCAAGCCGGCAGAGACGCCGCGCGAGGCCTCGCCGCAGCACGATATGGCGCTGTAAAAGCAAACTCGACAGTGAACAAAAGGGAAGACCATGGTCTTCCCTTTGCGACTGGCATCAGTTTGGATTTCGATAATTATTGAACTTCCTGGTTATTTTGTTAATTACCTGGGGGCAAGGTATTTTGATGCATGATGGCAACAGCACCTCATAAAATATCTTAAGAAGAATCTTCTGAATTCTTAATCCTAATCGTATAGGTTTTATCAAATTCTCCGCCTGTCGCGACATTTGTACCAAACAGTCCGCCAGATATTCGTATGGTGACGATCCCATGTTTTACGGGTACTCCCTGCACCCTGACACAATTATGCGCAGGAGAATCATTACAATAACTCAAAGTTAATCCGGTGTCGGATGGGGTTATTTCACCTACAAATCTTTCCTTCCCGTTTTCATCTAAAGCTGATACGGCGCCTCCCTTTATTATTATTTCGCTGGAATAAGCTTTTCCAACTGCTGCATCAGCAAGTGAGCTACCATATGGAGTAACGTCAGCATGTAAAACACAAGCTGACAATAAAGAGGTAATACATACAACGCTCAATTTTTTCATAATCACTTCAATGGCTTGAAAACCATTCCCCCAAAGAATCTGTTGAGAAAAAAACGCACATCTTTTCCCTTTTTTATCCAGTAAGTTGAACGGCCCCAAGAAAATAATTTTAAATTAACATATCCATTATCGTCTTGTGTTACAGAACTATCCCATACAACCCAGTGTGTAGGTAACGTTGTGTTATTTGTACTGCCTTCGAGCAGTCCGTCATTTATTAATGTGACGACTTTAAAGCCTTGCGCTACATACCTATTTAAATCTCGGATTCCTTGGACACCAGCTTGAGTGATTCCTACATTACTAAAGACCATTTCATAACCTGCTTTTTCAAACCATTCCGCTAGTGTGGGCCACATGGTGATACCTGCCACTGGAGAATCGAGAGCATCGAAGCTCAGCGCTGCATTCTCTGAATCCCTCAGGCCAGCAAGCGTTATCCAGTCTAGTCCTAATATTCTTGGCTGCCCATCACTGGTAAAAAACATACCCGTTGGATGTCTACATCCCTCTCCTGGTGAGATTGTCAGTGCGCCTATTTTAGTTTTTCCATATCGCCACAGTTCCCTGGCGGCCTGGGCATATACATCAGGACGGTCTTGTTGCAGACAGTAAAAGAATGCAGCAGGGCCGCACACGCTCGCTCCGGACTGAGAAGGATATGAGAGATTATAGAATCTGTCCTGAATTTCTGATTCTATCTTCTTTTTTTTAAACGGATCTTGCGGTGAACCTATGGGATACTCTCGCGCAATAAATGGACGTTCAGGAATAGTAATTCTTATCTCCTTTGTTTCCCCACCCTCGCTTGCAGGCTTCATTGTCCCTTTTGTCTCAAAATAACAGAGGTTCTCTCGCTTTACCGAAGACCAGGCGTTGCCTGATGCAAAGGCTTCAAGTGTGTACATTTTAGTGAATGGAACGGGGGTCACACAGACCGTATGCAACATGGTTTTGCGGTAAAGATTCATTTCCATAATATAAATTGTCGAGAGTGACTCATCTACATTTCCTGTCATGTGAGTTTGTGTTTCATAAGTTCCAGAAAATGGCTGTTGCTTTACATCTATCAGGCAATATTTATTCCTGCGAGAGTCCATGCGATAAATACACAGGTCATAAAGCAAAGAATCTGTTGGAACATTAGATCTTATTCGTGTACTAAGCTTGTAAACTGCCATCATTAATCCCTCAATGTTTAAGTGGCTATCCTTGCCGGCATCATACAACATTCATATCCAATCCACATCCCCGTTTTTGATGGTACTGTACAATGTCTGAAGCAGTCGTTTCCGGGAGAGGCTCAACCTCATTATTTTCGTTATTTACATAACCGCCTGTCCGGGACGAAAATTAAGGTCAACCTTATTAAAAGATTATCTTTAACTTGATTTTGAGCGGCCTGATAGTCTTCACCTTAGTCTCTATTGATATCTCCTTGCCAGTAATGCCGATGTTGGCCACGCAATTGTCGGCGAAGCCGATCTCATTATCACCGGATTTCTGATGGTTTTGCGTACGTACAGCTGGTATGGGCCCGATAAGCGACCGGCTGTCGTGTTTTACAGGCACTGGGCACCTGCTCCGTGTTAAGGCTGGTGCGGGCGAGAGCGCGCGTTTTTTTGCCTATATCTGCGTATCGTGAAAGTGATTACGCCGATTGCGGTCCGATGATCGGCGGACAACTGATAAAATTCACAAGGTGATACGTGATTTTTTTGGTTGCTGGTGGCAGCGGTCGACAATAGTGGTCGCAATCAAAATAGTTTTCGTGATTATTGTTATACTGGCTTGAATTTGTAAAAGAAAATTAAACCAGGAGTGTGGAAGGGCCATGCAAGAGGATATTAACCAGGAGATCACCTTCCGCAAGCTGTCGGTCTTTATGATGTTTATGGCGAAGGGCAATATCGCCAGAACCGCCGAAGCCATGAAGCTCAGCAGCGTTAGCGTGCACCGCGCGCTGCATACGCTCGAAGAGGGGGTCGGCTGCCCGCTGTTTGTTCACAAAGGGCGCAACCTGCTGCCGCTGCAGGCGGCGTGGACGCTGCTTGAATACTGCCAGGATGTGATGAGTCTGATGAGCCGTGGGCTTGAGGCGACGCGTAAAGTCGCCGGCGTCGGTCAGGGACGGTTGCGCATCGGTACCCTCTATTCGCTGACCCTGGAAACCGTTCCGCGCATCATCATGGGGATGAAGCTGCGTCGCCCGGAGCTTGAACTGGATCTGACGATGGGCTCCAATCAGATGCTGCTGGATATGCTGGAAGACGATGCCCTTGACGCTATCTTAATCGCCACCAATGAAGGCGAATACAATAATTCGGCTTTCGACGTGGTGCCGCTGTTTGAAGATGATATCTTCCTCGCCGCGCCGGCGACGGAACAGCTGGATACCACTCAGCTCGCCGATCTACGCGATTACGCCGATCGTAAATTTGTCTCGCTGGCGGAAGGGTTTGCGACGTATGCCGGATTTCAGGAGGCCTTTCAGGTGGCCGGTTTTGAGCCGGAAATTGTGACCCGGGTGAATGATATCTTTTCGATGATAAGTCTGGTGCAGGCGGGCGTCGGCTTCGCGTTGCTGCCGGGACGCATGAAGAAAGTTTATGAAAACGATGTGCAGCTGTTAAAGCTGGCGGAACCCTATCAGATGCGCCAGCTGATCTCTATCGTCTATTCGCACCATCGCGAGCGCGATGCCGACCTGCTGGCGCTGGCGGCGGAAGGGCGCATGTACGCCCGCAGTATTAATCGCTAAGCCGCTGCGCCAGATGGCGGGCGACGTCTACGCCGCTGCGCTCCAGCGAAATGGTCTCGCCGCGCCAGCCCGCCTGGCGGGTCAGGCAGGTGAGCACGCCGCCGGGCGGCATCTCGATTGCCAGCCTCGCGTCGCGTTCATCAGCGGCGATCATCGCCTCCTGCCAATGCACGGTGCGCGCCATGTTCATCGCCAGATCGTCGGCGATCCGCTGCGGATCCCACAGCACGCGTGCCGTCGAGCCGCTTAAATAGGCGCGCTGAGGGCGCGTTAAGGTGACGTCGGCAAAGGCTTTTGCCAGGGCTGCGGCAGGTTTATCCAACAGCGCGCAGTGCGACGGCACGCTGACCGCCAGCCGTTGGGCTTTACTGGCGCCAGCCTGCAGCGCCAGTTGCGCCACCTCGGCCATGGCTTCATCGCGCCCGGCGATCACGATTTGCGTTTCGGCGTTGAGGTTGGCGAGATAAACCTCGTGGCCCTGCATCAGCGCCTCAACCCGCGGGCGGGTCAGCCCCATAATCGCCGTCAGCCCGTAACCTTCGGGATAAGCCTGCTCCATTAAATCGCCGCGTAGCGCCACCAGCCGCAGCGCGCTGGCGAAATCGAGCGCGCCGGCAATCACCGCTGCCGGAAACGCGCCGATAGAGAGCCCGCTGACTATCTGCGGATCCACGCCCCGGCGCTGTAGTTCGCGCGCCCAGGCGACCCCGGCGATCAGCAGACAAAGTTGGACCGCACGGGTATGCTTTAGCGCGTCGGCGCTATCGAGAGTATCGACTTCATCCCCCAGCACGGCGCGCGCCTGGGTGAGGATAGCCTCGCGATCGGGGAGGGCCGCCAGCATGCCGGGGCGCTGGCCGCCCTGACCGGGAAAAGTAAACAAAATTTTCATCATTCCTCCCTGTGCCACGGTGTCGCGGTTAAGCGCGCGCCGTGGGATGTTTTCAGCAGCGCGCGGCCATCGCGCAGCCACTCATTAAGGGCGAAGGCGCCGTATGGTGTTTCTATCTGGGTATCGGCGCGGCACGGTAGTAGGGCCACCCGGGCCTGCCATTCCAGCAATGCCTCGCGGTCCAGCGGCTGCGGCGCGCGGATCAGCAGATCCAGATCGCTTGCCGCATGTAGCACCGGGATTTCGGTTGCCAGCGCGTAGCCGGTACTGCCGGTGACGCCCCAGCCCCAGGGCCAGCGGTGTAAGGTGAGGGCGATAGCCGCCTGAACCGGCGGCTGCGAGACAAACGGCGAACAGAGTAATGCTTCGCGCTCGACAAGCATCTCCGGGGTGACGCTGCGCACGATATTGTGCGCCTGTACCCAACCGGCGGCGCGCTGTTCGCGCTTCATGCCCCGCACCCCAACCGGGATGCGGGCCTGGCCGTCAACGTCGCGCCTCACCACCACCGGCAGCGCGGCTCGCCACTGCTGAGCCACCCACGGCTCGGCAATAGCCTCCAGAGCGCTGGCGTGGTTTAACCAAACTAAATCGTGGGGACGCGGCGTTGATGGCATGGTTTACAGTCCTGAAGTCAAAGAGATAAACAGCGGTAGCGACAGGATACACAGAACCGAGCTCAACAGCAGCACGGCTTCAGCATCAGGAGACTGGACGCCGAAGCGGTTGCCGAAGACCACGCCGAAGAAGCCGGCGGCCAGGGCAATCATCAGGATCGCGGTAATGGCGATAGAGCCGTGCAGACCCAGCAGCATCACCAGACCCCAGGCAATAAACGGCTGCACCAGCAGTTTCACGATGGTGGAAGTGGCGATCAGCGCATTGAGCTGCAGTTTACGTGCCGACAGGATCACCCCGGTGAGGAACAGCGCGGCGGCGGTGGCGGCCAGGCCCAGCGGTTTGATGGAGGCCAGCAGCATTTCCGGCATTTTGATGCCGATAGCGGAAAGCACCACCCCAAGCAGCGGGCCCCAGACGATCGGTTTTTTCACCGAGCGCCACATCAGCACCGGCAGCATCGCCAGCGTAGAACCGCTGTTTTCACCTGCGGCGCGGGCTTTTTCACGTTCCAGAATCAGCAGGCAGAACGGGGTCATCAGTACCGAGCCGCAGGCGATAGAGACCGCCACCGACAGCGAGGTTGACGCGCCTTCACCCAGCACGCTGCCGAGGATCGGCAGACCCAACGCGGCATAGTTTGGCAGGGCGACGGTGAGGGTCAGCACCGCGGCATCCTGCGGCGTGCGTTTGAACACGCTGGTGGCGAGGAAGTAGATCGCGGCATAGGTGATCCACATCGCGCCGGTCAGCACCAGCACCAGCGGCGACTGGGCGACGATACCGGCCCACGGCGTTTGTACCGTGGCGCTAAACAGCGTGGCGGGTAAGGCAAAATCCATTACAAAGATATTGAGCAGGGAGACATTTTTATTATCTACCATCCCGGCCTTACCGGCCCAGAAGCCCAGCAGCATAATGACGAAAATCGGGGCAAGAGCATGAATAATCACATAAGTCATAAATCACCTGTAAATAAAATAGAGTACTGGCGCGATTGTTATTTTTTCTAAAAGCCGTCCCTTCCCGGAGCGTGTATTCCGCGCTCCGGGGGACAGCTTCCGGCAGGTTTTCTTCTACTACTTACGTACGAACGTCTTACCAGCTGGCGCGCATGCGATCGCGAACCAATTGTGAGCTACGGCGGTTTTCCGCGCCCAGGCGGCACTTCAGCGAGGTATCTTTGCGCGCGTCAGCGATGGCGTCGCGCAGGGTACGGCTGACCAGCGACAGATCGCCTTCGTCTGGCGCATCCGGATTATTAATATCCAGAAGGGCGGAGAGCAGGCCGAGCGTCGCATAGTTGCTGACGTCGTAGGCCATCGGCGGGATTGTCGCCGCCAGTTTCTCCAGCGCCTCCACGGTACGCAGCGTAATGCGCGCTGCCGATTCTTTACCCATCGCGTGGACCAGCACACCGCTATCGTTAAAGGCGATCAGGCGGTTGGCCTGGTAGCCGTGGGCCAGAAACGCCCCGGACATCGCTTTTCCGACAATCAGGCCAATCACCGGGTGGCCGGCAAGACGGGCTTTGGCGTAGGCGCCTGCCGCCCCGGCCAGCGCCTGATGGATGCCGAAAGCTTCTTCGCGGCGGCCATAGGCCTGGCTCGGGACATCAATTACCGCGACGATCGGCCGTTTCACAGGCTGGTCGGCGTCAGCGGCGATGGTTTCATTGACCACTTTCGCCAGCGTCCAGCCTTCCAGCAAGCCGACTTCGCCGCCGGCGGCGCGCGGGTAGTGGTTGTTGGCGTCAGGCACCACGGCGATAAAGCGGACGCTTTCACCATCAATCTGGCCATCTGCGACCTGCACCGAAGGGCACAGACCACTCATCAGCGGCGCGTCGGGCGCCAGTTTATTCAGCCACAGCGCGGCGCGGTTTGGGAACTGACTCATTATTTATCCTCCCGGGCAAAAAGCTGTTTAATCTGCGCGGTATCCGCCTGCTGGCGGGTATCGAACTGGCTCAAGCGACGCAGATAATCGTCATAGTTGTCGCTACGGTGCTGGGCCGGTACGCCTTTGGCGATCGCCTCATTCATTGCGGTTTTAACGGCGTTAACGCCATCGTTAACCAGCGCGTCGACCAGGCCGCTGGCGGCGCGAATTTCACCCCCGGTCATGCTCCAGATAAACGGACGGTTGCGGGAGTCGTACTCTTCAATGCCGGCTTCCTGCTCGATAACCTGCGGGCCGTTGAGGCCGAGACGGGCTTCACGGGTGACGATAAGGTAGCTGCACAGCGCCGCGGCGATGGACATGCCGCCGAAGCAGCCGACGGTACCGGTAATAATCCCGACGACCGGGGTGTAGCGGCGCAGGTCGACAATCGCGGCATGAATATCGGCGATGGCGGCCAGACCGAGGTTGGCCTCCTGCAAACGTACGCCGCCGGTTTCGAGGCACAGCACCGCCTGGGTCGGGATACCGTTGCGGTTATCTTCCGCCGCCAGCTCCAGCGCGGCGGCCATTTTGGCGCCGGAGACTTCGCCCATACTGCCGCCCTGGAAGGTGCCTTCGATGGCAATCACCACCGCAGGTTGGCCGTTGATCGTGCCTTTGGCGACCACCATACCGTCGTCGGACTGCGGGACGATGCCCTGCGCGCTGAGCCACGGCGACATAATGCCTTCAAACGGATCCAGCAGTTCGCGGTAGCTGCCGTCGTCCAGCAGGGCGTGGGCGCGTTCGCGAGCGCGCAGTTCGATAAAGCTGCGATCGTTACGCATGAGCGGCCTCCTCAAAGACTTGTTCAATACGAATACGAGCGACGCCCGGCGTGGCGCCGAAGTCGTGGATAATCAACTGCCCGGCGGGCAGACCGTTGATCAGGTTCAGCCTGTCGAACAGCGCCTGCCAGCGCGCCTGGCTGTTATCCACGGAGGTAGTGATCTGTACGTTGAGCGTGGCGCTCTGTGCGGCGGTATAAAGCACTTCCATATCGCCTGAACCTACGACCCCTGCCAATGCTTTGCCGCTGAGGGCGCGGTTGGCAGGAAATGACAATGTAATCTGTTCCATAACATCCTCTGAATGCGTTAGCCGGCAACCCGGTCGAGAAACAGGGTGGCGGCAAGGAGATCGGCCGCGCCACCCGGCGAGGCGTTGTGCGCCAGCATCTGCGCATCAAGGCGCGCCAGCGCGGCGCGACCGGCGACGCTGGCGCAACCGCCCGCCGCCAGAACCTCGCGAGCGCCTTGCTGCATGGCGTGCAGGCCGTTCATGCCGGCGCGCGACAGCACACAGGTATCGCTCAGCGAGGTCATGATGGCCATCAGCGCATCAAGGCGCGCCTGCGGCTCGCTGGCGCCTCGCGCCCGGCTCTGCCGCAGTTGCGGCAGAGCCAGGGTGGTAACATGCGGAAATCCGCGCTGCGCTTCCTCGCGTGCGCCCGGCACCTGCCAGCGGCGGCTGGCGCGCAGCCCCTTACTAAAGCTTTTCGGCGCGAAGCCGTCAGGCAGGCGGGCGAGGGTGGCGGCGGCGGCGGCGATCGCCTGTGATTGACCCTCTCCACCCAACATCGCCACCGCGCTGACCAGCAGGCCCAGCGCCCAGATAGCGCCGCGGTGGGTGTTAACTCCACCCGTCGCCATCATCATCTGCGCTTCACCTTCGCGACCGAGGCGGCCGACGGTTTCGCGCAGGGCGATATCCGCCGGACGCTGCCAGCTTTGCTGCGCCAGCGCGTGAAAGGTCGGCTGCAGACTGCGGGCGGAGCGTTCCATCAGGTCCAGATTAAGATCCTGATGCGCGCCGTTGCCGCGACTATCGACCAGGCCCGGTTTCGGACTCAGACGGGCTTCGTCAATCAGACACGCGCTGGCGGTATGCGCCAGCCAGCTGACGCGGCTTTCTGCGTGCAGGGGGGAGAGATTTTTCATTACCAGCTCCGGAATTTTGCCGGTGGGTTGTACAGTCCGTCGGACCACTCCACCAGGTCGGCGACGCTGCCGGCCGCCAGTAGCGAGCGGGTGGCATCGCTGCGGCGAATGCCGATATCTTCCGGGTACACCACTTTGCCGCTCTGGCGCAGGGCGGCGACGCGTTTGGCGTCCACCCCGAGGCCAATATCGGTGATCCCGGCCACCGCGGCGACCATCGCCCGGCGCTCTTCAAGGCTCTCCGCGCGGTACAGGTAAGCGATACCTTCTTCGGTCAGCACGTGGGTCACGTCATCGCCATAAATCATCACCGGCGCCAGCGGCATGCCGGAGGTTTTGGCGACGTCGACCGCGTCGAGCGTTTCAACGAAGGTCGGTTTCACGCCGGCCTGGAAGGTTTCGACCATCTGCACCACCAGTTTTTTCCCGCGCTGCATCGGGTCTGGTTCAGTGATCATATTGAGCCAGGCCGGGGTGGCGTGGCGGCGACCGTGCGGGTCGTGGCCCATGTTCGGCGCGCCACCGAAGCCGGATAGGCGGCCGCGGGTGACGGTGGAGGAGTTAGCCAGGCCATCAACCTGCAGGGTCGAACCGATAAACATATCTACCGCGTACTGACCTGCCAACTGGCAGAAGGCGCGGTTGGAACGCATTGAGCCATCCGGGCCGGTAAAGAAGATATCCGGGCGGGCGCGGATGTACTCTTCCATCCCCAGTTCGCCGCCGAAACAGTGCACGCTCTCCACCCAGCCGCTCTCGATGGCCGGGATTAAGGTCGGATGCGGGTTCAGCGTCCAGTGTTTACAGATTTTGCCTTTCAGTCCGAGCTGTTCGCCATAAGTGGGCAGCAGCAGTTCAATGGCAGCGGTATTAAAGCCGATACCGTGGTTAAGCGACTGCACCTGATGCTCCGCGTAGATGCCTTTGATCGCCATCATCGCCATCAGAATGTGTTCTTGCTTAATCAGGCGCGGGTCGCGGGTGAACAGCGGTTCAATGAAGAACGGTTTGTCGGCGACCACCACGTAATCAATCCACGAGCCGGGAATATCCACGCGCGGCAGATCGCATTCGTCGTCCACCAGTTCGTTGACCTGGGCTATCACAATGCCATCGTGGAAGGCGGCGGCTTCGACCAGCGCCGGGGTATCTTCAGTACTTGGCCCGGTGTACAGGTTGCCTTTGCGGTCGGCTTTATAGCCCGCGATCAGCGCGACGTTTGGCGACAGATCAACGTACAGGCGGGAGTAGAGTTCGATATAGGTGTGGATGGCGCCGATTTCGAGCAGGCCATCTTCCAGCAGCTGCGAAATGCGCAGGCTCTGGGTGCCGGAGAAAGAGAAATCCAGTTTACGGGCAATGCCTTTTTCAAACAGGTCCAGATGCTCGCTGCGCCCGACGCTGGGCATAATCATATGCAGGTCGTGAATTTTTTGCGGATTGACCTCGGCGAGCATGCGGGAGAGGAAATCAGCCTGTTTCTGGTTGTTGCCTTCCAGCACCACCCGATCGCCCGGGGCGAGCAGATTTTCCAGTACGCTGACCAGCTGGTCAGTGGGGATGACTTTGCCGGCGATCTTCGCTTCGGCCAGCCGCCGCTGTTTTTCCGTCCGGCGACGGTTCCAGACCCGCGCCGTCGTTTGTTCAGCATTCATTGTTAACCTCCTGATTCGACAAATCGTTTTGTTTGTCCTGGTGGAAGTTAGTGTGCGATGCGCGGCGCTGCGCATCAATTAAGCGCGGCGGCTAATTGTTAGCTTTAGAGTAACGATTGGGTCTTACCGTTTGTGATAGGGATCAATAATACGAAAGGCGTAGTGGTCTAAGGGAAGAGCGCAGGTGAGCAAGCCGGCCGGCACTCGGCCGGCCGTGAGAAGGGGTTATTCTTTGCTGACATCACTTAATAAGAAAGCAATACTCTGACCGCCGCTGGTCTGCTCGAGGGCAATTTTGGCGATAATCGTCAGTGGCACCGACAGCAGCATGCCGACCGGGCCCAATAGCCAGCCCCAGAAGATCAAGGACAGAAACACCACCAACGTGGAGAGCCCCAGGCCACGTCCCATCACCCGCGGCTCCAGAATGTTGCCGAACACCAGGTTGACGATCAGGTAGCCGGCCAGGACCACCAGCGCCTCGTACAGCCCGCCAAACACCAGTACCTGCAGGATCGGCGGGATGGCCGCCAGCACGGAGCCAATATTGGGAATATAGTTGAGCGCGAAGGCCAGCAGTCCCCACATGAAGGCGAAGCGCACGTCCAGCAGCACTAGCATGCCCCAGACCACCAGGCCGGTCACCAGGCTAATCGCGGTTTTCAGCACCAGATAATGCGACACGCTGTCGATGGCCCGCTGAATGGCGCCCATCCCTTCAACCGGACGGGACATCAGCTGTTGCAGCTTGGCGGGAAGCTGGGGGACCTCCAGCAGCATAAATACCACCGTCAGCAGCAGCAGAAAAATCGAGGACATCGCGTTCGACAGCTGAGTGAGCAGGCTGGTGACCAGCGTCATCACCGCGTTAGGGTCGATGTATTTATTCAGCTCCACCACCGAGACGGTGAACCCCATGCGCTGCAGCCAGGGGGCGATGGTTTGCATCGGCTCGTAGAGATAGTTGCGATACTGTGGTAAGGTGCGCGCCAGCTCGTTAAGCGAGGTCCCCAGCGAGGCCAGCAGCACAATGGCCAGCATGACGATGAGGCCAATCAGCATCGAGATCGCCAGCACGCGCGGGACCCGGCAGCGGACCAGCAGTTGTACCAGCGGATTAATGATCACCGCCAGAAAGAGGGCGAGAATAAAGGGGACAATAATGTCCGCCGCAAAGCGAATGCCGGTAAGGATGATCACCAGCATGCCCAGCATGATGACCATCTTTAATCCGTTAAGTGTAATAATGGGTTTAGCCATAGGTCCCGACCTCAATCTTCCTTGTCTATTAACAGGTTGCGTTACATTAGCATAATGACGTTTTTTTGCAGAAAAAACGCATTGAAGCAAAACGGCGGCGTAAAGAATTGCAAATTCTTTGAATTAAATGTAGCACTATGCTACAAATTTATCTGTGTATAACTACTGAGGACAATTTTCATCCGCAACGGACGAGAAGCAACACCGCGGATAATTGTAATTTTATGGACAATCAGTTCAGGATGTATATTTTAAACCACCCCGCAGTCTCTCTCTCTTTTTCCCGTTTTGCCGGCGAGCAGCACTGGCATTCGGCGCTATAGTCACCTTCTCTCTGCCTGAGCTGGCGCCAAGCGCACAGCGAAATCTACGTCAGAAATTTTCCTGTTTACGCCTCGCGTAAACGGTAATGGATTATATTCTCAAGCAGGAGAAGGGATCATGTTTTATTGGATTTTATTAGCTTTAGCTATTGTTGCTGAAATTACCGGCACCTTGTCGATGAAATGGGCGAGCGTGAGCGGTGGTCATACCGGTTTTATTTTAATGCTGGCCATGATTGCTCTGTCATATATTTTTCTTGCCTTTGCGGTTAAAAAAATTGCCCTGGGTGTGGCCTACGCGCTATGGGAAGGGATCGGCATTTTGCTGATTACCGTGTTTAGCGTGCTGTTGTTTGATGAAAGCCTGTCGCCGCTGAAGATCGCCGGCCTGACCACCCTGGTGGTGGGGATCGTCTTAATTAAGTCCGGCACCCAGAAAAAAGCGTCGTCAAAGCAGGAGGTGGCCCATGCAGCAGTTTGAGTGGATCCACGCCGCGTGGCTGGCCGTCGCCATCGTGCTTGAAATCATTGCCAACGTCTTTTTGAAGTTTTCCGATGGCTTCCGCCGCAAAGTCTACGGCATCCTGTCCCTGGCGGCGGTGCTGGGCGCGTTCAGCGCCCTGTCGCAGGCGGTTAAAGGGATCGATCTCTCGGTCGCCTATGCGCTGTGGGGCGGCTTCGGTATCGCGGCGACCATCGCCGCCGGCTGGGTGCTGTTTGGTCAGCGCCTGAATAACAAAGGCTGGGCGGGGCTCATCCTGCTGGTGGCCGGCATGGTGTTAATTAAACTCGCCTGACGTCTCGCCGCCTGCAAAGCCAGGCGGCAAAACAGGTCCTCTGTAGTATGCTTAACTCAAGATCAGCCCCTCGCTGATAGTGTGCCTGGTGACGATGAGGACTGCGCATGTTCACTGCTTTCGGCTGGCGGAAAATTCCTTCCGCCAGGACGTTGTCAATAATGATATTCCTCGCCGGCCTTGGACTCACCGCGTCGGTCATTTCTCTGCTGTATCTCTCACAACACCTGATTGCCAGCAAATCTAATGAAATCGATCAGCAGCGTTCGGTGCTGTCGGTGGAAGGGGCGGTACAGACCTCGGTCAATCGGGTGCTGTCGCTGGTGCTGGACAATGCCATCTGGGATGACGCGGTAACGCAGACCTACGCCCCGTCACTCGATCAGAAATGGCTGTACGATTCCTGGGGATCAGGCTTCAAAATCAATAACCTGTACGATGGCACCTTTGTCCTCGATGAACATTATCGTATCCTGTGGGGCGCCTTTCAGAGCCAGGTGCTGCCCCGGACTGACCTCTCATTTCTTGGGGCTGGGCTGACCAGTCTGATCCGCTCTCATGCACAGGCATTGCGTGAGGGAAAAAACGCCTTTGCCGGTATCACGCGCACGGAGGCCGGGATCGCCTTTGTCGGCATCGGCCTGATACGCCCAACGACAGGTCGGCTTCAGGTATTTGATGCGACGCGGCGCTATCTGGTGATAACCCGGCATATCAACCCCCAACTGCTGGAGCGCCTGGGTGACACCTTTCAGATTCGTCATCTGCATCTCGCCGAGGGTCCTGGCGCCTACCGTATTCCGCTGCGAACGCAGGCGGGTGAGGTGCTGGGATACCTGGCCTGGCAGCCGCGCCTGCCTGGCGCTGAAGCGGCGCAGGCCTCGTCAGGCAGCATGGGACTGATCGCCGGGGTGGCGGCCAGCCTGATCCTGCTGTTTATCCTTTTTAGCAGTTTGGGCATGTATAAGCTGGCGCGCGGGGAGCGTCAGGCGCGGGAGATAGCCATGATTGACTGGCTGAGCCGTCTGCCTAACCGGCGAGCGCTTCTGCTGCGGTTAAGCCAGGTATGCGAGACGGGGAAACACGATATTCAGTGCGTGGTGTTTATCGATCTGGATGGTTTTAAGGACGTCAATGATAACTATGGTCATGATGTCGGCGACGCCCTGATCCGCCATATCGCCAGCGCCCTACAGACGCGGGTACCGACGGGGGCCATGCTGGCGCGGATGGGCGGGGATGAGTTCGCCATGGCGGTGAGCGGCGCAAAGGCGATTGACCGGGCGGCGGCGTTCGCCTGGGCAGCGCTGGAGCTGCTGAAAGCGCCAGTGACGCTCAGCAAACGCAAAATTTATATCGGCGCCAGCATTGGCATCGCCAGCGGCGCCCCGGCGGAATGTTCCAGTACCGAGCTGTTTCGCCGGGCCGACATCGCCATGTACCATGCCAAGAAGAGCGGGAAGGGGCGGACGGCCTGGTATGACGATGCGCTGGATGCTGTGCGGCGTCATCAACTGATGATTGAGAACGGCATCCGCCAGGGGCTGGAGCAGGATGAATTTGAGGTCTGGTATCAGCCGGTGGTCGATGCCGATACCCTGGCGATGACCGGCGTGGAGGCGCTACTGCGCTGGCCGCGACGCCCGCAGGGGGCGCTGGCGCCGGATGCGTTTATTGCCATCGCCGAGAGCAGCGGCCTGATTGATGCCCTCGGGCAGTTCGTTCTGCAACGCGCCTGCAGCGACCTGCAGCCGGTTGACGATCTCCTTTTGTCGGTGAACATCTCGCCAGCGCAATTTCGCGACCCGGCTTTTGAAAACCGGGTGATGAAGACCGTCGCGGCCTGCCGCTTTCCGCCGTCGCGCCTGCAGGTGGAGGTGACGGAGAGCTATGTGCTGGAAAATCCGGAACGTTCGCAGGCGGTGGTGGAGAATCTGAAGGCCCAGGGTATTGCCGTGGCGCTGGACGATTTTGGCACTGGCTACTCAAGTATTGGCTATTTACGCCGCTTTCGCTTTGATAGCCTGAAGATCGACAAATCTCTCGCCGGGCGGGTGGACAGCGATGAACAGGCGGCGGAGATGGTGCGCGGGACGGTGCGCATTGCCCGCGCGCTGGGGATGACGGTCGTGGCGGAGGGGGTTGAGGATCTGCAGCAGCTGACGCTGCTGCGGCGGGCCGGCTGCGACCGGCTTCAGGGGTACTATTTCAGTAAACCGATGCCGATCGCCGATCTGCTGCAGCGGCGTCAGTCGCAGGGGTGATTACTCTCCGGCCAGTGCTTCCAGCTTATCGCGAAAGCCGGTAACCGAAATGGCGCGGTTGTCAGCCCGCCAGCGATCCTGCGGACCGGGAGCGGAGCTTTGCACGGCGATCACTTGCCAGCCGTCCTCCGTTTTCATCAGCAACGGCGACCCGCTGTCACCAGGCAGCGTATCGCACTGATGCGACAGCACGCTGTTTTGCGCCCAGCCGGTCACGATGCAATCCTGATGGCTGTACAGATTATCCAGATGATCCTCCGGATATCCCGATTGGGTCACTTTACGGTCCGCTGCCTTCAGCGCAGCGGTGAGATCGGCCTTGCTACCCGGGAAGAGTGGGATCGGCGTGATGCCCGAGGGAGCATAGCGCAGTACGATCAGGCCAAAATCTGACGGCGCCGCGGCGGAGGGCACGATCCAGCCATCGCCATCGGCCTTCAGGCGCTTACCTAAGGCCGGATCCACTCGCCCTTCAATGCCGTGAATTTCATATACCCAGCCGCCCTTGCGCGAAATAAAGCGCAGAGCAACCGCTTTGTCCGGTTTGCCGCGCGGAGGCGTCAACAGACAGTGGCCAGCGGTCAGCGCCAGGTGAGGGGAGATAAGCGTCGCTGTGCACAGATTGCCGCTGGCGGTTTCCAGTTGGCCGATCGCATCCCACGGGCTTTCCTCGGGGTGGCTCACCGCTTTTCGGTCATCATGGCCGAAAAACAGCGTCTTAATATCTTTGGCGCTCAGTCCGCTATCATCGGCATGTGCGCCCAGAGGTAACAGATAAAATGAACACAGCAATAACAGAACGTCTCTACGCATATCACTCTCTGGGGAGGCTATGATGTCTATTGACAGTAGCAGGAGATTTAAGTTTTTGAAAGTAAACAATAATTCTAAGCAGGCCAAACCGTTGCCATCAGGCGAGACGGGCTGACGCTGCCGCTGGCAAAACCGTCTGATTTCAAGCGGTTAATACCAGCTGAACGCTGTTGCTATTTCCGCAGAAAGCGACGTCCGACGCAACAAAATTCGTGTATCAGAACGTACTGAACCCGGTGAATAATTCACCAATCGGACATTAAGATTATTCCTGGTTTGCCAGCGATTCGCTGAAAAATAATGCGCTTGCCCGCCATAACTTCACCAGAATTCGCACTTCTTTACGCCTCTCGTAATTATTTTCAATGCGAAACATTTTCTCACCGAAAACGTTGTTACCGTCACTCCGCCGTTGAGTAAATAGAGAGGTAATACCGGCGATGATAGCCTGAATTCTATTTCCCCGACGTTGGGAGGGTATATGTCTAAAAAAGGTATTCGCGCACTGGTTTATGTTTCCCTGGTCTCAGTTGCTATCTGGGGCGCGACCGGTTATCTGGTGATGGAAGCGGTGCGCGTACTGTGAAGCGTCTGGTCACCGCGAGGTGGCCGGCGCGCGCTAGTTTATGACTACAGTGTCTGGCGTCTTCGGACGCCGGGCATTTTTTGTGCCGCAGGAATTTCAGGGTAATGAGACGCGGGAAGGTGTCGTCAGCGATCGCCGTACGGTATTTATTATTCTGCAAAGCCAGCAGAAGCAGTAAATGAGAGCGTGGCGGAAATGATTAATAGAGGAAAAAGCGGGTAGCAACCACTGCGCAAATGATTAACAGGATCAGGATGAGCTCGAAACGATAGCGCCGCAGCATAGTGCTCTCCAGAAAAAACGGCGCTGAAACAGCGCCGATTATTAAGAAGGTTAGTTCACCGGGAGGAATTATGCTGCCGGCTGTGCAGCAGGTTTAGCGGCCTGGTGTTTGGTGGTTTTGTGGTGTTTTTTTGCAGCCTGCGCTTTCTGTGCTACCGGTTTAGCCGCAGCTTTGTGGTGCTTTTTAGCCGCCTGAGCTTTCTGCGGAGCAGCGGGTTTAGCTTCTACTTTTTTGTGTTTTTTAGCGGCCTGGGCTTTCTGGACAGCGGCTGGTTTAGCTTCTGCTTTTTTGTGTTTTTTGGCAGCCTGAGCTTTCTGCTCTGCAGCTGGTTTTGCCGCGGCTTTGTGGTGTTTTTTGTGATGGGTGGTCTTGGCAGCAGTGCTGTGGGTAGCAGCCGGTGCCTGAGTGGTGCTTACTGCGTCAGCAGCGAAAGCGGCGGAAGAGAGACCCATAGCAGCGGCAACGACCAGAGCTAATACTTTTTTCATTCTGATATCCTCGAAAAGTTTTCTTAATTTCAACCCCACTGCGGGGCCGGTGAAATCACTATATGCTTGTCTTTTCGAGCTTTCCGTGAGTGTTTGGTATCGGCGTGTAACCGAATGTACAACACGCCTGGCCGTGGGGAGTGGAAGGACGCGCCGGGTATCCCGGCGCGCACGTTCACAGATAGCGGGCGGTAAGGTGTTCGCGGAAGTAGCGGCTGTTGAGATCCTCGCCGGTGGCCTGCTGGATCAGCTGCGAGGTGGAGAAGCGGCTGCCATGCTGCCAGATATTCTGCCGCAGCCAGTCGAACAGGGCGCTGAAATCGCCCTCCGCAATATCGCGGTCTAACGTCGGCAGCGCGCGCCGGGCGGCGGCCATCAGCTGGGCGGCATACATCGCACCCAGCGTATAGGAAGGGAAATAGCCGAATCCGCCGTCGGTCCAGTGAATATCCTGCATGCAGCCGTCCCGGTAGTTGCCGGTGGTCGACAGCCCCAGCCAGTGCTGCATCTTCTCGTCCCACAGCGCCGGGATATCATCTACTTCAATCTCGCCGTCAATCAGCGCGCGTTCAATTTCATAACGCAGGATCACATGCGCCGGGTAGCTGACCTCATCGGCATCGACGCGAATAAAGCCCGGTTTCACCCGCTGATTCCAGGCGACAAAGTTGTCGCTGCTAAAGGCTGGTTGATCGCCAAAACGCTCACGCACCGCCGGTAACAGGCGGTTGAGGAAAGGCTCGCTACGTCCCAGCTGCATTTCAAAAAACAGGCTCTGCGACTCGTGGATAGCGGTGGAGCGAGCGAGTCCTACCGGCTGGTCGACCCACGGGCGAGGCAGATTCTGTTCATAGCGGGCGTGGCCGGTTTCGTGGATCACGCCGAACAGGGCGCTGAGCAGGTCGTTTTCGTTGTAGCGGGTGGTGATGCGCACATCCTGGGGGACGCCGCCGCAGAACGGGTGAGCGCTGATGTCGAGGCGCCCGCCGTCGAAGTCAAAGCCGAGGATACGCATGGCCTGCAGGCCCAGCTCGCGCTGAGCGGCAATCGGGAAAGGCCCCTGCGGGGCGAGTAATGTCTGCGTCGCTTGCTTAGCGACCGCTTGCCGCAGCAGGGAAGGCAGCCAGGACTTGAGGTCGGCAAACAGGCTATCCAGCCGGGCGCTGGTCATATCTGGTTCGAAAATATCGAGCAGCGCGTCGTAGCGTGAGCCGCCTCTGGCATCGGCGCGGATCTGCGCTTCCTGACGGCTCAGCTTGACCACCTCGCGAAGATTGTCGGCAAAGCCAGCCCAGTCGTTAGCGGGACGCTGGCTGCGCCAGGCATGCTCACAGCGGCTGCCAGCAAGGGATTTTGCTTCCACCAGGCTCTCCGGTAACAGCGCGGCCTGATCGTACTGACGCTGCATCTCCCGCAGATTGGCCTGCTCGACGTCGTTGAGGTCCTGCTGGCGGGCCTCCTGCAGCCATTGGCCCACTTTTTTATCGGTCAGGATCTGATGCTGCAGCACGCCGAGCTCCGCCAGCGCTTCGCTCCGGGCGGCGCTGCCACCTGGGGGCATCATCGCAAACATATCCCAGCCAGCGATGGCGGAGAGATGCGAAAAGCGCGACAGGCGCTGAAAGGTACGAGTAAGCTGCTGATAAGGCGTATTTTCAGTCATAGTGGCGTTCGGTCCGTGACAGGTGAATGAACAGGTTATCGGTATCCTTCTACACTATCCTGATACGCCCGGCGGGTCGAGCGTTGCGCACAGGGGAAGGGAAAGACACATGGCGGGCGAATAAGCTCACCTCTGTGATCGGTGTGACAGAAAACGGTAACATATCGGTACTAAACTGTGATCGATTACACAGGTCTGGAGGTTCGGGGGTGGTTTATGAATCCGTTCACCTGGCTGTTTATTGCACTGCTGTCCGTTGATGCCGTCAGAGAGTTGATGGGCTTGTCTTCCATTATGGGCATGTGGTGAACCGTGGCCCGCAGGCCACGTCACACGCGACTATTTCAGTCGTTGATGTAAGCAGGTGCCGGTCAACAGCGCGGCAAGGAGCAGCAGCGCGATAAACCCACCGACGCCGTTCCAGCCGTAGTGATGCCAGAATACCCCGCCTAACGTCCCGGCAAGACTTGAACCCAAATAATAGCTGAACAGATACAGCGATGACGCCTGACCGCGGGCGCGGCGGGCGCGTGGGCCAATCCAGCTGCTGGCGACGGAATGCGCGGCGAAGAAGCCAGCGGAAAACAGCAGCATACCGATGAAAATAAGCCACAGGGAAGAAAAGAGCGTCAGCAGCAGGCCGCAGAGCATGACAGCGGTAAAGCCGAGCATCACCGGTCCGCGGCCAAAGCGTACGGTCATGGCCCCTGCCTTCGGTGAACTCCAGGTCCCGGTGAGATAAGCTACCGACAGCAGGCCTACCACCGCCTGGCTTAGCGACCATGGCGACATCATCAGCCGGTAGCCAATATAGTTAAACAGGGTGACAAAAGCGCCCATCAGCAGAAAACCTTCGACGAACAGCAGCGGCAGACCGCGGTCGCGCCAGTGCAGACGGAAGTTGATCAGCAAGTTTTTCGGTCGCAGCGAGGTCGAGCGGAAATGGCGCGACTCGGGCAGAATGCGCCAGAACATGATGGCCGCGGCCAGCGCGAAGCCACTGATCACCGCCAGCGCCACGCGCCAGCCGAAGAAATCGGTAAAGACCCCGGTCAGCAAGCGGCCGCTCATGCCGCCGATGGAGTTGCCGCTGATATATAACCCCATCGAAAAGGCGACGAAACTGGGGTGGATCTCCTCACTCAGGTAGGTCATGCCGACCGCCGCCACGCCGCTCAGCGACAGGCCGATCAGGGCACGCATAATGAGGATGCCGTGCCAGCTGGTCATCATGGTCGACAGCAGCGAGCAGCAGGCGGCCAGCAGAAGGGCGGTGACCATCACCGGCTTGCGCCCGATGGCGTCGGACAGCGGGCCGGTAAACAACAGGCCCACCGCCAGCATCGCCGTGGAAATGGAGAGTGAAATACTGCTGCTGGCCGGGGAGACGCCGAACTCGTTCGACAGCACCGGCAGGATCGGTTGCACGCAGTAGAGCAGAGCAAAGGTGGCCAAACCGGCGGAGAATAGCGCGAGGGTGACGCGCATAAATTGCGGGGTGCCGCGCTTAATAAACTGATCCGGGCGGGATGCACCAGCGACGCTGACCTCGCCCGCCGGCACGGTGTCAACGGTTGTTGTACGACTCACAGAGAATTCCTTGCGTAGAAGTTGCTGCTTACCAACAGAATGTTATGACCATTCAGCTCACATTTTTAGGGTATGAAAATGTAAATATTCTGTCTAATATATTAATAATCTCAAATAAGACGTTTTAAATATGAATATCGAGTTGCGTCATCTGCGCTATTTTGTCGCCGTCGCCGAGGAATTACATTTTGGCCGGGCCGCAGCGCGACTGAATATTTCTCAACCGCCGTTAAGCCAGCAAATTCAGATCCTCGAGCAGCAGACCGGTGCCCGCCTGTTCGCGCGCACCAATCGCAGCGTCAGTCTGACGGCGGCCGGAAAGCAGTTTCTCGCCGATAGCCGACAAATTCTTGCCCAGGTGGATGACGCGGCCGCCCGCGCTGCGCGTCTGCATCACGGTGAAACCGGCGAACTGCGTATCGGCTTTACCTCCTCGGCCCCCTTTATCAAGGCGGTATCCGATACGTTGTCGATGTTTCGTCAGCGCTACCCGGATGTGCATATTTTGACCCGCGAGACCAACACTCGCGAACAGATTGTGCCACTGAGCGAGGGGGCTCTCGATCTGGGGCTCCTGCGCAATACCCAACTGCCGGACACCCTGGCGTGGGAGCGGGTGCTGCGCGAGCCGTTGCTGGCGATGGTCCCGGCCGACCATCCGCTGGCCCGCCAGCCCTCGGTCAGCCTGGCGGCGCTGGCGCGCGAACCCTTCGTCTTTTTCGACCCGCACGTGGGTACCGGCCTGTATGACGATATCCTCGGCTTGCTGCGTCGTTACGGTCATACGCCGGTGATTGCCCAGGAGGTGGGGGAGGCGATGACCATTATTGGTCTGGTGGCCGCCGGACTGGGGGTGTCTATCCTGCCGGCCTCCTTTCAGCGCGTACAGCTCAGTGAAATGCGCTGGCTGCCGATCGACGAACAGGATGCGGTGTCGGAGATGTGGCTGGTGTGGTCGAAACATCATGAACAGGGAGCGCTGGCAAAACGCTTTCGCGAGTCGCTGCTGGCCTGGAAAACCGAGCACAATTGAGGCGAAAAGGGGCTGGAAATGTGCGGTAAATCACAAGGCTAAGTAAAAATTTGACGTTCACCATCGAAGTGCTTCACCATAGCCGAAAGTTTATTTCGAAGCGCGAAAATAAAGGGAGTCAATGGTGGTAGCGGATAGTCAACCAGGCCATATCGATCAAATTAAGCAGACCAATGCGGGCGCCGTGTATCGCCTGATTGATCAGCTCGGCCCGGTATCGCGTATCGACCTCTCCCGATTTGCGCAACTGGCTCCCGCCAGCATCACCAAGATTGTCCGCGAGATGCTGGAAGCGCATCTGGTGCAGGAGACGGAGATCCAGGAGCCCGGCAGCCGTGGCCGCCCGGCGGTGGGGTTGATGGTAGAAACCGAGGCCTGGCACTATCTTGCGGTGCGCATCAGCCGCGGCGAAATCCACCTTTCGCTGCGTGATTTAAGCAGTCAGCTGGTGGTGGAGGATCAGCTGGAGCTGGCCCTCACCGACAGCACGCCGTTTCTGACCCGTATTATTGATCATATCGATCGGTTCTTTATTCGCCACCAGAAGAAGCTGGAACGGCTCACCTCCATCGCCATGACGATGCCGGGTATTATTGATACCGAAAATGGCATTATTCATCGCATGCCGTTTTATGAGGATGTCAAAGATGTGCCGCTGGGCGATGTGCTGGCCAACCATACCGGGGTGCCGGTCTACATTCAGCATGACATCAGCGCCTGGACTATGGCGGAATCGTTGTTCGGCGCCTCGCGCGGCGCCCGGGATGTCATTCAGGTGGTCATCGATCATAACGTCGGCGCCGGGGTTATCACCGACGGACGCCTGCTGCATGCTGGCAGCAGCAGCCTGGTGGAGATCGGCCATACTCAGGTCGATCCCTACGGCAAGCGCTGCTACTGCGGCAACCATGGCTGTCTGGAAACCATTGCCAGCGTAGAGAGCGTGCTGGAGCTGGCGCAGATGCGCATGGCCCAGTCGATGAGCTCGCTGCTGCACCAGCGTCCGCTGAGCGTGGAGTGGCTGTGCCAGGCCGCGCTGCAGGGCGATCTGCTGGCCAGAGACATTATCAGCGGCGTGGGTAACCACGTCGGGCGGATTCTGGCGATCATGGTCAATCTGTTTAACCCGCAGAAAATTCTGATTGGCTCGCCGTTTAATCTGGCGGCAGATATCCTTTTTCCGGCAATTTCCAGCTGCATTCGGCAACAATCGCTCCCGGCCTACAGCCAGCATATCGCGGTTGAAAGCACCCAGTTTTCCAATCGTGGCACGATGGCTGGCGCGGCGCTGGTCAAGGATGCGCTCTATAACGGATCCTTACTCATACGACTGTTACAGGGTTAACATTTTTTCATAGTCACACCAAAAATTGCGCTATCTCAAGCCGACCTCTGGCGGCATCACGTAGACTTTGCCCACTGTTGATTATTTCTCTCCCGTATATTTCATCGACAAAACTGTGGGGTTAGTGATGTTTAAGCGTTTCTTTATTACAGGTACAGACACCTCTGTCGGGAAGACAGTGGTTTCCCGTGCGCTGTTGCAGGCACTTGCTGCCAGAGGCAAAAGCGTGGCCGGGTACAAGCCTGTGGCGAAGGGCAGCAAAGAGACGCCAGACGGTTTGCGTAACAAAGACGCGCTGGTGCTGCAGAGCGTCTCCACGCTGGCGTTGCCGTATGAGGCTGTCAATCCCATAGCGTTAAGTGAAGACGAAAGCAGCGTGGCGCACAGCTGCCCGATCAACTACGGTTTGCTGTCGGATGGTTTGCAGCGACTGGCCGGTCAGGTCGATCACGTGGTGGTTGAAGGCACCGGCGGCTGGCGCAGCCTGATGAACGACCTGCGACCGCTCTCCGAATGGGTGGTACAGGAGCAGCTCCCGGTGCTGATGGTGGTGGGGATCCAGGAGGGGTGTATCAACCATGCGCTGCTGACGGCCCAGGCGATCGCCAATGACGGGCTGCCGCTGATCGGCTGGGTGGCCAACCGCATCAACCCCGGTCTCGCGCACTACGCTGAAATCATCGATGTCCTCAGTAAGAAGCTGCCGGCGCCGCTGATTGGCGAGCTGCCGTACCTGCCGCGCGCCGAACAGCGTGAGCTGAGCCGCTACGTCGACTTAGACATGCTCGGCAACTTGATGGCGATAGATCGAATCCCGGCGTAACGTCCGCGACAGCACCGACGCCACCACGCAGGTGATCAGCAGGCCGGGCAGCAGCGCATACTGCCCGGTCATCTCACAAATCATCAGGGTCGACATGATTGGCGCATGGGTGGTGGCAGCCAGAAACGCCGCCATGCCGGTCAGACCGATCATCATAGCCATCTCTTCATTCCCCGGTAGCCATAGCCCGCTGACGCTGGCAAACAGCATGCCCATCGCCAGGCCGACAAACAGCGTGGGGGTAAAGACCCCGCCCGGCGCGCCGGAGCCGCTGCTGGCCAGCACCGCCAGCAGTTTGCACAGGAAAACGCCGGCCAGCAGTACGCCGGACGGCGGCATCTGCAAATAGCTTTGCACCACGCTGTAGCCGTTGCCCCACACCGCCGGGGTGATGAGCGATAAGCCGCCGACAATCAGCCCACCCAGCGCCAGCTGCCACGGCGGCGTCAGTTTCAGTTTGACGAAGCCGCGATGACTGGAGTCCATCAGCCAGATAAACAGCGGGCCGCATACCCCGGCCAGCAGGCCAGTCGCCAGCATTAAACCATAGTGCAGCGCGCTGAGGTTCTGCTGCAGGACGACGTGGTACAGCGGCGCGGCGCCGCCGTTGAGGAACTGCGTCAACAGCAGGGCGATCACCGCCGAGATAACGACCGGCCCGAGCGAGGCCAGCGTCAGCGTGCCAAAGAGAATTTCAGCAATAAACAGGCTGCCGGCCAGCGGGGCATGATAGGCGCTGGCCATCCCGGCAGCCGCGCCGCAGGCGACCCACAGCTTCCATTCAGTCTGCGGCGTGAAGCGGCGGGCGAACAGCGACGCCGCCAGCGCGGCCAGCAGGATCATGGCGCCTTCCCGGCCAATTGCGCTGCCGGTGACCACGACCAGCAATGACGCCAGCGATTTCACCAGGCTTGCCGGCGTATCGAAGCAACCGTCGCCGGTCTCCAGGGCTTCCATATAATCGGTGGCGGCATGCGGGCGCGCGATGCTGCGTCGCTGCCACAGCCAGAGAAGTGCCCCTGCCGCCAGGCCGCCCAGCGCCGGGGTAATCAGTCGCCGCCACGCCGGCAGCGACTGCGCCGCGTTGACCAGGCTCCCGCTGTCATTGCCAAGAAACAGCGTTTCCAGCACCACCATCGCATGGCGAAACAGCGCCACCGCCAGGGCGGCGAGAAGGCCAATCAGGGTGGCGATTAGCAGGCGGCGAAACATCACCTGCACATCAGGATAGGGATGAAGACGGTGCATCAGTCACGGCGAGGTTCGGAAAACATGGCCTTATTGTGATAGGGAATAACCTTAGATGCAAAAGCGATAAGTGCGGGTGATGGGCTGGGATGCGACGAAATAAAACCGCGCCGGATACCGGCGCGGTGAAGGGTTAACGATAGAGCGCTTTTTCCGCCACGGCGATCGGCAGATTCTCCTGCCACTGCGCCAGCGTTGCCTGCGCCAGCTGACCCAGCGCCTGGTAGAAGGGGTGGGCGGCATGGTCGACAAAGACGCTCAGGAAGCGCCCGGACCACGGCAGCAGGTGCCAGGCCAGCAGCTGGGCAAACAACGCATCCTGCTCCGTCTCGCACAGCCACGCCGCCAGCAGCAGCAGGGTGCCGAAATGATCTTCCGGTTCGTTACGCTCGGCGTCCAGTGCGATGCCGTTCGTGCGCATCCACTCGCGCAGGGCCAGCGTGGAATCGCCAAACAGCACTGACTCTTTATCCAGCCAGACGGATCCCCATGGCGGCGCCGGCAGGGCCCACGGGCCGATAAACAGGCGTTGCCAGGCTTCCGGTAATGACTCTTCCGTCGACGCGGCAAAGGCTGACGCCAGCGGGGCGGCTACCGGGAAGGGCCACTGTTGCTGCCAGCTGCCGTCCTGGAAGGCGGCGACCAGCGGCGCAATGTGCGCGCTATTCGGCGCATAAGAGAACAGCGCGCCCAGGGTGCGGGCGCTTAACGCGACAGCGTCGCGGTTTGGGATCGGCATCATTACTTATTCCTTTCTGCGGCGCGCGCCAGCGCGCCGTCTCATTAACCGGCAACCGCCATACCGACGGTCATATGCAGACCATAAAACAGGCCGCGACCAATACATTCCGCGATCAAGACCAACAGCAGGCCGATCAGCAGCCCCGTAGCGCGCGGCGGTTGGCGGCGGATCAGCGGACACAGCCAGCAGCCAAGACCGAGAGCCAGCAGTATCAGGCGTAACGCCTGGAGTTTGCCGTAATCTGGCAGCAGGGTGGCTGCCTGCTGGACTGAACTGTGAATGGTACTGAGTCCGGCGCTTTGCATGATGATAACGACGGCGCCGATCGCCAGCGCGGCCACGCTGAGTCCGGCAAAAAACCAGCCGTTAAAGTTGACTTTCGCCAGCCGCAGCAGCAGGGCGGCGAACAGCGGCCCGCTGAGGAGCATCGTCAGGAAGAACGCGCTGGTAGTGTAGCCATTGTACCATGTTGGCACGGTATCGATTTGGTAAACCCGGGTCATCGCCAGAACAAACAGCAGCCCCAACAGCATGGCGATCACCAGCCAGACTTTACCCAGCGCCGCCGGCATTTTGCCCAGTACCGCCAGCAGCCACCAGAATCCTCCCACGGCGAAGAACAAGGCGCCGCTGGCGATTTCATTGCTCAGCGCCGAGGCGCCGACGCGGTTCAGCGAGTTAAACGCGCGCAGCGGCGAACCGAGATGCATCACCGAAGCCAGAAAACCAATGCCCATCAGCAGCCAGATAAAAAACATGCTGCGCACCAGCCGTTGCTGCGCTTCGCGCTGGTTTGTCAGCGATAGCCAGCCCAGCCCGCTGACGAGGGTCGCGCCGACCACGCATTGCCCCAGTACCGTAAACAGTACCAGCGGCCATTCATGCCATCCGCTTCCCATCTCACACCTCCTTTGGATTTGCCAGATAACCGGTGGTATCGCCACACGGACGGGCATTGGCGTTAGGTTTGATCACGATACTCGGCCTGGTAAAGTGCGCCGAGGGCAGCGGGGCCACTGCGGCCAGCTGGCCGTGCTTGGCGCGCAGCTCGGCAATCGGCCCGAAATCGAGCGCCCGCAGCGGGCAGGACTCGACACAGATCGGTTTTTTCCCCTCGGCGACGCGCTCGTGACAGCCGTCGCACTTGGTCATGTGGCCTTTGTCGGCGTTGTACTGCGGGGCGCCGTACGGGCAGGCCATATGGCAGTAGCGGCAGCCAATGCACACCGCTTCGTTGACCACCACAAAACCATCGTCGCGCTTGTGCATCGCCCCACTTGGGCAGACCTTGGTGCAGGCCGGATCTTCGCAGTGGTTACAGGCGATGGAGAGGTAGTAGGCGAACACATTCTGCTGCCAGACGCCGTTGTCCTCCTGCCAGTCGCCGCCGGCATACTCATAGATGCGGCGGAAGCTGACCTCCGGGGTGAGATTCTTGTAGTCCTTACAGGCCAGTTCGCAGGTTTTACACCCGGTACAGCGAGCGGAATCGATAAAGAATCCATATTGCGTGCTCATGGTTTACTCCTTAAACCTTTTCGATGTCGACCAGGTTGGTATGCTGTGGATTCCCCTTCGCCAGCGGCGATGGGCGGTGGGTGGTCAGCGTATTCATGCAGGCGCCATGGTCGATCCGGTCTCCGGCCATATTCGCGTCGTGCCAGGCGCCCTGGCCCATCGCCGACACGCCCGGCATGATGCGTGGCGTCACTTTCGCCGGAAGACGGACTTCGCCGCGCTGATTAAAGACGCGCACCATATCGCCGTTTTTAATCCCGCGTTTTTCCGCGTCAAGCGGATTGAGCCACACCTCCTGGCGACAGGCCGCTTGTAATACATCGACGTTGCCGTAGCTGGAGTGGGTGCGCGCTTTATAGTGGAAACCAAACAGCTGCAGCGGATACTGACTGCGCAGCGGATCGTCCCAGCCTTCAAATGTGGAGGCGTAGACCGGCAGCGGGCTGATAACTTCGTCTTTCTCCAGCTGCCAGTGGGCGGCGATCTCGGCGAGACGGCTGGAGTAGATTTCAATTTTGCCGGACGGGGTTTTGAGCGGATGCGCTTCAGGATCGCGGCGGAAGTCGCGATAGGCGACGAAGTGGCCGTTCGGATCTTTACGCTTGTAGATGCCCATCTGTTTCAGGTCGTCGTAGCCAGGTAGCGCCGGGTCTTTCGCCACCATTTTGGCATACAGATGCTGCAGCCACTGCGCCTGCGTGCGCCGCTCGGTAAAACGTTGATGCACGTCGTCGCCGAGCCGTTTCGCCACTTCACTTAAGATCCAGTAAATCGGTTTGCGTTCGAACTTCGCCGAGGTAGCAGGCTGGATAAAAATGAGATAGCCCATATTGCCGGCGTAGTCGTTGGGAATAATATCTTCCTGCTCAACGGTCATCAGATCGGGTAGCAGCAGGTCGGCGTATTTCGCCGACGAGGTCATAAAGTTGTCGATAACCACAATGGTCTCGCACTTGCTTTCGTCCTGCAGGATCTCGTGGGTCTTATTGATGTCGGAGTGCTGGTTGATGATGGTGTTGCCCGCGTAGTTCCACAGGAACTTGATCGGCACATCCAGCTTCTCTTTGCCGCGCACGCCGTCGCGGGTGGCGGTCATCTCCGGGCCTCGAGCGATGGCGTCGGTCCAGGTGAAGCAGGAGATGGCGGTCTTCACCGGATTTTCCAGCACCGGCAGACGTTCGATAGTGATGGTGTAGGTTGATTCGCGGGCGCCGCTGTTGCCGCCGTTGATGCCGACGTTGCCGGTTAAGATCGGCAGCATGGCGATCGCGCGGGCGGAGAGTTCGCCGTTGGCCTGGCGCTGCGGTCCCCAGCCCTGGCAAATATAAGCCGGTTTACTCATGCCGATTTCGCGCGCCAGCTTAATGATGCGATCGGCGGGGATGCCGGTAATACGCGAGGCCCACTGCGGTGTTTTGGCGACGCCGTCGTCACCCTCGCCAAGAATATACGCTTTGTAGTGGCCGTTTGCCGGCGCCCCGACCGGCAGCGTTTTCTCATCGTAGCCAACGCAGTATTTGTCGAGGAATGGCTGGTCGACGAGATCCTCGTTTATCAGCACCCAGGCGATACCGGCGACCAGCGCGGCGTCCGTGCCGGGACGAATAGGGATCCATTCATCTTCCCGACCGGCGGCGGTATCGGTGTAGCGCGGGTCGATAACGATCATCCGCGCGTTAGAGCGCTCGCGAGCCTGCTCCAGATACCAGGTAATGCCGCCGCCGCTCATCCGGGTTTACGCCGGGTTATTGCCGAACATCACCACCAGCTTGCTGTTTTCAATATCCGAAGTACTGTTGCCGTCGTTGCTGCCGTAGGTATAGGGCATCGCGCAGGCAATCTGTGCGGTGCTGTAGGTACCGTACTGGTTAAGCGAGCCGCCGTAGCAGTTCATCAGCCGCGCTACCGGCGACGCTGAAGGCGACGAACGGGTGATGTTGCCGCCGACGATCCCCGAAGAGTAGTTAATGTACACGGCTTCATTGCCATACTGGGCAACGGTGCTTTTCAGACGGTCAGCGAGGATATCCAGCGCCTCCTGCCAGCTGATGCGTTCAAATTTGCCTTCCCCGCGTTTGCCGACGCGCTTCATGGGATAGTTAAGGCGATCCGGATGATTGATGCGCCGACGAATAGAGCGCCCGCGCAGGCAGGCGCGGACCTGGTGGTCGCCGTAGCGGTCGTCGCCGGTATTATCCGTTTCGACGTAAACCACTTCATCATCCCGCACGTGCAGCCGCAGGGCGCAGCGGCTACCGCAGTTGACCGAACAGGCGCCCCAGACAATGCGGGTGTTGTCGCCAGTAGCCTGTTGTACTGCTGCCGCGGCGCAGCGCAGTGTAAAGGGCAGGGTAAGCCCGCCGGCGGCCAGCGCCAGAGAGCTGAGGGCTGTGGATTTGAGTAGCGCGCGTCGGGAGACGCCGCCGGGGGATTCCTGATTCGACATTGCTCACTCCATGATAGTTATGCTGTGCGGAGAAGGGCCGCCACGTCATTAACAGACGCAGGGGTGAGCGATAATACGTTATGGGTAGCCAGCAGATCTTATCCCTGGTCAATGCAGGGATAAGATCTTTCATTTGAAACCGAAGTGGGCTTACTGAGCGTCGTTTTCGGCGGGACTGTCGCTGTTACGCGTATAGGTGATTTTGAAGGTGTCATTGGCGCAATGACCGACCACCTGAACCCCGGGCTGGTCTGCCTGATCGTTTGGCACAATGGCCAGGCTGAAGGCGGTTTCCGGTACGCCATTGTTGATGATCTTCTGCTGGATGTCGCTTTTGACCCGTTCACAAGAGTCGGGGGCTGCCAGCACGGTCGTGGAGCACAGCAGTAGTGCGGCGCCTGTCCAGAGGGATAGTTTCATCTTACACTCCTTATCGATGTTATCCAGAATTAAGCATAGCAGAACTGGTGTAAACAATTGTATTTGCTAATATGATCTGGTGTACACAAAAGGAATCGCCTGTGAAAAGATTGTATTGGCTGATCCCGGCAGCGCTGCTGCTGACGGCGTGCGACCGCCAAAGCGCCCCGGAAGCCTTCACCCCGGAGATGGCGAGTTTTTCCAATGAGTTTGAGTTCGATCCGCTGCGCGGGCCGGTGAAAGATTTTAGCCAGACGCTATTGGATGAACACGATGTGGTGGTCAAGAAGGTGAGCGCTCAGCTGTCAAAAGAGGGATGTTTCGATCTGCTGACCCTGGAAGATGTGGAGAACAATACCGGCGCCACGCTGCTGCTGGATGCCAACTATTACGTCGATGGGCGCACCCACGAGAAGCGACTGCGCCTGCAGGGCAAGTGTCAGCTGGCAGAGATGCCCGCCACGGGGGTGAGCTGGGAGACGGATGATAACGGTTTTATTATTCGCGCCCGCGGCAAAGAGACCACCGCCACCTACCGCTATGACAGCGATGGCTATCCGCTGGGAAAAACCACCACCGCCAAAGAAGAGCAATTTACCGTCGCCTCCACGCCGTCGAAAGATCCGCGCAAGAAAATGGACTATACCGCCATCAGCACCTTCAACGAACGCACGCTGGGCACGGTACGCCAGACCTGCGACTACGATCGCCACGACAATCCGCTGAGCTGTGAGCTGCAGGTGATTGATGAAAGCGTGCAGCCGCCGCTGACACGCCATTACACCATCAAGAACCGCATTGATTATTACTGAGCCGTCGGCTTCAGCAGGGCCGGTCCTGGGGTTTTGTGTTCGGCCAGATACTGGTGCTGGAACAGACACATGCGAATGGTGTTGCGGTACTCGCCGTTAATGAAAAACTCATGGATGAGTTCACCCTCGACGATAAAGCCAAGCTTGCGGTAAATATGGATCGCTTTTTCATTCTCTTTATCGACAATCAAATACAGCTTATACAGATTAAGAACCGTAAAACCGTAGTCCATGGCCAGCCGCGCCGCGCGAGTGGCAAGGCCTTTTCCCTGGAAGTCCGGTGAGATAATGATCTGGAACTCGGCCCGCCGATGAACATGGTTGATTTCAACCAGCTCTACCAGCCCGGCTTTATCGCCATTGCATTCGATGACAAAGCGACGCTCGCTTTGATCGTGGATATGTTTGTCGTACAGATCGGAGAGCTCAACGAAGGCCTCGTACGGCTCTTCAAACCAGTAGCGCATGACGCTGGCGTTGTTATCGAGCTGGTGGACAAAGCGCAAATCTTCCCGTTCGAGGGGGCGGAGTTTGACGTGTAGCGCGTCGGTCATGGGTAATCCTGTGGTTAAAGCTGAACAGCGCGTTATGAAAGGCGGCGCCCGCAGGCGCCAGCGTTGACAGGAAGCGGATCAGGGATTGATTGCCCGGCCGGTGCGGCGGTCAAGGCAGCGCAGAGTGTTCGGCTCCCAGTAGGCATTGACGTTGGCGCTCTTCTGGCAGTTATCCTGCGCGTCGAAGGCGACATCGGTTTTGTCCCACTCTTTTTCCGCCCGCTTATTGACCTTCTGGCGCAGGCTGCGGGTGTCGTTCCATTGCTCTTTTTCCATCGACGCCTGCTGACGGCTTTGCGCGCTGTCGCCAGATTCAATCACCAGCCGGTCGGTGGCGGCGAAGGAGCTGGAGGTATAGACCACGGCGCTCAACGCCAGAATGGCGGTCAGGCACCAGCGTTTGTTCAGTGTCATGTTCATCACGGTTTCCTTTAAGTGATGGGTTAACCCTCAGGCTAAGTTTACTACAGCTCTTTTGCCGGGCATAGCCGACAAAACAGCGTGGGGCAGAAGCCATTATCGCGTAGAATGGTTCAACGCTTTGTCTCATTTACGAATCTTTTAATGCTCAAAACAACGCTCCTGTTCTTTGCCACCGCCCTGTGCGAAATCATCGGCTGCTATCTGCCGTGGCTATGGTTAAAGCGCGGGGCCACGCCGCTGCTGTTGATCCCCACCGGCCTGGCGCTGGCGCTGTTTGTCTGGCTCCTGACGCTCCATCCTGCCGCCAGCGGGCGAGTCTATGCCGCCTACGGTGGGGTGTACGTCTGTACCGCCTTGCTCTGGCTGCGGGTCGTGGATGGCGTCAAGCTCAGCCATTACGACTGGGCCGGGGCGATCATCGCCCTGTGCGGCATGCTGATCATCGTGGCGGGCTGGGGGCGGGCCTGAGCTCGCCTTGTGTGATCGCTGCCACTTTTTTAAACCTTAATTCTTGTATGGTAGTCGACCTGTTGCCTTACTTATCAGACATTCTCTTTTGTTATGACTCTGTAAGGAACAACGATGGCTATCGAGACACTTGCCGCCCGGACGGGGGCGACGCCGCTGCGTATCCGTCGGGTGCAGAAGATCACCCTGACGCTGCTGTTTATCGCCGGTATCGTCAACTTTCTTGACCGCTCTTCGCTGAGCGTCGCCGGGGAGGCGATACGCGCCGACCTGGGACTCAGCGCCACCGAGTTTGGGGTGCTGCTCTCCGCCTTTTCGCTCTCCTACGGCTTCGCACAATTGCCGTCGGGAATATTGCTGGATCGCGTTGGACCGCGCATTGTGCTCGGCGCCGGACTTATTTTCTGGTCCGCAATGCAGGCCCTGACCGGGATGGTCAATTCGTTCTCGCATTTTATTCTGCTGCGCATTGGCCTCGGGATTGGTGAAGCGCCATTTATGCCCGCCGGTGTGAAATCAATCAATGACTGGTATGCGCAAAGAGAGCGCGGTACGGCGGTGGGGATATTTAACTCCTCGACGGTGCTGGGGCAGGCCATTGCGCCACCGGCTCTGGTTATTATGCAACTGGCCTGGGGCTGGCGAACGATGTTTGTGGTGATTGGCTTAGCCGGTATCCTGGTCGGTCTGTGCTGGTATGTGGGCTACCGAAATCGCCGGCACTTCACCCTGCAGGAAGAGGAGCAGCAGTATCTGGCCAGCGAGGAGGTGGCCCGCCCGGCGCTGAAATTTAGCGAATGGCTGGCTCTGTTTAAACGGCGCACCACCTGGGGGATGATTCTGGGCTTTTCCGGTGTGAACTACACCGGCTGGCTGTATATCGCCTGGTTGCCCGGCTATTTGCAGGCACAGCAGGGGTTAAGCCTGGCCCGTACCGGCTGGGTGGCGGCGATCCCGTTCCTTGCGGCGGCGGTGGGGATGTGGGTCAATGGCCTGGTGGTCGATGCCCTGGCGCGCAGAGGTTACGATCTGGCGAAAACCCGGAAAACGGCGATCGTGATCGGTCTGGTGCTGTCGGCCCTGGGCACCCTGCTGGTGGTGCAATCCTCCACGCCGACCCAGGCGGTGGCTTTTATCTCCATGGCGCTGTTTTGCGTCCATTTTGCCGGGACGTCGGCCTGGGGGCTGGTGCAGGTATTGGTGGCAGAGCATAAAGTGGCTTCGGTGGCAGCGATCCAGAACTTTGGCAGCTTTGTGTTTGCCTCCTTTGCGCCGATCGTCACCGGGTGGGTGGTGGATACCACTCATTCTTTTAATCTGGCGCTGGTGATCGCCGCCGGCGTGACCTTCACCGGGGCGTTGTGCTACTTCTTTATCGTTAAAACCCGTATCGACTAACCAACCGCCAGACCGGACTCCCGGTTAAGTGACAGGCCCGCAGGGACGCGTGGCCGGTGTGTCATTCGTCGACTTCTTTTATTTCCTCGCGGCGACTGTTTCCCATTCCATCAGCGATGATTTTGTGACGGTTCACTCCCGGCAGCGAACCAATCATATCTTCTTGTATGGTAGTTGACAGAAATCAAAGATGTTATACCAATTGCGTGCGATGGTTGAGACACAAAGGCATTCTCCTCGAGAGTTCTCCCCGAGAATGGTTGATGAGACACATAACAACGAGAGTCATCATGGAAAACACCCTTTTAACCGCCAACGCCATGCTGCCAGGCTACGATCGCAGCGCGCTGATCCCCCGTATCGTGCACCTTGGTTTTGGCGCATTCCACCGCGCCCATCAGGCGGTATATGCCGATATTCTTGCCAGTGAACATGGCAGCGACTGGGGCTATACCGAAGTCAATCTCATCGGCGGCGAGCAGCAGATCGCCGACCTCCGCCAGCAGGATCGGCTGTACACTGTGGCCGAAATGTCCGCCGACGCCTGGACCGCACGCGTGGTTGGGGTGGTGAAGCAGGCGCTGCACGCCCAGGTTGATGGCCTCGAAGCGGTGCTGGCGGCGATGTGTGAGCCTCAGGTAGCCATTGTCTCCCTGACCATTACCGAGAAAGGTTATTGTCATTCGCCGGCCAGCGGCGAGCTGCAGCTCGATCACCCGCTGATCGTCGCCGATCTGCACAACCCACACCAGCCAAAATCGGCGCCGGGCGTGGTGGTGGAGGCTCTGGCTCGCCGTCGGGCGGCAGGCTTGCCGGCTTTTACCGTGATGTCCTGCGACAACATGCCGGAAAACGGTCACGTGATGCGCAATGTCGTCTGCGCCTACGCCCGGGCGCTGGACGCGGAGCTGGCGGCCTGGATTGAACAGAACGTCACCTTCCCATCGACCATGGTGGACCGCATTGTCCCGGCCGTTACCGCGGAAACCCTCGATAAAATTGAGCAACTGACCGGCGTGCGCGACCCGGCCGGGGTGGCCTGCGAACCTTTCCGTCAGTGGGTGATTGAGGATAACTTTGTTGCCGGACGTCCGCAGTGGGAAAAAGCGGGAGCGGAACTGGTCGCCGATGTAGTGCCTTTTGAAGAGATGAAGCTGAGGATGCTCAACGGTAGCCACTCGTTCCTGGCGTACCTGGGCTATCTGGCCGGTTATCAGCACATCAACGACTGTATGCAGGATGACAACTATCGCCGCGCGGCGCTGGCGCTGATGCTGGACGAACAGGCGCCGACGCTGAAAGTGCTGGGGGTGGATCTTCCGCGCTATGCCAGTCTGCTAATTGACCGCTACTGCAATCCGGCGCTGAAGCACCGTACCTGGCAGATAGCCATGGACGGCAGCCAGAAGTTGCCGCAGCGCATGCTGGACTCCGTACGCTGGCATCTGGCGCACCAGCAAGATTTCACGCTGCTGGCGCTCGGTGTGGCGGGCTGGATGCGCTATGTCGGCGGCGTTGACGATGCCGGCCAGGCGATTGAGATTTGCGATCCGCTGTTGCCGGTTATCCAACAGGCGGTGGCGGCCAGCGCCGAGGGTGAAGCGCGGGTGAAAGCGCTGCTGGGTATTGAGGCGATCTTCGGCCTGGCGTTGCCGCAGGAGCCCCGTTTCGTCTCGGCGGTGACCCGCGCCTATCTGGCGCTGCAGCGGCAGGGGGCCAAAGCCACTGTCGCCGCGTGGGCTGCCGAGCAATAATCCGCTTCCGGTGTCGGCCTCGTCGTCGGCACCGGCTATTTTGTTATCTCTGCCACCTTCCGCTGATATTTCTTTTTTTTGCTGTCGATCGGTTTTGGCGCGCTGAAAAGATGATCGAACGCAATGTCTATACATAACTCTATATTTCCCTGATTTACTAAAGATAATTAGCTGTTATTTTTCCGAATAATGGCTGGTAATTTACTGCCATAATGGCATAGTTAAGTCATTGAAAAAGAACTTTCTCTGGAAAAGGAGTACGGGCCATGTATAAAAAAATTTTATTGCCTGTTGATGTCTTTGAAATGGATTTAAGCGATAAAGCTGTGCGTCACGCGGAATTCCTCGCCACTGCAGAAAACGGTGAAATCACATTGCTCAACGTTCTGCCGAACAGCAGTCGTTCGCTATTACGCGGTTTTACGGCGGATATTCGTAAATTTGAAGCCTATATGAAAGAAGAGTCGGAGAAAAAGATGCGCGAGGTGGCGCGACTGTTCGACATCCCGATGTCGCGGATCCATACCCGGGTGGTCTTTGGTAACGTGCGCGACGAAATTCTGGCTATCAGTAATAACGAAGAGTTCGATGTGATAGTGGTTGGCTCCCGCAAACCGGGCATCTCCACCCATCTGCTGGGCTCCAACGCCGAGTCGATTCTGCGCTACGCCAAAACGCCGGTGCTGGTCGTCCGTTAATCCCCTCAATGCCGACGGCTGCGTCAGCCACGCTGGGCAGCCGTCTGACCATTAATCTTCGCTAAACCAGTCGCGGTTCTCCTGGCGGATCAGTAACACGGACTCGCTGATTTCATGCAGATGGACATTCATTGCCTGCTCTACTGCCTCCGCGTCGCGTTTTTCCAGCGCGGTGAAAATCTCATGGTGCTGACGCAGGAGCATCTCCGGCGAGGTGATATGGTCCAGGCTCATGTAGCGCACGCGGTCGATGGCGGCTTTAATATTTTCCACCGTATCCCACGCCAACTGACAATCGGCAATGATCGACAGCTTCTGGTGAAACTCATCATCAAGCAGGAAAAAGTCGTTTGATTGTTGTCTGTCGACGGCAATACGCTGCTGATGGAGATTCTGCTCCAGCTGATAAACCTGCTCATCGTTAATCATGCCGGCGGCGCGGCGGACCACCGCGCACTCAATCGCCTGGCGGACAAAGCAACCATTGCGCACCTGCGACAAGGAAATTTTATTGACGTAGCTGCCGCGCTGGGGACGTATCTGGATAAGCCCATTTTCCGCCAGCTTGATGAAGGCCTCGCGCACCGGCTGACGCGACACATCGAAACGCACGGAGACTTCTTTCTCGGACAGCGGTGTGCCAGGCGGGATCAGGCAGTGAACGATATCCCGGCGGAGGATGCGATAAATTTGCTGATTGACAGGTTGCGTCGGGTTCAGTTGCGATTCTGCGGCCATTGATGATTACTTTTTAAGGGATTATGCGCACTATTTTACGCGTTTTTTGCGGTTCCGCCCATACCCGGCCCGCAGGCCGGGTGGCTGACGGTTAGCCCTGGCGGTGAACGCTGAGTCCGGCAAAACTCTGGCTCACCGGCATCATCTCCAGGGTGTTGATGTTGACGTGCTTCGGCAGGGTGGCCACCCACCAGACCGCCTCGGTCACATCTTCCGGCGTCAGGGCTTCGGTGTTCTCATAAGTTTTCCCGGCCTTGGCGTCATCACCTTTAAAGCGGACGTTGGAAAACTCGGTGCCACCCACCAGACCCGGCTCGATGTCGGTGACGCGCACGGCGGTGCCGTGCAGGTCGGTGCGTAGATTCAGACTGAACTGACGGACGAAGGCTTTGGTCGCCCCATAGACGTTGCCCCCGGCATAAGGCCAGCTACCTGCCGTGGAGCCGATGTTAATGATATGCCCGCGATTGCGCTCCACCATACCCGGCAGGACCGCGCGGGTCATGTACACCAGCCCTTTATTATTGGTGTCGATCATATCCTCCCAGTCTTCAACGCTGGCGCGGTGCGCCGGCTCCAGACCCAGCGCCAGACCGGCGTTATTCACCAGGACGTCAATCGCCTGCCACTCGGCGGGCAGATCGGCAATCAGCGTCTCAATGGCGGCGCGGTTGCGGACGTCAAGCTGGGCGATATAAAGGTTGTCACCGAGGTCGTCTTTCAGCGTCTTCAGGCGCTCTTCACGACGTCCGGTGGCAATCACTTTATGGCCGTTAGCGACGAAACGGCGAGTAATACTTTCACCAAAACCGGCAGTGGCACCGGTAACCATGATAATCATCTTACTGTTCCTCAACGCTTTTTGTGTTTTCATACCATAGCACGCACAGACGGCGACCGGTAACGGAAATCATTGCGACCCCTTAAGGAGAAGCCTAATCTTACAGGATTAGCCTGTGCAGGAGAGAAAGATGTCTGAACAAAATCCCTTTTTTAGCGTCAGTTTGCTGCCTTACCAGGCACCCCCGTTTGATCTCATCCAGGACTACCACTATCGCCCGGCGTTTGATGAGGGTGTCCGGCAGCAGCGCGCGGAGATCCGCGCGATAATCGACAACCCGGAGCCGGCGAATTTTGCCAACACTCTTGAGGCCCTTGAACAGAGCGGACAGCTGCTGGCGCGAGTGACGCGGGTCTTTTTCGCCATGGCTGGCGCCCACACCAACCCGTTCATCCAGTCTCTGGATGAAGAATTTTCTGCTGAGCTCGCCGAGCTGGGGAATGACATCTGGCTTAACGAGGCCTTATTTCAGCGAGTGAACAGCGTCTATGAGCAGCGTGACGCGCTGGCATTAGACAGCGAATCTCATCGTCTCCTGACCCTCACCTGGCAACGTTTTGTCCATGCCGGGGCGACGCTGGCGCCGGCGCAGAAGGCGGTGCTACGCACGCTGAACACCGAAGCGGCGACCCTGCAAAGTCAGTTCCAGCAGCGGTTGCTGGGGGCGGCCAAAAGCGGTGGCCTGGTGGTTGATTACCGACATCAACTGGATGGCCTGGCGGATGAGGAGATAGCGGCGGCCGCCGACGCGGCGCGGGAAAAAGGGCTCAGTGACCGCTGGCTGCTGACGCTGACCAATACCACCCAGCAGCCGCCGCTGCTCTCTTTGCGCGACCGACAGACGCGGGAGAATCTCTTTGCCGCCGGCTGGACGCGCAATCAGCAGGGCGATGAGCATGATACACGTCGCCTGGTGCTGCGACTGGCGGCGATCCGCGCGCAGCAGGCGGAGCTGCTGGGCGCGGCCGATTACGCCAGCTGGGCGCTGACCGATCAAATGGCCGCCTCTCCGGCGGAGGCATTAACTTTTATGCGCCGGATCGCGCCGGCAGCGCGGGCGCGGGCGGAACGAGAGCTGGCTGACATCCAGCAGGTGATAGACAACGAAGGCGGGACGTTTCGCGCCGCAGCATGGGACTGGCTCTATTACAGCGAACAGGTGCGGCGAGCTGCCTTTGCCATTGATGATGCGCAGCTTAAACCCTATTTTGCTCTCGAGCGCGTGCTGCAGGATGGCGTCTTCTGGACGGCCACGCAGCTCTTTGGCCTCCGCTTTGTCGAGCGCTTCGATATCCCCGTCTATCACCCGGATGTTCGGGTCTGGGAGATCTTCGATCACAACGGCGAAGGGATGGCGCTGTTTTACGGTGACTACTACGCACGCGACTCAAAAAGCGGCGGCGCCTGGATGGATGTGTTTGTCGAACAGTCTACCCTGCGGGAGCAGCGACCGGTTATCTACAATGTCTGCAACTACGCCCGGCCGCAGGCAGGGCAGAGCGCGCTGTTGTCGTGGGATGAGGTGATCACTCTGTTCCATGAGTTTGGCCATACCCTGCATGGGCTGTTCGCCAGCCAGCGTTACGCCAGTCTCTCCGGAACCAATACCCCGCGCGATTTTGTCGAATTTCCTTCGCAGATCTTCGAACACTGGGCCAGCCAGCCGCAGGTGTTTGCCCACTACGCGAAGCACTACCAGTCCGGGGAGCCGATGCCGGAAGCGCTACGCGACAATATGTTGCGTGCGGCAACCTTCAATAAAGGGTACGACATGAGCGAGCTGTTGGCTGCTGCGTTGCTCGATATGCGCTGGCATAGCCTGTCGACCTCGGCAATACCGGAGGACGTGGATGGGTTTGAGCAGAAGATATTGCAGGAAGAACACCTGGATCTGGCGGCCGTTCCGCCGCGCTATCGCAGCAGCTATTTCTCCCATATTTTCGGCGGCGGCTATGCGGCAGGCTATTATGCCTATCTGTGGACCCAGATGCTGGCCGACGACGGCTATCAGTGGTTTGTGGAGCAGGGCGGTTTGACCCGTGAGAACGGTCAGCGTTTTCGGGAAGCGATTCTGTCGCGCGGCAATAGCACTGATTTAGCTGAACTTTATCGCCAGTGGCGCGGGCACGATCCACAGATTGAGCCGATGCTGAAAAATCGTGGGCTGAGTGCGTAGGGTCATTTCGGGCTGACACGATAACCGGGCGCGATGCCCGGTTTTTTTTCGATTTTTTCTTCCCCAAAATCCCTCCAAAACTTTTCCCCAAAATGAATCTTTAAATTTTGCTAAATTTGCATGGGGGTACGGCCCAATTTTTCACGTAGCTACACCTTTACTTTCACCCAATCGAGACCCCGATCGTTGTGATACTGTGCTGTCATTTTTTCTGATGAGTGTCCTAACAGCTGTTGGGTATTGATTCCCTGTGCCTCATACAGACGTTCGGACAGTGAGCGCTGCTCATGGAAAGTAGGCATTGTTTTCCCTCTTTCAATGGAAAGGTTAGTGCTATCCACTGCGAGTTTGAAGGAAACTCTAAGGCTGTTCTCGCCAACCTGATCGCCGGCTTTTACTTTCCCGCTGGAAGTTACGTGGTGAAGAAGCCACGGGCTAACAACCCGATCCCTACAGCGCTTGATCACTTGTGCCAGGCTAATGTCCATCACCTCACTGCGCAAACTGAGTGGTTTCGTGGATACTACCTGTACTCCAACATCAGGCATCCGTTGTGCAAGAACACCGACGCATGTCTTTCTCGATTTGAGCGTATTAATTTTTATTTCGTTATCACTGAGTCGCTCCTCTTGAATCTTTAGATAACGGTCTATCCGTACCCGCATCCGTATGGATTTTTTTGAATTATCCTTTTTATGATTCACCATATCTATAAGGGCAAACGACTGAGCCGTTTCCTGTTGTGCCAGCAGGCGATTAAGTAACCCTGGCCCAAATTCAGTGCAGTGCTAAATCAGAGATCTTCGTCTTTCCGGAGACTTCGGATGAATTCAGCCGGAGTCATGTCATTTAATGATGAATGCGTTCTCTCATGATTATATTCCCTGCGCCAGTTGTCGAGTTTGTCCTGCGCATCATCAGCCGGTACTCTTCTGAGTGACCGGCTATTCAGATATTCATGCGGCAGCTCGCTGTTTCATTAGCAACTTCTGCTTCTGGCATAGAGCGGACAAGCTAACTAAGCCAAAGGTCCACAGTGAACGATAAGTGGAAGTTAGCCTAATGACGCCTGGAGGGTTGCAAGCAGTTTATTGAGCTAACCTGCAGATGGTTATGACTATTTTAAACAATAACTCCGATTTATACTGCCTCATACTCACCGCAATTTAATAATGTCGGGCGCCATTGCGAGGCTGCTGAGGTCGCATTCCAGCTCAACATTGTTTTTAGTTATCCAGACTCCTGCTGTAAATCCTCCCCACACTTGCAAACGAAGCTGCGCCCGTTGCCCCCGGAATGCCACTTTGATTAGCGAGGGCGAAAAGGTGGGGTGCAACGAAAACCAGGCAAAGTCACCGATACCCACATTCGTCGCGCGTGGTGCTTGTACGGTGAGGATGACGGTTTTCCAGTCACGGCTATTCGTATCTTCGAACTTGACTTTCAGTATAAAGCCTTCACTCTCCATCTGTCCGCCAAACCGGTCTTTATTGGGATCGTCTGGGAACATGACGGGACGAGAAAAGGCGGGGAGCGCTGGTGAGTCTTCTGAAAATAATTGTCTAGGAAACGCAAAATCGGCTTCCAAAAGGTTATCCCTAGCCGATGGTGGTGAGGTATTTACGCTTTTTTGGCCTGCCCGTAACAGCGTAATTTTTCCGGCGCTGATTTCGCCCTGAAAGATCACCAAAGTGTTGTGCGCAGAAAGCCGACCGGAAGGGGTTCGGTTTGGTGTAAGAACTTTTCGCGTTTTAAGGATATTTAAGTCGCGCGCAAGCCAGCTAAATGTCGGGCCAAACCCCCGCTGAAGCGGCAACTCCCGATGCCAACGGGTATTCAACCGCTCGAACCTGCGGACAATAGCAGGCCTAATGGCATCTACATTCGTTTTGATGTAGTTGGCAATACCGGAAGATAATTCAGCAAACAGCTGATTGGTATAGCGATAGTAAGGCGAACCTGCTGTTTGGGCCTTTGCCAGACTCTCTATTGCCTGCGAGACCGCACTGTGTTGCTGCTGCGAGCGTTTTCCCTGGGCCGCGGAAAGGTGTTTGCTCGCGATGATGACGTGGGTATCAAACGCCCAGGCTGCATGTTCTGTGAGCAACATTAACCAGACGTCATCCTGTAAGGAAAACAGTTCAGAAAAGCGGATCGACAGAAGACCAATAAGTATTGTAGCCCACGGGTCTTTCGATAATACGCTGAAATGTTGTGTGTTAATGATGTCATCCCTGACGGCTTGTGCCTCAGCTGATGTTCCTGCATCCAGTGCACGTACTAGCGCGCGTAATCTGGGGTCGACAGGGGTAATACTCAGCTCAAGATCGTCAGGGGCAAAGGGGGAAGCTACGACGGTGATCTGGGTGCCACCTTGGTACAGTGGCAACAAGCATCGCTCGATTCTCACTTTTTCAATGGTTGCCGTTAATCGGACGCGATGTCCCAGCCGGTGATCGCGTTCAGAATCTTCAGGTATCTGAAGTTCAAGTCGCCCGGAAAACATCTCTATCTTTGATTCACCGCGATAGGTATTGAACGTTTCGCGTCCACGTTGCTCTTCAGACAGGCCGAGTGAAATACGTCTTTTGACCTCAACGGTCGGAATTTTAATCATCTCTGACGCAGGCGTTGCACCAAAAGAACTCCATTCCGCATACGATGAGAGGGGCGCTGCATCAGAGGTAAACCACGGTGGAACCATTGTCTCTGTTTGCTGCTTATCTGAGTCAAAGAAGCTGATTTTACTTCCCGAAGACAATAGGGAAGAAAATGATGGCAGCGTAACCGTATTAGTTTTTCCCTCCTCGACATTAAAAAAAACAGATTGTGGGGCTAGACCCGCAGGTGTTACTTCGGCCCAGTAAATGCCAGGGCTCACATCTTCTGTTGAGAAGGTGCGATTGTCCGGCGTGGCAATCCAGTCGGCAATAGATTGATCACTGTTCTGAATGCGAACTGTGCCAACGGAAAGATCGCTCGGCGCCTCAAAATTCAATGTTGTTTTCATGGGACTGATACCCATTGTTCGAAGAGAGGTTCTTTCGGCTGAAAGAGCTGTGAGAAATAATCGGTGCCATCTATTGCTATAGCATAAAGCGCATTGATGCTCGGCGGTACGGAAGTTTTCCACGGTCCTGGAGCCCGAGTCGCGTTGTTTTTTAACCAGGGAGGAGCAGGTTCATTTCGTTCGCTAATTGCGAAATCATAATATGGCATGCGCTCTGGCGGGTCAGTGCTCACCACAAGGGGGAGCTCAAAGTTTTCCGGATAGACTAAGGGGATCAAATCACTAGGTGTTACGGCAGAATACGGGTCGAAAGGTTCCTTATCACCCCAATGTTCAAAGTAAATACGCCGTAGTGCTTTGAGATCGCTTTGCAAGTCGCGACTGTTTACCCCCCAACGCCCGCGTGAATATCGAGCTGATGAACCGCTGAGTCCTTTCAGGCACGTCTGTGTAAACCGTCCAAATTTTAGATGACTTCCCGCTAAATCCGGCCCTTCGTATGCCAACTGATTCTCCGAGGCGGCACAGAGCAAAGAAACCTGATTACGGCTTACGGAAAACATAGACTCGGTCTCGTCGGGATAAAACGGACAAGGTACTGCCTGCTTAATCAGTTCAAATTGAGGAATAAATTCTCCACACGCGTCGGAAAACAAAAATGCAGCGGAAATGCTCTGGTGTTTTCGTAATCTGTAAGATAGCTCTCCGAGATTAATGTGCGACCACAGATTGGTAGGATTACTGTTTAAATCTTCCAGAAAGACCACCGGTTGCTGCAGGTGTGATGCTCCATGGCCGCAGCAATAGAAGAATGCCACATCGCCCGGTTGCACAGACAAACGCTGATACCAGGCGAAGCCGCGGGTGCCGACATTTGACACCGTAGCCGAATCAACATGCACCGCAGGCACCCATGGGTAGCGATTCTCTGTTGCTGGTGGATCCGAGATTAATACGTCGAGCGTTGCCAGTGGTGCGGCCAGGCGATCCTTATTTTCGATCAACCAGTTGCAGACAAGTTTTGCGCTATCTGCGGCGCTCGGTAATGCAGGAACCGCGCGTAGTTTGGCGGAAACACCTTGTCCGGCTCGGGCGAAGGGGTAATTACCAACGCCAATAACGAAAGCGTGTGTTTTCGGGCCGATGACTTCACGGTCAAAAAGTAGAGGCATTGTATGCTCCTCACAAAATGCCCGACGCGTTCAACCGCTCTCGGGTACGTGCATAGAATTGCGGACGCTGAAAATATTTCGAATGCGCGTCGGTAATGCCAGCCACAGAGTTGAACACAACATCTTCTGCACCTGTATAAATCATGTCAGTACGGAAGGCCAGCGGGTCTATCGGGTCAAAAACGTTGAACCATTTCTTAACGCAATCAGGTCGACGGCGAGATGAACCAGTAGGGGGATTAGAAGACAGGACACCCAGAGCGGCGAAAAGACCGGGTTGCGAGCCCACCGTGAAGAGTGCATCAATTGCAATATCGTCTGGTAATCCGGCGGATGTAGGATCGGTCAACATATCGGCGAGGATTACGCCTCCCATACTGTGGCCGACCACTACCAAAGGCCCTTTACCCTCTTTTTTCGCATTATAAGCTTGGATGAGGTCACTACGAATGACATCCTGAATGGCGTTTCGTGTTTGGCCCTCTTTGAGATAGACAAAAACATCGCCCATAAACAGAGCGACTGCCGGGCTGAGATTTCCGCGAACAGCACCAAAACCCAGGGTTGATGCCGCATTGGAAATACGGTCTGTTACCGCTGAAATTGCATTACTGATGACGCTACCAATACTGAAAGCATTGACGCTTCCTTCTTTGAGTTGAGCACTAATGCTTTGCGTAGACGCATCTGCGGGAAACAGACTATAGCTTTGGTTCGACTCAATAAGAGCAAAGGCATTGCGGAACGCCTGAAACTCTTCTTCTGAAAGTAGGCGGTGCTCATTCTCCGCAGTATCTGCGATTTGTGAACAAATTGCATCAAGTGCGGCAACGGAGTCTTGTTGGCCTACTGCGATGATCGAAACATCGAGGTTGTCGCCGCTAATGGGCCCCATTCCACCACCAAGTCCGGGTACTGGGGAGACATTCAATGAGAATGCGGTGATATCCGCATTTGTCTGAAAGACCCCAGCGGGAATTTGGCTAACAAATTTTCCCCACATTGGTGAATAGAAGTCGACGGGCTGGCCGTCAAAAACCAATTCTTGATAGAGCTTATTGCGGTTGGCAACGGCGCGTACGTAGTCTGCGTCTATGCGTGTTGCAACACCATGAACAAAGACAAGTTGCGGCATGTTTGCTCCCATATTACGTTATTAACGGGATCATGATTGTCCTTATGATGTCTGGCCTTATCCTAAGTACCACTTACGACGCTCAATTTTACAAGCATAGTAAAGCGCAACGCTAAAGCAATATGAGTAGTGTGATTTTTATGCAAAATGGCCGATTGATGATTATTGCTCTAATCACGCAGCGATCCTTGACTTGCGCTCTGTTGATTAACGCTGATTGTTGTAAGCTTTGGCTCGGGGCGTACAGGAAACGCTGATGCTAAACCCTGAGCTATAAAGGCATATGGCATAATGCAACCGAAGGCGACAACTTTGTTGATATTTGCTGCGCTCGTTATTTTGAAAAATAAGGATTTGCAAGAGTGCTGTGTTAAGTTCTTAACTGGCTATTCTGCTGCTTTATTTTGAGGAAGGTCGATGACATCAGGTGCCCCTAGTAACTCTCGCGCCATCTGTAATGCAGACCCCAATATTGGCTAGTAAATTCGGGTCTGCCTCCCTCTTTGGCACTTTCCGCTGCGGGCAGGTAAGCTGGTGGGGTAGAAGTAAAAATAAAAAGCCCGCCGGGCGGCGGGTTGTGGCGTTAGTGGACCACCGCGGTGGCGTTGGAGCCCAGCAGATCGGTGGTAATATCCGGCTTAGTGGTTTGATTAACAAGGTTTCGGAACAAGCTATAGCACGCCAAGTGGACTTGCCCCAGGGGATGGTGCAGGAGGTGGTCATTGATGTCAGAGGGCAGATCTTGACTGATGAAATTCGACGAAAAATCCTTAAAGACATCAGCAGTAAATCAAATGGAATAATTAAAGCTTCGAATATAAGGTTTATCGAAAAATGAGTAAAATTGGTCTCTTAGGTGCTTCAACTATAAACTATATATGAACTGGGTTCCCCTGATGATGTTGAACTGTTTTTTAAGACAGTGTCTGAAACTCTCGAACAGGGGCGCAGGGATGCAAGCTATCCTGTGGTAATGTTAAAACTATATAAAAAAGCTTTGAGTTTTGATGAGATAAAAACAGCAAAGCTAGAAATGGACGAGATACAAGCACGCCTTGCAAGGCTTCCCCTGCATAACGAGTTCTATTCAATGTTCGGGGTCGATAAGAATAAAACGTCATGGGACACGCAGGCTGCTGATTTGGGATCGTTTTTCAGTACAATTTTCAAAGCATTTAATATCGCCTATGATATGACTCTTTTCCTTCATGATGACTTTGGTGAATTTGTTCCCATGCTACTTGGGAGAACTGAGATACCCTATGCAATAGAGGATAGTAAAAGACCCGTAGAGGAGTTTGATCGTCTGGCTGATGATGACCTTCCTTTCTGGAAGAGATGATTGATTAGTGTAACCTTTTCCCGCAGTTCGTTGCGGGGAAAGGTTATTTTGTATCATCCTAAAGAAGATTTCGATTCTGCTCATGTATGAAATTACGCGAAGTCTTCACGTCGGGAAAACTCCGAAACACATTTTTAACCGAAGTGTCGGCATTCGAGTGCTAATTCAGTGATACGTACAGAGCACAGCGCGTAAGTAACCTGTCGCACTGTACACCACTGTCTCAGCTTCAGGCGCGAGCGGAAGCTTCATTGTCAGAGCATTCCTTCAATATCCAGCCTCATCCATATGCTCCGCTTCTTTGGCAAGATAAACCAGGTATTCTTCGCATGTCTGTGATTGAGCAAAGAGTCCGCACATGGTTACCTCCAGTCAGATGCCAGACTTAAAATTATAAGTCAGAAGAATAGAGTCGTTACCTCATCCTTACAGGACACTATTTGATAGTTATCAGTATGAAAAATGAACTGCTAAAGGTGCTGATTAGGCATTGTTGAGAGAATGTCTTCTCCAAAACTATATGCAACTGACTGAATTGTATGAGATTGTATTTAAGCTTAAATCAACGGAATTTTCATGGTAAATGGAAGTTAACTTTATGATTTTTATTGGTAAATACACACATTGAAAAGGATGCTTTTCCCATATCTTTGGCGGCGGCTATGCGGCAGGTTATTACGCCTATCTGTGGACCCAGATGCTGGCCGACGACGGCTATCAGTGGTTTGTGGAGCAGGGCGGTTTGACCCGTGAGAACGGTCAGCGTTTTCGGGAAGCGATTCTGTCGCGCGGCAATAGCACTGATTTAGCTGAACTTTATCGCCAGTGGCGCGGGCACGATCCACAGATTGAGCCGATGCTGAAAAATCGCGGGTTGAATGCGTAGGGCCATTTCGGGCTGGCACGATAACCGGGCGCGATGCCCGGTTTTTTATCCAATTTTTTCGGCAAAACCGCTGCAAAAGTCTTTCCGAAAATGAATCCTTAAACCAGGTAAAATTTGCAGGAGGATAGAGCCCCATTTTTTCACGTAGCTCAAATTTATAGTGTGATGGACATATCCATGCAACGTAGATCTGTTTGGGCAAGTCTTGATGGGGATGTCGTTTCCTTGATAAACATAAAGCCATGCTTTTCGTAGAAAGTTTGCGCGTTTGGTGTTGAGGTCAGGGTTAGCTGTTTCAGCCCTCTTGTCATCGCCTCTTCTTTAATCGTTTCAATAATCAGGCTAGCAAAACCTTTACCAAAAAAATCCGGCAATGTAAAAATAGCTTCTACGCTACCCTCGGTAAGATCCAGATACCCCGTTGCCACCAATCCTGTATCTGGCAGCTCGACAACAAAGAAAGGATTTTCCGTAATTACCTCCCTGTAATGTTCAGGCATCGCTTCGGGTGTCCAGGCTTCAAGTACCTTGGCGCTATAACTTGGCTTACATCCTTCCCGGATAGAAAGGTTCCTTATATTCCAACATTCCTCTGCCTCTTCTGGTACAGCAAGTCTGATTTTCATTTGTTCTTCCTTTTCGTCTTATTATCTTTATAGATTTATCATGAAACGGGTCCGTTTCAACTCTGTTTGGCAAAAGAGTAAAGTCCGCGCCTGGTCCTGTGCAGACGGAGCGTGGAGCCAGCGCTTCGACGCAGAACACTTTCCATCTCCTGGCGGACAGCGAATGACTTCCCATACCTAAAAGGGTATGACTGGGCATCAATATAGTATTGGAAAGGGTGTTATACCTGTTATTAAGATTGAATCACCCGCCAGACAGGGCGAACGAATACCCAGACAGAGGTGATCATTCTATGAGTTACGCAATAACTAAAGTCCAGAATGCCAATGCACGCCGCGGCGGTGATGTATTGTTAGAAGTTCTGGAAAGTGAAGGGGTGGAATATGTGTTTGGTAATCCAGGTACCACCGAACTGCCGTTTATGGATGCGCTGTTAAGAAAACCGTCAATTCAGTACGTGTTAGCTCTGCAGGAAGCGAGTGCAGTCGCCATGGCGGACGGTTATGCGCAGGCAGCAAAAAAACCAGGCTTTCTGAATCTGCATACTGCCGGTGGTTTAGGCCACGGCATGGGAAACCTGTTGAATGCAAAATGCTCACAGACACCACTGGTGGTGACGGCGGGGCAGCAGGATTCACGCCACACGACAACCGACCCATTATTGTTGGGTGATCTGGTCGGTATGGGTAAAACGTTCGCAAAATGGTCACAGGAGGTTACCCACGTTGACCAGCTACCGGTATTAGTTCGCCGGGCTTTCCACGATTCTGACGCTGCACCGAAAGGCTCCGTTTTCCTGTCGCTTCCGATGGATGTGATGGAGGCGATGAGTGCTATCGGCATCGGCGCGCCTTCTACTATCGACCGCAATGCAGTCGCGGGTTCGTTACCTTTGCTGGCGAGTAAGCTGGCGGCATTTACTCCGGGTAGCGTCGCACTGATTGCCGGCGACGAAATCTATCAAAGTGAAGCGGCCAATGAGGTTGTTGCTCTTGCTGAGATGCTTGCCGCTGACGTGTACGGTTCAACATGGCCGAACCGGATCCCCTACCCAACAGCACACCCTCTCTGGCGGGGCAATCTGTCCACGAAAGCGACGGAAATTAACCGAGCATTAAGCCAGTACGATGCTATTTTTGCCCTTGGTGGTAAGTCGCTTATCACTATTCTTTATACCGAAGGTCAGGCAGTGCCGGAGCAGTGCAAAGTGTTCCAGTTATCAGCCGATGCGGGCGACCTGGGACGCACCTACAGTAGTGAACTCTCAGTGGTTGGCGATATTAAATCATCGTTAAAGGTGCTACTTCCTGAACTGGAGAAAGCCACGGCAAACCATCGCCGTGATTATCAACGCCGTTTTGAAAAGGCGATTAATGAGTTTAAATTGAGCAAAGAAAGTCTGCTCGGGCAGGTTCAGGAACAACAATCTGCTACGGTAATTACGCCGCTGGTGGCGGCGTTTGAGGCAGCAAGGGCGATCGGACCAGATGTGGCCATTGTTGACGAGGCGATTGCCACCAGCGGCTCGCTTCGCAAGTCTCTCAACAGTCACCGCGCGGATCAATATGCCTTTTTACGCGGCGGTGGCCTGGGATGGGGGATGCCCGCGGCGGTGGGCTATTCACTCGGTTTGGGAAAAGCGCCTGTGGTGTGTTTTGTGGGAGACGGCGCGGCGATGTACTCCCCTCAGGCTCTCTGGACGGCCGCACACGAAAAACTGCCAGTCACCTTTATTGTCATGAATAACACGGAATATAACGTATTGAAAAACTTCATGCGTTCACAGGCGGATTATACGTCGGCCCAAACAGATCGCTTCATCGCAATGGATTTGGTTAATCCGGCAGTGGATTATCAGGCACTGGGTGCATCGATGGGGCTGGAGACCCGAAAAGTTATCCGTGCTGGCGATATTGCCCCGGCCGTTGAGGCCGCACTGGCGAGTGGCAAGCCTAACGTCATCGAAATCATCATCAGTAAAAGTTAATCGTTAATCTGTCCTGCCTGTGCCGCATCCAGTTTATCCTTGATACTGCGGCACAGGTTCACAAAACCCGGTAAAGCCGGATTAGTGTTCTTTGCCGACCACATCAGCATATTCTCCACCATATTCGGATTTTCCAGCTTCCGGTAAACCACACCGCGTAATTGAGCATTCTCCATACTGGCGGGAATAAGCGCGACACCAACACCATGGGCCACAAAATTCATCACAGTCTGCTGCACGGAGGCTTCCAGACCTATCTGCGGACTAAATCCAGCTTTGAGGCACTGATGAAGGATGGAATCATAGAGCATCGGCGCGCTCTCGCGCGGAACCGTGATGAACGGGTCATCACAGAGTGATTCAAGCCTGAAATGCCCGTGTTGAACCTGGGGGTGGTTGGCAGGAAGGGCGGCAATGAGCGGCTCACGCAAGAGCACCAGTGAATGAATCCCCGGCGTGGCCGTCTCGGAGAAGCTGATTGCCGCGTCCAATCTGCCATCTTGTAATGCGGCGTGTAAATCAGAGGGGACCCTCTCCTGAAAATGCAATTCCACGTCGGAACAGGTATTCCTGTGCTGCATCGCAACATGCGGCACAACGCTATAGCTGGCATACATTGTTGCGCCTAATTTCAGAACCCCTTTCTGCCCTGATTCTATTGCCCGTACGTTATTACAGGCCTGCTCCAGCATTGCCAGCATCGCGCGGCAGTCCAGCAGAAATTGCTCCCCGGCAAGGGTTAAACTGACCCCTTTTGCGGCCCGGTTAAATAGCTTTGCACCGAGGATAGTTTCCAGCTGGGCTATTTGCCGGCTTAAGGGAGGCTGCGAAATATTAAGTTGACTGGCGGCTTTGCCAATGTTTCCGGTTTCAGCAACAGTGCAAAAGTTAATCAACTGGTTAAGGGTTGGTTTCATAAGCATTCCTGAAGCGGGTTCATACCTTCCAGGGTATCACTTGTTTGCCGCAGAGGGGCATATGAAATTAAGCGTTCTGGCGTTCGAGTTGAAGCAGGTGTGTGGCAATTCCCCATCTGATTGCCAGGCATTTCCCATCCCGGAAATCGAACACCGAGTAACTTGCATTAGGGTGAGCGTACCGCGAAAAATTATCAATAGTCCCTTCTTTAAGCACCGCCAGCACGCCCTGGCTGACTTGCCCGTGCGTGACAATACAGATGCGCTGATGTTCTGTGGTTTCTTGTAGGTTGTGTATGAAACCTGTTACTCGTCGGGTTGCTTGTGCTAATGACTCTCCCTCTGGCGGGCAATACTCGGCATCATGTGTGAATAACGCATGCGCATCGTGGGGACGTTGTTGCATGAGTTGTGACGTTAACATACCTTCGAACTGGCCAAAGGCCTGTTCTTTGAGGGCCGGCTCAGCTATCAATGGGCAACGAAAATGGTCAGCCAGGCGCTGTCCCATTTGCCAGGCACGACCAAGCGGAGACGTGTAAACGCAGTCTACCCGGTAATCACTCGCTGCAAACGCGGCAAGTAAAGCTGATGTTTGGCGCTCCCCGCGGGGGGTTAACGCACTGTCACTCTGTCCCTGAATTATTCCTTTTATATTCCACTCTGTTTCCGCGTGTCGAACAAGTATCACTTGCATCATTAAATGGCCATGTATGTTGTTGATTTAAATTCTACCGTTTAGACAAATCCCTTTAATAGCGTGGGATTTTTAGCACTGGACGAAGACAGGTTCTGCCTCCCCGCTTTCCTTGTATCTGACAGCATGTAGTGATGAGATACCGTCTCTGAAATCGAGTTAGCCATCCCATTCCCTTAATCAGTGACGCCTGGTTAGGAATGTGATGCAGACAATCCAAAAAACGCGCCAGGCAATGACCCGAGCCAGCACGCTTGTCAAATGGGATGGCTAGAATGGCAAACAGCGATTGTCTTCAGGACATTTTCGCTTCGACGTTTAACTCAGCATTTATAATATCGCGTATATTGACGAGTGCATTGCGCACCGCGGCGCCTCCTGCATAAAACAGTAATTGCAGGACAACCTCGATGATTTCTTCTCTGGTTGCCCCTGCATTTAGCGCTGCCTGAGCGTGTGCCCTCAATTGTGGAACCGTATGACCCAGAGTGACGCAGGAAGCAATGACAACCATCTCCCGCGTTTTAGCATCCAGCCCCGGGCGTGCAAGGATGCCTCCCATAGCCCATTCGATCGAGATATCAGTAAAATCAGGGCACAAATCGGCCATGTCCTTTCGTAGTTCTTCTCCTGCGCCATTTCCATACAGCTCATTAAACAATCTCATTCCTTGCTCACGGAGCTCTGTATTGGTAATCATTTTTAACCCTCCTGCACTAAGTGAAAACAGATTAAAACCCGCTGGTGAAATTTGATAAACAGCGTTATGTTTTTATCTTTAACAAGCCAGGCTTGATAATAGTGAATAAACTGGAAAGTATGGCGGTGTTTGTCCGCGTCGTGGACAGGGGCAGCTTTAGCGCTGTTGCTGAAGAGATGCGAATCAGCGGAACCATGGTTGGGCTGCATATCAAAGCGTTAGAGGAACATCTCGGCGTTCGCTTACTTAATCGCACAACGCGTCGGCAAAGTCTGACCGATTTTGGTCAGGGTTATTATCAGAGTTGCCGCCGGATATTAGCTGATATTGAAGATAGCGAGTCACAGGCATTTGCTCTTCACCAGAAGCCACGTGGAAAACTGAGAGTAGGTTGCCCAGTCTCCTTTGGTGTCCATGCGCTTTCGCCTGTTACTGCTCAGTTTCTTATTGAATGGACTGATATGGCAGTAGACCTGGTGCTGAGCGATAAATCGATGGATATGGCAGATGAAGGTTTAGATGTCATGATTAAGATTGGTGAGCTCCTGCATGTTAATACACTTGTTGCCCGTCCGATAGCGCCATATCGCTCAGTCATGTGTGCATCTCCGGCCTATATAAAACGGGCAGGGGAACCCATAACACCTGAAGAGTTATGCCATCATCGATGTCTTGGGTTTGCCCATCCCATTGCAGCGAATGAATGGATACTTCAGAGGGAAGGCAAACCTGTCAGAGCTCCGGTAAACATCACGATGACCTGTAACAATGGGGAAGCATTGCGAAGGGCAGCATTGAATGGATTGGGAATTATTATGCAACCCGAGATCCTGTTGGCTGAAGATTTGCAACATGGCCGACTGCTGCCTCTGATGTCTGAATTTCAACCATTAGCTAAGCCAGTGCATATATTGACCTTTGCAAACCGTCAACAGTTACCAAAAATCCGTTTATACGTTGATTTTTTATTGAAAAATTTCAGTGCATCACTCTACGCATTGAACCTTGAATAAATAATGAATTGTACGCGGCTACGGCTGACCGAATGCCGCATCGGTGGCAGAGAGGCACCATCTGACGTTGATAATACGTAATAATTCGCCTTTGTCCCGAACGTGCGTCCCTTTTTAATCTTGACTTTGCATAAGATTGCTCGGTATGTTTCTCATCGTAGTGTATTATGCCAGATAAAAAAAGCCGTCTTAGCGTGGATTATATCGTTCAAATGATATATTCGCGCTAATGATTTTTATCCAGGGAAGCAATGAATAAGGAAGTGCGCGAGTGTCTGATTGGAATATTATTGTGCTGTTTCTATTTTCAGCGACGTACCTGCCTTTGTTCTGGTTCGTAGGCATGCGGATAGCCTCTGAGGACATTCTCAGAAAGAGTAAATTTTACGAAGCGGATCCAAATGTTTTAGTCCCTGGATGGGCGAAGACATGCACGACAGTATTCTGTGTTTTGCACTACTGCCTGTTCATCATTCCGCTGACTATGATTGACTGGTTACATGGCTTGGCTGCATTTGGCGCAGGAATTCTGTTGCTTGTGTTTCTCCCTTTATTCAGGAAAAGCTATATGCCTGTTTTTAAAGCACACGCTGTGCGCGTTCACAGGAGAGACCCTTCAACAGGTCGATTATTAATTCGTGTGTTGAAGGCTTAGACTTTTGGTTGAAGATGCTCTGTTTAGCCTTTATTCATATTACGTAAGTCTTCAAGCAAACCAGGTCCGTCCGGTAACCAACCCAGATGAGTCTGGGTAGCTTTGCCTGAAGCACCAAGATCAACATGAGCCAGTGCCGCTATCCAGCTAAAATAGGCTTCAACTTCCTCAGTGCTGATTGAGCGTACAGGTAAACTCAGACTTTCAGCAAGCTGTGCTGCGATGGCATGCATAGGGACGCCTTCTTCCGCCACTGCATGGTAATGTGCACCGGTTTCACCCTTTTCCAGCGCCAGTCGGTAGAGTCTTGCCGCATCCGTGACATGAACAGCGGAAAGCCGATTTTCTCCTTGTCCTACATAAGCCACAAAGCCTTTTTCCCGGGCAATACGAATATGTTCTGCCAGCCGGCCCTGGTGCTCAGTATCATGCACTTGAGACAAACGAACCACGATAATGTTTACCCCTTTGGCCAGCATTGAGTCAGCGGCTTCTTCTGTCGCTGCACGAGGAAATAAGGCGGAGGAGACAGGTTTATCAGTTTCACGAGCAAGTCCATGGATTCTGCTACGGTCTACAAGACCTGTTCCGGAAGAGACCACCAGTGGCCGCTGGCTTCCGGCCAGCGCCTCACCCAATGTTTCGATAACCCTGCGATCAATTTCACTGTTCTCTTTAAGTTTTGAAAAATCATGATTGAAAGCGGTGTGGATAACCCCATCGACGGAGTTCGTGGCATCGCGCAGGCTTTTCAGGTCAGTTAACTCGCCAAATATTGCTGTGGCTCCGGCCGCCTCTAACGTCTTCGCCCCTTTACCAGTGCGTGTCAGGCCGATGACCTCGTGTCCATTGCGCAGAAGTTCTGGTAGAAGATAAGAACCAATGAAGCCTGTCGCGCCGGTTAAAAGTATCTTCATAATTACATTCCTCATCGCCCAATGAGATGATGGTCCTGGACTCTGGATGCGAAAAAATTTTCCAACGGGTCCGAAGGGTGTCTATCGCGCATATAAGTATAGCGTGCAAACGGAATGAGGTTCCGTTTTAATTTGAGAGCCCATTTTTCTATTGGCTAAGAGATGAAGGGTGAAAAAAGTGATTTCTGACGATGGCGGAAAAAGAGGTGCCCGGGCGGATGCCAGACGTAATCATGAGCAGTTGCTGAAAACAGCATCCACTCTGTTCAGAGAAAAGGGCGTCATGGTTCCGATGAAGGATATTGCCAGAGAGGCAGGGATTGGGGTGGGGACGCTGTACCGCCACTTTCCTCATCGTGCTGACCTTATTGCGGCAGTATTTCGCAACGAAGTGGATGAATGTGCGATGGCGGCAGAACGTCTGTGTCAGGAATTTTCTTCCTGCGAAGCACTGGAGCGGTGGATCGCGCTTTATGTCCAGCTCATCGTTACCAAACGAGGTCTTGCCAGCGTACTCCATTCTGGTGAATCGGCTTATGCCGATCTCCCCGCGTATTTTGAAACCCGCCTCGTTTCGTCGCTGGAGAAATTACTACCGCATGTGACAGGGAATATCCGCGATAACACGCTGGCGACTGATACCCTGAGAGGGATAGCCCTGTTATGTGCACCTGCCGCGAAGGGAGATTTATTGCAGACTCAAAGACTGGTTAAGCTGTTTCTCAAAGGTATCCGCGCTGGCGATGATATCCATGGTGATTAGCTGCTGAGATAGCCGGTATGGTTTGCCTTTTATTCATACATCATTCAGTGCACTTCAACATCAAAGCGTTAAGGTTGCGTTAACAAACAGACGCAATACTGATGTGGCCGATTCCCTCATAAAATGGCCAAATAATGAACGAACAACTTCGCAATGCGCTTCCGCATAAAGACACCCCTTTTTTCCGCATGCTGCATATTATTGTCGCCACCCTGATTCTGCTGCAGATCATTAGCTCTAATCTCACCGAAAGTGAGGCGCTTCGCGACGTAACTCTGACCGGAGTCGTGACATGGTTCCATGTTATCTCTGGATTCGCGCTGATGGTTCTTGGTGTAGTGATGCTGGTATGGATGCTTAAACAACGTGGGTTTCGTTACTATTTTGCCTGGTCGTCCCTTGATTTTCGCGGTGTAGTTGAAGACATTAAAATGCTAATGACATTTCGTCTTCCTGAAGCACATGCCGGTGGCATAGCGGCGATGATCCAGGGGCTTGGCGTACTTGCTTTGTTGGCGGTCGCACTCTGTGGAGGGCTCTGGTTTGTACTGGACACCGCGCCAGGGACGTCAACGGCGCTGGCAGAAGCGGTCCTGCATTTGCATAAATTTCTGACGGTGTTCATTGAAACCTATTTCTGGGCACATGGTGCGATGGGATTGCTGCATATCTTCCTCACCTTTCGCAGTCAAAAGAAACATCCCGTTGTTGGATAAGGTTCTGGTCTCTCGCTAATCCCGATGAGGGTGCGTATTAAAAGGAAAAAGGCATGCATCTTGAACGACACAGCATTGAAAGCGTCGGTTGGTTAAGGGCGGCGGTCCTGGGAGCGAATGACGGGATTGTCTCAACCGCCAGCCTGGTGCTCGGCGTGGCGTCTGCAAATACCAGCCCTTCGGGCGTGTTGCTGGCCGGTGTCGCCGGGCTGGTTGCGGGAGCCATGTCGATGGCAACAGGGGAATATGTTTCGGTATCATCCCAGGCGGATACGGAAACCGCCGCGCTTGCCGAGGAAAAAAGTGAGCTGGACGCAGATTATCAGGGAGAGGTTCGGGAGCTGACGTCTCTTTATATCCAACGCGGAGTGGAGCCTGCGCTTGCCCGCCAGGTTGCAGAACAGCTCATGGCCAAAGACGCCCTGGAGGCTCATGCCCGCGAAGAGTTGGGATTAACGGATACTCATTCTGCGCGACCTTTGCAGGCGGCCATTTTTTCGGCCGTGAGTTTTTCAGCCGGGGCGGGGTTACCCTTGATCGTTGCAGTGCTATCGCCAGCAAAACTGACTGTTATCGCGATTTTCCTATCCACTCTCTGTTCACTGGCTGCTCTTGGCTATTTCTCTTCCGTGGTGAGTAACGCACCGCCTGTCAGAGCTATCAGCAGAATTACGTTCTGGAGCACGCTGGCCATGCTTTTTTCGATGGGGATTGGGCGCATAGCCGGGCAGGTACTGCTGTAAAATTGCTAAATTATCAAACACACCTTTAGAGAATGAGCTATTTAATCTAACGTCCATATCGGGGTAGTCTTTAAATATAGCGAAATAACTTGTTATATAAATCTCGCTACAACGATATCTTTCATTGGCAACGTGGACGAAAAAATGGTTTTGATGGCTACTATGTTTCTGTATTCTCTGGCTCTGTCGTTTTCGCCCGGGCCAGTCAATATGGTCATTATCTCTTCAGGTGTTATGCATGGCTTTAGAAAAACATTCGCCTTCGTATCCGGTGCGACTCTGGGTTTCACCCTGTTGCTTATCTTTGTTAGTTTTGGGTTATACACAGTCATTGCCTCGCACCCATCATTTTTTAAATACCTAAATGTTCTCGGCTCGATTTTTATACTGTATCAGGGCTATAAAATTGCCACATCGCAACCTGATTGGTCATTAAAAAAGGGAAATGCACCCGGATTTGTTCAGGGAGTGTTAATGCAATGGTTCAACCCAAAAGCCTGGGCTGCCTGTACCTCTGGAACTACCTTGTTTTCTGAGCCATCAACCAGTCTGCCCCTAATACTATTCATTATTATTTACTTTTTTATCTGTTATATCTCATTATCAATTTGGGCAATATTCGGAGATAAAATGTCAACGTTTCTTCAGGGAAGGGCACAAATGCGTATCTTTAATTTATTGATGGGCGGGTTTTTATGCGTTATCGCATGTTATATGCTCTACCCACAATGATTTTAGCTGTTCAAAGCTTATGTTGTTCCATAGCGTTATAAATGTAATTAATTAGTTTATAGGCGGCGCTGCTGGTTGATATATTGGCGGGCCAAATGGCATAAACTTTTAGCGGCTCTAATGACCAGTCAGGAAGTACTTCATGCATCTCCCCGAGTTTAACATCATTTTCGCAGAGGAAACGGGGAGGTACGGCAAGCCCTATGTTCTGTTTGGCAAGGACATAGGCAGCTTCAATGTTATCAACGCATACCATAGGAGCATACTTAATGACCGCCAGTTCGCCGTTTTTATGCCTGAACTCTCGGATGTTCTCTCTCATTGTTAACCCAATCCACGGCAGGGATCCCAACTCAACGGGATGCTTAATGGGGTGGTGCTGCATGAGCAAGTCCTTAGACGCTACCAGTTGTCGTGGTAGAACAAATAGGTGTCTTGCTTTGAGTGAACTGTCCGGGAGTTCGCCAATACGGAAGGCGACATCAATGCTATCGGCGATGATGTCCTCGCGCAGATCACTATAAGAAATACTCAGGGAAATATCCGGGTTTTCTTTGATAAAATTCGCCAGATGGCGGGTGAATGGACCGTTTAAAAAAACAGCAGGGAGGGAAATGCGCAGCTTGCCGACGGTAGAGATAGAGCGTTGTTTAAATTCAATGACGCCCTTTTCATACAGCTCCAGCATCGATCTGGCGGTCTCCAGCAAACTGATGCCATCCTGGGTTAGAGAAATTTTTCGCGTATTTCTGTACAGCAAGGCGCTATTGAGGTTTTTCTCAAGTCTGGATAAATGTGTGCTTGCTGTTGCGGTCGTCAGGCCTAACGCTGCGGCGCCACCTGAGATAGAACCTCGTTCTACAATTTTGGCAAATACTATCAGGTAGCGGATGTCATCGATCATTTACAGTCCTGTGTTCACTCAGTAATGCTGGGCGTGGAGCCAGCAAAAGCGTTAATCCATCATAGAATTAACATATCCTATTTTCATCATCGGCAGCATAATTTTTCAAATGCTTCTCAACGCTGGCTAACCGGTTCCCCGGTATGGAGATTTGTGCTTCAATGGGCAGGCAGAAATCCTCGAAGCATCATCGGTAATATTCCCCGTCAGGAGGTAAGTTTGCACATTGATACCCATCGTTTGCATCTTCGCCCGGTCATGGCTTCCGATGTCGACGATCTGTACCGAATTTATGGCGATCCCGCGACCAATACCTTCAACCCCGCAGGACCGTACCCGAATATAGACTATGCGGAAGTCGTCCTGCGGCGCTGGCTCGCGCACTGGCAAACGCACGGATTCGGAAACTGGGCAATATCAATGCGCAATACCCCTGAACACATCATTGGCTTTGGTGGCGTCAGTCTACGCAGTTATAACGATGTCACCATTAACAATCTTGGATATCGGTTTTCTACTGAGGCATGGGGAAAAGGCCTGGCCACCGAGTTTGCGATTGGCGCGATGAGATATGGCTTCGAGGTGCTTAAACTTGCGGAGATGTCAGCGGTTGTCCGGGCTAACCATCTGGCTTCGCAGAAAGTTCTCGAGAAAGCCGGGATGAGGTACATTAACGATATTGCTGATGTAAAAGATGCACCGCCGAGCCTGCTTTATTCATTGACGTTAAACGAGTGGTTAAGCCAGATCAGTGGCTGTACATAACGTTTAGGTTAACCCTGGTGACGGGTAATGACGCGGTCGCCTTGGGCGATCTTTCCGGCAAAACCTGCTGGCATGCCCACGAAGATACTCTTAGACATCCGCCCCCAATTTTATGCTGGTATTATGGGAGTAACCGCTGCTCGTCACGCCCGGTTCACCCCGTGCAGCGATGTGCTTTTTATTAGCTAAATGCGCGCGTAATAATAAAAATAATTTCTTCAGCTTTATTCATTTTCAGAATTATCGCACAAGGTCTTACCTTAATCTGAAATGGCTGAGGGATAGTTGTTTTTGAAAACTTATACCCCGTATTATTTGATAATCATCTTTATCTCTGAAAAGGTCGTGTATGAGTAATTTTCTGCTATTAGCCCTGGCGGTGGTGTTATTGTTAACATCATTATTTTGTGGTCTGTCATATGTTAAAGACAGAAGGAAGCTTAAGATGCGTTTTAACAAAACCCGGCGTTAATGGGTTGCTATTGAGGATAGCGCAAGAGCGATGGCCGAGAATCGCGCCAGCTCTTGCTTAGTATCAATCTGGAATTTTTTCATGATGTTTATTTTGTGTGAAAAAACCGTCTTATGGCTGATGCCCAGCTCTTGCGCTATCTGTTGATTGTTCATTCCCGTTTTTATCGCATCGATAATATAAAGCTGCGATTTGGTCAATGTTAGTCGCGGGCATTTAAGGCAGCGTCTGCTGTCTTTTTCCGCCCCCCCAGCGACGGGTTTACTTAATGCCGTCAGACGGTTTGCAATTTGCTTTTTAATGCTGCTGAGATCGGCGTTGATACTGATAAAACAGGCATCACGCAGACAAAGCGGCAAACGGTCAACCCGGGCACAGCTGTCGCTGGGGACAAAAACAAAGACAGGCGTCTGTTGCGGTATCTTCTTGAAGTACGGGTGACACAGGTAATGTTCACCGGTTTCCATTTCCGTAAAAAGCACATCAGTCTGGCTAATGATGTCAGATGAATATTCGTGAAGGGAAAAGGGCGTACAGATATTTTCTTCGATTGCGATCTCGATCAGTAGCTCGCAAATTCCCCGTTTCAGATAAATATTTTCAGTGTTAATTAAAAAATCAGGCATAGTGATGATGAACGCGAAATGGATTAAGGTTGATAAAATTCTTTGAAGCAAATTTGTTTTGCGAATATGGTCTTAGGATATTTCTAATAACAAACAAAAGCAATAAGTCCAAAATTGGACTTATTGCTGTGCGGATGATATAAGATTTTTAAAATCAGTGAGTTACGTATATGAGTCGCATAGAAGTTGTCGGCAATTTGGCACAAACTGCTTAAATTGTTTATATTGCATGCGTTAATTCTGGTCTCAAATATATTAATCAAAGTAATTTATTCACTGTGTGAATTGCTATTTCAAAAATACGTTGTGCAGGCGCGGATCCTCGATGAGATCGCGCCTGAGCGAAGCCAGGAGTTGTCTTTGACAAAAAGGGAGCGAGGTATTGTCCCGCCGCTGCGGAGGGTGAACAGCAACGGCGTACAAAAGAATCAGTTATCGGGGTTGTTGGAAATGCCTTTCCAGACCATCCCCAGGCCGATCAACATCGACGCGAAGAGGGCGAACAGGGTGGTGGAGATAAAAATACCGGTCATGGTGGTGCCTCAGAAAGTGCGTATGCAGGTTATTAGGCACGGGACGGCGAGAAAGGTTCCTTGCAGGGCTGACTATTTTTCCGTCAGGGTTTGCCGGCTGATGCCAGCAAGGTAATGGCTTGTCAGCGCGCCTCGGGCGGCGGAGCGAGCCGCTGGTGAGGAACGCGCTTATCACTGCAGTCGTAAAGGGCAAAACGGACGGTGGGGGTGGTGGCGCGGTCCGGGCGTTGACATCCCTTTGAACAAGTTATATATACATGTCGCTTCTGTTTATTGAATGTTAAACAGCATCAGTTATGGGACTCAGAAGCGCCACTGCCCCCGCCGTCGGGCGGGGGTCACTCTGCCACCCGGCCTGGTTATTTTTTCCTGTGGCGAGTGATAAAAAATTTTATTTTCGCTCTTGAAAAATGCACTGCAGATATTATTTTATATAGCGGACAAGCAATGCTTGCCTTTATGTTGAGCTTTTGAATGGATATTCAGGAGGTTAATTATGGCACTCAAAACCTTGTCAGCACTCCCTGTTTTCGCTGATTCTCTTTTTGCCGATCGTTTCAACCGCATTGACCGTCTTTTCAGCCAGTTAACTGGCGATACGCCGGTGGGCGCCTTGCCGGCCTATGATTTGCAGAAAATAGATGACAGTAATTTCCTGCTCAGCGTCAGCGTGCCCGGCTGGAAAGATGAGGAACTGGAAATAGAGACCGTCGGCGGTAATCTGCATATTACCGGCAAACGTGCAGAAACTGATTCCGGGACCGACGGTAGCCAGCGCTGGATATATAAAGGCATCCGCCGCGCTGATTTCCAGCTGAGTTTCTCGCTTCCTGAACATGCCCAGATTAATCAGGCACAGCTGGATAGTGGGATCTTAAAGGTGACTATCCATCAGGAGATCCCGGAAAGCGAAAAACCGCGCAAAATTGCCATTGAGAGTCACGGCCGGGTGATTGAACACAAGGTCTGATTCGGCGACAGTTCAGACGAGTATTCGCTAAGGCCCGCGCTGCGGGCCTTTATTTTTCCATCCAAACTGACGCGATCGGTCTACTGCCGACGAGAGAAATCGATATGCTATTCTTTTAACTGGCGCGATGCTGCTGTTATTCCTTTGATATTTTGTGAGGGGTCTGAATGACAGACGAGATGAGTTACGATGCAAAACCGACCTCAGCGCTAACGGCGGAAGTGGCTCAGATGCTGGTTGCTCGGGGCTGGCGGCTAACCACGGCAGAGTCCTGCACCGGGGGCAATCTGGCGGCGGCGCTCTGTGCTCAGGCGGATACCGCGGCGTTTTATGATACCGGCGTCGTCACTTTCAGCGATGAAGCCAAACGAAACGTGCTGCAGGTTCGTGCGGAAACCCTGGCGGTACACAGCGCCGTCAGCGAAGCGTGCGTCCAGGAGATGTCGACCGGTATTCTGGCAATGGCTGACGCCGATATCGCCATCGCCATCAGCGGCTACGCGGGACCGGAGGGCGGGGAAGATGGTACCCCCGCCGGCACGGTATGGTTTGCCTGGAATTTTCGCGGCCAGACTGAAACCAAACGGATGTGCTTTGCCGGCGACTGTGAGACCGTGGTGGCGAAAGCGGTACGATATGCCCTGGCGGCACTGAGCGAAAAGCTTGCCCACTGGCAATGACGATGCCCGGGTGCGCGTCCTTACAGGTCCGTTGCCTGGCGCGCTACCGGCCAGCAGATCTCCCCGATGCCGTTAAGGCAGGGTCGGGAAAAGAGAAATCCCTGAAACAGGCGAATGCCTACCGACTGCAGCCAGCACCACTCCTCAATGGTTTCGACGCCCTCGGCGACCACGGTGATGCCGAGATCTTCACAGCAGCGCACGACCGAGGCGACAATCGCCTGTTTGGTGCCGCTAATATGAATATCGCGCACCAGCTCCGCATCCACTTTGATTTTATCAGGCTGAAAGCGGGTCAGGAGCGACAGACCGGAGTAACCGGCGCCAAAATCGTCGATGGCCAGTTTCATGCCGGCCACGCGCAGCGCTTTGAGTACTTTGCGGAACTGGTCGAAACAGGAGATAACCTCCGTCTCAGTCACCTCGATCAAGACCTGTTCTGGCCTGAGACCTGCCGCCAGCAGGTTGTCCATCAGCCAGCCTACGGCGTCAGGATGGTTATACAGCGAGCCTGGCAGCAGGTTGACCGCCAGTTGCTGTTTGCCGAGCGGAAGGCGGGCGGCGAGAGAGAAGGCAAACGCTTTGCTCTCAAGGTCGAAACGGTAGCGATCTTCCGCCGCAATGGCGGCAAACATTTCCACGGGTGAGCCGCCGGTTGGGCTGCGGATCAGGGCTTCAAAGGAAGAGACCCGCCTTTTGGCCGGCTCGACGATGGCCTGCAGGGCGAACTGGCAGGGCTGATCCGTCAGGTTGCGCGGCGAGGCATTGCCCACTGCGGGAGTCATCGACCAGCGAGAAGGCTGCAGAGACTCGGGCAGGCAATAGCGCCCGCCGTCGGCGATAAAGGCGTTAATCAGTCTGAACATGCGGTCATTGATCGGCTCAGTTTCACCAAAGGTGCTGAAGCGCAGGATCTCTTCTACCGCAGCATCATTCTCATGATAGCGGAGATCCAACATCCGCATACCGACGTCCCGAAAACGGCGATAGGCCGAGTAGTCGCGCATCAGCTCCACCACATCGCGATGTCGTGGGTCGAATTGTATTTTGCTGAATAACGACTCGAGGATCTCCTCATTTCCTTCCAGTACCTGGAAAAACTGCTGACCATTAAACAGCAGAATCCCGGTTATCCCGAGGGGCATATTTTTTCCGCTGGCGCGATGAATAAGGGCGTCAAGATCGATCAGTGGCCAGGCAGGATCAACCTGGCTGCGGTAAATCAGGGTGGTTAGCATAGTCATTCCGTTCGCTGTAGCAGAGCCCGATGGCCTGTACAGAGCGAAAATAGGGAGGTAGGGCCATACCCTCAAGGAGGAGGCCAGCATTTTCTGACATTCAACCAACCGTGATGTCCGCTACGCGGAACGGGATATTCACATGGTGATTCCTTTCACTCTACAGGGAATCGGATGTTTAGCTATCTTTTTCTCAATATCGTTGCTAAAAGACAATAACAGGCCATACATTTCTTCTAAAACTCGGGGGCGGAGACTGAACTTAGCGATTAAATAATGGCTGTCAGGAATTATCCTACCACGCTATGACGTGTTCTGGAAAAAAAGAAATGAGCTTGCATGGATAATATGAGGTCAATATTATCTATGTCAATCAAATTCTTTTTATTTTTCGAGGTTGTCATGGGTGATTTGCTTATTGTTTTATGTTTGATTTTTTGCCCCATTATTTTTTTGTGGAGCGGTGTTTTCTATATTAAAGAGAGGCGCAAAAGACGTTATGTCTTCCGTTCCAGAAGATAATGAGTTAGCATAATAATATTTTACGAGGTTAACGTCTGGCGAGTATCTGGACAAGATTGTTGAATTGCTGACGACTCTTTAAATGGAACTTATTCATAATGTTCTTTTTATGCGAATGGATCGTTTTGTGACTAATTTTTAGTACAGTGGCAACTTCATGCGGACTCAGGCCAATGCTGAACGCGTAGATGACTTTGGTTTGCGCGTCGCTCAATGACTTACAGGGACAATTTATGCAGCGACGCAGACGATTAAAGGGAGAGCCATGCTGTTCCGTTAAGGGGCGTTGAATTGCATGACCTATCACCTCCTTAAGAAGATGAACGGCGGTGTGCGGGTGTATAAATACCGCATGCTTAAAACAGTTGGGTAAGTGATCGATGACGGAAACCTCTTCATCATTCAGGAAAATAAAAAGTTGATAATTCTCTGTAGCGTGCTGTAAAAGTTCATGGCATAAGTACCATTCTCCCGCCACCATTTCCGTGAATATGACATCGGCTTGTGCAATCGACGCCGGCTTCCATTGCTGAGAAAACTGATAATGCGATCGCTCGCACGCCTGCATCGTTTCATTGACCAGTTCGGCAATCGCGACCCGCAGATAGTGATTTTTTATATTGAACAAAAAATTCGTCATATAACTTCCCTGTTGGGTATTAAAATGATATCAGGATAAATTAAAACATATAATGGCAATGCGCCGAATATTTTTAGACGAGATAATCTAAGGGATGTTTTACACTAATGCAATATTCGCTGGAGAAAGTGGGATAACGGCAGGTGAGCATACGAAAGTTCCTAATAAACAAAACGTTAAACATATGTCTGTTAGGTTTTCACTGATAATTATTTTTTTATTTTTGCCGTGCATAAAAAGCTTAGTGCTGTCCGCCGCCTGTTGTTAAAATTAGAGGAGGATAAGACTACAGGAAGTATACGGTATCTATGAAGCAGATGCTCTATTTAAAAATGCTGGCGTGGCTGGAAGATAATATCTACTGTAACCCGTCTATCGATGACCTGGCGCAGTATATGGGGTATTCGCGCCGGTTTGTCTATGAGGTGTTTTATCAGTATGGACAGTTACCCATCGGGCAGTATATCCGGCTGCGGCGGTTGACCATCGCGGCGGTGAGTCTGCGATTAACACGGCAACCGATCGCCGCCATTGCCTGGCAGTTAAGCTATGACTCGCCGCAGACCTTTTCCCGGGAGTTTAAGAAGCGCTTCTCGCTCTCGCCACGGGAATACCGTTGCGCCGTGCACTGGGACACGGCTTTGCTGTTAAAGAAATTCGCCCCGGAGGGTGAGAGCCTGCCTCAGGCCCGTTTCTGTTCACTGCCCGAGAGGGTCTATCGTGGCTCTCCAATGAAGTATGAGCTGCGCCTGTCGGATATGGTATTGCAAAGCACGTCGAAGACGGCTGTCAGACAAAAGGTTGACCGTTTTTTTACCGCCGGCGGTGGCCGTCTCTCTGTGTTATCCGATTATTATGCGGCGAGAAACAATGAGCTTAACGTCGAGGTTAACGCTTTTGTCGGTTGTCATCGGGAGCGAGGGGCGCTGCCCGCGCTGACGACGAACAGCACGTTGACGACAAGGCCTGGGCTGTATGTTGGCGTTGAATTCTATGTCAGTTGGGCGCGTTACGCCCGTTTATCCAGCGATCTGTATATGGAGTTGCTGCCAGCGCTGGGAGCAAGCCGCCGGGAGGGGGTCGACATTGAATGCTTTCTCGAGCGTCATACGGAAGGTGGGCCAGCGGCGGAAAGGCGCTATCGCGTACGCTATTTTATTCCGGTGACGCTGTCTGGTGAGGTGACAGCGCGGCCAGCGCCCGGCTAACTGACAAATGACAAATGACAAATAAAGGTGGCCCGGTGGCCACCTTTCACGAATATCACAACACAAACCACAGCAGCCAGGTGATCAGAAAGCCCGTCACCCCCATGATGGTCGTCAATACGGTCCAGGTTTTTAACCCGTCCGGCACTGAGAGCCCGAGATAGCGCGTGACGACCCAGAACCCGGCATCGTTGACGTGCGATAACCCGAGCGAGCCGAAGCAAGTCGCCAGCGTTACCAGCACCAGCTGAATCGGATCCAGCCCGATGACCGCCTGAGACAGCAGACCGGAGGTGGTGAGGATCGCCACGGTGGCTGATCCCTGCGAGGCCCGGAGTACCAGCGAGAGCAGGAAGGCGGCGGGCATCAGCGGCAGATGAATTGTCTCCAGCGCCTCGGCTAAGGCATTGCCGATGCCGGAGGCGACCAGTACGCCGCCAAAGGCGCCGCCGGCGCCGGCGACGAGGATCACGTCCGCCGACGAGGGGATCGCGCTGCCGGTGACTTCGCCCAGCTTTTTCAGGCTCATCCGCCGACGGATGCCCAGCGTCCAGCTGGCCAGGCCCAGGGAGATCAACAGGGCGACCGGTGGAGTACCAATGACGGTCATCAGCTGGCGAACCGCGTTTTCCGGCAGCAGCAGTGCCTGACACAGCGTCCCGGAAACAATCAGCATAATGGGCACCACGATCAGTCCACCGATAACCAGCGCATTCGGCGGCGGCAGACGGGTCTGCTGCGCGTTAACGGAGAGGTCCGGCACTTCAGCTGTTTGCTGCTGTTCCAGCACGTTAATCGACAGATGATAATGGCGCCGATTGATAAACCGGGCGACAAAATAACCCACGATACCAACGACTATCGATACTCCAATCCCCGCCAGCATCAGCCAGCCCACATCGCTATGCAGAATGCCTGCCGCGGCCGCTGCGCCAGGGTGGGTGGGCAGCGCGACGTGCACGGTTAACATCACTCCGGCCATCGGCAGGCCAAACTTCAGCGGCGACACGTGGGCGACTTTGCTGAAGCCGTAAATTAACGGAATGATGATGATAAAGCCGACTTCAAAAAAGACCGGCGTGCCGAGAATAAAAGCCACGATGGTTAAGGCGGCAATGGTCCGTTTTGCGCCCAGTACGCCGGTCAACGTTTTCGCCAGCGATTCGGCGCCGCCGGACATTTCAATCAGCACCCCCAGCATTGAGCCCAGAATAATAATGCTGGCGATGTGACCAAGCAGGCCGCCCATGCCTTTTTCAATGGTGGTAATAATTTTATCTGCCGGAATACCGGTGGCGAATGCCACCAGCAGGCTGACGATCAGGAGCGCCACAAAAGGATGCGCTTTCGCCTTGATCACCAACAGGAGCAACAGCACTACGCTGGCTAACGCAATAAGTAACAGCGCCGATGTCGACATAGGTTTGCCTCGGGTATTAACAGGTGTACAGAGAGTTATTTTTTTAGAAAACGGCGTTTATTTTTTCCGGTAGGGCGAGAACCACCCTAGCCCGGAAAGCGTGTCTGCTCGGGGGATATATTCGCAGCCGATCCAGCCGTCATAACCGGTTTTATCCAGTAGCGCATAGATCCACGGATAGTTTATTTCGCCCTCATCCGGTTCATGACGGTCGGGCAGGGAGGCAATCTGAATATGGCGATACTGGCCGGCATATTCGGTAATGAGATGGCTTAAATTGCCGTCCACCTTCTGCGCGTGAAACAGATCTAACTGCACCGCGACGTTTGGCCTGTCGACCCGTTTCACCATCTCCAGCGTTTGATATTGGCTGTGGTAGAGATAGCCCGGTTTGGTCTGGGGATTCAGCGCTTCGATGAGTATCCGCTTGTCGTGGCGGGCAAAGCACTCCGCCGCGTAGCGCAGATTATCGATAAGCACGGCCTCGCAGGCTGCGCGATCCATCCCCGGCTGTACCACGCCGGCCATGATATGCACCTGCGGGCAATCCAGCTGGCAGGCATACTCCAGTGCCAGCTGGATCTGCTGGCGGGCCTCGGCGCTTCTGCCTGGCACCGCGGCGAGCCCCCATTCTCCGGCGTTGACGTCGCCAGGTGGGGTATTGAACAGCACCAGCTGCAGCTGGTTTTCCTGCAGGCGCTGTTTAATTTCCCCGGCCTCATACTCATAGGGAAACAGAAACTCCACGGCTTCAAAACCCGCGCGGGCAGCGGCGGCGAACCGGTCCAGGAACGGCAGTTCGGTAAACAGCATGGTTAAATTAGCAGCAAATTTTGGCATGGTTTTATCTCAGTTCATCCACTTCGTCAGTGGTCAGGTAACGGATCTCACGGTTGCCGAGGGTAAATATCAGCCGCGCGGTCTCTTCCAGCTCTTCGGTATTGTTGGTGGCTTCGCGCAGCGATGAGCCGGTGACCACCGGACCGTGGTTGGCCAGTAAAAAGGCGTTATAGCGCGGCGCCAGACCGGCCAGCGCCTGGGCAATACGGTCATCGCCCGGCCGGTAGTAGGGAACCACCGGGACGTCGCCGACACGCATCACCACATAGGGGGTAAAGGGACGAATACAGTTGTGCGGATCGAGCCCCTGCAGGCAAGAGAGCGCGGTCAGATAGTGGCTGTGCAAGTGGACGATCGCCTTGCAGGCCGGGTTGTGCAAATAGACCGCCCGGTGAAAAGTGACCTCTTTCGACGGTTTGTCGCCGGAGAGCCATTCACCTTGCAGCGTCACCACCGACAACCGCTGCGCCTGCAGTTCGCCGAGGCAGGAGCCGGTCGGCGTCGCCAGCAGGTTGCCGTCCGGCAGCAGCAGCGACAGATTGCCGGCGGAGCCGGTGGCATAGCCGCGGCTAAACAACGAGGCGCCAATCTGCACCATTTCATCTCGCAGCTGTTGCTCAGTCATGACGAAACTCCTGCTGGGCACGGGCAAAGAAGTGGATATCGCCGAAGTTACCTGACTTCAGCGCCAGGGAGAGCGGCTGGCGGGTGTCACGCACCCAGGGCACCCCGGGGGAGATGGTCGGCCCAATATGGAACGCCTCGACCCCCAGCGTCTGCGCCACAATGCTCGATGTTTCCCCTCCGGCCACAATAAACCGGGTAAATCCTTTCGCCTTCAGGGCGGCGGCAAGGGCGGCAAACAGCTGTTCCACCCGTTCGCTGCTGGCCTTGTCGCCATACTGCGCCTGGATCCGCTGCAGCGTTTGCGGCTCGGTGGTGGCATAGATCATCGGCGCCAGCGGCGCATCGCGCTGCGCGTCCACCCAGTCAGTCAGCGTCCTGACGTAGCTCTCCAGATCGGTAAAGCAGGCGCTTAAGTCGACGGCGCGGGCGGGGGCCTGTTCACGATAGGCCGCCACCTGGCTGTTGGTCATCACCGAGCAGGAGCCCGAGAGCACCACCGCCGGGCCGGCCAGCGGCATGCCCGCCTGAGCGCTTTCACCCCTGGCGCCATGGCGCTGCGCCCAGTCGCGGGCGAGGCCGATGGCGAGACCGGAACCGCCGGAGACCAGCTTCATCTCTAGCAGCGCCACGCCCTGGGTGAGCAAATCCTGTTCACTGAGGGCGTCGAGCACCACATAGCGCACGGCCGGATCGCTGATTGTCGCCAGCGCGGTGGCGACCGCCTCCGGCCCCCGGGCGACAATCGGCCAGGCAATCAGCGCGGCTTTTCCGCGCCCCTGGCGCTCAATTAAGCGGCCCAGGTGCGCATCCTCCATCGGCGTCACCGGATGGTGGCGCATCCCGGATTCATTCAGCAGTTGCTCGCCGACAAACAGATACCCCTGATAGACCGTGCGGCCGTTCACCGGCAACGCCGGGGAAATCACCGTCCGCGTTTCACCCAGCTCGGCCAGCAGAGCATCCAGCACCGGGCCAATGTTGCCCTGCGCGGTGCTGTCGAACGTGGAACAGTACTTGAAGTAGAATTGCTGACAGCCCTGGGCCTGCAGCCAGCGCAGCGCGGCCAGCGACTGGCTGACGGCCATTTCCACCGCGCAGGAGCGGGTTTTCAGGCTGATGACCACCGCCTCGCTGGTCAGCGGAAGATCGCGGGTCGGTACGCCATTCAGTTGCACCGTCGGCATGCCGTTGCGCACGAGAAAGCTGGCGATATCCGTGGCGCCGGTGAAGTCATCGGCAATGACACCAAGCTGCATGTTATCTCTCCTCACTGTTTGTGGCCCGGCAGGGTGATGCCGTTGAAAATCTTGATCACCGCGCTGTCATCTTCCCGGCCGAATCCGGCATTGCTGGCGGAGGTGAACATATTTAGCGCGGTGGTGGCGAGCGGCAGCGGGAAGGTCAGCGCCCGGGCGGTGTCATTCACCAGACCGAGATCTTTAACAAAAATATCGACGGCGGATTTTGGCGAGTAATCGCCATCCAGGACGTGCTGCATGCGATTCTCAAACATCCAGGAATTACCCGCCGCGTGCGTCACCACGTCGTACATCGTCTCCAGCGGGATCCCGGCGCGGGCGGCAAGCGCCATCGCTTCGGCGGCAACGGCGATATGCACCCCGGCCAGCAGCTGATGAATAATCTTTACCGTCGAGCCAAGGCCGATGTCGCTGCCGATGCGGTAGACTTTGCCGGCCACGGCGTCCAGTACCGGCGCGAGGCGGGCAAAGGCGGCATCGCTTCCGGAGGTCATCACCGTCATGTCGCCAGCGGCCGCTTTCACTGCGCCGCCCGATACCGGCGCGTCAAGCATCAATAGCTGGTATTCCGCCAGCGCCACGGCTATCGCCTGGGCATCGGCGGAGGCGATGGTGGACGACACCATCACGACGGTGCCGGGCTTCAGATGGGCGGCGAGGCCGGTTTCGCCGAACAGGATCCCCCGCACCTGGGCGGCATTGACCACCAGCAAGACGACCGCATCCAGGTCAGCGGCGTAAGGCACCGCGCTGGGGCCCGCGCCTTTGGCGCCCGCCGCCAGCAGTGCGCGACAGTTGTCGGGGTTGATGTCAACGCCCCAGGTGTTCAGGCCCGCCTGCAGGCAGGCGCGGGCGGCGCCCATGCCCATTGAACCCAGTCCAATCACGCAGACGTTAGTGTGTGCAGCCATGATGGTCTCCTTGTGAATATTCGTTAATTAATGTGATTTAATGATAGAATAAAGCGTTATCATGTGAATTTATGTGAGAGCTATCACGAATAACCTACATGAATATAAAAAATTCACAGGCGGAAAGAGGCTGCACAACGGCGATTCTTGCCCTAAAATAGCGTAAAAACAGCGGCAAAGCGCGATAACAACACAGGGTGTCGCCAGGTCCGCAGCCCGAGTGGTGACGCCTGGTGTGAAAAAATGGTAAGGGGAGAGCGGTGATTCCAATAGAACGACATCAGCGTATTTTAGCCCTGGTGGAGCAGCGTGGGGCGGTAAGCATTAATGAGCTGACGGAGATCCTCGGCGTGTCCCATATGACCATCCGTCGGGACGTCAGTAAACTGGAGGAACAGGGGCTGCTGGTCAGCGTCTCAGGCGGCGTGCGCGCCGTCAGCCGGCTGGCCACGGAACCCAGTCATCTGGTGAAAAGCACGCTGCAGAGCGAGGAGAAACAGGCGATTGGCGCGCTGGCGGCGAGTCACATCGCCAAAAACAGCTGTATCTATCTGGATGCCGGGACCACTACCCTGGCGCTGGCGCGGGCGATCCTCGACCGGGATGATCTGCAGGTGGTGACCAATGATTTTGAGATAACCCAACTGCTGATCGATGCCAGCCAGTGCGGCGTGATCCACACCGGCGGCACGCTGTGCCGGGAGAATCGCTCCTGCGTGGGCGAATCGGCGGCGCGAACGTTACGCCACCTGGCTATCGATACGGCCTTTATCTCCGCCAGCGGCTGGGACAGCCGCGGTATTTTCACCCCTGATGAGAACAAGGTTACCGTCAAGGAGACCGTCAGCCAGGTCAGCGCGAGAAGCATCCTGCTGTGCGACAGTTCGAAATACAATCAGGTGGCCACCTTTATGGCGTTACCCTTGACCCGGTTCACCACTATTATTACCGATCGGCATCTGTCCGATGCCGCCGCCAGTCATATCGCCCGGCACGCCTGCGAGGTGCTGCGGGCCAGCTAACGCACGGTACCGCCGGGTTAGCGTTGCCAGTGCTCGATCAGCGCTGCGCCGATCCCGGCGATATGTTGATTACGCTCGGCCATACTCGCCGGGGTATCCCGCAGATAGATCACCACAATGCGCTCCGGTTTGCCGTCCGGGCCGAGCAGGGCGACAATGCCGCGCGCACCCCGTTCGCCAGCCCCGGTTTTGTCGGCGATAAACCAGCCCGGCGGCAGCACGGCGCGGATCAGCGGGCCGGCAACCCGATCGTCCACCATCCACTGCAGGAGTTGCTGTTGCGAACGGGCGCTCAGATGCTGCGCGGTCAGTAGTTTGCGCAGCGTGGCGGCCATGCTGGCCGGGGTGGTGGTGTCGCGCGCGTCGCCGGGAAGCGCCTCATTCAGTGCCGTTTCCCAGCGGTCAAGACGGGTGACGTTGTCACCGATCTGGCGCAGAAAGGCAGTTAATCCCGCGGGGCCGCCGACGGTGGCCAGCAGCAGATTGCCAGCGCTGTTATCGCTCAGGGTGATGGCGGCGGCGCAGAGTTCGCCGATCGTCATCCCGTCGGTAAGGTGTTTTTCGCTGACCGGGGAGTAGTCCACCAGATCCTGCTGGCGGTAGTGGATCCGCCGATCCAGTTGTTCGAGCCCGGCATCCACCCGCGCCAGCACCGCGCCGCACAGCAGCACTTTAAAGGTGCTCACCATGGGAAAGCGTTCATCGGCGCGCCAGGCCGCCAGCGTGCGGCCGCTGGCCAGATCCATTTCCACCATCCCCACGCGGCCCGACAGCTGGCTTTCGCTTTGTTTAATCTGCTCAAGCGGCTGTGGACCGGCGTATACCGCCAGTGGCAGGGTGGCTAACAGGGAGATAACACACAGGCGAACATAACGCATAACCGCAATACTTCCTTGAGTGAGGGCCGATAAAGGCGAGCAAAGGAGCGACAAATAAGAATAACCCGGCGTTTTGCTGATTCACAATTCCTCTTTTTTCCTTCATCATTTGTCATCTTTTATTTCGAATAATCAATATTTAGCCCAGCCTCAGCACGCTATTTTTTGACTCAAGGCCGCGATGAACTATAAGAAAGTACGTAATGCCGCACTCAGGCTGGCGCCGTTTGTTGACGACAATGCCCGCCGGACTTCGCGGTTCGCCAATGATATACGCCATCCCGGGAGGAACTGGTGCACCCGATAATTAAGGTCATGCTGGTGGGAGGTAAGGCCGACGGGCTGTTGGTCAGCGTCGCCGATGACGCGACCGAGGTCTCGGTGACGCCTGCTCAGTACGGTGCCCCATCCGGGCAACCGCTGAGCTATCGTATTGTCAGTCAAACCATTGACGATGAACGCTATTATTTTGGCGTCTTCAGTGAAGCCCATCAGGATAGCGACAAGCTGACGCGGGTCGCCCTGACCCGTGGAATGAAAAAAATGTTCTGTTAAACCCTGCCCGAATGAGGGCGTGAGAGGGTATCCCTGGCGCCGCTCTGCTACTGTGGCAGCCTTCTATTTCCAGGGCAGGACCCATGATGATTCAGTACATCCGTATTCAAAACTTTCGCTCGGTCAGGGATATCGCGCTGGAGCTCGGGCCGCTGAACATTGTCTTCGGCCCCAACGGCTGCGGCAAATCCAATATTTATAACGCCATCCACCTGCTGACCGCCGCCGCTGACGGCAGGCTGTCGGGGTTTATCAGCGAAGAGGGCGGTCTGGAGAATATGATGTGGTCCGGGGAGCGTTCGCCCGTTGATCGTCATCCCCGGCGGTTGCAGATCGCCTGCCGGACCGACAGCTTCGATTATGAGCTGCAGATAGGCTTCCCGGAAAAATTGCCCTATCCGACGCAGTTCATGCTCGATCCCATCGTTAAAGAAGAGAACATCTGGCTGGCCGGCTACTCCCGCCGGCCTTCCTCCCGCGTACTGCAGCGTAAGAATCAGGCGGCGTTTCTCGTCGATGTGACGGGGGAGAAAAGTACGTTCACTGAGAGCATCTATGAAAACGAGTCGGTGTTCGGTCAGCTCGGCGAACCGCATCGTTTTCCCGAGGTGTCGCGGGTGCGGGAGACCCTGCGCCGCTGGCGGTTTTACCATGAGTTCGCCATCGGCCGCCATTCGCCGCTGCGTCAGCCGGCCGTGGGATACCGTTCGCCAGTGCTCGACAGCGATGGCCATAATCTGGCGGCCGCCTTTCAGACCATTGTCGAAATTGGCGCGGAAGAGATTTTGCACGAGATCCTCGCCGACGCCTTTCCTGGCTGCCAGTTTTACTGTGAAAACGAGCAGTCACGTTTCGCCCTGAAAATGCGTCGCGAGGGGATCCGCCGCCCGCTGCTGGCGGCGGAGATGTCTGACGGTACGCTGCGCTTTCTGTGCCTCGCCGTTGCGCTGCTCAGCCCGCGCCCGCCGGCCTTTCTGGCGATCAATGAACCGGAGAACAGCCTGCATCGCGACATGTTGCCCGCGCTGGCCCGGCTGATTATCGAGGCCTCGCGCTACAGCCAGATCTGGCTGACCAGCCACTCGGCAGAGCTGGCGGAGCTGATTGCCGCCGGGGCGCCTTGTCAGCGCTATGCCCTGGAGAATCGCGGCGGGGAGACGCGGATTGTCGAGTGAGTCCCGTCGCCCCTGACGGGAGCCGGAGTCAGGCGGGGGTCTGCGTCCCCGCTGCTGGCAGCAGATTTTTCCCGCCCCGTAAGGTAAAGAACGAGAGCAGGGTGAAGCTCAGGGTGATACACCCGAGGATCAAATAAGCCTGATGGAAGCCGACGGTGTCGTACATCCGGCCGACCCAGGCGGAAAGCACCACCCCGGAAAGCTGTTTCGACAGGTTAAAGCCGATCAGAAACAGGGTGGCCGAGAGCCGCGGGTTAAAGGCGGAGGAGATATATTTAAAGGTCCCGACCAGCAGGAAGGGGATCTCAAACATATGCAGCATCTTGAGGATCACCACCTCCACCGCCGATGAGGCAAAAGACGACCCGAGAATACGCACCGACATGATCATCCCCGCGGTCAGCAGGGCGTTTTTGGCGCCGATGCGGTTGACGATGGCCGGGGCGCAGAACATAATTAGCGCGTTGAGCAGTTCGCCGCCAGTGGTAACAAAGCCAAACACTTCGGTACCACGCTGCGGGCTGGCGAAAAAGCTTTTGAAAAAGTTGGCGAACTGCTGGTCAAACACGTCGTAGACGCTGGCGACGCCCACCACATAGATAATAAAGCCCCAGAAGCGCGGCATACGCAGCAGCTCTGCCGCCGTGCGCAGCGAAAAGGCCTGGCGATTGGCGCCCAGCGCCTCGATAACCTCGGCGCTGTTGCTGCTTTCCGGTCGCGACAACCAGAGCAGCAGACCGAGCACCAGCGCAAAACCGGAGGCGATCCAGAAGGTGATGTTGGGATCGATGCCGAACAGCACGCCGGTTATCGAGGCGCACAGCGCCCAGCCGACGCAGCCTGCGACCCGCACTTTGCCATATTCAAAGCGGTTGGCCCGGCTGACGCGTTCGATATAGGCTTCCACCGCCCCGGAGCCGCTGGAGAAAACAATCCCCAGATAGATCCCGCCCGCCAGCGCCCCGGCGATAATATTCATTTGCAGCAGCGGTGAAAAAACGAAAATAAAGAACGGTGCGAACAGAATTAACAGCACCGTAATAGTCCACAGCAGATGTTTGCGCAGGCCGAGCTTATCCGACATCAGGCCAAACACCGGCTGAAAAATAATCGCGAATAACGAAATAGACGAGAAAACGATCCCGGTTTCCGTTTTGGTTAAATGGTTAATGTCCGCCAGCCACACCGGAAAAAACGGAAAGTAGGCCGACATAATGAAATAGTAAAAGAAAAAGAACAGCAGGAAATAGACAAAATTATGCCGTTCTCGTGGCGCCAGTTCAGAGAATTTCATCACCATGATCCCTTGTTATTCTGTTTGTAGGGTGGGGGCTGCCGCCCCCACGGGTTAAAGGCAACGCAAAGAGACCTCGTACTGCCAGCGCGTTTGGCTCAGGAGCCACTGCGGCAGCACGCTAGGGGTCCAGGAGTCATCGCCTCCCACCCCCATATGCAGGCCGTCGAGGGTGATCCACACGCCGTCTTCGGCCTGCATCTTGTGCCAGTGGTCGGTCTCCATCAGCTGACGGGTGCTCCACGGCTGAACGGAGAAGTGGAAATGCCCGCTGACGTGCCAGCGTCCCCAGTCCAGCGCCTGGGTATCGCAGCGCAGGCCGTTTTCCGTCGGGAAGATGTAGGGCGTCGTCATCGCCGCCAGCGGCTGCTCCCAGCGGGCGAAGCAGGCGCTGCTCCGCCGGTCGGGGTAGTTCTCATGCGGCCCCAGCCCCAGCCAGCTCACCGGCGCCTGCTGATCCGCCACCTGGAAGTGCAGCCCGACCCGCGGCAGCGGCGGCAGGGTTTCTGCCCGTTCGCCGTCCACCGCCAGCCGCAGCGTACCGTCCGCGGTGAAGTGCATGCGCCAGTGGCTGACAATCACTACCTCTTCGCCGCGCAGATAGTGCCAGCGGCAGTCGACGAGGGTTTCATTTGCCAGGCGCTGCGCGTCGCACTGGACGCAGTGCGCCTCAAGATCGTACAGGCCGGCGCTTTTCCAGCGCTCCACCCAGGCGTTGGGGTCGATACGCTCTACTTCGCTGACCCCGATGTCGTTGTCGAGCGGCGCGCGAATAAACTGGTCACGCAGGGGGGTCAACAGCTGCTCCTGACCGCCAACCGACCAGCGGCTCAGCAGACCCGTCCGGCGATCGATGGTCCAGCATTGCGAACCGGCGCGGATCTGCCAGACCTCGTCGCTGACGATAAGATCCGGAGCGCCGGCAGGCACGGTGGGCGCCGGCAGCGCCAGCGGGGCGGGCAGGGGAAACTGTTGCCAGGCGACGCGGTGTTCCGCTTCTGACCAGGCGGTCGCCCGGGGCTGGGTCACCTCCAGCGTCAGCCACACCGCGCGGGCGCCTTCAGGCAGGATCAGGCTGTCGAGCAGCGTTATCTCGTCGCTGCCCTCAGGGGGCAGCGCCAGGGTCAGGTTGCCGTGATACAGGGTTTCACCGGCCGACTGCACCTGCCAGCGCACCACTTCGTTATCGGTTGGACGGAACAGGTATTCGCTGGTGATGCGCACCCGCAGCGGCGAGGTCGACAGCAGCGTGAACTGAAAATACTGCTGGGCGTGCTTCGCCTCCACCAGCGACGGATGCGGCGTGCGATCGGGAAACACCAGACCATTCATACAGAACTGGCGATCGTTAGGCTTATCGCCAAAGTCGCCGCCATAGGCCCAGCCGACGCTGCCATCGTCAAAGATTTTGCGGATCGCCTGATCGGCCCAGTCCCAGATAAACCCGCCCTGCAACCGCGGATACTCGCGGAAGGCCTGCCAGTAATCGGCGAAGTTGCCGAGGCTGTTGCCCATCGCGTGGGCATATTCGCAAAGGATCAGCGGCCGCTGCTCGCCGGGCAGGCTGATCCATTTTTTGATCCCCCATTTGGGTACCGCCGGGATCGGCTGGTCGCGTTCGACGCGGGCGTACATCGGACAGATAATATCGGTGGCGGTGGTATCCGCGCCGCCGCCCTCGTACTGCACCGGACGGCTCGGGTCGTTGCGTTTCAGCCAGTGGTACAGCGCTTCGTGGTTGCCGCCGCCGCCGGACTCGTTGCCCAGCGACCAGATGATAATGCACGGATGGTTGCGGTTGCTCTGTACCATCCGGGTGACGCGGGCGCTGAAGGCTGGCAGCCACGCCGGATCGTCGGACAGCCGATTCATCGGCACCATCCCGTGGGTTTCAATATTAGCTTCATCGACCACGTACAGACCGTAGCGGTTGCAGAGTTCATACCAGCGCGGCGCGTTGGGGTAGTGCGAGCAGCGCACGGCGTTAAAGTTGTTCTGCTTCATCAACAGAATGTCCTGCACCATATCCGCCTCGGTGACCACCTGACCGCGCAAATGATGATGCTCATGGCGGTTAACGCCGCGGATCAGCAGCGGTTTGCCGTTGAGACGCAGCAGGCCATCGACAATCTCGATGCGGCGAAAACCGATGTCCCATGCTTCGGCCTCCAGCAGTTCGTCGCCGCGCCACAGGGTGACCACGGCGCGATAACAGTTTGGAGTTTCCGCGCTCCAGTGCGCCGGCGCCGTCACCGCCAGAGCAAAATCGACCCGTTCCGCGTAGTGGCCGCGTTCATCCACCGCCGGGGTGCCTAACGGCTGCCGCCCGGCGGCGACCTGCTCCTCGCCGCGCCACAGGCTAACCCCGACGCTGAGCCCGGCAAGCGCCGCCTCTGTCGCTTCGATAGTCGCCTGGACCTGCAGAGTGCCATCGCGGTAAAGGGCGTCGAGGGCTGGCGTCAACTGCACGTCGCATAGCCGTTGCTGCGGCTTATTCAGCAGCCACACCGAGCGGAAAATGCCGCTCATCCGCCACATATCCTGGTCTTCCAGCCAGCTGCCGGCGCTCCAGCGCATGACCATCACGCACAGGCGGTTGTCGCCCGGGCGCAGGAAGGGGCTGAGATCGAACGCTGCCGGCAGGCGACTGTCCTGCGAATAGCCGACCCAGACGCCATTGCACCACAGATGAAACGCCGAGTTGACGCCATCGAAAATAATCTGCGTTTGCCCGTTCTCGCGCCATGTGTCCTCAACCGTAAAGTGCAGGGAATAACAGCCGGTCGGGTTATCCTCCGGCACCCGCGGTGGCGTGGTATCGATGGGATAGCGGACGTTGGTGTAGATCGGCGCGTCATAGCCCTCCATCTGCCAGTTGGAAGGCACTGGCGTGCCGCGGCTGTCCGGCAGATCCTGCGTCAGCCACTGCGCATCGACGGCAAACGGGCTGCGGGCATAAACGAACTGCCACTCGCCGTCCAGCTGACGGCGGCGTGTGGAGGGATGGTTATCCCGGGCGGCAAGCTCATCGCGCCAGCTGGCGAAAGCGGGATGCGCCGGCAGGCGGTTAAGGTGGGTAATGGTCTGGTTCTGCCAGTCTTCACGGGCGAGGACGGCGTCAAAGTTGGGCATGTGGCTGTGGCCGGTATCGCTAATTTGCATTTTAATCCCCGGTAAGTCAGAAAATGTCGTTCGCTAAACAGGATGATTAACGTTATCGGGTAATTTGTTTTTTCCAGCAATCACGCTGGAAATGAAATGAACAGACGATCACGAAAGCGAGGGCAAAACGCTGTTTTTTGTCGCGCGTTAAACATAAAATGTTAGCGCACGACATTGTTATCGCTGAGGAGAAAAGATGCCGCGTCGTACCGCAACCCTTGAGGATGTCGCCCGCGCGGCGGGTGTCTCCCAACAGACGGTCTCCCGGGTGCTGAACCGTCCTGAGGTGGTGTCAGCCCGCACCCGGGAGCAGGTGATCCGCGCGATGCAGACGCTGCACTACGTGCCTAACCGCTCGGCGCAGCTGCTTGCCGGCAAGGCAGCGCCCTCCATCGGGTTAATTACCGCCTCGCTGACGCTGCATGCCCCCTCGCAGATCGCCGCCGCGATAAAAAGCCATGCCAGCCTGCATCAGCTGGAAGTGGCGATAGCGATGCCGGCGCAGGCCGATTTTGTCGCGCTACAGGCGCGGCTGGATGAGCTACGCGCCCAGCATATTCGCGGGGTGATCGTCAGTCTGCCCCTGGAGAGCGCCACCGCCGAGCGGCTGGTGCAAGAGAACCCGGATATGGCCTGCCTGTTTCTTGACGTCTCCCCGGAGGCCGATGTCTGCTGCGTGCGCTTCGACCACCGCGACGGCTGCGGAGCCTGCGTACGCCACCTGTGGGAGCTGGGGCATCGCGAATTCGGCCTGCTGGCGGGGCCGGAAAGTTCGGTTTCCGCCCGTCTGCGCCTCGCCAGCTGGCGCGAGGCGCTGCACAGTCTGAATATCGCTCGCTCAACAACGGTGTTCGGCGACTGGAGCGCCGCCAGCGGCTGGCAAAAAACGTTCGAGCTGCTGCATCTGCAGCCGCGGATCAGCGCGATTGTGGTGGCGAACGATCAAATGGCGCTCGGCGTGCTCAGCGCGCTCGCCCAGCTTAATCGCAGCGGTAGCCGGGCGGTATCGGTGACCGGCTATGACGACACCGCCGACAGTCTCTACTTCCAGCCGCCGCTCACCACGGTGGCGCAGGACTTCGATCTGCTGGGCAAGCGGGCGGTGGAGCGGCTGATCGCCCTGATGGCGGCCCCGCAGCTGCGGATCCGCGAGCTGCTGCCGACCCGGCTTATTGTGCGCCAGTCGGCCTGGCCCGCCGCCGTCGCGGAGGATCAGCAGCAGACCCTCGCGCAACTGAAAGCGCTGGTGGAAAAACTTTAGCGCAGGCCGTTGAGGCTTTATTGAGGTTGACTCTGTTAACCTCGTCATCAAACGTAGAGAGGTCAGGATTATCTGTCTGCGAAAAATGCAAAACACAATCTATCCATGCAAGCATTGATTTACCGCCAGTCATATGGCGGTTTTTTTTTTGCCGTCGCCCGCCTCTACCGTTTTCTTCCGTTCGCCTTTCCGCCTGGCATATCCTGCCGCGGCATGCTAGATCTTGCTTCCGGGGCTCCATCCGGGAGACGACGGGAGGCAAGGGTATGATGGTGATAGAGGGTAAAGAGGCGATCGCGCGGGTGGACTGGCAGCGGGTGCGAACCATTATCGCCGAGGCCGGATTGAATGAGCGCGATGTTCAGCAACTGGAACAGGCGTTCCGCCAGAGCACCTTCTGCTGGTTTGGCTATGAGAACGGTCAACTGATTGCCGTGGCGCGAGCCATCAGCGACTGTACCTGGAGCAGCTATCTGGCGGATGTGGCGATCGTCCCCGAACGTCAGGGGCAGGGTTACGGACAACAGTTGATGCTGGCCATCCGGGAGCAGTTGCTTCCCTTTGGCAAAATTTTTATCTATGCGGTCGCCGATAAAATTACGTTTTATCAGCGCTTTGGTTTTGCCATGCTGACCACTGGCATGGTCTGCGCCAGCGAGGAGGGCATGCACAACATGCAGGAGCAGGGCTATATCCGTCGGCCCTGAAAGCAGGCGCTCAGGAACGCCTGGCTTAAACGTGTAAACCAGGCGCAGGCTGTCAGAGGGGGCGTTCGAGCACGAAAAGATACGCTTCCCGCGACCAGAACAGGGCGGCGCGGCGGCGCTCCACCGACATGGTTTTCACTTCCCATCCCTCACGGGTATAGCTGCTGAGAAACTGGCTCATTTTGTCAGGGTCAGCCTTGGCTTCGCCAAAAAACAGGCTGCCCAGCAGCCCCTCTTTATAGATCACTACCCGACACTCTTTCTTCATCATCGACCCTCCTGGCGACCCGTTTACTGTGGCCGTCTATTGTCCGTTGCCGCGACGATTTTGCAATCGGAGAAGTAGCAAACTGTTTCCGGTACTGCAGCGGACTGAGCGCGAAGTGCTGGCGAAAATGGTGACGCAGGGTGCCGGCGCTGGCAAACCCGCAGCGCTCAGCGATCTGATCGATGGACATCGTGCTCTCCGTCAGGTGCTGGCGGGCGCGCAGCAGCCGCTCGTCCAGCAGCCAGCGGGCGGGTGTTTTACCGGTGGCCTCCTCAAAGCGGCGCAAGAAAGTGCGTGGTCCCATGCCGGCGCGCTGGGCGAGGGAAGCGACGGTATGGCTGGCGGCAAGATGCTGGTGCAGATAGTCAAACAGCTGCCCAAGGCGCTGGCTCTCCCGGCTGCGGGCTACCGGGCGCAGGACCTGCTGCGCCTGACCGCCGTCGCGATGGGGAGAGACTACCAGGCGGCGGGCGACGACGTTGGCGGCTTCGCTGCCGAAATCCTCGCGCACCAGATGCAGACAAAGGTCGATCCCCGCCGCGCTGCCGGCGGAAGTCATCAGCAAAGCATCGCCCACGTAAAGGACGTCCTCCACCACCTGGATCTGCGGGAAACGCGACTGCAGCGCCGCGGTGTAGCGCCAGTGGGTCGTTGCCTGGCGGTCATTGAGCAGCCCGGCGGCGGCGAGAACGAACACCCCGGAACAGATGGAAATAATCCGGCATCCGCGGGCGTGGGCGGCAACGAGGGCGGCGCACAGCGCCTCGGGGACCGGGGCGTCGACACCGCGCCAGCCGGGGACCACAATCGTATCCGCCTGGGCGAGAAGTTCAGGCCCGCCGTCAGTCATCAGGCGGATGCCGCCGGTAGCGCACAGCGGCCCTTCATCGACGGCGGCGACGGCAAAGTGGTACCAGTTGTCACCCATTTCCGGGCGCGGCAGGCCGAAGATCTCCACGGCTACGCCAAACTCAAAGGTGCACAGGCCATCGTAGGCGAGGGCGACCACCTGATGACGTGACGGTGTCACAGAAGGGGTTGTCAGGATGTTAGCGTTTTCTGTCATGGTTGTCGGCAGATCAGGGTGATGGGCGTCAGTAAAGTAGTGTTATCACAGACAAGGAGAAGACGCCATGAGTGTAGTAACCCAATTTCCCCCTGCCACCTCCGCTGAGGCTATCCGCTGGTTCCGCCATAAGTTGCATCTTGAGACCGACTGCGCCGATGTGCACAGCGCCCAGCGTGCCGGCGAGGTCGACTTTGTCCTGCTGCACGTGGTCGGCAGCGAGGAAGCCTTCGCCAGACGTCACTTACCAGGCGCGCAGCATCTCCCGCACAGCCAGATCACCGCCGAGCGAATGGCCGCCTGGCCGGCGGAGACCCTCTTTGTGGTCTACTGCGCCGGGCCGCACTGCAACGGTGCTGACGTTGCCGCGCTGAAGCTGGCTGAGCTTGGGCGGCCGGTGAAAATGATGCTCGGCGGACTCACCGGCTGGGAAGATGAGGGCTATGCGTTTGTTTCCGGTAAATGAAAATATTTCATGCACCATGAAATATTCTCGTTTGCGACCCACCACTCTGCATGCCAGTATCTGGACATATAGCCATCCAGAAGTCTAAAAATTCAAATAATGAACTATCACGGTGGGCAACTAACGCGCCCACCGCTAAGGAGACAGCATGCAACGTCAACAGGCCCCGTTCCGCGCAGACATCGTCGGCAGTTTTTTGCGCCCGGACAGCATTAAACAGGCGCGTCAGCAGCTGGCTGAGGGGATTATCGACGCCGGTCAGCTACGCGAAATTGAGAATAACGCGATCCGTCATCTGGTTCAGCAGCAATGCGACTGCGGCCTGCATGTGGTCACCGACGGTGAGTTTCGGCGCGCATGGTGGCATTTCGATTTCTTCGATGGCCTGCAGGGCGTTGAACGTTACGATGCCGAGCAGGGGATCCAGTTTAACGGCGTGCAGACCAAAGCGCACGGCGTTCGCGTCACCGGCAAGCTGGCGTTTGGCGACCACCCGATGCTGGAGGACTTCCGCTATCTGAAAAGCATCAGCGGCGACGCGCAGCCGAAGATGACCATTCCCAGCCCGAGCGTGCTGCACTTCCGCGGCGGGCGGAAAGATATTGATGCCACCGTTTACCCGGATCTTAGCGACTACTTCGACGATCTGGCCACCACCTGGCGCGACGCGATCCGCGCGTTTTATGACGCCGGCTGCCGCTATCTGCAGCTGGACGATACCGTGTGGGCCTACCTGTGCTCCGATGCCCAGCGTCAGCAGGTACGCGAGCGCGGCGACGATCCGGATGCGCTGGCGCGCATTTATGCCCGGGTGCTGAACCAGGCGCTGGAAGGTAAGCCGGCCGATCTGACGGTGGGCCTGCACGTCTGTCGGGGTAACTTCCGTTCAACCTGGATCTCGGAAGGCGGTTACGAGCCGGTGGCCGAGGTGCTGTTTGGCGGCGTCAATGTCGATGCCTTCTTCCTTGAGTACGACAACGACCGCTCCGGGGATTTCGCGCCGCTGCGCTTTATTCGTCCTGGCCATCAGCAGGTGGTTCTCGGACTGATCACCACCAAAAATGGCGAGCTGGAGAATCCGCAGGGGGTGAAAGCGCGTCTCGCCGAGGCGGCGCAGTATGTGCCGCTCGAGCAGATCTGCCTGAGTCCGCAGTGCGGTTTCGCCTCTACGGAAGAGGGCAATGCCCTCAGCGAAGACCAGCAGTGGCAAAAAGTCCGACTGGTGACGTCGATCGCCGCCGACGTCTGGTAATAACTTTCTTAGCGCAGCGTTGCACCGTGATGAGGCAACGCTGCCGTCGCCACCGTCTCCGCCGCCCACCTGTCCCGCATCCTGCTGTTTTCACAACCTGGCACCGTTTTTGCCTTATCACCTCTGGTTAGCTGTTAATTCTTTATTTTTGCGCTACTCAGGAGTGAATCATGCAACGTAGAACGTTATTAAAAGCTTTTGCACTCTCCGCCTCTGTAATGGCTATGGGTCTTTCATTCCAGGCCTATGCCGCCGACACCATCAAAGTCGGGATCATGCATTCGCTCTCGGGAACGATGGCGATTTCCGAAACGCCGCTGAAGGACGTCGCGCTGATGGCCATCGACGACATCAACGCCAAAGGCGGGGTACTGGGCAAGAAGCTGGAGCCGGTGGTGGTCGACCCGGCCTCCAACTGGCCGCTGTTTGCCGAGAAGGCACGCCAGCTGCTGGCCCAGGATAAAGTGGCGGTGGTGTTTGGCTGCTGGACGTCGGTCTCACGTAAATCGGTGCTGCCGGTGTTTGAGGAGCTGAACGGCCTGCTGTTCTACCCGGTGCAGTATGAAGGGGAAGAGATGTCCCCCAACGTCTTCTATACCGGCGCGGCGCCTAACCAGCAGGCTATCCCGGCAGTGGAATACCTGCTAAGTGACGATGGTGGCGGCGCCAAACGTTTCTTCCTGCTGGGGACGGACTACGTCTATCCGCGCACCACCAACAAGATCCTCCGCGCCTTCCTGCATGCCAAAGGGATCCAGGACAAAGATATCGAGGAGGTCTACACCCCGTTCGGCTACAGCGATTACCAGACCATCGTCGCCAATATCAAAAAATTCTCCGCCGGTGGCAAAACGGCAGTGGTCTCCACCATCAATGGCGATTCCAACGTGCCGTTCTACAAAGAGCTGGCTAACCAGGGTCTGAAAGCGACCGATGTGCCGGTGGTGGCCTTCTCGGTGGGGGAAGAGGAGCTGCGCGGCATCGATACCAAACCGCTGGTCGGCAACCTCGCGGCATGGAACTACTTTGAGTCCGTCGATAATCCGACCAACAAAGCCTTCGTCGCCGACTATCGCGCGTACGCCAAAGCGCACAAGCTGCCGAATGCCGATACGGTGGTGACCAACGATCCGATGGAAGCGACCTGGGTGGGTCTGCATATGTGGGCGCAGGCGGTGACCAAAGCGGGCACCACCGATGTCGATAAAGTGCGCGAGGCGATGGCCGGGCAGACCTTCAACGCGCCGTCCGGTTTTACCCTGACCATGGATGCCACTAACCATCATCTGCATAAGCCGGTGATGATCGGTGAAATTGAAGGCAACGGCCAGTTCAACGTGGTCTGGCAGACCGATAAACCCGTTCGCGCGCAGCCGTGGAGTCCGTGGATCCCCGGTAACGATAAGAAACCTGACCATCCGGTGAAAACCGTCAGCCAGTAAGCGCCAGGGCCGGCGGGGCTGGAGCATAGCGCCCGTCGGCCGCTGACCAGAGGAGAACGACATGAACGCATTGCGTCTCATGAATGTGTTGGCGCTACTGCTGATCCTGCTGCCATGGCGGGCGCAGGCCGCGGAGGCGGACGACTTCGTTGCCGCCAGTCGCAGCCAGCAGGCGCAGCTGTTGACCCAGTGGGCGGCAGCGCCGCAGGCGGATCGTCTGCCGCTGCTGCGGGCGTTGACCACCGAGAGCCTGGTGATGGACGACGGAAAACATGCTTTCCGCACCCGACAGGGCGGATTACAGCCATTGGGCGCTGTCGCCGCGCCGCAGGGCGAAACCCGACCGGTCCGTCTGACCAACAGGCTGCGCAATCTGGCTGCCGGCGCGCTGGCCAGCCACCTTATTTTAAGTGACAACGTCACGGAGAGAGCTTCCGCCGCGCGCACGCTTCAGCGGGAAGCGACCCCGGCCATGGCCGCGCTGCTGCAACAGCGGCTGCAGGCAGAAACCGATGAAAATGTGCGGGGCCTGCTGGAGGTGGCGCTGGCGCGCCTGCAGCTCACTCAGCCTGAGGCCAGCGCGCGGCTGGCCGCCGTGACGCTGCTTGGCCATTCCGCGGACCCGGAAACCCAGGCGCTGCTGATCCCCTTTACCGATGCCCAGCATGAGCCGGATGCGGCGGTGCGCGAGGCGGCCAGCGACAGCCTGCAAAAGATCAAACATCGTCTGCTGCTCGGCGATCTGCTGGGCCAGGCCTTTATGGGGCTGTCGCTGGGATCGGTGCTGTTGCTGGCCGCGCTGGGGCTGGCGATCACCTATGGCCTGCTGGGGGTGATTAACATGGCCCACGGTGAGATGTTAATGATCGGCGCCTACAGCTGCTGGCTGGTACAGCAGGCGCTGGCGCAGCTCGCGCCGCAATGGCTGGCCTTTTATCCGCTGGTCGCGCTGCCGGTGGCGTTTCTGGTGACCGCCGGGATCGGCATGGCGCTGGAGCGCACCATTATTCGTCATCTGTATGGTCGGCCGCTGGAAACGCTGCTCGCCACCTGGGGGATCAGCCTGATGCTTATCCAGCTGGTGAGGATGCTGTTTGGCGCGCAGAACGTGGAGGTGGCAAACCCGGCCTGGCTCTCCGGCGGCGTGCAGGTCCTGCCGAACCTGATCCTGCCGTGGAATCGGCTGGCGGTGCTGGCGTTCGTCCTGCTGGTGCTGTGTTTTACCTGGCTCATCCTGAACCGTACCCGTCTGGGGATGAACGTCCGCGCCGTGACGCAGAACCGGGCGATGGCCGCCTGCTGCGGCGTGCCTACCGGGCGGGTGGATATGCTGGCTTTTGGCCTCGGCTCCGGTATTGCCGGACTGGGCGGCGTGGCGCTGTCGCAGCTTGGCAACGTCGGGCCTGAACTGGGTCAGGGATACATCATCGACTCGTTTCTGGTGGTGGTGCTGGGCGGCGTCGGCCAGCTGGCCGGCAGCGTGGCGGCGGCCTTTGGGCTGGGCATTTTCAACAAAATTCTCGAACCCCAAATGGGCGCGGTGCTGGGCAAAATCCTGATCCTGGTGATGATTATTCTGTTTATTCAGAAACGCCCGCAGGGTCTGTTCGCGCTGAAAGGGAGGGTTATTGACTGATGAGCCAACCAATCACCTTAACGCTGGCGCAGCGCGCGCCGCGGCCTCTGCGCTGGTTGGGGATCCTGCTGGTGCTGGGGCTGCTGAGTATGCCATTCCTGGCGCTGCTGCCGGCCTCGCATCCGCTGGCGGTGCCGAGCTGGCTGCTGACGCTGAGCGGCAAAATCCTCTGCTACGCCATTGTGGCGGTGGCGCTGGATCTGGTCTGGGGCTATGCGGGCATGCTGTCGCTGGGGCACGGGATCTTCTTTGCCCTCGGCGGGTACGCCATGGGGATGTACCTGATGCGCCAGGCGGCGGGCGACGGTCTGCCGGCGTTTATGTCTTTTCTCTCCTGGAGCGAGCTGCCCTGGTTCTGGTGGGGCACGCAGCATTTCGCCTGGGCGATGGCGCTGGTGGTGCTGGTTCCCGGTCTGCTGGCCCTGGTTTTCGGCTGGTTTGCCTTTCGCTCGAAGATCAAAGGGGTCTATTTCTCGATCATGACCCAGGCCCTGACCTATGCCGGTATGCTGCTGTTCTTTCGCAACGAGACCGGGTTTGGCGGCAACAACGGCTTCACCGGTTTTACCACGCTGCTGGGTTTTCCGGTCACCGCCACCGGCACCCGCGCCACCCTGTTTATGGCCACGGTTTTGCTGCTGTTGCTGACCCTGTGGCTGGGCTCGGCGCTGGCGCAGAGTAAGTTTGGCCGGATCCTCACCGCGGTGCGTGACTCCGAAAACCGGCTGATGTTCTGCGGGTACGACCCGCGCGGCTTCAAGCTGCTGGTATGGACGCTGTCGGCGGTGCTCTGCGGTCTGGCGGGGGCGTTATATGTCCCGCAGGTCGGGATCATCAACCCCAGCGAAATGTCGCCGACCAACTCCATCGAGGCCGCCATCTGGGTCGCGCTCGGCGGGCGCGGCACCCTGATCGGCCCGGTGCTTGGCGCGGGGCTGGTCAACGGCGCGAAAAGCATTTTCACCGTGGCGATGCCAGAGTACTGGCAGCTGTTTCTGGGCCTCATCTTCATCATCGTGACCCTGTTTTTACCCCGCGGAGTGATGGGCCTGCTGCGTCGAGGAGACCGCTAATGCAACCGGATGAAGGACTGTTTACCCGTCAGCTGCCCGGCGATCGCTTTCGCGAACAAACCGATCCGGTGCTGCAGCTGGAGAATATCAACGTCAGCTTTGACGGTTTCCGGGCGCTGACGGATCTGTCGCTGGCGATAGGCGTCGGCGAACTGCGCTGCGTGATCGGCCCCAACGGGGCGGGCAAGACTACCCTGATGGACGTGATCACCGGCAAGACCCGGCCGCAAAGCGGCAAAGCGCTCTATGACCAGTCGGTGGATCTGACCACTCTTGACCCGGTGGCCATCGCCCGCCAGGGCATCGGGCGCAAGTTTCAGAAGCCGACGGTCTTCGAAGCGCTGACGGTGGCGGAAAATCTCGCCCTGGCGATGAAGGGAGATAAATCGGTGTGGGCCAGCCTGCGCGCCCGGCTGAGCAGCGAACAGGACGATCGGCTGAATGAGGTACTGCGCCTGCTGCGTCTCGACGGCGAGCGCTACCGCCAGGCCGGTCTGCTGTCCCATGGCCAGAAACAGTTCCTTGAGATCGGCATGCTGCTGGTGCAGGAGCCGCATCTGCTGCTGCTTGATGAGCCGGCGGCCGGCATGACCGATGCGGAAACGGAGTATACGGCGGAGCTGTTTCGTACCCTGGCTGGACAGCACTCCCTGATGGTGGTGGAGCACGACATGGGATTTGTCGAGACCATCGCCGACCGGGTGACGGTCCTGCATCAGGGCCAGGTGCTGGCGGAGGGATCGCTGCGGGAGGTGCAGGCCAATGAGCAGGTCATTGAAGTTTATCTGGGACGTTAAGGAGCGCCAATGTTACAGGTGAGTCAGCTACATCAATACTACGGCGGCAGCCATATTTTGCGTGGGGTGGATTTTTCCGCCCGTCAGGGCGAAGTCACCTGCCTGCTGGGGCGCAATGGCGTCGGTAAGACCACGCTGCTGAAATGCCTGATGGGGCTGATCCCGGCGCGCAGCGGTGAGGTACGCTGGCAGGATCAGAACATCACCCATCGCAAACCGCACCAGCGGGTGCAGGCCGGGGTCGCCTACGTCCCCCAGGGGCGCGAGATATTTCCGCGCCTGACGGTGGAAGAAAACCTGCTGATGGGGCTGTCGCGCTTTCCCGCCCGCGAAGCGCAGCAGGTGCCGGAGGAGATCTACCAGCTTTTCCCGGTGCTCAAGACCATGAAGCAGCGGCGGGGCGGTGACTTATCCGGCGGTCAACAGCAACAGCTGGCGATTGGCCGCGCGCTGGCCAGCCGTCCGCAGCTGCTGATCCTCGATGAACCCACCGAGGGGATCCAGCCTTCGGTTATCAAAGAGATTGGCGAGGTGATCCGCCAGCTGGCGAGCCGCGGGGATATGGCGATCCTGCTGGTGGAGCAGTTCTATGACTTTGCCGCCGGGCTGGCGGACCACTACCTGGTGATGTCGCGCGGCGCCATCGTCCAGCAGGGCAAGGGCGGTGATATGGAGAGCGACGGCGTGCGCGCCATGGTGACCATCTGACCAGGCCGGCGGCGTGCGCGCCGCCGGTTTGCGGGCTATTTGCGCAACAGCCGCTGCAGGCGCGCCTGGCGCCAGTTTTTGATCCATTCGCCGAACACGAACAGGCGTAATCCTCTCACCACCAGCAGGGCGCCCCAGATCAGGGCGACCCAGCCGGACCAGTAGTACTGCGGATTAGTGAAGCGGTTAAGCACCGCCAGCAGCACGCAAACCACCAGCGCCACCGACAGCGAACGGAAAAAGCGGCTCTCCTGATGCACCCGCGCTTTGGCTTCCTCTATGCGCAGATCCAGCGAGGCTTCCGGGCCCGGCGCACCCTCCCGCGAGGCTTCGCCGCCGATCTCGGCCACCGTGACCTCAAAGACCGCGGCGAGGGCGCTGAGGGTCTCCAGCCCCGGGCGTTCTCCATTCTCAATGCGCTGGATCGTGCGGACGCTGAGACCCGCCATTTCGGCCAGCTGCTCCTGGGACCAGGCGCGCTGTAGCCGTAATTGTTTGACCTGATTGTTGCTGTTCATATTCGTATGCTCCATGACGTTCTGCGGATGTAAACCTGTGATGGAGTATGGTGAACCGGGCCGCCAGCCACCACGACAGCGACCCGACAGCGGCCCGACATCAACCCGACAGCCGCATGCCAGCTGGCGTCAGGCGTTGGCCAGCGGACAATCCGGCTGCCAGGGACGGGCATTCATCCCGCGGAAAATCATCAGCCAGGCGGCGACAATCGCCACGATAAGAATGACAAAAAGCGACCAGTGCGGCAGATGGGTGAGGATCATCCCGGTGAACATCGGGTTGAATGCCGCGCCCAGCCACCCCAGCGACTGGGCGGAGAAGTAGCTGGCCTTCATCCCCGGCGGGGCAATATGGTCAATCAGCATATACTCCCCGGGGGCATAAATCACTTCCCCGAGGGTGAAGATCGCCGCCGAGATCCCCCACGCCCACAGGCTGGCGCCAGAGAACATAAAGCCCACGAGGCCGATAACAAAGCAGACGGTGCCGAAGGTCATCAGCGGGCGAATATTTCTGGCGCTCAGCCGCCGGCCAACCGCGTACTGCAGAGCAACCACCACCGCGGCGTTAACCGGCAGCACCACGGCCACCACTTTCTCGGCGAAGTCACTGCTGGCGACCACCAGCACATACTGCGAGAGACAGGAGGCGAAAGCGCCGCTGACGAAGGAGGCCAGCAGCCCGGAACAGGTAAACCACAGCAGCGCTCGGTCATGCAGCAACACCGAGGGAGACCAGGCGACAGCGCCCGGCTGGGCCACGGCCACCTCCCGCTGGAGAAACAGCTGAATAAACACCAATGGAAAGGCGGCGCAGGCGGCCGCCAGCCAGAACGGCAAATTGATGCTGTGCATCACCAGCAGTGTGCCGATGGGCGGCCCGACGGTCCAGCCGATATTGAGGATGGTATAGTTCAGCGAGAAGATACGCGCTTTTTTCTCCGGCGTCAGTCGGTCGGCGAACCAGGCTTTTAGCACGGTGGAAAACACCGAGTAGGCGCAGTTGATCAACGCAAAAAAGATCACCACCAGGATAGCGTTATTGACCAGCGGTATCGCGCTAAATCCCAGAATAAACACCAGCACTGACCACACCATATAGCGCTTTTTGTCGAACTTATCCGCGAGGATGCCAAAGCCCATGCTGAACAGCACGCCGACCACCAGCGCCAGCGACAACGCGTAGCCAATCACATCGACATCCAGCTGATAACGTCGGGTGAGGTAGATAGTCATAAACGGCAGTGTGGCCCCGCGGCCAATAGTTAGCAGTAACGACGATGCCAGCAGCGCGATGGTGGAGCGCCTGAGAGTGGTGATCATGATTTCCTTGCCTGTCATGTTGTTATAATTTTACGTCTTCGATCACAAATAACATGCTCATTACGCCTTGTACAGGTCAGCCCGGTCGCCGGTCGCACTTCCTGGCCTGCCAAAAATAATGATCTATCCTGGCGGCCGCTTTTTGGTTACTTTGATTTTGTTCACAAAAATTCTAATAACGACAGAGGCAGGGTATGACGAGGAAAGATGGACTACTGGCGCTGCTGGTAGTGGTGGTGTGGGGGCTTAACTTTGTGGTGATTAAGCTGGGATTACACAATATGCCGCCGCTGATGCTGGCGGGGCTGCGCTTTATGTTGGTCGCCTTCCCGGCGCTGCTGTTTGTATCCCGCCCGGCTATCCCGCTGCGCCTGCTGCTGGGTTATGGCCTGACCATTAGCTTTGGTCAGTTTGCCTTTCTGTTCTGCGCTATCGGCCTGGGTATGCCTGCCGGGCTGGCTTCGCTGGTGCTGCAGGCGCAAGCCTTCTTCACCATCATTCTCGGCGCCTTCGTCTTTGGCGAACGTCTGCAGGGCAAGCAACTGGCGGGGATCGCCCTGGCGATCTTTGGCGTGCTGGTGCTGGTGGAGGGCAGCCTTGGCGGGGAGCATGTGCCGCTGGTGGGCTTTATGCTGACCCTGGCGGCGGCGCTCAGCTGGGCCTGCGGTAATATCTTCAACAAGAAAATCATGTCGCATGCCGCCCGGCCGCCCATTATGTCGCTGGTGGTGTGGAGCGCGTTGATCCCGGTGCTGCCGTTTATGCTGGCCTCATGGCTGATTGATGGCCCGCAGACCATGCTGGCGAGCCTGCAACACATCGATCTGCTGACGATACTGTCGCTGCTCTATCTGGCATTTATCGCCACTATCGTCGGCTATGGTATCTGGGGATCGCTGCTGGGGCGCTATGAGACCTGGCGGGTGGCGCCGCTGTCGCTGCTGGTGCCGGTGGTGGGGATGGCCAGCGCTGCGCTGTTGCTGGGGGAGACGCTGAGCGGACTGCAGCTCACCGGGGCGGTACTGATTATGGCCGGGCTCTATATTAACGTCTTCGGCTTACGTCTGGTGCGGCCGGGTATGGCGCGCGGATAAAAAAAAGCCCCGAAGAAGGGGCTACACAATTATGCGTGTAATGGCATCACAGGTCGTGCTGCTGGTAGTACGGCACGCCCAGTTCGTCGGATTTATCACTGCCAGCCGCCATATGATTGAAATCAAATGGCGAATCGTTATGTTCCGAAGGGATAATCATTGTATCACGCTGGTTTTGACGCACCGGCGTGGTGTTTTGCTCCGCATAGCTGAGGCTGGAGACCAGCGACAGGAGTACGATAGCTGCGGCAGCGAATAATTTCATGATTTCCTCAATACGTCTTTGATAATACAGGCGATTAACATCAGTTATTTAGCGGATGCAGATAGCGGGATTCGCCAGGTACATTCGTTATGCGATACTTGTGGGGCGGAACATCGAAATAGTTCTTGAACGTTCGCGTCAGGGTCTGCTGCGACTCGAAACCGTAGCGTTCCGCCAGGTACAAAATGGGCTCATTGCTCTGCTTGAGCTTTTGCGCAATCTCCGTCAGCTTGCGGCTGCGGATGTACTGGCCGAGGGAATGGCCGGTCTCTTTCTTAAACATACGTTGCAGGTGCCACTTGGAGTAACCTGAACGCTCAGACACTTTTTCCAGCGACAGGGGCGATTCCAGGTTATCCTCGATCCACGACAAAATACTATGGATAGTGATGGCGTCATTATTACGTCTGGACATCATCTTACCTCTTCTTATTTTACGGCAGGACCTTCTTGAGTAGTTGCTCAAGCGCGACGACTTCGTCCGCCGACAGATTTTTTGTTAACTCCTGGTGTAACTTCTGACCCACAACCTGATGACACTGCTCGCAAAGGGCTGCGCCGTCCGGTGTCAACTGCACCAGCACGCCGCGCTTGTCAGCGGGGTTGGGTAACCGTTCAATCCAGCCTTTGCACGCCAGGCGGTCGAGCATACGCGTCATCGCGCCCGGGTCGACGGAAAGCACGGTTTTCAGCTCAACGGGGGTAATACATACCTCGCAACGAATGGAACAGAGCACGCGAAACTGGGTCGCGGTAATATCCATGGGTGAGAGGTAGTCGTTGAGCAGGCGATCTTTTTTCTGGTTAACCATCTGGATCAAGCGGCCCAACGGGATCATTTCATTAAACAGGTCGCTGGTACTTTTCATGATGGTTGCCCAGGCAAGTAATTAGTTGCAGGTGATACTATTGCCCAGGCAATCATAAGTCAACATTATGAATTGGCCGATGCCACGATTTGCTAAAATAAAAAAATATGACGTGGGTCACTGTTTGTGGTTTTGCTAACGCTTGTTAATTTTTAGCGGAAGTGGTTTATCAGCAGGCTGGCGGCGAAAGTGTCGAAGCCGGTATACTCACGGAACGAAACAATACTTAAAAAATGAATATTAACGGGACTTTAATTAACTATGTTCGATTTGTTTAAAGCAATAGGGCTTGGCCTGGCGGTGCTTTTACCGCTGGCAAACCCACTCACAACCGTGGCGCTGTTCCTCGGCCTGGCGGGCAATATGAACAACGCCGAGCGGAACAAGCAGGCGTTGATGGCATCGGTGTATGTGTTCGCCATTCTGATGGTGTCGTGGTATGCCGGTCAGGTGGTGATGAATACATTCGGCATATCAATACCTGGGCTGCGTATCGCCGGGGGATTGATTGTGGCCTTTATCGGTTTCCGCATGCTGTTCCCCCAGCAAAAAGCCCACGATTCGATGGAAGCGAAGATCAAATCGGAAGAACTGCAGGATGAACCGACCGCCAATATCGCCTTTGTGCCGCTGGCGATGCCAAGCACCGCCGGTCCGGGAACCATCGCGATGATTATTAGCTCCGCCTCGACCGTTAAGCACGGCGTGGACTTCCCGGAGTGGGTGGTACTGGCGGCGCCGCCGATCATCTTTTTGCTGTTAGGGGTGATTCTGTGGGCTTGTCTGCGCAGTTCCGGCGCGATTATGCGTCTGGTAGGCAAAGGCGGCATCGAGGCCATTTCGCGGCTGATGGGCTTCCTGCTGGTCTGTATGGGCGTGCAGTTTATTATTAATGGCGTGCTGGAGATCATTTCGACCTGGCACCCCTGATCGCCCCGGATGGGATGAGAGACAACAGCCTGCCGGTAGCCATGCCGGCAGGCTTTTTTATCGCGGTAACTCAGGAGTGGTGCGGTTGATGGTCTTCCAGCGATACCGGCCAGCGGCGGAAGATCATCAGAGACCATACCAGCGCGGCCAGCGCCGGGATGGCACCGATGTAGCCGATGGAAGCCATCGACAGATGCAGACTCACCTGGCTGCCCACCAGCGCGCCAGCGCCAATACCAATATTAAAGATGCCCGAGAACAGGGACATAGCGACGTCGGTGGCATCCGGCGCGGAAGCCAGCACTTTTACCTGCATACCGAGACCAATAATCATGATCGCCACGCCCCAGAAGATACTGAGCAGCATCAGATGATGTGCATTGTCCGAGGCAGGCAGGAGCAACAGCAGGCAGGCCAGCAGCAGGCCGATAGCGATGCTAATCAGCCCGGAAGCGTGCTGGTTGCCGAGCTTACCGAACAGAATGCTGCCGATAATACCGGCCCCGCCGAGGATCAACAGCAGCACGGTAGCAAAGTTGCCGCTCAGGCCCGCCACCGTCTGGACAAAGGGCTCGATATAGCTGTAGGCGGTATAGTGGGCGGTCACCACCACCACGGTCAGAATATAAACGCTGACCAGCGCCGGGCGGCGGAACAGCACCGGCAGGCTTTTCAGCGAGCCAGAATGTTCGCTCGGTAGCGTCGGCAGCAGTTTTACCAGACAGGCAAGGGTGGCTAACGCGCCGAGGCCAATCGCCAGGAAGGTCATTCGCCAGCCAAAATACTGGCCGATGATGCGGCCAATCGGAATACCGAACACCATCGCCAGGGCTGTACCGGTGGCGATCAGGCTCAGCGCCTGCGCCCGTTTGCCAGGCGGCGCCATACGGATGGCCAGCGCTGAGGTAATCGACCAGAAAACCGCATGCGCAAAAGCGATGCCAATGCGGCTAATCACCAGGACGTCAAAACTCCACGCAAAAAACGACAGAACGTGGCTGGCAATAAACAGAATAAACAGGCCGATGAGCAGCCGCCGGCGCTCCATTTTGCTGGTCAGCAGCATAAACGGCAGCGACATCAGCGCCACCACCCACGCATAAATGGTGAGCATCATGCCCACCTGGGCGGTCTCCATGCCGAAGCTGCCGGCAATATCGGACAGCAGACCGACAGGGGCGAATTCTGTGGTGTTGAAAATAAACGCGGCGATGGCCAACGTCACGACACGTAGCCACGCTACCTTGCGTGAGACCGTATTCGTAGTCATAAGCTCTGGATGGGTGATTCAAGGGAAGATGTGACGGTGATCTTAAAACGATTACTGGCGAAAAGACAATCATTTTGTGATCTGCATCTCATTTCGCTGCAAGTGGCTGGCCGCGGTTAAGCAATTAATTTTGCTATGGATAGTGTCAGGGGAGCGCTTTTATGTCATGTTGAAGGAAAGTAAAAAAAGTAAGGACAGTGTATGCAGGAAATTCAATTTTATCTCGTCGATGCCTTCAGCGATAAAAACTTTGGCGGTAATGCCGCGGCCGTTTGCCCGCTCAGCGAGTGGTTAGCGGACGATGTATTGCTGAAAATGGCCCAACAGCATAACCAGTCCGAAACGGCGTTTTTCGTCCACACCGACGAAGGCTATGAGCTGCGCTGGTTTACCACGCTGGGCGAGATCAACCTCTGCGGCCACGCCACCCTGGCGACGGCGCATGTTATTTTCGAGTATCTTGACCATCCCTCGGCGACGATTACCTTCAGCACCCGTTTTGTCGGTGAACTGCGGGTGACCCGCAGCGGCGACTGGCTGACGCTCGACTTCCCGGCGTGGACGACCACCCCGGTGGACAACCCGCCGGCGGATCTGCTGGCCGGACTGGGGCTTGAGTCTGCCGTCGAGGTGCGGGAAGGGCGTGATTATCTGGTCGTGCTGGCGGATCGCCAGCAGGTTGAAGCGGTGCAGACCGATATGGCACGTCTGCAGAAGCTCGGCAAAATGATCTGCGTCAGCGCGCCGGATGAGGAGTATGACTTTGTCAGCCGCTTCTTCTGCCCGGGAGAAGGGGTGCCAGAGGATCCGGTGACCGGCTCCGCCCACAGCATGCTGATCCCCTGGTGGGGCGAAAAGCTGGGGAAAACCACCATGATGGCGCGCCAGGTCTCCGCCCGCGGCGGCGACCTGCGCTGCCAGTGGCAGGGCGACAGGGTGCTGATTAGCGGCCAGGCCACCACCTATCTGCGCGGAACGGTTTACCTGCGTTAATCATCGCCACCGCGTCGCCCCGGGGAGCGGTAATCTACTTCCGCTCCCCGAGGCGACATAGCATCAGCCCAGCGATGCGCCGCCACACATCACCAGCTCCTGTCCGGTCATCGCCGATGCGCCCTCGCTCAGCAACCAGCTCACCAGAGAGACCACTTCCTGCGGAGTAATGAGTCGCCCAAGCGGCGGAAGCCGCGGCGGGGAACTTTCTCTGCCTGGCTGATGAAGCATCGGCGTATCGGTTGCCCCGGGAGCCACGACGTTGACCGTCACCCCGGCAGGCGCCAGCTCTGCCGCCCAGCTCCTGGCGAGAGCGACCAGCGCGGCTTTGGTGGCCGCATACTGCGAGCGACCAGCGGCGCCTCGTGACGTACGGCTTCCCAGCAGAACGATCCTCCCGCCTGGCCCCATGGTCGGGGCGAAGTGATTGACCAATGTCTGAGCCGCATCGACGTGTAAACGCCACAGCGACTCGCTGCGCTGAGGGTCCAGATTGCCCAGAGTGGCGGCCGCCATTGAACCCGCGGCGTGAATGATGGCCTGAGGGGGCTCAATCTGCTCCAGCGCCGCCAGCAGCGCGCTGCGTTGGCTGACGTCGACCATCAGATGGCGAAAGTTCGGCTGTGAGAAGGGCGGCAGCGAACGGCTCATGCCGATCACCTGCCAGCCGTCCGCCAGCAACTGCCTCACCACTGCGGCGCCGATCCCGGAGCTGGCCCCGGTTACCATTGCCCGCTTCATCGCGCCTCCAGCATCTCAGCGGGGATTTTGAATACCGCCTTTCTGACCGGCGCTGGCGTCGAAACCGCACACAGCGCCTGGTGCGGTTCGCCGGGGTAAAAGACCGCGAAGTCGCCGGGACGCAGCAGAATAGAGACACTCTCCGGGGCTGGCTGACATATATAGAGGTCGGGCTTAAGCTCATTATCTTCCGGGCGCATCGCGGGAGCCATGCCCGCCTGGATCCGCTCCTCGCCGGCCAGGATGACCTGAATATCCGCCCACTGGCGATGATATTCCGTATGCCGCTCGGCCGCAGGCTGGGTTTGCACCACGCTGAGGGTGCAGAACCACGGCGCACCGTCGGGCTGGAAGCGGCCATTCTCTCTGGCACTGAGGGCAGCCAGCGAACAGGCCTCGCTGCTCAATAGCTGCTTTAACGCCGGCGGCAGACCAGCCTGCTGCAGCGCCTGCAGATTACCGATAATCATGCGCTTTCTCCTTTTACCCACTGTGGCGAGACACGAACATACTTGATCGCCTGGCGATACCAGGTGTAGGCGATATGCAAATTACCGTCTGCTCCCTGTTTGATGCTGGGGTAGGAGAACTCCCGGTTCAGCTTCTGCTCCGAATTATTGGTCATGCAGTAGCCGTCACCCTCATCGAGATTGCGCAGCCACGGCCAGCTTTCACCACCATCGGCTGAAATAGCGACGGTCATCGGCGCGCGTGGTGCGCCCCAGAAGGCGCTTTTCCCGGTCGCTTCCGGCTCCCTACGGCCATCGTCGTCAGCAATTTCATCATACAGCGAGGCGCGGCGTTCCGTGGCGCCGGCGGCGCTCATATTATTGAACACCAGCGCCAGTTCGCCATTGTCCAGGGTGGTCGCCTGAATGGACGAGTTGTTGTTCGGAAGCGTCGTCGGTACCGGCGCAGACCAGATCTCTCCCTGGTCGCTGGACTGGCTGAACCAGATATGATCCGCCCAGCGGCTGCGGAAGAAGGCTGCCAGTCTGCCGTCCGGAAGCGGAGTGATACTCATATGGACACAACCCAGGCTCTCCGGGACCGCCACGTCACGCCAGCTTTTTCCGCAGTCTGAAGAGATCTTCACCGCGCTGACGTCATTGTTACCCACCCATTTCTCGCCGGGTTCGGTACGGCAGTAAAAGACCGGCAGCAGCCAGTTGCCGTCAGACATAACACTTATTGGCTGGCGAATAAAGGTACCCGGTTGATCCAGCAGCGTATCGATGGCCCCCCAGCTTCGTCCGCCATCGTGGGAGAGGCGGTAGCGCACAATGGCGGTATCCTGGTTTCCGGCAAATTGCGCTGTCCACAACAGCCACAGCACGTTATCGGGCGCCTGAAATAGCACCGGGTTTTGTTCTGAGCGGTCTGGATCATCAGATAGCTTGACTGCCTCACTCCAGCGGTCACTGCCGGGGGCTAACCGCGATCCCCAGATAGAGATATCGGCTTTTCCCTCCTGGGAGCCGCCAAACCAGACGCACATCAGGCTGCCGTCATCCAGCGGCAGCAGATTGGCGGCATGGTTCTGCGGGCAGGCGCAGGGAAGCATTGCCCATGCGATGTGTTCATCTTGCTGGTGTTGGCGAATGACGCCGTCAAAAGGCGGAATTACGGTCATGTTTTATACTCCACGTTGCTCAACTGGGGCGGGGGATGGTTGTGATTTATTTGGGATCAGGCGGTCAATCACCATGATGATGGCCGGGGTTGCCAGGGCGACATACATGTTATTGATGCCGAACGGGTCGCCGAGTAAATACCAGACGGACGTCACCACACAGGCGCCGATCAGGCCGGCATTCGCGCCCCGAGTGCTTCTGAAGAAGGGGGCATAGAAGGCGATGACCGCCACCACGGTAATGGAGAGGCGAATGGCGCGGGTAAAGAAGGAGAGTTTCAGCACCTCCGGTACCAGCAGCACAAAGATCAGCGGCAGGAAGCCGATAATTAGCGACGCCCAGCGTGTGGCTCTGAACTCCTGGTCCGGCGTTGGGTTGCGCCATGGTACGTAAAAATCCTTCACCACCAGCGAGGCAATGGCCAGGGCTACGGTACTTACGCTGACGAAAATCGATGCCACAAGTGACGTTGTCACCAGACCTGCCAGCCACGGGTTCATGTCCTGCAGAAAGACCGGGAGGGCATACAGGCTGTTGATCTCGGGATGCAGGTATTTCGCCGCGACGCCGATAATGGCGATGGCAAAGGCGATAGGCAGGCAGAAAAAGAAGGCGATCCAGGTGGAGCGTTTCGCTGACCGAACGTCTTTGGTTGAGCTAATGGCCTGAATGACAAACTGGGTGCAAAAAATGGAGCCGATAGTGCCGATGAGCCAGGCGAAGATCGTGCCAGCACCAATGTTGCCATCCCATGTCCAGTAATAATCCGGCATCTTCTCCATCATCGGCGAGAAGCCGCCGGTTTTGGACAGGGCAAAACCCAGAATGATCAGCAGACCGGCGTATTTCAACGCGCTGTGTAACATGGTGACCCACGCGACGCCCTTCATGCCGCCGAACGCGAAATAAAAGGTACTCACAATGGCGGTAATAAAGGCGGCTACCGGTAAATTCACTTTTAATACGGTGGAGATGGCTGCGGCACCGCTGACGTAGTTGCCCACGTTAACCAGCAGCAGCGCATAAATCATAATCAGGGAGATAATATTTTTGGTACTGTTGCCATATTTTTCAGCGATGGCGCCGGAAATGGTGATTTTTCCGGTGTTATAGATGCGTTTCACCAGGATTAAACCGAACAGCGGAAAGCCGATGGCTGCCCCCAGCACGGACCACGAGGCGGCAATTCCGCTCTCAAAGGCGGCCTGGGCAGTACCGATGGTCGATTTGGCGCCAATATATTCTGACATCAGTAATATACCGACAATAAAGGCCGGCATGGCGCGCGAGCCTTCCATAAAATCCCCGGAATTTTTACTACGAATACGGAATGTCAGCCAGGTGGTAAACAGAATATAGGCAATAACAATGCCGACAATAATAAAGGTATCTTCAGCGGTAAAATGATTCATCTTAGCCTCTCTCTGGGCGTACGAATCCTGGGCACGGCGGTACCCGGTCTGTTTTATTAAAAAAGCGCAGCAAGTATTACGCTAAATAACGAGCGATGATGTCGCGTATCTGCTGCAGCTGTTGGTCACTGAACTGCACCGCGTAGCGGCTGTCGCCCACCTCATGACCCATCAGTTGCAGGGCTTTTTTCACTGCCGCGGGTGAGAACGCCACCTTATACAGATCGGTGCGCAGCCCCGTCACGCGCTCCTGCGCCTGGCGCGATCCGGCGATATCTCCGGCGTGAAACAGCGACCAGATCGCGTTGATTTCAGCGGGGGCGACGTTGGCAAGCCCTGAGATGCAGGCCGAACAGCCGTCGACATACCCCTGATGGATAAGGGAGTCCGGCCCGTTCAGAACGTCGAAACCGTCAATGTCGCGTACCGCGTCAAGAAAGCCTTTCAGGCTATCGTAGCTGCCGGCGCTGTCCTTAATGCCGACGATATTCTCGTGTCGGGCCAGCTGGCGTGCCGTCTCCGGAGCAATGGTGTTCCCGGTGCGGGCGGGAATGTTATAAAGAAAAAGCGGGACGCTCAGCGCGTCGGCGATCGCCGTATAGTGGTTAATCAGCTCTTCCTGCTTCAAGGGTACGAACCACGGGGTAATGGCCGATACCGCGTCAACCCCGAGGCGGGCGATCTGCTGGCCCAGCCGGCGAGTCTCACGGGTGGAAATCTCCCCGATATGCGCTACCACCGGCGCGCGTCCGGCGGCTTCTTCCACGCAGGTTCTGGCGACGGCGATCTTCTCCTCCTCATTGAGGACAAAAAACTCGCCATTGGTGCCGCCGCAGAAAATCCCGTTGCCTGCGGCGAGCTGGCGCTGCACCTGCTGGCGTAGCGCTGGCAGGTTAAGGGCTCCCTCGGCGGTAAAAGGGGTGACGATGGCGGTGAGTACGCCGCTAATGGCTCTCCTCATTTTCTTTCTCCTGTTAGGCATGTTCTGGAAACAGCGTTTGATAGATAGCCGCAATCTCTTCGCGGCTGACGCTGCAGGGGGCGTTGTTCATCAGGCGCTTGACGTTTTGCGCCGCTGCGCTGAGAGCAGGGATGCTCTCCCTGGGCACGCCGAGCGCGGCAAGGTTGTCTGGCAGGGGCAGTCGTTTCACCAGCGCCGCCAGCCACGCGACCAGCGCATGGGATTTCTCTTCCTCACTGAGCGTGCGATCTGCGTCGGGGATCAGATCCCAGACCTGAGCGAATTTTGCCACCGCGTGGGGGCGGACCACCCGCATGCAGGGCGCCAGCAGAATGGCGTTAGCCACCCCGTGCGGCAGGTGCCAGGTACCGCCAAGCGGATAGGAGAGCGCATGCACCAGATGGGTGCCGGCATGGTTGATCGCCGCGCCGCCGTACCACGAGGCCCAGAGCATCTCCAGCTTCGCCGTCAGATCCTGCGGCTGATCCACCGAGCGTTCGATATGCCGCACCAGCTTGTGTAAACCGATTAACGCCGCGTTGTCGCTCACCGGATTGGCGACGGTGGAGGTAAAGCACTCCAGCAGATGACACAGGGCATCGATGCCGGTCGACGCCGCGATGCTGGCCGGCATGCTGGTGGTCAGCTCCGGCAGCAGGGCGACATAGTCCGGCAGCAGCACCGGGGAGATGATCCCCACTTTGGTCTGCTGCTCGGGGATCGCCAGAATGGCGTTCGGCGTCGCTTCGGAGCCGGTGCCGGCGGTGGCCGGGATCAACAATGAGCTAATCCGTCGTTGCGGCAACTCGCCTGCCAGCAGGGCCGTCAGAGAGGGCGCCTCAGTATGCAGGAGCACCGAGAGCAGTTTCGCCACATCCAGTACGCTCCCCCCGCCGATGCCCACGATCATCTGGGGCTGACTGGCGCCCAGTTGGCTGACAATCTGCGCCACATCGTGATGGCTGGGCTCTGCCGGTACTGTGTCAATGACCTCAACCTTACGCCCTTCGGCCGCCAGCAGGCGATGGATCGCCTGGGTCGCTTCCAGCGCGCCAACGTTCTGGTCGGTCACCAGCAGGATGCGGGTTTTACCTGACAACAGCGGGAGCAGGGCCGTTGAGGCGCCCGCCCCGCTGATGATTGTGCTGTGTATCGTCGCCACGCGTTTCTCCTTGGTAGTAATTGATTGAATTCAATCATTCATGAATCGTGTCACTCGTCTGGTGGGGAAAAGTTATAATTTATACGGCAGTTTAATAACTTGAGATTGCTCACATTTAATCAAATATGATTGAATATAATCAGTTTCAGATTTTCATCGACCACAAGGCAGAACAATGAACGATGGTAATAACCAGGTGCTGGTGCTGGCAGATGACTTTACGGGAGCCAATGACGCCGGTGTCAGCCTCGCTGAGGCGGGCATGTCGGTGGAAGTGGCCTTCAGCGCCGGGCAACCATCAACCGCCCGGGCGTTAATTCTCAACAGCGACAGCCGGGCAATGAGCGCCGCCGCCGCGGCGGACAAGATCACCGGTCTGCTGCGCGGCGCGGCAAGATTTGTCCCGCACTGGCAGGTAAAGAAGATCGACTCCACGCTGCGCGGCAACCTTGGCGGCGAACTGGAGGCAATGATGGCGGCGCACGGCTGCCGGCTGGCGGTGGTGGCCCCGGCGTATCCGGCGGCCGGGCGGCATACCCGGGACGGGCGCTGCTATGTGCATGGGGTGGCCCTCGATCAGACCGAATTTGCCAGCGATCCGAAAACGCCCGTGAGCCGGGCGGAGATTAGCGAAATTATCGCCATGCAGAGCCGTCTTCCCTGTCTGACGTTGAACGCTGCCCGGCTTCCGGAGGCATTAGCGACGGCGGGCGAGGAGAAGCGAGTGTTGATTGTCGACGCCTGGGAAGACAGCCATCTGGACCAGGTGATCGACGCCGTTGCGCCCCATGCGCGGGAGACCCTGCTGGTCGGCTCGGCGGGACTTTGCGAGGCGCTGGCGCGCCGCCTGCGCCGCAGCGAGCAGGGGCCGCTACTGGCGCTGGTTGGTTCGATGAGCGAGATGGCGCAGCGCCAGGTCGCTGCGCTGCAGGCTCATTCCCGAGTGAGAAAGATCGAAATAGATGTCGAACAGGCCTTTAGCAGATCGCCGAAGGAGGAAGCCTCGCGGATCGCCGAGGTGCTGCGTGAGGGTCATCACTGCGTGGTGACCACCCGCCCGAATAACGCCGCCCGGCACGGGATTGAAGCCCAGTGTAACGAACGCGGTCTCAGCCGCGCAGCCTACGGGGAGCACATCTGCGCCTGGCTTGCCGACGTCACGGCGCAGGCGGTGGCGCTGTGCCCACCGGGCGCCCTGTACCTCTCTGGCGGCGATGTAGCCATCGCCGTCGCGCACGCGCTCGGCGCCACCGGATTTCAGATCCGTGGGCGGGTGGCGCAGTGTGTGCCTTACGGGCACTTTCTCGGCGGTCGCTGGTCGCGGCCAGTGATGACCAAAGCAGGGGGATTCGGCACCGACACTACGCTGTTAAATGTTGTGAATTTTATTGAGGAGAAACTGAGTGTCTAACATGATTGCAGTGACAATGGGCGACCCGGCAGGGATTGGTCCGGAGATTATTATCAAATCCCTCGCCGAAGGGGCGCTGAGCGGCGCGCCGGTGGTGGTGGTGGGCTGCGCGCAGACGCTGCGGCGGATCCTGGCGCTGAATATTACGCCGCGGGCGGAGCTGCGCATCATTGACCATCCCGCCGAGGCGAGTTTTTCCCCAGCGACCATCAACGTTATTGATGAACCGCTCAGCGACCCGCAGGGGCTGCGCCCTGGCGAAGTTCAGGCCCAGGCAGGGGACCTCGCGTTTCGCTGCATCAGGCGGGCGACCGCGCTGGCGCTGGACGGCGCGGTCGCGGCCATCGCGACCGCGCCGCTAAATAAAGAGGCGCTGCATCTCGCCGGGCACGCTTTCCCCGGCCATACCGAACTGCTGGCCCACCTGACGCAGACCACCGATTACGCCATGGTGCTCTATACCGAGAAGCTCAAGGTTATCCATATCACCACCCATATCGCCCTGCGCCAGTTCCTCGATACCCTCAACCAGCCGCGAATCGAGACGGTGATTGGCGTGGCGGATCGGTTTTTGCGCCGGGTCGGCTATCAGCGTCCGCGCATAGCGGTTGCCGGCGTTAACCCGCACGCCGGGGAGAACGGCCTGTTTGGCGATGAAGAGATCCGCATCGTCGCCCCGGCGGTCGCCGCCATGCAGGCGCAAGGGATAGAGGTCACCGGCCCCTGTCCACCGGACACGGTGTTTATGCAGTGTCATGAAGGTATGTACGACATGGTGGTGGCGATGTACCACGATCAGGGGCATATCCCGCTGAAGCTGCTCGGGTTCTATGATGGGGTGAATATCACCGCCGGGCTGCCGTTTATCCGTACCTCAGCGGATCATGGCACCGCGTTTGATATTGCCTGGACAGGTAAAGCGAAGTCTGAGAGCATGGCAACCTCCATTGAGCTCGCCATGCACATCGCGCAGGAATAACATGAAGGGATATAACCGGTTAGAGCAGATTATGGACTTCCTGAAAAGCCATAATCTGGTGACAGTCGACCAGCTGGTGGCGGCGACCAACGCCTCGCCGGCCACCATTCGTCGCGACCTGATCAAACTCGATCAGGAAGGGGTGATCAGCCGTACACATGGCGGGGTGACGCTGAACCGGTTTATTCCTTCCCAGCCGACGACGCTGGAGAAAGCCCAGCGCAGTCCGCTGGAAAAGCAGGCTATCGCCAGCGCGGCGGCCGCGCTGGTGAAGGCCGGCGACGCGATTGTGCTTGACGCCGGCACCACCATGATTGAGCTGGCGCGGCAGATCACCCATCTGCCGCTGCGGGTGATCACCAGCGATTTACATATCGCGCTGTTTTTGTCGGAATTTAAGCAGATAGAAGTGACGATTATCGGCGGGCGCATCGATGACAGCAGCCAGTCGTGCATCGGCGATCACGGCCGCCGCCTGCTGCAGACCATCTGGCCGGACCTTGCCTTCGTCAGTTGCAACGGCTGGGACCTCGAGAAGGGGATCACCGCCCCGACGGAGGAGAAGGCTGCCCTGAAACGTGATCTGATGGCTAATGCCCGGCGGCGCATCCTGCTGGCGGACAGCTCCAAATACGGCGCCTGGTCACTGTTCAATATTGCCCCGCTGGAGTCGTTGACCGATATCGTCACCGACGCCCATCTGCCGGAGGCGACCCGCGAGGCGCTGGTGACCCTTTCCCCACAGCTGATCATTGCTGACTGACTTGCAGGCTGCCGTCAGGGCAGACGGGCGATATTGGCCTTGATCACCGCTATCGACTGACTGAACTTCGCCTGCTCCTCGGCGGCCAGCTGCAGTTCAATAATCTGCTCCACGCCACCCTGGGCCAGCACCGCCGGCACCCCAGCCGCCGCGCCGCTGACCCCGTATTCACCGTCAAGAATGCAGGAGACCGCCAGCGCGCGGTGGCTGCCGGTGAAGATATTGCGGCAGATCTCGGCGATGGTGCCTGCCACGCCATATTCGGTGCAGCCTTTACCCGCGTAGATCTCAAACCCCAGTTTTCGTACTTTTTCGGCCATTGCCTCGCGGTCGAGCGGCCGGCCGGTACGTTGCTGATAGAGGTCGGCGATCGGCGAGCCATACACCGAGGAGTGTGACCATACCGGAAACTGGGTATCGCCATGCTCGCCGAGGATAAAGGCGTCGATGCTCTGGGCGCCAATATCCAGCTCCTGCGCCAGCAGGCGACGCAGGCGGGTGGTATCCAGCCAGACCCCGGTGCCCAGCACCTGACTGCGCGGCAGGCCAGAGAGCTGCCATACCTGCCAGGTGATGATGTCGCAGGGGTTGGTGGCCACCAGAAAGATGCCGTTAAACCCGTTGGCCATCATCGTCGGCACAATACTTTTCACAATCTTCGCCGTCGTGGTCAGTTCATCCAGCCGACTCTGACCGGGGCGCAGCGCACCGCCGGAAACGGTGATCACCGCGATATCGACATCAGCGCAGTCGCTGGCTTCCCGGGTGGAGATGGTCATCATCCCCGGCAGATAGGCCGCGGCATCGCTGAGATCCTGAGCATGGGCCTCGGCGCGCTGTTGGTTAAGGTCGACGAGGATCAGCTCCTCGCAAATGCTCTGGTTGAGCAGGGCGTAGGCCGCCGACGCGCCGACATTGCCGGCGCCAATAATCATCACTTTACGGGCTTTGGTGTGCATATTCAGATCTCAAGTACGAACGGCAGGGGATAAAATTACTGTGTTTCAGCGAGTTAGCGCAAGAGGTGGGCAGCAATATAAGTTAATGCTATGGCGGAAACGGGCCGAGGGCGCGCTACAGTGGCGTAAAAAAAGGAGTTCACCTATGTATACCGTTACCGACATCGCCCCCACCGACGCAGAATTTACCGCCCTGATTGCCGCTCTCGACGCCTGGCAGGAGACACTCTATCCGGCAGAGAGCAACCATTTGCTGGACCTCAGCCAGCTGCCGCCGCAGACGGTGATCGCCCTGGTCATCCGCAGCGCGCAGGGCGAGGCCGTTGGCTGCGGGGCTATCGTCCTCAGTGAGGAAGGTTTCGGCGAGATGAAGCGGGTCTATATCGATCCGCAGCACCGCGGACAGCAGCTGGGAGAAAAGCTGCTGGCGGCGCTGGAAGCGAAAGCGCGCCAGCGCGACTGTCATACGCTGCGGCTTGAAACCGGTATCCATCAGCATGCGGCCATCACCCTCTACACGCGCAACGGCTACCAGACCCGCTGCGCGTTTGCGCCGTATCAGCCCGATCCGCTCAGCGTGTTTATGGAGAAACCGCTGTTTGCCGATCTTCGTTCAGCAGCGCTATAAACGCCTCCAGCTGGCGGGTTTTGGCGCCCCGGCGCCACACCAGCCAGGTGGTTAACCAGCGCCACTCTTCGGCCAGCGGCCAGGCGGAAACCTGCTGATGACCGGGCATACTCTCCAGCATACTGCGCGGGATCAACGCCAGGCCCGCGCCGGCGATCACGCAGGCCAGCATCCCATGGTAAGACTCCATCTCGTGGATCCTGCCCGGGGTTGCTCTGTCGGCATGGAACCAGCTCTCAAAATGCCGGCGGTAGGAGCAGTTGGCGCGAAAGGCGTAAACGTTGGCCCCGTTCACTTCGCTGGCGCGGTCGATGGGCGCGTGGCCGTACGGGGCGACGATCATCATCTCTTCCGGGAACACCGGCAGCCCCTCCAGACCCGGATGCACCAGCGGGCCGTCAACGAACGCGGCGCTCAGGGCGCCCTCCAGCACGCCGTCGATCATCGTCCCGGAAGGGCCGGTGGAGAGCGCCAGGTGAATTTTCGGGTAGCGCTGATTAAAGTGGGCCAGGGTGGTGGGGATCCGTACCGCCGCGGTGCTCTCCAGCGAACCAAGAGAAAACAGTCCCTGGGGTTCATCGCCTGCCACCACCATCCGCGCCTCGTCCACCAGGGCGAGGATCTGCTGGCTGTAGCGCAAAAAGCTGTGTCCCGCAGGCGAGAGGCGCAGGCGCTGGTTCTCGCGGATAAACAGCTCTACGCCGAGGTCTGCTTCCAGCTGGCGGATGCGGGTGGTGAGGTTGGACGGCACTCGATGCACTTTCTGCGCCGCCTGGGTAATGCTGCCGGTGGTGGCGACAGCGTTAAACATCTCTAGCTGAGTCAGGTCCATACTATTCTTCTTTTGTGAATGCGTTGCTTAATATTATTCATTTTCAATGAATGGAAAGGTAAGCCAGAATACGGTTACTTCGCAAGCAACGAGAGAGAGAATAACGATGAATTTATCTGCAACGCACGCGGTTTCCGTCAACCCGACTACCGGTGAGGTGGTCTCCTCGCTGCCCTGGGCCAGCGAACGCGAGGTCGATGCGGCTATCGCTCTCGCCGCGGCAGGCTATCGCCAGTGGCGTCAGACGCCGCTCGCCGACCGCGCCGACGCCCTGCGTCGCATCGGGGCTGCGCTGCGCGCCCGCGGGGAAGAGGTGGCCCAGATGATTACCCTCGAGATGGGCAAGCCGATCGCTCAGGCGCGCGGCGAGGTGGCGAAATCGGCCAACCTCTGCGACTGGTACGCCGAGCACGGCCCGGCGATGCTGGCGACGGAAGCCACGCAGGTGGAAAATAATCAGGCGGTGATTGAATATCGTCCGCTGGGCGCCATTCTGGCGGTCATGCCGTGGAACTTCCCGGTCTGGCAGGTGCTGCGCGGCGCGGTGCCGATCCTGCTGGCCGGCAACAGCTACCTGCTGAAGCATGCCCCGAACGTGATGGGCAGCGCCCGCCTGCTGGGCGAGATTTTTGCCGCCGCCGGCCTGCCGGATGGCGTGTTCGGTTGGGTGAACGCCACCAATGACGGCGTTTCGCAGATCATCAATGACGACCGCATCGCGGCGGTGACCGTCACCGGCAGCGTCCGCGCCGGCAAGGCGATTGGCGCCCAGGCGGGGGCGGCGCTGAAGAAATGCGTGCTTGAGCTGGGTGGCTCCGATCCCTTTATCGTGCTCAACGATGCCGACCTGGATGAGGCGGTAAAGGCCGCCGTCACCGGCCGCTATCAGAACAGCGGCCAGGTGTGCGCCGCGTCGAAACGCTTCATCCTCGAAGCCGGTATTGCCGAGGCCTTCACCCGCAAATTCGTCGACGCCGTGGCGGCGCTGAAGATGGGCGACCCGCGCGATGAGCAAAACTACGTCGGACCGATGGCGCGTTTCGACCTGCGCGATGAACTGCACCAGCAGGTGACCGCGACCCTTGATGAAGGGGCAACTCTGCTGCTGGGCGCGGAAAAAATCGAAGGGGCGGGCAACTACTATGCGCCAACCGTGCTGGGCAATGTCACCGCCGGGATGACCGGTTTTCGTCAGGAGCTGTTTGGTCCGGTAGCGACCCTCACCACCGCTCGCGACGCTGACCATGCGCTGGCCCTCGCCAACGACAGCGAGTTTGGCCTGTCGGCAACGGTCTACACCACCGACGAGGCGCAGGCCCAGCGCTTCGCCCGCGAGCTGGAGTGCGGCGGCGTCTTCCTCAACGGCTACTGCGCCAGCGACGCCCGCGTGGCCTTCGGCGGCGTGAAGAAGAGTGGTTTTGGTCGCGAGCTGTCGCATTTTGGTCTGCACGAGTTCTGTAATGCGCAGACTGTCTGGAAAGACCGTCGCTAATCAACGTTAGCCCCCTGACGACCGTCGCCCACGTCTGCTATACTCGCCCACCAAATTTCGATGGTGGGCAAGGAGCTGCATGTGGCGGCGGTGATCAATAACGCAATGCTGGAAGCCATTCTGGCAGAAATCAGGCCGCTGATTGGCCGCGGTAAAGTGGCGGATTACATTCCGGCGCTGGCCAGCGTCAGCGGCGATAAGCTTGGCATTGCGATCAGTACGGTAGACGGGCAGCACTTCGCCGCCGGCGATGCGCATGAACGTTTTTCCATCCAGTCTATCTCCAAGGTATTGAGCCTGGTGGTGGCCATGAACCACTATCAGGAAGAGGAGATCTGGCAGCGGGTGGGCAAAGATCCCTCCGGCCAGCCCTTTAACTCCCTTTTGCAGCTGGAGATCGAGCAGGGCAAACCGCGAAACCCGTTTATCAACGCCGGGGCGCTGGTGGTCTGCGACATGCTGCAGAGCCGGCTCAGCGCCCCGCGTCAGCGGATGCTGGAGATTGTCCGCCGCCTGAGCGGCGTGGCCGATATCGCCTACGATCCGGTGGTGGCCCGCTCTGAGTTCGAGCATTCGGCGCGCAACGCCGCCATCGCCTGGCTGATGAAATCCTTCGGTAACTTCCATAACGACGTCGCCACCGTGCTGCAGAACTATTTCCACTACTGTTCGCTGGAGATGAGCTGCGTTGAGCTGGCGCGAACCTTCCTGTTCCTCGCCGATCGCGGTATCGCCCCGCACCTGGAGGCACCGGTTATCGCGCCCATTCAGTCCCGTCAGGTGAATGCCCTGATGATGACCAGCGGCATGTACCAGAACGCCGGCGAATTCGCCTGGCGCGTTGGCCTGCCGGCGAAATCGGGCGTCGGCGGCGGAATTGTGGCGATTGTGCCGCAGGAGATGGCGATCGCCGTATGGAGCCCGGAGCTTGATGACGCCGGGAACTCGCTGGCCGGCGTGGCGCTGCTGGAAAAACTGACTCAGCGGATGGGGAGGTCGGTGTTCTGATGGTTGAGCAGGATCGGTTGTTTGCCCGTCTGGCGCGCTCGACGTTTCGTTCACGCTTTCGACTCGGGGTCAAAGAGCGGCAATACTGTCTAGATAAGGGGCCGGAGATCATCGACCAGCACGCTGCGGATTTTATCCGCCAGCGGCTGGCGCCCGCCGAACCGATGAACGACGGTAAGCAGACGCCGATGCGCGGCCATCCGGTATTTATCGCCCAGCATGCGACCGCCACCTGCTGCCGCGGCTGTCTGGAAAAATGGCACGCCATTCCCCACGGCCGCGCGCTGAGCGAGCAGGAGCAGCGCTATGTGGTGCAGGTGATCCATCACTGGCTGGTGCTGCAGATGAACGGCCCGTCTGTGCGGTAATCTGCATTTGATCGGCGCCGGAGTATGCCTGATAAATATTCTCATGTTATGATAATCCGCTAACTAATTATTAACATAATAATTGCCTGAAACAATTAGACGGATAATTACTGAATGTCTTCACTGTCGATTCGGTCATTTACGCTGTTTCGTGAAGAGCAGCCCGTGCGCGACGCACTGGTATTATTCACGTTAACGCTACTACTGCATTTTCTGGGGGCCATGCTGCGCCTGGTGCAGGAGCTCTCATTCTTCTGGCCGCTCAATGCCGTGATGGCCGGGATCTTTGCGCGCTATGTCTGGCTTAATCGCAGCTATTTTTATGCCGTCTGTTTTGCGGCAATGCTGGTTTATGACGGACTCACTTCGCGCTGGGGGATGGGCTTTGCCTCATTGCTGATTAATTTCTCCAATATTGTCTTTATTGTGGTGCTGGCGCAGCTGGTGCTGTGGGATAAGCGACGCGCCGACTCCATGCCCGGCCCGATTAATGCGCTTAATTTATTCTGTTTTTGCCTGTTTGCCGCCTTATTGTGCGCCGCCGTCGGCGCCCTGGGGTCGGTGGATGTTGAACGCGCCACCTTTATTCCCCAACTGGCAGACTGGTTTAGCGAACAGTTCTCGACAGCGGTGCTGATCCTGCCGTTTATTCTGACCCTGACGTTGCCTTCGGCATTAAGCGGTTTTCGTTTTCGCCAACTGCTGCCCGCGCTGGCGCTGGTGCTGTCGATAGCCCTCGGCGTGGCGGTGGGCGGCGCCGGCAGCATTACCTTCCCGTTGCCGGCCCTGATCTGGTGCGCCGTTCGTTATCCGCTGCCGCTGACCTGCCTGTTAACCTTTCTCACCGGCATCAGCGAGATATTGCTGGTCGCCAACTCGTTAATTCACTTTTCGCCGGATGCGCGAATGCAGCCGTGGCAGCTGTTCTCCACCCGCCTCGGCATTGCCGCTATGCTGATTAGCCCGGTGATTGTCGCTTCCAGTGTCGAAGCGATTAACACGCTGGTGAAACAGCTGGCCCTGCGCGCCGATTTTGATTTTCAGACCCGGGTGTATTCCCGTTCCGGACTGAGCGAGGCGCTGAAGCGTCAGGCGTTGCCCGCCGATAAGCTGCTGACGGTGATGGTGCTGGATATCGATGGCTTCAAACGGGTGAATGATGCTCTGGGCCATGAAGGCGGCGATTGCGTATTGACTCAGTTTGCCCAACAGGTTCGGCAGCTGGTGGACGAGCAGGGGATGGTTGCCCGCATTGGCGGTGAAGAGTTTGCGGTGGCGGCGGTCGTCGACAGTACCCAGCAGGGCTATTTACTGGCGGAAAAAATCCGCCACGGGGTGGAGTCGCAACCCTTCGGCCTGGGGCAGAATCCAATCCATCTGACCATCAGCATGGGGCTGGAGACGCGCGAGGTGGGGCACGCTCGCATCACGGAGCTGTTTAACCAATTGCTGATGGCGGCAGACGAGGAGATGGTCAAAGCCAAACAGACCGGTCGCAATCGCATCTGTATGCCAGCGCTAACCGAAAGCGCACCATAAGAAAATCCTATACGGAATCCGCTTGTGTTAATTTTTGGTTAAAAACATAGTGATGTGGTCAATTACAGGGAGCTTCCATGACCACATCCTTTTCACTGCGCACGCTGTCGCGTGACGATATTCTGCATCACCTCCCGGCATTAAGCGATATCCTGGCAAGCTGCGTCAACGGCGGCGCCTCGGTAAGTTTTATGCTGCCCTTTAGCGCGCACACGGCCACCACTTTCTGGCAACAGACCGCCGACAGCGTGGCGGCCGGCGAGCGCATCGTGCTGGCGGCCCTCGACGCGGATGAAAGGCCCGTCGGTACCGTGCAACTTATTACCCGCCAACCGGAAAACCAGCCCCATCGTGCGGATGTCGCCAAACTTTTGGTTCACCAAAATGCCCGTCGCCAGGGGATTGCCAACGCGCTGATGAGCGAGCTAGAGCATGTTGCCCGACAGGAAGGGAAGACGGTGTTGGTGCTGGACACGGCAGCCGGTAGCGGGGCGGAGCAGTTCTATGTCCGCTGTGGCTGGGAAAAAGTGGGGGAAATCCCGCGCTATGCGCTGATGCCTGACGGAGAGATGACCGCCACCTCACTGTTCTATAAGTTTTTGCCCTGACGGTCGCTATTGCAGAATGCTTTGATCAAAACGGGGTTTCACTGGTAGAAAAACCTGATAACTTATTGGACCAATTACTCAGGTTGTATGACTACTATTAGAGGGAACCCATTGTGAAAACATTAAACCGTCGTGATTTCCCCGGCGCGCAGTACCCTGACCGTATCATCCAGTTTGGTGAAGGCAATTTCCTGCGCGCATTCGTTGACTGGCAGATAGATCTCCTCAACGAGCATACCGACCTGAATGCGGGCATCGTGGTCGTCCGTCCTATTGCGACGGATTTCCCGCCTTCACTGAGCACCCAGGACGGCCTTTACACCACCATTATTCGCGGTCTGAACGAGCAGGGTGAGGCGGTGAGCGACGCGCGCCTGATCCGCTCGGTCAACCGGGAGATCAGCGCTTACGCTGACTTCGACGCTTTTTTACGTCTGGCGCATAACCCGGAGATGCGGTTTGTCTTCTCCAATACCACTGAGGCGGGCATCAGCTACCATGCCGGGGATCGTTTTGACGACGCGCCGCCGGTCAGCTATCCGGCGAAACTGACGCGTCTGCTGTTTGAACGCTACCAGCATTTCGCCGGTGCGGCCGACAAGGGATGGGTGATTATTCCCTGCGAACTGATCGATTATAACGGCGAGGCGCTGCAGGCGCTGGTGCTGCGCTATGCTGCTGAGTGGCAGCTGCCGCAGGCTTTTATCCGCTGGCTGACCTCGGCGAATACCTTCTGTTCAACGCTGGTGGATCGCATCGTAACCGGCTATCCGCGTGATGAAGTGGCGGCCCTTGAGGCACAGACTGGCTATAAAGATGCCTTCCTTGATACCGCCGAGCATTTCTACCTGTTTGTGATCCAGGGGCCTGCCTCGCTGGCGGCCGAGCTGCGTCTCGATAAACTACCGCTGAATGTGCGCATTGTGGACGATATCAAGCCGTATAAAGAGCGCAAAGTGGCGATCCTCAACGGGGCGCATACCGCGCTGGTGCCGGTGGCCTTCCTGGCCGGGATCGACACCGTGGGTGAGGCGATGAACGATGCGGAGATTTGCGCGTTTGTCGAAAAAGCGATTTATGACGAGATTATTCCGGTGCTGGATCTGCCGCGCGATGAGCTTGAGTCATTTGCCAGCGCCGTGACCGGGCGCTTCCGTAACCCGTATATTAAACATCAGCTGCTCTCGATTGCGCTCAACGGCATGACCAAATACCGCACTCGCATTCTGCCGCAACTGCTGGCAGGGCAGCAAAAGAGTGGGCAACTGCCGCCGCGGCTGACTTTTGCCCTGGCAGCGCTGATCGCCTTCTACCGGGGAGAGCGGGAGGGTGAACGCTATCCGGTACAGGATGACGCCGAATGGTTGGCGCGATACCAGACGCTGTGGGCCCGGCATCGGGATCGCCAGATGAGCACCCGCGAGCTGGTGACTGCGGTACTCAGCGTAGAGGCTCATTGGGAACAGGACTTGAGCCAGATCCCGGGTCTGGTGGAGCAGGTGACTGCCGACCTCGATGCTATCCTGTCCCGCGGTATGCGCGATGCTGTACAGCCTTTGTGCTGATAGCGGACGTCATTCACCCGGCTGCGGCCGGGTTTTAAAGCTACCTCATTAGTTACAACATACTTTTTATCATAGTTAACAAGCCGGTCTGTTACTCCGCTGCGAAAAAAGCCTTTTAGTGCCAAATCGCCCCTTCAGGGAGAGAATTGCCGCTAAGCCGCTTGAACATATGCCTGTGCAGGAAAATAATGGTTTGAACCCATTTTCCCTGCCAATGTTCGCAGGCTAATTCATTCATCTGTAAGGAAACTCGCATGGTCATCGATATCCGGGAAATACGGCCGCACGACAAAGCCGAATGGCTTAATCTCTGGGAAGGCTATACCCGCTTCTACGGCAGCCCGCAGCCGGAAGAGGTGACCGAATGCACCTGGCAGCGAATGCTGGACATGAACTCCCCGGTGCTGGGCAGGGTGGCTGTGGTCGATGATACGGTGGTGGGGTTCGCCATCTGCATTCTTCACGAGGGAACCTGGGTCACCACGCCCATCTGCTATCTGGAGGATCTGTTTGTCGATCCTGCCTTCCGTGGACAAGGCATTGCCAGAACAATCATTAAGTCGCTGCAAACCGAAGGGGCAGACAAAGGCTGGTCGCGGCTGTACTGGCATACGCGTCGTGATAATCCGGCCCGTCATCTGTATGATGAGTTTACCCCGGCTGACGATTATGTGCGCTACAGGATCACGCTTGGGTCCTGAAGCGGTAAGAGGTTGTTAAGCTTTTCCCGCTATAACAGGGGAAACCGGCTCAGGAGAAGCAACGATGGAAAAACGTCTCGACACAGTGGTCAATCTGATTATGTTTCTTTCACTATTGGCTACGGCCTGGGATCTCTCACTGGTGCATCATCTCGCCTGGTAGCAAAGATATCGTGCTGAAACGCGGCGCCTCATGCGGCGCCGCCGGCGTTATTCATCCACCATCTTCCCTGCGCTAAAACTCCAGTCCTCCCGCTGGTTAAACTGGATAACCACCATCAGGTCCTGCGGGCTGACCGCCATCTCATCGTCTAACCGCGCACAGAGCCGACGATAAAGCCCCTGTTTCTGCGCCCGGCTGCGCGGTTTACCGGCAAAAATATGAATAATAGCTAACTGAGATATTTTTAACCGGGCAGGGTGCGAGTGAATTTAAACAAAAAATAGTAAAGTCAATATTACTATCAAGACCATCTTTTTATAAGTATATTGAAAGGCCAGATGATCATAAGAAATATATGCAGGAACAATGAATGATCTAATAAAGGAAGGATCTGATTATGTATTATAGGGATTTCATTATTACCTCTATCGAGGCAGAGCGTATTCTGGCCATGAAATTTGATGAAGCATTTGCTGGAGTGAAAAATAATGTTATTGATACACTGAATCAAATGGGAAATGGTATAACCCGTGCTTCGTATTATACTTCCTGCTTAATGAATAATTATCAGGATGTTTGCTCAAAGTTAAAGCAAGAGGACACAAGATTTATTGCAGGGCTGGCGCAGTTAGTTAAAAACCGTGATATCATTTTCCAAATGATTAAAATACATATAGAAACCTACTTTCAAAATAAAAAAGAAGAAAAAGCTCAAAATATTCTCAAGAAGCTTGTCGGGGCGGGAGTTTACCTATCATCAGCAGGGTTAACTAATCGGATTTTAATCATGGCAGTAGCAACCATGATTTGCCAGACTTCCAGGTTTAATACTGTTGTATATGGGCGTATCAACAGGGCAAGGTCATTAGTCCTTAAAGGGAGTGTAACTGCTACCGCAGTGGTATTGAATGTGTATGGATTGATACAGGATGCCGCAAATAGCGCTGACAATTTGAAAATGCATAATTCATTTTATTACAATGCCTTATATGCCAACCATCTGGAGATGATGTACTTTCTCATCGAACCTGTCATCACAGGAGTTCCTTATTTAAATCCGATGATTATTTCTGATGATGAACTTGCTGAATTACTTATTAAATTAATGAGGTGAATGGATGGATTTCTTGAAAAGATGGTTAAAGGAAGAATTCATTCTTTTTTTATGGGGGTGGGGCATTGTATTATTAATCATTGTATTTAGCATGATTGCAGTCTCTCTTTTCCCTGACATTGCCATTAACTTAATAGGACTTTTTATTTTATTAATCATTGGGTTTCACGTTGTTGTTTGGTTTAAAGTTAAAAACTGATATGAAAGAGGAGGGGTAATGTCAAATCCAGCATATTTATGGTTAACTGATGAGAATGATTCGCCTGTTATAGGTTCTTGCCTGATGCCCACACGTACAGGTTCCATCGAATTGCGCGCAGTGAATCATCATGTTTGGTTACCTACCGATAATAATACAGGAAAGCTGACGGGAACCCGTCTTCATACACCGGTTAAAATTCAAAAAGAGTTTGACAGAACAACACCTTTGTTATTTAGGGCTCTTTGTGAAGGTCGAACCTTAAAATCGGCAACGCTAAAAATGTACAGAATAAATGAGGCGGGACTGGAAATTGAATATTTTAACATAGCGTTAGCGAATATTAAGATTACGGCAATCACACCAAATTTACATCCGGCCGGAATGACAAGTACTCACCTTGAAGACATTGATTTCCGTTATGAGACGATCACCTGGAGATACACAGAAGGGAACATCATGTATCGTGATTCATGGAACGATCGCTGTTGTGCCTGGTAGCAAATAATATAGTGCTGAAACGCGGCGCCTCATGCGGCGCCGCCGGCGTTATTCATCCGCCATCTTCCCTGCGCTAAAACTCCAGTCCTCCCGCTGGTTAAACTGGATAACCACCATCAGGTCCTGCGGGCTGACCGCCATCTCATCGTCTAACCGCGCACAGAGCCGACGATAAAGCCCCTGTTTCTGCGCCCGGCTGCGCGGTTTACCGGCGAAAATATGAAACAGCACGAAGCGGGCGCTGCGTCCGTCGCTGAGGTAGTTCGGGTCGTAAATGCGCTGCTCGTCGGCGGCCTGCTCGATAAACTGAAATTTATCTGCTGACGGCACGTCGAACTCTGCCACCAGACACTCATGAAAGAGCGCCGACAATTGAGCAAACTCCGTGGGACGCCAGGCCGTGCCAAGCGATATGCGGGTCAGGGGCATGGTGTCTCCTGCTCATTCAGACAGGTCAGGGCGCTGGCCGCCGCTGGCCAGCCGGCATAGAACGCCAGGTGGGTGAACAGCTCGACGATTTCGGCCTGGCTCAGGCCATTTTGATAGCCGAGAGCGATATGCCACGGCAGTTGCTGGGTTTTACCCAGCGCCGTCAGGGCAGAAAGGGTGATCAGGCTCCGTTCGCGGGGCGACAGATCGCGGCGAGCCCAGATATCACCAAACAGTACCGTTTCGGTCAGTTCGGCCAGTTTTGGCGCAATGGCGGCCAGGGTGTTGCGATTAACAGCGCTATTTTCCACAGTGACTCCCGTTATTGGGTGTTGAGATGGCAATCACTGTCGCATGCCGGGAAAGAGGTTGAACATCGCAATGTTCAGGATATTTCGTCCTGATAAACAGGATGATTTTTCACCCTGTTCTCCTTATTCATTGCCACGCTTAAGCGCTCATTCCGGTTAGACGTCGATTTTTCGCGCCACGATAAACAACCTGGGGAATCGCAGGAGCACCTTTCTGTTACACTGTAACGGATAGTGTTCGGCCAGTAGTTCGACATAGCGTGTCAGAAATGCGTTTCTGGACTGCTCGTCCAGGCCGGCCAGATAGGGACGCAATCCGGTCCCCTGCAACCAGTCGCTTATCGCCTGATGGGAAGCGAGGGGATGAAAATAGGTGGTGCGCCAGATATCAACTTCACAACCCTGACGGGTCAGCATGTCATACCAGGCGTCCGGCGGGAGTAAGGGCTGGCGCCCGCGGTCCGGTAATCCCTGCTCGTCGGCGACCTGGCGCATCAGGGTATGCGAAGGTTCCTGCCAGTTATCCGGCATTTGCACGGCCAGCGTCCCGTTGACTGCCAGCTGCGCCACCAGATGTGGAAACAGCGTCTCATGATCCGCCAGCCACTGCAGAGAGGCGTTCGCATAGATCACGTCTACCGGTTGCGCAGGCCGCCAGCGGGCAATATCGGCGTCGATGAACTCACAGTCGGGTAAGGCCTGTGCCGCCTGAGCCAGCATGGCCGGGGAGTTATCGATACCGGTGATTGCCGCCAGCGGCCAGGCGGCGCGCAGCAGGCGGGTGCTGTTTCCCGGCCCGCAGCCAAGGTCGACAACGTGCTCAACCTGCAGATGGGCAATACGCGAGAGCAGGTCGGCCGCGGGGCGGGTACGTTCAGCGTCAAATTGCAAATACAAAGAAGGGTTCCAGTCAGCCATAGCGCGGTCCTGTGTGAGGGAAGACTGGGCAAAGCATAGAACGCTACTGGCAACCTGTCAGCCGCCGAATGTTACCAGCGGTAACCCACTTCGTGACAGTGTCACAAAAAGAATAAACATCAGTGGGCTTTTCGCGTCTGGTCGGTACGCTCAGGGAGGCGGTGGGATGGACAGTCACTGCGCCCGTTGCGGGCGCAGTGACTTATTCGGCGTTCTTGAGCGCTTCAGCGCGGCTGGCGGTGGCGTAAACAAAATCCAGCATCGGTTCGAGATCGGTGTCGTAACCGGCCTGAATGATTTTACCTCGCAGCCATTCAATTTCGCTGGTGATATCGGGTGGGAAGATGTTGTTATCCTGCGCCCGGCGCAGCCATTTCAGCAGAAAGTTATTCTTTCCTCTGATACCGCCCGATTTTTTCGACTTTCCGTGCATCTTCAGCGCGACCAGGACGCAGTAATAGAAATGAACGCGCTGATTAAAACTTTGGTGCATGTCTGTGTTTCCCGCCAGAATCAGGAATTCACCGTGTGGGTCAGTGATTCGGATTGGACTACGGCGCCGGGCTGGATCGTTGTGCGATCTCTGTTGTTCTCCGCTACCGTCCTTGCATCTGTTGTCAGACGCTGAGGAGGATGTTGGCATGGAAGCCGAATCGTCGTCAATTGCCGATTCGTTTTTTGCCCGCGGCGATCCGCGGGCCAGGGCTGACTACGTTCCTGAGACGGCTCGCTGTTGTCGCTGGACGCGTAAAATGAGCAGGAAAGCGAACACCACGACAATCGCCGCCAACAGATATAGCGTGGCGAGGTCGTAGAAGCCGGCGACCCATCCGGCCAGCGGCCCGGTGAGTCCCAGAGCCAGGTCAAGAAACGCCGAGTAGGTGCCGAGGGCGGTCCCCTGGTTTTGCTCTTCCACCTGTTTGACTGCCTCGACCCCTAGCGCCGGGAAGACCAGGGAAAAACCCGAGCCGGTGAGAAAGGCGCCGACGCCAGCCACCCAGGCTGACGGCGCCAGCCAGATCAGCAGCAGGCCGAGACACTCGATCACAAAGCAGACCAGCGAGACCGGGACCCCGCCATAGCGGGTAATGGTATTTCCCAGCACCAGGCGGACGCAGATAAAGCCGACGCTGAACAGGGAGAGGGTAAACGCCGCGCCCTGCCAGCTGTGCGCCGCAAAATAGAGGGTGATGAAGGTGGCGATAACGCCGAAGCCAACGGTACCAAAGGCCAGCCCCAGGCCATAAGGCCAAATTTTTCGTACCACTGCGTGAAAGGGCGCTCTGACACCGGCAGTCACGCTGACATCCTGGCGGGTGCGGGCGAACAGCAGGCCGATGGCGGCCACCACCACCACCACCGTGGCAAATCCGCTAATGCCGAAATAGTGGTTAAGGGTGACCCCCAGCGGCGCCCCGATCGCCATGGCGACATAGGTCGCCACGCCATTCCAGGAGATCACCCGCGAGGTATGGATCGCGCCGACGGTTTTGATCCCCCAGAGCGTGGCGCCGGTCGCGGTAAAGCTCTCGCCGACGCCAAGAAACACCCGGCCCGCCAGCAGCGCGGCGATGGCCAGCATCGGCGTCGCCTGCAAAAGCACCGCCAGCAGGGTGAATGCACCGCTCAGCAAACAGCAGATGATCCCGAGACTGACCACTTTTTTCGGGCCCCAGATATCGGTATAGCGCCCGGCGTGCGGTCGACTGATCAGCGTTGAGATGTATTGCAGGCTGATCACAATCCCGGCGACAAAGGTGCTGTAGCCCAGCTGATAGTGAATGTATCCCGGCAGTACGGCCAGCGGCAGGCCGATGGAGAGATAGCAGATACAGGTGAATACAACGATCGAAATGATGCGCAAATTGAGTTGCGTGGTGCTGACGGAAGTGCTCATAGGGATAAGTGATTAATACAAGGGATGTTTAGCATAGCGCGCCGCGAGGACGCTGGCGAGTCGCGAGGGCGTTTTATCTGTCACCGATGAAGTCGCCGTCTGTCCGAAGGGGCGCAACGGTCTGTACCGTCGATGATGTTGTGCATGCGCCCGCCATTAATCGGGTTTGCCGCTGGCGCCTGCGTACGGGCATGATGGCGTTAGCTTACCACCGCGTTCAGGAGAGAACATGTCCCACGATTTCGCTGATATTGACGTTTTGTTCATTGCGGGCTTCGGTCCCATCACCCGCAGCACGTCGCAAAGCCGTGACTTCTATTGTCAGGCGTTGGGTTTGCCGCTAAAGCCGATGCCGGGTAACGAGGCGTATCTCCTCAGCGAGCAGGATGCCATCGGCGGGGTGAAACATTTCGCGCTGTGGCCGCTGGCGCAGGCGGCTCAGTCCTGCTTTGGTCAGGACCAGTGGCCGGAGACGGAGCCGGTGCCGCAGGCATGGATTGAGTTTGAGGTCCGCGACCTTACTGCGGCGACGGCGCGGCTGCAGCAGCAGGGATACCGCCTGCTCGTCGCGGCGCGCGACGAACCGTGGGGACAGACGGTCACCCGATTGCTCAGTCCGGAAGGGCTGCTGGCCGGGCTCACGGTGACGCCGTGGCTGCGGGCGGAAGAGCCATAGCGCCCGCGCCGGACGCGGCGCAGGGCATATAGGGGAGGTTATTGATTCTCCTCTTGATGGGAAGCGCTTCGTACTTCTCCCCAGGCGCGGTTTTGCAACACGGTGCGATAGCCGTCGCGGTCGACGAAAGTGACGCCATTGACTTCCCAGTAAGGGTTAAACGCCGTGACCCGCAGAAAGCCGGCGGCGTCCATGGCGGCGCACTGTGCTTGCCATTCCGCCTGCTGTGGGTAATACAGCACCAGCAAATCTTCATCTCCTGGCGAGGGAGTGACGGGATGGTGGCGACAGTGGGTGAATTCCAGATGCCAGCCCGCGTCGGGCGCGCCGAGCATAATCCCGCTGAATCCTTCATGATCGGTAAAGCTGCCGAGTTGCTGAAGCCCCAGCCCGGCGCAATACATGCTGGCGGTGGCGTCCAGTTCACTGACCGGTCTGGCAATACGCATATGGCTGAACAACATAATGGCTCCCGTAAGCAAAAGCTCAAGTTGATACTGTACCGGTAAATCGGCCCGGCGTGTGTTAAGACGTGCCCGGGCGCCATTTTCTCTCTGTCAATACCATAGCGGATTAACGTCCGCCTTGCGCCGACATTCTCTCTTAATCATAATAAAAAAAGAATTATAAAATACTATTGTTCTTAATATGAGAATCATTGTGAGGTGGTGGATGAATAACAGATCGCGCCAGGCCATATGGCTGGCACTGGCTGGGTCGATAGTACTGATGATCGGCATGGGCTACGGGCGCTTTGCCTTCACCGGCGTGCTGCCGCTGATGCTTAATGAAGGTCTGTTGACCCTGCACCAGGGCAATCTCGCCGCGTCGGCCAATTACGCTGGTTATCTGGTCGGCGCGTTGCTGCTGGCGCGGGTGCAGCCTGGGGCCGCCAGCCGACTGAGCATTATCTCCGCCGGGTTGACCATCGCCAGCCTGGCGCTGCTGGCCTGGGTGAGCTCGCCGTGGACCATTATTGCGCTGCGCGCCGTCGCCGGCGCGCTGAGCGCGATAACGCTGATTGCCGGTTCGCTGTGGCTGCTGGAACATATGGGCCATCATCACGGGGCGCCGTTGCTGTATGCCGGGGTGGGGCTGGGGATATTTATCTCTGCGGAGGGGATCGCCCTTGGACATGCCCTGAGCCTCACCAGCCAGCAGATCTGGCTGCTCTGCGCATTATGCGCCGGTCTGCTGCTGGCGCTGGCGATCCGTTGGCTGCTGACTCCGCCGGCTGCACTGGTGAGGGTTTCCCATGTTGAGACCTCCTTGCCTGAGGCCGGGAGCGATACGCGTCGCGCGGCGTGGCGACTATTGATGGTTTACGGCCTGGCGGGCTTCGGCTATATCATCACCGCCACTTATCTGCCGTTGTTTCTGTCCGGTTCGCTGCAGAGCGTTGACCCGGTCCATCTGTGGGCGCTGTTTGGTCTGGCGGCCGCGCCGTCCTGCCTTATCTGGCATAAGCTGGTGCTAAAGTGGGGGTACCGGCAGGCGCTGACCCGCAACCTGATCGTCCAGGCGCTTGGCGTGATCCTTCCAGCCTGCAGCGCTTCACTGCTGTTTTGCGTGCTAAGCGCGCTATTGGTGGGCTTTACCTTTATGGGCACCGTCACCATTGCGCTACCGAAGGCGAAAAGTCTCAGCCATCAGGTGAGCTTCAATATGATTGCCGCGATGACTGCACTGTACGGCGTGGGACAGATTGCCGGGCCGCTTATCGCCGGCGCGCTGTATCAGATCGCGGCTTCATTTAACCCGGCGCTCTATGCCGCGGCGCTGGCGCTGCTGATTGCCGCAGGGCTGGTCTTTACCGAACGCCGGGCTTAGCCAATCGCCACGCTTTGCAGCAGCTTGCGCCACTCGCTCAGAGCGGGGGCGTTCAAGCCGCTGCGCCAGATAAGCTGGGTGGTCGCCTCGCACAGCGGTTCGCTAAGGCAGTTTTCGGGAAGCGTCATCTGCGACAGCACGCTCTGCGGCAGCAGGCAGGCGTAGCGTCCGGAAGCCACGCAGGCGAGCATGCTGTGATAGGAGTTGACCTCATGCACCTCGACGGCCGCCTGCTGCTCCGCCAGCCAGCGTTCGCCCAGCGCGCGGTAGCTGCAGCCGCTGGCGAATGCCGCGAACCGCAGCGGGCCCGGGGTCTGCGGACGGACCAGCATCAGCGTTTCATAAAACACCGGGGTGCATGCCAGCTCGGCGGGACAGGCCGGTTGACCATCGGCCCCAGGCGGCAGGCAGACCAGCGCGGCATCGAGGGCGGCGGTTAACACTCCCTCGGTTAACTGGCGGGTCGGTTGGGTGATAAGGGTGATATCTACCTGCGGGCACCGCTGTTGAAAGCGGGTAAGCAGCGGCGGCAGCCGGCTGGCGGCGGTCGCCTCCATCGCGCCCAGACGCAGACTGCCGCCTGGGGTTGTCGGATGCAGAGCCTGCTTTGCCTCTTCCGCCAGGCTCAGGATCCGCCGGGCATAGCTGAGAAACTGCACGCCTGCCGGGGACAACACCATTTTTTTGTTGCCGCGAACGAAGAGCTCAACGGCAAGTTCCTCTTCCAGCTGCTGAATGCGGGTCGTGATATTGGACTGTGCGCGGCCCAGCCGTTTTGCTGCCTGGGTGACGCTCTGCGTTTCTGCCACCTGAATGAAGATCTCTAGTGTGCTGTGGTTCATATTTTTCTTCTCAATACGATAATGATGTTGATCTTACCATCTTTAAAGGAGATGGTAAGCCTCCGGCACCGCTAATGCATGAGGAAACCATGAGCAACCCGCTACTTTCGCTTATTGATATTGATTATCCCCTGATTCAGGCCCCGATGGCGGGCGTCTCCACCCCCGCGCTGGCTGCCGCGGTAAGTCATGCCGGCGCGCTGGGCTCGCTGGGGCTGGGTGCTTCAACCGTTGCCCAGGCGGAAGCGATGATAGTCGCCACCCGCCAGCTGACGGACCGTCCGTTCAATGTCAATCTGTTCTGCCATGCGCCGCCCCGGCGCGACGCCCGGCGGGAAGCCGACTGGGCAACAACTTTACGACCCCATTTTGCCCGCTATGGCAGTACGCCACCGGATTCGTTAAGCGAGATCTACCAGACATTTATCGGTCATGCGCCGATGCTGGAGCTGCTTCTCGACCTGTCGCCGGCGGTGGTGAGTTTTCATTTTGGTCTTCCTGAACGTGAGACGATCCAGCGTCTGCGACAGCAGGGGATTGTCACCCTGGCGACGGCAACCTCGCTCCAGGAGGCGCTGCTGATTGAACAGCAGGGGATCGACGTAGTGGTCGCTCAGGGCTATGAGGCGGGCGGGCACCGGGGGATCTTTGCTCCGCAGGAGCCTGATGCCCAACTGAGCACGTTCACCCTGGTGCAACTTCTGCGGCGTCGGCTAACCATCCCGGTGGTAGCCGCCGGGGGCATCATGGACGGGGCGGGGATCACCAGCGTAATGCAGTTGGGGGCGCAGGGCGTTCAGCTCGGTACGGCGTTTTTACTGTGTCCGGAATCGGCCGCCGACGCCGGTTATCGCGCGGCGATCAACAACAGCATTGACGGACGTACGGTGCTGACCTCCGCGATATCCGGGCGTCCGGCACGCTGTCTGGCGAATGCCTTCTGTGCGCTGGGGGAAGCCTGTCCGGCGAGCGCCGTGCCGGATTATCCGCTGGCGTATGATATCGGCAAAGCGCTGGCCGCCGCCGCGAAAGCCCAGGGCGTTCATGAGTATGGCGCCCACTGGGCCGGGCAGGGTGTGGGGTTGATCCGCGAGTGTGACGCCGCCAGTCTGGTTCGTCAGCTGGCGGCAGAGTGCGGCTGGAACTAGTGTCTGACGGTTAGCGACGGTGGGCCAGGCTGCGCACCAGCCGATCGCCGGCCATTTGCACGCCCTGCACCATCGCCACCAGGATCAGCACCGTGCCAAACATGACTTCATTATTAAACCGCTGATAGCCGTAGCGGATGGCGAGGTCGCCGAGTCCACCGCCGCCGATCACACCGGCCATGGAGGAGAAACCAATCAGCATCACGATGGTCAGCGTGATCCCGGCCAGCAGCGTTGGCAGGGCTTCCGGCAGCAGGGATTTAAAAATCACGTGCCAGACGTTACCGCCCATCGACAGAATGGCTTCGATTCTCCCGTAGTCCACCTCGTCGAGCGCGTTTTCCGTCAGACGGGCAAAGAACGGAAAGGCGCCGATGGTCACCGGCACGATGGCGGCGGTGCTGCCCAGCGTGGTGCCGACGATCAGGCGGGTAAAGGGGATCAGGGCGATCAGCAGCACGATAAACGGCAGCGACCTGCCGATGTTGATCACCGCGCCTAACAGCGCGTTCAGTTTCGGCATCGGCGCCAGCCCGTTGGCGCGGGAAATAAATAACAGCACGCCGGTGGGCAGCCCGATCAGCACGGTAAACAGGGCCGCCAGGCCCACCATATAAAGCGTATCCAGCGTGCCGTCGAGTAATAACGGCCACAAATCTTCCCAGCTCATGCTACTCCGCATAATGGCCTCCCCTGAACGCCGTGACGGGTAAGAAAATCTTGTTCAGCCTGCGGGTCGTGCAGCAGCGACTGGCGCAGCCGCGACCATGGAGTCACCAGCAGGTCGGCGAGTTTACCGCTCTCGACAATCTCGCCATGTTCCAGCAGCGCCGCGTGGTCACAAATGGTTTTCACCACCTCCAGCTGGTGCGTAATCAACACGATGGTCAGATTGAGGCGCTGGTTAATATCCGCCAGCAGGGCCAGCACCGAGGCGGTGGTCTCGGGATCCAGCGCACTGGTCGCCTCATCGCACAGCAACACTTCAGGCCGGGCGGCCAGCGCCCGGGCGATGCCGACGCGCTGTTTTTGCCCACCGGAAAGCTGCGACGGGAAGGCGGCGGCCTTTTCGCTGAGATCCACCAGCTCCAGCAGTTCGCGCACCCTGGCCTCGCGAGCGGCCCTCGGCACTCCGGCAATCTCCAGCGGCACCGCGATGTTGTCAGCGACGGTGCGGGCATGCAGCAGATTGAAGTGCTGGAAAATCATCCCGGTGCGCAGGCGATAATCCCGCAGCGCCGCCTTGTTCAACTGGGTAATATCCTGTCCGTTCACCAGAATGCGGCCCGAGGTGGGCCGCTCCAGTAAATTGAGACAGCGGATGAGCGTACTTTTGCCGGCGCCACTGCGCCCGAGAATGCCGTATATTGCCCCTTTCGGTATCTGCAACGCGATATCGTTCAGCGCCGGTCGGCCGGTTCCGGCGTAGGTTTTGCTCAGCCCTTCAATGGTTATCATGACTGAGGGGCCACCGGGATCACCGAGCCGTTGTAGGTTTTACGGATAAACTCCGCCACCTGCGGTGACGTCAGATCTTTCGCCAGCGCCTTAATGCGCGGGTCATTCGCCAGGGCTGGGGTGGTCACCAGAATATTGGCGTACGGATTATGCTCGGCGCTTTCCAGCCCCAGGGCATCTTTCGCTGGCACCAGGCCGGCTTCCAGCGCGTAGTTACCGTTAATCACCGCCAGGTCGACATCGTCGAGGGAACGCGGGATCTGCGGTGATTCAATCTCCAGAATCTTCAGGTGTTTCGGGTTCTCGACAATATCCTTCGGCGTCGCCAGGGTGGTGGCCGGGTCGGTAAATTTGGGATCCAGCTTAATAAGCTTCTGCGCCTGCAGCAGGAACAGCGCCCGGCTCAGGTTGGTGGTGTTATTCGGCACCGCCACGGTGGCGTTTTCCGGCAGTGATGAGAAATCTTTATGCTTATGCGAGTAAATTCCCAGCGGCTCAATATGCACGGTGGCCGCGACGGCAAAGGTTTTACCCAGCGCTTTTTCCTGATCCTTCAGATAGGGAACATGCTGGAAGTAGTTGGCATCCACATCGCCACTGGCCAGCAGTTCATTGGCGTTGACCCCGCTGGTCAGCTCCACCACCTTCAGATCGAGGCTGGGATCGATTTTTTTGATGTAGTTGAGGATCTCCGCGTGGGGAACCGGGTCCGCGGCGACGCGCAGCGCGGCAGCCTGGGCAGACGTCCATGCCAGAGAAAGAGACAGTGCGACCCCTGCCAGTTTAAAAGCGGCATATTTCATGGTGTGTTCCTTTTTAGTTATGGTTAAACGATCAATTGCTCGGCGCGTTCGCGAAACACGTCCTGATAGTAGCGTTCCGCCACGTCCGGATGGGAACGCAGACGGCCCTTGAGATAATTCCAGCCGACATCGCGTAGCAGCGGATTGTGCGGGTCGCTGTCCGGACCTCGCGCTTCACGCGCCAGTTCGGGCGGCAGGGTGTAAACCGGCACCACCGCGTCAAGCTGGGCGCCGAGGAAGAAAGCGATGGAGAGGCGCTGCTGCTGCGCCGGCGGCGACACCACGCGATGGACGGTGGCGCGCAAATACCCGTTGGTCGCCAGCTCCAGCAGTTCGCCAATATTGACCACAAAGCTGCCGGCCAGCGGCACGGCGTCGATCCATTGTCCAGGCGCGACCTCTACCTGCAGTCCTTTCTGTTCGTCCTGCAGCAGGAAGCTGAGGAAACCGGAATCTTTATGGGCGCCGACGCCCTGGCTGCTTTGGGTCTCCTGCTGGCCGGGATAGCGGATCAGTTTGATATGCTCGTTGGGTTTCTCGCCGTAGAGCCGGTCAAAGGCATTCTCCGGGAGCTGCAGGGCTTCGGCAAAAGCGCGCAGCAGGCGGATGCCCACCTGGGTCATCTGCTGTTGCCAGTGAAGTAACACCGGTTTAAGCGACGGCAGGGCGGCAGGCCACAGATTCGGACCCTGCAGGCGCTGCCAGCGCGGGGCGTCGTCGCTGAGGGTCAGCGCCGGACGTTCGGCGCCGATATCAAACTGCTCTCGCCAGTCAGGCTGGCCGCGCGTCAGCTCTGAGGCCGCGCGGTTATAGCCGCGAAAATGAGGGGAGTGGATCATCGCTACCTGCTGTTTTTGCGCTTCATCGAGAGCAAAAAAGCGTTGAGACTGGCGCTGAACTTCATACTGAAGCGCGTCGTCCACACCGTGGTTGATCAAATAGAAGAAGCCGATGTCGCGGGCGGCGTGACGCAGGTCGGCCAGAAAGGCCGCTTTATCCGCGGGGTCCGCGTAGCGGGCCAGGTCGAGAATCGGCAGGGTGGTCGCGTTCATTGTGTTCTCCGAAAACGGGGTAATAAGTTATGGGTTGATTCAGGTTCAGGGTTCGGGCACAACAGCAGCGCATGGTGATTTCCTCTGTCCGGGGCTGAACACAGCTTGCCTCAAGGCCAAATAAGCAACCAATAACGTTATTTTCTAATTTATGACCGCGCGGGGTTCAGTGCTTTTGCGTTAAATAGATATAGGCGCAAAGCGCGTAATGAAGCCGGTTGCGCCCGTCGGTCAGAGCCAGTAAGGTAGGCGCACTTTTTTAATGCGGAACGGACGTATCGTAATGCACAGCTCGAAAGATCCCCTGCACGGCGTGACGCTGGAAGCGCTGCTCAATGCCCTGGTGGCGCGCTATGGCTGGGCGGAAATGGCCCGCCAGGTCAACATTAACTGCTTTAAAAGCGATCCCAGCATTAAGTCCAGCCTCAAATTTCTCCGCCGGACGCCGTGGGCGCGCAAAGAGGTAGAGGCCATGTATCTCGCCTCCCTTGATGATGACGCGCCGGTGGAGAAAGCGGATCCTTGGGCAAACTGGCAGAAAAAATAACCCTTACCACAGGACACCATCATGCAGAGCTGGAGCAGTAAAGATTTCACCGCCGACCGCGCGTGGGGCGCGCTGGATATCGCCAATTTTTCCGGCACCACCGTGCGTCTGCACTGGACCGACCAACCCTATATCTGGCACATCAACGATGGTCAGGAGGTGTTTGCCGTGATGGATGGTCAGGTGGCGATGCATGTGAAAGTCGACGGCGAGGAGCAGGTCATCATGCTGAACGCCGGCGATATCTTCTACGCCGAAGTGGGATGCGAGCATGTCGCCCATCCGCAGGGGGCGGCGCGTATTCTGGTGATCGAGAAAGAAGGGTCGGTCTGATCCCTCCGGCGGGCGGTTCTTAGCCCGCCGTTTCATCACCGGTCAGACTCAACATACCGCGTTGATATAAATCACTTATCCAGCTTTCGATATATTTAATTCTTGTTTGCCATTCCCTTCACCCCAGCACTATCTTTTGCCGCAGGCGCCTGAACAGGCACAATCGCGGGAGAGATCATGGCAACCTTGCAGTGGGACCACGCAGTACAGTTTGTGAATCAGCCGGAAGCGGCCATTCAGACCTTTGCCGACCAGCAGCTGCGGGCGGTGGCCGGAGGGCGACATCCGGGGTGGGGAACCCGCAATGCGCTGAGCTATTTTGGCCTGACCTATATCGAATTCCTCGCCATTTCCGACCCGGACGAACTGCGCGCCGCGACGGACAGGTTCCTGCTTTCGCGGGATGCCGAGCGGTTGCTGCCGGAGAACGAAGCGCTGTTTCGGGTGGCGCTGCGCAGCGACGACATCGAGGCCACTCATGACCAGTTGCGTCGCAAGGGGTTGGCGGTATCACCGATTGTCGATGGTCAGCGCAACGATCCGCAGGGCAATATCATCCGCTGGCGGATCTTCACCATCGATGGCGACACTGACGGGCTGGTCTATCCATTTGTGCTGCAGTGGGGAGAAGACGATACCACCCGGCTGGCGCGGCTGCGCGCTCAGGAACTGGACGTGCCGCACCCGCTGGGCGACATTGCGCTTGAGCAGGCGGTGTTCGAGGTGGTCAATCCGCAGGCGGTACGCGATCGCTGGCAGGCGCTGCTGGGCTTCCCGCCACAGGGGGAGCAGGGACTGGACGTGGGCGGCCAGTGGTTTACTTTCCGCGAAGGACCCGCTAACCAGCTGACCGAACTGGTGTTTCGCGTCGCCAACCCGGCGCTTAAGGGGCAGCGCTTTCGCGTCGGCAACGGCGTGTATCGCTTTACATAAAAGCTGAATCTAGCGTGCCGTGGCGCGCAGGGCCCCCGGCGGCTGGCCGGTGATGCGTTTGAAGGCCCGGCTGAAGGCCGCCAGCGATTGATACCCGAGGCTGAAGGCGACCGTTTCCAGCGCCTGGCCTTCGTGGGTGATGTACTGCACCGCCAGCCGCATACGCAGCTCGGTCAGATAGCGGGCGGGGGTGGTGTCTGTCGCGGCGAGAAAACGTTCCGCGAACAGCGAGCGTGAAAGCCCCGCCTCCCGCGCCAGATCTTCCACTTTCCAGTTGACCCCCGGGCGCTGATGCATGGCATAGATCGCTTTTGCCAGCCGGGGATCGCGCAGGACCTGTACCCAACCGGTGGCGTTGCCACATCCGCACTCTACCCAGCCGCGGACAATCAGCGCGGCCACCACGTCCGCCAGCCGGGCGAGGATCCCGGCATAGCCTACCTGGCGGGTGAGGGATTCCCGCTCCATCGCTACCAACAACGGCTGGATCTCCGGCCAGGTGTTTAGCAGGCTGCTGACCCGCATCACCTCGGGCATGGCCTTCACCAGCGGCTGCATGCCGCCGAGCTCAAAATCCATACAACCGCTGAAAATGACGGCGCGCTCCGGGCAGTCCGGGCGGCCGCCGGCGTTGATACAGCTTACCGTGCTGCACACCGTTTCGCTGGGCAGCTGGGCCACATTGACCACCGTGGCCTGCGGATCAGAAAGCAGGGCGTGCCCGTCGCCGTTGGGAATAAACAGTGCATCGCCGCTCTCGAGGGTGAACTGTTCTCCGCTGGCCATGCGCAGCAGCACCGACCCGCGGCTGATGAAATGGAACTGGGCTTTACCCGCCACGGCGCTAAAGCCGACGCCGAACGGGCGTGCGGTTTCGATGCGCCGGTAGTTAACGCCGGAGAGGCGCATCCCGCGCAACAGTTCGCTGGTCAGGTCGATGCCAGGCTGGCTCATGGTAATTCCGGACGAATAATCAATAACTGAAGAGTATGCATCATATATCGTCCAAAGGTAAGTCCCTAAGATGACCAGGATGTTAATAAAACTGGAGAGATGTATATGAGTTCCTGCATAGCTGCTGACGCGAGCCTGTCACCCGCCAAACCTGCCTGGCGCGCCGTCTATGCCCTGGCCCTCGGGGTGTTCGGCCTGATCGTGGCCGAGTTTCTGCCCGCCAGCCTGTTAACGCCGATGGCCAGCAGCCTCAGGGTCAGTGAAGGGATGGCCGGACAGGCGGTCACCGCGACGGCGCTGGTGGCGTTAGTCACCGGCCTGCTGATCGCCACCGCCACCCGCAATATCGATCGCCGCTGGGTGCTGATGTTCTTTTCCGTGCTGCAGATAGTCTCCAGCCTGATGGTCGCTTTTGCCGATTCGCTGGCGTTTCTCCTGCTGGGCCGTCTGCTGCTGGGGGTCGCCATCGGCGGCTTCTGGGCGATGTCCACTGCCACGGCGATGCGTCTGGTGCCGGCGGCCCATGTGCCGAAGGCGCTGGCGATCATCTTTTCCGCGGTGTCTGTCGCTACGGTGGTAGCCGCGCCGCTCGGCAGCTATCTTGGCGAGCTGATCGGCTGGCGCAACGTATTTATTCTCTGTGCGATACCCAGCCTGCTGGCGCTGCTCTGGCAACTGTGGGTGCTGCCCTCCATGCGCCCGGAGAGCGTCGGGACCTTCTCCACGCTGTTCAGGGTGCTGCGCCGTCCCGGTATGCTGGGCGGCATGCTGGCGACAATCCTGATTTTTAGCGGCCATTTCGCCTTCTTTACCTACCTGCGGCCGTTCCTTGAGACCGTGGCGCAGGCCAGTGTCGAAGGGGTCTCGCTGATATTGCTCGGCTTCGGTATCGCTAACTTTATCGGCACCTCGGTGGCGAGCTATCTGCTGAGCCGTAGCCTGCGCCTGACCCTGGCGCTGGTGCCGTTGATGATGAGCGTTCTGGCGCTGCTGATGGTGACGTTTGGCCATTTGACCGTGCTGGACGGGCTGCTGGTCGCCCTGTGGGGATTTGCCTTCGGTCTGGTGCCGGTGGCCTGGTCCACCTGGCTTGCCACCACCGTGCCGGATGAAGCAGAAAGCGCGGGCGGTCTGCTGGTCGCCTCTATTCAGCTGGCCATCAGCGCCGGGGCCGCCGGCGGCGGGGCGGTGTTTGATTTGCACGGCGCCAGCGGCGTCTTCACCGGCAGCGGTCTGCTGCTGTTGAGCGCGATGGTGATTGTCTTCGCCGCCGTGCGGGTGAAACCGGTTGCCAGCGCTGACCGGCCGGAGACGGGCCGCTTATCCCGCGAGATCGATAACTAAATTGGCCGACAGGCTGCGGGAGCAGCACAGCGCAATATGCTGCTCTGCGGCCTGTTTTTCCGCCTCCGACTGCACGGTATCCCGGTGGTCGACGGTTCCCTCCCGCACCGGCGTCAGGCAGGCGCCGCAGATCCCCATCTCGCAGGAGAGCGGCACCGCGACGCCATGCTCCTGTAGCACCTGGGCGATGGTTTTGTTCCCCGGGACCGGCCAGCGTTCCCCGGTGGAGGCGAGGGTGATGGTGAAGGTTCCGTCCGCCGCCGACGCTGCCGTCGGGGCGGGCGGCTGGAACGCTTCGCTGTGCAATTGCGCCTCCTCCCATCCGGCCGCCCGCGCGGTATCGCGAACCCGGGCCATAAATCCTGGCGGACCGCAGAAGTAGACCCGGGTGTCGGCGTCCGGAGCCCCCAGATCCTGCGCCAGCCGCTGGCGCGGACTCTGCCCCTCGTCTGAGCAGTGGATCTGGCAGATTCCACCGGTTAGCTGGCGGGCGATCTCGGTGGCGAAGGCGGCCTCCTGCGCACGGCTAACGTAATAGTGCAGCGTAAAGCTGGCGCCGGACGCCGCCCGGGCGTGGGCCATCGCCAGCAGCGGCGTAATGCCGATCCCGGCGGCGAGAAGCACCACATGGCCGCCCTCGTGCAGCGGAAAGTGGTTGCGCGGGGCAGAGATCATCAGCGGTTGTCCCGGGCGCAGGGTGTCGTGGACATAGCCTGAGCCACCGCGGGACTGCGCCTCGCGGGCGATGCAGAGCAGATAGTGATCCCGTTCGGCCGGGCTGCCGGTCAGGGAGTACTGGCGGATCAGCCCGCAGGGAAGATGGAGATCGATATGGGCGCCGGGCGTCCACGCCGGCAGCGGTTGCCCCTCGGCGCTCACCAGACGAACGGCCAGATTTTTCGCGCCCTGACGCCACAGGCCATCGACCACCACGGGGAATATGTCGCGCATATGACCTCCACTCATACCAGAAAGAAATCACCAAAACCCATCTTCTTCAGCCCACGCCGGTAGGCGATGGAGCTACGGTCTGCCGGAATATGCGCCTCAAGGGTCAGATCCAGCGGCAGCCGCTCCGGACGCTGGGTTTCTACCATCAGGCGGTCCTCTTCGAACACTCGCAGGTTGAACGCATGTACGTCTTCCACCGGCACGTGCAGGTCGAAATTGCGGGCAATAGGGGCAAACATCCGCGTCACCCGTGACGACACCGGCGAGGCGGCGTTCATGATCACCAGCCTGGCGTCGGCGGGAAAATGGATGGTCAGCGTAGCGGTGAACGGCAGATGCATTTCAAAGTGACGCAGCCACTGGAACCCTTCCGGCGCGCGGAAATCGGAGCTGGCCGGGTAATTGCCCACCGAGCTCCAGTAGTCGGCAACAAAGCCGAACGGCGTCTCCTGCGGGGTGTAGTCCGGCACCTGCTGGTTGTCCGGATCGGCGAAGGTGTCGGTGTGGATCCACGCGAAGTGGGCGACATCGAGAAAGCCTTCGACCTGGCGGCCGGCAAACCCCTTCACCTCGAAGGCCGGGCAGTTGATTTGCTGAAATCCCGCGTCGTCCCAGTGCGGCATGGTCGGTAACGGCGGCGGATTGTCCGGATCGCAGGCCAGGCAGGTCCAGATCAGCCCGTAGCGCTCCTCCACGGCGAAGCTGGTGAGATGCAGTTTGGCCGGAATGGGTTGCCCCGGGCTGGAGGGGATACGGTTGCAGCGGCCATCCTCACCAAAGCGCAGGCCATGATAGGGGCAGACGATGCCTTCCTCTTCATGAAACCCCAGGGTCAGCGGCACCCCGCGGTGCGGGCAGACGTCGCGGGCGACCACCACCTGGCCTTTAATACGGTAGATAACCAGCTGTTCGTCCAGCAGGGTGGCTTTCACCGGGGCGCCGGTAATATCGCAGGCGCGGGCCACCGGGTGCCAGCAGCGGGCCAGCCGCAGCCAGTCCTCTGGATCAAAGGTGCAATGGGCGGGGGGCGTGGGGGTGATTGTCTTCATGATTTCTCTTCCTGCTCACATCGGTGATTGTTTTATTGTTGTGAGATTATTGTTGTCATATTAGGGTGTTCACATCCATCACCATTAATTCACTCTGCTGTTGCAAAAAAGAGTACAGGGGTGCCATGAGTCCTTTTTCCCGTTTCGCCCACTATTTTATCGCCGTGGCCCGCTGCGGCAGCTTGCGCCGGGCCGCCGAGCAGCTGCATATCTCCGCCTCGGCAATTAACCGCCAGATCCTGCAGGCCGAGGAGGCCTTCGGTACCCCGCTGTTCGAGCGCCTGCCGGAGGGACTGCGGATGACCACCGCCGGTGAACTGCTGTATGACAATCTGCTGCGCTGGCAGAAGGAATTTCGTCAGACCCGACAGAAATTTGATGAGCTGCAGGGGATGAAGCGCGGAAGCGTCAGCGTTGGGATGGTGCAGGCGCTGGCGGAAGGGGGCTTCGCCGCCGCGCTGGCGGAGATCATCGCCAGCTGCCCGTGGCTGGAGCTGGATCTGCAGGTGGCGGACAGCCACACCGTCAGCCAGAAAGTGCGTCAGGCGGACCTGGACGTCGGCCTGATCCTCGATCCGCAGGGGCAGGCCGGACTCAGCGTGCTGGCCTTTGCCGAACTGGAGGTGGGGATTGTGATGCGCCCGGACCACCCCCTGGCGGGGGCGAAAGCGCTGTCATTGGGCGAGCTCAGCCTGGAGCGGCATATCGTGCCCGGCGCGCCGCTGATCGTCCATGAGCGGGTGGCGCTCCTCTATCGCCACCATGACTTTGCGCCGGAGAATACCATCAGCTGCAATGATATCCGGCTCATCAAGTCGCTGGTGCTGCGCGGCAGCGGCGTGACGCTCCTCAGCCTGCTCGACGTGCTGGACGAAGTCCAGCGCGGACAGCTGGCCTTTATCCCGCTGCGCAGTACGCTGCTGCGACCGCTGACCCTGGCGCTGTGCACCGCGCCCTCGCGTCAGCTTTCGCGGCCCGCGCAAATGGCCATTCAGACGCTGAGTGCGGTGATTGAATCCATGGCGACGGTCAGCCCAGCGGCCCGCTGAGGATGGTGTCGCACATGCCGTTGATAATGCGCTCCCCGGTCTCCTCACGCAGCTCCTGGTACCAGGCTTCGGTGAGCTGCATATCCTTCCCGTGGGTAATATCGCAGCGCTTGCGCGCCTTCAGCACCAGGTCACGAACCCGGTCGCAGCGCTGGGCCTCGTACTCGCGCAGCGCGGCCGCAATATCGTGGGTCTGGCGGAAAACGGCGCCCAGCACCACCGCATCTTCCATCGCCGCGCAGCCTCCCTGGCCAATATCCGGGGTGGTGCTGTGTCCGGCGTCGCCGAGCAGCGCGACGCGGCCGCGCACCAGGCGGCTGAACGGCTCGATATCATGGATTTCAATGCGGTTAGTGGTCTGCGGATCGAGGGTGGTGATAAGCTGCTGCACCGGCGGCGCCCAGCCGGCAAAATAGCGGCTGAGGTCGGCGCGCAGAGTGTCGCGATCCTCCGCCAGACCCGCCGGCAGCGGCACATCAAAGAAAAAATAGAACCGGCCGGCGGAGACCGGCATCAGCGAGACGCGCTTGCCTTCGCCGACAAAGGTGGTCCACTGGTCGCCGGGCGCCAGCGTTTCATCTATTTTCACCAGACCGTTCCAGTTGACGTACCCGGCGTAGCGGCGCTGCGGGGTAAAGCCCAGCACCCACGGACGCAGTGCGGAATGGCTGCCGTCGGCGGCAATCAGCAGATCGCCGCTGGCGCTGCTGCCATCGGTAAACCACACCGTCACGCCGTCGGCATCTTCCTCACAGCGGGTGACGCGTTTGCCGAACTGCACGCTTTCCCGTCCCCAGAAATCCAGCATTTCCCGCTGCAGCTCTGCCCGGGAGACCGGGCAGGGGCGGCTGCCGGTGCGTTCGATCAGCGGGGCGAGACTGAACTGGGTCATGTTCTCGCCGCTGCGGAAATCACGATACGCCATCCGGCGCAGCGGCCCGCCGAAAGTCTCCATGATGTCACCCATGCCGAGGTGGGCCATGCACTTCACGCCGTTGGGCCACACGGAAATCGCCGCGCCGACCGGTTTGATCTCTTTCACCGCTTCATAGACGTCGCAGTCGATCCCCGACTGTTTGAGCGCCACTGCCGCACTTAAGCCGCCGATGCCGGCCCCAATCACGATTGCTTTCATTTTTTTCTCCTTCTCCCGATGTTGTGACTGACTACAGCAATTTGCGTACCAGTTCGCCGGAGGGAGGAAAACCGTCTGCCAGAGGCACAGAGACAGGTCATGACGCACCGCATCGGTGCAATGTGAGGTATTGATTGCCTTTTTATGAATCAAAAGTTTCTCAATGTCGCATTGAGAATCTATCGTTTCATCACTCTGGTTCAGCATCGGTGGGGAGGTATAGGTAAATAGAGTAATTTAAGTTAATGATTTTGCACGATTAATGAAATTTTCTGGTCGCTTTTGTCGTCTCTGGCCTGCTTTGTGCACTAGCCCATACACTTCTCTTTGCTATGGGATTACACCATGTCTGACGAACATCACAGTGGCTTGCTTTACGGCCTTGAACAGCGGATCCCACCGCTTCCGGCCTTTTTCAGCGCTCTCCAGCATGTGCTGGCGGGCCTGGTGGGGATCATTACGCCGCCGCTGATCATCGGCGCTACCCTCGGACTTGGCGACTGGCTGCCGTATCTCATCAGTATGTCGCTGCTGGCCTCGGGCATTGGCACCTTTCTGCAGTCCAATCGGGTATGGGGCGTTGGCGCCGGGATGATCTGCATGCAGGGCACCAGCTTCGCCTTCCTCGGCGTGACGGTGGCCGGAGGGATGTGGGTAAAAGCGCAGGGCGGCGGGCCGCAGGATATGATGGCAATGCTGTTTGGCGTTAACTTTGTCGCCGCTCTGGTGCCGGTGATTGTCAGCCGTTTTATTGAGCCGCTGAAAAAAATCTTTACCCCCATTATCACCGGCAGCGTGATTGCGCTGATCGGCATCAGTCTGATCAAAGTCAGCGTCATCAACTGGTGCGGTGGGGAAAAGGCCGAGGATTTCGCCAGCATGAGCAATATCGCGCTCGGGGCGGGCACCCTCGGGGTTATCGTCCTGCTGAGCTGCGCCAAAAACCGCTGGCTGCGTCTCTCCTCGGTGGTGGTGGGTATTGCCGTGGGCTGCGTCGCGGCAGGGCTGAGCGGTCAGTTCCATCTTCACAGCCTGGGCGACACTCTGTTTCGCCTGCCGACGCTGTTTCCGTTCGGCTTTCAGTTTAACAGCGCGATATTTCTGCCGGTCGCCCTGGTGTCGCTGGTTTGTATTCTGGAGGCGGTGGGCGATCTGACGGCCAACTCGCTGATTTCGCAACAGTCTATTGATGATCACGCTTTTCGTAACCGGCTGAAGGGCGGTATCCTGGCGGACGGCGTCAGCTGTATGGTGGCCGCCATGCTCTGTGCTTTTCCGAACACCACCTTCGCGCAGAACAACGGCGTGATCCAGATGACCGGGGTGGCCAGCCGCTATGTCGGACGCTACATTGGCGTGATTCTGATCCTGCTTGGACTGTTTCCCCCGGTGGGCGAACTGCTGCGGCAGATCCCGGCGCCGGTGCTGGGGGGCGCCACGATGGTGATGTTTGGCTGTGTAGTGGCGGCCGGGATCCGGATTATTACCCAGACCCCGCTGAGCCGTCGCGATGTGCTGATTGTGGGGCTGGCGTTTGGTGCTGGCCTTGGCGTGGAGTCAGTGCCGGCGTTTCTCAGCCATTTTCCGCCGATGGTCGGCGATCTGTTCGGTTCGGCGGCCACCAGCGGTGGGCTGGTAGCGATAGCGCTGAACCTTATTCTGCCGCAGGAGCAGGCGGCGACGAAAACGATAAGGAGTCAGGATGATCGCGCTGAGTCAGTTTAACGGCCTGAGTAAAGATGAGGCAGTGGGGCTGCTGGCCCCCTGCGTGGCGATCCCGGCCTGGGGCGAGACGCTGGTGAACTTGCGACCTTTTGCCAGCCGTCATGCGCTACTGCAGACCGCCCGTGAGGCGATGGATTACTGGGGAGAGGACGAGCTGAACGCGGCGCTCAGCGCCCATCCGCGGATCGGTGAAAAGCCGACCGGCGGCCAGGCGCACGCGGCGCTGTCGCGCCAGGAGCAGTCGGCGGTGGACAGCGAGAATGAGCGGCTCGCGCAGGCCCTGCAGGAGGGCAATGCCCGCTACGAGGCCCGTTTTGGCCGGGTGTTTTTAATCCGCGCCAAAGGGCGCAGCGGCGAAGCGATTTTACAGGCGCTGACGCGCCGACTGCAGCATACCGCCGACGAAGAAGTGACTGAGGCGCTTGCCCAGCTGCGAGAGATTACGATGTTAAGACTGGAAGGAGTGATTGGCGAATGAGTACCCTGAGCACCCATATTCTGGATATTTCCACCGGCAGGCCGGCGGAAGGCGTGACGGTCAGCCTGAGTCGGGAGGGCGAGACGCTGGTGACCCTGGTGACCAACGCCCAGGGGCGTATCGCCACCTTTAGCGCCGCACCGCTGCCGGCGGGGAGCTATTGCTTAACGGCGGAAACCGGGGCGTGGTTTGCCCGCGCCGGGCGGGAGAGCGTCTTTACCCGGGCGCAGATTGATTTTGTTATCGGCGAGGCGGCAGATGACCATTTCCATCTGCCATTTCTCATCGCCCCGGGCGGGTGGTCGACCTATCGCGGCAGCTAAGCCCGGCTGCCCGTTGCCGGGCGGCGCTGCGCTTGTCCGACCTGGATCGTAACGGAGCAGGGAGAGACAGCTCGTAGGCCCGGTAAGGCGCAGCCGCCACCGGGCATGTAAAGGTGTCTCCGGCCACCATCCTTCCTGTTTTATCCCCACTCAAGGATAATCACCCACCTATCCCCTGCAGGGGATAATCTTGACATTATCCCCTGCAGGGTATAAAACCAAGTTTATCCCGATAGGGGGATAAATGATGGTGAGGAACAAGGCGATGAATTCCCCGCAGATATACAGTCCCGTGCAGCTGGCCAATTATCTGAAGCTGCTGCGCCAGCAGAACCACTGGACCCAGGATGCGCTGGCCAGGCGGATCGGTATTAAGCAGGCGACACTGTCCAATTTTGAAAATCACCCCGACAAAACCACTTTAACCACGCTGTTTAAGATCCTCCAGTCGCTAGGGGTGGTGATGACGCTGAACGCCAAAGCCACAGAGACGGCGCCGGCTCCCGATAACAACACGGACCTTGACTGGTAATGGCGACGCTTACCACCTGGATGAACAATGTGCGCGTGGGCACCTTAACCCGCCAGGCTAACGGGGCGCACAGTTTTCGCTATGACGAAGAGTGGCTGCGCAGCCCGCGCGCCAGACCGCTCTCCCTCTCGCTGCCGCTGCAGTATGGCAATATCACCGCCGACGCGGTGTATCACTATTTTGATAACCTGCTACCCGACAGCCCGCAGGTCCGCGATCGGATCGTCAGGCGCTATCAGGCGCGCTCGAAGCAGCCGTTCGATCTGCTGGCCGAAGTGGGACGGGATAGCGTAGGGGCGGTGACTCTGCTACCGCCGGGGGAAGAGGCGCACCTTGAGGGGTTGCGCTGGCAGACGCTGGACGAGGCGCAGCTCACCGCTTTGCTGACCGCCTACCAGTCGGATATCCCTCTCGGGATGATTACCGGCCAGGATGATTTCCGTATCTCGGTGGCCGGCGCCCAGGAGAAAACGGCGCTGCTGCGGATGGGCGGGCACTGGTGTATTCCGCAGGGCACCACGCCGACCACGCATATCATTAAACTGCCCATCGGCGAGATAAAGCAGCCTAATGCGACGCTGGATCTGCGTGAAAGCGTGGATAACGAGTTTCTGTGCCTGGCGCTGGCCAGGGAACTGGGCCTGGCGGTGCCGGAGGCAGAGATTATCACCACGCCGCGGATCCGCGCGCTGGCGGTGACCCGCTTTGACCGGCGCTGGGCGCAGGAGGGACGGGTGCTGCTGCGTCTGCCGCAGGAGGATCTGTGTCAGGCCTTTGGCATCCCGTCGTCGATGAAATATGAATCTGACGGCGGGCCGGGTATTGCGGCAATCATGGCCTTTCTGCTGGGCTCCAGTGAAGCTCTGAAAGATCGCGCAGACTTTATGAAATTCATGGTTTTTCAGTGGCTGGTTGGGGCAACGGACGGGCATGCGAAGAACTTCTCGCTCTTTTTGCTGCCCGGTGGCAGCTACCGTCTAACGCCGTTCTACGACATCATTTCGGCGTTTCCGGTGCTGGGAGGCACGGGACTGCATCTGCGCGACCTGAAGCTGTCGATGGGGCTCAATGCCACAAAAGGGCGGAAAACAGAGATTAACGCCATCTATCCGCGTCATTTTCTGGCAACCGCCAAAGCGGTGAACTTTCCTGGGGAGCAGATGCTGGCGATCCTCCAGGAGTTTGCCGGGCATGTGCCGCAGGCAATCGAAAGCGCTCGCCGGACGCTGCCGGCGGACTTTTCCACCCACGTCTGGCGGGCCATTACGGAAAATATGCTGAAGCTGCACGCCCGCCTGCAGCAAGGGCTGCAGGCGTTATAGCGAAGCCGGCTGGCGGTTGCCCCCAGCGGCTGCGCAGATAGTTGACCGCCTGACGGGTTTGCGGCTGATTGAGATTGTTTTCGCGGAACAGGATCGTGCCCTGGATCTGCGGCAGAGTTTCATTGAGGTCGAGCTGCTTTTTCAGCTCCGGCACGCCGCCATCCACCGTCCAGTCAGGCTCATTTTTGGACGGCTCACCCACTTTGTACAGCGCCACGCCGATATACAGCCGGGTATGCGTCGGCTTAACCACCTCGGCCCACCAGTTGGCCAGCACATCATAGCGCGCGGCATCGCGGGCAAACGGCCAGTAGATCTGCGGCGCGATGTAGTCGAGCAGTCCCTGCTGCACCCAGTTGCGGGTATCGGCATAGGACTCATCATAGGCGGCCGCGCCACGGGTATCGGACCCCGCCGGATCGTGCGAGCGGTTGCGCCACACCCCGGCCGGGCTCACGCCAAACTCGACGTTCGGATTGAGCTTTTTGATAGTAGTGGAAACCTGGGCTATGAGCTGCTGGGTGTTATGCCGGCGCCAGTCGCCCTTCGAGGCGTAACCCTGTCCGTAACGGCGGAAGGTTTCATTGTCGTTAAGCGGGGAAGAGGCGGTTTCGGTGTAGAAATAGTCGTCGAACTGCACGCCGTCAATCGGGTAGTTCTGCACCACTTCAGCGACGATGCTGGTGATCCAGTCCCGTGCTTCGGGAATGCCCGGGTCGAGGACAAAGCGATCGCTGGCGGTGCGGATCCAGTTACGGTGCAGGACGAACACGCTGGCCGGCACCTGCGTGAGGGTGTTATTCAGCTCGGCAACGGTCGACGGTTTGGTGTTAACTGAGACACGATAGGGGTTAAACCATGCGTGAACCTTCATACCGCGCTTGTGCGCTTCATCCAGCATAAACTGCAGCGGATCGTAGCCGGGGTATTCGCCGATTTTGCCGGTCAGCATATCGGACCACGGCAGAATGTCCGACCGCCAGAGCGCCGTGCCGTCGGGTTTCACCTGGAAAAAGACGGTGTTGATACCCAGGCGCTGCAGGTTATCGAGTTTGGCGATCAGCGCCAGCTTCTGCTGCGTGATGCGGCTTTCCGGCGTGCTGGCGATAATCGACCCGACCGGCGGCCAGTCAAGGCGCGACACGGTGGTGAGCCACACGCCGCGTACCGGCTCCCGGTGCGTCTGGCTGGCTTTGACGGCGGTAGTGTTCGGTGTCGTGACAAGGGATTTAGGGGCCTTACTGGTGCAGCTGAACAGCATGCCCACGGCAATGACGGCCGCACCGGCCAGCGCCACTTTGCTGGCTAAGGGGAATCGACGAGAATGGCTGATGATGAACTCCCGTGTAATCAGATCGTCGCGTGTAGCGGCTATTCTCTTACGATTCGTGGGTCAGAGCAATTCCTTCATCCGTCGGTTCTCCATCGCCTAGTCATAATGTAAGGTATAGGTCGCGACGGCCGACACCTGACCGGCGGTGATCCGGGGACGGGTCTGGTAGTAGCGGGCCGTGAGCGGCAGGATAAACCGGCCCGCACTCGCGCTGCCCAGCGTCATCTCATGATTCAGGGAAACCGGCTGGCGATGGTAAAGCAGTTGCACACCGATACCCTGCGCCCGATCGTCCGTGGCGTCATTGCGCAGAACGCCATGCCCCCGGGCGGTGAGGGGCTCCGCGCCGTCAACACGCAGGGAAATAGTCACAGCGCTGTTGCAATCCAGTTGCAGCGCGAAAGGCGTGTCGCCGGTGGTTTTGCCGACGCCGCCGAAGTGGTCAAGCATCGCGGCGGGCAGCTTAATCAGCGCTGGCGTGGCGTCATTCACGGAACATCCCGCGGTGTTGACCCTGCCGCTTAAGTCTAACGCGGCCAGCGGGGTATGCTCTGCCATTAAAAAGTGCTCGCTGTGATACTCAAGCTCGCCCGGTGTCGCCGCGGGACCGGTTTTAATAAGCTCAATCGTCAGGCGGAAATAGCCCAGTTTCCACATCGCATCAGGCAATATGGCCGGATTGTTCACCCGTTGGCTAAACGGCGAGGGCGTCGGCCGGTCAGGAAAACCGCCATAGCCGCCGATAGCGCGCAGCGATACGCGAACGCCAATGCCGGCGAGATTGGTTTGATAAACCGTCGGTCGCGTCGCTCCCCCGGACAGCAAACTGTTCAGCTGTAGCGGCGACAGCCCACGCGGGTCGTCCGCACAGCGGATCCACTGTTCGCCGCCGTCGCTAAGGCGATTCCAGGCGAAACTTTTGTGATACAGCGGGGTGCCCGGTCTGGCGTCAGCCGGCACGGTGAGTTGCCCTACGTTCAGCCGAAGGGTGGTGGCCTGGCCGCGGACAAACACCGGCGTACAGGCCCATCCGCTGGCGGGGGGTAACAGGGCGAGTAACAGCGTCAGGGTGGCCCGACGCAGGAGAGTTAAAAAGGACATGTTAACGTCTGCTGTAAAATGAGTGGATGGGGTGTCTGCGCCAGCGTCGGGGTGAGATCGTAGCGGGCAGTACAGTGCTGCTGAGGGCCTGGCCCCCATTGTGCATACAGGGTGCCTTTCGGCGCCAGGCCGGCGAGGTACACCTGACCCTCGCTGGCAACGATGCTGCTGGTGTCTTTGGCGCGCACTTCGCTGCCAAAGGGCAGCGGTTGTCCCTGCGACTGCAGCGTAAACAGCGCCTTATAACCAACGTGGGTGTGAAAACGCGCCAGCACCACCGCGTCCTTAGTGGGCACCCGCGTCACGGTGCTGTTAGCCAGATCCACATTCTCCGGTAGCGAGTGGCTGTCGAGGGCGACGTCGTTGCGGTGATAGGCGGTAGCGAAGGGCAGCACGGCGTACCCGTCGCGATTGGTGGCGATGGTTCTCTGGTTGGCGAGGGTCACACCGCCTGCGCCACCGGCGTCAATCAGGACGACAGCGCCATTCATTTCCGGCGTAAAGACCACCCCGTGGCGGTGAATCAGGATACCCCCGCTGGCGCCGTAGTTCAGGCGAGTGGCCTGCGAGTCACGGCTGTAGCCGATATTCAGATCGCCTCTTCCACTGCTGTAGCCGGCCGTCAGGCTGCCGCTGTGCCCGTTTTGCTGATCGAGGGTTTGGCTGACGGCGTAGCTGAGCGCGTGATTATCCAGCATGGTGCCATTGAGACTGACCATCTGACTGTCGGCGCTGTGGCGGGAGGAGGTCAGGGTATAGCCGGCATAGCTCCCCGGTAGCAGGTGGCTCAGCGCTACTGAAAGTGACAATGTCACCACTTTATCGGAGTGCGGCTCGTCATTCTCCTCGTCACCGTCGCTACTGTGCGCATCGCTGTAGCTGAGCGACCACGCGATACCGTGAACCTGGCTGCTGATCCCCATATTGGCGGTACGCTGTGTGGCGCCCCCTGACCAGTAGCTGTCCTGGTCGAGACTCAGATAGAGGGTGATATCGTACGGCAGGCTCTGGCTGGCGGTGATTTGCAGGGTCGTTTTTTTGTTGTCGTTATCCCGCGAGTCGGCGTCGGGATCCGGGCTGGAATACGCCTCGCTCAGCGTGGCATAGCGCTGATGCGAATAACGCCAGCCGGTGAAGGTGAACTGCGTGCCAAGACGATCAAAACCTTTGCTGTACTGGAGCTGCCAGGCCCGGCCATCGATCGGATCCTGCTGGTGCCGGTCGCGGGCGTTTAACAGCTGCAGCGAGAGCGCCCCGGCATCACCCAGCCCCTGTCCCACGCCGAGCGAGAGGTTGTGGTATTGCGCCGCGCTCTGCAGTCCGCCAAACAGTGTCAGGTTGTGGGCGAACCCGCGCATCAGCGACAACTGCATCATCAACGGCCGCTGGCTGGCATCGTCGCTATGATAGCGCCCGGCGACCAGGTTGTATTTCAGGCTGCCTTCGCGTTGCATGCTGGTGACCGATGCATACGGCTGGGTGAAGCGGCGGATTTCGCCATCCGACTCTTTGACGGCAACCTCAAGATTGCCGCTACTGGCGGTGGGATAAAGATCGTCAATCACGAACGCGCCAGGGGTGACGTAGGTTTGATACAGCACGTAGCCATTTTGCCGAACCGTGACCTGGGCGTTGGTTCTGGCTATCCCACGGATGGTCGGGGCAAAACCTTTCTGCGAGTCCGGGAGCATCGCATCACTGGAGGCGAGGGCAATTCCCTGAAATTGTACCGCGTCGAACACATCGCCCGACGTGAAGGTATCCCCGAGCGTCAGTTCACTCCGCCAGCGCGTCAGATCGCGCTCAAGCCAGGCGCCGCTGGTGGTCCAGTGGGGCTTATCGTCGCTGTTGGCGGTCAGGCTGTTGCTGGCGCGCAGGCGCCAGGCGCCGGCGTTCACGCCACTTTTCAACATCAGATAGTTATCGCGCTCAGTGTTGCCCTCGCGGGTACGCTGGCTGGCGCCTGAATAGCGGTAATTGCTCTGAAAGGCGCTGATACCTTCATCCCACAGCGCAGAAGGAACATTATCCCTCGCCTGGCGCGTCATCAGCGCCTGGGGAAGGGTCATTGCCAGCCGCTGATGGGCAAAATCGAAATTGACCGTACTGCCCGGCAACAGCGTGGCGAGTTCGGGACATGAGCGGGAGGTTGCGCCGGACGCCTGGGACAGCACGGCCGGATTAACACCGGCCTGCAGCAGATCTTCCGGCTTAAGGCAGGGCGTCAGCTGCCCGCGGTCATTCTGGCGAAACGTGATGATCTTACGGGCATCCAGGGTGACGCCGTTGACCTGCCAGCTGACCGGATAGTCGCCAGGCGGCTGGCTCGTTTGCTGATTGAAGCGCTGCAGATCCACCGCCGGCAAATGGTCGTTTTTTTCCAGCAGATCCATATTAAAGGTCGCCTGGGCGTGCAAGGGCGCGCTCTGTCCGCCCAGCAGGATGGAGAGGCTGACGACGGTAACGGTATGAGCCGGGCCGTGGCGCATCGCGACATCAGGCTTTTAGTGCGCCGAAACGGGAGCGCTAAACGTCTGCACAGCGCCAAAATCATCCAAAATGCGCCAGCTCACCTGGCGGGTGCAGGCCTCGCCGGGCAGGGCGTACTCTTCACGGCTGTGAGGGGCAATCACGCTGTGCTCAAGCGGTGTTTTCTGGTTCTGGCCCGCGCAGGTGAGCGTGGTGATAGTCACATAATAGGGGGAGGCATTCTCCGCCTGCAGGTGGTTGCCACTGACGTGCCAGCGCAGGTGCTGCGCCGCGTCGAGCGCCGAGCCCGGGAGTCCTGCCGGGCGATAAATGAGCTTAAGTTGATTCTTAATAGCAAATTGCAGAATGTTCTCGCCAGCCGGCGCGGTATTGGCAGGAATCACTTTGATATTCAGGGTGAACAAACTTTCCCGATCGTTTGGCAGTTGCGCCGAGGTTAATAATACGCGCAGATCGTTGCTGTCTCCGGCGTCCAGACGGAACAATGGCGGGGTGACGATAAACGGTGATTTATTATTACCAGCCAGATCGTCTACCCAGCTCTGAATAAGTACCGGATCGTGAGGATTGGTGTTTTTTACCGTGATGTCGGCCTCATGACTTTGTTCATTATAAATGACACGCGTGCCGGCAATGGCAACCCCGGCAGCAGACGCCAGGAGCGGACAAAAGAGAAGGCTCAGGAAAAAAGCCATTTTATAACACTGCATAATTGAGGATCCGGTCACGAGGAATGAAAATAAGGGCAGGGGATGCTGCCCTCGGTAAAAGCGGCAATCAGCACATTCTATTCATATACAATATCAATATTGGCCGTGGCATTAATATTGCCGGCGGTGACATCCAGGGAGGAATCGCTCTTGAGATCGGCAATAAAATTAAAGGCAATATCACCGTTTTCGTCGGCTTGCGAAACCGCCGTTTTGCTCTGCTTGTCAAAGGTCAACTGAGTGCCTTCCGTTGAGCCGTCAGGGGAAGAGAAGACTTCAATGCCCACGCCTTTGGCGGTATCCGCGGCGTCGGAGAGCGCCAGCACGGCGGCGCTGGTGCCGTTAGCATTGGTGTCCGGGGTACCCTCCAGGCTAATACTGATATTCTGCGCCAGCGGGCAGCCGGTCAGGTTGATGGTAAACGGTGTTTCTGCGGTTTTCGCTTCATGTGATTTCAGCGCCGACATATCGACGTTGCCAAAATCGACATTCACATCGCCACCGTTGTTGGCGATCTGGCACGACTCGTTAATAATTTTACCGGTGAAATTCAGTGTGCCCGCCGCGCGGGCGGGGGTCACAGTAGCCAGACTGAAGGCCAGCAGTGAACCCACAACCAGCAGGGTGCCTTTTTCTTTCATACTCAAACCTTATTAAATAATCACAAGTTAATTAAATCGCTTAACATTTTTAAAGCATGTTTTTTATTTCTGTTCACAAAAAACGGTAAGCATCACTAATGTATACTGCCGTCGGGGGCGGGATTATACGGAGAACGTCGTAAAGGCCCATGGATAAGGTGTGTTAAGCTGTAACAATCTTTATTTTTTGGTGTAAGTATAATCTCATTTAATATTGTAATTGGATTCTATATACAGAATGTATTATTTCCCGGGGACGCCTGTTTTGGCAAAGTTCTGGCAAAAAGTTGCTGTTATTCCCGGCAGTTGACCGGAGAGGGCAGAATAATCGTTTACGCTGCCGCTATTTTGCCGTAGCGTGAAGATCGCGGCAGGAAGCCGCAGGTTGGATGGCACAGAACGATTCTGTGCCGCGCAGTGTCACTCGCTATCAAGGAAGATTGCTATGTCTCCGCTCCGTCTCGCTCTAATATGTCTGTGTCTGGCGCCGCTGGCGTCGTCTGCTGCGCTCTCCGGTCAGGTTCATTTTTCGGGACGTGTCATCAATCCGGCCTGTCTTATCGCGCCGCAGCGCAATCGTATCGATGTTTCGTGCCAGCACCGTTCACCGGAACAGGTCGCCTTGACAGACAACCTCCCTCGCTATGCCATGCCGGATGATCGCGGTGAGGTCAGTCTCCACTGGCGAAATGCACAGCACAGTGAAGCGGATGTCATTATTCGCTATCGCTAAGGTAAGAAAAACGCGGTGAAGGGTAAGCGGATGCAGGACGTAAAGGGTAACGCGGTGGGCGGTTTCAGCGCGCGTCAGCAGTGACTACTGGGGTGACGCGCACGTAGAGTACATTTCATGAAAACAATCCTTGCCGTCGTCCGACAGCAGAGTATCGCCTCAGTCGGGTTCCCAGGCGAGGATATCACCGGGCTGACATTCCAGCGCCTCGCAGATGCGGGACAGGGTATCAAAACGGATGCCTTTGACTTTTCCCGACTTGAGCAGCGACAGGTTCTGTTCGGTAATGCCTACAAAGGCCGCCAGCGCCCTGGACGTCATCTTTTTTTCCACCAGCAGTTTGTCCAGATTCACCACCACAGCCATCGTTAAATAAACTCCTTATTCTCTTCTTCAGCACGGATCCCGTGGAGCATGGCTTGAAATGTCACAAACAGCAAGCTTCCTGTCAGAAGCAGCCCCCCGTCGCTGAGCAGAAACACCACCTGATAATAAGGCTGCGGCCACCAGGCGAGCAGCGGGATCAGAAAGCGGCACACCGGCAACAGGATCCCCATGCCCACCATGGCCAGAGCGATGTAACGAACGCTGTGCGCCAGGGAGAGGCTGAGCACGCTGCGCTGGCGGACGCTACGGGTTACCTTCATGCCCTGCCAGATAGCGAACGCGAACAGCCCGGCCGGAAGATACAGCAGGGCCAACAGCAGCAAACGTCTCGCCATCCCCGGCGCCTGGGCCGGGTTGTCGGTTAACGGCACTTCAGCAAAGTGCAGCAGGGTGGAAAGAAAATATCGTTCGCCGGTAAAGAAAATCCACAGCGGCACGATCAGGGCGAGCATAAAAAAGAGGGGCAGTATGCCGCTAATAATAGCCAGACTCAGCCGGGTTCTGGATTGCTTCACAATTTACCTTCCTGATTGATGAGAATAATTAAAGCACCAGCCGCGCCAAGCATGACATAAGGGCCACGGCGAAGACAACGCTCATCGCCCGGACGCCGCGACGACGGCTGGCAAACCACGGACGGGTCCAGACGCGGTAGAGGCTGAGGGTGATGAACGACGCCTGGATGGTCCAGGTCAGCATCCGAAACAGGTAGCCCATTTTGCCGAGATTCTGCAGGGTCTGGAAAACCTCGGCGAGATAAATAACCCCGGTCGCCAGCAAAACATAATTGAGCAGGCGTATTTTTCGCTGCGCCAGCCAGTCGCCGGAAATAAACAGGATCACCGACAACAGCGTTAACAGCGCCCAGAGGATGTCAATTCCGTTCATTACGCGCCTCCTGTTCATCAGGGGTGGCAGCCAGTAAGAGCTTGATGGCAGGTCCGATCACCGGCCAGGCGGTATCGGAGAGGATCACTACCGCGGTCTGTCGCTGTCGGTCGAAGGCCATCATTGCCGCAAAGCCGCCACTCTGCCCGTCATGCCAGACGATCTCCCGTCCGCGGACGCGGGTAGTGAACCAGGCATAACCCACCCGGGAATCGGGATCATCGGTGGCGAACAGGGAGTGCATACCTTCACTGCCCGCCAGGTTTGCTGCCAGCAGCGCCTGGGCATATTTCGCCATATCGACAATCGTGGCGCGGACGCCGCCGGCGGGGGCGAAGGCGTCCATCACCCATGGCTGCTGAGGGAAACCAGGGGCTGACCAGCCCATGGTAAACGTCGGCGAGGCTGGAGTATTGTGCCGGGCCACTTCCGCGCCCTGCATTCCGGCGGGGGTAAAGACCCGTTGCGCCATCAGTGTGGCAAAATCGCGATGGGACGCCCGCTCCAGCGCCAGTCCGAGCAGGGCAAACCCGGCGTTGGAATAATCAAACCATTTCGTCGGCTGCAGGGTGGCCTGGTTCATCATCGCGATCAGCGCGGGTCGATCGTAGCGCCAGGGATTCTGCCGCCGGGCAATATCGCTCAGAATAGCCAGCCGCTGCCCAACCGACGCGGTGAGCGGTGGCAGTCCTGAACGGTGAGAAACCAGTTGCTCCAGGGTAACATCCCGCACCGGGCTGACAATCTCCGGGACCAGCGCCGACACCGGCGTCTGCGCGGTGACTTCGCCGCGGCGAATAGCCTCCAGCAGCAGGCTGGCGGTCATGGTTTTGCTCAGGCTGGCGATCTCATACTGTGTCGTATACTCGCTCCCCCACAGACCGTAGCGCACCCCCTGAGGCGTAATCAGCGCTGCGGCGACCTGTCCGCGGGCGCCATTAAGCAGGGGCGTTAATATCGAGACCAGCTGTTTATCCCCCGTCGTCCGGGAGCTGGGGGGATGAAAGCCGGGCTGCAGGGCGATCCCCGCCGCCACGATGACGGTAAAAACCAGCACGGCGGCAATGATCTGTCTGTCCCGGCGATAGCGGTTCCAGCGCATGTTTTCTCCTTAACGCGGTACGACATCCAGGTGAGGGAATACCGCTTCTCCCTGGTGTTAAAGTGAGCGCAGGTTAGCCTGGTGTTTATCGTTTTACAATAAATTTTTATCGTTTTATGATTAACTTTATGAGGAGTAAAGCAGACACTCCCGGCGCGGTGTGGAGAACGCGGGGGGCAATAGAGGCCAGGGAATAAAGTGCGCTGACGAAGAGAGGTACTCGCCAGCGAGAAATGTCGGCTATGCCGGGAGAAGAAAACTTAGCGGATCCGCGACTGCTCGTCGTCGCGTAGCGTCAGCACCTCAAATCCGTTGGCGGTGACGGCCACGGTGTGCTCCCATTGCGCGGAGAGTTTTTTATCGCGGGTGACGACAGTCCAGCCATCTTTTTTGGTTTTGATGCGGCTGTCGCCCTGGTTCACCATCGGCTCAATGGTGAACACCATTCCTTCGCGCAACACGGCGCCTTCCCCGGGGCGGCCGTAATGCAGCACCTGCGGTTCCTCATGCATTTCCTGGCCGACGCCGTGACCGCAATATTCTCTGACCACGCTGTAGCCATGGTCCTCGACCCAGCGCTGAATAGCGTGACCAATATCGCCCAGCGTCGCGCCAGGTTTCACCACCTCAATGCCTTTCCACATCGCTTCATAGGTGGTCTTTACCAGCCGGCGGGCCAGCGGGGAGACGTCGCCTATCAGGTACATCTTGCTGGAGTCGGCAATCATGCCCGCTTTCTCCAGGGTGATATCGACGTTAACAATCATCCCGGCGCGCAGATGTTCGGTCGCTTTGGGGATCCCGTGGCACACCACATCGTTAATGGAGGTGTTCAACACATAGGGAAAATCGTATTGCCCCTTGCTGGCCGGGCGGGCATGCAGTTGGTTGACGATAAAATCTTCCACTCGATCGTTAATCGCCATCGTCGTTACGCCGGGAACGATAAAGGTATCCAGCATATCAAACACAGACGCCAGCAGCTGGCCGGCATGGCGCTGACGTGCGAGTTCATCGGCGGTTTTAATGATTATTGATGGCATTGATTACCTCCAGCAGACGGTCAGAGCCGGATTTCAGCATCAGCAGTTTGATCTGCTGGTGGTTAAGCTCGGGGTAGAGCTCGCTCATCATGCCCAGACGGATCCAGTATTCCGCCTGGGCATTGACGGAGCGGGACATAGCTTTGCTGGCATCACGAATATCATCGTGCAATAGATCGGAGATTTTGACGATTCCCATAGAGACAGTCCATATATGATTCGTATATGCATCGTATACAGACCGGCACGGGATGTCATGGGCATTTTGTGTCGTGACCGGGGGGGAGGCGAGAGGCCCACGCAAAAAAGCCCGACCAGCGGGCTTATTTTCAGCATTTTTTTCGGGTTAATCATTCGCGCCATTCACCATGGCGAAAATACCCATTAGATTATCGGTATGCAGAATGAAAATAACATGACGGCGGCGAAGCGCGGCGCATCAATATATTTAATGCAGGTGTTAATTTTGCGTATGAATATTCTCCCGTCAGGCCGGGAATCCGGGGGAGTTACAGCGCGTCAGTGAGTTTATCCACCACCACTTTACCCGCATTATCGAACTGCGTAATGCGAAAGCTGTCGCTCCAGGAGCGGCGGGTGGTGAAACGGTCGAACAGGGATACCCGACCTTTACGCTGACCATCTTTACTCAAAATAACCCATTCAGTCACCGCAGAATAATGCTGGCTATTGTCATGACGGCTCTGTTGTTCAACAAGCTGGTCTTCTTTTTCCACTTTTAAATAATCACGCAACATATTTAACCTCCATAGAAAGTATTATTAACATTACTCCTTTTATTTATTCTTTCAATCAAACTTTTTAATCAATAAAAGTAACTATTAGTGGGCGACCTAAGTGCAAAAATCGTCAGATTGTCATTACCCGGCGCAGTGGATTCCACTACGCTTAACAGAGCTGTCTGGCGCGCTATCTGCGGTTGCCAGGGCCAGAAAGGCGGCAACAAAACGTCTTAACTTTGTATTCATCATGGGCGTTGTTCTGCTATATCTAGTGCGTTTTGCCACGACCGAGCCACAGAGAGCGCTGTACCATGAGTAACGATCACCTGACGGATATCGCCTATCGTCACTTTATTGAAAGTGTTAAAGATTATGCCATATACATGCTGAGCACTGACGGTACGGTCATCAGCTGGAACGAAGGTGCCCGCCGGGCAAAAGGGTACCTGAGCGACGAGATCATCGGTTGCTACTTCGGTCTCTTCTATAGCGAAGCTGAGCAACTCTCCGGTGTACCCGCGAAAAACCTGGAAATCGCCCTGCGTAGCGGGCAGTTCGAAGGGGAAGGCTGGCGTTACCGCAAAGACGGCTCCCGATTCTGGGCGCATGTCATGATCGATACCATCCGCGATGAGCAGAACACCTTGCTGGGTTTTGCCAAAATCACCCGCGATATCAGTGAACAAAAAGCGATTAATGACCGCATCGCATGGATGGCGCGCTACGATGCGCTGACTGGTTTACCTAACCGGGTGGAGTTCTTTGAGCGGGTGGAAAAGCTGATCACCGGTAATGATGCCCGCCGCTTTGCCATTTTCACCATCGATTTAGACAAGTTTAAAGAGATTAATGACCTGCAGGGCCATCTGATTGGTGACCAGCTGCTGCAGCGTGTGGCAGGCGCCGTGCTGAAAACGCTGCAGAAGGAGGAGATGGTCGCGCGCTTTGGCGGCGATGAGTTTGTGGCCGTTAAACCTTTTGCCGATGAGGGTGAAGTGGATGCCTTTGCTGCGCGCCTCTGGCACTGCTTCAGCGGTAAGCAGACGTTTGCCGCGACGGAAGTGGTTCTCTCCGCCAGCATTGGCATCTCGGTCTACCCGGAGGACGGTACGGATATTAACACGGTACTGAGCAATTCCGATCTGGCCATGTATCGGGCAAAGAGCAGTCTCGACCACAAGATTTGCTGGTACGAACGTGAAATGGATGACAAGACGCGGCAGCGCAATATGATGGCCGCCGACATCCGGCGCGGTATTCACGCTGGAGAATTTTCGCTCCACTATCAGGCTATCCGCAACATCAAAGATCGCCGGATCACCGGTTACGAGGCGCTGCTGCGCTGGCAGCATCCGCAGCTGGGGCCGATCCCGCCTGACGTGTTTATTCCCATCGCCGAAGAGAGCGGCGCCATCGTGCCCTTAGGTTACTGGGTGCTCGAGCAGGTGTGTAACGAATCGCTGGAAAAGGGTCTCAACAGAAAAGTTTCGGTCAATATCTCGCCGGTGCAGTTGCGTCACCGCAGCTTTATTGAAAAAGTCCGCGAGATCCTGATGCGTACCGCCTATCCGGTCAGCCTGCTTGAGTTTGAAGTGACGGAGACGGCGTTCATCATCAATAAGCAGCTGGCCTTTAGCGTCCTGCATCATCTGCAAAAAATGGGGATCAGCATCGCACTCGATGACTTCGGTACCGGCTACTCCTCCCTGAGCATGCTGCGCGATTTCCATTTCGACGTGATTAAACTCGACCGAAGTTTTATGCTTGATGTGGAGAGTAATCCCCAGGTCCGCTCATTCGTGCGGGCCATCATTTCGCTGGGAAATTCAATTAATACGCCGCTTATCGCCGAGGGTGTGGAAACCGCCGGGCAACTGCAGATCCTCGAAGAGGAAGGGTGTGACGAGATGCAAGGCTTTCTGTTCGGCGAGCCGGTGGATATTAAACACCTGCCTCCGTCGTCCTGATACGCCCACCGGCTGCGGGTGGGCGTAGCGTCATTACTGATGCGCCAGCGGAGCCTGCCCGGAAAGATGCAGCAGAGCCGACTGCAGCGAGACGTCAAACATCTGACCGTGCGTCATACCAGGGTAGCGCCAGAAAGCCACCGTCAGGCCTTTGTCGGCCAGCTGCTGCTGGGTTTGTCGCAAAACACTCAGGGAAGCCACGTGGCCGGTCGGTTCCCGGGCAGCTTTGCCATCACCTTCCAGCAGATACAGCGATTTCCCGATGAAGGCGGTGGCGCTTAAAGCTTCGCTGCCCTTCAGCGGAGATTCCTGCGCCTGGCCCAGCGACGGGCTGGCCGAATAATAGAGATGAAACAGCGAGGTCTTCCGCCACGCGTCGAGCACAAACAGCCCGCCGTAGGAGTGGCCCCAGATCGCGCGCTGGTGGGGATCTATTTTCAGGTGAGCTTCCGTTTGCGGCACCATTGTTTCGGTCAGCAACTGACGAAACAGGTCATTACCTCCGGTTTTTCGCGGCGGCAGCGCGGGTTTCCCGACTTGCGGTTTGAAGGCCTTTAGCGGAGGAGTGTAATCCCAGGCCCGGGCGGCGGTATCGAAGGGCAGCGTTGTCTGGTAACCGATAGCGACGATCACCGGCGGGGAGCCGGCGGAGAGCTGCTGCAGAAGGGCGTCGTTAAGCTTATCCATCACCGCGTTACCATCCAGCATATACAGCACAGGATAGCCGGCGGCGGGCGGGGCTTTGTCCGGCACGGCAGTCCACACCCGGTAGTGGCGTTCGCCATCGGCGGAGTCATACTGACGTTGCGTAAAATGATAGTACGCTGACCCTTTATCGGCGATGTTTGGCCCCAGCGGCTGAAGATCCGGTCGGGCGGTGCTACCGCTACTGTAGAAGAGCACGCCAACCGCCAGCGTCAGCAGCCCGCGCGCCCGGATGCTCCTTGAATTCCGCTTCACCTTGTCTAACCCCCTGTATTCTTTGAGCTGTCATTTTGTTGGGCTGACACGGTAACACAGCTTGTTTGATAATGGTTCTCATTTCTTTTGTGCGCTTTGGATCTGCGTGGGATACCGGACGGGGCTGGTGGGGGGGCGAAGCGAAAACGCAGGATACATGGCCGCCTGTCGGCGGCCATCAGGACACGGTCAGGGATCGCCATTGATGCTACGCAACAGCCTTTTTACCAGCGGGATGAGCGCAATAAGCACCAGCGCAATAACCACGATCAGTAACAGCGTCAGACCTTTATGATGACTGATAAGCACCCACAGCATCGCCAGCGTCATGAGATGATCCTTGCATTAACAGCGTTAACCACCGCCAAGGTGAATGAAATTTAACAGAATGGTGATGACCACCCAGGCCAGCAGCATAAAGCGTCGTTTATCGCGTCGAGCTTCCAGCGCAGCGAAATAATTAGCGCTGTACCAGGTTGATATAATAATAGCCAGCGTGATGATGACCTGCCAGACCACTTCGCTAAAGCCCGTCACGATGCTTATCGCGCGAAAGCAAAGCACAATCGCGATGCCGTTAAGCGCGTTACACATCAACCATCCCCACAGGCTTGAGGGACGGCTAAAGAAATATCCAAGTCGTAAAACCAATGTCGTATACACCTTGCCAAAATAATCGCGCTGTAAAATGCAGTTTAATGCCCGACGAGGTATTGATATAAATCAAAATTTATGGAATAGCGCAGTAATCACTGGCATGCAGCGATCGCAGCATGGCAATGGAAAGGCGTAGAGAATGGTGGGTAAAAAAAACGAAATCACTTGTTTTTATAGGTGTTTTTTAAAATTTATTGTGGCAGTGAAATATTCTCCATGGCCCATTTAACAATATGACGGTAATTTCCATTGTTATTATTTTATGTGGCTCTATCACCAGCTAAATTAAAACCTATTCACTATTCACCGCTGGCCGCTTGCGGGAGTGGTCTGAAACAGCCGGAGCCAAGGCTCCGGCTGGCGTCATACCTAATGAGGCAAGGCATTATGTTGCAGAATTTTCAGGAAGTCATTTTTGTCTGAAATTAATGACAGCGCGTTAGCGATCAGTTCATCGCTAAATATCGAGGCAATTTCTTTGAGCACATCAATATGCTCTTTTTCTTTCGCGATGACGCCGATGGCAATAAACATCACGTTGCTGCGATCCCAGATAACGCCATCAGGGAACTGAAAGATCTCAATGCCGGTTTTGAGAATGATATCCGTCGCGGATTTCGGCAAATGTGGCAAGGTGATGCCATTCCCCAAAAAAGTGGAAACCTGATGTTCACGCTCCAGCAGAAAGTGAACGCACTCCTGATTCACATATCCTTTGGCTTTACACTCCGCGCCAATCATAGCGATCACTTCCGCTTTATTACTGGCCTTGCAGCCGATATGCAGATTATCCAGCGTGATGTTATCGATCATAGCCAACCTCCCTGGTGAGACGCGTAGATTTTTTACCCTCATGATTCGCTGACAGCTCTTCTTCTAACTGCTCGAGCGATTTATTGGAGGTCTCCGGTAGGGCGAAGACCACGAACAGAATCGCTAAGTAGTTGATGGCTGCGAAGATGAAGAAGACCGGCCCAAGGCCCAGTTTCGCCTGCAGCAGCGGGAACAGGTAGCTGACCACCGCGTTCATGATCCACATGAAAAATACCGAGATCCCCATCGACAGCCCGCGGAATTTCAACGGGAACAGCTCAGCTAATACCACCCAGGTAATAAAGCCCATGGAACCCTGCATCACACCGACGAACAGCGCGCCCAGCAGCCAGATGGCGGTGGCTTTCAGATCGCCCACCAGGGTGTAATCGACAGCGGCGATAATCAGGTGCAGCGTGGCCATAATGGCAAAGCCGTAGATAATGATCGTCTTACGTTTGAAACGGTCGACAAGGAACAGCACGCCAATCAGCATACCGCCGACGGAGAAGACACCGTTCAGCACGTTACAGATCAGCGAGGTACGCTCTGAGAAGCCGGCAGCATTCAGAATTTCCGTGCCGTAGTACATAATGACGTTAACCCCAGTAGTTTGCTGCAACGCGGCCCAGGTAATACCGACCAGCAAAATTTTGAGGATCCATGGCGTTTTGAGGATAGTCGTGAAGGTGCCCTGAGCGCTGTACTTATTGCCGGCTTCAATTTTGATCAGGGTGGAGATGTCGTCATACTCCTTCTGCGCGCGTTCCGCCGGGCGGATCTGTTTGAGAATATGCAGCGCTTCCTCGTGGCGATTTTTGCTGATCAGCCAGCGCGGGCTTTCCGGCGCGCGCCACATGCCAACAAACAGGCAGACAGCGGGAATGGCCTGTACCAGCAGCATATAGCGCCAGACGTCCGGCAGATGGCCCCAGATGATGCCAATGATCGCGTTGATGGCAAACGCCGCCAACTGGCCAATGACGATGGCGACTTCATTCAGGCCGGTCAGCTTACCGCGCATCTCGGTAGGCGCCACTTCCGAAATAAAAGTGGGGGCAGTGACCGACGCGCCGCCGACGGCGTAGCCCAGCAGGGCGCGGGCAATCAGCAGGGTGGTGATATCGGGAGCTGCGGCGGAAAGCAGGGCGCCGATAAGAAAAATAAAGGAGAGGAAGAGTAAATATTTGCGCCGGCCGAAGAAGTCGGCAAACTTGCCGCCAAACACGCTGCCCAGCGCGGCGCCGATCAGCAGGACGCTCATCACCAGCCCTTCGGTAGTCGGGGTCAGCGCCATGTACTGCTTCAGTGAGGAAAAGGCGCCGTTGATAACGCCGGTGTCGTAACCGAAAAGCAGGCCGCCGAAGGTGGCCACTAAGGTGATCTGATGAAGTCGTTTTCTCTGTTGCTGGTTCAGGTTTGTTATAAATGACATGGTAGTCCCTTTATTTTATTGAACGACACAAGATAAAAATACATCTCCCCAGTCAGGATTTATTACGCCTGTGTTGTCGTATCTAACTGAACTAAATGATTTTTCTTCTTTGTGTAATTGCTCAGCACATGGCAGGGTACGCTCAGCAATGGCGGTCAAAGAGGTTTACGGCTTGGTGTTGACATGGATGTAGTCGATATCCGTTCTCCTTTTCGGGTTAGCGGTCTTCAGTGCGTCGGCAGCGCCGACGTCTGCCGGTGGACAGCGCCCTGGTGTGGCACGTTGCTGTCGTTGCGGCGATTTATCGTGATAAGAATATGGCACAAAGAAATGGAATGAGCATGCTACAAGATCACATTATGAAAATTTAATTTCAAATTGGTGTTGCAGAATGGTAAATGCATGAAGCCAATCACAAAGGATGGAGGGAGCATATCCCCATGAAAACCAGGTTAAATTTACAGGCCGGTAATAATGATGTTGTTTTCAGTAGGTTAATGTAAATCAAAGAATACAACGCAGATCACATTTTTACGCCATAATATCCTGGAATAGAATTTATATTTCATTACTGTGATCAGGGTAAAACGAGGATGGCGGCCTTCTGGCAACGGTCTGGAGGGGAAGAAAGCCCGTGGGGGAGGTTATAGGATGAATGTGTGGCCGGCGGGAACGCTGGGTAAAAATGCAGAGAAGGGGGATCCTCTGCATTTTACCCATCACGAAAAAGATCAGTGCAGTGCGGGCCAGTAGCCTTCGTTGGCGACGATCAGTTCATCGAGGATGGCTTTCGCCACCGCGGCGCTGGGCACCGTTTTCGATAGCGTAATGGCCTGCCACAGTTTCTGGTAACTACCCTCAACCCAGGCGTCAACCACCAGCTTTTCGACCGCCACCTGCTGCTCCATCAACCCTTTCTGGAACGACGGGATTTTCCCCATCGCCAGCGGCTCCGGGCCATTGACGCCCACCAGGCAGGGGACTTCCACCATCGCCGTCTCATCAAAGTTGGCGATCGCCCCGTTGTTCTCAACGATCAACAGCATCCGCTCCTGGGTGTTAAAAGCGATGGCGCAGGCGAGGTCGACGATAAAGGTGGCATGGGCCCCGGCATGAAAATGCGCGCCTTCCGCCGTGCCCCGACGGGTAATCTCCCGGGCCATATCGAAGACCTCTTTTTCACGTCCGGCCATCACCTCGTTCGCCCGCGTAAAGTCTGGATCGGCGTGCGCCACCTCATAGTCAGGATAGAGGTAGTATTTCAGATAGGTGTTAGGCAGTGTCGACGGATCGAGGGCAAACACATCCTTCACCTTTTTAAAGGTTTCGATCCAGCTTGGCGCTTTATGCTGAAAATCTTCTTTTGGACTGCTGTATCCCTGTTCCGCCACGTGACGCTTCAGCGCCGGCATCAGATCGTTACCGGCTTTATCGGTGATACGGGTCCACCAGCCGAAATGGTTCAGGCCATAGTAGCGGACGTTCAGCGCCTTGCGCGACGGCAGGCCGAGGATGTCGGCAAACAGCCCCTCGATAGCCACCGGCATATCGCAGATGTTGATGATGCGCGCGTCGGGTCGCAGGCGACGGGTGGCTTCCGCGACGATGGCCGCCGGATTGGAATAGTTGAGCATCCAGGCGTTCGGAGCGTATTGCTGCATATAATCGACCAGCTCCAGCACCCCGGCAATGGAGCGCATGCCGTAGGCAATCCCACCCGGACCGCAGGTCTCCTGTCCCGGCACTCCATATTTTAACGGGATCTTTTCATCCTTTTCCCGCATTTCATACAGACCGACGCGAATATGCGCCATCACAAAATCGACGTCAGTGAAGGCCGCCTGCGGATCGGTGGTATAGCTGAACTTCACCTGCGGGAAGCGTTCTGCCACCAGAATAGCGCAGGCGTCGCCGATCGTTTTCTGACGCTGGCGATGGTTGTCGTACAGACGGATCTCCCGCAGGGGAAAGCGCGACATATTTTCCAGCAACATCATCACAATCCCAGGGGTATAAGTACTGCCGCCGCCGGCAATCGTGACCACAAAGTTATCTTTCATTTACCACCTCGTTATTCAGTAACACCCAGACTGGCGTTGACCGCCGTTCGAATTTTGTTAACCCCCAGGCCATAGATCACCTGGACATGGTTGCCTTTAATCAGCACGCTGCTCCCGCCGCTCTCTTTCAACAGCGACTGCTGGATGAGGGCGGGGTCGCGCACATCGACCCGCAGACGGGTAAAACAGTTTTCCACTACGCAGACATTCTCTTTTCCGCCCAGTCCCGCAATCACCAGCGTACCTTTATCGGCAATCTCGCTTGCCTGGCCCGTCTGCTCGGAAGGCTCCGCATCGGCAGCCGCTTCACGGCCAGGGGTGAGCATCCGCAGACGGGTAATACAGAAGGTGCCGACCAGGTACATGGTGGCGGTCTCCAGCAGGCCGAGGGCGACAAATACCGGCCAGCGCGTCACGCTGGCGCCGGCAGGGAGGTTATAGACGACAAAATCGATAAGACCGTTGGTGGCGCAGACCCGCACGTGAAGCAGCCAGGCCAGCATCTGGAAAAAACCGTCCAGCAGGGAGTAGATAAGCCACAGCAGCGGGGCGGTGAAGATAAAGAGAAACTCAAAAGGTTCGGTGATCCCCACCAGAACGGAGGTCACAATTAAGGGGATCAGCGTGACTTTAAGCCGCTGCTTATTCTCCGGTTTCGCCGTACGGTAGAAGGCGAGCGCCATGCCGGCGGTGCCGAAGATCTTCACCATCCCGTAGGTTAAAAACCGGGCGGAATCACTCAGCGCCCCGATGGGATGACGGGCGATTTCGGCAAGGAAAATAGGCTTGGCGCCAATAACCGTTTGACCATCAATCAGCAGCTGTCCGCCGATCGAGGTAAAGACAAACGGCGACCAGATAAGATGATGCAACCCGGTCGGGATCAGGAACCGGTTGAGAAAACCGTACAGGAAGACCCCGATGGCGCCAAAGGATTTCATAAAGCCGGTCAGCGCCGAAATGCCCAGCTCAACCACCGGCCAGAGATAGACGGTGGCGATAGCAAACAGGCCAACCAGCGGTAGCATCACGATCAGCACCAGCTTACTGTTGCCGTAGATCGACAGCGCGCCGCGAAACTCAATGCCGACCACGCGGTTGTGGACAAAGGCGACGGCGCAGCCAAGGATAATCCCAAGGAACACGCCCATATCAATGACCTGAAAACCAAAGATAAAGGTTTGTCCACTGCCGTACAGTTGCGCGTTGGTGGCACCGGACGCCAGGCGATGGGTCAGGGTCAGCCAGCTATTGTTCGCCGCCAGATACACCAGCCAGGTCATCGCCGCCACGAAGGCCGCTTCGGCTTTGCGGGTTTTCGCCAGGCCGCTGGCCAGCCCAAGGCAGAACAGAAACCCGAGATGGTTCATCAGCGCCCAGAGCATGCTGGAGACGAATTTCCCCAACAGGTAGAGCGCGCTGCTTTCATCCACCCACAGCCGGTTGGTGGTCATGCTGAACAGGGCGATCAACAGGCCGATAGCCGGCAGATATAGCACCGGCCCGATCATTGCTTTGGAAAAGTCCTGAAGCTTTTTCACGCCAATCATGGTTGTCCTCTCGTCTTCGCAGACCTGATGAATAGGCTTATCAGACTAGGAGCAGACCACCGGGATCCCGAGCAGGAAAAGGGCCATCTGTGATGAAAGTCATATATATTGTTGTCGGACAGATATATAAATATGGCGAGATTTATAGATGAGTTAGTGTTGAAATTTTCGCTGCAATGTAAAAATAATCTTTTATTTACATTAAATTATTCGCTTAGCTGTTTGACGAGCGCCACCTTAGCGAGACATCTAAAAGTGATTTATAAAAAGATTGCCACTGAACTGAAGGCCCGCATCAACAGCGACGACTATGCCGTCGGCGATATGCTGCCCAGCGAAAAAGCGCTCGCTGCGGAGCTGCAGGTCTCGGTGATGACGCTGCGCAAAGCGCTGGCGCTACTGGAGGAGGAAAAGCTGATCGCGCGGCGGCACGGCAGTGGAACCTGCATTGTGCGTAAAAGTAACTATCACGGGGGAGAACTGGAGGGCTTTAACTACCAGATGCAGGTGGTAGGCGTCACCAACTACCGTAACAAAGTCATTGAATTCACGCTGCTTGATGCTCCTCCGGCCATCGCCCAGCAGTTAAAGATCCAGCCGGGGGAAAAAGTTTACTACGTCAGGCGGCTGCGGCTGATTGATGAGGTCCCGATCCTCGTGGAAAACAGCTATATTCCATTCGCCACCTTTCCCTGGCTCAGCGTGGGTAACCTCGAGCAGTCTAAATTCAACTATTTCAAAAAAGAGTGTCATATCACCATCATCGAGAGCCACCGCAGCTATACGCCGGTGCTGGCGACCCGCGAGCAGGCCGAGCTGCTGCAGGTAGCGCCAAACAGCCTCCTGCTGCGGGTGCAATCGGTGAGTTATGCGCAAAACCGGGCGATCGTCGATTTCTCAGAGATCTACCAGAACACCAGTAAGTACAACGTGAAGCACATTACTCGCCGCTAGCGGATTCAGGTCAGCCATCCCCTGGCGATCAGCTCCATTCCCAGCGCCAGCAGGAACAGCAGAAAGCCCTGACGAAAGCGTCGCGGGCTGAGACGCGAGCGGATCCACTGTCCCAGCCACATGCCGAGTAGCGCGGGCAACAGCGCCAGCCCCGACAGCAGCAGCGAATCAGCATGCCAGCCATCGTGCAGGGAGAGGCCGGCCGCCATCGCCAGGGTGGAGAGGGTGAACGACAACCCCAGAGCCTGCACCAGTTCGTCTCGACGAAAGCCCAGCGTCTGCAGCCAGGGAACGGCCGGAATAACAAATACCCCGGTCGCCCCGGTGATAACGCCGGTCAGACCGCCCATGAGCGGCGACAGCCACTTCTCCACGCGGGCGGAAACCTGCAACGCCGGGCCACAGAGCGCATACCCGGCATAGGCTATCAACACGGTGCCAAGCGCCAGCGCTGAGCACCGAGGATTGAGGCTGATCAGCAGTGACGACCCCGCCAGCGTTCCCATAATAATCCCGGTCATCATAAGCCAGAGGCGGCGCACAATCTGCGCCAGCGCGGGGCCAGCCAGCAACTGCCAGAGATTGGTTAACAGCGAGGGAAGTACCAGCAGCGCCGCTGCGGCCTGCGGCGGCATCAGCAGACCAAGCAGGCCCATCGCCACGGTGGGTAATCCCATGCCGGTCACCCCTTTGACCAGTCCGGCGGCGATAAAGATCAGCAGTAAATAAAAGATGTGGAGATCGAACATCATGGCTCACTTTTCAGGATAGAAAGGGACATTGAAACCACTGGTGGCTAAAGCCACAATGCGGTATGTTGCCCTAAGACTACGGGAAAACCGAAGGGTGGGGAGGGTGTGATGCGGATGGATCTGGCCGATCTGCGACTGTTTATCGCCATCGTGGATAGCGGCAGTATTACCGGTGGGGCCGCCATGGCCCATCTCGCCCTGGCCTCCGCCAGCGAAAGAGTGCGCAAGCTGGAGGCAGAGGTCGGTGTTCCCCTGTTGCAGCGTCATGCTCGCGGCGTGACGCTGACTGAGGCCGGGGAGGTACTGGCGCGCCATGCACGCCCGCTTCTTGCGCAGCAGCAGCGTCTGCGCCAGGCGATGAGCGCCTTCGCCCGCGGTCAGCAGGGGACGCTGCGGCTGTTCGCCAACACCTCGGCGATGTCGGCTTTTCTGCCGGGCAAGCTCGCCGCCTGGATGGCAGCGCATCCGGCGGTGCAGATCGACACCGAAGAGCGCACCAGCGCGGATATCGTCAGCAGCATTCTGGCGGGTGTGGCGCAGGCTGGAGTGGTGTCCGATGCGGTCGACCCCGGGCCGCTGCATCTGGATCCTGTCGCCGATGATCCCCTGGTGCTGATTGTGCCGCCGACTCACCCTCTGGCCGGCGCGAATGAAGTGGCGTTTGCGGCGGTCATCAACGAGCCGCTGGTCGCCCTCTACCAGACCAGCGCACTGCAGCAGCATATTGAACAACATGCCGCCGGGCTCGGCCAGGCGCTAAACGTCCGGGTCCGGATGAGCCATTTTGAAGGGCTTTGCGAGATGGTGGCGCACGGCGCCGGCGGGGCGATCCTGCCCCGCGTCATTGCCGAACGCTACCAGCAGCGCTACCGTTTTGCCGTCATCGCGCTGCAGGATCGCTGGGCACAGCGCCGCCTGTGTCTGTGTTATCAGGATGATGCCCGGCTGACGCCAGCGATGCGCCGTTTGCTGGCGTGGCTCCGACAGCCGTGAGACCATGAGTGACAGCGTCACTTTTTATGGCGGTTATTGCTACTGACATCCGTGTCAGAGATGCGATAGTAGACGTCCGACATTTATTAACACGCGAATCAGGACAGACAAGATGAGTACATTACCAAAGGTCGCGGTGCTGGGACTCGGCGCCATGGGACATGCTTTTGCCAGCAATCTGCTGAAGAAAGGCTTTACCGTCGCTGGCTGGAACCGTTCGCCAGCACGCGGCGAAGATTTACAGGCGCAGGGATTATCCCTGCATACCACGCCGCAGCAGGCGGTCGCTGATGCCGAGGTGATCATCAGTATGCTCGCCGACGGTCAGGCTACCCTCGAGGTACTGGCGCAAATAGCGCCTGCCTGTCAGCCGCAGGCGATCTATTGTCAGATGGGCACCATTGGCCTGCCGGAGACGCAGGAGGCTATCGCCTTGCTGCGGGCGCTTCAGCCGGCGATGACCTTCGTCGATGCCCCGGTTTCAGGGACCAAAGCCCCGGCGGAGAAGGCGCAGATCCTGGTGCTCGCCAGCGGAGATCGTGAAAAGTGTGCCGCTGCCGAACAGGTGTTTGCGGCTATCTCCCGCGGGACGCAGTGGTTTGGCGAGGCCGGCAACAGCCAGAAAATGAAGCTGGTCCTCAATGCCTGGCTGATTTCGATGATGCAGGGCATCGCGGAAAGCGCCCAGCTGGCGAAGACGCTGGGCTTTACCCCCGACCAGCTCTGGAGCGCTCTGGAAGGCGGCCCGCTGGCCGCACCGTATGTCAAAGTGAAACTGGATGCCATCGCCAGCGAGCAATTCGCGCCGCAGATGCAACTGGCGCATGCGCTGAAAGATGCCCGGCTGGCGCTATCCCTGGCCGAGCCGCACACCATGCCGGGGCTGGATAACATTGCCGAACTGTGGCAGCAGGCGGCGGACGCGGGATATGCCGGACAGGATTTGTCAGCGGTATATCAGTGGCTGTCGACGTCGGCGAAAGCGTAGTACCGCATCCTCAGGAAAAAGTGGCCGTGGTGGCCACTTATCCAGAGAAGAGTTATTTCCCGGAGAGAGCCGGGCGAGTGTCGATCCCTTCGTCAATGCGCTTGATCATATAGGGAAAGAACGGATTGGATGACTGACGCATCAGCGAGTCCAGACCCACAACCAGCACCGAACGCTCGCCGCGAGCAGCAAACGTGCCGAGGCTGATCCCATATTGATTCAGCGGATGGGGATAGCGCCCGTACAGCGAATCGCTTAACGGGAAAGGGAGCGCGACATGAGAAAGGGAGTATACGTCCGGCAGATAGCGCATTCCCTGCAGCTTTTCCACTGTGGTGTCTGTTTTCCCGGCAGGTGTTGTGCGGATTTCCATATCGGTACTGGCTGAATTCGCGTTAGTGATGATCGTGGTCTGATAAGCGCGTGGCGGCGCGGGCAGCAACCGTGCCAGCGCGGTGTAAGACGTCCGGCGTAATAATGAATTAAACCTGACGGCATGATTCAAATCGAAGAGGACAATTTCACTGCCATTTTCCGGCAAACGGTTATACAGCGCCGTCACGATCGCCCGCGTACTGACCGTTGAATCCACAACGGACTGAAAGGTCAATACCGGCGGTAAGCTGTTAAGTCTGTGATTTCTCGAGTCAGTCACTATCTGCTTTTGCAGCGCTTTGGTCAGCAGGAAGGACTGCCGGGCAGCGTTCGTCGGGAAGGAGTTATATTTGAACGGATTAAACTCGGGCATGATGTTTAACCATGCGGCTTTCGAGAAGGCGGGAAGAAACGCGGGCCAGCCAGCGAGGCCGGAAAAACGCGCGAAGCTGGTAATACCGATCATCGGAGAAATCAGGATCACCCGCTGGGGTTTTGCCAGTTCGGCATTATCCAGCGCGTCCAGCGAATATTTCATTGCCAGCGCGCCGCCGTTGGAAAATCCGACGATATGCAGGGGCACATCATTACCCGTCAGTCGTTTCGCTTCTCTCACCGCAAGGCGCGTGGCGGCAAGCCAGTCCTGCCAGTCCACATCGGTCAGCCCGGCGGGAACCGTCCCATGGCCCGGTAATCTGATACCGATGGCGACATACCCCTGTTGCCGGTAATTTTCAGCGATATGCCGCAGGCTGTAGGGGGTATCTGTCAGACCATGCAGCAACACCACGGCGCCTTTCGGTTTGCCATCCGGCATCATGATATATGACCGATTCCAGTTGGTTGGAAACGAGTCCGGATAGATGGGGCTGTGACTATAGTAACGATTCAGTTCGGTTTGCTGCTCAGCGTCCAGCTTATCGGTAACCTGGCGTTTTACCTCACTGAAGAGCGCATTCTCTTTGTTGATGTAATCGTTCCAGTCAGCATTGTCGATTTCATCCGCGTCCATCTCATGCGGAACCCAGGTATGCCAGAGCTGCAGCTCGGGTCCGCGCTGAATGTCATAAAGGCGTAGTCCCAGAGCGCCAACGATCAACAGCAGCAGGGACAACACGATACGTTTTAACCAGGTTACCCATTTCAACGCGTAGCTTCCTTTCTTAATGACATGTTTTCTGAGTATAAATAAACATGGTCAGGGAGATTTACTTTTTTACGCAGGACGGGGCGTGAAGCGCGCTGAGCGGTTCTATGGCATTGGGTTTAGCGATGCAAGGCCAGTGGAGGGATCCATCAATGGCCAAAGGCGCTTACTGGCTGACGGCTTCAGCGGGACAGCGTCGAACATTCGCCCTTTATGTCATCTCTTAATAAACAAAAATTCCAGCGCCGTCCGTCACTGCGCAACTCGGTGATGCTGAGCGGGTGAACGTCGATACGTGCAAATGAGTGAAGTGGGGCGCCGAGAACGTTGAGGAGCATGGCACGGATAGTGGAGGCAGACGCAATTACACCGTGTCGGCCTGGAATATCGACGTGTTTTGCCAGCCAACGGCCACAGCGCGCCAGCAACTGAGCACGTGACTCTCCGCCCGGCGGCGGATCGCCCTCCAGCCAGGCCAGGAAAGCGTCGGCGTCTTGCGTCATCACCTCACGTACTGGCCGACCGGCCCAGATGCCGTAGTCGGGTTCCGCCAGCTCCATCACCGGGGTACCCTGTAAAGAGAGCGCTGCGGCAGTTTGTCGGGCGGCGGTCTCCGGGGAGATCCAGACGCGGTGACAACGGGCGACACGGCTTTGTAACTGACGCGCCCGCTGCCATTCCCGCGCCTCCAGAGGGTCATCACAGGGGAAATGTGAACCTCGGGACGCTGCCGTTTCTCCCTGACAAATCAACGTTAGCGACGCTCTCATGATGTGTTAACCGCGGCGGAAGGCTGGGCGCTGCACACCTGTCGCCGGCGTGCGTTCGGCTAAGGCACCGAACGCCACACCGATGACGCTCCAGAGCACCAGGTGCGTGCCGAAGGAGCTGATACGGAAACGCCATAGCAGGTCCGCCGGGAAGTGTTCGGGCACTTCGTTCACTGTCGGCATCAGGGCACAAACCACGAGCATCAGCGCCACCGCGAACAGCGTTGCCCACATCATCGCATTCCCTCTACCGAGGCGCGGTATTAGCTGATGTGATAACCACGCGGCCGCGATGACGATGCCGATGGAAAGCAACATCATGACGAAGTACAGTTCGGTACGATAGCCGATGGTCTCCGGGTTACCGACCGCGGGCGGATTGGGTGGGTATTTCAGACCAGGCATCAGGCTCATGACCAGAAAGCCGACCAGCGCCAGGCCTAACGCTAACAGACGCGGGTTCGATGGTCCGAAGCGCTGATAGCTAAAGGCCCAACTCAGCGCCAGACCGCCGCCCAGCGCTGCGCCGAACAGCACCATGCCGGCCATTAGCCCGATCCCGGACTGGGTTTGACGGCTAAACACCTCTTCTTCACCGCCGTCAGCCGACGCGCTGTGTTGGTGTGAATGAGCGGCCAGACTTTCTTCAATCCCGATAGCGCGATCGACCTGCGGCTCGCCGAAATGGTGTGCAAAGGCAAATGCCACCAGTCCAGCCAGAATGCCCGCTATCATCCCTTTGAATAATAGTTTCCCAATCATGTCCGCCTCCTCAGTGGCAGGGAAAACCCAGCAGATGGCGTGCGTCGTGGAAGAATTCATGCACCTGGGTGCCGGAAAACATCGACGTCGCACCTTGTTCCGCACCGACGAAATAGATCGCTAACAGTGCCAGCAGGGTGGTAAACAGTGCCCAGGGCAACAGCGCCGCGACCGGTATCGGAGTGGCCGGGGTGTTGGTGGTAAGGGTGATATCGCTCATGATGTGACTCCGTTGTTAATTTGGCTGATGGAAGATTGTGCCGGGCTCACCGTGACCGGAACGCCGAGTGGAAGCGAGTGGTGGTTATGCGCCGGCGGACAGCTGGCATTGGCCAGGACGATCGGCTGACCATGCGGCGTGTTGATATACGCCAGTCGCCATTCCTGGGTCCGTCGGCCAATGTCATCCGGTGCGGTCAGGTGGAGGGCGGTGATCATGTTCTCCATTGCTGTCGCCCACTGGCGATAGTAGGCATCGTTCACACTTTCGCCGGGTTGCGCCGGAGCCGCCTTGATCGCTTCGCTGAACGTCCGTACCCATTCTGCCCACGGGAACAGCCCCGCCCGGTGCAGATGGACGATCAGGGAGAATGCTTTCGCCTGCCAGGGCTTATCAAAAACCGGCCCCTCCTTGTCGCGGGGTAACCCGACGGCGGCGTAATCATGCTGTGTCGCAATGCTCATGCTTCCTCCAGATAGTCGTCCCACAGATCGATGTACACGTTGTCCGGGCGCGGTGTGCCCCACAGTTCCAGCGCGGTGAAGCTGACGCTGTAGACGTGCTGAGGATGTTCGCCCAGACCGTGCGCCGCGGTGTCCGGCGTGATGAACACGCCATGATCGGTCTCAATACGGCCGATTTTCCCGCGCACGTAACGCGGCAGGCGGGTGTGGGTGGTTGGGTTGATGTTTTTTGCCCGAACCCGGTCTCCGGCCTTAAAGCGGGGAGCAATATCGTGACTGACGCGCGCGGAGGCGCCGGTACTGACAACCATCGCCACGATGTCCTGCGTCAGCACCGGCGTGCCCGGAGCGCAGGGGGCAGGGGTCGAGCCACCCCAGAGTTCATCGGCGGTGATCACCCCTTTTTCCAGCAGCAGCGTTTCAAATGCGTGCAACCAGTGCTCGTAGTAGCTCGCCTCCAGGTAGTGGGCTGGATCCATGCGTTCAATGGCGTGGCGGAATTCATCCACATTGAAATGTCCGCCGACGAACAGCGAGGCGAACAGCGGAAATACCCGGCGCTCCCATTCATGATGGAAATACGGCTCATTTTCCTCGTTGAGGATCGGCCCGAGGCCGTGCATACCGCCCAGATCATGTATCCCGTTCATGGTTTTCTCCTCTTATTATGGCGCGGCGACCAGGCCGGTGCCGATCATGGAATCGCGGGTGACCAGTTCGATCAGCTGCGCTTCGCTCCAGCCGTCGGTACCCGCCGGACGTTCTGGCAGGACCAGATAGCGCAGTTCCGCGCTGCTGTCCCAGACGCGCACCTCTTTACTTTCTGGAATGTTTACCCCGAATTCGGCCAGAACGCCGCGCGGGTCGATAACGATACGCGAACGATAGGGGGCCGATTTGTACCACACCGGTGGCAGACCCAGCACCGGCCAGGGGTAGCAGGAACATAATGTACAGACGGTCACGTTGTGCACGTCCGGCGTGTTCTCCACTACCTGCATGTCTTCACCCTGCACGCCGGAGAAACCCAGCTCGGCGATGGCGGCTGTGGCGTCCGCCAGCAGCCGACGTTTATACTCCGGATCACTCCACGCTTTAGCGACCACCTGCGCGCCGTTACGGGGGCCGACCTTGTGCTCATAAGTGTCAATCAGTTCATCCAGTGCCGCCGGATCAATCAGTCCTTTCTCCTGTAGCAGGGATTCCAGCGCCCGGACGCGTAGCTCGATGTCCGCCGGCGGTTCAGTATGGCCGTGGTCGTGTTGATGGCTCATTTTATGGTTCCCGATGGTTAAGGGTTAAAACATCCGCCAGTCGCCGGAAGCTTCAAATGCGGCGGCGGCCTGATAAAGGGTGCTTTCGGCGAAGTGGCGTCCTACCAACATCATTCCTACCGGTAAGCCGTCGACCAGCCCACAAGGGAGAGTCATTGCCGGATGGCCGGTAATATCCTGCGGCGCGGTATTGCCGATCATTTCAAATGCGCGGGAGATGTATTCGGTAATGGAGCAGTCAGGTTCCGGTAATGGCTGAGCGACAAGCGGTACAGTGGGCATCACCAGCAGGTCGAAGTCCGCCAGCGCCCGGTCATAGCCCGCACGCGCGCGACGCGCGATATTCTGCGCCTTGGCATAGTAGCGGCCATGGTAGCGTTCCAGCCCGTACTGGCCGACGAACATGCATATCTTCAGCGATGGGGAAAGCGCATCGGCGTCGTCACGCCACTGGGCGTGCTTGTCCAGCAGCGCCACGTCATATTGTCCTTTCCAGTTAAAGCCCATGCCGTTGCCATGCATCATCTGCGCGGTCAGCCCCTCGCAGCCGATAGGGGACCAGAGCGCACCCGCCAGGCTATGCTCCGGTACTGAAATCTCGCCGACCGTCGCGCCTAATTCCTGCAGACGGGCGACGGCAGCGCGAACTTTCTCCGCGACTCGCGCATCCAGGTTCGGCAACTGAAAACCTTCGGCCATAATGCCGATCTTTAAGCCACGGACTCCCTTACCGAGCGCCTCGGTATAGGCTTCCACTTTGGGAGCATACTGACGTGGGTCCAATCCGTCCGCGCCGGCAATGACCTCAAGGACTAAGGCATTGTCTTTTACGCTGCGGGTCATCGGCCCGGTATGGTCGAAAGTGGCTTCGATCGGCATGATGCCGGTATAAGGCACCAGACCGTGGGTCGGTTTCAGGCCATAGAGGCCACACCATGCGGCGGGAATACGCGCAGAGCCCCCTTGATCGCCACCCATGGCCAAATCGACTTCCCCGGAAGCGACCAAAGCGGCGCTGCCAGAAGATGAGCCACCGGCCGAGTAGCCGTGGCGCAACGGGTTATGCACGGGCGCCGGATCGGAGGTATGGCTGCCTCCCGACAAGCAGAAGTGCTCGCAGGTGGCTTTGCCGAGAATAGTCGCGCCGGCATCCAGCAGTCGGGTGGCAACGGTGGCGTCGTAGAGGGGGACGAAACCTTCCAGCGTCGAGGCGCCGTTCATCATCGGTACGCCAGCCAGCGCGATGTTGTCCTTGAGCACCACGGTGCGGCCGGCCAGTTTACCGGTTGCTGCACCTGTCACCTCGGTCTTGTAATACCAGGCATTAAGCGGGTTTTCGTCGCCTTCAGGACGATAGCCGGCGGCGCGTGGGTAGTGCACCGCGGGGATCTCGTCGGGCAGGGCGTCAATGAGATCATAGGCGTCGAAATTGGCCTGCATCAGCGCCAGATATTCTTCGGCTTGTGCAGGCGTCAATCGTATGTTTAGCCGACTGGCGAGCGCTTGCAGCTGTTCAATGGTAGGACGTTCAATAGCCATGGAGTTCCCTTTGTATGGTGTTTGCCAATGCAACCTGCCTTCAACATAAGCCCGAAATGTCATCACTACATGGTTGTGCAGGTCAGTCATTTGGCTAAGACGGACACCCGCCTGTTGCGCGGATGTCCTTCCTCGGTTAAGACGGTTTATCTGTTTTCGGCCAGTGAATGCCGACGCTTTTCATCCCTTTGGTGACGTCCATGTCAGGGTGCGCGAGTACCACATCCCGGTATGAAGGGCTGCCGATGACGGCGGGTTTGAACTGGGTCAGGAATGCGGTAACCTCTTCACGGATATCCTGCGGAACGTTGAAGTTCTCGTAGCATTCATCAATAGCCTCGAATACGGCTTTCCAGTGCACTTCGGTCAGCCCCATTCCGCGGTGCGCGGTCACCATATCTCGTCCCCGGTAGACCGTGTTGCCGCCCCAGTGCTTGCACAGAAAATCGACAAAGTTGATATGCTCTTTCTGGAACGACGATTCGGATACGTGCGCCCAGATATGGCCGATATCGGGATGTTTCATACAGGTCTTCAACACTTCTCCTGCGAAAGCGTAAACGGCGTCATAACCACCGAGACGTTCATAAAGTGTGGTTTTTTGCTGCTGATCGGTCATGATGGATTTCTCCGTTGCGGGTGAGTAGTGAGTCTGGGGATGTCTCTGTGCCGATTCGCATCAGAACAGTTTCATCACGCGCAGGGTGGTATGTAGATCTTCCTTAAAACCGCCATCGACGTTGAGGTCGCGCTGGAGCAGACCCTGTACCTGCACCGTGGGGGTGACGAATTTCGATAATTCCAGCCTGACCTGATCGACGCGCGTCGCCTGTCCGTTCTCGATACCGTCAAGCTGCTGTTTGCCGCCCCAGTATTGGGAATAACCGGCGGCCAGGGTCCAGCTCTTATCGGCGGGCGGCGTCCAGGTCACCCAGCCCTGAAACTGATAGGTGTTGTCCTGCTTGAGTCGACCGGTGCCGATGCCCGAGGCGTCGTCGTTGACGCCATACCACATCACGTCCGTGGAAAGTTGGGTGGCGAAACCGTTACCCAGCTGCTGCACGCCGCCGAGCTGAAGGTCGAACTTCCAGCGATTTTCACCGACGTTTAGCGTGCGTCCGGCGTCGTAGGAGCCCGCGGGGAGGTACAGGTAAGGCACAATGGCAAAGGTTGTGCTGGGGTTGTTGACCAGCCAGACCGGCGCGGCAAGGATGGGATCGCCCAGGCCGCTGGCTGAATCAAGTCGAACGCCGTTTAGTGAGCCATTGTAAAGGCGTCCGTAAGGCAGCAGCACTTGCGGCGCAACCGTAAAGCCACCGACGTCCATGTAGTGAACGTAACGAAAGATGCTGACGAAGGAGTCGAGCCCGGTCTCTTGCTTAAGTTCACCGCCCCCGGTGGGGGTGAAGCTATCTCTCGTCGCGTAGGTGAAATATCCCAGAACGGCATCGGTGCCGGCGGGGGCGGGAATGAGGTCCTGCGAATTGAGATCGACCGCATGGGCCGGGCCGGTTGCCAGCCACAGTGTGCAGGCGGCCAGGCTGATGCGAAACGTAGCGTTACTGAAAGTCATGACGTTCCCCCTCTTGTCTGATGTCGTGTTATGTCCGGAGCACGGTGTGGCCGGAAGACCTTACGCTTACTGATACTAGGGAGAAATTTGCGGCGTACTTGCTTCAGCAGGACAGTCGTTTGGCTGGAAGGGACATTCGGTTGCGGGCCTGCCCCTCGTCGTGTGATGGTCCGCCATAGTGCAGACGCCGCACGTTTAGGGTGCGGTTCCACGTTTTGTCGTTCCGCTATTCGACGCCCTATATGCCAGCAGAAAAGGGGGGACGCGGATTTTCAGTGATAGTTCCCGGTAACTTAGCGCCGATCGGCGTAACTGAAAGAGGGTGTATTAGCTCGTTGGCATGATAGTTGCTGTCTGCGGAAACGTTTCTGTCGTTTTGGCGGAATACCCGGCGCGAGGTGAATGATGATGAATAGCATGCAGTCTGCGGGCAGTCTCCACTATTCAACCGTTGGCGTTACCGAGTCGCGCCGCTTCGAGTACTGGAACGACGTAGTGTTACGCCACTGTATTCCAGCCGCCAGCGCCCCTCTGGCTGGGGTCGACTTTGATGCACGGCTGACGGTACGTGGAGTGGGTCTGGTGGATATGTGTTCACTGTCCGCGCCGCTACACAGCTGGGATCGCACGGCACGTTATTTGCGCCAGGGCCCCGACGACGATCTGTGGTTGGGGTATATGCAGGATGGATACGGTCAGCTTGAACAGGGGGGACGCAAGGCGACGCTGGCAGCGGACAGTCTGGTGCTCTACGATGCCGCCCAGACATTCCGCTTCAGTCTTGGCGGGCGCGATAATCATCTGGTGCGGATCCCCCGCCATTTGCTGAGCTGTCATTTACCTGGGGTCGAACACCTCACCGCGATGGTGCTCGACGACCGCCGCCCGGGCGTGATCCCATTGCGCGAAATGCTGCGTCAGGCGGCAGCGATGCCCGCCTGTCTGAACACAGCGGATATCTCCGGCCGCTTCTCCCAGACGTTGCTGGATCTACTGGTACTGAGCCTGGAGCTACAGGACCTGAACAACGTTGGTGTTGAGCGCGATCTGTATTCCCGGATGATGAACTACATCCGGCGGCAACTTGTCGATCCCGATTTGAACATCGAAAGCCTGGCACGGGCGCACCACGTTTCCGTTCGCACCGTCACGCGTGCTTTCGCCCGCCATAAAAAAACGCCGATGGCAGTGATTTGGCAGGAGAGGCTGCAGGCGAGCCGAGAGGCTATCGAACGCGGACGAGTCAGTAGCGTGTCCCAGGCGGCGCTGGATTTCGGCTTCTCTGATTTCTCTCATTTCAGCCATGCCTTCCGCAAAGCCTTCGGCATTTCTCCTCGTTCTCTGCTGCCGAAGAAGCAGTAAACTCGCCTGAGGACGTCATTCTCAGGTGTAACAACAGGCTAAACGATGCCGGTAAAACGGTCAGTGTAACCAGCGTGGCAACCAGTAGTCCCCCGATAATCGCATAGGCCATCGGTCCCCAGAATACCTGATGAGAGATGGGGATCATTCCCAGAATGGCGGCACAGGCAGTCAGGCAGATGGGGCGCGCACGATGCTCTGCGGCCGCAATAATAGCGGCATCGCTTGCCATTCCCTGAGCAAGATTGCTGTCAACCTCGCTAATCAGTATGACGGCGTTACGAATGATCATGCCAGCGAGCGCAATCACGCCAAGAAGAGCGACAAATCCCATTGGTGTTCCGCCAGGCAACATAGCCAGCACGATACCCGGTAAACCAAACGGGGCCATCAGTATAGCCAACGCCATACGGGAATAGTTGCGCAACTGGAGCATCAACAGCAAGAGCATGATGACCAGTGTCACCGGCAGAATCGCATAGACCGAACTATTACCTTTTTCAGACTCAGCAACCGCGCCCCCTTCTTCAATGCTGTAGCCTTCAGGCAGTTCCGCGCGCAACCTGTCTACCGCAGGTCGCAACGCTGCGGATACTGCTTCGGCGCGAAGTCCCGGGGCGAGGTCAGTTTGCACGGTGATGAAAGGCAAACGCTGTCGACGCCAGATAACCGGATCATCCACGCCCCAGACTGGCGTGGCAAAGGCGCTGAGGGGGATTTGTTTACCGTCATTCCCCTGAATAGTCAGCGAAGAGAAGGTGGCAAGGTTAAGACGCTCATTGTCCCTGGCCCGGAGCACCACATCGACAAGGCGGTCATTATCGCGAACCGACGTGACTATACTGCCGGACCAGACGGTATTGAGCATCCGGGCCAGACTTTCTGACGACACGCCCGCAGCCCGGGCTGCGGTCTGATTGACCTTGAGGGTAATGACTCTCTCCGGTTCGCCTGCCGTCTGATTAACCTCGCGAGAGGAGGGGGACCGGCCAATGACATCGCTCAGGCGGTTCGCGATCGACCTGACTTTCAGATAATCTGGCCCACTCACCCGGTATTTCACTGGCCAGCCGACGGGGGGCCCAAGTTCCAGGGGTGATACGCGCGTGATGATGTCGCTAAAGCCCGTAGCCAGTATCCTGTTTAACTGTCGATGAAGACGATCCCGCGCTTTAAGATCTTTAGCCACCACCACTATCTGGGCGATATTTTCATTTGCCAGAAGCACATCCATAGGCAGGTAAAAACGGATCGCTCCCGACCCAACGTATGTCGAAAAGCGCTCAACGTTGCGGTTGCCTGCCAGGGCCTTCTCCAGCTTTTCAGCCGTATTTTGTGTTTCCGACTGCGAGGCATTTGCCGGTAGCGTCAGGCTTACCAGCAATTCTGGCCTGTCGGAGGCGGGGAAAAACTCCCCCTGCATAAAGGTTGTTCCGTAAACGGACAGACCAAGCGCAATGAGAGCAAGACACACGGTGGCGAAGCGGTGACGCAACGCCTTGCGCAGTAGCCACTGGTATCCGCGGGCCATCCGTCCAGGACCTTTCGCCTTCTGTCTGATGTTGTCAGATAACAGCCACGTCCCGGTTAACGGTGAAAACAGGATCGCGACAACCCATGAGCACAGCAGGGCGATGAGCACCACGGCAAACAGGGAAAAGCAATATTCACCGGCGCTGGACGCAGCAAATCCCACGGGAATAAACCCGGCAATCATCACAAGGGTGCCCGTCAGCATCGGAAATGCGGTCGTTTTAAAAGCCCGGGTCGCCGCCTGCCGGCGGGAATCCCCGGCTTCCAGACCAGAGACCATGGTTTCCACGGTGATCATGGCGTCATCGACCAGCAGACCCAGCGCGATAATCAATGCGCCGAGAGAAATACGCTGCAGACCTATTCCTGCCAGCATCATTCCCGTAAAGGTCATGGCCAGAACCAGTGGGATGGCCGCAGCCACTACCAGTCCGGCTCGTAAACCCAGAGAGACAAACGAAACGGCCAGGACGATCGCCACGGCTTCGATAAGCACCCGGATAAACCCGCTTACGGCGTCGCTGACCACCGCTGATTGATCGGCAACCTTGACCATCTCAATACCGTGCGGCAGCGTGACGCTGATGGCCTGCATTTTTGCATTCAGCGCGGCGCCGAAACGCAGCATATTACCGGTCGGCGCCATCGAGATAGCCAGCCCGATGGCGGGTTTGCCGTTGACCCGGTAAACCGGCTGGGGAGGCTCGGCGTTTTCCCGACTAACGGTGGCAATATCCGTCAGAGGAAGGTAACGATCGTTAATATGCAGCGTGACGGCACGTAAGCTCGCTTCAGAAGTCAGTTCCCCGCTGACCTTTATCGCCATATTTTCCTGTCCGGTGCGGATCATACCTGCCGGGACAACCGCATTTTGTGCTCTGAGGGCATCCGCTACCTGCTGGATGTTCAACCCCATACCTGCCAGACGCGCTGGAGAAAAAGAGAGGACTATCTGTTCCTGCTGCTCACCCAGCAGGCTGGTTTTTCCGATATCCGGTAACGACATGAGCTCCCGGCGGATTGTCTCAACACGGTCCCGGACCTCCCGCAGGGTATAGCCCTCAGGTATAAAGCCATAGATCGTACCGTACGTGTCATCAAACTCGTCGTCGACGGCGGGGCCCTGAACGCCTTCTGGCAAAGAGGGGGAAATATCCTGCATTTTCTTACGTACCTGATACCAGATATCCGGCACCTTTTGCGGCGGGGTATCGTCACGAAGATTGACATGAATAACGGAGCTCCCGGCGCGGGTCTCACTTTCGAGATAATCAAGCCAAGGGGTTTCCTGCAGCTTTTTTTCCAGCGTATCGGTCAGCAGTCGGGTGGTATCCGTTACGGATGCCCCGGGCCATTGCGCAGAAACAACGGCCGTTTTAATCGTAAACGCCGGATCTTCGTTACGTGGCAGGTTCTCATAACAGAACGCGCCCATAGCAATGATCAGCAGCATGAAGAAACTGACCATCTGCTGATGATTTAGCGCCCAGGAGGACAGGTTAAATTTCTCATTCAATACGGGTTTCATGATTCGCACTCCCCGGCAATCACCGGCTCGCCGGAGCGTAATTTACTCACGCCGGCGGTAATCACCCGGTCGCCTGGTTCAAGGCCGCCGGAGATAATGACCGTGGTGGCGGTATAGTATGCTGGTACCACCACGCGAAGCTGCGCCTGCGACTGTGGGTTAATCACATAAACCGCCGGTTTGTCGTCGACGCGGCTCAGCGCTGAAGCGGGAAGGGCGTATCCATGCGGACCCGTTGCGGGTAACGTGACGGTGACGCTGGCGCCCAGCGCCATTGCCAGCGGTGGGTTTTGCAGGGTAGCCCTGACGCGCCATGTGCGGGTCTGAGGATCGGCCTGCGGGCTAATATCTCTTACCGCGGCGGACGCTTGCACCGACGGGTCGCTGAGGAGGGAAACTCGCAAGCCAGCCTGTTCCTGTGGCGGGATCGCCTCGGGTTTAGCGATATCAAACACCACATCGAGGGCTTCACCGGTCGCCAGCGTCAACACCGACTGACCACCATTGACCACCTGACCCGCAGAGGCGCTTACTTCGGTGATCACGCCGCTTCGCGGCGCAATCAGACGCGTCCAGCCAAGGCTTTCCCGGGCATTACGCAACGCGGACTCGCTGTTTTTTAAACGCGCGCGGGCGACAAGCCAGTCTGCGCGGGCGGTATCGAGCTGCGTGCGGGCAATCGCGCCTGTTGGCATAAGCTTTTGCATTCGGTTGACGTTAAGTGCAGCAACCTGAGCAGAGGCTTTGGCTCCTTCATAATCAGCCTGTGCGCCATCGAGCTGATTCTGACTGGTTGTATTTTCAAGCGTGGCCAGCAGTTGCCCTGCATTGACCCGATCGCCAATATCGACGCTACGCGTCACTATCCGGCCGCCGGTACGAAAGCTCAGAATCGTTTCATCGTGCGCATGGATCTCTCCGGTTCTTTCCAGCGCGGGAAGGGTTTGCGCTGAGCCAACAACAACGTAGCGCACCGTTCGCACAGGATCAGTCGTATTACCCTGGTTGTCCCCGCATCCGGGCAGCAGAAAAATCACTACCGAAAGAATGGTCAGGGGGAGAAAGTGCAGCCAGGAAAGGGTGCGCGCCACGTCGTACAAATGGTGCAGACTGTGGCGGAGGGAGAGTAAAAATTCATCTGACATAACGCCGCTCCATAAAGGTGATGGCGTTATTAAATGCGCGCTTAGTCGAGAAAGATTCGACGTTTCGTCAAGGTATTATCAAGAGCCGCTATTTTCCATCTCAGACGACGTCCAGGGTAACAAAAGGGTGACTGCGAGTCCGCCGGTTTCAGGTAACGACGCGCTGATACTGCCACCATGGGCCTGACAAATCGCGCGAGCGATCGACAAACCGAGACCGCTGCCGCCGGAGTGGCGGGCACGCGACTGCTCCTCCCGGCTAAAACGGTTGAACATTTCCGGCAGGAACTGGGAGGATACCCCCGGACCGTCATCGCGAAATTCGAGGCAATATTGCCCGCTGGCGTAGTGCAGCGTGACATCAAGATAACCGCCATCACGCCCGTAACGGAGGGCATTTTCCATAAGAATGGTGAAAACCTGGCCCATACGGAACGTATCGCCTTTGAAGGGACACGCCTGAGAATGATGAAGCCTGATTGTAAAACGATGTGCATCAGCCTGGGGCATGATCCATGTCGCCCGTTCTTTAAGCAGCTCATCCAGACGAAAGGGTTCGTTTTCCAGCACCAAATTCCCGGCATCAGACAGCGAGAGCAGATGAAGTTCATCGGTCAGGCGATTCAGGTGCTGAAGCTGTTTCATTACCATTGCCAGTTGTTCCGGGCTGGCATCAAACACACCATCCAGCATGCCCTGCAAACGTCCGATAGCGGCAGTCAGGGGGGAGCGAAGCTCATGCGCCATGGCCACATGAGAGGTACGTAACTCTTTTTCATAGCGGGCCAGTTTCCCCGTCATGGCATTAAAGTCACTGGCAAAGCTGACCATTTCAGCCGGCGCATTCCTGATGAGCTCAGCCTGGCGGCCAAATTGCCCTTCGGCGACGTCCTTTGCCGCATCACGCAGTCGGCTGAACTGCAGCGCCAGTGGCCTGGCGTATCTCAATCCCATCACCACAATAAAAGGGATCATGACCAGGACCAGTAACGCCACGGTGACCCAGTCCGCCGAGGCGATGGATGGGGTTGAATAACTCAACCCCCACCAGGTATCGACGATTTGATGGAAGCGCGCCGGGTTCGCCTGCGGGTTCTGGCTGAGCGCAAGAAACTCTTGTCGGACCGATGCCGGCATTCTGCCTATGTTCCAGTAATTCTGCACCGCATAACGTAGCCACATACAGGTCGCAATGACAATTACGCTTCCGATGGCCAGCGCTAATATACGTGCGCAAATCCAGCGCCACAGGGAGGAGTAGCGGGTTTTTGTCATGGTTGTCTGAACCTGTAGCCTACGCCGCGAACGTTAACCAGCACGCCGGAAATACCCGCCGCCTCGAGTTTTTTACGCAGGTTATAAATATGGGTATCCACCACGCGCTCCAGGGCTTCACTTTCCGGCAAACAGTTCTCCAGTAAATGCTGGCGGGAAAAAGGACGTGAAGGAGAGCGCATAAGCGTGGTCAGTAGTGAAAATTCGGTTGGGGTCAGATCCAACGTGCGCGGTGTGGTGTCCCCGTCGACAATGCTCGCCACGATGGCCGTAACATTCACTTCAAGCGATTGCCAGCGAAGGATCTCTTCCTTTGTTTCTGTTTGATTGCTGCGGCGCAGTACCGCCTGCACCCGAGCCACAACTTCTCCCGGATGGTAAGGCTTAACAACATAATCATCAGCGCCATAGCGCAAGGCGCCAATACGATCGGGAGTATCTCCCATGGCGGTCACCATGATCACCGGAACATCATTTTTACGGCGCAGGCCAGCCAGGACTTCGGTGCCGTTAAGCCCCGGAAGCATCACATCCAGCAGGATCAGATCGGGTTTCCACCGGTGCGCCATATCCAGCCCAGAAAGACCGTCTCCGGTAATGACGACATCGTAATTTTCACGGCGTAAATAGGCTTCGAGCACGCCAGCCGCATCGGCGTCATCTTCAATAATCAGCACTCTTCTGGACAACATCCGTTCACCTTGACCGTTTCTTAACACTATCCCGACGATTCATTGATTTTGCCAAATCATACTGCGCCAACATTTAGTGGCAGCTCCTGCCTCAGGAGAAGCCGGCGTCTGTGAGGAGAACAGTATGATAGCGATAAAAAAAGCCCTGTATATGACCGTACCGCTTTTGACGGCCATGACATCCTGCGTACAAGCAAATGATGACACTTCCTCCGGCACCTTCACCATTGGGCTGGGAGGCCACTACACTCCGCGATATTCAGGTTCAGACAAGCAGGTATGGCAGGTGGTTCCTGTACTTCAGGGGCGTAACGGCGCATTTTTTATTGATACGCAGAAAGGGGTGGGATATGACCTGCAGAACGCCAGCGGCTGGTACTTCGAACATACGCTGGGATACGATCTGGGTAGGGCGGATAAAAACGCCAGCTGGCGGGCAGGGGCAAATAATCTGAAAGGGATGGGAGACATTGACGCCTCCCTGAACACGGCCCTTGCCGTCGGCTGGCAGGCGCTTTCGTGGCTCAGTGTTGAAGGTAAAGCGACGCTGCCTTTAACGGACAGCCAGGGGGTAAGCTACCAGGCATCCTTGACGTTGCTCCCTGTACAAACTGACCATGACACGGTCGCCTTTCAGACGGCGGCCCTGTTTGGCGACAACCGTTACCTGAATACCTGGTATGGGGTGGATCCGCAGCAGAGCCAGCGCTCAGGTTATAGCCGCTATTCAGCACCGGGGGGATTTTATGGCATAGACAACAGTCTGACCTGGAGTCACCAGTTTGATGCCCACTGGGGCACGCTCCTGAGCGCTGACTATACCTGGCTTGGGGAGCATGCAAATGAGAGCCCGATCGTGTTACGACGTAACGAGGCGGCACTGACAGCTGCTGTCATCTGGACATTTTAGGGCGGAGAAAGCGCGGCGTGCGGTTTGTCGGGTTAGCATTGAGTGGGTCGCCATTGTTTGGCAGAAACGGAACCAGAAGCGAGACATGAGGTTAACGGCGCCGGAAGACCTGGTGCGGTCCTCGTGTCACCGGCGTGCGTTCGGCTAAAGAACCCAACGACGGTCGAGAGCGCCACATGCGTGCTGGAGGAGTTTATGCCAAAACGCCATAGCTGGTCCGCCGGGAGGTTTTCGTATACGTCGTTCACGGTCGGCATCAGAGTCCCCTGAGTGAGAGCGGCACGTGATGGAAGGGGCCATATCCAAACGTGTCAGCAGCCGCTGAATGACAAGATGGTGTTTATGGATTTCATGGGGAAGAGTTGGCGCTATGGGGGGATTACGCGCCCTGATATCATATTTAACATAATATACATTATGCGCACTCATATTGTGGTGGCTAAGTTGTTAAGTTTTCTCCTGGATAAGTTACTCGTAGATTCAGCATCGATAGATTCTGATGACGGCTCATGCGGCGGAGTTTTTTGCTTTGGATAAAGTTAACCGACTCAAAATCATTCAGGACGTTGTCGACCGGCGTCTGACCAATCAGATGGCCGCGCAGCGCCTGAGTATATCGAACCGCCAGTGCCGATGCCTTCTGTCGCGTTACCGTGAATCTGGCCCACTGGGTATGGCTAGCCATCGTCGTTGAAAACCCAGCTTATCCGCTTGAGATATCTGACAGACACTGCCGACGGTTGTTGGAGCGCTATCGTGAACATGGGCCGCTTTCACTTGTTAACCGTCGTCGTAGCCAGCCTGGCAACCGGCAACTTAGAACGTGTACTGCGTACTATCCGCGAACATTACGCTGATTTTGGTCCGACAGTACGCCAGCTGATGACACCGACTGGTTTAGGGAACCCTGGCAAATTACGGCCGCGCGTACATCAATCTCGCCTGCGTCGGGCCTGTACCACAGAGCGCATCCAAATTGATGTCTGCGGGCATCACGGGTTCGAGTGATCGTAATACGCTTATCGCCCTCCTCCATTTGTCAATATGTGTGCTTTCTGTTGACCTAATTTGACAATTGGTGACCAGGCAGTAATTATCATGTTAATTACTGACCAGGCAGCTATCATGAATACCCCAATCGACTCTTCCCATAAAAACCTGCATCTGGGTTTGCTGTTCCATCTGGCAAACCAGTTTAAGGACCTGCTTATCGGCCATTACTTTGCCGACAGCGGCATTACCGCACCGCAATTTAAGGTATTGATTAATATATTTAAAGGTAACACCAGCCCGGCAGAAATCTGCAAGAGCCTGCAGATGGATACCGGGGCAATGAGCCGTATGGTTGCACGTATGGTGAAGAACGACCTGGTCGAGCGCCGCCCGAATCCGCACGACAAGCGCCAGGTGATCCTGGCCCTGACGGCAAAAGGTCAGACGCTGTGCAATACGTTTCAGAATGAAGCACTGAATACCATCCTCGCGGACTTAACGGCGCGTCTGACGCCCGAAGAATCCCGGCAGCTCGCAGATATTCTTATCAAAATGCTGCCCGATGAATTCACGGCCCCCCATCGCTAATTAAGGTCACCGGTTATGTCTATGGAAAATAACGCGCCTCCCTCTGACAAGCGCCCAGGCAAGCGTACAAGAAACTTCGCCATTTTATTACTGATCCTGATCCTCGCGGCAGGAGGCTGTCTGGCCTGGTATCTGCTTTACGCCCGCTATTACGAGAGCACCGATGATGCTTACGTCAACGGAAATCAGGTCACCCTGACACCGCAAATCACCGGTACCGTGACTCAGGTGACCGTGGATGAAGGCGATTATGTCGAAAAAGGCCAGCCCCTGGTTCTGCTGGACCCAAGCGATACCGCCATCGCCCTGCAGCAGGCTGAAGCCAATCTCGCCAGCACAGTGCGTCAGGTGCGTGGTCTCTATAGCACTGCCGACAACTACCGTGCACAAGTTGCTGCCAAAAAAGTAGCCCTGCAAACAGCGAAAAGTGACTACTTGCGCCGGGAAAAAATTGTCAGTTCCGGCGCCATTGCGGTGGAAGATCTGGCGCACTACCGTGATGCCGTGACCAGCGCGCAAAGCGATTTACTGGCTGCAGAGCAAGCGCTCAAAACCAATCAGGCGATGGTTGATGACACCGTGGTGGATAACCATCCTGAAGTCAAAACCGCCGTTGCGACGCTGCGCCAACGCTATCTCGATAACTCCCGCAGCACCATTGTTGCGCCCGTCAGTGGTTACGTCGCTAAACGTGCTGTGCAGCTCGGGATGCGTGTCACCTCCGGCACCACGCTGCTTGCCATCGTGCCGCTGAATGAAGTGTGGGTGGATGCCAACTTTAAAGAGAGCCAAATGCAGGACATGCGCATTGGGCAAAAAGTAGAGCTGAATGCGGATCTCTATGGCGATAACGTGAAATATCACGGCACCATCGAAAGTCTCGGCATTGGTACCGGTAGCGCATTCTCACTGTTGCCAGCCCAGAACGCCAGCGGCAACTGGATCAAAATCGTCCAACGCCTGCCGGTACGCATCAAGCTTGATCCACATGACATGCAGAAGCATCCGCTGCGTGTGGGTCTGTCGATGAACGCTGAGGTGGATATCCGCAATCAGGGTGGTCACCTTCTGCCACAAAAAACCGTCGAACAGCCGCGATTCCGTACCGATGTGTATGAAACGCCAATGGAAGCAGCCGATAAACTGGTGGCAAAAATCCTTCATGACAACACCAGCGCTGTAGCCCAGCGCTAAGAGAGAAGCTATGTCAGAGCCGAAGGCAGCCTTTACGCCCCCCAGCCTGTTTCTGGCGACGCTTGCCCTGTCGCTGGCGACCTTTATGCAGGTGCTGGACTCCACCATCGCCAACGTGGCGCTGCCGACTATCTCCGGCAACCTGGGCGTTAGCGCCGATCAGGGGACATGGGTTATCACCTCTTTTGCGGTGTGTAACGCTATTGCTCTACCGTTGACAGGCTGGTTTACCCGCCGATTCGGGCAGTTGCGGTTGTTTATCGCCTCGGTGATGTTCTTTACCCTGACGTCATTTCTGTGCGGCTTCGCCCACAGCATGACGGAGCTCATCATCTTCCGTGCGCTGCAGGGTTTTTTCGCCGGGCCGATGTTCCCGATGTGTCAGACGCTGTTGCTGGTTATCTTCCCGCCGATGAAACGCAGCATGGCGCTGGCGCTGCTGTCGATGGTGACCGTGGTGGCGCCTATCGTGGGGCCCATCACCGGCGGCTGGCTTACCGATAACTACTCCTGGCCGTGGATCTTCTACATCAACGTGCCGATTGGGATTTTCGCCTCCATCGTGGTCTGGTCGCAGCTGCGCATGCGTGAAGAAACAACGCAGTCATCGCCTGTCGACTATATTGGCATCGCGCTGTTGGTGCTTGGCGTGGGCCTGCTGCAGGTGGTGCTGGATAAGGGCAACGACGAAGACTGGTTCTCTTCTACGCCCATTATCGTGATGTCTATTGTCTCGGCGATCAGCCTGATTTGCTTTGTGATATGGGAGCTGGACGAACGTCACCCGATTGTGAACCTGCGGCTGTTCAAAGACCGCAACTTCGCCATCGGCACGTTGGCGCTGATGCTGGGCTATGCCGCGTTCTTTGCCATCAACATTATTCTGCCGCAGTGGTTGCAGACCCAGATGGGCTACACGGCTATCTGGGCCGGTCTCGCCGCTGCGCCGATGGGCTTCTTACCACTGGTGCTGACGCCAGTCATCGGACGTTACGCCACCAAAGTGGATTTGCGAATTTTATGCTCAGTGTCATTCCTGACAATGGGGGCATCCTGTCTGATGCGCGCGCAGTTCAATACTGACGTGGATTTCCGCACCATCGCCAGCGTGCAGATGTTTATGGGGATTGGCGTGGCCTTCTTCTTCATGCCGCTGACCACCATTGTGCTGTCGAATCTGCACGGTAACGAAGTGGCGGAAGGCTCAGGACTGGCCACGTTCTTTCGCGTACTCGGCGGCTCCTTTGCCTCATCGTTAACCACATGGATCTGGCAGCGACGTGAAGTTTTCCACCACGCGAATCTGACCGAGAGCGTGACACAGTACAACCCAGCGGCTATGGATTACGTAAATAAGATGGGTGGCCCGACGCAGCAGCATCTTGCGATGATTGACCAGGTGGTTACCCAGCAGGCCTACATGATGTCGACAATCGACTATTTCTGGGTGCTCGGCTGGGGTTTTATGGCGCTGATTATCATCATCTGGTTCACCCGCCCGCCGTTCGTGAAATCGGGTATGCCAGGCGCCCCCGCAGCAGGTCACTAAACTGAAATTCACATAGGCAAACTTAGCTGAACGAGCACTGCGTACGGATGGCACTATCGAGCGCCGGGCCAGTGCCTCTTCCCTGCCCTCTATCACGTAAGACCGCCTGGAACGGGCTCTGGAGATGATAAGAGCGTTGAATAACATGACCCCATTTCTGATAACGGTGTTTGACGTTTACTGCTCAGTTATATCGCAACGGCGTCTGCCCAACAGCTGATAACAATTGTCGAGTCCACGGGTGGCGTGGCGCCCGAAAAATTTGATCCACACTGCCGCTTTCGACTACCTCGCCGTCTTTCATCACCGCAATACGATGACTCATATGCTGCACCACGCCCAGATCATGAGAGATAAACAGCATTGACAGATGCAAACGGCGTTGCAGCGCTACCAGCAAATCCAACACTTGCGCCTGGGTGGTGACATCCAGCGCCGACACCGGCTCGTCGCAAATCAGAATATCCGGCTCGCAGGCCAGGGCCTGGGCGATGGCGATACGTTGCCGCTGCCCACCGGAAAGCGTGGCCGGACGTCGCGTCAGCAGATCAGGACTTAAACCAACCAGCGCCAGCAACGCCTGCGCACGTGACAACCGGTCCGCGGCTGTGAGCGTCGTATGCAGGCGCAGAGGCTGTTGCAGCAATTGCGCCACGTTATATTGCGGATTAAATGAACCCAGCGGATCCTGCACAATCGTCTGGATACGCGACCGCAACGGCTGCCGCTGACGTTCTGTCAGCCTGCTCCATGGTTGCCCAGCGAGAAGGATCTCGCCCTGTTGCGGTGCCTGCAGCGCCAGCGCCAGTTTGCCTAGCGTGGTCTTCCCGCTACCGGATTCGCCCACAATGCCCAGCGTTTCGCCCTGCGCGACCTCTAACGTCACCTGATTGACGGCCTGCAAGCGACGGCCATCCGGCAGAACATACGCCAGTGATACGTTATCGGCAGCCAGCACGGGTGTGGTGCTGTCAGTACTGATGTTCTCCCGCACTACCGTTTGACCCAGCGGATCGTTTCCTGTTAACCACTTCCCACGCGTACCGGCAGAGGGAATGGCCGCCAGCAGACGGCGGGTATAAGGGTGTTGCGGCGCATGCAGCACCTGTCGCACCTTGCCGCTCTCCACTGCTTTGCCCTGCCGCATCACCACCACACGGTTGGCAATATCCGCCACCACCGATAAATCATGGGTGATCAGCAGCACGCCATGCCCGGCATCCGCCAGGGCCCTGAATACATTCAAAACTTGTTTTTGTACGGTGGCGTCCAGCGCGGTAGTAGGTTCATCGGCAATGAGTAATCGCGGCCCCGCCGCCAGCGCCGATGCGATGAGCGCTCGTTGGCGCAAGCCACCGGAGAGTTCATGTGCATACTGCGCCATCCGGTTATGCGGATCGGGGATGCCGGTTTGCGTTAACAGCTCCGCCACGCGTTCGCGAACTGCCGTCCCCCGTTCCAGGCGGTGCGTCAACAACGGCTCCGCGACTTCCTGACCAATCCGGCGCAGCGGGTCAAGCGAGGTCAGTGCATCCTGCAAAACAAAACCAATTTCGCGCCCGCGTAGTTGCTGCCAACGGCGGGCATCGCACGCCAGTAAATTCTGCGACAGGCCATCGTGCCCCTGCAATATCAGGGACTCGGCGCGAACAGCCGCTCCGGCCCCCGCCAGCCCGACTAATGTCCGGGCCGTGACGGATTTACCCGAACCGGACTCGCCTACCAAAGCCAGGACTTCACCGGCATGCACGTCAAACGATAAGGCGTTAACCGCCTCAATCAGCCCCTGCGGCGAGGGGAAGCTGACGCTCAGTTGCGCCACCTGTAACAGCGGTTGCTGGAAGGTCTCTGAAGTCATGCGATCCCGCCTTTGGCAATAAGGGTTTGAACACGTCGGCCCAGCAGCGTAATGGCAATCACCGACAGCGCGACAACGCTGGCGGGCAGCAGGCTGACCCATGGGGCGCTATCGAGAAAATTACGTCCCTCAGAGAGCAATGCGCCCCACTCCGCCGTCGGCGGAGTCACCCCAAGTCCAAGGAAACTGAGGGCCGAGGCGGATAATATGGAATACCCTATCCCCACCGTTGCCAGTACCAGCAGCGGGCGCAGCGTATTGGGCACAATATGGCGCAAAATAATCACCATTGGCGGCTCTCCCAACGCCACCGCATGCTGCACATACCCCGATAACCTGACCTGCAACACTTGCGCGCGCACCAGCCTGGCATAGCCAGCAATGCCGGCCAGTCCGACCGCCAGCAGGGTATTCTCTGGCCCACGCCCCAACACCGTGATAGCCAGCAGCGCCAACAGCAAATCGGGGAACGCCAGCATAATGTCCAGTAGCCGTACGAGTAACTGCCGTACCGCCCTGGGCGCAAGACCTGCCAGTGTCCCCAGCACAATACCGCCCGCGCTGGCAATCAGGGTCGCGCCGACCCCAATGCTCAGCGACAGCGAGGTGCCATACACCACGCGGGTAAACACATCACGCCCCAACTGGTCAGTACCGAACCAGTGTCTGAGGTCCGGCGGCTGCAAAATCGCGCTGAAATCCATCTGTTCGGGGGTGTACGGCGTGAATAGCGATGGAAAAAACACCGCCACCACGAGCAGTAGCACCAGTAACAACGGAATGCTGGTACCCGGCGCCAGCCACGGGTTACGATAGCGCCCCCCGTCGCGGCGGGCCACCCGCAGTAAAAGATCACTCATCAGCATGCCCTCGCAGACGTAGACGGGGATCGATCAGTAAATAAAGGGTATCAATCAGCAGGTTAATCACCACAAACAACAGCGCGGAGAACATCACCACCCCCAGCACCAGGGGCATGTCTCGGTTCTCAATCGCACCGAGAGTGATTTGCCCCAGCCCCGCCCGACCAAATACTGTTTCGGTCAGAATTGAGCCGCCTAATACGCTGGCCAGCAGCGTCCCCGTCAGCGTCGACACCGCCAGCGAGGCATGGCGCAACGCATGCCGTAAGCGCAGCGCAGTTTCACTCACCCCTCGCGTACGCACGGTCATGGCGAACGGCTGCGAAAGCGCCTCCTCCAGCCCATCACGCAGCACCTGGCTGAGTGTCGCAGCCAGCGGCAGGCTGAGCGTCACCACCGGCAGCACAAGGGCGATCCAGCCATCGTTACCGGTCACCGGAAACCATTGCAGTTTGAAACTGAAGAGGCTCAACAACACGATACCGATCCAGTACACCGGTGTGCTAAGCAGCATCAGCTCCAACCCGGCAAGCAGAGACCGCAGACGCGGATGACGTCCGGCTGTCAGTAATGCGTTAAATACCGCCAGTACCAGCGCCAGCGCCAGGGCGCTGACGGCCAGCGGCACCGTCTCTTTCAACGCTGCGCTAATCACCTGCACAACAGGCTGGCGATACTGATAACTCACGCCAAGGTTGCCCGTCAGCGCCTCGCCACAGTAGCGCAAATATTGCCACCACAGTGGCTTATCCAGGCCGAACTGGCGGGTCAGTGTCTCGCGAAAACTATCATCCACAACGCTGTTGGCGCTGCCTATCAGAATTGCCACAGGATCGCCGGGGATCAGTTTTACCGCAACAAAGGTCAGCGTTGCCGCACCCCACAGCACGGCGAAAATGGTCAGCAGGCGCTTGCCTGCTGCCAGCAGCTTAGCGTTGGATCCAGACATCATAGAAATTCGGCTTCGCGTTCGTGGCCCAGCTAATGCCCTGCACCTGTTTGGCTTTCCCTAACTGATATGCCGGGATGTAAATTGGCACCGCCCAGGCCTGATCGATAATCTGGTGCTGGATGGCATAGTAGATGCGTTTACGCTCGGCTTCGCTGGCACCGACAGCGGTTTCCAGTTGGCTATCCAGCGCTTTAACGCGGCTGAAGTTGTTCCCCTTCGGCGGAATATAATTGGAATGGAAAACGGTACGCAGGATGTCCGGCTCCGGGCGAACAAAATAGTTCGAGATAATGTCGTACTGGTTAGCCGCCGTGCGGCTGCTGAGAATGCCTGAATCCACCGGATCGAGTTTCAGTTCAAAACCGGCTTGTTTTACCTGGTATTGAATTGCCTGGAACAGCGTCACGTCAGCGGCTTCGACATCGTTTGAAGAATAGGTAAATTGCACAGTAAGGCGTTTACCCTCCTTGACCCGGTAGCCTTCGCTATCGGTTTGCTGCCAGCCGGCTTCATCCAGAAGACGGCGGGCTTTTTGCAGATCAAACCCCCACTGGCTGGCAATGGCCGGATCGTAATCCAGCGTAGCGGGTCCAAGAATATTGTCGGCAGGTTTCAGGATGCCAAAGAACGCGGCTTTAACGGCAGTAGTGCGATCGATGGCGCTCTGGAAGGCCTGCCGCACTTTCAGGTCGCTGAAGATCCCTGTGTCGCTATTCAAATAAAGGACGCGCGGAACGCCGGGGTTTTCCCTGGTGATCACATCCAGCTTCGGGTTATTTTTTACCTGCGCATAATTCACCGGCGGAATGGCATCGATCACCTGTACCTGCCCGCTATTCAGCGCGCCAAGACGTACCGCTGACTCCGGCAGGTACTTAAATTCGATCTTATCCAGCCATGCCGGGCCTTTATGGGTGGCATAGCCCGGGCCCCAGTTGTAATCGGCGCGCTTGCTGAGTTTACTCCCGCTGCCTTTGACAAACGATTCGAGGATAAAGGGACCAGAACCGACCACGGTATTGCTGGTATTCGCCGTTTTCTGCAGATAAGCCGGTGACTGAATACCGAGATACGGCAAGCTCAGCCCCTGCAGCAGCGGTGCGAAAGGCGTTTTATAGCGGATCACCACGGTGTACTCATCTGGCGTAGTGATCGCGTCAATCGGCCCCAACAACGATTTGGAGTAACTGGAGGTGGTTTTCGGATCGAGTATGCGTTCAAAGTTATATTTTACCGCCGCAGCATCCAGTTTCGTGCCATCACTAAAAGTCACATCCTTGCGAAGATGGAAGGTGTATTCGCGGTTATTGTTTTTAATTTCCCAGCGTTCCGCCAGCCATGGTGTAAAGCTGTTATCTTCCGCCTGGCCGACCAAAGAATCCACCACGTTACGCGTAACCAGAGCGGTGACGGAATAAGCGGTAATAGAGGGGTCAATAATCGGGGTATCGCTGCCCAGAGCGACCGTCAGCACACCCCCCGCGACAGGTTTATCCTGTGCGTGAGTGGTGAAGCTGGCAGTAAGCGTTAGCGCGGAAAGCAGACTGATGCGCAATAAACTGTTCTGTGAATAAATGCTTCGTTTCATCCCTTTTCCTTGGCCTGGTTTTTGTTAAATATCTGGCAATTAAAGTCCATTGTAGGGGGAGAGCCGCCGTCGAGTAACGATGGATAATTTATATCTATTTCTGAAAATAGCTTTTTCTTCAGGTGGGAAGAAAAGAAAAAAGAGAGCCCCGAGCTACAGGCCCGAATAAAATAACATAAATGCTCGCCCTCTATAATTTCTCTCAAAAGAGTCAGAAGGCAGCTAAATTAACCCTCCGACTTTATTAAGATAAAAATGTGAAATAAGAATCGGCATTAACGGTAATGCTAAGTTTCGCCAACAAGACGCAGAACGTCGAGATATAACCCGTATTCAGGAGACGCCGCGTCCGGCGCCCCCTGTGATCCACCTCGCGGCTACTCCTCGTACGCCGCGTGATGGAAATCAATTTCCCACTGCAGCACCTCGCCGTAAAGCGCCGATAACGCCTGCTTTTCGTCTTCACTCAGCGCCAAGGCGCAGCGGTCGAGTTCGTTTTTTAGCCAGAGAGCCTGCTGATAAAATTCGTCCTCCGCGTGCATTTCCACCCAGCGTCGTAAATCAGCATCGCTCTGATAATGTTCGCTCGCCCGTCGGCACCAGAAATAGTACATCCATTCCGCACCGAACATCAGGGTCACAATCTGCTCATAGCTGCCCTCGCGGGCGGTCCGCAGCATACCGTCGCGAAAGCGCCGTACCCCGGGCAAATCATCCGGGTACTCAGCGGGATCGATCTGCCGCGCTGACAACACCTGTTCAAACCACGCGATCTGTATATCAACCAGGGCATTCAGCACGCCAATCAGCCAGCGCTGCTGTTGAATACCCGGCGCTTTGCTGACCCCGAGGGCAAAAATCGCGATCGCCGTCGCGACAAAGTTGCCCTCAAACACCAGATAGCGGTTGAAGACGACTGTCGGCAGACGATCCTGTTCGATATCAGTCACAAACGGGTGCTGCTGCATCGCCTGCCACGCCGGTTGATGTTCGCGCAGCAGGCGTTCGCTAAACGCTTCCATTAAGCTTCCTCCAGCGCGGCCTGCGCGACCGACATAAAATGTTTCACCCGGGCCAGCTCAACATCGTTCCACCAGACGCCATCGACCTTCATTGTACTGGCCACAATGACCCCCTGAGTCCGCCCGAGGATCTGCATCACGTTAGCCGGTGTCACCCCGGAGCCCACCAGGAGCGGTAGTTCCGTCGCCGCGCGGATCTCGTCAATTTCCGCCATCGTGGCGCTATCGCCCGTACGCTGGCCGGTGGCGATCACCGCGTCAGCCTCGAAGAAATCGACATCGCGCGTCAGTTCCTGAATCGAACGATCGGCGACAATGGCATGGCTACCGTGCTTAACGTGGCTATCGGCAAAAACGCGAATATGTTCAGCGCGCAGCATACTGCGGTAGCGCAGCGCCTTAGCGGCCGCCCCTTCTATAAATCCTTCGTTGGCGATATAGGCGTTGGCCCACTGGTTTACGCGGACGAAATCGGCGCCTCCCGCCAGGGCGATCGCCATTGCCGGGATCGCCGCGTTAGCCAGAACGTTAATGCCCAGCGGCACAGCAAAACGTTCACGAACTTTCTCGGTAATGACCGCCATCAGCGCTGAGGTTTCATGGCCGATATCCTCAGGTTTAGAGAAAGGAATATCGCCATGGTTTTCAATAATCAGACCATGAACACCGCCTGAAATATAATTTTCAGCATCGCGAAGTGCACGTTCAACAATATCAGAGACTGATTTTCCTCGATATTTTGGCGAGCCAGGAAATGGGTCGCAATGAATAACACCAATAACAGCCTTGCTTCGTGAAAAAATAGCTTGTATTGCGTTCGTTTTTTCTGCTGAGATAGCAACCATCTTATCCATCCTGTTAAGGGAACACTATGCGTGTTTACGTTACTGGTAATATTACCGTAGATGAAACCTGGTCCATTCCGGATATACCGAAAAAAGGAGCCTCCATTCACGGCGTTAAAGTGTCGCAGGATATCGGCGGTAAAGGCGCGAACCAGGCGATTATATTATCCCGCTGCGGAATAGAGACGCGTTTAATTGCCGCCACGGGAAATGACAGCAACGGCGCGTGGATCCGCCAGCAGATAAAAAATGAACCACTGACGCTACTACCCGACGGCCATTTCAATCAACATAGCGATACCTCGATTATTTTAAATAGCGCTGATGGCGACAACGCCATCATTACCACTACGGCGGCGGCCGATACATTCAGCCTGGATGAAATTATTCCGCATATGGCGGATGCCGTCGCTGGCGATATTCTGCTACAGCAGGGCAATTTCTCCCTCGATAAAACGCGGGCGCTGTTCCAGTACGCCAGAAGCCGCGGCATGACGACGGTATTCAACCCCTCACCTGTCAATCCTGACTTTTGCCATCTGTGGCCGCTCATCGACATCGCGGTGGTCAATGAATCCGAGGCCGAGCTGCTCCAGCCATACGGGGTGAAAACCTTAGTGATTACCCAGGGTGCCGCAGGCGCCTGGCTGGTCCAGGAGGGCCAGCGTCAGTTTTGTCCCGCCGTGCCCGCCGAGGCGCTTGATACTACCGGCGCGGGCGACACGTTCCTCGCCGTCATGTTGGCTTCCGCCCTGCTGCGCGGCGTCGCGCCGGATGCGCTGGCGCTGGCGCACGCCAGTCGCGCTGCCGCCATTACCGTTAGCCGCCGGGGAACGCTCAGCGCGTTTCCCGGCAGCCATGAGCTCGCCGCCCTGTTAACCACGGGCGGCGCGCGCTGACCTACTTAAACAGTGGACGGTATGAATCGACGTTCGCTTTGGTTACCACCGTCGCCGGAACCAGAATGGTTTTCGGCACGGTTTTACCCGACGTGATGCTGTTCAGCGCATTCAGGGCTTCTGCGCCCATCTTTTCCGGGTCCTGCTGCAGTACGGCGGTGACGTAGCCGCCGTCAATACCGGAAATCGCCTTCGCCGTCAGATCCCAGCCAAAGACTTTAATATCCTTCTGCCGCCCCTGGTTTTCCACGGCGGCGATAGCGCCGAGCAGCGCGGGTTCGCCGGTGGCATAAATCGCTGTCAGATCCGGATTACCGGTGATCAGGTTTTCCGCCGCGGTCATCGCTTTATCCTGCACATTCTGCCCGTCGACCACGTTAGCGATAGTAATCTTCGGATTGCTTTTCAGCGTCTCTTCGAACCCTTTCTGCCGCTGGTTCTGAATGGCCGAATTCAGCGCGCCGACAATACCCAGTCGCGCCTGGCCGCCCATCTCTTTCTGCACGTAGTCCACGAAGTATTGACCAATAATTCTGCCGCCTTCAATATTATCAACGCCGACCTGAGCTGCCTGTGGTCCGGCCGGTAATACGGCATCAATCGCAATCACCGGAATGTTTGCGGCGGCGGCTTCTTTAACCGCTGGCATGATCCCGTTAACGTCGATAGCAGCAACCAGAATGCCTTTAACGCCTTGCTGAATATAGTTTTCTATCGCGTCGTTTTGCGCCACGGGATTATCGTTAGAGTTAAAAATAACTAAATCCTTGCCACTGGCTTTGGCCGCATCCTGTGCGCCTTTATTCATCAGATTAAAGAACAGCGCCTGTTGGTTGATTTGTACCAGCGCATAAGTCGGACCGGCAGCGCTGGCGGCAGAAATAAAACTCATTGATGCCAGCATGGTCGTGGAGACAGCAAGTAAACGCAGTTTTCCGGTATGAAATAACATCATCAGTATCCTCGTCGGGAATAGTTGATAGCCAGCAGAGTTCCGCGCCGCATGCGAACGCAGAAGGATTATTTTTTTGGCGGGCAAATATCGTCTATATCGCCAGAACAATCATTGAACGTTCGGCGGATACCTGCTTAATGTCATCCCGGCAACCGGTCCGTGTCGGTGCGCGACTGGAATAACTTAAACGGGGTTGGGAATGACTTCCCGGATGATGCGGTAAACTGCCTATACAATTCTCTGCTGATTAAAATTTGTCAAGCATTTATTTTTGGTGATTGTTCGCAGAGAAATTGCTGTATCCACCGCGCTTAACTATGTTACAGATAGCCGATTCTGGCAGAAATGGCGCAGGAAATGAGTATAAAACGCGTATTGTTATCCGATGTGGCAAAGCTGGCCGGGCTGTCGAAGGCGACCCTGTCGCGCTATATGAACAACAGTATTGTGCTGCCGCAGGACACCATCGACCGCATCGAAACCGCCATTCGCGAACTGGACTATCGCGGCAATAGCCTGGCACGCCGTCTTAGCAAAGGCGGCAGCGAAACGCTTGGCCTGGTGCTTCCCGATATTACCAACCCCTTCTTTGCCGAACTGGCCGACGCTGCCGAAGAGGCTGCTTCTGCCAGCGGCTACAGCCTGGTGCTGTGTATCACCCGCAACAACCCGGAAAAAGAGTGCCAGTTCATTCGCTGGCTGGATACCTGCCAGGTCGACGGTCTGCTGTTCACCACCAACCGCCCCGATAACGGCCTGCTGCGCAAGGAGGTCCAGCGACACGAACGCATTGTCCTGCTGGATGAAGATATTCCCGGCAGTAAGGTACCGAAAGTGTTTGCCGATAACGTCCAGGGCGGGCGGATCGCCACTGAAAAACTGATCGCCGCCGGGCATCGCCATATCGCTTTCGTCGGTGGCCCGGACAAGCTGATGAGCGTCCGCGAGCGCTATCAGGGCTTTTGCACCGCGATGGAGCAAGCGGGCCTGAGCTGGCCGCCCGAATGGGTGATGTATGGCGACTACCAGCGCGAGTTTGGCCAGCAGGCGCTGCGGTACCTGTTCAGCCAACCGGTTCGCCCTACCGCCGTCTTCGCCGCCAGCGACTATCTGGTGCTCGGTCTGCTCGACGGCTTGCGCGCCAGCGGGCTCCAGGCGCCGGAAGCGCTTTCGTTAGTCGGCTTCGATGACGCCAATTACGCCGATTTTACCCAGCCGCGGATCTCCACTATCCGTCAGCCCGCCCGCGAACTGGGCCGTACCGCGGTGAACATCATGATGCGCCTGCTAAACGACGATCCGGACATCCCTGCGGAAACCCGCCTGCCGGTTGAATGGATTGGCCGCGACTCGATCAAGATCTGTTAAGCCCGTCCCAAAATGGCGCAAAAGTGCCCGCTTTTGGCGCAAAAAACGATCAATTAACAATTTATTCACTATAATCAGTAAACCGGTTTACCGGATTTTATTCAATTAAGTGTATTGAATACATAAGGTTAAGTTACAGGGCTGCTGTGTGGTTCCTGCCCTGGCACGGATGCTGCAACGTTCTTACTGGCGAACAAATATCTTACATAGCGTTTGTCCTGACTGCCCTGGCGAGTGCTCTATTCCGCAGGTAAACCGGTTTACTAGATTGTAAACCGTGTCGGATAGAGTCCCTCCCGCAGGATGGCGAACATTTTCCCGGCCACAGCGATGGGAGTTATCAGATGCAGCAGCCACAAACTACCCCGCCAAGGGTAGAGATGATCAATATCACCAAGACCTACGGGTCGATACGCTCATTGCGCGGAGTCAACCTTGAGCTGGCCCCGGGCGAAGTGCTGGGCTTAGTGGGCGATAACGGTGCGGGGAAATCCACCCTGACCAAAGTGCTCTCTGGCGCGGTGATCCCCTCCAGCGGCACGATTCGTATCGACGGTGAACAGCAACAGTTTACGAATCCGGCCGATTCGCGCCGTTGCCATATCGAGATGGTCTACCAGGATCTGTCGCTCTGCGACACGGTCGACGTCGCGGGCAATCTGTTTATGGGCCGTGAGCCGATGAAATCGGTCCTCGGCATCCCCTTTCTCGACGAGGCCAAAATGCACGCCGATGCCAGAGAGATGCTTAAAGGGCTCGGGATCTCCATTCCGGATACTCACCTGCTGGTGCGAAATCTCTCCGGCGGCCAGCGCCAGGCTATAGCCATCGCCCGCGCCGCGGCCTTTGACCCGAAAGTGCTGATTATGGATGAACCCACCGCCGCGCTGGCCGTCGCGGAAGTTGAAGCGGTTCTGGAGCTCATTCGCCGCGTTTCCGCTCGCGGGGTGAGCGTGATTCTGATTACCCACCGCCTGCAGGACCTGTTCCTGGTCTGCGACCGGATCATGGTGATGTATGAGGGTACTAACGTCGCCGACAGACGGGTGTCCGACACCAGCCTGAGCGATATCGTTAACCTGATTGTGGGCGAAAAATTCACCGCCCGCTCTGCGGCAGCACATTGAGGTAACAGGATGAGTATCATGAACTTAAGCAGCTCCCGCATGATCCAGCATTCGCTGCCGCGCCGCCTGCTGCATAACCACTCAGGCGTGGTCAGCATCGCGCTCTTTTTCGTCTTCTGCTGCGTGGTGTTTTCGCTGATCACCAGCAACTTTCTCACCGGCACCAACTGGCTCAACATTATCCGTCAGAGCGCCCCGCTGCTGATCGTCGCGACGGCAATGACTCTGGTCATTACCACCGGCGGTATCGATCTGTCGGTAGGCTCCACCCTGGCGCTGGTCGGCGCACTCTCCGCTATCGCCCTGAATAGCTGGGGTCTGCCGTGGCCGGTGGTACTCCTCGGCGGCCTGCTGCTCGGCGGATTCGTTGGCGCCATCAACGGCTTCTTTATTGCCTATGAAGGCATTCCGGCGTTCATCGTCACGCTCGCCACCCTGGCCGTAGTTCGCGGTATCGCGCTGCTGGTCACCCAGGGCTACTCGATTCCGGTGCCGGCTGACAGCCTGTTTACCTTTATCGGACGCGCGTGGGTAGTTGGTATCCCCATGCCCGCGCTGATCGGCATGATGATACTGGTGATCGGGCATATCGTTCTCAACCATATGCGCTTTGGCCGCTACGTGACCGCTATCGGCGCCAACGCCGAAGGCGCGCGGCGCAGCGGCATTAACACCAAAGCGGTCACCATGAAGGTCTATATCATCAGCGGAATGGCCGCCGCGCTGGCGGGGATGATCATTACCGCACGCCTCGGCAGCGGCTCTTCCAACCAGGGCGAAGGCTTTGAACTGCAGGTCATTGCTGCCGTTGTGCTAGGCAGCACCAGTCTGTTTGGCGGCTTCGGGACTATTATTGGCACGCTGCTGGGCGCGCTGTCGATTGCGGTCATTCAGAACGGGCTGATCCTGTCGCATATTTCGCCGTTTTACACCCAGATAGCCACCGGCACCATTATCCTGCTGGCTATCTGGCTGAACACCCGCATTCTCAACCCGACGCGCTCCGCGGCAAAAGGATAGCTGATGAAAGGATCAATTTTTCGCCATCCCTCCCCGCTGCCGGTCGGCGTCAGCAGCGGTTACGTGATGACTGTGCTTGGCCCACTGCCGATTAACGAAATGGGCGTTACTCTGATGCATGAGCATATTCTGCTGGATGCCTCCGGCAAATGGGTGCCGCCCTGCTGCTGTAGCGATCGCCATCTTGCCGAAATGCCGGTGAAAATGGAAAACCTTGGCGAACTGTCGCTTAACCCGCTGATGAGCCGCGATAATTGTCAGCTGTTTGATGTCGACGTTGCGATTGACGAGCTGACTAAATTTCGCGCCCTTGGCGGAGAAACGGTGGTCGACCCAACCAATATCGGCATTGGCCGCGATCCGAAAGCGCTGGCGCGCATCGCGCGTCTGACCGGTCTGAACATCATTATGGGTACCGGGCTCTATCTGGAACCTTCGCACCCTGAGTGGGTAAAAATCAGCAGCGTCGAACAGCTGACCGAACGGCTGATTTACGATCTTGGCGGCGCGGAGGAGAAACCGGAGGTGCTCGCCGGGCTCATCGGCGAAATCGGTATCTCCAGCCGCTTTACGCCGGATGAGGAGAAATCCCTGCGCGCTGCGGGTCGGGCCAGCGCCGCGACCGGCGTGCCGATCGAGGTCCATCTGCCCGGCTGGGAGCGGCTGGGCCATCGGGTGCTGGATATTCTCGAGCAGGAAGGCGCTGATTTACGCCATACCGTGCTGTGCCATATGAATCCCAGCTTTGCCGATAAGCGCTACCAGCGCGAACTGGCGCAGCGCGGGGCGTTTCTCGAATACGACATGATTGGCATGAGCTATTACTACGCCGACGAGTCGGCGCAGTCGCCCTCCGACGAGGAGAACGCCCGCGCGATCCGCGAGCTGATTGACGACGGCTACATCCAGCAAATTCTGCTGTCGCAGGACGTCTTCCTGAAAACCATGCTCACCCGCTACGGCGGCCACGGTTATGGCTACATACTCAAGCATTTTGTTCCCCGTCTGCGGCGCCACGGCGTCAGCGGCGAACAACTTGAAACCTTAATGATTGGAAACCCCCAGCGGGTCTTTGGCGGATAAAAGGAAACGTCATCATGCAGAAAAAAATCTTACTGGTCGGTGAGTCCTGGACCAGCACGTCAACGCACGTTAAAGGCTTCGACCAGTTTGCCACCGCCACCTGGCACACCGGCGCAACGGACTTTCTGGCCGCGCTCGCCGACAGTCCCTATGCCATTACCTATATGCCCGCCCACGCGGCGGCGACCGACTTTCCGCTGACGCTGGAAGCGCTGCAGGAGTGGGATGCGATTATTCTCTCGGACATTGGCGCCAATACGCTGCTGCTGCATCCGGACACCTGGCTGAAGAGCCGCCGAACCGCCAACCGTTTAACGCTCCTGCATGATTACGTGGCCGGCGGGGGGGCGCTGATGATGATCGGCGGCTATTACAGCTTCCAGGGAATCAACGGCGGCGCGCGCTACCGCCATACCGCGGTGGAGAAAGTGCTGCCGGTACGCTGCCTGGCCTGGGACGATCGCATTGAAACCCCGGAAGGCTGCTATGCCGAAGTGACGGAATCTCACCCCCTGTTTAACGATATTCCGGGCGAATGGCCGTGGCTGCTGGGCTATAACGAAGTTGAAATGCACCCGGAAGGCAAACTGCTGGCAACCGTGGCCGGTACCGGTCATCCGCTGTTGGCTGTTCGCGAATATCAGCAGGGTCGTTCGCTGGTGTGGACCAGCGACATGTCGGCGCACTGGCTGCCGGAAGAGTTTGCCAAATGGCCCGGCTATCGCCAGCTATGGATTAACTGCCTCGACTGGCTGACGGAACGCCGCTGATGACCACGACCCTTGAGCTCGCCCGGCAGCTGCTGGGCTTTAACACCATTAACCCGCCAGGCAGCGAAGCTGACTGCATGCGGTTCTTCGCCGACTGGCTTGACGATAGCGGTTTTGAGGTTTCGCTGTCGTCGTTCGGCGAGGGACGCTGCAATCTTATCGCCAGCCTTCCCGGGGCGAAGAGCGATAAACCGCTGGCCTTTACCGGACATCTGGATACCGTCCCGCTGGGAAATGCCCGCTGGCAGTACGATCCTTTTGGCTCGCAGATGGAAGACGGGCGTCTTTATGGCCGCGGATCCAGCGATATGAAAGCGGCGATAGCGGCGTTTGCCGTCGCCTGCGTTCATCAGCGGGAAGCGATCCTCGCCGGACGCGGCGCGGTATTGCTGATAACCGGCGGAGAAGAGACCGGCTGCGACGGCGCGCGGGCGCTGATCGCCTCCGCAACGTTGCCGGAGGTGGGCGCGCTGATCGTCGGTGAACCCACCGCCAACTATCCGGTTATCGGCCATAAAGGCGCGCTCTGGCTGCGCTGCGAAACGCGGGGGAAAACCGCCCACGGCGCGATGCCGGAGCTGGGGATCAATGCTATCTATCTTGCGGCGGATGCGTTGGGTAAGATTCAGCATTTTTCGCCAGGCGCGCCGCATCCGCTAATGAAGCAACCCACCCTCAACGTCGGACGCATAGAAGGCGGACTCAATATTAATTCCGTACCGGACCGCACGCGTTTTGATGTCGATATCCGCAGCGCGCCCAATTTACAGCACGCCACTATCCGGGAGCGCTTGACGACGCTGCTTGGCGAAAGCGTCACCGTCTCCACGCTGGTCGACCTGCCCGCCGTCCTCAGCCGGGAGGATCACGCGTGGATTAAGCAGGTTTACCAACGCTGTCAGCCGCTGCACGCTGAGCCGATTGCGCCGCGCGTGGTGCCCTACTTTACCGACGCCTCGCTGCTGCTGCCTGCATTGGGCGATCCGCCCTGTATTATTCTCGGCCCCGGCGAGCCGTCGATGGCGCATCAAACCGACGAGTACTGCCTGCTCAGCCGACTGGCGGAGGCAGAACAGCTATACGGTGACATTATTCGCGACTGGATGGCATCACCGCCCGCGACGAAAGTAAAAAATGAGTGACACTGTCACTGAAAGCGCGTGCCATGCATTCAGCGTTTGAATAATTTCGCGGAATAACAGAGGATAACCGCCTCGTACACGACGGTATCCCCACCAGCAAGGAGGCTTAGCATGTCCGTGAAAACCAACGCTGTGCTCGTTTGCACCCTCTCTTTACTTCTTTCCGCCTGCTCGGGTGGTGCTTCTGCGCCGGACAGCGCCGAAGACGCTAAAATATCGGCTGAAGTGGATAAGATACTTCGCGATTATCAAACGGGTTCCGATACTTCACCCCAGGCCAATGCCTCACGCTATCTGGCGCGGATCCAGGCGGCTATATTCGCTAACATAGACCAGCCGGCCTCCTGGCAAGGGCAAAAATGCTCGGTGCGCTTTACGCTACAGCGTGACGGGACAGTGCAGGATCCGACGGTCGAGAGCGGCGATCGGCCATTCTGCGCGCAGGTGATGTCCGCGCTGAAAAAAGCCAACATCCCGCCCGCGCCGGACGAAAAAACCTATCAAACCTTCAGTCATGTCGTGCTGGACGTGAAGCCCTGAGCTTGCCCGCAGAAATGGCCCCGGCCATCACCAGGGCCATTTCGAACAAGATAAGCTGACAGCCCTGCTTAACAGACGCTTTTTGGCGATCAGCGAGGAATGATTCAATAGTAACAGGCTGGCGCAAGCCTGTTTTTTTTCCATTCTTCAGGATCGTGGCCGGGTATGAATACCGCATGATATCGCTCGGTAAGCTGACGCAGCTTTCGCACTGACTGAGCGACATCAGTAGCAGACGTCATTAGCCCCGGGAGCGCCTTCTCATGGTAATGATCTAAGGTATAAGCCGCATCAATCGCTAGCGTAAAATTTGTACCACCCGGTAAGCGGATAAGAAAAGATTGATGGCCCGGTGAATGCCCTGGGGTGAAAATACATTGTAACGTGCCATCACCGTAAAGGTCATAGTGATCATCGGACAACCCGTTCAGAAATAGCCAGTAAAGTTGGGGACGATCGAAATCGCGTCGGCAATAGGCTCCCGAAGTAAACCAGTCAGGGGCAAAGGCATATTCATACTCTTGCCTCTGGACAACATGCGTAGCATGGGGGAAGCGACCAATTGCTCCCGTATGATCAGAGTGCAAATGGGACAGGACCACATAGCGGATATCCTCAGGAGCAATGCCAATCCTCTTAAGTTGTTCCACACAGCCCTGTTCTTCTGACATCACCGGTTTAAACTGCTCTACAGCACTTCCCCAATAACCACTGGGATCTTTCAATCCTTCGACAGCCAGACCGCCGTCAATCAGCGTAAACCCATCCGGATGGGTCAGCAGAAACCAGGGAACAGGGATCTCATAATGCTCTCCCACGCCCTGATTCATCCGGATATGCTGATATCGACAATGCTGTGTTCCTGACTGGAACATGAAAAGCTTTATCTCTGGCATCATTATTTTCCACCAATAAATCAATTAAATAGATTGAAATTTAGCCTGACTCAGGCCTTGAGTCTGGATTTTTCATCATTTCGCAGGAAAGCAGTAGATGCCTGTCCCCACTTACATTTATCGGTAAAGCCAATATAATTGGTGAATGGATCTCTTCTCAGCAATGCGCATATTTATCAGGGTGGTTGAACGGGGCAGCATGTCGGCTGCAGCCCGCGATCTCGGCATTGGCCAGCCCGCCGTGAGTGAAAGAATAGAAAAACTGGAAGCACATCTTGGGACACGTTTGCTTAGGCGCAACACGCGTAACATGTCTCTAACGCACAGCGGTAACGTGTTTTATGAGCGAAGCAAAACGACCGTTCAGGCGGCAGAGCATGCTCTTTCTGTGAATGAGGAAAATCAGGGGCTGCAAGGCAAAATCCGTATTGCCGCGCCCTATTCCGCCGGAGAAAGCCTGCTGATGCCTGCATTGTTGCAGCTTCAGAACGAGCATCCGGAGCTGCAGGTCGATGTCATTTTTAACGACCGCGTCATCGATCCCGTCACCGAGGGGGTCGATTTATCACTGAGGTTAGGTGATGTCTCCGAAGGCTTTTTTGTCGCACGTCCGCTTGGCGCCGTGCGCAGAGTGCTAGTGGCCTCTCCGGCTCTGCTGGCGAAAATGGGTCATCCTGACACGCCGGATGCGCTGACAGATTATCCATTTGCTGCTGTTTCCGGTGTATTCGCCAGTAATCGCATTCAATTGATCGCTTCCGAAGATCAACTCATTAATGTTCCCGTCAATATTCAATTTCAGTCCACGCACTGGCGGAGTGTCCTCTCCTGGTTATTAGCGGGACATGCCATTGGTGTTTTGCAAAGTCCGGTTTGCAGAAAAGAAATGGAACACGGCGCGCTCATCCCCCTCTTAAGCCACTATCCGATCCCGCCATTTAGTGCCTGGTTGCTCCATCCACCGGCTGGGATGATGTCGTATGAAACGCGAATTTGTGCCTCCCTGCTGGAGGGCTATCTCAGAGATTTGTTGCTTGAGCCGGCCGGCTGAATAAAACAGCGCCGCCCTGGCGCGCTGAAGATGGCCTCTTGTTAATGACTCAATCTCTGATGCATGAAATCAATAAGCGCTCTTGTTTTTGCCGGCAAGTAACGCCGATCTGAATACAGAGCGAACAATTGCAAGGGGGCTGCCGATTGTTCAAATTCAATCTCGATTAACCGCCCATCATCAATATAGGGTTGGCAGGCTTGTTTCGACAGGATGGCAAAACCGACACCTGAGATGGCCGCCCGCCCTGCCATCTCTCCGCTGTTGACCCGATAACGACCGTTAACCTTGATCGTCTCGAATCCGCCCTTTTTATTCACAAACTGCCAGGGAGCGCCTTTAAGCGCATTCACCGTTGTAATACAGGGTAACTCTTCAAATTGCTGTATTCGAGAAGGCGTGCCATAACGCTGGATGACGGAGGGGGCCGCAACGATGGTGCAAGGGATCGTCACCAGATGACGGGCGATGTAGTCACTGTCATCCATCTGACCACGGCTAACAATGACAGCTAAATCCAGATCATCTCGCAGGGATTCATAACCCGACAAATTTGTGACGCAACTTATCTCCAGATCCGGATGCTGACAGGCGAAATCAGCAACAACAGAGCCCAGCAATACAGGACCGATTTCATTGGGAATACAGATACGTAATGGCCCCTTGAATTGCATTTGTCGCAACGTTAATTCGGTTTCAGTTTGCTCAAGTGCTTCCAGTAATGGCTTCGCCCGGGTATAGAGTAGATGCCCAGCCTGTGTGAGCTTCATATGTCGGGTACTGCGCTCAATGAGCTGAAGGTTCAGTTTGTCTTCTAACTGAGAAATGCAACGGCTCACATTTGATGTCGGCATTTCCAGGGCTTTCGATGCCCCCACAAAACTGTCTCTTTCCACCACAGCAATGAAGATTTTCAGCGCATTAAAGTCAAGAACTGGCCGCATCAACTATCCCACATATGATAATAATGAGTGCCATTTTTACCATCTAATCGACAAGTTTGATAGCAGTTAAGCTAGGATATCTTTCATCCACAGGTCGCTTGCTATGCCACTGGTCACCACAACATTTAATCAAAAGACGCTCATTCGGATTGCTTTGGTAATCGCTTTTGTCCAGTTTACTAATGCGCTGGAATATATGATGTTCAGTCCTGTGTTTACATTTATGGCTGCAGATTTCGCTGTTCCCGTCACCTTCTCAGGCTATGTATCCGGTATGTACACATCTGGAGCCGTCCTGTCGGGAATTATCGCCTTTTACTGGGTTGACCGTTGCAATAAGAAACGTTTTTTAATTGCCAATATGGTACTGCTAGCCATGGCGACACTGTTGACGACATTGACCACCAGTTTTCCTCTTCTTCTTACATTGCGCTTTTTCGCAGGACTGGTTGGCGGTACGACAATGGGTGTGGGGATCACTATTTTGATAAACCACACGCCGGCTGATTTGCGCGGAAAAATGTTGGCGACGGTGATTGCGTCATTTTCGATGGTCAGCATCGTGGGGATGCCCGCTGTACTATTTTTGTGTACTCATTACGGTTGGCATGTCGCGTTGTGGTTAATCTGCACACTGTGTTGGTTGGCATTGCCACTGATCGTCTCCATCATCCCTCAGGATCCCGTCACTTTCGACACGTCCCACGCGCTGCCCCTCGATGTAGATACTTTACTGTTTGCTTCCGGTAATGCGCTGGTACAGTTTAGTCCAATGCTGATCATTCCTGTTCTGGCGCCATTAATGACGCAGCTGTTGGGGGCTTCTCAAGGTCTGCTGCCCTGGTTGTTCTTCGGCGGGGGTCTGGCGGGGTATCTGTCTACCAGAATGACAGGCGCATTAACCTCTCGTTTTTCTGCTTTGAGTTTGGCGACCGGGTCGACCCTCGTTTTTATCCTGAGCTTGCTGATACCCCTCCTGGGCTATCCGCATCCGGCGCTATTTATTACGTTGTTTCTCGGCTCAGCTTACAGTCGTCTGGTGTCATCGTCGGCGGTGACGATTCAGTTTCCTGATAACAAGCAACGAGCGGGATTCTCTTCATTACAGACATCCATGATGTATCTGATGACAACTGCCGCATTTTTCCTGTCTGCTTTTTTGTTACCCGACCATCGCATGGCGCTACAAAATATGGACATGCTGTTGGCGGTATGTGCAATTACCGCATCAGGAACCCCAATTATTGTCATCGTTTTGCAAAAGAAACTGGCTAAGCGTACGTTCGAGCCCGATCGTTTCACCACTGAGTAGAACAGGGCGCGCCCTGCCCTGGACCTTTAAAACCCAGATGTGGTCGCTAAATTGAGATGAGGGGCGTTATTTAGTACCTGGCGGGAAGCTTATGGATTTTGATGAGTCTTCCCTCCTCCATTTCGATAAAACCACCCGTTTTTAAATCCGCAAGAATACGCATGACACCGCTGCGAGACAGATGGGTTTTCTCGCGGATGTAGAGTTCTGCTGTGACTGCCGCGCGATAACTCTCATCTTCTTCTATGAGATTGAGCAACTGCTGGCGGATCATTTCGTACGCCGTCGGAGCGCCCTGCGGCATCACGTTGTTGTAAAGTCGGCCATACACAAACATCAGTTGCTTTGAGAGCAGTCCCCATAACGATTTTTCTTTAATAATGTCATTAACACGAGCGGTGGAGATCTCGCCAATCAGGCAGGGGTTTATGGTTTTGATATAGTCATCGAAGTAAATATCCGTCAGATTGGCAAGACCAAACACGGCGGGACTGCGTGCAGTGGACAGCATCATATTATCGTTTCGGCGATAAACCGCTACGGTTCCCTCGAGGATCAGGTAACACACCCCCTGGCCGTTCACCTTGAAATCCAGTTGCTCCCCTCTTTCGGTTTTACGTGGTGTGCAATACGGCTGTAAGTGAGTAATCAGCTCTTGCGCGTAGGGTGAACCTTTGTGAGGTCTTTCTGAAGAGGACATAACCGATAACCTTAATATTGACCTGTCTGATTATAGCGTGGCTTCCAGTCGCGGGTATCCTCATCGTCAGTATTTTCGAGGCAAATGGTTGATATCAAGCAGTATACCCCGTTCCATGGTGATGTACTTCCCGGTTCGTAGCTCGGCCAGAATTCGCATAATCCCGCTCCGTGAAAGATAGGTTCGGCTCTTAATATAGGCTGCAGCCGTAATTTTTTGCCGTATCGCATCCGGCTCTTGCATGAGTTCAACAAGCTGAAAGCGGATGATGTCATAAGCTGACATCTGCGAGATTTGTGCGCAATGCTCATACACCCGGGAGGCCGTGTAAATGAGGAGTTTCGAAAAATGCTCCCACAGATCCAGGTGTGCCACGATGTGATTAAAACAATCCAGTGGCACACGAGCGATCTCTGACGTCTCCAGCGCTCTCACATAAAGATGCTCTGAGGAAAACTGACTACTGACGCCCAGAATAAACGGTGCTGATTCAGAATTTAAAACAATGCCATCGCCGCGACGGTGCAGCGCAACGCTACCTTGCAATAGCAAAAAGCACTGCCGGATATCATCTTTATAATAATGCACGACGTCACCTCTGCCGATCACGACTCTTTCTGCTGCTGGCAACACATGTTTTATCAATGTCTCAATGTGCCGGAATGGTTTTAATTCCAGAGCAAGTGATTTGTCATGGTTTTCCGGGGGGGTTAAGCGCGTGTTCATAAGCAGCCTCAATTCCTCAACTGTGATCGCTTTTTGTATCGTCCTGAAGAATTATCTTAAAAATTAAGAATCCACGGAATATTGAGTTGCAGTCTAAAAGTAGACCCGCCCAAAGACGCTCTCTAAGTTATTGATTTTTTAATCCATGAGGTGTCGGTCTAAAAATAGACTGAGCATTAACAATGCCAATAAACAAGCAATAAATGTTGAATATTCGTTAAATGAAAGTCTACAGGTAGACCCAGAAAATAATTGAGTTTAAGAAAATGATTAGATAAATTTTAGCCAGTCAGCAGAACAGTTCAGGGTTTTACCGTAATGAATTATGGCTGCCATGCTGCACAGTAAAATAAAGGCACCGGTATATAAAGAGTGTATACGCTCCTCGGCACCCTATTGCCTGAATACGAGTGGTATACAAAGTTAATAAGGAAACAGAGTAATGAAAAAAAGTCTTATTTTAGTTGCATTGACCGCAACTGCAGCGCTGTCAACATCTCACGCTTTTGCTGCCGCTGGCACCGTAAATTTCGTTGGGAACATTCTGGATACTGCCTGTGAAGTCGACGTGGCATCGCAAAACCAGCAGGTTAACCTCGGTAATTTTTATAAAAGTGAATTTCCGAACAGTGGCACAAAAGCGGCAGCAAAAGATTTTAATATTGTGCTTAAAAACTGTCCAACCACGGTGACTTCAACAAAAGTACGCTTTGATGGCACCCCCGATCTGACCAACCCTAACCTGCTGGCTATTGATACCTCAGCCTCCAGTGCGGCGTCAGGGGTGGCGATTAACCTGATGACTGCCGATAAAGTCGATCTGCCTTTGCACGGTGAGAACAGCTATAACTACGTGCTTAGCAGCACCCAGGACAATACGCTGAAATTCTATGCGCAATATATCTCCACCACGGCATCAGTAACGCCGGGTACGGCCAACTCCGTTGCTAACTTCTCCATTGTATATAACTGATTTTCTGTTCAGAAAACCTGATGGGGTCGATACGGCCCCATGTTTTAGAGGTCTAAAATGAATGTTCTTCGCAGTATCTTGCTCACCACCACGATAATGAGTATTGGCTTATCTTTTGCTCAGGCGGGTGTCGTTATTGGTGGCACGCGCGTCATTTTTGATGGTAATAAAAAAGAAGCTTCTATTAGCATAAACAACCCGGATAACACCCCCTATCTTATCCAGTCATGGATTGAAACGCCGGGTGATGGGGTCGGGAAGGCACCTTTTATTATTACCCCACCGTTATATCGACTGAATAATGGGCAACAAAACGTCGAGCGCATTGTTGCCACCGGCACATTACCTCAGGATAAAGAGAGTCTGTTTTGGCTTAATATAAAAGCTATACCCTCCGCATCTCAAGTTGACAATACGCTGCAAATTGCCATTAAAACCCGAATTAAACTCATCTACCGGCCGGCGACGATGAAAGGCGCCGCCCCTGAAGAACAGGCCGATAAATTACGCTGGCAACGCGTAGGGAATAAAATACAGGTAAACAATCCGACTCAGCATGTCATGAATTTTAATGAAATCTCGCTTGCAGGTAAAAGAGTGCCTGATGTCAGTTATGTATTACCCGGCAGTACGGCGATGTTTGATTTACCCTCCGGCGTAACGGGCGGGCCAGTGACATTCAAAATTATCAATGACTATGGCAGTCCCGGGGCAGAACACAAAGCCAGTCTGTAGGCTGGCGAAAAGACACTGAGTGGGATTTATGATGATGGCAATGGATTATATAAAAGTACGATCTCCACGGTTGGCATTGTTGATAACCATCGCGCTCTTCGGTAATACACAAAATAGCTATAGTCGCGATTTTTTTAACCCAGAGCTGGTTGAACTGGATAATCCAGGGACAGAAAGAGTCGATCTTTCAGGTTTTGAATCTGGTGCGCAAGCCCCCGGGAATTATCATGTTGATGTCGTCCTGGACGATCAGTTAGTCGATACTCGCGATATCATGTTTGTTTTGCTGAAAGAACCTGGCGGTGATGAAAAATTAGTCCCCTGTTTATCCATTGAGCAATTAGCAAGCTGGGGAGTCAAGACTGGACTTTTTCCTGCGTTAAAGGGAGAAACCTCCTGTGCGAACCTGTCCGCCATTCCTCAGGCCAGTACAGATTTCCAGTTTGCCATGCAGCGTCTGGTATTGAGCATTCCGCAAGCGGCAATCTCAGCGCAAGCTCGTGGATCGGTGCCACCGGATCGCTGGGATGAAGGGATTAACGCCGCCCTGCTTAACTACAGTCTGAGTGGGGCGAATAACTGGGCCAAAAATAACAACAGCAGCAACAGTGATAGCCAGTATGCCAACCTGCGTCCGGGAGTAAACATCGGCCCCTGGAGGTTAAGAAATTACACCACCTGGTCGCGAGATTCACAGGGCCACGATGCCTGGGACACGGTTTATACCTATGCACAACGTACGATAATCCCGTTAAAGTCGCAGCTCACACTGGGTGACAGTTCTGCCCCGGCAGATGTTTTCGACAGTATGCCTTTCCGGGGAGGACAACTTGCTTCCGATGATGACATGCTGCCCGACTCCCTTAAGGGCTATGCCCCTGTGGTGCGTGGTATCGCCCGGACCAATGCCCAGGTGATCATCCGCCAGAATGGCTATCAGATTTACCAGAGCTTTGTGGCGCCGGGCGCGTTTGAAATTACGGACATGTATCCTACCGGCGGCGCCGGCGATCTTGATGTCACGATTAAAGAGGCTGATGGTAGTGAGCAGCACTTTAGCGTGCCATTTGCCTCACTTCCCGTATTACAGCGTGAAGGCCGAATAAAATATGCGTTAACGGGCGGCCAATATCGTTCGTACAACGGCAGCGTGGATAAGACACCCTTTGGCCAGATGAGCGTTATTCTCGGCTTGCCCTACGGGTTCACGTTTTACGGTGGATTGCAGGAGTCGAGTAAATATCAGTCGCTTGCCGCGGGCGTGGGTAAAAACATGGGTGGCTTTGGCGCTATCTCCAGCGACATCACCCAGGGCTGGTCCACGCCGTACAATATGCCGAAATCCAACGGTCAATCCTGGCGGGCTCGATACAGTAAAAACTTTGCTTCAACAGGCACTAACTTTGCGATTGCCGGCTACCGCTATTCGACCAGCGGCTACTATGGCATGCAGGAGGTCCTTGATTCTTATGGTGACAGTAATGCGCTCCAGGATAGACGCCGAAACCGTGCGGAGCTGACGTTGAGCCAGGGGTTGGGAGATAATCTGGGATCGTTGATGCTGAACGCCTCGCATGAAGATTACTGGAATTCAGGTAAGGCGATGGAATCCTGGAGCGTTGGGTATAACAACTACTGGCACAGTATCAGTTACGGTCTGACATGGACCCTGAGCAGGAATGGTAGTACGGGATCGTACAGCGCTCACCAGAGCGACGGTAAAAACCAGATGCTGGCGCTAAATATCAGCATCCCGCTGGAAAAACTCTTGCCGCAGACATGGGCTAACTATGGCATGAATGCCAGCAAGCATAACGGTACGACACACAGTGTTGGGTTGAATGGCGTTGCGATGCCGAATAATGCGCTTAACTGGAATATTCAACAGGGTTACGGCACTCACGACGTGGCCTATACCGGCAATATAAATGGTGATTATCGAGGCACCTATGGCGAACTGACGGCCGGGTACAGCTATGACAAAAATACCGACCGTCTGAATTATGGGATTCAGGGAGGCGTGGTTGCGCATGCCAATGGCGTGACGTTCTCTCAGCCACTGGGTGAAACCAACGTGCTGATTGCTGCCCCCGGGGCTGCCGGTGTAGGAATCCAGAATATGACCGGCGCGACAACCGATTATCGCGGATACACGCTTGCCTCTAACTTAATGCCTTATCGCAAAAATGATGTGTCATTAATCACTGAAACATTGCCGGCTAACGTTGAGTTAGAACAAACGGTCAAAACCGTGGTCCCGACGCGTGGCGCGATTGTCAGGGCGAACTATCTGGCAAGCGTAGGCGTTCGCATGTTGATGAGCTTGACCCAGCAAAACGGCCAGTCGGTTCCGTTTGGTGCAATTGCCAGCATTGAAGGCGCAGAACACAGCAGCTTTATCGTTGGCGAAAGCGGTCAGGTGTATTTGACGGGCCTGGCTCCCCAGGTCAACCTGACCGTGAAATGGGGAAATCAATCCGCAAACACCTGCAGGGTGCATTACTCGATTAATATGGCGAAGCTGAATAACGATGTAATTATCGATACTGCTGCTTGCCGTTAACGTTGAACTGAATTTTTAAATCAGGTGCATAGATATGCGACTTTTCCGTTGTGCATTATTAATGCTGGCTTTGTTGTTTCCCTTGAGTGGCATCTGCTGTAACTATAATTTTATCGGCTCTCCCTATACTGTGGATTATGGCAATATTATCGTTCAGCGCGATGTCCCCGTTGGGCAAGCAATCAGCAATGAGATATATGGCTCCTTAGCACATGCTTATTCCTGCATTACAACCGGCAATGAAGGGTCAAGCTCAGGGATGAAAAGCGGGGTTTTACCCTATGCCGCGACGTACGGGGCGCGGCGCGTTTATAAAACCAATGTGCCTGGGGTGGGTATTTCTTTCGGCTTTTATATGAATTCCAAAGCAGGTGTATCGACTTATAGCGGCACCGATTATATTGACCGAGGTAACGCTTCATTGTCCAGTTGGTCATCAAACCCTGGAGAGTTAGTTAGCCATGACTATCAGCCGGTTATACAATTCTGGAAGATTGGTGATATTACATCCGGCTCAGTGACGGGACAACTTGCATCGTTTGTCGCCTTCACAATGCAATATCTCGGCGGAGAACAAGCGCCTGAGATACCTGTGAATGCGGGGGCCGGATCTATTACCCAGGTGGCATGTGCGGTAAAAACATCGAATATTTTATTTGAACTGGGGGACGTCTTGGTTAGTGAATTCGGCTCTGCGGTAGGCACAACGCCCGCTAATGCGCAGAAGACGCAGAATCTCATTCTGGACTGCGATGCCGGAGCCAATATTAACGTCATGCTCACCGGGCCACAAAATCCCGACGTCAGCGATAATACCGTGCTGGCATTAACCGGTCAGGGCAGCGCAGGCGTCGCCCGTGGGGTTGGCGTGCAGCTGGTTTATAACAATACTCCCCTCACCCTTGGCAATAATCTGGTTTTGAAGAGAACCACGGGTGGCCAGGAGATGTTCCCATTAACAGCACGCTATTATCAGACCAATACAACGGTAACCACCGGCATCGCAAACGCGTCCGCAACGCTGAGCCTTACCTATCAATAAGGGCTGTTAAATGAAAATGAATATACTAGTCTTGCTGATGGCATGCGCAACAGCATTACCTGCGCTGTCGGCAGACAATGTAGATATTAAAGTCACAGGCCGTATTATCGCAGCACCCTGCGTTTTTAACGGTGGAAATTCAAATATGAATATCGATCTTGGTAATATCCAGGCAACAAATATGTTCACACCTGGATCTTCGTCCGATCCGGTTTCTTTTAACCTGCTATTTACCAGCTGTCCGCCGGGTACGCTGAGTGTGACGACCCGTTTTAGCGGAACGCCTGACCCGGAAGCGGGCATGAATTATTACCAAAACAGCGGCACGGCCACCCGCGTGTCGATTGCTATGTCTGATGCCACCACGGGTGTGTTAATGGGCAATGGATCCAGCATCACCCAAAATATTGCCGCAGACAGAACGGCGAAGATGCCGATGAAAGCGATGGTCTCTTCTGTGGCAGGAAGACCGACACCAGGTTCCATTCGCGCCGTCGTCGTTTTGACAATGCAGTACAACTGACTGGCCGCTGGCTATAGAGGATCCTATGCGCGCTAGTCGTTTTCCTCTTCAGGGAACTAACCGGGTGATAGTACATACTGCATCTATTACCCACATTCAGGAGAGCTATTATGTTTCGGTATGGTAAATGGTTAATATTGTAATAAAAGAGCCGGATACCCTCTTTCAGCGTGGGCTGACCTTTCTATTTAGTGATTTCTTTTCCCAACACAATACCAAAGTTGATTTCAATTTTAACTTTACGTCGGAAAGTGTGAAGGTAGCGGACGTCATTGTGCTGGCATTATGTCCAGGAGAGTGTTTTATTTGCTGTCCTGAACTGCAGGAGCGAAAAAAAGGGATTGTGATTGGCGTTGTTGATGATGATACGCGTGTTACGGCTTTACCTTCTTGTTTTCAGGATATTATCTTTATTTCTCGTCGGGATTCCGTCACGCGGTTACGTACAGCATTGCACGGTGCCTGGCTCCGGCTGCAGCAGACAAATACGCGACAGTCATCCATGTCCTGTTGTGATTGCCAGCCCACCAGGCTGTCTCCACAGCAGATCCGCATCATGACCTGTTTATATGAGGGGATGTCGGTCCAGCAAATTGCAGACGAACTCATGATTAGTGAGAAAACGGTCTATGCGCATAAATATATGGTCATGAGAAAATTTAACTTACGCAACGATTATGAGCTAATGCTCCTGCTCAATAAACTGACCAAAAATTGCGCCTGGCCAGGTGGCTTTATAAATATATAACTCAATGATAGCAAAGGTGATAAAAACAACTGATACAGGGGCATACGCCCCTGCGTGACTACCGGCGGCTCATGGCCAGCTTCGCGGCAAATAGCAGAAACAGGCAGCCGGTTGTCCGGTCCATCCATTTCACCACGGCTGGTTTTTTCAGGATGCCGGCGGCATAGCGAGTGGCGGTAATCAGCGTTAATGACCACAGCGTCCCAATCAATACATGGATGGTGACCAGGAGAAAGGTCCAGCTGACGGGTGAATGCCCGGCGGGGATAAACTGGGGCAAAAACGAAACGTAGAAGACGCCCATTTTGGGGTTAAGCACATTTCCCAGCATCCCACGCAGGAACCAGTTACTCGTGGAATCTGATTCGGCCGGGTGGGTGTTAAATTGCTGGCGTGGGCGCAGGAGCAACTGGATGCCCAGCCAGCAAAGGTATCCTGCTCCGCACCATTTCAATAAGGTATAAGCCAACTCAGAAACCGCCAGTAGCGCACCTAAACCAAAGGCCACCAGCGCGCCCCAGATAAAGCATCCAAGATCAATGCCTAACGCGGCATGTAAGGCTTTGCGTCCCCCTTCAGCGGTCGCCGTGCGGAGAATAAGAGCAGTATCAAGACCTGGCGTCAGGGTAAGCAGTGTGGCTGCGAGGGTGTAAGCAAGAAGTGAATCAGTGACGAGCATTTCCTGTCTCCGAAAGAGACAAGGCTACTGAAGCATTCACATTTTTGCAACAACAATGTTCACCCTGCTCCACTTTTACCCAGCCGTCTACCTGACGCAACTCAGCCCATAACTAAGGACCCCTCGGTTATGGGCTGATTTGCAGGACTAGCTCAACGCCATTGATAAAATAATACAGGGGTAAGTTAGCTCACTTTAATATCATCAAGGTCGATATCCTCTTCTTCGTGATCATGAGTAACCATCACATCACGCGGAATATCTTTTTTGATGACAGCATAAACCGTGGCGGTAACAACAATATTCACCAGCAGGGCCATAATGCCAGCCATCGGGTGTGACATGGTGGGGATCATCAGTACCCCACCAAAAGGCACCGTGGCATCCGCACCATACACCATGGTGACTGCGCCACCGCACGCGCCACCGATGGCCGCGGCGGCGATACCGCGGACGATATCGTTCATGACGATCGGGATAGAGCCTTCAACGATATTAACAATCCCCATTGGAACCGCCGATTTTAAGGTTTCCACTTCTTCACTGTTATAGATGTTCTTACGCAGAAGCTTAGCAATGAAGAAAGCCAGGCCGAAACCAATAGGCGTTGCGGTGTTAACTAACTGAAGCGCGGTAATCGGCTCATTTATTCCCTGCGCCTGCAGCGTGAGAACGAAGGCAAAGCATGTCTTATTAAGCGGGCCGCCAAAGTCAACAATACACAGAGCGCCTATCACTGCGCCCAACACAAGATTCGATGACGTGCCCATACTTCTCAGGAAAGATGTCAGCGCTTCCGTAAAGATACCGATAGGCGTACCAATGATATAGACCATAATCAGGCAGCTGATAATGGAGGCAAAAAAGGGCACGATCAACGTTGGCATCAAACCGCGAGCCCAGTCAGGCACCTTGACGTTTTTAATGATCGCCAGCGCGATATAGCCGGCAATGTAGCCACCGATCATCCCGCCGATAAAGCCTGCGCTGATGGTGTTCGCCGCCAGCCCGACGACAAATCCTGGTGCGATGCCCGGCTTGCCAGCAATCGAGCCGGAAATACCCACCGCAATGACCACCGGCAACAGCCCAAGCGCCTTAGCGCCCAGAGTGGCCATCGCCTGCCATAAATCAAATTGCCCCGGCGTTAACGTGTCCTGCACCGTTCCACCAAGCCCCATGCCGATGGCAATAATAAACCCAGCACCACAGACAATGGGGATCAGAAATGAGATAGCGGTCAGCAGATGTCCTTTAGGATTTGCTGCTTGCCATATTTGTTTTAGAGACATAAATTACGCCCTTAAGTATAGAGTCAGCAGGCCGAAATAAAATTATGAATTGACTATTTCACTGAGTTTTTCAATCAGTTTATTGGGGGATTTCACTGCCGTTTCCGTGGCGACTTTGACCACTTTCTTACCCGCAAACCGTTCTTCTCCCGTCACTTTAACATCCGCGGCAAGCAGAACAATATCTGCCATGGCAATCTCATCAGCGGTTAACTGATTCTCAATGCCGATGGTCCCTTGGGTCTCGATTTTAACGTTATGACCGGCTTTTTTGGCGGCTGTTTCAATTTTCTTTTGAGCAATATAGGTGTGTGCAATCCCCACCGTACAGGCGGTAACTCCGACAATATTCATCACGATTCTCCGTTAATTCATTTAATAATGATATAAAAGAATGTTAACAACTACATATTACGCTTCGGTGCTTTCAGTTTCTGAATTGAAAAGCGCAATGATTTTATATGGATCAGATTCAACCAGTAATTTAGCGATAATGTCTTCGTCGGCCAGTGACCCGGACACTTGCGCTAACAGGCGAATATGAGTGGCATTTTGATCCACCAGGCAAACCGCAAATAAAATAATACAGCGAACATCGCTGCCATCCATGGTCTCCCAGGGAATGGTATGTTGCGTGCGTCCGATGGCTAATGCGGTACGGGAAACACCGGAAGATTTGCCATGCGGGATCGCAATATGATTTTCAAAACCGGTAGAGCCTTGCTCCTCACGTAACCAGACATCACGAATAAAGTCCTCCTTATTAGTCACCGCACCATCCTGTACTAGTAAATCGGTGAGTTCTTCTATCACCTCTTCTTTCGTTCTGGCGGTCATATTTAACTTGATGTTTTTAACATTAAGCACTGTCGAAATATCCATAATTCACCCGCATTCATATAGAGTGGTCGTTGAATAACAGAGCAGGCATCGCTGGCGTGATGCAGGTCTTTTAATTTTTTATAAATATATGCTGTGGTTCGTAAAAAAATTAATTAGGCAGCGACGGTTTCACGCTGGAAAATCTCGATCATTCTGTCCCATGCCTGGCTGACATCCTCATGTAGAGAAAACAGACCCGATGTCCCTACGATAAAGACATCCACACCGGATTCGGCAATCTGGCCAAACGTTTTTGCATTGCAGGAGCCATCAATTTCTGTCAGATAGTGATAGCCATTATTTTTGCGCATACTGATGAGCTTTCTTATCTTGTTCAGCGATTCAGGAATAAACTTTTGTCCGGCATAGCCCGGATCAACTGACATGACCGTCACTTTATCCAACAGGTGCGCATATTCAGCAATACTTTCAGCCGGTGTCGCCGGGTTCAACACCACCCCGCATTGCTTGCCTGCATCCTTGATCTGATTCAGCAGGCGGAAAATTTTGTTATTCGCCGTCTCGGGATGAAAGCTAATGATATCGGCGCCGGCCTCGAGACACATGGGAATAATATCTTCCGGATGGTTCACCATCAGATGGACATCGATGGGAACGTTAGTGATTTTTTTCAGGTTCTCAATAAAAAAGGGAGACAGTGTGATATTGCGGACGTAATTACCATCCATTATATCGACGTGATAAAAATCCGCTTTTTTATTCATTGCCGTGATCTGTTCTTTGAACTGCGTTAAATCCATGCACATCAGTGAGGGTGAAAATTTCGCGCTCATAAACCATCTCCGATAATAAATAGTTAGTTAAACATTGCGATAATATGCCCCAGAACGATGCCGACAACGCCAAAGTCTGCATCGCCAAAGGTTGTAGAACCCAGGCCCATATCTCCCATCATTGGCAAAAGGATGGCCGGCAGGAACGAAATGAGCAGGCCGTGGGCAAATGCCCCCACCACTGCCCCGCGACGTCCGCCAGTGATGTTGCCGTAAACGCCAGCCGTTGCCCCGCAGAAGAAATGAGGCACCAGCCCCGGGACGATGACGCTCAAGCCGAACAGCGGGCAGAGGAACATGCTGACCAGGCCTGCAACAAAGCTTGCGAGAAACCCGACGATGACGGCATTGGGAGCAAAGGGAAACACCGTCGGGCAGTCGAGCGCCGGCTTCGCATCTTTCACTAATTTGTCTGCAATACCTTTAAACGCTGGCACAATTTCGGCAATCACCATCCGCACACCGGCGAGGATGATATAAACCCCAGCAGCAAAAGTGAGGGACTGAATAATGGCGAAGATAATAAAATTCTGACCGGCACTCAGTGTCTCCTCGACAAAGGTTTTGCCCGCGACGACCACCAACACCAGGAACAGAATCATCATGGTGAGAGAGATGGCCACCGACGAGTCGCGAAGAAAATTGAGTGACTTAGGCACTTTAATTTCTTCAATCGAGGGGCTACCTTTCCCGACGACTTTGCCCACCAGCGCGGAAAGCAGATAACCAATAGAGCCAAAATGGCCGAGAGCCAGATCGTCAGTATTGGTAATTTTACGGGTAAACGGCTGCAAGATCGCCGGAGAGATCACCATCATCGCGCCGAGAATCACCGCCCCGATGGCCACCACCCAACCCCCCGACAATCCCCCGACTGACAAGATCACCGCCAGCATCGCTGCCATATAGAGCGTGTGGTGGCCCGTTAAAAAGATGTACTTTAATGGCGTCAGACGCGCCAGGGCGATATTGATCAACATGCCCAACACCATGATTGTGGCGGTTTCCGTGCCATAATTCTTCTGCGCCAGCGCGGCCATCGCGTCGGTGTTAGGGACCACCCCCTGAATATGAAATGAATGTTCAAACAGCTGGCTAAAAATGGTTAATGTATAGGCAATGATACCGGCGCCTGCCGTTAAAATAACAAAGCCCATGATGGTTTTCAGTGTTCCTGAAATAACATCTGAAATTCCTTTTTTTTGCAACAGCAGACCGATCAGAGAAAACAATCCAACCAGAATTGCCGGTGTCCCTAACACATCATAAATAAGGAAATGAAGCATATTAAACTCCACGGTTCAGAAAGCCGTTGCTTAAATGTGTTCTGCTAAAATCTCTTTGATTTTATTGTTGTCGAGTAAATTACTTAATCCAACAACCTTTGCGGAATGACCAACTAAATGTTCGGCAATATCGTTGGCGCTCAGAATAAGGTCCGCCGTTTCGCTTTTCGCTGACGTCAGGTCGGTATGCGCGACTTCAGCCTCTTTATTCATTTCGGCAAGAATTTTTTTGACATTCATTTCAACGATAAAGCTGCTGCCTAAACCATTGCCGCAGACGATGAGTACTTTTTTCATTCTCTTTTCCTTCAGTCAATAACAGCCTGAATTGCCTTAATATCATCGGCTTTTAACAATCGTTCTAGCTTTTGCTGATCGCTAAAGAGTTCTGCCAGTTCACCGATCATCGTGATATGTTCATTCCCGGAACGAGCGCATAGCATAATAATCACGTATACCGGGTCGTTCTCCGTTGAGCCAAATGATATGCCCTCTTTAATATGAAGGAGCGATAATCCATTCCTCAATGCACCTTGTTCAGGGCGGGCATGGGGCATTGCTAATCCCGGGGCTAATAGATAATAAGGCCCAAGTTCTTCATGGCTTTTCAAAATCGCCTCAATATAGTGCTCTGCCATATACCCCTGCGCCAGCAAAGGTTCTGCTGAGAGTCGAACGGCATTTTTCCAGTTATCTATTGAGTTAATGACATTAATTTTATCCGGGGTTAACCAGTCTCTAATCATATGCACTCCCGAGGGGTCCCATGTGCTGAACTATAAACAGCTAAATAAAATGCAACTGTGATACACCTCCCAAAGTTAGCGCTAACAAGCAAAAATGTTAAAAAATGAGTTACCGCTAACACTGGTTATAATGTGCTTTCCCCCTCGCTGTGGTAAGTTATAATGTGTATCAACGATTTACTTTTGTTACTTTTTATTTTTCAAACGGTTGGTGATCCTGGTGAAGAGTCTAGACGCAGACAATAGCCCGAAAGAAAAACGTCGTAAGGGAACTGGGAAGATAACCCTGACCGAAGTGGCTGAGTTTGTCGGCGTGAGCGCCATGACCGTCTCGCGTGCGCTGAGAATGCCTGAAAAAGTCAACCCTGACCTTCGCGACCGTATTGATGCGGCAGTAAGCCAACTCGGCTATGTCCCCAATCTCCAGGCGCGTAATCTGGCGTCGGTCCATTCCGATCTCATTCTGGCCGTCGTCCCCACCTTCTCTTCGCCAGGTTTTTTGCCGGTGTCGGAGGCGTTACAAAAGATCCTGACTGAACGCGGCTATACCATGATGTTTATGGAATCCGGTCATGACGGCCAAAGCGAACAAAAAACGTTTGAAAAAATGCTCGCCTATAACCCGGCAGCGATTATTCAGTTTAATATCGACACCATTGAGAGCTGTACCCAGCTGCTGGCCAACGTAGATGTGCCTATCCTGGAAATTGGCGCGTTAAATACGCAGTCTGTTGGCATGTGCATCGGTGTGGATTACGGTAAGGCTGTGAAACAGATCGTGACCCACCTGGCGGACGCCTCATTAAAAAATATCGCGTTACTGTGTACCCCGGCCAACAATACAATGTTTCGCCAGCTCCTGAGCGGCTGGAATACGGCGATGCTGGCCCTTAACCGTTCTCCGCATCGGGTAGTGACCACTCATTTGCCTTCCACCATTGCCACAGGGGTGAATATTTTCAAGGATATGATGATCACCTGGGGCGATCTGGATGCGCTAATTTGCACATCGGATGAAATGGCGTGTGGATGCATGATGGCCTGCCACAGCGCCGGGATCAAAGTGCCCAATACCGTAGCCATTGCGAGTTTAGGCGGTGGGGTATTATCGACAGTCTGTTCCCCTGCCCTGACAACCGTTGAATTTCCCTGGCATGACATTGGGGTGAAGGCCGGGAAAGCGCTTCTCGACCTGCTCAACGATAAGCCTTGTGAAAAGTTTATTGAAATTCCGTCAGTACTCAAAGTCCGGGCCAGTACCGCGGTATAACCGCCATCCGTGGCCTGCTCTATCGGCACCCTCCGCTTATCGCTTCAACTCGTCCTGCCACAGCGGGGATGACGCCAGCTGCTGGCATACCGCGTCGATAAATACCCGGGTCTTGGCGGGAACCAGCGTGCCGGGCGGCATCAGGGCATAAACGCTAACCCGCGCCGCGCTGCGCCAGTCGGGCAGCACGCGGACCAGTTCCCCGCACTGCACCGCCTGATTAACCATCCATCCCGGCAGCAGTGCGATCCCGGTTGCGCGAATGACCGCCGTCAGCAGCGCTTCACTGATATTGGTGGTGAGGGGGCCAGCTGGCGTCACCTGGATATGCTCCCGACCATTCTCGAGGATCCAGTAGGGCCAGTCCGGATGGTGGGTAAAGCCGAGGCACCGATGGGCTGCCAGTTGCTCAGGATGAGTCGGTTCACCGTAGCGTTGCAGATAGGCCGGCGAAGCAATCAGCTGGCTGCGAAATGCCCCCAGCTCGCGCCCGGTTAAGGTACTGTCCCGCACGTTTCCCAGGCGGATCACCGCATCAAACCCCTCCGCGACAATATCGACCCGTCGATCGAGAAAATGGGCATCAAGGCGAATATCCGGATACGCCTGCAGGAAATCAGGAAACATCGGAGCAATCAGCTCCCGGCCAAAGGTCACCGGCAGCGAGACCCGTAACGTTCCCTGCGGGGTGGCAGCAAAGTCCCCGACTTCCCGGCTGGCGGCGCTGAGCTCATCCAGCGCCGTGCGGGCGCGCTGCAAAAACCAGGTTCCGGCTTCAGTCAGCGTTACGCTACGGGTGGTACGCACCAGCAACCGGACGCCTAGTTTTTTCTCAAGGTGGCTGACCCGGCGGGAAATCACCGATGCATCCCGGTCCAGCCTGAGGCTGGCCCCGATAAAACTCCCTGCCTCAGCCACACAGACAAACGCCATCAGCTCATCAAAATCATCGAACATGATTCCTGCACCCTGCACATTAATCATTTGCAAATAAGGCTAATTATCAGCGATCTGTTGGTCTATTAACATAGCGGCTCTTCAACCTACAGTGAGAGCAGCCTATGAAAACGTTTTTGAGTATTGGGTCCGGTCCTGGGATGGGAATGGCGACGGCCTCACGATTTGCCGGTGAGGGATTCCGGGTGGTGCTGTCCTCTCGCAGTAAAAGCAATGTGGCGGCACAGGCCGACCAGCTGAGAGCGGCAGGATTTGCCGCGGAAGGCCGCGTGGCGGACGCCAGCGATATCACCAGTATCGCGGAACTCATTCGTGAGGTAGAGGTGGAGACCGGCGGTGTGGATGTGCTGCATTTCAACGCCGCGGCCATGCATGACGGTAATCTTGAGACCCAGTCGGTGGCAGGCTTCATTCAGGATCTCAGCACCAATATTGGCGCGGTATATGCCGCCATCAAAGCGGTCACTCCGCGGATGGCCGCGCGTGGAGAAGGCGCGATCCTGCTGACTGGCGGGATGTTTGCCACTCAGCCCCACCCGGAGTATCTGACGTTGAGCATCGGCAAAGCCGGGCTGCTTAACCTGACGCATGGCCTTTTCCCGGTATTGAAAGCGCAAAATATTCATCTTTCCATCGTGACGGTGGGGGCCTACGTCACGCCGGGTTCCGCCGAAGCCCGGGAGATTGCCGATCTGTTCTGGCAGCAATACCGCCAGCCATCCGCGCAATGGACAGCGGAAGCGTTTTATCCCGTCCCACACCATCAGTAACCTTCCCCGGCCGTCGCCTGGCGTCCGGGAGCCATCGCCCGGACGTGCGGAAGAAACGTCATCCATCGCTTGCTTTCCCTGTCACCTCGGATCAGGATACGACGATATTCATGGAGGCTATGTGATGAAATATTTTATCGGTATGGCGGTGACGTTATTGTTGAGCACGCCGGTGCTGGCGGCGGGCGAGCTTGAGATTAACCAGTCTCCCCTGACGCTGGTGTTGAGCGATCAGAATCAGGCACGGGTCTCTTCCTGTGCCGATTTCATTGCGCTGCGTAAAGCGGGAGAGACCGTCGATGCGCTGCCCGGGCTTTCCGACCCGGATGGCCGTGCGGCGGAAGCGGCGTTATTCTCCTGCTGGCTACAGGCCTACACCATCGATCATACGTTATTCCCCTCTGCCGCGCCGAAACCAACCCTGGCTGAGGTGGTTCAGCACTTTCCTGCCAGCGCGGCGTTTATCGTCAGCGATGACGAAAACCAGGACGTCGCCAAAAACTATGTGGGGAAAACCATCGCCGACTATACCCCGGACCTGAAAGCCAGGGACGATCGTCTGGAATCAGCGGCCAGCGCCAGCGGTTATGTGCTGGATGAGTATTATGCGTTTACCGATAAGCAAGGGCATCAGCTCAACATTGTCGCTCTGGTGGGCTACGCCATCGGCGGTACGGCAAGCGTGAAAAGCTACTATCGCATCGATGACACGCACGCCCGCGTCTGGAGCGTCACCCTGCTCGATGAGAACAGCCCGTTATAAGCGAGGGTTCCCTCTGCGGCGCTACCGCAGAGGATGTTCCGTTTACCTGGCCAGCCACTGACGCCAGCCGCCCCAGGCGGTGATCTCCGTGGCCTCCCCCAGCCCGGCGGCTTCGCAAATAAAGCCCGTCACCCATCGGCCGTCGGCCAGCTCAACCTGTCCCAGCCCCAGCGGCGCGGGAATAGCGGCCAGCAGCGACCCCACCTCGGCGCTGGGTATCTCCCAGACTTCCACCGCTATCGCCGCGCCGTCGCGCTCGTCACGCACCATCGCCGGGCGCTTGCCATCCGCGAGAGCGTACAAACGATAGCGTGGCGCGCTGTGGGTCTCCTGCAGCAACCGACCGCCCCGCGCCAGCAATTGACCGTTTAAGGGCAGACCGGCCAGATGCGCACCGCATACCGCCAGTGCCATCCGGTCATGGCCTGCGGAATGCGCAGGCGGCGGGCTCTCCAGCCGCGCGCCGCCTGCCAGCGGCAGCCGCTCCGCGCGCTGGAAGGCGTCGGCCAGGCTCAGCAAATACTGATCGGTAAACGCCCGGCCAAACAGCGTGACGCCGGAGGGCAATCCGTCAGGCATAAACCCGCACGGCACACTCACCGCCGCATAGTCCAGCAGGTTCATAAAGTTGGTGTAGTAGCCCAGATCGGCGTTGCGGGCGATCGGCTCCGCCGCCAGCTCGTCGAGCGTCACCGGGCGCGGAAAGGTTGGCGTCAGCACGCAGTCCAGCGTATCAAGGATGGCATCGCACTGCGCTTTATACCCCTGCAACTGATACATCGCCTTAAAGGTCGCCGTCGCGTCGATAGCAGGCGCTTTCGCCAGCACGTCGCGAATCACCGGCAGCACGGCATCCGGCTGCTGCTCAATCAGCGGTCCGGCCACCGCATAGCGTTCAGCAACCCACGGTCCGTCATACAGCAGGCGGGCGGCGGCCAGAAATGGCGCGAAATCGATCGCTACCGGCACGCCGCCGAGCGCCGTCAGCCGCTGCACGGCCTGGGCGAACAGCGCTTCGCTGGCGCGGCAACCGAGGAAGTTCAGCGTCTGCGGAACGCCAAAGCGAAACCCGGCGGACGGCCTGCCAAAGGCCTGCCGGCTGTTCCACTGGGGATTGCGGCGGCTGTAGCTATCCTGCGGATCGGTCCGGGCAACCAGCGCCAGCAGCTGGCTGGCCTCGTCGGCGGTAGCGCTGAAAAAGGTCACACAGTCCAGCGTGCGACAGGCAGGGACGACCCCGGCGGTGGAGATCACCCCTTTCGTCGCTTTCAGCCCCACCAGGTTATTCAGCCCGGCCGGAACGCGACCGCTGCCGGCGGTGTCGGTCCCCAGCGCGAAGCTGGCGACACCCAGGGCTACCGCCAGCGCGGAGCCGGCGCTGGAGCCACCGGAGGGGTAAGCCGGGTGGTACGCGTTGCGGCAACGTCCGTACGGCGAACGGGTTCCGTTCAGGCCGGTGGCAAACTGGTCGAGATTGGTTTTGCCCACCGGCACGGCTCCCAGCGCAATCAGCTGCGCGACAATGGTCGCGTTTTGCGTCGGCCGGTATGCAAACGCCGGGCAGGCAGCGGTCGTGACGATCTCCGCAAGGTCAATATTGTCTTTGATCGCGAACGGCACGCCGTACAGCGGAAGCGTCTCTGGCGAATGGCCTTCCAGCGCCGCGAGAAACGGCGCCTGCTCCGCTTCGCTCAGGAGATGGATAAACAGATTAAATTCGGGATTCAGCGTTTCCGCCCGCTGGCGGATCGCCGCCAACAGCGCCCGCGGCGTGGTGTTGCCGTTACGATAGTTCGCCGCCAGGGTCGCCAGGCGTAAATCAAACGTCTGCTGCATCATGCCTTCTCCTCAATAATCACTGCCACCCGTTGCCCGGCACGCACCGCGCTGCCTGGCTGCACATTGACCTGCTGAACCCTGCCATCGCACGGCGCCAGCAGCGGGATCTCCATTTTCATCGACTCAAGCACCACCAGCACATCACCGGCGCGCACCAGACGACCGGCCTCGGTCTGTACCTGCCACAAATTACCGGATACCGGGCTTTCCACCCCCTGCTCGCCCGGTTGCAGCGGCGCATCGCCCGCTTCTTCTGCGGCGCTCTCCTGACTGTCGAAATGGGCCTGGCCGCTGGCGATCCAGCGATCGCGTTCGGCGTTAAAAGCCCGCTGCTGATGGTCGCGAAACGCGTCAATGCTCTGCGCCTCGCGAGCGAGAAATTGCTGGTATTCCGCCAGCCGCAGCGTGCTGTGTTCGATGCGCAGCGGATAGCGACCGAGCGGGAAATCGCGGCGAATCTCCAGCAGTTCATCGGCCGAAACCGGATAGAAACGCAGCTGATCGAAAAAGCGCAGCAGCCACGGCTTGCCGGCAAAATCGGCCACCTCGTGATAGCGATTCCACATCTGCAGAGTGCGGCCGACAAACTGATAGCCGCCCGGGCCTTCCATACCGTAGACGCACAGATACGCCCCGCCGATGCCCACCGAGTTTTCCGCCGTCCAGGTTCGCGCCGGGTTGTACTTGGTGGTGACCAGCCGATGGCGCGGATCAAGGGGCGTGGCCACCGGCGCGCCGAGATAGACATCGCCGAGGCCCATCACCAGATAGCTGGCGTCAAACACCGTGTTCCATACGGCCTGCTCATCCGGCAGATCGTTTATCCGGCGAATAAACTCGAGGTTGCTTGGGCACCACGGGGCGTCCGGGCGGACGGTGGTCATATATTTGTCGATCGCCTTGCGGCAGGCCGGATCGTCCCAGGAGAGCGGGAGATGCACGACCCGCGTTGGAACCTGCAGATCATCGCTCATGCAGACCGAGGCCCACTCCCCGCTGACCCACGCCAGCAGGGTCTCCAGCGCCAGCGTTTCCGGCTGGAAATGCAGCTGCAGCGAGCGGATCCCCGGCGTGATATCGATGATCCCTTCCCGGGCTTGCCCTTCAAGGGCCTGCATCAGGGCATGGATGCGAAAGCGCAGCACCAGATCCAGCTCCGCCTCACCGGCCTCCAGCAGCAGATGGGTATCACCGGAGAGGCGCGCCACCAGGCGTTTGTCGGCGTCACCGCAGGTCATCACCACCGGCGAGGTGAGCGGCACAGGCTGCCAGGCAACGTCCTGCGCCTGCAGGGTCGCCAGCTCCGCGCGACGACCTGCCGCCAGCCGCCGGGCGGTGGGGACGTCCACCGCCACAAAGCGCACTTTATCCCCCGCCTTAAGCTGGCCCAGTTGCCAGAGATCGGCTTCGATAACCGTGACCGGGCAGACGAAGCCTCCGAGGCTTGGGCCGTCCGGCCCGAGGATCACCGGCATATCGCCGGTAAAATCCACGGCCCCCACGGCATAGGGGTTGTCATGAATATTCGACGGATGCAGCCCGGCTTCGCCGCCGCTGTCACGGGTCCAGACCGGCTTAGGCCCGATCAGGCGCACGCCGGTGCGGCTGGAGTTAAAATGCACTTCCCAGTCGGTGGCAAAAAAGGTCGCCATATACGCCGGGGCAAAGAACTCCGGCGCGCCGTGGGGACCATAAATCACCCGCAGCGTACGGACGTCCGTCAGCGCGGTGCGCAGCCCTGCGGGAAGCGCCGCGCCTTCCCCTGTCTCAGCCAAAGGCGCAAGATGCAGCACGTCGCCAGCGCGTAGCGCCCGTCCGCCGTGGCCGCCAAACTGGCCGAGGGTAAAGGTGCTTTTACTGCCCAAATAATCCGGTACCTGAATACCGCCGCGCAGGCAGAGATAGCTTCTGACGCCTGGTCCGTTTATTGCCCCCAGCCTGAGGGTCGCCCCCGCCGGAATAGTGAATACGCAGTTCATGTCCTGCCCGGCGCCATCGAGCGTGACGGTGAGCGGCGCGCCGCAGATCACCGCCTGTACGGCGGTATTAAATTTCAGGGTGGGTCCGCTAAGGGTGATCTCCAGCGCGGCGTCGCCCTCGGCATTGCCCAGCAGACGGTTGCCCAGGCGCAGCGCCCGGTCATCCATCGGGCCCGAGGGCGGGACGCCCACCGCCCAGTACCCCAGACGTCCCGGATAGTCCTGGACGCTGGTCTGGGTGCCAGCGCTCAGAACCTCCACGGTATCGGCCCGGTAGCGCAACTGATCCAGGCAGCGGGTCCAGGGTTCTCCGACGGTAAACGGCGCAAAGCCGAGGATCTGCTGCAGGTATAAGCGGTTGGTTTCGACGCCATACAGGCGGGTCTCCGCCAGGGCCTGCGCCAGGCCGGCGATTGCCTCATCGCGGCTGGGGCGCCAGACGATAGCTTTCGCCAGCAGCGGGTCGAAAAACGGCGGCACTTCACAGCCGGCTTCCACCCAGCGGTCGATGCGCAGCGTGGCGCCGTCCGCCAGCGGAAACCAGACGTCGGTTAACAGTCCAGGCGAAGGCTGAAACTGGCGGCCAGGATCTTCGGCGTAAATTCGCGCCTGAATGGCATGGCCACGGGGCTGTAGCCCGGCGGCCAGCTCGCTCAGCGGCGGTAAATCCCCTGCGGCCAGGGCGATCATCCAGCGCACCAGATCCACGCCCCACACCTGCTCTGTGACGCCGTGCTCCACCTGCAGGCGGGTATTGACCTCAAGGAAATAGAAGCGCTGCGCCGCGCTGTCGTAGACAAACTCCACCGTCCCGGCGCTGCGGTAGTTCACCGCTTTCCCGAGAGCAATGGCCGCGCTACACAGCGCCTGCGCCATCCCTTCCGGCAGATTCGGCGCCGGGGTCTCTTCAATCACTTTCTGGTTACGCCGCTGCAGCGAGCAGTCGCGCACGCCGAGGGCGATAACCTCCCCCTCACCGTCGCCGAAGATCTGCACCTCCAGGTGACGGGCGCGTTCGATATATTTTTCGAGAAACACCCCGGCGTCGCTGAAGTTGTTTTGCCCCAGTCGCTGCACCGTGGCAAACGCCTCGCTCAGTTCGCGGGCGTCGCGGCAGACGCGCATGCCAATTCCCCCGCCGCCCGCCGTACTCTTGAGCATCACCGGGTAGCCCACCGCCTCGGCCGCCCGGCAGGCTTCCTCGCTGTCGGCCAGCAGTTCACTGCCTTCCAGCAGCGGCACGCCCTCCGCTTTCGCCAGCGCGCGAGCGGTATGTTTCAGGCCAAAGGTACGCAGCTGTTGCGGGGTCGGGCCAACAAACGCCAGTCCCGCCGCCTCACAGGCTTCGGCGAAGGTGGCGTTTTCCGACAGAAAGCCGTAGCCGGGATGGATAGCGCGGGCGCCGCTCTGCAGCGCGGCGGCAATGATCTTCTCTACCACCAGATAAGTTTGCGCTGCCGGGCCCTCGCCAAGGCTGAGCGCTTCATCCGCTTCGCGGACGTGCAGACTGCTCAGGTCGGCTTCGGCGTAAACGGCAACCCCCTTCACCTGCATGGCGCGCAGGGTACGTAAAATGCGGCAGGCTATCGCCCCGCGGTTGGCAATCAGTAAGGTATCAAACATAAGCGGAACTCACAGCGTAGCGGGTCGTCCCGCAACAATTCGTCTTTCCCTGAGGTCGTCCCCGGGGGAACCGGCGCTTAAACGTGGCGCGTCGGCGTGTGATTCAGGCGGTCGGCGCGAACGGCGAACAGCCGAAAGGCCAGCAAACGCCAGCGCTGCCAGCGGGTCAGTTCCATACCAGCACCTCGGCGGGGGTCGGGTTCCAGCCATTGCAGGGATTGTTGAGCTGCGGACAGTTGGAGATCAGCACCATGGCGTTACACTCCGCGCGCAGTTCAACGTATTTTCCTGCCGCCGAGATGCCGTCCGCAAAGGTCAGACCGCCCTCCGGCGTCACCGGCACGTTCATAAAGAAGTTAATGTTGGCGCCGATATCGCGCTTATGCAGGCGGCCATCGTGCAGACAGGCGCAGAGAAAATTGTCCCGGCAGCTGTGCATATAGCGCTTGTCGAGGGCGTAGCGCACGGTGTTGCTCTCCTGGGCGCAAGCGCCGCCGAGGGTATCGTGCCGCCCGCAGGTATCGGCCACGATGGTCATCAGCGGATGGCCGAGGTTGGAATAGAGCACGCTGCCGGCGGTCAGGTAGGCGTTCCCCTGGCGACGCAGCGTGCGCTGCGCATCGTAGCGCTCGCGCGGGTTGTCGGCGTTGTAAAACAGGGTATCAATCGCCTGATTGCCTTCGAGATCGAGCAGGCGCAGGGTTTGCCCTTTTTTAACCTCAAACAGCCAGGGTTCCCCGGCCGGGATCACATGGCGATAGACGGCCTCTTCCGGGCGTCGGTTACTGGTGATAACGGTCATGAACGCCTCCTTACAGGGCAAAAAGTTGGGTATTACGGAACGCGCGCTGATTCTCATCGCGGGTCAGGAGCGCCTGGATGGCCGCGTCCTCATCGTCGGCCTGATACCAGCTCAACTGCACCGGACGGGGCGCATATTCTGTGGCCGGATCCTGGGGATGCGGCAGCGCGGTGAGCACCAGCAGGACGTCCATCGGGGCAAACAGCTCAACGTAATCCCCGGCGCGACTGTTGCCGGCAACAAACTGGAAACGGCCCTCGTCATCGACGGTGACTTTGCTGAAGAAGTTGACCACCATCAGCAGATCTTCCAGGCCGAGATCCCATTTACCCATCTCCACCAGCAGGTTATCGACGCCGTTGCGGTAGAAGCCATTACGTAATTCCTGGTAGCGTCCGGCGCCATATTTGTCGTGTGTCTCTTCGGCGTTAAGGACCCCGCCGAACGGATCGTGCCAGCCGCAGCTGTCGGCGACGATCCCGGCCAGCACCCGGCCCATATCGGAGTAGAAACAGTGTCCGGCGGTCAGGCGCGCGGTATGCTGGCCCTTGAGGGTATCCGGCAGGTTCAGGCGCTCACTTTTCTCATGGGGGTTGAGCATCATCATGCTGACGTTCGCCCCGCCGTCGATATCAGTCAGGCGCAGGATCTGCCCTTTGCGCAAAATCAGCGAGGTATGCGCCCCGCCGGGAAGCCGCTCTTCGCGCAGGCTGGGAGTGGCGTGAAAAAGTACGGTCATCAATTTATCTCCTTAATGCGTAAACGTTGGTGTCGCTACCGGTGGCCAGCTGCGCCATCCGCGCCTCATTGAGCGGAATGTCGTAGGTAATGCGCGCTCCCCAGGCGTTAGGCGCCTGCGGATCGATGCGCACTTTGTCGAACACCAGCAGCCGGGTGCCCAGGTTGAAGCCTTCGGCCAGATCGTGGGTGACCATAAACACCGTCATGCGCGTTTCGCTCCACAGCTGGAGCAGCAGCGCATGCATATCTTTGCGAATGCCGGGATCCAGCGCGCCGAAGGGCTCATCGAGCAGCAGCACCCGCGGCTGCATCACGAACGCCTGGGCGATGGCCAGCCGCTGTTGCATCCCCCCGGACAACTGCGCCGGATATTTATCCAGAGCGTGCCCCAGCCCCACTTTCTCCAGCATGTGCTGGGCCTGTTGCCGGGCCTCGCGTTTTCTGCCGCCAAACAGGCGCCCCAGCAACGGGGACGCCGGCAGCTCCAGGCCGATGGCGACGTTATCCAGCACGTTGAGATGCGGAAACACCGAATAGCGCTGGAAGACCACGCCGCGGCTGCGATCCGGCTCCGCCGCCAGCGGCTGGCCATCAAGCAGGATGTCGCCACGGGTCGGTTTTTCCTGACCGAGCAGCAGGCGTAAAAAGGTCGATTTACCACAACCGGACGCGCCGACCATCGAGCAAAACTCGCCCTCTTTCACCTGCAGATTGATGCGCTCCAGCACCACGTGATCGCCGTACTCCTGCCAGATGTTTTTGATGTCGATAAAACTCATCCCCGGCCTCCTTCCGCCCACGGGAAACAGGCTTTGTGCAGCTGGCGCAGCGCCAGATCCATCAGCCATGCCAGCAAGGTGATCCAGATGACATAGGGAATAATCACGTCCATCGCCATATAGCGCCGCACCAGGAAAATGCGGTACCCCAGTCCGGCGGTAGCGGAGATGGCCTCGGCGGAGATCAAGAACAGCCATGCTGAGCCCAGCAGCAGGCGCAGAGAGGTGATCAGCCGCGACAGCAGCTGGGGAAGCACTACCCGCAGCACCAGGGTCCAGCTATTGGCGCCGAGGGTCTGCGCCTTAATAAACAGCTCCGCTGGGATCTCCTTCGCCCGCTGCTCCAGGTCGCGCGCCAGCATTGGCGTAATGCCGATGACGATCAGCATCACTTTCGACAGCTCATCGAGGCCGAAGACGATAAACAGCACCGGCAGGATCGCCAGCGGCGGGATCATTGACACCACCGTCAACAGCGGCGACAGCGCCGCGCGGTACATCGGGAAGACGCCGGCGGCGATGCCGATACCGAGGCCGATCAGCGACGAGACGGCCAGGCCCGTCAACAGACGGCTCAGGCTGATCAGCGTATCGGCCCACAGCAGATACTCACCGCTGCGTTTGTCCGGGGTGAACGCCATCCGGTCAATGGCTGCCACCATCTGCGACAGGCCTGGCAGCAACTTGTCCTGCGGATTGGCTTCCAGCCGCACCGCCGATCCAATAAACCAGGCAGCGATCAGCACGACAAAAGGCAGCAGCATCAGCGTCAGGCGCATCCCCTTTTGGGGATAACGGTTAATGTGGCGCATGGCGTGGTCTCCCGGCGATAATCATTACAGCTGGCCCGCGGCGGCCAGCTTCAGGTAGCTGTCGTCAAAGCGCAGTTTGCGGTTGGCGGCATCGCCGAGGGTGACATTTCCCGGGAAGGTCATACCGATAAAGTCCGCGCTCTGCGCCCCTTCACCCAGCAGGCCTTTATCGAACGAGAACTGCGCCACTCGCTGCATCGTTTTCGCCAGATCCGGCGAGGAGATAAACGCCAGGGTGTCGCCAGGTGTCCAGAACAGATGGGTTGTTTTCAGCTGTGCCTGGTAGCCGGCAAGATCGGTGCCGGAGTCGGCGGCCATGGCGCTCAACGCCTGGCTATCCCCGGCCTTCATTTTGGCCATCATTTCAAACCACGCGCCGGTCAGGGCTTTGCCCAGCGCGGGGTTATCTTTCAGGGTCTGGGTATTCACCACCATCATGTCGATAAGCTCGCCCGGCACCTGTGAGGAGCTAAACACTTCGCTGGTTTGTGGGGTCTTTTTGATAACCGACAGCTGTGGATTCCAGGCCACCGCCGCCCGCACGCCGCTGGTGCCGAAGGCCGAGACGATATCGGCATCCGAGGTATTCACCACCTTGACGTCTTTTTCCTGCAGCCCGGCTTTTTCCAGGCCGCGCACCAGCAGATAGTGGGATACCGACAGCTCCGGGAGATACACCGACATCCCTTTCAGGTCGCTGAGCTTTTTATCCGCCCCTTTCAGGACCACCCCGTCGTTACCGTCGGAGTAGCTGCCGGTGATCAGCGCTGTGCTGTCGACACCGCCCGCCGCCGGGATCGTCAACGCGTCCATGTTGGTCATCGTGCAGCCGTCAAACTGGCCGGCGGTGTACTGGTTGATGGATTCGATGTAATCGTTGAGCTGGACGATATTGATCTTGATGCCGTATTTGCTGGCCCATTTATCAATGATCTTTTCGTTACTGATGGTTCCCCAGGGCATCCAGCCGGCGTAGATGGTCCAGCAGACGTTGAACTCTTTTTTGACGGCGGCAAACGACGGGACGCTGGTCAGCAGCGTCAGCGACAGGACAAGTGAGCGGAGGAGCGGCGATGTTTTCATGGTGGACCTCTGGTTAGCACGAGAAACGGAGCAGCGCGACACCCAACGGTGCTGCTGTCTCCCGGGCTTTTATCCCGCCGTGTAACCTCGCCGAGGTCGCCAGCTCTCGGACCAGACGTTCACCGCGGTGAACCGGAACCCTAGCCAGCTATTGTGTGATCTGAATTGTCTGTTGCGCTGCTTTCTGCCGATGTTCTTGCAAGCGCCATGCCAGGAGCCAGAGGCCGCTCACAGCCGCGTTTCGCCGCCAGCGGACGCATCGATTCCCAAAAATGGGGAGTGATGTTGGGGCATTGCATGGCTTTGGTGCAGGAAAACGCAGAGCGCATGCGCCGACATTCTGTGGATTTGCCACGAACGTTTCCCACGCACTGCGATGACCCATTTGCACCGCCTCAGTGCCGCTCCTTCACCATGTCGCATCCCGTCAGTTACCACCTGATTACATTAACCTGCTGAATATAAATGATTATTTTATATGGCACGTTTAATGCTGTGCGCTTGTATACCGCGATGTGGACAAGATCGTATGCCGTATGGCCACAACACGTCGTCACTCTGCGGTCGCCACCTTCCCCTTTCCGTGAGGCATCCAGGGTGGATGCGTTTCACGGAAGCCTGCTTACTGAAAACGGAGAACAACATGACGACACTCAGCGAACCGTTGGTTACCCCGAAATATGGCAAATGGCGCCAGCTGGTGCTGGGCTTGATCTGTATGGCCGCCATTTCCAGTCCGCAATATGTCTGGACGCTGCTGACAAAACCTCTGGCCGCCAAGCTTGGCGTGGGTTTGCCAGAATTGCAGGTCACCTTCTCGCTGCTGATCATCCTGCAGACCTTCTTTTCCCCTTTTCAGGGGCGGTTAGTGGAAAAGTTTGGCCCACGGCGGCTGATCGCTATTGGCACGGTGATGGCGGGAATGAGCTGGGTGCTTTCCGCGCAGGTGAATGGCCTGGCAACGCTCTGGCTGGTTTATGGCTGCATGGGCGGCCTCGGGACCGGGATCGTCTACATCGGCGTTGTCGGCCTGATGGTCAAATGGTTCCCACAGCAGCGGGGATTTGCCGCCGGCGCGGTGGCGGCGGGCTACGGGATGGGGGCCATCATAACCACCTTCCCCATCTCCCTGTCGCTGACCACTAACGGCCTTGAACACACGATGACGACTTTCGGGATCCTTTTCGCCCTCGTCGGCTTCCTCGCCAGTCAGGGGCTGAAGCTGCCGCCGCCCGCTGTCTCCCAGCCCGTCAGTCAGACGGTGGCGCAGAGCAGCAGATCGTTTACTTCCCGGGAAATGTTGCGCCAGCCGCTGTTCTGGCTGATGTTCGCCATGATGGCGATGATGTCGACTTCCGGGCTGATGGTCACTTCGCAGATGGCGGTGTTCGCCGAGGATTTCGGCATTAGCCAGGCGGTGGTGTTTGGCATGGCGGCGCTGCCGCTGGCGTTAACGATAGACCGCTTTACTAACGGCTTAACCCGGCCGCTGTTTGGCTTTATTTCCGACCGCTTCGGCCGCGAGCAAACCATGTTTATCGCCTTTGCGCTGGAAGGCGTGGCGATGATGCTCTGGCTGGCGTGCCGGGAAGATCCGCTGCTGTTTGTCCTGCTCTCCGGGGTGGTGTTCTTTGGCTGGGGGGAGATCTTCTCTCTCTTCCCGTCGACACTCACCGATACGTTCGGCAGCGAGCATGCCGCCACCAACTATGGCTGGCTGTATATTTCTCAGGGCATCGGGTCAATCTTCGGCGGCCCGCTGGCGGCACTGCTCTATCAGTACACCCACGGCTGGCATGTAGTCTTCAGCTGCGCGATTGGCCTTGATTTTGTCACCGCCGCCCTCGCGCTGTGGGTGCTAAAACCGTGGCGCGCGCGCTTTATCCGCCAGCACAGCTAACTGCAGCGCTGACAGAAGTGACGGCTCGCCCGTCACTTCACTGATATTCGCTGCGCAGCAGCGCGTACAGGTACTCATCGCCCCACTCGCCTTTAAAAAAGATATTCTGCCGGTAATGCGCCTCGCGACGAAAGCCCAGCCCTTCAAGGAGTTTGATCGCGCCGGAATTGCGGGTATCAACCACCGCCATCAGCCGGTGATGGGCTAACTGTTCAAAGAGTAAGGCCATCACCGCCCGCATGGCTTCCCGGGCATACCCCTGATGCTGATACACCGGGGAAAAGGTCATCCCCAGCTCGGCCTGTCTGCCCTGATCGAAAAAGTGGATCCCCACATCCCCCGCCAGCGCACCGTTGGCCTGGATCTCTACGGCAAGCTGGAACCAGCTCTCATCCTCAGCAAAGGCCAGCGAACGTTGTTGTTCATAGAAGGCTGTCGCCTCTGTCATGCTGTAGTGGGTCCAGCTCTGAAAGCGGGCCACCTCCGGCAGGTTGCGATAATGGCTGAAAGACGGCAGATCTTCCGTTCTGAACCGGCGCAGCAGCAGCCGGGGCGTGGTCAGGGGTAACATCATCTCTTCTCTTCTTCTTAATGAGACAGGCAATCGCGGGGCCATCTTAACCTGCGCAGCCTGACGCTGCCAGGCTCATGGCGGAGCCTCATCCCAGCGATAGATTTTAGTGGTGGCCAGCGCCAGCATGGCGAAATCTTCCGGCGTATCACCGTAGGCGAAGATCTCCTCGTAATCGGTCAGCTGGGAGTTCAGGCGCAACACCGATCATTCCATGAGTCACGATAGATAATATTCCCTTCGGTATACTTCCAGGTGATCGCCTCATAACGCAATTCGAGTGTTTCGAGATGGGTACTACTCATCCCACCCGGAGAAAGAAATGGTGCAACCGTGGTAAATTTGACGTTTTCCAGAATGATATTGAAATATTCGGCTTCGATACCTGTTTCCAGAATGCGGTACATCTTGATTGTCGCCTTCTTCATGGTTCGGCCTTCGCAGACGGCTCTGTACAAGAGCGGTGTTGTTTGATCGAACTCCTTTACGATCGTTACAGGTTGATGGATCCGCGTACCGGTTAGTTTTCCCCAGTTTGGATCTACCGGAATAGTTACCCCATGAGAAAAGGATTTTAACTCGATAGAACCCAGGCGCAGTGGCATCAAACAACTGCCGAGAATTGGGGAACCATTTTCATCTTCCAGCCATAAATGTGCGGGTGTAGACATATTATTTCCTTATAAATTTAATATAAAGTTAAGTTTTCAATGTCAAAATTTTACAAATCGATAAAACATTACAATTACAAATACGAAAAACAGGGGAACAAGCCAGAGAGGCGTCTCTGGAAAAAAGAGCCCTTGTGCCATGGCGAAGAGGATTGTCAATACAGCAGGGCCATAATATGAAATTAACGATCTGAATATTCTTCGCAGCAATCTTTTAATAAGATTCATCATAGCTATCGGATCATCCTGGTAATGATGTCTGCAATACCCTCATTCGATGCCTGTTGTACTGTAAACGCCTCAGATTTTAGAAACAATGGTTCTATCAGAAAGTACATCATTTCCAGCTCATGTGCGTAAAGTACCGAATAATACGCAGGTTCGGAAACGCAAAGACGATGCGCACTCTCTGCTGCTTTCTGCACAATACCATATATTCCGATAGCGCCTACCACTCCCCCTGCCCGGCGTCCAGCCAATGCACTAAGTTCAAGATTGAGGTTTATACCTGTAGCGACAAATGAGGCTGTTGCCAAAGCAAATCCAGCGTTGGTCAGTGAGCTTGCTGCAATATGAATGTTAACAGCCATAAGTATTCGCTTTATACGCTCCAGTTCCTCTGAAGTTTTGTCTTTGAATATTTTTTCAAAATATAGTTTGAGCATATCGTATGCAATATTTCCATGTTTAAGGAGATAAATCACACCGTTTTTAAATCGTATGTCTTCGGTTTTTTGTTGCAGGCACACATCTTGGTACTCATCGGTAAAACAGGACGAATAATAAAGCGCACGCTTTGCACCTGCGCCTATGGTTTCAATTTGATTTGCTACGGCCTTTTCTGCACCCGCTACGGCATGTTCGAGTTTTAACGCAAGAATATTGTTAGCCTGTAAATAACGGACAATTTCATTCTTGTAGTACATAACCATTCCTTGTTAATTATTTATTTTTCCAGGTGTTGTCGTCGCTCTTCATGAGCAAGCCCTGAGTCAATCGCTGGCTATGAAAGAGGGTATTTCTTGGCCAGAATACTGATTATTAACGCGACTCCTCCGTACTTATGCAAAGCGATTTATTGCAGACAAGTATGGTGACTTGTGCATGTCTACGCAATCTTGTTTTATTGAGGGAACCGACGCCGCATAAACCGCGGCTGATTTACTTTTTGCCCGTCTGGCGGCAAGATCCGGCATAATGCACCGCTGTCGCAGGACGGCCGTGTCACCGGCAGTCGTGACAGCGAACATTCGACAGGAAAACGCATGAAGCCAAAACAAGCGGACATTCTCCGCCACGCCAGCGCACTGTTTAATCGCGAAGGATATCAGTCGCCCAGCATCGAGCGGATTGCTGAACATGCCGGCATCTCCAAAATGACATTTTACCGCTATTACGCCGATAAAGAGGCGCTCATTCTGGCTATCCTCAAGCAGAAAGAGAGCGAATTTATGCAGGATTTGGCGCAGATCACGGCGGATAAAGCCACCGCGCGGGAAAAGCTGTTTGCCGTGTTCGACTACTACCATCGCTGGTTTACCTGCGACACGTTCCACGGCTGCATGTTTACCCGCGCGCTGTTTGAATATGGCGCGTCATCGCCGGCGATCCGGGAGCAGTGCTCCCGATTCAAGTCGCTTCTCTGGCAGTTCTTCCGCGATATCCTCCTGCAGGTGTTAAAACCGGAACCTGCCGAGCGGGTCGCCATGATGATGGTAATGCTCATCGATGGCGCTATCGCCGCTCAGCAGGCCGAGTCCGTCGAATGCCGGGAGATCCCACCGGGGATCACCGCCTGGAGCGCAGCCAAAGCGCTTATTTACTCAGAAGGCGGAACGCTGTGAGATAATGCGCTGCCGTCCAGCGACTGCAGGGCCGCCAGCAGGCAATCATAGTAATCGTTGCAGGTTTGCAGGCGCAGCGCGGCGCCAAAGTAGACCTCCTCCATCGCCGCCGGATGTTTTTTGCCAATCGGCACAATCACATTGTTCAGCCAGCCGTCCGCATGACCGATATCGACGGTGATATGTTCGGCATAGTAATGCACGTCGCGATCGGAAAGCCCAATCCGCCGACAGCCCGCCACCAGTTTTTCATACTGCGGTGGGTCGAGCAGCTCGGTCATCGCCATGACCCCCAGCGATTTGTAATAATGCTGACGGTTTACGCCGCCCAGCATAAAGGCGTTATACCCGGCCAGACCCTGCCACTCGTACAAATGGGCAAAATGATTGTCCGGCAACGCGATATTCCGCCGCTTCAGTAAATCCTTATACAGATTGACGTGGGTGATCTCAGTGCTGCCCTGACCTATCTCATCCCACAGATTTTGCGCAATCTCGGCGCGGGTTTCCGGCAGCGAACCGACCAGCCCCATCGCCACAAGATCGAAGAACAGCAGATTCAGCGCGCTGTCGCTTTTGAAGAAATAGTCGATCTGCGCCGCGGAGGCCTCGCTGGCAAGGAAATCGAACAGCGGATGATGAGACGCCGGGTGCTGCTGGCATAAGGCGCGCAGTTCGTCGACGATATTGCCGGCGTTAAGCACCGGTCTCTGGCGGTGGAAACGTTTGCTTTCCGCCCGCAGCCACTCGGACTCAATGTAGTTTCTGATCCCGGAGAGTAGCGGATGAAACTGATTGGCTGCCGCTGGCGAGAGCGGGTCGGCAAGCCAGGACTGATAGAGGATGAACAGCGCATGGTGAGCCCGCTTTTTGGCCTGTGGATCGTCAGCGGAGAAGGCGCGGATGCAGGTATTCTCAGTCAGATGCCAGGCTCTGTCGGCCACCAGCGGGTTGGCCGTCAGCTTCAGCGACAGCGCGTTGCTGTGCAGAAGCTGGTCAATTAACTCATCCAGTGCCAGCCTGGCCATCACCGCGGTCTGGTCACTACCAATGACCCCATTTTCTGTGTTACGCATGGATTTGTCCCTGTTAAATGCATGGCAAATATACGGTATAGTACCGTTCGCAACGCGGCAACGAAAATTTAGGAATAACAAATATCATATTGTAAAATAACTACTTTTAATAAATAAAACAAAAGACCACTATAAAAATATTGATATTATAAAATTATTAAAGTTACCATCTAGTACAGTGATAAGCGACGCAAGGAATCAGCATGCCCTATCTGTTACTGACGCTGGCCGCCCTGTTCTGGGGGGGAAATTACGTGGTCGGTCACGTGCTGGTTCAGGGCGTGGATCCGATCCTGATGACCGAAGCGCGATGGGCGTTGACGGCGCTGCTGCTGGGCCTGCTCTACCGCCGGCAGATCGCCGCCAGCCGCCACCTGCTGCGGGAAAACGCGCCGGCGGTGCTGGTGCTAACGCTCTGTGGCCAGGTCAGCTTCCCGCTCACGCTCTATATTGGCCTGCAAACCACCTCCGCCCTCAACGCCGCCATCTATATGTCCGCCACGCCAAGCATGGTGCTGCTGATTAACCGGCTGATTTTTCGTGACCCGGTATCGGCCCGCAACTGGCTGGGGGTCATCTTCAGCACCCTTGGCGTGATGATCCTGTTATTCCAGGGGAACCCACTGCATGCCACCTCGCTGCATACCTTTTCCGTCGGCGATCTGTGGGCCATGGGGTCGGCGCTGAGCTGGGCGCTCTACTGCTCGCTATTACGTCTGAAGGACCGCCGGATCCCGGCGAATGGCTTTGTCGCCGTCAGCTCGCTGCTCGGCGCCCTGATCCTGCTGCCCATCGTCATCTTCTGGCTGATGCGCCACCCGGCGCAGGACTGGGCCGCCTGGCGCGAGCCGTTTTTCCTCAGCGGCCTGGCGTATCTGGTGATTTTCCCGTCGTGGCTGGCCTATCTGTTCTGGAACAAAGGTATCGCCGCGATTGGCGCCACCCGGGGAGAAATTTACACCCATATCATCCCGCTCTCCGGCGGGGTGTTGAGCATCCTCTTCCTGCATACCCAGCCGCATGCCTGGCATCTGTTCAGCGCCCTGTTTATCATGGTGGGGATTGGGATCTGCTCGCTGGAGAAACGCCAGGCGGCGGCAATTCGTCTGCGCGGCTAACGTACGCTGCCGGGCGCCTGACGACGCCCGGCAGCAGAAGTTAACGGCTGGTGGAGAGCGGCTGGCGATGTCCCGCTCCTGCGGGCTGGATCACCCGTCCCTCGCGACCAAAGAAGGTCAGGACGGTAATGACAATCGCCACCGTACCGGCCACCAGGGCCATCGCCAGACCGTAGTTATGCCCATGATGCTGGGCGATTGACGCCTGGAGAGTGGCATTCACCGAAGCCAGCAGATTACCCAGCTGATAGACGAAGCCAGGCAGCACCGCCCGGGTGTTGGCCGGGACCAGTTCATTGAGCCAGGTGGGGATCACTCCCCAGGCCCCCTGCACCATAAACTGCATCAGAAACGCCCCCGCCCCCAGCGCCAGCGAGCCGCTGGCGAAAGCCCACAGTGGAATGACCGGCAGCGCCAGCAGGGCGGCGATCATAATCGCTTTGCGTCGGCCAATCTTCTCCGACAGCGAACCGAAGAACACTCCACCCATAATCGAGGCGATGTTGTAGCAGACCGCGATGATGCTGACCGTTTTAGGCTCGAAGCCGTGCTGGACTTTCAAAAAGACCGGGTAGAGATCCTGCGTCCCGTGGGAGAAAAAGTTGAAGGCCGCCATCAGCACCACCAGGTACAGGCACAGCTTCCAGTGACTACGCAGTACCGGCAGCAGCGCCGTGCTCGCTTTACTTTGCCGGGCCGCCAGCCAAACCGGGGACTCCTCGACGCAGAAATAGATAAACGGCAGCAGCAGCACCGGCGCGGCGCCAATCACAAACATCCCGCGCCAGCCGAGTTGTTCAAACAGCAGGCCGTAGGCGACGGCCGCCAGCAAATAGCCGAAGGGATATCCCGCCTGGAACAGGCCGGACATCAGGCCACGCGAGCGGTCGGGGATCGTCTCCATCGCCAGCGACGAGGCCACGCCCCAGATCCCGCCCATCGCCACGCCATACAGCACCCGCAGCAGAAAAAACAGCAGCAACGACGGCGCGGCGGCGGAGAGCAGCTCAAAGGCGGAGAAGAAGACGATATTCAGCATCAGAATGGGTTTGCGGCCATACTTTTCCGCTGCCCTGCCGAAAATCAGCGCGCCTATCGGCCGCACGGCCAGGGTAAGCAGAATCGCCAGGGTGACCTCTTCAAGGTCGACGTGAAACGAGTGGGCGATATCGCTCAGTAAAAAGACCAACAGAAAGAAATCGAAAGCATCGAGCGTCCAGCTTAAAAAACTGGCAATCGCCGCGTTGCGCTGTCGTGAAGTCCAGCCATGCATCTTGTCATCCCTATCCCGACGGGGTTGCCGGGAGCTTGCGCGGCGTCCGGCAGAGCAAGCTGGTGTCACCGCTTATGTAAATTATTTGTATAGAAAGTTGCTCTTTTGTTAATTACACCCTTTTTCCGGCCGTCGGCAAGTTTATTAGCCTGCTAATTTGTTTCAAATTGCGTGTAACGGCCCACCGGATCGGCAATTTTCGACCAGAATTAAGGACAGGCTGGCGACAGTGAACCGCTGTCCATGCCGCATCCGCCCACAGGAAGGGAGAGAATCATGAAGAGAGTTGCCATCGTCGGCGTGGGGCCGACGGGGATTTACACGTTCTATGAACTGGTGAAGCGTGGCGAGCCGCTGGCGATCACCCTGTTTGAAAAAGAGGCGCAGGCCGGGGTGGGTATGCCCTACAGTGACGATAATACGGCGGCGCAAATGCTGGCTAACATCGCCAGCATTGAGATCCCCCCTATCGACCTGACCTATCTGCAATGGCTGCAGCAGCACAGCGACGCCTGGCTGGCAGCGCGCGGCCTCGAGCGGCACACGCTGCATGAGCGCCAGTTCCTGCCGCGAGTGATCCTCGGCGAGTACTATCGCGACCGTTTTCTGTATCTCACAGAGCGGGCCCGGGACGCCGGGTTCATCGTTAGCGTTTGTGAATCCTGTGAAGTGACGGATATTGCCGTCCAGCCCACCGGGATCGCTATCCACACTGATAGCGCGGCAGCACCGGTTATCGTCGACCTGGTGGCGATTGCCACCGGCCATCTGTGGCCTGAGGAAGAGCGCGCCAGTCGACAGTATTTCCCCAGTCCGTGGACCGGACTGATGGACGCCCGGATCGCGCCCTGTCGGGTCGGGATCCTCGGGACCTCTTTAAGCGCCATTGATGCCGCCATCGCCGTGGTGGCCCAGCATGGTGTTTTCCGTACTGAGAACGACAAAACGACCCATTTTACCCTCCATCCTGGCAGCGAGGCGCTGGAGATCACCCTGCTGTCGCGCAATGGGGTGCTCCCGGAAGCCGATTTTTACTGTCCGATCCCATGGGAGCCGCTGGAGATCGCCACCCCTGCCGCCCTTGAGGCTGCCGTCGCGCAGGGCAGTGACGGGCTACTGGATCGGGTATTCGAGCTGGTCGTGCAGGAGCTGGAATATGCCGCCCCGGCCTGGTGCGAGGCGACGGGGCTGCGCCAGCTAACGCCTGACAGCATCGCCGAGGCCTGGTTTGCCGACCGTCTCACCCATGACCCGTTCCAGTGGGCGCAACGCAATCTGCAGGAGGTGGAGCGCAATAAGCGCGAACACCACACGGTGCCCTGGCGCTATGCCATTCTCCGCCTGCACGAGGCGATTGAAAGCGTGGTGCCGGAACTCAATGACGAGGACAGCCGCCGCTTCCGGCGCGGGCTCGCCCGGGTGTTTATCGATAACTATGCCGCCATCCCGCCGGAATCCATTCGCCGGCTGCTGGCCCTGCACCAGGCCGGTATTCTGCGTATTGTGGCGCTCGGCGAGGATTATGACCTGCAGCGCGAGTCTCACCGAACGCTGATTGTCCATCATCAGCAGCGCTGTGAATTCGATGTGTTTATCGATGCCCGCGGGCAACAAGCGTTGAAAACCCGGGACCTGCCCTTCCCATCGCTGCGCCAGCAGCTGCTGGCCTGCGGCGACGACATTCCGGACGTCGGCGATGACTACACGCTGCAGGCGCCCGAGACGCTGCGCGGCCGGGTCGCTTTCGGCGCCCTTCCCTGGCTGATGCACGATCGTCCCTTTGTGCAGGGGCTGACGGCCAGCGCCGAAATTGGCAGCGCGATGGCCCGTGCCGTGTCGCAGCAGGCGACGGGCCGCCGGCGCCGCCTGTGGTTTATCGAATAGCGGGCTGCTTAAACGCAATATCCGAATAAAGGAGGGCAAACAGGCGTGCTATAAACAGTGACTGTTTGCCCCCATGCAAGACCCTGTCTAACTTTTACGAGGTACTCATGAGCCATCTTTTTAGCGCGACGCGTATTGGTCAGCTGGCGCTGGATAACCGCATCGTTATTGCCCCCATGTGTCAGTACTCTGCCGACGAGGGTAAAGCCACCTCCTGGCACCGGATTCATCTTGGTCAGCTGGCTTTCTCCGGCGCTGGCCTGTTAATTCTGGAAGCCACGGCGGTAGAACCAGCGGGACGTATCTCGCCGGGGGATCTGGGTTTGTGGGATGATGAAACCGAAAACGCGCTGCGCGCGGTGGTAGAGGATATTCGGGCCTGGTCGCCGATCCGCCTGGGGATCCAGCTGGGGCACGCCGGACGCAAAGCCTCCTGCGCGGCCCCGTGGCAGGGTGGTCATCAGCTGGCTCTTAATGAGGGTGGCTGGCAAACCGTTGCCCCCTCCGCCGTGGCGTTTCACGATGGCGACCGCGCCCCCGCCGAGCTGAGCCTTGCCGATATGGCGCGCATCAAAGCGGCGTTTGTCGCCAGCGCGTTGCGCGCCCAGCGTCTGGGCTTTGAGCTGATTGAACTGCACGCCGCCCACGGCTATCTGCTGCACCAGTTTCTCTCGCCGCTCAGCAATCAGCGCCGTGATGAGTACGGCGGTTCTCTGGAAAACCGTCTGCGCTATCCGCTGGAAGTGTTTAACGCGATCCGCGAGGCGGTGGGCAACACCATGGCGGTGGGCGTCAGGCTGTCGGCTACCGACTGGGTCGAAGGCGGCTGGGACTGCGAGCAGTCCATTCAGTTTAGCCAGCAGCTGGAAGCGCTGGGCAGCGACTATATTCACGTCTCCAGCGGCGGATTGTCGCCGCAGCAGTCGATCACCGTCGGACCGGGTTATCAGTTGCCTTTCGCCCACGACATTCGCCAGCAGGTTGCTATCCCGGTGATTGGCGTGGGGCTGATCACCGATCCGCAGCAGGCGGAAGCGGCGCTGGAGGATGGCGATGCCGACCTGATCGCCCTCGCCCGCGCGGTACTCTACGATCCGCACTGGCCGTGGCACGCCGCCGCCAGCCTCGGCGCCCAGGTTCGCGTCCCTTCGCAGTACCTGCGCTCCGAGCCACACGGCCTGAAAGGCACCCTGCTGCCAAACCGTTGAACCCGCAGCGCGCATAAAAAAGGGGTATCGTAAGATACCCCTGAGCAGGATGTTATTGCTGTCCACGTGCCGGGCGGCGGCGGCGCCTTGCCCGGCCTACAAAAGGATGATACCCGGTCATTGCGTAGCCAACCCGCTCCCTGCGTAGGCCCGCGCAAGCGCAGCGCCGCCGGGCAATCTATCAGGCTCCGCTCCCTATATTTCCTGGCGCGGGTCAGGCAAACAGCGCAGGTTACTGCTGGGCGGGCGGTGGCGTGGTGTTCTGTTTGTCCGCCGCGATACTGTCCTGGATGGCCTTGGTTTTGCTCGCCGCCTCCGCCGAGAGCTGATTGGCGTCGCCGATGGCATTGTCTTTGATTTGACCCGCCTCTTTGACTATGCGGTCACTTTCCTGCTTTGCGTTCTGCTTCACGGCATCGGCCTGGGCTTTCGCCTGCTGGGCGATGGCATCCGCTTTCTTGTCCGCCTCCGCCTTGATGGCGCTGGCCTGATCCTTCAGGCGGTCGGCCTCGGCGTCAGCCTGGCTTTTCAGCGTATCGATTTGCTTATCCGCATCCTGTTTAATCGCCTGCGCTTTGTCCGCCGCGGCATCCTTCATCTGCTCCGCATTATCTTTGGCCTTATCCAGTTTGTTATCCACTTTCGACGCATCGTCGCAGCCAAACAGGGTCAGACACAGAGCGGAAGCAAGTAGTGTTTTATTCCAGAGTTTCATCAGCATTCCCTTACAGGTTAAGTCGTTATCCAGCTTTGTGATTCATTGCTTAATAGCATTCACATTTTATATATAATCGCTCAGTCGGCAGAGTCAAGCCGACACCGATCGATCCAGGGTCGCTACCAGCCCCTGCAGCCAGTCGGCAAAGACTCGCACCTTATGCGACAGATGCCGGTGCGGATAGAGCAGCGACAACGGTCGACGCGGCGCCGGAAAGTCCGGCAAAATTTCCACCAGTTGCCCGCTGTCGATATAAGGTTGCAAAAAGAAACGCATCCCCTGCAGCATCCCCAGCCCCGCCAGCCCGGCGGCAGTAAAGACTTCAGAGTTGTCCAGCACCAGTTTACCGGGGATGGCGATCTGCCTGATGCCCTCCGGGGTCTGGAATCGCCAGGGCATAATCTGCCGGCTGCTGCTGTTCACCCAGTTCACCGCCAGATGCGACTGCAGGTCCTCCAGCGTCGCGGGCGCCCCATAGCGCGCCAGATAGCCCGGACTGGCGCAGGTGGTTAACGCCACCTCCCCCAGCGAACGCGCCACATAGTCGCCATCCTCAAGATCCCCCACCCGCAGCAGGCAATCCAGACCATCGCGCAGCATATCCCGGCGTACGTCGGAGCTGCTGAGGACAATCTCCACCTCCGGATGGGCCTGATAAAAATCCGGCAGATGCGGGATCACCAGCAGCCGGGCAAAGGCGATCGGCATATCAACGCGCAGCTGACCGCGGATCGGTCGGCCCGGCGCGAACGACTCCAGCAGATCGTCGGCCTGGGAGAGCAACGGTTTGCTGCGACGATAAAACTCTTCCCCCTCCGGCGTAAGATACAGACGCCGGGTGGTGCGCTGCAGCAGCCGGACCCCGCTCTCCTGCTCCAGCTGCTGCAGCGCTTTGGTCACCGCCGGTCGGTGGATCTGCAAATTTTCCGCCGCCTGGGCAAAGCTGCCGGCATCGACGATTTCAATAAAAATTTTAATATTTTCAAACAGATTCATTTGCATGATGGCCCGCCTCACACCTCTTCATCAGTTCACATTATTACTAATTTAATAATAGTGATGAAAGTTTTTGCTCATTTTTTAAAACAATAAAGACGCCTACACTGCCCTCATTGCCGCATCGCTGGGGCGAAGAAATTTATAACTTATTAACATAAAAGGAAAAATATCATGCAACCTAACCGCGTCGCCCGCATTCTGGGTATTGAAAAACCGGTGGTCCAGGGGCCCCTCTCCTGGCTAACCGATGCTCGTCTGGTGGCGGCCGTCGGCAACGCCGGTGGGCTTGGCGTGCTGGGCCCGAACGCCGGACTGACGGCGGCAACCGCCGTTTCCACCCCGGAGGCCACCGCCGAGAAAATGCGCGAAGAGATCCGCAAAACCAAACAGCTGACGGAGAAACCCTTTGGCGTCAACCTGATCCCGACGGCGGAAAATGACATCTGGACGCCGGCGATCCTGCCGGTGATCAAAGAGGAAGGCGTTAAGGTGGTGGTCTACACCGGCTACGGCGATGGTTCGTTAAAACCGGCGCTGTTCGACGAACTGAAAGCCGCCGGGATCACCATTATCTATCGTGACATCAACCCGACGCCGGAGAACAGCCGCCGCGCGGAGCAGGCCGGAGCGGATATTATTGTCGCCACCGGCTTTGACGAAGGCGGCACGCTGCCGGGTACCGCCCTCGGGACCTTCACCATCGTCCCGCTGATCGTTGACGCGGTACAGCGGGTTCCGGTGATGGCCGCCGGAGGGATCACCGACGCCCGGGGCGCGCGCGCCGTCCACGCCCTCGGTGCGGAAGGGGTTTTCGCCGGCTCGGTATTTATCAGCACCATCGAAAGCCGGGTTCCCGACTCGGTGAAAGCGAAAATTGTGGCCGCCAACGGTCTTGATCTGCGCCTGTTCCGTACCCTGCCGGACTACTATCGCGCGCTGCCCGGCAAACTGAGCGACACACTGGTGGCCATGGATCGTGCCGGCGCCTCAAAAGCCGAGCTGGCCCAGGCGATGGGCGGTCTGCGCGGGATGCGGCTGGGCATGCTGGAGGGGAATACTGATGAGGGGTATATCTCGGTGGGCGCGGGGATCGGCAACATCCATGCCATCACCTCTGTCGCCGAGGTGGTCAACCAGCTGGCGGTGTGAAGCCGCCAGCCGGGGCTCGGCAACCGGCGCGATCAGGCGTCGGCCACCTTATCTACCGCCCGGGAGAAAGCGTCGATAGCCAGTCCGACGTCGGCGGCGGTGACCGACTCCGCCGGGTGATGGCTGACGCCCCCCAGGCAACGCACAAACAGCATGGCCGATGGCCAGCGCTCGGCGATGGCGATGGCGTCATGCCCTGCGCCGCTCGGCAGCGTCAGCGAACGCCCCTGCACCGCCGCTACCGCCTCGCCCAGCACCGCCTGCAGGTGACTGTCGCAGGCGGTGGCGGCGATGCGATAATACTCCTCGGCGGCGAAACGCAGCTGGCGACGCCCGGCAATGGCCTGCGCCTCGCCCAGCAGCTCATCCAGCAGCGCCGTCAGCGGCGCATCCTGCGGGCCGCGAATATCCAGCGTCAACTGCACCTCGCCCGGTATCACGTTCACCGCGCCCGGCGCACAGCGCAGGGTGCCGACCGTCGCCACCAGGTTACCGCCGCGCTGCCGGGTCAGGTTTTCCACCTGCACCATCCATTCCGCCGCCGCGGCGAGGGCGTCCTTGCGGTGGAGCATCGGCACCGTGCCGGCATGGCCAGCTTCGCCGGTAAAGCGGCAGTTCAGCCGTCGGGCGCCGTTAATCGCCTCCACCACGCCGAGCGCCAGCCCCGCCTGCTCCAGGCACGGCCCCTGCTCGATATGCAGCTCCAGATAGGCGGCGATATCCCGCGGGAGACGGGCCGCATCGCCGATCCGCGCCGGATCGAGTCCGGCATTCACCAGCGCCTGGGCGACGCTCACGCCGTCGGTATCGCACTGTGACAGCCAGCTTTCAGGCCAGGTGCCGGTGACGCCGCGGCTGCCGAGCAGGGTGATGCCAAAGCGGGTGCCCTCTTCATCGCCAAAGCCGACGATCTCGATTGCCTTTGCCAGCCGTCGCCCCTGCTGGTGCAGACGCTGGACCACCTCAATCGCCGCCAGCACGCCGAGCATGCCGTCGTAGCGTCCGGCGTTGCGCACGGTGTCAAGATGAGAACCCAGCAGCACCGCCGGCGCCCCCTCCTGTTGTCCTTCATAGCGTCCGCAGATGTTGCCGACGCTGTCCTGCCACACCATCATGCCGGCAGCCTGCATCCACTGGCCCACCAACTGGTTGGCCTGCAGATGCTCGGGCGACAGATAGACCCGGGTCAGGGCATCGGCGGTTTCGCTAAGGGTGGCCAGCCGATCGGCACGCGCCATCACCCGGCTGGCAGCCGCTTCTCTCTCCGCCTGCTGGCGGGCGGTATCACTCATAGGGTGGCCTCGGTGCGGTAGTGATCCCAGGCCGCCTGCATCGCCGCGCCCTGAGTGGTGGTGAACTTGAGGTAGTTCAGGACCGCTTCCAGCGCGCTGAGCGTCTGCATCACGCAGTCTTTACGCGCGTTATAGCCCATGGTGCCAATGCGCCAGACTTTACCGTGCAGCGGACCAAACGAGGTGCCAATTTCAATGCCGAAATCTTCCAGCATCAGTTTGCGTACCTGATCGCCGTTGACCCCGTTGGGGATCACCACCCCCAGCACGTTATTCATTTTGTGCCGCAGGTCGCCAAAGGTCTCGAGCCCCATCGCCTGGATGCCCTTCAGCAGCGCATCGCCGTGCAGTTTGTGGCGGGCGATGCCGTTGTCGAGTCCCTCCTGGAGGATCAGGCGCGCGCACTCCCGGGCGGCGAACAGCGCCGAGGTCGCTTCGGTATGGTGGTTAAGGCGCTCCGGCCCCCAGTAATCCATCACCATGCCGAGATCGAAATAGTTGGAGTAGATCATCTCGTCGACGCCGTCGTGATGCGCATCGGTGCGGATCCCCTGCTCAATGCAGCGGCGGCGGCGGATGACCTCTTCCATCCGCGGGCTGAGGGTGATGGGCGACGTGCCGGAAGGACCGCCCAGGCACTTCTGCATCCCGGCGGACACGGCGTCCAGCTGCCAGGCGTCGGTTTCCAGCGGGTTACCGCCGAGCGACGCGGTGGCGTCGGTATAGAACAGCACTTCGTGACGACGGCAAATCTCCCCCAGCTCCGCCAGCGGCTGCAGCATGGTGGTGGAAGTATCGCCCTGCACGGTGAGCAGCAGGCGCGGGCGCACGCGCTTGATCGCGTCCTCAACCTGATCCGGCGTAAAGACCTCGCCCCACGGCACCTCGATGGTGTGCACCTCTGCCCGGCAACGACGCGCGATCTCGCACAGCAGATGTCCAAACCGGCCGAACACCGGCACCAGCACTTTGTCACCCGGACGGATCGCCGACACCAGAATCGCTTCGATCCCGGCGCGCGAGGTGCCGTCGACCAGCATCGTCCAGCGATTTTCGGTGCGAAACACACCGCGGTAGAGCGCCATGACTTCATTCATGTAGTGGGTCATCGCCGGATCGTACTGGCCAACCAGCTGGCTCGACATGGCGCGCAGCACGCGCGGGTCGGCATTGATCGGCCCCGGCCCCATCAGCAGGCGCTGCGGCGGGTTAATTTGCGAAAACTGAGTGATATCCATCTGCCATTCCTTACGTTAGTTAAGACCGCGCACCGAAGAGATAAACTGTTTCAGTTCGCTGGTCTGCGGGCTGGCGAACAGCGTTTTGCTGTCGCCCTGCTCCCAGACGCGTCCCTGATGCATAAACACCACGCGGTCGCCCACTTCGCGGGCAAAGTTCATTTCATGGGTGACGAGGATCAGCGTCATACCTTCCGCCGCCAGTTGCTCCAGCACCTTCAGCACTTCACCCACCAGTTCCGGGTCGAGTGCCGAGGTGATTTCGTCACAGAGTAAAACTTTCGGCGACATGGCCAGCGCCCGGGCAATGGCCACGCGCTGCTGCTGGCCGCCGGAGAGATTGGCCGGATAGTAATCCAGACGGTCGCCAAGACCGACCTTCTCCAGCATCCGCTGCGCCAGCTCCCGGCATTCGGCCTGGGACTTCTTCAGTACCCGCCGCGGAGCCAGCATGACGTTCTCCAGCGCCGTCATGTGCGGGAACAGGTTAAAGTTCTGGAACACCATGCCGATGGAGCGGCTGATCTCCCGGGCCTGTGAATCGCGGTCGGTGATGGTCATGCCCCCGAGCTTGATACTGCCCTCCTGGTAGCCCTCCAGACCATTGATACAGCGCAGCAGGGTGCTTTTACCCGAGCCGCTGCGGCCGATGATCGAGATCACTTCCCCCATGTCGATATCCAGATCGACGCCCTTCAACACATGGTTGTCGCCGTAGTACTTCTGCATCTGATTAATGGTGATGAGAGGCATTGAATTTGTTCTCCAGATAGCGGCTGTAGCGGGACAGCGGATAGCACAGAATGAAATAGCCCAGCGCCACCAGGGCAAACACTTTAAACGGCTGATAAGTGACGTTGGTCAGCATCGTCCCGGCCTTGGTCAGCTCCACAAAGCCGATAATCGATGCCAGCGCCGTGCCTTTGATCACCTGTACGGCAAAGCCCACCGTCGGCGCGATGGCAATGCGCAGTGCCTGCGGCGCCACCACGCGGTACAAGGTCTGGCCGAAGCTCAGCCCGAGACACCGCGAGGCTTCCCACTGGCCTTTGGGCAGCGCGCGAATGCTGCCGAACCAGATATCCAGCAAAAAGGCGCTGGTGTAGAGCGTCAGAGCGACCGAGGCGGCGGTCCACGCCGAGACGTCGATGCCGAACAGCGCCACGCCAAAGAATGCCAGAAACAGCTGCATCAGCAGCGGCGTGCCCTGAAACAGCTCGATGTAGCCGCGGATCAACCGTTTCACCTGGCGTCCGCCGGTGAGGCGCAGCAGCAGTAACGGTAAGGTGACCAGCGCCCCGCCGGTGAACGCGACCAGCGACAGCAGCACCGTCCAGCGACCGGCCAGCAGGAGGTTGCGGATAATGTCCCAGTCAGTAAAAGTGGTCATCAGGCCTGTACCCCCAGCCATTTACGCCCCGCCGCCATCAGCAGCTGGCGCATCGCTATCGATAACGCTAAGTAGATCCCGGTGGTCACCAGATAGACCTCAAAGCTCAAAAATGTCCGCGACTGGATCAGGTTGGCGGCGAAGGTCAGCTCCTCATAGGAGACCTGCGACACCACTGACGAGCCGAGCATCACAATGATGCACTGGCTGACCAGCGCCGGGTAAATCCGCTGCAGCGCCGGGGGCAATACGACGCGAACGAAGGTTTGCGTCCGGCTAAGACCGAGCACGCGACCGGCTTCCCACTGGCCCTTCGGCGTCACCTGAATACCGGCGCGGACGATCTCGGTGCTATAGGCGCCAAGGTTGACCACCATCGCCACCAGCGCCGCTTCACCGGCGGTCATCTTCAGTCCAAGGTTCGGTAAACCAAAGACGATAAAAAAGAGTTGCACCACAAACGGCGTGTTGCGGATGATTTCCACATATCCGCCCCATACCCGGCTGAGCATTCCCGGGCGCCCGCTGCGGATCGCCGCCCCGAGGATGCCGATCGCCAGTCCGCCGATCGTCGCCAGCACCGTCAACTGCACCGTCACCCACAGGCCGGCCAGCAGCTCCGGCCAGTGCGGCCAGAGCTCAGAGAAATGAAGTTGCTCCGTCATCCCCAGACCTTACGCGCCGAGGCTGGCAGGCAGTGGCGCTTTCAGCCACTTCTCAGACAGACCGTTGAGGGTGCCGTCCTTAATGCCCTGCTCGATGAGGGTATCCACTTTCGCCTTCAGCGCCGGTTCGTTCTTTTTCAGACCGATAAAGCACGGCGAGTCCTTCAGCATAAAGCTCGGCACCGGCGCTTTGTCGGCGTTCTGCCGGGAGATGGCCGCCACCACCAGATTGCCGGTCGCGACATACTGCACCTGACCGGACAGGTAAGCCGACAGCGTAGTGTTATTATCCTCGTAGCGCTTAATCTGCGCTGCCTGCGGCGCCACGCTGGTCAGTACCATATCTTCCACTGCCCCGCGGGTCACACCGATGCTTTTGCCGCTCAGCGCGGCCGCGTCCTTCAGTTCCGCCCCTTTCGGGCCAAACACGCCGAGGAAGAACGGCGCGTAGGCGCGGCTGAAGTCGATCACCTTCTCGCGCTCGGCGTTCTTGCCGAGGCTGGAGATCACCAGGTCCACCTTATCGGTCTGCAGATACGGCACGCGGTTGGCGCTGGTCACCGGGACCAGCTGCAGCTTGAGCTTCATCGATTTCGCCAGATAGCGCGCCATATCGATGTCATACCCCTGCGGCTGCAGGTCGGTGCCCACCGAGCCGAACGGCGGAAAATCCTGAGGCACGGCAATACGAATGACGCCGCGTTTTTCAATATCCTGGAGCTGGTCAGCCTGCGCGGCAGAAACAGACGAAAGGAGACAAGCGGCCCCGGCCAGTGCGATCAACAGTTTCTTCATGATGTTTACCCGTTACGTTAGCATGAAACAAAAGATTCTTTGAATCTGTTTTTGCAACTAATGTGCCAGATACAGACGAGGCGAGAGTTGGCGAGGAATTAAAACAAAAAGTGAGAAAGGACAAGCATTAACGGGAAAGTGTTCAGCGAGCGGCGGCGCCATCACGTGGTTTTTCTTGCACCATAATAATGCACAGCACCACGCTGGCGCCCCATTAGCGTTGTTCCAGCTCGTCCAGTTGCTGATAAAGCGTGGCGATATCGTGGATGCGCGGACGACCGCTGTCGAGCGTTTCATGGAGAAAGGCATTGGCCAGCAGATTAATCAGGCTGTTGACCGAGGCATAGCTGTCGTAGGCGGAGACGCTGTCCAGCGGCGCGCAGAGCTGCCAGCGGGAGAGCGGAAACAGGCTGTGGGCCTGCGGCTCGCACATTAACAGGACCGGCACCCCGTCGCGCTGCAGCTGCTGCAGCAGCGGGCGTACTATTCGCGGCCGGCGGCGAAACGCCATCATTACCACCAGATCATCGGCGGTCAGATCGACCAGCTCTTCGCTGAGACTCTGACCCGGCTGGGGCAGCACCAGCACCTGGCCGCGGGCCTGCAGCAGCTGCTGGCGCAAGTGCAGCGCCGCCGGATAGGCGTTACGCATGCCCACCACCACAATGCGGCGCGCGGCCACCATCGCCGTCAGCGCCTCGGCGAACTGGCGGGCGTCGAGGGCGTTGACCCACTGGGTGAGATTCGCCATCTCCTGCTTATAATGGCGCGCCAGCAGCGTGTTACCCTGCACCGCGTCGCGCTGGTCGGTGAGCGGCATCCCGCTCTGGCGCAGGGTGCGCAGTTCATCGCGCATATCCTTATATTTGTCGTAACCGAGGCGCTTGAACAGCCGGCTGACGGTGGCTTTCGACACGCCGCTCAGCTGCGCCAGCTCGGCGCTGTTGTAGCTTATCAGGTCATCAAAGTGGTCAAAGATGAAATCCGCCACCCGCTGCTCCTGCGGCGACAGCGAGGCGTATTGCCCTTTCAGTCGTTCATCGAGTTGTTGCATAGCGCCCCTGTAACTTTCGTTTCATCATCCATCCCTCATCATACTGTATCTGCTATGCCTTACACATAGCGTGCCAGTGGGAAAATTCTGGTCATTGTTTTTATCAATGAAACGAAACGTTCAGAGATGGAACAGCTTTTGCAGTGTTCTGCGGGTGATTCGTTCAGAAAGGATAATTTATGCACAGTAGCAACGTTTCGACCCACGGCATGGCGGTGGCCCCCCATCACCTCGCCAGTCAGAGCGCGCTGGCGATCCTGCGCGAGGGTGGCAGCGCCATTGAAGCGATGGTGGCTGCCGCGGCGGCCATCGCCGTCGTCTATCCCCATATGAATGGCCTCGGCGGCGATGGCTTCTGGCTGATCGTACCGCCTGAGGGAGACCCCATCGCCATTGACGCCAGCGGGGCGGCCGGATCGCTGGCGACCCTCGAGGCCTACGCCGGACAGCAGCATATTCCCCACCGGGGACCGCAGGCCGCGCTGACCGTCGCCGGCACCGTCAGCGGCTGGGACGAGGCGCTGCGTATTTCACGGGACTTAACCGGCCGCGCGCTGCCGGTGGCCCGCCTGCTGGCCGATGCGATCGGCTATGCCGAAGACGGTATTCCGGTCACCGCCTCGCAAGCCCACGCCACCGCCAGCAAACTGGAAGAGTTGCGCCATCAGCCGGGCTTCAGCGAAACCTGGCTGGTATCGGGCGAGGCCCCGCGGCCCGGCAGCCGCTTTCGCCAGCCCGCCCTCGCCGGTACCCTGCGCATGCTGGCCAGCGACGGTCTCGACAGTTTCTATCGCGGGCCGCTGGCCGAGCGTCTCGCGCAGGGTATGGCCGCGCTGGGGATGCCGATCACCCTCGGCGACCTGCAGGCCCACCGCGCCCGGCGTCCGGCGCCGCTGACGCTCCAGCACCAGCAGGGCACGCTGTGGAATCTTGCGCCGCCGACGCAGGGACTGGTGTCGCTGGCGATCCTTGGCATCACCGACCGCCTGAACATGGCCGATGCCGACGACGCGCAAACAGTGCACCGTATTGTCGAAGCCACCAAGCGGGCATTTGCCCTGCGCGATGCGCATATCACCGATCCACGCCATCTGGATGTGGATGTACAGCAGTTGCTCACCCCGGAAGCCCTGCAGCCGCTGGCCGACAGCATCGACGACGCCAGCGCTTCCCCCTGGGGCCGCGGCAAAGGCCCGGGCGATACCGTCTGGATGGGCGTCGTGGATAACAGCGGACTGGCAGTGTCATTTATTCAGAGTATCTATCACGAGTTCGGCAGCGGCGTGGTGCTCCCGGACACCGGGATCGTCTGGCAAAACCGCGGGGCGGCCTTCAGCCTCGATCCGCAGCATCTCCTGGCGCTGGCCCCTGGCAAACAGCCATTCCATACCCTCAACCCTGCCGCCGCCCGCCTGAACGATGGCCGGGTGATGGTCTATGGCTCGATGGGCGGCGACGGTCAGCCGCAAACTCAGGCGGCGCTGTTTACCCGCTATATCCTGCAGGGGGTGCCGCTGCAGGAGAGCATCTCCCGTCCGCGCTGGCTGCTGGGCCGCACCTGGGGCCAGTCCTCCGATTCACTGAAGCTGGAGGGACGCTTTGCCCCCGCCTGTATCGCGCGACTGCGCGAGCTGGGGCACGAAGTGGAAGTGCTGGCTGATTTCAGCGAAGCGATGGGCCACGCCGGCGCCATTGTCCGCCACCCCAACGGCCTGCTTGAAGGGGCGACCGATCCACGCAGCAACGGCGCCGCCGCCGGATACTAAGGAGCAGACTATGACCACACAGCCAGACTGGAGCGAGTATCTGACGCAGATGACTCACCTGTTGGATATGGAGCTGGATGCGCCGCGTCGTGAAGAGCTGGAGCGCCAGTTTGCCCGCATCGCCGCCATGGCGCAGCCGCTGATGGAGTATCCCCTCGGGCCGCGCGAGGAGATTGCGGGGGTGTATAAAGCATGACTCTTCATCACTTCACCATTGCCGAGCTCCAGCGTGCGCTGCACGAGGGCGAACTGAGCGCCCGGGAGATCGCCCGCCAGACGCTGGACGATATCGCCCGTGTGAATCCGCAGATCAACGCCTGGACCGAGGTCACCGCCCAGCGCATGCTGGCGGAGGCCGACAGCATCGACGCCCTGCGCCGGGAAAAGCGCCCCCTGCCGCCGCTGGCAGGCATTCCCTATGCGGTAAAGAATCTGTTTGATGTCGCCGGGCATACCACCCTCGCCGGGGCGGAACTGCTGAGCGACCGGCCGCCGGCGACCAGCGACAGCTGGGCGGTGCGCCAGCTGCACAGCGCCGGCGCCCTGCTCAGCGGGATGCTCAATATGGACGCCTACGCCTACGGCTTTACCACTGAAAACAGCCACTATGGCGCGACGCGCAATCCGCACGATCTGTCGCGGATCGCCGGCGGATCGTCCGGCGGTTCGGCCGCGGCGGTGGCGGCCGAGCTGGTCCATTTCAGCCTCGGCAGCGACACCAACGGCTCGATCCGCGTCCCCGCGTCGCTGTGCGGGATCTTTGGCCTGAAACCCACTTTCGGTCGCCTTTCGCGCTCTGGCAGCCATCCGTTTGTCGCCAGTCTGGATCATATTGGTCCTTTTGCCCGCCGGGTGGCCGACCTCGCCGCGGTGTATGACGCCCTGCAGGGGCGCGACCCGGCCGATGACTTTCAGGCTGATAAAGCCAGCGAGCGCACCGGTAATCTGCTGGAGCGCGGACTGGAGGGGCTGCGCTGCGCGCGGCTGGGCGGCTATTTCACCACCTGGTGCGATGACGACGCCCGGGCGGCCGTGGATCGGGTCGCCCACGCGCTGGGCGCCGACAGCGAGCTGCAGTTCGCGGATGCCGCGCTGGCCCGCTCGGCGGCCTTTATCATCAGCGCCAGCGAAGGCGGCAATCAGTACCTGACGGATCTTCGCCACTCGCCAGAGCGTTTTGAACCTCACTCCCGCGAGCGGCTGCTTGCCGGAGCGATGATCCCCTCCGCATGGTATCTGCAGGCTCAGCGTTTTCGCCGTCATGCTCGCCAGGCAATGAAATCCCTGTTCAGCCAGGCCGACGTGCTGATCGCCCCCGCCACCCCATGCAGCGCCACGCCGATAGGCGCGGAGGAGATGGTAATTAACGGCCAGCCGCTGCCGGTGCGCGCCAGCATGGGAATGCTAACGCAGCCGATCTCCTTCCTCGGTCTGCCGGTGGTGACCGTGCCCCTGCGTACCGCCAGCGGTAAGCCGATTGGCCTGCAGCTGATTGCCGCGCCGTTTAACGAACAAGCCTGTCTTCGCGCCGCGCGGGCGCTGGAAGCGATGGGCATTACCGATGCCCGAGTGGCGGAGAGTGCAGCATGATCAATCTGGACAATGTAGACCGCCCGGCGATCCTCGCCGAGGTGACGGCGGCGTTTTATCAGTATGAAGAGGCGCTGGTCAGCAATAACATCGAGGCGCTGGATGCGCTGTTCTGGCACGACCCGCGCACCGTACGGCTGGGAGCCGGCGAAAATCTGTATGGCATCGAGGCGATCCGCGCCTTTCGCGCCGCCCGCCCCGCCGCCGGTCTGGCCCGCGATCTGCGCCATACCACCATTACTACCTTTGGCGCGGATATGGCGGTGTGCAGCACCGAGTTCACCCGCGAAGGCAGCGCCCGCCTGGGCCGCCAGCAGCAGACCTGGGTACGCTTCCCCTACGGCTGGCGCATTGTCGCCGCCCAGGTCAGTCTGATGGACTGAGTGGCGTATACGGGAGCGGACCGGAGAATAAGGTATCCACCGGCCCGCTTCCGGTCCGGTAACACGCTATTTGGAGTCGAAGACCATGGTGTTCATCAGAGCGGCTGAATCAAAAGATATCCCCTCGCTAAAAACGCTATTTCTGCAACTGGGCTATCAGACGGAGACGGCGATCTTAGAGCAACGCATCACTGCCCCGCAGAGTATGATGAGTGCGCTGGTGGCGGAAACAGAAAACGCCGTGTGTGGCGTAATCGTTATCAATTTTATTTTACCGGTACATGAGAACCGTTTATGGGCATTAATTTCCGCGCTGGTCATCGAGGAATCGTCACGTGGATCAGGGATAGGCCAGCAACTTCTCCATGCCGCAGAGCGCCTCGCCCGCGATAAACAATGCGCTCAGATCGAACTTTCAAGCAGTGAAAAAAGAATCAGAGCGCATCAATTTTATGAAAATAACGGCTACAAGGAGGTCCGCAAACGCTTCGTTAAACATTTGTCTTAACCGCCTGCGCGCGAGGGCTTTCCCCGGATGACCGTAACTATATTTTGCCCAGCAGGATATTTAACATGCGGCGCAGGGGTTCCGCAGCGCCCCACAATAGCTGATCGCCAACCGTTAACACCGAGTAGACGGGTTCATTATTTAACGACATTTTCTTGTAGCGACCAATACCTACCTGCAGCGAACCACTAATAGCAGCCGGGGTCAATTGACTGACACTCTCTTGCTTATTATTGCGGACATAGTTTACCCATGGATGGGAATGGGTGACTAACTCAGCGAATTCCGCTTCGCTGACCTCACGTTTAAGTTTAAGGGTAATGGCAGCGCTGTGGCAGCGGATCACGCCGACCCGAATGCATAAGCCATTGACCGGAATGGTGCCGGGCGCAAGGCCAAGAATTTTATTGGTTTCCGCCTCGCCCTTCCATTCTTCGCGGCTATTTCCATCGCCTAAATCGCTGTCGATCCAGGGAATGATGCTGCCCATCAACGGGACGCCAAAATTCTCCACCGGCATGCCGGCGCTATTAATCAACTCACTCACTTTATTGACTAAAGGCAGCACGGAACCTGATGCCGTCAGTTCATCTGCAGATAAATGCTGACTGATATAAGCGCTTTGCGCGATTAATTCCCGCACCTGTTTGGCGCCCGCTCCGGAGGCAGACTGATAGGTCATCACGCTCATCCATTCGATCAGGTCAGCCTTGATCAGCCCGGCCAACCCCATCAGGCTCAGCGTAATGGAGCAGTTGCCGCCGACAAACAGTTTAATTCCCGCTTTTACCGCACGATCGATATTTTCGCGGTTGACGGGGTCGAGAATAATGCAGGCTCTTTCATCCATCCGCAGCGCCGAAGCCGCATCAATCCAGTAACCTTGCCAGCCATGGTTAATTAACGCCGGATAGATGGCTTTGGTATAATCCCCGCCCTGACAGGTGATGATGATATCCATTTCGGCGAGTGCGCTAAGGGAATTCGCATCTTTCAGCCTGTCGCTTTTACCATTAATAACCGGGCCCGGGGCACCCGCACTGGAGGTACTAAAAAAATACGCTGTAATATCGTCGAAATCATTTTCTTCGATCATGCGTTGCAACAATACTGAGCCCACCATCCCTCGCCAACCAACAATACCCACCTGCTTCATTTATTTAACCTTTATAAGTTATGAGAATGTTAATTTGAGTGTCGCCATACTTTATATCGTATCCCCCAATAAAGGTCATTACCCAGCACCTCGATTTTTATCATTATTAAAATGTTTCATCTGCCATCAGCGATATTTATCTCTTATTACGGTCAAGCAGATATAAGGCGGCGGCGACTGTCCAGTTTTCGACATTCAAAGGTGAAACGGCGTAGCGAAACGGCAGCAGCTTCTTCTCCGGGTACCATGAAGAGTAACTTGCATTTTGATAGTTACTATGTCAATTTGCTGGCAAAAGCCACCTGGTTACTGGACAGCCCATGAAAAATGAACCGCTTTGCCACGCTCCCTGCCCCATCGCCCGCAGCCTGGGCCGCATCGGCGACAGCTGGAGCATCATGATCCTGCGCGATGCCTTCGCGGGCTTTACCCGCTTTGACGAGTTCCAGAAAAGCAGCAACGTCGCGCCCAATATTCTGTCGCGCCGCCTGAAGGAACTGGTCGATGACGGACTGCTGGAGAAGGTGTGCTACAGCAGCACCCCGCCGCGCTACGAATACCACCTCACGCCGCGCGGCCGCGATTTCCGCATGGTGCTGCTGGCGCTGGCGGAATGGGGTAACCGCCACTTCGCCCCCGAAGGCCGTCAGATGCAGCTGGTGGAAACCGCCACCCAGCGACGGGTGGAGCCAGTCATGGTGGATAAAGCGACCGGGGAAGAGATTATTCCGGGTAAATACGCCATGGTGCCGGGCCCCGCCGCCTCGCCGCTGATGAAATATCGTCATGAATATCTGCTGCGCAAACGCGAAGGCGATAGCGGGCAAAAATTCCAGCCTGAACCTTACAGAGATGCCAGCAATGAATCCGACCAGTAAGAAAAATATTCTTGTCCTGGCGGCCCTGGGCGCTGCCGCCCTGGCGGCAGCGAGCTACGGCGCTTACTGGTGGCATACCGGGCGCTTTATGCAGACCACCGATGATGCCTATGTCGGCGGCGACATTAGCGCCATCTCCAGCAAAGTCTCCGGCTATATCCAGCAGCTGGCGGTGCAGGACAATATGGCGGTGAAAAAAGGCGACCTGTTGATCCGCATTGACGACCGCGATTATCGCGCCGCCCTCGCGAAAGCCGCCGGAGAAGTGGCGGCGCAGCAGGCCGCGCTGGCCGATATCCTGGCCACCCGCCAGCTACAGCAGGCAACGATTGCCGGCTCTGCGGCCTCGTTACTCGCCGCCACGGCGGCAACCGAAAAACTGGCTAACGACAACCGACGCTATAACGCCCTGGCCGCGTCGAGCGCGATTTCCGCACAGATCCGCGATAACGCCTCCGCCGATTATCGCCGGGCGCATGCCGAGCAGGAGAAGGCCAAAGCGGATAAAACCGTGGCCGAACGTCAGCTGGCGGTGCTGGATGCTCGCCAGCAGCAAACCCTGGCTGCCCTGGCGCAGGCCCAGGCTAACCTCGAGATGGCGAGGCTGAACCTCAGCTATACCGACATTCGCGCGCCGTTCGATGGGGTGATTGGCAACCGCCGCGCGTGGTCCGGCTCCTTCGTCAGCAGCGGCACGCAGCTGCTCTCCCTGGTGCCCGCGCACGGCCTGTGGATTGACGCCAACTTCAAGGAAAACCAGCTGGCGCATATGCGTGCCGGCCAGCCGGTGACCATCGTCGCCGATGTGCTGCCGAACCATACCTTTAAGGGTCATGTCGCCAGCCTGGCGCCGGCGACCGGCTCACGCTTCAGCATTCTGCCGGCGGAGAACGCGACCGGGAATTTCACTAAAATCGTGCAGCGGGTGCCGGTCCGCATTGCGCTGGAAGGTGACGGGGCAAAGCTTGACGTCCTGCGCCCGGGACTGTCGGTGATCGTCACCGTGAACGAAAAGAGCCCTCGATGAGCACCGTTCAGGCGCTGTCCGCCCCGCAGGGTCTGTCGATGCCGACGGCGAAGAAGATCTTCGCCTTCGCCAGCATGTGCGTGGGGATGTTTATTGCCCTTATCGACATCCAGATCGTCTCCGCCTCGCTGCGGGATATTGGCGGCGGCCTGTCGGCGGGCGACGATGAAACCGTCTGGGTACAAACCAGCTACCTGATCGCCGAGATCATTATTATTCCGCTTTCCGGCTGGCTGGCCCGGGTCATGTCGACCCGCTGGCTGTTTGCCGCTTCCGCGGCGGGCTTCACGCTGATGAGCCTGCTGTGCGGCTGGGCGTGGAACATCCAGAGTATGATCGCCTTCCGCGCCCTGCAGGGACTGGCGGGCGGGTCGATGATCCCCCTGGTGTTCACCACCGCTTTCGCCTTTTTCCAGGGCAAACAGCGGGTTATTGCCGCAGCGACGATCGGCGGCCTGGCCTCCCTCGCCCCTACGCTGGGTCCAACGGTGGGCGGCTGGATCACCGAAAACTACAACTGGCACTGGCTGTTCTTTATCAACGTTGTTCCGGGGATTTACATCGCGGTGGCAGTGCCGCTGCTGGTAAAAGTAGACAGCGCCGACCCCACTCTGCTGCGCGGCGCCGACTATCTCAGTATTCTGCTGCTGGCCTTGTCCCTCGGCTGCCTGGAATATACCCTCGAAGAAGGTCCGCGCTGGGGCTGGTTTGATGACGCGACCCTGACGACCACCGCCTGGGTCGCCCTGCTCTGCGGCGTGGCCTTTGTTATCCGCACCCTGCGCCATCCGCAGCCGGTGATGGATCTCCGCGCCCTGCAGGATCGAACCTTCAGCCTCGGCTGCTATTTCTCGTTTATGGCCGGCGTCGGCATCTTCGCCACCATCTATTTAACCCCGCTGTATCTGGGGAGCGTGCGCGGTTTCAGTGCGCTGGAGATCGGCCTGGCGGTATTTTCCACCGGTCTGTTCCAGGTCATGTCTATTCCGTTTTATTCGTGGCTCGCCAACCGCGTCGACCTGCGCTGGCTGCTGATGGCCGGGCTGATCGGCTTTGCGGTGTCGATGTACAGCTTTGTTCCGATCACCCACGACTGGGGGGCGGATCAGCTGCTGCTCCCGCAGGCCTTTCGTGGACTGGCGCAGCAGTTTGCCGTCGCGCCAACGGTGACCCTGACGCTGGGCAGCCTGCCGCCCGCGCGCCTCAAGCTGGCCTCCGGGCTGTTTAATCTGATGCGCAACCTCGGGGGCGCCATCGGCATCGCCCTGTGCGGCACGGTGCTTAACGACAGAACCAATTTGCACTACAGCCGCCTGGCGGACCATCTGAATAACGCCAACCTGGCAATGAGCGATTTTGTTCAGCGCAGCGCGGCAAACTTCACCGTCCAGGGGATCTCGCCGGATGCCGCGCAGACGGCGGCGCTGAAAAATCTTTCCGCGCTGGCGCTGCGGGAGGCGCGAACCCAGGCATTTTCCGATGCTTTCTACCTCATCATGATGGGTTTTTTGCTTGCCGCGCTGCTGGTTCCCTTGATGAAAAAGCCGCCGGCACACTGATACTACAGGAGAGTTAATTATGGGCGTTTCCGTTAAACGCATTGTCGTCACCGGGATGGGGATTGTCAGCCCGCTGGGCTGCGGTGTACAGCACGTCTGGCAGTCGCTGCTGGCAGGAAAGTCAGGGATCACCCGGCTCAGCGAGCAGCTGGTCGCGGATATTCCCTGCAAAGTGGCCGGCCAGGTGCCGTCCATTGACAGCGATCCGCTGCACGGCTTCGACCCGCTGGCGACCATCCCGGCGAAAGAGCGCAAAAAGATGGATCGCTTTATTGAGTTTGCGCTGGTCGCCGCCCGCGAAGCGCTGGCCCAGGCCGGTTGGTCGCCAGCATCCGAGGCCGAACAGGAACGCACCGCCACGGTGATCGCCACCGGGATCGGCGGGTTCAGCGAGATCGCCAATGCGGTACATACCACCGATGAACGCGGGCCGCGTCGCCTCTCGCCGTTCACCATCCCCTCTTTTCTGGCCAACCTGGCCGCCGGGCATGTGTCTATCGCCCACGGTTTCCGGGGGCCCATCGGCGCGCCGGTCACCGCCTGTGCGGCTGGCGCCCAGGCCATTGGCGATGCGGCGCGGATGATCCGCAGCGGCGAGGCGGATATCGCCCTCTGCGGCGGCGCGGAAGCGGCGATTCATCGCGTTAGCCTTGCCGGGTTTGCCGCAGCAAGGGCGCTGTCCAGCGCCTCCAGCGACCAGCCGGAAGCCGCTTCCCGCCCCTTTGACCGTGACCGCGATGGTTTTGTGATGGGAGAAGGCGCGGGGCTTATCGTGATCGAATCTCTGGAGCACGCGCTGGCGCGCGGCGCCACGCCGCTGGCCGAGCTGGTGGGCTACGGCACCAGCGCAGATGCTTATCACCTGACCGCTGGCCCGGAAGACGGGAACGGCGCACGTCGGGCCATGGAGACCGCTATTCGCCAGGCCGGGGTGACCGTCGACGAGATTGACCATATCAACGCCCACGCCACCTCAACGCAGGTAGGTGATAAAGGTGAGCTGGCGGCGATTAAAACGCTGTTTGGCGCCCATCCGGTCGCCATTACCTCGACGAAATCCGCCACCGGCCATCTGTTAGGCGCGGCCGGCGGGATCGAGGCCATCTTCACCATTCAGGCCCTGCGCGATCAGGTGGTGCCGCCGACGCTGAACCTGCATCACCCCGATGAAGAGGCGGCAGGTCTCAATCTGGTGGCGCTGCAGGCCCGCCCGCAGAAAATGCGTTATGCGCTGTCGAACGGTTTTGGCTTTGGCGGCGTTAACGCCAGCCTGCTGCTGAAACGCTGGGAATAATCGTCAACTCCCCCCGCCGGCACTGGCCGGCGGGGAATTTCCACCCGGACACCCTACTCAGTCACTGATCTCCCTCTTCTGCCACAGCAGACGACGAAGCGCCGCCACGGCGTGGCAGTGACCTTTATCAAGATCTTCGCTATCGGTCATCTTTGCCAGAAAGGTCAGCATCATCATGATGAATTCTTCACGCAATTATGAGGTGGCGCTCATTTTATGCGCATGGCGAGTCATATCCTGTGACTAATTCTCAGGAGGTAAAACCATGAAAAAGCTTCTGATATGTTGTTTGTTTGGCAACACTGCCAATTCTCTCGCCAAAAAGATACAGTTACTGGCGGAAAAAAAGGGCCATCCTCTCATTGTCAGCGCAGTGGGCCTGGAAAATTTTGCCAGCGTGGCGCCCGCTTTCGACGGATTTCTCATTGCGCCGCATATTCAGTATAAGGTCGCGGAGATAAGAGGGATTGTTGGCGACGCTCGTTCTATTGCGGTGATTGAAAGTCTGCCCTATGCCTCACTCGACGCGGAAAAAGTTTTCGCGTTTGTGATGGCGCAGATGCCTGAACTGGCAATCTGACGCCAAAGGCCGCCTCTCTTGTGCGGCCTTCTCTACTCATGTCGCCTTCTACCTGCCCTGTTGAGACGCTTCAGCCCGTAATGCCGCCTGTACAGCAGGACGGGCATTTATTATTTCCATATACGACGATAGCGCTGGCCAGCGATCCAGTGGGATCGCGAAGAATTTGCACCATCCCAGCACCGTGAAGAGGTAGGCATCCGCCACGCTAAAGGACGGGCCAGTCAGATAGGTTTTTTCGCTGAGCGTCGTCTGCAGAAAATCGAAGCGTCGGAATAGCTTGTCTCGAAAAATCGTTTTGACATCTTCCGCCAGCGCGGAGTTAAACAGCGGCGCCGAACCCGCGTGTATTTCACTGGTGATAAAGTTAAGCCATTCCTGCAGGCGCACCCTTTCCCAACTGCCCGCGCGTGGCGCCAGGCCGTATTCAGGTTTACGATCGGCGAGGTACTGCACCATCGCCGGCCCTTCGGTGAGGATCTGCCCATCATCCAGCTCAAGCGCAGCAACATACCCTTTCGGGTTAATGGTGAGGAAGTCGCGACCATCAGCGGTGATCTTGCTTCTGTTGTTGACTCTCACCAGTTCAAATTCAAGGTTCAGCTCGCGCAGCACGATGTGCGGTGATAATGAACAGGTATCTGGCGCGTAATAAAGTTTCATCTCGTCTCCGTTAATGTGTAAAGCCGTCGGACAACGTCCTGCACGATCCTCAGCACACTGTATTTAACGCCGATCGCACTGTAAAATTAATGATATAGAAAAGAACTATTAGCTGAGCTACTGATAATCATGATGAATCTTTTACACTGGCGCCTGCTGGTAGCCGTGGCGGATGCCGGCAATATCTCACGTGCTGCCGAGGAGATAGGCATGACCCAGTCCGGCGCCAGCCAGGCCATTGCCCAGCTGGAGGCTTCTCTGGGCTTTCCGGTATTTACCCGTGAGCGACGATACATCGGGATTACCGCCCTGGGTGAGCAGGTGGTGGAACATGCCAGAAACATGCTTTCGCAGCTGAACGCCATCCGTGAACTGGCTGATCGGGGCCGGAACGTCACCCGCGGGCGCATTCGGCTGGCCAGTTTTCCCTCCGTGACGTCTACCTTGTTGCCCGGCCTGCTGCGCGACGTTAAGCGCCTGCATCCGGGTATTGACGTTGTTGTGCTGGAAGGCTCTGACGAAGAAGTCGAAGCGTGGCTTGCCGCAGACACCGTTGAACTTGGGGTGGTCATGAATCCCGTTCCCGGACGTGCAGAGGTGGTACTAGGACAGGATGCATGGGTCGCGGTCCTGCCCGCCAGCCATCGGTTGGCACAGCATGCGAAAGCTGATGGCATAACGCTAAAGGCGCTGGCGGACCAGCCCTTTGTTCTGGCGACGGGCGGCTGTGTCGTGAATGGCAAAAGCCTGATGGAAAAGGCCGGGTTGCAACTCTCTGATATCCGCGTGACGGTTCGCGACTGGATAAGCGCCTGTAAACTGGTCGGTGAAGAGATGGGCGTCGCGCTGGTACCGGAATCCGCCCTGCCGGAGACCTTGCGCAACCTGTGCGTGGTGCCAGTGACGCCGGCTATTCATCGTGAATTTGGGCTGGTTTGTTCGCCATCCGGAACGTCTTCTGATGCCACACAGGCGCTGCTTAATGCGCTACGTAAACGAAGATGAGCGCTCCAGAGTGAATCATCTTATCGGCATGTTAAACGGCTATTTCTGACAAAGCGTGGCCCCTCTGAAGCGCCGTGAGGTCCGCTTTGAGCGAAGAGCGGCCGTCCCATCCAGCGTAAGAACGTAAAAAAACCGCCGTGAGGCGGTTTAGCTTTCTCGTTAGGAGGTTGCGCTTGCGAGTCGCGCTGCAAATCCAATGAAGAACATACCTACCAGCGCGTTTCCAATGGTTGATAATCTACGGTTGCCTTTCAAACGGCTTAGCAGATAAGAGCCGCAGAAAACGAGGAAACCGAAATAAACGAGAGTAATCGCGAACATTACTGCTGCAAGGATGATAAACGCCATCCAGGAATGTTCAGCCTGAACATTGATGAACTGGGCGAAGAAAGAGATATAGAACAGCAGCGTCTTTGGATTCAGTAGAGTAACAAGCATTCCACGCCCGATGATCCCCTTAGCATCAGCTGAAGATTTCTTTTCCTGACTCGTTTCGACAGTTGGCTTAAAGATAGCGCGTATCGTCTGGACACCGAGATAGAAAAGATAGGCAGCACCTGCGTATTTAATGGCGTTAAACAAGGCTGGAATTGAGCTTATGACTGCGGCAAGCCCACACCATGCCAGCAGAACCAGAAGTACGTCACTCATGAGAATGGAAAATATTGCAGCAAAGCCTCGTTTGATCCCGCTCGTAATGCTTGTTTTAATCACGAACATGGTCTCAGGGCCAGGAGCAAGAACTATCAGTGTCGCACCAAGCAGATACGTCCCGAAATTCACGATACCAAAATCAGCAAACATTTTTACTCCAGTTCTCTCGTTTTCATCGAGGCTATTATAACGTAACCAGCGTTAATGAAAACACATCATGGCTGCTTTCTATCTATTCAGCCAATGTCCGCTCCTGGCACGAATCGGACGCTATGAAAAATCATCAAGCTCGATTAAGAAGAGAAGAAGACATTGTTTTTAGGTAAGATGGACGGCTCAACTCATTAGCATGTATATTTAATATCTCAAAGCAACTTTCTTAGGGCGTGTTACCTTTTTCTTTATCATATTGCTCTCTCCTTTACGCCCATTAATAACATAATGCACTTCGCAAAAAATTCTATACTGCGAAAAGAAATGTGAAAGTGCTATATGTAATTCACCTGCCCATGGAAGACGCTCAACTTCCTTATCAAAAAAATGATGTATAAAGCCAGTACTTTCTCTAAGATGAAAAACATTATTTCTAAATATCCTGAGTGAGTTCGAATGTTCTTTCATCAATTTTCCGATGCCATCTGAAATTGGTAATAATTCTTTAAATTCTCTAGGGCGTTCATTATCGAGTAAGAGTCGCATGTTTAAGCTTTTAAATCCTTCGCAGACCACACCTAAAAAACCTAACCATGTAGAAAGATAAATTCCCATATCAAATTTTTCTCTCTCACTCAAATGGCCATTCTTTGTCATTTTTTTGTTGAGCTTATTGTAATTTTTAAACATAAGATCAGCCGTTTCGAAATAATGAATTTGTAATGTTAATACGCGGTCGTGATTGCGACATGGGAGCCTGTCCTCAGGGAAGCGGCAATCTGTATCTATAGCGTAAGTATGTGGGACATTAGCAAAATAATAAAGATCATGATCTGGAAAAATCAGTTCTCCATCATCTAGGGCCTTTTTTAAATGATCAGAGACATCATCAAAATTTCTGAATCCGTAATCTATTAGATTTTCCCCTGCAAAGTTGGTCAACCACCAAGAATTAAACCCTCCTACCTCACCTCGCCCCCCAAAATCAAAATCTACGCTCCCGGAGTTTAGATCTACCCTGCATCCAGCCCCATGTTTATAATATTTGACACCACCATCCAGCTCACCAACATTGGGTATATCAGATTCAATCCACTCATAGCAACTTGATGGCATTTTAATTCCAGACCGATGCATTAGCTTTAAAGCCACCTGGACATTATCTTGAAAGTCAACAATCAAACGATAAAGATTATTATTCATACCACAAGCTCACTTCAAATTATTGAGAAATGGATGCAATACTTCACTCTGAACCAAAAACGCTATTAAGGATAATATCCCTTTTCCCGATAAATTAACACTGGCTATGCTCTTGATATCCGCTTCTGGCACAGAGCGGACAAGCTAACTGAGCCAAAGTTCAGTCATGAGCGAGGTGCGGAAATTTGAGTGTTGCCCGCCCCGGACATCTGAACTTAGCTTTGGCATTACAGTGTAACACCTGAACTGGCCGGGCTTATGTGTTAGCGTTCTCCTGCTGCCGGGGAGTTTTCGCCGTTGCGGCTGTTGACTTACTGCTGGAGTAAATGAAGAACAGCGCGATACCCAGGCAGATAATGGCGCCGATTCGGCTCATCGAGAATGGAATCGACGCATTGCCCAGCCAGCCGAAGTTATCGATCAGCATGCTCATGGTTAACTGGCCAAAAATGACAGCGACCGTAGCCACTGCCGCGCCAATACGCTGGACGGCCAGTACCATAATGACGATATACGGTACGCCAAACATTGCGCCCAGCAGCTGCCATTTAGGCACGTCCATCAACGTCAGGGGGTGTTTGGGTTCGAAGAAGAAGATCAGCAGCCCCGTCACCAGGGCGCCGACAGAAAATGTCAGGAACGCGCTTTTAAATACGCCGACCTTGCTGCCCAGCTGGCCATTGATAGCCGCCTGGATACTCAGCATGGCGCCACCGGCGACGGCGAGCAGAATCATGATAATAGTCATAATGTTACTTTACCCCTGTGCAACCATAACCAGCGCTGCAATGATGAAAATCAGCGCAATGATACGCTTACTGTCAATTTTCCGGCGCAACGTACCGAGCAGACCGAAGTGATCAATAATCAGGCTCTTGAACACCTGGCCTGCCAGGATGCCGATCATAGTCATGGCGATGCCGATTGCCGGCGTTACCACGGTCAGGATGATGACGTAAATCGGCCCAAGCACGCCACCAAGCAGCTGCCACGCTGGTTGCGCAAAGAATGACGGGCTGTTACGCGGGCTGAAAAAAAGCATCAGCAGGAAGGTCAGCGCCGCGCCCACGCCAAATATGCTGAAGGTAGCCCAGAGGTCACCGACCTCCCCACCCAGTGGCCCGAGCAATCCTGCCTCTATGGACAGTCCCATGCCTCCGGCAATGACGATAAAAATCAATATTAGTTGCATAGCAATCAGTCTCCCAAAGTCCAGGCGGAGAAGATTACGACTTAACATGGATGAGAAAAATGCCATAATGAGATAAACACCTGTGCAGGATATGCATTAATGAATGGCCTTGGGAACATCAGTATTCGCGCCCTGCTGATTTTTATAGACGTTTATGAAACGCAGAATTTCTCTGTGGTGGCCCGGCGGGAAGGGATATCGGCCTCTCAGGTATCACGCGTCATCCATCAGATGGAGGATGTGCTCGGGCAGCAGCTTTTTTACCGCAATACCCGGGCTATAATCCCGACGGAAAGCGGCCATCTTTTTATCCGCTATGCGCGAGCGATGACTGGCAGCATGGAAGAGGCGCGGCGGGAACTCAATGAGAGAACGCTTGAGCCTTCCGGAATGGTCCGCATAAACGCACCGGTGTTCTTTGGACAGCGCCATGTCGCACCCGCGTTACCCGGCCTGACGGAGCGATATCCGAAGCTTAGTATTGAGCTTACGCTGACTGATGATTACATCGATCCGCACCGGGAGCCGGCTGACGTGATTTTCCGGATTGGCGTGCTGACGGATTCCGCCTTTCATGCGCGCGTGTTTGGCCAGCAGTTCTATCATCTTGCCGCGTCACCGGATTACATCCGCCAGCACGGCATGCTGGGATCACCCGAAGAGCTCGCGCGACATCAATGCCTGGTCTATCGCGGTTCGTCAGGACCAAACCAATGGCTGCTGCGCAGGCACGGAGAGGAATGGGTGCACTATCCCGTCTCGCCCCTGATGTCATCGAATAATGCGGAAACCCTGCTGATTGCCGCACTCGGGGGGATGGGGATTGTGCTGTTTCCTGACTGGCTGATTGGAGACCGGCTGAAGAGCGGCGAGCTGGTCGGACTGCTGCCGGAACTGGATACATCCATAAAAACGGAGCCACAGCACATCGCGGCAATCTATCCGAATGCCCGCCACCCTCCGCTGAACGTGCGGGCGATTATCGATTACTACCTGGACGCGTTCGGTTCACCGCTTTACTGGCAGTCTGAATAAGACAGGCGACTTTATGGCTCGTCTCGAAGTTAACTTACGTTTCTGGCACAGAGCAAACGCGTTAAATGCGCTTAAGGTCTGTTTTGAGCGAAGAACGGACCACACTATCTAAAGAAAGATAACGCTGATAATGTTGGGACCGCTCATGTTAAAAAAGGTATGCCATTTCTTTTCATTGACGATAACGAAGGGATTTTCATGGTTGAGGTTGAGGAAATAAAAAAGAAGTATCCCGGCGCAGACGCCTGGCAAATGGGTGACAGTCCGGAGCTGGCTAACGAGCTTGCGGAACTGATCAAAAAAGGGATCAAAACGGCCTCTTGCGGATCTTTTGCCTCTTACCAGCAGGAAAAATCTGCTCCGAGGATAGGGAGTTATCACATTATTCTTGATGGCCAGAATGTTCCAGTTTGCGTGATCAGACTGATTTCGATGCAGCTGGTTCGTTTTTGTGATGTGACTGAAGCGTTCGCCCGCAAAGAAGGTGAAGGCGATTTAAGCCTTGAATACTGGAAGAAAGAGCATCAGAGATTTTTCAGCTCTGAAGGTCATTTTTCTGAGGATATGGAGTTGATCGCAGAAGAATTTGAAGTGGTTGAGGTGCTGTAAGGCAAGGGCAACGGGTTGACGTTTTATCACTGGCCACTGATAACACTGTTCGCTTCTGGCGCGGAGCGGACAAGCTGTCGAGCTAAAGGTCCGCATTGAGCAAGGAGCGGACGTGCCAGCTATAATTGGTAATAAAATGAGAGTAGAACTATTCTGATTTGTTTAAAAAAACATTTTTATATCCAAGGGCAAAATATTTTTATGCTATCTTACATGCTATCTCAATATGCCAGGCTACCTGTGCCTGAAGTTACTCTACGTTCATGGTTAAAACAATGGTTGTCAGAGCAGGAATCGAGGTGTACGGACAGAAGTTTCTCGGCGCGATTTCCCTGGAGAGAAACTGGATTATGTCAGGAATATTTTTTACAACGAAAACTCAAAATTGATGGAAAGCAATTTCTTACTGGCCCCCGTTATCAGGGCGGAAATATTAACAAACCTTTTATTGATATTGTAGGTATGGATTCTGACCTAAATCATACTGCATTAGAACTCATTAGTAAGGAATGGTCACAACTCAGAGCTCAGTATGTCCGCATTCTTGTGCCAGGCCAGTCCTTCCCGCAGGGTATTCCCGACCAGTATATATATGCCACGTCTTTTTCTGAACCCCCTGAATTCAATGATAAATCTCTTACTTTGCAAGTGGCGACATACGAAGATTTTGACTGGTGTTGTCAGGCTCTGGGCGATGCCTATAAGCATACATGGCAGACAGTTCGTGAACTGTCTGCAAGTAATTTGGTAGCAGTTGATGACGAAGAGTTGTGTGACCATATTTCTGAGAGAGAAGTATATATTATCTATGAAAACGATGTTCGCGCCGGGTTGCTAATATGCCAGAAAGGAAACCTCGCTTTTCTGAGAGGATATCGTATTACTGACAAAGTAATACTTCCTGCTTTTCGTGGTCGATCATTGTCGGCCCGAGCGCAACGCCTGCTGTACCGATTATTAACTCATTCCGATTCGGAACTATCTTTGTATATGGGCACAATTATTCCGGAGAATATACCCTCGATGAAAACTGCAGAAAGAGCGGGACGAACTTGCATCCTAAGTTATCAATTTCTACCCATCTGCAGCACCCACGACTAACAGCAATGCTAATTTATCTTCAGCCTACTTCCGCTTTTGGCACACAGGGGACGTCCAGGGCCCGGGAGTACTCCCCTGGACGCATTAATGGACGGTATGTGATTGTTGTGCAGGCTATCATATGGCTTGAGGTACAGCAGAATCAGACTTCGTAGCAATGAGTCGGCTCACAGCGTCCGGAATCCACCCGGTGCCGTAAATCACCGCAAGGTCTGTCATAAGGTAATTTCATCACGCATCGCGACACCTTTTTTCTTTACGCAGGCCTTCTCTTTCACGGTTTGTCAGAACTGTGGACCGCAGTAATCTCCACTCCGTGCTTTAATCAATGAGAGTGTGTCGGGTGCAAATTAAACTACCTTTGTCAACAGCAAAGGCGGGATACCCCTACCCTCGCAGGGTTTCTGCGTCTGGTAATATGCCCATGACAGTCTCAAAGACCGCTTTGAGGGTTTCCCGGTTTAAGGCACAAAATCGCGTGGCGTTGCCCCCAGAATGCAGCGAAAAGCAGCGGTAAAGGCCGCCGGGCATGAGAAACCAAGCTGATAAGCGACCTGTTTGATTGGAACGCCGTTCGCGAGAAGATCCAACGAAGCGCAAATTCTGGCTCTCTGCTTCCATGTTCTAAAACTAAAGCCTGTATCCTTCATAAACAAGCGGGAAAAGGTCCGTTCCGACATGGCCGACATAAAAGCCAGCTCGCTCAGCGATGCCTCCCAGCGCTGATTGACCAGTAGCGATCTGGCCGCGCTAAATAATCGCTCATCATTCGGCATGGGAAGCGCCATCGTTAAAGGTGGAGCCTCGCTGAGAATTTCCAGAAGCAACAAAGCTATCTTCCGTTGACTCGGTCTGGCGTAGTCCTCACTGAACAGCCCAGCGATAAGCTCTTTGACTAACGGCGTAGCCGTGATCACATGTACCTGCTGACTCTTCGTAAAGCTCGTACATTCTGCGATAAGGCTACTGCTGAAATAGATCGCCCTGAGATCAGTTTGTGAAAGCAGATGATAACTATGGATATGCAAAGGCGGTAGCCATAATGCCCGCTGAGGAGGGATCACCCAACGGTCGCTCTCTGTTTGCACCAGCATAACCCCTCTGGTGGCGAAGAGTAGCTGCCCCTCAACATGATGATGGGGAGGATCTACCTCGCCGCGTTGATAGCTTATCGCAGTACTGGACCAGCCTGTGGCTTCATCATGTCTTGGCGCTTTATCTATACTACCTGGCATTTCAGATTTAGCCCCTGCCATTATCATATCGAAACTGGAACCACCCGGAGTAGAGCCTTAGGCAATGGGTGCGTGACTTATCATTCTGATCATCAAAGATATTACAGGAGCTTAACCTCATGCGTGTACACTTTATCGTACATGAAAGTTTTGAAGCCCCGGGCGCATATGAAACCTGGGCAATAAACCAGGGTCATAATGTAACTTACTCACGCGTCTATGCAGGCGATCGGCTACCTGCTGACGCCGAAGGCATCGATTTTCTTATCGTTATGGGCGGTCCGCAAGATCCGAACACCACGCTTGAAGCATGCCCGCACTTTAATGCTAAAGCGGAACAGACGCTGATTGCTTCCGCGGTTAAAACCGGTAAGGCGGTGATCGGTATCTGCCTGGGTTCACAGCTAATCGGTGAAGCGCTGGGCGCGCCCTTCTCTCATAGCCCGGAAAAAGAGATTGGTAAATTCCCGATCACATTGACCGAAGACGGCAGGAAGGATGAGATGTTCTCTCACTTTGGGAAAACACTGGCAGTGGGTCACTGGCATAACGACATGCCAGGTTTGACGCCAGAGGCCAAAATTATTGCTTACAGCGAAGGCTGTCCGCGGCAGATCGTTGCCTATTCAGACCGCGTCTTTGGTTTCCAGTGCCACATGGAGCTCACATTGGACGTTGTAGAACGGTTGATCGCTCATTCTGAGAAAGACCTGAGCCGTGCAGCAGAATATCGTTTCGTTGACACGCCGGAAGCGCTCCGGGCACACGATTACAGTGAAATGAATCAAGTACTTTTTGGCTTTTTGGATAAGCTGGAAGTACGTTACAAAGCAGCGCAAGCATAATGTCATGCTCGGTGAGCTTGCCATCGGTTTTGATTTTAATGTCCGCTCCTGGCACAGAGCGGACAAACTAACTGATTTGAAGGTCCGCTATGAGCGAGGAGCGGACGTTGATAGCACTTCACTTTCCCTAAGAATAAAATATGTAGAAAACGGGTTATGAAACTTTAGCTGCCTTGGGGGGCAGTTAAGTGATTAGCACATTTTTAACACAGACTATTGACTGTAAGTAGATTGTTTAATAACCTAATTAACAGGTTATGCGCAGACCTGTCAGCCTGTAGACAAATCCGCCAACGCGCTTTTTACCCCTTAGTTTTCAGAGCATATCCTTTTAACTTTGCTCTGTGTTTACAGGCCGCAGAGTATTTGTAAAAGGCATATGCAATGCTCTCACGCATCAATGTTAACAATCACCGATATGTCCCCTCACTCGATCAGCTTCGCAAACAAGCCCGTTTCCTCAGGGATCACTGCAATGTTCAATTGAACCATGCCTATGAGATGGTCGCGTATTTTTATCGATTTTCTAGCTGGGGAGATCTGCTAAATCACACCACCAGTGATATAGCTATCGAGGATCAGAAAATCGTTGCTCACATGCGAGAAGAACTCCAGACATACAGAAACCGTCTGCCAGCATCTGATCTTCAACGATTATCCCAATTAGCAGCGCTGAAGGGCACCTTAACAGAGGCTGTGGTGAATGACCGTATAATGACATTAAACGCTCTGGATATCGTTCAGATCTATAATTGCCTGTACAACGAAGAATACTGGGGAGAGCCAGCTCCGGTTTCCTGGTATGAAGCACTCGATGAAACAGACAGATGTTTAGTGTTGCTTGCCAAAAGGACAGCTCTGGCGGGCCGTACCAACACAGTCAATCCTCATATTAGCTTTCCATGGTTTGGATTCAGAATGTATGGATATTTACACATTGATGGAAACACACTGAACTACAACTGCAGAGAACTGGACAGCTACCTATGGCCCTCAGAAAAAAAATACACAACGGTATTCAGCAGGCCGTGGTTTGCTGCATATGTCAGTGGCTTCATCCGTATGCAGCTTCATTCACTATGCAGTTCTGGCTTCTCAGGGAAAATGTCATTTGAGAGAATAAATAATGTCGATTTGGTTTCAGGACCAGTTAGACAATCATTCTTTAATGATGAAATACCGGGCTCGTCAATAAACACCGTTGTTGAAAATTTACTCAGCATGGGAGGCGTGAGGGACACCAGAAAACAAAATATAACATTCCGTTTTGGCAACGGTGAAATGTATTGATGGATCGCTCATTCTGGATTTTACTCAGTGAACTCCCATCTTCAACAACTGCGTTTATTTTACTTTCAGGTGTCATCTATACGCTGGCCAGAAAAGGTTGCTTTCCCTCGCTTTCACAACGCCAGTTCTTTTATCTGATAATGACGTTTACCATGATAACTGGCTGTAAAATCTTATTTGGATAAAACTCACTAGGCCGATGTGCGACTTATTGATTAATATAAAGAGGCTCTGGTAATGTCCGCTCCTGGCACAGAGCGGACATTACCCTTTGCCGACGTGAAAACCGCTATTGTCTGACCTCATTCTGATCAGCCAGATGTTCTGTCCCGCCGCCCTGCCGGCGGCCTCTATCTCAGTAAAACCTGAATCAACTGCACGACGATATACACTCCCGCTACCACCTGTATGATCCGAAACCCCCATCTCAGATAGCGCCATTGATGGCGTTCGCTGGCATCAGCGGCTTCAATGGCGGGATCATAACGTTTTCTTTTCCTGGTTCTGAATGTATCGAATCCCCACAGGATGAGAAGAAAGATGATGATGATTTTTTCAACGATAAGATGGTTCACAAAGAGAGACTCCGGTCTTCTCACGGTTACAGGCAGAATAGATAAACCGCCTGGATGTAGCCACCACTAAATGTAGGGGTACCTGAAGACGCAAGCCAGGCATTCCCGGATTGTCTGTCTTATGACTACGTTAGCGCATAGCAACGCCATAAAAGCGACATTCATTTCCGACACATGCTGCCGGAGTCCCCTTCCCCGACGCATCAGGCTGGGTGATAAAACGATGGCGGCTGCCCGGTCACGCGGCGGAACATGGTGGCGAAAGAGGACGCATTATCGTATCCAAGAGATAATGCCACTTTGTTCACCGGTTTCCCTGCTATCAACCATGCCAGGGCGCTCACCACGCAGGCTCGCTGACGCCAGGCGGAAAATGACAGGCCCAACTGCTTCAGGAAATGCCGGCGAAAGGTGCTCTGGCTCATAAACAGCGCCCTGGCCCAGCGCGCCGCAGGATCATGGATAGAGGGGTTAAGCAAAAAAGCCTGACAAAGCGCCAGCAGCGCCGGATGCTGCGGCAACGGAATGTCAAATTCGCGGACCGGCATGGCGGCCAGTTCCAGCAACATCAACTGTATCAGCGTGCGATCGCGTGGGCTGTCGTACAACAGTGGTAAATCCACAGCCTCAAGCAGTAGCTGGCGCAACAGCGGCGAGACGCTGATCACTTCGCAACGACGGTGTTTAATGAAAGCGGCCACATAATCTGGCTCAATATATAAGCTACGCGTGGTCACCCCCACAAATCTGACGGCGTGCACGGTTTCAGGAGGGATCCAGACAGCATGTTGCGGAGGAACCACCCATTCTCCGTCCTGAGTGGTGACATACATCAGTCCGGTCGCGCCATACAGCAGCTGTGCGCGACGATGCTGGTGCGGTGGCAGAATATACCCTTGCGCATAGTCATTGCCTAACGCCACCACTTCGCGATCGAGCCGATCGACCTCGTCAATTTTTACGTTGCGCACACCTGCCCCCCTCTGACCGATTTACAAAGGTAATTGAGCGCTACGCAAATGGGAAGCCGTACGCGACCGGTATAAGCTGTTCGCTCATTTTCAGGGCGGGGATATTCTCTTGAATGATATCGTTATTATTGCGCTGGCAGGCTTTACGACCGGCATTACCACCGTGCTGTTCGGCTTCGGAGGGGGCTTTGTGGTGGTGCCCTTTGTCTATCAACTGATGCTTCGGCAGCCGGAACTCGCGGGAAACGCCATGCATGTCGCGGTGGCTACCTCAACGGCGGTGATGATATTTAACGCCGGCTGGGTCAGCTATCGAAACTGGCGGGCGGGTAAGCTTGCCGCGCAGACGCTGTTTCCGTTGTTATGGTTTATTGCCATGGGGGCGGTGGTCGGCTCCTGTCTGGCGGGGATATTGAGTGAGAAGATCGTTCGCGCGCTGTTTATTCTCTATATGCTGGCAACCATCAGCGATTGTTTGTTGCGCAAAGGTTTTTTCAGGGGCAGCGCTCGGCGTCGGCTGTCCCTGCCAGTAGTCACTGGCGGCGGTATGGTTATCGGTATGATTGCCGCATTGCTGGGCGTGGGTGGCAGCGTCATGACGGTGCCCCTGCTACGGCGACACGGGTATGAGATGCAGGAGTGCGTTAGCGCATCCAACCCGCTTTCTTTGCCCGTGGCGCTATGCGGCGCTGTGACCTATGCCGTCATTGGCTGGCACAGCATTCCGCTGAGCGGATTTCTTGGGTTTATCAGCCTGAAAATTTTAGGCCTGCTCGTCCTGACCGGCTGGGCCGGGATAGTGTTTAGCCGCCGGGCTATCCCTGCGGTACCTGATGTATGGTATGCACGCATCTATGTGCTGCTGCTGTGCCTGGTACTCCTCGCCATGCTTATTCAATAATCAAAATACATCCTGGTGAACCGGTTCAACAGACGCGACCAGGCGGGACCCTCTCCCTGTGGAGAGGGCCAGATGAGTGGCAGCAAGCTACCCGCGATACGGATGGGTTTCGCGCCAGTGGTCGGCAATTTGCTGCCGGGTGCAGACCCACACCTTGTCGTGCTGCTGGATATAGTCAAGGAAACGCTGCAGCGCACGGAAACGGCCCGGACGCCCAAGCAGCCGGCAGTGCATCCCCACGGACATCATCTTCGGCGCGGTTTCTCCCTCGGCGTACAGCACGTCAAAGCTGTCTTTCAGATAGGTATAAAACTGCTCCGCGGTGTTGAACCCCTGGGCGGTGGCAAAGCGCATGTCGTTGGCGTCGAGGGTATAAGGCACGATCAGGTGCGGCCGCTGGCTGCCGTCGCTGCAGGCCACTTCGCTCCAGAAAGGTAAATCATCGCCGTAATAATCGCTGTCGTAGTCAAAGCCGCCGTGCTCCACCACCAGCTGGCGGGTGTTAGGGCTGTCGCGGCCGGTATACCAGCCGGTGGGCGGTTTGCCGAACAGGTCGGTCAGCACCTGCACCGCTTTTTGCAGATGCGCGCGCTCCTCGGCAATATCCATGTGCTGATAGTGGATCCACCGCCAGCCGTGGCTGACCACATCGTAATCCGCAGCCTTGATCGCCGCCACAATCTCCGGGTGCCGCGCCAGCGCCATCGCCACGCCGAAGACCGTCAACGGCAGCCCGCGCTGGCTGAACTCACGATGGATGCGCCAGAACCCGGCCCGGCTGCCGTACTCATAGAGTGAATCCATCGACATATGGCGTGCCGGGTAGCTGGCGGCGCCAATAATATCGGACAGGAACTGTTCCGACCCCGCATCGCCATGCAGGACGTGATTCTCAGCGCCTTCCTCGTAGTTGAGGACGAACTGCACCGCGATCCGCGCCCCGCCCGGCCAGCGCGCGTGCGGTGGCTGCCCTGCATAACCTCGCAGATCGCGAGGATAGTGCTCCTGGTTCTCTCCCATCTCCTGCCCCTTTTAAAATGGATTTAACGACTGAAACTGTCCGCTTAACGCTTTTTTCTCCGGGAACGCTAAGTCCCCGTGCTTGCTGGTCGCCAGGCCCAGCGCGACCAGTGACTCCACCATCTTCACCGCCGCGCTGACGCCATCGATCACCGGCACCCGCAGCTCGCGGGTCAGCTCCTGCGCCAGGGTCGCCATCCCGCCGCAGCCAAGGACAATCGCCCCGCTGCCGTCCTCTTTCAGCGCGCGAATGCAGCGCTCACGCACTTTCTCCTGCGCCAGGCCGCTGCCGTCTTCCAGCGCCAGCACCGGCAAATCAATGGCGTGCAGCGCCGCGCAATGTTGATGAAATCCGTACTGGTGCAGCAAATGACGGGCGATGATCAGCGTGCGCGGCAGCGTTGTGACAATGGAGAAACGGGTGGCAACCATCGTCGCCATATGCATCGCGGCTTCCGCAATGCCGATCACCGGCCCCTGGGCCAGCTCCCGCGCCGCCAGCAGCCCCGGGTCGCCGAAGCAGGCGATCACATGCCCATCCACCCCCTGCTCGCGTCCGGCCTTGATCTGCTCCAGCACGCCGACCGCGGCGATAGCTTCGTCAAAGTGGCCCTCAATTGACGGCACCCCGGCACGGGGACAGACCGCAAGGATCTCGGTACCCGGCGCAGCGACCGCACGCGCGGCGGCGCCTATCGTTTCAGTCATCGCCAGGCTGGTATTAGGGTTGATCACTTGTATACATATGGCAGACATCACGGCTCCTTGTGGCCGGCGAACAGCCGGGAAAAATCGGGCAGGCTGACGCCATCGCGCTCGAAGCACAGACTGGCGACAATATGATCAAAATGGTGCATCAGCGCCTCGCTGAGCGGCTGCAGGGCTTTATCCCGTAGCAAACCCACCAGCTGCTGGTGATCGTCGCAACGGCAGCCCTGTCGCCAGGGAGCGCCCCAGGCGGCAATCACTAAAGAGGAGCGCTGGCTGAGGCGGGTCACCATCTCGGTGAGCACCGGGTTGCCGGAGATAGCCTGCAGCTGAATATGAAAGTCAGCGGAGTGGCGGATCGCCGCCGGGCCGTCGTGCGCCTCATGGGCCTGCTGTTCACGCTGAATAATGTTCTCCAGCGCCGCCAGATGCGGCGGCTGGCAGCGCGCGATCACATCCGGCAGATTAGCGACCTCAAGCAGCGCCCGGGTACGAAAGATCGCCTGGGACTCTTCCACGCTCGGGCTGGTGACGTGTGCACCACGTTTGGGCGTTAACGTGACCAGTTGCACAGCGGCGAGTCGTTGCAGCACCTTTCTGATGCCGGTGCGACTCACGGCGAACACCTCCGCCAGCGCCTCTTCCGGCAGTTTGCTGCCCGGAGGCAACTGATGTTCGACGATGGCCGTCATCAGCGCCTGGTAAATGCTTTCGTCCTTGTCCTGCAGCGCTGGCGCGGCCTGGAGACGATGTTCATTATTCATTAACCCACTCCGGTTTCACTTATCGATAGCAGATCGTATACATAAAATTTATTTTTTGTATACAAGATTCATCATTCTGGCCTGGATCCTGCAATAGCCTCAGCAATCCATTTCAAAGGGTTTTCATTCAGAGGAGCAGGTTTCATGCCACATTCATCCCACACGCAGCAGAAGAAGACTCACGAGGCGGCCGCCAGCTACAGTCCGCGGCTATGTAATGAGGATCTGGCGCCCACCCGCGACCAGAACTGGAGCTGGTACAATATTTTTTCATTCTGGATGTCGGACGTGCACAGCATGGGCGGCTACGTAGTAGCGGCGAGCTTCTTTACGCTTGGACTGGCCAGCTGGCAGGTTCTGCTCTGCCTGCTGGTCGGCATCTGTATTGTGCAGCTGTGCGCTAACCTGGTGGCGAAGCCGAGCCAGATGGCCGGGGTGCCATACGCCGTTATCTGCCGTCAGGCGTTTGGCGTCTTCGGCGCCAATATCCCGGCGGTGATCCGCGGGCTGATCGCGTTCGCCTGGTACGGTATTCAAACCTATCTGGCGGCGAATGCCCTGATGCTGGTTCTGCTCAAGTTCTGGCCCTCCCTTGCCTCGCTGACCAACAGCAGCTTTCTCGGGCTGTCAACGCTCGGCTGGCTGTGCTTCGCCACCATGTGGCTGCTGCAGGCGATGGTGTTCTGGCATGGCATGAACGCCATCAAACGCTTTATCGATATCGCCGGTCCGGCGGTTTATGTGGTGATGCTGGCGCTGGCCGGCTGGATTGTATACAAGACCGGTCTGGATGGGATCTCCTTTACCCTCGCCAGCAAATCCCTGAGCGCCGGCGAGCAGACCTGGCAGATGATCACCGCCACGGCGCTGGTCGTCTCCTACTTCTCCGGGCCGCTGCTTAACTTCGGTGACTTTTCCCGCTACGGCAAAAGCATGGGCGAGATCCGCCGCGGTAACCGCTGGGGTCTGCCGTTTAACTTCCTGCTGTTCTCGGTGGTGACCGTGGTGATTGTCTCCGGCACCCAGTCGCTGTTCGGCAAAATGATCACTGACCCGATCGAAACCGTCAGCCGCGTGGGTAACGATCTGGCGGTGGCCATTGGCCTGCTGACCATGATTACCGCCACCATCGGCATTAATATCGTGGCTAACTTCGTCTCTCCGGCCTTCGATTTTTCCAACTGCGCGCCACAGAAAATCAGCTTCCGTACCGGCGGGATGATTGCCGCGGTGGGATCGATACTTCTGACGCCGTGGAATCTGTTTAACTCGCCGGAGCTGATCCACTATACCCTCGACGTACTGGGCGCCTTTATTGGCCCGCTGTTTGGCATTCTGATCGCCGACTTCTACCTGATCAAACGCGGCCGGGTGTCGGTGGACGATCTGTTTGACGATACGCCGAAGGGCAAATACTGGTACCGCAACGGCTTTAACCCGAAAGCGATTGCCGCCCTGCTGCCGTCGGTGGGCCTGGGGCTGATCATCAGCTTTATTCCGGCCCTGCATGAAGTGGCGAACTTTAGCTGGTTTATCGGGGTCTTCCTCGGCGCCACCCTCTACCGCTGGTTGGCCCGCGACGAGCGTGAAGCACAGGCGACCGCAGCCTTTCATTCCGGCGCGGTAGCGCAAAAAGAGTAACCCTCCCCACCTGCCGCGGCGTCTGGCCGCGGCAGGCTGAAAACTGGCACCAATCTTGCTGTTTATCACTATTCCCAGGCGTTAAGAGAAGGCAGGTTCGATGATGGATTACCAGACCGCGGTACGCGGTGCATTTTTTGATATTGCCGGCGTGGCAGAGACCCCGGATGAGGTGGCTGCTCAGGCCCGTTATCTCGATGATGGCCTGTTGTTCTTGCGGGACGGGAAAATTATCGCGCTGCTGCCATGGCAGGAGGGCGAAGCCTTTCTGCATCCACTGAAGGGTTATGTCGATCAGCGAGGCAAGCTGCTGCTGCCCGGGTTTGTCGATACCCACATTCACTATCCGCAGACTGAAATGATCGGCGCCTTTGGTGAACAGCTGCTGGAGTGGCTCACCACCTACACCTTCCCGGTGGAGAGCCAGTTTGCCGATGCAGATTACGCGCAGGAGATAGCGCAGTTTTTTGTTAACCAGCTGATTAGCCATGGCACCACCACCGCGCTGGTGTTTTGTACACTGCACCCGGCTTCGGCCGAGGCGCTGTTCAGCGAGGCGCTGCGTCTGAATATGCGGCTGATCGCCGGCAAAGTGATGATGGATCGCCATGTGCCGGATTATCTGTGCGAAACCGCCGGGGAGAGCTACGAGCAGACCCGGGAGTTAATCCTCCGCTGGCATCAGCGCGGGAGGCTGGGCTATGCCATCACCCCGCGCTTTGCCCCTACCTCGACACCGGCGTTGCTGGAGGCCGTGCAGCGCCTGCGGACTGAGTTTCCCGACACCTGGCTGCAGACACATCTCAGTGAAAACCGCGAGGAGATCGCCTGGGTTAAACAGCTGTGGCCTGAGCATGCGCGCTATCTGGATGTCTATCATCACTATCAACTCACCGGCGAACGCAGCGTATTTGCTCACGGGATCCATCTCGATGATGCCGAGTGGCAGTGCCTGCATGACACCGGGTCCGCCGTTGCCTTCTGTCCGACTTCGAATCTGTTTCTCGGCAGCGGACTGTTCCGCCTGCCCGCCTGCTGGCAGCACCAGGTGCGGATGGGCATCGGCAGCGACGTCGGGGCTGGCACCACCTTCAGCATGCTGCGGACGCTGGGCGAGGCCTATAAGGTAGGACAACTGCAGAGCTATCGCCTGCGCGCCAGCGAGGCCTTCTATCACGCCACCCTCGGCGGGGCGCGCGCCCTGCGGCTGGAGGATAAAATTGGCAATTTTCAGCCGGGCAAAGAGGCAGATTTTGTGGTGATTGACCCGGCGGTCACCCCGCTGCAGCGTCTGCGCACAGGCCGCTGCCATGACATTTATGAGCAGTTGTTCGTGCTGATGACCCTGGGAGATGAACGCAATATCAGCGAGACGTGGGTGAATGGCGAGCGGGTGTGGTGTCAGGATTGACCCTCACCCTGGCCCTCTCCCAAAGGGAGAGGGAACCGTCCGGTCATCGTTGCGACGCTGGCACGCCTCCAGGTCCTCTCCCGGGGGGCCTGTGAATTGCCTGGCACCAGAATTTGGGTAATCAAAAACTCATTGCCAGGCCTACGCCATAGCCCGTGGTGTTATTGCCGAACATATAGCGCGCCACCAGTCGGGTGCGGGTGATAAAGACCGGGTATTTACTGCTGTCCAGCTCGAGGCCAACCCCCAGGGAGGTCAAACCGGTAAAGCCCAGCGCCCCTCGCTGCTCGCCGAGAAATTCAGTATGCGCCCCCTCCAGCACATAACGCAGCGGGTTGCCCAGCAGCGTCCAGTCGGCTATCGGCGCGCGGCGGCGCAGATACAGGCCGAGATTCTCCGCGCTGGCCTCGCCCTGCACCACCTCGGCGCTACTGCCGAAACTTTGCAGATGCATATAGGAGTAACGCAGTTCGGCATCAATATCCTGGGTGGCAGAGAAGCGTTCGTAATCCAGCATCAGTGCCCCGCCCAGCCCCCAGGCGTTGAACCGACCGCCGTCGAGAAATTGCAGATCGGCGCTGGTTTTTCGCTCAATTGCCCAGCTGCCAATACGCGCATCGCTGGCCAGGGTACCGAGCATCACATTGACGATCGGCCGCAGCACCAGGTTGCCTCCGAGGCTGTCCCGGTGCAGCGAAAAATCCCAACCGACGCCGCCGGTGGTGGTCAGACTGTTCCATTTGGTCGGCACATTCCGCGTCTGTTCGCCATTGCTGACCACAAAGCGCGGGTCGTAACGGCTGTAACCCATCGTACCTTCAAGGTACAGAGGAAACGACTCGCTGAGGGTTGCCCCGCCGCCAAACTGGGTGATGGCCAGATTATGTTTGTCGTTGCTGCCGGAACCAATGTTGAGATCGCTGGCGGTCACGTCAGGGACGACGGTATAGCTCATCAGAGTCAATACGGCATCGGCACGCTGTTTGATGGCGTGGCCGTTCGCCGCCAGCGTCGCTGGCGCGTAAAGCGAAAGTACCGACAGGAGAACGAAAAGACGCACCATATGTCGTTTGCCACCTCAGCGACAGGCTAACAATATTGCCACCTAAATCAGCAGGCTGGCGTTCACTCAGTATAGTCGGTGAGTCAGCCTGCGCGTCCCGCGGGGAGAAAAAGCATCGGGCTGGTCAGGCCGCGCCTCCGCGGCTGTGCAGCCGTTCCACATTTTCAAACGGCAGGCGCGAGACCCGGTTGCGCCCACCATTTTTGGCCACATACAGCGCTTTATCGACGCGGGAAAAAAGCTGATCAATCGCTTCCCCGTCATGGTGTTCGGCCACGCCGATGCTCACCGTCACCGACAGCGTCTGATACTCGCTGACCGCCTGGCGGATCCCTTCCGCCAGTATCAGGGCGCGCGCTATCGGCGAATGGGGTAAAAAGAGCAGAAACTCTTCTCCCCCCCAGCGATAAATTTTATCTTCGCGATCCACCGACGTTTCCAGAATGCGGGAGATCACCAGCAGGACTTCATCCCCTTTTTGATGACCGTGAATATCATTAATGCTCTTGAAATGATCGATATCGATTAACAGCAGACAAAAGCCTTGCGCGATAAATGACGGCGCCTCGACGAGGCGATAAAATTCACGGCGATTAAGCAATCCGGTGAGCGGATCGTGGGCGGCAGAGAATTCCAGCTCTTTTTTCAGATGCACTTCTTCGGTGATATCGTGAATAATGCATAGCATCAGTCGAATATTATAAAGCACTACGGGCCCGGCATAGGTTTGGACATGGCGCAGCGTACCGTCGGCTAAAATATGCGTAAAATTAAGCGGTTTATGCCCGCCTGGCATATTAGCAATATTATTCATGATGGGGATCACGTCCCGACCAAGGGTATTAATTTGCCAGGTATGTTTATTGCGCATTTCCTCATCGGAATAATGATAAAAACGCAGCGCCGCAATATTGGCATCGACAATTCGACCATCCTTACTGGGATCGATCAATAGCATCGGCGCGGTATTGGTCATAAAAAAACGGGCAAAAAAACCATTGTTGCGTCGCTGATAGCGGCGGGAGCCGGTATGAATGGATTGATTTTGCGCCAGCAGCTTCACGGCTTCAAACAGCAATAAGGTACCGCTGTCGTCGGTGTCGACCAGGGTGGTTTTACAATATACCGACTGCAGGCCCTTGCCCGTCTGTAACGTCCAGACTTCAAATATCTCGATCATCGTATCGAGATAGCGAAGATAATGTTGTAACTGCGTTTCAGGACAGGTCGAATAGATACCGTTACGCATCTCCTTCAGCGACATATCGCCGCTCAATGTCCGGGAAGCCGGATTGGCATAGACCACACTTTCAGTAAAAGGATGGACTACCCATATCGGGGTGCTTAATACATCAAAAACAGCCAGTTCTTTTAATAACATACAGGCCCCAAACCGACCAATTCCCGGCGCAGAAGCGACACATAACGATATGCGTCCCTGACGCTGGTATAAAGTGATAACAAAGAAACCGAATAGCCTTAATAACGCGCGTGCGCGGCAAGTATAGTCGGTTCTGCACGCAGCGACGCCCACCCGAGGCGACTTTGCGCGTGGTTTAACCGTCTGGATGCGATAATGTCTTTTTTATTAATTCTATTTCAACAGCATAGCAGCAATACCAGAACTGGTAGTCGCTTTTGATCACAGAGTGTGTCTATCGGTCTTTTCGCCCGTTGGCTGCGTATTGGCTTTGTCCAGGATGCCCGCATTGCGGCTTTTATGCCCAGACTAATCGTGATAGTTTCTATCATAACTCTCATCACAAACGGCCATCATAGTGAAAAAATCCGCTACTAAAATCACGCTTGCCGATATCGCACGTGAAGCCAACGTCGGTATTGCCACCGTCGACCGGGTGCTCAACAAGCGTGCGGCGGTGAAGGAGTCCACGGCATTGAGCGTACTGGAGGCGGCACGACGACTGGGGTTTACCCTCGAGCAGCCCCACTATCGCCTGGCGGCGGGGAAAGCGCCGGTCACGGTCAGAATGGGGTTTATTCTGCTGCAGGAGACCCACTCCTTCTACCTGCCGCTGGCCCAGGCGCTGACGCGAGAGGCCGCCCCATGGCTACCGGCGGGCCAGGTGCCGGTGATACTGCATTTTGCCATCGATGCGGTGGAAGCGATGGCTCAGGCCATTCACCGGCTAAGTGACGAAGTGGACGTGTTAGGCCTGGTGGCGCTGGACCACCCGCTGATTCGCCACGCGGTGGCCCGGGCTGCCGCCCGTGGCGTTCGCGTGTTCACCCTGCTTTCGGATCTGTCGGTCCCTCAGCGCAGCGGATATATCGGCCTCGATAATCAAAAAGCCGGGCGCACTGCGGCCTGGTTTATTGAGCGCTTATGTCGGGGTAATGGCGAAATTGGCATTATCATTGGCGACAATCGTTTTACCTGTCAGGAAAGCTGTGAGATCAGCTTCCGCTCCTGCCTGCGTGAACAAGGCATGGGGCAGCAGATCCTGGAGCCGGTTCGCAGCCATGAACGGGCGGATATCGCCAGGAGCGTGACGGAGCAGATGCTGAGTCAGTACCCGGCCCAGCAGGCAATCTATGCCCCCTGCGGCGGCGTCGAAGGCATTGTCGAGGCGCTGCGCGACAGCGGCCGTCAGCAGGCGATCACCCTGGTCTGTCACGGCCCGCTAAACGACAGTGAACTGGCCCTGATCGATGGCACCATCGACATCATGCTTAACCACCGGCTGGATGCGTTTGCCGCCGCCACGCTACGCACTATAACGGACGCAGTTTCGCGCTCGCCGAGCGAGGTGATTTCTCTCCCTCAGCCTTTCGATATCATCACCAAAGAAAATATGTAAACTCCCGGCCCCGCCGCCGCCGGGGCCAGTTAACGGGCAGACCGCGCCCGCCCTCAATTTGATAAAAAACTATCAAAAACTCCATCAATACAAAGCATGATGGCCATCAAAAAATCATCATTCCATCATTGTTGAGAATGAAATATTTATTCAATACTCAGCGGCATCCCCTGTGTAAAAAGGAAGCCAACATGACACTCTCAATCGCCAATGCCCCCTGCAGCTGGGGCGTGGATGACCCGAAAAACCCTGACCTTCCCGCCTGGGCTACCGTGCTGAAGGAGGCAGCGCAGGCCGGCTATCGCAGCATTGAGCTGGGGCCCTGGGGCTACCTGCCCACCGACCCGGCCAGCCTGCGCGCGGCGCTGGAACAGCATCAGTTGTCGCTGGTAGCCGGTACGATCTTTGACGATCTGGTCAGCGAGGCCCATTTCCCCACCCTGGTGGCGCTGACCCATCAGATCTGCCGCAATCTGTCGCAGGTTCCGGCCGCCGAACCCACGCCAGGGCATCCTGTTCAGCCGCCTTACCTGGTAATTATTGATTTCGGCAACCCTGAACGGGCGCGCTTTGCCGGGCGCGGCGCGCTCGCTCCACGTCTTGATGACAAAGACTGGCAGCGCATGATGGCGCACATTACCGCCCTCAGCACCCTCGCCTGGCAGGAGTACGGTATGCGGGCGGTTATCCATCCCCACGCCGGGGGCTGCATCGAATTTGCGGATGAAATCGAGCGGCTGGCGAACGATATTCCGCACGACGTCGCGGGATTGTGTCTGGATACCGGGCATCTCTACTACGCCGGTATGGATCCGCTCGACTGGCTGGATCGCTATTACGCACGACTCGACTACCTGCACTTCAAGGATGTGGATCCGCAGGTTTACCAGCGCGCCATCGCCGAGGGCATCGACTTTTTCACCGCCTGCGCCGAAGGGGTAATGTGCCCGCTCGGCAGCGGCGCCATTGACTATCCGGCCATCAAAGACTTTCTCGCCCGCCGAGGATATCAGGGCTGGATAACCATTGAACAAGAGCGCGACCCGCGCCATGCCGCAGGCAGCCTGCAGGCGGTCACGGAAAGTCTGCGCTATCTGCGCGACGTGGGATTCTGACAGGAGACGCAACATGATTAACGGTTTAAAACCTCTCGATCGCACCCTGCGCTGGGGCATGGTCGGCGGCGGCGGCAGCAGCCAGATCGGCTATATTCACCGCTCAGCGGCGCTGCGTGATAACACCTTTACGCTGCTGGCCGGCGCCTTTGATATTGATGCCGAACGCGGACGCCAGTTCGGCCAACAGCTGGGGGTGGATCCCGACCGCTGTTACGCCGACTACCAGAGCCTGTTCCGCGGTGAAGCGGAGCGTCCGGACGGCATTCAGGCGGTGTCGATTGCTACACCAAATAACACCCATTATGCCATCTGCCGGGCGGCGCTGGAGGCCGGGCTGCACGTGGTGTGCGAAAAGCCGCTGTGCTTCAGCAGCGAGGAAGCTGACGAACTGGTGGCGCTCAGTCAGCGGCAGCAGAAGATCCTCGGGGTGACCTACGGCTATGCCGGCCACCAGCTGATCCTGCAGGCCCGGCAGATGATCGCCGACGGGCTGCTGGGCGACATCCGTATCGTCAATATGCAGTTTGCCCACGGTTTTCACGCCCAGCCCGTGGAGCTGGAAAACGCCAGTACGCGTTGGCGGGTCGATCCTCGCTTTGTCGGCCCCAGCTATGTTCTGGGCGACCTGGCCACTCATCCACTGTTTCTGGTTGAAACCATGGCTCCGCAGCTGAACATCACCCGGCTGATGTGCGCCAGACAAAGCTTCGTCAAAAGCCGCGCGCCGCTGGAAGATAACGCCCATGTGCTGATGGAGTATGACAACGGCGCCGTTGGCTCGCTGTGGAGCTCCGCCGTTAACTGCGGCTCCATGCACGGACAAAAGGTGCGTATCGTCGGTGAAAAAGCCAGTCTCGAATGGTGGGATGAACAGCCCAACCAGCTGCGCTATGAAATCCAGGGCGAGCCGGTGCGTATCCTCGAGCGCGGCATGGACTATCTCGATCCGCTGGCGCGTCAGGATGACCGCATCGGCGGCGGCCATCCGGAGGGACTGTTTGAGGCATGGTCGAATCTCTATCGCCGTTTCGCCATCGCCATGGATGCCGCCGACCGTCGCGACGAAGCGCTGCTGGCCGACTTCTGGTATCCGGACGCTCGCGCCGGCGCGTTCGGCGTGCGCTGGGTAGAAAACTGCGTACGGTCTGCCGACAACGGCGCCTGCTGGGTCGACTTCCGCTAACTCACTGGCTCAGGGCGCTCGCCCTGAGCCTTTATGGCTATTTTTCAATTCGTGCCAGCTGGGTCTTATCCGCCTCACGTGCGCTATCCGCCAGCGCCTGGAACGCGCCGGCGCCATAGTATTGCGCGGGAACCGGCAGCGCCTGCATATCATGCCCTGGGTAGATCTGCAGTTCGCCGAGGTCGCGTAAGCGGAACCCCCCAACCTGCTCCGGCATGGTCAGGCGATACGGCGGCAGGGTTTCGAAAGGGACCGGCGTCGGCAGCCGATTCTCCTGCAGATCATAGTTACGCTTCAGCACCAGAAACTTATCCGGCACCCGCCGGTGACTGTTCCACCAGTCGCCGTCGATCCGCTGAAACATCGCTTCCGTCTCCCCTCTCGTCGCCACCATCAGTCGGGTCAGCGCCTGTTTCAGCGCCGTATCCATGGCCTGGTTATAGTCTTCCAGCGAACCACCGTGGCCGCTGAGGATCACGTTAATCGCCAGCCTGGCGCCGAGTAAATTGGAGTAGAGATCCTCCGGCGAAAAAGCGGAGATCTCCTCAGAAAACCCGGGGACCGACTGGAAGCCATACCACTGGGCAATCTCATGCCATTGGGCAATTTCGAAGGCCAGATGACCCGCCAGCCAGGCGGCCAGCTGATAGCGCTGCCTGACGCCCGCCGGCGGCGTAAAGGCATTCAGCTGAACGCGGCGTACGCCCAGCTCTTCACTGTAGAAGATCCGCCCCGCCTGGCCCAGCGTCGGCGCAATACGATTGAACAGATAGAAGGTGTAGTCCGCCGTATCGCGCACATGGGCGATATCAATAAACCCGCCGCGACGGGTATAGATGAGCCCGTTCTGCTCCTCGCTGAGCCCGAGCAGGTTTTTCACCGCCCCGAACGCGCTATCGTTGTAATGGTGCTTGCCCAGCGTATCCAGGGTCAGCACATTGCCAATCTGGTATACCGGGATCGGGATGCCCACCGCGCGCACGTGCAGGTCGTAACCAAAAGCGCAGCACGGTCGCAGCGACTCCGGCGGCGGCAGCTCACCCAGGGTGGGCACCGGATGGATCGCCGTCACAGCGGGCAGCACCGGATCCTGCGCCAGCGCCGGCAGCGACAGTGCAAACAGCAGCCATAAGGCTTTACGCATCAACAGCCTCTCCACAACAACAAAAGAGCGCGCATCTTACCGGCAGATGACGCCAGCAGTTTTAGTTAAAAACGGTATTCACCGGAGACAAAGAAGCTATTGCGCTCGTTAAAACCAAATTCAGTCAGCACGTTAAAGTTTTTGGTGACTTCATACTGGGCGCCAATCAGCATATTCCAGGGTGAGGTTAGCTTCTGCTTGACGTCGAATTTCCCCTCGCCGTCTTTATTGACTGCGGCAATCAGGGGCTGAAGCTCTGGCGGCATATGCAGGTCGGCCAGATCGCCTTTAAACTCCTGCTGCACGTCCTGATACATGCTCCCGACCCACAGGCTGAGGTGGGACGGCCCGTCGATCCCCTGAAAACTGAAGCGGTAGCCGACGCGCGGCGAGACGGTGACCGCCGAGATGCTGCCGTCGAGAATATCGAAATCGGTACGGGTGTAGTTAGTGTCTACTAACCCGAACCAGTTGCCGTATCCCCCGGCGAGCGTAAAGCCGGTTCCCCAGGTGGTTCCTTTGAAATCAAGCGTAAAATCAATATTCTGCAGTTTTCCGCTCTGATAAAGCTGGTGAACCGCGCTGGCGATCACCCGATCCAGACCGCGAAACTGCGAAGGATCCGAATCCACGGAGACCTGGGAGACAGACGACCCGCGGGTATGCCCCACCAGCCCGTAAACGTTGAGAAACGGAAAGACCCACATATCGAGGCGCAGGTTTTCGGTTTTGCTCTTCTCGCGGGTGTGCCCGGCATCGATGGCGAACATATCGCTGGGAATGGGATGGTTGCCCAGCTTAAGCCCGGAAAAGGTAATACTGTCGACCATGATATCCTGACGGATATTCATATAGCTCAGGTTGACGCCGTAGGGTAACGGGATCGAATACCCCCGGGCGCGTGCCTCATCTCCCCATATCGGAAAATAGCTGTCGCTCTCGCTCTGCTCCGCGGCCGACGCGCCACAGGCCGCCAACAGCAGCGTTAACACCGTTCCGGATGCTCTCATTGTTATTCTCATGTGTAGTTATAAACCCGAACCGACATTGCAATAGACCGCCTGCTCATGCTCACTGAACGCCACGTCAATCCCGGTACGCAAACCGTACTGCCGTGCAATCAGGTAACGAAAACCGGCCCCCCATGCCACCTCTGACTGTTCCGCTGGCGTGCGCGCCGCGCACCCCGCGCCAACGAATCCCTGCAGGATCCAGCGCGGGGTGAAGGCCCAGGGAGGTTTGCGCCGTGACCACGTCGTCGCCCTGATAGCGGTAGCGCGAAATAGGGACATCAAAGGGTTATCATGGTGGATGAATGACTGATTAATGGCCCGCGACCGCCAGTGCGGACAACAGGAATTTCATGCTTACTCCGGGGCTTTGGGGACGCACGACACGCCTCACGAACAGTATTAACGCGACGGGGTAATGAAAATATAACGTATGAGAATAATGCTCACCAACGCGCAGTCGCCTGTTTTTCGGGTATTTTTAAACGAAAAAGTGCTGGCTATCACAGAAAAATGCCATCGCGATACAGGGCAGCGCGGTGATTGTATTCAAAAGGTGAATATCGTATAACATAGCGCTACCGAGGGGTGTCCCGTGAGGGCTGAGATGGCGCAAGCCGAACCCTTTGAACCTGATCTGGGTCATGCCAGCGAAGGGACGGGTCGGCAATTTTGCCTACATTACCGCCATTGCCTGTTCACACCCCTGCACGCCCGGATCTCCCCTGAATATCTGGAGGTCCTGTGATAATTCCCGCGTTTAGCCATGGTCTTTATGGCCGTTTACGCCAGCTGGCCGCCGCTGACTGGCAGCACTATGTGGCGCATCCTTTCGTCCAGCAGCTTGCCGAGGGCACCCTGGCGGAAAGCGCATTTCGTCGCTACCTGACCCAGGATTATCTGTTTCTGATCCACTTTGCCCGCAGCTATGCGCTGCTGGTGAGTAAACTGCGCACGCTGCCGGAGATGCGGGCCGCGGCCGCCTCAATGAACGCCATCCTCAACGAACTGCCGCTGCACGTCGGTTACTGCGCTCAGTGGGGCATTAGCGAGCAGGAGATGGCTACCCAGCCTGAAGCGCCGGAAACCATTAACTATACCCGCTACGTGCTGGATATTGGCCACTCGGGTGACGCGCTGGATCTGCTGGTCGCGCTGATGCCCTGCGTGGCCGGTTATGCGGAAATCGGTCTCGGCCTGCTGCAGCATCCCGCCACCCGACTGGACGATAACCCCTACGCCTCGTGGATCCGCAACTATGGCGATGAAGGCTATCTGCACGGCGTCAACGCCGCGCTGGCGCTGCTGGAAACGGTGTGGCAGCAGCGCGGGAGCGAGGCCCGGATCACTGAGCTGAGCGAGATTTTCACCACTGCCACCCGCCTTGAGGCGCAGTTCTGGCAGATGGGCCTCAACGCGACGGCGGAGACCCGGGCGTGACGGCGCCGGGTATTGAGGTCCGTGGCCTGAGCCTGCATTTCGGCGACCGTCGGTTGTTCGACAACCTGTCGTTTACGGTCCCCGGCGGGCAGTGGGTGTCGCTCCTCGGCGCCAGCGGCGCCGGCAAAACCAGCCTGCTGCGGGTGATGGCCGGTCTGGCGCCCGCCACCCGGGGAGAAGTGGTCGCCAGCGATGGGCAGCCTATTCAGGGCCGTCTGGCGTGGATGGGGCAGAAAGATCTGCTCTACCCCTGGCTGAGCGTCCGGGACAACGTCGCCCTCGGCGCGCGGCTGCGCGGTGAAAAAGTCGATCGTGCCCGGGTCGCCGCCCTGCTTGATCAGGTTGAGCTCTCGTCCTGCGCCGACGCCCGGCCGGCAACCCTCTCCGGCGGCATGCGTCAGCGCGCCGCGCTGGCCCGCACCCTGTATGAGGACCGCCCCATCGTGCTGATGGATGAGCCTTTCTCGGCGCTGGATACCCTCACCCGCACGCGCATTCAAACTCTGGCAGCCACCCTGCTGGCTGGTCGCACGGTGGTGCTGATCACCCACGATCCGCAGGAGGCCTGCCGGCTGAGCCACCGCCTGCTGGTCCTCTCGGCGCCCGACGGCGACATCGATGACAGCCATCACCTCGCCGGCACACCTCCGCGCGCGCCGGACGCGCCCGATCTCTTGAACAGCCAGGCCGCCCTGCTGCAGCAACTGATGAGGGCTCATCCATGACCGGACGTCTCTGGCGGGGCAGCATGGTGTTCTGCGGGTTGATGATCCTCTGGGGTCTGGCCAGCCGCAGCGGCATTCCTCACTTTCTTTTACCCTCCCCGATGGCGGTCGCCGAGGCGCTGTGGGTTAATCGCGCCTATCTCGGCTGGCACACGCTTATCACGCTCAGTGAGATCCTGAGCGGCCTGGCGCTGGGCGTGACGCTCGGCGTCACCCTGGCGCTGGGTATGATCCTCTCTCCGCGTCTGCAGCGCTGGCTGATGCCGCTGGTCCTCACCAGTCAGGCGATCCCGGTCTTTGCCCTCGCCCCGCTGCTGGTGCTGTGGCTGGGCTTTGGCATGAGCGCCAAAGTGGCAATGGCCGTGCTGGTGATTTTCTTTCCAGTGACTTCCGCCTTCTTTGATGGCTTGCGACGGGTCAACCAGGAGTATCTCGATCTGGCGCGCAGCATGAACGCCTCCTTCGGCGCTCAGCTGCGGCATGTCCGCCTGATGGCTGCCCTGCCTGCGCTGGGCTCGGGCCTGCGGATGGCGGCGGCGGTGGCGCCCATCGGCGCGATTATCGGCGAATGGGTCGGCTCCGCTGAGGGGCTGGGCTACGTCATGCTCAATGCCAATGCGCGGCTGCAAACCGATATCTGCTTCGCCGCGCTGTTTATTTTAGTGCTACTGACCCTCCTGCTGTGGCTGGCGGTAGATACCCTGCTACACCGGCTGATCGACTGGTCACCGGAATAAAGATGAAGTAATAAAGGAAAACAGATGAAAAAGTCGCTTTTCGCCGGGGCAACCCTGACGGCCCTGGTCAGCGGCCACGCGCTGGCCAATGAACCGCTGACGCTGGTGCTGGACTGGTACATTAACCCCGACCATGCGCCGATTATGGTGGCCGAGCAGATCGGCGCCTTTAAGGCTCAGGGGCTGGACGTCAAGATTGTCCCTCCCTCCGATCCCGCGCTGCCTCCCCGCATGGTGGCCGCCCGTCAGGCGGATCTGGCCATCACCTACCAGCCGCAGGTGCACTTCTTCGCTGACGAAGGGTTACCGCTGGTGCGCGTTGGGACCCTGATTAACTCGCCGCTGAACACGGTGATCGCTCTCAATAAGCAGATCAAAACTCCGGCAGATCTGCAAGGTAAGAAGGTGGGCTATTCGGTCAGCGGCATTGAGCAGGCCACCCTGTCGACCATGGCGCAACACGCGGGTATCGATCCGGCCAGTATCAAACTGGTTAACGTCAATTTCCAACTGACCAGCGCCCTGCTGGCGGGCCAGGTGGACGCGGTCATCGGCGGCTACCGTAATATAGAAGCACAGGAGCTGAAGCTGCAGGGCAAAACGCCGGTAGTGATGAACGTCGAAGATTACGGCGTGCCGGCCTATGACGAGCTGGTGATTGTCGCCCATCGCGACGCGATTCATGAGGCCAAGATCCGTAAATTCCTCACCGCCCTGCAGGCCGGAGTGAGCTATCTGCGCGCCCATCCGCAGGAGAGCTGGGAGGCGTTTGCCGCCGCCCACCCGGAGCTGAAAACCGAACTCAACCACCAGGCGTGGCTGCAAACCGTGCCGCTGTTCGCCACCGATCCGGCGGCGCTGGATAAACCGCGCTACGAAGCTTATGAACAGTTTTTATATAACAATAAGTTGGTGAAAAAAGTCACACCTTTAACAAATTATGCGGTGGAACTGCATTGAGACTTGCTATCGCTGACGGAAGGCATTCCGTCAGCGTTTTAACGCAGCGGCAATAAAAATATAGAGACTTTCTCACTAATAATTACACTTTAAAGGGTTATCGTGACACGCAGTTGTTCTATTATAATTCAGCAGGTTACGTTAATTATTGCCCCGGTAAGAATAACGTCAAAATAACGCAATCAATAAAACGTTGAATGCGGATTTAAAAAGCCATATATTGTGCGCGCTTTATGAATGCCAATTCAATTCCTTAGACCAATTATTCAACCAGCGTTCAACCGCAATGCTGGTTGTGGGAGTGATATGATGACGGATAAAGTCCGTATTGATACTTTACGTGCCGATTTATTAGACGCAAACAACGAAACCTTTTTGGCCCGTCAGGCCGAATTCGAATCGAATGTCAGGAGTTACCCGCGTAAGTTACCGCTGGCTATCACTAAAGCTGAAGGCGTGTGGCTGACGGATGCGGATAACAAACAGTACCTGGACTGCCTCGCGGGCGCCGGTACTCTCGCTCTGGGCCACAACCACCCTGATGTATTGCAGAGCATCCAAAGTGTCATTACCAGCGGCTTGCCGTTACATACCCTCGATCTGACTACCCCGTTAAAAGATCGTTTCTCCGAATACCTGCTCTCTTGCCTGCCGGGCGATGGGAAAGAGTATTGCCTGCAGTTCACCGGTCCTTCCGGCGCTGACGCCGTGGAAGCCGCGCTGAAACTGGCGAAAAAATATACTGGCCGTACGGCGGTGATCAGCTTCTCCGGCGGCTATCACGGGATGACCCATGGCGCGCTGTCCGTCACTGGCAACCTGTCGCCGAAAGCGGCGGTTAACGGCATGATGCCGGAAGTCCAGTTCATGCCTTACCCGCACCTGTATCGTTGCCCGCTGGGCATCGGCGGCGAAGCCGGCGTGAAAGCCCTGACCTACTACTTCGAAAACCTGATCAACGACGTGGAGAGCGGCGTCCGTAAACCGGCGGCGGTGATCCTCGAAGCTGTGCAGGGTGAAGGCGGCGTGAACCCGGCGCCGGTCGAGTGGCTGCAGCGCATCCGCAAAGTGACCGAAGAGCATGGCATTCTGCTGATCGTCGATGAAGTGCAGGCTGGCTTTGCCCGTACCGGTAAATTCTTCGCCTTCGAGCACGCCGGTATCCAGCCGGACATCATCGTGATGTCGAAAGCGGTCGGTGGCGGTCTGCCGCTGGCGGTGCTGGGCATTAAAAAACAGTTCGACGCCTGGGAACCGGGTCACCACACCGGCACCTTCCGCGGCAACCAGCTGGCGATGGCTACCGGTCTGACCACCCTGCGTCACCTGCGCGACAACAAGATTGCCGACAAAGTCGCTGCCCAGGGCGAGTGGCTGAAAGGCAAACTGGCCGAGCTGCAGAAGCGCTACCCGGTCATTGGCCACGTACGCGGTCTTGGTCTGATGATCGGTATCGAAATCGTCAAGCCGAACGAAGCTCAGGATCACATGGGCTGCTACCCGGCTGACGGCGAACTCTCTGCCCTGCTGCAGAAGAAATGCTTTGAAGCGGGCCTGATTCTGGAGCGCGGTGGTCGTCACGGCTGCGTGCTGCGTCTGCTGCCGTCCCTGCTGATCAGCAACGCGGAACTGGATGTGTTCCTCGACAAATTCGAACAGGCCCTGCTGGCCGCCGGCGTAAAGCCGGTCTGAGTGGAGTCAGTGACCACCATGTCCACATTGAATCCGATTCTTGCTGGTTCAGCGCAGAGCGTTGAAGCCTATCAGCAGGTTATCGAGCAGACCAGCCAGGCCGTTGTGCAGTGGCTGAAGCAACCTGAGATGTATCAGGGGAAAAGCGTTGACGAGCTGCGTGAGCGTATCTCCCTTGAATTTAACGAACAGGGTTTGGGTAACCAGGCGGCGATTGATCGTGCGATCGAGTACTTCCTGAAAGACAGCCTGTCGGTGCATCACCCGCAGTGCGTGGCGCACCTGCACTGCCCGAGCCTGGTAATTAGCCAGGCGGCGGAAGTGTTGATCAACGCCACCAACCAGAGCATGGACTCCTGGGACCAGAGCCCGTCGGCAACCATCATTGAGATGAAGCTGATTGAATGGCTGCGCGCCCGGGTCGGTTATCCGGCTGGCGACGCCGGCGTCTTCACCAGCGGCGGCACCCAGAGCAACCTGATGGGCCTGATGCTGGCGCGCGACGCCTTCTTCGCCCGTCAGGGGCACTCCATCCAGCAGGATGGGCTGCCGGGGGATATCCGCAAGTACAAAGTATTGTGCTCGGAAAACGCCCACTTCTCGGTGCAGAAGAACATGGCGCTGATGGGCCTCGGCTACCGCTCGGTCACGCTGGTGAAAACCGACGAATTCGCGCGGATGGACGTGTCCGATCTGAAAGCGAAGATTGCGCAAGCGCAGGCTAACGGCGAGCAGATCATGGCGATCGTCGCCACCGCCGGCACCACCGACGCGGGGGCTATCGACCCGCTGCGCGACATCGCCGGTATCGCCGCGGAACATCAGATCTGGCTGCACGTTGACGCAGCCTGGGGCGGCGCGCTGCTGCTGTCTGAGCAGTATCGTGACTACCTTGACGGTCTGGAGCTGGTGGATTCCGTTACCCTGGACTTCCACAAGCAGTTCTTCCAGACCATCAGCTGCGGCGCCTTCCTGCTGAAGGACGCGCGCCATTACGAGCTGATGCGTTATCAGGCGGCCTATCTGAACTCCGAGTTCGATGAAGAACACGGCGTACCGAACCTGGTGTCTAAGTCGCTGCAGACCACCCGTCGCTTCGATGCGCTGAAGCTGTGGATGGGTCTGGAAGCGCTGGGCCAGAAACAGTATGCGGCGATCATCGATCACGGCGTCACGATGGCGAAAAACGTGGCGGAGTACGTGAAGTCGCAGCCGACGCTGGAGCTGGTGATGCAGCCGCAGCTGGCGAGCGTGCTGTTCCGTTCCCGTCCGGCGCAGATGGCGCAGAGCGACGCGGCGGCTATCGCGCTGCTCAACCAGCGCGTCGGCGATGCCCTGCTGGCTTCCGGCCGCGCTAACGTTGGCGTGACCGAGCATAACGGTGTCACCTGCCTGAAGCTGACCCTGCTGAACCCGGTGGTGACGCTGGATGACGTGAAGGTGCTGCTTAACCTGGTGGAACGCACCGCTCAGGAGCTGCTGGCGCAATAACCTGCCCTAGCGGGCGGCGCCTGCCGCCCCGCTGTCAGCCTTACCTGCAATAAGCCGATAATCTCCTTATCGGCTTTTTTATTTCTTTCCGCGCCACTGACGTTCTCTGCTCCCTGGCTGGTCGCTGGGCCCGTTGACGCCTGCCTTTCGCGATGCCACAGTACTATCCCGAGAATAACAACGTTCAGGATGAACATCCTGAAAATGAGGATGATGATGGAGAAACGCTTACCGGGGCTGGATCTCGACGCCCTGCGCAGCTTTGTGACCGGCATGGAGTGCGGCAGCTTCGCCCAGGCAGCGCTGCGCCTGTCGCGTTCCACTTCCGCCGTCAGCGCCCAGCTTAAAAAGCTGGAGAGCCAGTGCGGTGCGGCGCTGGTGGCCAAACAGGGGCGGCATCTGGTGCTCACCGCGGAAGGCGAAAAGCTGATGAGCTACGCCAGACGACTGCTGGCGCTCAATGATGAAACCCTGCGCGCGCTGCAGGGCGAGCGGCTCACCGGCGAGATCCACCTTGGTATGCAGGAAGATTTTGGCGAATCGCTGATGCCGGGGATCCTGGGGCAATTTAAACGGCATCATCCGCAGGTGCGGATAGTCGCCAGGGTGGATCGCAATGGTCCGCTGCGCCAGGCGCTGGCGGAAGAGGTGCTGGATCTGGCGCTGCTGTGGCAAACCGAAGATCAGGGTCCCGGGATGGGCCGCTGCCCGCTGGCGTGGATTGCGCATCCTGACCTGGATATTGGTGCACTGCTGGCCTCCGGCGAGCCGCTGCCGCTGGTGATGTTCGATAGCCCGTGCCTGATGCGCTCCCGCGCTATCGCCTGTCTCGATGCCGCGGGGATCCCCTGGCAGGTGGTATTCGTCAGCCACAGTCTGAACGGCATCTGGGCGGCGGTACAGGCTGGCCTGGGGCTGACGATACGCACCCGTATCGGCATGCCCGGCAACCTGCGCACCGTCGCCGGGCTGCTGCCATCGCCAGGTAGCCTGGCCGTTAACCTGCAACAAACCCCGCGCGAGGGACAGCATTCCGCCGCCGTGGCGCTGCTAGGAGACCTGATGACCGAGGCCCTGCAGGGGTGGGTCGAGATGTGACGTTGTCACGCTACTTCCATTCACCCTCACCCTAACCCTCTCCCCGAAGGGAGAGGGAACCGCCCGGCAGTCACCGGCAATGGGCATCCAGCGCCGTTCCCGCTTCAATGCCCGGTGGCGGCTGCGCCTTACCGGGCCTACATCTCCCTGCGCGCTCCTGTAGGCCGGGCAAGCGCAGCGCCGCGCCGCCCGGCAACAGGCACAAGGGATAAAGGGAACCGTCCGCCAGACGCCTACGCCGCGGGTCAGGCTTTGTTCTCCTGCAGTAGCTGCTGGATCACCTGCTCCTGGCGGGCATAATCCCCTTCGCCGAAGGCGGTATAACGCAACTGTCCGCGAGCGTCGAAAATGTAATGCGCCGGCCAGTACTGATTGCCGAAGGCATTCCAGATGGCGTACTCATTATCCGCCACCACCGGGTAGGTTATCCGCCCGTCCTTCACCGCCTGGCGCAGCAGCGGCAGCGAACGCTCCCAGGGATATTCCGGGGTATGGACGCCAATCACCACCAGCCCGGCCGCGCGGTATTTGTTCGCCCAGTCGCGCACGTAAGGCAGGGTATGCTGACAGTTGATGCACTCCCGGGTCCAGAAATCCACCAGCACCACTTTGCCCTTCAGACGCTCCGGAGTTAACGCCGGGCTGTTGAGCCACGCGCTGCCTCCCGCCAGGGAGGGCATCGCGCTGCTGGGCTGCGGCGCGGCGATCGGCTGGAGGATGGTCTTTTGCTCCGGCTGCGGCAGACGGGCGGCCAGCCGCTGCTCCAGCGCCTGACTCCAGCCTCCCGCACTTTGCAGATAGCGATCGCCGCCGCTGGCGATCAGTGCCACCGAGGCCAGCATCGCCACCCCCGCCAGCCGGCGCAGCCGTTCGCCGAACGCCAGCCCACGACGCAGACGGGCAATCAATGCTGCACCACACCACCCCAGCAGGAATAACATCAGCGCCCCGCCGCTGCCGTAAGCCAGCAGCAACCCGCCAGTGGTCGCCTGGCCCGGATGCACAAAGCCCAGGCTCAGTATCGCCCCCAATACCGGCCCGGCGCACGGGGCCCACAACAGGCCCACCGCCAGCCCGGCCAGCAGCGAACCGATCCAGCCGCGCTGGCGTGAGCTGGCGTTGTTAAGCTGATTTCCCAGCGCCACCAGGGGTGAGGTCAGCCGCTGCGCGACGCGCTGCGAAAGCAGGCTCAGCCCGACCAGGGCGAAGAACGCCAGCGCCAGGCCGCGGCCTGCGAGGGTCAGATTCACCACCCAGCCGCTGGCGACCGTCACCAGCCACGAAACCGCGCCGAACATCAGCGCCATTCCAGCCAGCATAATTGCCAGCTGCCCCCGGCGGCCCCGGACGCTGGCGAACAGCAGCGGGATCACCGGCAGCGTACAGGGGCTCAGCAGGGTTAACATTCCGCCCAAAAATGCAATGAATATCGACATCGCCTTCTCCTCATTATGTCGTCGCTGCCGGGAGTGGCAGCCACGACATTACCGCAAGGCCATGTAAGGCGAATGTGTCGGGAAAGGGGGAGAATTGTCGGCTTAATTATCCGTCTGCGCCGGAGATACAGCAGGATACAATCCCGCCGCGGCAAGGCGAACGCTGGCGTCCAGGCCGCCCTGCGGGCGGTTGGCCAGGCGCAGTGCGCCGTTCATCTGGCTGACCAGCTGCGCAGCGATCGCCAGCCCCAGACCGGTGCCGCCGGTATCGCGATTGCGCGAGTCCTCCAGGCGATAAAACGGCTGCAGCACCGCCTGTAGCGCGGCCTCCGGGATCCCCGGCCCCTCATCCAGTACATGGAGGGTGACATCCCCGGCGGCGTCGCGGGTCAGAGTTACCGTGACCGTGGTGCCGAATTTCAACCCATTATCGATAAGGTTAGTCATCACCCGGCGCAGGGCCTGCGGTGGGATCGACACCACCCCGGCGGTCTCCTCCGGGCAAAAACGCACCGGCCGGCCGACATCGGCATAATCGCAGACGATGGTGTCGAGAAAGGCGTCAAGGTTCAGCCGCTGGCGCGCCTCCGCCAGTGGCTGCGAGGTGCGGGCGAAGGCGATGCCCTCCCGCACCAGGCGGGTCATATTGTCGAGATCCTGCAGCAGCTTATCGCGCAGTTCCGGCTGGTCGGCCATCTCCACCCGCAGCTTCATTCGGGTGATCGGGGTTTGCAGATCGTGGGAGATAGCGGCGAGGATCCGCGCCCGCTCCTGCAGATGGTCGTGGATGCGCGCCTGCATCGCGTTAAACGCGCGAGCGGCACGGCGGACCTCTTCCGGCCCCTGCTCGGCCATGGTTCCCGCCGTGTCGCTGGCCGGTTCAAGGGCGTCCACTGCGCGGGTAAAACGGGTGATGGGCAGCAACACCTGGCGAACGGCATACCAGGCGCAGGCCAGCAGGAGAACAAACTGAGCGATCAGCACCACCGGCAGCCAGCGGGCGATGGCCGGTAGCTTCGGCCACAGATCGAGAGTCAACGGGGCGCCGTCGTGGAGGGTAATATGGGCCTGAATATGCTGCCGCGGGCCGGGGATCGTCACAATACTTACCGGGTACTGCGCGCTCAGCGCCTCCTGCAGGGAGCGGGCTGCGTCCCGGGCGCGCCAGCTGTCCGGGTAGTCGCCGCGCTCGCCGGAGCCCAGCAGATAGCGATAATTGCCGCGCGCCAGCTTCGGCAGCCACTGTGGGCGCTCAGCGGCCGGCAGGCGGTCAAGGATAGCCACGCTGGTGGCGACATCGGAAGCCAGATTGCCCAGCATCACGCTGCGAGCGCTGCTCATGCGCTCATAAAACAGCAGCGACAGGGTTAAAGTATTCGCCAGCAGCAGCGCCAGAAACAGCAGCGCCATCAGCCTCGACTGCAGCGAGGCGGGCCAAAACCTCATTCATGCCTCTCGCGGATGGAGACCGGCACCGACAGCACATAGCCTTCGCTGCGCACCGTTTTAATGTAGGCCGGCTCGCGGGCATCCTCCCGTAGCCGCTGGCGCAGTCGGCTCACCAGCAGGTCAATTGACCGCTCAAACAGTTCCGCGTCGCGTCCCTGGGTCAGATTCAGCAGCTGATCGCGGTTCAATACCCGCTGGGGGTGATCGAGAAACACCCGCAGCAGCCGATACTCCGCCCCGCTGAGGGCGACGATGGCGCCGCTGTCGTCCAGCAGGTGGCGGGCGGCAGTGTCGAGCAGCCAGTCGCCAAAGGCGATCAGCCTGCCCGCCTCGGTGATCTGCAGATTGGGCGGCAGCGCCCGGGTGCGGCGTAAAATGGCTTTGATGCGCGCCAGCAGTTCGCGGGCCACAAAGGGTTTAATCAGATAATCGTCAGCCCCCATTTCCAGTCCGAGGATCCGGTCGCTGTCGTCGGTGCGGGCGGTGAGCATCAGCACCGGAATATCCTGCTGCGGGTTGGCGCGCAGCTGGCGGCAGAGCGTTAAGCCGTCCTCGCCCGGCATCATGATATCCAGCACAATCAGGTCAATTTGATGATTTTTGAGCACCGACCACATGGCTTTGCCGTTCGCCGCGCCGCTGGCGCGATATCCCGATTTTTCCAGATAGTCGACAATCAGTTCCCGAATATCGCGGTCGTCATCGACGACCAGGATGTGGTCAATACGCTCCAAAGGGTGCTCCTGCGGCAAAATAAACTCTTCACAAGCATAAGCCGTGTTGCCGGAAGCGCAACGTCGCGCCGCCGGCAAGGCGCGGATTACAAACGGTCGGCGTCCACCACCGCCTGGACAAAGTCTGCCGGGTCCTCCTGCGGCGGATTATGGCCCACCGCCCCCTGCAGATCCCGGTGTTCATATTTTCCGGTAAATTTAGCCCGGTAGCTGGCGGGAGCCGGATGCGGCGCGCCGTTATTCGCCCCTTCAAGGGTGATGGTGGGCACGGTTATCGGCGGTAGCGCCGCCAGCCGTTGTTCATAGCCGGCATACTTCGCTTCCCCCTTCTCCAGCCCCAGGCGCCAGCGGTAGTTGCTGATGGTGATCGCCACGTGGTCCGGGTTATCCAGCGCCCGGGCGGTTCTGGCAAAAGTCGCGTCGCTGAATTTCCACTGCGGCGACGCCTGATGCCAGATAAATTTCGCAAAGTCGTGGGTGTTCTGCCGGTAACCGGCTTCGCCGCGCGGGGTGGCAAAATAGAACTGATACCACCACGACAGCTCCGCCTGCGGCGGCAGCGGTTTTTCGCCAATCTGCTGACTGCTGATCAGATACCCGCTCACCGAGACCAGGGATTTCACCCGCTGCGGCCACAGCGCGGCGACGATATCCGCCGTGCGCGCGCCCCAGTCAAAGCCGGCCAGATCCGCCTGCCTGATGTTCAGGGCGTCCATCAGATGGACAATATCGGCCGCCATCGCCGACGGCTGACCGTTACGCGGCGTGCTGGCGGAGAGGAAACGGGTCGTGCCGTAGCCGCGCAGATACGGCACAATGACCCGGTAACCCTTCTGCGCTAAAGCCGGCGCCACCTGAGCATAGCTCTGAATATCGTAGGGCCAGCCGTGCAGCAGGATCACCGGCTGGCCGTCGCGCGGGCCGATATCCACGTAGCCTATATTCAGGTCGCCGGCGCGGATCTGGTGGATCTTGTCGAACGCCCCCGCGTCTTCCGCGGCGCAAACGGCAGCGGACCACAGGGTGGATAACCCCAGCGCCGCGGCGCTGGTATAGCGGATCAGGGATAATCTGTTCATCACTTTCTCACCTTTTATCATCATCAAGAGAGTACGTGACCAGTAAAGCGGAAATTTGTATCTGCCATGTGCCCGACCGGGGCCATTTTTATCTCTTAATGTCAGCGCTGCGCCGCGAGATACAGTGTGATACAGAGTCGAGGTTGGCAATTGTTGCGGGCATGTGAATTTATGCTTGCCCCAGGAGATAAATCCGTTACCGTGGCAGGCATTTTTCACCACTTAAGAACGCAGGAACCCGCTATGGCGATTTTTGATGGTCACAATGACCTGCTGCTGAATCTCTGGCTTCACCATCGTGAGGATCCGGTAAGCGCCTTCTTTGCCGGGATAGAAAACGGCCATCTCGACTATCCGCGTATCCGCCAGGGCGGGCTGGCCGGCGGCCTGTTCGCCCTCTTTGTGCCGCCGCAGGAGTATATCGCCCGCGTGGCGCCGCAGTACGCCAGCGAGGCGTGGGATCCGCGGGCGATCCTCTGGCAGCAGTTGGCTATCCTCAAGGCGATTTGCGCCCATGACGCCAGTCGCGCGCGGCTGTGCCTGAGCGCGGCGGATATCGAACGCTGTCGCCAGGATAACGCGCTGGCGATGGTGGCGCACATCGAAGGTGCTGGCGGGTTCGACGCGCAAGGCGAAGATCTGCAGGCCTTTTATCGCGCCGGGGTGCGCAGCATTGGTCCGTTCTGGAACATCGCCAATCGCTTCGGCTGCGGGGTCACCGGTGCCTTTCCCGGCAGCCCGGACAGCGGGCCGGGTCTCACTCGCGAGGGCATTGCGCTCATCGCTCAGGCCAACGCCCTGAAGATGCAGATCGATGTTTCGCACATGAATGAACAGGCCTTTTGGGATACCGCCCACCACTCCACCGCCCCACTGGTGGCCACCCACTCTAATGCCCACGCCCTGTGCCCACAGCCGCGCAATCTGACCGACCGGCAACTGCGGGCGATCCGCGACAGCGGAGGCGTAGTGGGCGTCAATTTCGGCAATGCTTTCCTGCGCGCCGACGGACGGCGCGACAGCGACACGCCCATAACCACCATTGTCCGGCATATCGACTATCTTATTAACATAATGGGTGAGGATCATGTGGCTCTCGGCTCGGATTTTGACGGCATCACCCTGCCCGACGAGCTGGGGGATGTGGCCGGCTTACCGCGGCTTATCAATGCCTTGCGGGACAATGGCTATGATCAATTGGTGCTGGATAAGCTGCTGTGGAACAACTGGCTGCGGGTATTAAAAAAGGTTTGGCAACAATAGGTTATATTGTAAACATAAAGTTAATTCCTTACAGATTCCGGGTTGATCTCTCTCCCGGTGAAGCGCAATATGCGGCGGCCGTCACAGATCCAGCATTATCCGTGAGGCCTGTCGTCATTTTTAAGAGGAACAAAACATGTGGAAGAAACCTGCTTTTATCGATTTACGTCTCGGTCTGGAAGTGACGCTGTACATTTCTAACCGTTAATCGCCCCGCCCGCCGTTCGCGCGGGCACCTTCATTCATTACCCGGTCCGTCTTCATGTTCATTAAAGTCCTCGGCTCCGCCGCTGGCGGCGGTTTCCCGCAATGGAACTGCAACTGCGCCAACTGTCAGGGTCTGCGCAACGGCACCATTCAGGCCAGTGCCCGCACCCAGTCGTCGATCATCGTCAGCGATAACGGCAAAGAGTGGGTGCTGTGCAATGCCTCGCCGGATATCAGCCAGCAGATTGCCCATACCCCCGAGTTAAATAAACCCGGCGTACTGCGCGGGACGTCTATCGGCGGCATTATTCTCACCGACAGCCAGATCGACCACACCACCGGGTTGCTGAGCCTGCGCGAAGGCTGCCCGCACCAGGTGTGGTGCACGCCGGAGGTTCATGAGGATCTCTCCACCGGCTTCCCGGTGTTTACCATGCTGCGACACTGGAACGGCGGCCTGGTGCATCATCCCATCGCCCCGCAGCAGCCTTTTACCGTTGACGCCTGCCCTGATTTGCAGTTTACCGCCGTGCCTATCGCCAGCAACGCGCCGCCCTATTCGCCGTATCGCGACCGGCCGCTGCCGGGCCATAACGTGGCGCTGTTTATCGAAAACCGCCGCAACGGGCAGACGCTGTTCTATGCCCCGGGGCTGGGTGAGCCGGATGAAGCCCTTCTGCCGTGGCTGCAAAAAGCGGACTGTCTGCTGATCGATGGCACCGTCTGGCAGGATGACGAGCTGCAGGCCGCCGGCGTCGGGCGCAATACCGGCCGTGATATGGGACACCTGGCGCTCAGCGATGAGCACGGGATGATGGCCCTGCTGGCCTCTCTGCCGGCAAAACGCAAAATTCTCATTCATATTAATAACACCAACCCGATCCTTAACGAGCTGTCTCCCCAGCGCCAGGCGCTAACACAACAGGGGATTGAAGTGAGCTGGGACGGGATGGCAATCACCCTTCAGGATACCGCATGCTGATCACCGACACGCTGTCGCCGCAGGCCTTTGAAGAGGCTCTGCGGGCTAAAGGCGCCTTCTACCATATTCACCACCCTTACCACATCGCCATGCATAACGGCGAAGCGACCCGCGAGCAAATTCAGGGTTGGGTGGCGAACCGGTTTTATTACCAGACCACCATTCCGCTGAAAGACGCGGCGATTATGGCTAACTGCCCGGATGCGCAGACCCGGCGCAAATGGGTGCAGCGGATCCTCGACCACGACGGTAGCCACGGCGAAGATGGCGGGATTGAAGCCTGGCTGCGGCTGGGGGAAGCGGTCGGTTTGAGCCGCGACGACCTGCTCAGCGAGCGTCACGTGCTGCCCGGCGTGCGCTTCGCGGTGGATGCCTATCTTAATTTCGCTCGTCGCGCCTGCTGGCAGGAGGCGGCCTGCAGCTCCCTGACCGAGCTGTTCGCCCCACAGATCCATCAGTCGCGCCTCGACAGCTGGCCGCAGCACTATCCGTGGATCAAAGAGGAAGGCTATTTTTACTTCCGCAGTCGTCTGAGCCAGGCTAACCGCGACGTTGAGCATGGTCTGGCGCTGGCGAAGACCTACTGTGACAGCGCTGAAAAACAGAACCGGATGCTGGAGATCCTGCAGTTTAAGCTCGACATCCTGTGGTCGATGCTCGATGCCATGACCATGGCCTACGCTCTGCAGCGCCCGCCCTATCACACGGTCACCGACAAGGCGGCCTGGCACACGACCCGACTGGTGTAATCATGCAAAAAACGTCCATCGTTGCCTTTCGTCGCGGCTACCGACTGCAGTGGGAAGCCGCCCAGGAGAGCCATGTGATCCTCTATCCGGAGGGAATGGCTAAACTCAATGAGACCGCCGCGGCGATCCTCGAGCTGGTCGATGGCCGGCGCGACGTCGCGGCGATTATCGCCATGCTTAACGAACGTTTCCCGGAAGCCGGCGGCGTCGATGACGACGTCGTCGAGTTCCTGCAGATCGCCTGTCAACAGAAGTGGATCACCTGCCGTGAGCCAGAATAAACCCGCCGTCAATCCGCCGCTGTGGCTGCTGGCGGAGCTGACCTACCGCTGCCCGCTGCAGTGTCCCTACTGTTCCAATCCGCTGGACTTCGCCCGGCAGGAAAAGGAGCTGACCACCGAACAATGGATCGAGGTCTTTCGCCAGGCGCGAGCGATGGGTAGCGTACAGCTGGGCTTTTCCGGCGGCGAGCCGCTGACCCGTAAAGATCTGCCGGAGCTGATCCGCGCCGCGCGCGACCTCGGGTTCTATACCAACCTGATCACCTCGGGAATTGGGCTAACCGAGAGCAAACTCGACGCCTTCAGCGAGGCCGGGCTGGACCATATCCAGATTAGCTTCCAGGCCAGCGATGAGGTGCTCAACGCCGCTCTCGCCGGCAATAAAAAAGCCTTCCAGCAGAAGCTGGCGATGGCCAGAGCGGTAAAAGCGCGCGACTACCCGATGGTGCTGAACTTCGTCCTCCACCGGCACAACATCGACCAGCTCGATAAAATTATCGAGCTGTGCATTGAGCTGGAGGCCGATGACGTCGAGCTCGCCACCTGCCAGTTTTACGGCTGGGCGTTTCTTAATCGCGAGGGGTTACTGCCGACCCGGGAACAGATCGCCCGCGCCGAGCAGGTGGTCGCCGATTACCGGCAGAAAATGGCCGCCAGCGGTAACCTCACCAACCTGCTGTTCGTCACCCCGGACTATTACGAGGAACGCCCGAAAGGCTGTATGGGCGGCTGGGGATCGATTTTCCTCAGCGTCACTCCGGAAGGCACTGCGTTGCCGTGCCACAGCGCGCGCCAGCTGCCGGTGGCGTTCCCGTCGGTGCTGGAGCAGAGTCTGGAATCGATCTGGTATGACTCGTTCGGCTTCAACCGTTATCGCGGGTATGACTGGATGCCGGAGCCGTGCCGCTCCTGTGATGAAAAAGAGAAAGACTTCGGCGGCTGCCGCTGTCAGGCCTTTATGCTGACCGGCAGCGCCGATAACGCCGACCCGGTGTGCAGCAAATCCCCACATCATCACAAAATCCTTGAGGCCCGGCGCGAAGCGGCCTGCAGCGACATCAAAGTCAACCAGCTGCAGTTCCGCAACCGTACCCGCTCGCAGCTGATCTACAAAACCCGGGAACTGTAATGACGCTGGCGACCCGCACCGTCACCCTGCCGGGCGGCCTGCAGGCCACCCTGGTTCATCAGCCGCAGGCCGATCGCGCGGCGGCCCTGGTGCGGGTTGCCGCCGGCAGCCACCACGAACCGTCGCGCTTCCCCGGTCTGGCGCACCTGCTGGAGCACCTGCTGTTTTACGGCGGTGAGCGCTACCGCAAAGATGAACGGCTGATGAGCTGGGTGCAGCGCCAGGCAGGGGATGTGAATGCCACCACCCTGGCCCGCCACAGCGCTTTCTTTTTCGAGGTCGCCGCCGAGGGCCTGGCTGACGGCGTCGCGCGCCTGCAGGAGATGCTGCAGGCGCCGCTGCTGCTCAGGGACGATATTCAACGCGAAGTCGCGGTTATCGACGCCGAAAACGGCCTGATCCAACAGCATGAGTTGTCGCGACGGGAAGCCGCCGTGCGTCACGCCGCCATCGCGCCCGCGGCGTTTCGCCGCTTTCAGGTCGGCGACGCCAGGTCGCTGGGGGAGGATTTCCTCGCGCTACAGGCGGCCTTACGTGACTTTCACTATAGCCACTACGTCGCCCGCCGGATGCAACTCTGGCTGCAGGGGCCGCAGTCGCTGGAGGTGCTCGGCGAACTGGCGACCCGTTTCGCCACCGGGCTTGCCCCGGGCGAGGCACCGCCGCCAGCGCCGCCGCTCAGTCTGGGCGAGCCCCCTCAACTGCAGCTGGCCGTCTCCAGCCTGCCCGCGCTGTGGCGCTGCCCGCGGATCGCCTTAAGTGACAATGTCACGTTACTGCGCGAGTTTTTGCTGGATGAAGCCCCCGGTAGCCTGATGGCCGGCCTGCGCCAGCGCGAGCTGGCCGAGGACGTGGCGCTGAACTGGCTGTATCAGGATCAGCACGTCGGCTGGCTGGCGCTGATTTTCGCCAGCGACCGGCCGGAACAGGTCGACCGGCAGATAACCCACTGGTTGCAGGCGCTACAGCAGACGACGCCTGAGCAGCAGCAACACTACTATCAGCTGTCCCGGCGCCGTTTTCAGGCGCTGTCGCCCCTCGATCAGCTGCGCCAGCGGGCATTCGGCTTTGCCCCCGGGGCGCCGCCCACCGGGTTCGCCGATTTTTGCGCCGCCCTGCTGGCCGCCCCCACGGTCAGCCTGGCCTGCCAGACGCAGCCCCCCGGAGCAACGGTAGCCACCCAGGGCTTTAGCCTGCCGCTCAGCCGCTGGTCGCCACGTCCGGTCTCTGACCCGGCGCTGGCATTCGCTTTTTATCCGCAGGCCGCTGGCGAGCTCGTGGCCGAAAGCCCGGCGGAAGCCGCGCCACTGCGTCACCTCCCGTCACCGGGAGAGCCGCCGACGCTCCTGCTGCGACCGCCCTTCTACTGCTCGCCCACGCCGGCCGGGGGGCTGGCGCGCGGGGAACAGCTGCGTCCATTACTTGCCGCCCTGCGCCATGCCGGGGGACACGGCGAGTGGCATCTGTTCGACGGCAGCTGGCAGCTGATCCTGCAGTTGCCTGCGTCCGGCCAACGGCCGGAGGCGATTCTGCAGGCCATCGTGCGGCAGCTCGCGCTCCCGGTCGCCCCGCTGCCCCCACCGCCGGAGAGTATTGCGATCCGTCATCTCATGGCCCAGCTCCCCGAACGGCTGGGTACGTCAGCGCACCAGGAAGGTTGGCTGGCGGCCCTGATTGGCGGCAGCGCGGAAGATGCGCAGTGGGTAGCGCATCAGCTGAGCCGGCTTACCGTCCCGGTTAATCCGCCGATGCCCGCTCCGGCCCCCTGCCGCGGCGGCGTCGAGCGGCTGGCTTATCCCCGGGGCGACACGGCGCTACTGGTCTTTCTTCCGCTGCCGGAAGGCGCTTCGCTGGCGGCCCTGCGGGTGCTGGCGCAGTTCTGCGAGCCGCCGTTTTTCCAGCGCCTGCGGGTGGAGCAGCAGATAGGCTATGTGGTGAGCTGCCGCTATCAGCGCGTTGCCGATCGCGATGGGCTGCTGATGGCGCTCCAGTCCCCGGAACGCCGTCCCGGAGAACTCCTCCGCTGCTGTAAAACCTTTCTGCGCCAGCTGGACCCCATGGATGAGGCGACCTTCAGGTTGTTACAGCAGCGGCTGGCCGCTCAGGCCCGCTCCCGGGTACCGCCGAAGGTGCGCGCCCTGGACGCGCTGCGCCAGGAGTATAACTTGCCGGGGGTGACGCCGCAGGCGGCTGACGCGCTGCGCGTTGAAGAGGTGGTCGCCCTGTGGCGTGAGATGACCCGCCGGCGTCGTCGCTGGCGAGTGCTGTTCACGACAGGGAGTTAATGGCCGGGGGCATCCGGGGTCAGAAAGTCGCTGACGAAGCGGGTGAGGATCGCCGCGGCCTGCGGGCTCTCCTGGACCTCGTCGTGTAACTGTTGTGGGTCGATGCCTTCCGCCTGCAGCACCGCCTCCCGGTAGCGGATCAGCGAGCGGGCAATCGGCGCGGTGAATTCCGGGTGAAACTGCGTGGAGACCGCCTGCGGCCCGTAGCGCACAATCTGGTGGGGATCGTGGGAGGATGCGGCCAGCACGGTAGCCCCCTCCGGCAAACGGGTCACGGTTTGCAAATGGCTCAAATGCGCGGGGAATGTCGCTGGCAGGCCGCTCAGCAGCGGGTCATCGACACCCCACGGCGAAAGCGCAATCGTTTTGCTGCCGCTTTCCCGCCCGGCAGGATGGTAAGCCACCTCACCGCCCAGCGCATGGGCCATCAGTTGATGACCATAGCAGACGCCGAACAGCGGCATGCCGATAGCCACCGCCTGACGGATCCAGTCGGCGGTCCGTTCGCTCCATGCCAGGCGATCGGACACCATTGCCCACGAACCGGTGAGAACCGCCACGGTCTGGCGATCCGGCGCCGGCAGCGGTTCATCTTCAAACACCCGCACCGCGGTCAGCTGCGCCTGCCACGGCGCCAGCAGCGTACGGAACCAGTGCGGCAGATCGCCATGCTCCTCGCGGATGGCTGCCGGCGGCGTGCCGGTCTGAACCAGCAATAATCGGTTACGTGTCACCCTTCCTCCTCGCTCCGGGTCATGTTCCTGCCATCACTATGCCGCCCGGAAAGCCGCGGGACAAATAACCAATATCTATGAACGATGCGCGTCCGGAATAAGTCCAGCCGCTTACTGGGCATCGGCGCTGTCACGCTGCGGCACGTCAGCCGCCGCGGATGACGCCTGCTGCGGAACAAAGATGTGGTCCAGAATGGCGCGCGCCGTCGGTCCGGCCACCACCCCATCCCCGCCGCCGTTCTCCAGGATCAGCGCCATCGCCACCTTCGGATGCTGATAAGGGGCAAACAGGGTATAGAAAATGTGGTCGCGCAGACGCACCGGGATCATTTTGGCGTTATAGGTCTGGTTTTGCTTCAGGCTGAACACCTGCGAGGTGCCGGATTTCGCCGCGATCTGGTACGGCGCGGTATGGAATAGCTTATAGCCGGTGCCGTTGGGCAGATTCGCCATCCCATACATGCCGTTGCGCACAATGCCCCAGTACGGCGATTTCGGATCGCCCACCTGCGGCAGGTTCGCCGGCTGCTGATAACGTTCCACATGGTTGCCCTGCTTCATCGAATAGAGCAGATGCGGATCCTGCACCTTGCCATTATTCAGCAGGGTGGTGAGCGCCTTCACCATCTGAATGGGCGTGGCGATCCAGTACCCCTGGCCGATGCCGACCGAGATGGTGTCCCCCTGATACCAGGGCTTTTTATGCACCCGCTGTTTCCACTCCCGGCTGGGCAGTACGCCGGCATACTCCTCATTAAGGTCGATGCCGGTGGACTGGCCGTAACCAAACTTGCTCAGCCACTCATGGATCCGGTCAATGCCCATCTCGAAAGCGACCTGATAGAAAAAGGTGTCAGCCGACTCTTCGATGGCTTTGGTCACGTTGAGCATCCCGTGGCCGGTCTTCAGCCAGTCGCGGTAGCGGCGTTGCGTGCCCGGCAGCGTCCACGTCGGCGCGCCGAAGAAGGTGGTGTTCGGGGTGATGACCCCTGCGGAGAGCGCCGACAGCGCCATATAGGGCTTCACCGTCGAGGCCGGGGGATACAGCCCCTGGGTGACGCGGTTGATCAGCGGCCGGTCCGGATTATCGAGCAGCGATTTATAGGCCTGATAGCCAATGCCTTTGACGAACGGATTAGGATCGTAGCTGGGGCTGGAGACCATCGCCAGCACGCCGCCATCCCGGGGATCGACCACCACCACCGCCGCGCGCTGCCCCTTCAGCACCGACTCAATATACTGCTGCAGGTGCAGGTCGAGGGTCAGATAGAGGTTTTTCCCGGCCACCGGCGGTACCTCTTTCAGCAGACGCACCACCCGGCCGTGGTTATCGACCTCCACTTCCTGATAGCCAGTGGTGCCGTGGAGTGCTTTTTCGTAATAGCCCTCGATCCCCTGCTTGCCGATATTGTGGTCGGCAGCATAGTTCTCCTCTTCGCCGTCTTTCGCCAGCCGCTGCAGGTCGTTGTCGTTAATTTTCGACACATAGCCCACCACGTGCGCCAGCTCGGCGCCGTACGGGTATTCGCGCTGCTGATAGCTCTCCACCGTCACGCCGGGGAAACGGAATTCGTTAACCGCGAAGCGCGCCACCTCCACGTCGCTGAGGTCGGACTTCAGCGTCACCGCTTTATAGCGGCTGTTGTGGTGCATATCGTCGCGGAAGCTGGCGATGTCATCCGGCGTCAGGTCGACGATCGGCGTCAGGCTTTGCAGCAGCGCGGCCATATCGGGAATTTTGCTCGGGATCACCTGCAGGCGATACAGGGAAATGTTCTGCACCAGCGGAATGCCATTGCGATCGAATATCAGCCCGCGGCTGGGGGCGATGGGCAGCATCTTAATGTCGTTCTGGTTCGATCGGGTCTGGTAGAAATCATGCTGCTCCACCTGCAGATGGTAGAGGTTGGCGATCAGCACGCCAAAGCAGACCACCACCAGCAGAAAAGCGATTGCGGCCCGGCGGATAAACAGCATCTCTTCCGCGGAGTGGTCGCGAATTTCATCTCTCAAAAGGGGCATTAGCGGTACATCACCTGAATCACAAGAAAAGCCAACAGCGTAACGGCCGGGAAGCATAGCCTTATCGCGGCGCCAGCCCTACTGAAAGGTTGCTAATGATCTGGCAGAAATGTTTCAGCATGTTAGAGCGTGGGAAGCCTTTCTGTGCAGGAGAAAGGCATCAGAGTGCGAGGTTAGCCAGCAACGGGGACGGCTGGCATCTGTTTACATGATCAACCCGCTTATTTTCTGGCCTCAAAAGCGATCTTAACCGCCATTCCCGCCAGTACCGTCGCCATCAGCCAGCGTTGAAATTGTTGCCAGCCCGGCCGCCGACCAAGAAATAACGCCACCTGCCCGGCCAGCAAGATAATCATGCCGTTCACCGCCACGCTGATGATCACCTGGGTACAGCCTAATATTAACGACTGACTGAGCACGCTGCCGAGTCCAGGGGTGATAAACTGCGGCAGCAGGGACAGATACAGGATGGCAACTTTGGGGTTCGCCAGGCTGGTGAGGAATCCCATCAGAAACAGCTTACGCCCACTGTCCGCGGGTAAGTCGCGCACCGCAAATATCGGCCGCCCTCCCGGTTTGATCGCCTGCCACGCCAGATAGAGCAAATAAGCGACCCCGCATAAACGCAAGGCATCGTAGGCATATGGGACCGCGAAAACCAACGCGGTGATGCCGAAAGCGGCACACAACATATAGAAGAAAAATCCCACGGCCACGCCGGCAAGGGAGATAAAGCCAGCGCGTTTTCCCTGGCAAATCGAACGCGAAGTGAGATACATCATGTTGGGGCCTGGGGTTAACACCAACCCCAGCGCCACCGCGGCAAAGGCCATTAATGAAGCGAATTCAGGCATAACTTATCTCCAGATATCGGTAATGCCCAGGCGCGCGGCGACGTCGACCATGCTCCCCGACAGTATTCTGTCTTCAGCGCCAGTCACATGGTGCCTAAGTATTAGCTTATTCTGTGTCCGCCAACAACCCCCGTACCGGACATTCGTTACGCTCGCGCAACGGACAGCCCTCATCCTTTTCTCGCAGGAAAATTGTCATATCTCAAACAATTAGCATTCCGGCTCCCTGATTGACGCAGATCGTTTCCTTTGCCGTCTCGTTACGTCTATGGTTAATGGTGAGGTTTATACTAACCGCCAGGTCTGCCTGGTCATATAAGGGGATGTTTACCCTTCGTTGAACGGAATTAGCTATTAAATCTGTAGACTCATTCAAATATCGCTTATTGGTAGCAGTGTATATCGTAATGGCATTCACAAAAGCAAACGGAGCCTGATATGAGCACGTCAAACGACCCATCCAACAACGCATCCGCCGGAAAGTGCCCTTTCCACGCCGAGACGCCAAAACAGAGCGCCGGCAGCGGCACCGGCAACCGCGACTGGTGGCCTAACCAGCTGCGTGTCGATCTGCTGAACCAGCACTCCAGTCGTTCCAACCCGTTGGGTGAGGATTTTAACTACAGGGAAGAGTTTAAAAAGCTCGACTACTCCGCGCTGAAAGCTGACCTCAGAGCGTTGCTGACCGACTCGCAAGAGTGGTGGCCGGCAGACTGGGGTAGCTATATTGGCTTGTTTATTCGCATGGCCTGGCACGGCGCCGGCACCTACCGCACCGTTGACGGTCGCGGCGGCGCAGGCCGTGGGCAGCAGCGCTTTGCGCCGCTGAACTCCTGGCCAGACAACGTCAGTCTCGATAAAGCCCGTCGTCTGCTGTGGCCGGTAAAACAGAAATATGGCCAGAAAATCTCCTGGGCCGACCTTTACATGCTGGCGGGTAACGTCGCTCTGGAAAACGCCGGCTTCCGCACCTTTGGCTTTGGCGCCGGTCGTGAAGATGTCTGGGAACCGGATCTGGACGTCGACTGGGGCGATGAGAAAGAGTGGCTGGCCCACCGTCACCCGGAAAGCCTGGCGAAACAGGCCATCGGCGCCACCGAAATGGGGCTGATCTACGTCAACCCGGAAGGACCGAACGCCAGCGGCGAGCCGTTGTCCGCCGCAGCGGCCATTCGCGCCACCTTCGGCAATATGGCGATGGACGATGAAGAGATTGTCGCCCTGATCGCCGGCGGCCATACGCTGGGCAAAACCCACGGCGCCGCCGAAACCAGCCACGTCGGCGCCGAGCCGGAAGCCGCCCCACTGGAAGCGCAAGGCCTGGGCTGGCACTCCAGCTACGGCAGCGGCGCAGGTGCGGATGCCATCACCTCCGGTCTGGAAGTGGTCTGGACGCAGACGCCCACCCAGTGGAGCAACTACTTCTTCGAGAACCTGTTTAAATATGAATGGGTGCAGACCCGCAGCCCGGCTGGCGCTATCCAGTTCGAAGCCAAAGATGCGCCGGAAATTATCCCGGATCCGTTTAATCCGGGGAAAAAGCGCAAACCGACCATGCTGGTCACCGACCTGACCCTGCGCTTCGACCCGGAGTTTGAAAAGATCTCCCGCCGCTTCCTCAACGATCCGCAGGCCTTTAACGAGGCGTTTGCCCGGGCGTGGTTCAAGCTGACCCACCGTGATATGGGGCCAAAATCCCGTTACCTCGGTCCGGAAGTGCCGAAAGAAGATCTGATTTGGCAGGATCCGCTGCCGGCAGCGACTCATCAGCCGAGCGCTGAGGATATCGCCAGCCTGAAAACCGCCATCGCCGGCGCCGGCCTGTCGGTGAGTGAGCTGGTTTCGGTCGCCTGGGCTTCCGCCTCCACCTTCCGCGGCGGCGATAAGCGCGGCGGCGCCAACGGCGCACGCCTGGCCCTCGCTCCGCAGAAAGACTGGCCGGTCAATGCTATCGCCAGCCGGGTGCTGCCGTCTCTGCAGGCGATCCAGCGCGCCTCCGGCAAAGCGTCGTTAGCCGATATCATCGTGCTGGCTGGCGTGGTCGGCGTTGAGCAGGCGGCCGCTGCCGCCGGCGTCAGCGTTAACGTGCCGTTTACCCCAGGCCGCGTCGACGCCCTGCCTGAGCAGACCGACGTCGAGTCGTTTGACCTGCTGCAGCCGCTGGCGGATGGCTTCCGCAACTATCGCCGTATCGAAGGCGGTGTATCGACGGAAACGCTGCTGCTCGATAAAGCCCAGCAGCTCACGCTAACCGCCCCGGAAATGACCGTGCTGGTCGGTGGCTTGCGCGTACTGGGCGCGAACTACGACGGCAGCAAACACGGGGTGTTCACCGACCGCGTCGGCGTGCTCAGCAATGACTTCTTCGTCAACCTGCTGGATATGGCCACCGTCTGGAAAGCGGCCGATGACCACGCGGAGCTGTTTACCGGCAGCGACCGTAAAACCGGCGAGGCGAAGTACAGCGCCACCCGCGTGGATCTGGTGTTTGGTTCCAACTCTGTACTGCGCGCGCTGGCGGAAGTATACGCCTGCGCCGACGGGCAGCAGAAGCTGGTGCATGACTTCGTCGCCGCCTGGACTAAGGTGATGAATCTCGACCGCTTCGACCTGTAATCTCCCCGCCCCGGCACCCGCCGGGGCGTTTTGCTTATACCGCCCGCGGCAACTGTTGCAGGCGACTCCGCGTACGCTGAATATCCTCCAGTTCCACCCCGGCCACCAGCGTCTCCAGATCGCAGTAGGTTACCAGCAGCAGGCGGATCTGCTTTTCATACAGCACATCGATCACGTTGATAAAGCGCTGCTGGGCCGCTTGCCCCACCGTAGCCAGCGGCGGCACCTCATCCAGTAACCAGACCGTATAGCTTTCGCTGAGCGTCAGATAGTCCATTACCGCCGTGGCGGCCTGACAGAGTTGGGCAAAGGTGAAGTGGAGCAGAGTGGGTGACGCCGCGGCCGCCAGCAGGGTGCGATAACCTACCGCCAGCGAAACCGGTTCGGCAGGTAACGACGGCAGATCGTACAGCTGACGCTGTTGTGCATTCGGATTAACCCACATCCGCCCGCTGCAGAAGGCATTATCGACGCTCAGATGACGCTGGCGATAATCCTCCTCACCGTTCAGCGCGACGACCGCCAGGTGGGCGCGGATCAGCGCGATCGACGGTAAAAAGCGATCGTGATACAGCGGATTGGGCAGCAGCATCTCCGGCGGATAGTTTGACGTCGCCAACAGCACAATACCGCGCTGAAAGAGATGCGCCAGTAAGACCTTGATCAGCATCGCGTCGCCAGGGTCGTGAAGATGAAATTCGTCGAAGCACAGCAGGCGACAGCCGGAAGTCATCTGCCTCATCACCGCCTGCAGGTCGGGCGCGCCGGGGGCATTCAGCCTCTGATGTAGCTCGCGGAAGAAGTGATGAAAATGGACCCGCCGCCGGGCGGCGAGCGGCAGGCTGGCAAAAAAGTGGTCGAGGATAAAACTTTTCCCCCGCCCGGTCCGCCCCCAGACGTACACCCCCTGCGGCGTACCCGCCGCGGACAACAGTTGCTGGCCCAAAGCATCCAGGCGAGCGATCAGCGACAACTGATCGTCATCGAGCGTCAGACGCGCCCGCGCCGCCTGCTCGGCCATCACACGGGTAAAGCGAAACTCAGTCGCCATCTCTGGCTGATCTGAATACGACGCCATACATCCCTCTTTTAACATTTTTATAACCTCCTGCGAGGAGGCCATTCTAGCCGCTTTCCTGCGGGTTGGCGAATCGCACAACGGGAAATACCGTCCGCGGTGATTTACTTCAATTCTTCGCCTGGCATGCGGTAAAAACCAGCATGAATCTCATTTTTCATGGTGTACCGCGATATCTTGCGCTAAAGATTGCAGCTAACGCGTAGGATTAAAAATTTAAAACTATTAACAATCAATTAACATTAGCAGGCAAACCATTCATCCTGAGGAATACAACACCATGTCTACCACCCAGGTTCTCGGCGGCGCGCCTTATGCCTCGCCAGGACAACCGCACGCCAGCTTAACCGGACGCATTGATGCGCTGCCCGCCTCCTTCGGTTTATGGTCGTTTATCACCCTGCTCTCCCTCGGTGGCTTCTTCGAGCTCTACGACCTGTTCCAGACCGGGTATATCAGCGCAGGGCTGCTGGCCGACGGGATTTTCCACACCGGGCAGGCGGGGATATTCGGGATTGCCGATCAGGCGGCTTTTGCCTCCGCCACCTTTATGGGGCTGTTTATTGGCGCCAGTCTGTTGGCGCCGCTGGCGGACAGGCTGGGGCGCCGTCTGACGTTTATGGTAGCGCTCGCCTGGTACGGCCTCTTTTCGCTGCTGATGGCGACGCAGAGTAGCGCGGAAGGGGTGATCTTTTTCCGCTTTCTGGTGGGGATCGGCCTCGGTATTGAGCTGGTGACTATTGATACCTATCTCAGCGAATGGATGCCAACCCATCTGCGCAATAAAGCTTTTGCCTTTGCTTTCTTCATCCAGTTCCTGTCGGTTCCGGCGGTGGCGCTGATGTCCTGGATGCTGGTGCCAACCACCCTCTTCGGCCTCAGCGGCTGGCGCTGGGTGATCATCTTTGGCGCGCTGTTCTCGCTGGCGATCTGGTTTATCCGCAAAAAGCTGCCGGAGTCAGCGCGCTGGCTGGAAAGCAAAGGGCGGCATGATGACGCGCATGCGGTGATGAGTGAGATGGAAGCCCGCTGTGGCGTGACGCCGTCGCCGAAGCATGCGCATGCGGCACAGAGCGTCGTCAAACGCGGCACCTTCCGCGAAATCTGGGCGCCGCAGTATCGGCAGCGCACCCTGATGCTGATGGTGATGAACTTCTTCCAGGCGATCGGCTTCTTCGGCTTTGGCAACTGGCTGCCGGCGCTGCTCTCCGGTCAGGGGGCCAGCATCACTCACAGTCTGCTGTACGCCTTCTTTATCACCCTCGCCTATCCGCTGGGCTGCCTGTTCTGTACCCGCTTCGTGCATCGCTTTGAGAACAAATGGCAAATTGTCCTCTCCGCGCTGATGACTGTCATCTTCGGGACCCTGTTCGCCCTGCAAAACAGCCCGATTCTGCTGGTGATCTGCGGGTTTATGATCACCTGGTCCAACGCCTGGCTGACCATCAGCTACCACGCCTACCAGGCCGAGGTCTTCCCGACCCATATTCGCGCCCGCGCCGTCGGCTTCTGCTACTCGTTCAGCCGGCTCTCCACCGCGGTGACCAGCATCCTGATCGGCATTATTCTGCAATACGCCGGCACGCCGGGGGTGATTAGCTTTATCGTCGTCAGTATGCTGATGGTGATGCTGTCGGTAGGGATCTTCGGCCCCAGAACGCGGGGCATTCGACTGGAGAATATCTGAGGTTGTCGCAGGGACTGGCCTCAGCCAAAAATCCCCTGCGCCTCGGCGAAGCATTTTTCCGCCAGGGTTGATACCGGCTCCTGCTGGCGCATAATGAGCGCCAGCTGTGAATCGACCTGGGTTTCGGCGATCGGCAGAATTTCAAGATTATCGCTCAGCGCTTCGAGGCCGTTGTTGAGCGGCATAATCGCGCAGCAGATCCCCGCCTGCACCGCCTGGATAATCTGAAACGTCGAATCGCTTTCAAAAACATACTTCGGCGTTAGCCCTTTAGCCTTAAAGCTGATTTCAATGGATTCCCGGTAGTACATTCCCTTGGTCAGAAAACCGAGGGGCAACGTCGCCAGCGCCTCCCACCCCGGCGTCGCACCGCTGAAGTCGAAATGGCGTTTATCATGCAGGAGCCCCATCCGGGTTTGCGGCAACCGGGCGACCTTAAACAGGCGCTGGTCCAGATGCTGCAGATAGCAAATGCCCAGATCCAACTGGTTACGGCTGACGCCATCGATAATCTGCTCCGAGGTCATCGACAGCAGGCTGAACTGCAGCGCCGGGTATTTCTCCGCCAGCGGTTTAATCAGCTGCATCGGGTTCAGGCTCGCCAGCGGCACCATGCCGACCCGCAGCTGACCGACCATCTGCCCGCGACAGATCGCCGCCTCTGCCGCCAGACCATCATGGGCAGCCAGCACCGCCCGCGCCCAGGCCAGGATCCGCTCACCTTCCGGGGTAAACCCCTCAAAGCGCTGGCCGCGCTGAATAAGCGTCAGGTTCAGCTCCTCTTCCAGATTACGAATGCGCATGGAGAGGGTCGGCTGAGTAATATGGCAGGCCGCCGCCGCCTGGCCAAAATGGCGCGTCTGATCGAGCGCGATCAAATACTTGAGTTACTTAATATCCATTCTCTTTCCCGTTTGAACCCCGCCGTTCACCCCCGGGGCCGCGCACAGGTTACCAGAATGTTAGTTTCAGTAGCGATAAATTCAAGCGAGGATATCACGAGGTGCTGTGGGGCGCAGGACGGCGCGATGCCGCCCTGCGCCCTGCTTTTTAGCGTACGCCGGCCAGCGGACGGATCTCTTTCGAGCGCAGCGTCAGACGAACGGGAACCGACTTATATGAAGGGGTGCCGCTCTCTTCATCCAGATAGTTCAGCGGCACCAGCACGTTGGCTTCCGGATAATAGGCCCCGACGGTGCCGGGCGCGATGCCGTAGGCTACCACCGTGATATCTTCCAGCGTCAGCTCGCTGTCTGGCAGCGCGGTATGAATATCTACCCGATCGCCATGTTCCAGCCCCTGGGCAGCCATGTCCTGTTCATTCATAAACAGCACGTCGCGGCGGCCAAAAACACCGCGGTAGCGGTCATCCATCGCGTAGATGGTGGTGTTGTACTGATCATGACTGCGCAGCGTCACTAAGCGCATCACATCTTCGCCCTCCACCACCACGTTCTCATGCACCCCTTTGAAGACGGAGAACATCGCTTTACCGGTGGCCGTTGGCCAGATGCGCTCGGTCGGCGGTAGCGGCATGCGGAAGCCCCCTGGATGACGAATACGCTGGTTATACTCCTCGAACCCCGGAATGGTCTGTTCGATCAGATCGCGAATGCGGTCGTAATCCTCCACCAGATACAGCCAGTCCACTTTGCTGGCCGGCAGAGTGGCCTTCGCCAGACCGGCGACAATCGCCGGCTCCGAGCGCAGCGTCGGCGAGGCGGGCTTAAGCTTGCCTGACGACGCATGCACCATCGACATCGAATCCTCGACGGTGATCGACTGCCGGCCGCTGGCCTGCAGGTCAAGCTCGGTGCGGCCCAGACACGGCAGAATAAAGGTCTCTTTCGCCGTCAGCAGGTGCGAGCGGTTGAGCTTGGTGCCGACGTGAACGCTAAGCTCAAGGCCGCGCATCGCCGGGAAGGCGCGTTCGTGATCCGGCATCGCCACAGCGAAGTTGCCCCCGAGGCAAATCAGGGCTTTGGCGTCGCCGGCGATCATGGCCTCCAGGGCCTTCACCGCATCGTGACCATGATGCCGCGGCGGCGTAATCCCCATCACCCGCTGCAGGCTGTCGAGGAAGGCCGCGGAGGGTTTTTCACTGATCCCGACGGTGCGGTTTCCCTGCACGTTTGAGTGGCCGCGCAGCGGACAGATGCCAGCGCCCGGCTTGCCGATGTTGCCGCGCATCAGCAGCAGGTCGGCAATCAGACGGACGTTGGAAGTGCCTTTATTATGCTGGGTAATACCCATGCCGTAGGTGACGATGGTGGCCCTGGATTTGGCGTAAGCCACGGCGACCTGGGTCAGGGATTCGCGCGTCAGGCCGGACTCCTGTTCGATATCCTGCCAGCGGGTGGCATGCAGATCCTCGGCGAAGGCAGAGAATCCCTGGGTATGCTGGGTAATAAACGCGTGGTCGAGCACATTGCCCTGCTCCTCCTCCAGCTGCAGCAGCGCTTTGGCGATCCCTTTCAGCGCCGCCGCGTCACCGCCGGCCCGCACCTGGTAGTAGGTCGAAGCGATCGGCGTCGAGCGCCGGGTCGCCATCTCCATCACGTTCTGCGGGTCGGCAAAACGCTCCAGCGCCCGCTCACGCAGCGGATTGAAAACGATAATCGGCACGCCGCGGCGGGAAAGCTCATGCAGGGTGCCCATCATCCGTGGGTGGTTGGTGCCCGGATTATGGCCGATGGAGATCACCAGCTCGGTCTGGTCAAAATCGTCGAGGGAGACGGTGCCTTTGCCAATCCCGATCGACTGCGGCAGGCCCACGCTGGTGGATTCGTGGCACATGTTGGAGCAGTCGGGGAAGTTGTTGGTGCCATACTCGCGGGCGTACAGCTGGAACAGCCACGCTGCCTCATTGGACGCCCGGCCAGAGGTATAGAACTCGACCTCATCAGGCTGCAGGCCGCGAAGGATCTCGCCGATGCGGGAGAAGGCCTGCTCCCACGCCACCGGACGCAGAGTATCGCTGGCGCGGTCGTAGACTAAAGGATGCGTTAAGCGGCCATAGCCCTCCAGTTCGAAATCGCTCTTCGCCAGCAGGGAGGTCACGGTGTTGGCCGCGAGGAACGCGGGCGTCACCCGTTTGGTGGTCGCTTCCCAGGTCACGGCTTTGGCGCCATTTTCGCAAAACTGAAAAGTGGATTTATGCTCTTTATCCGGCCAGGCGCAGCCCGGGCAGTCAAACCCATCCGGCTGGTTAGTTCGCAGCAGCGTGGCGGGCGCTTCGAAAGCATCCATCTGGGTACGCACAGCGATGGCCGTGGCCTTCAGGGCGCCCCACCCGCCTGCCGGGCCATCATAGGGGTGAACACCGGGCACCGCGCGTCTTTTATTGGTCATCTTTTAACTCCTGCTGCTCTGTTCTGGCCGCCGCAGCCTGAAAAAAGGCGTACGACGGCCCCGGGCGACGTGGCGTGGTTAGCACGGCGTCACCTGATTAGGATGCGGTTTCTCAAGGATAGTACGATGGGAAAGCGTAGGTACTGCGTTTGTTAACTGAATAATAACATACACAACAAATCTGTATAATTGATGTTATCTATCAGGTGTTAAATTTAACTTATTTGCAAATTTTCGCGGTTATCGTCGCTGTGCGCTGACGGATAAAAGACCCACGGGAAAGCGATGACCGGGCAGCGGAAACCGCCCGGTGGGTCTGATTCAGGTCAGATTGAAGTAACGGTCCGGACGCAGCGTCTCCGGCAGCGGATGCTGACCGGTCATGTCGAGCAGATTGCGCTCAATGGTATTGCACATGGCGTTCAGCGGCAGATCATTGGCGGCGGTACCGAAAGGATCTTCCAGCTCTTCCGCCAGCGAATCCCACGACAAAAAGGTGTAGGAGATAAACACCGAGACAAACGGCGTCATGTAGTGCAGATCGCCGACCAGCGCGAACGGCAGCAGCGTGCAGAACAGGTACACGGTGCGCTGCAGGATCAGGGTATAGGCGAATGGCACCGGGGTGGTCGCCAGCCTTTCACAACCGCCCAGCACGTGCGCCAGCTCATCGAGTTTGTTGTCCATCAGCCCGTAGGTGATGTCGCTGAGCTTGCCCGCCTCCCGCAGCTGGCCAATTTCGTTGCCGACCAGCAGCAGGATCCGGTTGGTGGGCATTGAGCTGGCGAGGATCTCCGCCACCTTGTCATCCGGCAGCAGCCGCCGCAGGTCAGCCGTCGGATCGGTTTTGCGCAGCTGGTGCTTCAGGCTCCAGCTAAAGGCCACCAGATAGCTGACGATGCGGCGATGGACATCGTGTTCGGCCGGCAGGATATTGCGCAACTGGCGTACCAGCGTACGTTCGGCGATAAGCACCGTCCCCCACAGATTGCGCGCTTCGACGAACCGGCTGTAGCTGGCGCTGTTGCGAAAGCCGAGAAAAATCGCAATCGCAATCCCCAGCAGGCTGAACGGCGCCACCGTTAAGTGGATCCCCAGCTGCTCGTACCATTGATAGCTGATAATGGCGATGATGGACATCAGCACATTAAGCAGCAGACGAAAGATGATTTTCGACAGCACGGAGCCGTGCCAGTCAAATAAGCGAAGAAACCAGTGTTGTTCTGGCCGAATGATCATTGTCTGACTTCCTGAATTACCGCTCTGGTCATTATCTCTGAATAAAGAATAGAGATTATCTATGAACCGATTGGTTTATTTTATCGTTAACTGCGATGGGCAGATCTTCGCCATTATTTAGCGATGGTAATGGCGTTTTTAGTATGTGCTTTTTTTATATTTCAGGCAATCGATGCGCCAGCAATTAAGGCTCAGGGAAAAAATAGCCGCTGAGCCAATAAAATTGCCGGTTCAGGACACCGGGTGCGCCAGGCCGCTTTTGTCAGCCCCGCCTAGCGCGCTGGCCGCGTCGCTGGGATCAAGATGCACCATTACGTTAAGCACCGGATGCTGCGCCAGGACCCGCTCCCGCGCCTGACGGGCAATCTGATGTCCCTCGGCTACCGACATCTCTCCCGCCACCTCGAGATGGACATCCACCAGCACCAGATCCCCCGCCTTACGGGTTTTCAAATCGTGCAGACCCGCCACGCCCGGCGTGGCCTGCAGCGTGCCGGCGATCGCCCGCTGCGTCTCTTCATCGACGGCGCGGTCCATTAAATCGTGCAGCGCCGTGGCGGCGAAACGATAGCCCATGCGAGTGATTAGCAGTCCCACCGCCAGCGCGGCAAGCGGATCGAACCAGGCGAACCCGGCCAGGTTACCGATAATCCCCAGCGCCACCACCAGAGATGACGCGGCATCGGAGCGGGCATGCCAGGCGTTGGCGATGAGCAGCGATGAATTCAGCCGCGTGGCGACCGCCAGCATATAGCGAAACAGCCCCTCCTTAACGGCCAGCGCCACCAGCGCCATCCACAGCGCCACGCTGTGCACCGCCGGAATCGTCTGCGGCTGCGCCAGGTGACCTGCCGCAGACCACAGCATGCCGACCCCGACCAGCACCAGGATCGCGCCGAGGATCAGCGAGGCGCCATTCTCGTAGCGCCAGTGTCCATAGTGGTGATCGTGGTCTGAGGGTCGACGGCTCTTTTTATTCGCCACCAGCACCACCCCATCGGCGACCAGATCGGAAAAAGAGTGCATCCCATCAGCAATCAACCCCTGGGAGCCAGAGAATATTCCCACCACAACCTGAAACACGGAAAGGAAAATATTGACCACCACGCTAATAAGGGTACTCTTTCGCGCCTGCACCGAACGCTCATGATATTTATTATCATTTTCAAAATTATGTTGTGTCATTATTTCTCTCCCTTTGTGAGCGGGAAGAATAAACTGACAAGCTGAGTTTATGCTTAACAATATAAAAGCCATTGCCTTTCCGTTTAACGATATCGGCGCTGTCGATTATTAATATATTCTGAAAGGGTGGCAGGACAGGTACAACCGCGCGCGGATGGGCTATCTTATGACTGGCCCGGCAGGTCGGGCCACTTTCTCTTCACCACCACAGGAGTCAGCGATGTCAGAGAACACCTCATCCCGGCTGCGTTTTGCCATTAACCTGGGCAACGCGGTCCTGGCCCATCTCGGGGAGACGGGGGAGCCCGCAGGTCTCACCGTCGAGCTTAGCCATCGGCTGGCGACGCGCTGGGGCGTCACCGCCGAGTTCGTCCCCTATCCTGCCGCCGGAAAAGTGGTGGCTGACGCCGGCGGTGATCACTGGGACATTGCGTTTCTGGCCATCGACCCGGCCCGGGAAGCGACCCTGCGTTTTACGCCTCCCTACATCACCATCCAGGGGACCGCGCTGGTGAGAGCCGGTTCGCCCTGCCAGAGCGTGGCCGACATGGATCGCCCGGCAACCACCATTAACGTCGGGCAAAACGCCGCTTACGATCTGTGGTTAACCCGTCATCTGCAGCACGCCAGCCTGAATCGCCTTCCCTCCTCGCAGGAGGCCATCGACGCCTTCCTCGCCGGTGAAGGAGATATGGTCGCCGGTATCCGACAGCCGCTGGAGGCGACAGCCCGTCAGCACGCTGGGGTGCGGGTACTGGCGGATAATTTTACTGAGATCCAGCAGGCCATCTGCGTCGCCCGGGCGGATGTCGCTGGCTTCAACGCGGTGAATGACGCGCTCAGCGAGTGGCGGGCGGATGGCAGCCTGGAGGCACTGATTGCCCGACAGCTGGGCAAGGCGGAGTGACCTTCACTCCACTTGCATCCGGCGCATGGCGCAATGCCAGGCGCCGTTGCGTACCGAGGCACGGAGCACGCGGGCCACGCCATGCACCAGCAGGCGCGTCGTATTCCGCTGCAGCGGCGTGAGCGACAGCCCCAGCATCTCCTGCGCCCATTCCGGCAGCAGATCGATCCCGGCGCGCATCATGACCTGACCCACCGGCTGGCTCAGCCTACCCGGCAGACGAGTAGAGAGCAGCACCTCGGCTACCTCCCGGGTACGTTCGTCACAGCGCAACTGCGGGCGCATCGCCTCGAGATAGTCCGCCACTTCCTGCGGCGTCTGAGGGATGTCCTGGGCCCCCAGCCGACGGGCGATTTCCGCCGACTCGCGGAAATAGTCCTCCTGGCGCTCGGCGCTGACCACTGTCCGCTTGTAGCGCAGGTGGGAGGCCATAAAGCGGCTGCACTCGGCGACGTGCACCCAGGTCAACAGCGCCGGATCGCTGGCCTGATAAGGAGTTCCGTTCTTATCCACCCCGCCGATCCGCTGATGGATCCCCTGCACTTTGGCGATGAGCCGCTCGGCGTCGGGGGTAGTTGCAAAGGTGGTGGCGGAAATAAACTGGCTGGTGCGGCGCAGGCGGCCAAAGATGTCCTCACGGAAACGGGAGTGATCCCAGACGCCGGCCAGCGCCAGGGGATGCAGCATCTGCAGCAGCAGCGCGCTGATGCCGCCGCAGAGCATCGAGGTAAAATCGCCGTGTACCTGCCAGATGGCCGACTGCGGACCAAACAGCCCCGGCTCCCCTTTAGGCTGTTCAAAATCGATCTCTTTTAGCGCCATGCCGGTCAGGCCGAGCACCTGCGCCTCGATCATCCCGCGAATGCCGATCATGATGATGTCCCTTACGTGCAATTAAAGGACAAAAGATACCACTATTGGGCAGCGCAGGGAGAGATATCGGGAAAGGGTGCCCGCTGCGCGCGGGCACGACAGCTTACGGATTCAGCTGGTAGTCGAGAGTGATATTGGCTTTCAGCACCTGCGATACCGGGCAACCGGCCTTCGCTTTCTGAATGATCTCATCGAACGCCGCCGGCGCAACGTCCGGCAGAACAATCTGACTTTGCAGCGCGATGTCGGTTATCGCAAAGCCGCCGTCGGTTTTATTGAGGGTGACCACCGCCGTCGTGTCGATAGACGTTGCGGTATAGCCCTCTTCGCTGAGCATCAGCGACAGGGCCATTGAGAAACAGGCGGCATGCGCGGCGCCAATCAGCTCCTCAGGGTTAGTGCCTTTCACCCCTTCAAAACGGGTGTTAAAGCCGTAGGGCTGCTGGCTCAGCGCCCCGCTCTCTGTCGACACGGTGCCTTTGCCATGTTTCAGATCGCCTTCCCAGTGCGCCAGCCCTTTCTTATGAATCGCCATGTGACTCCTCCTGTGATGATGTCGAACAAAAAGTATAGTGCGTGATGCCGAACCTGCGCCTTTTCTGCGGCCTGGGCATCACTGTGCCCTTAAGGATCTCGTGGTCAGCCTCGCTAACGACCATCGTGTGGCTGATAAGGATCGGTTTTGTCGTCCTTGCTGTCGTCCCGTTTACGCGGCACTTCGCCATGCTCGGCAGGCGCCTCGCGCGCAGGATGTTTTCCGCCCTGCTCACCTTGCGGCTGAGATGTGTTACTCATATCGGCGTACTCCGATTACTTAGGCGACTGCTTGAGCAGACGATCGACACGCACCACCGGCGGCGTCATTTTGCGATCGAGGCTACCGTTGATGCTGACCAGATCGTCAGGCTCTACGTGCTGTTCGTTAAACGCGGCGGCCGGAATGATGGCAGTGATGGTGCCGCTTTTATCGCGAAACTGATAACGGTCATTGTCCTGGCGGGTGAGCACATTACCGCGCAGTGAAATAGTCGCGCCATCGTGCATGGTTTTCGCCTGCTCAACGGTCATGATCCGGCCATCCTCGACGCCGCGATAGCCGTCATCGAGTTTGTGCGGCGGCGGCGGTGCGGCATCCTGACTAAAACCGCCCTTATCGTCCGCCTGTGCAATACCCACGGCGAGTACACAGGCCATAGCGAGCGCTAATTTTTTCATCATCCCTCCGTCATTTTACCGATGATTAGAATAAAGCCTGGCTGAGGCGATTCATTTTTACAAAGTCAATTGTTCTGATATCGACTAATATAAGAATGTCCTTATCGTTACGCTGTTGCCGAAACGAAACGCGAGGGAAATAATAATGATTAAGAATCAACAGGATTGTCCCATCGTTGACGAAAATGAACGAGCACTACGCTTCGAATATCGATTCCGGCGCTATGGGATAATTGTTCTGAGTCTCATCATTCTTACCGCGCTAAGCGGTCTGTGGTCATCCGGTTATTTCAGTGAAGCGCACCGGGAAAGTGCCGCAGGTGAATTAAGCGTCGATTATCAGCGGTATGCCAGACTGATGAGTGAAACCGAAGTGAATATTCAGATTAAACCCGATGGAGGTAGTGAAAAAATTATCAGCTTCACCGCCCCGTTTTTATCGCGCTACCAGGTCGGTGATATCCGCCCGCAGCCGGATAAAATGTACAGTGCCGAGGGGAAATTATACCTCGTGTATCAGCAAGCGGCCAACCGCTCGCCGATGTCGGTGTGGTTATCCATTACCCCAAAAACAGCCGGCAATATTTCCCTGCAGGCGGCAGTGAACGATCGCGCGCCTGTCACCTGGAACCAGTTTGTCTATCCCTAGGAGTGGCTATGGAAATGGTCCTCAGAGCCGCAGCAATCTATTTTATCCTGTTGATTATTTTTAAGATTGCTGGCAGAAGAACGCTGATGCAGTTAACCAACTTTGATCTAATATTGCTCCTGATAATTAGCGAAGCCACCCAACAGGCGATGCTCAGCACAGACTATTCCGTCACCGGTTCGATGCTCACCATCGTCACTCTGGTGGGTGTTGATATTTTATTCGGCTATATTAAGAAACGCTTCTCGCAGGCGGAAAATTTCATTGATGGTAGCCCGGTTATTGTGGTGGAAAATGGTGCTGTCATCGACGAAAAGATAAAGCTCGTCAATATCTCTGTCGATGATATCCTGCTGGCAGCCAGGCAGCACCATGGGATTTATGAGCTCAAAGCGATCAAATTCGCTATCCTCGAGCGTAACGGCCAGATATCCATTATTCCTGAAAAGGAATAGTCTCAATTTTATTTATCGCGCTCCGGTTGTTTATCACCTGATTCGGGGGCGCGGGTGGCGTCATCCTCTTCTTTTTCAACGCTAAGCATGTTTAATGTCACCATTTTTCCTCCTCGCGGGTTGACAGGGTTCTAACAGATTATAGAACGTCCTCGCCGATGCAGGCACGATCCAGCCAGCATCATCCGGATATGTCGTCTGATTCACACTGCGTATATTCCAGGATATTTCCCACCTCGTCATTGTCATTTGTGAGGAATAATTAACCGATCTGTGCAGTTAATATTGCGCTAGCCAAAAAAAATGAGGTCTCTATGTCTGTGATGGTAATTACCGGGGGAACCGCGGGGGCGGGCAAAGCCACCGCACTGCGTTTCGCTCGCGCAGGATACCACGTGGCGCTGATCGCCCGAGATGAGACGGGTCTGCAGGAAGCCCAGCAGGCCTGCGAACGGTTTGGCATTAAAACGCTGGCCATTAGCGCCGACGTCGCCGATGCCGGGGCGCTGCAGCGCGCCGCCGCCGAGGTGGAAGCCACACTTGGCGCGATAGACGTTTGGATCAACAACGCCATGACCACCGTGCTGGCCCCCTTTCGTCAGATGAGCGAGGAGGAATTTCGCCGGGTGACGGAGGTGACCTATCTCGGCTATGTCAATGGCACCCGCGCGGCGCTGGAGGTGATGGCGCCCCGGGATCGGGGAGTGATTATTCAGGCCGGCTCGGCGCTGGCCTGGCGGTCGATTCCCCTGCAATCGGCCTACTGTGGAGCCAAGGCGGCGATCCGCGGCTTTACCGATGCCGTGCGTACCGAACTGATGCACGAGAAAAGCCACATCCAGTTGACCATGGTCCAGCTGCCGGGGATGAACACCGCCCAGTTTGGCTGGGCGCGGAATAAAATGGATCAGGCCATGCAGCCGGTGCCGCCGGTCTATCAGCCGGAAGTGGCCGCCGAGGCTATCTATAGCGTCATCCAGCGTCCGGTCAACGAACTGTGGGTCGGGAAAAGCACCATCCAGTCGATCCTCGGCCAGGTCTTCTTTCCTCGCCTGCTCGATCGTCTGATGGTGAAAAAGGCGTGGGGGGGACAGTTTACCGGCCAGCCGAAGCCGGCAGAGCATCAGGACGACCTGTTCACGCCGGTACGCGGCAATCACCCCGGACACGGCCCCTTTAACGATGGCGCACGGCGTAAAGCGGTGACCATCAGCGCCGATCTCCCGGGAAAAGTGGCTGCCGGCGTTGGGGTAGCGGTGGCGACGATGGCCCTGCGGGCGTTGTTCCGTCGTTCCGGGAAACGTCGTTAATCCAGGCTCCGGCTGAACCAGCGGTACCCATACCCGGAAAGCGCCAGCCGCGCATCTTTCCCGCCGTGTAGCCCATCCTGATAGAGCTTATCTTCCAGAATTGGGCTCCAGTAGCCCTCGGCCAGCGGCGGGAGCAGGACCTCTACCGCCTGCTGGCTGCAGTTCGCCAGCATCAGCACTTCCCGCGATTCGCTGCGATAGCACAGGCCCAGCACCGCAGCAGGTTTCACCGCGAGGATGGCGAAAGCAATGGAGCCCGGCTCGGTATATTCCGCCCGCGCCAGCACCATGTTGCGCACCCGGTTCAGCAGCGATCGGGGGTGGCGCAGTGCCGTTTCGACATTGATCCGCTGGTAGCGCCACCGCCCGCTGGCTATCGGTTTTACCGGCAGATCGTCCCGCGCCGCCCGGGAGAAGCCGCCGTTGGGCGCCGCCGACCACTGCATCGGCGTTCTGACCGCGTAGCGCTCCGGTAAGCTCAGATCGTCTCCCATGCCAATCTCGTCGCCATAGCGCATCACCGGCACGCCGGGCAGCGCCAGCAGGATCGCATGGGCCAGCGCCATGCGCCGGGTATCGCCATCCAGCATCGGCGCCAGTCGCCGGCGTACGCCACGCTGGTAAACGGACATGGCTTTATCAGGGGCAAAGGTGCGGATAACCTGGCGTTTATTGCGTTCGCCGATCCCCTCGAGATCCAGTTCATCATGGTTACGCAGCCAGTTGACGAAGCAGCACCCGTCCGGCGGGGTCACCATCGCCTGCAGGGCTTTTACCACCGGGGCGGCGCGCTGCTGCGCCAGACTGAGGTAGAGATATTTGTTAAGCCAGAAATTGAGCACCATCTGCAGCCGATCGCCGTGACCGAAGTAATGGCGGTAATCTTCTACCGCAACGTCTACTTCACCCAGCAGTATCGCCTCGGGATTGAGGCGCTGAACGACCTGCCGGAGATGGTTCAGCAGTGGGTAGCCGCGCGCCTCGTCGCCCTTCCCGGCCTGTTTCACCAGATGTGACGCGGCATCGAGGCGAAAACCTGACACCCCCGCCTGCAGCCAGAAGGTGATGATGTTTTCGATTTCAGCGATCACCGGCGGATGAGCAAGATTCAGATCCGGCTCATGACGATAAAACATGTGGCGATAGTATTGCCCGGCCTGTTCATCCCAGCGCCAGACGCTCTCCTCGACGCCGGGAAACATGGGGGGATCGTCCTTCTGCGGCGGCCTGTCGGCCCAAAGATAGTATGGCCGCCACGGCGATCGGGGATCGCGTCGCGCCGCCTGAAACCACGGGTGCTGGGCGGAAGTGTGCTGGATCACCAGCTCAACAATCACCCGCAGCCCCAGCTCCCGGGCGCGGGCAATCAGCTCAATCACGTCGGCGATGGTGCCAAAGCGCGGATCGGGCTGCAGATGGTCGCTGATATCATAGCCATCATCCTGCAGAGGGGTGAGATAGAAAGGCGTCAGCCAGAGCACCGTCGCCCCGAGGCTGCGAATGTAATGTAGCTTTTGGCGAATACCGGCGAGATCGCCGTAGCCGTCACCGTTAGCGTCATAAAACAGTGAACTATCAACCTGATAAATGACCGCTCTGTGAAACCACTGTTCCCGTTGCATCACTATCACCTTGCTTATTCACCCTGACGGGTGGCCCGTCACTCGCCAGCAGATTCAGCGCGGTTTACGTCCGCCCCTCGCCGTCGGCCGGGGTTTGGCGACAGGCGATACGGTAGCGTGTTCCGCTGAAGGCGCCCGATTCGCCACCGCGTCCACCAGAGCCTGCTGTCTGGCGGTTAATTTCAGAGGAACCTGTTCCTCGACAGCATGGAGCGCGATCGTGTGGCGTTTAACCATAGTTTTTCTCCGGCGGCTTATTTTCCGGCCTCAACGCCAGGCAGATCGGCACGATGCAGAAATTGCCCGACGATCGTCGGCTGATGATGAAGCAGCCAGTCAGCCATGCCTCGCTCCTCCGCCAGCATCGCCTCCAGGGCGTGGATGGCATGGTGGTCGCCCACCCGTTTCGCCGCCGTCAATAAGGCGGTATAGCAGGCGACCTCGAATTGCGCAAAAACATAGGCCGTGATAATGACTTTAATAACCTCATCGCCGGGCAGCATCATCCCAATGGACTGGCCCAATGCGGCGACCCGGCTCATCGCATCCTGCAGCGCGGAGCGGGAAATATGATTACGGGCAATGATATCCTGCAGAGACGATAATTGCCGGCGGGTTTCATAGAGATGTTGTTCAAGACGCGTGCGCAGTGGCGGATAGTTTTCACTCCTTCTGGTTGCCGTGATTAATATTACTTCGGCCTGTTTCTCCATCGCATGAGCATCGCGCAGCCAGTTATGATAATTTTCAATATCCGTCATAAATACCTCTGATAACCAATCCTTTATTTGGATGTGGGATCTTCATTCTCTTCCGCCGCCTGATCCGCTCGCGCTGCGCTATATCCGGATAAATGCCCAACGATATTCGCATAGATGCTAATGAGAATGACCCACAGGACGCTGTTTTTCCACCAGATTAACGAGGGTATTGCCAGAATGACCCACATCACGGCGGCCACAAGATGGCAACGTTTAATCAATGCCGGTGTCAGTTTCATTTTTATTACCTGCTATCTTATAAATACTTAACCGTTAACCAGCATGTTGCCGATTCATTTACTCTTCGCGTATTGCCGATAAATAAATACGAGTATCCGACCAGATTTATTATTACCAGCCCATATAAACAGAAACCTGCGGACCGGCAGGCCCACAGGTTTTTTTTCGGCGCCCTTTTTAAAGCGCCTCAGGCTTCAGTCATTAACTGTCACCGGCTTTACGACCACCGCCATGACTGTTCTTACCACCCTTTTTACCGGCTTCGGATGCACGTTCAGGATCATTTTTAAAGTTCCCGCCGCTGTGCTGTCCGCCTTTACGCCCGGCTTCGGATGCTTTTTCACGATCTTCTGCAAAGTTACCTGAACCGCCTCTATGCTCTGCCATAATTTCACCTTTTAGGTTTACTCGATCTCGGTTGGTAAATGGAAAATGACCCTGTTACAAATCATCGCCCTCGATATCTAACACTAGAGGAATGCTCGCAGGAGTCAAATTAACGCCAGGTGTTTATCCATATCAAATAGAAAATAAAAAGAAAATAACGAAGCGGTAATAAAAATAAATACTGCGTAACTCACTTATTCGCCTTAGGTTATCACCATTTTCTATCGTGAAACTTTTCCCCTCGGTGCTTTTGTAAAAAAATGAAAATGATAGATGTTATTTATTTTTTTCTTCAGCCAGACATCACCGTCATAAAAATACTCACAATGAAGTAGTTCATCAACCATCCATAGGTGCAAAAAACTATTTTTTTCACAATGCACACCCCTTCGCCTTTAAAAAAGCATACCGTCATTCAGCCCGCCCGGTAAAATAGCCCCGCACCGCAAATTAAGGATGGAATAATCCTAATTTAACACCACCAATAATAACGCAGCGACATACAACGAAATTCGCCAAGGATCAGCCGGTTAAAGTCAAATAAAGCCCCTATTTTGCCTGTTAAACAAGATAGATGATCCTCTCGCGCTGCCTGGCCTGGGGTGAAGCTGACCTATCCTTAGGTCTGGCCCGTTCTGTCTGAAGGAGATGACTATGCAAGATGAAAAACCGCCAATGAAAAAATTACCCACCTCCATGTTGCCAGAAGAGACGGCTCCCCGTCCGGAGTTCCCGGAGCAAGAACAAACCCCGCCGGGTCTGGATGCGGAGATGGAGCCGTCACCGGACCACGGAGAAACCAGCTACACCGGCACCGGGCGGCTGGCGGGTAAGAAAGCGTTAATTACCGGCGGCGACTCCGGCATTGGCCGCGCGGTGGCGATCGCCTTTGCCCGCGAAGGGGCTGATGTCGCCATAAGCTATCTGCCGGAGGAGCAAGGGGATGCCGATGAAGTCATCGCGCTGATCAAAGCCGAAGGTCGCACGGCAGTGGCCCTGCCGGGGGATATTCGCTCCGAGTCCTTCTGTCAGTCGCTGGTGGCCGACGCGGTGGAACAACTGGGAGGCCTGAGCATCCTGGTCAATAACGCCGGACGTCAGCAATACTGCGAGACGCTCGAGGAGCTCACCACCGAAGACTTTGACGCCACCTTTAAAACCAATGTCTACGCGCCGTTCTGGATCACTCGCGCGGCGCTGCCCCATCTCCAGGCCGGGAGCGCAATCATCAATACCACCTCGGTGCAGGCCTATAAACCCAGCCCAATCCTGCTCGATTATGCCCAGACCAAAGCCTGTCTGGCGATCTTTACCAAATCGCTGGCCAAGCAGGTGGCGAAACGAGGCATTCGCGTCAACGCCGTGGCGCCAGGCCCTTACTGGACGGTGCTGCAATCCAGCGGCGGCCAGCCGGACGAGAAAGTGAAACAGTTCGGCAAAGACACACCGATGGGCCGCCCGGGGCAGCCGGTCGAGATCGCCCCGCTGTACGTCACCCTGGCATCAGACGCCTGCTCCTATACCTCCGGTCAGGTGTGGTGTTCTGACGGCGGGGACGGCGTGGTCTAAATCCGTCGCCTCCGGGCCGATAAGCGGGCCGGCGTCATGCCGGTCCCTCCCCAACACGATCGCCGCGCAGCCCCTGTGTGGCGATTTTTCCTCTCCCGCAGCGTGTTTAGCCGGCTGCATGCTATGATATCCGCCCGCCGCTGTGCGCTGACCCTGAGGACAACTGATGAGTAATGAGATCCCCCTGAAATTTTATGACATCGTGGACGAGTACGAGACCGAAGCGGCCTCCCCGGTTAAAGAGACGGAACGCGATGCGCTGGCGCGCTATTTTCAACTGCTGATTGAGCGGCTGATGAATAACGAAGAGATCGATGAAGAGGCGCAGCAGGAGATGGCCCGCGAAGCGGCCATTGATGAACGCCGAATTGACGATATCGCCAACTTCCTTAATCAATGGGGCAACGAGTAAGTCTCATCGTCAGCTCACCGGCAGGGCCACCGCCCGCCGGTGTTGCCGCTGAACGCAACGCCATGTTCATGCACCGGCGGCAATCTCCCCCAGACGTCGCTGCAGCGCATCCAGAAACAGCGGTAGCCCATCGGGCTGATAGTCGCGGGAAAGATAGATGCCATAGACGCTCAGCGCCTTCGGCGTCCAGTCAGGGAGCACCACCTCCAGCGCCCCGCTGGCCAACGCGCTCCGCGCCTCCAGTTCGGGGAGCATCGCAATGCCGCACCCGGCGACCGCCGCCTCCAGCAGCAGAGAAGAGATCCCCGCGCTCAGATTGCCGCTCACCGCCACCGACGCCTCCTGCCCCTGCGCATCGCTGAACTGCCAGCGCTGGCCGGCAAAGTGGCTGTATAACAGACAGTTATGCTGTTGCAGATCGTCAAGTGTCGCCAGCGGGCCATGCTGCTGGAGCCAGCGCGGTGCGGCACAGAGGAGCGAACGACACAGCCCGAGGCGGCGAGCGATCGCCCCGGGCTCGGGGTTGTCGGTAATGCGAATGGCCACGTCGATGCGCTCGCCGATCAGGCTGACCGGATAGTTATTGATATCCAGCTCCAGGCGCAACTGCGGATAGCGAGCGAGGAAGTCCGGCAGCAGCGGAGAGATCAGCTGCATTGCCGTGAAGTGCGCGCAGGCGACGCGCAGCGTGCCGCTGGGGTCGGCCCGCTGGCGCTCGCCGGCGATTTCATCGGCGATCCGCGTCAACCCGCGGGTCTTAAGCAACACTTTTTCCCCCGCCGGCGTCAGGGTCAGCCGGCGGGTGGAACGATGGATCAGCCGGGCGCCAGCCCAGTTCTCCATCTGCTCCAGATAGCGACTGACCATCGGACGCGACATCCCCAGCGCCCGCGCCGCGGCGCTGAGACTTCCCAGCTCGCAGATGCGCAGGTACACCTGCGCAGCAATCACCCTGTCCATCATGCCCCCTTCATCTGCACGATTTATGAAACTCAGCATCTCTTATTTCAGGAATTCTATCAAATAGCGAAATCCGTACAATGGAACGCATTCACCTGTTACTGAGAACACATCATGAAATTATCTGCTCTTGCTGTTGCCACCGCCCTGTTCAGCGGTTCGATCTTCGCGGCGCCTCTGACGCTGCAAACCTACAATCCGCAGGAAAAGGGCATCTTTGCCGTTAACTCCACTCTCGTTTCCGGCCCGCACGAAGCAGTGCTGTTTGACGCGCAGTTCAGCGTCAAAGACGGCGAAAAGCTGGTAGACATGATCAAGAAAAACGGCAAGCCGCTCACGCGGATTGTGATCACCTCTGGCGATCCGGATTTCTATTTTGGTCTTGAACCGCTGATGAAAGCCTTCCCGCAGGCGGAAGTGGTCGCCACGCCGGAGGTCGTCAAACATATTGAAGCCACCAAAGCAGCCAAACTGGCGTACTGGGGCCCGCAAATGAAAGATGGCGCGCCGACACAGGTGTACGTTCCGCAGGCGCTGAAGGCCAACAGCTTTTCCATCGACGGCGAGAAAGTAACCATTATGCAGCCGCATGACTACGCTGCGTTCGTCTGGATCCGGGCGAACAAAACGATCCTCGGCGGCACAGGCGTGGCGTGGGGCATGCATCTCTGGACCGCCGACACCCAGACATCGGCCAGTCGCCAGCAATGGCGCCACACGCTGGACCAGATGATCGCCCTGCACCCGCAGCGGGTGATCCCTGGTCATTACCTCGGCACCCCGCCGGAGGGAGACAGCGCGGTGCGCTTCACAAAAACGTATCTCCAGCAGTTTGAGCAGGCGCTGAAGACGCATCAGGATTCGGCCGGGGTGATCAAGGCCATGGAGACGCAGTGGCCGGGCCTGGCGGAGACCAGCTCGCTGGAGTTAAGCGCCAAAGTTAATACCGGCGAGATGAAGTGGTGATCCCGGCTGTGCGTGAGGGAGACTGTTCTTAATCTGGCGCGCGAAGGTTGCTATTGCCCTGAAAATGGACCACCCTAGCTGAGGTCGCACAAAAAACGTGCGGCCGACTTTGGGTTACATTTCATCCGGTCACCACCGGGTTTGCCCTTGAAACCAGAACAGGATAAAGGAGTCAGAATGAAATCGAACCATCAGGCACGTCATCTTCTCGGTCTGAACTATAAGCTTTCCCAGCAGAAAAAAGTGGTGCTGGAAGGCGATGAAGAAACCACCCTCAACCACATCCATGCTACCGGCCGCAAACGCCGCGGTGGTTAATTTTCAGTCTGAGTGATGATAAACAACACCGTCCTGTTGCCAGGATGGTGTTTTTTTATGGCAATTGATTGCTTGTTTACCCGCTTGACGACCATCTGCTCTATACTCTGCCCGCTGCTTTCCACCCGCCCTCGCTTATCGCCGCGCCGGGACTGTGGTCATGATCAAGGAGTTAGTGCGATGCAATTTACCCATAAGAAAAACCGTTCCCTGTACATCCCTTACGCGGGTCCCGTTCTGCTTGAATTCCCCCTCCTCAACAAGGGCAGCGCCTTCAGTCTGGAAGAGCGCAGCAATTTCAACCTTCTTGGCCTGCTGCCGGAAGTGGTTGAAACCATCGAAGAGCAAGCGGAACGCGCCTGGATCCAGTATCAGGGATTCAAAACTGAAATCGACAAACACATCTACCTGCGTAACATCCAGGACACCAACGAAACCCTGTTTTATCGCCTGATCGGCAACCATCTCGAAGAGATGATGCCGGTTATCTATACCCCGACGGTGGGCGCCGCCTGCGAACGTTTCTCCGAGATTTACCGTCGCGCCCGCGGCGTCTTCATCTCTTACCAGAATCGCCATAACCTTGACGACATCCTGCAGAACGTCCCGAACCATAACGTGAAAGTGATTGTGGTCACCGATGGCGAGCGTATTCTCGGCCTCGGCGACCAGGGGATCGGCGGGATGGGGATCCCGATCGGCAAGCTGTCGCTGTACACCACCTGCGGCGGCATCAGCCCGGCTTATACCCTGCCCATCGTGCTGGACGTTGGAACAAACAACCAGCAGCTGCTCGACGATCCGCTGTATATGGGCTGGCGCCATCCGCGCATTACCGACGACGAGTATTATCAGTTCGTTGACGACGTGATCCAGGCGATTAAGGCCCGCTGGCCGGACGTCCTGCTGCAGTTTGAAGACTTTGCGCAGAAGAACGCCATGCCGCTGCTCAACCGCTATCGCAATGAAATCTGTTCATTTAATGACGATATTCAGGGCACCGCGGCGGTCACCGTCGGGACGCTGATCGCCGCCAGCCGCGGCGCCGGTAGCCAGCTCAGCGAGCAGAAAATCGTCTTCCTCGGCGCGGGTTCCGCCGGCTGCGGCATCGCCGAGCAGATTATCGCCCAGATCGTCCGCGAAGGCGTTAGCGAAGAAGAGGCCCGCCAGCGCGTGTTCATGGTTGACCGCTTCGGCCTGTTAACCGACGGCATGCCTAATCTGCTGCCGTTCCAGAACAAGCTGGTGCAGAAGCGTGAGCATCTGCAGGGCTGGGATACCACTAACGATGTGCTGTCCCTGCTGGACGTGGTGCGTAACGTGAAGCCGAACATTCTGATCGGCGTCTCGGGTCAGCCGGGGCTGTTCACGGAAGAGATTATCCGCGAGATGCACAAGCACTGCCCGCGGCCAATCGTGATGCCGCTCTCTAACCCGACCTCGCGGGTGGAAGCGACGCCGCAGAATATCCTGAGCTGGACCGACGGCGAGGCGCTGGTCGCCACCGGCAGCCCGTTTGCCCCGGTCACCCTGAAAGGCAAGCAGTACGCCATCGCGCAATGCAATAACTCCTATATCTTCCCGGGGATTGGTCTGGGGGTGATTGCTTCCGGCGCGTCGCGGGTCACCGACGAGATGCTGATGGCCGCCAGTGAAACCCTGGCGAAACACTCGCCGCTGGTGAACAACGGCGAAGGTCCGGTGCTGCCGGAGCTGAAGGATATCCAGACCGTCTCACGGGCAATTGCCTTCGCGGTCGGCAAGGTGGCGCAGGAGCAAGGCGTGGCGGTGAAAACCTCCGCTGAAGCGCTGCTGCAGGCCATTAGCGATAATTTCTGGCTGCCGGAATATCGCAATTATCGCCGCACCTCGATTTAATCACGCTCACCGGGCCGATATATCGGTCCGGTTATTAATAACGCCAAAATAATATCTCCCGCCACAGAAACGCCTTTTTCGCCCATATTCATTCATCGTAAAAATATAAAACGGATAGCATTTGCCGTATGTCCTCTACTGTGCAAAATAGTCTCCTCTCAACTCTTCACAACGGAATGTGAAATGCAAAAATTAACCCCTGGCGCGAATAAAGCGAATGCGATTCTGATCCGTATTGTCTTGTTTCTTATCGGCGGTATCGCCATCATCACCGGAATGTGCCTCTTCAGCGGTGATATGTGGATGCTCACCCCGCGGGCGGAACAGTATCAGCCCGCCACCGGCGATCTGGTGGATGTCGTTATCTATGAACCGAGTAAATTTTTCTTCGCCCTGCTCTACGTGTTTATTATTACCCTGGTCTGGCTGTTGGCGGTACGTAAAATCCCCTGGCGGCCGATACAGCATCCTATATTACCGCTGATGGTACTGATTGCCGCCGGGATAGTTATTTTCCTCCATCCGGAGGTTACCCCCGGACGAGATGCCAGTATTCAGTACGGTAAACACAACGTTTATTACAGTGCCATTTTCTGGAGCAAAACGAATTCAGATCGACATGTCATTCAACCCTCTAAATATGAAATTTTTGTTGAAGCGAAAGATCCCCGCTGGCTTATCGACAGAAACAATCTTGGCCGCGCCTGGCGCTGTGAAGTCAAGCGGCATACCCAGTTTTACACCCTGTCATTCAATGAGGGCTGGTTTCCGGACGGCGATCCGCAGGTCATGGCCCGCCAGTGTACTCAGGTAAGCGATCTGAATGCGCTCAGTGAAACGGCAATCATGATTGCCCGCCCGATCGCCACCATCCCTGTGGAGGCACCGTAAATGAGCCAGCAAAAAAATGGTTCTGCAACCATGTTCTGGCAAACACATAAGCCCTCTGCGCCAACCCGGCATCGTAGACAAAGACGGCGCAGGTGAAAGCTGGCGGGGCCCCCTGCCAGTTTTGTCACTGGCGTCGCTAGCCTTTCCCCACTACACTGCCAGCACCCACCCACTGACTGAATAAAAAAGGAGGCCCCCCATGCTGTATTGTGAAATGTTTATTGTTTCACATGCATTAGGCAATTGCGCCAGCTCAAGCGTTATCGGTATCGTGCTGCGATAACTATGGCTTGAGCGAAGACACTTCACGCAATCCCTTCTCTCCGGCTTACCGGGTTATCGTCAGCGAGTTTTGACGAGGCATTTGCATGCCTGTAACTCTTGAGTAAGTTGACTATGAGTACATTACTAACTGCCCATGCGCTCCACGTGGAGACTGCCTTTGGGCCGCTGTTTAACACCCTCTCCTTCACCCTGAAGAAAGGCGACCGTATCGGTCTCATCGGCCATAACGGTTGCGGCAAAAGCACCCTGTTGCAGGTGCTGGACGGCACCCTCGCGCCCACCTCGGGCAGCGTCTCACTCGCCGGTCAGTGTCTGATGGCCCGCGTTGAACAGCATCTGCCGGAGGCGCTGCGTTCGCAGTCGCTGTTGCAGGCCGTGCTGGCCCCGTTACCCGCCGATGTACGGAAAGCGCAGCGCTGGCTGGCCGAACGCCTGCTGGCGCAGATGGGCTTTACCCCGGCGGTGATGGAGCAGCAAACCACTACCCTGAGCGGTGGCCAGCACACGCGCCTGCTGCTGGCCCGGGCGCTGATCCGCCAGCCTGACCTGCTGCTGTTGGATGAGCCCGGCAACCATCTCGATCTGCCGACCCTGCTGTGGCTGGAAAGCTTCCTGCAAACCTGGCAGGGGAGCTTCGTGCTGGTGTCACACGACAACACCTTACTGGATGCTGTAACTAATGCCAGCTGGATCCTCCGCGACCAGACGCTGCACAGCTTCGCCTTGCCCTGCAGCGCTGCCCGTCAGGCACTGCAGGAGCAGGATGAAAGTGCCGCGCTGCGCCATAAGGCCGAGCAAAAGGAGATCGACCGGGTCAGCGCCAGCGCCCGGCGGTTGGCCACCTGGGGTCGCGTCTATGACAACGAAGACCTCGCCCGCAAAGCCAAACAGATGGAGAAGCAGGTCGCCCGCCTGAAAGACGAGCAAACCGAGCTCAGCGTCGGCCCGCCGTGGCGTCTGTCATTGCAGGGGGACGCCCTGCCGGCTGACCGCCTGCTGGAGATGGACACCCTGCCCGTCGCGCCCGCGCCGGGCCTGCCATCCCTCTTCACCACCGGCGTGGCGCGCCTGCGCAGTGGCGATCGCGTGGCCATCATGGGACGCAACGGCGGCGGTAAATCGTCCCTGCTGCGCCTGCTGTGGCAGCAGATGAACGACGCATCGCCACTCCCGGGGCTGCGCCTGCATCCCCGGCTGCACCCCGGCTACTATGACCAGACGCTGGAGCAGTTACCGGACGATGCCAGCCTGCTCGACGCGCTGACGCCGTTCGCCCCGTCGGCCGACACCCGTAAACGGGCGCTGATCGCCGCCGGGTTTGGCTGGGCGAGACATAGCCAGAAGGTCAGCACCCTCAGCGGCGGCGAGCGGTCGCGGCTACTGTTTGTTGGCCTCTCGCTGGCGCGCTACAGTCTGCTGCTGCTGGATGAACCCACCAACCATCTTGATATGGAGGGTAAAGCGGCGCTGGCGCAGACGCTGCGCGATTACCCCGGCGGCGTGCTGCTGGTCAGTCATGACCGCCAGCTGATTAGCGAAAGCTGTAACCGCTTCTGGCTGATCGACAACGCCGGGTTAACGGAATGGCACAGCCTGGAGGAGGTCTATGCCCGTCTGCAAGCCGTGGCGCCCGCCCCGGACAGTCGACTCGCTTTGCAGAGTACGCCCGCCGGGGCTGACAATGATGAGGAGGCGCTGCTGGCGCGACTGATTGACCTGGAGCAATGGCTGGCTGACGATATGGCCCGCAAGCCAAAACATCAAAAGCCGTCACTGCAGGCGCAGTGGCAAGAGGAGATTGCCCGCCTGCTTAACCATCTGACGTAATCTCCATGTCCCCCCACCGGCTAAGGCGCAACGTGCTTAGCCGGTGTTTCCGGACCGGGTAAATTGCTGCTCGATCATTACCTTTCCCCACTGCTCCCCCTGCCATTCGCGGGTTAACGTGAAGCCAAAGGATTCATACAGTTTGCGGGCCGCGTCCAGCCCTTTAAAGGTCCACAGCTGCACCGCGCTAAACTGGCGACTATCGCAGAAAGCCATCGCCTCGCTGATGAGCCGCCTGCCAATGCCGCTTCCCCGGCAGGTGTCATCGAGAATAAACCAGCGCAGATGCGCCTCCTGCTGGCCGAGGTCCTCGCCATCGATAGCCAGCGAGCCGACGATTTTGCCTTCGCGGATCGCCAGCCAGATCTGGTTGGCCGGGGAGGAAAGCCGGGTGGCAAATTCCGCTACGCCGCTGGCGACCTTGCCTTCAAAAAAAGCGCCAAAGCCATGATGACGGGCGTAATATTCCCCGTGCATCTGGGCTATCCGGCCGATCATCCCCGGCTGGTAGCCGGTCATCAGCGAAATTTGCGGAGCCGTATCCGCGAGCGCGCTATCCCGACACTGCGCCAGCGCCCGGGCATAGGCCGCCAGTCCAGTGGCGACAGTGTGCTGCTGCGTCTCATCCAGATGGTCTAACGCCTCCACCACCTGACGGGTACCCCAGGCGTTAATTTTCGCCACCGTATCGTGCCCCTTTGCCGTCAGGGCGAGTGATTTCGCGCGCGCATCCTCCGCGCAAGGACGCTCCTCCAGCTCACCGGCCGCCAGCAGACGAGAGACCATCCGGCTGACGCTTGATTTTTCCAGTCCCAGCAACGTGACCAGCTGCGCGGCCGTCATCTCCCCCCTCATCGATACCTCAAGCAGGGTGTGCACCGCCGAAGGTGAATAATGGGTGGCGGCCAGCGTGGTGCTCATAAAGCCCAGCTCGCGCACCATTAACCGCGAGGCGGTACGAATCTGTTGGATTAAGGGGGTATCAGGCATGGCGGCGGGTCCAGAAAATGAAATGGTTGTACAATACAACCATCAACTTCATCCTGCGTCAAGATGCAATATGGTGGGATAAGCGTTGCCGTGTGACCTGTGATTTCGCCGGCATAGGGATCATGAAAGCGAATGCCGCGGGCGCCGGACAGCGCCCGCGATGAATATTATTGCGGGTTCTTCGCTTTCCAGGCTTCCCAGGCCGATTTGATCTCCTGCTTCGCAGCGGCGGCATCGTTAAAACCAGCCAGCTCAACCTTTTTACGCCCCTCCGGCAGTTCTTTATAGACCCGGAAGAAGGCCTCCAGCCGCTGCTGCTCGATTTTCGGCAGATCGGTGATGGTCTTGATGTCGTCATAGGTTGGGTCAATTTTACTGGCCGGCACGGCGATGATTTTGTCGTCTTTCTCACCGCCGTCTATCATCTTTAGGACACCGATCGGCCGCAGCTTAATCAGTGTGCCGGGCGCCATCGGCGCGCGAGTGTAAAACACCACGTCCAGCGGGTCGCCATCTCCGGCCAGCGACTGGGTCAGCGAGCCGTAGTTCGCCGGGTAAGCCACCGGCATCGACTGAAAGCGGTCGGCGATGATAAACCCCGTTTTGGCGTCGGTTTCATACTTAATGATGCCCCCTGCCGGGATCTCGGTGACGGCGTAAAATTCTTCCGGGTTGTTTTCCGGCTGGGGGAATTCCAGTACGTTCTGCGCCTGCGCGGCGGCGGACAGAAACAGACCGGCTGTGAGGATGGTTTTTACCAGATGCATTGTTGTATCACTCTGTTGTTATAAGAAATTGATGCGCAAAACGATAGAGTTGGGTGATGAAGAAAACATGACCATTCAGTGACGCTATTATTACCTACCAAAATTAGAGGTATTGCCTGAATTTTGTGCTACCGCTGTAGCAAAAAACCACATCCTGTACTAAAGCGCCTTGTATTTTTCTCCATCGCGTCTAATCCTTATTGGGTACTATTGCATTAATAAAATTAAACAATCCCCTCACAAGGAGACAGGCATGAAGGCTGCTGTTGTTACCCACGACCATCAGGTTAACGTCACGGAAAAAACGCTGCGCCCGCTGGAATACGGTGAAGCGTTGTTGAAAATGGAATGCTGCGGCGTGTGTCATACGGACCTGCACGTGAAAAACGGCGATTTTGGCGATAAAACCGGCGTCATTCTCGGCCATGAAGGGATCGGGGTGGTGCAAAAAGTCGGACCGGGCGTCACCTCCCTGAAGCCAGGCGATCGCGCCAGCGTAGCGTGGTTCTTCGAAGGCTGCGGCCACTGCGATTACTGTAACAGCGGCAATGAGACGCTGTGCCGCTCGGTGAAAAACGCCGGCTATACCGTCGACGGCGGCATGGCGGAAGAGTGCATCGTCACCGCCAACTACGCGGTAAAAGTCCCGGACGGCCTCGACTCCGCCGCCGCCAGCAGTATCACCTGCGCGGGCGTCACTACCTACAAAGCGGTCAAGGTCTCTCACATCAAACCGGGTCAGTGGATCGCTATCTACGGTCTCGGCGGGCTGGGCAACCTGGCGCTGCAGTATGCGAAGAATGTCTTTAACGCCAAAGTGATCGCTATTGACGTCAACGACGGGCAGCTGGAGCTGGCGGCCTCGATGGGCGCCGATCTGACCATCAACTCCCGTAATGAAGATGCGGCGAAAGTGATTCAGGAAAAAACCGGCGGCGCGCATGCTGCCGTAGTGACCGCGGTGGCCAAAGCGGCCTTTAACTCGGCGGTAGATGCCGTTCGTGCCGGTGGCCGCGTGGTCGCGGTGGGCCTGCCGCCGGAGGCGATGAGCCTCGATATTCCGCGTCTGGTGCTCGACGGCATCGAGGTGGTCGGTTCGCTGGTCGGTACCCGTCAGGATCTGGTGGAAGCCTTCCAGTTTGCCGCCGAAGGCAAAGTGGTGCCGAAAGTCACCCTGCGCCCGCTGGAAGATATCAACGCCATCTTTAAAGAGATGGAGCAGGGTCAGATCCGCGGCCGTATGGTTATCGATCTGCGCAGCTAAACACCAACGCCTCTCCCGCCCGGGAGAGGCGCTTGCCCCACGCTTCCCACTCGCGAAGTAAATCCAATTTCCGCAAATGCTTAGCGCAATTCCTTGGTTCCTTTGTTTTTAGCCGCGCCCGATGATGGCAACACAATAGATAACAAAGGAATTCACCATGCATCGTCATTTTCGCCTGCCTGCGCTGGCCGCCCTGTTTCTCTCCGGCGCCTTTTCCGTCTGGGCCGCCGATACGCCGGTTAAAGGCGGCACCTTAATTTATCTGGAGCAGCAACCGCACACCAATCTCTATCCGCCCGCCGGCGGCTTTTATCCGAATGGCGGTATTCTCAATCAGATAACCGACAAGCTCACCTGGCAGAACCCGAAAACGCTGGAGATTGAGCCGTGGATTGCCGAGAGCTGGACCAGCAATGCCGATAAAACCGAGTACACTTTCCACCTGCGCAAAGGGGTCACCTTCTCGGACGGCACGCCGCTTGACGCCGCCGCCGTGGCTAAAAACTTCGACACCTATGGTCTGGGAGATAAAGCCCATCGCCTGCCCGTCTCGGAGGTCATCAATAACTACCAGCGCAGCGAAGTGATCGACCCGCTGACGGTGAAATTTTACTTCAACAAACCGTCGCCGGGCTTCCTGCAGGGAACCGCCACCATCGGCTCCGGTCTGGTATCACTCAGCACCCTGCAGCGCAATTTTGAAGAGCTGGGCGATGCCCGGCATATTATCGGCTCCGGGCCCTTTGTGGTGCAGGATGAAAAGCCAGGCCGCGAGCTGACGCTGGTGGCGCGCAAGGACTATCAATGGGGGCCGAAAAACAGTGCCCAGCAGGGGCCCGCTAACCTCGATGGCATCACCTATATTGTGACCCCGGAAGACAGTGTGCGCATCGGCGCGCTGCTGGCGGGTCAGGCGGGCTTTATTCGCCAGGTGCAGGCCTACGATGAAAAGCAGGCGACCGATCAGGGATTTAAGGTCTACGCCGCCCCTACCCGCGGGGTCAACGACAGCCTGAGCTTCCGCCCGGATAACTCGCTGGTCGCCGATCTGCGGGTGCGCCAGGCCCTGCTCCATGCCACCAACGCCAAACAGGTGGTGGAGACGCTGTTCTCCGCTAACTACCCGCAAGCGACCTCCGTACTGGCCAGCTCCGCCGCCGGCTATGTCAATCTGAGCGATAAACTGACCTTCGACCAGGCCAAAGCCCGACAGTTGCTGGACGACGCCGGCTGGAAGCCCGACGCCGACGGTATTCGCAGTAAAGACGGCCAGCGGCTGGCGCTGACGGTCTATGAGTCGCTCCCGCAGCCGCAGAATAAGGAAGTGCTGCAGCTGATCGCCCAGCAGTGGCGCCAGGTAGGTGTGGCGTTGACCGTCAAAGCCGGGGATGCCGGTAGCCGTACGCTGGACAATCTTGACCCGCAGAAAACCCCGCTCACCGTCTCAGAAGTGGGCCGCGCCGACCCGGATGTGGTGAAAAGTATGTTCTTCCCCAACAACCGCGATGCGCTGCTGCAGAAAGGCGGCTCCAGCGATAAAGTGCAGCACTTCCGCGATGATAAGCTGAATGACCTGCTGACCGGCATCTCCGCGGCGGTAGAGCCGCAGCAGCGCTTGCAGTTAACCGGTGACGCCCAGCGCTATCTGATCGATAACGCCTATGTGATCCCCATTTTCGAAGAGCCGCAGGTGTTCGCCGGCGCGCCGTGGGTCAAAGGCGTCAGCTTCGAGGCCGTCGGTCGTCCGTCGTTCTACGGCGCGTGGCTGGACAAGCACTAAGAGGCCGGGTATGAGCGCTTATCTTCTGCGACGGTTCGGCCAGGGGCTGCTGGTCCTGTGGGCGGCATTTACCCTCACTTTTTTCCTGCTGCAGGTGCTGCCGGGAGATGCGGTGCTGATCAAGTTTCAGAATCCGGATCTTGGCCTGAGCCCGGCGCAAATCGCCGACATGCGACTGGCCTACGGCGCCGATAGCCCGCTGTGGCGCCAGTACCTGCACACACTGCTGGCGATGCTGCACGGCGACTTCGGCTATTCTCTGCAGGCGGGGCTAGCGGTCAGTAGTCTGATTGCCAGCAACCTGCCGGATACCTTAAGCCTCGCGCTGCCGGCCTTTCTGCTGGCCGTGGCGCTGGCGTTCGCCCTCGCCTTCGCCTCGCGTCTGCCGGGGCTGCGCTGGCTGAGTAACCTCCTGCAGTCGCTGCCGGTGCTGTTTATCTCTCTGCCGACTTTTTGGCTGGGTATCGCCCTGATCCAGCTCTTCTCGTTTCAGCTGCGCTGGATCCCGGTGATCAACCCCGGCCCACTGGAAGGGCTGATTTTACCGGTTATCGCCGTCGCGCTGCCCATTTCGGCCCCGCTGGCGCAGATCCTGATGCGCAGCATGGATCAAGTGGCGGTTCAGCCCTTCGTCGCGGTCGCCCGCGCCAAGGGAATGAGCGAGACCGGCGTCCTCTGGCACCATGTGATGGGTAATGCCCTGCTGCCGGCGCTGAACATTGCCGGGCTGCTGCTGGGTGAGCTGATTGCCGGGGCGCTGATCACTGAGACCGTCTTCGGCCGCAGCGGCCTCGGCCAACTGACCCAGCAGGCGGTCAATAACCAGGATATCGCCGTGCTGCAGGCAGTGGTGATGATCTCCGCCCTCGGTTTCGTCCTGATAAACCTGCTTGTCGACCTGGTCATGCCGCGACTGGATCCCCGACTCCATTTACAGACCGGAGGTGCGAAATGAGCCTGGTCGATTATGCCATCGCGGTTCGCCGCCGCCCGGAATGGCGCAGGGTGCGTCTGCAGCCTGGCCTGTGGCTGGCGTGGGCGGTGATGATCACTGCGCTGTTAATGGCCCTCGCCCCGCAGTGGTTTACCTCCGCTAACCCGCTGGAAGGGATCCCCGGCGCTCAGCGCCTGGCGCCGCAAGCGCACTACTGGCTGGGTACCGACCAGCTGGGGCGCGACCTGTGGACGCGGGTGGTTTACGGCGCGGTACATTCCCTGTCGGCGGCGCTGATCGCCGTCGCCATCGGCCTGGTGGTGGGCACCGCCCTTGGTACGCTCGCCGGGGCGCTGACCGGACGCGTTGAATCCACGATCATGCGCCTGGTCGATGTCCTGCTGGCCATCCCCTCCCTGCTGCTGCAGCTCACGGTAATTATTCTGCTCGGTTTCGGCACGGTGAATGCGGCGGTGGCGGTTGGCGTGGCGGCTATCGCCAGCTTCGCACGCCTGGCGCGGGCGGAGGTCGTGCGCGTGCGCCACAGCGATTACGTCGAGGCGGCCCGGGGCAGCGGCGGCACCTTTTTCGCCGTCTTCTGGCGCCATATTCTGCCCAACTCGCTCACTGCGGTGCTTGCTTTCGCGACGCTGCAGTTCGGACAGGCGATGTTGGCCCTGGCCACCCTCAGCTTCCTCGGCTACGGCACCCCGCCGCCGGTCCCGGAGTGGGGATTATTGATCGCCGAAGGTCGCAACTACCTGTCGACCGCCTGGTGGCTGACCACCTTCCCCGGCCTCGCCGTGGTCGCCGTGGTCCTTGCCGCCAATCGTCTTAGCCGCCAGTGGAGTGGAGTACGCCCATGAACGTTCTGTCCGTTGAAGATCTGCGCATCAGCTACCGCTCGCGGGGCGAATGGCGCGAGGTGGTGCACAACGTGAGTTTTTCCATCCAGCGTGGCGAAATGCTGGCCTTCGTCGGAGAATCCGGCTCGGGGAAAACCACCACCGCGCAGGCCATTATCGGCCTGCTGGCGGATAATGCCCGCCGGGATGCCGGGCGGATTGTCCTCAATGGCGAAGTGATTAGCGACTGGTCGGCAAAACGCCTTAACCGCCTGCGCGGAGTGAGCATCAGCCTGGTCCCGCAGGATCCCGGTAATTCGCTCAATCCGGTAAAAACCATTGGCCAGCAGGTGGAAGAGATCCTGCGGCTGCATCAGTCCCTCTCCGCCGCTGACCGCCGACAGCAGGTCCTTAACCTGCTCACTAAAGTCGGTCTCAGCCACCCGGAACAGCGTTTTGACCAGTATCCGCATCAGCTGTCTGGTGGGATGAAACAGCGGGTGCTGATCGCCATCGCCATTGCCCTGCAGCCGGATCTGATTATTGCCGACGAGCCCACCAGCGCTCTCGACGTCACGGTGCAGAAGCGCATTCTCGACCTGCTCGATATCCTGCGTCGCGAGTCGGGTACCGCCGTGCTGTTTGTCACCCACGATCTGGCGCTGGCCGCAGAACGCGCCGACCGGATTATGGTGTTTCGTCAGGGAGAGATTCAGGAACAGGGCGCCACCGAGACGATTGTCCAGCGTCCGCAACACCCTTACACCCGCCAGCTGCTCCACGACCTGCAGGATGCGCCGTTGGGGCTGACGGCGGCTCGTCACCGACCGCTGGCCACGCCGGCCATTCGCGTGGAGGGGATCAGCAAACGTTTCTCGCTGGGCAAACAGGCTCTGCAGGCGCTCGACAGCGTCAGTTTTGAGGTCAGACGCGGCACCACCCATGCGCTGGTGGGCGAATCCGGCTCCGGGAAAACTACCTTGGCGCGGATCCTGCTGGGCTTTGAGCGCGCCGATGCCGGACAGGTGACCATCGACGGTATCGACGCCGGGCATCTCAGCCGCGAGGCGCAGCGTCAGCTGCGGCGGAAAATCCAGTTTGTCTACCAGAACCCCTTCGCCTCGCTCGACCCGCGCCAGACGCTGTTTGCGATTATCGAAGAGCCGTTAAAGAACTTTGAGCGCCTCAGCGTGTCGGCGCGTCGCCTGCGCGTGGAGACCGTCGCCGCGCGGGTGGCGCTGGCCCCGGAGCTGCTGTCGCGTACGCCGCGGGAGCTCTCCGGCGGCCAGCGGCAGCGGGTGGCGATTGCCCGGGCGCTGATCCTCGAGCCGGCGATACTGGTCCTTGACGAAGCGACCTCGGCGCTCGACGTCACCGTTCAGGCGCAGATCCTCGCCCTGCTGCAGCAGTTACAGCAGCAGCTGGGTCTGAGCTACCTGTTCATTACCCACGATCTGGCGACGGTCAGGCGGATTGCCGACAGCGTCACGGTACTGCGCGCCGGCCAGGTGGTGGAGCATGGCGACGTTGACCGCCTGTTCGCCACTCCGCAGCAGGCCTACACTCGCGAACTGATCGCCGCCATTCCCCAGGTTTCACCCCGCTTAGCACAGGCCCACACGGAGAACGCATAATGCCTAAACGCCTCGGCTTTTTTACCCGTCTGCTCGATCAGGGCTCCGCGCAAACGCGCTACCGGCTGGCGGCCGAACAGATCCGCCACGCGGAGCGTTTGGGCTTCGACAGCGCATGGATTGCCCAGCACCATTTTCATGAACAGGAAGGCGGCCTGCCATCGCCGCTGGTGTTTCTCGCCCACGTGGCGGCACTGACCGACCGGATCCGTCTCGGCACGGCGATTATCACTCTGCCGATGGAAAATCCGCTGCGCGTCGCCGAAGACGCGGCGGTACTGGATTTACTCACCGACGGGCGTCTGGAGGTGGGATTTGGTTCCGGCGGCACGCCAACGTCGTTTCTGCCCTTCGGCCTGACCAGCGAGCAGCGCGGGGCGGTGTTTGCCGACCATCTGCACCTGATCCATAGCGCCTGGCGCGGCGACACGCTGAGCCACCCGGACAACCGTCTCTATCCGCCCGCACCGCAGTTGGCGGAGCGTATCTGGATCGCCACCTTCTCGGCGGAGGGCGCCATCCGCGCCGGTCAGGCGGGACACGGGCTGATGCTGTCGCGCACCCAGCCACGGCCACCCGGCGAGCCACGTCTGCCGCTGGACGCCATTCAGAACCCGATCATCGACGCCTACCTGGCGGCGCTGCCGGACGGCGTTGCACCGCGGATCCTCGCCTCGCGCACCGCCTTCGTCGCCGACAGTCACGCCCACGCCCTGCAGGTCGCCGAGCCCGGTCTGCGCAAGCAGGCGACACAGCACCGGGCGGCGGGTCATACGATAGAAGGTGACAGTGTCACCGATTATCTACAACAGCTGGATGCCCACGTTGGCGATCCTGAGCATGTTATTGCCTCCCTGGCGCAGGACAGCGTGCTGGCCCGCGCCACCGATATTTCGTTTCAGGTGCACTCGGTCGAGCCTTCGCACCGGGATACGCTGCGTTCCATTGAGCTGATCGCTCAGCATATTGCCCCCCACATCAGATAAGGAGTCACCATGACGCTGAGTCAGGATATTCTGGCCGAACTGGCGGAGATTGCCCCCGGTTCCCCGCTCGACCAGGCGCGCGCCGTACGCGACGCCAGCACCCGTCACGCCCAGGGAAGTTATGAAGTGCTGTTCCGCCAGCAGGACGCTGACTTTCCTCTTGATGAACGCTTCGCGGTGGCCGCGAAGGTGGCGAAACTGCACCAGGCGGACGCGCTGGCGGCGCACTATGCCGGTTTCGGGCTCGCCGATCCAACCACCGATCGTCTGGTCCCGGCGCTGGCCTTTGCCCGCCTGCTCACCTTCACCCCCGTCGAAGCTACCCCCGGCGCGCTGCACACCTTAACCGGCGCGGGCTGGAGCCTGCGGGGCATCGTCACTCTGGCGCAACTGGTGGCCTTTGTCAGCTTCCAGAGCCGACTGCTGCTGGGCCTGCGGGCGCTGAACCATAAGCCCATTGTCAGCGCCGATACGCCGCTGGTCGCCGGATACTGGCATACCACACCGCACACCCAGAGCGGCAAAGCGGCCCCGGTTCGCTTCACCCGCGACGAGCTGCACTGGGAACCCTGGCTGGCCGATAAACCGCTGGCGGAATTCAGCGCTGAAGAACAGGCTATTCTGGCCAAATATGGCCATAGCGACTCCCCCTACTTTCGCCTGCTGGCGCGCAACCAGCCGGTGCTGGAGCAGCGGACGCTGACCGATAAAGGCATTTTCTATACCCCCGGAGGATTGCCGCGCGCCGAACGCGAACTGGCGGCCACGGTGACCAGCAAAATCAACGGCTGTATTTACTGCGCCTCGGTGCATGCCCGCAAAGCGGCGCAGCTGGCGAAGGACGAGACCGCTGTCGACACGCTGCTGGCGGTGACGCCGGGGGAGAATTTGAGTGACGGCCAGTCGCCGCGCTGGCAGGCGGAAATCGACGCCGCCGCTGCGCTGTCGGTGACGCCGCCCGGGCTGAATGCCCGCCATCTGGCGGCGCTTGATGAGCAGGGTTTAGATACCCTGGCCCAGCTGGATCTGCTGCAGTCGGCGGCCTTTTTCGCCTGGGCCAACCGGCTGATGCTGACCCTTGGCGAACCCTGGCGTGAGTAAGCGTCGTTAGCAAGCTTGTCGGCGCTGATGGCAGCCATAGATGAGCAAGGCACTCATCGCCAGAAACGACAGCGTGGCGGCAGGAAGCGCCACGCTGTTCCAGCCAAAGCCCTGGGCAATCATCATCCCGCCGCAGAAGGCGCCGATGGCGCTGCCGAGGTTGAAGGCAATCTGCCCTCCTGCCGCCCCCAGCATCTCGCCGCCTTTGGCGTTCTGCAGCAGCAGGATCTGCAGCGGCGCCGACAGGGCGAATAGTCCCGCGCAGCAGATAAACGCCAGAGTCAGCGAAGCGACTTTATGCTCACCGAAGGCAAAGATCAGCAGCAGCGTCACGGCAATGACCCCGTCGGTTATGGCCGCAATGCGCAGCGGGCTAAAGCGCCCGGAAATTTTGCCGCTGAACAGATTGCCGACCACCATTCCCAGCCCCGCCAGCATCATAATCAGCATCATCCTGCCTTCGGCAAAGCCGGAGACGTTGATCATAAAGGGCTTAATATAGCTGAACCAGGCAAACACACCCGCATTGCCAAACATGGTGGCGGCAAAAATCAGCCACGGCGCCGGGGAGGCCAGAAAACGGAACTGCTCGCGCAGCCGGGTGCTGGTGCGATCATAGAGGGTGGGCACCCAGCAGAAAATAGTCATCAACACGGCGACGTTAAACACGGCGATAAGGGCAAAGGTATAGCGCCAGCTGAAGTGATGCCCAAGCCAGGTGCCGCCGGGGACCCCCACCAGGTTAGCCACCGTCATCCCGCCGATCATCCCCGCCACCGCGGCGGTCACCTTCCCCGGCGGCGCGATTTTCGACAGGATAATCGCGCCGACGCCAAAGAACGCCCCGTGAGGAAAACCGGAAACCAGGCGGCCAAGCGCCAGCATGGCGTAGCTACTGGAGAGGGTAAACAGGGTATTGCCGAGAATACACAGGGCAGCGAGAAACAGCATCACCGATTTCAACGAAAACCGGCTGGAGAGCAGCGCCATGATCGGCGCGCCGATCACCACACCGAAGGCATACCAGGCAATCATATTGCCGGCGGCGGGGATCGACATCCCGACATCGTGCGCCATATCCGGCAGCACGCCCATAATGCCAAATTCCGCCATGCCGAGTCCGAAGGTGCCCAGCGCCAGTGAAAAAATCGTTTTTTTCATACATCTTATAGGGGTATTGAGAGACGGCCGGCATTATTGACCATCCCGCCCCGACACACCAGCTAAAAACGCCCGACGGCAGTTTCCTCCATACAACGGCCTGATTCGTTCATGCTCGCCGCCCGCACGGCCGGCCATCATCGAGCCAGCGACGGCGTGACGTAGCAAGACCCTCCCCTATTAAAATCAGTGGGCTCAAAGCGATAAACGCCCAATTGATCTCAACTTAACTTGAGGTTGTAAAGTCTCCCCATCATTCACCTCTGGAGAATCATCGATGCAAACTGTTGATGTCGGTTTTACCCATGTCGCCTTTACCGTCCGCTGTCTGGCCAGCAGCATTGATTTTTATACCCGCTATACCGCGATGACCGTCATTCACCAGCGCGAGCCCGGCTTGCCCTCAGCGCGTAAGGTGGCGTGGCTCAGCGATCGCACCCGGCCCTTCGCTCTGGTGCTGGTGCAGAGTGACGATCCGGCCGACACACCGCTGGGCCCGTTCGGCCATCTCGGCGTCGCCTGCGCTACCCAGGCGGAGATCGATGAGAAGGTCGCTCAGGCGCGGCGGGAAGGCGTTTTGCGGCGGGAACCGGAACAGCTGGGCGATCCGGTGGGATACTTCGCCTTCTTTGCCGACCCGGACGGTAACACCCTGGAGCTGTCATGGGGGCAGCGGGTGGGGCTGGAAGTCATTGCGGCGGGGAACGCCAGCTAGCCCGTCCCCTCCGCGAATATTTTCCACCGCCTCGCCGGCGAAGGATTACACTTCAAAGGGATACCTCGGCAACACGGAGCATGGCGATGGGTAATAAGAAAAACGGTAATCCGGTCGACGCGGCGGTGAAGACCGCCCCGCTCGACAATAAAGCGTATGAGAAAGCGTTACGCAAACTCCATGTTGAGCTGGTGAAACTGCAGCGCTGGGTGGTGCATAAAGGGCTGAAGGTGTGCATCGTCTTTGAAGGCCGGGACGGCGCCGGCAAAGGCGGCACCATTAAGGCGATCACCGAGCGCGTCAGCCCGCGTATCTTCCGGGTCGTCGCCTTGCCCTCACCCACCGAGCGTGAGAAAAGCCAGCTCTATTTTCAGCGCTATATCAAGCACCTTCCGGCGGCTGGCGAGATTGTGATTTTCGATCGCAGCTGGTACAACCGCGCCGGCGTCGAACGGGTGATGGGCTTTTGTACGCCGGAGGAGGTGCAGAAGTTTCTCGACGGTGCGCCGATGGTGGAGCGCGGCATGGTCGAATCGGGCATAATTCTGCTCAAGTACTGGCTGGAGGTCTCTCCGCAGGAGCAGGAGCGCCGCCTGCGGGATCGCATCGACGATGGTCGTAAAATCTGGAAGCTCTCGCCGATGGACATTAAGTCTTTCAACCGCTGGGATGAATATACCGCCGCCCGCGACGCCATGTTCGCCGCCACCGATACCGCCTGGGCGCCGTGGTTCGTCGCCCGCTCGGAGGATAAAAAGCGCGTACGTCTGAATATCATCACCCATCTGCTGTCGCAGATCCCCTATGAAGCTTTACCGGTGGAGCATGTGACGCTGCCGAAGCGCAAAATTGGCAAAATGAAACAGACCAATTTCCCCTTCCGCTTTATTCCCGAGAAGTTCTGATTATTCCTCGCCGCGCTGGTTAATACCAGCGCCAGGTTTATTACCACAACCATGAATATTTCAGGCTATTACTTTCCTCTGGAAGCGGCCTCGCAAAATAAATATTAAAGTTGCCGCTGGGATTTATTTTTAGTGAGTAAAGTGAATAATCACAGAACCAACCGCAAGGAGCCGATGATGAAAAGTAATACGCTACGTAAAAGACCCACTGACGTACCCGTCCAGAAGGCGTCAGCACAGCCAGGTAAGGATTTACGAGAAGCAGATAAACAGCGACAGCACAAGGAATTCATTGCCGCAATGAATGAATTTATTGCAAAAGGAGGCACTCTTACTGATGATGAATTTTTCAGGGTACTATGATGCTTGAACAATTCAATGTTTATCGAAATTGTTCTGTCCAGACAAATAAAACCCTGCCGTATTATATGATCGTGCAGAATGATTATTATGCAGACCTGGCCACGAGAGTCATTATTCCTTTAATGCGAACACAACAGTTACCACGCTGGCATCAGCATGTCGTACCAAGGATAAATATAGAATTTGACAGCTTTTTACTTTGTACGCCAATGATCAGTAACTTAAATAATAAACGGATCCAGCCACAGGATTTCGTCTGCAATCTGAGTCATGCGCGCCAGGGCGTTATCGATTCAATCGATACACTTATCACGAACTGCTGACTGTCGGGAACCCGCTCCGACATCTCCAGAGCGGGTTTTGCGCCGTGAAGGCTTACTTCATCCCTTCGCGACTCTCTTTCATCGCTTCCAGGCGTTCGACATCGCGATACCAGCGCGGGTGATGTTTCTTCGCCCAGCGGCGGCTCACCTTGCCTTCGATCATGCCTTTAATCGACCCTTTGACCCAGAATGCCATATACATATGGATGAGGATCGCGTGGATCAGGATAATCGCCGACGTCGCATGAATCAGCAGGCTATAGCGAATCACCTGCATCGGGAAATAGTCCGCAAAATACGGACGCCAGATAATCACCCCGGTCACCAGCAGCACGAAAATCATGCTCATAATGGTCCAGAACATCATCTTCTGCCCGGCGTTATACTTACCGACGCGCGCGACCTTATGTTCGTTGCCTTTCAGCACCTCCACGATGCCTTTCAGCCAGGGGATATCCTGTTTATCAGGGATATTGTGGTGGACAAAACGCACAAACATAAACATCAGCGCGACAAAAATCAGCACCCCAAAGAACGGATGCAGGATACGCCCCATCTGCGGGGTGCCGAAGGTTTCCGTCAACCATTGTAGCGTCGGGAAAAAAAATGAAATCCCCGACAGCGCCACGAGGAAGAAACAGATAACCACCGTCCAGTGACAGGCGCGATCGATAAACGTCGTGCGCACAATCATCTTCGATTTACTCATCATGCTTCTCCTCGTCGTCATCAACTTCCTTGTTCGGCCCGATACCGATGTAGTGGTAGATAAGCCCGGCGAAGGTGGCGATAAAGCCCGCCGCCGCCAGCGGTTTCAGCGCCCCCTTCCACAGACTGATACTGGTATCGATCTGCGGTTCCTTCGGCAGCTTGTGATATAGCTCCGGCTGGTCGGCATGATGCAGAACGTACATCACGTGGGTGCCGCCGACGCCCTGCGGGTTGTAGATCCCGGCGTTGGCATAACCGCGTTTTTTAAGCTTATCCACCCGCTCCTGCGCCACTTCCAGCATCTCTTTTTTCGTGCCGAAGTGGATCGCGCCGGTAGGACAGGTTTTCACGCAGGCCGGTTCCTGACCGACGCTGACCCTATCCACACACAGCGTGCATTTATAAACCCGGTTATCCTCTTTATTGAGGCGCGGAATATTAAACGGACACCCGGCAATGCAGTAGCCGCAACCAATGCAGTTTTCCTGCTGGAAATCGACGATACCGTTGGCGTACTGAATAATCGCCCCGGCGGAGGGGCAGGCTTTCAGGCAACCCGGCTCCTCGCAGTGCATACAGCCATCCTTGCGGATAAGCCATTCCAGCTTGCCGTTCTGTTCGGTCTCGCTAAAGCGCATTACCGTCCAGGATTTAGCGCTAAGATCCGCCGGATTGTCGTACACGCCGACGCAGTGTCCCACTTCATCGCGAATGTCATTCCACTCGGAACAGGCCACCTGGCAGGCTTTACAGCCTACGCAGGAGGAGACATCGATAAGCTTGGCGACTTCGGCCTTATAGTCCCGCGCGCGTGGCGCGGGAGTTATCGGGTTGGTCGCGGAGCGTTTAATAATGTCTTGTGTTTCCATCGCCATTGAATCGCTCCTTACGCTTTCTCGATGTTGACCAGAAACGCCTTATACTCCGGCGTTTGCGAGTTGGAATCGCCGACGTTAGGCGTCAGGGTGTTGGCGATATAGCCTTTACGGGCCACGCCTTCAAAGCCCCAGTGCAGCGGGATCCCGACGGTTTCGACCTGCTGGCCGTTGACGTTCAACGTGCGCAGTCGGCGGGTCACCACGGCAACCGCGCGAATAAAGCCGCGTTTGCTGCTGACTTTCACCCAGTCGCCGTTGGCGATACCTTTGCTTTTCGCCAGCCCTTCGCTGATTTCGACAAACTGTTCCGGCTGCGCGATGGAATTGAGCAGCGCATGCTTGGTCCAGGTGTGGAAATGCTCGGTCAGACGATAGGTGGTGCCGACATACGGGAACTTATCCTTCTTACCCAGGCGGATGGCGTCCTCTTCATACAGACGCACCACCGGGCTGGAGACCACCTTCGGGTGCAGCGGGTTGGTGCCAAGCGGGGTTTCCATCGGCTCGTAGTGCTCCGGGAACGGCCCTTCCGCCAGTTTATCGAGCGCAAACAGGCGGCCAAGTCCCTCCTGCTGCATGATAAACGGCCCGGTGTTGCTCCCCGGCGGCGCAGTATTGAAGTCCGGAATATCATTTCCGACCCACTTGCTGCCGTTCCACTGGATCAGCATCCGCTTCGCATCCCACGGCTTGCCGTTAATATCAGCCGAAGCGCGGTTATACAGCACCCGACGATTGAGCGGCCACGCCCAGGCCCATCCCAGCGTATTGCCCAGGCCCGAAGGATCGGCGTTATCACGATTCGCCATCTGGTTACCCTGCTCGGTCCAGCTGCCGGTATAGATCCAGCACGACGACGCGGTGCTGCCGTCATCGCGCAGCAGCGCGAAGCTATTGAGCAGTTGGCCTTTTTTCGCCAGCAGAGCGCCATTTTGATCGTAGAGATCCGCCAGCGCGTAGCCGTTGTTCTCTTTTGCCACTTCTGCCGATTCCGGATGGTCCGGCTGCTTGTAGCGCCAGCTCATCTTCAGCAGGGGTTCCGCGCCCTTCCCGCCTTCGGTGCGGTACAGTTCGCGCAGGCGATGGTAAATCCCGGCAAGGATTTCGCCATCGTTGCGCGCTTCACCTGGGGCATCCTGACCTTTCCAGTGCCATTGCAGCCAGCGACCGGAGTTGGCGATCGAGCCATCTTCTTCGGCAAAGCAGGTCGACGGCAGGCGGAAGACTTCGGTCTGAATCGCGGCCGGATCGACATCATTAGACTCGCCGTGGTTCTGCCAGAAGGTCGAGGTCTCGGTCACCAGCGGATCGATAACCACCATATATTTCAGCTTACTGAGACTGCGGACCACTTTGTTTTTGTCCGGGAAGGACGCAACCGGGTTGAAGCCCTGGCAGATATAGCCGGTGACGTTGCCGTTATCCATCATATTGAAATACTTGATAACGTCGTAGGCCTGATCCCATTTCGGCAACCAGTTGAAGCCCCAGTCATTCTCTTTCTGCGCCGCATCGCCGTAGAACGATTTCATCAGGCTAACGAAGAATTTCGGATAGTTGCTCCAGTAGTTCACCTGGTCGGCCAGCGTCGCTTTCGGCGTGTTGGCGCTAAGATAACTTTGCAGATCGCTCTGTTTATCGGACGGCAGCGTCAAATAACCCGGCAGACTGGTCGACAACAGACCCAAATCGGTCAGCCCCTGAATATTGGAGTGTCCGCGCAGCGCGTTGACGCCGCCGCCAGCCATGCCCATGTTGCCGAGCAGCAGCTGGATCATCGCCATGGTGCGGATGTTCTGCGCGCCGACGGTGTGCTGCGTCCAGCCCAGGGCATACAGGAAGGTGGTGGTGCGATCCGCGACGCTGGTTGAAGCCAGCACCTCGCACACTTTGAGGAAGTCCGCTTTCGGCGTACCGCAGATATTCTCCACCACATCCGGCGTGTAGCGGGAAACGTGCTGCCTGAGCAGATTCCACACGCAGCGCGGATGGCTGAGCGTTTCATCGCGTTTGGCGTAGCCGTTTTCATCGAACTGGTAGTTCCAGGACGATTTATCGTACTGACGTTTTTCGGCATCGTAGCCGCTGAACAGGCCCTCTTCGAAGGCAAAATCATCCCGCACCAGCAGACTGGCATTGGTGTAATGCTTCACGTACTCGGCATTGATCTTATTATTTTCGATCAGGTACAGCAGCACGCCCGACAGGAAGGTAATGTCGGTACCGGAACGAATCGGCGCATAGATATCGGCCACCGACGCGGTACGCGTAAAGCGTGGGTCGACGACGATAAGCGTGGCATCGTTATTGTTCTTCGCTTCCATCGCCCAGCGGAATCCCACCGGATGCGCTTCGGCGGCGTTGCCGCCCATCACCACCACGACGTTAGCGTTTTTGATATCAACCCAGTGGTTGGTCATCGCACCGCGACCAAATGTTGGAGCAAGACTTGCTACCGTTGGTCCGTGTCAGACGCGCGCCTGGTTGTCTACCGCCAGCATACCAAGCGAGCGCACAAATTTTTGCGTCAGCATGCCGGTCTCATTACTCGCCGCCGAGGCGCACAGCATCCCGGTGGAAAGCCAGCGGTTAACCGTTACGCCCTGCTCGTTCTTTTCAATAAAGTTGGCGTCGCGGTCGGCTTTCATCAGTCTGGCGATGCGGTTAAAAGCGTCATCCCAGGAAATGCGCTGCCATTTATCCGAACCCGGAGCGCGGTATTGCGGATAACGCAGGCGGTTTTCACTGTGGACATAATCCAGCAGACCGGCGCCTTTCGGGCACAACGCGCCGCGGCTCACCGGATGGTCCGGGTCCCCTTCAATATGGTAAATCGCTTCTTTGGCGTTTTTCGCGCCGTCGCCGAGGCTATACATTAATAGCCCACAGCCCACGGAGCAGTAAGTGCAGGTGTTGCGGATCTCTTTCGCACGCAGCAATTTGAAATTGCGTGCCTGAGCCAGCGCCATTTTAGGGGCAAAGCCCAGGGCGGCGGCTGTGGTTCCGGCCATACCGCCTGCGCAGATCTTAAAGAACTTTCTGCGGCTGACGTCCATTGCATTCCTCCATGCAGGATGTTGATTCATCGCGCGGAGGAAACTAACAGCAATACCTTTGTTTTATTTGCGTCAAATCAAGGTCGAAAACGCTCGCCCCCTTAATAGTCAGCGGCGACGAGTTTGACTAATACCAAAGAGTTAACGCCGGCGGGAAATATCGACCATCGACCGGCAAAAGATGTTATAAATTCCGGCTGCGTTTGCGTCACTATCAGGTTAAATATGCAAAAAAAGAGAGCGACATCAATCGGCTTCGCCGCCATTATCTTATGGAGCACGATGGTCGGATTGATTCGCGGCGTCAGCGAAGGGTTAGGCCCGGTTGGCGGCGCGGCGATGATTTATAGCCTCAGCGGCCTGCTGCTCATTTTTACCGTTGGCTTTCCCAACCTGCGCCAGATCCCGCGCCGCTATCTGCTGGCCGGCAGCGTGCTGTTTGTCAGCTATGAAATCTGCCTCGCCCTGTCGCTGGGGTTCGCCGCCACTCGCCAGCAGGCCATTGAAGTGGGGATGGTCAATTACCTGTGGCCCAGCCTGACGATTTTGTTCGCCATTCTCTTTAATGGCCAGAAAAGCAGCTGGCTGGTGATCCCCGGCTTATTGCTGGCGCTGTTCGGCGTGAGCTGGGTACTTGGCGGCGAGCACGGGCTCAATCTCGAGGAAATCATCAATAACGTGGTGTCCAGCCCGCTGAGCTACATTCTGGCATTTGTCGGGGCGTTTATCTGGGCGGCGTACTGCACGGTGACCGCGAAGTACGCCAAAGGTAAAAATGGCATTACCCTCTTTGTCCTGTTAACCGCCCTGACGCTATGGCTGAAATTTCTCGCCAGCGACCAGCCGCCGATGCTGTTTAGCTGGCCGGTAGTCATTAAGCTGATCACGGTCTCTGTGGCGCTGGGGCTGGCCTATGCGGCGTGGAACGTCGGGATCCTGCACGGCAACGTCAGCCTGCTGGCGGCGGCCTCGTACTTCACGCCGGTGCTCTCTTCCGCGCTGGCGGCAGTCCTGCTCAGCGCCACGCTATCGTGGTCCTTCTGGCAGGGGGCCGGGATGGTGTGTCTCGGCTCCCTGCTCTGTTGGTACGCCACCCGCCGTTAGCCGAGATCGCCCCCCGCCACCGGTAGCGTCACGCCGGTGATATAGCTGGCTTCATCGCTGGCGAGAAAAAGGATCGCGTTCGCCTGTTCCGCCAGCGTGCCGTACCGGCGCATCAGACTGCTCGCCACCGTCTGATCGACCACCTGCTGATACCACGCCTTTTCCTGCTCGCTCGGCTGCTCATCGTTGCGCGGCGTCAGGCGCGGCGGCGCCTCCGTACCGCCCGGCGCGACGGCGTTAATCCGAATGCCGCTGCCGCTGTACTCCATGGCAATCGACCGGGTCAGCGCGTTCACGCCTCCCTTCGCCGCCGAATAAGGCACCCGGTTCACTCCTGCCGTCGCCACCGACGAGATATTGACGATGCTGCCTTTCCCCTGCTTCAGCATCCAGGGGAGCGCCGCACGGCAGCCCCACAGGGTAGGAAACAGCGAGCGGCGGATCTCTTTCTCAATTTGTTCTGGCTGATATTCAGCGAAAGGTCGCGCCCAGATGGTGCCGCCGACGTTGTTGATGAGCACGTCGAGGCGGCCAAAATGAGCGACCCCGGCGGCAAACGCCTGTTCAGTACTCTGCCACTGCTCAAGGTCAGCCTCCAGCGCCAGTACCTGACTTCCGGCCTGGGCTAAAAAGGCAGCCAGTTCGTGTACGTAAGGCGAGCGGTCAATCAGCAACAGGGCGGCGCCTTCAGTTGCCGCCTGTTCCGCGGTCTGCCTGCCAATCCCCTGCGCCGCGCCGGTGATAGCGACGACTTTATCGATAAAACGCATCATGCCTCCTTATGCCGCCGCGCTCTGGCTGGCGATAAATTTTTCATACCAGAAGCCTGCCGGGGAAATTCCTCTGTCGCGCAGCGCCGTGGCGACCGCGTTCACCATCGGCGGCGGTCCGCAAAGATAGATGTCAACGTCGCCGTTATTCAGCATGGCGTCATCGAGATGTTCGGTGACAAAGCCGCGCTGCGGGCAGGTACTGTTTTCATCCGCCACCACCGGTAGCCAGCGATATCCCGCCAACTGCTGAACAAAAGAATCCAGCGCATCGGTTTTCACCAGATCGCAGTCACGGGTCACCCCGTATAAAAGCGTTACCGGACGCTGGCTACCTTGTGTTTGCAGGGTGTGTAACATGGAGAGCAGCGGCGCCAGCCCTGTGCCGCCCGCCAGCATCAGCAGCGGGCGTTCGCCGCTGCGCAAATAGAAGCTGCCCATGGGGCCGCTGAGGGTCAAGCGATCGCCGGGTCGCGCCTGCTGGGTTAACCACTGGCTCATCATGCCGCCAGGCACGTTACGGATCAGAAAGCGCCCTTCGAGAGAACCCGGCAGCGAGCTGAATGAGTAGGCGCGGACATGAGGCGTGCCCGGTACCTGAATGTTGATATATTGCCCCGGCAGAAAAGCCAGCGGCTCATCCAGGGCGACCACCAGTTCGATGGCGGTATCGGACAGACAATTCACCTGCAGCACCTCCGCCCCGGTGTTGGTCAGCGCGGTTTTGCACTGGGCGGCGGCCACCGGCACATCGATCACACAGTCGCTGGTCGGGACCATCTGGCAGGTCAGCACCTGGCGGGCCTGCGCTTCGTCGTCGCTTAACGCCTCGTCGAGATAATCCTCCCCCAGATCGTATTCACCGCTGGCGCAGTGGCATTTGCAGGTGCCGCAAACGCCGTCCGAGCAGTCCATCGGCAGATTCACCTTCTGGCGATAGGCGGCATCCAGCACCTTCTCCCCGGCATGGCATTGAATAAAGCGGGTAATGCCGTCCTCAAAATTAAGAGCAATATTGAAGGTCATAAGCGCCTCTTAAATGTGGTAAACGTCAATCACCTGACGGATATAATCGTTATTCAGGCGCACGGTTTTGCGCACGATCTGCGGTCTGCCGTCCTGCTCAATTAGCGTGCAGCAGGTAGAGCCGAAATAGGCATCCGTGTGTTGATAGCGATGGCTCCAGGTAACCCAGTTGTAGCGCACCTCCAGCCCCTCGTCGCTGTCGCCCATCAGCTCAACATTGCTGATGATGTGGGTGGTGCGCGGCTCCGGCGTACTGGCGCCGGAACGTTCGGTTTTAATGCGATAGACGCGATCTTCCAGGCCTTCACGGTTGGGATAATAGATAAGGGAAATCTCTTTTTGCGGGTCGCGCGTCAGCTGGTCATCGTCGCCCCACGCCGGCATCCAGTAGACCACCTGCGGGCTGTAACAGCTCAGCCATTCGTCCCACTGACGATCATCCAACAGGCGGGCTTCGTAATAGAGAAACTGGCGAACGTGTTCGAGATTCAACATCAGGCCACCTCCACGCGCTGGGTAATCGACTGGTCGTAACGCTGCTGTTCCTGTTCCAGCGCCGCCAGCATGACCGTTTGCCAGTGATGGTGATGGGCGATGTACAGCGCTTCATCTTCCGATTTCACCCCGCTGAGTCGTGGCGTGAAACCGGCATGTTTGGCGTGCTCATCCGGGCCGTCGACCCAGCGCAGCGCACCGCGGCTCAGATCGCTCCATGGCAGATTTTCGCCGAGATAGCCGCGCTGACAGGCGCTGAACTCTTCCAAATCGTCCGGCGTCCCCATCCCGCTGACGTTAAAGAAATCTTCATACTGGCGGATGCGTAGCGCCCGCGCCTGGTCAGATTCGCCTTTTGGCGCAAAGCACCAGATGGTGACTTCGGTTTTATCCACCGCAATCGGGCGGATCACGCGGATCTGGGTAGAAAACTGATCCATCAGGTAGACGTTGGGGTACAGGCACAGGTTGCGGGTTTCGTTGACCATCTGGTCGGCGCGTCGTTCGCCAAATTCCGCCTGCAGACGCTCGCGGTGGGCATACACCGGGCGCACTTCCGGGTTCAGCGCCCGGGTCCACAGCAGCATGTGGCCATTGTCAAAACCGTAGCCGCCGCCGACGCTCTTTGACCAGCCGTTGGCGTCAACCGCATGCGTCCCCTCCGCTTCATAGTTGCGGCGTGACATGGTTGAGGCATAGTTCCAGTGCACCACGCTGACGTGATAGCCATCGGCGCCGTTCTCCGCGCCCAGCTTCCAGTTGCCTTCGTATACATAGCTCGACGAGCCCTTCAGCACTTCCAGCCCGTCCGGCGCCTGATCGACAATCAGATCGATGATTTTGCGGGTTTCGCCGAGATAGGCCTCCAGCGACTGCACGTCGGCGTTGAGGCTACCGAATAAGAAACCGCGGTAAGACTGAAAACGCGGCAGTTTTTGCAGATCGTGAGACCCTTCCTGTTTGAAGGTGTCAGGATAGGCGCCGGTGCTCTCATCTTTGGCTTTTAATAATTTGCCGTTATTGCTGAAGGTCCAGCCATGAAACGGACAGGTAAATGAGTTTTTATTTCCGGTTTTGCGTCGGCATAACATAGCCCCGCGGTGGGCACAGCTATTAATTAATGCATGCAATTCATTCTTTTTATCACGAGTGATAATAACCGGCTGCCGTCCCAGCGTCAGAGTATAATAATCTCCCGGCTCGGCAATCTGGCTTTCATGGGCGAGAAAAACCCAATTTCCTTCGAAGATATGTTTCATTTCAAAATCAAATAACTGCTGGTCGGTAAATATAGAGCGGTGGCAACGGTAAATATGATTTTCACGGTCGACAATTAACGCGTTGGTGATTTTGTCTTTAAGCGCTGATAGCGTTTTTTGCATGAGTCAGTCCCTCCTGCAGGATTCAGGATGAAAGAAACAGGGTGAATTTGTCGTTTTCGGGTGCAATGTCTGGCCCGGGCAGCTACGTGCCCGTGGCCAGTAAAACCGATTACTCTTTGGCGCGCAGGCGCGAGCCGCGGTGCTCTTCGTCGGCGTTCAGGGCTTTACACAGGGTGAAATCAAAACAGACCTCGGTGTGCTCTCCCTCAAGATCGCGCTGCGCGATGGTCTCGCGGTCGCTCACTTTTACCGGGTCGGCAATCAGACCGTCGCGGGTAGCAAAGGCAAAATCATCCCACAGATATTTATCGCCGCTGAGGTTAATCTGGCTGGTCAGATGCTTATAGCCCGGGGCGGAGACGAAGAAGTGAATGTGCGCCGGACGGTTGCCGTGGCGGCCTAACTGATCCAGCAACTTCTGGGTTGGACCATCCGGCGGGCAGCCGTAGCCGGACGGCATGATGCTGCGCACGCTGTAGCGGCCATCGGTGCCAGTGCGGATCCGGCGACGGAGGTTGTAGTCGCTCTGGCTTTTATCGAAAAACGAGTAGTTACCCAGGGTATTGGCGTGCCAGATATCAACGATGGCGTTAGCGATCGGCTGGCCCTGATTATCTTTAACCTGACCATGCAGCCACATTACTTCCCCGGCATCAGTGCCATCATCCATCCGGGCGTGGCTGTCGGCCAGCGGCGCATTGGCCACATACAGCGGCCCTTCGATGGTGCGCGGGGTACCGGTTTCCCGCCGCGCCGCCGCATCAATGGCGTCCTGACGCAGGTCGAGGAAATGCTCCAGTCCCAGCCCGGCCGCCAGCAGCGCCGCTTCCTGACGCCCACCCAGCTCGTGCAGATAGTTCACCGCGTGCCAGAACTCTTCTTCTGTGACGTTATAGTCATCGATCAGCGTACAGATATTCTCCAGCAAACGGTGGACGATGGCTTTAAAACGTTCATTACCGCCAGGGACATTTAACCCCGCGCCTTCACGTAATAATTTCTGCACGGCTTCTTGTTGTACGAAAGCATTACTCATAATTATTCTCTCTTATCGTTGTAGGATATTTGCCGGGTATTCCCGGCATGAGGTCAGATGTTATTATTATTAGCTATCGTCTTCACGAACAGACGAGGGATGACGGCACAGCGCCTCGACGCGAATATCCATAAAGGGATACAGCGGCAATCCCATTAAAATTTGATGTAACTCTTCGGCATCTCGAACATCGAAAATGCTGACATTGGCGTAAAGACCGGCGACGCGCCAGATATGTCGCCATTTGCCTTCACGCTGTAATTGTTGCGAATAGGTTTTTTCGCGTTGTTTAATTTCATCCGCTTCGGCGGCAGGAAAACCTAGCGGGATATTAACGGTCATCTCCACTTTAAATAGCATTATTTACTCCTGTTATGCCTTACGGGAATAGAAGCGCAGCTTGTCTTCATCCAGCTCCACGCCGAGCCCTGGCGTCTGCGGGAGCGCCACCTGACCGTCGGCAAAGGTGAGTGGCACACTGACAATATCGTCTTTGAGGAGCAGCGGGCCGAACATCTCAGTGCCCCACTGCAGCGGCAGCGTCGACCAGGCGTGCAGCGACGCGACGGTACCGACGGTCCCTTCCAGCATGGTGCCGCCATACAGGCCAATCCCCGCCGCCTGGGCGACGCGGGCCAGCGCCAGCACGCTGTTCGGTCCCCCGGCTTTGGCGATTTTCAGGGCATAAGCGCCGGTAAATCCCTGTTGCGCCAGTTGGTAACCCTCGTAGGCGGTCGCGACCGCTTCATCCGCGAGGATCGCGGTTTCAATATGCTGGCTCAGGCGCACCAGTGCAGCATTGTCGTGGGCGCTGACCGGCTGTTCGATAAGATCGACGCCCATCGCCGCCAGTTCGCGGCAGCCTTTCGCGCCGGTGGCGGCGTCCCAGGCCTGGTTAACGTCAACGCGGATGCTGGCGCGATCGCCTAATGCTTCCACAATGGCCCGGGTATGACGCAGGTCGGTGGCTAATTCCCGCGCGCCAATTTTCAGCTTGAACGCCTGATGGCGGCGCCCGGCTAACAGTGTTTCCCCTTCGGCGATATCTTTCGCGGTATCGCCGCTGGCTAAGGTCCACAGCACCGGCAACGCCGTTTGCAGCGCCCCGCCGAGCAGCGCCGACACCGGCAGCCCTAAGGCTTTGCCCTGGGCATCCAGCAGCGCGGTTTCAATGGCGGACTTTGCAAAGGTGTTGCCTTTAATGGCGCTGTTCATACGCGCCGTCAGCGCATTCAGGTTATCGGCCGGCAGCCCTTTCAACAGCGGCGTCAGATAATGGGTTATCGCCGACGAGATGGCCTCCGGGCTCTCGACGCCATAGCTCAAACCACCGATGGTGGTGGCTTCGCCGATGCCGCAGATGCCGTCGGAGCGGGTAAGCCGCACGATCACCAGCGTCTGGCAGCCCATGGTGGTCATCGATAACTTGTGTGGCCGGATGGTCGGGACATCCACTATCCAGCTCTCAATACGTTCTACGGTGGCGGTCATTTTCGGTTCCTGATGAGATGTATAACTTTTTGTACCCACATCCATAACGGGGAGGTGTGTGCCATTGACAATAGGGTTCAGCCTGGCGGCTGGTCAACGGCGATAATCGAAATGTTGTGCGATTATCGGCACGTTTGTTAAAAGGCAGTTAATAATGTGATCGCGGTGGTAAAACCGGCACAATTCAGGACGGTGCAGTTTGCGCACGGTATAGTGATGCCCCGTGAGCTTTGCATTGCAACGGAGAGGGAATCAATGCGTGACCATACCCCCACCACCTTGAGCGCCAGGCAGGCCGAGCACGATCCCAACTTTATGCTGTCTCTGGCCCGCGGGCTGGAGGTCCTTAACGCTTTTACTCCCCAGCGCCAGCGGCTGACCATTTCTCAGTTGAGCCAGAAAACCCAAATCTCCCGCGCGGCGGTACGCCGTTGCCTGTATACCCTCGCCGCGCTGGGCATGGTGCACAGTCCGGATGGCCGCAGCTATGAACTGCTGCCCCGGGTGCTGGCCGTCGGCCACGCCTATCTGGCCGGTACGCCGCTGGCCAAGGTGGCGCAGACGGCGCTGGATAGCCTTGGCAAAGCGCTCGGCGAATCCTGCTCAGCGGCGACGCTGGACGGCGACAACGTGCTCTATATCGCCCGCGCGGCGGTCAATAATTTACTGAGCATCGACCTGGGGCGCGGCAGTCGCCTGCCAGCATGGGCGACCTCTATGGGACGGGTATTGCTGAGCGCACTGCCGGAGGAACAGCTTGAAGTGACACTGTCACGAGCAGCGTTAATCCGCTACACCCCGCATACCCTGTGCGATATGGCCGGGCTACGCGCGGAGATCGCCCGGGTGCGCATGCAGGGCTATGCCCTCGCCGACCGGCAGATTGAGGTGGGGTTGTGTTCGCTGGCGGTGCCCGTGCTGTCACGCAATGGCCAGGTGGTGGCCGCCCTGAATGTCGGGGTTCCCGCCGCGACGACCAGCGCCGCGGCGTTAAAAGAGAAGGCCCTCGCCCCGCTACGACGCGCGGCGATGGACCTGTCGCTACAGCTATAGCGCTGACTGCGGTTTCGCCACGCTCGCCAGGCTGCGCCAGATGCCGGCCGCCAGCAGCAGAAGCAGTACGCCCGCCGTCGCCAGCACCAGGCTGTGAGCCTGGGTAAAGGCCGCCTTCGCCGCCGCCATCAGCGCCTCAGCCATCCCGGCGGGCAGCGCCTCGGTCAGACTGACCGCCTCGCCGATTGACGACGACGCCTGCTGCGCCATGGACTCACTCAGCCCGGACGGTAGCACAATGGTGGCGCTGTAGCTGCGGGTCAGGATCAGGCCAAACAGCGCAATACCGAGACCGGCGCCCAGCTCATAGGCCATGGTTTCGATGGCCCCGGCCGCCGCCGCTTTCTCCTTCGGCGCCGCCGCCATAATCGCGGAGCTGGAGGCCAGCAGCGCGCTGGCGACGCTGAAGCCCAGCAGCGTCATCAGCCCCCACGCCTGCCACGGCTGACTGCTGAAATCGGTCAGCGCGAGGCCCAAAAAGCTGAAGGCGCTGAGCAACATCCCGCCGGTCGCCACCTCGCGCAGCCCAAGCCGCGACACCAGCAGGCCGGCAATCGGGCCGCTGAAGCCGCTGGCGACCATCACCGGCAGCATAAACATCCCCGCCTCGAACGGCGTTTTCTGATGCACAAACTGCAGCTCCTGCGCCATCAGCAGCTCAAAACCGACCAAGGTAATCAGGGCCGTCATCGCCATCATCACCCCGCTTAAAATAATACGATGGGTGAACAGCCGCATATCCACCATCGGGCGGGTCGCCGACAGCTGCTTGCGGATAAACCAGGTGAGCATCGCCGCTCCGCCGATCGCCACCAGTGCGGTGAGCCACAGCGCCAGCTGGCCCTTCAGCGCCGATTTCGCGCTAAACACCAGCATCAGAATCGAGGCAATTAAAATGAGCGCCTGCAGCAGATTGAGCGGTTGTTCGCGGCGCGCAGGCTGGCGCGGCACCACCTTCGCATTAATGGCGATAACCACCAGCACGATCGGTACGTTGATCAGGAATACCGACCCCCAGTAGAAATGCTCCAGCAGCATGCCGCCCACCAGCGGGCCAAAAGCCGCGCCGCCGGAGCCTACCGCCGCCCACAGACCCAGCGCCATATTGCGCTGGCTGGCCTCGGCAAAGGTGCTGCGGATCCCGGCCAGCGTCGCCGGGACGATCATCGCCGCCCCCACCGCCAGCAAAGCGCGTGAGGCAATCAGCGTCAGGGCCGTCGGCGACAGCGCGGCGCACAGCGAGGCGACGCCAAAAATGGCGCTGCCGAGCAGCAGCAGGCGCTTGAAGCCGATTTTATCGCCGAGGGCGCCCATCGGCAGTACCATCCCGGCCATGACTAAGGAGTAGATATCAATAATCCACAGCAGCTCATTGCCGCTGCTACCCAGCGCGACGCTGAGCGTCGGCGCGGCCACATGCAATACCGTGGCGTCAATCGCCACCGGAATATAAACCAGCAAAATCGCCATCAGCGTCATCCATTGCCGTGACATAGCTTGTACCTCAATGTTGGAAATTGGACACACGTCCAGGATGGCGATCCTGCCGGATTGTTGAACGCATGTCCAACTTTTTGTTACACTCGGCCAAAGCCAGATGACAGCGGGGTTCTATGCACTATTTACAGCGGGATGCACGACGGGAAGGGATTATGCAGGCCGCCATGCGGCTGGCGCTGCGCGGCGGCTTTGCCGCCATGACCGTGCGGCAGATCGCCCGCGAAGCCGAGGTGGCCGCCGGGCAGTTGCACCACCACTTCTCCTCCATCGGCGAGCTGAAATCACAGGTTTTCATCCGTCTGATCCGCGAGATGCTCGATATGCCGCTGGTGGCCGAAGACGCCAGCTGGCGCGAGCGGTTATTCTCGATGATCGGCAGCGAAGATGGCCGGCTGGAGCCCTATATCCGCCTGTGGCGCGAAGGCCAGGTGCTGGCCGACAGCGACCCGGACATCAAAGCGGCCTACCTGCTGACCATGAACATGTGGCATGAAGAGACCGTCGCCATCATCGAGCAGGGCCTCGCCTGCGGCGAATTTCATTCGTCTGAACCACCGGCAGATATCGCCTGGCGTTTTATCGCCCTGGTGTGCGGCCTCGACGGGATTTACGCCCTTGGCACCCAGGCCCTGGACGATGCAGCGTTTAGCCGTTATTTGAATAAGATGATTACCATGGAATTGTTTTAGCGGACGCTGCCAGAGCGTGGCAGGGATCCATCGCGGGCACTGACTGCTGGCGGAGGCCATTGACCCCGTTGCGCCGTTAGTTTGCCGGATGGCGGCTACGCCTTATCCGGCCTACAAAACGCTTCTATCTTCATTCGATAGCTTTCCCTCAGGCCCGGTCAGCGCAGCGCCACCGGGTATCAGGAAATTTACTTCCCGGCTTCCGGATGGGTATCGAACGCCGCCATTACCGCCGCCAGCGCCGCTTCACTAAAGCCATGTTTAGGATCGTCCACGCCCAGCCCGAAGCGGGTCTGCAGCGCTTCATACAGCGCGGAGACATCGGCAAAATCGATCTTCTCCACCACGTGGTTATTCTCCCAGTGGGTAAAGTGGAAATTGGTGAGGGTCATTTTGCCGCCGTCCGGCAGATGACGGCACATCAGCAGATGGTGACGGAAGTGAGACTGTGGCCAGTGCGCCGACCAGAAGTTGCCCATCACATAATCAGACGCATACTGGCGGCCTAAATCGAAATGGTACATCGACTGCCAGTGCTCGTGGTGGTTGAACTGCAGCGTCCATTCATCCCCTTCATGCACCAGACGATAGCTACCGTGCGGCGTTTGCTGCGGGATATCGGCCAGCAGTTTGATCGGCGCGGTCAATGTCTGGCCGCCGAAGCCGACGTCGGCGATCCAGCGCTCGCCCGCCACTTCCACCAGCAATAAACGGTGAGTACGCGGCGGCATCTGCGGCGGATTGGCCAGCACCACGCGGCCCAGCAGGCTGCGGACGTTAAAGCCTATCTCGCGCAGCGCGCGCTCAAGGAGACCATTTTGTTCAAAACAATACCCCCCGCGGCGGGCGGCGATCAGCTTCTCTTCCAGCGCCCGATCGTCAAGGTGGATCTCACGCGGCAGCAGGACGTCGAGGTTTTCAAAGGGGATGGCGCTGTTATGCTGCAGATGCAATTCCCGCAGGGTATCAATGGATACATCAGGCTCACCCGTCCAGCCCAGACGGGAAAAATAGGCGCGTAAAAAGGGACTCATCAAGGCCTCCAGCTGTAGGTGTCCGACATTTATAGCCTATTTTTCCGCGCCGACCGTCTTTTTTGTGCGCTTGTCGTTAACCGCGCGTGCTGCGCTGCATCAGCGCCAGCGCCGTCAGCATCAGGACCAGACCGGTCAACAGCGTCAGGCTGGCCATCGCCATGCCCTGACCGACGGAACCCTGTTCGAACTGGCGCCAGATAAACACCGCCACGGTTTGCGTACCGGCCGGAGAGAGCAGCAGCGAGGTTACCAGCTCCCGGGACGCCACCGCGAACACCATCAACATCGCCGCCAGCAGCGCCGGAAAGACCAGCGGCAGAACAATCAACCGCAGCGCCTGGAGTGGCGACGCCCCGTGCACCCGGGCGGCGGGCTCAAGATTGGGGCCCAGCTGGCGCAGCGCGCTGCCGACATAGCGCACCGGCCAGGGCAACAGCAGGCAGCAATAGGAGAGCAGCAACATCCACAGCGTGTTATAGGGCGAGCGCGGCCAGAAGGGCTGATTCCACAGCAGGATCAAACCGACGCCTACCACCACGCCCGGCAGCGCCGCCGGCATCAGTGACAGCGCGTCCACCATCCCGCGCCCTTTAATCTTCTGCACCATCACCAGCCAGGCGGCCAGCAGGCCCAGCGCGCCGACAATCAGCGCCGAGCCCAGGGCCAGCGACAGGCTGGTGCCGAGGGCCGACAGGGCATCCCCCTGCTGGTCAAACAGCGCCGCGAAGTGACGCAGCGTGACATTCTCAACACTCACGCCCCCTGAGAGCGTGCCCATCACGCTGGTGAGCATCATCGAGGCGGCGGGGACGCCGACCGCCAGGCCGCCGACGGCCGCCATTATCAGCACGGCGGGCAGCGTCATCCAGCCCAGCGATGCCCCGCGGTTTTCTCCCGGCTTGCCGGTGACGCTGGTGACCTCTTTCTCCCCCACCAGCCGTATTTGCAGCCACCAGGCGAACAACGCCACCGCCATCAGCAGCAGCGACAGCAGCGCGGCGCCGGTAAGGTCCACCGGCCAGTCGGCCAGCTTTTTCTCAATACCGACCGTCAGCATCACCACTCCCGCCCGGCTGCCCAGCGCCGCCGGTACACCAAACTCCTCGATAGCGAGGGTAAACGCCAACAGCGTGCCCGCCGCCAGCGCCGGGGAGAGCATCGGCAGTGTCACGTGCCAGAAGGCGCGCCAGGCGCTGGCGCCATGGACGCGGGCGACCACCGCCAGCCGGGTCCCGCTCGCCAGCAGGCTGCGGGAGACGGCAAAGTACACCACCGGGAAAATATTAAAGGTCATCACCAGCACGATACCGCTGCGGCTGAACAGCAGATCGTTCAATTGCCAGCCGGTCAGCTGCTGCAGATAGCCCTGGCTTTGCAGGGCCAGCATCCAGGAGAGCGCCGAGATATAGGGCGGCGTCAGAAAGGGGATCAAAAACAGGAGATCCCACAGTCGGGGCAGCGGCAGCGAAAACATACCGCGCAGGATGCCGAGCGGCAGGCCAATCATTACGCTGACCAGCGCCACGCCGGCGGCGATCCACAGCGTACCGCCGAGCATCGCCGGTAACTGGGGATCGGCCAGCAGCACTGAGACGCCGCCAAAGGCGTCCCCGAGCGAACCGGCGCTAAAATGGGGAAAAATCGCCTGCAGCAGAATAAACACTAACGGCAACGCGACCAGCATCACCAGGGCGGCGAGGGTTGCGCCGGAAAGGAATGTTTGTTTCACAACCGGTTCCTGAAGCTGAGGGGGCCCCCGGCGGCCAGCGCCGGAGGAACAGGAGCAATTACTGCGCGTACAGCTGACTGAAGCGGGCGAGCACGGCGCCCCGCTCGCTGCTGCCCTCGCTGGTGGTGGGCAGCACCTTCAGCGCGTCCAGTAACGGACGTTTGGCCGCCACGTCGCGGCGGGCGGGCATCAGCCAGGCATCGGCAACCCTCGCCTGACCTTCCGGCGACAGAACATAATCGATAAAGGCTTTGGCATCGTCGGCATGCTGGCTGGTTTTGAGGATCATCATCGGGCGCGGGGCAATCACCGTTCCGCTGGCCGGGAAGATCACCTTCAGCGACTCGCCCTGCTGAATATTGCCGTAGGAGACATAATCCACCGCGCCAAACACCGCCGCTTTCGCCCCCTGCATCACCGGCGTCACCGCCTGGGCGTTGGGTCCGCTGACCACCATGCCGTTCTTTTTCAGATCGTCAAACAGTTGCCAGGCCTGGTCGCCCATGCTGTTTTGCAGCCCGATCAGCAAATCCAGCGACGCGCCGGAGAGCGCCGGGTCGGGGGTTGTCACCTTGTCTTTAAACGCCGGCTGGGTGAGATCCCGCCACTCTTTCGGTTCCGGGGTACCGCTTTTACTGTTCCAGACAATGCCCAGGGCGGAGACGCCCTGGGCGATATAGTCCGCCGATTTCAGGTTCGCCGGTACCTGGTCGGCATTGGCGCTCGCAAAAGGCAGCAACCAGCCCCGCTGGTGCAGATCTTCGGCGGTATCCCACGAGGCGGAGATCAGCACATCCGCCTGCGGGTTGGCCTGCTCGGCCTCCAGTCGGGCCATTACTTTGCCGGTGGTGGCCTGGAAAACCGTCACCTTCACCCCGGTCTGTTGTTCAAAACCGCTGGCCAGGCTTTTCGCCAGCGAGCCGGGTCCGGCGGTGTAAACGGTCAGCGCATGGGCGCTGGAGAGCATCATGGCGGAAAGAGCCATCGCGAGTACCACTCCTTTCTTAACGGTCATAACGGTGTTCATGCAACTTCCCCTGAGGTTGGCGTAACGGCGCGGACAGCGGCCACGCGGCCCGCGGATAAATAGACAATCTGGTCAGCTAACAGCTCGGCTTCACGTCGATCATGGGTGACATACACGGCGGTGATGCCGAGCTGTCGCAACAGGCGGCTCATTTCGCCGCACAGCGATTCGCGCAGTTCGCTATCCAGGTTGGAGAGCGGTTCATCAAACAGCAGCACCCGCGGCGCGGCGACGATCGCCCGCGCCAGCGCCACCCGCTGCTGCTGACCGCCAGAAAGACCAGAGGGTTTACGTTCGGCGAAACCGTTGAGGCCTACCCGCGCCAGCGCCTCGCTAACCCGGCGCTCGCGTTCGCTACGGGAGACGCCGCGCATGCGCAGCGGAAAGGCGACGTTCTGCGCCACGCTCATATGCGGCCAGAGGGCGTAATCCTGAAAAACCATGCCGATATCGCGCTGCTCCGGGGGCAATCCCCATCCTGCGCGGGCGACCAGCCTGTCGCCAAAGCGGATTTCGCCGCTGGCCGGCACGCTCAGCCCGGCCAGCAGACGCAGCAAAGTGCTTTTGCCGCAGCCGGACGGACCCAGTAGCGCCACGATGCGGCCGGGTTCGATATGCAACGAGAAACGGTCAAGAACGGGAGTCTCTGCGAAGGCAAAAGAGACCTCCTGCAGGGTGATAGGGGTCAGCGTGCGCATCATCGCCCTCCCTTTCGGGACAGCGAGACCTGCCCGGCGGCCGACATCCGACGGGGCACGCTCACCTGGGATAACATCAGGGGAGCCAACATATTGTGATCCTCTTTGGGACTTAGTGCTGGCGACTATAGTCAGACGAGATGACGTATTGATTACATTTTCATTGCGGCTTAACGTGTTACCTGCCAACCGACCCATTATTCAAGGAACGCCTATGAGCCGCTTTCGCCACGTTGAACTGCAGTACGCCAGCCGCCTGCTCAACCACGGCCCGACCATTTTGATCACCAGCTACGATGCCCCGTCTGACCGGCGCAACGTCATGGCCGCCGCCTGGTCAATGCCGGTGGAATTCGCCCCGCCGCGGGTGGCTATCGTGGTGGATAAAAGCACCTGGACGCGGGAGATCATCGAGCGCAACGGCACCTTCGGCATTGTGGTCCCCGGCGTCGCCGCCGCCAGCTGGACCTACGCCGTCGGCAGCGTCAGCGGCCGCGATGAGGACAAATTCAATGCCTGGGGGATCCCGGTAGTGACCGGCCCGGAGCTGGGGTTGCCGCTGATCGAGGAGAAGTGTCTGGCATGGATGGAGTGCCGACTGCTGCCGGCGACGGCGGCCCAGACCCAGTACGACACCCTGTTCGGGGAGGTGGTGTCTGCCGCCGCCGATGAACGCGCGTTCGTCACCGGACGCTGGCAGTTCGACGACGATAAGCTCAATACCCTGCATCATCTTGGCACCGGCAATTTTGTCGCCAGCGGTCGTCATGTGCGGGCAAACTCCCTCGACGAGTAAGCGTGACTTGCCGCAGGCGGCAGGTTTTTCCCCTGCCCAGCCTGCGGCCCCCCTTTTAACCCGGTGGGCGGCGGCGATCGGCGCTGGGGGTCAGGCCAAACACTTTTTTATACAGAGTGGTAAAGTGGTTGCTGTTGGCGAAGCCACACAGATAAGCCACTTCGGTAATGGACATCTCCGTTTCACGTAATTTGACCCGCGCGGAGACCAGTCGCAGACGTTTCAGATAATTATCCGGCGTTAAGCCCGTGGCCTCTTTAATATGGCGAAACGCCGTGCGGGTGGTGAGATGAAATTGCTCCGCCAGTTGCTGCCAGTTATGTTCTTCGAAACAGTGCTCCTGCAGCCAGGTGAGTAATTTATGCAGTTTATAGCGGGTGCTGCTATATTCGGCTTCCGACTCGGCTGTGAGAATGGTGGTCACCAGCTGGAAAAAGAGAGACTCCCGTTGCGGGGTATTATCCGCCGCCCTCAGCGCCGGGGAAAATATCTTTTCCACCAGTTCCCGACAATAGCTGCGGGTCTCCGGCGCCAGCCAGCCATAGCAGGCGGCACGCTGCGCCGATAATTGCTGCAGCAATCCCTCCATCTGCTGTAAATAGCGAAAGGCCACCGCCGGATTAATTAAGACATTAATCAGCTTCAGCGTCCCCAGTTCATCATAATAGTGGACATCGCCAGGCTGGACGTAAAATACATCGCCCTGCTGGATGTACAGCGGGCGGCCATTAATAACGTGTAATCCATGCCCCTCCTCGACGATCACCAGCTCGGCAAACTCGTGGCCATGCTCCTGGCTATTATCTTCCGGGTCGCTGGCGTACATGCCGAGCTTATCCTGGGGATGGGTGAAATAATACTCAACGGTCAGTGTCATCATTACAGCAAATCCTGAACAGCCTGGTGCGCAGGGGCACGATAATCTATTCCGACCTTCGCCACGCGCCCGATGTGCGGATTTGTGATCGCCAGCGCCCCCACCTCATTATTCCTGCCATTTTCACTGACGGTTTGGCATTGCCAGAGTGGTGGCGCCGCCAGACGACGGCCTATGCTGCGCCTAACCTAATGGAGAGGACGCAGTATGTCACAGGCAATTCAATACAATTCCAGTGTGGCGATGACCCGCCATCCGCATTTATTACAGCGTGCGGCCGCCCTGACGCCCGCGCTACATCGTCAGCGCCAGGCGCCGCAGGCCATCGTCGAGGCCGTCGCCGATCCGGCGGCGCTGAACGGCTGGCGGGGACACACCGTCTGCACGCCTGAGCAGTTTTATCAGCAGCCGCTTCGCGTCGGCGACAGCATCATCATTGATTTTGGCAGCCATTTTGTTGGCTACCTGCAGTTCAGCTGCCGCAGCGTCGGCAGCCCGCCGGATGCCCCGGCCCATCTGCACTTCACCTTCGGCGAAACGCTGAGCGAAGTCTGCGAGCCGTTCAGCGAGTACCAGGGGTGGCTGAGCAGTAGCTGGTTGCAGCAACAGGATCTGTGGCTCGACGTCCTGCCCGCCCGGGTTGACCTGCCGCGTCGCTACTGCCTGCGCTACCTGAAGGTGGAGGTCAAAGCGCTGTCGCGCAAATTTCGTCTGCAGTTCGATGAGATAGCCCTGGAAACCGTTACCTCAGCCGGCAGCCCGCAGCCGGCGGTCATCGCCGATCCGCAGTTGAAAGCCATTGATAGCGTCGCGGTTCGCACCCTGCAAAACTGCATGCAGGAGGTATTTGAGGATGGGCCGAAACGCGACCGTCGGCTGTGGCTCGGCGACCTGCGCCTGCAGGCGTTGGTCAATGACGTGACCTTCGGCCACCACGATCTGGTCCGCCGCTGCCTGTACTTGTTTGCCGGCCATACCCGGGAAGACGGCATGGTCTCCGCCAATGTCTTTGTCCAGCCTGATGTGCGCGCCGATGACACCTTTCTCTTTGATTATTCATTATTTTTTATCGACGTACTTTATAACTACCTGCAAAGCACCGGCGACACGGAAACCGTCGGTGAGCTGTGGCCCACGGCGCGGCGGCAAATCGAGCTGGCGCTGACCCGCTGCGATCCCCAGGGTCTGGTGCGCGACAGCGATGACTGGTGGGCATTTATCGACTGGCAGGCAGAGCTGAATAAACAGTCGTCGGCGCAGGGGGTGATTATCTACTGCCTGCAGCGTGCCCTCTGGCTGGCGCAGCGTGTTGAACCGCAGCGGGTAGCCGACTACACCGCTACGCTCGCGCAACTGAAAGAGGCCGCCCTCCGCCACCTGTGGGACAGCGAGCGGCAGGTGTTTATCAGCGGCGCCGCGCGCCAGGTCTCATGGGCATCGCAGATCTGGCTGGTACTGGCGGAAGTTGGCACCGCCGGGCAGCGGCAAGCGCTGATGCGCCGCCTGCAGCAACAGCCGCCCGCCATTGCCATGAATACCCCGTACTTGCGCCATCATCACATTGTCGCCCTGCTGCAGTGCGGCCTGCGCGAGGAGGCGGTGGCGGAGATCAAAGCCTACTGGGGGGCGATGGTTGACTCCGGCGCCGATACCTTCTGGGAAATTTTCGACCCACAGCATCCTGACTTTTCCCCGTATGGCAGTAAGCTCATTAACAGTTACTGCCATGCGTGGAGCTGTACCCCGGCCTGGTTTATTCGCCAGTACGGACTTTAACAACAACGATAAGCGAGTGATTTATGGCAGAAACAACGTTTACCCTGTGGCGGCAGCGCCTTGGCTATGGCATTGCCGATCTCTCCTGCAACCTTGTGTGGCAGATGATCTCTCTGTATCTGATGTTCTTTTACACCGACGTGATGGGTCTCCCGGCCTATTACGTCGGGCTGATGTTCCTGGTTACCCGGCTGGTGGACGGCGTGGCCGACGTGCTGATGGGGCTGGTGATCGACAATACTGCCACCCGCTGGGGGCGCTGCCGTCCCTGGCTGCTGATCGGCGCCCTGCCTTTTGGTCTGCTGTGTATTCTGGCCTTTTATGTGCCGGATTTCGGCACCACCGGCAAACTGCTGTACGCCTTTATCACCTATCTGTGTCTGTCGTTCCTCTACACCCTGGTGAACATTCCGTTCTGCGCCATGCTGCCGTTTTTAACCAGTGATTCCGCAGAGCGCACCACGCTGTCGGCGGTACGTATTCTGCTGGGATCCCTCGGGGCCACCATCGTCGCCGTGGCCACCCTGCCGCTGGTCGGCATGCTGGGCAAAGGCGACCAGCAGCAGGGGTTCCTCTATACCGCAGTGATTTTTGGCGTACTGGCGGCCTTTTTCCTGCTGGTGAGCTTTCGCAACGTCGAAGAAAAGATCACCCTCACCGGGGAGCGCATGACCCTGAAACGCGCCTGGATTAGCCTGCGCGCCAATCGTCCGTGGTGGATCTTCGCCAGCAATATCTTTCTGATGTGGGGGGCCTTTTTCTTTCAGACCGGAGCGCTGGTGTACTTCTTCCACTATTACGTCGGGAATACCGAGCTGACGGCGGTTATCGCCGGGGTCTCCACCTTCGTTCCCCTGCTCGGCACCCTCACCGTCCCGCTGCTGGCCCGACGCATGAAAAAACGTCATGTCTATCTGGTGGCCAGCGCGGTCAATCTGCTCGGGATGGGGATGATGATGCTGTCTGGCACCTACGCGCTGGGGCTGATCGTCGGGGCGGTGATCCTCTCCCTTGGCGCCGGTCAGCGCACGGCTATCTATTTCTCGATGCAGGCCGACCCGGTGGATTACGGCGTGTGGAAAACCGGCATTAATACCGCGGGTATCCTGACCTCGATAAACGGCTTTCTTGGCAAGGTGGCGATGGCCGGCGCCGGGGCTATCACCGGGGCACTGCTCTCCTCCGGCGGGTATATCGCCAACCAGGCGCAAAGCGACAGCGCCCTGTTGGCCATCAAGGCCTGCTATCTGTATATTCCGGCGCTGTTGATCCTCGCCTCGATGCTGTGGATGGGCCGCTTCTACCGCCTCGACGATCACTATGAGCAGATCCGTGCCGACCTCGATGCCGGACGCGGCGCCTCGCCAGCCCCGGCCCCGACCACCGGAGAATCCCCCGCCATGTAAGGCACCCCGCTGCTTTAACCTCTGGATAAATTAAGGACTTTTATGCGTATCTCTGTGATTAGCGCAGCGGTTTGCTGCGCCCTTTTTCCGCTCACCAGCGTCAGCGCCGCCGGGTTGAGCGTCGAACAACGGCTGGCGCAGCTCGAAGCGCGCCTCAATCTCGCCGAACAGCAGGCCAGCGAAGCCAGCCGCCGCGCGCAGCGGGCAGAACAGCAAACCGCCGCCGCCGAACAGCGCGCGGCGGCGGCGGAGCAGCAGGTGCAGGCGCTCAGCCAACAGACCTCGGCTCGCGAACAAAAACAGCAGGCCACCAATCAGCAACTGAGCGAGCAGCTGGCGAAACGCGCCCCGGACGATGGCTTTACCTTTAACGCCTATGCCCGTTCCGGAATGTTAGTCAACAGCCACGGCAAAGGCGCCCGCGGCGGGCCAGGCATCTCCCCGGCCAGTTCGCTCAACGGCGATGCCCACGTTGGTCGTCTCGGCAACGAAAAAGATAATTACGCTGAGCTGAGCTTTGGCAAAAAGCTCACCTTTAACGATGGCTCATGGGCGCGCTTTAAGACCATGCTCGCCGACGGGGCCACCAACCCGGATCCGTGGGTTCAGGACAACGACAGCCACCATCTGAACATTCGTCAGCTGTACGTCGAGATGGGCGACTTCGCCGAGTTCACCGGACCGTTAAAACGCGCCTCGATCTGGGCCGGCAAACGCTTTGATCGGGATAACTTCGATATCCACTTTACCGATAGCGACATCATGTTCCTCGGTGGCACCGGCGGCGGGATCAATGATGTCGACTGGGGAAGCGGCCTGCGCGGCGATTATTCGGTGTATGCGCGTAACTTCGGCGACCTTGGCAGCGATAATTACGCGGATAATGACATCCAGAATCTGCTGTTCACCGCCAACCATTTTTACGGCAACTGGCAGCTGATGACCACGGTGATGACCGCCCAGGGTAACGATGACCTGAAAGATAATACCTCGACCACCGGGAGCTATGCCCTGCGCAGCGATAACACCGCCAAAAACGGCTACTACGCGATGCTGGCCCTGCACGATAAACAGCAGTTCTACGGCCTGGCGCCAGGGGTGTCGGAAAGCGCACTGCAGTACGGCGTCGGGCTGGGTGCCGAAGCGCGTCAGCCGGGGAGCGATGGCGACTTGACCGAGAACGCGGCCTCCCTGCGCTTTGCGTCGTACGGGATCCTGCCGCTGGGGAAAAACTGGCAGCTGGCGCCGTCGGTGATAGCCCAGCACAGCGAAGACCGCTATCGCGACGGCGACCGCTACGACTGGGCGACATTTAACCTGCGGGTATCGCAAGGGATCTCCGCTCACTTCGCCCTGCTGTATGAGGCCTCGTGGCAGTATATGGACCTCAATCCGAACGGGCGCAGCTATCGCTATAATGACAACGTTTATCAGTATCAGGCGGTGCGCGGTGATTTCTACAAGCTGACCTTCGCCCCCACCTTTAAAGTGGGCGATGTGTTTGATATCAAAGCGCGGCCGGAGATACGTTTCTTTGTCACGTGGATGAACTGGGATAAAGACCTGGATCGTTATGCGATCAACGATGATTTCGGCAGCAAAGGCTTTACCGCTGGCGGGACATGGAACTTCGGCGTGCAGACGGAGATTTGGTTCTGACCGAGCGTCACTGGCGGGCATCATGCCCGCCAGTGGCAATTACATGCTATAACCCGGCTTCTTAATCAACTGCGCCATCTGCGGGGCGATCTCACTGTCCCACACCGCCTGCCACGCGTCCGGCTCAACCTGAGTCAGCGCGACGCTGACGGCGCTCTCTTTGCTGTTCAGATGGCGGATCAGCACCTCAGTGATGTCGGCGGCCAGCGCGGTTTTTTGTTCGTCAGTCAGTTCACGGGGAAAGCATTTAATATCAACATGCGGCATAGCAAAGACTCCTTGTGGTCAGAGCCATAACGCTACCACAGAATGGCCGTTCTGGTTGCCATCACGTGCGTTAAATCAGCTTGTTACGGCGTAGCGCCGCGGCCAGCTCCGGTCGCTGACAGACCGCCCGGGCGATGGCGGCGAATTTTGGCGCGTGGTCGTCAAACCACGCCTGTCGCGGCCCCCAGCTGTACATCGCCGCGATATAGCAATCCAGCAACGTTACCGACGAGCCCAGCGCCCACGGCCCGGCGGTCAGCTGCTGTTCGAACCAGAGGTAGAGATTTTTCCGGTACTGGCGACAATTCTCCACCAGTTGCTCCGCGGCGGCGGGCGCCCAGCGTTCCGGGTAATCGGCATAGGTAAAGGTGGGATAGATGTTGGCCACCAGCCAGACCAGCAGACGCTGGAACTGTTGACGCTGCGGCGTCCCCGGCGCGGGGGCCAGATCGGGACGCTGATCGAGGATCATCAGCGCGATGGCGGCGGTTTCGGTCATGATGCTCCCATCGGCCAGCCTCAGGGTGGGCACCTGGCACAGCGGATTAATCTGCCGCAGACGCTCGCGCGCCGGACCGGGCTGGTCAAAGCCCTCCACGTCAACCACCTCGTAGGGAATATCGGCCAGGGAGAGCATCAGCTCGCTAATCGTCGAGCCCCATCCCGGCACGCCATAAACGGTAATCATGGTCTGCCTCCAGGGTAAAGCCTAAGTGTAGGCAGAAATTCGCCGCTCACCCACCCGGCACACCATGCCCTGAAAAGGCAGGCCTACGCCGATTCTCGTGCCACCAGCTGAAAGCCGATATCTATAATCACCCCGCTGTCCTCTCCCCCTTCGATGCGGTCAGCCAGCAGCGTAGCGGCCCGTTCACCGATGGCATGACGGTCGACGCTGACGGTAGTGATAGCCGGACGATTGCTGGCGGCGAAATCCAGATCGCCAAAACCGATCACCGCCAGATCCTGCGGTACGCGTAGCCCCCGGCTTTCGGCTTCCATAATCGCCCCCTGGGCGAGGGTGTCTGAGCTGCAGATGATCACATCAAACTCGCTGGCGGCGAGCAGCTCCGCCAGACCGCTTCGCCCCAGCGCCAGCGACGCCGGGAGCGGCACTTCAACCTGAGGCGCATCGTCCAGCCCTTTTTTAGCCAGTCGGGCACAGAGCCCCTGCTTACGCAACATCGCGCGCGCATCGCCCGCCCACAGCAGGCCTGGTCGCTGGTAGCCTTTCTCCAGTACATACTCGCCAATGGTTTCGCCCACTTTTTCATGGGAAAAACCGACCAGCATATCCAGCGGCGTCGGGGTGAGATCCCAGATTTCCACCACCGGCGTGGCGGCGTTAAGAATCGTTTTCTTTAACAGCGGCGCATGCTGGATGCCGGTTAACACCACGCCATCAGGGCGCCGCGAAAGCAAGGTAGAGACCAGCTCGGCCTCGGTCTGCCGGTCATAGCCCGCCACGCACAGCAGCATATGGTAGCCGCGCGCCGCCAGGGTATCGCTCAGCGCCTGGATGGTATCGACAAACATATTGTTATTGATTTGCGGTACCACGACCGCCACCAGCTTGCTGCGCCTGGAGGCGAGGCCGCCGGCCAGCGCATTGGGGATATAGCCCGTCGCCTGCACCGCCTGCATCACTTTCTCTACCGTTTTTGGCCTGACCAGCTGGGGCGTATTCAGCGCCCGACTGACCGTCATCGGCGACAACCCGGCGCTGCGAGCCACATCCTCCAGCGTCGGCGCCCGCGTCGGTTTTTTGCTTTTCACGGCTAAGCCCCTGTGTTAAGTCGTTTCCTGTGGGCATTATTGATGATGCCCCACGCAATTGCCAGCGCCCGCCGCGTCTCCCCTAACAGAATCAACGACCTGCAATAGAAAATGTTATCGCTATCATTATGACTTGTCACTTTTCACAAACTGTTTTGGATTGTGACCTGCACAGCAAAGTTTTCGCCTTTATAACGGCCAATTGTGATCGTTTGTACAAATTAAAACCACTAGCGTAGCGTCAAAAGCATTTCACCATTACAAATGATAGCGCAATCATTTTATTATCAAAAAGGACACTACTATGACCTCAAGCGCCAATTCCGAGTCCGTAACCTACGCCAAAGCTTTCGGCGTCAAAACCGCCGCTGAAACCGGTGACCGCATTGACCACGTTAAACTGTCGCTGGCTTTTCTGCCGCTGGCCACCCCCGTCAGCGATGCCAAAGTGCTGACCGGTCGCCAAAAACCGCTGACCGAAGTGGCGATTATCATCGCGGAAATTCACTCCCGGGATGGATTCACCGGCGTCGGCTTTAGCTACTCGAAACGTGCGGGCGGCCAGGGCATTTACGCTCACGCCAAAGAGATAGCCGATAATCTGCTTGGCGAAGATCCGAACGACATCGACAAGATCTACACCAAACTGCTGTGGGCCGGGGCTTCCGTCGGCCGTAGCGGCATGGCGGTACAAGCTATCTCCCCTATCGATATTGCCCTGTGGGATATGAAAGCCAAACGCGCCGGTCTACCGCTGGCAAAACTGCTGGGTTCACATCGTGATTCCGTGCAGTGCTACAACACTTCCGGCGGCTTCCTGCATACCCCCCTGGATCAGGTGTTGAAAAACGTGGCTATCTCCCGTGAAAACGGCATCGGCGGGATTAAACTAAAAGTCGGTCAGCCTAATACTGCCGAGGATATCCGTCGTCTGACGGCGGTGCGCGAAGTGCTGGGTGATGACTTCCCGCTGATGGTCGATGCCAACCAGCAGTGGGATCGCGAAACCGCCATTCGCATGGGGCGCAAAATGGAGCCGTTCAATCTGATCTGGATTGAGGAGCCGCTGGATGCCTATGACGTCGAAGGCCACGCGCAGCTGGCCGCCGCGCTGGATACGCCGATTGCCACCGGCGAGATGCTGACCAGCTTCCGCGAACATGAGCAGTTGATCCTCGGCAACGCCAGCGACTTCGTGCAACCGGACGCCCCGCGCGTCGGTGGGATCTCCCCGTTCCTGAAAATAATGGATCTGGCCGCGAAGCACGGTCGCAAACTGGCTCCGCACTTTGCCATGGAGGTGCACCTGCATCTCGCCGCCGCCTACCCGCTGGAGCCATGGCTGGAGCACTTCGAGTGGCTGAACCCGCTGTTTAACGAGCAGCTAGAACTGCGCGATGGCCGGATGTGGGTTTCCGAACGCCATGGTCTGGGCTTCACCCTCAGCGAGCAGGCTCGCCGCTGGACCCAGCAAAGCTGCGAGTTTGGAAAACGCCCGTAATGACTTTTCCCGGATGACGGCGTCCACGCCTTATCCGGGCTACCGGTCCGCAGACCACTGAGAACCCGTAGCCCCGGTAAGCGCAGCGCCACCGGGGATAAACCTCTGACCCGCTGTACTCGCAATACACGAAATCCGTCAGCAAGCATCAAAGCGGCCTGAAAGATGACGTGTCTTCACAACCCTGCAAAGGAGTTGAATAACATGCAACAGCAAATAAAACGCAGCAACGTGCGTTACGGTATATTGGTTTTTTTATTTCTCGCGACCGTATTTAATTATGCTGACCGGGCCACCCTGTCCGTTGTCGCGCCGATGATGAGTAAAGAGTTAGGTTTTGACCCTGAAGCAATGGGCCTGGCCTTTTCGGTGTTTGGTATTTCCTACGTCATTATGCAAATCCCCGGCGGCTGGCTGCTGGATAAATATGGTTCGCGGTTGGTCTACGGCTGCGCGCTGATTGGCTGGTCGGTCGTCACTATGTTTCAGGGCACTGTTTATCTGTTTGCCAGTCCGCTGGTGGTGCTGGTGCTCCTGCGTCTGATGATGGGGGCCATTGAAGCACCCGCTTTTCCGGCCAACAGTCGCCTGAGCGTCCAGTGGTTCCCCAATAAAGAGCGTGGATTTGTCACCTCGGTCTATCAGGCCGCGCAGTATATTTCGCTGGGCATTATTACGCCGCTGATGACCATCATTCTGCATAATTTAAGCTGGCACTATGTCTTTTATTATATTGGCGCTATCGGGGTGGTGCTGGGAATATTCTGGCTGGTAAAAGTGAAGGATCCTTCACATCATCCTAAAATTAACCCGCAGGAGCTCGATTATATTCGTGAAGGCGGCGGCGTACCGGAATTAGGTAGCCAAAAAACGCCGCAAAAATTAACTCTCGCGCAGATTAAAAGCGTCTGCGTCAATCGCATGATGATCGGGGTTTATATCGGCCAGTTCTGCGTCACATCGATTACCTGGTTCTTCCTCACCTGGTTTCCGACTTACCTCTACCAGGCCAAAGGCATGTCAATCCTCAAGGTCGGGTTTGTCGCCAGTATCCCGGCCATAGCTGGATTTATCGGCGGCCTGCTGGGCGGCGTATTTTCGGACTGGCTGCTGAAACGCGGTTACAGTCTGACCACCGCCCGTAAGCTCCCGGTGATCTGCGGCATGCTGCTCTCCTGCGTCATTGTCGTCGCCAACTACACCTCTTCGGAAGTGGTGGTGATCGCCGCCATGAGTCTGGCGTTCTTTGCCAAAGGTTTCGGGAACCTCGGCTGGTGCGTGCTGAGCGACACCTCGCCGAAAGAGATGCTCGGTATTGCCGGTGGCGTGTTCAATATGTGCGGCAACCTGGCGAGCATCATTACCCCGCTGGTCATCGGGGTGATCCTCGCCAACACCCACTCGTTTGATTACGCCATCCTCTACGTCGGTTCCATGGGCGTGCTGGGCCTGTTCTCCTATCTGTTTATCGTTGGGCCGCTGGATCGCTTGACGCTCACTCCGCGCACCGTTTGATTGAAGACCCTGGCGAGCATTCGCCTCCGCTGTTTCGCGTCGTACTCCGGCGAAACAGCGGTTTTTTAGTAGGTTATCCCCGGCGGGTTGACCACCGACTGCGCCACCGCTTCGCCCTGCTCCCCCCAACGCGCCAGCACCTGCTGATATTCACCGCGGGTAATCGCCCCGTCGAGGGCTGCCTGCAGGGCAAAGACCAGGCCGTTGCCTTTTTTGGTGGTCGTCGCCACCCACGCCTTTTTCGGCCCCAGGCCCACCACCCGGGTCTGTCCGTTAAGGGCGGCCTTATAGGCTGCCACCGACTGCGGGCCGAAAAAGATATCCGCTCGCCCGGACTGGATATAGAGGTTGCCGGAGGCATCATCGGTCAGGTAGACCGGCTGGGCCAGCGGCCGCCCGGCGGCACGGTTGTCGTCGTTCCAGCCCAGCAGGATCCGCTCCTGGTTGGTGCCGGACCCGACGATCACTTTGCGCCCGGCGAGATCGGCCGGTCCGTTTACCGCGGCGATGTCGCTGGTGGATTTCACCGAGAAGGCCAGGGAGTCCACCCGGTAAGTCGCAAAATCGAACTTCTCTTTGCGCTTCTCGGTCACCGCGATATTGATCAGCGCCACGTCGTAGCGGCCGGAGGCGATGCCCAGCGGCCAGTCCTCCCATGCGGTGGGCACCAGCCTGAGCTTCAGGCCAAGGCTTCCGGCCAGCAGGCGGGCCATATCCGGGTCGCTGCCGATCCGCGTGCGGTTGTCGCTGGCCAGCAGCGCCAGCGGCGGCGAATTGAGCGCCGAGATCGCCACCGTCAGCGTCCCCGGCTCGACGAAGCGATAGCCCGGCGGAATTTTAGCTATCGCCTGCGGGTCGCGGGTGACCGGCAATGGCTGCTCATTGGCACGCAGATCCAGCGCCGCGTGAGCGCTCATGGCAAAAGCGCTGAGAACAAGGGTCATTAGCGCTCTGTTCATGACGGCAGTACCCTGGATAAAAACTGTCGGGTACGCGGATGCTGCGGATGGTTGAGCACCTCGTCGCTGCTGCCCTGCTCGACGATCCTGCCGTCGACCATAAACACCACCTGGTCGGCCACCTCGCGGGCAAAGCCTACCTCGTGGGTCACCACCACCAGAGTGGTACCGGAGCGCGCCAGCTTCTTGATGACATCCAGTACCTCGCCCACCAGCTCGGGATCCAGCGCCGAGGTGGGCTCATCAAACAGGATCACCCGCGGGTCCAGTGCCAGCGCCCGGGCAATCGCGATACGCTGCTGCTGCCCGCCTGAGAGATGCCGCGACCAGGCGTCGGCTTTATTGCGCAGTCCGACAACGTCCAGCAGTTCATAGGCGCGGGCAATGGCCTCTTTGCGCGTGACCTGCTTGTGGGCGATCGGCGCCTCAATCAGGTTCTCCAGCACCGTCAGGTGCGGAAACAGGTTAAAGTTCTGGAACACGTAGCCGACGTTGATCCGCTGGCGGAGGATCTCCTTCTCTTTCATCTCATACAGCTTGTCGCCTTTGCGGCGATAACCGATATAGTCGCCATCAATCTGAATAAATCCCTCATCGACACGTTCGAGGTGATTGATGGTGCGCAGCAGCGTGGACTTGCCCGAGCCGGAAGGGCCGAGGATCACCGTCACCGTGCCCGGGGGGATCTCCAGCGACACATCGTCCAGCGCCTTGTGGCGGCCATAGTATTTGCTGACCCCGGTGATAGAGATATGGCCATTATGAGAGCTGGGCATGAACGGCCTCCTGCGGCTGTGGTTGACGTGCGGGTTGATTCAGACGGCTGCTGCGGGCGCTGTTTACCGCCGAGCGGCGCTCGCTGCGCGCCAGGGCGCGTTCCACCAGATACTGAATGGCGGAGAGAACGCTGGTGATCGCCAGATACCAGGCGGCGCCGACCATCAACAGCGGGATCACCTCCTGGGTACGGTTGTAGATCATCTGGATGGTGTAGAACAGTTCCGGCATCGCCAGGACGTACACCATCGCCGTTCCCTTGGCCAGACTGATGATCTCATTGAAGCCGGAGGGCAGGATGGTGCGCAGCGCCTGCGGCAGAATAATGCGCAGCGTACGTCGCCAGGCGGGAAGCCCCAGTGCAGCGGCGGCTTCATACTGCCCATGGTCGACCCCTAAAAAGCCGCCGCGAATAATCTCCGCGGTATAGGCGCTCTGCACCAGCGTCAGGCCCACCACCGCCGTGGAGAATTGCCCCAGCACGTTAATGGTCTGATAGCTGGCCCAGGTGACGCCGGTAAACGGGATCCCCAGCGACAGGGTGTCGTAGAGATAGGAAAAGTTGTACAGAATAATCAGCACCACAATCAGCGGCAGCGAGCGAAACAGCCAGATATAACCCCAGGCGAGGCTGCTGAGCAGCCACGATGAGGATAAGCGGGCCAGCGCCAGCAGGCCGCCGAAGATCACGCTCAGCACCGTGCCGAGCAGGGTCAGGAGCAGGGTTTGTCCCAGCCCCTCGAGGATCACCGGGTCGAAGAACCAGCGGGCGAAGACGCCCCACTCCCAGCGCGGGTTAAAGGCCACCGACTGGATCACCACCGCCAGCACCAGCAGGGCGACCAGGGCCCCGACCACCCGCAGCGGATAGCGCGCCGGCACCACTTTTATTGTTTCAGATGAATGCATCATGCCTCCTCAAGCGCTGTGACTGAAGGCGCTCACCGCCAGCGCTTTAGTGAACCGCAGCCGGCCATCGTACGGCGGCTGACTGTACTCTTCCGGGTCTCGCGTGAGGTCAAACTGCGCCTCATACCCCTGGCTGAGATAGAGCTTTACCGCTTCCGGCTGACGGAAGCCGGTGGTCAGGTAGATATGGCTGTACCCGGCCAGCACCGCCCGCCGCTCCAGCTCCTGGACCACCTTCGCCGCCAGCCCCTGCTGGCGCAGACGACGGTGCGTCCAGATACGTTTGATCTCCGCGGTGTGGCGATCTTTCGGTTTATAAGCGCCGGTGGCGATAATTTCGCCCTCACGCTCAAGGACGATAAACAGCCCCTGCGGCGGCAAATACCACTCAGTCAACTCCACTTCCGCATCGCGGGAAAAATAGTCGCCGTAGCGGGCGGCATATTCGGCAAACAGCCCGCTAATAATCGGCTGCAGCTCCGGTGCGTCCGGAGAAATATCGCGGAATGCTTCGCTCATCGCGCCTCCTGTCAGTCGCCCAGTCCGGGTGGGTTGATTTCTGATTGCGGAATACTCTCCACCCCTTCGCCCCAGCGGTTAAGCACTTTGGCGTAGTCCCCGCTGGCGATAGCGCCGTTCAGCGCCGCCTGGACGGCATTCACCAGCCCGCTGTCTTTTTTCAGCGTCACCGCGATATGCGCCGCTTTCGGCCAGCCGCCATCGACGCTGCCCACCAGTTTGGTTTTACCAGTCAGCGCCGCCTTCCACGCGCCTATCACATTGGGGCCGAAGTAGGCATCGGCGCGCCCGGTCTGCAGGGCCAGCGTCTGGGCGGCGTCATCCTTGGTGTAGACCGGGGTAAACGGCTTCAGCCCCTTCTTGACGTTCTCCGCGTTCCACGCCAGCAGGATCGCCTCCTGGTTAGTACCGGAGCCGACGATAATCTTCAGCCCGGCGATGTCCTCCGCCTTGTCAATTTTGTTCAGCGGACTGGTGCTTTTGACGTAGAAGCCCAGCGAATCTTTACGGTAGGTGGCGAAATCGAACTTCTCTTTGCGCTCTTTGGTGACGGTAATATTGCTGATCGCGGCATCATATTTGCCGGAGGTAACCCCCAGCGGCCAGTCTTCCCATGAAGTGGGAACCACGTTTACTTCCAGCCCGAGGCTCTCCGCCACCAGCCGGGCGATATCCGTCTCGCTACCGAGCAGGGTTTTATTGTCATCGGCGAAGACCGTCAGCGGCGGTGAGTTCAGGGCTGCCACCGCGACGGTGAATTTCCCCGGCACCGCCAGATGCAGATCTTTCGGCAACAGCGCAATGGCCTGTGGATTTTTCGCTGTGTGAATCGGCGTTTTGTTGGCCTCCAGGCTCACCCCGGTGCCATTGATCTTGACGTCCTGGGCCCACAACGAGGCGCTAAATGCCAACGCGACGGCCAGCAAGAGTGTTGTTTTCTGCATAGCGTGATTCTCTTTTATTATTTTTGGAATTGGTTAGCAGGTAGCGCCAGACCCAGACTTTCCCGCAGGGTGGTGCCCGGATAGTCGCGACGGAACAGGCCGCGCGCCTGTAACAGCGGAACCACCTCATCCACAAAGCGCGGGAAGGTTTCCGGCGTGCCGCCCTGAATAATGAAACCGTCCGCCGCGTGCTGTTCGAACCACAATTGCAGGCCATCGGCGACATCGCTGGCGGTGCCGGTAAAGCGCGGACGCGGACTCGCTGCCTCCAGGGCCACCTGGCGCAGGGTTAATCCCCGCTCGCGGGCGTGACGTTTAATCTCGTCGGTGGTGCTGCGGAAGCTGTTTTGTCCCAAATCGCCAATATCCGGGAACGGTTCATCAAGCGGATACTGCGAAAAATCATGATGTTCGAAATACCGCCCCAGATAATTCAGCGCATCCTCGATGGAAACCAGCGCCGCGGTAGTCTGGTACTGACGTTCCGCATCCTCGGCGTCATCCCCGACGATGACGCTGACGCCCTGGAAGATATGCAGTTGGTCCGGGGTGCGCTGATATGCGCTGAGTTGGCTTTTGACATCCTGATAAAATGCCTGCGCCTCGGCCAGCGATTCCTGATGGGTAAAAATGGCATCGGCGTGGCGTGCGGCTAATTTCTTGCCGTCGTCCGACGCGCCGGCCTGGAAAATAATCGGCCGTCCCTGTGGCGTGCGGGCAATATTTAGCGGCCCGGCCACTTTAAAGAAATCGCCATGGTGATCGAGCGTATGCAGTTTATTTTTATCAAAGAACTGGCCAGTCTCCTTATTGCGCACAAAGGCGTCCTCTTCCCATGAATCCCATAAGCCTTTCACCACCTGCAGATATTCATCGGCAATGCGATAGCGCAGCGCATGATCCGGATGCTGGGCCCGGGAGAAGTTTTTCGCCGACCCTTCCAGCGGCGAAGTGACGACATTCCACCCCGCCCGTCCCTGGCTTAAATGGTCGAGGCTGGCGAACTGGCGGGCGGTAGTAAACGGCTCGCTGTACGAAGTGGATAAGGTCCCCACCAGTCCCAGACGCCGGGTGACCGCGGCCAGCGCGGAAAGTACCGTTAAAGGTTCGAAGCGATTTAAAAAATGGGGAATCGATTTTTCATTGATATATAACCCGTCGGCGACAAAAATAAAATCCAGCTTCCCCTCTTCCGCTTTTAACGCCGTCTGCGTGACAAAGTTAAAATTAATACTGGCGTCCGCCTGCGCCGCCGGATGACGCCAGGCGGACATATTTCCCGATGCGCCATGTAATATCGTTCCCAGACGCAATTGTCGATTTTCAGACATAGTTACCCCTTCCCCTGTCATCCATTAAATATGTTGTAATGCCTGTTCCGCCAGCTGAGCGAAATAGTGTGCTGCGGGCGCAATAAGCCGTTCGTCCGGATTAAATGCCGGATGGTGCAGACCATATTCGCTGGCGCTGCCGATGCTGACGAACGCCCCGGGAATATGCTGAAGATAGACCGCAAAATCTTCGCCACCGAGATGCAGATCGGCGTGATGGGTGCGGTACCCGGCCTGGGCCGCCACGTCGCTGGCGAAGTCGGCCCAGCGGGCGTCATTGACCAGCGCCGTCGGGCCGGCATACCAGAAGACGTCAATCTGTGCGCCAAAGGCGCTGGCGAAACCGGCCGCGATCTCGCTGACCCGGGCCTTGACCCGCTGCTGCACTTCACTGCTGTGAGTGCGCAGCGTCCCTTCCAGCTCGACGCTCTCCGGCAGCACGTTCCAGGTATTGCCTCCCTGGATCCGCGTCACGCTGAGCACCACCGAGTCGAGGGTGTTCACTTCCCGGCTGGCCACGCTCTGCAGCACCGTCACCAGCTGGCTGGCCAGCAGGATCGCATCCTTTCCTTCATGTGGGCGGGCGGCATGCGCCCCCTTCCCGGTCACTTTGAAGACGAAGCGATCGACGTTGGCGTAGAACGCGCCGCCGCGGGTGGCAAATTCGCCCACCGGCAGGCCGGGCTCATTGTGCATACCAAAGATCGCCGACACGTCCTCCAGCGCCCCGGCGCGGATCAGGGTTTTCGCGCCGCCAAAATTTTCCTCCGCCGGCTGAAACAGGATCCGTACCCGCCCCGGGAGTTCCGCTTCCCGCTCCTTCAGCAGCAGCGCCGCCCCCAGCATCACGCTGGTGTGAATATCATGGCCGCAGGCATGCATCACCCCTTCATTTTGCGAGCGGTAAGGCAGACCGGTCGCCTCCTCGATGGGCAACGCGTCGATGTCCGCCCGCAGGGCAATCACCTTGTCGCCGCTGCCGACTTCGGCGACCAGCCCGGTTTTCAGATCGAAGGGCAGCAGAGTCAGCCCGCCGCTCTGCAGCCAGTCGCGGATCCGCGCGGTGGTGGCTACTTCCTGTAGGGAGAGCTCCGGGTTCTGGTGCAGCTCGCGCCGCCAGCTAATCAGTTGTTGTTCAAAGGACATTCAGCACCTCCTTGCCGTAGTGAGCCTGCGCCAGCAGGCGCAGGGAGTGCAGGCGCGCTGGCCCGTCGCTAATGGGGGTATCAATGATTAATTCATCCAGCTGATCTTCCGCCTGCAGCGCGTCAAGCCGGGCTTTAACCTGTTCGGGAGTACCGGAGATCAGTGAAGATTCGCGGCGGTGGATGCGTGTCGGCCGGCTGCCAGCCTGGCGGGCAAAGGCGACGGCCTGAGCCTCACTGCCGACGGTCACCCGCTGGCCGTTCTCCAGCTCGACGCCCCACACCTCGACCTGCTGCGCCAGCGCAGCGGCGGTGGCCGGATCGTCAGCCACCACCACCTGGACGGCGACGATCGCCTCACGCGGGCTGAGCTCGCGCCAGCGGTTGATCACCGTGCGGCGCAGCGCGCTGTCGCCATTGAGATGGGCCGCAAACACGAAGTTCCAGTCAAGACGGGCGGCCAGTTCCGCACTCTCCAGGCTGGCGCCGAGCAGAAATCCGTCGGCCCGGCGCGGCGGGATCGGCGTGGCGCGCAGGCTCTCCTCTCCCCCTGGCTCAGTCAGTGACAGCCAGTTATCCAGCTGCGCCAGCTGATCGGCAAAGGTCCCTTTCTCCTCCTGATGCAGGCCCTGCTGCAGGGCGCGGGTGGAGAGCGGCAGGCCGCCAGGCGCCTTGCCCACCCCGAGATCGATGCGACCCGGCGCGAGGGCAGCCAGCAGGTTAAAGTTTTCCGCGACTTTATAGGGGCTGTAGTGCTGGAGCATGACGCCGCCGGACCCAAGACGAATGCGCCGGGTGTGGCCCAGCAGCCAGGCGATAACCAGCTCCGGCGAGGGGCTCGCCAGCTGATCGGTATTGTGGTGTTCGGCGACCCAGAAGCGGTGATAGCCCCAGGCTTCGGCGTGTTGCGCCAGCGTTAATGTACGCGCCAGCGCCTGCGCGGCGGTTTCCCCGGCGGCAAGCGGACTTTTATCCAGGATACTGATTCGATAAGACATTTCGCAGGCTCATATGAAAGTACGTGCCTGCATTATTAAAATCTCAGCTAACTATTGAGAAACAATTAATTCACATGTGTACTGCTGAAAATTAGATATGCCCGCCTGGCCGCTGCGCTTCCAGCTCGCGGAGCAGCGCCTCAGCCTGCCGCGGACTGCGCACCCGGACGAAGCGAATATGACGATATTGCGGATCCTGCATGTCGGCCAGATAGCGTCGGCGATTCTGCCGCCAGGTTTTCAGCGTCCAGAGGATAATGGATTCCCGGCTGCAGAACGAACGGCGAAAGCTCTCGCGGTTGCCCGTGCCCGGCCACAGCTCCTGATGCCGCCACGCCCGGCTCGTCGCCCGCCACACCGCCTGGCGCAGCGTGCGCCAGAGGCTATAGTCGACCCAGATCACCAGATCCACCTCGCGCCATTTGACGCTGCGGCTGCGATTGTAATTGCCATCCAGCACCCAGCCCGGCGAGGCCGTAGCGGCGACAATAGCGGCGAAAAACGCCTCATCCGGCGTGCCCTGCCAGTTCGGCCGCCAGTACAGGCGATCGAGCTCGATCCAGGGTAGTCCCAGCCGGTGCGCCAGGCGCCGGGCCAGAGTGGATTTGCCTGAGCCGCTGGTGCCGACCACGTTGATGTTCATCTCTGTTTCTCCCTGGTAGCCAAACGAATACTTATTTCAATGTTAAATGGCGTATATAGTAGTGATGTTTATCAATGATAAAAGGTGTTTTCAGGATGAACCCCTATGAAGCCCGCTACAGACAACTGTTAGCCAACGGAGCCAGCGCCTGGGCGGGTGATGGTTTTGCCAGGGCAAAGATACAACAAGAAAAAACATTTCATTGGCTGGATGCCCATGGCTATTTACCCGCTCCCGGCGCGCCGGTACTTGAACTGGGATGTGGCAATGGTGCCATGGCAGCCCAGTATCTGGCGGAAAGAGGCTATGCCGTATCGGGTGTTGATGTGTCCGAAACGGCGATCCGCTGGGCAGAAGACCGTTTTCAGCAAGCGGGTCTGGACGCCACATTTTTCGTCGGCAACGTCTGTCATCTTTCTCAATGTGAGGATGCCCAGTTTGCCTTAATCATTGATGGCAGCTGTTTACATTGTCTGCTGGAAGATGAGCGTCGCCGTTTTTTCGCCGAGGCGAGAAGATTGCTGAAACCCGCAGGCCGGCTGGTGATCGGCTCGATGTGCGGGCTTCCTCGTTATGCTGAAGACCTCGCCACTTACGATCCTGTCAAGCATCATCTCCTGAAAGAGGGGCAGCCCTGGCGTACGCTTAAACCCCTCCCGGCTTTACTGAATGAGATACAGCAGGCGCAGTTTAGCGTCCTTGCCACCGATGTTAAGCACAATGCCTGGTGGGATCATGCCACCATCGTTTGTTCGGCAAACGGGCCGTCGGCTGATCCTCAGAAGAGTTAATTTCAGGCTGACCGCGCCACCTGTTATGCAGCGCCAGTGAAGATGGCGCTGCCGCCAACAAAGCAGTCTTTATCCAGCGTCAGGCTGGCGATTTTATGCACCGGGCCACGCATACGGACCTGAAAATCCGCGTCGAAGGTGATGTGCAGCTGACCACCAGGCATGTTGACATCCACCCGATCGTCCACCTTCCCTAACCGGCGCATCGCGCTGGCAGCCGCGCAACTGCTGCTCCCGGAGGCCATCGTGAACCCGGCGCCCCGCTCCCAGATACCAATCTTTAGCGTATGGCGATCGATAACTTCCACGAACTGGACATTGGTGCGTTTGGGGAACAAGGAATGGTTTTCGATTTGCGGCCCTAAACGATGAACCTGCGCCAGGTCGAGCTTATCGACGAGGACAACGCAGTGGGGATTGCCCATGGAGACCAGCACGACGGACAGGGTTTCATCCGCCAGCGGCAAAGGATAATTCACCGCCTCAGGCAAATTCACTAAGGCGGGCAGCGCCGCCGGATTGAAATTCGCCCGCCCCATGTCGACGCTAATCTGATGAACATCGCCATGCACAGTGCAATAGACGTCACCGCCCGCCGTATGTACCAGAAAGGGCTCATGGCCGACGCGACCGATATCAAAAAGATAACGCGCATAGATCCGTAGCCCGTTACCGCTTTTCTCCGCTTCGGAGCCGTCCGGATTGATAATACGCAGTGTGGGATTGATCTGATCGCCGCTGTCGATCAGCAGACCATCCGATCCCACGCCATAGTGGCGATGGCACAGCATTTGAATATGCTCGTTGCTCAACTGTTCGGCAACGTCGCGATGGCATACCAGGTAATCATTACCCAGCCCGTGATATTTATGAAAGTGTAAGGGTGTCATTGTGTGGGTTCGCCTGGCGCTGCAGTTTTTTGGACATCTTACATTACATTCACCGTCTTGATGAATTAAACCCTGCGTTGTTAACCGTGGTGGTCATTCTGCTCCACTGCGTCCGGCTATCAGACTGGCGCCTCCCCTCCGTCGGGCTTACACTCTGCGTACCTGTGAGCGGTATTCATCAATCCGGAAAGATTATGCTAAAAGAGAACGTAAACGATCTGCTCTCCTTTATGGTGGTGGCGCGTGAGCGCAGCTTTACCCGCGCAGCGGCCCAGCTCGGCGTGTCACAGTCGGCGCTCAGCCATGCCATGCGCCATCTCGAAGCGCGTCTCGATGTGCGGCTGCTGACCCGCACCACCCGCAGCGTGGTACCGACCGAGGCGGGTGAGCGACTGATACAGCGCCTCGGTCCGCATCTGGAGGAGATGGAGCGGGCGCTGACCGCGCTGCGCGATACGCGCGAACGCCCGGCGGGCAACCTGCGCATCACCGCCGGGGAGCATGCCACCAGCACCGTACTCTGGCCGGCGCTAAAGCCATTTATGCTGCAATATCCGGATATTAACATTGAAATCACTGTTGATAATGGCCTCACGGATATCGTGGATGGCCGGTTTGACGCCGGGGTGCGACTCGGCGAACAGGTGGCGAAAGAGATGATTGCCGTGCGCATTGCCCCGGATATGCGGATGGCGGTAGTGGGTTCGCCAGCCTATCTGCAGCAGGCCGGTACGCCGCAGACGCCCTGGGATCTTGCGCAGCATCGCTGCATCAATCTGCGCCTGCCGACACGAGGTGGACTTTACGCCTGGGAGTTTGCCCGCGACGGTCGGGATATCCAGGTCCGGGTGGAGGGGCAAGTGATCCTCAACAGCCTGCCGCAGCGCATCGATGCGGCGGAGGCGGGCCTCGGTCTGGCCTACGTTCCGGATGACTGCGTGGCGGAGGCCTTAGCCAGTGGCCGGCTGGTGCAAGTGCTGGCGGACTGGACCCCCACCTTCCCCGGCTACCATCTCTACTACCCCAGTCGACGCCAGCATACCAGCGCTTTCACTCTGTTGCTGGAAACTCTGCGACGCTGATCTCATTGATAAATCTGTCAAATGCTATCGGTAAATGTTTTAGGTGCGTAACTATTACGTTACGTGTAGGATTCAGCGCCATGTCTGAGCTTATCTCCTACGTCAGAATGATGAGAAAGCCAGCATAATGTGCCAGCCGTCATCCACTCCGGCTGCAAACATGGGCATTGACAGGAAACTGATACATCAATGAATACGAAACACGACACTGCAGCGGAGCACCATGCTGCGAAACGCCACTGGCTCAACTCACATGAAGCGGGTTATCACAAAGCGATGGGCAACCGTCAGGTACAGATGATCGCCATCGGCGGCGCTATCGGTACCGGTTTGTTCCTCGGTGCCGGGGCACGTTTACAAATGGCAGGGCCAGCGCTCGCCCTGGTCTATCTGGTCTGCGGCATCTTCTCCTTCTTTATTCTTCGCGCCCTCGGCGAACTGGTTCTCCACCGCCCCTCGAGCGGCAGCTTCGTCTCCTATGCCAGGGAATTCCTCGGTGAAAAGGCCGCTTACGTGGCCGGCTGGATGTACTTCGTTAACTGGGCCATGACCGGGATCGTCGATATCACCGCCGTGGCGCTGTATATGCACTACTGGGGCGCGTTTGGCGATGTGCCACAGTGGGTCTTCGCCCTCGGCGCGCTGGCGATCGTCGGTACCATGAACATGATCGGCGTAAAATGGTTCGCCGAGATGGAGTTCTGGTTCGCGCTGGTCAAAGTGCTGGCGATCGTTGCGTTCCTCGTGGTCGGCACCATTTTCCTCGGCTCTGGTAAGCCGCTGGACGGCAATGCCACCGGCTTCCATCTGATCACCGATAACGGCGGCTTCTTCCCTCACGGCCTTCTGCCGGCGCTGGTGCTGGTGCAGGGCGTGGTCTTTGCCTTCGCCTCCATTGAACTGGTGGGCACCGCGGCCGGCGAGTGTAAAGATCCGGAGTCGATGGTACCGAAGGCCATCAACAGCGTGATCTGGCGTATCGGCCTGTTCTACGTCGGTTCGGTGGTGCTGCTGGTGCTGCTCCTGCCGTGGACCGCCTACCAGGCAGGACAGAGCCCGTTCGTCACCTTCTTCTCCAAACTGGGCGTACCGTATATCGGCAGCGTAATGAACATCGTGGTGTTAACCGCCGCCCTCTCCAGCCTCAACTCCGGCCTCTACAGCACCGGACGTATCCTGCGTTCCATGTCGATGGGGGGCTCCGCGCCGAAGTTTATGTCGAAAATGAGCCGTCACCACGTCCCTTACGCCGGGATCCTGGCGACGCTGGCGGTGTATGTGGTGGGGGTGTTCCTCAACTATCTGGTGCCGTCGCAGGTGTTTGAGATCGTGCTGAACGTCGCGTCGCTGGGGATCATTGCTTCCTGGGGCTTTATCGTGGTGTGTCAGATGCGTCTGCGCAAAGCGATCAAGGAAGGAAAAGCGGCGAAGGTGAGCTTCAGAATGCCGGGGGCGCCATTCACCTCCTGGCTGACGCTGCTGTTCCTGTTCAGTGTGCTGGTGCTGATGGCCTTCGATTATCCGAACGGCACTTACACCATTGGCTCAATTCCATTACTGGCGGTGCTGCTGGTAGCTGGCTGGTTTGGCGTGCGTAAACGCGTGCATGCTATCCACAGTACGGCGCCGACGCTCAGGAAGTAACTGGCAGGACTCCCGGTTTGCCCGCGACGGACAAACCGGGAGGTCAGGATTTAGTTATCCTCAACCAGCTGCGACACGTCGCTACTGTTAATTTCCCGCTTATTACCCGACTCATCGATATAGCTGGTCATCCCCGTTTCTTTATCCAGCTGCGGCTTGCCGTGGGTGACGATCGTCTGACCGCTTTTGGTGGTCATAACGTAGTTGGACGAACAGCCTGCCAGCAGCGCCAGCATCGCACCGGCGCAAATCACCATAAATGGCTTTTTCATTTTATCTCCACTGATTACCACTGCCCGCGCAAGGCGGGAAAACGTTAAGTGTATAACCATCTGGTTTATCAGGCCAATACGCGTTTGTAACAGAGGGTGAGGTGCCGGGCGGCATGCGGGGCGCGACCTTGACCGAACGTCGTCGCCCCGAGCATCTTACAGCGCGATGCGGATCACGTCGTCCGGCGCGGTGGCCTCTTTCTCACGGCTGGAAGCCTGTTTCACGCTGACATACAGCGTTTTGCCGTCATCAGAGAGCGCCAGGCTGTTGGGGTGAGTCGGCGTTTTAAAGGTCTTCACGATCTTGTAGCGCTTGCCGTCGATAACGCTGACTTCGCCGGCCTTACGATGCGTCACATAGGCTTCATTACGCGTCGGGTTAAACAGCACCGCCAGCGATTCCGGCGCGGCGATTTTCTCCAGCACCTTACCATCGCGGGTATCGACCACCAGCACTTCCGGCTGCTTGCTGTCGGTAATAAAGGCGCGGTGACCGGCGGTATCAAGGCTCAGGTTTAAGTAGAAGTGCGCTTTGCCATCGTCCTGCAATTTCTTGCGCGACACAATGGTGTTGCTCTCGCTGTCGATGGTCAGCAGTTCGCCGTCGGCATTGGTGGTATAGAGGCGTTTCGCCTGCGGATCGATCGCCAGACCCGTCGCCATTGCCCCGGTGCCGGTAATAGTGGTTTTCAGCTTCAGAGTCGCGCCATCTACCACCCAAATCACGCTCTCTTTGCCCAGACCAGTAATGTAGACCGTGTTGGTCTGCTCATTGACCGCCAGCTCGCGCGGTTGCAGTGGGCGTACGGTTTCACTGCGCTGACGCTCGTCCAGCACCAGACGCCCTTTCACGGCGCCGGTTTTGGCGTCAATGGCGGTGACGGTGCTGTCGACGGTATTGCCAAACCACAGCGTGCCGGTGGCATGGTTGATAGCAGCGCCGAACGGCTTCAGATCGTTGTGAATAATCTGCGTCACGTCCAGGGTGGTGGGGTCAAGACGATAAACAATACCGCCCTTGTCCAGTGAGCGACTCTGCGACGTGGCGACCCATAACGCGTTCTCCTGCTGGCTGTAGGCCATTTCGTAGGCCCCTTTTCCGACGGCCTTACGCAGCATCTCATCCGCAGCGTGGGCGCTAAAGCTACCTGCCAGCAGCAGAGAGGTGAATAACAGTGAATGGCGCAGACGCGGCGCGGCAAAATGACGTAGTGACATGACGACTCCCTTTGATAAACCAGTATGTGCTGACCCGACATCGCTTCCGGCGGTAAAGTCCTGGCTTTACCCTTATTTTTGAATGCGAATAGTAATCATTATTTATCTCAAAGTGGAGCGCTAATTGTTGTTGTTCGGTAAATTCATCAGCAAGAAGCACTATCCGTTAACCAACGGCGGTTAATAATTTTCAAATATTTTACAAACGGGGTAACATATCTACATATGTTCCATTTGGTTCGTCTCCCGAGTACTATCGATGAAAATCCTGTCCGTGCGTCACGCCGCCCTGCCGGCGCTGCTGCTACCGCTGATTGCCGCGGCCCAGACCGCTGATGAACAAACCATGGTGGTGACCGCCGCGCCAACCACTGTTTCTGAACTGGATACCCCCGCCGCCGTCAGCGTGGTCAATGGGGATGAAATGCGCCAGGCCGCCCCGCGCGTCAATCTCTCTGAATCACTGGGCGCCGTACCGGGCCTGCAGGTGCAGAACCGGCAAAACTATGCCCAGGATCTGCAACTGTCGATTCGCGGGTTTGGCTCTCGCTCCACCTATGGCGTGCGCGGGCTACGCATCTATGTCGATGGTATTCCGGCGACCATGCCAGACGGCCAGGGGCAGACCTCGAATATCGATATTGGCAGCGTCGACACCATTGAGGTGCTGCGCGGCCCCTTCTCTGCCCTGTACGGTAACTCGTCCGGCGGGGTGATCAACGTCACCAGCCAGACCGGCACCCAGCCGCCCACCGTGGAAGCCAGCAGCTACTATGGCAGCTTCGGTACCTGGCACTACGGGATGAAGGCCACTGGCGCGGTTGGCGACGGCAGCCATGCAGGCGATGTGGATTACACGGTCTCGACCAACCGCTTCACCACTCATGGCTATCGCGATCACAGCGGCGCACGCAAAAATCTGGCGAACGCCCGACTGGGGGTGCGCATCAACGATGTCAGTAAGCTGACGCTGCTGCTGAACAGCGTGGATATCAAAGCCAATGACGCCGGCGGCTTAACCGCCGACGAATGGCGCGATAACCCGCGCCAGTCGCCGCGCGGCGACCAGTATAATACCCGCAAGAATACCCGGCAGACCCAGGCCGGCCTGCGCTACGAGCGCCAGCTGAGCGTCCAGGACGATCTCAGCGTCATGATGTACGCCGGTGAACGTGAAACCACGCAGTTCCAGTCGATCCCGCGCGCGCCGCAGCTGAAACCGAGCCATGCCGGCGGGGTGATCGACCTCACCCGTCACTACCAGGGAATCGATACCCGCCTGACCCATCGCGGAGAGCTGCTTGTGCCCGTCACCCTGACCGCCGGTCTCGATTACGAGAACATGAGCGAGCGCCGTAAAGGGTATGAAAACTTTGTGATGGTCAACGGCGCGCCGCAGTATGGCGAACAGGGTGCGCTGCGCCGTAACGAACGCAACCTGATGTGGAACGTCGACCCCTACCTGCAGACCCAGTGGCAGTTAACGGACAAACTCTCGCTCGATGCCGGGGTTCGCTACAGCTCAGTATGGTTCGACTCGAATGACTACTACATCACCCCAGGCAATGGCGATGACAGCGGTGATGCCAGCTATCACAAGTGGCTGCCCGCAGGCTCGCTGAAGTATGCTCTGACCGACGCGTGGAACGTCTACCTCTCCGCTGGCCGCGGCTTCGAGACGCCGACCATTAACGAACTGTCATACCGCTCCGATAACCAGAGCGGCCTTAATTTCGGCCTGAAGCCCTCCACCAATGACACAGTGGAGATCGGCAGTAAGACGCGGCTCGGCAATGGGCTGCTCACCGCCGCCCTGTTCCAGACCAATACCGATAATGAGATCGTAGTCGACAGCAGCAGCGGCGGGCGCACCAGCTATAAAAACGCCGGCAAGACCCGTCGTCAGGGGATGGAGCTGGGGCTGGATCAGCAGTTTGGCGAGAGCTGGCGTCTGAAGGCGGCCTGGACCTGGCTGGACGCGACCTATCGCACCAACGTCTGCGACGACGCCAGCTGCAACGGCAACCGCATTCCGGGGATCGCGCGCAATATGGGCTACGCCTCCTTTGGCTATCAGCCGGAGCAGGGCTGGTACGCCGGCAGCGATATTCGCTACATGAGCGACATCATGGCCAATGACGAAAACACGGCTAAAGCGCCTTCCTGGACGGTGGTTGGCCTGACGACCGGCTATAAATGGAGCTACGGCAGGATGGACATGGATCTGTTCGGCCGGGTCGACAACCTGTTCGACCGGGAGTACGTCGGGTCCGTTATCGTAAACGAGTCCAACGGGCGCTACTACGAGCCTGCTCCCGGACGCAACTACGGCATCGGCCTGAACCTCGCCTGGCGCTTCGAATAACACGCCCCTTCCCCGCCGGCGGTGATTGGCGGGGAAGGCTTAACGATGTGGCGTTTTCCCCACGGACGCGGGTTAAAGCAGATTTCGCAGGGATAACTCGAAAATGATCTTTTCCGCCTGGCAGGAGAAAGCGATGGAGAGGTCGAGTTTCACCGCGTCGCCAACGGCGGCGATGGTGTAATCGACCTGCGGCGGTTCACTGGCCGGCGCCGCGGCGGCAGCACGTTCGCGCACGGCGGCTACGGTGGATTCCGCTTCTTCGCGGCTCGGGAACATTTTCTCAGCCCGGTAGACGCAGTCCTCGTTATCAATGATGGTACCGACATCAATGGCGCAGCCTTTGGTGCTGCATTTATCTACTACATCTTTCATCGTAATAACCTCTCGAGTTTTCTTAAGGATAAGAATCCGCTCACCGAAAAGCAAACCATTAATATCCGTAAGGATTAGCAATTTTTCTATTATATCGCGCCGCGGCGGGCGCCAGCTTGCGCCATCGCAAGGTGAGGCAATATGACTGCCGACGATCGCCTGACGATACGCGATGCCATCGCAGCAATCGTGGCCTCCATCACACTATTCTGTACACCATCTCGTCTGCCTCGCCTCACAGCGTTAGTCTGGTCACAGAACAACGCCAATAAGGAGCTGCTATGGCACTGCCGATGATGATTGATTGCGATCCGGGACATGATGACGCGATCGCCCTGGTCCTCGCCCTCGCCTCGCCGGAGCTGGAGGTGAAAGCCGTCACCGCTTCCGCGGGCAACCAGACCCCGGAGAAGACCCTGCGCAACGTGCTGCGTATGCTGACGCTGCTGAACCGGCCGGATATCCCAGTGGCCGGCGGCGCGTGGAAGCCGTTGATGCGCGATCTGATCATCGCCGATAACGTGCACGGCGAGAGCGGACTGGATGGCCCGAGCCTGCCGGAACCAACCTTTGCCCCGCAGAACTGCACCGCCGTCGAGCTGATGGCCAGGGTGCTGCGGGAAAGCCAGGAGCCGGTGACTCTGGTGGCCACCGGGCCGCAGACTAACGTGGCGTTGCTGCTCGCCAGCCACCCGGAGCTGCACGCGAAAATCGCCCGCATCGTGATCATGGGGGGCGCAATGGGGCTGGGCAACTGGCAGCCGGCGGCGGAGTTTAATATTTTCGTCGATCCGCAGGCCGCGGAAATGGTCTTTCAGTCCGGGATCCCGGTGGTGATGGCGGGCCTTGACGTCACCCATAAGGCGCAAATCCTTCCTGCCGATATCGAGCGATTCCGCCAGATTGGCAATCCGGTGTCGACCATTGTCGCCGAGCTGCTCGACTTCTTTATGGCCTACCACAAGGATGAAAAGTGGGGCTTCGACGGCGCGCCGCTGCACGATCCTTGCACCATCGCCTGGCTCCTCAAGCCGGAGATCTTTACCACTATCGAACGCTGGGTCGGCGTGGAAACGGAAGGAAAATATACCCAGGGGATGACGGTGGTCGATTACTACCATCTGACCGGCAATCGGCCCAATACTACCCTGATGCTGGATGTCGACCGTGAAGCCTTTGTCGATCTGCTCGCCCAGCGGTTAACCTTTTACGCCTGACACGCCTCCCATGCCCCTTTTCCCTCACGGGAAAAGGGGCAGAGTAAGTTGGATCCGCCGGACTAGTCGTCCGCCGCGACGCGGATCACCACTTTACCGAAGTTCTCACCTTTCAACAGGCCGATCAGCGCCTGCGGCGCCTGATCCAGATCGTCGATCAGCTGTTCGCGATATTTAATTTTCCCCTCTTGCACCCAGCGCCCCATCTGCTGCTGGAATTCCGCGATCCGATGCCCGTAATCCTGGCCGATAATAAAGCCCTGCATCCGGATGCGCTTCTTGAGGATGGTCGCCATCAGCAGCGGCAGACGATCCGGTCCGTCTGGCAAACCGGTGGCGTTATAGCCGCTTACCAGCCCGCAGACCGGTACCCGCGCTGCGGTATTCAGCAGCGGCAGCACCGCGTCAAAAACCTTGCCGCCGACGTTTTCGTAGTAAACGTCAATGCCCTGCGGGCAGGCCTGGGCCAGCTGTTCGGCAAAATCATCCGCACGATGGTCAAGGCAGACATCAAAGCCTAACGTCTCAACCGCATACCGACACTTCTCCTCGCCGCCAGCGATGCCGACGGTGCGGCAGCCCTTAATTTTGCCGATCTGTCCGACCGTGGCGCCAACCGGCCCGGTCGCCGCAGCGACCACCAGCGTTTCGCCCGCCTTCGGCTGGCCGATGTCCAGCAATCCCATGTAGGCGGTGAAGCCCGGCATCCCCAGAACTCCCAGCGACCAGGACGGGTGTTTCGGGTCGTCACCCAGCTTCACCAGTCCGTTGCCGTCGGAGAGTTCATAATCCTGCCAGCCGCTGTAGCCCAGCACCCAGTCGCCGGGTTGATAATCGGCATGATTTGAGCTGACCACGCGACTCACGGTCCCTCCTACCATCACCGCGCCAATGGCCACCGGTGGCGAATAAGAAGGCGCATCGCTCATGCGCCCGCGCATATAGGGGTCGAGCGATAAATAAACGGTACGCAGCAGAACCTGCCCCGGCCCCGGCGTCGGCACCTCGCTCTCTTCCAGGCGGAAATTCTCTGCCGTCGGTTCACCATGGGGGCGGGAAGCCAGTACCCAGCGGCGATGGCGTTGCGGTTGATCTGTCATAGCAAACTCCTCTTGTTAGCAGACTGTACTGAGGCTAGCTGCTTTATGCGCAACGTGCTTTACCATTAAGAGCCGGATGGCGATTGATTAAGGCGAACCACCAGATAGACGCAGGTCTCCGCGGATTCATTGATAAAGCGACAATCGTTGGGCGGGCCAAGCTCCAGACAATCCCCCTTCTGCATCTCATGACGGGTAGTCCCTTCGACAAACACCAGCTCGCCCTGCTGCAGCCAGATCAGCTGGCGGGCGAGCGCATAGGAAGAGGCCGGCATGGGCACATCGCTGCCGGGCGGCAGCTCAATCTGCACCAGATCGATCGGCAGATCGCTGCGCGGCGAGACGTGGCGGCGGAGATAGTGGCTTTGCGGGTCGTGCCACACCGGCTGGCTGGCAAAGCGCAGCAGCTTACCCTCCTGCATTTCCGCCCGGGCGATCAGCGTCGACATACTGATGCCGAAGGCGCCGGAAAGACGCCCCAGCATCGAGGCCGTCGGGCTGCTTTCGCCGCGCTCGATTTTATGGATCATCGCCCGCGAGGCGCCAGCCCGTTCGGCGAGGTCGTTCAGCGACCAACCGCGGGACTCACGCTCGATGCGGATGCGCGCACTGATGCGCTGATTGAGGTTGTCTTCTATAGTATTCATAACGTAATACTATAGTGTGCACCCACCCATTACACAACTGCCCGTCGGGCCGCGTGCTTGCCGGGTCATCCGTAAAAATTATGCGTAAAACGGATGACAGCGCGATGTTCATTATTGTAATAATATCGTACTACTATAGTGTACAAAAAACTGAGGTTTGCTATGTCCATCCGCCCTGCCATTAAAGACGACTGTGCAGCGATCGCCGAAATCTATAACCACGCCGTCGTGCATACCGCCGCTATCTGGAATGATAAAACCGTGGATACCGACAACCGTATCGCGTGGTTTGAAGCCCGCCAGCTGGCCGGCTTTCCGGTGCTGGTGAACGAGGAAAACGGCGTCATCACCGGCTATTCCTCGTTTGGCGACTGGCGCGCGTTTGACGGTTTCCGCCACACCGTGGAGCATTCGGTGTACGTTCACCCCGATCATCAGGGGAAAGGGCTGGGTCGCAAACTGCTGGTTGCGCTGATCGCCGAAGCGCGTCGGCTGAATAAACATGTGATGGTCGCCGGTATTGAATCGCAGAACCACGCTTCGCTGCATCTGCATGAAACGCTGGGCTTTATCACCACCGGGCAGATGCCGCAGGTAGGAACCAAATTTGGTCGCTGGCTGGATCTCACCTTTATGCAGCTGCAGCTGGATGAGCGTCAGGACCCGGACGGCAAGGCATGAATGCGTCGCTCACCCTCGCCTGTCTGGTTGCCGCCGGCGTTGGTCTCGTGGTGCAGAATACCCTGATGGTGCGCATCACCCAGTCGGCGTCGACGATCCTTATCGCCATGCTGCTCAATTCGCTGGTGGGAATTGTTATTTTCGTGACGATGTTACTGCTGCGCCAGGGCGTCGCCGGCTTTCAGGAGCTGGCCCTGAGCGTGAAGTGGTGGACGCTGATCCCCGGCCTGCTGGGGTCCTTTTTCGTCTTCGCCAGCATCAGCGGCTATCAGAGCGTGGGCGCGGCCACCACCATTGCGGTACTGGTCGCCAGCCAACTGGTTGGCGGGTTGATCATGGATTTAGTACGCGCCCACGGCGTGCCGGTGCGGGCGCTGATTGGGCCGGTATGCGGCGCGGTGATGCTGGTGGTGGGCGCCTGGCTGGTGGCCAGGCGCCAGTTCTGAGCGCATCTTCAGAGGATCGCGCCGCCTTTCGTCAGCTGCTCGCGGCGTGCGTCCTGCTCTTCCTGATGCTGTCGCCCATGGTGGGCGATGGCAGTGCGCAGGCGCTGCTGCTGGGTATAGCGTTCCTCACGGCTGAGTTGTGGATCATCGCTCAGGGCGATCAGCAGCTCATTCATATGAGTGATAACGCCCTCGGCAAGGGTGTCATCGACTTTGACGATAACCTCATCCAGATGTGCCATCCGGTTCTCCTTTCGCTTAATTCAGCTTCGCTTTGGAAAAATCGCTCCCCATCATGCTCACGCGGTAGCCGCTGACGTTGCTACGGGTGGCATAGAAGGTCTTGCCGGTCGCCAGGGTGATCCACGGCGCCTGCTGGTAGAAGATCTCTTGCGCCTGTTCATAGAGTTTGGCACGTGCCTGCGGATCGCTCACCAGCAGCGCTTTCTTCACCAGCGCGTCATAGGACTTATCGCACCAGCGAGCGGCGTTGGAGCCGGTCTGGATATTATCACAGCTGAGCAGCGTACCGGCAAAGTTGTCCGGGTCGCCGTTGTCCGACATCCAGCCATACAGGGCGCTGTCGTGCTCCCCTTTGCGCATACCGGCAAGGTATTCGCCCCATTCATAGCTGACAATCTTCGCTTTGACGCCCACTTTAGCCCAGTCGTTTTGGATCATTTCGGCGATCCGCTTCGAGTTCGGGTTGTACGGACGCTGGACCGGCATCGACCACAGGGTTACTTCCGCTCCTTGCTCCAGACCCGCCTGCTTGAGCAGCGCTTTGGCTTTCTGCGGATCGTAATCATAGTCCGGGAGATCTTTCTTATACCCGAGCATCGTCGACGGGATCGGTGATTTCGCCACGCTGCCGGAATCGAGGAATACCGCCTTGACGATCGCCTGCTTGTCGGTGGCATAGTTTAATGCCTGGCGCACCAGCACATTATCAAACGGTTTTTTCTCCGTGTTGAACGCCAGATAGCCGACATTCAGCGCCTCAACCGCATGCAGCGCCAGATCTTTATTACCCTTAATCACCGGGAACTGAACCGGCGAAGGCGCAGGAATAATCTGGCACTCGTTGGTCTGCAGTTTCGCCAGACGGGTCTCGACGTTCGGCGTAATGGAGAAGATCAGGTGCTTAGTCGGCACCTCGCCTTCCCAGTAGTGGGGATTGGCGATATAGCGGATTTGGGAATCCACTTTATACTGCTGCAGGGCATACGGCCCGGTACCGACAGGCCAGTTATCAACATTCTCCGGCGTCCCTTTCTTCAGCATCGCCTCGCCATACTCCGCCGACAGAATAGAGGCGAAGTCCATGCCCCAGTCGGCAAGAAACGCCGCGTTCGGCTCGTTAAGCACGAACTGGACGTGATAGTCATCGACCTTTTTCACCGACTTAATCAACTTATCGAGGCCCACGTCGTGGAAGTACTCATAGTTCCCCTGCGACACCTTGTGATAGGGATGCTGAGGATCCATCTGGCGCAGCACGGAAAACAGGACGTCGTCGGCGTTAAAATCGCGGGTTGGTTTGAAGAATTTGTTGCTGTTGAACTTCACCCCCTGACGCAGAGTAAAGGTCCAGGTTTTGCCATCCTCAGAGACGTGCCACTCGGTGGCCAGCGACGGGATCGGCGTGTTCTTCACCGGGTCAAAGGTGACCAGGCGGTTATACAGCACCTGCGAGCTGGCGACGAACGACGGGCCGGAGCTGGCGATTTGCGGATTAAAGGACTCCGGAGAGGCTTCTGAGCAGTAGACCAGTGTGTCATTGCCTGCGGCCCAGGCGGCGCCGGCCGGCAGCAGTGCGCTCAGCAGCAGCGCCAGCGTGGTTTTCCCTGTAGACATGGTTATAAGTCCTGATTATTGATTATAAGAACCGTAATATCAGCACAGGCGCCCGCCCCCGGCAAATAATCAATGGCTATCACCTTATGCAAATCACGCTGAAATCGCTGGTTTAATCGGCGTAGCGCTGTTTTTTACGCCAGCAAGTGTCGGGATGTTGTGAGCCACACATAATTCCTGCAAAAAAATGTGCGATAACCGCCCTGCTCACGCTCACTGTCAGTAGTGCCCGGTACACTGGGGGAACCGCAGAACAAGAGGTTTCCACCATGACAATCACCTGCAATCTGTACATTGACGGCCAGTGGCACGATGCCGAAGGCCGCCGCACCTTTACCCGACGCCACCCGGCCCACGACGACGTCGCCTCGGTGGCTGCGGCCGCCAGTCTCGCCGACGGCAAACGCTGCGTCGAAGCCGCGGCCAAAGCCTTCCCGCTGTGGCGTGATACCTCTCCGGCGGAACGACGCCGTTTACTGCTCGACGCGGCGGAACATATGCTGTTGCGGGAGGCTAAATTTATCGCCGCCATGGCGGCGGAGACCGGCGCGACCGCGCACTGGGCCGGCTTTAACGTTCATCTGGCGGCCGATATCCTGCGCGAAGCGGCGGCGCTGACCACCCAAATTGAAGGGCAAATTATTCCTTCCAACGTGCCGGGCAACCTGGCGATGGGCGTCCGCCAGGGGGCGGGGGTGGTACTGGGCATGGCGCCGTGGAACGCACCGCTGATTCTGGCTACCCGGGCGCTGGCAACGCCGCTGGCCTGCGGCAACGCAGTGATCCTCAAGGGCGCGGAGCTGTCGCCGGCCACTCAGGGACTGATTATCGACGCCCTTGACGCGGCGGGCTTCCCACCGGGGGTGGTGAACTATCTTACCTGTGCGCCTGAAGATGCGCCGGCGCTGGTGGAATCGCTGATCGCCCACCCGGCGGTGCGGCGCGTTAACTTTACCGGATCCACGCCGGTGGGGCGGATTATCGCCCGCACCTGCGGGCAATATCTTAAACCGGCGGTGCTGGAGCTCGGCGGTAAAGCGCCGCTGCTGGTGCTGGACGATGCTGATATCGAGCAAGCGGCGGCGGGCGCGGTTTTTGGCGCCTTCGCCAATGCCGGCCAGATCTGCATGTCCACCGAGCGCATTATTGTCGACAACGCCGTAGCGGAGGTGTTTATCCCGCTGCTGGCCAGGCGCGCCGCCGCCCTGCCCGCCAGCCTGACGGGGCCGGTGGTTGATATGAACACCATCACCCGCTGCAACGCCTTAATCGACGATGCGTTAGCCAAAGGCGCTCGCCTGCTAACCGGTGGTAAAGCCAGCGATACCCACATGGCGCCGACCTTGCTGGACGGCGTGACCCGCGAGATGCGGCTGTGGAACGAAGAGTCCTTCGGCCCGGTAAAAGCGATTATTCGGGTTAAGAATGAAGAAGAGGCGCTGACGGTGGCCAACGACAGTGAATACGGTCTTTCCGCTGCGGTCTACAGCCGCGACAGCGCCAGAGCGTGGAACGTGGCGCAACGTCTGCAAACGGGCATTTGCCATATCAATGGCCCAACGGTGCATGATGAAGCGCAAATGCCGTTTGGCGGCTGCAAAGCCTCGGGCTATGGCCGCTTTGGGGGGCGGGCCGGCATCGCGGAATTCACCGAACTGCGCTGGATAACACTCCAGACCCAGCCCCGCGAACTCCCTTTCTGAGCCGGTATTCTTTTAACCCTGGCTGGCGATGATCTGCGCCAGCCCTTGCGGATTCTCCCACGCCATCGAGTGCCCCCCGCGGGGCACAATCCCGACCGGGATCCCCTGCGCCTCAGCCAGGTCAATATCGGCATAAGGTAGCGAGAGCTCGCCGACGATCAGCCTTTTTTGACAGTGCAACTGGCAGAGCTGAGTAAACCAGGGTGTATCGCTGCCACGCATCAGGCTGCTGGCGGCCCGCCAGACGGCCCAGGGCGCGCTGTTTTGCAAACAGCCAGCCCATGGCGAGCGCTCCTCAGCCAGCATTCTGGCATAGCCTTCGGCAATAAAGGCCGCCTCTGTCTGCGCCGCAATGCGCCTGCTGTACTCACCGCCGCCGGCAAACAGATTGGGTTCAGAGACCAGCAGCGTGGTCACGCGCTCGCCCAGCAGCCCCGCCGCTTCGATGGCGATGCTTCCTCCCATGCTATGACCGAACAGCGCGAAGCGCTGCAGGCGCAGATGGTTAAGTAGCTGCTCCATGACCCGTGCCTGAATATGTATGTTGTAACTAAAGTCGTGCGGTTTATCGCTGTAGCCGAAGCCTGGCAGATCGATGAGTATTTTACGCCGTCCGTTCAGCGCAGGATCGCTGGCGACGCGGGGATAATCGTAGGATGACGCGCAGCCGAGACCGTGGATAAACACCACCGGGAGGCCATCTCCCGGAAGATCGAGCCAACGCAGCGTGGCGCCTGCGACGGAAGAAAAGAAACCGTTCACCTGTATGCCTCCATGATAAAATTACTGGTTTTTTATACAGTAACCTTACCCTTTCCGCCACCCTTTTCTGCCGTCCGGCATCTGGGGTTAAAACAGCGAGACGAGCAGCGCCATCGGGAAGCTGAACGGCCAGGTGGCGCCGATCAACAGGGCCGCCAGCAGGCGGATCACCCGGCTCTCTTTGGTCAAAAACCAGCTAATCACGGCGCATATCACGCCCATAATGGCGTAAAACACCAGCATTTTTTGATATAACGTCATTCTTACTCTTCCTTCCCTGAGGGGCGTTCCATGGTGGGATGATTATCTGCCATGACGTCGTGATTCAGAGATACCTGTATAACAAATTCTGAAACGGGCTGAATATTGAGAATAAAGCCTGATTCGTCTTAATCCGATAGCGCAACCGCAGGCGCCGTACTATACCTTTATGGACTTACTCATTAAGGTGGCGTTATGGATGTCTCCAGCAAAACCGTCATTCTGATTAATGTCTGCGCCGCGTGCGTACTTATCAGCCTGCTGTCCGTGAGATTTGGCTGGTTTTAATGATTTTACTCAGCAACGAAACCTAAAAAAGCAGCCCCCAGGGGCTGCTTTTTTACGCGCGAACACGGGCGATATTATAAAGGTTATAAGCGACAGGTGCTGCCTGGCCTGCCGCAATAACCTTATTAAGCTCCGGGTTATAGTGCGGCAGAAAATTCATCTGTTCGCTATCCCATTCGGCGGCAGCGCAGACGGCCTGCCCCACTCCCGCGTTCTCACAGCCCTGAATGCGTTTTGCCGGGGCGTTACCATAGCTCAGCGTCACAGCGCCGATAGCCAGCAGAATAAAAGCCAAAATTTTCACAACGACATCAACGTTAAAACCTAATATGCGCTAAATGATCGCATGAGCAGCGACGGAAAGTCAAACCCGGGAGCACCCGCAACCCGCCTGCAGCCCGCATTTTGGCCGGACTCACGGAATATTTAATATTCAGAACAAATATCATGCAATAACAGCAAATATTAAATCCTTATTTATAGTCGTGAAATAATTTCGGTTCAGGGCAATTCCATTGGTCTGATAAAGATAATATGTCCCCGTTCTCAGGGGGAAAAGATTGTCGCCGCATTCACCAAAAATGCGATATTCCGCGCAGGGCCTCCATCTTAATACGATAAAAGGCCGCTACAAGCCGTTGTTACATAACCCCTTCATTGTGGATCTCGCGGTTAATCGCCAAAAATAGCGCTAAATGACAACAAATATCATTTGCCTTCCATTCAGATAATACTTACATTCATAACTATTAGTAATGTTTTGGCGCCAGGGCGCTTTTTATATTTCGAGGTGGATATGTCCGGAATCATCACGCTGGTCATCGCGCTGATCCTGCTGGTCGCGGCGGTGTATAATCTTATTTCCTATATTCGTGACCGTCGTAGCGCCAGTTTACCGAGCAAAAAAACCAAGCGCTGAATGGCGGCCAGACGATGCGTTTCCTGATGGTCATTCGGTCTTCATCCCGCGATGCGGCGGGCATAAAAAAGCCCCTGCCAACAGGCAGAGGCCAGTATACGGTCGCGAACCGCGACGCTGTCGCCTCACCCGCCGGGCGCGACGCGCCCAGGGTGACTGGCGGACCCCATCCGGCGCTTATCTCCGGCACTCACATTGGCTTAGCTCTTGAAGGGGCATCAGAATAATCTCATATCCCCCTCGCAGAGTTTTGACAATTTTTGCCATTGTGACTATTAGCGAACTAACACAACCGTCGCGCAATCATCGCCAGCCACTAAAGGGTCAATGCTTTAGCCATGCTTAACCATGACATGGCGGACCACCGTGTAATCCTCAAGGCCATACATCGACATGTCCTTTCCGTAGCCCGACAGTTTCTGGCCGCCGTGCGGCATTTCGCTCACCAGCATAAAGTGGGTGTTGACCCAGGTGCAGCCATACTGCAGCCTGGCACTAAGCCGGTGGGCACGGCCTACATCTTTCGTCCATACTGAGGACGCCAGACCATACTGGGAATCATTCGCCCAGCTCAGGGCCTGCGCTTCATCGCTGAAAGGCGTCACACTGACCACCGGGCCAAACACTTCGCGCTGCACAATGGCGTCTTCCTGCCGGGCGCCGGCAAGCAGCGTCGGCTGGAAGTAATAGCCCGCGCCGTCAGCCCGGCGACCGCCGGTGACCACCTTAATATGCGGTAGTGCCTTTGCGGCTTCCACTGCGGCACTAACCCTTTCAAGATGCGCCAGCGAGCTCAGCGGTCCCAGCTCGGTAGAGGCATCCTCTGGCGCACCCATTTTCAGGCTGGCCACCGCCGCCCCAAGTTTCTCCACCAGTTGGTCGTAAATCCCCTGCTGAGCGTAGATCCGGCAGGCAGCCGTGCAGTCCTGGCCGGCGTTATAAAAGCCGAAGGTTCGTACCCCGTCGACTACCGCATCGATATCCGCGTCGTCAAAAACAATGACCGGCGCCTTGCCGCCCAGCTCCATGTGGGTGCGTTTGATCGACGAGGCGGTATGGCTGATGATATGGGCGCCGGTGGCAATCGACCCGGTCAGCGACACCATTCGCACTTTGGCATGCGAGGTCAGCGGGTCGCCTACCGTTTTGCCGCAGCCAAACAGCACGTTGATCACCCCTTCGGGGAAGATATCTTTTGCCAGCTCCGCCAGCTTCAGCGCCGTCAGGGGGGTGATCTCCGAGGGTTTTATCACCACGCAATTACCTGCCGCCAGCGCCGGGGCCAGCTTCCAGGCCGCCATCATCAGGGGATAATTCCAGGGGGCGATAGAGGCCACCACGCCCACCGGGTCGCGGCGGATCATTGAGGTATGCCCTTCGAGATACTCTCCGGCGGCCATTCCCGGCAGGCAGCGGGCGGCGCCGGCGAAGAAGCGGAAGACGTCCGCAATGGCCGGCATCTCATCGTTAATCACGCAGTGCAACGGCTTGCCGCAGTTCAGCGACTCCAGCTGCGCCAGGGTCTCCGCCTGCGCCGCGATGGCGTCCGCCAGCTTCAGCAAGCATTCCGAGCGCGTTTTCGGCGTTGTCTGGCTCCAGGCATCGAACGCCCGATCCGCCGCCTCAACGGCGGCATCGACCTGGGCCGCTGTCGCTTCGGCAATCTCCAGGATCACATCGCCGGTCGCAGGGTTGTATACCGGCACCTTTTCGCCTTCACCTGCCACTAACTTACCGTTTATCAAAAGGTTGTGTTGCATAGCATTATCCTGTTTCATGGTTTTATTTCCCGTTTCCGGCGTCGTTATCGCCGTCGCGGGTGAGCCACCAGGCCCCTAAGATTGGTATCGTCGTTACCAGCATCACCAACAGCGCGACAACGTTGGTGACGGGCACATCGCGCGGCCGCCCCAGCTGATTCAGTAACCACAGCGGCAATGTTCGCTCATGCCCCGCGGTAAAAGTGGTGACGATAATTTCATCAAACGACAGGGCGAAGGCTAGCATTCCCCCCGCCAGCAGCGCCGATCCCAGATTGGGCAACACCACGTAGCGAAAGGTCTGCCAGCCGGTCGCGCCCAGGTCCATCGAGGCTTCCACCAGGCTCCACGAGGTCCGACGAAAGCGGGCAATGACGTTGTTAAAGACCACCACCACACAAAAGGTCGCGTGCCCCACCACAATGGTCAGTAGCCCCGGTTCGAGACCGACGGCTTTAAACGCCGTCAGCAGCGCCAGGCCGGTAATGATCCCCGGCAGGGCGATCGGTAACAGCAGCAGTAGCGATACCGCATTCTTACCAAAAAAAGTGCTGCGCCACAGGGCACCTGCAGCCAGCGTGCCAAGTACTAAGGCAATGGCCGTCGACAGGGCGGCAATTTTAAGTGACAACGTCACGGATTCGAGAATATCGCTACGCCCTGCTGCCTCGCTAAACCAGCGTAGCGTCAGCCCCTGCGGCGGAAAGCTGAAGGCCGCATCCTCCGTATTAAAAGCATAGATGGCAATGATCAGCAGCGGGAAGTGGAGGAACACCACGCCGCCCCAGGTCGCCAGTTGCAGATACCAGGGTGCGCGTTCAGAGTGCATCGAAGGCTCCCAGACGTTTCACGAACGCCAGATAAAGGGCAATCAGCACGATCGGCACGAGGGTGAACGCCGCCGCCATCGGCATATTGCCTATCGCCCCCTGCTGCGAGTAGACCATGTTGCCGATAAAGTACCCCGGCGGCCCGACCAGCTGCGGCACGATAAAGTCGCCCAGCGTCAGCGAGAAGGTGAAAATCGATCCGGCGGCAATACCAGGGATAGCCAGCGGCAGAACCACATAGCGGAAGGTCTGTCGTGGCCCGGCGCCAAGATCGGCCGACGCCTGCAGCAAGGAGCCCGGAATGCGCTCCAGCGCCGCCTGCACCGGCAGGATCATAAACGGCAGCCAGATGTAGACGAACACCAGAAAGCGTCCCAGCCCGGAGGTGGACAAGGTGTTGCCGCCGATCGCCGGGACGGTCAGAAGCGCATTCAGCGCCCCTTCCAGTCCAAGATGGCCCAGAAACCACTGCGCCACACCATCTTTGGCCAGCAGCAGTACCCACGCGTAGGCTTTGACGATATAGCTGGCCCACATCGGCAGCATCACCGCGATATAAAAGAAAGCCTTCATTTTGCCGCTGGTATAGCGAGCCATGTACCAGGCCATCGGCAGCGCCAGCATGGCGCTGGCGAGCGTCACACTCAGGGCCATTACCAGGGTACGGACAATAATGTCGTAATTGGCGGGATTGAACAGCGCCCGCAGGTTGGCCAGCGTAAAGTCGCTGGTCACCGACATGGTGAAGTCGTCAAAGGTATAAATACTCTGCCACAGCAGGGTCAGGAGCGATCCCAGATAGACGATACCAAACCACATCAGCGGCCCGAGCAGCAGTAAAAACAGGCCCAATGCTGGCCGACGCCAGAAGATCCCGGATACGCGCCCGGCCTGCGCAGGAATCATCGCCATGGTCATCTCAGCCTCCGCTTTCCAGCGGGGTCATCGCCGACCGCGACCATGACGCCAGCACCGTTTGCCCCATTCGCGGGGCGCTGGCTGCCGCCGCGCCATCGATATTCGCCTGGCTGACCAGCAGCTTGTCCCCCTCCGCCAGCCTGAGCTCAATCCGCGTCGCCGCCCCCTGATACTGTACCGCCTGCACTACGCCCTGAACCTGAACCTCGCCGCCGCCCTGCAGGCGAACATGCTCCGGACGCAGCGACCAGCTACCCGGCATGCCGCACAATCGCCGGGCCGCCTCGGCTTCAAAAACGTTGGCGGTGCCGACAAAGCCAGCGACAAACGCGGTCTTCGGATGCAGATAGAGATCCTGCGGCGCATCCACCTGTTCGATGCGCCCATTGTTAAACACCGCCACGCGGTCTGACATCGACAACGCTTCGCTCTGGTCGTGGGTCACGAAGATAAAAGTTATCCCCAGCGACTGCTGCAGCTTTTTCAGCTCCACCTGCATCTGCTCGCGCAGCTTCAAATCCAGCGCACCCAGCGGCTCATCGAGCAGCAGCACCCGCGGCTGGTTCACCAGCGCCCGGGCAATAGCGACCCGCTGCCGCTGGCCGCCGGAGAGCTGAGAAGGCTTACGATGATGAGCAAAGCCAAGGGCCACCTTTTCCAGCGCTTCCTGGGCGCGGGCATGGCGCGCTTTCTTCGCCATGCCTTTGACCATCAGGCCGTAGGCGACGTTGTCGAGGATCGACATATGGGGAAACAGCGCATAGTCCTGGAACACCGTATTCACATCCCGCTGCCAGGGCGGCAGTTCGCTGGCCGGCTGACCGAAAATACGGATGGTGCCGCCGGAGAGCTGCTCGAAACCGGCAATCAGCCGCAGGCAGGTGGTTTTACCCGAACCGGAGGGCCCCAGCATCGAGAAAAATTCCCCATCGCGAATGCCTATGCTAACCCCATCTACGGCCCGCACATCGCCGTACAGGCGCGATACATTCTGAAACTCGACCGCGTACGTCATTGTCTGCCTCCCGTCCTTAGCGGCCGCCCATTATCGCAATATAGTCCTGAGTCCATCTGCTGTAGGGCACGTATTTCCCGCCTTCGGCAACCGGCGTTTTCCAGAAATGGATCCGGGTAAACTGGTCATAGCCGTTGGTTTCACAGCCTTTGTCACCGAGCAGCGCGCTGGCTTTACACCCCTCTGGCACCACCGGGAGCGAGCCGAACCACGCCGCCACATCGCCCTGCACCTTCGGCGTGAGCGACCAGTTCATCCATTTGTAGGCGCAGACCGGATGCTTCGCTTCGCTGTGCAACATGGTGGTATCCGCCCAGCCGGTCACCCCCTCCTTCGGAAACACGGTGGCGATGGGCTGGCCTTCAGCCTTCAGGCCGTTGGCCTGATAGGGCCACGAGCTGGAGGCGGCCACCCCTTCGTTTTTGAAGTCGTTCATCTGTACGGTGGCGTCATGCCAGTAGCGATGGATCAGCGGCTGCTGGTCGCGCAGTACTTTCAGCACCGCGTTATACTGGGTTTCGGTCAGTTGATAGGGATCTTCGATCCCCAGCTGCGGCTGGGTGGCTTTGACAAACAGCGCGGCGTCAGCGATATAGATCGGGCCATCATAGGCCTGCACGCGTCCCTGATTGGTTTTGCCGTCCGGCAGGTTCTGTTTAACGAAGACCACGCTCCAGCTGTCCGGCGGCGTCGGGAATACACGGGTGTTGTACATCAGCAGGTTCGGCCCCCACTGATACGGCGTGCCGTAGGCTTTACCGCCGACGTTAAACCATGCCCCTTGCGCAATGCGTGGATCGAGGGTGCGCCAGCCGGCAATCAGCGCGGTATTAATCGGCTGAACGCGTTTGCCCATGATCAGACGCAGCGAGGCATCGCCCGACGCGGTCACCAGATCGTAGCCCCCCTTGGCCATCAGGCTGACCATCTCGTCAGAGGTAGCGGCGGTTTTGACATTAACCTGACACCCGGTCTCTTTTTCAAACTGAGTGACCCAGTCGTACTGCTTGTCTGTCTGGCCGCGTTCGATATACCCGGGCCAGGCAATAATATCGAGCCGCCCTTCCGGTTTATCCAGCGAGGTGAGTGGCTCTGCCGCCTGCACGGTCAAACAGGCCATGCTCAGCACATAAAGGCTGCAACGGGCAAATTTTTTGCTCATCAGGTGTTACTCCTGTCACAAGGTAATTAGCGGCAGCCGTGCCGTAAAAATATCTCCTGAAATAAGGGTAGTCAGCGGATTAACGCCCCCTGGGGAATTTATTCAGGTTGTGACCCGGGACGCATTACGCAAAAATCGCCAACACAAGCAGGACTTTATGGATTATAGACAACGAGTTAGAGAAAAAGGAGGGGTATGCGTATTTCCTATGATGAGCGCCGGTAAAATAATGACCGGCCTCAATAAAAACTCACCCTCGTTTATTTTTGCCGAGAGTTTATGGCGACGGAAAATAGCCTGAGTCGTCAGGTAAGCTGCTCACGAATAAGTTCACCCAACCGCCTCACCCCCTGCTCTTCGCGTTCCCCCCAGCCCCAGGCGGTATTAAAACGGAAAAATGAGGTCCAGCTGGCGGAGGTGGAGAACATTTTTCCTGGGGCAATGCTGATGTGCGAGGCCAGCGCCCGGGCGCTTAGCTCACTGGCGTCGGCCCCTTCCGGCAGTTCAATCCACAGAAAGTAGCCGCTGTCGCTGTGGTGGACGATAACCTCTGGCGGCAGATGGCGCAGCAGCGCCTGCCAGGCCAGCTGTTTACGCTCCGCCAGCTGGCGGCGCAAACGGCGCAGGTGGGCGTCATAGCGCTTGGTGGACAGATAATCCACCAGGGCTAGCTGCATCGGCGAGCTGGTGGAGAGCGTACTCATCAGCTGCAGTTGCTGGATCCGCCGCGCCTGTTTGCCGGCCGCCACCCAGCCGATACGAAACCCGGGCACCAGACATTTTGAAAACGAGCTGCAGTGCAGCGTCATATCCTGATGGTCCCAGTATTTCGCCGGGAGCGGTTTCTCGCGACCAAAGTAAAGCTCGCTGTAGACATCATCTTCTATCAGCATCACGTTATAGCGCGCCAGCAGCGCCACCAGCGCCGCTTTTTTTTCGGCGCTAAGCGTAAAGCCGAGCGGGTTCTGCCCGTTGGTCATTAACCAGCAGGCCTTGACCGGGTAATTTTGCAGGGCCGCTTCCAGCGCCGTCAGGTCAATGCCCTCTTTGACGTCGGTCGCCACCGACAGCGCCTTCAGGCGCAGCCTCTCCAGCGCCTGCAGGGCGCCGTAGAAACAGGGGTTTTCCACCACCACCCAGTCGCCCGGCTCGGTCACTGCCTGCAGACTGAGGTTAAGCGCCTCCAGCGCCCCGGCGGTAATGACGATCTCATCCGGCGAGATGTTCATCCCCTGCAGGGCATAGCGTCGGGCAATGGCGTGCCGCAACTCCGCATTGCCCGGCGGCAGGTTCTCAATGACGCTCATGGCGGTGGCGGTTTTGCTCACCTGCGCCAGCGAGCGGTTAAGCTGCTGCAGCGGGAAGAGACGCGGGTCCGGAAAGGCCGAGGCAAAGGGCAGCATCGACGCCTGGCGGCTGGCCTGTAGCACCTCAAAGATATAGGTATTGATATCGACAGCTTCATCGCGGGTCACCTGGGCAGGCGGCGCCGGCTGTCTAAGCTTCACCGGCTGAGGGGCGACATAATAACCCGACTGCGGACGGGCGACGATGCGCCCCTGGCTTTCCAGCAGCTGATAGGCATGGCTGACGGTCATAAAGCTCATGCCGCTGCTGATCACCTGCTCGCGCAGCGACGGCAGCCGATCGCCAGGCAACCAGACGCCAAGCGCGATCTGTTCGGTCAGCTGTTGCGCCAGCTGTTGATACTTTTTCATTGCGGCCGTCCCCGTACGATAACCTCCCATTATCATATATCAGTTATAAAAAAATCATAGTTTGCTGTAACTGTTATATCTGCAGCGGCAGTCGCGTCCCGTCACAGCACGGGATAGGTTTAAAATATCACCACCCAGAATAGTGAGATTAACGCAAACCAGAAGATAATCATCACGCCGAGCGTAATGCACAAACTCTGTAATCCTTTTTCAGACATGGGCATTCCTTTTTATTTATTCCCGAGCGCATACAGTACAAATTACCCACGGAGTCGACAATTTATTATTATTTAATTTACGATTAACCCGCTCAGCGTTTTTACTTATTCTCATACTAATGCGTGAGAATAAATGACGCTAAAACTCGTTGTGCATTATCGCAAGAATTAATACAGCAACGCGTGATATTCGGGATATATTATTCCGGCCAGAAACAGTGCCGTGCCGGCGGCCGAGTCCGCCGATCAACCGCTCCCGGGATAACGGCCAAATCTCCGCTGGTCTGTTGGTTAAGCGACCCACCCCATCGGTATTTATTCGTACCGGCCGATGATTGGGACGCGAGGTGAAAAATCATAACAGAGGCCAACTGTTATGATAAAAAATGGCGCGACTGCCTCTGCCCCCCAGCCACCACCCTGCCTAAAATTGCGCTGAATCAATTTTGTAGTGGAGTCCTGCATGTTCGGTCTTGATGCATTCCATCTTGCGCGAATTCAATTCGCCTTTACGGTCTCATTTCATATTATTTTTCCCGCCATTACTATTGGGCTGGCCAGCTACCTGGCGGTACTCGAAGGTCTGTGGCTAAAAAGCAAAAATCCCACCTGGCGTTCGCTGTACCACTTCTGGTCGAAAATCTTCGCCGTCAACTTCGGCATGGGGGTGGTTTCCGGGCTGGTGATGGCCTATCAGTTCGGCACCAACTGGAGCGGTTTCTCTCAGTTCGCGGGGAGCATTACCGGCCCCCTGCTGACCTATGAAGTCCTGACAGCGTTCTTTCTGGAAGCGGGCTTTCTCGGGGTGATGCTCTTCGGCTGGAACCGGGTAGGGCCGGGGCTGCATTTTTTCGCCACCTGCATGGTGGCGCTGGGCACCATCATCTCGACCTTCTGGATCCTCGCCTCCAACAGCTGGATGCAGACCCCGCAGGGGTTTGAGATCGTTGACGGCCAGGTGGTGCCCGTCGACTGGCTGGCAGTGATCTTTAACCCGTCGTTCCCCTACCGCTTACTGCATATGACAGTGGCGGCGTTTCTCAGTAGCGCGCTGTTTGTCGGCGCCTCGGCGGCCTGGCATCTGCTGCGCGGCAATCAGTCGCCGGCGATCCGTAAGATGTTCTCTATGGCGCTGTGGATGACGCTGCTGGTCGCCCCCGTCCAGGCGCTGATCGGCGATATGCATGGTCTGAATACCCTGAAACACCAGCCGGCGAAAATAGCCGCCATTGAGGGCCACTGGGAAAACCCGCCGGGCGAGGCAACGCCGTTGCTGCTGTTTGGCTGGCCTGATATGGCGCAGGAGCGCACCCGCTACGGGCTTGAGATCCCGGCCCTGGGCAGCCTGATCCTCACCCACAGCCTTGATAAACAGGTGCCGGCCTTGAAGGAGTTCGCTCCTGAGGATCGCCCGAACGCAACCGTGGTGTTCTGGTCGTTTCGCCTGATGGCCGGTCTTGGCATGCTAATGCTCCTGCTCGGCGTACTGGCCCTGTGGCTGCGTCGCGGCGGCCGACTGTACCATTCCCGGCCATTTCTGCGCTTTGCGCTATGGATGGGCCCTTCAGGACTGATTGCTATTCTCGCTGGCTGGGTGACCACCGAAGTGGGCCGTCAGCCATGGGTGGTGTATGGCGTTCAGCGCACTGCTGACGCCGTTTCCGCCCACGGCGATCTGCATATGTCGGTCAGTTTATTGACCTTTATCGTGGTCTACAGCGCCGTCTTCGGCGTCGGCTACAGCTATATGCTGCGCCTGATCCGCAAGGGGCCGCAGGAGGTGCAGCCCGCGACAACCGGTACGCCAGCCCGCCCGCTGTCCGCCGCCACTGAAGGTTATCTGCAGAAGGAGTCCCGCTAATGGGTATCGAATTATCGGTGATCTGGTTCGTGATTATCGTCTTTGCCACGCTGATGTACATCGTCATGGATGGCTTTGATCTGGGCATCGGGATGCTGTTCGGCACAGTACGGGGCAGCACCGAGCGCGACGTAATGGTCAACAGCGTCGCCCCGGTGTGGGATGGCAATGAGACCTGGCTGGTACTGGGCGGCGCCGGACTGTTTGGCGCTTTTCCCCTCGCCTACGCGGTGATAATCGACGCCCTGTCGATCCCCCTGACCCTGATGCTGATCGGCCTGATTTTTCGCGGCGTCGCCTTTGAGTTTCGCTTCCAGGCCACCCCGTCGCACCGGCCCTTCTGGGACCGTGCCTTTTTTGGCGGTTCCTTGCTGGCGACCTTCAGCCAGGGCGTGGTGGTCGGGGCGGTGATCAACGGTTTCACCGTCAGCGGTCGCGCCTTCAGCGGCGGCATGTTTGACTGGCTGACCCCGTTCAGCCTGTTTTGCGGACTCGGGCTGTGCGTGGCCTATGCGCTGCTCGGCGCCACCTGGCTGGTGATGAAAAGCGAAGGCGCGCTGCAGCAGCGGATGCGAAGCGCATCGCGGCAGCTGCTGGTTGCCCTGCTGGCGGTGTTTGCCGTCATCAGCCTGTGGACTCCGCTGGCGCACCCGGCAATTGCCGCCCGCTGGTTCAGCCTGCCGAATCTCTATTTCCTGCTGCCGGTGCCGCTGCTGGTGATCCTCATCAGCGGCTGGCTGTGGCGTACGCTGCATCAGCGCGACCGCCATGTTTCGCCCTTCACGCTGACGCTGGGCCTGGTCTTTCTCGGCTTTAGCGGACTGGGGATCAGCATCTGGCCGCATATTATCCCGCCGGCCATCACGCTGTGGCAGGCTGCCGCTCCCCCGCAAAGCCAGGGCTTTATGCTGGTGGGCGCACTGCTGATTATTCCGGTCATTCTTGGCTACACCTGCTGGAGCTATTACGTGTTCCGCGGCAAAGTTCAGCCCGGGGAGGGATATCACTGATGCATACTGCCTGGCCTAAACGTCTGCTGTGGCTGATCGCGCTCTGGGGAGGCAGCGTACTGACGCTGGCCGCCATCAGCCTGCTGTTTCGCCTGCTGATGACCGCCGCAGGGCTAAAAGTCTGAGTGGGATGCAGAGAAGTCCGAAAAGGGATTTCTCCATCTTATCTTCACTTTTGCCTGATGAAATACGGCGATACATCAGAAGAAAGGATATTGCTATGAAGAAGTTAGCTTTACTGTCCGCCGTGATGACGCTGGGAATATCGTCATGGGCGTTCGCTGCCGACAACCCACCACCGCCGCCAGAAAAAGGCGCGCAGCATCAGGGTAAACCGCTGGCGAAAAACGGCCAACACGATGGTAAGCAAGCGCAACACAACGGCAAGCAGCCACAACGAGATGGCAAACAGCCGCAGCGTGACGGCAAGCAGCCACAGCGTGACGGCAAGCAGCCGCAGCGTGACGGCAAGCAGCCGCAGCGTGACGGCAAGCAGCCGCCAAAAGGCGGCGAGCACAGCGGGAAACCGCTGCCGCCAAAAGCATAACCCCTCAGGCCTGGCCTTCTGCGCCAGGCTTTTTTTCACCTTCTTTCAGCTGACATTGACAAACTCTTGCCCTTCTTTGAGAAGCCGAGAAAAAAACCTGCACAACGCCTGGCATAGTAAGCCCACCCCATTGATTCGCAGAGTAAAGGTATGTTGAGGAGAAGCATGAGCGCGCTGCTGTTGCTGTGCGCGCTGTTTTCAGGACATCTGCTGGCCCACCGCCAGGGGCACGATTACTTTCCGGTGCAGAGCCTCGAACAGCAGCTGCTGCACGAGGCGGACAGCGACGAGCTTCGCAGCCAGTGCGAGGAGGCCGCCGCCGATCTGAACGAGCATCACCGCTGGCAGGATGCCCGCAAACCGCGGGCGCCGCATTGCCCGTAGCGTCGCGCTGGATCAGGCTCCTTTGCGCTTCGGCAGGGTCTTCATCAGCTCATCCGGGCTGACGGAGGCGACGATGCTCCCGGGAAGCGGCATTTTGAGGATGTGGTTTTTAATCTTCCCGACGACATGCATTTCGCACGGGCGACAGTCAAACTTCAGGGTCAGCACTTCATCGCCGTGGATCAGCTGCATCGGCGTGGCTTTCCAGCTCTTGATGGAGCCTTTCGCCTGTTTCGGACAAAGATTAAACGCAAACCGCAGGCAGTGTTTGGTGATCATCACCGGCACATCGCCCTTCTCTTCGTGCGCTTCATAGGCGGCGTCAATCAGCTGCACGCCATAGCGCTGGTAAAAGGCCCGCGCCTTATGGTTATAGACGTTGGCGAGGAAGGAGAGATGGGTCTCCGGATAGACCGGCGGCGGTACGGAGACCGGCTTGCGGGTGCCGCGTTGCCAGGCGTTGAGGCGCGCTTCGTCCAGCATTTCAGCCGTTTCACGACGCAGCTGGTTGAGCAGACTGTTGGGGACAAATAGTGGCGGCAGGTTGACCTGCACGTCGCGTGGGTAGTAAATGGTCTGCCCCAGTTTTGTGACGCCGTCACGCAAATTGGCCAGCGCTTTTTCTGCCTGATTGGCTTCGGCGAACGCTCCGTCGAGAGTATGGGTCACGCTGACGCCATCTTCACAGGTCATGGTCAGAACCAGCTGTTCCTGCCAGCCGCTCAGCGTAACGTCCACGGCGATGCGGCGTTCGCTGGAAGTCTTCAGAAGCGCCTGCTGCCAGTTGTGATCGAGGTTACGGTTGAGCGCCTGGTGCGGACGCGCTTTGTGCAGATCCGCCGGCATCTCGTTCGGCCACACCCGATAGCGATTTTCGCCGGTTTTCTCCACCGTATTGGCACGGAAGCCCACCACTTCACGCTTGATCATCACGTTAAGGCCATCGCCGTTGGTTAACGGTTCGCTCACTTCGACATCAAGATGGTCTTTCCCCACCTTCAAGACTTCGCCCACCGGCAGCCCGATAAATTTCGGCGAATCAAACGCGCCGATATCGCCTTTGCGGGCATTGACGAAGTAGTCGGTACTGCCGCGATGGAAGGTTTTATCGGTAGAGGGAATGAAGAAGTGCTCGGTGCGCCCTGCCGAGGCGCGCGCCAGATCGCCGCGGTCTTCGATAATGGCATCCAGCATTTGACGGTAGTGCGCAGTGATGTTTTTCACATAACTCATGTCTTTGTAACGGCCTTCAATTTTGAAGGAACGTACCCCGGCGTCGATCAGCGCCGCCAGGTTGGCGGTCTGATCGTTGTCCTTCATCGACAGGAGATGTTTTTCATAGGCCACCACCCGTCCCTGATCGTCTTTCAGGGTATACGGCAGGCGGCAAGCCTGCGAGCAGTCGCCCCGGTTGGCGCTACGTCCGGTCTGGGCGTGCGAAATGTTGCACTGCCCGGAATAGGCCACGCACAGCGCGCCATGAATAAAGAATTCAATGGTAGCGTCGGTATGGTCATAAATAGCTTTGATCTGACTGAGATTCAGTTCACGCGCCAGCACGATCTGGCTGAAGCCGGCGTCGGAGAGAAATTTCGCTTTTTCCACGCTGCGGATATCACACTGGGTGCTGGCGTGCAGCTCAATCGGCGGCAGATCCAGCTCCATGATCCCCATATCCTGCACAATCAGCGCGTCAACGCCCGCCTCATAAAGATCGGTAATCAGCCGCTGCGCCGGCTCCAGCTCATCATCATGCAGAATGGTGTTCAGCGTGACAAAGATTTTGGCGCCATAGCGATGGGCAAAAGGCACCAGACCGGCGATGTCGCTCAGGCTGTTGCTGGCATTGTGACGAGCGCCAAAGTCAGGCCCACCGATATAAACGGCGTCGGCGCCGTGGAGGATCGCTTCGCGAGCGATACCGGCGTCGCGGGCAGGACTAAGAAGTTCAAGACGATGATTGTGCAGGCGCATACGCGTGTTGTTATCCAGTATAAGGGGGTCGAAATGGCGGCTATTGTAGTCAGAACCGGGCACAGACGAAAACCTTTTCCACCGTCGCGCGACGACGAATTTTCATTTTTCAGCAAAGTATTGACGGAAAAGATAGTTCCTTCACATCCTCGCGCAGCGTACTGTCATCTCGTATTCCGGATTTTCCTCGTCACGTTGTGAGTGGTTATCATCAGTCATCTTGTCTGGCCGCGGGTTCGCCCGCGGTTTTTTCTTTTGGATAATGGATAAGAGAATGGAAATGGGCCGCCTGAACGCCGCGGTTACGATACGCATGCGCCTCATCGCCGGCGAAGCGCCGTCCCTCCCCTGGCTGCAGTAAATGCCACTCCCCCTGTAAACAGAGATCAAGGGCGCCGCTAATCACCACCACATGTTCAATCACCCCTTTCTCATGCGGCGTCGATTCGCTCAACGCGCCGGGGGCAAGGGTTATCGAAAAATGGTCAAAGCGCAGCTCCGGGTCCCACGGGAAGACCGGGGTCACCACCATCGCCTGCTGCTGCGGATCAAAAGCGGAAGGCGCTGCGCTGGCGTCCGGAACGATAAACGCCGAAAACGGCACGTTCAGCCCGGTGGCAATCTTCCACAGCGTCGCCACCGTCGGGCTCGATTCATTACGCTCAATCTGCCCCAGCATGGCTTTCGACACCCCCGTCTCTTCTGCCAGACGCGAGAGACTCCAGCCACGCTGCTGGCGCAGGGTTTTGAGCGTTGCCGCCAGATGTTGCGCAATATTCATCCTACCTCCTGACTTGTACAGGCAAGAGTATATCCCCATTTGCCTGATTCTACAGGGCGTTTCTCGGCATATCACTGTGAGAACAGGTGTCTTACGCTCTCCACATCCGCACCTTGTGCGCTATAACGCACAGTGATAGAGTATTTGTATGTTATAACGCACAAGAGAATCCTATGCGCTCGTTTACCCTTCCTCTTCCCACTCTGTTGGCGGGTTTCGTCGCTGTACTGGTGGGCTACGCCAGTTCAGCCGCCATTATCTGGCAGGCTGCTGCGTCTGCTGGCGCTACCCCCGGGCAGATCGCCGGCTGGATGACGGCCCTTGGCCTCGCCATGGGTATCAGCACCCTTGCGCTGAGCGGCTGGCGTAAAGTTCCTGTGCTCACCGCCTGGTCAACGCCGGGCGCCGCGCTGCTGGTCAGCGGTCTACAGGGAGTCACCCTCGCCGAGGCCGTGGGGGTGTTTATCTTTGCCAACGCGCTGATCGTCCTTTGCGGCGTGACGGGCCTCTTTGCCCGGCTGATGAAGATCATTCCCCATTCACTGGCCGCCGCGATGCTGGCCGGGATCCTGCTGCGTTTCGGTTTGCAGGCCTTCGCCGGCTTGCAGGAACATCTGCTGCTGTGCGGCGGCATGCTCGCCGCCTGGCTTCTCTGTAAAGCGCTGTGGCCCCGCTTCGCGGTAGTCGCCGCGCTGGTGGTGGGGGCGCTGATCGCGGCGGCCTCCGGGGACGTCGCCAGGACGGCCGTACCGCTGGCCTTCGCGGCACCAGAGTGGATCGCGCCGCAGTTTACCCCGGCGCTGCTGCTCAGTGTCGGCCTGCCGTTTTTCCTCGTCACCATGGCCTCGCAGAACGCCCCCGGGTTCGCCACGCTGCAGGCATCCGGCTACACCGTACCGGTATCGGCACTGCTCGTCGCCTGTGGAGGTCTGGCGTTGTTGCTGGCGCCGTTTGGGGTCTACTCCATCTGCATCGCGGCGATCACCGCTGCGATTTGCCAGAGTCCGGAGGCGCACCCGGATCCGCAACAGCGCTGGCTGGCGGCCATGGCCGCAGGCGGTTTTTATCTGCTGGCGGGTCTGTTCGGCGGGTCGATCACCGCCCTGATGTCGGCTTTACCCGCGGCGTGGATCCAGATGCTGGCCGGCCTGGCGCTGCTTGGCACCATCGGCGGCAGCCTGTTTCAGGCGGTACATCAGGCCAGTGAACGCGATGCGGCAGTACTGACCTTCCTGGTCACCGCCAGCGGCGTGACGCTGGCGGGAATTGGGTCGGCCTTCTGGGGCGTGGTGCTTGGTGGGGTAAGCTATGGCGTGTTATCCGCGCTGCGCCGCCCTTAGCTGGGACGGCGTCAGGCCGGTGGCCGCTTTCACCCGATGGCTGAAATGGCTGGCGGAGCTGAAGCCGCAGGCCAGCGCAATCTCCGTTAACGGCAGCGCGCTGTGGCAGAGCAGATTTTGCGCCCTGGCCATTCGCTGCTGCATCACATATTGATGCGGGGCCATATTCAACGACTGGCGGAACATGCGGGCAAAATGGAACTCACTGAGTCCCGCCTGCTGCGCCAGGTCGGCCAGGGTCAGCGGCTGATCGAGGTGGGCATCGATCCAGGCCAGCACGTGACGCTTCACGCCCGGCGCCAGCCCTCCGGTGACCGTCGGCAAACGCCACTGCACGGTGGAGTAGTGCTGGATCAGATGGGTGAGCAGTAAGCTGCTGGCGGCGCTGAGGGTCAACTGGTTCGCCGGCTGTCGCCAGTCATTGGCCAGTAAAAACTGGCGGTACACCGCGGTGATTTTGTCATCGCTGGCGAAGGTTTTTTCCTGCAGGGTGAAGTTTGCCGGGCTACGATCCCACACCTCTTCGCCGACGCGGCGCAGGTGCTCATCGGTACAGTAGAGATGCACAAAAGACAGATCGCCGCGGATATCCCAGACGCTCTCATCGCCTTTCGGCATCAGACAAAAGCGATCCGGGCCGCCGCCATTTTTCCAGCCGTGCGGCGTCTTTTGATAGCTTTCATAGCCATCGGCGACGTACAGGCTCAACGTATGGTGATCGCTGCGCACCGTCACGGTATCGCAATTGTTGTACCAGGCGGCCAGTTGAATTCCGGAATTCAGCTCCACCGTGCCCCGCAGCACCGCGTTCTGTCGCCGTAATGTTTCAAACGTCCCGTAACCCATTGCCTTCACGCATCTGCCCGTAAAAGCTCTAGTCTAGGGAGACTCCGGCGCGGTTTCCAGTCCTCACCGCAGGCGAATGACAAATAAGCGCAAGAATTTGCAAGCCGACAACAAGCGGGTGAAAGCTGCCGGTTGCGACAGGCGGCATACTCCTCCCTTCAACAAGCAGAGGAGAGTCAGGGTGAACGCATTACTTTATGCACTCGTTGTCGTGATCTGGGGGACAACGTGGATTGCGATTTTTTTACAACAAGGGCCGGTGGCGGCGCCGGTATCCATTTTTTGGCGCTTTGCCGTGGCCAGCATCACGATGCTGACGATTCTGCTTGTCACGCGACGGCTACGGCCGCTGGGCGCGAAAGATCACTTTTGCTGCCTGCTGCAGGGCTGCTGCGTCTTCTGCTTTAATTTCTGGTGTTTTTATACCGCCGCGGCCTGGATCAACACCGGTCTGGAATCGGTGATCTTTTCCATGGCCGTACTGTTTAACGCCATTAACAGCTTTCTTTTTTTTCGCCAGCAGCCGCCGGGCCGCTTCTGGGCCGCCGCCGCACTGGGCCTCGCCGGTATCGTCACCCTGTTCTGGGATGACCTGCTGGCCAATGGGCTAAACGCCTCGCTGCTGTGGGGGATCGGTCTGAGCGCCCTGGGCACCTACGGCTTTTCACTGGGCAATATGTTCAGCATTCGCCACCAGCGGCGAGGGCTGGAAACCCTCACCACCAACAGTTGGGCGATGCTCTACGGGACGCTGGTGATGGGCGCGATCGCCCTGCTACGTGGCGATAATTTTATGCCGGAGTGGACCGTCAGCTACCTCGGCGCCCTGCTTTACCTGGCGCTGTTCGGTTCGGTCATTGCCTTTGGGGCCTATTTCACTCTGGTGGGGCGCATTGGCGCCAGCAAAGCCGCCTACAGTACGCTGCTGTTTCCGCTGGTCGCATTATCCATTTCCACCGTCTATGAAGGGTATATCTGGCACAGCAACGCCGTGATCGGGCTGGCGCTGATCCTGTTGGGTAACCTGGTAATGTTTGCCAAACCGGAACAGCTGCTGCTGCGCCGAAGGCTGGCCTGAGGAGACAGAAGAGAAACAGCGCCGTCGTCAGACGGCGCTGGCACGATTAACGCTGAGAGGGATCGAATTTGACGGCGTCGACCGCCATATCATCGATCACCTGCTTCAGGGTATCGACGGTCAGTGGCGTATTCTCATTCGCCAGGGTTTTGCCTTCCCCTTTACGAACGACCTTGATGACCGGCTTATTGGTGCTGGCGTCAATGACCTCCGCCTCAAAGTACAGATCGGTGTCCATGGTACGATGGCCGGTGGCGGCCTGGGTGCCGGCGACAATCATAGCGACCGGGATCACTTCATAGAACTGCAGCCCCTCTTTGCTGGAATCCACCCCGGTGATCGCCCCGCGGAAGATGAGGCTGCGCTTGCCGGCGGTAGTGGCCAGCGGTTTACGCTCGGAAATAGCCTGTTTCAGCTCTTTGTTGGTGTAGTTAAGAATATCCTGCAGCGCCTTTTCCCCTACCTGGGTGGTCGGCTTCGGTACCGGATAGTAGGTCACCGGGTGATAAACGATATTGTCATAGTTGGCTGGATTGAAGTTCGGATCGATCCAGCGCAGCTCCGGCTTGCCGGAGGCAGAGGTCGTTTCTTTCAAACTGGAATAATCTTTTAAGAAGCCCGAATACTGATTCGGTTGCGCCACTTTCGCCGCACAGCCGGTCAACGCCAATATTCCCGCCAGAGCGGCGACTTTCAGTAAAACGCGAGTACGCATAGAGAGATCCCTGTAAATGCAGTTTTTTTTCGGCAGACGTTATAGCAAATAGGACCCACTAGTTTTGTGACAAAAAAAGGGCTTCGTCAAGGAAGATTTATAAATATTGATACGATGAACATTACGTTATTAAATAATCACTTAAAACAGGCAGAAGGCTGCTTTTTATCCCTCTTTTATACGGGGACTTCCTCGCTTATTTTCCCTGCTCTTCACCTTACTACGCGGCGCGGGCAACGTCCTGACTCCCCACGCCGCCGCGTATCAGGCAGGCTTGCGCGCCAACAGGGTGGCGAAGCGCAATTTGATGCGATTGCCGTTGGCGTCGGTGCGATGCAGCTCGCCGACGTCCTCATTGTATTTCAGCAGCTCCCAGCCCTGGTAATAATCACGAAGCTCATCGGGTTTAAAGGCAAACGGGAAGCCGACGGTGCAGGGATAATCTTCGGTATCCATTGCCGCCACAATCAGGTTATAGCCGCCGGCGGCGGTGCAGCGCTGCATATTGGCGATCAGGCCCGGGATGGTGTCAGGCTCCAGGAACATCATCACCACGGTGGAGAGGATCAGGTCATACTCCCCATCAAAGGTCAGCCTATTGAGGTCCGTTACCGCGGTGCGGAGATTTTCCAGCGCCTCGGCAGCGCGAATACTTTCCAGATTATTGATGCTCACCGGATTTTTATCCCACGCCGTCACCGTGAATCCGTTCGCCGCCAGATAAAGGCTGTTACGCCCGTTGCCACAGCCCAGATCCAGCGCCCGCCCCGGCGGCACCACTGTCGCAGCATGCAGCACCTCGGAATGGGTGCGTGTCAGGCCATATTTTTCACTAAAATAATCCGCGTCACGCGTTGTCATGATCCTTCCTTCTTATTCAGGAGTGTTTCCCGGTCGACCTGTACCAGCAGTTTCCCGCTCACCAACAGCAAAATTGTGCGCAGTAACAGCAGGCCGACAACCAGATTGCTAAAAATAAACAGCGGCATTGCCAGATGGTGAAAAAAGCCGTCCGCCCTGGCCTGGCCGAGATGCAGGCCGGTAGTGGCCAGCGCGGAAATACCGAACGAGAAGCTCCAGAAGGAAGCATTGAACGGCTGGCGAAGATACCAGGGCATCAGGCGCAGCATGAACAGTAGCTGCAGCAGGCCGTAACCAAACAGCAGCTTCGCGAAGGTATCCGCTTCCCCACCGTTGACGCTGAGCCAGGCGCTGCAGGCCACCAGCGCAGGCGCCAGCTGGATCCCCAGCGAGGTGCGCAGCGGCGTCGGCAGCTCGCCCGCGCTGCGCAGACGCTGGAGGATCGCCGGCTCGAGGCTCAACCAGGAGAAGACCCCGGCGCCGAGGAACACCAGCCCCGCGTCGGTAAATCCCAGCGCGCCGCAGGCCATCGCGCTAATGAAATTATTGGCCACCGTGGGCAGATAGAGCCCCGGCGTGGTGGCCTCGTGAGGATGCGTCCCCCGCCACAAGCCGCCACTTTGCCAGGCGGCATAGGCAAGCTGCAGCGCCACCCCCGGCACAAACAATCCCAGCGCCAGCGGTCGCCACCAGGGCACCAGCCCGATCGCCACCAGCAGCGTAGTGGCCGGAAACAGGCTGACAAAGCTGCTGCTGACCGGATGACGCATCTCCCGTAGCACGCTCGCCGGAAAGCGAATTGCCCGGCTGATAAACGCCATGCTGAGCAGCGCCCACATCGCAATCGCCAGCATCACCAGACCATCGCCGATGCTGCGGCTAACCGGCCAGAGCGTGCTGGCGTAGCGCCAGGCGAAGCCCATTCCGATGGTGCCGAGCACCATACCAAAATAGCCTGCCGGCAGGTTCAGCGTCTGCCGCGGCGTTTGCTTACTCTTCATTTTGTTGATGATATCAATTTAATTTGAAGTTGCATTTTAAAGGAACCTTATCCCGCGCGCTACGGCGATCTTTGCTATGTTTATGTTAACCATAAGTAATGAGGATCGGGAATGCGTAAATACCGTCTCAGCGAACAGACCCGGCAGTATTGTTACCAGGAAGAGGCTGGCAAACAGAGCGTCACCCTGCGCCAGATAGTGGCGCTTATCGATTTCGCTGACGTCAAAGCAGGCAGCGAAGGCGGTTGGGTGGACGCGGAAAGCGCTCTCAGCCAACAGGGAGAGTGCTGGATCTACGATGCCAACAGCGTGGTTTTCGCCGGGGCAAGTATCCGCGACGACGCTCGCTTAACCGGGCCCTGCGTGGTCAGCCACGAGGCCGCCATCGGCGGACGGGCATGCATTCATGCCTCGCACATTAGCCATCACGCGCAGATAAGTGACAACGTCACGATTAATCATAGTCTGGTGCGCGGTTACTGTCGCCTCGCCGACGAGGCGCGTCTCCTGCCCCACTGCCAGGTGATTGCCGCCCGCGGGCTGACCGCCGATCGCGACAAAGTCCTGCAGATTTATCAGCGAGCCACCGTTAGCGCCTCGCGTATTCTTCATCAGGCGCAAATCTACGGCGATGCCTTTGTCGAGCACGCTTTTGTCGAACATCGGGCAGAAGTGTTCGACCAGGCAAGACTGGAGGGGAACGAAGAAAACGACGTCTGGGTGTGCGATAACGCCCGGGTTTATGGTCATGCGCGACTGATCGCCGGTCGCGGAGAGGATGCCATTCCCACCGTGCGCTACAGTTCGCAGGTGGCGGAGAATGCGGTGATTGAAGGCAACTGCCTGTTAAAGCACCGGGCGATGGTCGGGGGCGAGGCGCAGCTGCGCGGTGGTCCGATTCTGCTCGACGACGATGTGCTGATCCAGGGGCGGACAGTCATCATCGGCGATGTGATCGTTGAGCACCAGGTCTCCATCAATGACGAGGTGCAGATTGCCGCACAGGAGGGAGAGGCCATTCATCTGCGCGGCCCGAAAACGCTTGACGGCCAGCAGCACATCACCCGCACGCCGCTGTTAGGCGCCCTCTAGCGCCTCGTCGCGGTCAATAATGCGCGCGTAAATATTCTGATCGTCATAGCTGCCGTTCAGATACTCAGCCTGCCTGAGGCAACCTTCAAGAACGAACCCATTGCGCAACGCCACCTGGTTACTGCGGGTATTGGCCACCCGGCATTTGATCACAAACCGGCGCACCAGCCCGCTGCGGGCATAATGGTGGATAAAGGCCTGCAGGGAGCGGGAAAGCAGCCCCTGCCCCTGGTGATCTTCATCGATCCAGTAGCCGATATAGGCCGTTTTGTTCTGCGGCTCGATCTGGTTGAACGACAGGACGCCCACGAGTCGATGGTCGAGAAACAGCAAAAACATTTTGGCGTAATCCCGCTGATGCAGAATCACGTTACCCTGCACATGGCGGCGGGTCTCCTCTTCGCTGTTCACTTCGGCGGGCCAGTTGAGCGATTGCTGCAGCCAGTGGCGGTTTTTCACCACCAGCTGGTGCAGATCGCTGACGTAGCGCTCATCAATCGCGATAAGCGTCAGTGCGTCGGTCACCGGGATCGTCTCAGGTACTGCGGGAATGTCTGTAGTCATGGGGCTCTCTACTGGCCCGCAGGCGTTGCCTGCGGGCCGCGGCTGTCACGGGATTATTTCATGATCCGGTCGTCAACGTAGTTACGTTTATCCGGCGCCGGCGGGAAGTACTGATAGAGCCAGGTTTCGCTGATGGCTTCGCCCTGACAGCGCAGGAACAGGCGCATCTCCACCGGGTCGGTCGAGTCGGAGGTCGGATACCAGTCGAAGAGGATCCGGTAGCCATCGAACGGCTCGACGTAGAGGATCTCAATCTGCTTCGCTTCCCCGCTGGAGAGGGTGATCACCGGTTCAATACCGCGCGGCGCGGCGGCCTTCAGATCGCCGCCGACAAAATCGATGGCAAAACGACGCGCCCACTTATCCGGATAGTGCTCGCCCGGCGCCCAGCCTTCCGGGAAGCCCCCCATCCCGGTGCGGGTGGCGAGCACACGCGCCAGCGGGGTGCTCACCGGCGGCTGCGCGCTCCAGTAGAGACGGTAGCGGAAGTCCAGTTCGTCGCCCGCCTTCACCGCTTTTTCCGGCTGCCAGAAGCAGACGATATTATCCAGCGTTTCGCCGGTGGTTGGGATCTCCATCAGGCTGACCGCCCCTTTCCCCCACTGGTTACGCGGCTCAACCCACAGGCTGGGACGCTTGTTATACCAGCCCATCACATCCTGGTAGTGGGAGAAATCACGGTCCAGCTGCAACAGACCAAAGCCGCGCGGGTTCTTGTCCTGGAAGGCATTGAACTGCAGCTTCTGCGGGTTATTCAGCGGCCGGCAGACCCATTCCCCGTTGCCCAACCACATTGACAGCCGATCGGAGTCGTGGATTTGCGGATGGATGGTGTCGCACATCCGCCGCTCATTATTGCCGCAGCTGAACATACTGGTCATCGGCGCGATACCCAGCTGTTTGATATCCTTGCGGGCGTAAAGGTGGTTTTCCACGTCCATGATAACCTGGGTATCCTGGCAGTGGATGGTGAACTTGTAGGCGCCAGTGATGCTCGGACTGTCCAGCAGCGCGTAAACGGTAAACACCGTGGCGTCCCCTTTGACCGTTTCGAACCAGAACGACGTAAAGTCGGGAAACTCTTCCGGGGTATCGGTAAAGGTATCCACCGCCAGACCGCGGGCCGACAGGCCATACTGATAGGTGCTGTCTACCGCGCGGAAGTAGCTGGCGCCGAGGAACGCCACGATATCGCGGCGCGCCAGCTCCGGCGCTTTAAACACCCGGAACCCGGCGAAGCCAAGGTCAGACTGTCCTTCCAGCTGACGGGTGTCGACCCCGGCGTCATTGTACTTAAACAGCTCAGGGCGGAAATGGATCTCGCGCGCCTGCTGAGTGGCGGCGTCAAGAGAGAACATCCGCACGCGGCGACGGAACCCCATCCCGACGTGGAAAAACTGGATGTCCAGTTTGCGTTCTTCGATGTTGTTCCATAGCGAGTGGTTGGCGTCATACTGGATGCTGTTATAAGCCTGCGGAGTCAGATTGGCCAGCGTCGGCGGCAGATCGCGCGGGGCGCCGCCCCATGGCTGGCGCGCCAGATCGTGGGCCATCGCCTGCAGCACGGTGTAATCGAAACGACGCGTTTGCCCGTCGGCAATACCCGCGTCTTCGGCAAAAGCGGCCTGACTGAATAAGGAAGCGACTCCTGACGTCCCGCATACGGCGGCAACAGCCATGGAAGATTTAAGAAAACGTCTGCGGTTCATGCCTGAGAAAGCGTCCTTCTGCACGGGTGAATTGATTCGCAACGCGTCATCACGCTGCGTGATAAATTCCGCCCACTCTAGACAAAAACGATTAATAATCCAATTGTTGCCCGCAGAAAAAAGGTAAAAAAGCCCTGTCTACCGGAACAACCTGTTTTTTTACTTTTCCTTCGACGTGCGGCCGGGGAAAGAACAGACTGCCGGCCGCTTTTTCGCCTGACCATTGAGCGGATAGCTCTTCCTCGCTTCGGTATATTCATCACACCTATGCCCCGCCGCCCTGCGTTTTTTTTAGGCACGATTGGCGCAAATTTCCGCCACATCCGGTGCTAACTTTTCACCGGTAACCGCTATATTTCTTCATGTTAGCGGCCAACACGGGAGAGCCGTTCGGGCTGTCCCGCCACGCTCTCCAGGGAATTCATTCAGGAGTCATGCCATGCAAGTGAAAGCAGCCGTCACGCTGGGCTACCAGCAACCTTTCGTCATCAAGGATGTCGACGTCTCCCCTCCGGGGAAGGATGAGATATTAGTGAAAATTGTCGCCACCGGGGTCTGTCATACCGACGCGGTGATGCGCGATAACCCGGGAGTGGTGCCTATGCCTGCCATCCTCGGCCATGAAGGCGCCGGGATCGTCGCCAGCGTCGGGGAGGCAGTCAGCGGTATCAGAGTCGGAGACCACGTGGTGCTCAGCTATGCCGCCTGCCACCATTGCGAAAATTGTTTAAGCAACCACCCTTCAGCTTGCGAAGATTTTAATACGCTTAATTTTGGCGGCCGACGCGAGGATGGCACCACCCCCTATCGGCTGGGCGATCAGGATCTGTCCCTGTTCTTTGGCCAGTCGTCCTTCAGCCAGTATGTGGTCACCCGCGCCAGCAACGCCGTGGTGGTCGACCCGGAGGTCGATCTCACCCTGCTCGGCCCGCTGGGCTGCGGCATCCAGACCGGCAGCGGGACGGTGCTCAACCGCCTGAAACCGGTGATTGGGGAATCCATTGTGGTGTTTGGCTGCGGCGCCGTGGGGCTCAGCGCCATCATGGCGGCGAAATTAACCGGCTGCTCTCAGATCATCGCTATCGATATTCATGCCAGTCGCCTCGCCCTGGCGGGCGAACTGGGCGCCACCCATCAGATCAATGGCAAGGAACAGGATGCCGTGGACCTGATCAAACAGATCACCGGCAAAGGCGCTCACTACGCGGTGGAAACCACCGGCGTATCGGCCATCGTGCTGCAGGCCGTACACGCGGTGAAACCATTAGGTACGGTGGCCATCGTCGGCTTTACCGGGGATATCACCTTTAACGTGCAGAACGATCTGATGGCGGAGGGCAAGTCGCTGGTCGGGGTGATTGAAGGCGATGCCGTCCCGGCGCTGTTTATTCCGCTGCTGGTGCAGCAGTACAAGCAGGGGAAATTCCCCATCGATAAGCTTATCGTTCGCTATCCGCTGGCCGATATTAATCAGGCCTTCGCCGATTCGGCGTCTGGTAAGGTGATAAAGCCCGTGGTTGTGATGTGAGTGAATGCCGCCACCAACCGGTGGCGGCAGTTGCTCAGCCGCACCTCAGCGCATTTACTCCAGCGTCACGTGATGCTTCATCACCCGGCGAAACAGCGCCAGCCGGGCGCGCATAAAGCGATTTTCCACTTTAAAGCCGGCACGCTTATGCAGGCCAATGCGCAACAGACGATCCCGTCCGCGCAGGCACGCTGGCCAGCGCACCGCGCCGGCAAGCGCCTGGTCGCCGCTGGCGACGCGGGCAAACTGGGCCCAATAGTCAGCCACCTGAGCGGCGAAGGCCAGATCCGCTTCGCTGGCATACTGACACACCGGGTCGGTCAACCGCAGGTTATCAAACACGTAGGGCACCTCGTTACCATGCCAGGCGCCGTGCGGATAGGTGTCATGCTCCGCCTCCGCAACATAATCAAACCAGTAGCGCCAGCACGGCTGCCCCACGCGCTGCTGCGCCTGCATCACCACATAGCCGAGGGTGGTGAAGGCCATGTCGCGGCACACTTCCCGCCCCAGCGCCTCATCGCCCTTCACGCCGGGATAAAGGAGTTTGATCAGCCCCAGTCCCAGGCGGCGCTCACGGCGCAGCTTCTGGATCTGCCCGGCGATATCGACGCCAAACACGGCCATCACGCTGGCTTCATCGCTGTTGGAGCCGATCATCACCGGCATTGGATGCTGGCGCCCGGCAAAAAAGGTCTCCAGCATCGGCTGCGGCAGCACCGCGTCGCCGACGATGGGGGCCGGCCCTGTGTTCAGCGGCGCGGTGAGCGACCAGAAGGCCTCCGCCGGGATCGCCCGCAATTCCTCAGCGCTGGCTCGCGGTAAGGCGAAGTGTTCCGCCAGCAGGCGGCCTTTCTCCAGCGCCTTCTCTCGCGGCAGGTCGGGTAACGTATACCCGCTCTGAATAATCGCTTTATGGAACAACCCTTTCGCTTTCGGCGAGGCCATCAGCGACAGCACGCTGCGCGCCCCGGCGGATTCGCCAAACAGCGTGACGTTGGCGGCATCCCCGCCGAAGGCGTGGATATTCTCCTGAACCCACTGCAGGGCGGCAATCTGATCGAGCAGCGCGAAATTATAGAGACGTTCGCCCGCCTCTTCTTCCAGCGCCGGATGGGCGAAAAAGCCGAGATGGCCCAGCCGGTAGTTGACCGTCACCACCACCACATCGCGGCTGGCTAACGCTTTGCCATCGTAAGGCGGCAGGCTGCCGGCGCCGATGGTAAACCCGCCGCCGTGCAGCCAGACCATCACCGGCAGCGGCTGCGCCGCAGCAGCAGGTGCCCAGATATTGAGATATAAGCAGTCTTCGCTGAAAGCGCCGGGATCGCCGCCGCCGAGCTCACGGCAGTAGTCAATGTCCTGCCAGCTGGCGGCGGAAAAGGCGTCGGCCTGGCGAACGCCCTGCCAGCGGGCAGGAGGCTGCGGCGCGCGCCAGCGCAGCTGGCCCACAGGCGGCGCAGCATACGGAATGCCGCGCCAGATATGGATCCCCTGCTCTGTGCTCCCGGATACGGTTCCCTGGCGGGTTTTCGCCAACGGTTTCGACGGATGTTGCATAACCTGCTCCCTGTAAGGCTGATGCCAGCAGGGTACTGATTTTACAGCAGACCGCAACGTCGTTTGCTGCGCTCCTCCGCCTGTCGGTACAGGGCAAACTCATCCTCCACCGGGCAGCCCAGCGCCGTCTCAAAGGCTTCGCGGCTGGCATTTCCGTGGCTGCGCGCCTGCGTTTCGTTGCCCAGATTAGACTGAAAAATGCCCGCCGCGCTGACCGGTAAAAAATCTTCATAAATAATCGGCTGGGCGACCACCCACCCGCGCTCAATCAGCGGCTGCGGATCGTCCCCCGGGCGAAACGCCTGGCGATGCGCCTCGCCGGCGGGCGTCAGGCGGTAGCGAAACCAGGCCAACCCCTGCTGACGGAGCAGAAATTCGCTGTCGGGGAATTCGCGGAATACCTCCTGCAGATGCAGCTGATGGCTGAGATTGTCCTTTCCTGTCCCTGCCGCCTGCAGCAGTCGGTCGTACAGTGCGCGTCCTTTTGGCGTTAGCGCAATGCCGCGTTGCTCAATTTCGCCAAAGCGGGCGCTGTGGGTGCCTTTATGCTCACCGGCGAACATCACCGGCTCCTCAAGCGCCTTAAAGCTGGTCTGCCGCAGGAGGATCGGGACCTCCCGGCGCGGTGGCCCTTCAATCAGCGCTTTGGGTTCAATACCACACTCGGGCATCAGGGCCTGGGCGCGGTCAATATCCAGCGTCCGCGGCGTGAGGTGATTGATATGGCATCCCGGAAAGCAGACCACATCGGCAATCAGGCGGTGCTCGCGATGCAGAGCATGGTAGGTCTCCTCATCGACGGTGGCATGCCGGTGCCAGCGGAAGGTCTCCAGCGCCTCCTGCACAAACTCGCGCGCGTCGGCAGAGGTGAATTCGCCCTCAGCTTCATACTGCGCAATCAGCGCCAGACAGCGGGGGGTAAAGATTTTGCGCCGGGCAAGGATGGCCTCGGCCCGCTCGCGCAGGGCGCGATTTTCAATCAGCTCCAGGCGCAGCAGCGAGGTGAAAACCCGAAACGGATTGCGCGCCAGCGCGGCATCGTCGATGGGACGAAAGGCCGTGGAATGGACCGGCACGCCGGCCTGCGAGAGATCGTAATAGCTGACGGGATACATCCCCATGATGGCAAACATGCGACGCAGCGTCGCCAGTTCCTCCGCTGTGCCCACGCGGATTGCGCCGTGGCGCTCCACGTTTAAGCGCGCCAGCTCGTCGGCATTGGCCAGTTGTTCATGCAGCTGCGGATTATTTTCCAGTACCGCCAGATTGACGTCAGCCACCAGCTCCAGCAGCGTCCCGTATTGCGGAACTTCCTGCTGGTACATAGCCGACATGGCCTGCGAAAACTGCTCCCGAATCTCATCAGCCGTGATGGTGTTCGCCATGATGTGTTACCTCCAGTGAATACTTCCTGGAGTGTAGGAAAGCTGCCTCCTGGCGGGGGGAAGAATTTACAAACTGTGATGGCGATAACCTGCTTCCGCTAGCAGTCATTGCACAAAACATAACCCACGGTTATGAAAAACACCCGGTAATTTCACTTTAAATTAACAATACATTTACACACACTGTTTCTGGCGACATTACAACAACATGCCCCTCTACCGTCTACACGGAGTACCCGATGAACGACAAATGGTCCCCGCGCGAGGTTATCCATCGCGATTACAGTAGCCACCCGCCCGCTTACGCGCCGGGCTATAAAACCAGCGTCCTGCGCTCACCGAAGAATGCCCTGATCTCCCTGCAGAACTCATTGTCAGAGATCACCGGGCCGGTCTTTAGCCGTGACGATCTGGGCCCTCTGGATAACGATCTTATCCTTAATTACGCCAAAGAAGGCCTGCCGATTGGCGAGCGGATCATTGTGCACGGTTACGTGCGCGATGGTTTTGGCCGACCGATGAAAAACACCCTAGTGGAAGTCTGGCAGGCCAATGCCGGCGGCCGCTACCGACATAAAAAAGATCAGTATCTGGCCCCGATTGACCCGAACTTCGGCGGCTGCGGCCGGGTGCTGACCGATGAAAACGGCTATTACTGTTTTCGCACTATCAAGCCCGGCCCCTACCCGTGGCGTAACCAGGCCAGCGACTGGCGTCCGGCGCATATTCATTTCTCGCTCTCGGGTGAAGCCTGGGCGCAGCGCCTGATCACTCAGATGTATTTCGAAGGCGATCCGCTGATCAAACAGTGTCCGATCGTCCGAACCATTAATAATGACGACGCCGTGCGCACGCTGATCGCCGAGCTGGACATGCACGCCGCCGTACCGCTGGATTGTCTGGCCTACCGCTTTGACCTTGTTCTGCGCGGCCATCGCGCCACGCTGTTTGAAAATCGCACTCAGGGGGCCGCCCGATGAAAGAGTATCTGCCTGAAACCGCCTCGCAGACGGCGGGACCCTATGTTCATATCGGTCTGGCGCCTGACGCCGCGGGCTTTCATATTTTTGAGAAAAACTTTGGCCCGGTCCTCACCACCGCGGATACCACCGGGGAGCGGATCACCATTGAAGGCCGGGTTATCGACGGCTCCGGAACACCGGTCCGTGATGTGCTGCTGGAGATCTGGCAGGCCAACGCCGCAGGACGCTATAACCATCCTGACGACCGTCAGCAGCAGAAAGCTGTCGACCCGGGCTTCCGCGGCTGGGGGCGTACCTGCTCTGATTTCACCTCCGGCGTCTGGCGCTTTGACACCATTAAGCCGGGCCCGGTTGTCGGCCGCGATGGCCGCCTGATGGCGCCGCACGTCAACCTGTGGGTGGTCGCCCGGGGGATCAACATCGGCCTGAACACACGGATGTATTTCGCCGATGAACATGAGGCCAACGCCAGCGACCCGGTGCTGAATCTGATCGAGTGGGAAGTGAGACGCAAAACCTTAATCGCCGAACGCGAGGTTCGTGGTTCGGAAGTGGTCTATCGCTTCGATATTTATCTGCAGGGCGAAAACGAAACCGTCTTTTTCGATATCTAGCGGCCACGCCGATAAACGCCTTCCCCTCGTCCTGCGGGGGGAAGGCGTTTTAAACCGTGGGGAAAGATCTTGTAATGTAATCAGGTCAAATGTTAATAATATTTTGCTATCTGGTTATCAAATTTAAACAAGGCCGCTTGTCTCTTTCACCGCTGTGTTTTTAACATCATCTACTATGGAAAAAAATGGTCTCTTCAGTCAGCGCATTCGCTTGCGCCATCTACACACCTTCGTGGCCGTCGCTCAACAGGGAACGCTGGGGCGCGCGGCTGAAACTTTAAATCTGAGCCAGCCTGCACTCTCGAAAACGCTTAACGAGCTTGAACAGCTAACCGGTACCCGGCTGTTCGAGCGTGGCCGCCTGGGGGCGCAACTCACCCTGGTCGGCGAACAGTTTCTGACTCATGCCGTTAAGGTACTTGATGCCCTTAACTCAGCGGGTCAGGCGCTGAACCGTAAAGAGGGGCTGAATAACGACATTGTGCGTATCGGCGCGCTGCCTACCGCCGCGCTGGGGATCCTGCCAACGGTGATCGGCCAGTTCCATAAGCAGCAAAAAGACATCACGCTGCAGGTCGCCACCATGAACAACACCATGCTGCTGGCGGGGTTAAAATCCGGGGAGATCGATATCGGTATCGGACGCATGTCCGACCCGGATCTGATGAGTGGACTCAACTATGAACTGCTGTTCCTCGAATCCCTGAAACTGGTGGTTCGCCCGGGACACCCCCTGCTTCAGGAGACCGTGACCCTGAGCCGGGTAATGGAGTGGCCCGTCGTCGTTTCGCCGAAGGGCACCGTACCGCGGCAAAACGCCGAAACGCTGCTCCAGAGCCAGGGCTGTAAAATGCCCGCGGGCTGTATCGAGACCCTCTCGGCTTCGCTGTCACGCCAGCTGACGGTCGATTTTGACTATGTGTGGTTCGTACCTTCCGGGGCGGTGAAAGACGATCTTCGCCGGGGTGTGCTGAGCGCCCTGCCGATTGCCACCCAGGGCGCCGGAGAGCCCATCGGCATTCTAACCCGCGTCGATGCGACGCTCACGCCAGGTACGCAAACCTTGCTCAGCGCCATCCGCAAGTCAATGCCTGCCTGACCCCGCTTTCTCCCCGGTAGCCCTGCCGGGGAGCCTACGTACGTCGATGTGGTGCGACGGACGGCGCAACACATTTAGCAAAATAATCATTTAGTGCGAAATCATTCATTAACAATTGCGTAAATTTCTTTAACAGATCTATCATATCGCGATTTCACCAAATGGTTCATTTGAAATCACATTAAGCAATAAACCTGCGTTTATGAAGGTACAAACCTCTTCATTCAAAAATAAAACAGAAAACACCTGTTTCATTTGGTTCATGATGAAGTGGCGGGAGTGGTTAAGGAGATTACATGGCAACTGGCAACGCGCCGCGCGGATTCCCCCGGATCCTGCAGTGGCTTCTCGCCGGACTGATGCTCATCATCGGTCTGGCTGTGGGTATTCTTGGGGCAAAACTGGCCCTCGTCGGCGGTACACTGTACTTCGCGCTGATGGGCGTGGTCATGGTCATCGCGGCGGTGTTGATTTTCCGCAACCGCCGCGGCGGTATTCTGTTATACGCCGTGGCGTTTATCGCCTCGGTGATCTGGGCGATTAGTGACGCTGGCTGGAGCTACTGGCCGCTCTTCTCGCGCCTGTTTGCGCTCGGCGTCCTGGCCTTCCTTGCCGCCCTGGTCTGGCCTTTCCTCGCCAGCCCACCGGCAAAAAAAGGCCCGGCATATGGCGTCGCCGCCGTTCTCGCCGTGGCGCTGGCGGTGAGCTTTGGCTGGATGTTCAAATCCGAACCACTGGTTAGCGCCACTGAAGCGGTGCCAGTGAAGCCCGTCGCGCCGGGCGAACAGCAGAAAAACTGGGCGCACTGGGGTAATACCACCCACGGCGACCGTTTCGCCGCGCTGGACCAAATCAACAAACAGAACGTCAACCAGCTGCAGGTGGCCTGGGTGGCGCATACTGGCGATATCCCGCAGAGCAATGGCTCCGGGGCGGAAGATCAAAACACCCCGCTGCAGATTGGCGATACTCTCTACGTCTGCACCCCTTACAGCAAAGTGCTGGCGCTGGATGTGGACAGCGGAAAAGAGAAATGGCGCTATGACTCCAAATCCTCTTCGCCCAACTGGCAGCGCTGCCGCGGCTTAGGCTATTACGAAGATAGCCAGGCGCAAACCGCGCCAGCGTCAGGCACGCAGCCTGCCGCCTGTTCCCGTCGTCTGTTCCTGCCGACGATCGACGCCCGCCTGATCGCCATTGATGCCGATACCGGCAAACTGTGCGAAAGCTTCGGCGATGGCGGTATTGTCGACCTCAGCGTCGGCATGGGTGAAGTGAAAGCGGGCTACTATCAGCAGACCTCCACCCCGCTGGTAGCGGGCAATGTGGTAGTGGTGGGCGGCCGCGTCGCGGATAACTACTCCACCGGCGAACCGCCGGGCGTGGTCCGCGCGTTTGACGTCCACACCGGCAAACTGGCGTGGGCGTGGGATCCCGGCAATCCAGCGCTGACCGGTGTTCCGCCGGAAGGCCAGACCTATACGCGCGGTACGCCAAACGTCTGGTCGGCGATGTCCTACGACGCGAAGCTGAATCTGATCTATCTGCCAACCGGCAACGCCACGCCAGATTTCTTTGGCGGCGAACGTACCGCGCTGGACGATAAATACAGCTCCTCTATCGTGGCTGTGGATGCCACCACCGGCCAGGTGCGCTGGCACTTCCAGACCACGCACCACGATCTGTGGGACTTTGACCTGCCGTCTCAGCCGCTGCTGTACGATCTGCCTGACGGCAAGGGTGGTACCACCCCGGTGCTGGTGCAAACCAGCAAGCAGGGCATGATCTTTATGCTCAACCGCGAGACCGGCGAGCCGGTGGCCAAAGTGGAAGAGCGTCCGGTACCGGCGGGCAACGTCAAAGGTGAACGCTACTCTCCGACGCAACCTTACTCGGTAGGGATGCCGATGATCGGCAACCAGACGTTGACCGAATCCGATATGTGGGGGGCTACACCGATCGACCTGCTGCTGTGCCGTATTCAGTTCAAAGAGATGCGCCATCAGGGCGTCTTTACCCCGCCAGGTGAAGACCGTTCCCTGCAGTTCCCGGGCTCGCTCGGCGGCATGAACTGGGGCAGCGTTTCGGTGGATCCGAACAACAGCCTGATGTTCGTCAACGATATGCGTCTGGGTCTCGCAAACTATATGGTGCCGCGCGCGAAGGTGGCGAAAGACGCCAGCGGGATCGAGATGGGCATCGTGCCGATGGAAGGTACGCCGTTTGGCGCCATGCGCGAACGTTTCCTGTCGCCGCTGGGCATTCCGTGCCAGAAACCGCCGTTCGGCACCATGTCCGCGGTGGATCTGAAAACCGGGAAACTGGTGTGGCAGGTACCGGTTGGCACCGTAGAAGATACCGGGCCGCTGGGGATCCGGATGCACATGCGCATTCCGATCGGCATGCCGACCCTTGGCGCGTCGCTGTCGACGCAGTCCGGACTGCTGTTCTTCGCCGGTACCCAGGATTTCTACCTGCGCGCCTTTGATACCGCGAACGGGAAAGAGATCTGGAAATCGCGTCTGCCGGTCGGTAGCCAGTCCGGCCCGATGACCTACGTCTCACCGAAAACCGGTAAGCAGTACATTATTATCAATGCTGGCGGCGCCCGTCAGTCACCGGATCGCGGCGATTACATCATCGCCTACGCGCTCCCGGATCATCACTGATCGACCTAAGCAAAAGGGCCCATCCGGGCCCTTTTTTTATCGGTGACGATACGCCATCAGCGTTAGCGATTACTGGTCGCCAAAGTGGATCACGGTGCGAATCGATTTGCCTTCATGCATCAGATCAAAGGCCTCGTTAATCTGCTCCAGCGGCAGGCGATGGGTAATAAACGGGTCGAGGCGAATTTTACCAGCCATGGCGTCCTCCACCATTCCCGGCAGCTGACTGCGCCCTTTCACGCCGCCGAAGGCGGAACCGCGCCACACGCGGCCGGTCACCAGCTGGAACGGACGGGTCTTGATCTCCTGGCCCGCACCGGCTACGCCGATGATCACGCTCTCACCCCAGCCTTTATGGCAGCACTCCAGCGCGGCGCGCATCACGTTGACATTGCCGATGCACTCGAAGCTGAAATCCACCCCGCCGTCGGTCAGTTCGACAATCACATCCTGAATCGGCTTATCGTAGTCGTTCGGGTTGATAAAGTCGGTTGCGCCCATCTCTTTGGCGAGGGTGAACTTATCCGGGTTGGTATCGACCGCCAGAATGCGTCCGGCCTGCGCCTGCACCGCGCCCTGGATCACCGCGAGACCAATGCCGCCTAAACCAAAGACCGCGACGCTATCCCCGGGCTTGACCTTCGCCGTGTTGTGCACTGCGCCGATACCGGTGGTGACACCGCAGCCCAGCAGGCACACTTTATCCAGCGGCGCCTGCGGATTGACTTTCGCCAGCGAGATCTCGGCGCAAACCGTATATTCGCTGAAGGTGCTGGTGCCCATATAGTGATAAATCGGTTCGCCGTTATAGGAGAAACGGGTGGTGCCGTCCGGCATCAACCCTTTGCCCTGGGTGGCGCGCACCGCCTGACAGAGATTGGTTTTACCCGACTTACAGAACTTGCACTCGCCGCATTCGGCGGTATACAGCGGGATCACGTGGTCGCCCGGCTTAAGGCTGGTAACGCCCTCGCCCACTTCCACGACAATCCCGCCGCCTTCATGGCCCAGTACCGCCGGGAAAACACCCTCTGGATCGTCGCCGGAGAGGGTAAAGGCATCGGTGTGACACACGCCGGTGTGGGTGATTTTCACCAGAACTTCGCCTTTCTTCGGCGGCGCGACGTCAATCTCAACGATTTTTAACGGCTGGCCAGGACCAAAGGCAACTGCTGCGCGTGATTTCATAACTGTCTCTTCCTCGTCGTGATGTTATTTTAAATAGGATCGTAGCAAATGACCGACCTCTGCCATTCTCGCGGCCCGCTGGTCCGGGGTGGTCTCGCCGCTAACCAGCTCGTCCTGCAGGTGGATCTCCACCATTTCGCCCATCAGGCCATTTGCCGCACCGCGAATCGAGGCAATCTGCTGCAGGATTGTCATGCAGGGTTCGCCGGACTCCAGCGCGCGCTCGAGGGCCTCGACCTGGCCGCGGATGCGGCGTACGCGACTGAGCGCCCGTTTTTTATCTTCAGGTGAATGTGGCACGATTACGCCTCCGTATCATATAGGGGGGTATACTATATTTTATTATCCATAAAGGCAAAAAAAACCCCGTCGCGGGACGGGGTCAGGCAAAAAGGGTAACGATCATTTAGCGCTTACGAGGCATCATCCGCAGCAGGGTATTATCTTTCCACCAGTAATGATGGACCAGCGCGGCAAGGGCATGCAGGCCAATGACGAAGTACCCGGCGTTGGCTAACCATTCATGGATCGCCTTCAGGGTATCCACCCGCTCAAAATCGCTCTGTGGGGCATACGGCATGGTCAGGCCAAAGGCGTACCAGGGATTTCCGCGCCAGTACATCATCACCATCCCGATCAGCGGCAAGGCAATAAATAGCAGATAGATAACCAGATGGCCGAGATGAGCAAAACCGGTCATCATCGGCGACGGTTTCGGCACGATCGGCGGCGCTGGCGACTTCAGCCGCACCAGCAAACGCGCCACCATCAGCGCGCAGATGGTGATCCCGCAGGAGACATGAATCATATTAATCAGCGGCCGGTCACTACGGGGAAAAAATCCACGTAGCTCCATTGCCGCATAAGCCACCACCACCAGCAAAAAGACCAACCAGTGAATACCGATCTGCAGGCCCGAATATTTATCGCGCATGGAATTTCCTTAATGGAAAGAGTGATATCGCCAACATAGCGGCCTTCTCTTAAATTTTCATTAACCTTTACGTTGAATTAACAATTGATTACCGCATTGCGCCGATCCGCTCCCGACCCGGGAAGGCGCAGCATGCCTCGACGTGCTGAAGCGAACAGGCAACCGGCAGTCGGTACGCTATTACAAAATTAAACAGTTTTGTCACCTTCCCCTGTCCTGTCCTTCTCTATAGTAGAGAGCATCTGTCGAGCCACGTTGCGCATGGAGATGAGAATGAAGAAAATCGGCTTACCGCTATTGTTGCTGGCGTCGCTGGCTGTCCCGGCTTTCGCTGCGGACTGCCAGCCTAACGGCATTGGCGGATCATTTTGCATAAACGATGATGGCACCACCACCGACACGGTACCGAATGAAGTGAATGGTATGGATACTTACTCAAACAATGGCGGGTATACCAGCTCCCTGCCCGATCAGTCGGGGGCCGATGAAGCGCTGGAAGGCTCGACGATGTCGACGCAACAGGATACGGTCGCCAGCAGCGGCCAGGGCGATAGCGCACTGGCTGGCCGCGACTGGCATGCACCGTCCAATCTCAATGATGGCGCCGCCACCTCCAGCATGAGTCTGCTGGATAAACCCTGAGATCGGATGCTAAGCGAGGCTCCAGCCTGCGGCGCCGATAGCGACGGCGAACAGCAGGCAGGCCAGCGCCGTTTTGCGTAACAGCATGGTATAGAATGAAATCGCAACGCCAATAAAGACCACAATCAGAATCGGCCACATGCTTAATAGCAGCAGCAGAAAACCCTCAATATTGTTATGGATTACGCTCTCCACATCCGCATCCTTGCCTCATCGTCGATAAAGTAAGCAGAATTTAATATGTAACATGAATACATTCAAATAAAATATAAATGCAAATGATTATGCACAGCATTCTGCGGCGGACGGAGGCTCGCCTGTCTCGGCGTCCTGGGGGTGCCATCAGGAGCCGCCACGAAAAGAGACGTCAGGATGGTTCCAGGACCACTTAGTGGTACGCTCGTACTCTTGCTGGGATCGCGCTCCCCTTCAGACCTTCATTCGCCGCTGATATCCGACACTACGCGCCGGCGATGGCAGTCGCCTGGTTGCAGTTTATCCCCCTGAGCGGAACGCACATCCAGATACTGAAGCGGCTGACCGTGTTCGTTATCCAGCAGGACAGAATAGGTTTCCCCCTGATCAAACATATAACGCTCTCCCCATTGCCGCATCGCCACAACAATGGGAAACACAGATCTCCCCTTTTCAGTCAGGACGTATTCCTTGTAGGCGCTGCCATCCGATGCCGGTAAAATCGCGAAAATACCGATATCGACCAGGTGCTTCAGCCGCGAGGCAAGGATATTTTTGGCCAGCCCTAGATTCTTTTGAAACTCGCTGAATCGCCGCACATCGTCAAATGCCTCGCGAATAATCATCAGGCACCAGCGCTCACCAATTGATTCCAGCGTCCTTGCCACCGGACATTCACTGGTTCTGAGTGATTCCTGTTTCGCCATCTGCGTGCTCTCCGTCAATCAGTCTGCTGTTGCCAGCTTAATCTCCCCTCGTAGCAGTTGCAAAAGAAAACCATTATGGCTAATTTTATAGGCATACTAGTTTTAAAAAGCAACCAGATCGCAGGCCTCTTATGAAATGCAAGGCAAGTTTGTGTACCGAGCACGAGATCCCGACAGCCTCCGCCCCTGTCACGATGCTGACCGCGGGGATAACGACGCTGTTTTCATTGACCTGCGCGCTGGCGGTAGCCAACGTTTATTCAGCTCAGCCTTTACTCGACTCGATGGCGGTCAGCCTGAAAGTGTCGCCCGGTATGATTGGCAGCGTCGTCACGGCAACGCAGGCGGGCTATGCCATTGGTTTGCTGTTCCTGGTTCCGCTCGGGGACGGGTTGAACCGTAAATACGTGGTGTTGACTCAGCTGTTGCTGTCAGTGGCGGCGTTAGTCGTGGCAGGGTTATCCCCTAATATCGCGATCCTGCTGGGGGCCATGCTGATCGTCGGGCTGATGGCCGTGGTGGTGCAGTTGATGGTGGCGTGGGTGGCGATACTGGCGACGCCGCAGAAACGAGGCCAGGCGGTAGGTACCCTGACCAGCGGCATTGTTTCAGGCATTCTTTTATCTCGTTTTATATCAGGGGCGATCGCTGATATCGCCGGCTGGCGAGCCGTTTATCTCACGGCTGCCTGTCTGATGTTGTTGATTGCCGGCGTCGTCTGGAAAGTCATGCCTTCGCCCCCGCCGCAGCCGCAAAAGCCCACTTATCTATCCTTACTGAAGTCAGTTTTTCAGCTGTACCTCACTGAACCGCAACTGAGAAAGCGCGGGATCCTGGCGCTACTGATCTTCGCCGCTTTCAGCATGCTGTGGACGACCATGGTCATGCCGCTCACCGCTCTTTCCCTGTCGCACACCCAGACAGGGATGTTTGGCTTAGCCGGCATCGCTGGCGTGCTGGCCGCCTCAAGGGCGGGCAGATGGGCTGACCAGGGATGGGCGCAGCGCACGACCGGCCTGGCGCTGGCGCTGCTGGCGCTCTCCTGGCTACCTATCGCCTTTGCCGAAACTTCTCTGCTCTGGCTGATAGCGGGCGTTATCGCACTGGACTTTGCGGTGCAGGCCGTTCATGTCACCAACCAGAGTCTGATTATTGCCGCCAGGCCTGCAGCGGCAAGCCGCCTGGTTGGGGCTTACATGTGTTTTTATTCGCTGGGCAGCGCGGCAGGTGCTATCGTCGCCACCCAGCTCTATTCTCACTGGGGATGGCAGGCGGTTTGCCTTGCCGGCGCCGCGGTCAGCGCCTGTGCTTTTCTGGTCTGGTCAGGATCGCGTCAATCATGAACGTCGTGCTCGCTGTAAAATGGCGCAGCGAAAAAGAGCGGAAAAGTGACCAGAGAAGCCCCAGCTGTTTGTATCGAATGGATTTTTTCAATGCTTTTAAACAGTTATGTACATGTTGTATAATGACGTGCACTTTAACTAAAAAAAGAGTGCGACCATGATTGATTCTTCATTGCCATTAACCGACATTCACCGCCACCTTGACGGTAACATCCGGGCCCAAACCATCCTCGATCTTGGCCGCGAGTTTAATATCGCCCTTCCCGCTTCCACCCTCGACACGCTGCGTCCCCACGTCCAGGTCACCAGCCTTGAGCCCGATCTGGTCAGTTTTCTTGCCAAGCTCGACTGGGGGGTAAAAGTCCTTGCCTCACTGGAAGCCTGCCGTCGCGTGGCATACGAGAACGTCGAAGACGCCGCGCGCAATGGCCTGCACTACGTTGAGCTGCGCTTCTCTCCCCGCTATATGGCGATGACCCACCAGCTTCCTGTCGACGGCGTAGTAGAGGCAGTGATCGCGGGCGTACGTGAAGGCAGCCGCGATTTTCAGGTCGACGCCCGCCTGATCGGCATTCTGAGCCGCACCTTCGGTGAAGCGGCCTGTCAGGAAGAGCTGGCGGCGCTGCTCGCCCACCGCGAGGGCATCACCGCGCTGGATCTGGCCGGTGATGAGCTGGGCTTCCCGGGCGCGCTGTTCCTCAACCATTTTAATCAGGCCCGCGACGCTGGCTGGCATATTACCGTCCACGCTGGCGAAGCGGCCGGACCGGAAAGTATCTGGCAGGCCATCCGCGAGCTGGGCGCGGAGCGCATCGGTCATGGGGTCAAAGCGGTAGAGGATCCGGCCCTGATGGACTACCTGGCCGAACATCAGATCGGCATTGAATCGTGCCTGACCTCGAATGTGCAAACCAGCACCGTGGCTTCGCTGGCCCAGCATCCGCTGAAGCAGTTCCTTGAGCACGGCGTGCTGGCGAGCCTCAACACTGACGATCCGGCGGTGCAGGGCGTCGATATCATTCACGAGTACACCGTGGCGGCGCCGGCGGCGGGCCTGAGCCGGGAGCAGATCCGTCAGGCACAGATCAACGGTCTGACCCAGGCGTTTCTGAGCGAACAGGAAAAAGCCGCTCTCATTCAGCGGGTGGCGAAAGGTTGATCACCGGCCCGGCGGCAGCGCTGCCGGGCTCCCCCTCACACCAGGCTGAGCGTGGCGCGATGTCTGGCCGACTCGATACCCAGCTCAATCAACGTCATGATCTGAATCGCCTCGCTGGCCGGGACCGGGTTTTCTCCCTCCCCGTTAAGCGCATCGCGAATGGCGGCATAGTAGGCGGGATAGTTGCCCGGCAGCGTCAGCCATGTCTCCTCGCTTCGTTCGTCGCCTTCGGCGCGGGTCAGAGTACCGTCGCGCATATCATACCCCCAGTCCTCCTGCGGCAGTCGTTCACCGTTTTTTAGCCGTTCCTCCTGAGGATCAAGGCCGAACTTAATATAGCTGGCCCGCGAGCCGTGGACGATAAAGCGCGCGCTCTCCGCCGCAGCGAGCAATGTGCCATGCAGCACCACCCGCCGCTGGGGATAGGCCAGCACGGCATGAAAATAGTCGGTGGATTGCGCGCCGGGGCGAAGTTGAGCGAGATCGACTGTGATACTCACCGGCAGGCCAAAGAGCACCACCGCTTGATCGAGCAGATGTGGCCCCAGATCGTACCAAATGCCACTTCCGGGACCACCCTGCTCACGCCAGCGCTGACGCACCTGGGGGCGGAAGCGATCGAAATGCGACTCAAAGTAACACACTTCCCCCAGCTGACCTTCGTTAATTAACGCCCTGACGGTTAAGAAGTCACTGTCCCAGCGGCGGTTATGAAACACCGACAGCACCCGGCCGCAATGCTTCGCCAGACTCTCCAGCTCGCGTGCTTGTGACAGTGTCACGGTAAAGGGTTTATCCACCACCACATGTTTGCCCGCTTCCAGCGCCGCTTTCGCCAGCGGAAAGTGGGCATCGTTCGGGGTGGCGATGACCACCAAATCAATATCAGGATCGTTGAGCAAGTCCTTTGCCGCACTCACCACCCTGACCCCCGGCCAGTCGGCATGGACTTTGCCGGCCTCGCTGCTGGAGACCCTCGTCAGCGCCATGCCCGGCGTGCCGCCGATCAGCGGCGCGTGAAACGTTTTGCTGGCGTAACCGTAGCCTATCAGCCCTACCCGGATCGCGTCACTCATGTTACCGCCTCACTTATTCAGCTAATGTCAATATCGCGTAGATGAGAATAATCTTACAAACAATGAGCAAAATTTATCATTTGATTCACAGCTGTTTTCCCGCATGCGTGCAAAATCAGACAGATACCCCTTGTGATCTGCTGACCTTGGAGTAACATTTCCCACTGTGTTCAAAGGATACTGAAGTGTTATGACGACTGTTTTTACCCGTATTGTAGAACTTATTGGCTGGATTGTTTTTGGGATTTCCGCACTGCTTTTGGTTATCGCCCACCATATTGATAACTACCAGTCGCCACCGCCAGCGGATGTGGTGCAGACAAAGTAGCGCCGCCGTGAAACAGTGACCCGCCTCGCAACTGTGCAACCGGTTTCAGAAACCGGTTGCACAGCTATCCTTGCTTTGATTACACTCCCTCTATCATCAGACTGGGAGCTTTTTCATGGCCGCTTTTCCGCACAATTTTTTATGGGGTGCCGCTACCGCAGCGTATCAGGTTGAAGGTGGGCACGACGCAGACGGTAAAGGACCGTCAATCTGGGACATCTACTCTCACCTGCCGGGTACCACCTTTGAAGGCACCACCGGCGATGTCGCAGTCGACCACTATCACCGTTTTCGCGAAGACGTTGCGTTAATGGCCGAAATGGGCCTGCAAAGTTATCGATTCTCCATCTCCTGGCCCCGGCTGCTGCCCGCCGGGCGCGGCGAAGTGAATGAAGCCGGCGTACAGTTTTACAGCGATCTGATCGACGAACTGCTGGCGCACAATATTGAGCCGATGATCACCCTCTATCACTGGGACCTGCCGCAGGCCCTGCAGGATGAGGGTGGCTGGGAAGCACGCACTACCGCCGAGGCCTTCGCCGAGTACGCCCGCCTGTGCTATGCGCGCTTTGGTTCACGGGTGAAGCTGTGGGCGACCTTTAACGAAACCATCGTGTTCATTGGCCACGGCTACATTAACGGTCTGCATCCCCCGGCGGTGCGCGATCCGGCGCGTGCCATTCAGGCCTGTCATCACGTGTTTATCGCCCATGCGCTGGCGGTCAAGGCATTCCGCGAGATGAACGTGGCGGGCGAGATTGGCTTCGTCAATGTGCTACAGCCGCATACTCCGCTCACCGACAGTGAGGCGGACAAAAAAGCCACCGAACTGGCTGACGCCATCCACACCCACTGGCTTTACGACCCGGTACTGAAAGGCACCTATCCTGCCGCCCTGCTGGCGCAGACCCAGGCTCAGTGGGGGGTACCGCGCTTTGCCCCGGACGATGACACACTACTGCGCGAGAATCGCTGTGACTTTATCGGGCTGAATTACTATCGCCGGGAAACGGTGTCCGCCCAGCCGCCCAACATCCCCACCGGTGGCGAACCTGGCGTGGAGGGGTTGTTCTATTTCGTGCGTAATCCGCAGAGCACCTATACCGAATGGGGATGGGAAATCTGGCCGCAGGGGCTGACGGACGGCATTATGATGATCAAGGAACGCTATGGCGATATCCCGATCTATATCACCGAAAATGGCCTGGGAGCGAAAGACCCGATAATTGCCGGAGAAGTGGTCGACGATCCGCGAATCGACTACCTGAGCAGCCATATTGGCGCCCTGGAAAAGGCGCTGGCGCTGGGGGCGGATGTGCGCGGCTATTATCCCTGGTCGTTTATCGATCTACTGAGCTGGCTCAACGGGTATCAAAAGCAGTACGGCTTTGTCTATGTCGATCACCAGCAAAATCTGGCACGCAAACGAAAGAAGAGTTTTTATTGGTACAAATCTGTTATTGCCAGTCACGGCGAACAGCGTTAATCTTCTCTTGCGGGCGCCATTCGGCGCCCGGTCTGGTTTTAGAATATTCTTAAACTTCTCCCTGCTCTTCAAGGTCGGCTCTCGCCCCTTGTCATGGGTTTATATAACCTGAATCATTCCACCCGGCCCCATTCAGAAGGCGCCGTTGGTTGAGAGTAGGTTTAGTGAATGCTGATAATATTCAACATAATTATTCCGATTATAAAATGGATACGAAAATGACCGTTCTGGACTATTTATTAAAATTCCGCAAAATCAGTTCGCTCGAAAGTCTTGAAAAACTATTTGATCACCTTAACTACTCCCTGACCGACACCGAAGAGATCGTGAATATGTATCGTGCGGCCGACCACCGCCGGGCAGAGCTGGTCTCCGGTGGTAAATTGTTCGATGTGGGCCAGGTGCCTAAATCCGTTTGGCGATTCGTGCAGTAAGGCTGTCATCCTTCACGCCAGTTGCTTATACTTCCCGGCCTGATTTTCATTACTGGCGTTGAATAGGGGAGTAACATGACGTCTCAATCTGCAGAACGCATTGGCGGATGGCTGCTGGCACCGCTGGCCTGGTTGCTGGTGGCGCTGCTGAGCGCCTCCTTATCGCTGCTGTTTTTTGCTAATGCTCTCATGTCGACGCAGACGTATGCCCTGCTCCGCGCCATGAGCACCGGACATCTGGCGCTGTGGCTCGCTTCGCTGCTGTTTGCCGTCGCCATGTGGTATTACACGCTCTGGCTGACCATCGCGTTCTTTAAGCGGCGCTCGCTGGTCCCTAAGCACTATATTATCTGGCTGCTCATCACCCTGCTGCTGGCGATAAAGGCATTTGCCTTCTCTCCCGTCTCGGATGTCCTTGCTTTGCGCCAGCTGCTGTTTCCACTCCTGGCTGCCGCGCTCCTGGCGCCCTATTTTCGCCGTTCCCAGCGGGTAAAACGGACCTTTGTTCATCCGTAATAACCCCACACTTAACCTGTTGTCGCCGGTATCGTTTTATTCGATAATAAGCGGCTTTTTTTCGTTTCAGGTCGCATGATGGCTGATTATTTACTGCTCTTTATTGGTACAGTCCTGGTCAATAACTTCGTTCTGGTGAAGTTTCTTGGTCTGTGCCCGTTTATGGGGGTTTCCAAAAAGCTGGAAACCGCAATGGGGATGGGGCTTGCCACCACCTTCGTGATGACGCTGGCCTCTATATGCGCCTGGCTGATTGATACCTGGATCCTTATCCCCTTAAATCTGGTCTATTTACGCACGCTGGCCTTTATTCTGGTCATCGCCGTGGTGGTTCAGTTCACTGAAATGGTCGTGCGTAAAACCAGCCCGGCGCTCTATCGCCTGCTGGGTATCTTTCTGCCGCTGATCACCACCAACTGTGCCGTACTCGGGGTGGCGCTGCTGAATATTAATCTGGGGCACAATTTCCTGCAGTCCGCGCTGTACGGCTTTGCCGCCGCCGTCGGTTTCTCGCTGGTGATGGTGCTATTCGCGGCGATCCGCGAACGCCTGGTGGTGGCCGATGTGCCCGCGCCGTTTCGCGGTAATGCCATCGCATTGATTACCGCCGGTTTAATGTCTCTGGCTTTTATGGGCTTTAGTGGTTTGGTGAAGTTGTAATGAGCGCAGTCTGGATAGCCGTGATCGCCATCAGCCTGTTAGGGCTGATTTTCGGCTTAATACTGGGGTATGCCTCCCGCCGTTTCGCGGTGCAGGACGACCCGGTGGTGGAAAAAATTGATGAACTGTTACCGCAGAGCCAGTGCGGGCAGTGCGGCTACCCCGGCTGCCGCCCCTATGCGGAAGCTGTTGGTGCACAGGGTGAAAAAATTAACCGCTGTGCGCCGGGTGGCGAAGCCGTAATGTTAAAAATCGCCGCCTTACTGAACGTCGACCCGCAGCCGGTCGATGGCGATGAACAGGAGGCGGAGCCAGTTCGTATGCTCGCGGTAATCGACGAGCAGAACTGCATTGGCTGCACCAAATGCATCCAGGCGTGTCCGGTGGATGCGATTGTCGGGGCAACCCGCGCCATGCATACCGTGATGAACGACCTGTGCACCGGTTGTAATCTGTGCGTAGCCCCCTGCCCGACCCAGTGCATTTCGCTCGTTCCGGTGGCGACCACCCCGGAAACCTGGAAATGGGATCTCCATGCGATCCCGGTGCGCAATATTCCTGTGGAACAACATGTTTAAGTTATTTTCCGCTTTCCGAAAAGATAAAGTCTGGGATTTTAACGGCGGTATTCATCCGCCCGAAATGAAAACCCAGTCTAACGGTACCCCACTGCGCCAGGTGTCCCTGCCGCAGCGCCTTATCATTCCGCTCAAGCAGCATATTGGCGCCGAAGGCGAACTGTGCGTCAAGGTGGGCGATCGGGTGCTGCGCGGCCAGCCGTTGACCCGCGGATGGGGAAGAATGCTGCCCGTACACGCCCCGACCTCCGGTACCGTTACCGCCATCGCCCCGCACACCACCGCTCATCCTTCGGGGCTGGCGGAGATGAGCGTGATCATTGACGCCGACGGCGAAGACCGCTGGATTGAGCGCGATGGCTGGAGTGAATATCAGGTCCGCACGCGCGAAGCACTTATCGAACGCATTCATCAGTTTGGCGTCGCGGGCCTCGGCGGCGCCGGTTTCCCCACCGGCAGCAAACTGCGCGGCGGTAGCGATAAAATTAAGACGCTGATTATTAACGCCGCCGAATGCGAACCCTATATCACGGCGGACGACCGCCTGATGCAGGACTGCGCCGCGCAGATTGTCGACGGGATCCGCATCCTCGCGCATATTCTGCAGCCTGACGAAGTGCTGATCGGCATTGAAGACAATAAACCGCAGGCCATTTCGATGCTGCGGGCGGTGCTCTGCGACGCCCATGGCATCTCACTGCGCGTGATCCCCACTAAATACCCCTCCGGTGGGGCCAAGCAGCTTACCCAAATTCTCACCGGCAAGCAGGTACCGCACGGCGGTCGTTCGTCGGATATTGGCGTGCTGATGCAGAACGTGGGGACGGCCTATGCGATAAAACGCGCGGTGATTGACGGCGAGCCGTTAACGGAGCGCGTGGTCACCCTGACCGGCGAGGCGGTCTCGCGGCCGGGCAACGTCTGGGCGCGCCTTGGTACACCGGTTCGCCATCTGCTTAACGACGCCGGCTTCTGCGCCAGCGCCGAGCCAATGGTGATCATGGGCGGCCCGCTGATGGGCTTTACCCTACCGGGGCTGGATGTCCCGGTGGTGAAGATCACCAACTGCCTGCTGGCGCCTTCCGCCAGCGAGATGGGCGAGCCGCAGGAAGAGAAAGGCTGCATTCGCTGCAGCGCCTGCGCCGACGCCTGTCCGGCCGATCTGCTGCCGCAGCAGCTGTACTGGTTCAGCAAAGGCCAGCAGCACGATAAAGCTACCGCGCACAATCTGGCGGACTGCATAGAATGCGGCGCCTGCGCGTGGGTTTGCCCTAGCAATATTCCGCTGGTGCAGTACTTCCGTCAGGAGAAAGCGGAGATCAGCGCGATTCGCCAGGAAGAGCAGCGCGCCGCAGAAGCTAAAGCGCGATTCGAAGCCCGACAGGCGCGCCTGGAGCGTGAAAAAGCCGCCCGCGCCGAACGGCATAAAAAAGCTGCCGTTCAGCCTGCCGCCAAAGATCAGGATGCGATTAACGCCGCCCTCGCCCGGGTACGCGACAAACAGCGTGATGCCGCGCAACCGATCGTGATTCAGTCCGGCGCCAAACCGGATAACAGCGAGGCGATTGCCGCCCGCGAAGCGCGGAAGGCCGAAGCCCGGGCACGCAAGGCACAGCAGCAGGCCGCGTCGGTGGAAACCCCGTCGACCGACGCAGCAGATCCACGCAAGGCGGCGGTGGAAGCCGCCATCGCCCGCGCCAAAGCGCGCAAAGCCGAACAGCAGGCCG